>Ga0208243_1000002_pt1 | contig 823676 bp, 679 predicted proteins | sample Subbio2Aug_QV12A_FD_184826 | JGI IMG/M metagenome (GOLD analysis project Ga0208243, IMG submission 184826) | Serpentinite rock and fluid subsurface biosphere microbial communities from McLaughlin Reserve, California, USA - CR12Aug_QV12A (SPAdes) | ecosystem: Environmental > Terrestrial > Deep... | reverse complement strand
AACGTGGGAACCTATCCGATTACCCTAAGCGGAGGTGAAGATCAGAACTACGTGATCACGCTCATCAACGGTACGCTGACGATAGGGCAGAAGGCCTTGACCATCACGGCTGATAATAAGCAGAAGATCTACGGGGAGGCCAATCCAACCTTGACCTTCACCTACAGCGGTTTGGTGAACGGTGACACGAAAGTGACTACCGAACCGAGCATTGCCACCATGGCAACGTCAAGTTCGAACGTGGGAACCTATCCGATTACCCTAAGCGGAGTTGAAGACCAGAACTATGCAATCACATTAGTGTCGGGTAAATTGGAGATTGTTCCTGCAGTTCTTCGTGTCACAGCGGATAATAAAACCAAGGTCTTTGGCAAAGCAGATCCTGGTTTCACCTATCAAGTGTCTGGATTGAAAGGAACAGATACCGAATCTGAAGTACTTTCTGGAACCTTGAGTCGAAATGCAGGAGAAGTGCCGGGAGTTTATGCGATTACCCAGGGTACTTTGAAGCAAAATACCAACTACGTATTGGCCTTCACTGATGGTAGCTTGGAAATCGTTGCGGCAAGAATCCTAGCGGTAACTGAGCTTGGTGTGGTTCAAACCCAGTGGGGTAAAGACCCTATTCTTCCTTCGAAAGTAACGGTGCTCACTACTGACGGTCAACTGTTTGAAGTTGGGGTGACTTGGAATACGTTTGGTTTGAATACGTTCAAAAGAGGGACTTATACGATCAAAGGAACCTTCAATCTTCCTAGTGGAATCGAAAATCCGGATGAGGTGCTGATCACGGTAACTATTACGGTAGCTCCTAAACCGGCACCAACGGACGTAAACTTATCCAACAGTACCTTCAACGGCAGCGTGGATACCTTCTTCCTAGAAGTAGGTGCCTTCCAAATCACAGATCCTATAGACAATATCCATTTGGTCACCTTACTTGGAGATGGGTATGACAATAAGTATTTCGAGATCAAAGACAATGTTCTTTTCTGGAGTAGTGCAGATCGGGCGGAGGGTAAGACAGAGTTTACCATAGTGGTGAGAGTGACTGACCGAGATGGCAATACCTTGGACAAGATGTTTACCATTGTCAGAACCCGTCCTGAGATTCAGTCCATTGTGGTAGAAAATACCTTTACCCCAGATGGGGATGGATTTAATGATACTTGGGGTGTTCCTGAGATTCGCTTCTTCAGCGGTGCCAGAGTACAGGTATTCGAGCGAAGCGGTGAGCGGGTGTTCTACACTGAAAATCCGGATGTTCGTTGGGATGGCACGTTCAATGGCAAAGAACTACCTGTAGGTACTTACTATTGGGTATTGGAACTCAGAGAAACCGGTGAGACCAGAAGAGGCTTGCTCAATGTGTTCAGAAAGTAATTGATCAGGAATTAAGAAATTTAAGAAAAGGAAAGTACCAAGACAGCTGATTCTGTCTTGGTACCTCAACCGAAATAGCGATGAAAAATCTAGCAATTGTTTGTTTTACCTTGTTCATTAGTCTGGGAGCATCGGCTCAGTCTAGAAAATACATTTCCCAGTTTAGCCACCTACAGGGCTATTACAACCCCGGGCTCACGGCTTATGAGGGTTCGATGGTCAAAGGCTTTGTGAGAAACCAATGGGCAGGCTGGGAGGGAGCACCCAAGACTTACTTTGTCTCTGCTGAACTTGATTTTGCTGATTTGGGGGGCTATGGAGATTTAGGGAAAAACGCAATCGGTGTTAACCTGCTCAGTGATGAATATGGTGCATTTAGGGAGACGGAACTTATCCTGAGCTATTCCACCCGAGTGCGAGTCAGTGAGCTGGCAGGAGTCCGACTGGGTGCTGGAGTAAATTTCAACCAAATCAGACTGGATGGTAACAACCTGACTACCGAACAGGCAAATGATCCCACAGTGGGTCAATACATCGGAGGCTTTGCCAATCTGAGCATTGTAGACTTCAATTTGGGTTTGTCTTTGACCCATCCTAACTACTATTTCTCTTACGGAATGCACAATGTCAACCAAGGTAGCTTCAGTAAGGGAGATATGTTTATCAGCAAAAAGCCGATGGTAAGTATCGCCCAAGCGGGATATCGAAATGCGATTTCGGATCAGCTTTCTGTCATTTTCAACACGATGTGGCGAAGTCAGAACAACTTGCCCGATAATCTGGAATTCAACATGAAATTCATGTTTTATGAAAAATTTTGGGTAGGTGCAGGTCATCGAGTGGACTATGCTAACAGTGCGCAACTTGGAATGTTGATGGGGAAAATGCGCTTCGGCTACGTGTACGAGTGGCCAACCCTCAAGAGCTACTTGCTTCCAAATCCTACCCATGAATTTATGCTGAGCATCAGACTGTTTGAGGGTTCGGAAAACATCTGGTAGGAGATTCTTAAGATTTCATTAAGGTTTATGGATCACCTGTCAAATCCTCTTAGTATAAGGTAAATTAGGTGAGTAAAGTCTATTGGTCTGATTTATACAGAAGGGAGTAGCCATGGCTGGAGCAAAATACAGAATAGCAATAGACCAACAGTTGGGTTTTATTGTAATTAGCTTTCGGGAGAAAGTTTATGCAAATGACATGTTCGACATGCTGGAGGAACTCTATGCACGAGCGGATTTTGATCCAAAGTATCCTGCGATCTATGATTTTACGGGCAGTGCAGCTATTGCTTATCGAGTGGATGTGGTGTCATTTGTAGAACGCATCCGTAAACTCAGATCTGGGATTTCTGAAAAGAAAAAAATCGGCATTTTGGTCAATAGCATCAATCAAAAATTTCTGGTCAACATGTTTATCAAGCTCATCAATGCAGTGAGTTTGCAAGTCGAAATGTTTGACAAAATCAATTCTTGCCTCTCTTGGATGACTGAAGACCCTAAGATAAAGGAACGTCTTTCAGATCTATTGATCCATAACAAACAGGAGTTATTCAAATCGTAGATTTTGTAAAAGCTACTTTTCAATACCCATATTTCCCCTTCCACTTTCCAGACAAATACTTTCTCAGCTCATTTTCCCGGGCATTTTCTCCGGGTTCGTAAAGTTTGGTTCCTCTGATTTCATCGGGTAAAAACTCTTGTTCGACAAAGTTGCCTGGAAAGTCATGGGAATACTTGTAGGCTTTGCCATAGTTGAGGTCTTTCATCAGCTTGGTGGGGGCATTCCGGAGGTGAAGTGGTACGGATAGGTTCCCCGTTTCTTTGACCAAAGCCTGGGCCTGATTGATGGCCAAATAGGACGCATTGCTTTTCGGCGAACTCGCCAAATAAGTCACGCACTGGGAAAGGATAATCCGAGACTCAGGATAACCGATGATTTTCACTGCTTCAAAGCAGTTGGTCGCCAAAAGCAAGGCATTCGGGTTGGCATTGCCGATGTCTTCCGAAGCCAAAATCACCAGCCTTCGGGCGATAAACTTCACATCTTCTCCACCTTCGATCATTCGCGCCAGCCAATACACGGCAGCATTGGGATCTGAGCCTCGGATGGATTTGATAAAAGCAGAGATGATGTCGTAGTGCTGCTCGCCGGATTTGTCGTAAAGTGCGACTTTTTGTTGAGCGATTTGCATCACTTTTTCATCCGTGATCACACAGGGATTTTCATTAATTCCTTCGATGACGATTTCGAGGAGATTGAGGAGTTTTCTTCCGTCTCCACCTGAAATTCGAAGCAACGCATCGGTTTCCTGTAGTTCGACCTGGATCTTTTTCAGATCCAAATCTTTCTCTAAAGCCTGCTTCATCATGGCCTCCATTTCTGCTTTTCCCAATGGATTCAGTGTAAATACCTGACAGCGGGAAAGTAAAGCCGAGTTGACTTCGAAAGAGGGATTTTCTGTGGTAGCACCGATTAGTCGGATGATTCCTTTTTCCACCGCTCCCAAAAGCGCATCCTGTTGTGATTTGTTGAAGCGGTGAATTTCATCAATGAATAAGACAGTGCCCCGCTGAAATTTGGCTTTATCAATGACTTCACGGATGTCTTTCACGCCCGAACTTATCGCACTCAGGGTGTAAAAAGGTACCTTGATCTCATTGGCGATGATATTGGCAATGGTTGTTTTGCCTACACCAGGAGGCCCCCAAAGGATGAGCGAAGGCACATTTCCCGATTTGATGGCTTTGTATAAAAAGGAAGAAGGCGCAGACAAATGCTCCTGACCGATCAGGTCTTCCAGTCGGGTGGGGCGCATGCGTTCGGCTAGGGGCGTGGGGTTCATTTTTTTAGTTTCAAGACAATAGACATAAGATACAAGACAAAAAAGAATTTAAGAGGCTGGGACAAATCTAACGTCTCGTGTCTTAAATCTTGGATCTTAAATTTTCCCAATCCTTTTCCCAAACTCCTCCAAGTGCTCGTCTCCAAAATCCAAGTGAGTCACAAAGCGAACCAAGTCCTTTCCAAATTTGACCGACTTGATATGTTGATCTGAAAGCTTTTTCATGAATTCCTCCGGAGTGGTGCCTTCCAATCGTGCAATTACAATATTGGTGGCTACCGGGAAAATCTCCGACACCACAGGCAGTTTGCTGAGCATTTCACCCAAAGTTCGGGCTCTTGCATGATCTTCTTTCAATCGCTCCACCTGATGATCCAAGGCATAAATGCCAGCAGCTGCAAGAAATCCAGCCTGTCGCATGCCTCCACCGAATACTTTTCGGACTTTTCTGGCGCGCTTGATGTCGGCTTTTGATCCGAGAAGAACTGATCCAATCGGGCAACCCAAACCTTTGCTCAGGCAGATCGAGATCGTATCGAAATGCGCTCCCCATTCGGCTGGGCTTTCGCCCGTTTCTACCAAAGCGTTGAATAATCTGGCTCCATCCAGATGAAGTTTGATCCCCTTTTCCCTGCAAATCGTATGGATCGGTTTGATTTCGTCCAATGTGTAAATGCTCCCTCCACCTTTGTTCATGGTGTTTTCCAAGGAAACCAAGGTTGTTTCCGGGGCATGCACATCGTCCGGATTGATGGATTCGGCGATTTGAGTAGCGGTGATTTTCCCCAAATCTCCTGTCAATAGCTTTACAGAGGCCAGTGAATTGGCCATGATGCCTCCACCTTCATAAAGGTATATGTGCGAATACTGATGACAGATGACTTCCCGCTGCGGTCCGGTATGTAGGCGGATCGCAATCTGATTGGTCATGGTGCCGGAGGGGCAGAAAAGTGCGGCTTCCATTTCGAAAAGCTTGGCAATTTTTTCCTCCAAGGCATTGACAGTCGGATCTTCTCCAAACACGTCATCACCTACAGGTGCGGTAAACATGGCTTCTTTCATCCCCGGAGTTGGCCGGGTCAGGGTATCACTTCTTAAATCAATCAGCATGGTGGTTACTTGTCGTCTTTTTTAAAGAAAATGTCCAGGCTACTTTTCTGTTTTTCGAAAATCTCTTCCATATCGGAGAGTTCCAAATTGAGTGCTTTGGTTGAAATCTGGATTTCGACCAAAGAAATTCCGAGGGATATCAGCAAGGAAAGCATGCTGATCACAAATACCCAATTGGCGGCGGAAGTATAGCCTTGGAACAGCAAATACATACAAATCACGCAGAGTAAAAAGCTGAATACTCCGAAAAGCTGCATGTTTTTGATGAGCGTCAGGCGACGTCGGAGGTTGTGAATCTGCTCCACGATGATCTCCTGATCGGGATCTTTAAGGTAGTTTTTGTGCAGTCCTCGAATGAGAGTGGCAATCGCCAAAAATCGGTTGGTAAAAGCCAGCATGAGTAAAGTGATAGCCGAAAAAAGCAGGGCAGGGGTAGAGAGTTGGAGTTCCATAGGTATGGGTGAGTTTGCTTTCTGAAAAGGTAAGTTCAACAAAAGGCATTAAAAAAGCCCACTTTTGCAAAGTGGGCTATAGATTTCATTTCGAAATAGATTAAGCTACTTCTCCAAGTACGACCAGCTTTTCTAATGTCGGAGCTTTTGAACCACCTTTTGGCTCGATGGTAATCGCAAATGCACCCGCTTCTGCCACGGCTTGCATTTGTTGCAAGGTGAATTTTTCTCCCGGATTCACGAGGCCAATGCCGACAGGACCGTCTTTTCCAATAGCCCAAAGCTGGTAATCGAATTCAGCTGAAAGAGAATTCAGATTATTCACTGATACGAAGACTTCCTGAGCTTGTTGATCCCAAAAGACATCTACTTTGGCATCCTTCTGCATGGGGAGGGTCTCTCCAATCATCTCGACTCTTCGGAAATCCCCGGCTACCAAGCGATCCAATCGGGAGTCGGTTTTCTCGTATTCGAGTTTGACTTGGTTCAGGTTATCCGCCATCACCTGCTGATCTAGGAGCAGTGCGGTGAATTTCTGATCGGTTTCGTAGAATTTGCCTGCGAAGTAGATCGCCGCCGCACTCGCCAGAATGGCCACCAAAGACGCGGCAACCGCAAAGGGTTTCCAAGGGGTGAGTTTGACCACGTTGGTTTCCACGGGGGCAGGGTTTGATACAACTGGAGATGTTTTAGGGGTTTCCTCCTTTTTAAACTCTTCCTCGAGAGAAGCGAAGATTTTCTCCTTAACCTGAGCTGAGGGAGCTTTTCCGGTCAGTTCATCAAAGGCAAACATAGACTGCTCCAGCGCATCGAGTTCCTCTTGGATTTCCGGATAGGCTTTGGCCATGGCGATCACTTCCTCTCGCTCACGCTCGGTCAACTCTCCGAGTAGGAAGAGTTCCAGTTTGCCTGATTCGATATATTCTTGGATGTTCACGCTAGATTCGTTCTAAGTTCTTTTTTAATACTTGTAAGGCTGCCCTGACTCGGGACTTGACTGTGCCCAGAGGAATGTCAAACTCCTCCGAAAGCTCCGAATGGGTGTAACCCTGGAAATAAATATACTCAATAATGAATCGCTGATCCTCGTTGAGCTGATTCATCAACTCTCGCACACCTATCGCCTCTACCTGTTCCATGGTTCCCGATTGACTCTCGAGACCAAATACGAAGTCATCGATGGTGTTGGTCTTAGTGGTTTGCGAAATTTCTTTGGAGCGGAGCTTATCGATGGCAGAATTTCGGCAAATATTGGCCATCCACGTGTAGAGACGGCCTTTTGACTCTTCGTAGGAATCGATTTTTCGGGTGATTTTGATAAATGCATCGTGAAAAACTTCCTCTGCAATGTCTTGGTCAGTAATGATTCGACTGATCACTGCGAAAAGTGCACGGGAGTACTTTTCATACAAATACTCGGTGGTTTTGCGGTCTCGAGCCCGTAGGCCTGCTATGATTTCTTCTTCCTGCAAAAGTCGGTGGGTTGTGGAGTTACTTTTTTAAAAGTAAAACACCGGGCCAAATGTTTGGACCCGGTGCCTGATTTATTTCCAAAAGGAATTTTTACAAGTGAATCACCTCATCGTAAGCAGCGGCTGCGGCTTCCATGATCGCTTCGGACATGGTTGGGTGAGGGTGTACGGTCTTGATCAATTCGTGGCCGGTAGTTTCCAGTTTGCGGATAGCCACGATCTCAGCGATCATTTCGGTCACGTTGGCACCGATCATGTGTGCACCGAGGAGCTCACCATATTTCTTGTCAAATACCAATTTCACAAAACCGTCTTTTGCGCCTGCCGCAGAAGCTTTTCCGGAAGCTGAGAATGGGAATTTTCCGATTCGTACTTCGTATCCTGCAGCTTTTGCCTTCGCTTCGGTCATGCCCACAGAAGCGATTTCAGGAGAGCAATAGGTACAGCCCGGGATATTGCCGTAATCCAAAGCTTCAGGATGATGTCCTGCGATTTTCTCCACACAGATGATGCCCTCGGCAGAAGCTACGTGCGCCAAAGACGGTCCAGGAACCACATCGCCGATGGCATAGTACCCAGGCATATTAGTTTGATAGTATTCGTTGACTTGGATTTTGCCTTTGTCCACTAGGATTCCGACATCTTCCAAACCAATATTTTCTAGGTTAGACACCACACCTGCGGCAGAAAGAACCACATCGCATTCAAGGATTTCCTCGCCCTTGGCAGTTTTTACAGTCACTTTGCAACCTTCGCCTGAGGTGTCTACACCGGTCACTTCCGAGGAAGTCATGATCTTCATGCCTGACTTCTTGTAGATTTTTTCCAAGGCCTTGGATACTTCTTCGTCTTCCACAGGGACGATTCTGTCCATGAATTCGACGATGGTCACTTCCGTTCCGATGGAATTATAGAAGTAGGCAAACTCCACTCCGATCGCTCCGGAACCTACAACCACCATTTTCTTTGGTTGCGTTTCCAAAGTCATCGCCTTGCGGTAGCCGATGATTTTCTTGTCGTCGATTTTCATCGAAGGCAGTTCTCGGGATCTTGCTCCTGTGGCAATGATGATATTGTCTGCTGCGATCACTGACTTTTTGCCATCTGCGTCAGTGACTTCGACTTTTTTACCCGGCTGGATTTTACCCCATCCCGCAATGATCTCGATCTTGTTTTTCTTCATCAAAAACTGCACGCCTTTGCTCATTCCATCTGCTACGCCACGGCTTCTTTTCACCATTCCGGCAAAGTCCGCCTCGGCACCCTGAACAGAGATTCCGTAATCCTTGGCATGGCTGATGTATTCAAAAACCTGAGCGCTTTTTAGCAGGGCTTTGGTCGGGATACAGCCCCAATTGAGGCAGATACCGCCTAGTTCCGCGGCTTCCACGATCGCAGTTTTCAATCCGAGTTGAGAAGCGCGAATAGCCGCCACGTATCCTCCCGGTCCGCTTCCCAGCACGATCAAGTCAAATTTTGTCGAAGACATATTTAAAATGGGTTTGATTACAAATGAAACTGTGCAAAAATAGGTCTTTTGGGTTCAGAAAAAAATCCGATTTGGATGAGTAAATGGAATCCAAAACGCCTTGCTGATGAATTATTTGTAGCGATTAGATGAAAATTTTGTAAATCTGATAAAAGCCAAATGGGTTTCTGAGATTCGGGATTTTACAGGTTTATCCTCCTGTTTTTCAGGGAAAAAGCTCCTGAAGATCTTTCAAAAAGCCAAAGTCCGGGCTTTTTTTCTAATTTTGGCCAAACAAAATCTTCAATGTTTTTATATTGCTTCAAAAAAGCTTAAAAAATTGATTTTTAGGCCGCTTATAAAAAAATAGATTTCATTGAAATCCATTAAAAACCTTCTTTTTTTACCCTAATCTTTACCCAATGGCATTACTTTATGTCTCTGTTGAAATTGATCCGCAATACAACCGGAAAACCAACCCAAACAAAAGGGGAGAGTATGCAATATACCTCGTTTTGAGAAAGGTCAGATTGAGAGCCTATATCATTCCCGACCTTCCAAAGATCCCTCTGGATCATTTTCAAAATGTACGGGGAAATTGGGTTAACAAAGCCAATCCACATGCAAGGAAAATCAACCTGAAGATTTCCCAGGTGTTCAATATTTTGGAGAATTATATCGTGGATCATGGCCCCAGATTGCTGAAGCCCCTTGATGTGAAAGAGTGGTATTTGAAAAATCATACCAAGGGAGGGGAATTCAAGGATTTTAGATCAGAGAGAGTTTTGGACTACTTTGAAAAGAATCCTAAAACAGGGATAAGTAAGTCGAGCCGGATTCAATATGAATGTGCTTTAAAGCGTCTGGAGGAGTTCAAACCCGATTGCAGGTTTTATCATTTTGATCGGAAGTTTGTTGAAGATTTCGCCTATTTTCTTGGCAATCATGAGAAACTAAAAGGAAGTACCGGGGGAATTTACCTGGACAAAATCAAGGCAATATTTATAAAGTGGTATGCCGAAAATCATAAAGAAGATCCTGTTGGATATGATAGACTATTCAAAAGGGTCATGGTCAAAAAAGGCAAGGTCAAAGAGAATAGAGGCTTTACCCAATCAGAGCTGCAGAAATTTATAGCATTAAACTTAGGCCATGATCCGAGGCTGGAATTAGTACGTGACTTAGTGGTATTCATGTGTTTTTCTTCCAGGTATCTTAAGGAATTAATGGCATTGAGTTTTGAAGATGTTAGGATTGATTCCAATGATCCGAGCAAAATTTTAATTATCGGGAGTAGGTCAAAAACTGGGGTTGATTTTAAAAACCAAATTTTTCCAGGTATCCAGATGGAAATCTTTGAAAAATATCACCCTTCCAAATCCGGAAAATTATTTCCTCAAGTGACTGAAACCTTTGGGCCGGAGCCGCATCAAAAATTCATTTATACCCTGAAGAAGTTGACAGATCAAATAGGAATGGGAGAAGATTTTAATCCAGGGGTAAAGCTGGGAAGGGTAACATTCCAAACTTTGATCTCCAGGGATCTTGACCGATTTACCAAAAAGGTGATGCTAGGTCATACCAATACCCAAACCCAAGAGCGATATAATTCGGCTTTCTTTGACTTATTCGAGCTTACCAAAGGCAGGATTCCAAGTTTTTAAAATCTTTCTACCTTTAGACCTGAAAGAATCCTCAAGATGGCAAAGCCAAAAAAGCTTACAGTTAAGATTTACGAAAACAGGCAAATCGTTAAGCCCTATCAATCTGAATTTGTAGAATCTCAATTTTGGCCTTTGTATTTAACAGTCACTTATGACAGGAAAATTAAAAATCTAAAAAGCCCCACATTTGAATATTTGGAAAGGTTAAATTTTGGATATGACTTGATCACAGAAGATTGGGAGGCTATTAGGAAAAATGATGAAAGGCTTTTGGTAAATTTTAAATCAATAATCGAAGCAAGAAATCAGACTTTTTCACTTGACCAGGTTTCACAAACAAATCCAGATTTTCAAAATGCAAAAATCACCCTTTACGATTTTTACTCTAGTCATTTGAGATCTGACCTTTTTAAGGTGCTACAGGGAAATCCGTGGGCTATTCAGGCAAGCCTTACAGCAGGAAACCTAGTCGCTTTTTCCTTCATGCTAGGCGAATTAAAGCCTGAAATTTTTGAAGATTTGAAAAAACAAAGCCCAGAGAGCCATATTTTCCTGAACCAAATCAATGAATTAGCTTCAGATAGGATTTATCCGTTCATGGTCGATCTGTGGATTAAAGAGCCTTTTTTAGATGTAATTTCTAGTAGTTTTTCAAAAGGAGATCAAAATATTTAATACCGAATTGATTCAATTAACATTTTTTGGAAAAAATGTTTGCATGATAACGTTAAGAAAATGATATTTGAATCAAATCAATTTCAAATCACAGCATGACACAAAAAACACTCATTGCCATCGATCCAGAAGCTCTCCAGGGGATAGAGCAAAAGTTGGATCAAATCCTTTCCATGAGACCACAAAAACAAAGTGATGACCTAGTGGAATGGATCACCAATAAAAAATTCATGGAGCAGGTATCAATTCGAGCCTACAACACTTTTGCTAGGATCAGAGACAAAATGCCGGATTCTCTCAAAAGGGAAATCAATGGAAAACAGTACATCCATAGAGAGGCAGTTCAGAGGTATTTCCAAGGGGACTTTAGCAGCTAGGATTTATGAGCAGAATGAATGAACTGGAAAATGAAATCAACAATCGATTTCTTGACCTCAGAAAATTCTTCATAGAGACTTGTCCAAATGTAGATGTGAAGCTTCTCTTGAAAATTTATCATTTGGAATCAATTCTGAATGGCTGTGCCATAGTCTATAACCTTGAAAATGATCAAGAGCAAAAGCAGCGGATTCTTAAAAATTACACAGAAACCGTTTTTGATTTATACGAACACAGTCTCCTTCTAAAGGAGCAGCTAAAAAAATAAGCCCGGTGGGGGCCGGGCTTATTCGATCTGAGAAAATCTCAGAGACACAGTTTCAAATCTATCCACAATCCAAAACTCAAACGAAAATGAGCATTACCATTCAAAAAAACAAACTCAGTGCCTTTATCTCCATTGGTACTAAAGATGACCTTCAGGTCTATTCAGATGCAATTGAATCAGCCATTGATTTCTATTTGTGCCAGGAAGATTTCAAGCCGATACTAAGAGAGCAAGCCGAGGTCATTTACTTTCTCAAATGGCTCAAAAAGTCTCTGGCATTTAATCAGGATGATCAAAAACATCCATTAGGAAAAGTCTCAATTGAGATCCCTAAAAATGATCCCAACCTATTACAGTGTTTTCAGGAATCACTTGAAAAAGCCATGCAAGAGCTGTTGGTTCATGGATCAGAAGGGGGTTTGGAGCCACATCTTTCAGATTCCTGTTTTTTTCTACTCAGTTTGAGAAAGGCTCTGACTCCTAATCTTGCAAACATTTTCAAAGAGCTGAATTACACCTATCTGAACTAAGGTTATGCAAGAAATCACACTTACACTCACCCTTTATGGGGAAGAGTTTCTTAGCGAGGATCAGGACTGGAGCCGGATTAGGTGCAAGAATTCAGGCCCTGGAGGCATTGAAGTTTACCATGTGATCAAAGAGGAAAGAGGATTCCTGTTTCTGAATCCAAACCAAGGTGGATTTAATGGCTATCACCACACCTTGAAAGACCTGGTAATTAATGCCTTACTTAGGTCAAACACAAAAGTATTTGTTGTTTAATTCACCCAATTGAGTAACAAGGCCCAAAGGATTTTCCCTTTGGGCTTTTTCCAAAAATCCCTTTTGACTTTCCAAAAACCTGTCTTAAAAATCCGGTCTAACCATATAGACATTAGACCAAACGAACCACAGCAAACCAAATCAAACATGGAAAGAAATGTAAAGGCAGAACGCCGATTGACAAAAGAAGAAGTACTCTTTTTAAGAGTATCCGGTCAACTCAAATCCGAAATGATCATCCGGAGCAGATTCCTAGGGAAATCCCTTTCTGAATATGTCAGGGATTTAGTGAAAGAGGATCTTACTAAGAAATAATAGTATCAGCTGAAAATGGGAACGACTATGCAAAAAGAGAGTTTCACGATCGAAAAAGAGTCTCTAAAGGAAGATACTAATACCTATTTTACAAATAGGGTTCATTTAGAATTGGGATTAAAGGGGAAAAGTGATTATTCTATTACTACACCTTTTCCAGATGGAAATGAATATTCAAGAACCTTCATTTATTTTGAGCCTCATCATGAGGGAATAAAAATAAACTATCCAAACCTAAATGGATCAGCTTATAATTTTGGAAAAGCTGATGAAGATTCAGAGGGTAATAAATGGGGAAAACATTATTCCAGGATAAGACTTGAAAAGCCTAATGTTACATTTTCGGATGGCGTAAAAAAGGAAAATAAATATAGAGCTCCTGCTAAGAGTAGAAATTACCCATTTATTACTCCTGGAGTTTTAAGAAAATATCTTGATGGCGGACAAATAAAAACATTAGTTGTTGTTGAAGGTGAATTCAAAGCATTCAAGGCCGGATTTGACAAGAGTAATATTGAAGGATTTGAAGAGGTTGAATTCTTGGGGATTCCTTCAATTTATGGCTTTACTGGAGGTGGAATTGATGGTAGATCTATTCATGAGGATATTATTAAGATCCTGATAAAATGCAGGGTTCAAAATGTTGTCTTCTTAACTGATGCGGACACGTTTACTATTAAGTGGGAAAAGGAAAAGGAATTGACCTTAAGACCAAAGAATTTTTTTAACGCTGTCAAAAGATTTCGAGAAGATCTTTCAAACCTGGTTGAAGAAAAGCAGGTTCAAAAGGTGTTTTTTAGTTCTCTTAACACTAAGCTTATTTCAGAAAATAGCAAAGGGCTTGATGATCTTTTGATAAATAATCCGTTTGATAAAAAAGAAATTTTTAGGGATTTATTAGAGTTTAGATTAGGTCACCAATTTTTCACATGTATTGATATAACAGAAAATCAATTTTCAAGAAACTTGTTAAAGGCATTTGGCTTGGATTCTGACGAGAATTTTTATTCCAAATATCAACCATGGATTGAGGATAGACAATTTATTTTTAACGGTTTCATTTATGAAAAACAAGAACAGGGACTTAAAAAGATTGGACACCAAGACGCAGAAAAATATGTCAGAATAGGAGTCAATTATTGGAAATTTGTTAAATGGAAAGATGATAAAGGAAGGAATCAAAGTACATTAGAAAAGTGGTCTAAAACTGAAATTAGAGAAGATTATAAAAGTCATAAAAACTTCATTTCTGATATTCCAAAATATGACAAAATGAATGTCTTTCCGGCATGGCTACCGGGAACCTACCAAAGGGTACACTCTGGAACCATTTTTAACATAATGAATCCTTTAGAGCATGAATTAAGGCCAGGTCTTTTCCCAAATACCATTGCTTTTTTAAAGCATTTATTTAGGGGTAAGTCAAATCTGGTGTGGAATCACCTAAAAGAAGAATATGAGGAGGAAAATTTTTTGGGTGATCCTTTTTCTGTAATCTTAGACTATTTGACAATCCAGTTTAGGTTTCCAACTAGAAAGCTTCCAGTCCCAATTCTGGTTTCAAAGGAATACAAGACAGGTAAAACCACCTTTTTAGAATGGCTTAAGGAGATTTATGGAGAAAACGCAACAGTCATGTCCATTGATAGGCTAGGAAATCAATTTAATCTCCATTACGCTTGGAAATATATCATTGGGTTAGATGAAGGGGAAATAGCCGCTGATATTAAAAAAGAGAAGGAAAAACTAAAACAAATGGTTACTTCATCAACCATTCAATTAGAAGCAAAAGGAATAGATACCAAAGAAGTCGACTGGTATGGTAAGCTTATTATTTGCTCAAATTTTGCAGACACCGTAATTAAAATTGAGGAGGGAGAAAATAGGTGGTTTGTAATAAAGGTTCCACCATTAGAAAAAGAAGATAATAAATTAAAAGATAAGTTAATTTCTGAAATACCAGCTTGGTTAGACTATATATCGAATAGGAAGATTTTTCACCCGGATGAATCCCGTATTTGGTTTAATGATGATTACATTAAAACTGAGCAATATTATCAGATCATTAAGAATACAAAGGATCGGACTGAATCAATTTTTGAAGAATTTATCAGGGATAAATTCTTCACATTTAGAGTTGATCAAATTCAATATTCAACAAAACAATTGATGAATGAAATCAAAAATTCAGGTCTCTTCAAATACTTGCCAGATTCAAAGAAAGTAACCGACTATTTAGAGAGTAAAAGGGGGATGTTCATTAGTAAGAAAACGGTTAGATATAGTTTTCCAATAGGGTTTGAAGTTGATCCATTTTCAGGAGAAATGACAGATAAGGTTAAATATCAGAAATCAGAAAACAGTGAAAGGGTGTTTACCTTTCACATTAGTGATTGGTTATCGCCTGAAGAAATTGATGAAGATTTAAAAGAATGTACAGATCAAAATAAAGAAAATTTGTTTTGATTCTGTATTTGGTCACGTTTGTCACATTTGTCATTTAATTAAAAAAAAGGTTTATTTAAGTAATTGAAGGGTTTTTTAAAAAAATTAAGTTGTGACAATTAATATTTACTAAATCACATTTGTCACAATTTAAAAAGAAGATGAGTTTTTCTGTGACAATGTATGGAATTGGTTGTCACAGAAATTTCACCTTAAAAACCTTTCAGAATCCAATTAGGAATAGATTTTAATAAAGTGACAAACGTGACAAAAAAAACTATTGATAGTTTTATTATTTATTTATGGCTAAAAATTCTTTCCGATCTCCAGGAAATCAAAAAATTTCAGAGAAGGTTTGACCTGGAATAACTCTGATTTTTCCCTGAATCTATTGTCCTAATTATTCTTTTTGTTCAGTGGTACTTTTTGAGAAAATCAAAAAGGAAAATGGCAAGTACAGCAGAAATAAAAATCAAGCTTTCCAATGGACAAGAGGCAGGTAAAACAATAAATGACCTGACCGGACAAAGTGCAAAATTAGCCAGGGAAATCAAGAAACTAGAGGTTGGATCTGAAGAGTATGTCAAAGCAACTGAGGATTACAAGAAAGTTGCAGGTAGGCTGAAGGATGTAAAAAAGGAGGCCTTTGATACAGCAAATGCACAAAGCTTTTTAAACTCCGCTTTTGGAGATATGATCCCATTTTCAAGGGAATTACCTGGAATTGCTAAAAATTTTCAAGGCATGTCTTCAATGATTAAGGGGACTACTTTGGCCCAAAAGGCATTAAACCTCGCAATGAAAGCCTTTCCTATTGGATTGATATTAGGTCTTTTGGCCTCTTTTGTTCAGTACCTAACCGGAACAGTCGAAGGAATGAACGCATTGAGGAGGGTAACTATGCCAGTGGTTCAGGTTTTTGAGAGGTTAAAGGGTGTTCTTCAGGTTTTAGGCGGTGAAGTTTTCAGAACCATATCAGATATTATTTCGGGTAAAACTGGCCTTTTTGAAGGATTTGCGAGGCTGAAAGATGCGGCGGTAAATGCTGGGGAAGGATTCAAAAATTCATTTACTGAAGGTATTGAGGCTGGCGGAAAACTTGCCGAACTGCATCAAAAAATAGCCGAACAACAAATAAAAGTTACCAAGCGATCAGCAGAAATTGCCAGGGATTATAAGCTACAATCTGAAATTGCTGAAGATCAATCCAAATCTGAAAAGGAACGTGCAGAAGCAGCTCAAAAAGCGATGGCATTATCTGAGGAACGATATCAATTGGAGGTAGGGCTACTTGATCTTAAAATTGAGAAGATGAACCTTGAAAATAAGGCAAATGATACCTCATATGAGCAGCAGCAAGAATTAGCTGATTTAGAAGCCCAAAGGATCAATCTTGAAACTCAAATGTCTGAGCAAAGGACAACTGCCAGATCTAAACTAAATGCAGCTTTAAAAACTCAAAGAGATGGCGAAAAAGCCGCTCACAATGAGTCAATGAAAGAGCATAAAGATGTATTAAAGGCTCTAGAAGATGAGCAGAAAGCGATGGAGGATTTCATCAAAAAATCAATCGATCTGGAGATTAAAGCAAGCGAGGATAGGAAGAAATTAGATTCAGATCTTTTAGAAGGATATAAATCCCAACAGAAAGAGCAATTTAATATTCGGATGCAAAGCCTGGTAACTATGGCAGAAGCTGAAGAAATGATGATTGAACAATTGTTTTTGACTGGCCAATTAAACCAAGAGCAAAGGAATCAAAAACTTTATGAGGTTCAAGAAAAGGCCCTTAAGGATAGATTGGCTCTTTTGATGGAGAATAACGAGCAAAGCAGCTCAGAGTATCAAAATATCTTCATGGAGCTTTTGAGGCTTAATCATGATCATGAGATTGGTAAAACTCAAATAACCCAAGAAGAAGAAGAGAAGAGGAGGCAAATAAGAAATGAGGGGTTATCTGCAGCAGCAGGAGTTGCGGCAGGTCTTGCTTCACTTTTGGCCGATTCCGCTAAAACGAGTAAAAAGAGTTTGGCTGTTATGAAAGCGGCTCAAAGTGCTGAAGTGGGAATAAATACCATTAAGGAGGTTTCAGGTATTTTCTCAAGTACTGCGAATTGGGGGCCGTTGGGCTGGGCTTTAGGAATTGCCCAAGCAGCAATAGCAGCTGCAAGGGGAGCTTCAGCAATCAAAAAAATAAACGCTACTCAAATAGGTGAATCAGGAACCTTTGCCGATGGAGGACCGGTATTTGGTCCAAGTCACAGAGATGGAGGGATTCCATTCTCTGTTTCAGGAAATCTAGGTTATGAAATGGAGGGGGGAGAAATAATTATGTCAAAAGGGGTGTACCAAGATCCAATGCTAAGAAACTTGGCCTCAGAATTAAATTACCTTGGAGGTGGAAGAAGATTTGAACTTGGAGGGCCTATTAGTCCTTCAAGCATATCCAGATCAGCATCTATAGAAATGGGACAGCCCACAATTTCCAGTGCATTAGTTGATCTGAGAAAAACAGAAATGTATTTGAAAACTATTGCTGAAGCCACAGTGGCCACAGCAAACAAACCTACTATTTCAACTTTCCAGATCAGGAAGGATCTTCAGATGTTTGATGAGGTTGAGAAGGATGCAACCTTTTGATTCAATCAAAATTTAATTCAAGTGATATGTGAATTTTGAATGCAAATTCTTCATTCACATATCACTTTTTTTTGAAACTGGCGATTGCCATCCGATAATGCGGTCGGGAAAACGAAGTGTGAACAACCTTTGGAATTAATGGGGTTTATTTGAAATCTGATTTTTAGGCTCTGTAAATCAGTTTATTAAAACTGTTTTCATTTTATTTTTTGCACTGGAAAATGTTCAGTCTTATTTCTTGAGGGGGTATCTGGTGTACTTACCCAAAAAAAGAAATATGGTTGTTTCAATTGTTAAGATTCCAGTTTTGCCAATGACCAAAAAATGGATTTTGGTAAAATTCCCAAATCAGAAAGTTGATAAAGACACGGTTGATTTTTCGAAGATTGATTCTAGAGACTTACAACTAGGATTTTTCAAAAGATTTTTAATGAGTTCTCTTGAAAGGTTTGCATCAAATAAGACAGATTTTCAAGGTGAATACCTCAAAATTAAGCTCCCCTCATATTATTCAAAATATGGGCTTTCTGAAGAAAAAATGATTCAAATAGGCTTATTCCTGGATCAGATTTGCAGGAATGATCTGGTTATGCATGTCGGTTTATTAGCTTGTTTTCCAGAGTTTTCAAGGGCATCGAGTATAAGAATTGTTTTATCGTTTTATGGAATAACTGATGAAGAATATGATCCTTCAAGCTTTAGGAGGTATTTTGATAGATACTCAAATCAGTCATTAGGAGAGGAATTTTTAGTCTACAGAACAAGATTCAACGCCTTTTTGAAAAATTACATAGATAATAAGTTCGGTAAAGAATTAAGATCAATATAAAATGGATTTAACACTTAACAATATTACAGAGAGAGGTAGTGTAAAAGCCTATTTATATTATTCAGGGGCTTTCAATACTGAAAATGGTGTTTACCATTCTTCAGGAATGGTTCAATTATCCATTCAAAAAAATTCATTGAATGGTGGTTATATAGGTAATACTTTACTTAAAGAATATTCCTATAAAGATTCTATTTCTGGAAACACAGATATAAGGATCGGTAAGTATTTGTTTTCAAAGGCCACTTTAAGAGTGTTTTTTAAGGATAAGGAATATACTCTTTCTGCAAAATACAACTACCTACATATAAAGGCAGATATCAAAAGTTCAATAATTCAATAAACAATCACAAACCAAACAAATCAAACCATGCAAACAGTAAAAATGATCAATGGCAACTCTTTCACCAAAAAGGTGATTTCAGATGAGAAAATCAGAGATTTCAAAAGCCTAAAAGAAATCTCATTAATCCTGGAATCAGAGAAAATTGACAGGCTTGAATTAGGGTTGGATTTTCAAAAATTCAATCAAATGATTTCTTCTCTTGAAAGCCTTTCCAATCACAGAAATGTGTTTCAAACTGAATGGCAGAAAGTATTTTTTGAACCAACTGACTTTTCACTTTTGAAAAAAATCATGAGTAATAATCCTCTGGATTTTATTCAAATGGAGTTCATCAAAAGGAATGGGTATGATAAAAAACTAGATTTTGTCAAGCGTGAAAAACTCGTGGAAATAGTGGATTTCCCTGATTTTGGAAATCTTATTTCTTCCATTCAGAAGCTTTTTGATTTACAATCAGATCCGGTCTTTAGGGTAATTTCATTTGAAGATGCCTTTGCAAAGGCTCTTTCAACCTATCCAGACTCCTATGAAAAGAAGATTCGTGAATCTTGTGAAATAGTCCTGAAAGGAGCAGTCCAAATCCAAAATTACTTGTGGGTTAATCTATTGTTCCTAGCTTCAAATAAAGTGAAGGACTTCTTTTCAAACCCTGAATTTGATCGATTCTCAGAAAAAATCTTTGATAAGGGAATAATTACCAATCAACCTGGAGAAGCTTATTTGGATTACAGGTTGAATAAAGAAAGGTTGCTTAACATCTTAATGCGAGGGGAATGAAAGAGCTTGAATTAGCATTATTGAGTGCATCCTATCTAGGACTTTCAAAAGAAAGGATTTTGGAAATCCAAAATGAAAACATAGTTAAATTCAGTTTGCATGTGAATTTGGGCTTCAAAATCAATGAGATTTTGAAAGGTAGATCAATGAGTATCCTTAAGCAGGATTATTCAAAAGAAAGCTCTAATCCGGCTGTTTTTGGTAGCCTCCAAAAATTAGCCTTTGAATGGTATTTTGGATCAAACTCTGGAGTTAATCCAGGTAACTTCTCAAAGGATTTTCCCTTACTGCATAAGGTAGGATTTATCTTGAATCATGGTAAGGAATCAAAAAGTAAAAACAGTTCATTCAGGTTTCAACCGTTATCCGGTAGTGGTGATTTTTTATTGAATCTGATGAGGGAAAGATAAATTCATGTTTGCGTTGGTAGTTTAAAAAGCGGGTTGAATCTTTCACCCGCTTTTTTTTTGGTTAGTTTTAATTTGACATCAAAATCACTCATTTTTGAATTCTTATTTAAAACCTATACCACAATATTTACCCTAAAAAGTCTAATCTATTGATTTACAATGGGTATTTATTTTGGCCAAACTTAATTTTGATCTTCATGGGATTACTTTCAGGAAAAACGGCCTTGGTTACCGGCGCCTCTAAAGGGATCGGACGGGCAATCGCCATCAGATTTGCACAGGAAGGAGCAAATGTCGCGTTCACCTACCTCTCGAGCGTTGAAAAAGGCCAAGCACTTGAGGCCGAACTCGCTGCTTTTGGTGTGAAAGCAAAGGGCTACCGCTCAGATGCCTCCGACTTCAAAGCTGCTGACGAATTGGTCAATGGAGTTGTGGCTGACTTTGGGGCTTTGGACATCTTGGTCAACAATGCCGGAATCACACGCGACAACCTGCTGATGCGGATGACCGAGGAATCTTGGGATGAAATCATGAACGTCAACCTCAAATCCTGCTTCAACACTGTAAAAGCCGCAACCCGTACCATGATGAAGGCCAAATCTGGCTCCATCATCAACATGACCTCTGTGGTCGGTGCCAAAGGAAACGCCGGTCAGGCAAACTATGCGGCTTCCAAAGCAGGAATCATCGGCTTCACCAAATCAGTAGCCCTGGAATTGGGTTCTAGAAATATCCGCTGCAACGCGGTCGCTCCTGGATTTATCGAAACAGAGATGACTGAAGTGTTGGATGAAAAGACCGTACAAGGCTGGAGAGATGCAATCCCGATGAAGCGTGGAGGCAAGCCGGAAGAAATCGCCGATGTGTGCGTATTCCTAGGCTCAGACATGAGCACCTACATCTCTGGACAGGTGCTTCATGTGAATGGAGCGATGTATACTTAACCTTTGAGGTCTTCAAGACCTCGAAGGTTTTATTCTAGATTACATCATTTAAGTCTTCAAGACTTCGAAGGTTTCAAGGAAAACTAGATCTTCGAGGTTTTTGAAAACTTTAAAGATTTTTTACAAAGTTTTCTATTCTAAAGACATCTCTTCGGGTAAGTCAGCACCCTGTTCTAATTCATGAACTTTTTTAAATTGTTCAAGTCCACCAAACCAATCCAGGATGAAATCTCTATCCAGTTTTGTGGTTTTTAGAGATATCAGGCCATTGTAGGATGAAAATTTCCAATTTTTAAAGTCCTCAACAATCCCGTGTTTTTGAGGATTCCTATGGATGTAAATGATTACTTGGGATAAATAACTTTCCTGATCTACTCGCTTTCTTTTGAATTTCCGTTGAAATAATCCCCCATGTCGATCATAAAGCTTGTTGTATGCTTTGGCGTAACCATTCAAAAAGTTGGAAAAAGCACTTAAAGCAGCTTCTGGTTCGGTATTTTCTTTTACTCGAATCAAAAAGTGAAAATGATTAGGTAGTAAACAGTAGGCCAAGGTTGAAAAATAGGAAGAGCAATGATCTTGATATTTTTGAAGGAAATAGGTGTAGTTTTCTTCAGTTCTAAAAAGTAATTCCGCTCCGTTTGTTCTAGTGTAAATATGGAAAAATTCTCCTGGGGAAAAGGGATCAGTCATAAAAATGAATATTTATAAATTGTTGAAAGGCAATTTTTTAACAACCAAAATAACAATGTAGACAGAGATTTTCAATCTAGACCTTCGAGGTTTTTGAAAACCTCAAAGGTCAAACGAGCGGCAGGGGAGACTTAGCCGTTTTTTTTTCCGCAGATCTTCGCGGAAATGGTCACAGATGCGCACAGATGAAAAACCTCGGTAGAATTTCTGTGAAAATCTGTGTTTTTAATCTGTGCTTATCTGTGGGAAACAAAAAAGCCCCGATCCCGACAGTTATCGAGACCGAGGCTATTGAAAATTGAATTGGAGGATTTCTTAGTCTTGTCCTAAAAAAGGATATCTATAATCCTTCGGTGATACAAAGGTTTCCTTGATGGTTCGTGGAGATACCCAACGAAGCAAGTTGATCATCGAACCGGCTTTGTCATTCGTGCCGGAGGCTCTTGCGCCGCCAAATGGCTGCTGACCTACCACGGCACCGGTTGGCTTGTCGTTGATGTAGAAGTTACCTGCTGCGTTTCTAAGCTTTTGCGTAGCCAATTCGATCGCATAGCGGTCTTGAGAAAATACAGCACCTGTGAGTGCGTACGGAGAAGTCTGATCGACCAATTCAAGAACGGTTTCGAAGTGCTCTTCATGGTACACATAGATCGTCAGCACAGGGCCGAAGATCTCTTCGCACATCGTGATGTACAACGGGTCTTGCGTTAGAATCACCGTTGGTTCGATGAAATAGCCTTTGGACTTATCATAGTTGCCTCCAGCGATGATTTCGACACCTGGAGTTGCCTTGGCATTGTCAATGTACTTGGCGATTTTGTCAAAAGACTTCTCATCAATCACCGCATTGACGAAATTAGTGAAGTCCTCAGTCCCGCCCATTTTGATATCTGCCAGATCTGCAAGCATGTATTTTTTCACATCCTCCCAAAGGTTGGACGGGATGTAAGCTCGGGATGCTGCAGAGCATTTTTGGCCTTGGTATTCAAATGCCCCACGAACTAATCCTACAGCTACTGCTTTTGCGTCAGCGGATTTGTGTGCTAGAACGAAGTCTTTTCCGCCTGTCTCACCGACGATTCTTGGATAGGACTTGTAGAGTTTGATGTTTTCCCCAATTGTTTTCCAGACGTGTTGGAAAACCCCAGTAGATCCCGTGAAGTGGATTCCTGCAAAATCCGGATGCTTAAAAATGATATCGCCCGCAGTCGGTCCATCCACGTAGATTAGATTGATCACTCCGTCGGGCACACCGGCTTCTTTGAAAACTTCCATCAGCACTTGAGCGGAATAAATCTGAGTGTAAGCAGGCTTCCATACGATGGTATTGCCCATCATGGCGGCGGAAGTTGGTAGGTTACCGGCAATGGCAGTGAAGTTGAACGGAGTCAGGGCAAACACGAAACCTTCCAAAGGCCGTTGCTCTACTCTATTCCAAACTCCTGCTCCCGAAACAGGAGGCTGTTGTGCATAGATCTCCGTCATGTACTTCACATTGAATCGGAGGAAGTCAATAAACTCGCACGCTGAGTCTATTTCGGCCTGCATGGCGTTTTTAGATTGCCCCAGCATGGTGGCTGCATTGATTTTTGCTCGGTAAGGACCAGCAATCAGATCAGCTGCCTTCAGGAAAATGGCTGCGCGCTGTTCCCATTCCAGATTTTCCCAAGCTTCCTTGGCACCCAAGGCAGCATTGATCGCCTGCTCCACATGAGAGGCATCACCTTCGTGGAAATGACCTAAAATGTGTTGGTGATCATGTGGCGGAGACATCGGACGGGTTTTACCAGTTCTGACCTCCTCACTGCCGATGTACATAGGCACATCGATTTGTTTTGATCTTAATTCAGACAACATGGCCTGAAGTTCTTTCCGCTCGGGGCTGCCCGGAGCATATGCTTTTACCGGCTCATTGACAGGAGCAGGAACGTTGAAAAATCCCTTTAACATGATATTTGGAGTTTATGTGATTTCGAAGAGGCCAAAGATAGGTTTTCCTGATGTTTTGAGTAGTGATTTTGCTTACAAAAGCTGCTCAAGTTCTTTGAGATGACGAATCTCATATGTGGGTTTCAAATCGATAGTTTTTCCTTCAGGGTTGAAAAAAACCTGATCTATTTCGGCTCGCTGAGCACCTAAGATATCTGAGGAGGGATTGTCTCCGATCATCAGGCAGGCATCGGGCGTAGTCTGAAGTTGGTCCATGGTGTAATGGAAGATTCTCGGATCAGGCTTTTTAAAGCCGGTAGTTTCGGAAGTGACCACAAGCTCAAAATAGCCATCTAAGTCGGCCGATTTCATTTTTTTTGCCTGAGATTCATTGAATCCATTCGTGATGACATGGATTCGATATTTTGTTTTGAGGTAAGTCAGAATTTCTTTGGAGTAGGGGAATACGTGGGGTTTGGAAGAAGTTCGATGCATAAAATCTTCCTCAAACGCTGCTGGAATTTCTTCAAAATTCCCACCAGCATGTGCAAATATGCGCGGGAATCGCTCTTTTCGAAGGTTGTGTTTGTCTATTTTCCCTACATTATACCAGTCCCAAAGCTGAAAATTGACCGTATGGAAGGACTCGAAGAATTTTTCAAAAGTGGGGATTCCCAGGTCTTGAAGACTGTAAATCTGATAGAGTTCAGCAAGGGACTCGGTGACATTTCGATCATAGTCCCAGAGGGTATGGTCGAGATCGAAGAAGAGGTGTTGGTACGTTTTCAAAATGAATTCAGCGTCGATATTGGTTGTATTGGATCTTGTTGATGGCCAGTTCTCGGTTGGATTTTAGAATTTCATAAGTTTCCTGATCCTTGAGGAGACTGGGATCCTTTTGGATAAACTTGAAAATCTGCTGAATGATTTCAAGATATTCTTCGAGGATATAATAAAACATCCATTGATCTACACGTCGACTTCCGAGTAATCCTGCGTTTTTGAGGTAAATGAGATGGCGACTCGTTTTGGTTTGGGTAAAATCAAGAATGTGCTCCAAGTCCGAAATGCTCAATTCTTTGTTGAGCATCAATAAGTGGATAATTCTTACGCGAGGTTCTTCGGAAAGCGCCTTAAAAATTCGCAAACCATAGGTTAAACTGATATTTTTGAGTCTCATTTGTAAGTTTTAACTTGGAATAGAGGGCGAAAATAAATTTTAAGCCGAAATTGGTTTAAAATCGTTACAGAATCCAAGTGCCATCTTTGAATTCAATGTTTGTGAAAATTACCCAAATACTTCCTTTTGTACTGGTTTTAGGATTTTTTTTCCTATCCCAAACCTCATTTGCTCAAGATGAGCGGGAAAGAAAAGTTATCCAGCTTTCCGGTATTATACTGAATGCGGATAGTACCGATGCTGTCCCCGGGGTAAATATCTATGTGCCCAAGAAGGGAAGAGGTACAGCCTCAGGTCGCTTTGGTTACTTTTCCATGCCTGTCTTAGAAGGGGATAGTGTAGTCTTCACATTCATAGGATTGAAAAAACAAACTTTCAAAGTTCCGGAAAAAGTGGAAAGTGATCGAATATCCCTTATCCTTACAATGGAAGTGGATGAAATCGCACTGGCGGAGATCGAAGTCATGCCCTATCCGACAGAGGAAGAATTTAAAAAGGCGGTAATCGCCATGAGTGTGGTAGACCCCATGTCGATCAGTAGGTCAAACATGAGTCCTGAAATGCTGTTAAGATGGGCTGAATCGATACCTGCCTCTGGTGGGGAGAATTTCAGGTACTTCCAACAAGGGCAGATGATGCAAAATCAAGACCTCTATGGTCCTCGGCCACTCAGAATTTTAGATCCCTTTGCTTGGTCACAGTTTATCCGATCCATCAAGCGAGGAGATTTGAAGAGTAAATAAAAGATACTGGTCGTGCTTTTGGCGAGAAAGCCAAATAAATCATCGACAAAGATTTGGTCAGATTTATATAAAAGAATATCTTTGTGCCTCGTTTCAAAAAAGCCAAGAAAACTAGCTGAACATATGAAAAAAGATATTCATCCTAAATACAGAGACGTAGTGTTCTACGATACCTCTAGCGAGTTTAAGTTTTTGACCAAATCAACCATCGAGACTAGCGAAACTATCGAGTGGACTGACGGCAAGACTTATCCAGTTTACAAAATCGAAGTAAGCTCTGAGTCTCATCCATTCTACACAGGCAAGAAGATGCTTCTTGACACTGCTGGACGAGTGGAGAAATTCAACAAAAGATACGCGAAGAAGTAATTCTTGGCAGCTTAAGCCGAAAAAGTCTCCCGGAGCAAGGATTCCGGGAGACTTTTTTATTTTTGCCCTATGACCCATATCCTATTATTTGATGATCCTGCGATTAGAGGATCCTTGCTTCCGTTTACTTTTACAAGGCCTGTGGCAGATATCCGGGTGGGTATTCTTAAGATCTCTGAAAAATGGAATAAGCTTACCGGAGCCAAGATTTCATTTTTGACTCAGGACTACCTGCAGAAAAAATTCCCAAGAAACACGGAAAATGCACTCGCCATTAATGGTTCTTGGCTCCCCGATGCGGAGGCTTTGCAAGCTTTAGACTCCCTTAAAGAGGACCAAGCACTGTACTTTGGAAAGATTTTTCTCGCAGGCTACATCGGGGAAACGGAAAAGAACCTCAGCTTTGCTGCCGAAAGAATTCCCGTTCAACTGCCCTACGAGCCCGTTTTGCTTCAAAAAACCTGGCAAATCTTCCAGTTTAACGGTTCCGAAATCAGAAAGGACTATTCCTTATTGACTAAGGGAAGAATTTCCCAGCCAGTAAACGATCCACACACCATAGTCTATGGTGCGGATCAGATTTTTATTGAAGAGGGTGCAAAAATCAAAGCTGCCGTCCTTAATGCTGAAAGTGGCCCTATTTACATCGGGAAGCATACTGAAATCCAGGAAGGCTCACTCATACGCGGGCCATTTGCACTGTGCGAAGGCTCTACAGTAAATATGGGAGCCAAACTCCGCGGCGATACCACGGTAGGACCATTTTCCAAAGTAGGGGGAGAAATTTCCAATTCGGTGATCTTTGGCTACTCCAACAAAGGACACGAAGGATTCTTGGGTAATTCTGTCCTAGGTGAATGGTGTAACCTAGGCGCGGATACCAATACTTCCAACCTTAAGAATAACTATGCTCCTGTGAAACTTTGGGATTATACCCGAGGTGGCTTTGCCAATACCGGACTGCAGTTTTGTGGCCTGATGATGGGTGACCATAGCAAGTGCGGAATCAACACGATGTTTAATACCGGTACCGTGGTGGGAGTAGGAGCGAATATTTTCGGTGATGGCTTTCCGCGTAACTTTATTCCTTCTTTTTCTTGGGGAGGTGCGGCTGGCTTTTCCACCTTCACCATGGTTAAGTTTGAAGAAACGGCCAAGGCGGTTTTTGGAAGAAGGGGACTGGAATGGACTCCTGCCGAAAAAGAAATCTTGGATAAGGTTTTTGATTTGACCAAAAGCTATAGAATTTGGGATAAAACTTCCTGATCGATCCGGATATGCAATTTGCAGAAATACCAGGGCTCTCTGAGACCAAAGAAAAGCTACTCAATGCTGTCAAATTCAATCATTTGGCACATGCGCTGCTTTTTCACGGACCTGAAGGTTCCGCCAATCTGACATTGGCTTTAGCCTTGGCCACCTACCTCTATTGCGAAAATCCAAACGAATCTGATTCCTGCGGTACCTGCGGCTCATGTCAGCGAATGAAAAAACTCATCATGCCTGATTTGAATTTCGCTTTTCCGGTTGTGGCATCTTCCAAAGATGACGAAGGAGGGGAAGATGGAGAAAAAGAAGAAAAGGTTGATGTGCTTGCCAATTGGAGAAAATTCGCCTTAGGACACCCCTACGGAAATGTCCATGACTTTATCTATTTCAATGGTTTTGAGAAAAAGCAATTGAATATTTCCAAAGCAGCTGCCCGCAAGATCATTCAGGCCCTTTCTCTCATGTCATTTGAAGGAGGGTATAAAATCATGCTCATTTGGGCACCTGAATTTTTGCATCCCTCAGCGGCCAACTCCCTTTTGAAAATTATTGAAGAACCGCCTGCCAAGACCATTTTCATGCTCGTGACTTCCCAGGCGGATCAGCTGTTGACAACTATTTTGTCACGAACGCAGAAAATAATGGTCAGGGCTTTTTCTGACGAAGAAATAAAAAATCACTTGGTTCAATCTGGTCTTTGCGAAAGCAAAGCTGCTGAGCAGATCGCCATGCTTGCCGATGGCAATTTGAGGGAAGCTTATCGACTTTTGGAAAATGTCGAAGACCAGACTGTTCGTCAGGTAAGGGATTGGTTCAGACTCTGCGTGACCAAAAATCTCAAAGACATTTTCAACCTTTCGGATGAGTTTCATAAGTATGACAAAGAGGCTCAAAAATCCATGATCCTGGCGGGTCTTAATGTCACTCGTGAGATTATGCTTAAGAATCTGGACTTGGACACTTTGCTCCGCACTACTGAGGAGGATCGGGATTTTATCAATAAAATCAGCAAAAGTGTGTTGACAGAGGATCATGCACTGAAGATGTACGAAGCCTTCAATCAGGCCCACTACCACCTCGAGCGAAATGGAAATGCCAAAATGATCTTCACTGACCTTTCTATGGAATTGCTTCTGATGATGTCAAAAAACTAAATCGTGGAGCAGAAAATAATCGGCAGAAAAGAAAAAATCACCTTACCCGAATTGGGTCTCAATTTAGTGTGGGCCAAAATCGATACGGGTGCTTACACCAGCAGCTTGCATGCTGAAGAGATTAGGGAGGAAGAATTGGACGGTAGAAAAGTCCTGAAATTTCAAATACTGATGCCAAAGCATCAAAAATTTACTGGCAAAACCCTCGTTTTTGAAAAGTACCGAGAAAAGAAAGTCAAAAATTCCTTTGGTCAGGCAGAAGTCCGCTACCTGATCGAGACTAAGATACAACTCGCCGGAGAGACTTATCGGGCTGAGTTTACGCTCACGGACAGGTCCAGTATGAAAAATTCTATCCTGCTGGGCAGAAAAATTCTACGGGGAAAATTCCTCGTGGATGTCTCCAAAACCAACTTGGGTAAATCCTACCGCAAAAAGAAATGAAAATTGCCATCCTTTCGAGGAACCCAAAACTATTCTCTACCCGCAGGCTGGTCGAAGAAATTCAAAAGGCAGGTCATGAAGCAATGGTCGTAGATCATAGCCTTTGTGATTTGATCATTGAGCAGGAAGGACCTTCCATCATTTACAAAGGGCAAAAGCTCGAGGGGGTAGATGCAATCATCCCGAGAATTGGGGCTTCAGTGACCTTTTATGGGACTGCGGTAGTCCGTCAGTTTGAGTTGATGGGAGCTTTTTCTGTGGTGACTTCACAGGCCATTGTGCGAAGCAGAGATAAGCTCAGAAGTTTACAAATCCTTTCCAAAAATGGACTCGGAATGCCTAAGACTGCCTTTACCAATTTTTCCAAAGGAGGAGAAAAACAGTTGATCGAACAGGTCGGCAGTGCTCCTGTGATCATCAAATTGCTGGAAGGCACTCAAGGCTTGGGCGTAGTTTTGGCCGAAACCAAAAAAGCAGCCCAGTCCGTAGTGGAAGCTTTTCATGGATTGAAAGCCCGAATCATCGTGCAGGAATTTGTCAAAGAAGCCAAAGGTGCAGATATCCGCGCTTTTGTAGTCAATGGTAAAGTGGTCGGAGCTATGAAGCGTCAAGGCGCTGAAGGTGAATTTCGATCTAACTTACACCGAGGCGGCGTAGCTACTGTAATCAAACTGAGCAGGGCAGAGAAGCAAGCCGCCCTAAACGCTGCCAAAGCCCTTGGACTGGACGTGGCTGGGGTAGATATGCTTCAATCCTTAAGAGGTCCGCTCATTTTGGAAGTCAACAGCTCTCCTGGACTCGAAGGAATAGAAAGTGCAACTGGTGTGAACATCGCCGCCGAAATCATCAAATTTGTGGAGGAAGGCGTCCGCAAAAAATCTTCAAAACGCGAAAAACATTAATGAGTAGAGTTATAAAAATCGGTACCCGAGGCAGTAAACTCGCGCTTTGGCAAGCCTACCATGTGGAGGATTTGCTGAAAAAGGCTGGGCTTGAATCCGAAATTGTCATCATCGTTACCAAAGGCGATCAGGTCTTGGATGTCTCCATTTCCAAAATCGGGTCCAAGGGTGTATTTACCCAAGAATTAGAAGACCAATTACTTGATGGTCGTATCGATATTGCCGTTCATTCAGCCAAAGACATGCAGTCTAGTCTTGCTGAAGAGTTTGAAATCATCGCCTTTACAGAGCGGGAAAGGGAAAATGACATCCTTCTTTCCACCAAAAAAGGGATTTCCATTTCAGATGCCTCGCAATCCTTGGTTTTGGGGACATCTTCTACCCGAAGGATTGCTACCCTCAAGCATTTTTATCCTCACATCAAAACCGTCGACGTCAGAGGTAATCTTCAAACCCGAATCCGAAAGATGGAAGAAGGCCTCTGTGATGCTTTGCTTTTAGCTTATGCTGGTGTCCATCGGATGGGGTATGATGATATGATTGCTGAATACTTGAGTTTAGATGAATTCACACCTGCCGTTGGCCAGGGTTCAGTGGCCATTGAATCTGCAAAAAATCTTGATCCAACCCTTCGAGGTCAAATCATCCAAGCCTGCAATCATCCCGGTACCGAAGTCCGACTTCGAGCAGAGCGAGCGTACCTCAGAGTACTTGAAGGGGGCTGTAGTATTCCTGTATTTGCGATGGCCAATCTGGAAAATGACCAATTGGTACTCAATGGCGGAATTGTAAGTCTGGATGGCAAACAGCGGATTACCTTTTACCTCGATGGATCTGCAAAGAATCCAGAGAGTTTAGGTCAAGAATTAGCCACAAAGGTGTTGGCTGCTGGGGGAAAAGAAATTTTGGAACAAATCAAAAAAGCACAATCCTGATATGAGAAAGCTGAGCATGCTTCTGGTTTTTGGACTTATCCTGATCAGCTCTTGGGCTTGCGGAAAGGACAAAGATTACCTGGTTACCATTACTACCCGACATGGAGAAATCAAAGCGATTCTCTTTGACGATACACCGGAGCACAAAAACAATTTTATCGCCTTGGCTGAGGCAGGAAGATTCGACTCTACACAGTTTCACCGAGTGATTAAGGATTTCATGGTCCAGGGAGGTGATGTATTTGGTAAGGAAGGACTTCCGGCCCAGCAGTGGCCAACTTTGCCCGCCGAGATTAGCTCTCACCATGTACATATCAAAGGAATGATTGCCGCAGCCCGACAGGGAGACAATATCAATCCTGAAAAGCGAAGCAATGGTTCCCAATTTTACATTGTCGAAGGGAGACCCTATGAAGAGTTAGAGCTGACGACAGATTTTCCTGCATTGCAAAAAGCGGTCTTTCAATACATGCAGCTGGGCTCCGGTCAAGAGTTGAAAAACGAATATTCCAGATTGTTTGAAGAGCAAAAGTTTGATAGCCTTACTAATCTTCTCCTTTCTAAACGGGACGAAATCGCCAAGACGCTCAATATCAAACTCACAAAAGATTACACTCCCGAGCAAGTAAAAGATTATGCAGAAAAAGGAGGGACACCTCACTTGGATTTTCAATACACGGTATTTGGCCAAGTACTTAGCGGTTTGGAGGTAGTAGATAAAATTGCAGCTGAACAGACTAGCAGAGAGGTGCCCAATGAACCGGTTTACATGAAAGTGACAGTAGAAAAAGTTTCGCGCAAAAAAATTGAAAAAGAATTTGGCTATGTCTATCCCGTCTCAAAATAAACCCAAGATTCTCATAACAGGTGCCAACGGTCTCTTGGGCCAAAAGCTCGTCGATCAGCTGGTCGAAAAAGGAATTTTTGAAGTGATTGCTTCAGGGAGGGGCTCCAGCAGGCTTTCAGGTCAGGGATTTGTATATCAGTCATTGGATATAGAAGATCAGCAAAATGTGGATTCAGTTTTTTCCACTCTAAAACCTGAAGTGATCATTCATGGAGCGGCTATGACCAATGTGGATGAATGCGAGTTAAATCAGGAAGCATGCTACCGAGCTAATGTGACTGCTACACGATACCTGGTAGAGGCTGCGAAAAAAATCAATTCCCACTTCGTGTTTGTTTCCACAGACTTTATTTTCTCTGGAGAAGACGGTAATAACCCATATGATGAGGAAGCAACTCCTGATCCGGTCAATTATTACGGCCAAACCAAACTGGAAGGTGAAGAGATTGTGAAAAATTCTGGACTGGATTGGGCGATTGCCCGTACAGTTTTGGTCTATGGGATAGCTAATGACCTAAGTCGTTCCAATATCATTCTTTGGGTGAAATCTTCTTTGGAAGCAGGAAAAGAAATCCAAGTGGTAGATGATCAAGTAAGAACTCCGACACTGGCAGAAGATTTAGCGGCGGGTTGTATATTAATAGCAGAGCAGCGCGCTAAAGGGGTGTTTAATATCTCTGGATCGGATCTTTTGACTCCTTATCAAATGGCAATAGAAACGGCGGAGTATTTTGGCCTTAACAAAAGCTTAATTACTAAAACTGATTCAACTAAGTTTAAGCAACCTGCCAAGAGGCCAATGAAAACAGGCTTTATCATCGAAAAAGCCAGAAAACTACTGGGATATGAACCCAAAAGTTTCCAAACGGGGATAGGTATTTTGGCAAAACAAATTATCTTAGCCCGCTCTTAAAAAGCAGTTTATACCCTTAATTTAACTTTAGCATTATCTATGGCAGTAAGTTCTAATACTGAGGACAGAGGTCAGTTTGGCTCCAGCCTTGGCTTTATCATGGCCGCAGCTGGTTCAGCCGTCGGACTGGGCAACATTTGGAGATTTCCTTACCTCACCGGAGAAAATGGAGGCGGTGCCTTTGTATTCGTTTACATTCTCTGTGTGGTTTTGATTGGTTTACCGCTTCTATTCAATGAAATCGCTTTGGGTAGAAAGTCTGGAAAAAACCCAATCGGTGCTATCCGAGAAACCGGTGGAAATAAGTTTTGGCAGTTGGCGGGTGTGCTCTGCGTATTGGTTTGTTTTTTTGTGTTCAGCTACTATTCTGTGATCGCAGGTTGGACAGTAGGATATATCGTTACCGAAATCATCAATATTCCAGTTGATTTTGAGGAGTTTGTACAGACTCCGCTGTATGTGATCCCATTGACCTTCTTCTTTATCCTCTTGACTATTTTGATTGTCCTTGGAGGTGTTTCCGGAGGTATTGAAAAAGCTTCAAAATTCCTGATGCCTATCTTATTCATCATTATCCTTTTCATTGCAGGTAGGTCAGTGACACTGGAAGGAGCAGAGGCTGGAATCCAATACTATTTGAACCCTGATTTTTCTAAAATCAACAGCACGGTGATCCTTCAGGCTTTGGGTCAAGCCTTTTTCTCCATGTCTGTAGGATGGGGTTTGATGATCACATTTGGTTCTTATTTGGGTAAAGATTCTAACATTATCAATGCCTCCGGATGGATTGCAGGTATGGATACGGCTGTTGCCTTATTGGGTGGTTTGATGGTTTTCCCAGCCTTGTTTGCGTTGCTTCCAGGTAAAGATCCTGCTTCAGGTCCAGCTTTGGTTTTTGATGTTTTACCAAAAGTATTTGATGCGATGCCCGGCGGAAATATCATCGGAGGTCTGTTCTTTATCCTCTTAATGGTAGCGGCATTGACTTCTACCATTTCCATGTTGGAAGTACCAGTGGCTTACTTGATAGATGACCGAAAGTGGAATCGCAAAAAAGCAACATGGGTTGTTGGCATCGGAGCAATGATTCTATCGGTTCCATCTGCACTTTCTTCTATCGAAGGAAATATGTTTGCTGAAATTCGATTCACATTCTTGAGCAATGAACTGGTCGGTTTCTTCGGAGCAATGGACTTTATTTTTGGCACATTCGCAGTGATCCTGATTTGTTTGATGCTGGCCTTGTATACGGGCTGGGCACAGAAAATCAGTGATTATGCAGACGAACTTGCTTTGGGCGCACCAGGATTTACAGGTGCCTTCCGTACCGGTTGGATGTTCTTTATCAAGTGGGTTTGTCCGATTGTGATTATCCTCTTGATCCTAAATATGATGGGTCTTTTTGGCGCGCCACAGGCAGCTTAAGCAGTTCATTTAAAAATAGATTTGAAGGGCTTTCCGAAAGGTTAGCCCTTTATTTTTTTCAAAAAAGGGACAGAATGGATGAGAGATGTTTTTCCGGTGTAATGGCAAAGCACCTGGTTAGTGTAAGACTTTTATTCTTGATAATTGGATCAGGATTAAGAAGAATGGAATTGGCAAAGGAATTGCAATCGGAAGACTCACCATTCTCTAACTAAACCAAAATCCTTTTACCATGAAAAAATTACTTCTTTTCCTCGCATTCGCATTTATCGCCTTTCAGGCCTTCCCTCAGCAAAATGGATTTGGTATCAAAGCCGGTCTCAGTAGTACGAAGGTAGATTTCAAAAACACGCAATTTGCCCCGGAAGGTGCTCAGACTGGATATCATGTAGGGGTGTTTGGTCGATTGGGAGGTGCTGGTTTTTTTGTGCAGCCCGAGCTTCTTTTTACCCAGACCAGTGGAAAATTCATCAATGATCAAGACCAATTAAAGGCTGAGTTTAACAGACTTGACATTCCTGTGATGCTTGGAATGCGATTTTTCAAAGTTCTCAGACTCCAGGCTGGGCCAATTGCCAGTTTGAATATCAATTCCAAACTCAGTGAAGTAAGCGATACCATCGGAGATGCCGAATTCAAAAATGCAACCCTCGGCTATCAGGCAGGAGTAGGGGTAGACATTGGAAATCTGTTTATCGATGCCAAATATGAGGGAGGCCTTAGCAAGTGGACAGAAAATATCGGTTCATTTACCACTGACAACCGCATCAACCAGTGGGTAGTATCTGTAGGATTCAAGATATTCTAATTGGGAAATACTCCCACAGTAACTCGATCTAATACTAAGGCCCTTCTGAATCGATTCAGAAGGGCCTTTTTAGTATTCTTCGCTTATTTGGAGGCTTATTTTTCCATGACCATCGGTCCGGGCTTTGCCCATTCGTGAATCGGCTTGAGGTCGATCACATAGACACTTCTGCCGTGAGTTCCGACCACCAAATGGTTTTCACGTTGCTGGATGACCATGTCGTAGATTGCTACATTCGGAATTTGGCCTTGGAAGAGATTCCAGTTTTTGCCTTCATCCATGCTTACATATAAGCCGTGATCTGTCCCTAGATAAAGCAGATTTGGCATTTTTGGATCTTCGATGATGATGTTGGTGGATTCATCCGGCAGGTTGGATTTGATGGAAACCCAAGTCTTGCCGTAATCCTCACTCATGTAGACGTAGGTGTTAAACTCATCGTATCGGTAGCCATTCAAGGTGATGTACACTCGTCCTTCTTTGAATCTCGAAGGAGAAATACTGCTTACCCAGCGATCCTGAGGAAGCCCAGCATTGAGACTGGTCCAAGTTCCTCCATTGTTTCGAGTTACCCAGACATTGCCGTCGTCCGAACCGGCGTAGAGCGTTCCAAACTCAAGCGGAGATTCTTCTACCACGGTAAGAGAGGCAAATGGTACGTTTCCGCTTTTTTGATTTTTAGTCAGGTCAGGAGAGATGGTTTTCCAGGTATTTCCTTGGTCTAAAGATTGGTAAACGTACTGCGAACCCATGTACACAATGTCCTGATTATGGTAGCTGAGCTCGGCTGGTGTTCTCCAGTTCCAACGGTTCGGGGCATTTCCGATGTCGTGTCCCGGGGTGATGCGTCGTCTTTCTCCCGTCTCTTTATTGATGCGCATGTAGTTGCCAAACTGCGAACCGGTGTAAACGATGTTGTTATTTCTAGTATCTACTGCGACTACCATGCCGTCTCCTCCTAGAAGAGACTCCCATGGATCTTCGGGCTTATTGGTGGATTTTCCAAACCAAACCCCATTGTCTTGCATTCCGCCATAGATGTTGTATGGTTTGGCATCATCTACCATGATGGAGTAAAACTGGGATATCGGCATCTGTGTGTTCAAGTGATCCCAACGGGCACCGCCTCCATAGCTACGGTATAATCCACCGTCATTGCCCAGTAAGATGTGCTTGCTGTCCTTAGGATTGATCCACATCGCCTGATGATCGGAGTGGGGTCTTCCGATCGAGTCAGTTCTAGAGAAATTTTTGCCTCCGTCTCTTGAGACCAAAAGGGGTACACCCAAGACGAAGATTTCATTTTCATTAGAAGTACTCACACGCACCTCTCCGAAGTAATAGCCATAGGTATTGTACAACTGACTGATGTCTGATTCGGAGACTTTTTTCCAGCTCTTGCCCGCATCTTCAGAGCGGTATACTTCTGCCCCTTTGATAGGCTGGCCAAACATGGCCGCATTGGCATCCACTGCACCGCCAAGGTAGTTGGCGATTTGAGTAGTGGTGATTTTGCCGATTTTCAGCTGACGCTTAAGTTCGGCCGGCGTGTATTTGGTGGCAAACTGATTTCTTCTCAGAAAGGATTCCAGTTTTTTATCATCCAAAGCCAGCGCTTGATCCAAAGTCATCGCTTTGAAATCCTCTAGTTTAATCGGATTCTCTTCCTGCTGTTGATTTCCCCGTTGTCTTGGGGCTGCTGCAGGTTTGTCGGATTTCCCCTGATTGTCCAGCAATGCATAGACCGTATTAGGCTGAGAAAGTGCAAAATCGAAGCCGATTCGGCCTACAAATTCATCCTGAGGAAATCCTTCCACTGCTTTCTTCCAGGTGTTTCCACCGTCTTCAGATCTCCAGATCGCAGAACCCTTTCCGTTGCCAATAAAGTCATGCGCCTGACGGAATCGCTCCCAGCTTGCTGCTAGAAGCACATCCGGGTTGGTTGGATGGACTTTGATGTCGATGATGCCGGTGTTGTCGTCGATGTAGAGTACTTTTTTCCAGGTTTTGCCACCGTCGGTGGTTTTATAGAGCCCTCGCTCTTTGTTTTTGGAGTAAAGCGAACCCATCGAACCAACCCACACGATGTCCGGATTGGTCGGGTGAATCTGAATTTGACCGATGTGGTGGGAGTGTAGTAGGCCCATCATTTGGAAGGTTTTGCCTCCGTCAGTGGATTTATATAGTCCCGCTCCGGCATAAGTAGATCGGCTGGAATTGTTTTCGCCGGTACCTACCCAAAGGACTTGATTATCGGACTTGGAAAGTGCCATGGCACCGATTCCCAAAGCGCCCTGATGGTCAAAAATCGGGGTGAAGGACTGTCCGTTGTCTTCTGTTTTCCATACGCCCCCGGAAGCTGCTGCGATGTAAAAGGTGTTGGTATTGTTGGCTACTTCAAGATCTACGATTCGCCCAGACATGTTGGTCGGGCCGACGTTTCGGGCTTTGAACTCCTTGAGTGGCGTGGAGGCAAGCATGGCTTTGTGCTTGTCCACGGACTCTTGCAGCGCCTTTTCAGAAGTGGGTTTAATGTCCTGTGCCAGCGAACTGAATGAAATCAGTCCCGCAGCAAGGAGAATGAGGTAAGTTGATTTTTGCATGTGGTTTTCTTTGATCAGGAGGGAATATAAACAATCGCGGGGAAAGTCAGGCGACCTTCCCCGCGAGTGGAAAAAGCAAGTTTTAGAAGGGAATAGGATTGGAAATTGCCTTTTGATTTCCGAAGAGCCATTGTTCCAATTCAACATCCCAAAAAGGGGACTAATTTTCTTCAAGTTTGTTCCCTTTTTGCATTTGCCGCTCAAGGAGGATTTGTTGATTGATCAATCCATTTAGAGTTCGGACATAATTTCTTGCTTTTTTGATTCCAAAATCTGTGTAAGCTCTTCCAGCCCATTCTTTTGCCAAATCGAGAGAACCCAAAACTTCATATCCGACGCCGATATTGTAAGCAAGCATTCCCCCGCTTTTCTCATCGAACCCGGGTAAAGCCGCTTTCCATGTTTCAATCGCTTGCTCCCATTGGTCTACTTCAGCGAGTCGGGCACCTTTTGATACGGCAGGGTCGGTTTTGGATTTGGGGAAAAAGCCACGATTGATTTGGGCATACATTGGAGCGATTTTGGTCGCATATCCTGCACCGGCCATTTCTCCGACAGCTCTTGCCGCGTCCGCTTTAGTGATGAGCAAGGCCAAAGCTTGGGCTTTGGTCTCTCCCTCGGCCGACCAGAGGTTTTTCTTCTCAAAGCGCTGCTGATCTACCATATTCCGATCCTTTGGATCATACAGGCGAAATCCTGCGCTGACATTGGCCACTCCCTCGACATACCAGCCCTGTACTTCGATCTGTCGGGTAGTTTTGCCTTCGGTCACGGTCTTTTTGATCAAGCGCTGCTGATCGGTAATGATGAAGTCTGAACTGAAATTTTCCAAGGTCAAGACTGCATCGGCATCGTATCGATTGGCAAGTTGCTCCACCGTATACCAATCCAGTGGATTGGGAAACATCTGTCCGAAGATTCCTCCAGGAAGCCGTTCGTTAGCTCTTACGATCTGAAATCTAGGGGAGGAATTGAGACTCATCTGGAGTGAAGAAAGGGTCGCCTGAACGGCATTGCGAACCTCAAATGGGAGTTCGCCAGTGATGATTCCTTCTAAGATCGCCAAGCCTTCACTTTGAGGTTTGGTCCGATCGACCAGCACGATTTTTTGAATATGGCTGGGCACTGTGACTGGAGCGGGTACCAGCCTAGTCATGGTTACATTTTTGGAGCAGCCACATACAAGTAGAAGAAAAGCTGAAAAGAGTAGACTGTGGATGGTTTTGAAGGAAAAGGTAAAATTCATAAAGCTGGGTTTTAACTGGGACGAAGTTAGAACGAATAAAAAAATCCACGGTTTCTAGGCCGTGGATTTTGCATTCAAACTTCAATACAGATTATCCGATCAGGTTTCCTTCTTCGTCCCATTCGGCGACTTTGCCTCGCTCTTCGGGTTTGAGGTAGATGGCTGCATATTTCTCAGGATTGGAGACGCCGTGCTTGTCTAGGACTTTTTGAGGTACACCATCCCACACATTGGCTTGGTTACCCATGTAGCCCATGTATTTCCAGCCGGCCTCGGTAGAGAAATAGCCTGAGCAAGTCAGATTGCGGAGCATGTTAAACCAGCGAACACCTCCCGAGTAAGCTTCAGTAGCTTTGTCAGGCCAAGCAACCAAATCCACAATTTGGATGACTTCTTCTTGGCTAAGGTCGTTGAATTTTTTGCCAAACAACTCATCGGCCTCAAAGTCCAACCACATCAGACCACCTCTCATCGGCGTCTGCATGTTGGGCTGATCTTTCATCATAAACTCGATGAAATCCGGCACCTTCAACTCGGTGGCTGAAGGGGACTCAGCATCTGCCGGCATGATAATGTCCACCAGGGTGCTTAGCTTTTTCTTTTCTTCATCAGTCAAGAAATTCTCAGAAAGCAACTTCGCGTCACGCGCTTTTTCTTCTTCTGTACGTCCACCCGGTGTGCCTCCTGTGATGACTTGTCCTTGTACAGCTACCTGCTCAGGTTCACATCCGGTCAATAACAATCCCGCTCCCACAGAGCCGGTAAAGAGCAGTTTTAGGTTTTCTCTTCTGTTCATGGCTTAGATGTTTTTCTGTTTTAGCTGATCGACGATGTAATCTGAAGTTCTCCAAGAAAGCGCCAAAATGGTCCAGGTTGGGTTTTTGTCTGCCTGAGACACAAAAGGTCCAGCATCCACCACAAATACGTTTTTGCAATCGTGCACTTGGCAGTTGGAGTTGACCACGGAAGATTTCGGGTCATTGCCCATTCGGGTAGTGCCTACTTCGTGGATGATACGGCCCGGCGCAGCGAGTCCGTACATGGTTTCAGGTCCAGGTTTGGTGCCAAGAAGAGTGGCACCGGCATTGGTCAGGATTTCCTCAAAGGTATCCTGCATGTGCTTGGCTTGCTTGATCTCCTGATCGGTCCATTTGTAGTGGAATCGAAGTACCGGGATACCGTATTTATCGACCACATTCGGATCGATTTCGCAATAGTTTGTGTATTGTGGGATACTTTCTCCACGGCCTGACATACCCAGTGTGGAGCCATAGATGCGACGGATGTCTTTTTTCAGCCCTTCGCCATAGCCTCCGTTTGGACTTGGATTTCCAAATTCATCCTTGAGGTATTTCCGCATACTGTCCATACTGCCGCCAGTCCCATAGGCAGGCTGGCCCATGCCTCCCCAATATTCGATGTGGTAGCCACGTGCGAAGTCTAATTTTTTATTGTCCAACCACCAAGGGGTGTACATATGCATGCCACCTACGCCGTCTTCATTGTAGCGATCTCGGTCGATCAGTTCTGGCATGATACCCATACGGTCGGCACCGGTGGAGTCATGCAGATAGCGTCCGAGGACTCCTGAATCTGCACCGATTCCGTTAGGATATACTTTCGACTTGGAGTTCATCAGGATTCGAGAAGATTCGCATGCCGAAGCCCCCAAAACGACTACCCTTGATTTGAGTTTGTATTCCTTCATATCCACTTTGGAGACGAAAGACACCCCGGTTGCTTTTCCGGTATCGTCCGTAGTTACCTTCCTGACCATGGAGAAGGTGTAGAGGTCTACCTTGCCTTTTTTCATCGCAGGATGTACTAAGCAAGTCCCCGCAGAAAAGTCTGCATAGGCTTGACAAGCTCGGTTACACTGTGCGCAGAAAAAGCAAACGCCACGTTCATTGTTGATCGGACGGGTCAGCATAGATAGACGACCCGGGATCATCGGGATATTGGCTTTGTCCGCACCTTTTTTAATGATGAGTTCGTGAAGTCTAGGTTTTGGAGGAGGTAAGAAAAAGCCATCTGGCTCATTAAAAATTCCTTCTTTGGATCCAAAAACCCCGATCAGCTTGTCTACTTTGTCATAGTATGGCTTCAAATCATCGTATCCGATGGGCCAGTCATGCCCCATGCCATCGATGCTGGCACGTTTGAAGTCATTTGGGCCAAATCGTAAGGAAATTCTTCCCCAGTGGTTGGTTCTTCCTCCTACCATTCTGGATCGGAACCAGTCAAACTGAGTACCGTCTTTTCGGGTATAAGGCTCTCCGTCGATATCCCATCCGCCTATGGCCTGATCAAAATCTCCAAATGGGCGGATACGGGTACCGGCACCCCTTCTTGGTGATTCCCAAGGTGGTCTGAGTTGGGTTCTGTCCTCGTCTTTTGCCGGGTCAAAATCCCCTCCTGCCTCCACCACTGCTACTGACAACCCAGCCTCGGATAGGATTTTGGAAGCCATCCCTCCGCCGGCACCAGACCCTACGATGATCACATCATAGCTATCTGGAGTTTCTTTGATTTGAAAGCTCATTTTTTAAAAATTTTAATGAAGTCGAAAATATAGGTCAAAAAAATTGAGGATAGAAATCCTTTCCCTTGAAAAAGTTGTCAGCGGGTTACAGTGGTACTTTTTTACTGAATAGCCTGCTCTATAAACGGCCAAATCGTCCCAAAAACGATCTTATGTCCCGCTTCGGTCGGATGAATTCCGTCAGGTAAGTTTAAGTCTGGATTGCCCGCTACGCCATCCAAAAGAAAAGGAATCAAGGTTACATTTTTCTCTTTTGCCACAGCAGGATAGATGGTTTTGAATTCATCGGTATATTCCTGTCCCATGTTTGGTGGGATTTGCATGCCTGCAAGGATGATTTTGGTGTTAGGGTACTTTTCCCTCACCTTATCAATGATGCCAAGGAGGTTCTTTTTGGTTTCGCTTAGCTGAATCCCGCGTAAGCCGTCATTTCCTCCCAGTTCTAAAACGAACAAATAGGGCTCCTCTTCCAAAAACCAATCCAGCCTGCTTAATCCACCTGCGGTGGTTTCCCCACTCAGTCCACCATTGATTACTTTGTAGTCTTTGCCTAGGCTATCAATCGCAGCCTGAGTCAGACCGGGAAATGCATCTTCAGGGTCTATTCCGTATCCCGCGGTGAGGCTGTTTCCAAAGAAGAGGATAAGTTTTTGTTCTGATTTTTGGCTTACAGCTGTGCTGTCAGCATTGGTTTGATTGGTTGTTTCAGAGCTTTTTCCTCCGCAGGAAACTAACAAGAAACTTACGACTACGAGGGTAAAAAATGAGGCAATCTGGAAATGAATCTTCATGGTTAAAGTGATTTTGATCTATGAAAGGATTTCAGCCCAAAAGGTTTACATCCCTGGGTTCAAAGTTGGAAAATATTCTTCAAAAATTCCTTTTTCCTCGTTAGTCGAGGCATTCTACCCGTCTGTCGAATCTGACTGGTCCAAGCCGGGGAATTTTATTTTCTTTACTGAGGTTCACTAGGCCTAATTTGAGCATTTTAACTATTGTTGCTCAATAGCGTTTACACAGTCACTTGTTTTTATTTTACTCCATGAGCATTCTAGCGATTCGCAATCTTTCTAAAACTTATCAAAGCGGGAGCCGCAAGCTTACTGTTTTGGAAAATGTCAATTTTGAAATTCAAGCCGGAGAGACGATCTCCATTGTAGGGCCGTCAGGTAGCGGTAAAACCACTCTTCTTGGACTCTGTGCAGGTTTAGATTCCGGTTCCACAGGTTCGGTGGTACTTAATGGTCAAGCTCTTGAGAAGCTCAATGAAGATCAGCGTGCTGCAGTCCGCAACAAGGACGTCGGGTTTATCTTTCAAAATTTCCAGCTGCTGCCCACCTTGACGGCTTTGGAAAATGTGATGGTTCCACTTGAGTTAAAAAAGCGGAAAGATGCCAAATCCAAAGCCTTGGAATTGCTGGAAAAAGTAGGGCTAAAAGACCGCGCTACTCACTATCCCACCCAACTATCCGGTGGTGAGCAGCAGCGGGTATCTATTGCCAGAGCTTTTGCCAATGAGCCAAAGATTCTTTTTGCGGACGAGCCCACCGGTAACCTCGATACGGAGACGGGGGAGATGATTGAGCGATTGATTTTTGACCTCAATAAGGAAAAAGGAACTACGCTCATTTTGGTCACCCACGACTTGGAATTGGCGGCTAAGACTCAGCGAATCATTCATATCAAGGGCGGTAAAATACAGGAGGAAACCCATGCCTGATTTTAATTGGATCTTTAGGATGGCGATGAGGGATTTTCGAAAAAATCTCTCCCGCTTACTGCTTTTTGTCTCTTCCATTGTGGTGGGAATCGCGGCATTGGTGGCGATCAGCAGTTTTGGAGAAAATCTAGTCAAAGACATTGACAGTCAGGCCAAGGAGCTTTTGGGCGCAGACTTGGTCCTGGAAAATAACAAGCCTCTCGGAGACCAGGCTTTGGACTCGGTAGCCGTGGCTATGGCCTCTGAGGTCAACTTTGCTTCCATGGTAGCTTTTCCAAAAAAAGATGCCAGCCGTCTGACCCAAGTGAGGGCCTTGGAAGGGGATTTTCCTTTTTATGGAAAATTGGAAACAGTTCCAGTTGAAGGGGACGCAGATTTCAGAAGTGGAGGAAAAAAGGCGCTGGTTGAAAAGACCTTAATGGCGCAGTTTGATGCTCAAGTAGGCGACTCTATCAAAGTCGGGGCTGTCCTGTTTGAGATTGTCGGAGAGCTTCAAAAGGTTCCGGGTCAAACTGGCATTACCGCTTCTGTAGCACCCGCAGTCTACATTCCGATGGCCTATCTGGAAGAAACCGGGCTGGTGCAGTATGGCAGCCGTGTGGAATACAATCGCTATTTACAGTTTGCGCCAGGCACCGATGTCGATGAGCTGATTAAGCCATTCGAAGATCAGTGGGAGATAGACCGGGTAGATGCCGATACGGTGGAAGACAGAAAAAGAAGTACAGGTCGTTCATTCGGCAATCTTTCCAATTTTCTAAGTCTTGTTGCCTTTATCGCTTTGCTTTTGGGTTGCGTGGGCGTCGCCTCAGCGGTCAATGTATTTGTGAAAGAAAAGCTTGCCTCGGTCGCTGTCTTGAGATGCTTGGGAGTAGCTTCTCTGGATGTATTACTTATCTATCTTGTCGAAATCGTCATCATGGGACTCTTCGGAGCATTGATCGGATCGGTTTTGGGAACGCTTCTTCAGTTTATCCTTCCGGTGATCTTTGCGGACTTTCTTCCTGTGGAAGTTACCGTAGGGATTTCTTGGCAATCAGTGGGCTTTGGCATGGTGACAGGTTTGCTGGTTTCTGTGCTGTTTGCTTTACTTCCTTTGCTCAAGGTTCGAAATGTGTCTCCGATGGCCACTTTGAGGCCTGAGACCGCTGACTCGACGATGCTGAAAGATCCTGCTCGATGGGCGGTGATTGTGGGGATTCTTCTGTTCATCTTTGGCTTCAGCTTCTTTTTACTCAAGCAAGTGACTTGGGCTTTGGGCTTTACAGGATTTGTGTTGGTGGCATTTGGGGCGCTTTGGGGAGTGGGCAAGTTGATCATGTGGGCAGTGAGACGCTTTTTGCCGATTTCACTCAGCTATCCTTGGCGACAAGCCTTAGCTAATTTGTATCGGCCAAATAATCAGACTATTTCGCTTATTGCCACTATCGGATTGGGGACCGCGATGATCAGTACCCTCTTTTTCCTTCAAAATCAACTTCTTCAGGAAGCCAAGTTTGCAGACAAGGAGGACCAGCCCAACATGCTGATGTTTGATATTCAGACGCCACAGTTGGAGGATGTCCGATCAAAAGTAACGGATCGCAAAATGCGTGTTCTACAGGAAGTGCCTATCGTGACCATGCAGCTCAACGAGATCAATGGCATCGATAAAAAGGAAAATGAGGAAAAGCCTGACGAAGAGAATTACAGTCGATGGCTGTATAATCGGGAGTTTCGTGTGACCTATCGCGATACATTGATCTCCTCGGAGACCTTGAGTTCTGGGACATTAATCCCGCTTGGGGCTAAAGGAGATAGCATCTTTGTCTCTTTGGAAAGAGGGTTTGGTGAAGGAAATAAAATGAAATTAGGAGATGAGTTGGTCTTCAATGTGCAAGGCAGGCCTATTAAGACGTATATCGGAAGCTTCCGTGATGTGAAATTTAATCAGGTGTCGACCAACTTCCTGGTGCTGTTTCCAAATGGAGTTTTGGAGCAAGCTCCGAAATTCCATGTGATCATCACCAAGACTCAAAATGACCGTCAGGCTGCTGATGTGCAGTCTGAGATCGTAAGGGAGTTTCCCAATATTTCGATTATCAACCTGGGAACTATAGTGGAAACCTTGGAAGATATCCTGGGCAAAATCAGTTTTGTGATCCAGTTTATGGCCTTTTTCTCTATTGCCACAGGGATTTTGGTATTGATCAGCTCACTTATCATCAGTAAATACCAGCGTATGAGAGAAAGTATCTTGCTTCGTACGCTTGGAGCGAGTTCGGCGATAGTGAGAGTGATCAATACATTGGAATACTTCTTTTTGGGAAGCTTGGCCTCGCTTTCGGGGATTTTACTTTCATTCATGGCAACTTTCCTCTTAGGGAAGTTTGTGTTTGAGATGAACTTCAGCTTGGCTTGGAAAGAGGGTTTGGTCATTTATCTCGCCATTACGGGTCTGACAATTGTGCTGGGATGGCTCAATGGTCGAAGAATCATCAATCAGCCTCCCATGGAGATTTTGAGAGGGAATGGTTGAAAAATTGAAAATGATGAATTAAGAATTGAGAAAAGCCTCCGGAAACGGAGGCTTTTTTTGTTTTACATCCCATAGTTCTAAGCGTGCTGGATTTTTTTGAATTTGTTTTTATCTTCCGAGATTAACTCTAAGCCCATGAAAACCAATTTGTCAGAAAGTGAAAAGGCACCGCTCCAATCGATAGAAGAATGGGAGGATGATTTACTAGTCCGATACCCTGAACCAAAAAGCAAGCAGGCAAAGGCTAAAGATGATTACCGAAACTATCACGATTCCGAGCGTGTCAATACCGTGAGGGAGTTTTATAAACTGAATCATACCTATCAGACCTATGATTTTGTGGTTGGAAAGGAAAAGGAGTTCTTGAAGTTTGAAAAAAAGGAAATGCCCTTTTGGGATGCGGTTAACTACCTGAACACGCTGGTAGATGATTCTGATCCCGACACCAATCTTGATCAATTGCAGCACTTACTTCAGACTTCAGAAGCCATCCGACAGGATGGGCATCCTGATTGGTTTGTTTTGACTGGGTTTATTCATGATTTGGGAAAGGTGCTATGTCTCTTTGGCGAACCACAGTGGGCAGTCGTGGGAGATACTTTCCCGGTGGGTTGCAAGCATTCTGATAGCATCGTATATCCTGAGTTTTTTGCGCTCAATCCTGATTCTACCGATGAGCGATTCAATACCAAGTACGGCGTCTATTCCCATCACTGTGGCTTGGACAATGTGAAGATGTCATGGGGACACGATGAGTACCTCTATCAAATGTTCAAAGATTACCTTCCTGAACCTGCCTTGTACATGATTCGCTACCACTCTTTTTATGCGCAGCATCGTGAAAATGCCTACGATCACTTGCTGAGCGATCACGACCGCGAGATGTTTAAGTGGGTGGATAAATTCAATCCTTACGACTTGTATTCTAAAGTGCCTGTGCCGCCCGATGCCAAAGCGCTCAAACCTTACTATGAAGACTTGGTAGCCAAATATTTGCCTTCAGTGGTCAAATTTTAAAAGCTGACAATTTTCTATTCGGGGGGTGATGATTTCATCCCCTTTTCTATTTACACCACCCAATCTAGCCTTCTTGTACATGCTTACGGTTCTCACCTTTGTAGGCTTCACCCTGTTGGTGGCCTTTTTCTCTTGGTATAAACTCCGAAATGAAAATCTCAAATCCCGTGAAGGGTATTTTTTAGGAGGAAGGAGCCTCACAGGCGGAGTGATTGCAGGATCGATGATTTTGACCAATATTTCTACCGAGCACTTGATCGGCATGAATGGATCCGCTTATAAAAACGGAATGATCATCATTGCCTGGGAGGTGACTTCGGCGGTTGCATTGGTTATCGCCACGTTTTACTTTTTGCCAATCTATATGCGGATGGGGCTAGCGACCATTCCGCAATATTTGGCTCATCGCTACGATGAGACGACCAAGACCATAGTCTCGGTGCTGTTGATGCTGTCTTTTGTATTCACGTTACTTCCCATCGTATTGTATACCGGAGCGATCAATCTGGAAAGCATTTTCAATGTTTCTCAGGTATTTGAGATCAGTAAATCTCAGGGGATTTGGTTATCGGTTTTGGCCATAGGGGTAATTGGATCGGTCTATGCGATTTTTGGGGGATTGAAAGCTGTAGCCTATTCTGACACACTCAATGCCATAGGATTGGTTATCGGAGGATTGGCTGTGCCGGCTTTTGCACTATGGGAAATCGGTGACGGAAGTATGGCGACTGGCCTTACAAAAGTTTACGAAGCTGTCCCTCAAAAATTCAATGTCATCGGCGCCGAAGATTCTGTCCTACCCTTTAGCACCTTGTTTACCGGTTTGATGATTAATCAACTCTATTTCTGGGGGATGAATCAGACGATCATCCAACGGGCATTTGGAGCTAAGAACATGGCTGAAGCACAAAAAGGACTTCTTTTCACCGGAGTTTTCAAGATCTTAATCCCGCTGATCATCGTGCTCCCGGGAGTGATTGCCTTTTATTATTTCGGGGAAGAATACTTTGGAGAGCAGGACATGATCTATCCTGTTTTGGTGAAAAAGGTCCTGCCGATGAGCATGATCGGATTTTTTGCCGCGGTGGTGCTTGGGGCGGTTTTGAGTACGTTTAATTCCGTACTCAATTCAGCTTCCACGATCTTCAGTTTGGATATTTACAAAAAGATCATCCATCCCAATGCCACCGAATTTCAGTTGGTGAAAATAGGAAAGCTGAGTGCATTGGTACTGGCAGTGGTTTCGATCCTGATTGCGCCGATGGTCGCGAACGCGCCGGAAGGATTGTATCAGCTGATGCAGGAGTTGAATGGGATTTTCTTTATCCCGATCGCTTCGGTTTTGATGGCAGGATTTTTCTGGCCAAAAATATCAGCTGCCGGAGCCAAAGCCGGATTGGCAGTGGGACTGTCTTTTTACCTGCTTACGACCTTTGTCATAAAGGTGGACTTGCATTTCATCCACATTTGGGGGATTGAGTTTATACTCAATCTTTTGGTGATGTATCTCGTGAGTTTAAAATTCCCACCAAAAGAAGTGGTCACTTTACCTCCAGGACCAATTAACATGGAAGGATGGCGGTATGCAAAACCTTTGGCGGTGGTGCTCTGCGTGGTTACGGTGTTGATTTATTGGTTCTTGGGGAGGTAGGTAAATTAAAAATGAACACTCCATTTTGTTTAAGGAGCAAATCAAAAACCATGTAATTTGAAAGTTTAACTTTCAAATTACATGGTTTTTAAAGTAAAGTCTGATCAATTGTAGCTTTTCCAAAGTTCCAAACTTTGGAAAAGGTCCTTCCAGCAACAGGCTGAAAATAAAAGAGGCTCACATTTCTGTGAGCCTCAGTACCCAGAGCCGGAGTCGAACCGGCACGAGTGTAACCTCATTGGTGTTTGAGACCAACGCGTCTACCAATTCCGCCATCTGGGCATTTCAATTGAAATCCGTTCCTTCTTGAACGGGCTGCAAATATGAATACAAAAATGATTTCCTACAAACTCATTTCTCTACTTCCTGCAATTTTTTTGTGCTGAATGCTTGCGGCTTTTCTGCAAAAAGGGCCTTGGTAAAGCTCCAGACAGATTTAAAGAGCTCAGAATCACGATACTTGTTCAGTGCTTCTTCGCTTTCCCAATGGCTGTATGTCATGAAAATATTTTTTTGATGATCGTCTTGCCAAAGCTCTAAATGCCTGCAGCCGGGTGAATTTCGGATCGCTTGCTTGTTGGCTTCAAAGTTTTTGAGAAAAGCTTCTACCTCCTCAGGACGGAAAGTCATTCGCACGATTCGGATCAACATCAGCTACCAAAGATTACATACACCACACTGTCTTGCTTTAGACCGAGCAAGCTACCTCCATTTCCATGATTGATGCCGATTTCCAGTAAATCAAGGCTATTGAAGAAAGCATAGGGATCACCGGCTTCTACCTGATCGTATCCTGTTTGCAGGCGATTTACAGTTTCCCTTCCAAATTGAATGGTGAAACTTCCGGGATTCAATTTTTCGAAAATCTCTTTTTTGATATTGGTAATCAGGTTGCCATATCGATCCACTCGTATGACGTGACCGATGATTTGTTCTCGGGTGGCTTTCGCTTGTCTGGACATCAGTTTTTTGAAGGAGGAAGAAGGCCCTCCAAAATCATGAATGGCGGCTCCCGAAGCTACTTTCGCGGCTATCGGAGCCAAAATATCCCGTGTCGGAAACGTAGAATCTTTCACATGGATATCCGCAAACTGCACAATGATCCCTGGATCGTAATCAGCGAGCATACTCAAGACCCCATTATTTGGACCGATGAAAATATGATCTTCCAGTTTGATACCGATATATCCTGCGGTCATGGTTCCAGTGGTGTTTACCCCCACTAGATGGACAGTGCCTTTTGGAAATTCCCTAAAAGTCGACCTGAGAATGAATGCTGCCTGCTCGAGATCAAATGGGTTGATGGTATGGGAAATATCGACGATGTGCAGTTGTGGATTGATGGAAAGCATCTTGGCTTTCACAGCAGGTACGTAATAATCTTTATCCCCGAAATCAGAGAGGAATGTCACCAATGCCATACAAGCAAGTCGATTAAAATTGTATTTTTGTTTGAGGGGGGAGTGAACAAAAATAGAAATTTTATTCTTTTGCCTTCAAGGTTAATCTAATCAATACACGAGTTTGGTCGAAAAAGTAATCACCCTAGAAAATGTCCCATTGGCTGAGTTTTTAGGCACAGCCAATGAAAATATCCGACAAATTGCCCAGGCTTTCCCTCAGAGCAAAATTGTATCCAGAGGCAATGAAATACGAATTCAAGGTAGCGCCCCTGAAATCCTCCGAATCAATGACCTGATCAATTTGCTTTTGGAGCATTTTGATCGGTTTGGACATATCACTCCCGACAACGTCAAAGATTACCTTGATATCGAAGGCATTCCTTTTGAAGAGGCAAGTCGTGATCAGGTGATTGTTTTTGGAAATAAAGGCCTTGTCATCAAGCCCAAGTCTGCCAATCAGCGGAAGTTGGTTGATGCGGCCATGAAAAATGATTTGGTTTTTGCCCTCGGCCCTGCCGGTACAGGTAAAACGTATATAGCGGTGGCTTTGGCAGTAAGGGCTTTAAAAAACCGCGAAGTCAAGCGGATCATCATCACTCGCCCTGCTGTCGAAGCAGGAGAAAATCTTGGATTTTTACCCGGTGATCTTCAGGAAAAATTGGATCCATACCTTAGGCCGATCTACGATGCCTTGCAAGACATGGTGCCGCCCGAGAAGCTGAAATACTACCAAGAAACCCGAGTCATCGAAATAGCTCCACTCGCCTACATGCGTGGTCGGACGCTCCATGATGCTTTTGTGCTCTTGGATGAGGCGCAAAACACCACGAGTGAGCAGATCAAAATGTTCCTTACCCGAATGGGCCCCAACTCCCGGGTGATCATCACAGGAGACCAAACTCAAGTTGATCTTCCTGTCCGACAGAAATCCGGATTGTCCGAGGCATTACGTATTTTGAAAGACGTGAAAGGAATCGGCATCGTCAATCTCAGCGGAAAAGACGTGATCCGTCACAAGTTGGTCAAAGCCATCATCGAAGCCTACGAGAAAAATCAGGAGGAAAGGGAACAATACCGAAATGAGTCTCAGAGTAGAAAAAATAACGGATAATTCTCTTCTTCAGGAGGCTTTTGCCATCCGAAATCAAGTCTTTGTCCTCGAGCAAAATGTGGATCCTGCGCTTGAACGGGACGATTTTGAAGCCACTTCCCATCATTTTATTGCCTTTCTGGAGGAAATCCCTGTTGGGGCAGCCCGCTGGAGAGTCACTGACTATGGGGTCAAATTGGAGCGTTTTGCGGTTCTTAGAGAGTTTCGAGGTAAAGGAATAGGTCAAGCACTGGTTTCAGAAGTGCTGATAGACATTGCGGCTAATCCTGATGCTGCCGGTAAAATTAAGTACCTCCATGCCCAACTCTCCGCCGTGGGACTTTATTCCAAATTCGGTTTTGAAAAGGTGGGAGATCTTTTTGAAGAATGTTTCATCCAACATTACAAAATGCAGTTGGCTTGATCATTGTTACCAAGTCAGCCAAACCAACTGTTACCTTTTATGAGAAAATCAATTTTATCCTTTCTACTTGTAGTCAGCCTGGGAGTTGCAGGCACTGCCCAACAGGTTATTTCCTCCTCAGGCACTCGGAATCCTAACATCGGAACTTTTGAAAATGAGTTTAAAGTCAATTTCATGAACCTGATTCTTTTGGGTTCTTTTGAAATCGGGTATGAACGCTACCTCAGCGAAAGCCATTCGCTAGAATTTCAGGTATTGGCCAATGACCGATTTGGCTTTAACTCTGAAGGAAAGGGTAAAACCTACAAAACCAATTCAGCCATGACTGCGCTGAATTTTTATTTTGGCAACAAGCCAAATGGGCGTTTTCATATGTATCCTTTTGCCAAAATCAGGTTTGGAGAATTTGAGGAACCGACCAACTCAGGTGGAATTACCACCACAGACATGACGGCCTTTATTCTGGGAGCTGGATTTGGATACAAATGGGAAGTGTCCCGGCATTTTGCCTTTGGTCCTTATGCAAGTGTAGGACGTGGATTCGGAGAGGCCGCCAATGCGCGCTTTTCTCCTGTGGAGCTCAATGGAGGTTTCAGCCTAGGCTACCGCTTTTAATCGAACTTGGAAAAACTGCTATAAAGAGCCTTTCGGGGCTCTTTTTTTTGCCTGATTTATTTTACCTTAAGGTTTGATTTTTTTTCAAACATGAGATTTGCTGACTTTCCATTTTTAAGGTACTTGCCTTTTTTGGTGACAGGAATTTTCCTAGCGAGGATTTTGCCCGAAGGTTCGGATGTTATTTTCCTCGGTTCACTGGCTGTAGTCTGGATCATGTACTTGGTTGGAGTAGCCAAAAAAACTCCTGTTTCAATTGGTCTTTCCAGCGGTTTGGGCTATCTGCTTTTGCTGGTTTTGGGCTGCTTTCTTGTATTTGAAAAAAAAGAAGCCTCGCTGCCTGTGGATGCTTGGCAAGGAGCCACCATGTATTTGGCAGAGGTGAAGCGATTTGATATTCAAAAGCCCAATTCTTCCGAAAATCTCTTGGAAGTATTTTCCATCAGAGACAGTCTTGGGTGGAAAAAGACCCAAGGAAAGGTACTGATCTACCATCAATTGTCCTCCTCACTTCAGCCGGGTGAAGTGGTCTTGGTCAACAAAATCCCCGAAATTATCCCTTCTCCATCCTTTCCGGATGAGTTTGATTATCGGGGGTTTTTGGCGAAAAAGGACATTCATTTCCGCCAATTTATTCGCTCAGGCTTGGTAAAAGTGGATTCTTCCAATACCAGAAGCCTTGAGTTTGCAATAGATCGGTTGGGCTACTTTCTTTCCAATCTTATTGATCAAAAGGTTGAGATTGCCGAATCCAAACAGATCGCCAATGCCCTGTTGCTCGGTCAAAAAGAGTCACTCGACAAAGAGATCAAAAAAGCCTATTCCGAAACAGGCACCATGCACATATTGGCGGTTTCAGGACTTCATGTCGGGATTATCTATGCCATTCTTTTGCTTCCAATCAGGCGATTTAAGGGTGATTTCAAGTTTCGAAAAGGCTATTTGCTGGCCGTGGTTGTCTTGATTTGGTTGTATGCATTGATGACAGGGTTTTCGCCCTCTGTGGTGCGCGCATCCACGATGTTTTCTTTGGCTACTGCCGGTCAGATGCGCAAGAAAAAACCATCCATCTGGAATATCTTGGCGTTTTCCGCCATGCTGATGATGGTGGTGGAGCCGGAGGTAATTTTTGACGTTGGGTTTCAACTGTCCTACCTCGCTGTGGCTGGTATTGTGGGTTTGCAGCCTGTGATTGTGCGATGGTGGATTCCCGGCAATGTGGTGCTGGAGTACTTTTGGCAATTGGCTGCAGTGAGCATAGCAGCACAGTTGGTGACATTTCCACTTTCTGTTTTCTATTTTCATCAGTTTCCCACCTACTTTCTGCTTGCCAATCTCGTTGTGGTTCCGCTCGCGTTTTTGATTATGGCGGTTGGGGTTCCTTTTTTGTTTTTGGGATGGATACCGATGTTGGGTGAGGTCATGGGATGGCTGGTGAATTGGATGATTTACATCCAAAACCAGATCACCTTCTTTATCCAACTTTTGCCTTTGGGGAAAATCGACCGGCTGATGATCACTTTTTCAGGGATGATGTTGGTTTGGATTTTACTCTTGATTTGGGGCAATTGGGAATTAGGCAACCGGAAAAAGCTGGTCGTTTTGGCGATGGTATTTTTTGCTACTTGGGGAGTCGAAGGTCTCTTTCGCGAAATCAATCGTCCAACCGAGCAGCTTTTGCTTTTCAAAGGAGGAAATAAGGAAGCCATTTTGGACATGCAGCTCGGCGACCATCACCTTTCTTGGAATCAGAGTTTTCCTACCGATCAACTCTCTTTTTCCATAGATCCGAATAGGCTGACCGAAAAAAGGTCACACATGCCCGAACCGATGCGAGGAGTTTGGCAGGATTCTATTGTTTGGTTTCCGGGACTGGATCTGAGATTTTTTCCTGAGAAAAACGAAATTACCTGGGGCAGTAAAAAGCCTGAGAAAATTCAGGATTTTCGCAGAGATAATTCAGGAGAAAACCAACAAAGTGATTCTATTTTGAATCAAAATGCAGGCTTTCGGGCAATTTTCTAAGTTCCGTTTGCCTAAGCTTTTTTCTAAGCCTAATTTATCATCCTAAAGTCCACGCACCATGGAACGCGCCGTACTCACACAGGTAGAAAACCAACTGGGATTCATCACCCTCAATAGACCCGAAAAGAGAAATGCTCTGAGTCCACAGTTGATCACAGATTTGGCAGAGGCTTTTTCCGAAATGGAAGCCAATCCTAACGTGAAAGTTGTCATCCTGCAAGCCAAAGGCCGAGCTTTCTGTGCGGGTGCGGACCTCGAGTACATTCAATCCTTGCAGAATTTTACGTTCGAAGAAAATCTGGAGGACAGCCATCGACTCAAGCGGCTGTTTAGCCAGATTTATGAGTTTCCCAAAGTGGTCATTGCCAAAGTTCAAGGTCATGCCTTGGCGGGAGGCTGTGGCCTGGTGACTGTCTGCGATTTTGCGTTTGCGGATTCGGATGCGCTTTTTGGATACACCGAAGCGAAAATCGGATTTGTACCGGCTTTGGTCTCAGTCTTTCTTGCAGAGCAAATCGGGCATTATCGGGCCGGGGAACTCCTGATTTCGGGCGAAATGATCTCTGCCAAAAAAGCCGATGAGTTTGGCCTGATTACCGGGCACATGAGTGGAGATTCACTCGATCATTGGGTAGCGCATGAGTTTGCGGCCAAACTGATTCGTGAAAATTCCGCCTTTTCCATGAGTGAGACCAAACGATTGCTCAGATCTTTGGGCAAAGAAGCCCGAGATCGAGCGTTGGACGCGGCAGCGGAGGCCAATGCTCGCGCCCGTGCCCATGAGGATTGTAAAAAGGGAATAGCAGCATTTTTGACAAAAAACAAACCGACCTGGTAAGTGATCCACGATCCACGACATATACTTAAGCAGGTATTTGGATTTGACGACTTTCGTCCTGTCCAAAAGGATGTCGTGGACGCGGTGATTTCCGGTACAGATACCTTGGCGATTTTACCCACAGGAGGAGGAAAAAGCCTTTGTTACCAAGTTCCCGGATTGGCCAAAGAAGGGATTTGCTTGGTCATTTCTCCTTTGATTGCTTTGATGAAAGATCAGGTCGATAACCTGAAAGCACGTGGGGTCAAAGCCGTAGCGATTTATTCGGGGATGAGCTTTCGCGAGATCGATACGGTACTGGACAACTGCATCTATGGTGACTTCAAGTTTCTCTACGTTTCTCCTGAGCGTTTGAAAACAGAGATTTTCATCGAGCGATTCAAGCAGATGAATATCAATCTGATCGCAGTTGACGAGGCCCATTGCATTTCCCAATGGGGCTATGATTTTCGTCCTTCCTACCTCGAAATCGCTCAAATACGCGCCTTTCACCCCCAAGTAAATGTCATCGCACTGACCGCTTCGGCTACTCCGGAGGTGTGTAAGGATATAATGGAAAAGTTGGAAATGACCCGATTCAGGGAGTTTCACCAGAGTTTTTCCAGAAAAAATCTCAGCTACAGTGTCAGAATCGTCGAAAACAAACTTGAAAAAGGAACCGAAATCCTCAATCGAATTCCCGGTACAGCGATCTGGTATGTGAGAAATCGCCAGGGTACGCAGCAGCTCGCCAAAGCGCTCAATCAAATGGGGATTTCTGCGGCAGCCTATCACGCAGGCATGTCCAGTGCCGATCGCTCTGCCAAGCAAGAAGCTTGGAAAAATAACCAATTACGGGTGATGGTCAGCACCAATGCCTTTGGGATGGGGATTGACAAGCCGGATGTGCGGGTCGTCATCCACAGTGACTTGCCTGAAAATCTCGAAAACTACTACCAAGAAGCCGGACGTGCTGGTCGGGATGGAAAAAAGGCGTTTGCTGTGTTGCTTGCTAATGAACAGGATTTTGAGCAGGTGCTAGGAAGAGCGGCATTGGTCTATCCCCCGATCGAATATCTGCGCAAGGTTTACCAATGCCTTGCTAATTTTTTCCAACTGGCGGTAGGGACGAATATGCTCAGCAGTTTTGATTTTGATCTTTCGGACTTTTGCCAGACCTACAAGCTTCCGGTTTTGGACACGTTTTATGCCCTCAAAGTATTGGAAGAAGAGGGATTTGTGGAGTTCAACGAGAGCTTCTTTGCGCCTTCAAGGGCGCATTTTCGCGTGGATCCCAAGCGGCTATACGAAATCCAAATCCAATATGCCAAGCTGGATCCTGTGATCAAGATGATGCTTCGAACCTATGGCGGCAATCTTTTCTCCGAATACATCCGGATTCAGGAGTCCAAACTGGCCAAGTCCCTAGAAATGAAAGAATACGACCTGATCAAGGCCCTTCAGCAGCTGGCAAAGCTGGAAGTCTTGGATTATGATCAGCGAAAAGATACTCCGCAACTCACTTTTCTCACCCAGCGCTACGATGCTGCTAAGTTGCCTTTCAACTTTCAGCGGATCAAGCTCCGCAAAGAGCTGACCCTGGAAAAAGCCAAAAGTATGGTCGAGTATGCGCATCAGTCGCGCATTTGCCGGTCTCAATTTATTCAGGAGTATTTTGGAGAAAAGACCGATCAGGAATGCGGTATTTGCGATCTCTGTGTGGAGAGGAAAAAGTCAGATCAGGCAGAGTTGACTGAAGAAACAGTAAAGAACAAGATCCTCGAAACTTTAGCCCGATTTGGGGAGTTAGGGGAATACGAAGTATTTGAAAAAATCAACAAACCCGCCTCCTCCAATCATCTCCGATTGCTCCGGCAGCTGGTCGATGAAGGAAAGGTTTCAACCGCCTCCGAAGGCCAATACAAACTCAATTCGAATGGGTAATTTTCTGGATGACTTACTTAAAAAAGTGTTTAGGCCTTCTGAAAAGTTGCCCTTGAATGTGAAGGAGAATTTTTTGATCAAGGATAGTGAATGGAAGGATTTGGAAAGCTGGTTGGAAACTCAAGAGTCCAAAGACCTTTTTGCCCTGATCTATAAAAATTACCACTTCAAGCGCACCCAGATCAATGAGACTCCCCAAGTACATATTTTCTCTTCCCCGTATGCCAATGGGTTTGCGGTGAGCTACGAACCACCCTTTGATCCCAAGTCTTTTTCCAGACTGTTTCTGGGATTGAGCAGGCGGATTTTGGCACAGGGCTACAATCAAGTCAGCCTGGATCGAAAATACGAAGAGGTCAACGACCGGGTGAAAGTCACCGAAAAGTTTTACTTTAAGCCACCCTTACAACTTCCTGAAGAAGGCGAATTGATTTCCCAGATTTACGGCAACGTGGCTTTGGAAAAAATCACCCTTGACAATCAGCCCAGTTACCTCAAACTCCTGGTGACGGTCTATTCCGATCGCCTGTTTCAAGATGCCAAACCCTTCGATCAATTTCTCGATCGCTTATTTGAAAGACCTGAAAATGGATAGAATTACGCTCAAAAACCAACTGGAATCCTACCGTACACCCTACGAAGAAGAAGCTCATTTCATTCAGGATTTTTCTGAATTGACCCAAGATCCGCTGGCGTACAAGCGGGAGCGATTGGAAGGTCATTTTACCGCTTCGGCCTGGATAGTCAATGAGAAAAGGACACATACGCTGTTGACCTTGCACCGCAAACTCGGACGATGGCTCCAACTTGGAGGACATGCCGATGGCAATGAGAATCTGATCGAAGTGGCGATGAAAGAGGCGGAAGAGGAAAGTGGGCTGAAGTCCTTGAGATTGGTGGATGAGAATATCTTTGACTTGGATAAGCACATCATCCCACAGCGCCCACACGTGCCGGAGCATTTTCACTTTGATGTGCGCTACCTTTTCGAAGCAGACATCAATGAGCCTTTGATCATGAGTGATGAAAGCATTTCTTTGGCTTGGATCACCTTCGATTCGGTGGTGGATATGATCGGTTACAATCCTTCCATCCTTCGAATGCTTGAAAAAACCTCCAAATCAGAAATTTTGCTCTGATGATTAAAGTCGAAGCTTCCCAACTCAAATTTGAATTCTCTTTTTCAACGCCCATTCAGGTTCGATTTTCGGACATTGATGGATACCTGCATGTGAATAATGGGTTGTATTTCAGCTATTTTGAGCATGCGCGCGCCGTTTTTTTATACCAAGTTGCGGATTGGAATGTGATGACTATCGGCACAGTCGTGGGGAGAATTGAGATCGATTACCTGCGTCCGATCCACTTGGAAGATCAGGTGGAGGCTTTGGTTAAATGTTCCCGATTGGGAAATTCTTCCTTTGACCTTGAGCAGTTTTTGATTGGGAAGGATGCCAAGGGAAATGATCATGTATTTGCCAAATGCAAGTGCGTGATGGTGGCGGTGGACATGAAAACCATGAAGCCGGTTCCCATTCCCGTCCAAGCCCGTGAAAAGTTGGCCCTCATCTAAGGTCTTCGCCCCTGTGATTGTCCTCACTCACAGCACACTTTGCTTTTTAATTCTCAATCGTATTTATCACGGAGTGCGAAATTCTCAAGCATAAGTTTGATTCAAGAATATGGATACTTAGTATGGTTGAAAATAAATTTCCGTGAGTGAAGACACTCACGGAGGCCAATTCATGCCTCTTAAGTTGGCCAAAATGCCGACAGTCTTCTCTAGCCCTTTTTCCCTATCTTTGCCCAAAATTTACCCCGTGAACAAACTTTGGATTCTTGGCTTGCTTTGCGTGAGCCTTTTTGCCTGTAGCCCTAGTGAGGAAGAACTGCTGAAAGCTGGAATTGAGAAAATGGATGCCCAGGCCTGGCCTGAGGCGGTCACTTATTTTGATCAGTTGCTCGAAAAGAATCCTGCCAATGCCACGGCGCTCAATGCCAAGGGAGTTGCGCTTTTCCAGCAGGGGAAAATTGAGGAAGCCATTCCTGTTTTTGACCAAGCCATCACTGCCGATTCGACCAATTACAAGCCTTGGTTCAATCGGGGAAATGCTAAAATGGAGTTGAAGAACTACAAGGAAGCACTTGCCGATTTCAATTTGGCTTCTGCTTTGGATCCTACTCAATTGGATATTTTGTTCAACAGAGGCACCGCACTGCTGAATATGGAGCAATATGAAGATGCCCTTTTGGACTTTCAAACTCTCCTGCAATCTGATCCCAACAATGCCGAGGCGCACTTTAGAAAAGGAAAAGCTGAGTTGGGAATGAGTGATCCGATTCACGGAATGGAGTCTTTGACCAATACTGTGAACCTCGATCCCAAAAATGCGGAGGCCTATTACCTGTTAGGCGTGACTCGAATGAGTGCTTTGGGACAGAAAAATGAGGGTTGTGCCGATCTTAAAATGGCACTTTCCCTTGGATATTCGGAGGCCGAAACCTGGATCAAAGACTTCTGCGAAAAGTAAATTATGGCGCTAATTGGTACCGATATCGATTTAGCCCAATCCTTTTTGAAAAATGGGCAGCTCGTGGGGATTCCTACCGAGACGGTCTATGGACTTGCAGGAAATGCGCTGAATCCTGAGTCGGTTGCCCTGATCTTTGAAACCAAAAACCGTCCTACGTTCGACCCGCTCATTCTCCATACTTCTTCTTTCGAAAGAGTGGGAGAGTTTGTGTCTGATTTTCCGGAGGAACTTAAGCAGCTGGCAAAGAAATTTTGGCCAGGCCCTTTGACTTTACTTTTACCCAGAAAACCCATTGTTCCCGATTTGGTCACATCCGGATTGGATCGAGTTGCCGTAAGGGTTCCTAATCATCCCTTGACATTGACTTTGTTGGAGCAATTGGAATTTCCCCTAGCAGCCCCCAGTGCCAATCCATTTGGCTACATCAGTCCCACTCAAGCGGCGCATGTGGAGGCTCAATTGGGTGAAAAAATCCCATATATCTTAGACGGCGGACCTTGTGCTGTGGGGTTGGAGAGTACGATCGTGGGAATGGAAGGAGAGGAAATCGTGATCTATCGTTTGGGTGGATTGGAGATTGGTGAAATAGAAGATGTCGTCGGGCCAGTCAAAGTCAAAGATCACAGTTCCAGCAATCCAGCTGCTCCGGGACAATTGGACAGTCACTATGCTCCGAGAAAGCCGTTTTTGTTAGGGGATTTGAAGACGTTGATTGCTAAAAAACAAGCTGAGGGAGTTGATTTTGCAGTGTTGAGTTTTTCAGATGCTTTTGTGCAAATGCCCCAAGAAAAGCAGATTGCCTTGAGCCCTTTGCATGATCTTCATGAAGCTGCGCAAAACCTTTTCGCAGCCATGCGAAAGTTGGATGAAACCCCTGTTCAGGTAATCCTCGCCGAACTGATGCCTGAAACCGGCTTGGGCCGTGCGATCAACGACCGACTTCGAAGAGCGGCTGTGAAGGGTTGAAGAATGAATATTGAAAGCTGAAAAGTTAGCAAGTTTGGAGGCATGGAAGCAGGGGGGTAATGTGGAAGCCTTTCCGAAATCCGAAATCTGAAATCCGAAATTTCAAATCTCCCAATAGCCACTTCTTTAACTTTCCCTGATTTTGATTCCCTTTTGGCTGAAATTGGCTTAAATTCAGGCCAGTTTTTACGAAAACCAATTCAACATCTATTAAACCAATCCTATGAGTTTGAATGTAAAAAATGTGGACAGCCTCAATTTTGCAGGCAAAAAGGCCCTGGTTCGAGTGGACTTCAACGTGCCCTTGAATGAAGACTTTACTGTTTCTGATGATACCCGTATCCAGGCAGCAGTCCCTACGATCAAGAAAATATTGAAAGATGGCGGTTCGGCCATCCTGATGTCTCACCTCGGCCGTCCAAAAGGAGGTCCTGAGGATAAATATTCCCTGAAGCATATCATCTCAGCTGTAGAAGCTGCCTTGGGTCAATCCATCCAATTTGCCACAGATTGCATCGGAGCCGATGCTGCTGAATTGGCAGCTGGTCTTGGTTCTGGTGAAGTGTTGCTATTGGAAAACCTTCGCTTTTACAAGGAAGAGGAAAAGGGGGACAAAGACTTCGCTGGTAAATTGGCCAAGTTGGGTGACGTGTATGTGAACGATGCCTTCGGTACCGCTCACAGAGCGCATGCTTCCACGGCAGTAATCGCAGAATTTTTCTCCGAAAAAGTAGCCGGTTACCTCATGGAATCCGAGTTGACCAATGCGGATAAGGTATTGGGTAATCCTGAGCGTCCTTACACGGCAATTATGGGTGGTGCCAAAATCGCAGACAAGATTTTGATCATCGAGCGTTTGCTTGAAAAAGTGGACAACCTCATCATCGGTGGCGGGATGTCTTACACCTTTGCCAAAGCACAAGGCGGTAGTATCGGAACTTCACTATTGGAGGCGGATAAGATGGACTTTGTATTGGAGTTGATGGAAAAAGCCAAGGCAAAAGGGGTGAACCTGATTTTGCCAGTGGATACCATCATTGCAGACGCTTTTTCCAATACCGCCAACCAAGGTGTAGCCAACAAAGGTGAAATCCCTGACAACTGGATGGGCTTGGATATCGGACCAAAGACTAGAGAATTGTTTGGTAAAGTGATTTTGGAATCCAAGACGATCCTTTGGAACGGCCCAATGGGTGTGTTCGAAATGGAATCCTTCGACAAAGGAACTAAGGCAATCGCCGAATACGTGGCAGAAGCTACCCGAAACGGCGCCTTCTCACTGATCGGTGGTGGTGATTCAGCAGCTGCGGTCAATAAATTTGGCTACACCGATCAGGTGTCCTACGTGTCTACCGGTGGTGGCGCCTTGCTCGAGCATATGGAAGGTAAAGTACTTCCCGGAGTAGCTGCGCTGGCGGAGTAATCAGATAATTTTAAGGCCATTCGGAAGGATGGCCTTTTTCTTCATCTTTTCTTCATCTTTCTGTTTCAAATTGCCATCTCAACATTTCCCTAAGCCATGACCCGGATCGTCTTGTTATTCGTCTTACTCTTTGCTTCGGGAATTACCTTGGCTCAGACAGAAGCTCCGAAAAAAGCGGTGCCTAGCCAAGTGCAGGCAGGAGAAGCCAGTAAAAAAGTGGGTATTTCCAGTGCAGCAAGGAGAAGTTCTCTGCCGGGCACGATAAATCCTACCGGTAAACCTAATGCAGATACTGATGGACCAAAAGCAGATGGTCCCAATAAGCATGTTCCAAATGGTGGTGGTCCAGCCAACCGACCTGAGGTAAGAGTTCCGAAGAATAGACCAGGAGGACCAATTACCCGTCCTACCGGTACTCCCGGAACTCGACCCAATGTTCCTCCGGGCACCCGACCTACGGTGCCGCGACAGCGTCCACCGGGAGGATAAGACGGTGATTGATTTTTTATTCTGAATATACCTTAACCCACTTTTCCGGATTTTTGATAATTCGGATTCAACCAACTTCCCGACCACGTTTGTCCATGAGAAAAGGTCTGGTCCTTACTTTCCTCCTTCAGCTATTGTGGCTTGCCTCGGGTAAAGCCCAAGATTTGGATTCTCTTGCCGATACGACTGAAACAAGTTTGTCTGATTACCTTTTTTTGAGTTCTGGATATCAGAATAGAGTCAGTTTTATGGCAAGGGATTTTGGACAGAAAATTCCCCTCTACACAGCCGACGTGATGTATTGGCACAAATCCGGAATTTACTTGAATGCTACCCTAGCGAAGTTTTTTGTCACGGATCTTTCTTGGCAAAAGGGAATAGGAGGAGGATTTTCGAGACAACTGACCGCTAAGACGGATCTCGACCTCTCCTATAATCAATTCTTCGGTGCCAGCAATCTCAATCAAACCGGACAGGATAATATTGGAATTCTGCAGACGAGTATAGGCTTGGATTGGGGATTGCTTTACTCCACCACGCAGCTGATGTATTTGGTCAATCAGCCTGGTGACTTTTTTCTGATCAGCCGCCACTCGAGATACTTTGAAGTTGATCGAAGGATCGGAGGAAAGGGAGTTTTGTCTTTTGAACCCCGCCTTTCGTTTTACTTGGGCACCAGTAACTATTACCGCATCGGAGGATACGACCTTACCTGGAGGCAATATTTGGATACGCAGCGCTTTGTCACTCAGGGTCTGGATTTGGCGATTCCTGTGACCCTCAGTCTTGGCAATCTGGAATTTCAGCTAGAGCCCCGATGGGTAATTCCTACGCAGGTTCCTGAATACGATTTCTCTGCCCAAAGCTTTCAATTGGCCCTCAAAGCCACCTATGCTTTTCCCCTAAAAAGAAAAAAATGAGAATCCTCCTTGTAGAAGATGAGCGGCCCTTGGCGAAGGAAATCAGTGATTTTCTCCAGTCAGAGCATCATGTAGTCGATGTGGTCAGCAGCAAAAAGATGGCTTCCGAAAACTTGGCAGTCAATTCCTATGACTTTGCACTGGTGGATTTGGGTCTGCCTGATGGAGATGGGCTCGACCTGCTGCAGGATGTGAGTCGCTATCAGAAGGATGCTTCGGTCATTATTCTCACTGCCCGAACCGAAGTAGGGGACAAGATTCTCGGACTCGAAAGCGGGGCAGATGACTACCTCTCCAAGCCGTTTTCGCTCTTGGAGTTGAAAGCTAGAATGCAGGCCATCCTGCGAAGAAAAAGTGGCTGGAGAAAAGACGTGATCCAACTGGGTGGTTTTGAAATTCACCTGAACGAGCCCTTGGTGGCTTATGAAGGCCAAGAAATCAAGCTGACCAAAAAGGAATACATCCTGCTGCAGTTTATGCTCATCAATAAAAACCGAGTGCTCAATCGCTTCCAATTGGCAGAACACCTCTGGGGGGATCAGCTCGACGATGAATATCAGTCCAACTACATCGATGTGCATGTCAAGAATATCCGCAAAAAGCTCAGTGCATTTGGCCCGGTCGAATGGCTGGAGACCGTGCGTGGTCTTGGTTACAAACTGATCGCTTGACATGAAGCTTTTTCACAAACTATTGATTTTTAATCTACTGGGGAAAGGGTTGTTTCTCTTGGTCTTTTTGATGTCAGGGCCTTATCTGTTGAGTTACCTGATTTTGAAAAATACCGATCGGCAGTTGATCGAGAAAAAGAGTGAAGTGATCGAAATGATCCAAGCTGAGGGGATTGAAAATTTTATTTCCGAAGAAAATCCCGAGGAAGGCTTTGGTTCCTACAACATTCTGAAGGAAGAGTACATTTTGCTGGAAAAGGCCGGTGAAGAGCGTTTTTTGCAGGACAGCATTTTTGTGGAGAAGCGAATCATCGAAGAGGAAGAGATCAGCTACCGCGTGTATGCTGACTTGATTGAGATCGGTGGCGTCACGTACCTCTTGGAAATCGGCCGAAGTCTCAGTACGATAGAGCAGATCGAGACGATTTTTTACCGAATCGCGATCGGGATTCTATTTTCCTTTTTGGCGCTTTCCTTTTTCCTCGATTCGATGATCAGCAAGCGGATCATGGCGCCTTTCAACAAAATCATCCAAACCAAAATCGCTCGCATCAACGAGCCTCAGGAATTTCATGATCAGTCGATCGAGAGTTCGACACAGGAATTTGAGCTGCTGGATCAGGCGATTTCAGAGATGATGAAGCGAATACAGAAATCATTCAATCAGGAGCGGGTGTTTATTTCCCATGCTTCCCACGAACTCAAAACCCCTATTTCGGTGCTTCAGTCCAAGTTGGAGGCTATTTTTGGGGACGAAAATCTGAGCCCTTACCAGAGTGAGAAGTTGATGGAGATGCAGAATACCCTGCAAAAAATGAAAAAATCTGTCAATGCACTGCTTCTCATTTCTAAGGTCAACAACGCGCAGTTTATCAAAACCGAAACAGCCGACTTACAAGAAATTCTGGAAAGTTTGTTGGAAGACTGGGTAGATATTGCTGCTGACCAGGGAGTCACGCTCCAAAAAGGCAAACTTGATCCCTTTAATTTTTCTGGCACCAATTATTCCCTTTGTCAGATGATGATTCAAAATGGGCTGAGCAACGCGGTGAAGTATGTCAGTAGTGGGGGGGAGATTTGGCTTTCCGGTATCAAAAAGTCCGATCAGTATGAAATCGTGATTGAAAATGACGGGGAAGGAATTGACGACAAACTACTCGCTCAGGTCAAAAACGGGCTTGTTTTCTTGAAAGATGTAACCAAAGAGAAGTCTGGTTTTGGGCTGCAGATCATGTTTAAGATTGCCATTTTTCTAGGTGTGACTTTGGAGGTTACTTCTGAAAATGGAAAAACTAGGGTTTCTTATCGATTCCCCATCGAGGATCAAACTCGATGATTTTATTTTTTGAATATCCGCAATTTTGCCACTAGGCAGGTCATTGGTTCTAAAGATCGCGGATATTCGTCGACTGACCACAGTCCACAGCACCTTTAATCAAACTTCAAACCTTCTCTTATTTGGCAACTGGTGGGAAAGCGGTTAATCATTTTTTATTTTTTTGAAAAAAAATCGAAAAAAATCAATTTTTCATTTTCCCTTCATCTTGACATCTGAATTTGGTCACGTTAACCAAAACGAACTAAATCATGAAATACCTCAAGAACCTTCTTTTCCTGTCGTACTTGCTTTTTATGGCAGCATGTACTGAGCAAGATGAATTGGCGGCTGTCGCTGAACTGACGGCCCAAGATGCAACAGCAATCGACTTGGCCCAGACCTCAGGCCAGTTGGCTAGTGGAACAAGTTTTACGATTAGCGGAAATTCTTTTCAGATGGGCACCATCAATGCCCGTATTTCGGATGACTCTGAAACTGCCAAAGGTCCGGGAGGCATGGGCCTTAAAGGATTGGGAAAAGGCAAAGGCGGACACAAGGGGATCATGGATGGATTGAATCTACTTGCTCCAAACGATGAAATCCTTGCCATCATCGAGGCAGAAAGTGCTGGAGATATGCGCGGATTCCGCATGTTTAAATTTGGCGGAGCTACCATCACGCATTACGATGCCTCTGGCAATGTGGTCAATCTGCCTGTTTTCAGTTCGGTAGATGGCCCCCACGGTGGACATAGTGGCAACCAATTTCCTGAATTGGATTCCTTGTTGAGTCTAATTGCTAAAACCAAGGTGGATTTTGGTACAGGAGTGACCATCACGAGACATGAGCAGGAGATCACGAGAAAAGGAGTGATTGAGATTCAGCGAACCAAGGTGGATAATGTGCTTACAGAGAAAATTGAGTTTAAAAGCTACTCCGTCAATGATATCCAAATCAGTGGATTGAAAACTACGGTGTCTGAGTTTGACAAGACCACGGGAAAAGGCAGTGTGAAGTCCAGCGTGGCTAATGGTAAGTTTGTTTTTGCCGACGGCGAAGAGGCTATCTGGACCTCTGAGAAAAGCAGAACTTCGGAAGTCGTACGTGGCGAAGACTCCCGCAAGCCGATCAGTGGCTCGATAGTGACTACTGTCAAAACCAAAATTGCGACAGCTTCTGGTAAGGTGATCTATTCCCATGAGACTACTACACCATTGGAAATAGACCTTTCTTGCCAGGGAAGAAGAAGAGGACCTATCGAAGGAAAAGTGGAAACACGCTATCGTGACAATACGATCACAGTGGATTATGGCAACGGTACTTGTGCTAATCAGACCATTACCATCACTGTCAACGGAGAAACAACCACCAAGACAATAGGCGGTTAAGTTGGGTTAATTGGAAATCAAAAAAACCGACTCTTTTGAGTCGGTTTTTTTGTGGTCTATCACTTTTCCAAAGTTCTAAACTCTGGAAAAGATGGTCTTTAAAAACTTAACTCCACCAGCACAGGAAAGTGATCAGAAGGGTATTTTTTGCCATAGTTATCCGTAAGTATGCCATGGCGAAGCACTTCGATTTTTCCATTTACGAAAATGTGATCGATGATGCCATCAGGCATTCGCTCCCAGTCAAACCCGGTAAAAGTGCCTGCTGGACCGTAGGAGGGCACTTTTGAAATCAATCGGGCATCCTTCCAAGCTGGATTTGAAACGATGGTTTGATAGGCAGCATTATCCGGAGTCACATTGAAGTCTCCCATCCAGATCACAGGAAGGTTTTCGCGGTTGATTTCCTTGATTTTTGATGCCACAAGTTTGCTGCTTTCTTCACGGGCTTGCTGTCCGATGTGGTCGTAGTGGATATTGAAGATGTAAAACCGCTTTCCTCCTTTTGCCTTAAACCTTCCCCAAGTACAGATTCGATTGAGGGCGGCATCCCAGCCCTTGCTCGGTGAATCAGGAGTAGGAGAAAGCCAAAACGTACCTGAATCCTCCAGCTGATACTCCTTTGGATCGTAGTGAATAGGGGAAAACTCTCCTTTGTCCTTCCCGTCATCTCTTCCGACACCGATGGATAAGTAGCCTAAGCCTTCGTTGATCTGTTTCAATTGATGGGCTAGGGTTTCTTGTGTACCAAAGAGTCCGATTTGGTGAAATTGGATCAAATGGATCACATGTGGGGCACGGTCTTTCCAGAGATTTCCGGCATCGCCGGGATTGTCCCAACGGATATTAAAAGTGGCAAAACGGTGCGTTTGGGCTACTGTCTGAGAAAAGCTTGACAGCGCTATCACAAAGGTCAGGATAAAGTAAGGGAGGATTTTAAACTTCATAGCGGTGAACTAATTCATGGAAAAAGGCTTATCAGTTAAAATTGCACGTTAATTTCGTTACATGAAAACCATTTATCCCAAAGACCTTTCTGTTCCCGAGCTTCAGGCGATTTTACAGGGAGCGGTGGCGCCTCGACCCATTGCTTTTGCAAGTACGGTCGATAAGGAAGGAAATGTCAACCTGAGTCCCTTCAGCTTTTTCAACCTGTTCAGTGCAAATCCTCCGATTTTGGTCTTTTCCCCTTCCAGAAGAGTAAGGGATAATACCACTAAGCATACCCTTGACAATGTACTCGAGGTGCCGGAAGTGGTCATTCACATCGTAGGATTTGAACTCGTGGAGCAGATGTCATTGGCCAGTACCGAATATCCCAAAGGAGTCAATGAGTTTGAAAAGGCAGGGTTGACTGGGATGGCTTCAGACTTGGTTTCTCCTCCGAGAGTCAAAGAAGCACCGGTGGCATTTGAATGCAAAGTAAATGAAGTCAAGTCCTTGGGAGACGGAGGAGGAGCCGGGAATCTGGTGATCTGTGAAGTCATCAAGATTCATCTATCCGAGCGGATATTAGATTCCAAGGGCGTGATCGATCCTTATAAACTTGATCCTGTGGCTCGATTGGGAGGAAATTGGTATTCCAAAATCACTCCGGATTCCCTTTTTCAGATCCCAAAGCCCTTGACTACACTTGGGATTGGGGTAGATCAGATTCCGGCGGAAATTCGAAATAGTCCCGTATTAACTGGAAATAACCTGGGTAGATTGGGAAATGTGGAGCAGTTACCGAGTAAGGAGGAGGTTTTGCTTTTTTCTCAAACTGAAGAAATTCAGGAAATGAAGAAGCGATTTTATCTGGATCCGGAGTCGTGGCTTGACCACCTGCATCGTTGGGCCAAGGAGGAATTGGAAGAAGGAAATGTGGAATTGGCTTGGAAGATTTTGCTCCAAAAGCTATAAATAAAATGAGCCCCTCAAAAGTTGACTTTTGAGGGGGCTCTGAATTTATTGGAAAGCTTACCTTACTTGATGGAAATATCTTGAGGCATTCTCACCTGTACTCCCTGATAGTGTTTCAGCTTTTGGACTTTTTGGTACATTGGGTATTGGTCACCCAGCTGCGCCTGAAGGACTCTTGCCTGCACTTGGTCGGTGAAGCTGTTCATGAATTCTTCAAACCAAGGCCTTTTCTCAGGGAAATAGACTACTCGGTAATCTTCACCCGCTCCGATTTTTGCAGCTGCAATTTCGATTGCGGTATCCATACCTCCCAAGACATCGACTAAGCCTCTTTCCTTAGCTTGAGTTCCTGTCCATACACGTCCTGAGGCCACTTTTTTCACAGAGTCAGGATGCATGCCACGACCTTCGGCCACGCGGGTGATGAAGGTTTCGTATCCGTCTTCCACGCCTGATTGAATGATGGTTCGCTCCACTTCGGTAAGCGGACGGGCCATATTCATAAAGTCAGAAAGCTGTCCGGTGGATACCACGTCTGTGGTCACGCCCAGCTTATCATTGATCAATTCCTGTACATTAAACATCAGTCCGAAGATTCCGATGGATCCGGTGATGGTGTTTGGCTGAGCCACAATGGTATCTGCCGGTGCAGAGATGTAATATCCACCTGATGCCGCTACTTCTCCCATGGAAACGATGACGGGTTTGGCTTTCTTAGCTTCAGACATTTCTCTCCAGATGACTTCAGACGCCAAAATAGATCCTCCCGGAGAGTTCACTCTGAGCACGATGGCTTTGATGTCATCGTCTTTTCTCGCTTTACGGATTTCTTTGGCAAATTTTTCTGAGCTAATTGCGCCGTCTACATCACCATCCACGATGTCACCTTCTGCTAGGATTACCGCAATTCGATTTTTAGAGGTGATGTTTTTGCTCTTGGCTAAAGAGCCCAAATCTGTAGCATTGATGGTGGAGATTTGATCATCTTCCGTCAAGCCAAGTTTTTCCTTTAGTATGGAGTGAACTTCATCTTCATACTTCAAGGCTGTGGCCAATCCGTAGGCGACTGCGTCTTTTGGCTTTCTTACCAGCATCTGGTTATTGACCTTCATTAGGCTGTCCACCGCCATTCCCCTCGACTCAGCGATCAACTTCACCGCATGATTATTGATGTCGTCGAGGAAATATTGAGTCTGCAATCTGTTTTCAGGACTCATTTTGTCCAGGATAAATGGCTCCACAGCGCTTTTGAATTCGCCTACACGAAAGACTTCCGGCTTGATTCCTACTTTTTCGAAGAAACCTTTGAGAAAAATTGCCTCAGACGCAAACCCGTTGAAGTCGATTCCTCCCAGCGGATTGAGATAGATTTCATCTGCTACAGAAGCCAGAAAATAGCCTCCTTCGGAATAGGCTTCATCGTAGGCTACGATAAATTTTCCTGATTCCTTGAAGTCAATCAGTGCCTCTCTCAACTCAAGCAGATTGGCCTGACCTGCGATAATCAACCCGGTATTGAGGTAGATTCCTTTAATATTTTCATTGGTTTTGGCTTCGGAGATCGCCTTTTTCAAGTTGACCAAACCTGCATTCATGTCACCGCCGAAGGGATCTAAGAATGAACCAAATTTCAAGTCTTCCTCAGAGGTGCGCTCCACGAGCATACGCCCATTGAGATTGAGGTAAAGAATGGTATTTTCCTCTACGGTGACTTCTTTGTCGGAGGAAGCAGCGATCATGCCGATGATCCCAAAGAAAATCAGGAAGCTGACGATGCTAAAAATGAACAGACCGACGATTACGGCCAACACATTTCCAAGAAACTTCATAGTTGTTATAATTTATACGGACGAAATTAATCTATTTTGAAAGAGCTTTACAAAGACTCGAGTGATAAGCGATGCAAACTGAGGTTGTACTATGTCTAGGGGGTAACAAGGGTGATCGGGAAAAGTTGCTTTCTCGTGCAGTCGAATCCCTTTGCTCCCGATTTCAGCTGGTCAAAATGTCCCCTATCTACGAAACTGAAGCTTGGGGAGGTGTGGCCAAAGGGAAATTTCTCAATCAATTGGCAGTGATCTCCACTTCTTGGTCTGCCTGGGAAGTTTTGGAAGCAATTCAAGAAATAGAAGCAGAGCTAGGTCGCACACGCGAAGAGCCTTGGGGCGACCGAACGATGGATATCGATATCCTTTTTTATGGTGAGGAAATTATTGACACAGAAAAGCTTAAAGTGCCTCATCCTTTTATTGCCGAGCGTAAATTTGTCTTGGTTCCCTTATTGGAACTTTTCCCAGATAGAAAACATCCGATCTCAGGTAAAACTTTCGCTCAAATGCTAAGAGAAAGTGAGGATAAAAGTGAGATTGAACCCTATTTCTGAAAGAATAATAAAAGAAAAATCCCGCCTGTTGAGCGGGATTTGAATTTTTAAAGTCCTGAAACTTCTGCTTCCGGATGGATTTTTTTGACCAATCCCTGCAATACTTTGCCAGGTCCGCATTCCACAAATTGAGTGGCTCCGTCTTTCACCATGTTTTGAACCGACTGGGTCCACTTTACGGGTGCAGTGAGCTGCGCGATGAGGTTCCTTTTGATTTCATCTACGTTGGATACTGCGGTGGTGCTCACGTTTTGGTAAACAGGGCAGATCGGCGTATTGAATTGAGTGGATTCGATAGCTTTTTGGAGTTTTTCTCTGGCAGGCTCCATCAAAGGAGAGTGAAAGGCTCCGCCTACAGGAAGTGGAAGTGCTCTTTTGGCACCGGCAGCTTTCATTTTTTCGCAGGCAACTTCGATGCCTTTATTCGAACCTGAAATCACCAGCTGTCCTGGACAGTTATAGTTAGCAGCCACGACGATTTCGTCGGTAATCTCGGCACAGATTTCCTCTACTTTTTCGTCTGCCAACCCAAGGATGGCGGCCATGGTAGACGGATTGATTTCACAAGCTTCCTGCATGGCCATTGCTCTTTGGTAAACCAATTTCAAACCATCTTCAAATGCCAACGTACCGTTAGCCACCAAAGCGGAAAATTCGCCCAAGGAATGTCCAGCCACCATGTCCGGAGCAAAGTCAGGTGTGGTTTTGGCCAAAACTACCGAGTGAAGGAAAATGGCAGGCTGAGTCACTTTGGTTTGCTTCAATTCTTCCTCTGATCCTTCAAACATGATGTCGGTGATCCGAAAACCTAGGATTTCATTGGCTTGTTCGAACAAGGCTTTTGCCTCAGGATTTTGCTCATACAAGGTTTTTCCCATTCCCGGGAATTGGGCTCCTTGGCCCGGAAAAACAAATGCTTTCATACTATAATTTTTAAAATGCTTATAGATTTTGGCTTCAATGGGTTTCAGATACTTCATTTTGTCTGAAAACAAATTTGCGCCTCACCGTGATCCGGCAGGGCGCAAATATAGATCTTTTTGTTTTTCAGATGTCGGCCTTACATGGATGCCAAGGTAGGGAAATGTTCAGCGAGGATTTTTTCTCTGTTTTCAGAAAGCCACCTGATAAATGCTTTCACTGCCGGAGAGTGCTTTTTCTGTTTAAGCCAAATCAGCTTCCAGTCTGCTTTGAGTGGGAGTCCAGGGTATTCCAAAATGGCGACTCTTCCATCCTTGATTTCTTGAGCCATAGAAAAATTGGATAAAATGGAAGCTCCTAATCCTGCCATAACGGCCTGTTTTACCGCTTCATTGGTAGCGAGTTCCAGTTTGCTTTCCACATGAATGTCTCGCTCGGTAAAGAATTTTTCCATCATAGTGCGCGTCCCAGATCCTTTCTCTCTTAGTATGAAAGGAATTTTGTGCCAAGCTTCTTCATGGATGTATTCTTCATAAAGGCTCTTCTTCTCCGGTGCGCAAGTCAAGTACCACCTATTTTCAGCAAGTTGGATACTTTCTAGATCGAGTTCATCCGGCCAAAGAGACACTAGGGCTAAATCAGTAGAGTTTTCCTGAAGATGAGCGAGTACGTTGTATCGGTTGGATACCTCGAGGCTGATTTCCACGTGAGGATTGATCTTCATGAAATCAGCCATCAGGTAGGGGATAATATATTTTCCTGTAGAAACCGCTGAGATTCTGATTTTGCCACCCAACAGTCCTTTTAGTTCTAGCATTTTTTCCTCGATTTTTCCGAGTTCATCAAAAATCCGATCAGCAGTATCCGCTAGTTCCTGTCCGAATTCGGTGATATGAATCTTTTTGCCAATGATTTCAGTCAAAGGCACTTCAAAGTTTTCTTGAAGGTTTTTTAGCTGAATTGACACCGCAGGTTGAGTCATGTTCATGGCTTCAGCGGCCTTTGTTATGCTTTGATATTTGGCAATGGCCTTAAATGCTTTGAGCTGTTGTATGGTCAGATTCATAAGTAAAATTAATTTTAAAACCATAACGGATAAAAAAATATTATGTTTTGCTTTTTTATGATTTAAAGGCAAAAGATATTTGTACCATGGATTTTCAAATTCTTATTAATAACCTGACAAATCCGAGTCTTCTCTTTTTTGTCTTAGGGGTACTGGCAGTGAAGTTGAAAAGTGACTTGGAGATACCTGCCACTAGCGCCAAGTTTATTGCTCTTTACTTGATGCTGTCGATTGGGTTTAAAGGAGGTCAGGAGCTTTCGCACAGTGAATTCAACACCAGTATCATTTGGGCCTTGGTGTTTGGGGTGGTCCTTTCAGCTTTAATTCCCTTCTACACTTTTTTTATTCTCAAAAAGCGATTGGGCGTGCCTAATGCCGCGGCGATTTCAGCAGCTTATGGTTCTATTTCGGCAGTGACTTTTGTTGCGGCGGTTTCTTTTCTGGATATCCAAGGTGCGCACTTTGGAGGACATATGGTCGCTGTTATGGCATTGATGGAAGCCCCTGCAATTATTTCGGGTGTGATTTTACTTCGTAAGTATTCTGAATCCAAATCAGAAGGTGGTCTCAAAGGAATTATCACCCATGCTTTTACCAATGGTTCTGTTTTGTTGATTTTGGGAAGTTTGTTCATTGGACTAATAGCTGATGAAAAGCAGGCTGAAGGGATCAAGCCATTTATCACAGATATTTTCAAAGGATTTTTGGCAGTTTTTCTATTGGATATGGGGATCAACAGTGGGAAAAAGCTCAAGGCATTTTTCAAGACAGGTTATTTCTCCTCTCTTTTTGCCATTCTGGTTCCTTTGGTGAATGGGTGTACGGTTGCATTTTTGAGTCACTGGATTGCACCTGAGGCCGGTGACCGTCTAATTTTCTCCATTTTGGCGGCCTCAGCTTCCTACATCGCGGTACCTGCTGCGATGAAGCTCGCCAATCCTGAAGCTGACGAAGGGCTATATGTTCCGATGGCTTTGGCGGTAACTTTTCCATTCAATATCACCCTCGGCATGCCCATCTACTGGATGATTATCCAATATTTCTAAAAGGGAAGATTTTCCTCGCTCAAGAATTTCTGTTTTTCTTCTGCAGTAGGGATACGGCATGTGCTTTTCTTTCCAAACCAGCGATACCTGTTTTTGCCAATCCAATTATAAACTGGATCTCTAAGGAATGCTGGAATTGCAATCAAAAAATAGAAAAGGGGCCAAGGTCTGTTGAGTTTTTTGGCTATTCTCAAAGCTGCGGTGCTTCGAAAATAGACTCTTCCATTCTCCACCAAAACCAAAGAGTCTAGGTAGGAATCATCCACCTGAAAATTTGATAGGACCTTCTTTGAAACAGGCTCCTGCAATGCTCCCACCAGAAAACGGTTTTTGTGATCCCGTTTCAAAATAAAGTCAATGGAAGCATTGCAGAGTGTACAGACTCCGTCGAATAGGATGATGGATTTGATATCCTTCATCGAAGGAGTTGAATGGTGCCTTTGAGATTTCGACGCTGCTGTGCTGGATCCAATACATCGAAAAATACCGTTCCCGAATAGAAGTAGGTACCTGCAGGAAGTTCATTGCCATTTTGATCACGACCATTCCATCGGATGTAGATGTCATTCTCAGTAGAGTTGAGGCTATTGTATCGATAGACTTCCGCTCCCCATCGGTTGACGATGAATATCTCTACACCGGTTACAAATCTGGCGCACATGTCAAAAGGATTGTCAAAGGCCATAAAGGTATCATTTGCGCCATCGTTGTTTGGCGTAAAGGCATTAGGCAGATTATATACAGGACAATTTTCGACGCATACCACATTGCTTGGCTGACTTTCATTGCCTGAGCGATCTACTGCAGTGATGTAATAGCATCCTCTGTAGGTAGGAAGATTGGTCAGCGTTGCATTGAGCTGAATAGCAGAATACTGGCCTACAAGGGTAAATTCGCTTTCCTCTCCCTCCGAAGTAAAGTACAATCGATATCCACTCAATTGATCATCACAGTTGCCCGTGAAATTGGGAACCCAACTGAGTTCGTGCTCAAAGGTGTTGGAGTTGCAAGGCTGCTCGGCTACGTAAGCAGCACACTCAGGCCCTTCGAATTTCAATACAGGAGGACAAGGGAGTCTGTTGTCATCCGGTTTTGCGCAGACGATTTGGGATTTGTTTTCTAATGGGTAAACCAATCCTGCCACATTGTAAGACCCCTTGGTTACTACGTAATAGCAGTATTCAATTTCTTTTTTCAGTTTGACTCCATTAAATCTTCCATCATCGAGGTAGGTAAATCCATTTTGAGTGACATCTACCTCTGCTATTTTGACGAAAGTACCCTCGTCTGAAGCATTGGCATCAGTTCTATTTCGATAGACTTCATGTTTGTACTGCGCTACTTGATTGTTCCAAGGCACATTAAAAGTCCACTTCAGTTCGATGGCCTCATTGATGATGGTTGGTTCCAATCTGACGGATGAGGCAGATGAGGAGGTGTCAATTTTGATGTTGTTATCAAGGAGAATGACCTTGTAATTATAGACTAGGTTCTCTGTATTGAGATTTTTGTCTGTAAACAGCGTGTCAGACATGATTCCCAGAGAAGTTCGGTTTTGGGTTCCTGTGAATCCCGTGCTTCTCAATAGTTCATAGGTATATGGACCGGGAAATTGAGTCTTATCGATATCGTAAGGTGGAGTCCATTTGACAAAGATTTCACCTGCCTGAGCGTCAGTTGCCTCTATGCTGACATTGGTAATGATAGGCACATCCACATCGATAGTGATACATATTTCTTCCGAAACAATGCTTAATCCCGATCTTGGTTCAGGATACGCAGCCACTAATCGATAGCAATAGGTATTCCCTGGAGCAAGTCCTTCGCCGCCATTTGCATCAGTGAAAGAGAACGTAGCCATGTCGGTAATTCCTACCAATTCATAACCTGCCCGGATGCCAGTTTCGCAGGAGTCAGGCACATAAGGATCAGAGTTTATTCTTCGCCATACCTGCATTTCTTGGGCAGAATTGGCGCATGCATAAGGCTCCCAATTCAATTCTACTGTTCTGCCGGGTTTCTGCTCGAGTTCGTCCCAAACCGGTGGCGGACCTACTACTTTGATTCTCCATGTTTGAATATCCACTAAACTTGGTCCAGATCTTGGCTGATCGGTGATTCGAACACGAACATCATATTCCCGTTCGCGGACATGATTGCAGACCGTCTGCCAAGAAAAGTTCACGATTCCCGGTTGAGGTTGGAATACGTTTTTGGGTGCATAGGTAGCAGGAGAAGCATTGATTTGGATAGGTTCGCCAAAGATTTCTATTTTGATCGGGTCTCCATCTGGGTCCTGGCCTTGAATGATTTCTTTAACCAAAGTTCCTGCTTCCACACAGAGGTCAGGAGGCAAAATGAGCGTAGGACGACGATTATTCGAGTTTTCGATAATAATCTGCATGTCGCGTACGACATAGCCGATTTCCACAAATTTCCCGTCAATTTTTCTCCATTCGATGATTCGAAAGGCTACGTTGTATTGTCCAGCAGTGCCTGGCGCATCCCATATCAAGTCTCCAAAAATCGGGTCGATTCTCAGAAAAGCCGGAACCGTACCGTCTTGCTGACGTGGGCTGAATTCTGGAGAGGCTGGACTTCGGTAATTGTTTACAGGTCTTTCAAAAGCCTGTTTAGGAACATCCATCGCATAGGATAGGCTATCCCCATCGGGATCATATGCTCCCGGGTTATGAATGTATCGGACATTGACCGCGCCGTTATCTACCGGAGGAATAGTCAGTACAGGAGAATTATTTACTCCAAAAAATGGGTCGATGTTGATTTCTGTTTCGACATAAAATGGGGTATCCACCGAATTGTCCATGTTTAGCGTCAGGTCATTTCGGTTGAATTCGATGAATCGGATTTTGTATTTTCCAGGACCTTGAAAGGTGTGAGTGATTACAAAGGTGTTTTTTTCGATCTGATTACCGAGACTTTCTACCACAGAAAAATCACTCTGGGTATTAAGCTGTTCTTCGCGTCCATCACCGAAATTGATACGGCCAGGACCAAACACCACACTTGATCTGGTGTCTGTGTATCCGACTACTGTGATTCTGTAGGTAAGCGCTTGGACAGATATCCGCTCAGCGATAATCTCGCCAGCTCGAATATGAGTAGCCCAAGTAGAGGAAATCCCCGTAAAAAGGGCAATGAAAAAAAGTCCTAGGTAGATTTTAAGCTTCATGTCGTTCAATATTGGTAGCCAAGTCTTCTAAAAGACTGATAGTCTGAGGTTAAAATGGACTAATTCCTGATGGATTTTTCTTCCTATACGAAATAAACGGAAGTAGGGAGAAAAACACTCAAAATTCAAACAATAAAAATAAACAGACTGTTGGGAAGGAGTTGAAAAAGAAATCAAAATCAATCATCGGAAAATTATTTAGAACCTTTTAAAATAAGCTTACTGAATTCGTTTGCATTGGATACTACTCCTTCGGCATGTAAATTTGGCGGCATTAACAGCAAAAGAATTTCGTTCTAAACTAATCGAAACATTTGTATGAGTTGGGTTACAAAAACCTTGAAAAGCACCCTAGGTAGAAAATTGATCATGGCTTTGACCGGTCTTTTTCTCATCCTGTTCTTGACAGGACACGTGTCCGGAAATTTACTTCTGTTTAAAGGAGATGGAGGTGAGGCGTTTAACATCTACGCCAAGTTCATGACTACCAATCCGGCTGTAAAAATCCTCTCCTATTTGACCTACATCTCAGTTATTGGTCACATCATTTATTCTATTCTTTTGTCTCAGCATAATAAGGCTGCAAGACCTGTAGGATATGCAGAATCCAAAGCTTCTACCAACAGCGCTTGGTCTTCCAGAAACATGGGAGTGTTGGGTACAATCATTTTGATCTTCTTGGTGGTTCACCTTCAGGGCTTCTGGGCTAAAATGCATTGGGGAGAAGTGCCGATGGTAACCTACGGAGAAGAGGAGTACAAAAACTTATTTCTAATCGTAAGCGAGGCCTTTAAGCAGGAGTGGTTGGTGGCTCTATATGTCATCTCCATGGGATTTTTAGGATTCCACCTTTCCCACGGATTTGCTTCTGCCTTCCAAACTTTAGGTTTGAATCATAAAAAATACTCACCTGCCATTAAGGCCATCGGTCAGGTTTATTGCATAGTGGTGCCTGCGGCATTTGCCTCCATGCCACTTTACATCTATTTCACTAGCTAATTAATAGTCCCGTATGATACTAGATTCCAAAATACCTGCTGGTCCTTTGGCAGAAAAATGGACTAAGCACAAGTTTAACAGCAAGCTGGTTAATCCGGCAAACAAAAGAAAATACGATGTCATCGTAGTGGGTACAGGCTTGGCAGGTGCTTCTGCTGCAGCCTCATTAGCGGAGTTGGGATACAATGTCAAGGCCTTTTGTTTCCAAGATAGCCCTCGCAGAGCGCACTCTATTGCAGCTCAAGGCGGGATCAATGCTGCTAAAAACTACCAAAACGACGGTGACTCGATCTTCAGATTGTTCTATGATACCATCAAAGGCGGTGACTACCGTGCCCGCGAGGCAAATGTGTACCGTCTGGCTGAGGTATCTGTTAAAATTATTGATCAATGCGTAGCACAAGGTGTTCCTTTCGCTCGTGAGTATGGAGGATTGTTGGCCAACCGATCTTTCGGTGGTGCTCAAGTATCCCGAACTTTCTATGCCCGTGGCCAAACTGGACAGCAGTTGCTTTTGGGAGCCTATTCCGCACTCAGCCGTCAGGTAGCCAATGGAAAAGTAAAGCTCTATCCACGGACTGAAATGATGGACGTGGTAGTAATAGACGGCCATGCAAGAGGTATTGTCACACGAAATCTCATCACTGGTGCAGTAGAAACACATGCTGCTCATGCAGTTCTGCTTTGTACAGGTGGCTACGGTAACGTGTTCTTCCTATCAACGAATGCAATGGGTTCCAATGTGACAGCAGCTTGGAGAGCTCACAAGCGTGGTGCTTACTTTGCGAACCCTTGCTTTACTCAAATTCACCCAACTTGTATCCCTGTTTCTGGTGATCATCAATCCAAGTTAACGTTGATGTCGGAGTCACTTAGAAATGACGGTCGTGTATGGGTTCCGGCGACTCAAGAGATCGCTGAAAAACTCAGAAAAGGCCAAATCAAGGCAAACGATATCAAAGAAGAAGACAGAGATTACTTCTTGGAAAGAAAATATCCTTCCTTCGGTAACCTCGTTCCTCGTGATGTGGCTTCTAGAAATGCCAAGTATGTCTGTGATGAAGGACGTGGTGTAAACGAAACCGGTGAAGCGGTATTCCTGGATTTCCGCGATGCCATCAAGCGTGATTCTAGAAAAATCATCGAGCAGAAATATGGTAACCTTTTCGATATGTATAAGCAGATTACCGGAGAGGATCCTTATGAGGTGCCAATGATGATTTACCCTGCGGTACATTATACGATGGGTGGTCTATGGGTGGATTACAACTTGATGACTACGGTTCCTGGTTTGTATGCGTTGGGTGAAGCGAATTTCTCAGATCATGGAGCAAATAGACTTGGTGCTTCTGCCTTGATGCAAGGTTTGGCAGACGGATACTTTGTGATTCCATATACTATCGGGGACTATTTGGCGCAGATTCCACCAAAGAAGGTGGATGAAACTCACCCTGAATTTGCCAAGGCAAAAGAAGAAGTTCAGAAAAGAATTCATACGATCCTTTCCATCAACGGAAACAAGACAGTGGATTATTTCCACAAGAAGCTTGGTAAGATCATGTGGGATAAGTGCGGAATGGCTAGGACTGAAGAGGGCTTGAAATGGGCGAAAGCTGAGATCCAAGCTTTGAAGAAAGAATTCTGGTCTAACGTGAAAGTATTGGGGACCAATGAGGAATTGAACCAAACCCTAGAAAAGGCACACCGTGTTGCTGATTTCTTGGAATTGGGTGAATTGATGGTGGACGATGCACTTAACAGAAACGAATCGTGCGGTGGTCACTTCCGTGAAGAGTACCAAACTCCGGATGGTGAGGCGCTTCGTGATGATGAAAACTTCGCTTACGTGGCCGCATGGAAGTATGTGGGAGAAGGGCAGGAAGAAGAACTCCACAAGGAGGATTTGGTCTTCGAAAATGTGAAGTTGACCCAGCGTTCTTATAAATAATCTGTAGACAATAATTCATACTTCTATATGAAATTGACTTTAAAAATCTGGAGACAGAAAAATGCATCCGACAAAGGTGGCTTTGCAACCTATCCGGTGGACCATGTTTCCAAAGACATGTCCTTTCTTGAGATGCTGGACGTGTTGAATGACCAATTGACTGAAAAGGGAGAAGATCCTGTTCACTTTGACCACGATTGCCGCGAAGGTATCTGCGGAATGTGCTCACTCTATATTAATGGTAAACCACACGGTCCGCTACAGACGACGACTTGTCAGCTGCACATGCGTTCGTTCAATGACGGGGAGACCATCACCATCGAACCATGGAGAGCGAAGGCTTTCCCTGTGGTAAAAGACTTGGTAGTAAACCGTTCGGCATTTGACCGAATCATCCAAGCGGGTGGTTATGTCTCTGTCAATACAGGTGGTGTGCCGGATGCCAACGAGATTCCGATTCCAAAGACAGTCGCTGACTTGGCAATGGATGCAGCTCAGTGTATCGGCTGCGGGGCTTGCGTGGCAGCTTGTAAAAATGCTTCTGCTATGCTTTTCACCTCTGCTAAAATCTCTCAGTTGGCGCTCCTTCCACAGGGTCAGGTAGAACGGAAAACCAGAGCGGAAAAGATGGTCGCCCAGATGGATGCGGAAGGTTTCGGTGCTTGTACCAATACCGGTGCTTGCGAGGCGGAATGTCCAAAGGGAATTTCCATTACCAATATTGCCCGTATGAACAGAGAATATTTCTCTGCCGTGGTGAGCAGCGAAAACGTGTAATTTCCAATAACTTCTCATACAAAAAGACAGGTGAAAGCCTGTCTTTTTTTGTTTATTCGGGGATGGAATTTCAAACCTTCACCCCACATTTTCCTTTGTCCCAACTTCAAAAAGAACAAATCGCCGACTTTTTGGTGGAGCAACTCGGAGAATTTGGAGACTCGACAAGCGATGTGCTGAAATGTCTGGATTATGCCATGAATTCGAAAGGTTCGGGTGGATTGGTGATCTTGGCGAGCGATGCGGGAGGGTTGGCTGGAGCCTTGGTTCTCAATCATACCGGGATGTCAGGATATATTCCTGACCACATCCTAGTCTATTTTGCTGTGAAGGAGGAAAAGAGAGGTAGAGGACTTGGAAAGCAAATGCTTCAAAATCTTTTGTCCCAAACCCAAGGTTCTATCGCACTTCACGTTGAACCGCAGAATCCAGCCAAAAAGCTTTATGAGGAGTTTGGTTTTTCAAATAAATATCTGGAAATGAGATTGTCTCGTGATTGAGACTCAGTTCATCTGATTGATCCATTCTTTAATCAATTCCACCCCCTCGGCATGAACTGTAGTTCTACCGATCTCCGGCATGGCAATTCCCACTTCTTTGGAATTCATCCGATAAGTCAAAATCGATTGATCTCCATGGCCAGGAACGATGTCAAATTTGAATTTTCCTGAGCCTTTTCCTGCCGCTACGGGTGTTTTGTTGATTCCAAGCTTGAGTGGGTCTTTTTGGTCAAAAGTGAGAAAAAGGCCTGAGGTACTGGCAGGGCCTTCAGCCCGGTGACAGTGGGAGCAGTTGATATCGAGGTAAGCCATCGCTCTGTCATCCAAGGCTTGACTTTGATCCTCATAGTTGATGAGGGATGGATGGTTATCCTTTCCCGTGAACCCCTCCAATTTGCCCATTTTGGTCCAATGAGCCAATTGGTTTTCTTTCCCGGACTCGTACTTCAGGTCATTGTTCAGGTGCTTGGGCTGGATTCCAATTGGAGCTAAGACCTCGTTTTTGTTGTGACAGCTTTTGCATTGATTTTTATTGGGCACCAAGTAATTGATTACTTGGTCCTGCCCGTTTTTGTCAATGAATCTGACTTCAGTTTCTCCGCCCACGATTTTCAAAACCGCATCGGTTTGTTCCTCATTCCAAATGTAGGGATAGGCTTGCCATCCTTTTTCCTCATGGATCATCAGTCGTGTTTCGATAATTCTTCTTTTTCCTTCAGGGGTTCTGAAATCTTCCGGATAGTAAAAATTCTTCACCAGAATAGATCCTACTGGAAGTGACATGTCATCCTCAACCAAGTGCGCTTTTGCGCCATCAGGAATCATGACAAATCGAGATTTCAACGCATAATCCGTAAACAAAGAAGAGGCTGGTTGATAGGGGATCAATTTTTTCGAAGGAGAAAGCATGGCTATTTCGCCCACGAAAAACCCATAAGTCGATAATCTTCGATAGGGATATTGACCTGAAGCTTCCTCTGGGGCCAAGGGGCGCTGTCCCGTTTTCGACTGATCGGTTTGAACTTCGGTCTTTTCCGATTGGCAAGCACCCAACATAGAAATGCTCACCAGGGAAGCCAAAAGAAGGTCTCTCAAAGTCAGGGCTGATGTATTCATTTTTTTGGAAAAGAATTAAGCAAGGCGATTCCGGAGATGTCCGTTTGGACATTCACTTTGCAGTTTTGAAAAAGTTCATGGTCCTTGAACGATTGGATGTTTTCCTCCCCATCCATGAGGTAAAACCGGGTGAAACGGAGGTTTTCCATTCCTGATTCTTGAATACAGATTCTCATGGGGTTGGACTCTATCTTTTCACTTACTGACTTGTCCCAAATGCCGTCATAGATGATGTCTTGAGTTTTGAGGATTCCATGAGCATTGTGTACGGCGACCAATTGCCCCATTTCTCTGGTAAAGTCAGGGATTGAAAAGGACTTGCGCTCATAGTGATTGTCGTGTACATAGATATCCGTCGTGTAAGGTGACCAATTGGGTGCTTCTGCCGGAAAACCGGTTACCTGATAGCTAGCGATGGCAACGCCATAAGTTTTGTTTCTCAAGATCCGATTGTTGTAGATTTCTACCTCTTTGGCAGCAAGAAGCACGATTCCGGAACCCGGCGGAATCATCGTTACAGTATTTCCATTCGGATCTTCCCCGATAGGCACTGCGAAATTTTTATGATTATTATCGATGATGTCGTTGTCGTAAATTTTCGTGCCTTTTCCGTCAGATTTTGGTAATCCCGGAAGGTTGAATACCAAAATTCCACCTGCATTGTCGCGGGCGGTGTTGCCAAAGACTTCGGCATTGTCAGAGTTTTCGATTTCGATTCCGGCCACATTTCCAAAGGCCAGCGAATTTTTGACCACGATATTTTCAGATTGTCCCACGTAAATACCGGCATCTTTCGAGTGGGAGGCAATGCATTCATCGATCATCACATTTTTGCATTGCACGGGATAGATGGCGTAGGTTCCATTTTTGGATTTGTCCCCGTTAGTCCAGGTGACATTGACCCTCCGAAAGGTGATGCCGTCGGTATGTTGGGCTTTGATGCCGTCACCCGGAGCATCTTCGATGGATAGATCTTGAATGGTGATTTGATTACCCACGATTTTCACACCTTCGCCTCCTGATTTAAGGTTTCGGAAGGAAAGTACCGTCTTGTCCATTCCTGCGCCTTTGATCGTGATGGCACTTTTATTATCCAAAATCAATTGGGTATTGAGTTCGTAAAATCCTTCTGGGATTTCTATAGTGCTCGAATCTTCTGCCAAAATAAAAGCTTCCACGACTTGCTCGACTTGCTCAGGGCTCGCTTTGGTCAGGAGGGTGCTCTCAAATGACCTTTCTGTGGTTTGGGTGCCACAGGCCAAAATCCCAAAGGATATCAGTAAGTAAAAAGCAGATTTTCTCATGTTGAAGTGCAGGTTGGGAGGGGTTTTATCCAAAAGTATCCTATGCAGCAATCAATTGCTTTGAGAAATGTCAAAAAATCAAATTTTCCCACGGATTCTACTCAGCGTTTCGATGCTCATGTCAAGGTAGGAGGCAATCTGTCCCACGGATGCTTTTTGGATGATTTTGGGTCGAGTTTCGAAGAGCTCTAAGTACCGCTCCCGTGCAGATTTGAATTTTGAAAAAATCAGCTGTTCCTCTAAAGCAATGAAATATCGCTCCAAAATCATCCGATAAGTTCTTTCTATGTTGGGATGACTGTCAAAAAGGCTCCAAAGATCGGTTTGGCTGATTTTTCCAGTGGTTGTTTTTTCCAATGCCTCGATGCTCTCATTGGAGGGTTTTTGAGTGATAAAGGAATGCATGGAGGTAATGAATTCTTTTGGGAGTGAGAAAGAGACTGTCACATCCTTGTTTTCCTTCAGGTAAAAGCTTCTAGCTGAGCCTTCTACCAAATAATGAAGGTAGCGACAGGGCTTCCCTGCCTCTTCCAAGAGCTCACCTTTTTGATAGGTTTGAAATTGAATTTTTTCCAAAAAGGCATTCTTGGAATCTTCATCCAAAAAGGGAAATTGATTAAATGCCTCTGCAAATGAACTCATGGTAGCTATAAATATGCAGGATTGAATCAGTATTTAGCGATTCTTGCGTTAGTTTTAGAGAAAATTAAACATAAGCTAGAATGAGAAAAATAGTATTGGCAATCTTTCTTTTGGGATTTACGGTGGCTGCGCATGCACAATTTGGAATCAGGGCAGGTTTGAATTCAGCAAATTTTTCAAATTCTGATTTCAGTTCTATGACCGGTTTTCACGTCGGAGGATATTATTTGGTCAAAACTGCCACAGACTTAGTGTCTGTTGAGCCGGGGATTCAGTATTCTGGAAAAGGATATTCCACTACTGCTCTTGGAGGCGGGGATGTTACCGAAAAATTAGGCTACATCGATATCCCTGTCTTGGTGAGATTGAGTTTGATTCCTTCCCTGAATGTCTTCGCCGGTCCCCAAGCATCGGTGTTGGTTTCTAGAGATTACACCATCGGCAATACTAACAGTACCAGTTTGGAACCTGTCCGTGGCTATGAACTCGGCGCTGTAGTAGGGCTTGGATTAAAAGTAGCAGCAGGTCTTAATCTGCAGGCGAGTTATGATTTGGGGCTTTCCTCACTCAATTATTTCAACACGGATGTGAGTAACCGAGTACTCAAACTATCTCTAGGCTACACCTTAGGAAATTGAAAAAAATCCCGGCGAAAGTCGGGATTTTACATTTTAATGCGATCGGGATTTTCTTCGATAAAGGATTTCCATCCTTTATTTCTTCCTCGTGTCTGAACTCTTCCTTCGTGAAAGTGATGGCACAGTGCTACTGCCAACGCATCCGTGGCATCCAATAGTTTTGGGAGTTCGGTGATGCCCAAGAGGGTTTGAAGCATAGCCGCCACTTGCTCTTTGGAGGCATTGCCATTACCGGTTACTGACTGCTTTACTTTTTTGGGAGAATATTCGGTGATCGGGATTTCTTTGGAAAGCGCAGCCGCCATGGCTACCCCTTGTGCCCTGCCGAGCTTGAGCATGGATTGCACGTTGGCACCGTAGAAAGGCGCTTCCAACGCCACCGAATCAGGCGCAAATTCATCAAGTATTCCACTGATCCGTTCAAAAATCTTTTTCAGCTTCAGCTCGTGGGTTTCGTATTTTTTGAGGTGAATGACTCCGTACTGAAGGATTTTATACTTCTTTCCTTCTGTCAAAATCAAACCATATCCCATCACGGTGGTCCCCGGGTCGATGCCTAGGATGATTTTTTCTTTCGGGGCTTTTTGTTCTTCTTTACTCACGGCTACAAGTTAGGTTAAAAGATGATTGGTTTTTACCTCTTTTGGTGTTTGGGTTACTTGGCATTGCATCTTTGGCTGGCTCAAAAATGGCCAAGAAACCACTTTTTTCAACCTTCGCAGTATCGTGACCGACTCATTACCTTGGTGATTCCTTTTAGAAATGAAAGTCGGAATATCCCAAAACTTGCCTCTGAAATAGCGAAGATTGCTTCTGATCATCTGGAAGTTTTACTGGTTAACGATCAGAGTGAAGACGATTCTTGGCAGCTGGCCCCTGCTCATTTTAGAGAGATGGTTGGAGTCCGGTTGGTAAAAAGTCTTGGAGTCGGAAAGAAAGCAGCCTTAAGCCATGGGATTTCTTTAGCTCAAGGCGAAATTATTCTCACCTCAGACGCGGATTGTGAATTTCCTGAGGCTTGGCCAATGAAAATGGCTTCGGCTTTTTCTGATCCTAACGTGCAGTTGGTGGCGGGACCTGTGCTTGCCAAAGCGACAAAAGGTGGATTTTTACAAAAATTCCAGCAAATCGAATGGTACAGTATTCTCCTGATGACCCAGTTCTATTTTTTTAGAAAGCAACCCTTGATGTGCAGTGGAGCAAATTTGGCCTTTCGGAAACAAGCCTTTTTGGAAGTTGGAGGGTATGATGGGAATGAACATATTCTCTCAGGCGATGACGAGTTTTTACTGAAAAAAATCGTCAAAAACTTTGGCGCTAACAGTTGTATTTACCTGCCTGTCCGAGAAGCATTGGTCTACACGACGCCTCAGTTAAGTTGGACTGACTTGCTTAGACAACGCATCCGCTGGTCGGGAAAATGGAAAGCTCACAGATCTATCTCACATGGGTTTGCTGCAGTTTTGACGTTTTTGGTTCAGTTGATTTGGGTTGCCAGTATGATTTTTTTAGCATGGGATTGGGATGGGTTATTTTTCTTTGGAGCAATCTGGTTGCTAAAAGCTTTTGCTGAGCACCTAAGTCTTGGAAGAGTAGGAGAAGGGTTGGGGTCAAAGGCAAGTTTGGCAGATTACTTTGCGACGAGTTTGATTCACCCCTTCTATGTGATTTGGGTGGGCTTGGGCACGCTTTTTATTAAAGTAAAATGGAAAGGGCGATCCCAAGAAGAATCCGTAATTTAGGCCATCGAATGACAAGCTATGAGTGACCTAGAATTTGATCTTTTAGACGAATTGTATTTTGTACAGGGGTTCGCCTATTTGCAGGAATCGCTGGGTTGGGAGGATGTGGTTCTGATGGAAACCTTGACTTCTTTGTACAAAAAAGCAATGATAAAATGTCTTTCTGGCCCGGACGAGGAGCGGTTTGATCAGGTGGATATTTTTAAGGAGGGAAAAGAGCTCTATTTTCTGGCTACCAAAAAGGGACTAATGGCTCACAATACATTATAAGCTGTGGCTCAGGATAACTATAAATTTCAACGAAAAGAACTCGAACTCAAAGCCTTGCTTGAGATTACCCAAGCAATCAATGAGAATCAGCCTGAGGCAGTATTGATTACTATTTTCAAGTTCACCTGTCTGGTTCATTTGGAGATCAAAGCACTCATTTTATATGTCTCCAAAGACGGAAACTACGAAAGGAGAATTTCTCATGGCGTGAAAGCCAAGACTCCTTCAGCTTTGCCTGCCTCGTGGGTGCTGGATGATAAAGAATCAGGTAAGTTATCCATTCAGCTCACAGAGGGGTATTCTTTTGAAGAGCTGGAAACCTACCTTCCGGTCTATCATAAAGATCAGATGCTTGCCATCCTTTTTCTGAAAAGAAAATCTGCGGCAGTTGAGCTAGACCTAAACTTTACCCAAGCTTTAGCCAATATTCTGGTCGTGGCATTGGAAAACAAGCGATTTGCCAGAAGACAACTTGAGCAAGAGGTGTTAAAGCGAGAGGTGGAAATCGCATCTCAAGTTCAGCACATGCTTTTCCCTGCGGTATTGCCTGATTCTGATCGGCTAAAGGCCAAGGTGACTTATTTTCCTCACAGTATGGTGGGAGGTGATTACTACGATTTGATTCAAAAAACAAAGGACAAGGTATATTTCTGCATCGCGGACGTTTCCGGAAAAGGGATCTCGGCCGCCTTATTGATGTCCAATTTCCAGGCAGCATTGAGAACACTACTCCGAAGCGACGCGGATTTTGAGACCATGGTGCGGCAGCTGAATTACACGCTATTTGATAATACCAAAGGGGAACGGTTTATCACTTTTTTCCTGGGTGAGTATGATTTTCAGACGCGCCAACTTCGCTTTGTCAATGCTGGACACAATCCTCCTATATTGTGCAGAGAAGCAGAAGGTCAGACAGAACTTTTGGAAGCAGGAACCACAATATTGGGAGCTTTTGAAGAATTGCCTTTTTTGGAAATAGGAAAAAGAGAGAATCTCCAGAAGTTTACCATTCACCTCTACACCGATGGCCTGACAGAGTCTATGAATCCAGAGGAAGAAGAGTTTGGCGAGGATCGGTTCCGGACTTTTGTGAATGATCATTCAGGGATTAACCCCGAGGATTTTCATCAGGAATTTATGAACCTAATGGGGGAGTTTTCTAAAAGTATCCCTCTAAGGGATGATTTGACCCTGCTAAGTCTAAGGTTTGACTGACCATGAAGCCTCATCGGGTTCCAAAGTGGGTGCAACGGTTTTTTCCCCAGAGAATATGGGAGGGAGCTGGAGGAATTAGGCAAGTTTATTTGACGTTTGATGATGGTCCTGTGCCCGGGATAACAGATTTTGTTTTGGATGAATTGGCCAAAAGAGGTCAGCAGGCTACTTTTTTCATGGTCGGAGACAATGTGAGGAAGCATGTCTCCCTTGCACAAGAGGTGTTGCAAGCAGGTCATCAGATAGGGAATCATACTTTTCACCATTTGCATGGGTTGAAGGCCTCTACAAAGTCATATTTGGAAAATGTCAAAGCATGCGATCAGATTTTTGAAGAAAAATTGGAATTGAGAACCCCACTATTTCGTCCTCCCTATGGGATGATGAGTCCTTGGCAAGTAAAAGCTCTTCAAAAGGAAAAGGAAATCGTGATGTGGACTTTGTTGACAGGAGATTATGACCGGTCTATTTCTCCTCGAGTGGTGCTGAACGACTCCATAAGAAAGACTTCCGAGGCTTGTATCATCGTCTTTCACGATCAGCAAAAAACTGACGGACATCTTCAGAAGATTCTCCCCGGATACCTTGATTTTTTGGAAGGGGAAGGTTTTAAAACCGGAATTCTATGAGTAGTTGGATTTTACTTTTTCTTCCTTTTCTACTTGCAGTACAATACATGTTACTGTGGATTTTAGCAAAGAAAAACTGGAAAGATCATAGTAAGGAATCACAGGGACTCTTACCCAGTGTTTCTATCCTGATAGCTGTCCGGAATGAAGAAAAAGATTTGCCAAGGCTATTGGATAGCCTAGATCGATTGGATTATCCCACCGAAAAACTGCAGATTTTGATCGCCGATGATCAGAGCGAGGACACTACGCCTGAGCTTTTGAGCACTTGGGCAGGTCACTCTCAAAACCGAAAAATCATCACTGTTTTACCCTCGCAGACCGGGTTTTTTCATCCCAATGGAAAAGCCAATGCACTTGCAATTCTGGCTAAGAAAGCTCAGGGAGAGTTTTTTTTCTTTACAGATGCCGATTGTGCGGTGCCCTCGACTTGGATTAAGGAAGGTATTTCCTGTTTTGATCAAGGGGTTGGGTTGGTGATAGGTATTACTCAAGTAAGGAGTCAGAATCTTTTCGGGGTAATGCAGGAGTTGGATTGGTGGAATACGCTTGGCATTGTCAAAGTTGTGACTGACTTGGGATTTTCGACCACAGGACTTGGTAACAATATGGTTATTTGGAAAGAGGCGTATATAAAAAGCGGAGGCTTTGAATCACTTCCTTTTTCACTGACTGAGGATTTGGAAATTTCCCGTGTTGTGATTAGATCCGGTTTTCGTCAGGTTCACCAAGTTAGTCCCAGGATGTTGATTACCACCAAAGCAGAAGCTACTTGGAGAGATCTCCTGCTCCAGCGAAAACGCTGGATGCACGGGGTGATGTCTTTATCTGTAGGATGGAAATTTCTCTTGGGTTTTCAATTTCTTTTTTATCCGTTAATCGGGGTTTTACTCATCCTGATGCCTTCCTTTGGACTAGGACTTTGGGTTGTAAAGGTTATTTATCAAAGTCTTTTTTTACATAAAATAGCATCCTACACCAATCAGAAGCTGAGGGTCCCTGCACTAGTAATCTTTGATTTTTACCAGATCTTGGCCCTTTCCCTGACTATTCTTTATTACTTTTGGCCTGTCCAAATCCAATGGAAAGCGAGAAAATACCCATGAATCTGATTGATACCCACGCCCATATTTACTCTGCCAAGTTTGACTCAGATCGGGATCAGGTGATAGAAGAAATCCGAGCAGCTGGCGTGTCAAGAATCTACATGCCCAATGTAGATGTGGAGACAATTGATCGGATGCTCGACTGCGAAAGCAGATACGGCAACCTTTGTGTACCGATGATGGGATTGCATCCTTGCGATGTCAAGGAAGATTTTGAGCGGCAGCTTCAGGTAATGGAAGAGTGGCTCAATAAAAGAGAATTTGCTGCTGTAGGAGAAATCGGTACTGATTTGTATTGGGACAAAACCACTTTTGAAATTCAAAAAGAAGCACTTAGAATACAGGTAGGTTGGGCAATTGAAAAAGAACTACCTATCGTGCTTCATTGCCGAGAGTCAATCGATCAGACCATCGAATTGATTGAAAAAGCTCATGATGGAAAGCTGAGTGGGATCTTTCATTGCTTCACAGGTACTCTGGATCAGGCTAATCGAATCATTCAAATGGGCTTTTTGTTGGGGATCGGAGGAGTGGTAACCTACAAAAATGGCGGTTTGGATCAGGTGATTCCTTATATTGGTTTGGAGAATTTGGTACTTGAGACTGATGCGCCCTATTTAGCGCCTGTTCCTCATCGGGGCAAGAGAAATACGCCAGCCTATTTGCCTGAGATTGCTAAACGAGTCGGGGATTTGAAGGAAACTTCCCTGGAAAAAGTCGCTGAGGTCACCACCGCCAATGCACTCAATTTATTTAAGGAGATCAGCAGATGAATTATAAAATTGTAAGATTAAACACAGGTCTCAAAACCAGCAAATCCACCTCAGTGCTGATCATTTACACGGGTGGTACTTTGGGAATGGCTTATGATGATTCCGGCGCGCTGGTTCCCTTCAATTTTGGTCAGATTTTGGAAAAAATTCCGATTCTGTCCAATATGAATATTGCCATCACGGTGATTTCATTTCCAGAACCTATTGACTCTTCCAATGTGACCATGCGCCACTGGAAAGACATGGCATATATTATTTATGAAAACTATGACAGCTACGATGGATTTGTTGTGCTGCATGGTACAGACACCATGGCTTATTCGGCTTCCATGTTGAGCTATATGCTGAATGGTCTGAATAAGCCAGTGATTTTTACCGGAGCCCAGTTGCCTATCTCTGCGATGCGGTCGGATGCTAGGGAAAATCTGATGACATCCTTGGAAATTGCCACTGCAAAAATCAATGGAAGGCCAATTGTTCCTGAGGTTTGCATTTTTTTCAACCACATGCTGTTGAGGGGAAATAGATCAAAGAAAGTTCAAAGCATCCATTTTGATGCATTTGAATCAGAGAATTACCCGATTTTGGCTGAGGCAGGTATAGTGATTGATTACAATACAAACGCAATACGTCCCTATGAGCCTAATCGTAAGCTGATTAATCTAAACAGTCTGGACAATAGGGTAATGATTTTAAAGCTTTTCCCGGGCATTACAGACAAAATCATGGATGCATGTTTTGCGATTGACGGATTGCGTGGTGTTGTTTTGGAGACGTATGGATCAGGAAACAGTCCGTCTGAAGCTTGGTTCATGAAATCCTTGGAAAAGGCAATTAAAAAAGGATTGATTATTCTTAATGTGTCCCAATGTAATGGTGGTCGGGTGATTCAAGGAAGGTATGAGACCAGTAAGGAATTGCTGGCAGTAGGGGTGGTAAGTGGTGCAGATATGACCACAGAAGCGGCTGTGACTAAACTTATGTTTCTGCTGGGTCAGAATTTTACTCGGGAAGAGATTTGTTTGAAGCTAACCCAGTCTATTTCGGGTGAGATTACTGCTTGATAATTCCGAAATTTCCGAATGTGATTTGGAAACGGAGGGAATAATAATTTTCTTTGCACTCCGATTCAGAAAAGGGATCAATCAACCATACAGAGAGGTGTCCGAGTGGTTGAAGGAGCACGCCTGGAAAGTGTGTATACCTCAAAAGGGTATCGAGGGTTCGAATCCCTTCCTCTCTGCTTTAAATAGCCAACTTTAGAAATAAGGTTGGCTTTTTTATTTCAAAGGGATTTTGGTGAATTAATCACTCTCGTTTTTCAAGGAATGTTCGAATACTTCAAGAGAAATTCATTCCTTAAGAGAGGCCCTAATTTTTTTAATTTTCAAAGGTTGGAAAATTTGAGAATCGGAATTTGATTTTCTTACTCTGATTAGGGTAAATGATATTAATTCAAGCCTTAAATTTTTTTAATTTTTATTTCTAATTGAAATTCAATAGGTTTAAAAAATATCTAGGTTTCAATAAAATGATTGGTGTGCGTTTTTGCTTTGATAAGGAAATTGAATTTCAATCCATTCGTGTAAAAATTGCCTCTAATTCACTTTAAACAGAGGATTCTTTCAAAAAAGTAAAAAGAAGCCCTTGTTTTTTGAAATTAAAAAATCATAACTTTAAAGCCTCGATTTAATCTGGAAACCATTTAACCTTTATCAAAAGTCTATTTAAAAAACACATTATGAGAAAGTTAATCGCTTTGTTCATGCTTGCAGGTATCATGTTTGTTCCTGTTTTCGCTAACGCACAAGATGCTTCTGCAGACTCTGCTGCTGCCACTGAAGCAACACCAGCAGTAGAAACTTCATCGCCCACAGTTGTTGACGACGAAATCGTCGCTGAGGAGCAAAGCTTTCACCAAATTCTAAAGGAGAAGTTTATTGAAGGTGATCCGATCTACATGACTCCAGTATTGCTTTGTTTGATTTTGGGTCTTGCAATTGCATTGGAAAGAATCATCACCTTGAATCTTGCAACTACCAATTCTAAGAAGCTTTTGACTAAAATCGAAGATGCGCTTGCGTCTGGTGGAGTTGAAGCTGCTAAAGAAATTACAAGAAACACAAAAGGCCCAGTTGCTTCTATCTTCACTCAAGGTCTAATGAGATATTCTGAAGGTATTGACATGGTTGAAAAGTCCATCATTTCCTACGGTTCTGTTGAAATGGGTAGATTAGAGAAAGGTTTGATCTGGATCTCTCTTTTCATCTCTCTTGCTCCAATGTTGGGTTTCATGGGTACTGTAATCGGTATGATTTTCGCCTTCGATACTATCGAGGCAGCAGGTGATATCTCTCCTTCAATTGTAGCAGGTGGTATTAAAATCGCCCTTTTGACTACGGTTGCTGGTTTGATCGTTGCGATTATTCTTCAAGTTTTCTACAACTACCTAGTATCTAAAATTGATTCTTTGGTAAATGATATGGAAGATGCATCCATCTCATTGGTTGATGTCTTAGTGAAGCACAAGTTGACCGGAAAGTAATTTTCCGTCAAACTTTCTACTTCTCAATAATTTAAGATTTTAAAAACCTTTGAAATATGGATACTTACGATATCATGCTTTACGTCTCTTATGGATTAGCCATACTAGGCGCTGCTTTGTCGATAATATTGCCTTTGCTGAAATCTTTGGACGATCCTAAAGGGTTGGTGAAATCAGCAGTTGGTATTATCGGGCTGGTGGTTTTGTTCTTCATCGCTTATTCAATTTCTGGTAATGAAGTTGCTCCAAAATATGAAGGCGCTCCATTTAACTTGACACCAGGAATGTCTCAAACCATCGGTGGATTGTTAATAGCAACTTATGCTTTGTCATTGATTACTATACTTTCAATAGTAGTTTCAGAATTATTTAAAGCTTCTAAGTAAAATGGCAAAAGGTAAAAACAGAATGAGTAATGAGATTAATGCAGGTTCGATGGCGGATATCGCCTTCCTGTTGTTGATCTTCTTCCTCGTGACGACCACCATTGCTTCGGATAAGGGTATCCTGAATATCTTACCTCCGAAGTTGGATCCAAATGTGCCTCCCCCAGACATTAAAGTAAATGAAAGAAACATTTTCGCTATTCTTATCAATGCGAATAATGACCTTCTTGTAGAGGGTGAGTACAGAAGAACCACTGAGAATCTTGATAAGGACATTAAAGAATTCATTTTGAACTTTGGTGCTCCTAATGAAGATGCGGTAGCTTTGTTTAATTCTCTGCCTGCTTCACTGCAGTCTCAAGCACTAAGAAGGCCAGAATCTTCTGATCATCCTAAAGAGGCAGTTGTCTCTATTAAGACAGATAGAGGAACAAGCTATGAGCTATACTTGGAGGTTTTTGATGCTGCCAAAAAAGCATACTTTGAAATCTATGGAGAGCGTGTAGGTCTAACTGCTGATGAATACAGAGCTCTTACCGGCGATGATGAAGCTTCCAAAGCTCTTCAAGACAAAGGAAAAGCAGGAATTCCAATGGCTATTTCAGTTGCAGAACCGAATAAAATAGGAGGGAATTAATATGTCAAAGTTTAAGAATAAAGAAAGAGTTACGCCTGCTGTATCTACAGCCTCTCTTCCTGATATCGTATTCATGCTATTGTTCTTCTTCATGGTTACGACGGTTTTGAGAGAGCAAGATCTTCTAGTGGAACAAAAGATTCCACAGGCAACTCAGCTACAGAAGCTTCAAAACAAAACCTTGATTTCATATCTGTTTTTAGGTAAGCCTAAGAATACAAGTTTGTATGGTTCTGAACCTAGAATTCAAGCAAATGATGTATTGATAAATACTTCTGACATTGTTCAGTGGGTAAACCAAGAAAGAGATATGCTTGCTGAAGCCGATAGAGGATTAATCACAATATCTATGAAAGTAGATAAGGAAGTGAAGATGGGTCCAGTTTCTGACGTTCAGACTGAATTAAGAAATGCGGATGCTAGACGTGTACTTTACGCTTCTACCACAAAGCTTCCAGAATAAAAGTTGATATGAAAATTTCAAAGCCATCCTTTTTAGGATGGCTTTTTTTATTTTAATACCATGAAGCCATCAAATAATAAAAAGAAAAAGGTCCAAAACGCTTGGGCTATGTATGATTGGGCAAATTCAGTTTACAGCTTGGTTATTACTTCTACAATTTTCCCTGTTTATTACAATAGTGTCACCAAAGGTTCGGATGGTTCTGATCGGGTGGACTTTTTTGGTTTGGAAGTAGTCAATACGGTGTTGTACTCCTATTCCATATCTTTCTCATATTTCGTTATTGCATTAATTTCTCCGCTTCTTTCAGGTATAGCTGATGCTTCGGGTAAGAAGCTTTCTTTCATGAAGTTTTTTGCCTATCTCGGTTCGATTTCCTGTATGGGTCTGTTCTTTTTCGATGCATCTAATCTTGAGTTTGGAATTTTATGTAGTGTATTAGCTAGTATCGGCTATGCAGGAAGTATCGTGTTTTACAATGCCTACCTACCGGAAATAGCCACTGAAGAGGAATACGATTTTTTAAGTGCAAGGGGATTTGCTTTAGGTTATATTGGAAGCGTTATTCTTCTTGTTTTCAACTTGATTACAATTCAATTTCCTGAGTTGTTCGGTTTTTCTGGGGGTAGTTTTCCTGCTCGTTTCTCTTTTCTTCTTGTTGGGCTTTGGTGGGCCGGATTTTCTCAAATTACTTTTAGGAACCTTCCAACAGGTTATAGGAAAGAGTCTGGTAGCGAAAATATCTTCTTGAAAGGTTATCGTGAGATCCAAGCTGTTTTTAGTAGGGTTAGAAGTATGCCTATTTTGAACAAATACCTAGCAGCATTCTTTTTTTACTCGATGGGAGTGCAGACCGTGATGTATTTGGCGGCTTCTTTTGGGGATAAGGAACTTGGATTGCCCGGTGATCAGCTGATACTCACGGTATTAATCATTCAGTTTGTGGCTATTGGAGGTAGTTTTTTATTTGCTTTTATCTCCAAGAAATTTGGAAATAAGATAAGCCTAATGATTATGGTGGTCATTTGGATTGGCATTTGTGGCGCTGCATATTATGTTTATACGGTATATCAATTTTATGCATTAGCTTTTGTGGTGGGTATGGTTATGGGTGGAATCCAATCTCTTTCTCGTTCTACCTATTCCAAACTGATTCCTCAATCTACCACTGAGAATGCTTCTTACTTTAGTTTCTTTGATGTTACAGAAAAGATTGCCATAGTTTTGGGAACTTTTACCTACGGTGTAATAGAGCAATGGACAGGTAGTATGCGTAATTCTGCTGTATCTCTTGGAGTGTTTTTTTTAGTTGGATTGGGATTTTTGATTCTGGTATCTATTCCAAGAAATTACTTTTCTGCTCAAGAAATCCCCGAACATGCTTAGGATAATCAAAGGATCAGAAGTTGCTACCCTTGATGAATTAACAGTTGTCCATCAAAGGATAAGCAGTTTTGAACTGATGGAAAGAGCTGCCCTTTCTTTTGTGAATTGGTTTACTAATCAAGCCATGTCCAAAAGTTCGAGGGTTGCGATTTTCTTTGGGCCAGGCAACAATGGAGGAGATGGCCTGGCAATCGGGAGGCTATTACACAAACATGGTTATTCTATTCATTTGTTTTCTTGTTTTGAGTCTAATTCAGGATTGAGTTCTGATTGCCAGAAAAATTTCGAATTGATTCCCTTTGGTGTTTTGAACTCAAGTTGGAAGGAATTCCAAAAAGAAGATTTTGATTGTGTTATTGATTCATTTTTAGGTGTAGGGATAAGAGGAGAATTACGTGATCAGGCTAAGAATATTGTATCAAAAATCAATTCATTCCCAGGAAAGAAAATAGCTGTTGATTTGCCAAGTGGACTTCCTGCTGACACGTCTTGTCTTTGGGAATGTGTTCAAGCTGATATCACTGTTACGTTTGCCTTTCCTAAACTATCCCTTTTATTTCCTGAACATGCAAAGTATTCGGGAGAAATGGTGGTGTTGGATATCGGGATTCCGGATAGTATTTATGCGCAGTTCAATTCTTATTTCTTTTTTCTGAGAGAGATTGATCTTTGTGCTTTTCACAAAACGTTTCATCGCTTCTCTCATAAGGGAGATTTTGGAAAGGTTCTGTTGGTAGCAGGCAGTAAAGGAAAAATGGGAGCTGCTATGCTCGCCACAAAATCAGCGCTGAGGACTGGTTCTGGCTTGGTGACATGCCTTGTTCCAGAAGACGAAAGATGTTCTATTCACTCAAGTGTCCCTGAGGCGATGGCGGTTTTTTATGATTCCGAGATTAACTTTTCTGCTTATGATTCCATAGGTATCGGACCTGGTTTGGGTTTGGACAAATTGGTTTTGTTAGAAAGGGTTTTTGATAACTTTCCTTATCCTGTGGTGTTAGATGCGGATGCCTTGACGATACTCGCCAGAAATCCGTATTTGTTTGCCAAAATTCCGAAAGGAAGTATCCTGACTCCTCATTTGGGAGAGTTTGAAAGGCTATTTGGTAATTTTGAATCCCATATTGATCGATTGAAATTTGCACAGGACTTTTGTGTAAGTCATCAATTAAACTTGGTATTAAAGGGTGCCAATACTGTAATTTGTCTCTCTGACGGGAGACAGATTTTTAATTCATCAGGCTGCCGGCACATGGCTACTGCAGGAGTTGGGGATGTGTTGACGGGAATGTTAACCTCATTTTTGGGTCAGGGCTATTCTCCCGAAGCCGCGATGATTTGTGGAGTATTCCAACATGGACTTGCAGGAGAACTAGCTGGAATGGAAAAAGTGAGGTCGATGATTGCCTCGGATCTTATTGACCAAATTCCAGCATCATTTAAAAAGTTGGGAGTCGAATAAGGCTTATCTTTGAAGCCAATTTATTTTTCCAACTAGAGGAAGAGATATTGGCAATGTTATTTTCAAGATGAATAAAGAAAAAGTACTTCTGTGGACCCTAGCGGCTATCAATTTTATCCACATTGTTGATTTTATGATTTTAATGCCTCTTGGCCCGCAGCTGATGAGACTTTTTGAAATAGGTCCGAGTGAATTTAGTTTGTTGGTGTCTTCCTATACATTCAGCGCAGGCGCTTCCAGTTTTTTTGGAGCCTTTGTTTTGGATCGATTTGACCGGAAAAAGATTTTGCTTTGGGTATATGTTGGTTTTACGATAGGGACTCTTGGCTGTGCACTTTCTCCCAATTACCCCATTCTATTATTGGCCAGAGTAGTGTCAGGTATTTTTGGAGGACTTACTTCAGCTCTTATTTTGGCAATAATCGGGGATGTGATTCCTGATGAACGAAGAGGGAGGGCCATGGGATTGGTAATGTCTGCGTTTTCATTTGCCTCTGTCATGGGGGTGCCTTTAGGCTTGTTTTTGGCTAGTTTGTCAGACTGGCATACTCCGTTTTACATTCTTTCTCTTTTATCGGTCGTGAGTTTGGGAATGATTTTCAGGTTTATCCCTTCCATCACCGATCATTTGGGAAAAGAAATCAAACGTCCTCATCCTTTTGAGGTAATGACCCGAGTGACGAGTAATAGCAATCAGATGAAAGCCATCACGCTTTCCATCATGATGATGTTTGGACAGTTCATGATTATTCCTTTTTTGAGTCCTTACAATGTGGCTAACGTGGGATTTACCGAGATGCAATTGACTTATGTGTATATCGCTGGAGGAGCATTTACCATTTTCACCTCTCCTTGGGTAGGCAAACTTGCTGATAAGCACGGGAAGTTAAAGATCTTCACCATTTTCATGGTGCTCAACCTCATTCCAATAGCAATCATCACCCACTTAGGAGTAACTCCTGTCATCTTGGTACTCATGGTGACTACCCTGTTTTTTGTTACTTCGAATGGCCGATATGTCCCAGCTGCTGCGATCATCACTGGTACAGCAAATCCTGAAAACCGAGGTAGTTTTTTGAGTTTTAACTCTGCTGTTCAACAACTTGCAGCAGGCTTTGCTTCTTTAATTGCCGGATTGATTATTGGGGAAAGCGCCTCAGGTCAGCTCACCAATTTTAACTGGGTAGGGTATTTGGCGATTTTCTTCAGTATCCTCTGTATCCCCCTTGCCAAAAGGGTAAAAGTGGTTAGCTAAAAAAAATCCCCGACTTTTTTGCCGGGGATAATTTCTTTAGAATTCCGCATTTCCTGGGGTTCTTGGGAAAGCAATAACGTCTCTAATGTTGCCCATTCCGGTGACAAACTGAACCATCCGTTCGAAGCCCAAGCCAAAGCCTGCATGAGGTGTGGCTCCAAACCTTCGAGTATCCAAGTACCACCAAAGTTCCGTCTCAGGAATATGCATTTCCTGCATCCTTTGGGTAAGACGATCGAGCCTTTCTTCTCTCTGTGATCCTCCTACGATCTCTCCAATACCCGGGAAAAGAATGTCCATCGCAGCTACTGTCTTGCCATCCTCATTTTGACGCATGTAGAATGCTTTGATGTCCTTAGGGTAGTCAGTTAGGATTACTGGCTTTTTGAAATGTTTTTCAACGAGGTAGCGCTCGTGCTCAGATTGAAGATCAGCGCCCCACGATTCGATCAGGTATTGAAATTTCTTTTTCTTGTTATGATTGGAGTTTCTCAAGATGTCGATGGCCTCGGTATAAGTCAATCTTACAAAGTCATTTTCTACGACAAACTTTAATTTGTCCAATAGTCCCATCTCGGCACGCTGATCAGCAGGTTTTGCATTTTCCTCTTCTTGGGCACGCTGATCCAAAAATTTCAGGTCTTCCGCACAATGCTCCAAAGCGTAGCTGATGATGTATTTGAGGAAATCTTCAGCCAGATTTTGGTTGTCTTCAGCATCGTAAAACGCCATCTCAGGCTCGATCATCCAGAACTCAGCCAGGTGTCTGGTAGTGTTTGAATTTTCTGCACGGAAAGTAGGACCAAAGGTGTATATCTCAGACAAGGCCATGGCTGCCAATTCTCCTTCCAGCTGTCCGGATACAGTCAAGTTGGTCTCTCTTTCGAAGAAATCCTGCTTGAAATCAATCTTGCCTTCCTCTGTTCTAGGGATTTTATTCAAATCCAAGGTGGTTACTTTAAAAGTTTCACCAGCACCTTCAGCATCAGAAGCCGTAATGATTGGTGTATGGATATAGAAAAAGCCTTTGTCATTGAAGTATTTGTGCACGGCAAAAGCAAGGGCATGTCTCACGCGGAATACTGCTCCGAAAGTATTGGTCCTCATTCGTAGATGAGCAATCTCACGGAGAAATTCCAAAGAGTGCTTTTTCGGCTGTAAAGGGTATTTTTCGGGATCAGCTTCACCAAGTACTTCGATGGATTTGGCATTTATCTCAGAAGTCTGACCTGATCCCTGCGATTCAACTACTGTACCTGTGATTTTCAGACAGGCTCCTGTGCTGCACTTTTTCAATACTTCTTCCGAAATCAACGTAGGATCGGCTACTACCTGGTAATTGGTAATAATCGAACCATCATTCAGAGCGATGAAGGACACATTTTTGTTACTTCTTTTGGTTCTTACCCAACCCATGAGGGTGATTTCCTGACCGATCAGATTTTGCTCGAGGATGGTTTTGATTTTGACCCGCTTATTGAATGCCATGATTGATTTTTTATAGGAAAAACTCGTTTCCTGCCGAATTTAAATGGAATGCAAAAAAACGATTAAATAAGCTTTTTATCAAAAGATTGGCTCTTTTTCCTAAATTTGGAATGGTGGTTTTATTTCATCAATCCCCTTTTTCTACCCCAAAAGCAGGTTTATTTCATTTCAATGCAAAAGTTAAATCTATCTCAGAATCTATCTCAAAAGCTTTCTCCCCAGCAAATTCAGTTTATCAAGCTGTTGCAGGTGCCGACTGCTGAGTTGGACACGAGGATCGAAGAAGAGCTTGAGATCAATCCCGCACTCGAGGAAGGCAAGGAAGAGGAACAGGAAAAATCCCAAGAAGACGATTTTGAAGATTCCTATGAGGATGATTTGGGAAGAGACGATAATGAACTCAACCTTGATGATTACCTAGACGATGAATACGGCGGTTATAAAATGCAGGGTGACGGAAATTACAATCCTGACGAAGAAGATCGAGAGATCCCCATTTCATCACAAGCTACTCTCCACGAACAGTTGATTTCTCAACTGAGTTTTTTAAAACTGGATGACAGGCAGAAAATTATTGGTCAGCAGCTTATCGGAAGCATAGAGAATGATGGTTATATCCGTCGCGATCTTGAGGCGATCATTAATGATTTGGCTTTCTCCCAAAATATCGAAACCGATATTGATGAGATGGAAGAAATCCTCCGAAAGGTCCAGTCTTTTGATCCTGCCGGGATTGCTGCACGCAACCTTCAGGAATGTTTGATCATTCAACTCGAGCGTAAAGAGCATCCGGATGATCCAGTGGTAAAACACGCCTTGTCTATCATTCACGATTGCTTTGAAGAGTTTACCAAAAAGCATTATCCCAAAATCCAACGTCGCCTCGATCTGAACGAGGATGAAATCAAGGATGCCGTGAATCTGATTACCCGTTTAAACCCTAAACCAGGGGGTGTTTCCGATGGGTTAGTCCGTACGCAATTCATCATTCCGGATTTTATCCTTACCAATAACAGCGGGAAACTTGAAATTTCTCTCAACTCAAGAAATGCACCCGAATTAAGAATATCCCGCTCGTATGCAGATATGTTTGATGCCTACGATAAGAGTGACAAAAAGGATAAAAAGCTTAAGGAGACGGTTTCTTTTGTGAAGCAAAAGCTGGATGCTGCCAAGTGGTTTATCGATGCGATCAAACAGCGTCAAAACACTTTGCTCAGAACGATGGAAGCCATTCTTCAATATCAAAAGGAATTTTTCATAGATGGGGATGAGACCAATCTCCGACCTATGATTCTTAAGGATATCGCTGAAAAGATTGAAATGGATATCTCCACTGTTTCCCGAGTGGCAAATAGTAAGTCCATACAGACTGAGTTTGGGGTTTACCCTTTGAAATATTTCTTCTCAGAAGGTATTGCTACTGACAGTGGTGAGGATGTAAGCAATAGGGAGGTAAAGTCTGTGTTACAAGGAATGGTCGATGCTGAAGATAAAAAGCGCCCACTTTCGGATGATAAGTTGGTCAAAATGCTGAATAAAAAGGGATACAATATCGCTCGACGAACTGTAGCCAAATATCGGGAACAATTGCAGATCCCAGTAGCTAGACTTAGAAAAGAGCTATAGTGTTGAGGATTTTAGCGCTTGTGATTTCTGTGGTGTTTCAGCCCTTGCTGATGCCGACCTTGGTATTTGGCATGTTGCTTTTTGCTGTGCCTGAGGCCACCACAATTCCGGAGGAGTTCAAATACAGAATATTTTTTTTGATTGTCCTTTCCACACTCTTAATCCCAATGATCAGCATTATTGGATTAAGATTAAGTGGAATGGTGAAAAGTCTACATATGCCTGAGCGAAAAGATCGGGCGATTCCTTTTTTGATGACCTGTGTCTATTTCATACTGACGCTCTTTTTTCTATATCAAAAGTCAGAGCTTGATCCCATTTTGTGGCTGGGAATGGGGGTGATTTCCTTTTCTGTGATTGTCTTGACTATAGTTACTTTTTTTTGGAAAATGTCTGCCCATATGGTAGGGGTTGGAGGGTTTCTTGCTGTAGTTTTAGTCCTGGGCTTCGAGTTTAGCAACTTTCAGGCGGTCTATCCATTATTATTGGTTTTGATTCTTTCAGGTGCAATTGCTACTTCACGTTTGTATCTGAATGCCCATAAACCAGCGGAAGTTTATGCGGGATTTTTTACTGGGTTTCTTATTTGTTTGGCAGGGTTTTCATGGCTTTGGTCCTAGTTTTTAAGAAAAGTTGGCCCATCAGGTTCAAAAAAAATCCGGCTTTCGGCCGGATTTAAATTCATTTTTAAAGGAAAAGCTTAGAATAATGATACGGCGATTCCAAAATTAACTTGGCTTGCTTCGGTACCAAATGGACCTCTTTCTGCTTGCCACATCCCATTTAGGTAAATATTACTCCAAAGGTAAAAGCCCGGGCTGCCTGCTTTTACGGATACCCCATACCGCAACTTCTCAAGTCCAAAGTTTTCAGAACTTTTGATTTTGACTTCACCTGCTGTGGCAGATTCATAGCCGATTTTGGTATGGGCATCATATAGATATCCAATTTTCCCACCCACGCTTACTCGAAAGCTTTTACTATAACTGTTTTTGTTGAAATGGTATACCAAATCCACAGGCACTTCAAAATAGTTTGCAGCAAAGGTGTTTTTTGAAATAGTGATTGTATTTCCATAAACACTCTTTAAAGTTTTAAGCTCCGAAGATTCAGGACCTAGCGTAGCACTCCTGAATAGGTTTTTATCGTCCTGAAATGAAAATTTCTCAGAACCTATGCCAAATCCAGGGTTTACAGTAAATCCTGATTTTTCACCAAAGATCTTGATTGGGACTTGATAATAAACATGAAAGGATCTTGAACCGAAAAAATTTAAGGAAAGATCAGCAGGTCTGTTGGTCAGTTGATTGAATCCAAATTCGATATTGAGATCATTTGGAATGTTTGGTCTGCCTCCGATAGGAGTTTTTGGCTTGGTTTCCGTCTCCTGAGCCTTGGCCAAGAAGGATAAAGAAATCAAGGCAATCGTTAGTAATTTTTTCATCAAAAGAGTCTTCTTTTCAGTAGGATGTGGGCAAAAATAGGAAATCCCTCAGGATTTACCCTCCATATGTTCTTAATAATTCTTAACCGTTAAATAGCCTTTTCAAAACTTACAGTGATTTTCTTTCGCGTTTCTTTTTGGAGGAAGAGATTATATTTTTACTTTTGCAAACCAATTCGGCCTCGTAGCTCAACTGAATAGAGCACCTGATTACGGCTCAGGAGGTTTCAAGTTTGAATCTTGACGAGGTCACAAAAGCTCAACTGAAAAGTTGGGCTTTTTTATTTGGTTGACTTTCTGATGATTGATTGATTTTGTGCATCAAATTCAATAGCCTTAAGGTTTGGACTAGAGAACCTCATTTTGTTATTTGCATTCAAAATTTTATAGTAATAAGTAGCTCATTTATTCGCATGCGCAGAATTTTGGTTTTTATTTTTCTCCTTTTTGGTTTTTCATCTTGTGAGAAAATCCTCGAAGTGGAGCGTTTTGATGGACCATGTACCATCGAACTGACAAACGGACAGCGCATAATTACTCAAAAGAGTATTGAGATTCTGGAAAGTACGGGTACGATCACCTATAGAGATGAGGATGGTAAACTATGGTCTATCAAATCATCGGAATACACCAGCTTTTCCTGCAGTAATTAATCAGTAGCTTCTACTATTAACACCCAATCATTTCCCCTTCCTGAACTCGGAGGGGTGACAGGAACAGCTTTAGGATTAGCTATTTTGATAGGGTAGTCGAGTTTGACACCTGTTCTAGGGTCATACCAGCTGAAATGGAGTTCTTTATTTTTGAAATCATCCAAATCCAATGGGATGGATTTTCCGGTTGGGAAATATAGGAAAGCATAGTCACCGGCTATGGATTTGGTAGCTACCACAAACGTATCGTCCTCTTCTTGACGCTCTGCTATCAACGTTTGATCAGGAATCCGATCAAAGTAAGGTTTGCTTAACATCAGGTTTTTAAGATGTTTGACTTGATTTGCCACCTCCAAATCCAAAGATTGATGCCATGGTTTGAGCGGAGAGTTTACAGGTTCTTTGTCCAAGTCATACATCTGCCATACGGCATGGCATCCGTAGGTTTGACCAGCGGCTCCTGCAAAGACGTTCCAATACATAATCTTTCGAATGTCAGTGGCCTCGCTATAGCCAAGTTCCTTCGCATTGAAGCATTTGGGATGCTCTTCATACATCGGTTCTCCATCTATTGTAGGCTTGGTAGGATTCAACTGATAATCATAGGTGATTCGTGAATAAGTAGGGTAATTTGGGCAATGGCCAGTCTGATGCATATTGAAATCAAGCCACTCTGCTTGATGAAACCAAACTGAACTACCTCCAGGAGCCATGGGTTGAGGATGGAAAGTCAACAGTATTTTATTGGATGGACTTTGAGTTTCGAGAATCCCTTTTGCCATTTGATTCCAAACTTCTATGTCTTCAGAATTTTCTCTTGGGTTACGGTCACCACCAAGTACCCAAATTAGATTTTTGCGGTCTTTGTATCGGTTACCGATCCATTTTCCATAGTCATAGGCAGTTTTGGGATTAAAAATCTCCGGACCTATTCCCCAAGAATGTTTAAAGAGCTTATCCCCCCAAGTAGGTAATAGCGCGATATGGATATCCCGCTGCATGGCGAGGTCTAAAATCAAATCAATATGCTGAAAATAGGCTTCATTATATTTAAAGTTTGCCAAATCAGAAAACGGAAGATCTCCGTTGGCGTTTGGTGTGTGAATTCCATCCAGTTCAGCCAGTACTACTGCTTGGATAACATTAAATCCTTGTGCTTTACGTTTATCTAGGTACATAATAGCTTCTTGCTTATCCAATCGATGGAAAAGCTCCCAAGCAGTGTCTGCCATCCAGAAAAAGGGTTCTTTTTCCGAAGTCATCAAAAATCGATGATCAGGATGGACTTGAATGGGACCTCTGATTTGTTGTGCGAACGAGGCTTGATTTACCAGTAGCAGAAAGAGGATTAGAGCATGAAGTCTAGTCATAGGATTATAAAGAAAAAAGCAGCCCGAAGGCTGCTTTTAGTAACTATTAATGAGCTGCTTCACCAGCTGGTTTTACCCCTCTTTGCCAAATGAAGAAAATAATAAACAGGACAATCAGAATACCTGGGAACATGACCATTTTTTGAAGTGTTTCTTGGCCAGCAGCAAGTTCTAAAGCATCACCTGCCAAGCCTGCAGCGCCTTGGTCAGCTCTAGCTGTGTCAATCCACCCACCAATGATTGGCTGGAAAATAGCCGTGGAAAACATACCAACACCACCGATAATAGACATGCCCAATGCTCCTGACAAAGGTACGCGCTGCGCCACAGCACCTACCATCACAGGCCAGAAGTAGCATACACCAATGGCGAATACGAATGCAGCTACATAAGCCATCGGTCCAGTCACGGTGCTAAACATGAATACACCGATGGACGCGAAAATAGCTCCTCCCAAAAGTACACCGGTTTGACCCAAGGCTTTTACAACAGGACCTGCGAAGAATCGGCCTACTGCCATCACACCAGTAGTAAGTGCCAAAATCAACATTGGGCTTGCGCCGCTTTTACTCATGATCAAACCTACCCACTGCTGTGGACCAAATTCTGAAATTGCGGTCAATGCCATGGCTAAGAAGAGGAAAATAAACACAGGGCTGAACATAGCCTTGATATTGGAACCCACTGAGGTCACTCCCTCTACAGAAGGCTTAGGGAAGGCTTTTCCAAAGAAAAGAACTGCATAGGCAACGGTTGGAACCATCATCACCCATACTTGGGCTTGCCAGGTCATTCCTCCATCTGTCATAAACTTGGAAATTAAACTTCCCAATACGATACCTCCAGGGAACCACATGTGGAATCTGTTGAGCATCTTATTCAGCGTGGTGCCGGAATACATATCAGCAATCAACGGATTACAGGCGGCTTCGGTACATCCGTTGCCAAATCCGATAAACAATGTTGAAATCAACAAGGTGGTATAACCACCTGCATAGATGGTAAGCAAAATGCCAAGCGTGTGTGTGATAAAGGCAATTCGCATGATATTAGCAGGTCCTACGATGTGGTAGAACAGCCCGCCTAAGATCATTGAAATTGGGAAGCCTAAGAACCACATCGAGTTGATAAAGCCGAGCTGCTCGGCAGTAAGTCCAAACTCAGTTCCTAACTGAGGGAGGATGCCCGCTCTGATCGAAAACGAAAAAGCGGTGGTGATAAGGGCCAGACAACTTGCGTTGAAAAGTGCTCCTTTGTTGATGGTTTGAGTCATAGATTCGTGCTTTTGGATTTTGGGTTGAGTGAAACAAACGATTGAAACAGCTCAAAATATAAAAAAAAAATTATCTAGCTTCCCCGTACAGAAAATTTTCTATAAGTCTCTAGAAATTATTTAATTACAAGAAGGCTTTTGGTCACCTTTTCAGAAAAATTATAGTTGGGTTTAGTTGTTACAATTTCTTGGCCCTATCTCCTGAATGATTAAGATTGATCCAATGCTAATCGGGAATCGTTTCCAATCATCTCCACGATCAGGAACCTCATTTTCCTGCCAGAATATTGGGAATGTTTCATTTTGGGTTGTGATTGATTGGGGATGTCAATTAGCCTACTTTCAAGACCATCCGAAAAAAATACACTGATTTAAATAGATAGTGGTTAATAATGCAAAAGCAATGACTTCAGTCAAGGATAAGCAAAGATCCGAGCTGAGTTTTTTGAATATTTTTTTCCAGATTTTTATAATTGATCCTGTACGAATAGGCACCTGGCGGGACTTTTTCCCCCTGGTAAGTGACATCCCAAAGGCAGGTAGATTCTTCATCGATCAATCCCGAATTTTTACAGTGAAAAATCAAGTTGCCCCATTTGTTGAAGATCCAAACCTCGAGTTCATCCACGAGATAGTTGGTGTATATTAAAAATTGCTTCTCGGGATCGCCAGGTTGAAGAGCATTGGGTAACCTTAGTTTTAATTCACATTCTTCTTCTGTGACAAATGAAGTCTGGTAAGCGCATCCTTCCTGACTAAATACAATTACCTCATATACCCCGACTTGCAATGGTTTAAAACTGGAAGAGGTGGAAACTAGATTTCCCTCAAAATACCATTCATAAGAGCTGAAATTACCTGGATTTAGTGTCGGCCCAATTTCATACCTGGGGCAGACTTGGTAAAACGACTCTAATTGAGGTCGGATTTGATCCGTACTTCTGATGACTAGTTGATTGGCATTTCCGATAACACAACCAAAAGAATTTATCAGTCTTACCTCATAAGTGCCTTCCTGAGTGGCTAAAATTTCCTCTCTATTTGTAAACTGAGTCAATTGGGAGGTAATGTTACTAAGGTCGGTGTACCACCACTGGATAGTTTGTACAGATTCAAAGTTTGCGTTCACCTTGATAGCTGCATTCGGCTGATCCGGGCATAGTGTCTCAGAAATTAGCTGGGTGTTTATTTGTAGGATTGGAATGGGGATGGTAAATGGCACGGTGCTATCAATGCAAGATAGAGAACCTTTTGGCTGTACTTCCAAAGAAAACTCCCCATAGATATTGGTGAGCAAAATAGGGTTTGTTGAAACAAGAACCCCTGTTGAATTTCTCCAGAAAAAATTAACCTCATCCTCGTCATAATTGTTAATTCTCGCTTGATAAGTGTAGGTTCCTTCGCAGGTTAGATCGACCAATTCAGGTTCAAATACCACGGGTTCAAAGAAAGTCACCGTGAATTCTTTTTGCTCAGGGCAAAGTGGCCACGTTACATCTGGATTATACCCTAAAATAGTGTAATTACCGGCTTGATCAAGAATGAACTGATCCCCAGTTGGTTTTGTGATTTGGCTACCATCAGGATAGGTCAGGATATATTCAAGATCAGCTGACCCGATGGGCAATAGCTCAAAAGGGTCACATAAGGATAGATCACCTGGGATAGTATAGGTTACTTTATTTGGGACTAAGTCTATCCGAAGGCTACTTCTTCCGAGTTCACAATTTTTATTGATACTGGGAATTCTACTGAAAACGGAGGCCTCGTAAATTCCTTCTTCATCTACAGTTACCTCGTATTTATTCTTGAATTGTGGTAGTTCTTCAATATTTCCAGCAACATCATACTTTCTCCATTCCACATCTGTTATTTCCTCTGGAAAAGTTGTAGTCAAACTTAGTATTGCTCTTGGGCCAAATTCACAAAGTTTTGTGGAAGAAAGATTAACATCAACAAAGAGTATGGGTTCCTTGATTTCAAATTCTGTAGGAGGTATTGGACAAGCCTCACTATTGATTGGTTGAACATTCAATTTAAATAACCCATTGGAGACTGGATTTAAGAATTGTCCTGTCCCTACCAACTCGTTTTTTTCATTAAACCACTGGAATTTTACTGTATTTGGATCAATTCCTTTGATATCGGCCTCGTAGGTTCGATTTCCGAAACAATCCTGATCGATCAACTTAGGCTCGTAAGCGATGGGGTCTACCAGCTTGACCACAAATTTTGACTGTGAAGGACAAATAGTTGGGTCAGTCAGGTTTTTTCCGATTACGAGGTATTCTCCTTCCTCATCTATTGTAAAAGGAGTTCCTTTTGGTTTGGTTTGCGAAATTCCCGATGGATTAACTAAAGTAAATTCTAGGTTCTGATTGGTTTGGGGAATTAATTCATAGGATTGACAAATTGTAAGCTCACTTGGAACTGAAAATTGACTTTGTGTCAAGCTCGGGATTTGTAATTCTTGTGACTCTGGAATATTGCAATCATTTGGGCTGAGCACTTCCACAAAATAGACACCCCCAGGAATGGAAACCGGAATTTCTGACACATTGGTAAATGCCGCTTCCTTTACTAAGGTGCCTTTTTGATTAATTATTTTATAGCTTCCTGTAGATGGAGGGTTGTCAAATTTGAGTACAAATGAACCTTCTGATTTTCCATCAGGAAGGCAAGTTTCCCCGACGATGTTTTCAATAGTAAATAATAATTGAGTAGGAGGATTTTCTAATGGCACTATAGATCCAAATCCATTTGAACAACTACCCAGTACTCCTGTAAGAGTATAAGTGCCACTTTTCAGACCAGTTATCACATAGCTTTGACCTGCACTGATCGATGGTGTGCTTATCCCCAGACCTTCAATCACCACGTAGTCAAGATCTGTGACTGCCTCTATTGTTAGTGTTCCATTGAATGAATCACAATCCGTAGCGTCCTTAGAAGGATAGACTAAAAAGTCTGGCTGTGGATTGTAGGTGATTGATAAGGATTTTTTTACTAGGCAAGAAGGATTGATAGAAGGATCTGGGGTGAATGTAATGGTGTAAGTTCCCTCACCTTCTGTCAGCTGTTGATTTGGTACTACATTGATAGAGTTCCCATATCCAAGGGCAATGGTCACTGGGCTTCCGCTTTTTTGGGCAGTCCAATTTCCAATAACTGAAGAACTTGCAGAAAGATTAGTGGGTAAATCTGGACAAACTATAGGCTTACTAACTGAAATTGTATAATCAACGACCTTTGAAACTTGGGTTGATTTTTGGGTCTCGCATACCTTATTTCCATTCAAATCTAAAATGAATAAGGTAACTGTATATTTTCCTGGAATGTCGGTAGAAAATGTGTTTTGACTTGAGACTAGCTTACCAGAATCGTCATACCATTCGAAAGAGTACTTAGAAAAATTAGTTGAGGAAGGATCTATTGCAGTTAGATTGATATTTTCTCCATCGCAAAATGAATAATTAGAGTTTAGAATCAAGCTTGGGCCCTGAATGACCTCTACACTTTTAGATTCCTTATGAATTTCAATTCCTCCTCTTATGACAGTCAATGAAATGGTATACTTTCCATTTTGGGAAAAGGTAAAGGAAATCTCTTGAAAAGTAGCCCCTCCCAATCTGTCAAATACCAATGAGTTGAAAGGGTCGGTGATTTCCCATTTGTAAATGTCAATAACAGGGTTGCCTCCTCCAGAATAACTGGCTAGTACGCTTCCAAAAGCATTGCAGAGTAATTCCGGACCGCTAAGTTTGGGAAGATTGTTTGATTCTGCAGTTGTTCCAAAAGATTTAAAAATTAAACTGTTTTTTTTCCATAAGTCTTCTCCCCAACCATTTCCCCATACAAAAAGGAGGGTCGATAAGAAAACTGCAGATAGAAAGAAAACACGTGATTTTTGCAAAATAGCTTCTAAAATGACTAGTAATCAGGCAACTAAAATAAGGAAATTTGACTCTGATAAAAACTTTCAAAAAGTTCAGATAAAGAATGGGTGTTTATAAGGCTTACCTCACAAACACCCATTCTTTATCTGAGCTCAACCCTTCCGAATACTCATATCCACCTTCCTGAAAGGTTTTTAATTCCTCGGGATTAGTGATTTTCTCCTTGATGGCAAAGTTGGTCATCATGCCTCTAGCCTGTTTTGCAAAGAGTCCGATGATTTGATAAGTGCCATTTTTATATTCTTTGAATTGAATAGTTACTACGGGTACTTTGAGTGCCTTAAGTTCTACTGCCTTAAAATATTCTTGGGAAGCCAAATTGACTAGGGTTTTTCCTTGTGCAGCTTCATTCAGTGCTTTGGCAATTTTACTACCCCAATAGTCATAAAGATTGCTGCCTTTTTTGGTGATCAATTTGGTTCCCATTTCCAATCGATAAGGCTGGATAAGATCCAAAGGTTTGAGAAGCCCGTACAGCCCTGATAGGATTCTAAGGTGTTCTTGGGCAAAGTCAAAGTCTTCCCTAGTGTAGCTGTCCACGTCGATTTTGGTATATACATCACCCTTGAATGCCAGAAGTGCCTGTTTGGAGTTTTCAAATGAAAAGTTCTCCTGAAAGGTTTTGTATCGCTGCTCATTAAGCACTGCTAGGTTATCACTGATGTGCATCAGCTGAGATATTTCACTGGCAGATTTTTTCTTCATGACATTCACCAAGGACTTTACATCCGACGGAAAATCCGGTAAAGTGTAGTCTGAAATGGATGGATTGCTGTAATCGAGGGTTTTGGCAGGGGAAATGACAATCAACATACTATTGGATAATCGTAATCGCTTTGGTTTCGGATTGGGTGATATTTTGCTCTCGGGAAGTAAACCTTACCACCACGGCATATGTTCCGTTTGGAACAAATTTTCCATTGACAATTCCATCCCAAGGACAAAATGCTTGGCGGGGTTCTAGGTTTTCGTGCTCACAATAAAAAATCAACTCGCCCCATCTGTTGAAAATGAAGACGTCCACATCGTCAATATATTCATTTGCATAAAGTACAAAGTTTCTGTTCGGGTCCCCAAGCACCACTCCGGATGGGTAGGTTACTCGCAGTCTACAATCTTCAAGAACCGAAAACGTAGCTGTATACTCACATCCTAAATTATCTGAAACCCTAAGTTCATAATTCCCCGGTTTAGTTGGAGTAAAGATGCCTTCTTGTGACACTTCTTCACCATTCAAAATCCAAGAATAATTATCATAAATACCAGGATTGATACTTAATGTATTTCCTTCTACTGCACAGATGGTAATTTCTTCCAGAGGGACCACCGGAGGAATGATGGTGGATTTAACCACCACTCCGTTAGCCCGTCCTAATTCACATCCGAATTCACTTCTTAGCAGTACTTCGTAGGTTCCTTCTTGTGTGACCTCGATGGAAGGTAGGTTGTCAAAAGCTGGAAGCCGTGATCGGGTACCGTTGACCACAAAAAACCACTCTAATTCTGCGACTTCACTGAGATTGGCTACCACGTTGATCGTTGTGCTCACTTGGTCTACGCAAAAAGGAACTACATCCAAGCTGACTGGTACATTTTCTGAAAGCACTTCCGCTTCAAACTCAATACGTGTGGAAGGACAAAGCCCGCCACTTGCTGGCTGCACCTCCAGTGAATAAGTTCCTGCTCTATTGGGTATAAAGGTTTGCCTTCTCCCTACGATCACACCTAAATCATCTCTCCATAGAAAAATAACATCGGCTGGTGATGCATTGGTAAGAATCGCTTCATAACTCACGCCCACCGAACAATTGATGACAGGAGGGGAAACTTGAAAATCAATCGGCTGTGAAATAGTTACAGCCATTTCAATTTCCATAGGACAGTCTATGCCAGTTGGATCTTCACCTCTCATGGTATAGGTTCCTGATTGGGTCAAAAGGTACTCTCCAGATGCATTCGGGGATATGACCGTTCCTGCCGAGTTGGTAAGTGTGTAGCTTAATGGCTTAGGTCCAGTGGGTTTAAATGCAAATTCCTCACAGGCATTGACGAGCGTTGGCACAGAGAAAACCACTTCAAATTTTTGCTCAATCACATACACCGTAGGGTCAGGAATGCTGCACCCAGATGGATCTTCCAATTCTATCACATACTCTCCATAAGGTACAGGGATAGTAAAAGTCGCTTGATTGGGAATTGCACCTGTGAAAATCTGTCCGTCTCCTTGTCTGACAATGGTGTAAGTGCCTGGTTGCGGTGTACCTGAAGAGAAAGTAATGGTCAACGAGCCAGGTTCCACGCCTGTGGCTGAGCAAGTCTCGTCGGTTTCTGTTACTGTAAACGCGTACAGACTCGGTGGATTCAGGTTTTCAACTGCTACTGTCACGGAATACACACACCCAAAAGTATTCTCTGCCTCAATGGTGTAAGCTCCTGGCAAAACATTGTTCACTGGGATTACATCCCCATTGCTGACATTGTTGAAAACTAATCCAAGTTCAGTGAGGCGTACTTCGGATGCATCGGCCTGCATGGTGATTTCAAAAGCCCCATCCGCAGTGGCGCAATCAGTAGCCGGATTCGTTTGTGCAGCCACAAAAAGAGGAAGCTCATTTACCTTCAAATCCAATTTTTTCTCCACCACGCAACCATCCAATATGGGGTCTTCGGTCACGAAAATCAATTCATAATCCCCTGGACCTGGTAGATTAGTGATGAATAACTCCAGTTCAAAGAACTCTCCAAGCGGTACTCTATTTCCGTCTTGATTCCGTTCATAAAACCATTCTCCTGTAATTGGAGTATTTGGCGCGAATGTTACGGATGTTTCTTCAAAACAGACTTCAGTGGCAGTCTGGGTCAGGTCAAATTCGAAGGCTGGTCCGACAAAAACTTCAGCTGTGGCAGGACAGGTATCGAACAATGCAGACTCATCGGGTGAAAGTCCTCCTGGCAGTCTATAGCTTACCCTTACCGTATAGATACTTTCCTCGTCAACTGTGATCGAATTGGAGTTGACATCTCCAAAGACCTGACCTGCTGCATTGGTCCATTGAAAGTCATATAATCCATCCGCTGGATCATATCCATCGATCGCAGTGAGTGTGACGGGATTACCTGCACAAAGCGTGGCGTCAGCCTCCAAGGTTAAGGTGGGCGGAGCGACTACTTCGATTTCGCCTTCAGCTGTAAAATAACCCACTTCGGCACAGCGGTCAACTCTGAGTTCGATGGTGTATTTACCAGGTCTGTTGAAAAGTTGCTCTAGACTTTGGAACTGATCTCCTGGCCCTCCGAATGCATTACGGATGACAGTGCCGTCTTCGTGTGTGATCGTCCAAAAATAAGAGTCAATGTCAGGTTCACCCGCTCCTTCCAATAAAGCGCTTGCTCCCAACTCCGGATCAAGACAAAGTCTGGGGGGAAATGATAAGGCAGGTTCAGGAATCGAACTTCCCGAGCTTTGGACAAAAGAAGGTAGTCCCAAATTGGCAGTACCGGGCATAGGCTCCACCGCGTCTTGGTTGAAGGTGCTGGAAGCTGTACAGCCTGTGCCTACCTGAATCTGTCCGATTCGGTTGTCTCCTACAACTGCCACATAGATCTGACCGTCAGATGCGATTTGAAGCGCACCTAAATTTAGTCCTGATGTTCCGCTTACTGTTTTTCGGGTGGTGAGAATACAAGCTTCTCGTTGGGCACGGGTGGTAGCCCCTTGGAAACAAGAAGGACAAGTGGTAGCGTTGGGATCGTTTGAGTTTACAGGTTTGATTATAAATTCTTCGATTCCGGGACCACCGTTTCGGTAAGAGACCAAAATCCGATCAGAGTCTTGGGAAAATTCAAGACCATAGACTGATCCGCTGCAACCCAGGTTAAGGCGGGCATATTCTGTCATTCGTCCGGTTTGCTGATCAAACTCGAAGATTTCAGCCCGATTACACCCTCCATCATTAATAGTCACTGCTACTTTGGTACCATCAGGACTGAATTTCATGGCACCAACCCCTGAGTTGAATCCATGATTGCTGCCTACTGAACTGATCACGGGCTGACCTATACCTTGGGCAGATACGGGGTATGCACGAAATGAATTATTACCCAATTCATGAAACATGACCCAAGTGGTGTCTCCCGCCGTGAAAGCGGCTGTGTGTTCCGTAGATGGACTAAATAAGAAATTGTTCTTGGTGACCACATTCCCTACACCTGTTTGGTTTTCAGATTTGATATCTACCAAAGAATAGCTGACAGTATTGCTACCTCCTGCCGTCGCTTGGGTGGTGAAAAGATAGAATAGGGTCGGTTGTGTAGGTACCGCTACAGCAATTACGGCCTGACTGGCCGTATTGTCGCCTCCGATATCAGAGCCGTTTTGCATCAGGTCGCCATTGAGATCCCACACGGACTTCCCATCCGTAAAGAAAAGTACTTGTCCTGCTTGATCCGAAATCGTGGTAGTTCCTGCGGGAATGTTTCTTGGATGGCGTTGGGCTATTGGTCTTGGAACAGGTGCATTTTCATCGTCAGGATCAGGATTGAAATCCAAACCAGCGCCATCACCGAAGTACCAGATGTTATTGGTCTGATCGGGGATATCCCACATTTTGATTCGGATCTCCGCATAGGCATAGCAAGAAGAGCCGGGCTCTCTTACCAGTACCCAATACAAACCTGGTTTGCAGACTTCATTGGCACCTTTTGGAATCCATCCTTTATCTCGTTGATTGGACCAGAAGTACTCGTAGTTTTGGCCGCCTGCTCCGGGTGCCTCTCCTCCCTGTTGGCCAGATGCAGCTTGAGCTTGGAGCAAAGGGTCTAGGTCGATACAGCTTTCGCAGAGCGTGGTATCGGAAGGGGTGAAGTTTGCTTCCAGATCATTCTCTGTCAAAGGAATCGATTTGTTGACCACTTTGGTCGACCCATCGGCAAATTCCACGGTAAGAGTGACTGAAACACTAGTACCTTGAGCAGCATCCTGAGGTACCAGAAAATGTTCTTGCTTATAGTCTGCAGGAAGTGGATTTCCGTCCGAATCAGTCAAAGGGGGGCTAAATTCCCAATTGAAAGATACGGGCTGGTAGTTTTCCGGTGTGATTTCGCTCGTCAGCTGAATCGGATTGTTAGCACAAGGCTCTTCGGGATCCCAAGTAAAATCCACCGTAGGTTCCACGTCCGCATTTGGAGCAAACACAGGAAAAACAGTACCACAGAAATCAGTTCCGGCAAATGGATCTTCATCAACTGTGAGTAGAGTTAGATCAGCCTCATTCGGATTGGCTACACGACCGATCAGTTGAGGACCTCCGGGGACTTCCTCATAGATGTAGTAGAGTTGGCCATCTGGACCTGCTTTGACATCGTATACCTGATGTAGTCCAGCTGTCAACGGGACTTCCTCGGGCGTTGCGCTCAGGTTATTGGTCGGTACTCTGAATAGTTGGTTGCCTCTTGAGAAATAAATGAAATTTCCATCAGGAGAAAATTCTGCACCATTGATAGATGCGCTACCTCCTGAATTGGTTATAGTCTGAGGTGTACCAATATTGCCATTGGAAGTGTCAAAAGGAACCATCACCAGATCATCTCCGGGATTTTCGGGAATTAAAATCAACCTGCTGTTTCCCTCGTCAAAGACGATTCCTTTTGGGGTAAATGGAATTCCTTCCGTATCAGTTTGAGTGAAATCTCCCGCAGTGCTTCCCAGTCGCCTAGCCACAAGGTTGCCTCCTGTAAAGCTTATGAGATAGGAAGGGGAAGAAGGAGTTTTTACAACCAAGATTGCTCCTTGAGCAGGTCCAATGGATTGATCCTTGGATGTGATTTCCCCCAAGGGTCTTTCATTACCTGTAGCTTGGCCTGCAGCATTCATGTCTGCGAGGGCATATTGGAGTTGACCACCTGGCGAAATGTAAAAGATGTAAAATAACTTTTGTCCTCCGGGGCTTGGATCATAATTCAAAAATCCCGTAGCTACTTTCTGCCTGCCATCTATGTCCCCATTTAGTCCGGGGGCACTACCTTCGATGGGACTACCACTGTAATCATATACCAGTTCACCATTGGTGTAGAAAAGTGGTTGACCGGTAATGGGGTCTATTGCTAGTGCATTATTGTTTTTGCCAATCAGGATTGTGCTTGGCAAAGTCTGAACATTTGCCGTTTTTCCTTTTCCAAAAGACAGGTAACTATTCTCTCCTGAGCCGCAATTGCCAAAGATCCATTCATTGTTATTGAAACCCTGTGCCAAGGATTTTCCACTCTTTCCAAAAAAACCAAGGAAAAAGACACTGGTAAAAATTAAAATGAACCTTATGGAATTAGGGCTGCTTTTCATATTTTTCGACCTGCTTCCTAAAACAACCTTGAAGGTGATTCGTTTAGAAGCTGACTCACAATTCAAATAAACGAACAAATCCTTGTTACGGTCTCTGGTAGTTTTGGTTTTTTTTGCGGCTTCGTGGAATTTCACGACTAGCACTGCCTATGCCCAGGACCCGCAATACAGTCAATATTACGCGGCACCTCTTTACCTCAATCCTGCTATGGCAGGTGGAGAGCTTACAGGTAGAGTTGGGTTTAACTACCGCAATCAGTGGCCTTCGATTGATGCTCAGTTCACCACTTTTTCGGCATATTACGATACTTACCTCCCAGATTACAACAGTGGCATAGGGGTCCATGTGATGCAGGACACGGAAGGCGCGGCCAAATTACGGTCAACTACCATTTCTGCTCTTTACTCCTATGAACTCAAACTGGCAGACAATGTCTATTTCAGACCTGGATTTCAGGCCTCTTACATCAGGAGAGAAATAGGTTTTTATGAGAGTTTGGTCTTTGCCAATAACATCAATCCAGTCGATCCTTTTGGCAATCTGATCAACTGGCCTGGTGATATACCGGGATTGGGAGATCCTGTCAGCATGCTTTCCTTGTCTGTGGGAGGATTGTTTTTCACTGAAAATGCGTGGGCAGGGCTTTCTGCTCACCACGTCAATCAACCCAATCAGTCCTTTATTGACGGAATCAGTCCATTGCCGATGAAACTTTCTTTTCATGCAGGTTACCGCATTTCTCTTGGGGAAGGCAGCATGAGAAGTGATTTTACACACATGAGGAGGCAGAGATATTTTACACCAACTGTCAATTACAAAAAACAAGGACCCTTTGAACAGTTGGATTTGGGTGCCTATTTTTATGTAGAACCGATTGTTTTTGGAATGTGGTATAGAGGGCTCCTCTATAAACCAGTGGAAAATCAAAGTAACCGGGATGCCATTGTGATGATGGTGGGGGTAAACCTGCTAAGCGGGTTAAATATTGGTTACAGTTTTGATTATACTGTCTCGCAGTTAGGTATCCAATCAGGCGGAGCTCATGAGTTGAGTTTATCCTGGACACTTCCAAACAGTTACCAAGGAAAGCCTTCCCGTAGGGATACCATACTCCCTTGCCCCAAATTCTAAAATTAGCGTATGAGTACAGAAAGTTTAAAATACCTCCTTATTGGGGTATTGGTTTTTGGGTATCTTCTGCGAAAAACGCTGGGCTATTTGAATGTCAAAAATCCAGTACCTGCCATTCCTGATACCCTTATGGAATATTTGAATGAGGCCAAACTCAAAGAATCCAAAGCTTACCAACAGGAAAATTTCAGGTTTAAGTTTTTGGCGGGGACCTTTTCCTTTATACTCACTCTCCTTTTTATTACACAGGGATGGTTTGGAGCCATCGATACCTGGGTGGCAGGATATGGTCTAAGTCCCTTAGTAAAATCTCTGGTGTTTTTTGGGCTGGTTTTCGTAGGGTCTGATATTCTGAGCTTACCCTTTGACTATTATTCCACCTTTGTCATTGAGGAAAAATATGGCTTCAACAAAACCAACATTCGGACTTTTTTCAGTGATAAGGTAAAAGGATACCTGCTGTCTATCCTGGTAGGAGGAGCGTTATTGATGGTTTTTCTTTGGCTAATTCACCAGATGGGCAAAGACTTTTGGTGGCAGTTTTGGATTGTGGCCTCCATCTTTATGGTAGGGATTAACCTATTTTATACGGCATGGATTTTACCTCTTTTCAATAAGCTCACTCCGCTAGAAGACGGAGAACTCAAGCAAAAAATCGTTCTATACGCCAATTCGGTCGGTTTTCCACTTCAAAACATCTTTGTCATGGATGGAAGTAAGCGCTCCTCCAAGGCCAATGCGTTTTTCTCCGGATTTGGAAAAAGGAAGAAGGTAGTCCTGTATGATACGTTACTTGAGCAGCATCCGCCAGATGAACTGGTAGCTGTGCTGGCTCATGAAATCGGGCATTACAAAAGAAAACACATCCTCTGGAGTATGATTCTTTCGGTGCTGCAAGTAGGGCTGATGCTCTTTTTGCTTGCGCAGTTTATCTTTTCTGAGCAAATGAGTGCGGCACTTGGAGGGATTGAATGGTCTGCTGAATTGAATATCATCGGATTTACCATGCTTTTTGCCCCGATTTCCATGGTACTTGGTATTGGTATGAACTGGCTCAGTCGCAAAAATGAATTTGAAGCAGATGCCTACGCCAAGACTACCTTTGATGGTAAACCTTTGGCTGAAGCACTCAAGACACTTTCAGTAAAAACCCTCAGCAATCTCAATCCTCACCCTTGGTATGTATTTGTGAATTATTCACATCCGCCACTATTGAAGCGGTTGGAGCGATTGGAGAAGTAGGTTGCAAAGTCGAAAGGTGCTAAAGTTGTAAGGTTATTCTACTTCTTAATTAAGTTTCTATTAAAAAAGGCTATCAGATTTTTCTATAGGTACCTCAAGAAATAGAAAGACCGCCGATGTTTCCCGGCGGTCTTACTACCAAACTCAAATCTTGATACTTGTGTCTAGCTACTAGATATTTTATCTGCCACTTCTTGACTCTAGCTTCTAAACTCTATAAAACTCTTCCCATCCCTTTCTTGGCGGCATGCCTGCCAAGACTTGATTGGCAAGAGGGTTGTTGGTGATTTGTCTGGTTTCTCGGTCAAACTCCAGTTTCACACCCATCTGCTGTGCCATGACTCCAAGACAGAATACCTGACTCAGTGGTCCTGCAATCTCAAAAGGAGATCTGGTTTTTTCTTCTCCTTTACATGCTTTCAGGAAGTTTGCAAAGTGATTGGAAGGGCTTTGAGGTACTTCAGGAAGTTTGGATTCCCATTCTTTGGCTTTTTCAGCGGGGATGATGGACAGGGTACTTCCGTGCGAACCGCCTTTGAAGGTGAGTTCTTTGCTGTAAATGATCTTTCCTGGATTGAGTTTGGCAGGTTGAATCTGACCGTTGCTTGGCGGTGGGATATTGGGATCCAACTCGGATACACCATATCCATCCGGTACTGCAGGGATATTGTCCAAGCCATCGTACCAGGTGATGGTCAGTGGAGGCATGGCACCACGCTCAGGAAACTTAAACTCCAAGGTGGTAGACATCGGGAAGAAGAAGGAATTGTGTCCACTCAGCTTCACCGGGTTGACTTCATAAGGTAGGCCTAGCTCCAAAAATTCATGTGCCGTGTCGATGATGTGCGCACCCCAATCACCCAAGGCGCCCATTCCGAAGTCATACCAGCATCTCCACTGTCCATTGTGAAAGTCCTTATGGAAGCCATGAGGCTGAGCTTGGCTCGTCCATACATCCCAATCTAGGGTAGAAGGAATAGGTTCAGGAGTAGGGAATTTCGTGATCTTTGGATCCCAGCCATGCCAACGGCGGCGGCTGTTCATGTGGGCGGTGATGGCGGTTACATCTTTGATTACACCGGCTTCTTTCCAGGTTTTGAACTGGAAGTAATTTCCCTCAGAATGACCCTGATTTCCCATTTGGGTAGCCAGTTTAGGGTATTTTTTGGCAGCAGCCATCATGAGATCGACCTCTTGGAAGGTTCGTGCCATGGGCTTTTCCACATAGACATGCTTGCCTTCGGAGAGAGCCATCATGGTAGCAGGGAAATGTGAAAAGTCAGGGGTAGCGATGCTCACGGCATCAAACTCACCCCCGATTTCGTCAAACATCTTGCGGAAATCCTGGTATTTTTTTGCCTGAGGAAACATGTTCATCACCTCCAAGGTCTGCTTGGCGCCCATGTCCACATCGCAAAGCGCGACGATGTTACATAGGCCGGTTTTGTTCAGTTCCTTGATGATCTCATTGCCTCGGTTGCCAATGCCGATGCAGGCGAGGTTGACTTTGTCTGAGGGGGCCACATAGCCCATGGACTTGCCGAGGACGGAGGGGGAAATGAGTGTGAAGCCCGAAAGCCCTAAGGCTGCCGTAGCTCCGGTTTTTAGAAAGTCTCTTCTATTGGTTGACATGATTGGGGAATTTTGGGTATCGAGTATTCAAATGCAATATTCTAAGTTACCCAACTTGCAATGAAGTTTGAATATCATGGCTAAATATCAACGGAAAGGATTGCGGTCTCTTACAATTTTTTAAACTTATTTGAAGGTAGATGGCTAACTATTGATACTTTCAGAAAAAAAGTTTAAAACTACAACCACTATAAAAAGTGAAATATTATTTATTGATTTTGATTTTGTTTCTGGGATGCTCCAAGCCTTCTTCAATTGTAGAGATTAAAGAACTAGTGATTGAAGTGGAAGAACCTTTTTCGCTAAATATGTCTTCAATTGTAGACACGTGTTTTTTTGTACCCATCGATTCCAAATCCTTAATAGGGGAGGTTTCTGAATTGGAAATTGGTAAAGAACATCTTGTTTTACTAGATCAAGCTGTTTCCAAAAAGATTATAATTATTGATTGGTTTGGGAATGTGAAGGCGACTATTTCAGATTTTGGAGAAGGGCCCGGAAAATATAGAATTCCTAGGAATCTTAATTTAATCGAAGACCAACGAAAATTGGTTTTTTATGATGATTCAGGCCCAAAGGTGATGTACTATTCCTTAGAGGGTCAATTCGAAAAAGAAGTATCGATAAGTGGTCTAGGTCAGCTTAATGATTTAAAATTTGAAGGAGGTAAATTTTGGGCATATCTCAGGTCTGGTGATTTCAAAAGGGGAGATGCTATAAAATATTTTGATCTGGATTTTTCCAGAGAGATTCATGCTTTGGCTCCGATTGACCTTATGGGTTGGCCAAGCGACCATGGGATTCAACATTCGATTTTTAGGCAGCTAGATTCGGAAAAATCCTATTTTCAGATTAATTCAACTCCTGATTTGATAGAGTTTGATTCTGATGGTCTACTTAACCATTTTCGGATTAGGTTTTCCCAAAGAGGACTTGATTATTCCAACAAGAATATAAATCCCTATGACTTTTTGCATTATAGTAGGGCAAAGGAATTGATTTATTTAGGGCCTAATCATGTTGATTTAGGTGAATTTATATTGCTTGATTTAGTAGACTCAGGGCTTGGTAGTATGGCTATTCTGGACAAAAAAAAGGAACGTGGTCGTAAGCTTTCTCAACTTAAAAATGATTTGAGTTTGATGATGAATTTTAGTGGAATTCCTGGATCCTACATAAATCAACCAGGCTATATGGTATTGGTTATGCCTTATGGCCAGTTTGCTGCTATTCGAGAAAAACTTGATTGGAAGGGTAATTCTTATCAAGAAATTGTTTGGAAGGTAAATTCTGATGATCCCGAAAGTTTAGTATTGTTGATTTACAAGTTAAAGTCAAAAATGGATATAAGCTTGGACTGATTTTTTGGTCAAGTTTAATGAATTCCTTTTTCAAAACAGGTTTATTTTTTTCGTTTGCAAAACCTGAAAGATGGAAGCTTAATTACTTTCTAGAATTGGTTTGTTTAGTGTATTTTTAAAGGATCCTTGTCATTCTACTTTATTATTCAACCCATGCGTGACCTAGCCGACTTCCATCATCCGATTTCTGAGCTTTTCTCCCAACCCAAATCTGCTTCAGACTGGGACCAATACCGTATCAGTAAGGAGCAGGTGGAGTTTTTTCATGAAAACGGCTATCTGGCTGATATTAAGCTTTTGGATGAGGCTCAAATCGAGGCCCTAAAAAAAGCACTTGACGAAGTCATGGATCCCAAGCATCCGCTCCATCATTTGTTCCATGAATTTCACAGAAATGAATCGGGAGATCCCAACAAAGTCCTTTTTCACTCGTTGGGTCATTGGCGGATTGCGGAAGCTTTTCACGATGTGATCTGGAATCCCGCGTTCCGAATGGTTGCCTCACAGCTTTTGGGGGATCGTCCGGTTCGGTTTTGGCATGATCAGCTCTTTTGCAAGCCAGCCCATCACGGGGGAAATGTGGCCTGGCATCAGGATTATAGCTATTGGACCCGAACCATCGAGATGCAGCACCTGACTTGCTGGTGTGGATTGGATGATGCTACCGAGGAAAATGGCTGTCTCCAATACGTGCCTGGTTCGCATCGCTGGGGTTTATTGGAGAAACCTGCACTGGCTGGCGAGATGGATGGACTCATGGCCATGATGACGGAGGAGCAAAAAGCGAATTTTAAACCCATTGCTATTCCTTTGAAAGCCGGGCATGCAGCATTCCACCATCCGCTCTTGGTACATGGTAGCTATGCTAATTTTTCTCCTCGTTCCAGAAAAGCCTTTGTGCTCAATGTCTTTGCCGATGGCACCGTGTCCGATACCAACGAACCACTTTTGGAAGGCGTGCCGGTGATTCCTAAGGGAGAAAAAATGGGAGGAAAGTTTTTCCCATTGATTTTTGACCCTAGTAGATTGGAAGATTGAAAAATTTGAAGATTGAAAAATTAGACACTGCCAAAAAGCCCAACTTCTTTTTAGCTTCGTAAGCTTAATAAAGCTACCTGCTACTTAATTTGACGGAGGTAGGGTTAAGAAAATGTCGTAAATCAAAAATCGTAAATCTTATTTCTTAATGGCTTCAGGACTATTTGCCCTATTAGATGATATTGCCACCGTCATGGATGACGTGGCTGCCATGACCAAAATTGCCGCAAAAAAGACCTCCGGAATTTTAGGGGATGACTTGGCGGTCAATGCTGAAAAAGCGTCTGGCTTTGTACCCGATCGAGAATTACCTGTCCTTTGGGCGATTTCCAAAGGCTCTTTTGTCAACAAACTGATCATTTTACCCGTCGCATTTTTGCTTAGTGCTTTTGCACCCGTAGCAGTTACGGTGATTTTGGTATTGGGTGGGCTTTACCTTGCTTATGAAGGAGCCGAGAAAATCCTGGAATGGATTGTTCCTCATGCTCCAGCCCATGAAAAAATCGACTTAGACGAAAAGATTACGCCTGAACAGGTATTGGCTCACGAGAAAAAGAAAGTCAAATCTGCGATTACAACGGATTTTATCCTTTCGGTAGAAATCGTAATTATCGCTATGAGTACAGTGGTGGAAAAGCCACTTTCCACTCAAATTGTAGTCGTGTCTATCATTGCAATATTGGCCACAGTAGGTGTGTATGGTTTGGTGGCTCTGATCGTTCGAATGGATGAATTTGGTTACAAATTGATCGCGCTGAATCCTGAAGACAATACTATTTCAGATAAAATCGGGAAGTTTTTGGTCAATGCCTTGCCTGTTCTGATCCGCATCATCGCCTTCGTCGGCACCATTGCTTTACTCTTAGTGGCGGGAGGAATTTTCGCTCACAACATCAACTTTTTCCATCACCTGATGGAAACTTGGCCTGGAATCATCAAAGATTTTCTTATTGGACTGGGTGTCGGGATAGTGATTCTCATTCCGATTCTTATTTTTAAGAAATTCATTGCTAAAAAATAAGCCAAACCCTTTTTCAAAATTTAATAGCCAGCTCATGAAATTTCTCTTCTCGACCAAAATTGCCGCTTTCTTGGTGCTCCTCTTTGGAGTCCATTGTGGAGGCTTTGCACAAAACGGCACCACCTTTCTTCAGTTTGAAGGCAAAGAAGGTCCCGGAAAGGGAAAGCACATCGTACTGGTAGCGGGAGATGACGAGTACCGCTCAGAGGAATCCATGCCCATGCTGGCCAAGCTTCTCTCCGAAAAGCATGGATTCAAAACGACCGTGCTCTTCCCGATCGAGCCAAGTACCGGCAATGTGGTTCCCAATCACCAAAACAACATTCCCGGATTGGAGCATTTGAAGACCGCAGATCTGATGATCATGCTGATCCGCTTTCGCGAGCTTCCCGATGAGCAAACCAAGCACATCGAAGACTTCCTCAAAGCTGGAAAACCCATCATCGGACTTCGTACTTCCACCCATGCTTTTGCCTATCAGAAAAACAAGACCTCTCCTTACTACAAATGGACTTGGAATGGAAAGGAAGCCGGATGGGAAAAGGGTTTTGGAAAAGTGATTTTCGGAGAAACCTGGGTCAATCACCACGGGATCCATGCCAAAGAAGGCTGCCGAGCACTCATAGATGGTGTTCAGGAAATGAATGATCATCCGATTTTGAGAGGAGTGAATGACATTTGGGTGCCTGAGGATGTATACGGAATTCAGTCTCTACCTGAAAATGCCACCGTACTTGTTCATGGCCAATCCACGGCAGGAATGCATGACAAAGCTCCTGTGATGTGGGAAAAGTCAGTCATGCCGATTGCCTGGACTAAGCCCTATCAGTTGGAAGGCGGAAAGCCCGGGATGGCCTTTGCCTCGACTATGGGTTCTTCCATGGGATTTCAGAGTGAGGATTTGAGAAGGTTGATGGTCAATGCCTCATTTTACCTTTTGGGAATGGCGGAAACAATCACGCCTGACCTGTCTGTGGAGATCGTAGGCGAATACAAGCCGACCATGTTTGGCTTTGATACCTTCCGAAAGGGGATGAAAGTGGCGGATTTCAAATAGAGGATAGACAATAGACCATAGTCCATAGATCTCAGAAGAAGCTATCCTATGGACCATGGACTATTTACCATGGACTAATTATGAACAAAATAGGATTTAATGTGCTGGCTTGGTCAGCGGAGATTTCGGAAAACCTTTTTCCGATTTTGGATCGACTGAAAGCCATCGGCTATGATGGTGCGGAATTTTTTATAGGAGGCACAGATGAAAAAGCTTGTCGGGCCGTAGGGGATCATTGCAAAAACATCGGACTGGAAGTTACCACCGTGACGGTCATGGGGCCGGATGAAAACCCGATTTCTCCCGATCCCAAAGTCCGAGAAAAAGCCAAAGAAAAACTCCTTTGGATTCTTGACCGAGCCGCTGACCTGAACTCTCAAGTGCTCTGTGGACCTTACCATTCTGCCTTTGCCGCCTTTGCCAGTCGGGCACCGATTGAGGACGAATACAATTGGTCTGCTGAGGTGCTTCACTCGGTGGCAGATCATGCTCAAAAACTTGGAGTCTTGTTGACTCCCGAAGCTTTGAACCGATTTGAGTGTTACTTGGCCAACACCATGGAGCAGTTAGACTACTTGCTCGCCAAAGTCAATCATCCGAATGTGCAGGCGATGTTTGATACGCACCATGCCAATATGGAAGAAAAGAAGCTGGGCTTGGCGATTGAAAAAATAGCTCCCCGATTAGGACACTTTCATATCTCAGAAAATGACCGAGGCACTCCGGGTTCGGGTCATGTGCCTTGGGACGAGACTTTTGTCACACTCAAAAAAGTGGGCTATCAAGGTTGGTTGACAATCGAAGGCTTCACCCGTAATGATCCTGCCTTTGCCAACTCTATCGGCGTATGGCGGGAGTTTTCAGCGCCTTGGGACATGGCTGAAAACGGATACAAGCTCATTCGGGAAATGGGAGAGAAGTACGGCCTTTGAGCCAAGACTTATCACCGTCCAAAATGCAAAAGGAAGAAAGTGAGTAGACTTTCTTCCTTTTTTTTGCGCTGTTTGAATCTTCTGATTCCGGGTTAAATATTGGTTCGGGACTCGATATTTTCCACTTCCACACCAAGTCGAAGAAACTCCTCTTTGTGGTCCATCAGTAGCTTGGCAAAAGCCGGATTGACATCTCCCTCTTCGTTGCGTGTGATAAATCCAAACTCGGTGCGGGAAAGTAGATTCACAAACCACAACATTTTCGTGGCAGCTTCAAGATCCGGTGCAATAGCGAGGTCTGACTCCGGTGCCATGATTCCATTCTTTCCACTTCCAAAGCGTAAGCCTACTCCATTGTAAAGGAGCTCGCCAAGCTCATCGTATTGATGCTCGTTGATCCAAGTGTGGAGGTAGGTCGCAGTAAAGATCATGTAAGTGCAGCTTTCCTTCAGGTTTTGGATGTCATTCAGGCTTATGTCCAGTCCATTTTTTTGATTAGTGATTGGGGAGACCGCTTTCAGTTCTCCGTTAATGACTGTTCTTGGCAATTCAGGATTGAAGCTGTATTTAAACTGGTAATAGGTGAGTCGGCTGAGGTAATGTTTTCTAAGATCTGGTGATAATTTTTCCCAATTCACATCTGACAAAAACACAGGCACGCTATGCATGACCAAGTCTTGCGAAAAGCAATAAATCTCCAACCAGTACTTTTTTATTTCTTCCAGATGCTCTTCAATGAATTCATCTACGTAGGTTTTGGTGATTTTCCAAAACAACTCGTCTGAAGCAGCAGAGTCATGGGCAGTGCTGATGGATTTCATCGGTTCAAACCCCTTCCAGTCCTGCATACCTAGGAGGTCCTTGGTTCGTGATATAAGACCCGATTCGGTCATGGCAGTAGAGATGGGCAAAAATTCTTTGAGTAGTAGCTTATCCGCAGTATGATTAATCAAGACCACTTCCTTCAAATGGGGAAGGAGGAGATTAGCAATGGGATTAATTCTCAAATTTCGATAGGCAGCGATGGCATATTGCTCTGTATTCAAATGCGTCCCTGTGAAGTGATCGTCAATTTCCGTGCAAAGACTTCCACTTACCCGTGCTACCCGTTTTGCCTGATTCCAAGCTTCTCCATCAGCAGGGGTGAAGCTTCTTTTTTGCCAAGCATCTTTCTCATGGGAAGTCAAAGGGCCTGTCAGGAAGATTTGGCTGGGTAGAGGGAGTCCTTCCGCATCAAGCAAAAATTTAATTTCCGCATCTGGGAATGCAAATTCCTGATTGGTTTCGTATTGGCATGAACCAAAGTACTTCACCCAATAGCTTCCCTGTTCTTCAGGATCAGGCCAAAATGCCGCTCTGTTCATTCCGTTCATCTGCCGGTTTCCAAAATAGGAATCCGAGCGAGTGTAACCTGGCAGCCTTTTCTCAATGCATCGGGAAAGATTGATTGGGTAGTCACGTTGGATATAGTCCAAGGTCAGTTTGTGAGAACCCTGCTCCAGCATTTCCAGATGCTTGAGCTTGGTGAGTTCGTATGGAATAAATTGTTGGGCTAAAGCATCCTGCCGCGCTTGTGAATAATACTGAGGGGCATCTTTTTCTCGATCTTTAATTACCACACGGGGCGCCGGGTAATCTTTTCGGTATTCCCAAAGGTGCAGTCTCATGGTTTCCAGCATGTAAGATCCTCCTCTTAAATCATCTTTCCGGATGATCTCCCTGTGGAAAATCGTGTAGTGGGGATGGGCTTTTTTGTCCTTGAAGTACACGTGGGTAGTCTGATAAGCTTCTACCCGAAGGGAAAGATTCCAAATGGATCTAGCTGCTTTTTGATCAAATTTCAATAGGTAGTACCCTTGATCATCAGATAGGGCTGAACCTAATTTTCGCCATTGCCCCAGCCAAGTTTTGGCCCAAAACTCCACTCTCATGTGGTGAATGGGGATTGCTTCGGGGCCTTCGCTGGATGCGAAGGTGATTCTGCCTTTTAGTTCAGAAGAAAAGTCCTTGCCTACTAGCTGTTGGTTTCTGGGGAAAAGAAAATCGACCCATTTGTGCAAAAGATTTCTGAGGTCCTTATAAAGAACGTAAGCCAGTTCGATCAAAATGGTAATCGGACTTGAAATGATTTTCGACTTCCCCACCTCAATGTGGTTGATACTTTTAAATCGGGGTGTAAAAAAACTGCCCTTGTAGGGATATTCAATTTTAGTTTGTTTCTGACATTCCTGAATGATTTTTTTTATGTCTTGGTGGTTCATTGGAAAGGTTGAAGAATTCATTTGGATCAAAAATTAAAAGGTGGGACGATAATGGGTTAAAAGTGAATAGCTATCTAGACCACGTTGAGATAGGAAAGGGATAAGGGATGTGCATAAACCATTCAGTTTAGAGGTTGAATTGAAAATTGAATTTTCCTGATTAAAAAAAAGGACAGCCAAGTTCGTCCGTGTTTAGTAGGTGTCTATTTAGCTTGAAATTCAATAGATATCAAAAAAATACAAAAAATATCATCTAATATTTCTATAAAGAAATAAACTGTTTTTTTTCATTGGCTTTTTGATGCAATTTGGAGAAGCAATGCCCATTCAGGTTTTCTTCATGACATTTTAGAAGAGGGCCAAATTTTAATGGGGTTTTAACGAGAACATTTTAGGATATGAATAAACCGAAGTATCTCTACGACCGAAAAGGCCCATGGCCTCAGCCAAGTCCTTCACACCCTTTTGGAGAGGCGCCTGCTGTAGTACACATACCCAAAGATGAGCAACGGACTTGGTTTTGGAATATCGGATTTCGATACATTCGAAACGTTCTTTTTTATTGGCCCAAAGCCATGTTGAAGGCTTGGCAAAATCCTAGTTGGGAAATTTTGGATGATGAGGTCTTTTGTGATCAGATTTACACCACTCCTTTAGCCAAGTTTTTAAATGCTACGATTGATGAGCCATTGCAAAAGATCTTTGCCGAACAACTAAAGGATAAATCAGAAGGGGATGAGTATTATGTGGCGGATTTCAGTTGTATGAAAAACGTCATTCCTTTCAAAGGACTTTATGTAGCCTCTACGGTTGCTCTAATGAGTAAGCCTAAGGATGAAAACAGGTTGAGGCTACACGGAATTTACATTTTTGAAACCCAACTGTTGGTCCTGCCAGGTGATGGAGATGCGTGGTCCCTTGCCAAAAATTTTGCAATGATGGGAGCTACCTATCGCATCCTGCTTTCTACACACCCGATCCTCCATTTTCCTTTTGATACGATTAATGCAATCACCAAGACTGCTTTGCCTGTAGATAACACCGTATTCAAAATTCTTTATCCTCACTTTCAGTTTACCCTTACACTGAATGATTCGGTTTTAGAAAGTAAGAGCTCTCCCGTATACAACGATCAAAAATATCCATTTACCGGATTTTGTGGACCTCAGGATGGCTTATTGACGCTTTTAGAGTCTGGCTATGTGGGAATAGAAGGTAATTCGTCCTATCCAAAATTTGTCTGGGACATTGAACCCACTCCGATTAATTCGGATTACAATATCTTCCTAAAGCAGTATTATGATGCTTTTTTGAGGTTTACCAAAGAAGTAGTCAAGCATATTCCTGAGCAAGAAAAGCCTGAAATCAAAATCTGGGCGGATTATATCGCTCAGTGGCTGCCGGGATTTCCTTCCGGAGAAAAAATCATGGAAGGCGACATGCTCGCAGGGTGTTTGGCCAAAGTCATGTGGGATCTCTCCGTGGCGCATGCCACCGATCACCACTCCTATGGTACCATTCCCATCAATAGGCTTCCTCTCCGGATGCGGGTGCCACCACCTTCCACAAGGAAGGACACTTTTAAAGCGAAAGACCAAGCGAAGTTTATCGATATTTTCAAGTATGCCTTGGAATGGAAATTATTTTTCAATGACCATACAGTGACCAGACTGATCGATGTGGATTACAAATTTGCCACTCCTGAATTACAAAAATTACAAGCCAATTTCCTTCAGGATCTGGAGCTCGTGGACCTGCACATGCCGGTCAAAAAGTATATGGAATTAAAAAATATTTCCATCAGTATCCAGTTTTGATGCTTTATGATTAGACTTCCCAATCAAACCTTCAAGGAGAATAAGAATTACCTCTTTTTCAAAGACTTTGATGTGGAGGCTAATTGTGAGGTCATTTATAAAATCCCCAATGTCGCCAGCGCACCCGAAGGTGAATTGCAAAGGCTCAGAAATGAACTGCTTATCAGTGAGCGGATTCATTCTTCAAAGATCGTCAGAGCTATCCGAATTGATAAGGCCGGTGATCAGGAAGTCTTGGTTCGCTCCTTTGTCCAAGGGGTAGATCTACATGGAAAAACCTTCACTAATGTTGGCTTCGGACCTGTAATTCGACTTTCTATCCAAATTGCAGAAGCTCTAAAAGACCTTCACGATTCGGGTGTCTTTCACAAAGACATCAAGCCGAGCAACATTATTTTCAACGAAAAAACAGGATTGGCAACCCTGATTGATTTGGGGATAAGCCAGCTCATCGGCAAAGACGATCAGGTAGAGATTCAGAATGAGCTGGATGGGACCCTTGATTTTATCTCTCCGGAGCAAACTGGCCGAGTTAACAGAAAAGTAGATTTCAGAACGGACTTTTACTCCTTGGGAATAACGCTCTATTACCTAGCCTGTGGAGAATTGCCATTTGCAGGGCATGAGAATCTTGCTTTGATCCATCAGCACATTGCAGCAGAAATACCCTTACTTCATCAAAGGTTTCCACACGTTCCGGTTTTGTATTCAAGGATAGTAGCCAAACTCATGGCCAAAAATCCTGAAGACCGTTACCAAAGCTGCTCCGGTCTGCTCTTTGACTTGTTTAAAAGTGAGGAAATTAGTGGGGTGGAGGTCACTCCCATCAACCAAAAAACCTATCAGCTTGGGCAGTTTGACATCAGTTCGGAACTGAAGATTCCTGACAAACTTTACGGCCGAGAGCGCGAAATTCGGATCCTCCAACAAACGTTTGAGAAGATTCACGATACCTCCAAGCCGCTTATACTGATCAGTGGTACCTCTGGGGCTGGAAAGACGGCTCTTGCGATGAAATTTAAAGAAATAGCCTTTTTGCACCGAAGCTATTTTATCGAGGGCAAGTTTGACCATCTTCAAAAAAACATACCCTACTCTGCACTTATCAGTGGGCTCCAGGTTCACATAGACCAACTCCTGCTGGAAGAAAATGACCGAATAGAATTTTGGGCTAATCGAATTCAAAAAGCCCTCGGAAGATCAGGAAAGGTGATTACGGATATTCTTCCCAACCTTGAATTTTTGATTGGAGAGCAAGAAGATATTCCGGTTTTGAGTGGAACGGAGAGTCAAAACCGATTCAACAGCACGATGGTTAAATTTATCCGGGCCCTCGGCACGGTAGATCATCCCACGGTATTTTTGATTGATGACTTGCAATGGGCAGATTTGGGATCGATCACCATCCTTCAAAATTTGCTACAGGATGCTTCCAATGACGAGGTGCTCATAGTAGGTACCTACCGGGATAATGAGGTCCATGAGGCACATCCGCTGAGAATCATGCTCAGGGCTTTGAGTTCTGTGGGACTTGATCCTATTCAGATCGTCTTGGGAGATTTGACTTTGGCTTCTGTTCGGGAGATTTGCTTGGACACATTTGGATTAGAAAGTCCGGGGATCTCTGAATTAGCCTCCATTATCTATCAAAAAACTAATGGGAATGCCTTCTTCACCTTACAATTTCTCAAGGGAATGTATGAGGAAGGAGCGATTGTCATCAATCCCAAAACCAGGCATTGGAAATGGGATATCCAGCGGATCATTCAGGCGGAGTCATCCCAAAATGTGGTCGAATACATGACATCTAAGCTTTCCAAGCTTAGTAAAGAAGCTTCCACAGTCATCACCTATGCTTCTTGCCTTGGTAATTCTTTTGATAAATCACTTCTCGAGCAGCTGGTTCCACTTTCTTTGGAACACTTCGACAAAGGAATGGACGAGGTTCTTATCAATGGCTTAATCCTTCGTAATTCCGGTTTCAAAGAAAAAAACAATTACCTCTTCGCTCACGATAGGATTCAGCAGGCTGCCTATTCAAGCCTATCCGAAAAAGATAAGAGTGATATTCATCTGTTGATTGGAAGAAAGCTTTCTCAAGCGAATCTTTTGGAAGACAAAAATGAGTGGCGATTTGATCTGGTGGATCACTTGAACAATGGTATCCAAAGCATGATTGATCTGTCGGAAAGAGCTGAATTGGTTCGGCTAAACCTCAAAGCATCAGAGCTGGCTCGCAATTCTGCTGCTTACGATATTGGGCTAAAGTATGCTAAAACGGGCCTTTTTCTGCTTCCTGAAGATTCTTGGCAAACTCACTATGACACAACCCTGGCCCTCTACAATGAGATGGCAGAAAATGCTTTTTTGAAAACTGATTTTGAAGAAGCTCACCGTCATATTGATGCTATTTTAAAGCATGTCCATACCAGTTTAGAAGCCGAGACGGCCTATAAAATCAGGGTTTTGGCATATCATGCCCAAAATAGACTATTGGACAGTATCTATTCCGGACTGGAGTTTTTGGAAAAACTTGGTGTCGTTCTTCCAAAAAACCCAACCAAAGCGACCATCATCCGAAATTTCCTTTCGGCCAGATGGGCATTAAGAAATGAGACCATCGAATCGCTCTATCACAAACCGCTGATGACAGATCCGGTCAAGCTGGCGGCTATTCGGATGCTTACCTACCTGAATGGTCCTACCTATGTGGGACTGCCAAATATGAATCCTATTCTGATTTTTGAGCAGGTCAAGCTTTCAGTCAAGTATGGCAATACACCCGCCTCTTCCAGTGGCTATGGGGGATATGGACTAGTGCTTTGCGGACTGACCGGTGAAATGCGTCTGGGTGCCAAATTTGCCCAGCTGGCAAGAGATATTGTGGAGAAATATGATGCCCGTGAAGAATTCCCAAAATCCCACCTGATTACCAATGTCTTTGTCAGACACTGGACCATGCCTCTGGTCGATTCCCAAGAGACCACGCGTGATATCTATATCCGTGGGGTCGAGGTAGGTGATTATGTCTTTGCGGCTTATGGGGCTGAAGTTTATTGCTTTATGCAGCTGTTTTCGGGCACACCTCTTCCTCAGTTTTTTGACGAAGTGGAGACCTATGACCATGCACTGCAGCATGTGATCAATCAAAAAAACACATCACTCGATGTGTCTTCGATCCGGCAAATGATGGATCATTTGCAGGATTCGGCTTATACCTCGGGAACAATCAAAGGAAAATATTACGACTATGCCAAAACCTTTGACTATCAAAAGAAGACGAACGCCCTGAATGGCATTTTCAAGTCCTCGGTGTATCAGATGATGATGTATTACCTGTTTGGTAGAATCGAACGGGCCGCATTCATTTCTCAAAGGGCTATGGAATACAAAGATGCGGGCATCAGCCTATTTCATATCGGTGCATTTTACTTTTACAGAGCGTTGATTTTGATCGCATACCTGCCAAAACTGGAAGGAGTAAAACGCATCAAGGCAGAAGCCGAACTTGAACTTTGTCTGCGAAAAATCAACTGGTACAAGCGCACAGCACCTTTCTCCTACAACAACAAGTATCATTTGGTGCTGGCTGAAAACTACCGTCGAAAACTCAATATTACCAAGGCAAGGGATCATTACGAGCAATCCATTCATGAAGCCAAAGTGAACGGACTTATTCTAGAAGGAGCTTTGGCCTGCGAGCAGTTTGCCTATTTTCTTGACCAATTGGGAAGAGAAGAAGCCCATAAGTTTTACTTGGGCAAGGCAATCAGCCTCTATAAATCCTATGGAGCCAATGCAAAAGTCAGCCAGCTGATGCTAAAGAGTAAAAAGCATTTTCCGGTTTCATCCGCCCAGGTCTCTACTTCTATTTCATCCAAGTCTGGCTCTCTGACGCATACTAACCTTAATATGTCCACCATTTTTAAAGCTTCACAGGTGATCTCAGGAGAAATTGTTCTCAATGACCTGCTGCGCAAGATGATGGAGCTTCTTCTGGAAAATGCAGGAGCAAACAAGGGCTGGTTTTTGATCAAGGAAAAAGGAGAATGGATGATTAGAGCTTCCAATGACGTTTCTAAACAAGAAGGGAACAGCACGGAATTGATCGATCTGACCAAATTGCCCCGTAATCAGCATCCACTTTCACTCAAAGTAGTCCAATATGCCGAACGTACAGGCAAGACAGTGGTGCTGAGTGATGCATCCACACTTGGCAAGTTTGTTCAAAATGACGACATCATCCGTTTGGGAAGTAAGTCTGTCTTTTGTGCTCCGATCATCAATCAAGGCAAAGTCCTCGGGACCATTTATTTGGTCAATGAGCATATTACCAATGCCTTTACAGAAGAAAATGTGGAGTTACTCAACTTGCTTTCTGTTCAGCTCTCTATTTCACTCCAAAATGCCCTTCTCTACGATAGCCTAGAATCGCAAGTGAAAGCTAGAACCTACGATTTGATGAAGGAAAGGGACCTTTCCGAAAGTTTGCTGAAAAATATTTTGCCTTCCAAGGTGGCGGAAGAACTCAAACAGCGAGGTTCAGTGGAAGCGAAACATTTCCCTAAGGTCACGGTGTTGTTTACTGATTTCAAGGAATTTACACAGATGACCAAATCCATTTCTCCCAAAAAACTTGTCGAGGAATTAGACTTTTTGTTTAGCAGATTTGATGAAATCAGCCAAAAACATGGAATAGAGAAAATCAAGACGATCGGGGATTCTTACATGGCAGCCAGTGGAGTTCCAGCTCCAGGCATACATGATGAAATAAGAATAATCGATGCTGCACTCGAAATGGTAGCCTTTCTGGAGGAGGTCAAATCTCAAAGAATTTCCCAGGGCAATGACTTTTATTTTCAGGCCAGGATAGGGATTCACACAGGACCTGTGGTAGCTGGAGTAGTAGGGAAAAATAAGTTTGCCTATGATATTTGGGGTGGTACTGTGAATCTGGCTTCCAGAATTGAGTCTTCGGGAGAGCCTGGAAAAGTCAATATTTCAGGTGATACCTATGAATTGGTAAAGGAAGTGTTTCACTGCACTCATCGGGGTCAGATTGATGTCAAAAGCTACAAGCAAGTCGACATGTATTTTGTGGAAAAAAGGAAATGAAATCGAGCATGACGCTAAGCGACACACAGAGGAATCATTATAATCCATGCGAGATTTCATGTGGCCTTTAAAAATCAAATTATAATCACATGAAATGCCCATGAGAAAATGCTTCTCACACAGGGAAATGATTATCTAGGGCATTCCATCTGACCTCAAAAAATCAAAATATAAACAGATGAAAGCAGTTTTATTCCTGTTCTGGAATAGCCATGGTATGATTTCCTAGCAACTTCCATTTCCCATCTACCCAAGCATAGGTTCGCATGAAATGGTAGAGCGTCGGGCTTGGGCCTCGATCAACCACGGTGAATCCACTGACAATTCCGGTCTTGCCCAAAATGACCACTTGCTGATCTTTGGTAGTTCGGTTTCGGGTATCATCAGCTTGTCCGGATTGGATTCTTTTTGCACGGCTAAGCACTGCTTCTTTTCCATCGATGAGGCCTGCATGATTATGCACCCAGATAAATTCATCGGCTACTAAACTTTCCAAAAATTTCACGTCGGAAGCTAGCAGGGCTTTTTCCCAACCCTTGTCCAATTCCAGCAACTGTGCTTCGGAAGTTTGGGAATAGGTCGCTAGGGGAAGGATCAAGAATGTGAAGAGTAGGATAAGAGTTTTCATCACCTGGATTGATTTCAAATTAATGGGGTGCTTTAGACACTTTTTGATTCATCAAGCGGGTCATCAGGAATATTGCGGCAAGACAAATTCCCAGAAACCCCAAAAGAAAACCATGGCCCGTGAAATAGGCGAGTTTTCCAAAAAGGAAAGGCATCAGCGTGATTCCCACATAGGCACTCGCCATCTGCATACCCATGATGGTTTGGGAGTTTTTTGCTCCAAAGTTGACTGGAGTCTCGTGCAATAGGCTGGGGAATATCGGCGCACAGCCCAGTCCTACGAATAGGAATCCGACAATCAGCGTGTAGGAGGTAGGAAGAAAAAGGAAAATCAAACCGATTCCTATCACTCCCTGCCCCAAATAGACCAGTTGCCGGTTGGTGAAATGAGCCGTCAGAAAACCAGATAGAAATCGTCCTACAGTAATACCCAGGTAGTAGAGCGAAGTCAATCTTGCCGCTTGATCTACTTCAAAACCCCGCTCGAAAACCAGAAAACTCGCTCCCCACAAACCAAAAGTTGCTTCGATGGTGCAATACAGAAAAAATACCAGTAAGGCTTGTTTCAGCCCTTCTACTCTCCCGATCAGGGAGAAAAATCCCTCAGATGTTGAAGGCTCCTCGGCTTGCTCTGACTCTTTATTTTTTGCCCATAGTGGAAGAGAAAGCACCAAAATCACCACCAATCCCAATTGAATCCAAGCTACGGTTTCATATCCGCTGGACCAGGAATTTCCTTTGGCAAAGTGTCCAGCCATGATGATCGGACCAATTGCCGCACCCACTCCCCAAAAGCTGTGCAGCCAGTTCATGTGCCTAGCCTCAAAATGCAAGGCTACATAGTTGTTCAGTGCCGAATCCACACTGCCTGCACCCAGTCCCAGCGGAATTGCCAACAGGCATAGGTAGATAAACTGACCGGAAAGTGAAAAGCCCATCAAGGCTAAAGCCGTCAAAAGCACGCTAAAGGTGGTAACAATCGGGACCCCAAACCGGGAAATGACTTTGCCGCTAAAAAGACTTGAAACCACCGTGCCCGCTGCTACGATCATGGAGATCAATCCCGCATAGTCCACCGGCACTCTCAATCCCTCGTACATCGCAGGCCAGGCTGATCCCAAAAGTGAATCGGGTAGACCCAAGCTGATAAATGCAAGGTAGATGACAATTAGCAGCAAGGTCTTTCTGCCATGATTAGATGATTGTGTTGACATTCTTCAAGAATTTGGCTTAGAGTAGTAATGCGTTATTGCTGAGTAGAAGCAGGGATATACCATCTGTTTTTCTCCAAATCCACTCCTCCGCCAAGCTCTTCCTGGACTACTCTGTCAATGATCCACAGGCCTTTTTTGGCCATGTTATCAAATGTATCTATCCCTTCTCCGGCAAAGCCAATGCGGGTACGGTGGATATGAAACCGGTTGGAAAACTTACGTCCAAAGGCTTTTTCCACCTCTTTTTTACCCATCATAAAGCCGATCAAGCCTCCCCAGGTAGCGGTAGGATTGTCGGAGTCCCAACCCGCCAAAGCGCCGATCTTGATGGTTTGGATCAGGTCGCCTTCTCCGTAATACAGGCTGACCAAACTCGCCGCAAAGTTGATCCCGGCAGCAAAGCATCCATTGCAATACAGGTTGCGGCTGGTGAGGTCATAGCCGTCCTGCTGATTGACTTGGTAGCGGATGTAGACGGAATCTCTTGCCTGCTCCCAGGTGATTCCTTCCTCGTACTTGGCTTTGACAAAGTCATACATCCTGGCAGCATAGGAGGAGTCCGGCAGCGTACTTTTTGCCTCTTCTGCCATCCACATCAATCGGTCCTTGATCGGCAAAGCCGGATCTGCTGCTGAAGCGAGAGAAAACATGGCTACGTAAAACTCCGATATCCACTGGCTTTCCATTCTGGCAGTGGTCTGAATAGGAAGTTTGGCCATTTCGATCGCTTTTTTGGGCCGAGCAGGTGCATAGAGTCCAAAAATCTCAGTCGTCAGTTGCGCGTCGATCATGTCGTATTCTGGATTGTTTGCCGGATCTCCAGTGGCAGGAGGCACCAGTCCAGCACGCATCAGGTCAAAGGCTTTTTGATTGGATACCCAGAGGTAGTTTTCTTCCTCTGCTTTGATGTGGCGTAGCCAGCCTTGTCGGATTTGCTCGCCGGTCAGCATTGAGGTGTTGTTTCTCAGGAGCAGTTCCTGATACATGTATTCAATGTCGGTGTCGTCGTCCGCTCCCCAAAGTGTATCCTCGTCGGCAAACACAAAATCAATCGTCGGTGACAGGTTGCTTGGGATGCCCTCTGCCCAAATGCTGGGTTGGTCGGGTTTGCCCCAATCTTCCTGAGTGTAAAAAGCCCCCGTCTTTACCTCTCCGATTTCTCCGATTTTGTCCATCTCGGTGACCAACCCGGTCCAGTTGGCGATACAGGTAGCCAGCCAAAATCCCTGAAGCTGATCCTCATACCGTCCGCGGTCGATGATCAGATCGCTCGCTTTCGGTTGATATTCTTGGTAGGTCAAGCTTGGGTTTTTCTCAGGCGTGGCCTTTTGATCACAGGAAAAAACCGAAAAGGAAAATACGATCAGTAAAAGAAGGCAGGGGAGTGGTCTTGAGGTATAAGTCATTTTCAGAAAATGAAGGGGTTTAAGGCAATACTTCGGTTCGATAAGGTGCGGAAGCCTGAGCTCCCATGCGGGTGACCGAAAGGGAAGCGGCTTGAATGGCAGTTTGAAGAGCTTTTGCCCAAGGTTCACCTTCTGCCAAGGCTACTGCAAGGGTTCCGTTGAATACATCACCTGCCGCAGTGGTATCGACAGCTGCTACAGAAGGGGCTGGAATTCGGAGTTCAAGCTCAGCATTTTTGAAGAAAACTCCTTTTTCGCCTAGGGTAATCACGACCTGTTGCACACCCTTATTCAAAAACCATTGGGCAACCCGTGGGTAATCTGCTTCCTGTTCACAGGAGATACGGGACAATAAACTTGCTTCGGTTTCATTTGGGGTAATCAAGAAAAGGCCCTGATAAATCAAATCTGGCAAGTCTGCTGCCGGTGCGGGATTTAGAATAAGTTTTTTACGAAGGGATTTGGCCTTTTCAGCCAAATAGGCGACTGTTTCGACAGGGATTTCCAGTTGGCAAAGCCAAACATCAGTCGTTAGTAGGGCATCGTGGGCTTCATCAAGCGCTTCAGGTATTAGCAGGGCATTTGCTCCCGGCACGACTACGATGTGATTCTCTCCTTGTGCATTCACCGTGATCATGGCCACGCCTGTGGAGGTGGAAGCATCCATCGACATCCAAGTTCGAGGAATGCCTTCTCTCTCCAAGCTTTCCATGGTTTGACTGCCAAAGAGATCTGCGCCGACCTTGCTGATGAATGCTACCTCTCCACCCATTCGGGCGGCGGCCACGGCTTGATTGGCTCCTTTTCCTCCTTGAAACAGGAAAAAATCTCCTCCCATTACCGTCTCGCCCGGCTGCGGAAATCTCCCGGTTTTTACTACCAAATCTGTATTCGAGCTCCCGACTACCAGAATTTTTGCCATGGGTGATGAGGTGTTTCTTTGGAGAAAATCGCTGTTGTTGTATTCTCCAAGCTTGGCATATTTCCCCATATTCACAAGGCTAAGGCAGGATTTAGAAAAGATTCTATCGATTTTTCGGGATGGGGAAGATGAAATCACCTAGGGCAGGATGCGTTTCTTTTGGGTTATCGACTATCTTGAAGAATGAAAAAAGTCACCCTGCTTCTTTTTCTCCTTCTTCCAGTGGCTCAGGTCTTTTCCCAAACTAAGCCCAATATCATTTTTATTCTCACCGACGATCAGCGATGGGATGCCTTGGGTTTTGCGGGTAATCCGATCATCCAAACTCCAGAAATGGATCGTTTGGCAGCCGAAGGAACTTATTTCGAAAATGCCTTTGTGACCACGCCGATCTGCGCCGCCAGTCGGGCCAGTATCCTCACGGGACTTTACGAACGTACGCATGCCTACACCTTTGGTCAGGGAAACATCAAGCAACCCTTTATCGATCAATCTTATCCCATGGAGCTTCGGAAAGGAGGCTATCACACGGGGTTCTTTGGAAAATTCGGGGTGAATTATCCCGGATTTTCGGAGCTATTTGATCAGGGGGAGGACTATGACCGAAATGGGAAACACGACGATCGACGCGGGTATTTTTTCAAGACGATCGGGAAAGATACGGTTCACCTGACTCGCTATACTGCACAGCAGGCGATAGATTTTATTCAAAATGCACCCAGCGAAAAGCCGTTTATGCTTTCGCTCAGTTTCAGCGCTCCTCATGCGCACGACCCGGCAGCGCTTCAGTATTTCTGGTCGCCGGAGTACGACACGATGTATCAAAAGACGGTCATTCCTGACCCGATCATGGCCTCAGATGCGGAATTTTTGGCCCAGCCAGAATATGTGAGAACAGGGGAAAACCGCACTCGTTGGCATTGGCGGTTTGATACGCCGGAGAAGTACCAGCACAGTGTCAAAGGCTACTACCGCATGATCTCAGAAGTGGATACTGAAATCGGCAAGATCCGAAAGGCTTTGGCTGAAAAAGGATTGGCTAAAAATACTGTCATCATCCTGATGGGAGACAATGGCTACTTCCTTGGGGAGCGCCAACTCGCAGGTAAATGGCTGATGTACGAACCTTCCCTGCGGGTGCCTCTCATCGTTTTTGACCCAAGAAATGCAGGTGGAAAAAGAAACGCTGCATATGCACTTAATATCGATGTGCCGGCGACGATTTTGGACTTGGCCGGACTTTCTATTCCCAAGGATTGGCAGGGAATTTCCCTTCAGTCGTCGAAGTTGACTGCTCGAAAGGAATTTGTCACCGAGCACCTGTGGCAAACTCCAATTATTCCTCCAAGTGAAGCCCTTCGCACGGAGCGTTGGAAGTATTTTCGCTATATCAATGATCCGTCTCATGAAGAGCTCTATGACTTGCTGTTGGATCCTTTGGAGCAAAACAACCTTGCGAAAAATCCTGCTTATCAAAGTCAGTTAGTTGCGATGCGCAAAAAGTTGGAAAAGAGGACTTCCAAGCTGATTTCTGACAAAGGGAGGTTTTAGTGGCTAATGATTACCCGCTCTCTTGGCAACAAGTTATTTTTTGAATTTTGCAGTGCAGACAAGCGTCCACAGACGACGGTCGACAGTCCACAGATGATGAAAAGGTACTTCAAGCTTATCTTTTTTAGCCTACTGGAAGGGAAACGGATATTCTGGTCGAGTAAAAGCAGAAAAGAGAGCGTGATAAACCTCGCTCTCTTTTTCATTTGGGGATTAAGTCAACTTTTTACTCCTATTCATATTGAAATTCTACTTTCATCGAAGCCCCGGAGTCGCCGCCAACAAACACCTTAAACAGCCCCGGTTCTACGACCCAAGCGCCTTCTGGGCTATAGAATCCGAGGTCTTTTTCGGTAAGGGTAAAGGTTACGGTTTTCGATTCCCCCGATTTCAATTCTACCTGCTGGAAGTTTTTGAGTTCACGGACAGGTCGGCTGATGGAGGCCACAGGATCTTGGATGTAAAGTTGGACGGTCTCTTTGCCTGTTCTTTTGCCAGTATTTTTCAAGACTACTTGCACGTCGATACTTCCACCTTTTTGCAAAGTAGGTTGGCTGATTTGCAAGTTTGAATAGGTGAATGTGGTATAGCTCAGCCCATAGCCAAAAGGATACAATGGCGAATTGGGTGAATCCATGTAATGTGACCAAAAGACAAGGTTCTGACCGGGATCATTGGGTCTGCCGGTAGGCTTGTAGTTGTAGTAAAGTGGCAGTTGTCCCACATTTCTTGGGAAAGTCATCGGCAGTTTTCCACTTGGATTGTAGTCGCCGTAGAGCACCCGAGCGATGGCAGTTCCGCTTTCACTGCCGAGTTGCCAGGCTTCCACGATGGTAGGAATATGCTTGTCGGCCCATTCAAGGGTGAGAGGCCTTCCGCTCATCAGGACTAGGACTATGTTGGGATTGACTGCATAGACTTTTTCCAACAGCTCCTGCTGCAATCCGGGCAGTCCCAAGTCTGTACGGCTACGAGCCTCACCGGATTGAAAACCGTGTTCGCCCAACACCATCACGACCACCTCAGCTTCTTTGGCTGCTAGAATGGCTTCTTCCATTCCGCTTTTATCGGTTACATTCACCTTGACTTCGGTGGCAAAATTGACGCTGCCTTCAAAGATCACCGGGCCTTGTGCAACTTGAATGGTGTGGGTTCCAAGCGCTTGAAGTCCTTCTAACACCGATACCGCTGAGTTTGGAGCGACCATGGCTCTCCAGCTGCCCAGTGGGCTGTCTTTGTCGGTAGCCAACTGTCCGATCAAGGCGATTTTTTTGCCTGATTTCGGAAGAGGAAGTAGGCTGTTTTCATTCTTGAGCAGTACAATAGACTTTTGAGCCATGTCAAGGACAGCTTCACGGATAGCTTTGCTGCCTGTGATTTCTGCCTCGCGGGTTGGATCGCAATAGCGGTAAGGATCCTCAAACAATCCGAGCTCAAACTTGAGTTTAAGAATCCGATGCACGGCATCGTTCACGTCACTTTCTTTGACTTTTCCTTCTTTGACCAAGGCCACCAAGTGCTCCACGTAGAGGGCAGACTCCATATCCATGTCCGAACCGGCATTGACGGCGAGTTGGGCGGCGTGCTTGCCATCAGCTGCAAATCCATGTGCTACCATCTCTCCGATCGATCCCCAATCAGAGACCATCAGTCCGTCAAAGTCCCACTTTCCTTTGAGGATTTCGCGCTGCAAAAAAGAGTTTCCGGTAGCAGGAATGCCATTTAGGACATTAAATGAATTCATGAAGGTCTTCACATCTGCCTCGAGTGCAGCTTGAAAAGGCGGTAAAATATCATTGTAAAGGGTGGTGGTACCTACATCTACCGTGTTGTAATCCCGCCCTGACTCCGAAAATCCATAGCCTGCAAAGTGCTTGGCAGTAGCCAAAATGGTGTGAGGCAAGGTCAAATCCGAACCCTGAAATCCCTTAACCCGAGCGAAGGCGATCTGACTTCCGAGGTAAGGGTCTTCACCGGCACCTTCCATGACTCGGCCCCAACGTGCATCGCGGGAGATATCCACCATCGGAGCAAAGGTCCAGTTGATCCCAGCGGCACTGGCTTCCAAGGCGGCCACTTCCGCCGACTTGCGAATAGCTTCCAAGTCCCAACTTGCCGCTTCAGCCAGAGGTACTGGACTAAGCGTTTTGAATCCGTGAATCACATCATACCCGATCAGAAGTGGTATGCCCAGTCGGGTTTCCTCGACTGCGATTTTTTGCACGGCTCGAACATTTTCTGTTCCGGTCACATTGAGCATGGACCCCACGAGACCTTTTCGAAGGTGGTTGTATTTTTTGGCGGCATCTCCGTCTTTCGGTGCCGGTCCTGTCACTTCCCAAAAGCCGTTGTACTGATTCATCTGCCCGACTTTTTCCTCTAAAGTCATCAAGGAAAGCAGCGAATCTACTTTTTTATCCACCTGTGTGGGTTGGAAGGCTCGGGCAAGTCCGGGCGAAAGTAAGAGAAACAGGAAAAGGATGCCGTGTCGCATAGGGTCAGAAGTTTAGGATTACCAAGAAAGTAAAGCAAGATACTTTCTCCGAAGGAGCTTTTTGTAGGCATTCCTTAGCTAAGTCCCTGATAAAAATCAGTTTGTGTCTGTGAGGAATATTTATGGATTGCAGCGGTCACAATACATAGGATCCTCTGTGGTTTTTCCTTGAGGAAAGTGAACTCGCTCGGAATGCCCGCAATGAGTGCAAGTTTTGGTCTGAAAAAGAATGGATCGGGTTGGTGTTCCGCACCAACCGCAAGGAAGGCCGGGTTCGGCGGAGACCACTGCAAAGCCGGGCAGGGAACAGGTGGGGCAGCAGGAACGGATTTTTTCCAACAGCTTTTGGGCTGTTTCCTTAATCACTTTCATCCGGGTAGGATTCAGATGGGCGCGCATGTCTGTCTCCACGTAGGCGTTGCCATACTTTTTCAAAAGTTGTTCCCCAAGTTCTAAAAGTAGGGACTGATCGGTGATGCCCTTGTGGATCTCGAGGTTGCTGTCTTGCTGATTTCTCAAAATCAACCCATGGCTGGGGAAAAGCGCTTGCTGAGCAAAGTCCTCCAAAGTATTCAAGTCGCTGAAATCTTGCCCAGCAAAATTGGTTTCCATACTCAGATGTCTGGCGTGGACTTCCAGCTGGTTTTTTCGATCCAAAAAGAGCAGCCACTCTTCATTGGCGGGGAGGAAAAAGGCGGAAGGATGCGCACCAAAGGAACCCTCACTGGCTAAGGCCAAATCCGCACCGGTGAGGTCCATGGCTAGATCGCACTTTCGTCTGGCTGTGCTGATTGGGTCTAGGGTTCGCTCGACTTCTCCCGAAAATGTGCCCAAAAGATCTGTGTCGAGACCTTCTACAAGCACACTTTTCACCCCAAGCGCTTCATCAAAAAGCGGTTTTAGGACGGATTCTTTCCCGTGTTTGGTGGCGATGACCAGCCTTCGGCCTGCAAAGAGCTCGTTTAGTTTTTCAAGTCCCATACTTCCAGGGCTTTTCCTTTGGCGTCTTCGTGGAAAGTTCCTTCCTCAAATACCAGATTGCCGTTGACCCAAGTGTGCGTGACCTGACTGTGAAAGGTCGTGCCTTCCAGTGGGGACCATCCGCATTTGTACAGGATGTTTTCTTTGCCCACGGTCCAAGGCTGGTTGAGGTCCACCAAAACCAAGTCAGCAAAGTAACCTTCACGAACAAATCCTCGCTCCTTGATTCGGTAGAGGATCGCAGGATTATGGCACATTTTCTCTGTGATTTTTTCCAGGCTGATTTTTCCCTGATGAAAAAATTCAAGCAAACAGACCAAGGAATGCTGAACCAACGGAGCACCAGACATGGACTGGAAATAAGGCTTTAGCTTTTCCTCCAAGGTGTGCGGGGCATGGTCGGTAGTGATCAGATCGATTCGATCATCCAGCAGTGCCTCGAGGAGGCCGTCAGCATCTTTTTGGGTTTTGATTGCTGGATTCCATTTGATCAGCGTGCCCTTTTTTTCATAATCCAGATCGGTAAACCAAAGGTGGTGTACGGATACTTCGGTAGTTATTTTTTTCTCCGAAAGGGGAATGTCATTTCGGAAAAGTGCCGTTTCCTTGGCCGTGCTGAGGTGAAGGATATGGAGTCTGGCTCCGTGTTTTTCAGCGAGGCCGATAGCCCGCTCGGTCGCCTCATAGCAAGCCTGTTCGCTGCGAATCAGCGGGTGAAATTTCACCGGAACATCCTCTCCGTACAATTCGCGGTAGATTTCCTCATTTTTTTCGGCGATTTCTTCCTTTTCCGAGTGAATGGCAATCACCCCTTTGTACCTCGAAAAGATCCTTTCCAGCATATCCGGACGGTCGGCGAGGATGTTTCCTTTTCCTGAAAAATATAATCCGTCATCTGTGATCGCCAAAAGTCCAGAAGTATCCCATTGCAGTACTTCGTCCAGATTTTCCCCATTGATGCCCAGCAAAAAGCCATAATTGGCCAGGGACTTTTGCGAAGCGATCTGATATTTTTCTGCCAAAAGCTCGAGGTTCAGCGTGTTGGGACGGGTGTTGGGCATGTCGATAAAGGACGTGACACCACCGGCCACGGCAGCCTTGCTTTCGCTGTGGAGGTCCGCCTTGTGCGTGAGTCCCGGTTCGCGGAAGTGCACCTGTCCATCAATAACTCCCGGAAGGAGGTATTTCCCCCTTCCATCAATCACACAAAAACCGTCTTGGACTGGGATCGAATCGATTTTGTGGATTCGCTCGCCGACGATGAGTACATCGGTTACTTGCTTTTGGCCTTCGTTAACCAAGGTGACTTGCTGGATAAGGGTAGGAGTGGACATGTCAGGGGAGATTTGACTGCAAAGAAATGCTGGAAATCCTACGTGTGCAAAAGTGGTTGGGAAATGAACGGGGTTTTTGATTGCAATTACAATAAAACTTAGATGAGTTGGTAAAATTCACCGACAGCAATGAATGGGGGAAAACACCTGTCAGGTTTTCAAAACCTGACAGGTCAAAACTCAAGACTATGTTTTTTTGAGACTTTAGAAATAAAAAAGCGGAATGAATCATTCCGCTCAATCGTTTTAATACACCAATGTCCTTACATCTCCCAACCTTTCCTTACCGGTTCCTTGATGTATTGGTCTGCTTCTGGAAGGCCTTTCGCCTTCATGTTTTCGTAATCCCACTGGATCAGTTTTCCTCCTAATCGAAGGGACAACACGCCCAGTAAGGTGATCTCCGTTAATCTGGAACCGTATTCAAAATTCGCCGAAGATTGCTCCTTGTTTCGGATGGCGTTTACCCAATCCTGAAAATGGCCGGCAGAACGGGCGATGGTTTGCTTGGGTGGTTTGATGCTGTTTCTGAGTGACTCTGGAAATACCTGAGGCTTGCGGCCGCTGCCGTCATTGATGATGATTCCTTTGCTGCCTACAAACATGGAAGCTCTTGCCGGGTAAGTATAACCTGCCGGCAAAGCAGGATGTAGGTCTGGCTTTAAGCCACCGGAATACCAATTGATTTTCATGGCTTTTTGATCGCCTTTCGCAGAAAAATTGAAATAGCCTACTTCCCCATATGGCGCGATTTTGCTATCAGAATAGCCGGCAGGGAATACCTGAACGGTATCGGGACTCTTCAGATTAAAGGCCCAGGTCACGGCATCCAAGTCGTGGCAACCAAAATCACCCAAAGCCCCGCAACCGTAATCCCAGAAATCTCTCCAAGTGACCGGAACATAATTCTCATGGAAAGGAACCATTTCTCTCGGGCCAATCCATTGATCCCAATCAAAGCCGATGGGCATGTTGGTTTTACCTTCAGGCAGTCCTTTCAATCCCGGAAGCCAACGGCCAGCGGGAACCCAAGCGTGGCATTGGTTGACTTCCCCGATCACGCCTGCCCGCAAGTATTCTACTGTCTCTCGGATGCCATCCGTGGAGTGTCCCATATTGCCCATTTGGGTCATCAGGCCGGTTTCCTTGGTGACTTTGGCCACTTCTCGTGCTTCCCAAATGTTGTGCGTGAGGGGTTTTTCGCAGAACACATGTTTGCCCATTTTCAAAGCCATCAGGGCAAGGTAGGCGTGTGTATGGTCAGGGGTGGAAATGACAATGCCGTCGAGATCGGAGGCGTTTTCCATCATTTTGCGGAAGTCGCTGTATTGAGCCACCCGCTTGGTATTGCCTTTTGCAGCTTGCTGTGTTTCGATCATGTCCACCACAGGTCCTCTTCCTGCTTCTGAGCGGTAATAGAAATCCGCCAAATTCCAGTAATAGGCAGGATCTGCGACTGCGCTGATGTTGACATTCTCCAGTTTCAAAAACTCCTGAGCATTCTGTTTGCCTTTTCCTCCTGCACCGATGATGCCCAAGTTGACCTGATCGCTGGGCGCTGTATATCCGGGTCCGCCGATCACATGTCGGGGTACAATCATCATTCCTGCACCGCTGAGGGCGGCGGCTTTCACAAAATCTCTCCGGGAAAAGGGTGCTTTATCGTTGTTCATGGTTAGTAAGGGTTCGATCGGTTTAAATTTATTGGATTTCACTAATCCATGCACCACCATTCGGGTTTCGATTTCGGCCCTCCGAGGAATAAATTGGGGGAGAGAGAATAGTTGATTATCGGGAATTGGCTAAAGCCGCATTCCTGTTCAAAGTCATGAAATGCCTCCAGCTTTAGCTGGAGGCTTTAGGAATCAGCAGATATTTTCAGGCATTAGCTCAATTCATTTTTCTGAATGAGAGAGCATGGAATTGCAAATTCCTGAAAATAGAAGGGCGGAATTATAAATCCCGCCAAGCTCCTTACTGAACTTCAACGTTTATGGGAAGTAGGCTACACCTAGGAGGGGCTTTGCTTTCGGGCGGGTTTCGGATTACAAAACTGTCAACTAGCACTAAACTTGAATAGAAGCACAAAGCTTCAAGTTTGTACGTCAGCTCGCCAGACGCAAAACCCGTGTTTTAGGTAGGGCATCTTAGTCTAGTTCTTTCATTATCGACTGTATAAAAGACCAAGTGAACCCAATGTTAATTCCTTTTCAAAGATTTGTCCAACAGAGTATTCGTTTGTCGGCACGTCAAGCGTAATGCTTTCGTTGCTGTCGGTCTCAATTATTATTGCATAATTATTAAATGGTTTTTTTGTTTTTGGATAGTCCAACTTTGTCACCTGTCCCTTTAATACTATTTGCTTTTGTGTCCCGAGATTGCAATTGAAAAATACTAGGTAACCTTGAAAAAACTTTAAAGACATTATCCCTAAAATTAATGTCAATGTCACCAAACCAATCACGTTTCTCCATCTCGCTGTTTCTTTGTTATAACCGAAAGTTGAACGATAGCCGTAGTACAAACCGATAATGATTGAGGGAATTGTGAACCACCTAAATGTCATGGCTAGTGCCTTATCGTTTTGAATGAAGTCTACTGAATATCCCCCATATAGTCCGCCAACTAAGAAAACTAGAAAAAATACTATCAACTTTGTCTGACTCATTAGTAATTGTCCAAGGTTATTGTTTTTGACTTATTTAGTTGAGGGTCGTTCAGCCACCTTACCTACAACTCTTTTATTGCTTCACTTTTTTCTCGCCTATGCAGCCAATATGGTCTCATTGGTGAATGTTTGTCTCGTTTATTTTTTCTTGAAAAATCGGGTTTGGGTCCCGGTTTTCTTTTAAAAGTCCTTCAAAATAGCCGTTGCTCCCCAATTCTCCAAACCTTAGTTGATCGGAAATGGATTTTTCCCACCCTTTCCCTATTTTCCCTTTCTCAAACCCCTTAACCCATGCGCTACCTTTTCCTAATCACTTTGCTGTTTTCCTTTTTCTCTTGTCAACCCAAGACCGAATCCATAGAGGAAGTCACAGTTGAAGTCAAGAAACCCCGAACTATCGTCACCACCGACGGGGAGATAGACGATGTGGATTCCTTTATCCGAATGCTGCTTTATGCCAATGAATTTCAGATTGAGGGACTGATTTATTCCTCCTCGATGTGGCATTACAAGGGGGATGGAAAGGGAACCCTTTTTACTTCGGAGATGGAGATGACCAAGACGATGTACGGGGCCAAGACAGACCTGCGTTGGCCGGGAGTGGAGTGGATGAACCCGCTTTTGGATGCTTATGAAGCAGTCTATCCCAAGCTGAGTCAGCATGCGGCCGGTTTTCCTACGGCGGACTATCTACGCTCAGTGGTCCGGGTTGGGAATATTGATTTCGAGGGGGAAATGGAAGTGGATACCGAGGGTTCGGACTACATCAAGGCAATGCTACTGGACGATAACAGGGAGCCGATCTATCTGCAAGTCTGGGGTGGAACGAATACCATCGCACGGGCCCTGAAGTCTATCGAAGACCAATACAAAGGCACGAAGGATTGGAAAAGCATCTACCAAAAAGTCATTGACAAAGCGATCATTTATGCCATTCTCGATCAGGATGCTACCTATCGGAAGTACATCGCGCCCAATTGGCCTGACCTGAAGATTTATTACAATTCCAGCCAGTTTTGGTGCTTTGCTTATCCCTGGAAGCGGGCTGTGCCGGAATCCCAGCAGTACCTTTTTGAGGGGAAGTTTATGGGTGAGGAAATCATCAACAATCACGGCCCATTGCTGAAGCAATACTATAGCTACGGCGACGGGCAGGTGCAGGCAGGGGATGACGAGCATATCCATGGCGACCCAAACAAGTTGATCCATGCGCAGTGGGGGACTTTTGGGGTGTATGACTTTATCTCGGAAGGCGATTCACCGGCTTACCTGCACCTGATCAACGTAGGTTTGGATAATCTCAATCAGCCGCAATGGGGTGGTTGGGGAGGTCGATTGGTCCAGTCTGCCGAGCAACCCAACCGTTGGGAAGATGGGAAAGCTGTGCTGGATTACAATCCGTTTACCGACACCCTTGATGCGACTTATCCCCAAATCCGCTGGATTGAGGCGATTCAGAAGGACTTTGCTGCACGGGCAGATTGGTGTGTGATGGACTATGCCGATGCCAATCATCCTCCGGTGGTGAAGCCTGTGGGAGCTACCCGACTTTCTGTCAAACCCGGAGAAAAACTGAGCTTGGAGGTTCAGACCAGCGATCCGGATAGAGATCAGGTAGAGACGAAGTTTTGGATTTACAAGGAAGTAGGTACCTACACCGGGGAAGCGGGGCTAACTGCCTCAGGCAATCAAGTGGAGGTGAGTTTGGATGCCAAGGCTATCGGTCAGCTGCATGTGATTGCTGAGGTGAAGGACAACGGAGTGCATCCGATGACGAGGTATGTGCGGTTTGTGGTGGAGGTGAAGGATTGAGTGTTCAGTGTTTAGTATTCAGTGTTCAGTAAACAGTCTCAGGGTTCGGTGGGTAATGCTTACTGCGACTCCAGAACTGAATACTGAGACTGAAAACTTCTTACTTAAATTTAGGAGTTCATTTTTTCAGAGATTTTCCGAATCTGAATGTCCAGCTCCTCGGCTGAGAGTTTGATCTTTTCGATCAGGTGATTTCGTTCCTCTTCACTTAAATGATATTCCTCTTTGAGTACTTCAGTGATTGCGAGAATTCTCGCCAGAGGAGCACGCACCAAGTGCGATTGGTCTGAGGCCAGTTCGGTGAGTTGGCGGTTTTTAGCTTCCAAGTTAGTTAAGGCTACCTCTTGGGTGCTGATATTTTGAATAGCGGCGATGTAGGATTTTTCTTTTTCCCCATCAGTCAAATTTTGAATTCCATACAGATTGAAAAAAAGTTTGGTGCCGTTTTTCGCCAAAAAAGGAGTCTTTAACATGAACCCATCGGCGGATTTGGCGCTTTGTATTTGGCTCAAATGCACCGCCACGTTGTTTTTGAGGTGATCGGGCACAAAATAAAGAGGATGTTTGCCTATCAATTCTTCCGATAGATATCCGGTGATTTTTTCAAAGTTTGCACTTACTTCCAAAAATCTTCCTGCTTCATCGAGTCGAATCAAACCCAGATCAGGATTGGAGAAGAGGAGTTCCAGCTCCTGGTTACGTTGATTGACTGTGTCGTACAATCTTCGAATCATCAGAAACAAAATCACTGCTGTAATGACTACATAAAATGAGCCTTTGTAGAGTTGAAACCGAGTCAGCTGCTGAATGTCATTGCTGAATAAAATATCAATCAGCCGATCACTGAGAAAAATCCACCCCAAGCCAAAAGTCAGGTACACCAAGGTGATGGAGCTGGGATTGTTGAGCGTGAAAAATTTTTTCATTTGATTAAGTTAACAAAAACCAATTCCCTATCAAGTGAAAAGAGAATATGAATATCCGCAATCTTACCACTCAGTAGGTCATCGGCTATAAAGACGGCGGAGATTCGTCGACTGACCACAGACGACAGTCCACAGCACCTCGATTCGGATTTCAAACCTTGTTTTATTTGGTTAATGGTAGAAAAGCGGGTAATCAGAAAAGAGAATTAGGACTTGAAACGATGCGTTTGAAAAGTCGAATTTCAGAAAGCGGAAAATTGACCGACTATTAATCCAACATTCCTTTTCCTTCCAAGATTTTCGGGACGAATTTCTCGATCCGGCTGAGTTTGGTGGCTGATTGTTTAGCGCCGGTGAAGTGAATCAGGTAGCCGCGCTGTCTACCCGGAGTAAGGGCAAAGAATGCCTGTTCCAGACCCTTATGCTCTTTGAATTTTTCGGTGAGTTCATCCGGTATTTCCATTCCAGTCTGCCTTGGTGCTTCTACTTTGGTTCCTTTTTTCTCAAAGTCAATGGCTTGTTGGATGTAGTTTTTGATAGCAAAAGACCGATCGACCACTTGATGAAGTTGAGTAAGACGCATCACTTTGGCCTGTTGGGAATTGGCTCCCGGAAATTCCAACAATGAATCCGAATCCTCAATTAGGATTCCTTTGAGAAAGCTGATGACACAGGAATCATTGAAAACTCCCAGCATGATCACATTTTTACCATTCAAGGTATACGTCGGCATTCCCCATTTCCGTTCTTCGGTCAGTTCGGTTTCGAGGAGAAATTGCCTGAGTTGCTCCAGGATAGGTGTCCATCGGTGGACTTTGCAGGCTGGAGTGGCTCCTTTGGGGCATCGCATGCAGCCTTCGAGGAGGAAGAGGTCGACTTGGGGGTTCATCAGAGGTTAAGGGTTAAAAGGTTCGATGTTCAGGGTTTGGTTTGTTCATCATTCAATATTCGGTATTTGATGTTCGAATTTAAAAATATTGAATATCGAACGCCGAATGTTGAACGCCGAACACAAAAGAAACTAGGTGCCGTCATCATCTCTAAACTCCAGAATATCCCCCGGCTGACAGTCTAGCGCCTTGCAAATGGACTCCAGTGTGCTGAATCGGATGGCTTTTGCCTTGCCTGTTTTGAGAATAGACAGATTGGAGAGCGTGATATCTACTTTTTCGGAAAGCTCATTGAGGGACATTTTCCGCTTGGCCATCATCACGTCTAGATTTACAATGATTGCCATGGCTTAGACGGTCAACTCATTTTCATCCTGAATCTCCACGCCTCGCTTGAAGACCATTCCGATGGCAATCAACAGGGCTGCCATCAGTAAGAACTCAAAGCCATTGCCGACCAGCTGAGGCACCCCGTCCAGATCGTAGCCTCTTTTTCCCATTCCCTTGAATACTCCCGAGGCCAAAATGATCGCCACACCGATCTGAAAGGCTACATAGCTGATCCTCGAGATGAGGTTGGAAATTTCCCTGCTGAAGGGATTGACGAGGTTGATTTTCAGAAAAACTCGGATCATTAGGAAAAAAAGATAGGCTTTCTGACCTGCGATAAATAGGACGATGGAAAGTACTCCTCCATAATACCAGAGATTTTGTTCACGCAAAGTGGAAAGGTTGAGACCTTCGTAAAGATTTTCAGCTACAACAGGATTGAAAAAGCTGTAAACTGCCGTAAACAGCAGTGCTCCTGCCTGAATGCACAGCCCGATAAAGATGGACCAGATGACTACTGTAATTAGCATTAAAGAAGGCTGATTGACCCACTTTTCTTTCCATTGTGTTTTGATTGAGTTCATAGAGGTATGGATTTGAATTTTCAAAACTCAGTAAAAATTTATTGAAAAACAATAAATAATTATTGAAATAAATTCATTTCGATTTTGGAAATAAAAAAAGCAGAAGAAACCATTTTCTTCTGCTTTTGGCATTTTACCCTTATCTGCGCTTCGCGGCGACTATCTGTGTTTCAATCCACTTTCTTAAGGAATTTGGCTGGAATTCCTCCCACCACGGTATGGTCAGGCACGTCTTTGGAAACTACCGCTCCGGCGGCAACTACAGAATTTTCACCCACGGTTACGCCGGGAAGAATTGTTGCACCTGCACCGATCCAGGCATTTTGCTTAATCAAAATCGGTTTGGTGATCAGGCCTTTTCGAGTGGCAGGATCTAGGGGATGATTTTCGGTGACGAGTTTGACTTGGGGACCGATGAGCACATTATCCTTGATGGTGATTCCGCCTAGGTCCAGAAAGGAACAGCCATGGTTGATGAAGACATTTTTTCCGATTGTGGTAAATCGCCCAAAATTGGTCGTGAATGGTGGAAAAACGGTGGTAGTTTCATCTAGCTCCTGACCGAAAATCTGACTGAGAATTTCCCGTGCTTCGGCGATATCTCCGCTGGCATTGAGTTTCCCGATCAACTGTAAGGTTTCACTGACAATCGGCATGACTACCGCAAATGCTGGATCGGTAGGAGGAATAACTTCTCCTGATTGGAATCGGGCGTAGGTTTCGGTGAGGGTCATTTGGTTTAGTTTTTTGAAATCCGAGATTTAACCGGATTTCCGATAGGTGGACAAAAATTCCTCAGGAGTCAGTATTGGCAATGCAGATTGCTTGAAATCTTTTTGGTTTCTAGTTAAGAATAAATCACAGTTTGCCTGAAGTGCGGAGAAATACTGAACAGCATCTTCAAAATCTCTGAAACCGGACATTAGACTTTTATCTATCGTTTCTTGGTTTGCATCTGCTACCTGACAGAGAATTGAAAATTTCTGAAGCTTTAGTAAGGCAGACTTCTTTGATTCAAATTTGGATAAGACATACTCCGCTGTAGTGAAAGATATTTGAGAAGTGACCAAATACAGTTCTTTCCGATCAGCAAGTGTCACAATTTTAGCAATGGGGTCATAGGAGGGGTGTCTTTCAGCTAAAAGATCCAAGATGACATTGGTGTCCAAAAAGATTTTCCTCATCGGTATTTTTCCTCCAAATAATCTTGGTAATCCTTCTTGTAATCGTAATCAGCAGGAATGGTGGTTCCGCTTGTCACGTTCTTTACAAATGGTGAAATGGTAATTTCATCCTTCTTGGGTGTAGTTGATGTAAGTGAATTCAAATAGTTTTCAACCAATTTGGACAGACTCACCTGCTGATCCGATGCATAGGCTTTTGCCTTTTCGATGATGCCTTTATCTAGTTTAAGTGTGAGCTTGGTATCCATTATTCAATAAATTGTACGTGTAAATATAAATATTTTGGACGTACAGCAAGTTCTTTTCAGGTCGATTTTCTGTTAAGTAATTTAGGCAAGGCTCATTTCTGAAAAAACACAGCCAACCCATCCTTGCCTGCCACTGCGATGTCGATTTTTCCATCACGATTTAAGTCCCCTGTGGAAAAGTAAAGTCCGGTTCCCTTACCCTCTCCGAAAGGACCATAGCTGATCACATTTTTGACAAAGGTCTTACCGTCCCACTTGAAATAATAAAGGCCGATTTCATCCAATTCTCCCGGATCTTTGCCATTGTGGGCTCGGTAGCGCTTTCCTGTGATCAGTTCGTTTTTGCCGTCGCCATCCAGATCGATCCATTCCATCACATGGTATTGGGCGTGGTAGGGGTCGATGTCGTGCTTGGCAAAAGTGATTTTCCCTTCTGCATCCCGTTTTTGTTCCATCCAGAAAAGCCCGTAGTTGTGTCCATTTCCCAAAATCAGATCATTCAGTCCGTCTCCGGTCAGGTCGGTCACGATAATCGGCACACTGACATCGCCGAGTTCAAAAGTGGGGTGAAAGGTCCACTCCCCATACCTCAGGTCGGCAGGGGCCTCATACCAACCGTAGCTGCTGACCAAATCTCCCCAGCCATCCCCGTTGATATCGCCGAAGCCGAGTCCATGGCCTTGGGTTTCGAAGACCTCGTATTTTTCAAACTGGTTTGGGCCAACCCATTTGTAAAAAGCCAAGGGTTTTCTCGGGGTATTGGGTACAATTTCCAAGGTTCCATCTCCGTCCAAATCCCAAGCACGGACGGTTTCAATGTTTCCGGTTTCGGCAATGAGGTGCTCTTTCCACTCCCCGTTTTTGCCGGGATTTTCTTTCCAGATCAGTTTTCCTTCAAACCAGCCCCCGGTGATGAAATCCATATTTCCGTCCCCATTCACATCCATCGGGATGGTCGAAAAGTCTTCGTAGTACTCTCCATATCGCTTCACTTGGCCGATCAATTGCCGATCGAGGAATTTGGGGCCTTTGTACCAATAGCTTCCCGACACCAAGTCCAGGTGTCCATCTTTGTCCACATCCATGATACCCACTGACTCATAGCTTTCAAAGGCGATTAGCTGCTTTTCGAAGCGGAGGGTTTTGGATTGAGAAAAGGAAAGAAAAGGAAGTGCTAGGGCTAGAAAACAAAGTGAAGCTTTCATTTACGATTTACGATTTTTGAATTACGACAGAAATAGGAGCCTCAAACCTGAATTTATAATGAGTCCCCTAAAACAAGTATTGGTGGAACGATCCAAAAAAATCATGCCACCAATAACTCAATAAAGACGAATAACGAATAACGAACGCCGAATATCGAATTTCGAATAAATCCGAAGTCCGAAATCACGCTCGACTGAGGGAGTGTCACCACTCCCTTTTTTGGTTCCGTTAGTGGTGACACTACCGGGGGCGAAATTTCTCAATAACGAATAAGGAACTCCGAATATCGAATAGAGATCATCCGAAACTTGTGCTGAGCTTGTCGAAGCATCCGACTTTCTATTTCTCCATCGGATGCATCTTCAATAGCTCATTTGGACTCCAGAAGCCTTCCTTGTCTTTCACCTCGTCTCTTACCTTTTTCACTAAATCAGGTGAAATCGGAGTGGCTTTATTGCCAAAGGAGTTACGGACATACGTCAATACCGCAGCAATTTCCGTGTCATTGAGCATGCCTTCGTAAGGAGTCATCGGTACCTGTCCAGGATATTCTCGACCGGCTACTTCGATAGGGCCCATGATGCCTTTGAGGACGATTTTTATCAATCGCTCCGGACTGCCGGTCACCCAAGGGGTACCTCTTAGTGGAGGGAACTGTGAGGCGGTCAAGCCTCCTCCATCCATCTGATGGCAGGTGCCGCAGAAGCCTTCTCTGGCGTAGATTTCTTTTCCGAGGACAAATAGCTCCCGATCCGAACCTGTCAGCGAGGACTTGATGTCCTCCTCTTTTTTCTGCTGGACAGAAAGCCCATTCAGGTGCGCAACGGCTGTTTCGAGGGTACGAGGAATCCAGGTATTGTCTTTGGGTTGTTTTTCTGCCTCAGCCAAAATCGGTGTTCCGATTTCTCTAGGCAGCCAGGAGGCTGCTGCTATGGCTTCCATGCGAACTCGACCATGAGGATCTTTGGCAGAAGCCATGAGGAGTTCTGACTGATCTTTTATCTGGTGTCCGGTGTACCGCACTACCCGGGTGGCAGCTGCTCTTACACGATGGTCAGCAGATTTCAACAGTTCTTTGAGCAACGATTGATTGACTTTATTGGCTCCCCAGGTCACCCAAAGCGCTTCGAGTCGGTGATGCTCATACTGTGGGTCATTTTTATCCAATCCGGCCACCCATTTTTCTACTGCTGCAGTCACCTCTGCGGCATCCCTTCCTCTCAATTCACGACGAGAGCGATATCTGGACCGGTATTCGGGTAGTTTTAGATTTTCCAGCAATTCGGAGATGCTTGCTCCATCAATTTTGGCAGGAGTGACCAAAGGTCTGGAAGGATAGGTTACTCGGTAGATTCGTCCATGGACATGGTCTCTGAGTGGATCGCGGGCATTGTGCTGCATATGTCCGATCAGGATGTTATGCCAGTCTACGATGTATAGTGAGCCGTCAGGAGCAATCTCCATATCCACCGGGCGGAAATTTCGGTCCGAAGACACCACCAAATCCTGTCTCCACTTGGTCGTAAATCCTACCGTATCATCAAACATCTGATGTTGCTTGGTGCCCAAGAAGCCGATGGTATTGTTGATGATCAGATCTCCTTGTATGTCTTCAGGGAAGTGGCGGCTGGAGATAAATTCCAATCCGGAGGTCGGTCTCACCATGTGATCTTTTTCGATCAGGTTGGGTCCTTTGAAGTTCCCGTTTCCATAACGAGGAAGGGTAGATCCTGGAAGCATCCAGTTGACATTAGGGCCGGAGGTTTCGGCGTAGAAGTTTTGTCCCCACTCGTCAAAGGCAATGCCCCAAGGGTTAGGGATGCTGACTTGGTTGACACGCTCCAGCTTGTGACGCTTGGGCTCATAGCGGTAAAAGCCCCCATTTGTCGCGCGAACAGGGCCGTAGGAAGTTTCTACGTTGGTATGCAAAAACACCCCTTCAGCCATGTAGATCGCACCGCTTTCATCTGTGGTAAATGCCGAAATCGCATGGTGTGTGTCATGATCATCAAATCCACTCAGGAGAATTTCTTTTCTATCTGCTTTGTCGTCTTTATTCTCATCGATCAATAGAATCAAGTTGGTACCCTGGGACACATAAACTCCTTCGGGAGCGATTTCAAAACCAACCGGAATATGAAGGTTGTCTGCAAAGGTGGTTTGCTTGTCCGCTTTTCCGTCGTTGTTGGTGTCTTCCAGGATGATCAGCTTATCCGCTGGACGCGAGTCTCCCGGCTTGTAATGCGGATAGCTAGGCATGGTGGCTACCCAAAGGCGGCCTTTGTTGTCAAAGGACATTTGTACGGGATTGGCCAGGTCTGGAAACTCCTTTTCTGAGGCAAAAAGCTCCACTTTGTAGCCTTCCGGTACTTTGATGGTTTTCAGGGCATCTTCTCCGTATTTGTACTCCAAGCTGCCATTTGCCTCTGGATTGTAATTTGTTTTCACTTCAGGGAGGGAGCTTGTTTTGGCATCGGCTGAGGCAAGATCTTTGACTTTTCCAAGATTGGCTTCCCATATAGCCGTATCTCGGATTGCGGTCATTTGACGGATTTTCTCGATTTCGAAGGGGTAATTGTCCGGGCCGAAAGGGTCATATCGACGTCCATAGACGTGAACTCCATTGGGAATTTTATAGTCATTGTGCCAAAACCAGTTTTTCTCCATTACCGCCTGATGGATCATAGAGCGATTTGATTCTGCTGATTTTTTTATTTTTCCAAAAAGCTTATCGGCTAAAAGTTCGGCCAGCTTGGCATACCCAGCTTCATTGAGTTGCGAACCATCAATCGTTAGCGGCTCTTCGCTTTCCTCGTACCAATCCTTGCTGGGCTCAAAAGCATTGACAAATACGATGTCATGCTTTTTGGCTGCATCCGCCATGGCGTTGGTGTATAAGGAGAGGTTTTCATTTTCTTTTTTGCCATTGGGCACGTCTTTGATCTCACTCAGATCTTCGAAGGAAATAGGAGAGACCAAGGCAAGTTGGGGTGCTGACTTGCCGTTGTATTTTTGGGATTTGGAATGAATGATCCATGCTTCAAGTTCATCTTTGAAGTTTTGGAGTTTTTCAGGTCCTTGAAAAGATTCATTGAAGCCGAAAAAGCCGATGACGATATCCGCCTGAAGTCGGGTCAGCCACTGATCGGGTTTTTCGAGAAATCCCTGAGAATCCGAATGAGTCCCATATTCATCCTGAAACTCTTCTGCTCCCGGGAAAGCCCAAGGGTCATTGGATGCCGACCTAGGTCTGAATCCGGGTGTGTCTCCCGGATCACAGAGATTCCGGATGAAAAGTGTACTGTCTGGATACCTCATGTGCATCTCAGTTTCAAAAAGTCCATACTCCATCATCCTGGAACCAAGGTTATTTCCCACGAGGGTAATTTTGGATCCTTTTCGGAGTTCTAAGGTTTTTTCTGGGGTGCAGCTTGCTAACAGAGCGCCTAAAAGAATAAAAATGAATAAATAGGATTGAGCTGAAATCAATTTTTTCATAAATGCTTATTGACAATAATGCTTAAGTATAATCAGAATGAATTCAATATTCAATGGTTTTTGTATAGTGTCTTATATATTTTTGACTAAATAATTTTTCAATCTTATTATGTATAAAATAAACAATAAGCATCCTGATGTATCCTGTTTTGTATAGTCTTTTATCTCAAAGGTGTTTTTTTTTGATTCCCAAGTTTCAAAATACTGATTTAAACGGAGGTGTCCTGTGGTGTCCTGTTGTTTAAGTGCTGATTTTCTGAATTTTATGCAGGATTCAACAGGATGGGATCTGAGTATTGTTTTTAGAAATTGATTCAGAATTATTACAATTACTTAAACCCACCAATATGAATAACCACTATCTATCTAGGATAAAAATCCGGCTTGTTGGATTTTTATTGCTTATGTTCTGCATAAGCCAACTAAGTTTTGGGCAGGCCCAAACGGTCAAGGGGGTGATTACCTCTGAAGGCGAACCAGTGCCGGGGGCATTGGTATTAATTAAAGGAACACAAAAGGGGACAGTTACCGATATTGACGGTAATTTTTCGATTGATGCATCTGCAGGTGATGTTCTTGTAGTGAGTTTTGTAGGTTACACTACCAAAGAAGTTGCAGTGGTAGGAGGTCAGACTACTTATTCCATTAGCTTGGTTCTCTCAACTTCCGATCTTTCTGAAGTGGTCGTTGTAGGTTACGGTAGCCAAATCAAAAAGGAAGTTACAGGTGCAATTCAGTCCATAGGGGGAGCTGAACTTCGGGATATGCCAGTTTCTACCATAGCTCAAAAACTTCAAGGCAGATTGGCAGGGGTCCAAATTAATCAGACTACGGGTCAGCCTGGACGTGGTATGCAGGTAAGGATAAGGGGGCAGCTTTCTGTTTCTGGTGGTAGTGAGCCGCTATATGTTGTAGATGGATTTCCTATCACTGGAGATATCAACTCCATCAATCCCGATGAGATTGATGATATCTCTATCCTAAAAGATGCAGCTTCTACCTCCCTTTATGGTTCAAGGGCAGCCAATGGAGTTGTTTTGATTACCACAAAGAGAGGAAAGGCCGGACAAACTAATGTCAACTTAAACGTTTTTACTGGCTTCCAGAAAGTTCCGATGAGAGGTCGTCTTGAAATGATGAACGCTGAGGAATTTGCCCAATTTAAAAAAGAGTATTATGAAGATGCTGGAAGACCAGTTCCTTCTGTTTTCCAAAATCCAGCTCAGTATAGAGATAAAAATAATGACTGGTATGATGCGCTTTTACAAACAGCACCTATTTCAAGTTATAACTTGACTTTGACGTCAAATAAGGAACGAGTAAACACTTCTGCAGTGGTGGGTATTTTTGATCAAAAGGGTGTAGTGGTAAATACAGATTTCAAGAGATTTTCTCTTCGTTTGAATACCGATTATCAGCTTTCTGACAAAATTAATATAGGGGTCAATGTCGCTCCAAATTACGTGTATGATAACACCCCAAGAACAGATGGTACTAGGGGGACAGGGATTATCTTCAATGCCTTACACACTTGGCCAGTGATGCCTATTAGAGACGAGGCTGGTGAACTTACTTTGTTTAACCGTTTTCCTGCTGAAACAGGTAATATTTTCGCCTATCCAAACTGGGTAAGATCTGCTCAAGAATTGACGAATGAGACCACAAGATTGAATTTATTGGCGACCTCTTATGTGGAATGGAAACCAATTAAAAACTTCTCATTCAAATCCACTTTCAATGTGGAATTGAATAACTCAAGATTCTTTTTCTCCAATCCTTCTACAGCTACTTCTTCAATCAACGTTGCTATTCCAACAGTTGCATCTTCTATTCGAGATACTAATAACAACATTTCTTGGTTGAACGAAAACATAGCTACCTATAGAAATACTATTAAAGATCACACATTTGAAGTATTGGCAGGTTTTTCCAATCAGCGTTTCCGACTAGATCAATATAGAATTCAGGCTGATACCTATGCGGACGACCGAATTTTGACTTCTCAAGCTGCGGTAAATATCAACCGTGGGGGTACTTTCAATGCTGTGCAGGAATGGAGTCTAACCTCTGTTTTTTCTCGATTAACCTACAGCTACAAAGGAAAATACCTGTTTACAGCATCTGCTAGAGGGGATGGATCTTCACGATTTGGGGTCAATAACCGTTGGGGTCTTTTCCCATCAACTTCTGTGGGTTGGGTGCTTTCTGATGAAGAATTCTTGAAAGGTAATCCTACCATTTCTTTTGCAAAGCTTAGATCTAGCTATGGTGTCACAGGTAATAATAACATCGGTAATTACACCCAGTATGCCTTGATCAACAACACGGTCAACGTGGCATTTGGCAATACACTTACTCCTGGGGCTGCAGTAACCTCTTTGGATAATCCAAACTTGGGATGGGAAACTACCGCCCAGATGGATGCAGGTTTTGACTTAGGTTTTTTAGATGATAGAATCACATTTAATTATGATTATTTCGTCAAAAACACCACCAATCTCCTTTTTGCAGTACAGATTCCTCAGGAATCAGGTTTCACCAACTTCAATGACAACATCGGTGAGATCAAGTTTTGGGGACATGAATTCCAAATCAACGCAGTGCCTACTAAGGGAGCATTAAGATGGACGGTTAATGCCAACTTATCTTTCAATAGAAACAGAGTCATCTCTCTTGCTGATGGAATCGACCGAGTATATGGAGACTTTCATATTACACAAGTAGGAAAGCCATTTGCCCAATTTTATGGTTTGAAAAAGCTTGGCAACTATGCTAATGAGCAAGATTTAGCAAATTCCCCTAAGATTCCTGGTAGATCATCAGTTGGTAGCATCAAGCTAGAAGATTTCAACGGGGATGGAGTAATTACTTTTGGAGGAGACAGAGATGACCGTCAAATTATCGGCAACCCATTCCCTGATTTCACCTATGGAATCACGAACAATTTCAATTACAAGAATTGGGACATGAGTATCGTTGGTTCGGGTTCTCAAGGACAGGATCTTTACATGAGACACCTATTCTCTACAGCCAATTTGGATGGAGTATTCAATATGGTCAGAAGAGCAGGGGATCGATTCAGAAGTCCATCAAATCCGGGTGAAGGCATCTTTGGCACTACAGTAGGTGGCGGTAACGTGACCGGTATCGAGCGTGACTGGCCAAATAGTAACTTCGTGTGGGATGCCTCTTTCTTTACGATAAGAAACATCACTCTGGGTTATACTTTCACCAAACTTCCTAAGGCCATAAGATCAGCTAGAATCTATGCATCAGCCCAGAATGTGCTTGTATTTACCAACTATTGGGGAGGTCAAAATCCTGAAGTTAGTATGCAAAATAATGGTCAGGGAGATGGAGGAAATCTTAGTCCGGGAATTGATTTGGGGCCATATCCGGTACCACGTACCATCACCTTTGGTGCTAATATCAATTTTTAATCAGAACTACTTAGTAGTTAAAGACTTCCTTAAACTGAAAAAAAATGAAAAAATATAGCGTAATACTTCTAGTCATTTTAATGTCATTCACAAGCTGTGATGATTTCCTGACTATTGTGCCCGAAACTCAACTGAGCTCGGCGACTTTCTTTAAAACAGAAAATGATTTCATTCAAGCAGTGAATGGTGCCTACGCGCCACTTAGAGCTTATTACAATGGCCCCGCATGGACCTTAGGGGAATTGCACTCTGACAATACCTTTTATATGCGAAATGTCTTGTTTGGAGCAGTTGAAAATACCGAAAACTTGGCTGACTTCTCGGTTCCTGTCAGTAACGGAACAACACCAAATTCAAATGTCCTTGGAGCTTGGAGAGGACTCTACCTAATCATAGCGCGAGCTAATCAAGTTTTGGCTCCTATTGATGAAATAGAGTTTAACCAGGATTCCAAAAACAATGTGAAAGGTCAGGCCCTATTCCTTCGTGCCTTTGCTTACTTTCATTTGGTAAGGTATTTTGGAAAAGTTCCGTTACACCTTAATCCAGTACCAGGTAGAGATGGATCTTCCCTTCCATTGTCAGAAGAAGCTGCCGTATTTGATCAAATAATCAAAGACTTGACAGCTGCAATACCTTTGCTGCCTCAAAAGTCTGCCCAGCTTGCAGGCAGAGTAACCCAAGGAGCCGCTAGAACTTTATTGGGAGATGTGTTTATTTATCGTAAGAGATGGTCTGATGCCGAGCAGGTTTTGGCTCCAGTGATTTCTTCAGGACAATATTCACTGATGCCAAATTATGCTATGGCTTTCCCTAAGAATTCTACCAATAAGAATAATTCGGAATCGGTATTTGAAATCCAGTTCAGAGAAGGACCAGATGGTCTTCAGGGCACATTTCTTTACCAGCATTTGCCGTATCCTTTGACAGTGGCTGAGGTGAGATCTTTGTTCAATACAGGAAACCCTCAACCTCTGGATGGCCAGGGTAACAATATTCCTACACCGGATATTATTGCCGCTTACGAGCCGGGTGACCTTCGTAAGGATGCTTCAATCATGACAATCACCGTTTCCGGTAGACCTGGGCCAAATAAGATTACTCCTATCATCAGAAAGTTTCAGGATACTCATGCTCAGCACAATAACCATGGGGTGAACTGGCCTGTCTATCGCTATGCAGAAGTACTTCTTCTTCAGGCTGAGGCGCTCAATGAGCAAGGAAAATCAGGTGAGGCACTAGCATTGATGAATCAGGTTAGATCTAGAGCAGGTTTGGCAGCTTCTACTGCTGCGGGTCAGGCTCAAGTAAGAGAAGCACTCTTTAAAGAAAGAAGAGTGGAACTTGCCTTTGAAAACAAAAGATGGTTTGATATCATGAGGACAGATCGCATTCAGCAAATCATTGTTCCTTATGGACAGCGGATTGTGGCGAATCCTTTGGATTACTATTTCCCACCAATCCCTGGTGCAGTACCAAGAAATAACGTATTCACTAATTTGAGTAAGTTCTATCCTTATCCAGCGGCAGAATCTGAAATTAGTCCATTCTTCTAAGTTGGTTTTCTAAATTGAAATAACCCGACATCTCCTTTTTTAGAAAATTGGTGGTGTTGGGTTATTTTTTTACCAAACCCGAAATAGCAGGACAGTTAAAATCTTGACAAAAAGTAAATAGCCTTCATGAGTGGCTTTCTTTCACTGAAAGAACTTCTCATATTGAATTCTCATAAAATAGAATTTTCAAAAGCGCTTTAAATCCAAAATAATATGTTCCTCAAAAGCACTGTAAAACACCTGTTTTTCTTTGCCTTGATAGCCTCAGTACTCTTGGCTTGTGCAAAGAAAGAAGAAGTCCGGCAGCTCACCGGAAACCCGAAAATTGACAAGCTAAAACTTCCCGATGGGTTTGTGGCAGAATTGCTCTATAGCCCGGGTGAAAATGACCAAGGCTCCTGGGTAGCCATGACCTTTGACGACAAGGGCCGAATGATCACTTCGGATCAATACGGATTTTTGTACCGCTTGGAATTGCCTCCAATTGGCTCTGACACAACGGTAAAACCCAAAGTTGAAAAACTGATTGTTGGCAATGCGCCTGACTCTTTGGTGGGAATGGGCTATGCTCAAGGCCTTCTTTATGCGTTCAACTCACTCTATGTGATGGTAAACCATAATCCTAATGAGAAATTCAGCCAACCTACAGGCCTTTATCGAATTCAGGATTTGGATGGTGATGATCAGTTTGAGACCATTACTCAAATCCGTGAGTTGAAAGGACAGCAAGGTGAACATGGTCCTCACTCCATGAAAGTTACCCCTGATGGAAAAGGAATTTACCTGATTGCAGGTAACCATGTGGATGTGCCAGAGATGAACTCCTATCGTTTGCCTCGCGTGTGGCAAGAGGATAATCTTTTCCCTTTGATCAAAGATCCTAGAGGGCATGCTAATGATCGAATGGCTCCCGGAGGATGGATTGCTCGAATCAATCCAGAAGGCACTGATTGGGAATTGATCTCAGCTGGTTTCAGAAATGCCTTTGACTTTGACTACAATGAGGTAGGGGATATCTTCGCCTACGACGCTGACATGGAATGGGATTTTGGGATGCCTTGGTATCGACCTACCCGTATCAATCATGCTACTAGCGGATCGGAATTTGGCTGGAGAACAGGCAACTCCAAATGGTCTCCCAACTATCCGGATAACCTACCCGCAGTACTTAACATCGGTCAGGGTTCTCCTACCAATGCAATGTTTGGATTTAAAGCCAACTTCCCAAGCAAATACAAAAAGGCACTTTATGCTTTTGACTGGAGCTTCGGGATCATCTATGCGATTCACCTGACTCCAAACGGGGCAACCTATGATGCCACAGCTGAGGAGTTTATTTCAGGTTCTCCACTTCCGCTGACAGACGGGATCATCGGTCCTGACGGAGCGTTTTATTTTGCCACTGGAGGTAGACGATTGGAATCAGATCTGTATCGAGTGACTTATAAAGGTGAGCTCGATGAATATGTTCCATTGACCGAGGCTGACCTGCCTCAAGAAGCTAAGCTTAGAAGAGAATTGGAGCAATATCACAAAGCTGGTGCTCCTGCAGAGGGATTGGAAAAAGCTTGGGCTCAGCTAGGACATGCAGACCGCTATGTGCAATATGCAGCTCGTATTGTGTTGGAACATCAGCCAGTTGATTCCTGGAAAGCCAAAGCTATTGCCGAGACAGATCCTGCCAAAAAGATCCATGCAATCTTGGCTTTGGCTCACCATGCCACCGATGCAGATGCCGCTGCGATGCTTACCAGCTTGATGAAGGTGGATTATAAGGCACTTTCTTCCAAAGAAAAACAAGACATCCTTCGTACCATAGAGGTGATTCTTTACCGCTATGACAAAGGTGCCGAGTCAGTAAAGCAGCAGCTCATCGCCTATTTGGATCCTAATTTCCCAGCCAATGACAACTTGTTGGATCGCTCACTTTCTATTTTGATGGCTCATTTGGATGCGCCAACAGCCGTAGAAAAAACATTGGCTTTGCTTAAGAATGCTAAAGATGATCCGGACTATCAGAAGACCTTTACTTCCTCTTCGGATTTGATTTTCCGAAACCCGCAGTACGGGTTAGACATTGCCAACATGCTGGCTAATGTGCCGCCTGCTCAGGCGACATTCTATGCTACCGTTTTAGGAGGTGCAGACAAGGGCTGGACTCCGGCTCAGCGGGAAGAATACTTCAAGTGGATCAATCATGCCTTGACAGCTTACAAAGGTGGCCGAAGCTATGTGGGCTTCCTCGATCGAGCCAGAAAGATGGCCCTTGCATCTGTGGATAAGGCTGACTTTGAGAAGTACGATGAAATGTCCGGTGGAAAATTACTTACTGCCAGCGGAAATGATATCGCCAACACCGGTGTGCAGCCTGAAGGCCCCGGACGTCGCTGGACCGTGGAAGAAGCAGAACCATTGGTTGCTAATCTGGTAGGCCGCGACCTGGTCAAAGGTAGAGCCATGTATTCCGCAGTCCTTTGCCAGTCTTGCCACACCATGCAGGGTGAAGGCGGGGCGATTGGTCCAGATTTGAGCCAATTAGGAACCCGATTCTCTCCAAAAGATATCTTGGTAGCTACGATCAACCCAAGTGAAACCATCTCTGATCAGTACCATGCAACGGTATTGGAGCTTAAGGCCGGTGGTTCTATCGTAGGTAAGTTGAATGATGAGGATGCTCAGAACTATTACATCTCTCAGAATCCATTTGCTCCAAATGACATCAAAACGGTACCGAAAAACACGGTAGTGTTGAAGAAAAATGCAGAGGTTTCCATCATGATGGGTGGTCTGATTAACCGCTTGAATGAAGAGGAACTAAAAGACCTGATGGCCTACCTGATCTCAGGCGGTAATGCAGATCATCCGGTGTACAAGCAACCTACTGCACAGAAATGATTTCCTTAATTTCAAATAAAACCCTTCTAGCCGTGGCCACCCTGGCCACGGTAGCTTGGGTCAACTTGACCTGCCAGACTCCGGCAGAAAAGGAGGAGCTTCAGGCAGACTTTAAGCCTATTTTCGATGGGAAAAGTCTGGAAGGCTGGGAATATGATCCTGTGTATTGGTCCGTAAAAGATGGAGCCATCGTAGGAGAAATCACTCCGGAGACTGTTCTGAAAAACAACACCTTTATCATCTGGAAAGGTGGAGAACTCGGAGATTTTGAGCTCAAATTGGACTACTGGATTTCTGAAACTGGTAATTCCGGAGTACAATATCGCAGTGATCGGTTTACCGAAGTTCCTTATGCGCTTCGTGGGTATCAAGCTGACATCGATGGAGGCAATCGGTATACCGGCCAAAACTATGAAGAGCGTAAGCGTACTACCTTGGCCTACAGAGGTCAGCAAACCCGCATTACTTCTCAACCCGATTCCATCAAGGAGACCCGCGGTTTTGTGGAGCGCAATGCTTGGAAAGGCTTAAATCTGGTTTCTGAATTGGGTGACCGTGCCGAATTAGGCAACCTGATCAAAAAAGGAGACTGGAATACCATCCATATCGTGGCCAAAGGCAATGTAATGAAGCATTATGTCAACGGTACCTTGATGAGTGAAGTCACGGATGACGATGCCAAAAACCGCATGCTGAAAGGCTTGATGGGATTCCAAGTGCACGTTGGGCCACCGATGAAAGTAATGTTCAAAAATATCCAGTTGAAAAAGTTATAGTGTTAATTGGTTAATAAAGTCAAAAAGGCGCTAGATTAATTTTAGCGCCTTTTGTTTTTAAAGGATTTTTTATTCTCTTTTTTATCAAAGGCAGAATTCTGTTTCCTCTTTTGGCTATCTTAAAGCCAAGCTTTTTCCAGACACCCTTATAGGGCAGGACAGTCTCAGAAAGGCTTTTTTATAGGTTACCTTTTCATTACACTACCCAAAATGACCCTCGGAAATCCCGCAAACTGGAAGCACAAACTCTCCAATTCCCATCAACTGGGAGGTATCGAAACCTATATTTTGGATAATGGACCCGGTCGGGGAGTTCGGATCGCTTGGATCAATACCGGAACCGGCCTACGCTACAAACTGGTGTTGGACAGAGGGATGGATATCTTGGATGCCTTCTACAATGAAAACAGCTTGGCTTGGATTTCTCATGCCGGGTTGACTACTCCGCAGCCATTTTCGAATCAAGGAATTGATTGGCTTAGGACTTTTGGGGGAGGTCTTTTGACCACCTGTGGGCTTTCCAATGCAGGCCCTCCCAATACAGATGAAGGCGGTTCCAGAGGTCTTCACGGTAATTATTCCAATACTCCGGCTGAACTCATTTCGATCAAGCAACCGGATATTTTCACCGAAGATTTAAGCTTTGAGATCGTTGCCAAGGTAAGAGAGACTACGACCTTTGGACCAAGTCTGGAAATGCATCGATCCATTTCAGGTACCATCGGTTCGCCTGAAATCCGAATCAAAGACACCGTGACCAATCGTGGAAATGCGCCTGCACCTCACATGATTTTGTATCATATCAACTGTGGATGGCCATTGATTGATGAGGGTACACGGATTATTTGGCAAGGTGAAAAGAAGGCCAAGGCCACCGATGCCAACAATACAGCATTCAATCGAGAGCACGAATTTACCCGCTGTGCTCCACCCATGGATGAGCATGCCGGGTTTGGAGAAGATGTGGCTTTTATCGATCCAAAGGCAGATAGCAATGATCAAGTGATCTGCGGCTATGCTAATGATCAGCTAGGCCTAGCGTTGAAAATCACCTTTTCTAAAACTCAAATGCCTTGGTTGATCAACTGGCAGCATTGGGGGAAGAATGAGTATGTAACCGCTTTGGAGCCAGCTTCTCATCCGCCAATCGGTCAGGCAGCAGCCAGGGAAAACGGAACCTTGATTCTTTTGGAACCCGGAGAAAGCAGAACTTATGATCTGCTTTTGGAAGTGCTGACAGGTGAAAAAGCGAGGGGATTTACGATTTAAGAATTACGATTTACGACCTTTTCCTTGAATGGAAACCTTGAGCCAAGAACTTCGAACCTTGAACTTTCAGAACATCGAATTTCGAACGCTGAATAACGAAAACTGAAAAAAAATAACTCAATAACCTAATAACCAATACGATGAGTTTAGCAAAAAAGGCCCTGGAACAGGGCGAAGGCATTTTAAGATTGACACCGACTTGGGTTCCTCGTTCTTTCTGCGTTCCAGGAAGACGGATCAAGCTACATCCCGATGATTACTATTCCTTTGGAGGTATGCGTGGAGGAATCGACGAGCGTTGGTTTTCATCTACGACTCCTGCAGAAAATGGCCCTTTGACCTCCAAAAATGAAGGACTGAGCCATATCGCTTACGAAGAAGGAGGTAAAACAGAGCTTTTCCTTTTGAAAGATGCCATTGATGAGTTAGGCGCTGCCATTATCGGTAGCAGGCTTTGGGATCAGTACAAATCCTGGCCGATGTATTCCAAATTTTTTGACAACATGGGTCCACTTCCTCACCACATTCACCCTTCCGATGAGTTTGGTAAGCTGACTAATCAAAACGGAAAGCCTGAAGCCTACTATTTCCCTCCTCAAGTAAACAACCACGGAGGAGATTTTCCTTATACCTTCTTCGGAATAGCTCCGGGTACCAGTAAAGAGACGATCTTGGAATGTTTGAAAAACTTCACCAAAGGCGATAACAAAATCACCAACTACTCTCAAGCATTCCGCCTTCAGCCGGGTACCGGTTGGGATGTGCCTCCGGGAATGCTTCATGCACCTGGATCGCTTTGTACCTATGAACCTCAGAAAGCCTCTGACATTTTCGCGATGTATCAGTCACTGGTGAATGAGGCGATTATTCCTGAAGAATTGCTCTGGAATGCCACTCCAAAAAACCGTTGGGGTGATTATGAATTGCTAGTGGAGATGATCGATTGGGATTTGAATGTGAACCCAAATCTGATGGATAACCACTACATGGAGCCAAAACCGGTGCATGCTGTCGCAGAGATGAATGCAGCGGGCTATCATGAAAACTGGATTTGCTACCGTTCCCATGACTACAGTGCTAAAGAATTGACTGTATTTCCGGGGCAAACTGTGGTCATCAAAGATGCGGCTGCTTACGGCATGATCATGATGCAGGGCTATGGCAAAATGGGTGTGTGGGATATCGAGACTCCTGCTTTGATTCGTTTTGGTCAGCTGACCCATGACGAATACTTTGTATCAGAGGATGCAGCTAAAGCCGGTGTGAAAATCACCAACCTGTCCAAAACTGATCCCATCGTGATGCTGAAGCACTTTGGTCCAAGAAATCCGGATTTGGTGGTTGGCTGAGAAGAAAGACATAAGACATAAGACGCTAGACCTAAGATTCGGAAAAGATGGTTGATGCTGGTACACTTCGGTCTTCCGTCTTCGCTCTCCTGTCTTTCAGCATATTTTCATCGGTCATCCGACAGCGGACATCGGACAAATTTTAACTCAACTATTCAACAATAAACTCAACATAACCATGAACAATTTTCCCAAACTCCACAATGCCACTTGGCCAGGCTTAGTAGGAAAAGGACCGGATTCTGAGCCGGTGATTCCTTTCGATACCCTTCTTTCCATGACTGCCGCTGCCGAAGTCAACGGGGTCAAATTTGATGGAATCGATGTGGGTCTTCTTGAGCCACATTTCAACCTGGATGATCCTGACGAGCCCAAAAGACTTGCCGATAAAGTTGCCAAGCACAACCTCAAAGTGGGTTCACTGGTAGCCCCAATCTGGGCTGGTTCAGCGATGGGTACAGCCGATCAGCGCAAGACCTTTGTAGAGATGGTTCGCAAATCCTGTGAATTCGGACAAAAACTGAAGGAACTGGGAGTGCGAGAATACGGGATTGTCCGAATTGATTCTGCTGCTGGTGTGTCTGACTGGTCAAAAGATCCACTAGGAAACTCAAAACTGATTGCACAAACTTTCCAGGAAGCTGCGGATGTGGCGGCGGGATTTGGAGAAAGACTTGCTGCCGAAGGTGAAATCTGCTGGGGTGGCATGCACAGTTGGAAGCATATGGTGGAGCTTTTGGAAATGACAGATCGGAAAAATGTAGGCTTCCAAGCAGACATGTCTCACACTTTCCTCTATACGATGGGATACAATGCTCCTGAGCATCGTATTCTTCCTGCTGATGCAGATTTGAAAGATCGTGAAGTGATCAAAGCTGCTTTAAAGACAGTAACTGATGCTCTTCGACCTTGGACTATTGATTTCCATGTGGCGCAAAACGACGGTTCTGTGTTTGGCTCAGGTTCACACGACAAGACAGGTCGCCACTGCCAAGCTACCGATCCAAACGGTCTCTTGGACATTGCGCATGATGCTGGATATTGGCTTAGAGATGGTCAAGGTAACCTGACCAAAGCCATGACTCATATCTGTTGGGACGGTTGTATGTTTCCAAACGCGGTCATGGAAAAGCAACAGACTTGGAATGATATCCTCGCGGCAATGGTCAAGGTGCGGAACGCACATGGTTGGTAAGGCCGATAGGATTTACGAAGGCAGATTTACGATTTACGAGATCAAAATTAGAGTTGAGACTGAATTTCTATTTCATGCTTAATTGAGATTAAAATCTGGTTTCAATCTGAAGATGCTCTTTTCAATGCTGGTTCTCCTATTTTAAAATCTTTCAATCTTAACATCTTTCAATTATGAGTAATAAAAAACAAATCCGAGTAGGTCTGATCGGTACGGGACTGATGGGCCGAATCCATACCAATGGCTACAAGCGTTTGGCTGACTTCTTCCCGGAATACGAATATGTTCCTGTGCTTCAGGCTTGCTGTTCCAGACGTGAACCCAATGCCAAAGCCTTTATGGAGCGATGGGGTTATGCCTCTTACGAAACTGACTGGAGAAGAATCATTGAGCGGGACGATATCGATGCAGTGGACATTTGTACACCCAACGATACCCATGCTGAAATCGCGATTGCTGCGGCTAAAGCAGGAAAAATGATTCTCTGCGAAAAGCCATTGGCTAGAACAGTAGCTGAGGCGGAAGGTATGCTTAAAGCTGTAGAAGAAGCTGGAGTGAAAAATACCGTGTGGTACAACTATAGAAGGATTCCGGCGGTGACTTTGGCTAAAAATATTGTGTCTTCGGGCAAATTGGGCAAGATTTTCCATTACCGAGCAAACTTCCTTCAGGATTGGACGATCAATCCTGATCTTCCACAAGGTGGAGATGGTACTTGGAGATTGGATGTGGAGTCGGCTGGTTCAGGCGTGACCGGTGACTTGCTGGCCCACTGCGTGGATACCGCGATGTGGATCAATGGAGGTATCAAAGATGTGTCGGCTGTGACAGAGACCTTTGTGAAGGAGCGTGTACACCAAGGAACGGGACAAAAGCAAGCAGTAGGAATTGACGATGCCTGTATTTTCCATTGCCATTTTGACAACGGATCCTTGGGGCTTTTCGAAGCTACCCGCTATGCTCGTGGACACAAGGCACTATATACGTTAGAAATCAACGGAGAGCATGCTTCGATCCGATGGGATTTGCATGATATGAACCGATTAGAATACTTCGATCACAGTGACGAGGGCAAGGTCCGAGGCTGGAGATCCATTCATATCACAGACGGAGATCATCCTTACATGCACCGTTGGTGGATACCGGGAACCTCCATTGGATACGAGCATTCCTTTATCCATCAGGTAGCAGACTTCTTCCACAGCCTGCAATCAGGGGAGCCATGTCATCCGACGTTCAGAGATGCTTTTGAAACACAGAAAGTATGCGAAGCAGTCTTGGATTCGGCTCGTGATCGAGCTTGGAAGGACACCGGCGTAGAGTGGGTAGAGAAAGTCTGAAATCTGAAGTCTAAAATGTGAAATCTGAAAAGGCCCAAATCGAAAGGTTTGAGCCTTTTCTATTTTGGAAAGTTTATCCCTAGCGAAGTGCCTTGAATCCCAGCCATCTTTCCCCTAATTTGACCTAATCCAAAAGACTAAATGACCATGCAAAAGCTGTATTACTTGTTTGTTTTATCATTAGGAATGCTTTTTTCCTGCCAATCTCAAACCCAAAAAGAGGAGAGTAAATCAGACTCATCAGCGGTGGCACTTGAGGAAGGTGTACAGATGATTCCTATTCAGACTCCTAAAGGAGAATTTAAGGTATTTACCAAGCGGGTAGGAGCTAATCCTACCATGAAGGTGCTGCTTCTCCATGGAGGACCAGGCATGACCCATGAGCAATATGCCAATTTCAAGGATTATTTTCCTCAGGAAGGAATTGAGTTCATTTGGTATGACCAATTGGGTTCGGCACATTCCGATCAGCCGGAGGATTCCACCCTTTGGACGATTGATCGGTTTGTGGATGAAGTGGAGCAGGTTAGAATGGCCTTGGGATTGAATAAGGATAACTTTTACCTACTGGGCCAGTCTTGGGGAGGAATGCTGGGGATGGAATACGCCCTGAAGCATCAGAATAAACTCAAAGGACTGATTATCTGTAACATGATGTCGAGTTTGGATGAGTATGAGAACTATGCCAAGGAAGTTTTAGGGCCTCAGATGCCAAAGGAGGTTTTTGCTGAAGTGATGGAGATCGAGCGAAAGGGTGATTTCGAAAATCCCCGTTACATGGAGCTGCTTGGAGAGCACCATTACCCTCAGCATGTCCTTCGCAGACCTCCCAATGAATGGCCGGAAGAAATCAACCGAATGATGTCCCAAGTCAACCCCAATGTCTATGTCTTTATGCAGGGCTACAGCGAGTTTGGAATTACTCCGGGTGCGAGTCTGAAAGGTTGGGATATCAAGGATCAGCTGAAAAATATTACAGTTCCTACTCTGGTTGTGGGGGCCACTCACGATACGATGGATCCCAAACACAAGGAATGGATGTCCAAGCAAGTAGCCAATGGCCGATTTTTACTTTGTCCCAATGGCAGCCACTTGAGCCAATACGATGATCCGGAGCACTTTTTCCCAGGTGTGATCCAGTTTATCAAAGAAGTGGATTCGGGAAGTTTTGGAAAGTAAGGCTTCCACCCTCCAAGGGTTTTGATCCCTTGGAGGGTTTGTTTTTACATTTATTCGTTTGAAAAAGTGTTGAGTTTTACATTTTTTCATTTGAAAAAGTGTGGAGACTACATTTTTTCAAACGAATCTTGGAATCTCAATTCGCTAAATCCTAAAGAAAATCCCCTTTCTATACAGGAAATAACAGAGTCCCCACATTGCAGCCAAGGCTCCGAGGGAAGCCATCAGAAACAGTCCGTGTTCTCCGAATCCCATCCAGCCAAAGATCCCTCCGGTGAAAATCCCCACCGTCTTATTCATCCATCTTCCCAGCATTTCGGCAAACAGGTAGATGAAAATTGAATTCATTCCCACGATCAAAAATGGGAAAATGCCTTTTCTACGGTTTTTTACATCTACCCTCCAGTAGAAAAAAGCCAAAGCGACTAAGGCCCAACCCCCTGAGGCAAATACAAAGGAAACTGTACTGATTCGCTTGATAATCGGGGTGATACCTGCCAAATCCAACCCGTAGCCGATCACCAATCCGGCAATTCCGGCCAAGGCAATGGTTTTGATTTTATCGGAAGCGGGCTTTGCCGAAAGCAGCAGATTCCCGCAGATGGCTCCCCAAATCGTGTGTGCAGCCGTCGGCAGGGCATTGATTGCTACCCAGCCGCCCCGATTGATTTTGCCCATCAGGAGTTGGTCGATCGAGTTGCCAAAATTGGTACCGTGCTCAAATGGAACTTCCGGATTGTAAGCTCGATAGAGGATTTCGGTCAGTGCCAAAAGACTCAAAGAAACTCCAAGCTGAACTTTCCAACCTTTCGTCAATAAGAAGTAAGTCACCAAAACGGTGAAGGATAATTGGGTCAGGACATTCCAAAGCTCAAAAACCATTTTACCTGAGTACACACAATGGAGTCCTGTACCAAACAGGAAAAGGATCAAACAGCGTTTCAAAATATGCAAGGTCACTTTGCTTCGATCTTCAGAAAGTGCCAGTCTTTTATTTAGTGAAAATGGCATGGCCACACCTACGATAAACATGAAAAAGGGCTGGATCAAATCCCAAAACCGCAACCCGTTCCACTCATGATGGGTGAATTGGAGGAAAAGCGGATGTAAACTATGTCCCTCTGGAAAAAGCTCCAACAACGCATCGTAAACCAAGGCAGCCTCGGCTACCAATAAAAACATGGTCAGGCCACGGTAGACATCCAGTGAAACCAATCGCTGGGTGGGGTTGGGAGAAAGTGCAGTCATAGTGAGGTTAATGGGTTGATCTGAAGATAAAAAATGCTGTGCTAACCTCGTTAAAATTGTGATAAACGGAGCGGTGAAATTCCTTTTTACAAAAGAATATTCTGAAAAGATCGCTTCGAATAGCTGGGATTATATCAATTGATACACCGCTACAAAATGTGCTGCTGTGCCGCCCAATACAAACAAATGCCAAATGGCGTGGTAATAGAGCTTTTCACTTTTCACATAAAAGAAAACCCCAATGGTATAGCTCAGCCCACCCAATCCAATCCAAGTGAGCGTATCCCAAGAGATTTTTTCCACCAAATCCTGGATAAAAAAGACTGCCAGCCAGCCCATAGTCAAGTAGATGACGACCGAAAGCGTTTTGAATTTTCCAGTGAAAAAAAGCTTGAAAAACGTTCCAATTAGCACTGAGCCCCAGATAATGCCAAGGAAAATAACGGCTGTTTCCATCTTTAAAATGGATAAAATCATGGGCGTGTAAGATCCTGCTATCAAAAAATAAATCGACACATGATCCATGACTTGGAGTCTGGATTTCTTCTTTGGATTCTTTGCCGCATGGTAGGCAGTCGAAAAGCCATATACCATCACTATTCCCAAGCTGAAAGTCGCTGCTCCGATCCATGCCCAAGGTTTTGTAGATTCAAAAGCATGGCTCAAAAGAAAAGGAATTCCGATCGTGCCCAAAATCAAACCTATGCCATGCGACCAGGCATTTGCCCATTCTTCATCGGTTGTCTGAGCTCTTTTTGGGGTTTTTGAAACGCTTTGAAAAGGCATTTTTCGGTAGATTGTGGAGTCAATTTAGCTTTAATGCAAAGAAAAAGGCCTATCCTTTTTGAGAATAGGCCTCGAAGACGATTAAATCTTGTGATTAGAACTGCGTTTTGAACTGATCCATTTTCTGAGTCACCTGAGTATCCACAGGGAAAGAAACTTTGACACCTTCCCAAGCCATGGTGATGATAGCTGTTTTGTTGTCATTGGCTGAGATGTGGTACTGTAGACGCTCCGTATTTCCTCCTCTTTCGGTGGTCGCTTTGAAAGCTACGGCATCGTCTTTAGCAACAGCTTCTTCGTCGATTTTGCCGTCTTTCATGTAAGAGAAAACAGATGCCGCTTTGCTGTTCAAATGTACCGTCCAATCGCCGGATGCTGTCGGAGTCATGAAGATGGAATATTTCCCAGCTCTTAGATTTTTGCCTCCTACGCTGACCCCTGTGCTGAATTCGATTACAGTCTGTGCATTGGCACCGGCTCTCCAAGTGACATCATATTTTTCGATTTCACCGAAGATTTTGCGGCCTTTCACAGCCGGAGAGGAATAATCAATGCTGATTTTGGTGAAACCTACATTCTGAGAAACATGCGCTGCAGGGCTCAAAGCTGGCTGCTGAAGTTGCGCAAATGCTGCAAAAGAGGAGGTAATCAATAGCGCGAAGGCCAGAAAAAAGAGTTTGGAGTTTTTCATGATTTGTTTGATTTGGGTTTTGCTTTGTGAAGCTAACAAAAAAAAGAGGAGGTTGTTTCTCGGTCAATAATTTGGCAGATACCTGATTTTTGTCACCCTTTTTCAGGTTGCTGTTGACTAGGTTTAATAACACTAATCAATGTGCTATGAAAGACTTGATTATTCATTTTAATGAGTTGCGAATAGGAGATGTCGGTAAGGTGGGAGGTAAAAATGCTTCTTTAGGAGAAATGGTTCAGCAGCTTCAGCCCCTTGGAATTCAAATCCCTAATGGATTTGCAGTGACTGCGGATGCATTTCGATTTTTTCTTGAGGAAAATAAACTCACTCCATTTATTTCTGAATCCTTGTCAGAATTGGACAAAGATCAATTTTCCAATCTTAGACAAGTATCCCAAAAGATCAAAGAATGCTTATTGGGTGCAAATATTCCCGAAGTGCTGATCTCAGAAATTGTGAAGGCTTATCGGCTGCTTTGTGAAGAAGCTGGAAGGGAAGTGGAGCTGGCAGTCCGTAGTAGTGCCACAGCCGAAGATTTACCGGGTGCGAGTTTTGCCGGTCAGCATGATTCTTTTTTGAATATCAAGGGGGAAAAGGAGCTTTTGGATAAGGTTAAGGCTTGTTTTGCTTCTCTTTATAATGCTCGAGCGATCAAATACCGACACGACAAAGGATTTGACAAGCATGTAATCGCCTTGTCGGTAGGCGTTCAAGTCATGGTTCGTGCTGATTTGGCCAGCAGTGGAGTGATCTTTACCATTGAGCCTGAGACAGGTTTTGATAATGCAGTCCTGATTACCGGGTGTTGGGGGTTGGGAGAAAATATTGTCCAAGGGGCGGTGATTCCAGATGAGTATTTGATTTTCAAACCTTCCTTGGAGAAAGGTAAAAGAAGCATTATTTCCAAAAAGGCAGGTTCCAAAACCAAAACCATGATTTATTCCAAGCATGGAGGTGTGGTCAATTTGGATACAGAGCCAGCCAAGCAGCGGTTGCTGGTGTTAAATGATCAGGAAGTAGAGACCTTGGGAAAATGGGCCGTGGCTATCGAAAAGCACTATAAAATGCCCATGGATATTGAGTGGGCTAAGGATGGCTTAAACGGTGAACTTTACATTGTCCAAGCCAGGCCTGAGACGATTCATTCGGGAAAGGATCCCTTTTTGCTCAAAGAATACGCTCTTATCGAGACCGGGCATTTGCTGTCTACGGGCTATGCGATTGGTAGCGGAATTACAACAGGAAAGATCAAACGTCTCAAATCACCCGCTGAATCCCACTTGTTGGAAAAGGATGAAATTCTCCTGACTGAAATTACCAATCCGGATTGGGATCCCATCATGAAAAAGGCAGCTGCGATCATCACATCCAAAGGGGGGCGGACCAGTCACGCAGCTATCGTAGCCAGAGAAGTTGGTGCTTTGGCGATTGTGGGAGCAGAAAATGCCCTTGAAACTTTACAAACTGGGGATTTGGTGACCATCGATAATGCTTCGGGAAAGATCGGAAAAGTTTATTCCGGCAAACTCAAGTGGAAAGAGACCCAACACAACTTCCGAGGCATGCAGATGCCGAAGACCAAGCCCATGTTCATTTTAGCAGATCCTGATAAAGCCTTTGATCTTTCCTTTTTCCCCAATCAGGGAGTTGGCCTGATGCGGATGGAATTTGTGATATCCAAAAGCATCCGTATACATCCCATGGCTTTGGCCCATTTTGATCAGTTGAAAAATCAGGAGGACAAGACCATGATTGAGTCGCTCTGTCAGGATTATTCAGATAAAAAGGAATATTTCGTGGATAAGTTGGCTCAATCGGTAGCGACTATAGCGGCAGCTTTTTGTCCGAAAGATGTCATCCTCCGAATGAGTGATTTCAAGTCCAATGAATACTCGAATTTGATTGGCGGAAAGCAGTTTGAAGAAAATGAGGAGAATCCAATGCTTGGTTTCCGTGGCGCTTCCCGTTATTACCATGAGCGGTATCGGGAAGGCTTTGCCTTGGAATGTGCCGCGGTGAAGCGAGTGCGGGAAGAGATGGGCTTGGAAAATCTGAAAGTGATGATTCCCTTTTGCAGAACTCCCGAGGAAGGCAAAAAAGTTCTCGACTTGATGGAGTCCTTGGGGTTGAAAAGTGGTAAAAATGGCCTTGAAATTTATGTCATGGCGGAGATTCCATCCAATGTCATTCAGGCAGAGCAGTTTGCTGACCTATTCGATGGATTTTCGATCGGTTCCAATGATCTTACTCAACTCACCTTGGGCGTGGACCGGGATTCGGAAGTGTTGGGTGAACTATTTGATGAAACTAATCCATCTGTAAAGTGGATGATTTCAGAAGTGATCCGTGTGGCTAAGGCCAAAGGAAAAAAGATCGGGCTTTGTGGACAAGCACCAAGCGATCGCCCCGAATTTGCCAAGTTTCTGATTGAGCAGGGAATAGACAGTATTTCTTTCAATGCCGATGCGTTGCTCAAAGGGATTGAGAATATGTTGGAAGCAGAGCGGTAGTGATCAGTTAGCAGTCTCAGGTTCCAGTTTTTGAAGCGGAAAATGATTGTTTTAGTGTATAAAGTCTTATTGCGATTTAAAAGAAATTCTGACAACCTGATAACAGGACAACCAGACAACGCCTACCTCTAAAAAGAAAACAACTATGAAAAAGCTAGAAAATAAAGTAGCCCTTGTCACTGGGGCAGCTTCTGGGATGGGAAAAGCGATCGCACTGCTTTTTGCCAATGAAGGTGCTAAGGTGATCGTTGCAGATTTGACTGCTGCCGATGCGGAAGAAGTCGCCGATCAGATCCGTCATACAGGTGGTCATGCCCTAGGCTTGAAATGCGACGTATCTGATGAGGAGCAAGTGAAACGGATGGTGCATGGCGCGATTCATGAGTTTGGAACTCTAGATATCCTCGTCAATAATGCCGGCATCATGGACAATTTTATGCCCTTGGAAAAAGTCACGGATAATATTTGGGAAAAAGTCATGGCGGTGAATGTAAATGGCCCTTTCTACGCCAGCCGATTGGCGATTACCCAAATGCTCAAACAAGGAAAGGGCGTAATCATCAATATTGCCTCGGTTGGCGGTATATCTGGTGCAAGGGCAGGTTTGGCTTACACCACTTCCAAGCATGCCCTAATCGGCATGAGTAAAAATATCGGGTTCATGTATGCCAAAAAGGGAATCCGCTGCAATGTCATCGCGCCCGGAGGAGTCAATACCAACATCATGCGCGATGCCCAGCCGGATCCCGAAGGGGCAGCGCTTTGCAGTAGTGGGGCTGGTTCCATGCCTCGAATGGGAGAATCGGATGAGATTGCCAATGTCGCTTTGTTCCTTGCCTCGGATGATTCTTCCTTTGTCAATGGTGAGGTAATTGTGGCAGATGGAGGTTGGTTGGCGTATTAAGTCAGCTATTTTGGTAATTTGGAGCTAAATGCTTGGCTCCAAATTCTATGCTTCATGACATTAGAATACCTCAGAGACTATTGTCTCTCCTTGCCCCATGTGACCGAGGATACTCCCTTTGATGCCAATACGCTTTGTTTTCGGATTGGAGGGAAGATTTTTGCCATTATTGATATGGAAGTATTCGATTATGCCAATCTGAAATGCGATCCCGAACGCTCCATTGAACTTAGGGAACAATACCCGGGAATCACTCCAGGATACCACATGAATAAAAAGTGGTGGAATTCAGTCAGCGTTCGTGGCAATGTACCCGATCCTCTGATTCTTGAATTAACCCGGCACAGTTATGACTTGGTTTATTCATCTTTGCCGAAGAAAATTCAAACTGAATTAAATCCATGACCTTCCTTTCTATCCGTCACCTGTCCAAATCCTACGATTCCCATGTGGCTTTGCATGATTTTTCATTGGAATTGGCTCGAGGTGAATTTTTGTCTATTGTGGGAGAAAGTGGTTCGGGGAAAAGCACCCTGCTGCGGATGATTGCGGGATTGATGACCCAAAGTGGAGGAGAAGTGCTTTTGGAAGAGAAACTCATTGAAAATCCATCCCAAAAACTTTTGCCTGGCTATGATGAAATTAAACTCATCCACCAGGATTACCAGCTTTTCCCCAACTCTACCGTGGAGGAAAATATCAGTCGCCCCCTACTTCAATACGATGCCAAGTATCGAGCGCAGCGTGTCAACCGACTTATGAGTCAGTTGGGATTGGAAAGTTACAAGGACCGTCTCCCTCGTCAACTCAGTGGAGGACAGCAGCAAAAAGTGGCCATTGCACAGGCTTTGGCTGTGGAGCCCGAGGTGTTGCTTTTAGATGAACCTTTCAGTCACCTAGATGCCATTCAGAAGCGAAAGCTGATTTTTGAGCTAAAAGAATTACTCAAGGAAATGGGGACCACGGTCATTTTTGTGACCCATGATTTAGATGATGCTTTGAGATTGACAGATTCACTCTTGATTTTGCAAAAGGGAAAAGTGGTCCAAAAAGGGAACTCCAAAGTCCTTTGCGAGCATCCCAAATCCCGCTATGTGGCCAGACTTTTTTCCCCAATCAATCAAATTCCCGATCGATTCAACAGTTATGTTCGACCTTCGGATGTGCGGCTTCGCACCCGTGGCGAACTAATCGGTCATGTGGTAGATCTGAGATATTTGGTTCATTATAATTCCCTTTTGATCCGCCTACGAGATGGTGGGCATATCTGGGAAGTGGATGATTCGATGAGAAGATACCAAGTTGGCGATCGGGTCTACTTGCACTTCGATGAGGAAAAAGTATTGGTGCTTAAATCTTAGGTAGCCGCAAAGGTCACAAAGAGAAAAAATGAGGACACAAAGAGATTTTTAAGTGATCAGTGTTCAGTAAGCAGTGATCAGTCCTCTTTGAAACTGACCACTGTTAATTTTCTTTGCGAACTCTTTAAAAACTTTGTGCCCTTGGAGGTTAAAAGCTGCCTACTGCGACTGTTTACTGATCACTCAATCATGCGCCCCATGCTCTCCATGGACATGGCCATGCTTGATTTCTTCTTTAGTAGCTTCGCGTACCTCAAGGATATTCCCTTCGAAATGCAGATCAAAACCTACCAAAGGATGATTGAAATCCAAGAGTAACTGATCACCCAAATCTTTTAGGATTTTAGCCTGCATGCTGTAACCGTTTTCATCCATTAGTGGGAGAAAATTTCCTTCCTCGAGCATCTCCGGAGAAAATCCACGCTCGCCTGAAAACTGCTCTTTTGGCAAGGTAATGATCAACTCATCGTCTGCTTCGCCATAGGCATCCGCCATAGTCAAGGTGAATGAAAAGTCTTCGCCTTCTTCCTTCCCTGCCAGCAGCTCTTCAAATTTCTCAGGCAGGCCGCTCATTCCGAACAGGAAATAAAATGGATCTTCCTCATCGCGGACCTCCACGCTGAAGGGTGCTGACTCAATATCGTCCTCCTCTTTGCTGACCTTGAGTTCGTAGGTCAAGCCTACCACAGTATTGGTATTAATTTTCATAAGTGAGATGGTTTACTTGGTAAGGCCGTATTTCAGGCGGATTCGGAGTCTTTCTTTGAGCACGTCCCATTTGCTTTTGGGGGTAGAGCTGCGCAAAGGCTTTGCAGAGCGAAAGACAAAGTATTGGTAGTCTTTTTCTTCAAAGAAAAGCCCGTAGGTTTCCATCTTTTCCAGATAAAAACCATTGGCCGTAATATTTTTGATCAGGTCTCCCGAGTCCAAAGGCTGGTCGATCACTTGAAGCTTTTCTGGTTCATTGTCAATCATCCATTGCAAATATCTCGGCGCAGGGATGTGGATGAAAATGACCGAATCGGCGTGGGAATGCTTTTGGATATTCTGGAAAAGACGAAAATGCTGATCTACCGGAATGTGCTCCAGTACATCGGGAAACACGAAGAAATCGAAGGTTTCTCCCTTCTTGTCAAAATCGGACATGTCGGAAACCTCAAAACCGAGGTTCTTCTGATCTTTCCAAAGGACCTTGGCTTTTTCAATACTTTCCGGAGAAATATCCACTGCCAAAACTTTTCCTTGGGGAACTTGAGTAGCTAAAAGATGAGAAACGGTACCGATACCACAACCCACTTCCAAAATCCGGTGATTGGCTTGAAGGCCAGCCTTTTTCACCTTATCCAAAATGCTCAGGTGGCGGGAATTGATTCCTGTTTTTGCCTGCTTTTCGACAAATTGATCGTAAAAGCTGACGACTTTTTCTTTACCCTCAGACTGCTGCATCGGATTTTTTGTAAGTGATGAATATTCCTCCAAACAAGGCCAAGACGATCAGGTATTGGAAAATAACCATTGGCATCTTGGTCGCATAATAGCTCTTGGGAGCAAAGGTAAAGACAATTTCATGGGAACCCTGAGGAATTTCCAATCCTCTTAGCAGGTAATTGACCCGAAGGATTTTGGCTTCTTGACCGTCGATGGTGGCAGTCCAGCCCGTCGGATAGTGGATTTCTGAGAATACTGCCAATCCTCCCTGAGTCATTTCAGCTTGGTATTTCAATTCGTTGGGGCTGTTTGCGGTGAGAGTTACCTGTCCAAACCCCGCCTTCACCGAACCAAATTCGGAAGCATTCAGTGTAGCTTGGGTTTTGGTATTCAATTTTGCCAGTTGATCCATCTCTTCCTGATTGGTGGAGACAGGGATAATTTCAGTCGGTACCCAAGCAGGTCCATTGGCTTCGGGATTTTCAAATACTCCGTTTGCCTCGTTTCCTGCAATCAGGTACTTGGTGTTGAGCATATTCATCGTGCCGGTTGCCTGCCAGTCAAAAGTGCCTTCCTGCGCTTTCTTCACAAACTCCTCCAATTCAAACTGAAGACGATTGTCGACCAAGTCCTGGTAGCGACGCAGCTTTGCGCCGTGATATCCTCCCAAGCTGTTGAATCGGTAGCTGGTGCGGGCGCCTTGGGTCAGCCCTTCGGTGAGGGGAAGAACTCGGAAATAACCCTTGTCTTGGGCAATGGATTGCTCGGCTGGAGTCTCTGCGAAAAACTGTCTGGATGGGTTTCCTTGGAAAGACTCTTCATTTAAGTAGCGACGGTTGATCGTCCACACGTCGATCGTGATCAGTGCGATCAGTCCGGCTCCGAGAATGAGTTCGGAGATTTTCCCTTTCAGATAAAAATAAATCAGCCCGATGGAAAGGGCTACAAAGGCAAAGCTTTTCCAAGCCGAGGCAGAAAGCATATTCTTTCGGTCGGTCTTCAGCGCAGTGACTAACCAATCCGGAAAATTACCATCTGCAGCTCCTTCAAATCGGAAAAATACTCCTGCTGCAACAGCCAAAATCAAGGTCAAACCGGCCACAATTCCTCCGGAAATTAGCAGTGGCTTGAGCTCCTTGGTTTTGGCAAGTCTTTCTAAGGCGATCATTCCCAAAACAGGAACAGCAAAAAGCGTCATGCCAAGTGCCATGGACACTGCCCGAAACTTGTTATACCCCGGTAAAATGTCAAATAACAGGTAGTTGAACCAAGCCAGATTTTTCCCCCAACTCAGCATCAAGGAGAGCACGATGATGGTGCCAAAGGTGATCAGACTTTCTTTTGGTGCAGCCCAAATTCCCAAAACCGCCAAGAACACCAAGATCACGCTGCCATAAATCGGTCCTCCGGTAAAAGGCTGATCGCCCCAATACGTGGGAGCACCTTTAATAAATCCATTGATTTGTGCTGCATCGATTCCTTGACCTCGAAGGGCCTTTTCGGATGCAGAATCTTTGGGAAGCGGGGTATTGCTGCCACCTCCATAAAAGTCAGGTATGACCAAGGTCAGGGTCTCTACAATGCCGTTTGACCAACCAAACGCATAGTCCTTGTCCAAGCCAGCTGAGGCTGTTTCCAAGGTTGCTTTTCCTCGGGTAGAGTAAGGGCTGTATTCGAGGGCAGTGGCCAGTCTTCCTAGGTTTCCCCCCACGGCCAAAATAGCTCCGATAACCAAAAATCCGATGGTTTTGGATAGCCCACCGACACCTTCTTTTTTCCAATCAAACACCAGCCGAACGATCACATAAATCACAGAAATGATCAGTGTGTAGTAGGTAATTTGGAGGTGGTTGAATTTGAGTTGAAGCAAAAGTCCTAGTGCCAGAAGGGCAGCTCCGAGGATTCTCTTTCGATCAAAAGCCAAGTGAATACCGGCCAGAATCAATGGAATCAGGCAAACTGCCCAGATTTTTGCATTGTGACCGGCTTCCAGAGAAAGTAGATTGTAGGTATTGAAAGAAAAAGCAATTGCCCCAGCGATAGAGAAAATCGGTCGGACATGGAAGCTCAGCAGCAAAACATACATTCCAAGCATTCCGAAAAAGAGTCCGTTGATCGGGTGGGGAAGGCCTACAGTCAGAACAGAGATCAGGAGATTGGTGATGTCTCCTGCGAACTCAAGGGAGATGAAGTAAGTGGGCATCCCGCCAAACATGCGGTTGGTCCAGAGTGCTTGCTCACCGGTGGCCGCACGGTAGTCCAGGACTTCTTTGGCCGAACCTTCCCATTGGAGGATGTCACCTTGGAAAATGATTTTCCCGTCAAATACCATTGGAGAAAAGTATAGGACAACGATTAGGTAAAACAGGATGACCCCAAGCAAATGGGGAAGAATGTCTTTCTGAAATTGGAGTTTCATGCCGGCCGTGAGCTACGTTTAGCGTGCAAATTAGGGATTTCGGGGGAAAGAGTGAGAAGGAGTACAGCCACAGATGCACAGATTTTAGATTTGGGGGTTTTCCCACAGATTTTTCACTTCTTCCGTCTCCGCCTGCCCGCCGCGGCGGGGTCTCCCGTCTTCCCGCTTTCTCCCGCAAATCAACGCAGAAAAACTCGCTGATTAGCGCAGATTTTTTAATCGAGTTGGCTTCGACTTCGCTCAGCCTGACCACGATCTGAGTGATTAGAATTCATCGGTCATTCGACACCTGTGATGAGCGGAGTCGAATCATCGGACTCCAAACTCCTTCCGTCTTCGGTCTCCCGTCTTCCCGATTTCTCCCGCAGATCAACGCAGAAAAACTCGCTGATTAGCGCAGATTTTTTACTCGAGTTGGCTTCGACTTCGCTCAGCCTGACACACAATCTGAGAGCTTAGAATTCATCGGTCTTCTGTCATCCGACACCTGTGGTGAGCGGAGTCGACAATCGGACAGCCCAGCACACTCCTTCCGTCTTCGGTCTCCCGTCTTCCAGCATCGGTCATCGGTCATCCGACAACTGTGGTGAGCGGAGTCGAACCATCGGACTCCAAACTCCTTCCGTCTTCGGTCTCCCATCTTCCCGCTTATTTCCCACATATTTTCCTTCCCAAACGCCCAAATTGATTACTTTTGCACCAAATAGCCGAAAAGCAGCATGTTTGATAATTTAAGTTTGAAGCTGGACCGGGCTTTCAAAACCCTGAAAGGAACCGGAAAAATCACCGAAATCAACGTCGCATCTACCGTAAAGGAGATCAGAAGAGCCCTGATCGATGCCGACGTCAACTATAAAGTAGCCAAGGAAGTCACCGACAAGATCAAAGACGAGGCCATGGGCCGGGACGTTTTGATCTCCGTTTCTCCGGGTCAACTCTTGGTAAAAATCACCCAAGAGGAGCTGACCAAACTCATGGGAGGTTCCAAAGTGGACATCAAACTCAGTGGAGATCCTGCTGTGATCCTGATCTCGGGTTTGCAGGGTTCGGGTAAGACGACGTTCACCGGAAAGCTCGGTAGCTTTTTGAAGAGACAGGGCAGACAGGTGCTATTGGTGGCCTGTGATATCTACCGTCCTGCGGCGATTGATCAGCTGAAAGTGCTCGGGGAGCAGATCGGTGTAGAGGTCTATGCCGAACCTGAAAATAAAAATGCGCTTCAGATCGCCAACAATGCGATAGCCTATGCGAAGAAGACCGGCAAAAAGACTGTTGTAGTCGATACTGCGGGTCGTTTGGCGGTGGACGAGCAAATGATGAAGGAGATTGAGGAGCTGAAAAAAGCACTTAATCCCTCCGAGACACTTTTTGTCGTAGACTCGATGACGGGTCAGGATGCGGTGAATACGGCCAAGACTTTCGACGAGCGTTTGGATTTTGATGGGGTAGTCCTGACCAAATTAGACGGTGATACGCGTGGTGGTGCGGCGATTTCTATCCGTCACGTTGTCAACAAGCCGATCAAATTCATCTCCACAGGTGAAAAGATGGAAAACCTCGACGTCTTCCATCCTGACCGTATGGCGCAGCGAATCCTCGGCATGGGTGATGTGATCTCCCTCGTGGAGCGAGCCCAGCAGTCTTTTGATGAGGACGAAGCGAAGCGAATCAACGCCAAAATCCGTCAGAACAACTTCAACTTTGACGATTTCCTTTCTCAGCTCGAGCAGGTGAAAAAGATGGGTAACATCAAGGACCTGATCGGAATGATTCCTGGAATGGGAAAGGCGATGAAAGGCTTGGATATTGATGATGACTCGTTCAAGCCAATCGAAGCGATCATCCGCAGTATGACTCCAAAGGAGCGTCAGAATCCGGACATCATCGATGGACGTCGAAGAAAGCGCATTGCTGACGGTTCGGGCAGGACGATCACCGAAGTCAACAACCTCATGAAGCAGTTTGACGACATGCGCAAGCTAATGAAGCAGATGAACAAGATGGGTGGCGCCAAGCAGGCTTTGGGCCGTATGGTGCCTCCGGGAATGGGAAGAAGGTAAGTCGATTTTCGATTTTGGATTTACGATTTACGAGATTGATATGGGAATAACCCCATTTTACCCGATCAGAAATGGTCGGGTTTTTATATTCAAATTTTATCGAGGCAAATAGATAGTTACGATTATATCAGCCCCTATGGGACTTTAGCTTTCTGCCTTTCAAGAAAAACTTACTTTTCTCAACTTCCTAACTCCCCAACTTCCCTGCCCTAATACAGCGTCTTATCCCCCTTTTCTTTCCAAAGCTCAAAAGCTTTTAAGCTTTCCTCCCGCATCATAGCAATCATTGGGATCTGCCGCTTTTCAGGAGTGATTTCAATTTCCTGATAGATAAACTCATCGTCAAATCCCGCATCGGCAGCGTCCTCTTTGGTGCAGGCGTAGAAGACTCTGGCAGGTCTTGCCCAAAAAATCGCACCCAAACACATCGGGCAGGGTTCACAAGAAGTATAGACTTCGCAGCCTTCGAGTTGGAAGTGGTTCAGATTTTTGCAGGCCTCCCGAATGGCGACTACTTCAGCGTGGGCGGTGGGATCGTTTGTTCTTAGGACCATGTTGGAGCCATGACCGATGATCGCTCCGTCTTTGACGATCACACAGCCAAAAGGGCCACCATTGCCGGCGAGCATCCCGTTTTTTGCCAATTCGATGGCTTGGCGCATAAAGGTTTTTTGGGAATTGGTCATAGGATAAAGATAGTGATCAGTAGAAAGTGTTCAGTGTTCAGTCGCAGTGGGCAGCATTGGAAGTCAGAAAGATAAAGTGAGAAAGCCGAAAAAGTAAGCAGTGATCAGTCACAGTGGTCGAATCTATCCTCATCGAGAGGAGCAAAACTCAAAGCCAAAGTTTTTTTTGGAGGGCACACCTGAGATGAAGCGATCTTTTGCACTTCACATTAAATTCTGAAAGCTAAAAGGTTGGGAATTAAAATTCGGAGTAGATCTGTTTTTTAGCCTTCTCAATTCAGCGTTCATACTTTTAACGACCTCCCCACTGAGACTGACCACTTCCAACTTCCTACTGACTCAACTTATCCACCTACTCAAAAACTCCAAGAAAGGATCTTTGTAATTGTCACCGACGGCGATCTGATGGTTGCCGATTTGGATCACGTTTTTGGATACGGAGTCAATATGGTCGAGCGCCACGATAAAGGAGCGATGCACGCGCATGAATTTGTCTGATGGAAGCAATTCCTCCATGTTTTTCATACTCGTCAAGGACAATAGTGGGTTGGGCTTTGATTTGAGGTGCACTTTCACGTAATCCTTGTAGGCTTCCACATGGGTAATGTCCCGCAGCATCACTTTGACCAATTGGTATTCGACTTTTAGAAAAATATATTCAGGCTGCGTAGTGGATTCGAGGGCTGGTTTGGCGCTTTCTTGATTGAGGATCCGGTCAAAATACTGGTAAGCCTTCGTGGCAGCATTGAGAAAATCCTCGTAGCTGTAGGGTTTGAGCAGGTAATCCAAGGCATCCACTTTGTATCCTTCGATCGCAAACTGATGGTAGGCGGTACAAAAGATGATACGGGTCTTGTCCGAGTTCTTTTTTCCGTCTAGGATTCTTGCCAGTTCCATCCCCGAGAGATCAGGCATTTGGATATCCATGAAGACCAGCTGAACCTCGTTTTGGTTGATAAATCCAAGGGCTTCGATGGCATTGGAGAATTTACCTACCAACTCAAGGAAGGCGGTTTGCTGGATAAATTTGGTCAGCAGCTCGAGCGCGAGAGGCTCATCATCGATGGCGACACATTTGATTTTCATGCCAGATTGATGGTAAGATTTACCCAATACTGGTTAGTGGATTCGTCTTTACCAAATTTTAGCCGGTGTTTTTCAGGGTAGAGGAGACTGAGTCTTCGTTTGGTGTTGACCAGTCCGATCCCGTTTTCTTTGGCTTCGGGGCTGTCCGGATTGATGGGGAAGATGTGGTTCTTGGTTTCAAAAAACACTGTTTCCCCCATGATTTCCATTTTGATCAGGATTTCGCTTTCCTGCTGAGAGCTAATACCATGCTTGAAGCAGTTTTCCAAAAATGGTAAAAACAGCATCGGAGCAATAACCAAATCGTCTTTGGGTTCATCGATCTGGATGTTGAGTTTGACTTTGTGCGAAAGTCGCATTTTCATCAGCTCCATGTAATCCTCAATAAACTTCACCTCTTTGCTCAGAAGTGTTTCATTTTTCTGGTTTTCATAGAGTACATAGCGCATCATCCGGGAGAGTTTGAGCAAGGCTTCCTGGGCTTTGCTTACATCCAGATTGGTGAGTGCGTAGATGTTATTCAGGGTGTTAAAGAAAAAGTGTGGATTGATTTGGGCTTTGAGGTACGAAAGTTCGGTATCGATCCGCTGACGGTCCAGCTCGCGACGGATAGCTTCATCTTTTTGCCATTTTTCAACCAAGGAAACGGAAGTACTGAGACCGATCGAAATCAGGTAAAGCAACAGCTGAAATACATCTCCTGGAACCCATCGCTTGTTTGGGTTGAAAGGCCGATCGGGATTAAATACCTGATGCATTTTTTCCGAATAGAGTGAAAACTGTTCGAAGTACACGATCATCAAATAGAACAGTACTGCACCGGCCAGAATGACTAAGATGTATAGGTAGTTTTTTCCTTTTAGCAGAATACGAGGGACAATTACTCCAGAATTGGTGTAAAAAATGGTGATCAGAAGTGAGATCAAGAAAATTTGCTTCCACCAAAATTGCACCGGCAGGGCAACCTCTCCCATTCGCCAGGAAAGGGGAGAAAGGATCAGTAACACCACGCAAAGCATGATCCAGCCAAGGATGTGTACCAATATAGAAAGGTTCTTTTTGGGGGTGAGTGAGGGCATGCGCTTGATTTACAATGACCAAACTAAGCGAATTTACTTTTTCGCCTCAAATCAAATCTACCAATAATCTGATCCCATCCATGAAAAGGATGATTTGGCCTATAAAGGCAGATAATTAGAAGAATAGACTTCTTGACCCCTGCATTTGGGGTATTTGTCGATGAATGCACCTTACTGGTCTATTACATTTTTTATGGCGCAACAATGCGGTCAACTTTGGGGTATCGAATAGGCAAGTGCCCTCATTTGAAAACTAAACCATGAAAAAATTAATTTATCTAGTAACGCTCTTCAGCTTTTTTAGCTTTGGTGTTTCCCAAGCTCAACAAACTCCAGAGAAAAAAGAACCCACCCGTATCATCGGGGTGGCCAAAGATCTCAAAACCGGTCAACCGGTAGGATATGCTACAGCAGCACTCTATAAGGCGGGTTCAGATGTTTCCACAGCAGGAGCCGTGGCAGATGGTGAAGGAGTGTTTTATATCACTGGATTTACCACTGGGACATACGAATTACAACTTTCCTTTCTTGGCTATGAAACTGTAAAAAGAACGGTAAATGTGAATTCTGTAGAGTCTGATATCAATCTTGGGGAGATCGCTATGTCAGATGAAGGGGTTGCGTTGCAGGAAGTGACGGTACAGGGACAGCGTGAACTCATCGAAGAACGTGTGGACCGTACCATCTACAAAGCAGAAAATGATAAAACCACTGCCGGTGGTGACGCCACGGATGTCTTGAGAAGGGTGCCAATGCTATCGGTGGATCTGGATGGAAATGTGTCCATGAGAGGGAGTGCCAATATCCTGGTGCTCATCGACAACAGACCGTCTGCAATTGCAGCATCTTCGATTGCAGATGCTTTAAGGCAGATTCCTGCTGATGAAATCAAAGCAGTGGAAGTGATTACTTCTCCATCTGCACGATTTGATGCGGAGGGTACTTCTGGTGTGATCAATATCGTGACAAAGAAAAACAATCTCCAGGGCATGACCTTGAATATCAACTCAGGGGCTGGTTTGAGAGGTTCTAATCTTGGCTTGCAGGGAAGTGCCAGAAAAGGCAAAATGGGCTTTTCTTTGGGAGGATTCGGCAGATCCGGATACAATATTCTTGGAAGTTTTGAAAACCAGCAGATCACCAATGGTGCTAATGGTACTATTACACGAACCGTGCAATCGGCAGATACCAAGCGTCAAGAGATCTTCGGTCGATACAACTTCGGCGTAGATTACGAGATTGACAAGTACAATTTCATCACCGGTGCGGTAAACTTTGGTATCCGTAACTCCCAAAACTGGCAGGAGAACTTCATGACTCAAAGTTTCCTTAACGATGTATTAAGAGCTCAGCAGAATCGTGAAATCAATACACTTGATAATTCCAATTCGGTAGATGTAAGCTTGAACTACACCAAGACCTTTGAAAAGCGAGGAAAAGAATTGAGCTTCCTTACCCTTTACTCCCTAAATAACAGAGAGAATTCATTTACCAATACCTTGTTTGAAGATGACATGGAGGATATTCTCTCCAGATTGAAAAACATTAACCCAAGCAAGAACGAAGAATTTACGGTTCAGGTGGATTATGTGACTCCAGTAGATCAAAAGGGAACTCAAATCATCGAATATGGTGCGAAAAATATCCTTAGAAAAGCCTACTCTGATTTTGCCTATTTCCAAGCGCAAGGTGCAAATGGTGCTTTTGTAGAATTGGAAGATCCTACCTTGAGCAATGAGTTTAGCTACGATCAAAATGTGACTGCGGGATATTTGTCATACACCCTTCAGTTTTTGAAAAACTATACCTTGAAGCCGGGATTGAGATACGAATACACCACGATCAATGCGGATTTCAAAACTGAGTTTGAAGCTGAAATCCCTTCTTATGGAACCTTGGTGCCAAGTTTGAATGCCAGTAGAAAGCTCAAAAACGGCAACATGATCAAAGCTGCTTATAACAGAAGGATTCAAAGACCTTCTTTGAGATTCTTGAATCCCAACATTGAGGCATCCAATCCACAGCAGCTTTCTCAAGGTAATCCGACTTTGGATCCTGAGTTGACAGACAATTATGAATTGGGTTACAGCACCTTTATCAAAGGAACGACCTTGAATTTCACCGGATTCTACAGGAACACCACAGGTTCCATCCAGGCAATCCGAGATGTAAGAAATGATGGGATCATTTTTACCAGTTTCGAAAACATCGGCCGAGAGCAGGCATTGGGTACCAACCTGTTTTTCAACGTAAACATCAACAACAAGCTTTCTCTTAATGGAGGAATGGATTTATACTACTCTATGTTGGACAATGGATTGACTAACCCTCAATTTGCTGCACAAAATGAAGGTTGGGTAGTCAGTGGAAGAATGTTCGGTAATTACACGCTTCCCAAAGATTGGCAAATTCAGGTCTTCTCTTTTGCAAGAGGTAGACAGGTTCAGCTTCAGGGAACTTCCGGCGGCTTTGCAGCGTATGGGTTGAACTTCAACAAGCAGCTGAAAGAGAAAAGAGGATCATTGGGTTTTGGTGCTGAAAACTTCTTGATGAAAGAATTTGTGATCAGAAATGAAATCGTCACTCCGACTATCATGCAGAATAGTACCAATAGAATCCAAAACATGAATTTCAAAATAAACTTTACCTATAGAATTGGAAAAATGAGTTTGGATCAAGCCCCAAGGAGAAGAAAATCAATCAATAACGATGATTTGAAGGAAGGTGAAAACGGCGGACAAGGTGAAAACCAACAGGGTGGTGGGCCTGTCCGAAACAGATAATTTTTGAAAAGCCTACTTCTTCCAATACTTGAAAGAAATATTAATTAGATAGATTGGGTGACGAAAAACCCGGACTTAATGAGTTCGGGTTTTTTGTATTAAAACGTAAAAAAAAAGCTTACCGCTTTAAACCTAATGTCCATGAAAAAGTCAAAGCTGCAAATAGATTAGGGGTTACCATAAAAAAAGCCTGGCTTGTGGCCAGGCTTTTTTTTGGTCCGTCAATTAAGACTTATACATTACTTTTTTAATTGCATCTACTGTCCTGCTGACATTTGGGATAGTCACATCTATGTAGGAAGGAGCATAGCTCAATGGGATATCCATGGAGTTTACACGGATGACAGGTGCATCGAGGTAGTCAAATGCATGCCTTTGGAAGTGGTAGGCAAGTTCTGAAGAAATGCCCGCGATTGGGTTTGCTTCTTCAACCACTACCACTCGATTGGTTTTTTTCAAGGATTCCACGCAGGTGGCATAGTCAATAGGTCTTACCGTTCTCAAGTCAATGACTTCGCAGGATACTCCTTGCTTAGCCATTTCTTCGGCAGCTTCGAGAGCTACTTTCATCATTTTTCCGAAGGAGATCACGGTCACGTCAGTTCCTTTTCGCTTGATATCGGCTACGCCTATAGGTAATAAATATTCACCTTCCGGTACTGGGCCTTTGTCAGAATACATCAATTCAGACTCCATGAAAATAACAGGATCTGGGTCACGGATAGCTGATTTAAGCAGGCCTTTTGCGTCGTAAGGGTTTGATGGAACGATTACTTTTAGTCCTGGAGTGTTTGCAAACCAGTTTTCAAAGTTGGAAGAGTGGGTGGCTCCCAATTGACCAGCATTTCCAGTGGGTCCACGGAAAACGATCGGCACAGAATAAGCTCCGCCCGACATCGCATACATTTTGGCTGCTGAGTTAATGATCTGATCGATCGCAACCAGAGAGAAATTGAAGGTCATGAATTCAATGATTGGCTTGAGCCCGTTCATCGCGGCACCCACTCCCAATCCAGCAAAACCTAATTCGGCAATTGGGGTGTCGTACACTCTTTCAGGTCCGAACTCATCCAGCATTCCTTGGGATACTTTGTAGGCGCCATTGTATTCGGCCACTTCTTCACCCATCAAAAAGACGTTTTTATCGCGTCTCATTTCCTCGGACATGGCCTCTCTCAAGGCTTCCCGGAATTGTATTTCTCTCATTGCTTTAAGACAAAATTTTGGCTCGTAAAAATAGAAAGGAATCGGGCATTTGCAAAGATTACCGTGTTCTTTGTCCCAGAAGGTGTTTATCCCAAGTAAACGGTTTTGTGGTTGACAAACTCCAAGATTCCTTGACGGCTCAATTCCCTCCCAAACCCTGATTTTTTGATCCCTCCAAAGGGAAGAGCTGGGTGCGATGCCACCATGGCATTGAGAAATACAGCGCCACTTTCGATGCGTGAAGCCAATTTCTCTCCCTTTTCGAGATCACTTGTCCAGAGTGAGGCTCCAAGCCCAAATTCGGTAGCATTGGCAAGAGATAGTGCTTCCTCTTCATTTTTGACTTTGAAGATAGATGCAACAGGTCCGAATGTTTCCTCAGAAAATGCTGGGGCTGAGGCCGGGATGTCCGTCAAAATCGTTGGTGAAAATAGAGCTGATTCGGAATTTGGCTTCATTCCACCCAAAATCACCTTGGCTCCCATCAATTTAGACTTTTCTACTTGATTATAAAGCTCTTGAGCCAGATCGGGTCGTGCCATACAGGCATAATCCGAGGATTCGTCCAAAGGGTTCCCTTGTTTCATTCCCATGATTTTTTGGGTAAAAATCTCCAAAAACTCCTCGTAGACATGCTCTTCCACGATAAATCGCTTGGCAGCTATGCAGCTTTGGCCAAAATTGATCATCCTCGCTTTGGCAGCAGTTTCTGCCGCAGTAGGCACATCTGCATCACGCAGGACAATAAATGGGTCGCTTCCTCCCAATTCCAACAGGGATTTTTTGATCTGAGCTCCTGCTACTGATGCCACAGCAGCACCTGCTTTTTCGCTGCCAGTCAGTGAAACAGCTTTCACCCGATCATCCTTTAAGAGTTCAAGCGTAGTAGGTGAATCAATCAGTAAACTCTGAAAGGTTCCTATTGGAAAACCTGCTTCTTCAAATACCGATTCAATGGCTAATGCGCATTGGGGGACATTGGAAGCGTGCTTAAGTAGCCCAACATTGCCAGCCATCAGGGTAGGTGCTGCAAATCTGAACACCTGCCAAAAAGGAAAATTCCAAGGCATGACGGCTAAAATTGCCCCAAGTGGCTGGTAAATGACTTTTGCCTTTTTTCCATCCGGTAGATTTAGCTCTTCTGGGATTAAAAATTCAGCGGATTTTTCAGCATAGAAGTCGCATACCCAAGCGCACTTTTCTACTTCCGCTCTTGATTCTTTGATCACTTTTCCCATTTCTAGGGAAATGATTCGGGAAAAATCTTCTTTTTTTTCACGCAAAATCCTAGCTGCGACATGCATCAATGCCGCTTTTTCAGCTAGTGATACCCACTTCCAGTCTTCAAATGTCTTTTGGGCCGTATTCAGCTTCTGTTCAAGTTCCTTAGGGCTGGTGGGCGACAATTCTTTTAAAAGTTCTCCAGTCCAAGGATTGATGGATTGGATTGTACTCATTTTTCAGTGGGTTTTCCGGCTTCTTTCCAAGCAGTTATGCCTCCTTCGAGCATGTACACATTCTTGAAACCCGACTTTTGCATCAAGTCAGCAGCTCTTCTTGTTCTGCTGCCCGAACGGCAATAGAGTAGATAGGTTTTTTTCTTATCGAGGTTTTGGATCTCTTTAGCGAAATTTTCCCCTAGGAAATTGATGTTTAATGCCCCTGCAAGGTGCCCCTCAGCGACTTCCTCAGGGGTGCGTACATCGACCACCATGGTTTTCTTCTTGCCTGACATTTTTTCAAACTGTTGGATGGTCAGTACTTGAATGGAGTCCTTCTCTACGGTTTGAGCAAAGCTGCCCAAGCTGATCAATACCATGGCGAGGAAAAGAGAAATCTTGATTTTCATGAAGTATTTGGTTTTTGGATAAACTAACGTCTAATTGAGTCCAAAATTTACAAGCTTTCAACTCAAAATGCCTCTAAAAATCGGATTGATTTCGGATTCACACAGTTACTTAGATCACAAAACGATAGAGCACCTCAAAGAAGTGGATGAAGTATGGCATGCGGGTGATGTTGGGGACGTTTCAATTTTGGATCTTTTACCGAAGGGTAAAATGTTGCGGGGGGTTTATGGAAATATTGATGATGCTGCGGTGCAGGAGATTCTGCCGGAGTGGCTTGAATTTGAAGTAGAAGGGGTTAAAATACTCATGACCCACATCGGAGGAAAACCACCCCGGTATGCCAAGGGAGTCAAAGAGCGTATCAAAAGCAGCAAGGCTCAGGTATTTGTATGCGGCCATTCGCACATCTGCAAGGTAGAATTAGATCGGGAGCTTCATTGTCTTTACATGAATCCAGGAGCTGTAGGACAGCAGGGCTTTCACCCGATTCGTACCCTGTTACTTTTTGATTTGAGTGAGGGTAAAGTCACTAATCTCAGGGTAGTGGAGTTGGGCAAAAGAGGGGCAATCGGCGCTTAATCAAAAAGAGTTTATTTCTTACTTAGGATAATTCAAAAAAAATAGCGGCTTTGGGCCGCTATCCATTGGTTTTCTTAATCTGGATTATTTAGAGAAAGAAGCTTTGATAGCTTCCACATCTATATTTTTGATCACAGGCTTAGCGCTCAACTGCTTGATTTTGATCACGCGCTCAGTTTGACCTTGTCTTTTTCTTTTCAGCTTTCTTTTAAGAGTAGTTACGCCCATGGCCTTATATGTTTAAATTTTTAAATTCGAAACGAGTCGCAAAAGTAAGTAAACATTTCTTTTCTGCCTACTAATCTTGAGACTTTATTCTGAGGGTAATGCGAGTTGAGACCCGTGGTTCTGGGATTTTTGGATAAATTTGGCCATCCATTTATTCAAAGCCCCATGCAAAAGCCTAGTCTTCCCAAAGGTACCCGTGATTTTGGACCGGTTCAGATGTCCCGAAGGAATTACATTCTCGATACAATCAAAGATACCTTTCAACTTTTTGGATACCAGCAATTGGAGACTCCTGCAATGGAAAATCTAAGCACATTGACTGGTAAATACGGGGAAGAAGGAGATCAGCTATTGTTCAAAATCCTCAATAGCGGTGAATTTACAAAGGATGTAACCCCTGGCGATTTGGAAAAAGGCCCATCAGGGGTTTTATCCAAAGTGTCAGAAAAAGGCTTGCGCTATGACCTTACGGTACCATTTGCACGATACGTGGTGATGAACCGAAACGAACTCACCTTTCCTTTTAAGCGCTACCAAATACAGCCGGTGTGGAGAGCTGATCGACCTCAAAAAGGCAGGTACCGAGAATTTTATCAATGCGACGCAGATGTGGTTGGGACGGATAGTCTCGTGTGTGAGTCAGAGATTATCCTGATGATCCGTAGGGTATTTTCCAAATTGGGTTTGACTTCCTATGGCATTAAAATCAATAATCGAAAGATTCTTACCGGGATAGCTGAAGCAATCGGCGAACCCGGCAAAGAAGGCCCACTCTGTGTAGCAATTGACAAGCTCGATAAGGTTGGATGGGAAAAAGTGCAAGAAGAACTGATCCAAAGGGGTTTCGAGGCGGCTTCCATTCAGAACCTGTCTCCACTGGTCAATCTGGAAACAGACCTTAAGGGAAAAATTGAATTTCTAAAGGTATTTCTCAAAGATTCTCCGACAGGTTTGAAGGGAGTAGAGGAGTTGGAGGAAGTTTTTTCACTATTGGAAAAAATGGGTGAAGACCTTGCACATGTAGAGTTCGATATCATGCTGGCAAGAGGGCTATCATATTATACCGGAGCCATTTTTGAAGTCAAAGTTTACGGAGTCTCTATTGGTTCGGTGAGCGGTGGAGGTCGATATGATAATCTTACAGGTGTTTTTGGATTACCTGGAGTATCGGGTGTTGGATTTTCTTTTGGAGTAGATCGATTGTATGATGTGATGGACGAGTTGAATCTTTTTCCTGGCGACAGGGTCAACGGGACAAAATTGCTATTGGCTCATTTCGATCAAAAGGGCCTCGATTATGCCCTTTCGGTCCTAAACAGTTTTCGAAAGACCGGCATCAAATCAGAAGTCTATCCTGAAGTGGCCAAAATCAAAAAGCAACTTGAATTTGCTTCTAAAAAAGAAATCCCCTTTGTGGGGATTTGCGGTGATAATGAAATCAGTACGGGAACGCTTTCTGTCAAAAACCTAGCGACTGGAACTCAAGAGACTTTGACTATTGAAGAAGCTTTGGCGCTTTTGGGTTAATCAACTTGAAGAATGGATTGGATCGGAAGGTAAATTCCTCCTTTGAGGGACACGAACTCTTGACCTACCGCCCAAACTGTAGTCTCAACTTGGAATACTTGTCTATCGGCTGTTTCAAAAATCAGCTTTACTTTGGTTTGAAGTAAATTCCCTAAAGTTTGAGCTCGGTGTAGGTCAGCCATTCTTGCTTTTCTTTCATCCGGATTTTCCAAAACCTCCCTTTTCCCAAAGGTCAACTGAGCAATTTGTTCCTTTTCAAGCTGTGTGATAGTTTTCATGGCAATTAGGTTTATTAATCTTTTATACAGAATAAGTATTCTGAGAGTTGCCTAAAATATTTCTATGAAAACTATTAGGGTGAATTTTTTGAAATTTTTGGTTGAAAATTTTTCAATAGGAAAATAAAGTATTGTTTATAACCTCCTACAGACTCTATTTATCGTGATATATTTGTCAGTAATAAAAATCGAAAGGTATGTTTGATTTCATGGGAATGATGGGTAAAGTCAAAGAGGCCCAAGCAAAAATAAAAGAAGCGCAAGCCAAGCTAGTTCACCTGACAGCTGAGGGCGAGTCCGGTGCAGGCTTGGTAAAAGTGTTTGTCAATGGAGAACGAAAGATCCTAAAGATTCAGATGGATGATTCCTTACTCAATCCTCAGGATAAAGAGATGTTGACAGACTTGATTGCAGCTGCTACCAACAAGGCTATGGAGGCTATTGAGCAAAAGATCAAAACAGAAATGAAGGCAGCTACTGAAGGTATGATTCCTTCGATTCCTGGCATGGATTTAGGCAATCTTTTCGGGTAATCCTATGATTTGAAAATAGTCAATGCAGCTAGAATACTTGTGTTGACTTGCCAAATCCAAAATTGAGATCCATTATCTATGAAATCCTGTGCCATTGTCATACTTAATTATAATGGCGAAAAGGTTTTATCTACCTTTTTGCCATCGGTCATAGCATTCAGTGTGTATGACATTTGGGTTATTGACAATGCCAGTACAGATTCTTCATTGGAATTTTTGGAGGTTAATTATCCTCAAGTTTCGCTAATCAAATTGAAGGCAAACTTTGGATTTACCGGAGGTTACAATTGGGGATTGGAGGAGCTGAGGGGCAAATATTCGTATTTTATCCTATTAAATTCCGATGTGGAGGTGACTCAAGGATGGGATTCGAAACTGATCGGTTTTTTGAATAAAAACACCGATTATGCTGCTGTTCAGCCCAAGATTTTATCATGGAAAGACAAAAGCTTGTTTGATTATGCAGGTGCGGGAGGAGGATTTTTAGACGCATTCGCCTATCCTTATTGTAGAGGAAGAATGTGGGATATTCTTGAAAGAGATCAAGGTCAATATAATGATTCTATTCCTGTAGACTGGGCTTCGGGCGCATGTATGGCAATAGATGCAAATGACTTTTTTGATCAAGAGGGATTTGACGGGCATTTTTTTGCTCACATGGAGGAGATCGATTTATGCTGGAGGCTGAGGAGAGCAAGAAGAAAGATTGGGTACCTCGGTGAGGTCACCGTGTATCATCAGGGGGGAGCTACTCTGGATAGAGGAAGTGGGAAAAAACTCTACCTGAATATTCGAAACAGCTTAAGCATGATTTTCAAAAATACTAGTCTAGCTAGATTTTTATGGGTTTTCCTCGTAAAGCTTTTTTTGGAATCATTGGCGAGCGTGGGATACTTATTGTCAGGGAAGTATGACTTTGCTGCCGCTGTTTGGAAAGGGTACTTTGATTTTTTTAAGTCGATAGGGTTGAGGTATGCTCAAAAAAGTCTTGAAGTTCAAGTTCCTATTGGATCAGGACCTTGCAATCTTCTATTTTTTAACGTCAAGGTCTTGGGAAAAAGGAAATTCTCTGACCTTTAATCAAAAAGCACAGGATTATTCATCTTTCTGAAATACTTTCGGATTTTCATCATCATTGCCATGGATACATAGAGTACGATAGGTGATCCCATGGTGATAAATGAAGTATATATAAAGAATAGTCTAATGCTGTCAATCGGGAAATTGAGCTTTTCTCCAAGTCGGGAACAAACACCGAATGCTCTTTCTTCGAAGAATAGTTTAAGTTTTTCCATGATTTGTGGTGATTAAGTCGTTTCGAAATTATAAAAAAAAGAGTTTGAATTCTATAATCGCTTTGATCCTCAGAATGTTTTACGGGATATCATTCTTTCTAATGCTATCCCTAGCTGGTTACGGTCAGGAAAATCGAACTGGCTCTACCAATCGATTTTTATCCGATGCTAACATGATTCCAACAAAACTCAAGTTGGAAGGTGATTCAATTCGATTCACCATCAAAGGCTCTATTCCGGTAGAATCTGTTTTGATACCTAGAAACCCAAGATTGACACTTACGCTATATTCAAGTGGAGGTGCTATTGAGTTTGGAGAATTACCCATTGTCAAACAGGTTGCCAATTTTACTTACGAGAAGAAATTTTCGGTGAAATATGAATCTTGGATGCAAGGTGCATTCTTAGAGCTTGAATTTTTCCAGGGAAAAAAAGGAACAACTACTCCTACTGAATCAAAAATTTTAGGAAAGGGAATCATTTCACCTCAGTTGATGGTCAAATTCGGAGAAGTTTATCCCAATGAACCCATTCCTCAAGTAGGATTATACCAACTGACAGGTGGGATAGACCGTGAGCTTGAAAATAGACAGGAATTCGAATTGATTTTTAATCCAGGTACTTCTGTATTGAAGGCGGGTGCAGAAAATCTCGATACTTTTAAACGGATCGGAGATTTTATCCAGAAGAATCCCACTATCCTTCAAGTAAAAATCACCGGAATTCAATCACCCGAACAAGCGGAAGGAAGAAATAGTCAGCTGGGAAACATGAGAGCTCAAGTAGCTCAAAAGAATTTGCTCCAAAGATTTCCTGAGATTCCTTCCAGTGTGATGAAAATAGAATCGAGATGGAATGACTGGTTTGACTTGAGGCTTTTGCTGAAAGAATATCAAGGAATATCCACGCAGAGGAAAGATGAGTTATATGAGATTTTGCTCAATAACGAGTCTTTCTTGGAAAAGGGAGATAGGATAAAAAAACTTCCAGGATACAATCAACTTGCCGGCGACCTGTTTCCAAAATTACGTGCAGCAAAGGTAGAGATAACTGCTAAACCGGCTCAAGGTCTCAACCTAGAACAAACAAATCGGTTAAGGGAAGCAATGTCAGGAAATTCTGGTGTGAATAGACTGACATTTGCAGAGTGGGCTTTGGCAGCGGAATCAAGTCAAAGTCTGGAGGAAAAAGCATTGATCTATTCTAAAATGACAGAGTTTTACAGATCTGCTATACCTTATAATAATATGGCGGTGGTTAGGATGCGGCAAGCACAGCGTACATTGGATATTGGATCCAAGGAAATACTTTGGGAAGAAGCAGAGCGACTTTTGAATCAAGCCTACCGAATAGAGCCCAATGCCTATTCACTCCATAATTTAGGGCAGATTTTGGCATTGAAAGGTGAGTATTGGGAAGCCTACAAGAAATTGTCCGAAGCTTCTGCGCTCTCTAAAAATCCGGATTTTATCCATTCAAATGAAATGCTGAGAGGAGCTTTGGACGTGCAGCGCGGAGATTATAAACTGGCAACTTTGAGATTTGATTTTCCTACCAAAGATCCAAAAGACTTATTCAATAAAGGCTTAGCTTATTATATGCTAAATGATTACATAAAAGCCACACAATTTTTTGAAGAATCAGTTATTCAAGGAAGAGAATTTGGATTTGGGTATTATGGATTGGCAATGATCGCAGTCCAATCTGGACAAGCAGAAATAGCGGTTATACAGCTGAAAAAAGCCATTTCTTACAATTCCTCCCTGCTTGAAAAACTAGTAAATGATCCAATTTTTGATGAATTGATGAAGGATCCAAGCTTTTTCAATGAATTGAAATCAAATTAGATTTCTATTAGAGAATTATTAAAAAAACGCTAAAAAAATTCAATTTTTCGCAGAGGATCAATTCATTAAAATTCCAAGAAAAACCATGAAACCTTAATTATTAAGCCTTTTTGAGGTATTTCTGGACATTTATTTTGCAGAAAGGTGCCGATCTCAAAATTTTATTTATCGGAGAAAATTTGATTTTTCTTTTAGATTATTTAACATTGACGGTTGAGAAACGACAATTAAACCCAAAATTCTAGCCTATGATTAAACTTGACTAAGTCAATTCCTACTCTCTCCTAGCATCATCCGATGCACTCAAGCCTACAGGTTATTTAGTTCGCAGGTCAGTCTGACCAGGTATAGTCGCAATAGAAAGTGTAAAATTGAAGCTCTTCCCTATTGCAATTATTTTAAGAATAATCGCAAACGATTGCATAATCAATTAACAAACAAGTTTTTGAGATTAATCTTGTTACCCAATCTATCTATGTATATGAAAAATGTTTACAAAATTCTAAGTGTGTGCCTTACGCTCTTAGTCCTATCTGTTTCGTCTGCCTATGCGCAGAAAACGGTAACAGGTACGGTTCTGGATGAGTTCGGTTTGGGCCTTCCGGGTGTGTCTATCCTTGTGAAGGGAACCACTACCGGTACTGCCACCGATATTGATGGAAAGTATTCCCTCAGTGTCCCAAATGACCAAGCTACTTTGGTCTTCTCTTTCATTGGCTATGCTGCTGTTGAACAAGTAGTAGGTCCTAGAAGCGTGATCAACGTTTCCATGAAGCCGGATGAAAGAACCCTTACTGAATTGGTTGTAACCGGTTACTCTATCGACTCTAGAAGAGAAACTACCGGTGCGATCGCCACAGTAAACCCTAAAGATTTGACTGTAATTCCTACCGGTAACGTAGAGCAAACCCTTCAGGGTCGTGTTTCTGGTGTTACTGTAATTACCAACGGTCAGCCAGGTACATCTTCCATTATTCGTGTTCGTGGTTTCGGTGCCTTCGGCGGTAACGAACCTTTGTACATCGTGGACGGTTTGCCAACTGCTTCGACCGACTTCTTGAACCCGGATGATATCGAGTCTACCACTGTATTGAAAGATGCGGCTGCTGCTTCTATCTACGGTGCTCGTGCAGCTAACGGTGTAATCGTTTATACAACCAAGCGTGGTGCACGTGACAAGAAGATGAGAGTGGATTACAACGGTATGTATGGTTTTACAGATCCTGGAACAGGTTTGGATATGACCAATCCTCAGGAGTATGCTGACTTGACTTGGTTGGCTGAGAAAAATACAGCTGCCCTTCAAAACCGCGCTCCATCCTATGGTCACCCACAATTCGGAACTGGTGCAACTCCTGTGATGCCTTATTACCTAAGCTTGATCACCAGAAATCCACAGACAGGTGCTTTTGGTGTGGCTTCAGGTCAGCCAGGGCCTTTGACTCAGGCTCAGATCGATCAGCAAAGAGAATGGTACAATGTTGACCCTACAAGAGGTACAGTACGTCAGTTGACCAGAGCAATGACCGGAGAAGGTACGGATTGGTATGCTGCCTTGACTAGAACAGCTCCATTGCACAGACATTCAATCGGATTCAACGGTGGTTCTGAAACTTCAAGATTCTACATCGGTCTTGGTATGCAAGAGCAAGCAGGTATTATGATTGGTAACCAATTCAGAAGATATTCATTAAGAGCTAACTCTGAATTTGATGTAACCAAAAGAATCAGAATCGGTCAAAACTTCCAGGCTACCTATAGACAAGTATTGGGTCAGCAAGGTGGTACAGGAGGTAGAGGTGTATCTGATGACGAAAACGACATCCTTCAGGCATTCCGTATGCCATCCATCATTCCAGTATATGACGAGTTTGGTGGCTATGCAGGTACAGCATCTAGAGGTTTCAACAACCCAAGAAACCCTGTAGCGAGCCGTGAGGGTCAATTGAACAACAGAAACTTTAATGCTAACGCGTTTGGTAACGTATATGGTGAGTGGGACATCATTGATGATTTGACCTTTAGAACCTCAATTGGTGGACAATACAACAACTTCTATTTCTGGGATTATTCAAGATTGCAGTACGAAAACTCTGAAAACAATTCAGCGTTTGGTTACGGTGAAGGTGCTGGATTTAGCTTCGGTTGGACATTTACCAATACTGTCAATTACAAGAAGAAAATCGGTAAGCATGATTTCAACTTCTTGGGTGGTCAGGAAGCTTTGAACTCAGGTGTGGGTAGAAATATCAACGCAGTTGGTCAAAATCCATTCTCAAGAGACCCTGATTTCATTACAATCACAAACCTTCCAGTAAGTACTCGTCAAGTAAACTCCTCTTTATTCAAAGGGGTTAACTTCAACTCTTACTTTGGTCAATTGAAGTATACGTTCAATGACAAGTACATCGTAAGTGCTGTAGTTCGTCGTGACGGTTCTTCTCGATTTGGTGAAAACTCAAGATATGGTGTATTCCCTGCGTTCTCTGCAGCTTGGAGAATTTCATCTGAATCATTCTTGCAGAGCCAGACTTGGATTGACGATTTGAAAATTCGAGGTGGTTACGGTGAAATGGGTAACTCAAACAACGTTGATCCATTGAACCAGTACTCTCTATTTGCAGGTAACATCGGTGCTTCATCTTACGACATCACCGGTTCTAACTCTGGTGCTGTAATTGGTTTCAGAAGATCACGTATCGGTAACCCTAACGCCCGTTGGGAAACTGCTGTAACCCAAAACGTAGGATTTGACGGTACTTTCTTTAATGGTCGCTTGGATGTGATCTTTGACTGGTGGAGAAAAGACACCAAAGACTTGTTGTTCACCGTTCCAATTCCTTTGACAGCTGGTTCTAATGCTGCTGCTCCTGCAGTAAACATTGGTGAAATGTTGAATAGAGGTTTGGACCTTTTGGTAACTACAAGAGGTAATTTTACTAGCGATTTGACTTATGAGTTGACCGTAACAGGTTCTACTTTGAAGAATGAAATTGTAGCCCTTTCTCCTGGTTTGAGCTTTATTACTTCCGTTAACCCATCTTACCGTGGTATCCAGCCTATCCGAAATGCAGTAGGTCAACCTCTTTCTTCATTCTTCGGCTTTAAGACCTTGGGTCTATTTAGCAGTGCAGAAGATGTAAGATCTCATGCAGTTCAAGACGGAGCAGCTCCTGGCCGTTTCAAGTTTGAAGATGTAAATGGTGATGGAAGAATTACTCCAGATGACCGTGTGTTCTTGGGTAATCCAGTTCCTGATTTTACCGGAGGTATGAACTTCACTTTGGGTTACAAAGGCTTTGATTTGTCAGCTTATTTGTACACTTCTATCGGTAACGAAATCTGGAACCAGTCTCGTTGGTTTACTGATTTCTTCCAGACCTTTGAAGGTGCTGCAATCTCAAGAAGACTATATGATGCTTGGACTCCTCAAAATTTGGATGCTAAAATCCCAGTTGTTGAAAGAGTTTCCAACTTCTCAACTTCTAACGTAGCAAACTCTTTCTATGTGGAAGATGGTTCTTATTTGAGACTTCAGAACTTGACTTTAGGCTATTCTGCTCCTGCAAGTGTTCTTCAGAAGTTGAAAATGGAGAGAGCCAGAGTATTTGCATCTGTAAACAACCTGTTTACATTGACCAAGTATGAAGGTCTAGATCCTGCGGTAGGTGGTGATGCCGACTTGACTTTCGGTATCGACGTAGGTAACTATCCGGTTACTAGAGGTTGGACTTTCGGTCTAAATTTGAGCTTCTAAGCCAAACAACATAATTTGAATCGAGTTATAGACACTATAATAGATTAAACAAATGAACAATTTTAAATTAAAAATCGGTGCCCTACTAGCATCCACAGCGATGATGGTAGCAGTGAGTTGTAGCGATGAATTCTTGGAAATTCCGCCGGTTGGTCAGTTGTCAGAAAATCAGCTTTCTTCTTTGGCTGGTATTGATGCCTCTTTGATCGCAGCGTATTCTCAGGTAAACGGTCGCGGTAACAGATTAGGGTCTCCTTCCAACTGGGTTTGGGGGAGCATCAGAGGGGGAGAGGCAAATAAAGGTACTGACCCCGGTGACTTCACGACCATTAACCCTATCCAGCGATTCGAAAATGATGCTGCTGGTGGTGAAATGGGTTCCAAGTATAACGTTTGTTACGAAGGTATTGCAAGAGCAAACAATGTCTTGAGGCTTTTAACAAAGGCTGGTGCAGATGTTACGCCGGCTGACAAGATCAGACTAACTTCTCAAGCAAGATTCCTAAGAGCGCATTTCTACTTTGAGTTGGCTCGTGATTATAACAGAACTCCTTATGTGGACGAGACAGTGGATTATGGTAGTGGATTAGAGGCAGTGAAGAATGACAAAGACCTATGGCCTTTTATCATTGCTGACCTTGACTATGCTGTCAAAAATCTTCCTGCTACACAGCCACAGGTAGGCCGTGTTAACGCTTGGGCTGCTAAAGCTTACTTAGGCAAGGTGTACATGTACACCAAAGAGTTTGCTAAAGCAAAAGCCTTGTTTGATGACGTAATTGCAAATGGTGTTACTTCCAATGGTTTGAAGTATGGTTTGGTTCCTTACTATGACGACATGTTCCGTGGTAAGAATGATAATCATCAGGAATCTGTTTGGGCTTATCAGGCTGCTGCAAATACAGGTTCTGTACTAAACGCAAACCCTGAGTTTGACTTGAACTTCCCATACAATACCGGTCCTGCTGGTCCTGGTAACTGTTGCGGATTCTTCCAGCCAAGCTTCACATTCGTAAATGCCTTCCGTACAAAAGACGGTCTTCCACTACTTGACAGAACTTACAACAGTGCTGCTAATGAAGTGAAGAATGATATGGGAATTGCTTCAGGTGCGGCTTTCACACCGGATGCAGGTCCACTTGATCCTCGTTTGGATCACACTGTAGGTCGTAGAGGTATCCCTTATTTGGATTGGATGGATCACCCAGGTCAAGCTTGGATCCGTAACCAGCCTAATGCAGGTCCTTACTCTCCTAAGAAGTATGTGTATGCTAAATCAGAAGCAGGAACTTTCCAAGATAACTCTTCCTGGACTCCTGGCTATACCGGTATCAATTTCATGATTATCCGTTTTGCAGACATCTTATTGTTGGCTGCTGAAGCTGAAATCGAAGTAGGTAGCTTGGAAAAAGCTAGAGAATATGTGAACAGAATCAGAACTAGAGCAATCAATTCTCCAGTAAAGAGAGGTGACGGATCTAACGCAGCAAACTACAACATCAAGACGTATGATGCTCCATGGACTGTAAAAGCTACTGCACAGGCAGCTGTACGTATGGAACGTCTTCTTGAGTTGGGTATGGAAGGTCACAGATTCTACGATCTTCAGCGTTGGGGTACGGCTCAGGCTGAATTGGATTACTATTTCGCTTATGATGGTGTGAAATTGGCTTCTGCTCTTGGTGGTGCTAAGTACACAGAAAAGTATAAGTGGGTTCCAATTCCTCAGGATCAGATTGACCTAGTGGGTAAGGATATTTTGATCCAAAACCCAGGTTTCTAATCCAAACCGAATTAATTATTAAGAGAAGGTCGAAAGACCTTCTCTTTTTTGTTTTGGGGCTTTTTATTCCATGTTTTCTTTCATTTGGATGGTGGAAAGTGCTAATTTTCTTCACCCAAAATCCATTCATTTTCCTATGAAGACCCCATTTAATTTCCTGATTATTGTATCTCTTTTAGTGTTGATTAGTTGCCAAAAAAGTGATACTCTTTTTGAATTAAAATCACCTGAGGATACAGGAATAGATTTTAATAATTTGATTACAGAGTCTGATAGTTTCAACATCCTTACAGATGAATACATTTTTACTGGTGGCGGAGTAGCAGTTGCTGATTTTGACCAAAATGGCTTTCAGGACCTTTTCTTCACAGGTAACCAAGTTCCCAATCGTCTTTATCTTAATCAGGGAGAATTTAAATTTAAGGATGCCTCTGAAGTAGCTGGTGTAATGGCTCCTGATAAATGGTGTACAGGAAGCGTGATTGTGGATATCAATTTGGATGGACTTCCTGATATTTATGTGGCCACTGCTATGAAAAAGGGCCCTGGGGAGCGCAATAATCTTCTTTTTGTAAATCAGGGGAAGGATGCTGATGGCAATGTGACTTTCCAAGAAATGGCTGATCAATATGGCATCGCAGATCCGGGAAATTCTATGGGGGCTGCCTTTTTGGATTATGACTTGGACGGAGACTTGGATTTATATGTCTTGAATAATGAGCAAGTCATCGCTAAGCCTACCAATTTCCGAACAAAAATCACGGATGGTTCTGCGGTGAATAATGATGCGTTCTACAGAAACAATGGGGACGGCACCTTTACCAATGTGACCCTGGAGGCAGGCATTACCTACGAAGGATTCGGACTTGGTCTTGCCATCGGTGATGTAAACAATGACGGCTGGCCTGATATCCATGTGAGCAATGATTACATCACCAATGATATCCTCTACATCAATAATCAAAACGGTACTTTTTCGAATAAGACCAAGGAATTCCTAAAGCACCAAAGCCAGTTTTCTATGGGATCTGATTTGGCAGATTTCAACAATGATGGAATGCCGGATCTGATTACCATTGACATGCTTGGAGAAGATAGTTATCGGAAAAAGACCACAATCGGTAAAAATGTCTATCAGACGTATATCAACAATGAGCAGTTTGGATACGAGTATCAGCATGTGAGAAACATGGTCCATCTCAACAATGGATCAGGTGTTCCTTTTAGTGAAGTAGGTATGGTGGCTGGAGTTTATCAGACAGACTGGAGTTGGGCTCCCTTATTTGCCGATGTGGATAATGATGGGAAAAGGGACCTGTTGATTACCAATGGTTTTCCACGTGATATCACCGATAAAGATTTTGCTAATTACCGGGCAGATGTAGGAAGTATCGCTTCGGTAAGGCAGCTTTTGGATTCTATTCCGATTGTGAAAATTCCCAATTACTCTTACCGAAATCTAGGTGATTTGAAGTTTGAAGACTCCGGGGATGCCTGGGGATTAAATCAACCTTCTTTTTCCAACGGTGCAGTATTGGCTGATTTGGACTTAGATGGGGATTTGGATTATGTGGTCAATAATATCAATGATCCGGCTTTTGTCTTTGAAAATAAGTTGAATGAAAATAAAAAAGCTCCCGCATTTTTAAGGATCAAACTTAAAGGTCCCAAGCTAAATCCGGAGGGCTTAGGCGCTAAAGTCTGGGCTAAGACTCCAACTGGTGAGTTTCTGTTTCAAGAAATGCAGGTGGTGAGGGGGTACATGTCTTCCACCGAATCCATCATTCATTTTGGTTTGGATTCCCTGAGTGCCGTGGAAGAGCTTCATGTTATTTGGCCGGATGGGAAAGAGCAAAAGTTGTCCAAAGTAGCCGTGAACCAAGTGCTAGAGGTTGCCTACCAAGATGCAAAAGTAGGTGCCGGTAATTTGGCTGTCTGGAATCAGGATGTAATTGCTCCTTTATTTGCCGAGGTGTCCGACTCTTTGGGTATTCAATACATTCATCAAGAAACGGACAAAATTGACTACAATATCCAGCGAACCTTACCTCACAAACTCTCCCAATATGGCCCAGTACTCTCAGTTGGAGATATTAACGGGGATGGAAGGGAAGATGTAATCATCGGTTCTGCAGCTGGGTTTTCCCCAGTTTGGTTTTCTCAAAATCAAGATGGCTCGTTTACCCAAAAAGAGTTGTTGCCAGGAGAAAATTCAGCCTTTGAGGAAGTGGGCATTCTGTCTTTTGATCTTGAAAATGACGGGGATTTGGACCTATATCTGGTGAGTGGAAGTGCCGAGTTTGCGCCTGATGCTCCTGAATATCAGGATAGAATTTACCTAAATGATGGAAAAGGCAATTTCACCTTGGATAAGAATTTCTCTTTGGTTCAAGCCAATGGAAGTGTGGTGCGAGGGGCGGATGTGGACGGAGATGGATTTATGGATCTTTTTGTAGGTGGTCGTACACCGGTAGGAAAATTCCCTCTTCCTGAGAAAAGCTTTTTCCTGAAAAATAATCAGGGAAACTTGGCCGATGGTACCAAGCAATGGCTTCCTGAAATTGAAAATCTGGGAATGATTACCGACGCGGTGTGGTCTGATGTCAATACCGACGGAAAGGTCGACTTGGTGGTAGTTGGTGAATTGATGCCGGTGACTGTTTTTCTGAATAGGGGAGATCGCTTTGAAAAAGCTCAGAACACCGGTTTGGAAAATTACCTGGGTTGGTGGAACTCAATAGTGACTGCAGACTTCGATCAGGATGGAGATACAGATTGGGTGGTAGGAAATATGGGGGCAAATAACCCTCACCATCCGTCTTTTGATCGTCCTTTGAAAATTTATGCCAAGGATTTTGATGCCAATGGCTCCATTGATCCGGTAACTTTTGCCTACTACAAGGAGAAAATCGGAGGTAATTACCAGTCTTTTCCAAGTCATTTTTGGGATGACCTTACCGGACAAAGTCCGATGTTCAGAAGGAAATTTGATCGCTATAAATACTTCGCACAAAGTACAGAGGCTACTTTTTTCACCGAAGAGGAAAAACAAGGTGCACAAATCCTGACCGGAAATTTTGACCGTTCGGTTTGGGTAGAGAATCTTGGGGATGCCAAATTTAAAGTTCACGAGCTTCCCACCATCGCTCAGATAGCACCGATGAATGGCATGGTAGCTGACGATTTTAATGGGGATGGATTCACGGATGTGATGATGGTTGGCAATGATTACGGCAATGAGATCTTCATTGGCCGATTGGATGCAGCGATTGGTTGGATGCTCTTGGGGGATGGAAAAGGTAATTTTAAACCCATAAGCACTCGAGAAAGCGGCTTCATGGTGCCTGGTGATGCAAAAGCATTGGTCAAAGTGACGGCCTTTGATGGTTCGGCGATTTATTTGGCTTCCCAAAATCGCGGCAAACTCTTGGCGTTTCAGCCTCAAAGAACAAAGCTTAAGTCCATCACACCTCCTACTGAGGCGATGGCCATTCTATTGGAACTGAGTGATGGACGAATGCAACGCGTGGATGCGACCTTTGGGGCAGGTTTTGGTTCGCAATCCAGCCGATCCATTCATTTGCCAGAAGGGGTAAAATCAGCCTTGATGATTACTTACAAGGGAGAGATGATTCCACTCACCATATTTAGCATGGAATAATTACTTGTAAAGTTCTCCCGGTTTAGCATCACAAATGTCACTGATGAGGTCAGCTACCTTGTCAGTGACATCTTCAAAGTATCGTTTTCCTTTCTCAGGCGTTGCTTTTTTCGGATTGCCAATTCCGGTGTCTTCCGTGACTTGAGACCATTTTCGTTCCGCCCAAGCCCATTTTTCACGAATACCTCGGATCACTGACTTTTTCTCCTCTCCGTCACCAGCCTCTGCTACCGGTAGGATTAATTCAGGATGCAGGTATTGAATCAGGGCAGTCTCCATCTCATCGGCATGATCTCCGGCTTCTTCAAAGTAAAGACTCTTGTCCAAGGCTTGGTACCAATTGCAGGTAAAAAGCATCATGTCAGGATAGTTTAGACCTAGTTCGCGCAGCATGGGTTGGAAGTTGTTCCCACCATGGCTATTCAAGATCAAGAGTTTTTTCAGTCCCTGACGATTCAACACTTCTATGATGTCCTTCAGAATGATGAGTTGGGTGCTTGGGTAGATGTTCATATCCAAGTAGATGTCAGACTGTCCTGTATTTACCCCAAAAGGAATGGTAGGAAGAACCACGACTTTACTGCCTTTTTCCCATGCTTTTCTGGCACCTTCGGCAGCGATTGCATCAGCTTCAAACACGTCCGTACCGTAAGGCATGTGGTAATTGTGTGCTTCAGTGGCACCCCAAGGCAAGATGGCGAGTTCATAGCGGAACGTTTTCAGATCTTTCCAATTGGCTTCTTTCAGGATATAGGGTCTCATGGATTTATTCGGAGATTTGGACGTGCGGGAAGGGTTATATTAGCCAAAATTGATAATTTGACTCCTCGATTCTAAAATACGTTTCATGTCTCAAAGAAGAAAGTTTATCAAGCAATCACTCCTCGGATCTGCTTTATTTTTACCCGGAGTGGCAGCTTCCTGCGCTCAGACAAGTGATCAAAAATCACCGAACGGAGAGAAGCCTTTAATCCTATCAACTTGGAATCATGGGGTACCTGCCAATGCAGACGCTTGGGCCAAGCTGAAGGAAACGGGCAGTATCCTGGATGCAGTGGAGGCGGGAGTAAGAAATACCGAATTGGATATGGATAACCTCTCTGTGGGTCTTCAGGGTCTTCCCGACCGTGAGGGAATTACCACACTTGACGCTTCCATCATGACGGGAGATGGTTCCTGTGGATCGGTTGCTTTTGTCCGGCAAATTAAGCATCCCATATCTTTGGCAAGGGCGGTGATGGAAAAAACACCCCACGTCATGTTGGTGGGAGAGGGTGCCAGACAATTTGCGATTGCTCAGGGTTTCCCGTTGGAGGAGGAGGTGCTCAGTCCAAAAGCCCAAATCGAATACGACAAATGGAAAGTCACCAGTCAATACAAGCCCATTATCAATATTGAGAATCACGATACGATCGGTATGATCGGTATTGATGCCAATGGTAAATTGGCGGGCAGCTGTACTACCAGTGGATTGGCTTATAAAATGCACGGAAGGGTAGGGGACAGCCCCATCATCGGAGCAGGGTTGTATGTGGATGATGAAGTCGGTGCGGCGACTGCCACCGGTTTGGGAGAGACGATTATCCGGATTTGTGGTAGCTTCCTGATCGTGGAACTGATGCGTCAGGGCAGATCGCCACAGGAGGCCTGCGAAGAAGCTGTCAAGCGATTGGTTTCAAAGACAAAAAACGTAAAAGACATTCAAGCTGGATTTTTGGCGATCAACAAATACGGAGAGGTAGGTGCCTACGCCGTTCATCCGGGATTTAACTTTGCCAAAGCCACTGAATCAGGAAATATCCTCATCGACGCAAACAGTCACTTCAAACCATGAGTAAGATTTTACTGGAAGCGCCGGTTTTCAACCTACAAGGAGCCTTGGAGGCGGCAGAACAAGGGATTGATCGATTGGAACTTTGTGCCAATTTTCCTGAAGGTGGAGAGACTCCAAGTGCAGGGATGCTTCGTTTTTTGAAAAGCGAAGTCGATATCCCTGTTTTTGTGATGATCCGTCCAAGAGGAGGAGATTTTGTTTATTCCCAAAAAGAGCTGTTGGTCATGAAACAGGACATTCAGATTTTGGGAGAAATGGGTGCGGATGGTTTTGTATTTGGAGTATTGGATGAAAAAGGAAATGTGGATCAGAAGGCAAATGAATTTCTGAAAAGAGCTACAGGGGCCAAACCTTGCACGTTTCACCGAGCATTTGATGCATCGGCTGATTTGTCTGACTCATTGGAAAAAATCATTGACTTGGGATTCGATCGGATTTTGACTTCGGGTGGAAAAAACTCCCTAACAGAAGGATTGGACATGGTGACCCAACTTTTGGCAAAAGCCAAAGATAGGATCGTCATCATGCCGGGAGGAGGAACAAAGGCTGAACATGTGCCTATCCTAAGAGCGACAGGTTTATTGAAGGAAGTCCACGCTTCCTGTAAATTGACCAAGGTTTCTAAAAATCAATTTATCAATCCTGATCTTTCATTTTCTTCTGCACCTTTAGATTATTCCAAACATTTTGGGATTGATCCTGTATTGGTACAAGGATTTAAAACCGTGTTGTAAATACAGATGAAAAGATTGTGGGGTTTTTGGGTTGGAATGCTGATGGTAAGCGCCTGCGGTCAGATTGCAGAGCGAAAGCAGCCTCCACCAAGTTTGTATCAGCTTTCTCAATCCGATCTTGACCTTTCGGGCGAGCAATTGGCGAGGGGTTATTGTGCTTCGTGCCATGTGATGCCTGAGCCCGAAGTTTTAGATAGAACCACCTGGGAAAAAGTTCTTCCAGATATGCGCAAGCGCATGGGATTGTACTTGGAGGAGGATTTTGGTACTTCCCTACCTGAAGATGAAGGGGTGCCAGATGGAATTTATTCTAAAATCCCTTTCATCACCCGTGAAAAATGGGAAAAGCTCCAATCTTATTATTTGGAAAATGCTCCAGATATGCCACTTCCTCAAGAGTCCAAGGTTGCCCCGCGAGTGGGGATTCCGGGGTTCAAATTGGAGGTGCCTAATTTTCCCTTTGTCAGGTCAAGCTTGACGACCATGCTCCGTGTCCATCCCAAAACAGGAAAGTTGTGGTTGGGCCATCGGTTTAGGGCATTGTTTGAACTCGACCCTGCCAATCAATTTTCACAGCTTGATTCCATCCCCACTGCAGTCGCACCGGTAGAAATCCGTTGGAAGGAGGATCAATCTTTTGAGTTACTCACCATGGGATTGATGGACCCCGCCAATGATTCGATTGGTTCAGTTTCTACTTTTGTAAAAAATGATGGTGCTTGGAAGTCACAGCCAGTATTTGAAAAACTCATGCGACCTGTCCATGTGGAAGTGGCTGATTGGAATGGCGATGGTAAGCCGGATTATGTCATCTCCCAATTTGGTAATCACCTAGGTAAATTAAGTCTTCATCTGAGCAAGGATACAGCTTTTCAAGAGGTGATTCTCAAAAAGGATCCTGGAGCAAGGCGTTCGATGGCAGTGGATTACGATGGGGATGGAGATTTGGATATCCTAGTCTTAATGACTCAAGCAAAAGAGGGATTGGTTTTGTTTGAAAATACGGGCGGTGGGAAGTTTAAGGAAAAGCAATTAGTCAGTTTTCAGCCTGCCTTTGGATCAAGCGATTTTAGATTTGAAGACATGAATGGCGACGGGAAAGCTGAACTCATATTGGTCAATGGTGACAATGCGGATCAGAGTCAAATCCTGAAAAATTACCATGGTGTCCGAATTTTTGAACGCGATAACTCAGGTGAATTTGAGGAAAAATGGTTTTATCCCATGCATGGAGCGACTGGATTGGAAGTGGGAGATTTTGACCAGGATGGGAAAATGGATGTGGTGGCCATTGCTTTTTTTCCCGATCGAAATCAAAAACCTCATCAAAACTTGATTTATTTCAAACAGGAAAAGCCTGATTCCTTACTCCCTTTTGTCTTGAAAGAGCAATTGCAAGATCATTGGCTGACGTTAACCAAGGGGGACCTGGACAAGGATGGAGATGAGGATTTGATTGTGGGGACATTTGCTTTCGACCAGCTCTATCAGGCACCTACCAAACAATGGAGACCCTTTGTAGTTTTGAGGAATCAATTGAAATAAAATTCTGTAATTATCTATTTCATCCAAATTAATAATTTAATATTCGGAATATTTGGCTCTATTTTTTCATTTTTCATTGAAAATCAGTAGCTTCTTTTATCTCTAAGGGGAAATGCTATGGTAAAAAGTTTTCAAGGGGTAAAAGTGGTGGAGCCTAAGACCCCGGCTCAGCCTATTTTGGTGAGAGACCACATGACATCGAAGTTGGTGACTTTTGGGCCTGATGATACGATCGATCAGGTGATGGAAGCCTTGACCAAGCGGAAAATTTCCGGTGCGCCTGTCGTGGACGAAGGTGGAGCATTGATTGGGATTATCTCTGAGGTGGATTGCCTTAGGGAGATTATCAAAGGAAAATATACCAATACCGTCCGTTTTCCCGCTAAAGTGCATGAGTTAATGACTCGGGATGTGATGACGTTGTCTCCGGATATGACACTTTTTGATGCTGCTCAAAAGTTTTTGGAGTATCAGATCCGAAGATTTCCTGTATTGAAAAATGGGCAACTGGTCGGGCAGATCAGTCTCAGTGATGTAATTCGGGCTTTTCCCTCTCTCAAACATACCACCTGGTAAAACCAAAAACGCCCCGAAATTTCGGGGCGTTTTTGGTTCGAGCTTATTTTGATTTTTCGATGGCTCTTTCGACATCCTTTAAGATGTCTTCGTAATGCTCCAATCCTACAGAAAGCCGTACCAGTCCGTCGCTGATTCCCACTTGTGCACGTTCCTCAGGAGAAAGTTTGCTATGAGTAGTCGATGCAGGATGCGTAATGATGCTGCGGCTGTCTCCTAAATTTGGAGTGATGGAAATCATTTGTAGCTGATCGATGAAGCGCTGTGCGCGGGCCAAACCACCTTTCAGTGTTAGGGTAATTATCCCGCCTCCAGCTTTCATTTGTTTTAAAGCCAGGTCGTGCTGTGGATGAGACTTGAGAAATGGATAGCGAACTGCATCTAGTTCAGGATTTCCTTCAAAATATTGGGCGATTTTTAGGGCATTTTCGCAGTGTCTGTCCATCCTTACCGCTAGCGTTTCCATGCTCTTGGATAAAATCCAGGCATTAAATGGTGAGATCGATGGTCCAGTATGGCGGGTGAAAAACTGCACCTCTTTGATCAGATCTTTTTTCCCCAAAATCAGGCCGCCCAAAACTCTGCCTTGTCCATCGATATACTTGGTGGCACTGTGGGTGACGATGTGTGCCCCCCATTTAGCAGGTTGCTGCAGGTAAGGCGTGGCAAAGCAATTGTCTACCACGAGGATCAGGTTGTGTGCCGCCGCAAACTTTCCTGCCCATTCCAAATCGATAATTTCCAGGCCCGGATTGGAAGGGGTTTCCAAAAATAGCATTTTGGTGTTAGGCTGCACCAGCTTGTCCCAATTTTGGCAATCCGAAATGTCTCCATAAGTAGAAGTAATACCCCACTTTGGAAATACTCGGGTTAGCAATTGATGAGTCGATCCAAAAAGTGATCGGGAAGCCAAAATGTGATCTCCTTGCTGTAGGAGTGAAGCAATGCTTCCAAACATGGCAGCCATTCCTGAAGCTGTCGCGATTCCGTCTTCGGTACCTTCCGCGCGGCAGACCTTTTCGATCAAATCGGAAGAATTTGGATTGGAATAGCGGGAGTAGATATTGCCTTGAATCTCGTCTGCAAACATCGCCCGTGCTTCCTCGGCGGATTCAAAGGTAAAGCTGGAAGTGATGAAAATGGGTGAGGAGTGTTCTTTGAGATCGGATCGGCGCTGGATGCGGATGGCATCGGTTTCGAAATGAGACATGGGTTTGGTCGGTTTGAATGCTATTGGGTACTTGGAAACTGAAAAAGAATTTCCCCAAAGAAGAAAACCGAACCAGAAAGTGGGGTAGAGTTGAATCTCGCCAATTTATAGTTCCCGCTTTGGGTAGGACTTGGCACCTTTCTCCTTGGCAGGGATGGTTGCCAGAGGGTCATCGAGCCTAGTCTCTCGCCTCTTCTTTATAAATCAGTTGCCTGAAGTGTCACAAAGAAAGAGGGAGAATTGGTCAAATCCAAATCTCCCTTCATTTCAGTCGTTGTATTGTGTCATGGTTTGTGCGATTCCCGCTGTGCAAAAGCCATAAATCATGTCTATGGCTTTATCCATCATGGAAGGCAGTTCGTCAAATTCCTGCTGAGTGAATCTCCCCAAAACATATTCTACTTGCCGTCCTTTTGGGAAATTGTCACCAATTCCCATCCGAAGTCTGGGGTAGTCTTGTCCACCGCACAGTTCTTCGATATTCTTTAATCCGTTGTGCCCCGCAGCACTTCCTTTGGCCCTCATTCGGAGCTTGGCAAAAGGAATGGCCATGTCATCCACCAAGACAAGTAAGTTTTCTTTTGGGATAGCGAGTTCCTTCATCCAGTAGTTGACAGCCTTTCCGCTCAGGTTCATGTAGGTGGTTGGCTTGATCAAATGCAGGGATCGGCCTTTATGTTTGATTTCGGATTTAAAAGCCAAGCGCTCGCTTTTCCAAGTCACACCTTCCTTATCAGCCAAGCGGTCTAGTGTCAAAAAGCCGATGTTGTGGCGGGTGAGTTCGTACTCCGGACCTATATTTCCCAATCCTACAATAAGGTATTTCATGCTGAAGCTATAAGGGTTGATTAGACCTGCCAGGTTTCAAAAACCTGACAGGTCTGGATTCGATCTAGTGTTAAACAAAAAATCCTGCTCATTGCTGGGCAGGATTTGTTGATTTCGGAGTCAGGATTATTCTCCTTTCTTGCCTCTGAGCGCTCTTGGAATACCAATAGTCACGATAGACACATTTGGAGAAGTAAGGATTTCATATCCTTCAGCCTTCAATTCACCTACCTTGAAAGATTTTCCAAGATCAAGGTTGGAAATATCAGCCACGATGAAGTCAGGAAGGTTTTTAGCCAAACCTTTTACTTTCAATCTTCTGGTCTTAAATTCCATTTTACCACCTTTTGCCATACCTGGAGAGCTACCTTCGATTTTCACAGGAATTTCGAATTTGATTGCTTTGTCTTCCGTGTAAGCCATGAAATCTGCGTGAAGCAAGGTTTCACTTACCGGGTGGAATTGTGCTTCCTTCAATACGGCTTTGATGATTCTGCCTTCGATGTTCAACTCAACCAAGTGAACATCTGGGGTATAGATCAAGTCGCGGAAAAGGATCGCTGGGGAATAGAAATGAACTTGCTCAGGGATACCTGGACCATAAACTACACAGGGTACATTACCGGAATCTCTGATTTCGTTCAAAGCGGCACTGTCGAGATTTGCTCTTTTAAACCCTATAATCTCTAGTGTTCTCATATGTATTTGTATTTAAAATTGGTTCTTAAATAAATAATGAACTGATCGATGTGTGTCCTGTGACGGCGTGTATGGCTTTGCCAAACAACTCAGCAACGGTCAGTACTCTAATTTTCGAAGATTGCTGCTTGAGAGAAAGTGTGTCGGTCACGACAAGTTCTTCCAAAACAGAATTTTCAATGTTTTCATAAGCTTTTCCTGAAAGTACTCCATGCGTAACGATGGCCCTTACAGAATTTGCTCCTTTTTCCATGATGATCTGAGCAGCCTTGCAAAGCGTACCTGCTGTATCTACCAAATCATCTACGAGAATCACGTCTTTGCCTTCCACGTCTCCGATGACTTGCATGGATGCTACCTCGTTGGCTCTTTTTCTGTGCTTGTCACAGACGACCATTTCTACCTCGAAGTGCTTTGCAAAGGATCTCGCCCTTGCCACACCTCCCACATCCGGGGCTGCGAAGATCATGTCTTTCAGCCGAAGTGTGCTCAAATAGGGCGCAAATATAGCAGAACCATTCAAATGATCCAATGGGATATCAAAAAATCCCTGGATTTGACCGGCGTGTAAGTCACAAGTCATGATCCGATCCGCGCCCGCCGAGGTAAGCATGTTGGCAATAAGTTTGGCTGCGATTGAAACTCGTGGTCTGTCTTTTCTATCTTGACGTGCATATCCAAAATAGGGAATGACCGCACAGACCTTATAAGCACTTGCTCTTTTCGCAGCATCGATCATCAAGCAGAGCTCCAGTAAATTGTCGCTGGGGGGATTGGTGCTCTGTATGATAAAGACGGTACAGCCTCGGATGGACTCATCAAAACTCGGAGACATCTCGCCATCACTGAATTTCGACATGGTCATTTCACCCAGCTTTTTGCCATAGCTTTTGGCAATTTTTTGAGCGAGTTCTTGGCTGTTTGTGCCGGCAAAGATTTTTACCTCGGACATAGATTTTGCAGGAATTGGTGGTGGAAACGCTTGAAAAGACAGATAAACAAAAGTAATGATTTTTGGAGGACGGGCTAATCTATCAGCAATCTCTCCAAGTAAAAAATGATAAAATGACCTAACTCTTTTTCCACCATGGGTTGATTTGGTTTTTCTGCTTATTGATTCATTTTTCCGATCCTGTAAATTTTCTAAAGGATACGTCTTTTTCACCTGATTGAGTTGAGCAATGCCTTATTTTAGCGTATTCCCTTCAAGGACAATACTTATGAAAAAAACCACCCTTTTCTTGTTGAATCTGTTGATTCTTCCGCTTTGGCTATTGGCCCAAAGTGTGCCTACCCCTAAATCTCACTTTGGGTTTAATGTGGGAGATCCATATATGCTTGCAAACTTTTCCCAAACCGAAGCTTATTTCAAAAAAGTGGATGCAGCTTCAGATCGGGTAAAATATACCAGCATCGGCAAGACTGAGTTTGGAAGGGAACAACCCATGTTGATCATTACAGCTCCCAAGAATTTTGCGCAGCTCGAGCGATACAAGGAAATATCCCAAAAACTGGGAAGAGCTGAAATCACCGAAGCTGAGGCCAAGGCACTTTCCAGAGAGGGAAAACCCATCGTTTGGATCGATGGCGGACTCCATGCCAACGAAGTAGTAGGGGCTCAGCAGTTGATCGAGACGCTCTATCATTTGGCTTCCAAAAATGATGAGGAAACGTTAAGGATTTTGGATGAAGTGATCATTCTTTTGGTTCACGTCAATCCCGATGGCATGGAAATCATGTCTGACTGGTACATGATGCATGAGGATAAAGCCAAGCGCAACAAGAATATCCCTGTGCTTTATCAGAAGTATGTAGGTCATGATAATAACCGGGATTTCTACATGAACAACATGAAGGAATCCACCAATATTTCCCTGCAGCAATATGTAGAGTGGCTTCCTCAGATTGTCTACAACCATCACCAAGCAGGCCCGGCTGGCACCGTGGTAGCAGGTCCCCCTTACCGAGATCCGTTTAATCATGTCTTTGATCCACTAATTATCACCAGTTTAGATGCGGTGGGTGCGGCTATGATCAATCGACTGCATGTAGAGGATAAACCGGGGTATACCCGACTCGATGGTTCTGTCTTTTCCACGTGGTGGAATGGTGGATTGCGAACCACACCTTATTATCACAATATGATCGGGATCCTGACGGAGATTGTGGGTGATCCTTCTCCGTATTCTATCCCTTTGGTTCCGGATCGATTGATTCCAAATAATGGTACTCCCTACCCGGTGACTCCTGGTCCTTGGGCATTCCGTACCTCGATAGATTATTCTGTATCGATGAACTATGCGATTTTGAATCATGCAGTGCGGCATGGGGATGAGTTGCTGTATAATTTTTACCTGATGGGTAAAAAGTCCATCGATCGAGGAAATACAGATACGTGGACTCGCTATCCAAAGTATGCCGCAGACATCCAAAAATCCTTTGACGCTACGCAAAAGAAGAAAGAGACTGAAGATGAGGATGCGGCCTATTTTGGATTTAGAGCGGGAGTTCCGGTGCAGTTTTATGACTCAGTCTATAAGAATCCTGCGAAAAGGGATCCGAGGGGCTATATCTTATCCGCTGACCAGGCTGACTTTCCTACTGCCATCAAATTTTTAAATGCATTGATCAAATCCGGAGTCTTGGTTCACAAAGCCACAGCAGACTTTTCTGTGAATGGGAAGACCTATCCAAAAGGATCTTATATAGTCAAAACAGCCCAAGCATTCCGTCCGCATGTCTTGGATATGTTTGAGCCACAGGATCATCCTAACGACTTCTTGTATCCGGGAGGCCCTCCGGTGAGACCTTACGATGCCGCCGGATGGACCTTGGCGTATCAAATGGGAGTAGAGGTAGACCGAATCATGGAAGGATTTGACGGGCCTTTTGAACGAGTGGCCTATGGGCAGCTGCTGACCCCGGATCCTGCAACCCTCCCTGTTGCTTCCGGATATTTGCTTGACTCACGGGTAAATGATTCTTTCTTGGCTGTGAATGACCTTCTAAAGGCTAAGGTAAAAGTGTATCGCACACAATCCATGGTGTCGGGACTTCCAGCAGGGTCATTTTACATTTCGGCCTCGGGTAAAAAGCAACTCGAAGCAGCGGCGAAGAACTATGGCGTAAAGCCTGTGGCAGCTAAAGGCTTGCCTTCGGGTGCCAAGGAAATCAAGCCATCCCGAATCGCCTTGTACGATTATTATGGTGGTTCTATGCCTTCCGGCTGGGTGAGATGGATGTTGGAGCAGTTTCACTTTGAGTTTACCCAGATCTTCCCAATGGAAATCGACGGGGGCAATCTCAATGCTAAATACGATGTGATCTTATTTATCGGCCCCGGTATGCCCGGTGCAGTTGGGGGATATGGTGCAGGAAGTCAGCCAAAGAAGGAGGATATCCCTGCCGAATACCATCACATGCTTGGAAGACTATCCGTGGATAAGTCTATTCCTCAGCTGAAATCCTTCTTGGAAAATGGCGGACAGATCGTAACCGTGGGTGCTGCGACTTCTTTGGCTACGCACCTCAAGCTTCCCGTGACCAATGCTTTGGTGGAAATCGTGGACGGTAAAGAAAAGTCCCTTACCGGAGATAAATACTACATTCCCGGAAGTGTGCTCGAGATGCAGGTAGACAACACGGCAGCGATCAATTTTGGAATGGGAGAAAAAGCAGATGTGCTGTTTAATAATAGCCCGGTCTTCAAACTTGCTCCTGAGGCGGGTTTGAAAGGTGTGAAGGCTTTGGCTTGGTTTGGTACTGAGCCTCCATTGAAAAGCGGTTGGGCTTGGGGACAGCAGTACCTGAAAAATGGTGTGGCTGCTTTTGAAGCGCAAGTGGGAAAAGGGAAGCTATATGCTTTCGGTCCGGAAATCACGTTCCGAGGACAGTCGCATGGCACGTTCAAGATGCTGTTTAATGGTCTTTACAAGTAAAACCATTTTCAATACGGTAAAAAAGGTCTGGATTTTTCCAGACCTTTTTTTATTTGTCACACCTTAAATTTCTCTTTTAGATAAGCTATCGCCATCCCGTAAGCTTCCTTACTGGCAGCTTCGTCATACTTTGGATTGCTTGGATTGGAAAATCCATGAACTGCCGGGAAGATTTTGTAAGTCAGTTTTTTGCCTGCTGTTTCCATGTTGGTAGCAAACTCCTTAATGACTGCTTCCGAGATGTACTGCTCAGTGGCAAAGAGACCCAATACATCCGAGTTCAGAGTTTTGAGTTTTTCTACATCCCGGACGGGCATGCCATAATAGATCACCGAGCCGAGATTTTGCTGCCCATTCAGTAAGGCGGATTTCAATGACCATGATCCACCAAAGCACCAGCCTACATTGGCAATTTTTGCTTTGGCTCCGGCTAGCTGACGGGCACCTGCCACGATATTTTCCAAACGCGCTTCTTTTACACCCTGCATAAATTGGCCTGCTTCCTGTGGATTGGAAGTGACCTTTCCGTCATACATATCCAAGGCTATTACATTTACTTTTCCTCCCAAGTCCTCATAGAAAACATCAGCTTGATGCTTGATGTGGTCATTGAGTCCCCACCACTCTTGGTAGACAAACAGCCATTGGTCGGTAGGAGCAGTGGCGTTGATTACGTAACCTGAGCCGTTTTGGCCATCAGGGGTAGGAAAGGTGGTCATTGCTCCTTTTCCCTCAAAATCAAAAGCGACTGGAGATGGGTGAAACGCAGCAAATCCCGGCGCGTTTACAAACTGGGCCATGTCGTCATTGTAAGAATGACATACTGTGATACCCGAAAATGGGTCATTGTTTTCTGGTAGATCGGCAGCCTTAGGCCAAAAAAACCAGCTAATCAGAAAAAGAATGAGGGATAGAATTGATTTGATCATGAGTAAATGGGTTAATTGGATGGAGAATGAAAAATTAACCATCGAATTCATAAATAGGTTTGATGATTGACCAAAAGAATATGAATAGGGAGAATTACCACCACTATGTAGAAGCTGAACTCAGCCTTTGGCTGATGGAGGTAAAAAAGCCCCCTAGCTTCTTTGGTAAGATATCGAGTGGCATTCAGGGAAAGGTAAACTCTTGGATTCCGGAGAAAGTGCACAAGGCGATTTCTGTGGCCATTGAAAACATGGTTAAGACCGTATTGGCTGGTTCAGATCTGGTGAAGCCCACTCCGAAGGCTTCGCTGACATTCATGGAGCGTGAACTCCTAGTGCGAAAAAGAATCAAATGGTTTCGAAACACAGCAAGTGCCGAGGGAGCAATTACCGGTGCTGGAGGGATTTTGCTGGGCTTGGCTGATTTTCCGGCCTTTCTCACGATCAAAATGAAATTGCTTTTTGATATCGCTTCGATTTATGGCCTTGATGCCAAATCGTATCAAGAGCGTCTCTTTTTACTTTATGTTTTTCAGTTAAGTTTTTCCAGTCAAAGCCGAAGAAATGACCTGATAGGATTGATCGAAAATTGGGATATGCATGTGTCAGACTTGCCAAAAGAGCTGACGGATTTTGATTGGAAGACTTTCCAGTTGGATTACCGCGATTACATTGATTTGGCCAAACTATTCCAATTGGTACCACTCATTGGTGCGCCTGTTGGGGCAATCGCAAACTATAAGCTCACCGATCATCTTGGTCGGTACGCGATGAATTGCTATAGATTGAGAATGAAGGCTAAAGTTGATGTGGGATAAAAACAACAAAACCTCCCTTTTGAGGAGGTTTTGTTGATCCACTAGGGCTCGAACCTAGACTCTTCTGAACCAAAATCAGACGTGTTGCCAGTTACACCATGGATCAGTATTGAAAGAAAACACGTTCGTTTTCTTTAAAGTGTCACAAAGGTAGATTTATGAGTTATTTTTTCCAAGTGGCCTTGTAAAGATTTTTTGCCCAAAAGGCTAATATCCTTGAATTCAGACAGAAAAAAATCATGATCAGACTGGGTTGTTTTTCTGGTTTTTGAAGAATCAATACTGTTTTATGTGAGGATAAGATAGTTTGGAAATCGATTGAAATTTGTATTTTATCTAATTAAAAGCCTAATTATTTGCATTTTTTCAAACATTTATATTCTTTTGATAATAAATTGAAAACTAAATCAACAAAATAATACACAAATGGACGCAGTAAAAATTGAAAAAGTGGTGGCTGAAGTCATCGGTAAGTTGGAGAAAATCAAAGAAACTGAATTGGCTTCAGAATTAAGCTGGTGCTGGGTAAGTTTCCAAAATGATGGAAATCCGGTAGGTGTAATCGAAAAAGGAACTCTTGCCTTGGCGGCATTTAAAGAAGCTAGAGAGAAAAACAGCAAAGCAGTAGCTAAAAAGCTGGTAGACGAATTGGAAAAAGCTTTGGCTTAAAACTAAAAAAGGCTCGCAGAGAAGCGAGCCTTTATTTTTTTGGATGTGGAGGGATTATTCTCCTACCACCACAAATTTCACTTTAGTTTTTACTTCCCTGTGAAGGTCAACGTCAGCGGTAAACTCACCGGCACCTTCTACAGGAACTGTAATTGCGATTTTCTTTCTATCGATTTCAAAGCCTTGGGTTGCCAAAGCATCTGAGATCTGAAGCGTCGTCACTTTACCAAAGATTTTCCCTGAATCACCGATTTTTGCTTTGATTTCAAGAGTTACCTCTGCAAGTTTTGCTGCAATGTTTTCGGCTTCAGTTTTGATCTTTTCAGCTTTGTGAGCCGCCTGCTTGATGTTTTCAGCAAGGATCTTCTTGTTTGAATCAGTAGCAAGTACAGCGAAACCTTGAGGGATCAAGTAGTTTCTGCCATAGCCTGGCTTTACCTCTACCAAGTCATTTTTATATCCAAGACCTTTGATGTCTGTTTTTAGAATGATTTCCATTTGTAATGATCTTTTTTGATTGAACGATACAAGACCGAATTATTTCAAACCATCGGTTACGAATGGCAACAAAGCCAAATGTCTTGCTTTCTTGATAGCCTGAGCTACTTTTCTCTGATACTTCGCAGAGTTACCGGTAAGTCTTCTAGGAAGGATTTTACCTTGCTCGTTTACGAATTTCAAAAGGAAGTTTGGATCCTTGTAGTCGATGTACTTGATTCCATGCTTCTTGAAGCGGCAATACTTCTTTCTGATTTCGCCTCTGTTGATAGGTTCGTTTACTAGTGTCATTAGGCTTGCTCCTCCTTAGCTTCAGCTTTTTTGTTAAATTCTCCTTTTCTTCTTCTTTCGGCATACACGATAGCGTGCTTGTCCAATACAGTAGTAAGGAATCTCATCACTTTTTCATCACGTCTGAACTCCAGTTCAAACTTTCTGATGACGGTTGGATCAGCTTTGAACTCTACCAATACATAGAAACCCGTTGTCTTTTTTTCGATAGGATAAGCCATCTTCTTAAGACCCCAGTTTTCCACATTGATCACATCTGCCCCCTCTTCTTTTAACAAGTTCACAAACTTGTCGACAGTATCCTTCATCTGAACATCAGATAAAACGGGAGTTAAAATGAATACCGTCTCGTAACTTCTTTGGAACATTTCTTAATGTGTTTTAGGAAATTTGAATAAACAGACCGCAAAAGTAGGGGAATCACCACTGTATTCCAAATCCTTGCTGAAAATCAATTAGGAATAAATGAAAAAGGCCTCCAAATAGGAGGCCTCTGGTCATGTAATCAAATAGGATTGGTTATTTTACAGTGAAGGTTTTTGAACCCACTTGGTAGTTGTCTACGAAAAGCTTGATCTCGTGATTTCCTTTTGCATATTCGGAGCCTTTTTCATAATAAAACACCAGGCTCTGACCGGAATTATCAAAAATGATATCCTGCTTCACCGTGTAGAATTGTTCTTGTCCATTGATCATGAAAGTGCCTGAGCCTTTGGCTACATCAAATATTGGCTGGCTGTTTGGACCTAATACCTGTACGTAGACATTTCTAGGCCCTTTTTCAGCAACTTTATTGTCGGAGATTTTGAAGCTCACTTTTAATCTTTCGATTTGACGGTTTCTAAAATCTTTGGTAGTCTCTACACGCTCTTTGCCTCTTGAGTTTACTGCTGCAATTACAATATTTTCGGCCTTTAGCATAGAGGCTACATCTACTTTGGCCTGCAGGTTTTGCTTTTGAATGTTAAGCTGTGCCACTTCCTCCTCAATTTGAGCCTGGGTGGTCTTGAGATCTTGGTTTTCTGAGAATAGTTGCTGGTTTGCAGCTCTCAACTCAAGGATTTCCTGATCTTTTTGTGCAATAAGGCCATTGAGGTTGTTGATTTTAGAATTCAAAGCTGATATTTCAGCATTGCTACGCTGTTTTGAAGAGTTTCTTTCTGAGATCAGTTGGTCTCTCACTGCTTCTAGTGCTTTAACATCCCCACCGAGCTTTTCAATTTCTTGAATGCGTAAGTCTAGTTGATAGGTGACTGAGTCTAGTCTTCGATTCAATTCATTGTTTTCGGTGGATAAAAGGAGGATCTCCTCAGTCTTTTTGGTTCTATCCACGTAGTCAGTGTACAGCTTAATACCGCTGATGATGACGAGCAAAACCAAAACAATGATGATGATATTCTTGCTTTGATCTTTTTTTTGATTGGATTCGTTTTCGAAATTAGAATTCATAATTGTGAGTAAAAGGGCTTATGAGATGTTGATTTTAGACGAAGAATTTTGGATTTCCAGATATGAAAATGGCTATACCGGATGGGACCTTGGCTCTCCTTCTCCACCACTTTATCAATATCTTTGCCAAATTGAATCAAAGGAAATTGAGGTATTGATTCCGGGTGCAGGTAATGGCTACGAAGTAGTTGCAGCCTTAGAGTTGGGTATCAAAAATGTACATCTCCTAGATATTGCTTTAACTCCTATTGTTCAGTTTTTGAAAAGCAATCCCTTATTTCCCAAATCACAAGTTCATCATCAAGATTTTTTTGATCATGAAGGGAAGTACGATCTAATTCTTGAGCAAACTTTCTTTTGTGCGTTGGATCCAAGTCTAAGGTCATCCTATGCTAAAAAAATGCATCATTTGCTCAAGCCTGCCGGCAAGTTGGTGGGAGTACTTTTTGATCGTGAGTTTGCAGGTGGACCACCCTTCGGGGGAACGGCCAAGGAATATCAGGCCTATTTTTTACCATATTTTAAGATTGAGAAATTTGAGCCTTGCTATAATTCAGTCGGACCTCGCAAGGGATCCGAACTATTTATGATAATGAAAAGGCTAGATGTCTAGGATCAAATGAGTTTTTGGTCCTGAATAATCAAAAAACAGGACTCCACATTCAAAAAAATCAAATGTCAGTTTCACGGTTGGATCTTCTTTAATTGCTTTCCAAGCCCTTTCCATTTCCTTGGACCAATGAATGTCTCCGATAATCATAATGCTCTTTGGATGGATTTTTTCCAGGCAAGTGTTAAATGAGGTCATTGTCCCGTGGTAAGTATGGTTGGCATCAATCAAGGCAAAATCAAGTTTAGGAATTTGTCTGATGATCGGAGGTAATTTTTTTGAGATTTCTCCTAATACAAATTCAGTTTTTTCAGGGCGGGGATTAGCTTGTGCAATTTGCCAAAGTGCTTCTGAACCCTCTATGGTCCATAGATTTCTCTCTGTGACCTTACTCAGATATCTAGTGGTGATTCCTACACAAGTGCCAAGCTCCAGGACGTATTCAGCGGGTGTTAGTTGGCAGAAGTATTGGTAAAGCGTAGCAAACTTGGCAGAACTCGTGGAGTATCGAGTGACTTTGCTGACGGTTCGGAATTGATCATTTACTTTCTTTGATCCTGCGCCAAAGTCTTGGATGGCAAAGCTTCTTTTATCGCACAGAAGTTGTTTTCTGAAATCTTCGATGTCTGAGTTGAATTCAGTAGTGGACTTAAGGTAGCGGGTAAGCTTAGAATAAACGGAAAAGACGAAGGTGGATTGCTGACTATAAATATCTTCTTTGCGAAGCCAATAGTTTAAAAAAGGAAGTAAAGGTTCTACTATTTTGATCAATATTAATTATCAAAAATAGTGGCAATCAATTGGAATTCGGGAATGGACACCTCCAAAAGCTGACCATCAAAAAGCTTTTCCATGGTAAAAGTACCCTTCATTTTACCCAATCCTGAGATTAGATTACATCCTGATACATAAGTATGCACTTCACCTGGTTCCAGAATGGGTTGTTGGCCTACCACACCGAGACCTTCTACCATCTTATGGTTATCTGCGGCATCAAAAATCTCCCATTTCCTTTTCAGCAACTGGAAGGTATGCTGACTCTTATTGATGATTGTTACTTTATAGGTAAAGACATAATGGTGCTGATGCGGGTTTGAAAATTCCGCTTGGTACTTTGCCTCGACGTCAACTTGAATGCCTTTTGTAACCGAAGTGACCATATTGTCTTTTAATTTGGGTTGAAATTACAATTTCTAATCCTTAATTCAACAACTAATCCATGGATGTCAAAATTGAAGATAGTTGGAAAAACTCATTAACAAATGTTTTCCAAGCTCATTTTTTTAAGGAACTGGCTGAATTTGTCAAATCTGAATACCAGAATCATCAGATTTTTCCTCCTGGGAAAGAAATTTTCAATGCTTTTTGGCATTGTCCTTTGCCTAAAGTAAAGGTTGTGATTCTAGGACAGGATCCTTATCACGGGGAGGGGCAGGCTCATGGACTTTCATTCTCAGTGAAACCCGGCATTCCTTTTCCTCCGAGTTTATTGAATATTTTGAAAGAGCTCAAAAATGATTTGGGAAAGGATATGCCACCAAATGGGGATTTGACTCGTTGGGCTGATCAAGGTGTGTTTTTACTTAATGCCACGCTTACGGTGAGAGCCAATCAGGCTGGTTCACATCAACATAGAGGTTGGGAGATTTTCACTGATGAGGTGATTAAAGTAATCAACAAGGAGCGTGATCATGTGGTCTTTTTACTTTGGGGTGCCTATGCTCAAAAAAAAGCGGAGCTTATTGATAGCTCAAGACATTTGATTCTTAAAGCTCCTCATCCAAGTCCCTTGTCAGCCCACCGTGGGTTTCTGGGATGTGGTCACTTTTCAAAAGCAAATGACTACTTATCGAAAACCAATCAAGACCCTATTGCTTGGTGAAATTCGTATTCCAAATTGATTCCAATACAAAAAGAGGCTGCCTTAGTTAGACAGCCTCTTTTGCTTATTCAATTCCTTTCAGGAATCTACTCCAGCGTATTTTGCTAAACATCGATTCAAATTTGTCGAGGGATAACCATAAAAACCAAGCTTTTCCCACTACATGATCCTCAGGTACAAATCCCCAGTACCTTGAATCCAAGGAATCATGACGGTTGTCACCCATCATGAAGTAATAGTTTTGTTTGAAGGTGTAGCTATCGGTTTTTACACCGTCTATGAATAGAACGCCATCTTTTACTTCGACTTTCTGATGTCCTTCATACTTTTCGATTGTAAACGAATATTTCATGACATTATCCGGTGTCATTTCGACCTTCATATCTTTTCCGGGGATTAGAAGAGGACCAAAATTGTCGCGGTTCCAGCCATAATTAGACCCATTCGGAAAAATATTTGATTCACCTTCTCCTTTTGGCATGATCGCCTTTGTTACAGATGTAATTACCGGGGAGGATTTTAACCTTTCCACGGTTTGGTCAGTAGTCCAAATCATATATCTATTGCCTTCTGGAGCAGTGTAGAAGCTTTCTCTATTGATTCCATAATCCCCCAAAAACTCTACCGTCAAAGGTCTGTTTGTTTTGATTTCATAAGAATATTGCATCTCTTCTGGCTTCAAAGCGGGCTCATTATTGACAAATAATTCTCCTTCTTTGATTTCGATCACATCTCCAGGTACCCCAACTGCCCTTTTGATATAGTTGGTCTTCAGATCATTGGGGTATTGAAACTCAACAGGGTAATTGAAAACTACCACATCATTTCGCTTCACTTCAGTAAATCCCGGAAGTCGGTAATAAGGTAATTGAATTGCATCGGAGTAGGAGGAGATTTCAGTTCCCCAGATTTTTTGATGGGTCAAAGGAAACTGAAGAGGAGTCTTGGGTATCCTCGTTCCATAGTGCATTTTGCTTACAAATAGAAAATCTCCCACTAAGAGGGATTTTTCCATAGATGCCGTAGGGATGGTGAATGGTTCTAGAAGAAGCCATCGAATCAATGAGGCAGCTACTACTGCAAAAATTAAGGCGTCTGCCCATTCTCTGGCGGCAGATTTTTTAGGTTTGGATTGGCTCATTAGTTCTAATTTGACTTAAAATAAAAGAAAATCGTCCATAGAAAGCACTCCTTTTTTTCCAGGGATCCACTCGGCTACCAAGACGGCTCCGAGAGCAAATCCTTGTCTACTGTGCGCAGTGTGGGTGATTTCTATATCATCGATAGGAGAGGAATATTTTACGATATGGGTACCTGGTGCAGGATCAATTCGCTTCGCAGTGATAGCGAGGGATTGGGAATTTTCTTCTCCTTCACCCACGAGATGCCATTCCTTCAGCGATTTGTAATTTTTTAGAATTCCTTGTGCTAACGTGATTGCTGTTCCGGAGGGGGCATCTTTTTTCTCTGTATGATGAATTTCTTCCAAAGAAACCTGATAACCTTTGGTTTCATTCATCAGTTTGGCAAGTAGTTCATTGACTTTGAAAAAGATGTTTACCCCGATGCTGAAGTTAGAAGCATAGAAGAAAGCGCCATTTTTCTCAAGAGTAAGTCGGTTGATTTCCGGTTTTTTGGAAATCCAGCCCGTGGTGCCAGATACAATCGGTATTCCCCGTTCCAAAGCCCATTTGATATTTTCGATGGCAGCCTCAGGCTGGCTAAATTCGATAGCCACATCAATTTTGCTCGGGTCGAGAGTTAGGAGTTCTTCTCTATTGTCTATGTTTATTTTGGCAGCGATGGTATGGCCTCGGGATTCAGCTAATTCGCTGATAATTTTTCCCATTTTGCCATATCCGAGGATTAGTATATTCATTATTTAAACTGAAGTTTTAATGTGATTCCGTAGGGTGAGGTAGATCCTGAAATAATCGAAGCACCAGGTTCTATTTTTAGGGCAAGATCATCAGAAATATCAAAACCCGAAAGATGGGCATCCACATTGGCATCTACCAGATTTAAGGCATAGATTCCAACCAGGAGAAGGATAGTCATGTCTCTATTTTGTCTCCAATAATCCACATTTCTTACTAAGGAGTTTCGATTGAGAGAGGGGAATTGGTTGGACTCACCTGCATCAAAGGCAAATAGTGCCTCTCGGAAAGTCTCGTATCGTTTGTTATTGAAATTGATGAAATAGATATCCGTCATGAATCCTGCATAGAGGATGGGTACTTTCCAGATTTTGCCGTTGTATACCTGCCCTGCTCCGGGTAAAATAGCTGAGAGAATGGTGGCTTTTCTAGGGTTTTTCGGAATTAGGGAATAGTCTGGTTTTTCTTTTTTGGCTTTCTCTGCAGTTGTATTGGTGATTTTTGTGGTTTGGCTATACCCAGACACAGAAAATACAAATACAAAAAGCAAAAGCCCCATGAAGAGCCATGGGGTCTTTACAAACTTACTTCTATCTGTAGAAATGCCTGTCAATCTTAAATGATCTCTAAAATTTCAAGAATTCTGTTAAGGTCGGAGGCAGATTGGAAAGGGATTTTTATTTCTCCCCTGTTTTTTTGATCTGCCTTAAGAGCCACCTTGGTTCCAAAATGAGAAGCCAAACGCTGCTGAATTTTATTCATCTCGTATTTCTTCACGGGATCGAGTCCAGGCTTTTCGCTTTCTTTTCCGGATTTCCCTTCATTCAAAGCTTTTACCAGTGCCTCTACTTTCCTAACGCTTAACTCTTCTTCTAGTGCTTTTTTGAAAATTGCCAATTGCTTGTCTACATCTTCAATGTTGATCAGGGCTCGGGCATGTCCCATGGAGAGCTGCTGATCTCGGATAGCTGCCTGAATGGTAGGAGGGAGTTTTAGCAATCTGAGGTAGTTGTTGACAGTTGTTCTGTTTTTTCCTACTCGATCTCCGAGTTCTTCCTGTTTGAGATTGCATTCCGCCAATAAGCGCTGATAGGATTGGGCGATTTCGAGAGCATTGAGGTTTTCTCGCTGGATATTTTCAATCAAAGCCATTTCCAGCATTTGCTGATCGTTGGCAGTGCGGACATAGGCCGGTACTGCTGTGAGCCCTGCTAGTTTGGAAGCTTGAAATCTTCGCTCGCCTGAAATCAACTGAAATTCATTTGGGGCTAGTTTTCGCACAGTGATGGGCTGTATGATTCCCTGAACTTTGATCGATTCGGCTAATTCCTGAAGTGCGTCTTTGTCAAAGTGGACTCGAGGCTGATAGGGATTGACTTGAATTTCTTCCAAGGGGATTTCAAAAATCCCTGTTTTAGCTACTTCAGGCAGGATATCCTGAGATTTGTGTTTTGCCGGGCTGTCTTCTAAAAGTGCCCCCAACCCTCTTCCTAATGCGTTTTTTCGAATCGGTTTTTGATCTGACATAATCAATTCACTTTTTGAAGACCATTTTTCTGGGCAATTTCACCTGCCAAGTTGAGGTATGCAATTGAGCCTTTGCCTTCCGCGTCGAATGCAATCGCAGGTAATCCATAGCTAGGGGATTCTGAAAGCTTTACATTTCTTGGGATAATGGTATCAAACACCATGTTTTTGAAGTGAAGTCGGACTTCCTCGACCACCTGGTTGGATAGTCTGAGTCTAACATCATACATAGTGAGTAGTATACCTTCAATCTCCAAATCCGGATTAAGTCTGGTTTGGATGATTTTGATGGTGTTAAGCAGCTTCCCGAGCCCTTCCAATGCGAAATATTCACACTGTACCGGGATGATGACTGAATTTGCAGCAGTCAGCGCATTGATGGTGATCAAACCCAAAGATGGCGAACAGTCAATGATGATAAAGTCATACTCGTCCTTAAGATCCGCGATGACACTCTTCATTTTCTCCTCTCTGTTCTCCATGTTGATCATTTCGACTTCAGCGCCGACCAGATCAATGTGTGATGGTACCAAATAGAGGTTCTCTATTTCTGTTTTTGATACGATGCTTTTCACGTCAATACCCTCTACCATGCATTCATAAATGCTGGTTTCGATGGTTTTGGGATCGTGTCCAAGTCCTGAGGTTGTATTTGCCTGAGGATCGGCGTCGATCACCAGTGTTTTGTGCTCCAAGACTGCCAGACTTGCGGCTAGGTTCATTGCTGTGGTCGTTTTACCCACACCTCCCTTTTGATTGGCAATGGCAATTATTTTTCCCATGGATTGAATAAGGGTATTTTGAGCCCAATATTAAGCAAATTCGGAGCGAATCCTTGGATTGAATTTGCTTTTTTTGGCTTCAGTAGCTTGTGAAAAAAAGTTAACGGCTTGATTTTTTGGCTTGTAATGGAAAACTCATTTCACTTTTGTCAATGAATGTCATAAAAAAACTGGAATCCGTCAGGACTCCAGTTTTCGGTTATTTTTTCTTGTTAGCGTCTGCTGCTTTCATCGCATCTTCCAATCGCTGTTGGAATTTTGACTTCTTCTTGTTCACATTCTTCAGCTTATTTTCCTCTACTTTTTGTCTGATGGTGGCATCATCCACAAAAAGCTTGATCAACGCCTGTTGACCAAAAGTGACCATGTTGGACACAAAGTAATAGAAGCTCAGACCTGCAGGATAGGAATTAAGTACAAACATGAACATCACCGGCATGATGTAGCCGAGATTTTTCATAGGTCCTGTGGCAGTAGTCAGCTGATTGTTGAAATGGGTATAGACAATCTGAGAAACAGTCATCAACAGGGTGAACAAGCTGACATGTGCTCCATAAAAAGGAATGGTGAATGGAAGCTTGATGAATTCATCGTAGGTGGAGAGATCCTTAGCCCAAAGGAATGATTCCTGACGGAGTTCAATTGCATTTGGGAAAAAGAAGAACATCGCAAATAGGAATGGCATCTGAAGCAAAAGCGGCAAACAACCCGATATCGGACTGACTCCAAGTTGGGAGAAGAGTTTCATCTGCTCCTGCTGCATTTTGGTCGGATCATCGCCATACTTTTCCTTCAATTCGTCGATTTCAGGCTTGATGACCCGCATTTTTGCCATGCCTATGTAAGACTTATAGGTCAAGGGCATCAAGGCCAATTTGATAAGCAAAACGATGATGATAATGATGATCCCGTAGCTGTTGAAGTATTTTTCCAAAAACTCAAAGAGGTGCACTACGATGTACTTATTGACCCAGCTGACAAAGAAATACCCCATATCCACATTTTCCTCAAATCCTTCGGTGACTGCTTTGAGAGTTTTGTATTGGTCAGGTCCGAAGTAGTAGGAGAAACCTGCTTTTCCATTTTCCATTGGAATGGACAAGGAAGCTGTCATATCGCGCACAAAAGCGGAATCCGCCGGAGTGCTTTGGGTCAATTTTACGTTTTGGAATACCGAATCCGCAATAATTCCGGCAGTGAAAAACCGCTGACTGAATCCTATCCATTTTACAGGTTCTTCAACTGATGCTTCTTCAGGATCATCGCTCAATCCCAAATTTTCATAAGAGCCGTTGGAGAGATAGTAGTTTACCTGAGTTTTTCTTCTGGACTCTGCAAGATCCTTCTCTTGAGATCTGATTTTATCGGCCCACTGGAGCTGTAGGTTTTTACCGGTAAATACACCTTGGTAATTTTTTACCTCCCATGATTTTTCCACTACATAGCTACCTTCTGCCAAAGTTAGCGTCTGAACGATTTGGCCTGATTCTGTTCCAGCGCTTAGTGTTAAAACCTGAGTTTTTACTCCTTCAATTTCTTCGGATGATAGCGAGGGAGTAAAGTAAAAATCGCTCAGATCAAAAGTTCCAAAACGCGTTTCAGCAGTAAAGGAAATAGTCGAATTGCCTTCCTCGAAGATTTTCAGAGGTTCATTTTTCCAGCTGGAATAATTTTTAAGGAGGACTTCCTTGATTTGCCCACCTTTGGTAGAAACAGTGATTTTTACCAAGTCATTTTCCAGGACTTCATCTTTTTCTTCTCCTAGCGTAAGTGGTGCAAGGACTCCATATTTAGCGGCTCTTTGTACATCTACCAGGCTGTCAGGAAGCACGGTTTCATTGGCTGCCGGAGGGGTAGAAGCGGGGCTTGATTCTACTTGTGTGGTTTTGGTTTCCTCAGTTGGCGGGATCTCTGGTCCACTCGCAAAAAATATCGAGTAAATCAGAATGACCGCTGCAAAAAGAATCAAACCTGTTGCTTGATTTCTATCCATACTTTTTCACTTCAAGGTTGATGAGATATCAACCGATTACACTTTTTTATTGTCTATGGCCGCTTGGATGAATTTGACAAACAAGGGCTGTGGGTTTAATACGGTACTTTTATATTCCGGATGAAATTGAACTCCAACAAACCAAGGATGATTTTTATGTTCTACAATTTCTACCAATCCGGTTTCAGGGTTTTTGCCTGAGGCGATCAGGCCTTTTGATTCCAATTGATCCAGGTAATCATTATTGAATTCATAGCGGTGTCTGTGGCGTTCCTGTATTTTAGTCTTGCCATAAGCTACTGCAGCCTTACTTCCCTTTTTTAGGTCGCAAGCATACGAACCAAGGCGCATAGTTCCGCCCATTTGATCTATTTTCTTTTGCTCTTCCATCAAGGCGATGACAGGAAATGCCGTATTTGGATCCATTTCAGTGGAGTTGGCTCCCTGAAGTCCCAAAACATTTCTTGCGAATTCGATCACTGCCACTTGCATCCCAAGACAGATTCCAAAAAATGGGACTTTGTTTTCTCGGGCATACTTAACAGTCTGAATTTTTCCCTCAAAACCTCTTTCGCCAAATCCTGGAGCGACCAAAATGCCGTCCAAATCCCCAAGCTTGGTTTGGTAATTATCGGAGTTGATTTCTTCGGAAGAGATGAGAGTGAGATTGACCTTGCATTCTACCGCTGCCCCCGCATGGGTAAATGATTCGATGATGGATTTATAGGAATCAGGAAGAGAGACATATTTCCCAATCAAGCCGATGTGAACTTCTTGTGTTGGGTTTTTCAACCTTCCCAAGAAGTCCTTCCAGTTTTCAAGGTCCAGAGGCGATTTGGAAGTTAATTTCAATTTGGAAAGAACCCGTTCGTCCAGTTTTTCTTTCTTCATCAAAAGCGGTACATCGTAGATGGATTCGGCGTCCATCGCTTCGATGACACTGTTTAGCTGTACGTTGCAGAAAAGTGCCAATTTCTTCTTTACCTCTGCAGGAAGCGGATGCTCTGTTCGGCACACGAGGATGTCTGGCTGGATACCTGCTTCCAGTAATTGCTTTACCGAATGCTGTGTAGGTTTGGTCTTAAGTTCTTTGGCAGCCTTTAGGTAAGGGATCAAGGTGAGATGAATTACCAAGAAATTGCCTGGCCCCAAATCCCATCTAGCCTGTCTCACCGCTTCAATGAAGGGGAGAGATTCAATATCACCTACGCAACCACCGATTTCCGTAATCACCACATCGTATTTTCCATCTTGACCGAGCTTGTAAAAATTGCTTTTGATTTCGTCTGTGATGTGTGGAATCACCTGTACCGTTTTTCCCAAAAACTCTCCCTTTCGTTCCTTAGTGATTACATTGTTGTAAATCCTCCCGGTGGTAATGTTGTTACTTTGAGAAGTAGCTACATTCAGAAAACGCTCATAATGACCCAAATCAAGGTCAGTTTCTGCACCATCTTCCGTGACATAGCACTCCCCATGTTCATATGGATTTAGTGTTCCTGGATCGATGTTGAGATAGGGGTCGAATTTTTGGATGGTTACACTTAAACCTCTGGCTTGGAGGAGTTTACCTAGGGAAGCAGCGATGATTCCTTTGCCCAATGAGGAAGTGACGCCTCCTGTAATGAAAATGTACTTAGTGGATGAAGCCATAAGAATGGTGTGCCGGGGATGATTTAGAGTAGGATTCTTATGGGGTTCAAAATTAGGGAAAATTCCCGATTAGCCTTCGGTTTACTTCGGTGAATTTTGGGATCGGTGGGATCAGTCTGTATTTTTTTTGAAAAGAAAGGCTTAAAATAACTTGTGACATTTTGTGTCAAATGATTTTTATTCTTATCTACTGGACCTAGTTTAGCATCATGATTTACAGAAAGAATTTCTCACCGAAAAAGGAGGCTTATACCAAAGGCTAAAAGGTGAATAAATCAACTTGTGCTGATTATACAATCTATCGTTAACCCATATAAGGTCATGAAATCAATTAAGCAAAGAGTCGTTTTGACAGATTATTTAAGTGATGCCAATCCTCAGTCTTTACAATATAGCCAATGGTATGAACTTGATCCTTTGGTTTTATTTTCAAAATTGGATTGGACAAAATATGAAGAGAATGTTCAGGTCATTAATCAGATTTATTCTGAAGTATTTGATGAAATAGTGGTAAGTAAGAAATCTCTTCTTTGCTATTGGCCTCTTGATGATTTTATTGCTAGTGACTGGTTTGAATTACAAAAACTATTTGGCAAGAGAAAATTTGAGTTAGAATTTCATAAAAAAGAAAATGAATATTTTGAATCGAGCGAGATAAGCAAAACAATCTTAAAGAAATGGAAAGGATTTGTTGTTTTTTTGTTGGAAGCTCTTTTGGAGGATATTGCCATGAATGATCATATTGACCAAATAGCAACACTTACCAATGATGCAGGATCAATCGTACTATTTCGATTGGAGCATGAACATGGTTTAAGCTATTCGTTTGCCTCCACCCAAGTGTTTTTTGAACAGGTTCCTGTTCTTCTTCCAGATTTAGAACAATCTACCCATTCACTTCCGTTGTTTGATTCATTTGTGGATTTGCTTGAAAATTTAATGGGGGAGTTGGATTTGGAAGCTTACAAAACACAGTTTAGTGACAAACAACTTGAGAAAACTTATTACAATTGGATTTCTAAAGAATTTAAAATAAAAAATCTCATTCAAAATTGGTTAACTACCTATTCTCTCAATTGATTGAAATTATATAAGAATAGGTACTCATAGAACTTATTTGGTTTATAATTTTAATAGCGAATATGCTTAGTCAGTCATCTTGCCATCCCAAGTCAGATTATTTTATGTGAAATATCATTTCTTCCGATCAAATAATTTTTAACACAATTTTTTAGGATCGATTTTCGATTATGCAAATACTATTTTTATATTGCAATGATTTTTAATGTCAAATAAATTGTAAAAAAATGAGAGAACTAATTAAAGAATCCATTGTAGATCTAAAGAGAGCCGATGGATTTATTTATGTGACAGCTGAAGGAAAGAAAATCGATCTTCATGAAGCTGCAGCAAGAGGTATTGCAGTGACTCCGGTTAATCCAAAAGATGAAGTAATCAAAAAATTGGAAGCTGCAGGTTTATTTCTTACAGATAGTAAATTTTTGAGTGATCTTAATGATTTGATCTCTGCATTGAGCGGTAGTGCAGCAGCAAAATCAGGAGGAAAGAGAAGATCTTTCTCTGATTCAGAAAAAAATAAGATTGTCGAAGAGTGGAAAAAAGTAGAGGCAGCTGGCAAGAAAACCAAAGCAGCTTTTGCAAGAGAGATCGGCGTAGGTTATCAAACTTTTATTAACTGGTTGAGAGGCTAATTTTCTCAATTCAAAGTAATCAAAAAGGCAGCGTTTAGCTGCCTTTTTGATTATATCTAAATTTCAATTTTGAAATTCATCGATTACTTTATCCCTACACTGGATGTTCGCTTTTGTTGAGGTAGGATGATTCATTCAAAGTTTACCTGTGTTGGCCAGATAATATTTTTAATTTTGTAGCAAATATTTACACGCTTTGGACCCTATTTTATTAGTAAAGTCTTTTCGAGAAAGCGGAAAGATTGTGATCAAAGAAGGAAATGGCATTAATCTGACCATTTCTAAACCCGAATTATGGAAAGAGGAAATGGGCTCCGATTGGACTTATTTACTTTTTGACCTTTTCCAAATTAGATCGATTTGCGAGCCCTTCTCAGAGGTTTCACTCGATATAGTTGAGTTTGCTTCCAAGCCCACGGTATATCAAAGCCCTTCCAATAAACTGCTGACTAAGGGTCCTGTCACTAAGGGTATTGTCCGATTTTCTGTGATCCGTGATCCTGAATGGAATAAGCTCCTTTTTCAAATCGCTCAGCCTGTTATTTTGGGAATAGGGAAAGATACCACAGCCGATTTCATAACTGAAAAATATTTCCCACTCTTGGCACCTTCCACCAAAGAATTATTCCTTGGACCTGAAGGGGAAGTGAAAATCATTAAAGGATGAATCTAAAACATCGTCTGGATGAGCATGAGGTATTCCTACGCGTAGCCCGAGTTTCAGAACGATTGGGTTTGGAGACGTATGTGGTAGGTGGATATGTACGTGATTTAATTCTTGGAAGACCCAGCAAGGACATTGATTTTACCTGCGTAGGAAGTGGGATTGAGCTTGCACAACAAGTGGCAAGTACTTACGAGGAACATGTGCCGCTTTCGGTATTTAAAAATTTCGGAACTGCCATGCTCAAACTCCAGGATTGGGAGTTGGAGTTTGTAGGTGCAAGGAAAGAATCTTACAGATTGGAATCCCGAAAACCCATCGTGGAAGACGGTACCCTACTGGAAGATCTCGAACGCAGAGATTTCACGATCAATGCCATGGCCATTTCATTGAATCCATCCAACTATGGAGAACTGATCGATCCTTTTGATGGATTGGGAGATATGAAAAGGAAGCTTATCAAAACTCCACTTGAGCCAGGAATTACCTTCTCAGATGATCCATTGAGGATGTTGAGAGCTGTTCGCTTTGCAGCTCAGCTAAATTTTGACATTGAAGCTGACACCTTTTTTGCATTGTCAGAAAATGCATCCAGACTTCAAATCATCTCAGGAGAACGGATTATTGACGAACTAAATAAGGTCATCCTTACCTCCAAACCCTCTTATGGGTTCAAATTGCTTTTTGCGTCCAGGTTGCTTCACGAGTTTTTTCCTGAATTGGTTGAGCTACAGGGAGTAGATTCAGTCGATGATAAATCTCATAAGGATAATTTCTACCATACGCTTCAGGTGTTGGATAATGTCTGCCAATTTTCAGCTGATTTGTGGCTGAGATGGGCTGCAATCCTGCATGATATTGCCAAACCCGCTACCAAGCGATTCAATCCTAAAGTAGGTTGGACATTTCATGGTCATGAAGACAAAGGTGCCCGCATGACTCCAGGAATATTCAGAAGGCTGAAGCTCCCGATGGATGATCGGATGAAGTATGTTCAAAAATTGGTGAAACTTCATCTTCGACCAATCGCTTTGGTGAAAGATGAAGTGACGGATTCGGCTTTAAGGAGGCTTTTATTTGACGCAGGTGATGATATCGACGACCTGATGAAGCTTTGTAGGGCAGATATCACTTCCAAAAACAATAAGAAAGTCCAGAAGTATCTTGATAATTTTGACAAGGTCGAAAAGAAACTATTGGAAGTGGAAGAAAAAGATCAAGTCCGAAACTTTCAGCCTCCCATAAGTGGTGAAGAAATCATGGAAACTTTTGGAATTTCACCCTCAAAAATTATCGGTGATATTAAAGAAGAAATCAAAGAAGCTATATTGGAAGGCCGAATCCAAAACAACCCGGAGGAGGCAAGAAACCTTATGATGAAAATTGCCCTGGAAAAAGGGCTTTCACCCCAAAGCAAATCTTAATCAGTATCAAATTATGTCAAAGCGAGTAGTACTAGTATTCTTAATGTTCATTTGTTCAGGTGTTGCTTTTAGCCAAACTGCCTCAGATTCTATTCCTAAACTGGACCCAAAAGTTAAAAACGCGCTCAATGTCGCCGACCAACTGGCATACCAGGCAGCATTGAAGTACAATGATTTGGAGGTAGCGAAAAATAAATTATTTGATCTCATCGTTCGCAATCCGGAAGACATCCGCTACATGGAGGCACTTGGGAGTTTGTATTTTGAATCAGGGATTAATGCCTCTGCTGCATTAGTGGCGATGGATATCCTCAAAATCAATGACAAGAATACAGGCGCCATGGAAATTGCCGCTTATGCTTTAGAGCAGCTAGGCGCTTTTGACCGTGCCTTGCCTTATTATGAAAGTTTACACTTGCTAACAGGTGATAATTTCAGCCTTTACAAATCTGCCTACCTTCAATATTCCATGAAGCGCTATGCAGAAGCGATGAATTCGGTAAACATGTTGGTAAAAAATGCGAAGCCAGATGAGAAAATCGGCTTTGCCGTGTCTGAGACAGAGACTCAGCAGGTGAATATGAAAGCTGCAGCGCTCAATTTGAAAGGTCTTATTTACCTAGATCAAAGTTCTAAAACAGAAGCCAAAGCCTCATTCAACGAAGCTATTTCACTGGAGCCCAATTTCAATCAGGCAAAAGAAAACCTTCAAAAAACAAACTGATCCTAGTAATGGAATAGCAGCCGGACCACTTCCGGCTGTTTTTTTGGATGATATAATTAATATTTTAGGTATTCATCGGAATAAGATAAAAGAATTCACAACATAAAAGACTTTTTCAAAAAGAGGGGATTTCGTTACCTTGACCAGGTAGTAAAAATTATTCGGTATCCCCTTATCTCTAGCATGACTGATTTTAAATGGATTCTATTCCTATTTGCCTTCCTTATCACAGGCTCGTCTTATGGACAGAATCAAACCTACAAAGAACCCAAGTTTCATCAGGAATGGTCTAAGCCTAGTATTTATCCGGATCGAATCGTTTTAAATTTCGGACAGAACCCATCCTCAGAGGTCAATGTCACCTGGAGGACAAATACTAAAGTAAAAAAAGCCTATGCTGAAATTGCTGTAGCCACCGCTGCTCCGGGATTCTGGAAAAATGGAAAAACGATTGTAGCCAAAACTGAACTTTTGGATGCAACTGCTATCGAAGATGCATCTGTAGTAGCACACTATCACTCAGTGCAATTCAAAGAGTTATTGCCAAATACCATGTATGGGTATCGGGTAGGAGACGGAGAGCAATGGAGCGAGTGGTTTCAATTTCAGACTGCCTCTGAAAAGGCGGAAGATAAATTTTCCTTTCTCTACGTGGGAGATGCCCAGAATTATGTTTTGGAACTTTGGTCCAGATTGATCAGAGAAGGTTTTAGAAAGGCGCCCGAAGCGAGGTTTATTATTCATGCCGGAGACCTGATCAATCGGGCACATCGGGAACAGGAATGGCACGAATGGTTTACAGCAGGCGGTTTCATTCACAGTATGATCCCAGCCATGCCTACTCCCGGAAATCATGAGTACCGGGCTAAAGATCAAAAAGAAACTCTGGCTAAAGAACGAAGTCTGTCTGTCCAGTGGAGACCCCAGTTTACACTACCTCAAAATGGCCCTGAGGGATTAGAAGAGACTGTATACTACATGGATTATCAGGATGTCAGAGTGATTTCTCTGGATTCTAATCGAGATCAAGAAAGACAAGCAGCCTGGTTGGAAAGTGTATTGGCTTCTAATCCGAAAAAATGGACCATTTTGACTTACCACCACCCACTTTTCTCTGCTTCCAATGGTAGGGATAACTCAGAATTAAGGGCTCTTTGGAAACCCATTTTCGATAAATACAAGGTTGACTTGGCGTTACAAGGTCATGACCATGCGTATGCTAGAGGGAGAGTGGCGCCCGAAGGAAATGTCATGGATGGAGTAAATATTCAGGATCTTACTGGAACGGTCTATGTGGTCAGTGTCAGCGGTGGCAAAATGTACAACATGGGTGAGGATTGGACAGGTAAAGGGGCAATCAAAGATCGGGCTGCCGAAAACACCCAGCTTTTTCAAGTAATCACTGTGGAAGGAAATCGTCTAAAATTTGAATCCTTTACTGCCATTGGAGAGCTATATGATGCTTTTGAATTAGTAAAAGGAGAGAACGATCTCAATCAGTTTATCGAGCTCCGAGTCAATGCAGTTCCTGAAAAAAATAACTCAAACACGATTCCTTTTAAGGATTAAGGTTTATATAAAATAGAAAATAAGTTTTTTTGGAGGCCATCTTTTTCTTTTTCCGGCAAATAGGTATCAAAAAAATAGGTTCAGCATTTCTGCTGAACCTATTTTACTTACGGTCTTATTAACCTTAATCGAGTTTTACAGGCTCAATCATCACTCCAGCTCTTACTTTTGAGTCCAATGTACTTCCTACATCCACTCGCTCAAGCTGCTGATATCTAGCTCCGGAAGGTACTCCAGTAATCTGTTCAATTGCTTTTCGAAGCAGTAGCTCATTCACGTCTCCAAGTGGTTTTAGTCGCTCTGAAGACTCTTTTGCTTCAATGTTTGGCAGGAATCCATTGGTGTATTCCGATTGGTCTAAGCTATTGAAGCTTCTGGATACTATGGGTAGCATTCCATATTTATTGGCAGGGTTATCGTCATCTTCGAAAGGTACTGAGCCGACGTTTTTCCCTGTGGTTTTATCGCCTATGATAAAGACATCCATGTAAGGCTTGAGGCCATTGATGATTAATTCAGAAGCGGACGCTGTCCGAGTGGAAGTAAGTATATAGACTCTATTCCCTTTTAAAATTCTACCCAAATTCTCAGCCTTTTCTCTAAATGGAGTTTGAACATTTTTTAGGTTGTCAAACTGCATAAGGAAGCTGTTGTATTTGGTCTTCGAAAATATATCGGTGGTTTTTACCGAAGGGGCAATCAAGCTCGCGAGGTTTACTGCCGAAGATACAAATCCACCTCCGTTATATCTGAAATCTAAGATCAAGTGTTGGATCCCCTTGGTTTTGAACTCGGCAAAAATCCCATCCATTTCTTGGTCATAGGCAGTGCTGTTATTGCCGGGTCCCGGAGCAAAGAAATGATAGATGACGTATCCTATTTTCTCACCATTTACAGTATATACCGAATCGAGGAAGTTTGGATTTTCGGACAATTCTACCGGTGTGAGAGAAATTTCAGGCTGCGCCACAAATCCGCCAGATGATTCATTAAACCTAAGCGTATTCAAGGTGTGCGGCTTGTCGATCAATCCCAGTACAGTTCGGTAATTTTCCAAAGTCATTTGGGTACCGTTGATCCGAGTGATGTAATCACCTCGCTTCATTCCTGCGGTAGCTGCAGGACTGTTTTTTTTGATATAGGTGACTTCAGCGACGACATTATTATTAGATGAACTCTCCCGATAGAGGGTAAATTCATATCCAGCCTCAAGACTGATTCCGTTGAGGGATTTGATCAACTGCTGGTAATCAGGATAGATGACCGAAAATCGATCAGTAGGTCTATTTAGAAGAGATTCAAAATAATCCTTAGGCTCTGAAGTGTTTGCGATCGGTGTTTTCATTTCAGAAAGCCATAAGTACACTTCTTTCATGACATCATTGATCCATTTATTGATGGCAATATTTGGATTTGGCTCTTCTTTTACCGGTGGTTCAGTGTCCTCTTTTTCCTGACATCCCACGACTCCACCTGCTAGTAAAAAGAGGAGCATTAATCTGAACAGTGATTTAGTGATCATAAATAAAATGGTTGATATGTGCTAAACGGTCTGTGTAGAATACTTGTTTTTTTGACCCTCCAAAAATTCCGGATTCAATACGACGAACCAAAGGAAACATCGTGCAGTTGACTGTCCAGCAATTTTCCTTTTTCACATTTCAATACGCGATAAGGGAATTTACGAAGGAGCTCATGATTGTGTGTAGCCATCAAAATCGCTGTTCCTTGTTTGTTGATTTCTTGGAATAGTTTAAAAATACCATCCGCTACGTCAGGGTCGAGATTTCCGGTAGGTTCATCTGCCAAAAGAATTGACGGATTATTGAGTAAAGCCCGGGCAATCACAATGCGCTGTTGTTCTCCACCCGAGAGTTGATGTGGCATTTTATTCAAGGCTTCCACTAGACCCACTTGAATAAGCACATCGCTGATGCGCTCTTTGATTTTGAGGGAATCTGTCCAGCCAGTAGCCTTGAGCACAAATGTGAGATTTTCACTGACAGATCGGTCGGTAAACAGCTGAAAATCCTGAAAAATGATTCCGATTTTTCTCCGGAGGTAGGGTACTTCTTTGCTTTTGATTTTGGATAGGTTGTATCCTACAACTTCTGAATGTCCTGTTTTTAGCGGAAGATCAGCATAAAGAGTTTTGAGTAAGGAGCTTTTACCACTGCCGGTTCGGCCGATCAGAAATACAAACTCATGCTGTTCTACAGCAAAATTGACATCTGTGAGAACGGGATTTTCTCCCTGAAAAATGGTCGCCTGTGTCATAGACAACACGGGATGGGTACTGAAATCCATTGGTTTAGAGATCTAGTTTTTGAAGTTTTCCAAAAGGAAGGCTTTTGATGAGTTCCTCCAGCTTTTCTTCTTTGCCTTCCAATCCAAATTTTTCTACACTTTTCAGTGGACGGTCTGCCCTGAAGTAAGCCACGAGTACAAAATTTTCGTCCCGAATCTGAATGTAGTCAGGGATTTTTGCTTTTCCTTTTACCTTGATGATGTACATAAGTTGGAATTGAAAAAGAGGCTGAATCTTTCCAGAACCAGCCTCTTGTGAGGTTTATTTGCCTGCTGCTTTAGCGTGGTCGGCAAGAAACTGTGCCAAACCTGAGTCGGTAAGTGGATGCTTCAGCAGTCCTGTGATGACTTTCAATGGACAAGTGGCTACGTCAGCCCCAAGCTCAGCACACTTGATCAGGTGCATGGTGTGTCGTACCGATGCAGCTAGAACCTCCGTGGTGTAGCCATAGTTTTGATAAATATGAACTATTTGAGCAATCAGGTCCAATCCGTCAAAGGAGATGTCGTCCAATCTTCCGATGAATGGAGATACGTAGGAGGCTCCGGCTTTTGCTGCCAAAAGCGCCTGACCTGAAGAGAAAATCAGAGTACAATTCGTCCGGATTCCTTCACTGTGGAAATATTTGATTGCTTTGACACCATCGCGGATCATCGGGATTTTTACCACGATTTTATCGTCGATTTTTGCAAGTTCTTTACCCTCTCGGATCATTCCTTCGTAGTCAGTGGCAATGACCTCGGCACTCACTTTATCATCTACGATATCGCAGATGGCTTTGTAATGAGCCTTGACATTGGCGTCACCGGTGATGCCCTCTTTGGCCATTAGGGAAGGATTGGTAGTCACACCATCCAATACGCCTAAATCATAAGCTTCGCGGATTTCATCCAAATTGGCGGTGTCAATAAAGAATTTCATATTAAAATAGGTTTTGGTTAAGAATCTCAATTTAAGCTCGCCCAGAAAAGGTGAATTCTAGGTAGCTGAACAAAGTTAGAAGATTAATCAGGAATAGGTAGCCGCCAAGGATTAGGATTTTGGAAAATGCGGACAAAAAAAGAGGCGACATCGCACCGCTACAACCGCCTACCCTTGCTTCCTTCCGGACCTGGGGGATTCAGCAGGAGCTGGTCGTGTCGCCGATACAAAGGTAAGTCAAAATTCATGCAAAGCAATTCGACTTTTTTATTTTGGGTTTATCGGTCAGGAAATCAAGCGCTAAAAGTTTTAACTTCGGCATCTTAAAATCTACAAGGAATACATCGCCCATGAAAAAATCCTTATTTCTCCTGCTGGCAGCCACATCTTTGGTAGCCTGTACCTCCCAAAATAGCCATTACCAATTTCAAGTGGCTGACCTAGAACCCAACCTGATCACCTTGTCTTCGGATGAGTTTATGGGTCGAATGCCATTCACCGAGGGAGAAAAAATCACCACTTCTTTTTTGGAGCAAGAGTTTAAAAAGATGGGTTTGGAGCCAGGAAACGGCGATTCCTATTTTCAAGATGTACCCATGGTGTCCATCACCAGCAGCCCATCGGAAAAGATGGAATTTAAAAGTGCTAAGGGGAATCTCACTGCAGAAGGATTGAAAGATTTTGTGATCTGGACCCAGCGGACAGACAGCTTGGTGGCTGTCGAAAATGCGGAAGTAGTATTTGCCGGTTTTGGGATTGTGGCTCCTGAATACGGTTGGAATGATTACAAAAACCTGGATGTAAAAGGGAAAATCGTCGTGGTTCTGGTCAATGATCCTGGATTTGGGACGGAGGATGCTTCACTTTTCAAAGGAAATACCATGACTTACTATGGTCGTTGGACCTATAAATATGAGGAAGCCGCAAGACAGGGTGCTTTGGGCTGCCTCATTGTTCACAATACCATTCCTGCTGGCTATGGTTTTAATGTGATTCAAAACAGCTGGAATGCATCCAAACTCTACTTGGATGATCGGGGAAAGGAGAAGTACAAATTGGGCTTCGAAGGCTGGATTACCTTACCTACTGCCAATAAACTTTTCGAACTCACCGGAATGAATGAGTCAGAATTATTGGCCAAAGCCAGAAAGGCTGATTTTGAACCTATTCCCATGGGAATCACGGCAAGTGCATCTATCCAAGTAAAAGCCGAATACAATGTCTCCCAAAATGTCGTAGCAAAAGTGACCGGAAAGTCTAAACCTGAGGAAGTAATCATTTACTCTGCCCATTGGGATCACTTGGGAATCGGCAAACCTGATGAAACAGGGGACACAATCTATAATGGCGCTCTGGACAATGCTTCGGGAACTGCAGCGCTTTTAGCCCTAGCCAAAGCTTTCAAAACAGACGCTCAACCGGAGCGAACCGTGGTTTTTCTTGCGGTAACTGCAGAAGAGCAAGGGCTTTGGGGATCAGCTTACTACGCGCAAAACCCGATTTACCCCAAGGAAAAAACGGTAGCCAACATCAATATGGATGGCATCAACCCTTACGGGAAAATGAAAGATGTATCCATCATCGGGGTGGGTCAGTCCGAAATGGAAGATTTACTTAATGTGGAGTTGGAAAAATTGGGACGCTACAGTGCGCCCGAGCCTAATCCTGTCGCGGGCTATTATTTCCGCTCTGACCATTTCAACTTTGCCAAAATCGGGATTCCGGCATTGTATTTCGGTACCGGAATCGAACATGTAGAAAAGGGTAAAGAATACGGCAAACAGCTACAGGATGAATATACCGCGCAGTATTACCACAAGGCTTCTGACCAATACGATCCTTCTCGTTGGAATCTTGACGGTGCTGTTGACGATGTGCAGCTCCTATATAATGTGGGAAAAAGCCTCTCTAATTCCGATAAATGGCCGGGATGGAAAGAAGGCTCAGAGTTTAAAGCAGTGAGAGACGGATATATGAAGAAATGATCAATGACCAATTACCAATCCTCAAGTCTCTAAACAATTGATAATTGAAAATTGAATTTGCCCATTGATCATTTACCCCACCTTTATTCCCCACTTCCCCAACAATCCTGGAAGTCCCTCCAGATCAAATCTCGCGCCTTTGACTTTATTGATTTCAGGATCTAGTCGGTAATGAATTGCATCTCGGAAGTCGGCTTTTTCCAGATTAGTTCGGTCAAAAACGGCCCCGCTGAGATCTGAACCCTGAAAACTCGCCTCTTGCAGTTCGGCTTGGGTGAAGTCGACTTCGAGTAGTCGGCTGTGGGTGAATTGGGATTTTTTAAGCTTGAGGTTGAAAAAATTGGAATAGTCCAGCTGACAGTGGTCAAACGTAAACTCCATCAAAAAGGCATTGGCGGTGTTAAAATGAACCCCAAGGACTTTGCAGCGCTCAAATCGGATATTCTGGAAACCAACTTTGAAAACCTTAGCATTGCTCAGGTCACAGTCACGGAAGGAACAATTTTCGAAGTTTGACCCATGAAAGTTCAGGTTAGAAAAATTGCAACCGATAAACGTGCATGATTCGTATTCTCCCGGCTCAAAATCGGAGGGGAGAAGGTTTTGGAAGGTTTGGTCGGAGTGGTTGGTCATAGTTAAATTATCAATTATCAATAATCAATGATCAATTCCATTAATTGAAAATTGAATTTGGTCATTGGTCATTGAAAATTTCACAACCCCGCCAAATCCCATTTCCGGATCGTCTCTTTGATCAATCCAGCGACTTTGGCATTGACTTTTTGAAAGTACTCTTTGGCTTGTTTTTCATCAAAGTTGGGATATCCTTGTCCTTCTTGGTAGAGTCCAATGGAAGAAGGAAAAGGTACTGCCGACCAAGTTCCTGGCTTCGGGTATGCGGTCGCTTGATCTGGGTTATAGCGGTCCTTGTGAACCAAGGTGGGGTCGATGGCCTGGATATAGGCCGTTTCATTTAATCCTGCATGTCCTCCGTCTTCCTTGAATACTTCCAGCGTCACATCGGAAGCATAAGACCACCAGTTGATGACCAAGGTCCGAACTCCAAGTTCATTGGCTATATCAGCTGCGACTTTTTGGAGTACTGCTGTCTGTCCACCACCGTGACCGTTGAGGATGATGATGTTTTTGAATTTGTTTTTTGCCAGGCCTTTCAAAATATCTCTGATAAAAGGGGCATAGGCTTCTTCCGAGATTTGAAATGCGCCGGGATAGGCAGCCATGCTCCCTGTGATTCCATAGTTTAGGGTAGGAGCGATCAGGGCATTGAGCTCATTGGCGATGGCTTTTGCCATGGCGAAAGGTGCCGTATTGTCTGCCCCATTGTTTACTACACCGTGGGGTTCTAGCGTACCGGTAGGAAGAAGAACCGTGTTGATTTTCATGGGAACAAACTCGGCAAACTCCATCCAATTGATCCGATCCATCTCGCGGGTGGATGGGGATTGGGCAAAAAGGTTACGAGATAAAATGAAAAAGCCGAGTAGCGCAATAAATGACTTCATATCAGGTGGTTTTGGATCCAAGTTAAAATAATCCTTTTTCAACAGGGCAGATTTTTTCGGGAAAACGAATTCAGCCAAGGCTATCCATACCAGCCTGATGAAAATATTTCCTTTTTTTTCAATTGCTCAAAATCCAATCCGATTGCCCACCTCGTAATTCCTCCCAAATCAAGCCAAGTGCTGATTTTTCCATGGAATCTAAACTGAGTATTAACCTAAACACAAGCCAAAAATGAATAATGAACTTTTCAAACCTCAGGGTTTGATTCAAAAGGCCGACAGGAGGAAGTTTCTCAAAATGGGATCGCTCACTGTGGCAGGAGCCGGCCTACTGCTGATGGGGTGTAACGACGAGGACAATATGATGCCCTCTATGCCGGGAATGGTCAATCTGGGTTCGGGAGATGTCGGAATTCTGAATTATGCCTATGCCTTGGAGCAGCTGGAAGCAGCATTTTATGCGGAGGTAATGAAGGGAGGATATTTTGCCAATGCCAATGCGGAGGAAAAAACCATCATGGGTGATCTCGAAAAGCACGAGCGGGCGCACCGGGAGTTTTTCAAAGCGGCCCTAGGTACCAATGCTATCGGAAATTTGGAGGTAGATTTTAGCAGCATTGATTTCAACAACAGAACTTCGGTTTTGGCTGCTGCAAAGACCTTTGAAGACTTGGGGGTGGCAGCTTACAATGGTGCAGGTCAGTTTCTCACCAATGCAGACCTTTTGCTTATCGCAGGAAAAATCGTCTCCGTGGAGGCTCGTCATGCGGCGGCCATCCGTGACCTGATCAATCCCAACTCGGTGGATTTTGCCGGTGACGATCTGATCGATGCCAATGGGTTGGAGCGAACGCTCAATTTTCAGCAGGTGCTAACCGCTGCCAGTGCTTTTGTCAAAACTGAAATAGACTTCAGTCAACTTCCTCGCTAACCTTTTATCCTAAAATCAAGAACTCATGAATTTGATCAAGTTATTGGACACACTCTGTCCTGATACCAAAGACGCAGATGCTAAAGACCGATTTTATTCCCGTAGGGATGCTTTCCGTCAGTTTGGGGATTTTGGGAAAAAAGTCGCCCTGGCGGCTGTCCCCCTTTCCGTTCTCAATTCCATTCCCTATATCGCCAAAGCCGATACAGCTTCCCTGATCAATGTCCTCAACTATGCGCTTACTTTGGAGCATTTGGAATACCGCTATTATCAGTTGGGACTGGATGCCGGCGTGGTGACGATGGCAGAGCGGCCAATTATTCAGAAAATACGAGACCACGAATTGGCTCACGTGCGATTTCTTACCGAAGTGATTGGCTCAGTGCTCAACGGGACACCCGTAGCTGAACCGGAATTTGATTTTACTGCAGGTGGCAACTTTAGGCCATTTCAGGATTATCCTACATTTCTCGCTTTGGCGCAAGCATTTGAGGATACGGGAGTGAGGGCTTACAAAGGACAGGCCGCCAATGTGATGGAAAGTGACGTGGTGTTGACGGCGGCTTTGTCCATTCATTCGGTGGAGGCTAGACATGCCTCCATGATCCGAAGACTCCGGACCAAAAAAGGTCAGGATACCGTCAAAGGCTGGATTACAGGCAATTCGATCGGAACCCTTCCGGCTGCTGCAGCGGGGATTTATGCAGGTGAAGAAAACCTCACCCATGCAGGCGTAAATGTGTCTACGTTGACAGGAATCGATGCGGCTGGTGTATCAGAAGCATGGGACGAACCGCTCACCATGCAGGCAACACTTGGAATTGCAGGATTATTTTTGAAGAGCTCCAACTGACAGCTGGGTAGCAGTGGAGCTAGGCCATCCTCGAGAGGGGGTGGCTTTTTTTCTAGAGGTTAGACACAAGACGAGAGACACAAGATATTAGACACAAGACAATAGACATAAGACAATAGACATGTGATTTTTAGCCATGAAAAGAATATCGGTAGAGAGATTGGGGGAAATAGATTGAAGATAAAGAGATATAAAATTTAGGGATAGGATCAATGAGAATGGAAAATGGTCTTGGACTTTGTATTCAAGTGGGGGGAGCTTTTCCAGACTCAGATTGTGTTTTGAAAAATGGAAAGCCAGAAAGTGTTGGGTGAAATCATAAATCGGTACCGAACTAGGAGCAAATAAGGTTGGATTAAAAGAGAGACTTAGGGGTCCACTAGATGTCGTATCTGGTAATTCGTACATCTAAAATCCTAAATCATAGCACCACTTTATATAGCGTACATTGCCTCAACTGTGGATAGTCCTTGAGTTCGGAGTAATCAAACTCATAGCAGAAGTTCATACCGATTTTTTTCATTACCTGAACTGAGCCAAGGTTGGTTGCCGTAGCGTAAGAATACACCTCTTTGATTTTCAATTGTCGGGCAAAATCAAGGCAGGCTTTTGCGCCCTCAGAGGTCAAGCCTTGGTTCCACCATTTTTTTCCGATTCTCCAGCCGATATCCACGCAGGGAGTAAAGTCAGATTCGAAGGTCTTCCAGCCCAGCCCGATGGTGCCGATCAGTTCCTTGGTTTCCAATAGGTCCACAGCAAAATAGCAATGCCCTCGCTCCTCATACAAGCGCTGCATTCGATCCATCATGGCTTGTGTTTCTTCGCGGGTATAGGGTTTTTGGAAAAAATGCATCACCTCAGGATCCGCGTTGATTGCGGCAAAATCATCCAAATCAAAATTTTGCCAGGTTCGAAATCCCAATCTCTCAGTTGTAAACAAGTAGGAAGAACCCATACTAGGAGGCTTTTTCAAAAGTCAAATAAAGGGTGGTTCCTTTTTGATGCTCGCTTTCGATCACCAAAGTACCGCCGTTTGTCTCCATAAATTGCTTGACTAAAAATAAACCCAAGCCCGTTCCCTTCTCCTTGTTTGTGCCTTCTGTGGAGCTAACAATTGACTTCTTTTGTCTGATTTCATGAAGTTTCTCAGGTGTCATCCCGATGCCTTGGTCTTTGATGGTTAGATTGACTTGATTTCCCAGAACTGCAAGGTTTACGATAATCTCACTGCCCACATGGGAGAATTTAATGGCGTTTTGGAGGCAATTTTGGAAAACGATCTGGAGTTGAGAAGGATCAGCTATGATTCTGAATATAGGTCCTTCTGTAGAGAATTTGATATGGATATTCTTCTTTTGAGCGATTACCTCATTTTGGTTGATGGTATCTTTGATCAGTTGGACTAGATCAATTGGTCGTTTCTCTGTCACAATCCCGCCCAATTGGGCATGGGACCATCTCAGTAGCTGTTCAATTTTTTGTTCAGTTTGCTTGACTTGTTTTAGTAATAATTTGTAGGATTCTTCTTTTTCCTGATCAGAAAGTAAATCCATTTCATGCAACTCGAGCATTTGTCGGATGGCATTCATTGGGGTTTTCAAGTCATGAGAGAGGATCGAAAAGAGTTTGTTCTTTTCCTCATTGAGTTGGTTAAGGGTGTCATTTTGTGCGATGATTTCCTTTTGCTTTTGCAATAGCTGAAGGTTGAGTTCTTCTTTTTTATTCAGCCATCTTCTGTTCAATAAAATAATTACCACTAATAGGGCTAAAATGGCACTCAAACTGATAAGCGTGTAGTTGCTGATTTTGGCTTTTTGCTCTGCTATCAGATTTATTTGCTCAAGAGTAGCCTTGTCTGCTTCCGCCATTTGGAGTTGGTGATAGCTGATTTCGGAGCTTTTATCATCGCTGTAGAGGGTGTCTGCATGGACTTTATTTAGTCTGGCGTATTGCAAGGCATTTTTGTAATCTCCCAATTGCTCGTAGACCTTGGAAAGCAGACTGCTCGCTCGTTCCTGATCCCAATAGGCAGAGGCCAGTTTGGCATATTCATAGCCCCTTAGTCCGAGTTCCAGTGCTTTTTGGAGTTGGTTTTCTTCCAATGCGATGAGGCCTAGTCCTGTAGTGGCAAAAGCTTTTTCCCAGTTGGTAAGTTGAGGATATTCTTCCAAGACCATGTTAAAATGGGATTTTGCCTCACTTAGGTTGCCAAGTTCAAGTTGGATTTGACCCTGCCGGTTGAGGATCATCATCCGTTGGGTAGATTCTTGGAAGTTAGCAGTAAAGTCATACCCCTTGGCCAATGCCTCCATTGCTTCCGAATACTTGTTTAACTCCGAAAGCGAAATCCCAAGATTCAGGTAATTAGCCCCGAGCGAAAGGCTGTCATTTCGTGCAAGATTGATTTTGATACATTGCTCAAAAAAAGAAGCCGCTTGGGCGTAGGCGTGCTGACTGAGGTAAATCAGCCCTCTTCCATTTAGGGCAAATGCTTTTTGATAGAGATCACTTTCTTTTTCAAGCAGTTCGAAAGCCTTAGAATATTCCTTGACTGAAGCAGAATAATCGCCCTTGATGTAATTGAGTGCGCCAAGTTGATTGGCAATCATTCCTACCTGGAGATTGGAGAGGTTTGGAATCGACTGAGCTCGCTGCATAGTTTGAAGAGCTCCTTCCAAATCTTTGTATCGAAGGTCCACGGCAACGAGTATCAAGCTGTCAAACTCCGGATTGCCGGTAGGTTTGATATTTTGGGCGATTGCCTTGGTGCAAGAAAGGCAAATCAAGCCAAGAATAACTAGTGAAACTAATCTGGAAATCAAAGGCTAAAGGGTGTATCGCTTAAAGATAGGCGGATCCATATAAAAACAAAAATGCCAAGTGGTAGTCAGCCCATGTTTTTTGGAAGTAATGGAGTTTGAACGGGGGGGGGTGAAATTCCGATTGCTAAACGGTGTGATTTTCGTACAAATGAAATCTGGTATTTGAAGTAAAAAGGTTGCTTTTGATATGGAATCATCCTTTTTGAAAGTGTCTCTAGGGCAATTCTTTAGGAATCTAAAATTCTAACAGATGGGCATTTTTTTTTCTCTGTTTGAAAAAGCTTAACCTGAACAGAAAAAGTATCCTTTTTTTCGGTTACGATTGTGCGATTGTTCCTTTTAGGTATTGACACTGACTTTCTTTCTACTGAGACTGCTTACTGACTGCTTTTTTCAACTTTCTCAAACCTCCATCCCATTAAACGGATTAAAACGTCTACTTCCCACGCCCATGGCTACAGCGCGGCAGACGGTTTTGTCACCGTACTTCACGTTGAGCTTGTCGAGGGCTTGGTAGAGGTTGATTTGCTCTTGGCTGTCTTCGAAGAGCTTGATCTGATAATTGCCATAGACCAGATTACTGAAGCGCACGCCGATGAGACGGATAAGGAGTCGGCGGCTGTAGAGCTTTTTGAAAAGCTCCTTCACCACGGGCAAGAGCGTATGGTCTGCCGAGGTGTAGGGGATGCGCTGCTGCATGGTATGCGTCTCAAAGTCCGAGTAGCGGATCTTCACGCTCACGCAGGCGGTGAGTTGGCCTTTTTGTCGGAGCTTGGAAGCAAGCTGCTCGCACATGGCGATCATCGTGGCTTCGAGTAGCTTGATGTCGATGGTGTCCTCTTCGAAGGTATTTTCGGAGGAGATCGACTTGGCCTCAGAGTAGGGGACCACCGGGGATCGGTCGATGCCATTGGCTTTTTCCCAGATCATCTTCCCGTTTTTGCCAAAGGTCGCTTCCAGGAGTTGGGAGGGCATCTGCTGCAGCGTATAGACTTTTTTGACCCCCATGTTGTAGAGCGTTTGGGAGGTTTTCTCGCCGATCATGGGAATTTTGCGTACGGATAGTGGCGCGAGAAAGGGTTTTTCCTCACCCAAAGGCACTTGCTTTTCATTGTTGGGCTTTGCTTCACCGGTGGCGACTTTGGAGACGGTTTTGTTTTCCGATAGGCCCATGGAGATATTCAGTCCACTCTCGCGGATGATGCGCTGCCGGAGTTCGTGGGCGAGCTTGAAGCAGCCGAAAAACCGATCCATCCCGGTGAGATCGATGTAAAATTCGTCGATGGAGGACTTCTCAAAGAGAGGGACGGACTCCTTGATAATCTCGGTGACTTCATGGGATTTTTGGCTGTATTTCTCAAAATCCCCCCGCACGATCACTGCCTCAGGGCAGAGTTGCCGCGCGGTCCGCATGGGCATGGCCGAGTGCACGCCAAACTTGCGCGCCTCGTAGCTGCAGGAGGCCACGACTCCCCGGTCACTCGACCCCCCGATCAGGATGGGTTTGCCATTCAGTCGGCTGTCAAAAAGCCGCTCCACCGACACAAAAAACGTGTCCAAATCCATATGCACAATACTTCGCTTCCCTTCCATGGCTTTTGTCTATTTTATTGACAATTTATAGTCTATAAATTAGACAAAAAGAATAACTTTGATCGATCGAAGTTTCATATACTGACTGAAGTTGTCTTAATTTTAATGACTATGCATCTCCATTCCAACCTTAAGTTTTTGAGAAAAAAGAAAGGCTTGACTCAGCAGGAACTGGCTGATAGTTTGAAAATCACCCGTTCCAAACTGGCGGGTTATGAACTCAACATTACTCCACCTTTGGATACGTTGGTTCGGATCGCGGGGTACTTTAATGTTTCTTTGGATATTTTGGTTAAAGAAGACCTGACTACCTACTCCGAATACAAGCTCCGCGAACTGCTCGAGACAGATCAGTTTCTCCGAGGGCGAAGGCTACGGATTCTCTCTACCACGGTAGATGCTGAGGGACGTGAATTGATTGAGGTAGTGTCGCAAAAGGTCAAGGCGAGTTACTTGGCTGGATTTTCCGACCCGGAATTTATTTCCGAGTTGCCGCGATTTTCGCTGCCTTTTCTTCCCACAGACAAAAAACATCGGGTTTTCCAGGTGGATGGAGACTCCATGCTGCCGATTCCCAATGGGGCCTGGATCGTCTGCGAATACGTAGACGACTGGATGGCCATCAAAGACGGAGAGCGCTACGTGATCGTCACCGAGCAGGATGGGGTGACTTTCAAAATCGCTTACAACCGGATCAAAGTAGAGCAGAAGCTCTTACTTTGCTCCGCCAATCCAATTTACGTGCCCTTTGAAGTGGATATCGAGCAGGTGAGGGAAGTGTGGAAGTACCGTCTGGCGATAACGGGAAAATGACCAACGGACAATTAACAATGGACAATGATCGATTACCAATGGATAATTATAAATGCGTTGGTCGGGGTAAACTTTGTCATTGAGTTTGGTAATTGATCATTGAGTTTGTTCATTGACCATTGAGTTTGATAATTGATCATTGAAATTGAATTATGCCCATCATCTCTTCTCCATTTGGTAATATCCTGCTCGAGTCCCGCGAAGGCTGTCTGAGCCGCTTGCAGTTTACCGAGGAGCAAACCGACGGTGAAATTCTCGATCAGGTGCTTTTAAGCGCGAAGGAGCAGCTAGAGGAGTATTTTACAGGGAAAAGAAAAAACTTCGATATGCCGATCGGCTTGGGCGGGACGGACTTTCAGCGCAAAGTCTGGATGGAAGTGGCCAAGATTCCTTTTGGGCAGACGACGACTTACATGAAGCTTTCGCAAAAGCTTGGAAATCCAGCAGCTATCCGAGCTGTGGGTGCAGCGATCGGTGCCAATCCAATTTTAGTCATTCTTCCCTGTCATCGTATTTTGGGAAGTGATGGTAGCTTGACTGGCTATGCGGGTGGATTGGACAGAAAAAAGGCCCTCCTGGAGTTGGAAGGCCATGCGTTTCAGGGAAGTTTGTTTTAGTGCTCAGTGGTCAGTCGCAGTGAACTGAACACTGAGCACTGCTTACTGAGACTGCTTACTTCTCCTCCAGCTCTACGATCACCTCGATCTCCACCGCCATGTTGTTTGGCAGGGAACCTACTCCGACGGCAGAGCGAGCATGTTTTCCTTTTTCTCCAAATACTTCCACCATCAGATCTGAAAATCCATTGATGACAGCAGGTTGGGCGGTAAACTCAGGGGTAGCATTGACCATGCCGAGTACTTTGACAAATTGCTTGATGCGGCTCAGATCGCCAGTGGCAGCTTTCAGCACAGCAATGATTTCTAACCCTGTGGCCCGGGCAGCTTCATAGCCTTGCTCCACGCTCAGATCAGCGCCGACTTTACCGTAGATTTTTGGCCCACTGCCTGCCAGATAGAGGAGATTGCCCACTTGCTTCCATTTTACATAGTTGGCAATGGGCTGGCTCACCTCGGGTATGGTGAGCCCAAGTTGTTTGATTTTTTCCTCGGGGGTTTGGGCTTTTGCGGAGTGGGTGGCAAACGCAAAAATCATCAGGGAGAGCAGGAATATAACCTTTTTCATAAATCAGGGATAGAATTTACCGTTTCTAAGCTAATCCTTTCTTGCTACTTTTGGTAGGTTTTTCTCCTCATTCCTATGCAAGCTCTTGAGATTATTCCCTATTCATCCAGTCTTCAACCGCATTTTGAATCGATCAATAAGGCTTGGGTGACCAAGTATTTTTCCCTCGAGCCCTTTGACATCGATCAGCTTGAGCATCCGGAAGAGACTATTTTGGCTCAAGGAGGAGAAATTATTTTTGCTAAAGTAGGAGAGGATATCCTAGGTACGGTGGCATTAATTCCCAAAGAATCGGGAGATTGGGAAATGATTAAGATGGGGGTAAAGGAGTCAGCACAAGGCAAGGGAATCGGAATGGCCCTTGGCAAAAGACTATTGGAACTCGCAAAACAAAAGGGAGCAAGACGTGTAGTCCTGTATTCCAATACCAAGCTGGAAGCGGCCCTTAGAGTCTATGAGAAACTTGGATTTACACATTGCAACTTGGAGTGTGGAACGTATGGAAGATGTAATGTAAAAATGGAATTTGTTCTTTAAATACCTGATTTAGACTAACTTTTATCAGGTTTTGCACTGATTTTTCACAAATTAATTTCCAATAACTATGGGGAAATTTGGTCATACACCAAAATGATCTACCCCATGAAAACTATCGTCGTTCCTTTCGATTTTTCGGAATATTCGCTGGCTGCATTGCAGACAGCCCAAAGGATCAGTGTCAAATCCGGAGCAAAAATTATCTGTGTCACCGTAGTGCCCTCAGAAGTTGATTGGGATTTATTACCTGTTGAAGGAAAGCAAAAATATCCCCAGCTCATCGAGCAAATTGAGGAAGCCAAAACTGTGATTCCCAATTACCTGAAGCAAATAGCTCCTGCAAAAGCTCCCATTGAAGTTTTAGTAAAAATAGGTGTTCCATCCGAACAGATTTTGCGTGTAATCGAAAAATCAAATGCTGACTTAGCTGTTTTGGGAGCCTACGGCAAAGGATTTTTAGACGGTAAATTCATCGGTTCCAATCTTCAAAAGGTGCTTCGCCTTTCTCCTTGTCCAGTTTTGGCTGTAAAAACGGCGATGGATGGAAATGCATTCCGAAAGATTGCCTTTGCCTCCATCTTTAATGAGTCCTCCAAAAAAGCATTTTCAAAAATCGTCCCATTTGCCAAGTTGTTTAAGGCATCTGTTCACTTGGTTTACATCAACACCCCGGAGAATTTTGTGAGCTCTACTGAATCCGAACACGAGATGTCCGGTTTTTCCAAGGGACACGAGGAATTGATTTTGCACACCCATGTATTTAATCATAAAAATGTAGAGCAGGGTATCATTGAGTTTTGCAAGTCTAAGGATATTGAATTGATGGCGGTAGTTTCCGGTGATCGCAAGGGAATGTCTTCCTATCTGATAGGCACTACTGATACGCTGATCTTCAAGTCTGATATGGGGATTCTCAGTGTCAAAGCTTCCTAAGTGAGCTTCTTTTTTCGAAGCCACATCAATGAAAAGACCAAGCGAGAGATCTAGCTTGGTCTTTTGATTTTGTGCATTTTTTTGGTGATTACCAGAATCTGAATCGCTTTTCGTAAATCCTGTTTCGGAAGATCCAGTTGTCAAAAATATCCTCAGAGAGGTAGATCTCTACGCCCAAACCTACCGTCATGTATCCGTCAAACCGGTGTGTGAGTCCGGAACCTCTACGTATCCTTCCTCCATTTCTCAAAATTCCATCCACATCAGGCTGACCATTATCCAAAACATACTTTGGATTTCGGATCGCTAGCCTGAGTCTGTCGGGATTTTGTCCCGATACATAATCCTGCACCAAATCCTGATAAAACTCGCTGACATTATACGCAGATATGTCATCCATGTAATCAGTGAGTGTCCATCGGTAATTTCCCTCAAACTTAAGGTCCATGTACACATTGAGCTTGTACTTGAATCCCAGTCCCATCGGGAATACCACGATGTATTTTTCGTAAGGATTGTTTTCTAGCTGAAGAGGTCGCAGATCCACCCAATTTCCATCGAGTTGGGCTTGAGGATTATTGGTAGACATACCCACTCCAGCAAAAATGTAGGGATTCCACAAGTGACGGGTGATGTTGTTGACCTTTACGGGATGAAAATAATACTCGAAAATGCTTGATACCTCCCAATTCTTAGCTTGAAAATGCAGATTTCTGGGAGTCCGATAAGCTCGGGGATCAGAGGGTACATCTGTTCCTGACATTTTATAATAGGTCCCTTCCAGTCTTGTTTTGAGATGTGTGCCGAATATATAATTCACCGAAAAGTTAGCATGCCAGTCAGGTTGTACCCCTTCGTTATACCTCCAAAAGGAATATAATTCACCAAAGTATTGGGTAGGTCCAATGCTGGCTGAAATCGACCATGGCTCTTCAAATCGGTAGCGATAAAAACTTTGTGAGTGCGCTCCCAAAGAGATACTAAAGAATAAAACAATGAGTAACTTTTTCATTTTCACACTGGTCGAAGATATGCCAGTCTTATCCAACGCACAAAAATTAGCCTAATTTCCCAATTATTCAAATCCTTGAGTCTGAGTAATATCATTTCCATTGGAAGTGTAATGATCCGATTGAAGCCTTTGTTACAGTTTGTTTGATCATTTACCCGATTGAGATCCTTTCTTTTCAATCTTGATCGGACTGATTCTCACGTTTGCCATAGGTGCATTTCCGGGTTATCCGTCTTAACATCTGGGTGAATTGATGTAATTTTGGCACATGAGTAAGCAAAGAGAAGAATTAGAACACCGACTCCGACTCCGCAACATCAAGCTGTCTGACTATGAGGATATCCGAGAGATCATGGTATCTATCTATAGAAATCAGGGCGGTGCCTGGACTAAGGCAGAACTTAAAAATCAGCTGAAAGTATTTCCGGAAGGCCAAATCTGTATCGAGGACAACGGAAAAGTAATTGCCGCTGCGCTGAGTATTATCGTGGATTATGCCAAGTTTGGAGATAATCACACCTATGATGAGATTACCGGCTATGGCAAATTTGACACCCATGATCCGGATGGGGATACCTTATATGGTACCGACATTTTCGTCCATGCCGACTACCGAGGGATGCGATTGGGTCGCCGACTCTATGATGCCCGAAAGGAGCTCTGTGAAAATCTTAATCTCCGCTCCATCATTGCAGGAGGCAGGATTCCCGGCTATTCCAAGTATGCAGATGAAATGACCCCCCGCAAGTACATTGACTTGGTTAAGAACCGTGAAATCTTCGATTCGGTGCTTTCTTTTCAGCTTGCTAATGAATTTCACGTTCGAAAAGTAATCACCAAATACCTCCCAGAGGACACTGACTCCCGAGCGTATGCAACCCTTCTGGAGTGGATCAATATCTACTACGAAAAGGACGAAAAACTCATCGGTAACAAGAAGTCGATTGTCCGTCTCGGACTCGTGCAATGGAAAATGCGTCGATTCTCCAATGTGGATGATCTGATGCAACAGGTGGAGTTTTTCGTGGATACAGTCTCCGGTTATAAATCGGATTTTTGCCTGCTTCCAGAGTTTTTCAATGCACCCATGCTTGCCGAATTCAATGACATGGATGCTTCTGAAGCGATCCGAAATCTGGCTGATTATACCGATGAAATCGTCGGTCGAATGAGCGAATTGGCTGTATCCTACAACGTAAACATCATCGCCGGGTCAATGCCTGAATATGATGGTAAAAAACTTCGAAATGTCAGTTACCTCTGTCGCCGTGATGGCACTCAGGATAAACAATACAAACTCCACATCACCCCAGACGAAGCGGCCTATTGGGGTTTGCAGGGAGGTAATGGCATCAATGTATTTGATACCGACGCCGGACGCATTGGGATTTTGATCTGTTACGATGTGGAATTCCCCGAGTTGGGCAGAATTCTGGCGGAGCAGGAGATGGACATCCTCTTTGTGCCTTTCTGGACGGATACCAAAAATGCCTTTCTCCGAGTAAACACCTGTGCTAAGGCTCGGGCGATAGAAAATGAATGCTATGTAGCCATTACCGGTTCGGTGGGTAACCTTCCCAAAGTGGAAAACATGGATATTCAATATTCCCAAGCGGCGATTTTCTCTCCTTCGGACTTCTCATTCCCTCACGATGCTACAGTAGCGGTAGCTTCGGAAAATGCTGAGACGACCATCGTAGCCGATGTGGACCTGGATTTACTTACCAAGCAGCGTAAAGCAGGCAGTGTGCGAAACCTCGAACAGCGCCGACTTGACCTATATTCTATTCAATGGAAACAGAAAAAATAATTCAGGATTACCTGAGTCATGTACCCCAAGAGGTATTTGAAAAAGCAAAAGGGATCAAAGTCCTGATCACCGATGTTGATGGTGTGCTTACCGATGGAGGAATCATTTACGACGACCTCGGTACTGAGTATAAAAAGTATAATGTGAAAGATGGTCTGATTGTGCAGCATCTGAAAAAAGCCGGATTCTTGGTGGGTGCCATTACCGGTAGAGCTTCGCAAGTAGTCGAAAATCGATGCGAAGAGCTTCGGTTTGACTTTCATTACCATGGGGTCAAAGACAAGTGGAAAAAGCTGACTGAGGCTTTGGAGACGATGGAACTTACTGCTGAGGAAGTGGCCTACATCGGAGATGATCTGATCGATTTGCCCGTTTTGACCAAAGTGGGTCTGTCTGTAGCACCGGCCGATGCCTTGCCTTATGTCAAGTCACAGGTTCATTACACTTCTCCCTTTACTGGTGGAAAAGGGGTTTTCCGGGAGTTTGCAGATATACTTTTGCATGCCAAAGGGCAGCTGATTCCATTAATTGAAACTTTATCCCACAAGGAATAATGATACGAAATACCAGTCCCATGAAGATCCGAGAGGGTGTCGTTTTGGGAAGTGACAAACCGGTTCTATTTGCTGGCCCCTGTGCAGTGGAGAGCTTTGATATCTGTTTGGAAATCGGGACCAAAGTAAAAGAATGGGCTACTGCGCATGGATTTTCCTATGTGTTCAAAGCTTCTTTTGATAAAGCCAACCGCACCTCCTCCGGATCATTCCGCAGTATTGGCATGGACAAATCGCTGGAAGTTCTGCAGCGGGTTGGTCAGGCATTGGATGTTCCTTTGGTTACCGATATTCACGAAAGTTATCAAGCCGCTGAGGTTGCAGAGGTAGTGGATGTGCTTCAGATACCTGCGTTTCTCTGCCGTCAGACGGACTTATTGTTGGCGGCGGGCAATACCGGTAAGGCAGTAAAAATTAAGCGAGGTCAATTTATGGCACCTGAAGACATGCAGTACGCAGTCAAGAAGGTGCGATCCACAGGAAATGAGAATGTTTGCCTGACAGAGCGTGGCTTCTCATTAGGTTATCACAACCTTGTCGTGGATATGCGTGGCCTTCCGATTATGCGTCAGTTTGCGCCAGTCGTTTTTGACATCACACATTCCGTGCAGCAGCCGGGGGGACAAGGAGGAAGCAGTGGCGGTCAGCGAGAGTTTGCGCCGATTTTGGCGAGAGCAGCAGCGGCTACTGGGATTGATGGATTCTTCATTGAGACACATCCCGAGCCAGCTAAAGCCCTCAGTGATGGTCCTAATTTGATCCCATTGCACCGCATGGGGGATTTCTTGGAAATGCTCAAAGAAGCGTGGACTTTGGGAATAAAGTATCAGGATTTTCAGGTAGAATAATGAATTAAGCCATGATCAGAATAAGACTTTTCTTCTTTGCTGTTTGTGTTGGGTTTTTTCAATCATTCAGTTTAGCGCAAGGTCTTTCGGATCAGATTAGAATTAGTTTGGAAAAAGCCACCCAAGAAAAGCCCCATGTCTTGGGTGGTATTTTTTTGAAAAATGTAGGGGAGGTCTATCAGTTTTATGCGCAGAGAGGTTTTGAACCCGTATGGAGCAAAGCGTCTGTGCTTACCGAAAGAGCCTATGAACTGCGCTTTGAAATCCGACAATCCAAATTTGATGGACTCAAACCAAGTGATTATCATTTGGCTTATTTCGAGTCTGCCTTTAGCCTTGCCGAGCAGCGCAAAAAGTCCGGTGAACCATTAAGCATTCTTTCGCTCACTCACCTGGAAATTGTCCTGACTGATGCATTTTTTGAATTGGCGGAGGACTTGGCCATAGGAAAACTCAATCCTGCTTCGCTCAAAGCGACTTGGTCCATCCCTCGCAGGTCAAAAAGTCTGGACCACGGGTTCCTTTTGTTGGAAGCCCTACGAAATGAAGACTTGAGGTCAGGTTTGGCCAAGCTTTATCCCAAAAATCCGCTCTACCAAAAAGGAAAGCAGTTGATGAGAGAATTGGATGAAAGGGCAAAAAAGGATTCCATTGCCTGGAAGCCAATTAAAATTGATCGATTGATCAAAGTAGGAGAGTCCAATGGTCAGATTCCAGCAGTGAGAGAAAGATTAGCTTTTTGGGGGTTCCCTTCGCCGGAGTTATCTAAAGATTCTAAAATTTTCGATTCGTTGCTATTTGAGCAAGTTATCCGATATCAACAGTCCAAAGACATGGTTCAGGATGGCGTTTTGGGTCAAGTGACATTGGCTTCGCTCAATGAATCCCCCGCGAGTCTCATGGATAAATTGGCGGTGAATTTGGAACGACTTCGGTGGATTCCGGATGAATTCTTTGAAGGGGAAACCATTTTTGTCAATATCCCCAGTTTTCATTTAGTCTATCGTTCTGGAGCAGATACCTTATTCTCCACCAAAGTGATCGTCGGTACAGTCAAGCATCAGTCCCCCGTGTTTACCGCGCCGATGAGTTATTTGGTGATGAGTCCCTATTGGAATATTCCTCCTTCGATCGCCAGAAATGAAACCATACCTGCCATCAAAAGAAACCCAAGTTACCTGGAAAGTAATCGAATGGAGGTGGTGAATAGTGCAGGAAATTCGGTCCCTCCATCTGCTGTCAACTGGAATGCCCGGCCTTTTCCCTATTTGATCCGACAAAAACCCGGAGAGGACAATGCTTTGGGTCTAGTCAAGTTTATGTTCCCCAATCCTAATAATGTGTATCTGCATGATACTCCTGCTAAGCAACTTTTTGATCGGGAAATTAGGACATTCAGTCACGGGTGCATCCGAATGCAAAATCCAAAGACCTTTGCTGACTTATTGTTAAAAAACAAGCCGGAATGGACTTCAGATAGGATTTGGGAAGCGATGAATCAGTCCAAAGAGCAAATCGTCCAGTTGGATAAAAAAATTCCTGTAGTGATTACCTATTTAACATTGACCATGGATGCCAAGGGCAACCCACAATTTAGGCAGGACGTGTACCAAAGAGATGCTGAGGTCCTATCGCTCTTGAAGCGGTAATAATCATGGCTGTAAAAGAGGGATTTGCGAAAGGTAAGTCTGGTCTGGTGCATAGATAAAAAGTAAGGAACCTTCCTTCATTAGGTCAATGACCTCTCTGGAAAGTTCAGTCGGAACTGCAGGGCATCCTAGACTTCTTCCCAATCTTCCTGACATTTTGGCGACTTCTTCCCGCGCATAGTCTGCTCCATGAATGACGATTGCTCTGTTTCTAGCTTGGTCATTTATCCCTTTTTCCAGTCCATCCAGACGGAGAGAATACCCATGTTTACCTTGATAGGTCTCCCCGGTTTTGTAAAATCCAAGGCTACTTTGATTGGATTCGGGAGTATTGGAAAATTTTTCTGCCATCAACATTCCTGAATTTCTTCCATGGGATACTACCGTGTGTAGCAGGATGTCCTGTTTGGCGACATCAATGATCCAAAGCCGCTTTTCGGTGGAGGGAAGTGAGAAATCAATTACGCTCAAAATTGGCTTTTTGAGCTCATTTTCAAGTTTTTCATACCCCTTTAAGGCAAGATCCAAAGCTGCAAGAGAAGGAAGATCGGCATGTTTTGCTGACAGATTATCGATTAAGATTTCTGTTTGTGACTTTGAATTTGAGGTGTTAGTGGCGATTGGCTCTTTGTTAGATAAACCTAGATTTGAGATCAACCAAATCAACGGAATTAGAAATCCTTGTGATACAGTCATAGTTGGGTTGCGGTAGGTTGGGTGATCGCTGCTTTAAGCTATGTCCCAGATTGTCAAAAACTTTGCCAGGCTAACTTTTGTCAGGTGCCAAAACGGAACCAAATGCCTACTTCAAATAGTTCTTGTCGTGATCTGTAAATGAGCTGTTTTTGGGCAGAGGTTTAATTCTGGTTACTTTTGCAATCTTGCCTTAAATTAAACGACTGACTTGCAGAACATTGATCTTTTTGTTTAAAAGAATTTTGAATCTGTTAAACAAAAAAATCCTTTACCCTGTTCTTATCCTCAATGAAAGTATCCGTATTTAGAAAAGAGCATTTCAACGCAGCTCATCGCTTAGCTAACCCAAGCTGGTCAGCAGAAAAAAACGAGGCTGTATTTGGAAAGTGTAACAATCCCAACTACCACGGCCACAACTATGAGTTGATTGTGAAATTGAAAGGGGAAATCGACCCTGATACAGGGTACGTTTATGATATGAAGGTACTGAGCGACCTGATTAAAGTGTATGTTTTGAATAAGTTTGACCACAAAAATTTAAACTTGGATACCGATGAATTTAAAGATCTTAATCCCTCAGCGGAGAATATTGCAGTGGTTATTTGGAATATTCTGAGAGAAAAAATTGATCGTAAATTTGAGTTAACCATTCAGCTCTATGAAACAGAAAGAAACTTTGTTGAATACGATGGCAATTAATATTGCACGCGCGTCATTCGAAGAAATCGGGGAGGAGCATGTTGGCACCTCTCTTCAAACTCCACTCCGTGAGGATGCATTCAAAATGGATGACGAACTCAAAGTAGAGCTGATTGAAAAGCACTTTAGAGAAATCATGCACATTCTTGGGCTTGATTTGACTGACGACAGCCTAAAAGGCACGCCACACCGAGTGGCTAAAATGTATGTTAAGGAGGTTTTTGCGGGGTTAAATCCTAAAAATAAACCTGCCGCGAAGCTGTTTGAAAACAAATACAAATACAATGAAATGCTTGTGGAAAAGGATATTACTTTCCATTCCCACTGCGAGCACCACTTTGTTCCGATCTATGGCAAAGCACATGTCGCCTACATCTCTAATGGCAATGTGATAGGACTTTCCAAAATCAATCGGATCGTTCAATACTTTTCTAAGAGACCGCAAGTACAGGAAAGATTGACCATGCAGATCGGTAATGAACTCAAGGAAGTTCTCGGCACAGATGATGTAGCGGTGATTATGGATGCTTACCACATGTGCGTAAGCTCCAGAGGAGTAAATGACACCAACAGTTCTACGGTGACCTCATTTTTCTCGGGAAAATTTGAAAAAGACGAACAAAGCCGCAATGAATTTCTTAAGTACATCAGTCTTAAGAAGTAATAGAGTAACCGCTTGCTAAACCAACATAAAACCCTGCCAACTGCAGGGTTTTTTTTGCGAGTAATGCAAACAAAAACATCCTAATCTGATTTAATTAAAAAATCAAATTACTCATGGAAGGCAAGAATGTTGTGATTATTGGAGGCAACTCCGGAATAGGAAAAGCTACTGCAGAACTGCTTCAAGCGGCAGGAGCCAATCTCTTTCTATACTCTAAAAGCGGGTCAGGAACCACAGCTTTGGATACTTCAGTAGATTTTGAGGAAATTCCGGGATTGCCTGAGGTCATCGATGGAGTAGTCTATGCACCTGGTACGATTAACCTTAAGCCTTTCCACAGAATTTCCATGGATGATTTTAAAAGGGAAATGGAAGTCAATTTTTTTGGAGCTGTAAGGGTGCTTCAGGCTTGCCTTAAGGGACTCAAAAAATCATCGGCACCTTCGGTGGTTTTATACAGTACCGTAGCGGTACAGACAGGCATGGGCTTCCATGCCGGGATAGCCTCCGCCAAGGGTGCGATCGAAGGCCTTACCAGATCCCTGGCTGCCGAATGGGCTCCATCCAAAATCCGTGTGAATGCCATCGCGCCATCATTGACAGAGACTCCCTTGGCTTCTGCCTTACTATCTACACCAGAAAAGAAAGAGGCTTCCGACAAGCGGCATCCCTTGGGAAGAGTAGGCTCGGCCTCGGACATTGCTGCTTCCACCCTATTTTTGCTGTCTCCACAATCGAGCTGGATGACAGGACAAATCCTTCATGTAGATGGAGGTATGTCTACATTAAAATAATTTAAACAATTACCCTAGGCATATTGTCTGTATTGCGGGTATGGTCCCGAGATGAAAGCGCTGTGAATATGAAGACTCCACCTGAATCATTCCTGTTGTTTAAGGAAGAATTGAGGAAGGCCCAACTCGAGAAAGAAAGGCTTCAACACTACTACGAGCAAAAACTGGCAGAAGTCAATCAGGAACTTTGTCGCCTGAAGGAGCAGATTCAGTCCCAACAAGATATGATGCGGACTACGCTTGAATATGCCTCCAACCTAGAAAACCGATTGACAGAAGTCAAAGAGGAAGTGGCTCATGCTACCTCCAGAAGTCGTAATTCCATCTATTAATTCTACACTTTCAGCAATGAACGAGACGATAAACTCTTCCGAAATTCAAGACTTTGTAGTAGCCTTTGAGCAGCGTTATGCCAGGGTTTGGGTCAGCCATGAAAGAAAGACCATCATTTGTGAGCTTTTGGCTGATTACATTCCGATCGAAGATTTCAAACTCACGTTTGGTCAGATCGGGGAGATAGTCAAGGCAGGTGATTTTGAAAAATTCATCTTCGATAAGCGATCCCTGAGAGCTTTCCACCAACCGACTATGGAGTGGTACTTCATTTTTTGGAAAAAGGAAATGCTGGAATTTGGGGTCAAAACCCATCGAAAAATCCTCCCTGCAGAGAAGTGGTTTGAAAAAATGGTACAAATTGCTAAAGACCAGATTCTCCAAACTTATCCAGACAATATCATCGATCAGCTGGACATTCGGTACTGCGATACCATCGAGCAGGCTATTGAGATATGATGAAGCACTGGACACTGGATCAGGTTATGGAAGAAGATTCTTTTTATAGAAGGAATCTCATCAACTGTCTGTCCGGCTACAAAAGTCTCAATCTCATCGGCACTAAAAACGCGGAAGGGGTCACAAATCTTGCCCCATTTTCTCAGGTTTTCCATATCGGAGCAGCACCTCCCTTGGTAGGAATTCTTTTTCGCCCACACACCGTCAAGCGGGATACGTTAGAAAATATACTGCAAACCGGCTTTTTCACACTCAACCATGTTATTCCCACATTTTACAAAGAAGCCCATTGGACAGCAGCAAATTGGGAAGGCAGCGAGTTTGAAGGCACAGGACTAATCGAGGAATTCAAACATGGTTTTTACGCGCCATTTGTGAAAAGCAGTCCCGTGCAGTTGGGTTGTTCCTTAGTAGAAACTCAGACGCTCCAAGTCAATCAAACGGTTCTTCTGATTGCCAACGTGGATCATATTTTTGTGGAGGAAAAAGGCCTTCGATCTGATGGTTCATTGGATTTGAATACCTTGGACACAGTCACAGTAAGCGGATTAGATGAATACCACGTAGGTGAAAAATTAGGTAGATTGGCGTACCCAAAACCTGGAATACTTCCAGCAGAATTCTAATTCTACTAACTTATTGCTCAACAAAGGGTTTGAGATCAATTGTTTTTTGAAAAATCTGAAACCCGAAATCAAATATCTCATATCCAACAACTTGCAGCTTCTTGAACTCACCGACGCCGGACTTTATTGTCCTCCTGCCGGGATTTTCATCGATCCTTGGAAGCCTGTGGATCGTGCCGTAATCACGCATGCGCACTCGGACCATGCCCGTTGGGGAATGAAGCATTACTTAGCACATCAAGATTCAGCAGAGGTGATGAAGTTGCGTCTTGGAGCGGATATCAGCCTCCATACACTCGAATATCAGGAAAAACTTGAGGTAAACGGCGTTAAAATCAGTCTTCATCCTGCGGGACATATTCCGGGTTCGGCACAGGTCAGGTTGGAATATCAGGGGAAAGTGGCCGTGGTCAGCGGGGATTACAAAGTCGAAAATGACGGATTTGCTACACCCTTCGAACCGGTGAAGTGCCATGAGTTTGTCTCTGAGTGCACCTTTGGACTACCGATCTATAAGTGGGAATCTCAGGTTGAGATTTTTTCACAAATCAATTCCTGGTGGAAAGAAAATGCTTCAGAAGGGCGTAACTCCGTTCTTTTTGCCTATTCCTTGGGAAAAGCCCAGCGCATCCTTCAAAATCTCGATCGAGAGATTGGGGAAATCTTCGTCCATGGAGCCATCTGGAATACCAATCAAGCGCTGATGGCGAATGGGATTCCGCTTTGGGATGTGCCCAAAGTGACTCACGACATTCCAAAGAATCGATTCAAAGGGGACTTGATTATCGCTCCGCCTTCAGCAATGGGCACACCCTGGATGCGTAGATTTTCTCCTTATCGAACTGGGATTTGTTCGGGTTGGATGGCGGTGCGGGGTACGAGGAGGAGAAGAGCAGCGGATCGTGGATTCGTGCTCTCTGACCATGCCGATTGGGAGGGATTGATCCAGGCAATCACTGCTACCGGAGCTGAAAAAGTCTACCTCACGCATGGTAGTACGGCGTCTTTTGGACGCTTTCTTCAGGAAGAAAAAGGGATTGATGCGGTCGAATTGCAGACACTTTTTGGAGTAGAGGAGGTAGAATAAAAGGATTTAGGCAGCAGGATTTAAAAATTGAAAGATTTTAAGATTGGATAATTGTGGCTCAAAACAATAACTTCCAGTTTCCTAGGCTAAATCACTCCCCATGTCCAAGTTTTTGATGTTCATTTTCCTAAGTCTATTATTGGCATCCTGTCAAAACCCTACTACAAATGACATTGATGAGTACATAAATACTGTCACCGGACCGATATTGATTGACTCGATGGGATTGACGCTGATCCACGAGCACATGTTGGTGGACTTTATCGGGGCGGATTCAATCAGTCCGGACCGATGGAATCGAGATTCGGTTGAAAAGAAAGTTCTTCCTTACCTATTGGAGGTTAAGAAATATGGAGTTCGAACGATTTTGGATTGTACTCCAAGCTATTTGGCGAAAGATCCCTTACTCCTTAAATCACTGAGTGAAAAATCGGGAATACAAATCCTGACCAATACCGGATTCTATGGAGCAGTAGGCGGGAAGTACCTTCCTGATTTTGTCCAAACCGAAACTGCCGAAAAATTGGCCAAGCGGTGGATAGATGAATTCCAAAATGGAATCGAGGGCACGGGGATCAAACCCGGATTCATTAAGATCTCCGTCAACGAAGCGGACACGCTTTCAGCAATCGATCAAAAGCTCGTTCGCGCTGCCGCCATCACGCATCTGAATACAGGTTTGACCATTGCTTCCCACACCGGAACTTGGAAGACTGCGGCTCAGGAATTGAGGATTCTTCAGGAAATGGGAGTGGAGCCTTCGGAATTTGTATGGGTGCATGCACAAGCTGAGGAAGATTTTGAAAACTATCGAAAGGCTGCCGAAATGGGCGTTTGGATCAGTCTGGATGGGATTGGCTGGTCGATTGATCCGTATGTGGACCGTCTAGTTTTTGCCAAGGAAAATGGGATTTTGAGGAATATCCTGATCTCCCATGATGCAGGCTGGTATGACCCTGCCAAAGCGGGTGGAGGAGATTTTCAGCCGTTTACCAACATTTTTGAAAAGCTGATTCCAATACTGAATGAAAGGGGTTTTTCCGAGAAAGATTGGGATTTACTTTTAAACAAAAATCCAAAGTTAGCTTTTGAAGAAACAATAAGCATTTGGTTAGTTGAGTCAACTACCTTTTCATTATGGTAGAAATTGGGATAATCCTCCAATCTCCTCCCAAATTTTCTTTGCCTTATTTCTGCAAGCCAGTTCGCCTGCTTACCTTTGCGCATGGCAGAACAAATCCTGATCCTAGATTTTGGATCTCAATACACCCAGCTGATAGCAAGACGAGTCCGCGAACTCAACGTTTATTGCGAAATCCACCCCTACAATAAAGTTCCCGAAATCACTTCCGATATCAAGGGAATCATTCTTTCCGGTTCGCCTTGCTCCGTGCGAGACGAAGGTGCTCCTGATGTCAATACCGATGCTTTCCGCGGCAAACTACCTGTATTGGGGGTGTGCTACGGAGCTCAACTTTTAGCCAGCAAGTACGGGGGAGAGGTTCTTCCATCCACCATTCGTGAATACGGACGGGCTAATCTCGATCACATCGATCTTCATCACGACTTGCTCAAGGAAATGACCCACGGATCCCAAGTGTGGATGTCGCATGGGGATACCATCAAAGAACTTCCTGCAGGATTTGAAGTCATAGCCAGTACGTCTTCCGTCCGTGTAGCGGCTTTCAAAGTCGAAGGTGAAAAAACCTACGGGATCCAGTTTCACCCGGAAGTAACGCACTCATTGGAAGGCAAAAACCTGCTCAGAAACTTCGTGGTGGGTATTTGTGGCTGTTCTCAGGATTGGACTTCTGATACTTTTATAGATTCTACAGTTGCCGAGCTAAAAAAGAAAATCGGTTCGGATAAGGTGGTCATGGGCCTATCCGGAGGGGTAGATTCTTCTGTGGCTGCGACTTTAATCCACAAAGCAATTGGCGATCAACTGACTTGCGTGTTTGTGGACAATGGATTGCTTCGCAAAAATGAATTTGAGGAAGTCCTCGATTCGTACAAGCACATGGGCTTGAATGTGATCGGAGTGGATGCCAAGCAGCGTTTCTACGATGCCTTGGCGGGTTTGACTGATCCAGAAGCGAAACGGAAAGCAATCGGTCGCGTATTTATCGAAGTGTTTGACGACGAAGCGCACAAGATTGAAGGAGTGAAATGGTTGGGACAAGGAACTATCTATCCTGATGTGATTGAGTCTGTTTCTGTCAAAGGTCCATCCGCTACCATCAAGTCCCACCACAATGTAGGAGGCTTGCCTGATTTCATGAAGCTTTCTGTAGTCGAGCCTTTGAATACCCTTTTCAAAGATGAGGTACGAGAAGTAGGTCGGGCTTTGGAAATTGTGGAAACGATTATCGGTCGTCACCCTTTCCCGGGACCAGGTTTGGCTATTCGTATTTTGGGAGATATTACCGAAGAAAAAGTGAAAACCCTCCAAGAGGTGGATCATATTTTCATCCAAGGATTAAAGAATCATGGCCTCTACGATCAGGTTTGGCAGGCTGGAGCGATTCTCCTTCCGATTCAGTCGGTAGGTGTCATGGGAGACGAAAGGACCTATGAGCGAGTGGTCGCACTCAGAGCTGTGGGTTCTGTCGATGGGATGACAGCGGATTGGATTCACCTTCCCTATGAGTTTTTGGGCAAAATGTCCAATGAGATCATCAATCGGGTGAAAGGGGTGAATCGAGTCGTGTATGACATCTCCTCCAAGCCACCGGCAACCATCGAGTGGGAATAAGATTGCAATAGACTTAAACCGGGCCAAACGCCCGGTTTTTTTATTTGTACCCACAAGGTGTCATTCATTTACATAGCGATGCAATCAAGATCAAGGGTCCAGATTCATGCCTACTTTTGGACATTGGTTTTGCAAAATAGGATCAAAAAAACACAGTATGGGTCTAGAGAATTTGTTGATGTTTTCGGTTCTACTCTCCACAGGAATCGTCCTCGTCTACAAGCAAGTGAGTTTGTTTAAGCTGGCAACAGAATCCTCGGCAGAATCACAGAAGAATAAATCAGTGTCTATAGAACCTCATCAAAAAATGGAAACATCAGCTATCAAATCACAATTAGAAGAGATTCCTTCTTTTCAATTAGATGAATTCCAATTGACAAAAAGGATCTTTGACCTGTTTGGTGAAGAAAAAATTTACCAAAACCACAGCCTGAATGTGGGAGAGTTTGCAGACCGCCTTGGGGTCAAGCCAAGGGTCGTTACACAAGTTTTGGATAAACTTTCCGGTACATCATTTAAGGAGCTGACCAACTTGTATCGTATCAAATATGCAGTAGAAAAAATTGAAGAGGGATACCTCGAAAAATATACCTTGGAAGCATTGGGAAAAGAAGCTGGATTTAATTCCAGAATCACATTTTTCAATGTATTTAAAAAGGAAATGGGAATGTGTCCAAGAGAATATTGGAAAAAGTGTTTGTCCATAGCGGCATAATAGGTAGATAGTTTGTTTGTTTCTTTTTGAGACCTGCATTTTGTTGAGATGCAGGTCTTTTTTTTGAAATATTGAAGAATTTATTCAGCTGTTTTTAGGAGCTATTTTACTATAGATAGGATTATTATTTAGTGCTTACTTAAGGTGATTGGTTTTTATCAAATGTGACTTTTGGCACACTTGAGGCCTTTTTTTACAGTTTTTTAATGGATGATACCATTCATTAGCATCAAGATGCAAAACTCGTTTTTAGACCATTCAATTATTGGTGTGGGATAATATATTTTATTCCTTTACTCCCAGTAAGCTTTCTCTTAAATACATCAGAAGATGAGCTCTTTAAACTCGATAGTGTCAGGTAAAAATAGAATCAGCGACCCGCTATCTGGCTGTAGATTAAATCTACATAATGCTATTCGTTTACAATATTTAGCAAATCTGGAAATAATATTCAGATTATTTTATGTTATAAAAAATAACTCTAGTATAACTTCCTTATATAAAGTTTTTCTTTTACTCTCATTTATCTTTTTTTCATCTAATTCATATCTCTACGGTCAATTTGCAGGTGGAAATGGTTCCCTCCAAGATCCTTATCAGATCCAAAATTGGGAACAACTCAGCAAGGTCAATCAAAAGCCAAATGCATACTTTATACAGATTGCAGACTTGGATGCCATGTCTCCAGGTTATGGAGCGTTGGCTGGACCTCAAGCTAATTCCGGTAAAGGCTGGATTCCGGTTAGTAACTTCAAAGGTAGATTTTCAGGAAATGGATACGCCATCAAAGATCTTTTCATCAATCAACCCCAGGTAGGTAACCTTGGTCTTTTTGCAAATGCTGCAAACTCAGAGTTTTCTCAAATCAAATTGAGAAATATCCAAGTCAAAGGAAACAGTAACGTGGGTGCGCTGATTGGTGTAGCAGTGAATGTGAAGGTGAATGCGTGTTCCTTTACCGGATCAGTTTATGGTAAAACCTACGTGGGGGGTCTCATCGGAACCCTTGGCAACTCCATTATTAATGACTCCTATTCCTTGGGAGAAATTTCTGGAGACAAGGCCGTAGGAGGATTGGTAGGAAATGCATACCAAACTGATGTTTTCAGAAGCTTTTCTACCGGTAGTGTTTCAAGTGAATCTGAAGCTGGAGGGTTGATTGGCCTTTTCCAGTCCAACTCCAAAAATAAAGTTGAAAATTGCTACAGTTTAGCTTCCCTGGAAGCCGGTCAGATTGCAGGTGGACTAATCGGAACTATGGCAGGAGGCTTGATCAACAACTCCTTTTTTGCCGGTCAAATTCCAGCTGTACCCCAAGCCTCCGGTTTGGTGGGAAAAGGTGATGCCTCAGCGGGTGTCAACCATTCCTTCTGGGATCGTTCTCTTTCTCAAGTTGCCTCAAGTAGCCCGTCCAAGGAGGCGAAGACTACTATGGAACTAAAATCTCAATCCTTTTCTGAGGTAAGTGAGTGGGATTTTGAGGTAGTTTGGGCAATCAAAAAACCTACTGCAGAATCTCCTTATGTATCCTATCCTTACTTGAGATCTATCCCATATGATCAGGTGGGTTTGGTACCGCCCTTTAATCCTATTCCTGGTCTAGAAAACCTGAGAGTGCCTCGAGAGTGGGAATTCCCCAGTGAAAAATCAGTTTCCTATGGAGATCCTGATTTCAAACTTGGAGATGAAGTCGACTCTTTCTGGTATCCTATTTCTTACAGTAGTTCTGATACCTCCGTGGTAAAAGTTATCGGTAACTACGCCTCCATCAAAAAAGCCGGTTTTGTGAGGATCACCGCCAAAATCCAAGATGGCAGAAGCCCCGCCAAAGAACAAGTAGTTCATGTGAATCCTGCTGTATTGAAAATCACTGTGAACTCAGGAATGGCCAAAGTATATGGACAAAAAGATCCTGAATTTGGCTTTGAAGCCATAGGTTTTAAAAATCAGGACAAACTGGATCTACTAAGTGGGGCAGTACAACGACAAGCAGGAGAGCAGGTAGGTACCTATCCAATCCAGCAAGGCTCTTTGGATGCAGGTCTCAACTACCAAATAGAATTTATTGGGGCAGAATTTGTCATCAATCCTAAAGACCTCAAAGTGAGTGTAGCAAAGGCTCAAAAATCATTTGGTGCTGCAGATCCATCTTTTATTCTTGAGGCGGAGGGGTTGATCGAAGGAGAAAGTCTATCCGCTGTGTTGGAAGGCAAACCAAAAAGACAGCCTGGTGAGAATGTAGGGAAATACCTCATCGAACAAGGTGATTTGATTGCTTCTGACAATTATAAACTGGTTTTCAATAGCGATAGTCTGGAAATTATTCCTGCCTTGCTGATTTCTATGGAATCTGCAGGTGAAATCAAAACCTCCTGGTCTGTGGTCCCTTCTTTTCCCAAGTCTGGAAAATTCCTAACCCAAGAAGCTCAATGGGTAGAGCTTCCTATAGAATGGCAAAACCAAGGGTTAGATTATTTCAAAAGAGGTTCTCACCTGGTTAATGGAAAAATTAACTCTCCAAACTATGCGTTGGCAGTGGGCTTGCAGGCCGATATTAGAGTAACCGTACTTCCTAAAGTAGCTCCTCAAGATCTTCTTTTCCAAGCAAATCTCTCTCAGGCTGGACTGGTGGGTGACCTGCAAGTAGTCGACTCCATTGATGATCAGCATGAGATCAGACTTCCAAATGGCGTCTTGGATAATTCATTATTCGAAATCAGAGAGAACAGGCTCTGGTGGGTAGGCAAGTCAAAGATAGAAAGCAAGGCAAACTACTCCCTCGAAATTGAGGTGGAAGATAGGGATGGTAACATCTTGAAGAAAAAACTGAGCTTGGAATTCAAAGCAGTCGAGAAGCAGCAAGAATCAATCGAGGTATTCAACTCTTTCTCTCCCAACCATGACGGAATAAATGACTCCTGGATGATCTCTGACAGAGTTATCGAGGGTCAATTCAAAGTGGTGGTCATAGATGGTTCTGGACAAGTGGTCTTCGAGTCTCATTCTCCTGAGAAAAGATGGGATGGCAACTACCTAGGCCGCCCAATGCCAGACGGTACTTACTATTGGATCTTTGAAAATGCCGGAAATGTCCGACGAGGATTTCTTAACCTACTGAGAGGTAGATAAACCATTTCTGCCATGAATATTTTAAAGTTTTTTCAGAAAAACAGGAGTTGGGGTCTAGGCCTTTTATTTCTACTTGGTTTGTCTCCGGATGCCGTAACTCAAACCAGAAAGTTCACTTCCCAGTTTTCCCACTTCCAAGGATACTTTAATCCCGGATTGGCAGGGTATGAAGGTTCCACCGTACGTGGGTTTGTCCGTAATCAGTGGGCTGGGATGGAAGGGGCGCCCAAGACTTTTTTCTTCAGCACTGAAGTGGATTTTGGGGAAATAGCAGGACTGGAAGATCCGGCCTTGATGGGCAAAAACGCCATCTCAGCCAGTGTGCTCAGTGAGTCCCATGGGGCATTTCATGAAAATGAATTCATCCTATCCTATGCATCCCGAATCAGATTATCAGAAAGCCATAACCTCAGACTTGGTGCCGGAGTCATTCATCAATCGATTCGATTGGATGGAAATGCCCTGACTTGGGAAGAGCAAAATGATCCAGTTTATAGAGAATACATGGGGCAATTTTCCAATATGCAGGTGGTAGACTTCAATATCGGTTTAGCGCTTACCCATAAAAAATACTACCTCTCCTATGGTATTCATCGGGTGAATGGAGGTCAGCTAATAAAAGGTGACAAATTTATAAATGCCTATCCTGCCGAAAAGATGATCCAATTTGGTGTGAGAGAATCGCTGACTGACCAACTGGCCTTGATTATCAACGGATTTTACAGATCCAGAAAAGATCTGCCGGAAGTGCTGGAGCTCAATGTCAAAGCCCTACTGATGGACAAGGTGTGGATAGGAGCTGGTCAGCGGGTGAGTTATGCCACCAATTTCAATTTTGGATTTTTGACCCAAAACATGCGGATCGGCTACCTTTATGAGCTGCCTGTTCAGAATAGCTATCTCATACCTGGAGGCACTCATGAAATCACCGCTGTGATCAACCTCTTCAATTCCTACAAGCCCAGATATCAAAGGGATATTCTGATTTGGTAAGCTAGAAGGACGGGAAGTTCAAATTCCCGCTATACTCCAAACAATCCCATATATGGATTGCCTATTCCTTCAGGTTTGAAAATATTGGCTTAAATTTGGCACTCTGATAAGCCCTATCAATTCTGCCTGAACATGCGAAAAACTCTCCTACTTCTTTCTCTATTTTTTGTATTAGGAAATGTAAGTGCTCAAAACTTGCCCGAAAACTACACCAAGGCAAAGTCTGCACTTTCCACCCAGGATTATTGGTCTTCCATCAACCTGTTCAAGGAGTTTTTGGATGAATCCAAATTTGGTAATCTTTCTTATTATGCGGCTTTTCACACAGCAGAGGCGGCATTGAAAGTCAATCTACCTGCCTTGGCTATTGAGTCACTCCGGCCCATCTATGGCAAAGCATGGGACCAATCCGATGAAATGATTTACCTCCTCGCGGTGGCATATTTTCAAAACAGCCAGCCTCTGGAAGGTTTGAGAATGATCAAGCAGATTAAAAACGAGGCAATTTTGGCCAAAGCTTATAAAGCTACTTTTGAGTTCTTAAAAGGCTCTACTCCAAATTTTTTGATCACCAATCTCGAAGAATTTAAGACCAATGAAGGGTACACCGCAGCCTTGGCGAAGATGTTGGAAGAAAAAACAGTCATGTCGGCCTCCGAGCGTATGGCATTAAATCAGGTCCTGAAGTCTGGGGTAAAGGGGCTCCCAAAAGATGAAATTTTGGATTTGGTGGTGATCTTGCCTTTCACCAATGGCTCAGGTCAAGCCATATCTTCCTTGGGGGCAACGGATTTTATGTGGGAACTTTACCAAGGCATCGAGGCAGGTGTAAAGCAACTCAAATCGCAGGGAGCACAGATTAATTTGAATACGTTTGACTCCAAAAGGGATCTCAATCAGTTGAATGTGATCTTGAAAGATCCAGCTGTTTTGGCGGCAGATGTGATCATAGGTCCTATCTATCCTGATGAATCTGAGCAAGTAAGTTCATTTGCTGAGGCGCAGAAAATTCCATTTATCCATCCGCTATCTAACTTGGGGGAGCGATTTGAGCAGACTGAATTCAGTTACTTGTTTCGACCATCTGTAGCATCACTTTCCAAAGGAGTGGTGTCTTCTATTAAAAGCCAAAATTGGGGGAAATCAGTAGCGATTGGATTTAGTGGTAGTGCCCGTGATGAGCGAATGGCTCAGCTGCTACAGGAAGAACTCACCCAAGCCGGGTTCCGGATCGCAAAATCTCAAAAGGTAGATCCAAAATCAGTAGCTTCCTTCCTCCAAGGACTAGGTGTTCGCCGAGGTAATAATCCTGACGTCAATCAAGTTATTCTTTTGACTGATGATCCGGCGATTGCCCAACCTGTCTTTGCTTTGATGGAAAGTATATCCACCTCAGTTCCGCTCTTGGTTATGGACTCTTGGCTGGGTTTCAATTTTGCCAATTACGAGATGCTCGAGTTTCCCAATTTTTACTTCATCTCCAATAATACACCGAAATTTGAATCGGAGGAAATGACTCAATTCAGGAAGTTATTTTATGATACTTACCTGGTAAATCCATCTTTGAATGTCATTCTGGGAGCTGAATTAGTCAATTGGATCTCGGCCAATGCCCTTTTTGTAAATGACTATGATCTTCGAATCTCTCTCGATCAAAAAGGATATCATCCAGGAAAATTGACTTGGGGCTTTAATTTCCAAAACACAAACAACAACACCTATTCACCGGTTTTCAAACTTGAATCCGGGGAATTGATTCCCTTACGTTAAATCATGCAGATTTCTGAAAGCAAGCGGCTTTTTGCCCATGCAAAAAACTTTATTCCAGGAGGAGTCAATTCCCCTGTTCGTGCCTTTCGTGCCGTAGGTGGCGAACCGATTTTCATCCAAAAAGCAAACGGTGCCTACCTATACGACGAGGATGGCAATTCCTACATTGAGCTGATCAATAGCTGGGGGCCGATGATTCTTGGACACAATCATCCCATGATCCGCGAGTCAGTGATCCAAGCCATGGAAAATGGAACTTCTTTTGGCGCTCCTACTGCTCGAGAAGTGGAAATTGCCGAGCTGATTGTAAGTATGGTTCCTTCGGTGGAAAAAGTGCGCATGGTCAATTCCGGTACAGAAGCTACCATGTCTGCCATACGTGTGGCAAGAGGCTATACGGGTCGGGACAAGTTTATCAAAATGGAAGGGCACTACCACGGGCATGGGGATTCTTTCTTGATTTCGGCGGGTTCGGGCGCGATCACCATGGGCAATCCCGATTCTCCTGGAGTAACCGTTGGCACGGCAAAAGACACCTTGCTTGCCCCCTACAATGACCTCCAAGCCATCGAGACCTTGGTTGCAGCCAATAAAGGGGAAATCGCGGCCTTGATTTTGGAGCCAGTTCCAGGAAATATGGGCCTTTGCCTTCCAAATCCGGGATACCTGCAGGGATTGAGAGAGATCTGTACCCGTGAGGGAATTGTATTGATTTTTGATGAGGTGATGACCGGTTTCCGTTTGGCTAAAGGTGGTGCACAGGAGCTTTTTGGAGTGACTCCCGATATGACCACCCTTGGCAAAATCATCGGTGGTGGGATGCCTGTTGGAGCTTACGGAGGCAAAAAAGAGATCATGGAGTTCGTTTCCCCAGCTGGCCCGGTTTATCAGGCAGGGACACTTTCCGGTAATCCTATTGCGATGGCTGCTGGATTGACCATGTTGAATTACCTGAATACCCATCCTGAAGTGTACACCAGACTCAACGAAATCGGAATGCAACTCGCCTCCGGAATCGCTTCCATCAATCATCGATTGGGGCATGATTTTACGCTAAATCAATTGGGAAGTATGTATTCCCTTTTCTTTACCGAGGAATCAGTGGTGGATTTTGAAACAGCCAAGAAGTCTGATACGGCATTGTTTGGCAAGTATTTCCAAGGCATGCTAAAGCGAGGGGTATATTTGGCGCCGTCTCAATTTGAGAGTTTGTTCCTTTCTACTGCCTTGACAGATGATCTGATCGCTCAGATTTTGCAAGCGCATGAGGAAAGCATGAAGGAGATTTTAGGATAAACAGTTTCGAGAAATGGCAATGAAAGTATACGGCATCAAGAATTGCGATACGATGAAGAAGACCTTCACTTTTCTGGATGAAAAGGGCGTGGTTTACGACTTCATCGATTACAAAAAGCAAAAGCCAACCGCAGCGTTATTGACTTCCTTTTTGGAGAAAACTTCGTTGGCTACCTTGGTCAACAAGCAGGGAACGACCTATAAGAAAATGGAAGAAGCTCAAAAAGCAGCTTTGGAAAAAGTAGAAACAGCACTTCCCATTTTGATCGAAAACTCCAGCATGATCAAGCGACCTTTGATTGTGTATTCTGACGGAAGTATCACTTTGGGATTTGTGCCTGATCAAATCCTAGCCAAGATTTAATACACGATGGTATCACTGGGGATAGGGGGCAATTCATAGCTTCCTGTCTCCAGTTTGAACTTGAATTTTTTCAACGGTTCATTGCCAATAAGTCCTGTTTCGTAGGCAAATACTTTTTCCAACATAGGCAGTTGGTCAAGCTTCTCCAGATCGGGTTGGGTGATGGAGATTCCATTGATGTATAGGGACTTGAGATTTTTTAATGACTTCAAGCTTTCCAAATTTGCTCCCTTGACTTGGGTGTGGCTGAGCTTGAGTACAGTCAGTTGTGGGAAATCTCCCAATTTTGTAAGAATCTGATCCGTGACCTGAGTTCCTCCAAGATCCAGATAGGCCACGTTACCTTGGATGTAAGCCAAATCTCCAAGATTTTGATCTTGAAAATCCGGAAAATTGATGCAGCTCACTTTCAGCAGAGCGCTTCCCTGCGCAATGGGCTCCACGTAGAATCCTTTTTTTCGAAGTGGGGCTAAGGTGTCCTCTGCTATTGGCGAAAGGGTTAAAGTTGGATAAAAAGCGATTTCTTCCCGTTGGAAAAAGGGTTCCAGCCATTTCTTTTCCGGTTTGGCAGCTCCTAGTTTGATGTCAAAAGAAGCCTCATTTTCCAACCAAAGGCGAATCAACTCCAGTTCCTCTTTTTTAGGTTGACGCTTCTCGCTCGGAGGCATGTGGTCTTCGTGGTCCAGCGGCAGCTCCATTCGGCTAACAAGACTGCTTTTGAGAAACTCATGGGGATCAATCACGGGTCCGTTTTCCCCACCTTTCAGCAGGGCTTCTTTGCTGCTGAGATCCAGTCCGCCTTTTTTGTTTCGGGGATTGTGGCAGCTTTGGCAGTTGGAATTTAAGATCGGCTGCACCACCTCCTCATAGTAAGCCAATTCTTCCCAACCCACTTCAGGCAAGGTCAAAGGCTGTGCAGAAGAAGGCGATCCTCCAAAAAGTGATTGGAGATTTTCGGGCATCACTTCGGTGAAGTAGCCTTCGCCATGGGTGATCGTTCCCCCCAAGTGGCCAGTAAACAAGAGTGCTCCGATCAGTACCAAAGAGCTCCATTTCAGCTTTACGGGATCGCTTGTTTTTTTACTCTTCCCATAAAAGAAAAATCCCGCCGCCGTAGTCAGCACCCCAAAAATCAGGTGAAACTGAACCGTGTCCCAGGAAAAGCCTTCGAATTGGTATTGGAGAAATCCTGAAATAGAAGCCAAAACCCCTCCGATCGAACCCAGCAAAAAGGCCAGCTGAATGGCAGGCAGAAAGGTTTTGTCCTGCTTTTTCGAAAGGAAAATAAGTAGGACACCAAAAACCAAAATCCCAATGGGGAGGTGGACCAAAATGGGATGAAATCGACCCAAAAGCGGAAAGATGAAACTCAGCATATCAGGCGATTACGGATCGGATTAATTCGCCATGAACATCAGTGAGTCGGAACGGCCTGCCCTGAAACTCGTACGTAAACCTCTCGTGGTCAAAACCCATCAAGTGCAAAATCGTGGCGTGCAGGTCATGCACGGAGGTGCGCTCGTCTACCCCTGCAAAGCCAAAGTCATCTGTGATGCCGTAGCTCGCGCCTTTTTTGACTCCGCCTCCAGCCATCCACATCGTAAAAGCATCCACGTGGTGATCCCGTCCAAGGAAACCCATCTTCTTGCCTTCCCGGTTTTCCTGCATCGGCGTGCGCCCAAATTCCCCTCCCCAGACGACCAAGGTTTCTTCCAAAAGTCCCCGCTGCTTCAAGTCCAGCAGCAAGGCCGTCATCGGACGATCAATGGTGCGACACTTGTTGCGCAAACCCATATCGATCGAACCATCGTGATCCGTACCGTGAGTATCCCAACCCCAATCGTAGAGTTGGACTACGCGTACGCCCTTTTCCACCAGTTTTCTGGCCAAAAGGCAATTGTTGGCAAAGGATTCCTCCCCAGGCTGGGTGCCGTAGAGCTGATGGATATACTCGGGTTCGTCGTTGATGTTCATCACCTCTGGCACTTCGATTTGCATTCGATAAGCCATCTCGTATTGATTAATTCTGGCGAGGATCTCGGGATCGCCGAAGTTTTCAAAATCTTCCTGATTGGACTGATTTATCGCGGAGATGACCTGCTTTTTAAGATCTCGGGACATGCCGCTTGGATCCTCCAGGTATAGCACGGGATCGCCTTTGGATCGGCATTGGACGCCTTGATAGACTGAGGGAAGAAATCCCGAACCCCAGACGCTTTTGCCTGCGTCGGGTGTTTTTCCACCTGAAGTCAAGACGACAAATCCCGGTAAGTTTTGATTCTCAGTGCCCAATCCATAAGTCACCCAACTGCCCAAACTCGGTCTTCCTAACCTCGGTGAACCCGTCTGCATGAATAATTGCGCAGGTCCGTGATTAAACTGGTCGGTGTGCATGGCTTTGAGAAAGGCCACTTCGTCGGCAACTTTGGAGAAATGAGGCAAGTAATCTGAAATCCACGCGCCGCTTTCCCCGTGTTGAGAAAACTTGGCCTGTGGACCGAGCATTTTGGGCACTCCTCTGATAAAGGCAAACTTGCGTCCTTCCAGCAAGCTCTCCGGACAGTCCTGATCATGGTATTTGGCCAGCTCGGGCTTGAAATCAAACAACTCCAACTGCGAAGGCGCCCCAGCCATGTGGAGGTAAATGATGGATTTTGCTTTGCCCAAAAAAGGCGGAGGAAGGGGAGACAAAGGATTCAAATCCCGGTCGCTGAGCTGAAGGCCTGTTTTTAGGGTTCCATTTTTCCCCAACTCACAGCCGAAAAGTAAAGGAGCTAAGGCAAGCCCGCCCATTTTGCTTACGCACTCGAGGAGAAAATGCCTTCTTGTCTGCGTTTGCAGTTTTTGGTTGACCAATTCATTCAGTAGCTTTTCCACGTTCATGGGATCAGGGCTTGGTTAAAAACTCGTCTAAATTCATCATTGCATTGGTGGCTACGGCCAAGGCAGCTAAACTGGAATCGGCTCCTGGGAAAAATTCTCCCAAGGCTTTTTGGTCCTGATCAAAGTTTGATTTAGCTGACTTATATAGGTTCATTAGGTTAGCTTTTTTGCTTTCTGAGATAGGCAAAAGCATTAGGTTTTGGTAAATGGTTTGAATGGCCAGTTCGGGTTTTTTCCCCGATTCCTCCCATACTTTTTGGCTCAAGGCTTTGGCAGCATCGAGGTAAACGGGATCATTCAAAGTGGCCAAAGCCTGAAGAGGCGTATTGGTCACCAGTCGCTTGCTGAGGCAGACTTCCCGACTTCCCGCATCAAAGGTGATGAAGGAAGGATAGGGGCTGGTGCGCTTCAGGAAGGTGTACACACTTCGGCGGTACTTGTCTTCGCCCTCGCTTTCTTTCCAGGACTCCCCATTGTAGACTGTCTGCCAAATGCCCTCCGGCTGGGCAGGCATCACGGGCTTTCCATACATTTTTCGGCTCAATAGTCCGCTTGTGGCAAGGGCTTGATCGCGGATTTGCTCGGCAGAAAGCCGGTATCGAGGCCCTCGGGCATACCATTGGTTTTTGGGGTCTTTTTGAAATGCCTCCGAGCTGATTACCGAGGATTGCTGATAGGTAGTCGAAGTGACTATCTCCCGAATCAGTGATTTGATGCTCCAGCCGTAGTCATTGACCGTCTTCCAAGCCAAGTAATCCAGTAGCTCGGGATGGGAAGGCGAATCGGATTGGGTGCCCATGTCCTCCAGAGTTGAGACCAACCCTCTGCCGAAAAGCTGATCCCAAACTCTATTTACAAGCGTGCGGGAGGTCAGGGGATTTTCTGGCGCGGTGAGCCAATAGGCAAATCCCAAGCGATTGGATGGCCATTCCGATTTCCATGTTCCCAGTTCCTTTGGAACTTTTGGACTTACTTTTTCTCCAGGTACCATCCAGTTGCCCCGCTCAAAGACAAAGGTCGGTCGGGCCATATAGTCCGGATTTTCGATCAGGATGGGAAGGCGTGTGCCACGGAAATGAAGCAGCTCTTCCCAGGATTTTTTCACAGTGGAGAATCCGGGCTTTTCCTTTCCTTTCAGACTTGGGACAAAAGCAAACCACACGATGGAGGAGGTGTTTTGCTGGGGTTTTGCAGTTGGATTTTGAGCTTCGATGTAGAGGTTGAATCTTCCTTGCACGGGCTTGAAGGGGATTTCCTTCACGACCTCTCCTTGGGTTTTGTTGATCACAAAGCTGGCTAGTACTTCACCCTCGGGTCCATCCTTTCGGATGGTCATTTTTGTTCCATCCACTCCGGACCAATAATCGAGCAGGAGTTGGTCAGAACCCTGGGTGTCGATGTTTTTATAGACGGCAGAGCCTCCTGGCCAGAGCCCGAGCCATTTGGTGTCGATCAACTCGGATTGTTGGAAGTCCGTGGCAAGGTGAGCGGCGTATTTGGGTTCGTGGAATTTTAAAAAGTCAGCCCGCTGCTTGGCGGCAGTTTTTCCTTCATTTTCTTCAGCCCAAGCCACAATCTGGTTCATTTTGGCCTGATCTTCCGCTTCGTAAAATCGTAATCGAGGCTCTTCGTCGTGGGTGTCTTCGTCTCTTGTATTATTGAAAAAGGCCAGGGACTCGAAGAATTCTTCGTGTCGGATGGGATCGTAAGGATGACTATGGCACTGCACGCAAGCCATGGTGGTACTTTGCCAGACTTCGAAGGTCGTGCTCACCCGGTCCAAGACAGCGGCAACGCGGAATTCCTCGTCTTCCGTTCCGCCTTCGTCATTGTTCATGGTGTTGCGGTGAAAGGCCGTTGCGGTCAGTTGATCTTGGGTAGGATTGGGTAAGAGGTCGCCTGCCAGCTGCTCGATGGTAAACTCATCGAAGGGTTTGTCGGTATTAAAAGATCGAATTACCCAGTCTCGATAGGGCCAAAAGGTGCGGGAAACGTCCCGTTCGTAGCCTTTGGTATCGGCATAGCGGGCGAGGTCCAGCCACCAAGTCGCCCATTTCTCCCCATAGGCTTCTGAGGAAAGCAACTGGTCCACGGCTTGCTCGTAGCTGATTTTGCCGGAGGAAAAGTCCCGAACCAAAGATTCCGAAGGAGGCAAACCTGTGATGTCCAAGGCCACTCTGCGAAGGAGTCTCATGGGATTTTCGGGTGAGGATGGACTCAAACCCAGACTTGGCAGTTTTTCTTGGACAAAAAAGTCAATGGGAGCAAGCGAGGTGTTGTCAGTTCCACCGAAACTGGCAGCCGTGGGATTAGCGGGAAGTTTGGGTTCTTGGACCGGCTCATAGGCCCAATGTTTACCCCATTTGGCGCCTTGATCGATCCATTCTTTCAGTAATTCAATTTCTTCCTCGCTGAGTTGGGCACGCTGGTAAGGCATTCGGAGTTCGGGATCGGAATGCGTCAGCCGCTTGATGAGTTCGCTGGAGGAGGAACTTCCCGGTACGATCGCGGGATGTCCGGATTCGGTAGGGGCGAAGGCTTCTTCCTCGAAGAGCAAGCTAAACCCTCCGCTTTTTTTCACGCCTCCATGGCAGGAGATGCAGTGCTTATTAAGGATGGGTTTGATTTCGGTACTGAAATCAACTTCTTTTTCAGCCCCAAAAAAGAAAAAACCGATCAGAGTAATCCCGATCAAAACACTGAGAAGAATAGCTAGGCGGTTGGTGAGCATGGTCCGAAATGAATCAGAGGAAAAATAGCCAATTTCGAAATAGGAAGGAAGAGAGGATAAGGAATAGGAATTAAAAAAGCCGCTTTTCATTAAAGCGGCCCAATTCTATTTTAGATCAGCGTTTTTTTGGGAGGAAAGTAACTTGGTAGATTTTTCAAAATATCCGTCGTCATTCCATCCAAGTCATAATCCGGTTGCCATCCCCAGTCTTCCCTTGCACGGCTATCGTCGATGCTATCCGGCCAGGAGTCTGCGATGGCCTGACGGAAGTCGGGATTGAACTCAATCTGGAAGTCAGGAACGTGCTTTTTGATGCTTTCGAAGATTTCTTTGGGAGAAAAACTCATCCCCGCGAGATTGTAGCTGGAGCGGATTTTTACCGATTCCCTTGGTGCATTCATCAGGTCCAATGTGGCCTTGATCGCATCGGGCATGTACATCATCGGCAAGTAGCTGTCCTCGCGAAGGAAGCAATTGAATTTTTCATTCGCAATTGCCTTGTGATAGATGTCCACAGCATAGTCAGTCGTGCCGCCTCCAGGTAGGGATTTGTATCCAATCAGACCTGGATAGCGAAGGCTTCGCACGTCCACCCCATGTTTCTCGAAGTAGTATTCACACCAGCGTTCTCCCGCCTGCTTGCTGATGCCGTAGACGGTGTTGGGTTCTTTTACGCAGAATTGGGGGGTATTGACTTTTGGCGTATTTGGCCCAAATACCGCAATAGAGGAGGGCCAATAGATTTTGTCCAGTTTCTGTTCTTTGGCCAGCTCCAAGACATAAAGCAAGCTCTCCATGTTGAGATGCCAGGCAAAGAGCGGGTTCTTTTCCCCCGTAGCCGATAGGACTGCAGCCAAGTGATAAATCTGAGTGACTTTTTCCTCTTTGGCCAAATCTCGAAGTGCCTCTTTATTCATCACATCCAAGGTCTGGAATCGGCAATAATCAAAAGTAGATCGGGCTGAATCTCTGAGGTCGGTCGCGATGACCTGTTCTCCTCCAAACTGATTGGCTAAAGCCTGTGTGAGTTCTGAACCTAGCTGACCTGCAGCTCCGATGACAAGGATTTTTTCCATAGAAAGGTTTTCGAAAAACCCAGAAAGTCGCCTTTAGGGTTTTTGTCTATATTTGGGTTTGCTGCGCAAAAGTAGTAAAAAACACCTGTCCGCATCGTTTTTTTGATCAGCGGATAACCAAACTTTAGCAATCATTCATACCCTTCAAATAGCATGTACGATCAGTTTAAACCCAAATTAGAACAAGAGTTAGCCTCCATCCATGAAGCCGGCCTTTTCAAAAGAGAACGTATCATCACCTCTCCACAAGCAGCGGAAATTACCATCGCTGGAGGTCAGCAAGTGCTGAATTTTTGTGCAAATAATTACCTCGGACTTTCTTCACATCCCCGAGTCATTGAAGCGGCTAAAGCTGCCATTGATTCTCATGGATTTGGCATGTCTTCCGTGCGATTCATTTGCGGTACGCAGGATATTCATAAGGAGTTGGAGCAAAAGATCTCCGAGTTTTTGGGGACAGAGGATACTATTCTTTACGCCGCAGCTTTTGACGCGAATGGGGGTGTGTTTGAACCGCTTTTTGGGCCGGAGGATGCGATCATTTCCGATGCGCTAAACCATGCCTCAATCATTGACGGAGTGAGATTATGCAAGGCCATGCGCTACCGCTACGAGCACAACAATATGGCCGACTTGGAAAAGCAGCTTCAGGACGCCATCGCTGCCGGTGCCAAGCAAAAGATCATCGTAACAGACGGGGTATTCTCCATGGACGGTACGATTGCTCAGCTGGATAAAATCGTGGAGTTGGCTGAGAAATACGAAGCTTTGATCATGTCCGATGAGTGTCATTCCACCGGATTTATGGGCAAAACCGGTCGTGGTGTCCATGAGCACTGCGGAGTAATGGGTAAAATCGACATCATCACAGGTACCTTAGGCAAAGCCCTTGGCGGTGCTTCGGGAGGATTTACTTCCGGGAGAAAAGAAATCATCGAGTTGCTTCGTCAGCGTTCGAGACCTTACTTGTTTTCAAACACTTTGGCACCATCGATCACCGGAGCTTCTATTGCCGTGTTGGATTTGCTGTCAGAGACTACTGCTCTTCGCGATAAACTGGAGTCAAATACGGCTTATTTCAGAGAGAAGATGAATGCGGCAGGTTTTGATATCAAGCCCGGAACACACCCAATAGTACCTGTTATGCTGTACGATGCCTTGCTTTCACAAAAGATGGCGGAGAAGCTGTTGGCAAAAGGAATCTATGTGATCGGGTTCTACTATCCGGTGGTTCCCAAAGGTCAGGCTCGAATCCGTGTTCAGATTTCCGCAGGTCATGAGCGGCATCATTTAGATCAGGCGATCGCGGCGTTTATTGAGGTTGGAAAAGAATTGGGAGTGATCAGTTAACTCGATAAGGGGCCATCCGCATGATTGGCTTTTCACGTCAGTTGAGACACTCACTTGGGCTGAATTTTTCAACTGAAACAAAAAATCCGACTGAATAGTCGGATTTTTTTATGCCCGTTTGCTGATGGCTAGATTCTTTTTGGCGGTGAGGTCGTATTCGGAGAGGTTTTCAAACCGGTCGTCCAAGTCCAGATTGTTGAGGTAGTCATTGATGATTTCTCGGATTTCCTGGAAAGAAAGGTTGTGAAGTACCTTTCCATTTTTCATCATGGAGATTTGGCCTGTTTCTTCTGATACCACTAAGATCAAGGCATCAGTGGCCTCAGACATGCCGATTCCAGCTCGGTGACGAAGTCCAAACTGAGCTGGCACTTCCCGTTCGGTCACAGGCAAGATACATCTTGCAGCTTTGATTCTGCCTTTGTGGATGATCACTGCCCCGTCATGAAGTGGACTGTATTTGTTAAAAATGGAGATGAGTAATCTTTTGGAAAGCTCAGCATCAAGAATGTCACCACTTTCGGCATAGAATTTCAATTCGACGGTACTGGAAATGACAATCAAGGCTCCTGTATTTGAACCAGCCAATACTTTGGCTGCATCGATGATCGGAGCAATGTTAAATGCGGAGTTTTCTTTTTTCTTCCAAAAGAAAAGGATGTCTTTCCAGACATTGTCATCAGAGAAAATAGAAGACCGACCCACGATCAGGAGAAATTTTCGGATTTCAGGAGCAAAAATGATAATTGCAGCAATTACCCCCACACCCATAAATTGTCCCAAAATTGCTGAGAGTAGCTCCATTCGCACAGCTCTTACCAACAGGTAAATCAAGTACAGCGAGAGGAAACCCAAGAAAATCTTGATAGCCACACTGCCTTTCAGAAGCTTATAAACTTGATATAAAAGAGCCGCTACCAGCGCAATATCAATCATATTGACGATGGAGACATCTAAAAATCCTATTTTAAAGAGTAGGCTCAAAGGTAGAGTTGTTCAAATAGTGTGACTGTTTCTTTTGCTTCTTTTACATCATGTACTCTCAAGATATTCGCTCCTTGCGATAAAGCAAACATATTTAATGCAGTAGTACCATTTAAGGCTTCAGATGGGTTGATTTGCAGTGTTTTGTAAATCATTGATTTTCTAGACACCCCTGCTAGAATCGGTAATCCCAATGCGTTGAACCTTTTCAGATCACGCAAGAGTTGGAAGTTTTGTTCTCTTGTTTTTGCAAACCCGAATCCCGGATCAATAATTACATCTTTAATGCCAAGTTTACTGAACTGCTCCAGCTTTTGGGAGAAATAATAGAGGATTTCGGGAATTAGATCCTGATAGATTGCTTCTTCCTGCATGGTCTGAGGAGTTCCTTTCATGTGCATGGCAATGTAGGGTACATTCAATTGGGCGACCGCTGCAAGCATTTGAGAATCCAAATTGCCTGCAGAAATATCATTGATCAGGTCTGCTCCAGATTCGACTGCATGTTTGGCTACCCCAGACCTGAAAGTGTCCACAGAAATCAGGGTTTCGGGAAATTCTCGTTTGATCAGTGAAATGGCCGGAACTACCCGCTGGACCTCTTCCTCCATGCTAATATCCAAAGCTCCTGGCCTCGTGCTATACCCTCCAATGTCCAGGAAATCCGCACCTTCCGAAATCATTTTTTCGGCAGTGTTGAGAATCATTTTTTCTTCCAAGCGTACACGACTACCCTCAAAAAAAGAGTCTGGAGTGAGGTTGAGGATACCCATTATTTTGGGTTTGTCCAAGGAATAAACCCTTCCCTTGATTTGGAATGTATATTTTTGGGGAAATAATTTATCTTCGATCGGAGAAGACGGAGTGGATCCGGAAGGCATTAAACAAAAATATTTTGGAGACTAAAACCAGCAACGAATATAAGCAAGTAATTGCCCGATGTAAAGACTTATTCCGCAAGAAGACCCTTGATTATGGGACTGCATGGAGGATTTTGAGGCTATCGTCGATTACAGATCAGATTTTTATCAAAGCACAGCGTGTTCGTTCTATTCAGGAAAAGGGCAGTCAAAAAGTTGGAGATCCCATTGTGGACGAGTTTGTCGGAATTATCAATTACTGCCTGATCGCTTTGATTCAAATATCATTGAAAGAGGACGAACGCATGGAGATTCCATTTGCGGAACTGGAGCCGCTCTATGACCAATGGGCTGCCGATACTAAAGCGCTTCTGGAAAATAAGAACCATGATTACGGAGAAGCTTGGAGAGATATGCGGGTGAGCTCGATGACGGATATTATCTTGATGAAGCTTTTTCGGGTCAAGCAAATCGAAGACAATTCAGGAGTAACGATTGTTTCAGAAGGTATCGAGGCCAATTACCAGGATATGATCAATTACTCCGTGTTTTGCCTGATCAAGCTTGGGTATCACGAAGGTGTTATTCATTGATTTTTAACTAAAATAACGCTTTAACTGGGCGGTCCATTTAACTTGGATTGCTCTTAAAAACATAAAACTCCTATGAATAAGCAAGCAATCCTTTGGCTACTTCGCATCCTAGTTGGTGGCCTCTTTATATTTTCAGGTTTGATCAAGGTCAATGATCCTGTGGGTACAGCCATTAAGCTGGAGGAATATTTTGATGTGTTTTCCAACGACATTGCTGGATTCTTCTACTACTTTAAGCCATTTGCATTATACATCGCGCTGGTTTTGGTGGTTTCAGAGGTGGTTTTGGGGATCATGTTGATTTTGGGAGTGAGACTACAGCAGACAGTTTGGGCTTTGGCTTTAATGATTTTGTTTTTCACGTTCCTCACCTTTTACTCTGCGTATTTCAACAAGGTAACTGACTGCGGTTGCTTTGGTGACGCAATCAAATTGACTCCTTGGGAATCTTTCTACAAAGACATTATCCTGTTGGTGATGATTTCTTTCCTTTTCTTTTTCAGATCAGATCTTCCTGAAGAAACTCCAAAATGGGCATCTATTGCGGCGATGGCCAGTTTGGTCATTTCTACTGGAATTGGTATCTGGGCCATCCAAAATCTTCCATTTATCGATTTTAGAGCCTATAAAGTGGGCGTGAATATTCCAGTCAACATGCAGCCTTCCGCACCTTTGGAATACACCTATGTGATGAAAAAAGGAGGGGAAACCGTTTACTTGGATCAGTACCCTACCGAGGAGGGCTATGAGTTTGTCGAGATGGTATTGAAAAATCCTGATGCTCTTCCTAAAATCTCAGATTTTGCGGCATGGAATGCCGAGGGGGATCAATCCGAGTTTCTTTTTGCGGGCAACAAGGTTATTATTCTGAGCAGTAGCATGGCAAAGATGAGTGATGCTAATCTTGATGAGATCGGTTCACTTGTGAAAGCCATGGAAGGGGCCCCTGTAGATGTGGTGTTTATTGCTGCTGCCACGCAGGAGGAGATAGACGCCTTTTTGAACAAAAACGGTTGGAGTATCATCGGACTTCAAGCGGATGCCACGGTAGTGAAAACCATCATGCGAGCCAATCCCGGGATTATGATCTTGAAAGATGGTGTGGTCATCCAAAAATACCATCACAACAATACTCCGGAAGCTACCGAGGTGATTGACCTTTTTCTATGAATAAGAACCTGAAAGTCGTCTTGGTGGGTCTTCCCGGATCTGGGAAAAGTACCTTTGGTAGGCAGCTAGCTCAGGAATTGGGTTTTCCGTTTCTGGATCTCGATCAGCAGATAGAGGAAAAGTATGTGAGGAAAATTCCTGAGATTTTTTCTATTTATGGAGAGGGGAAATTCAGAGAATGGGAAACAGAGACACTTTCAGATTTATTGGATAGAGATACGTCCTTTATTTTGGCATCTGGAGGTGGTGCGCCCTGCTTCAATGACAACATGGACTTGATTAATTCAAAGTCGGTTTCGGTTTATTTGGATGTGCCGCTAGAGTCCATTTCACAGCGACTTCAGGCTTCCAAAGTTCAAAACAGGCCTATGTTTCAAGGCTTGGATCAAGGAGAAATTATCCTAAAGCTTAAATCCCTTTTGGTATCGAGGGAGTATTTTTACAATCAGGCAAAAATAAAGCTCAGCGGGGAAGATTTTTCCGCTGAGCTCTTGATGCATGAACTGATCAATTTGCTTAGAAGCTGATTCCTAAGGTTAGGATCCCTGAAGTGATGGAGTGGTTTACTTCAGTAACAGGGCCGAAATTGAACCCATTGTCATCGAATACCTGATAGCTTCTGTACAGTGTCTTGTAGCTTTGATTAGCTACAGAGAGATCTAAGCTCAATGTATTGAACCTAATACCAATGCCTCCTGAGAGGATTTGAGTACTTTGATCTATACCTGAGGTGTTGGAAAAAGGATCACCCAAAAGCGAATAGCCTGCACGGAATCTCAGTTTGTTCAAGATAGCTTCTCCACCTAGTCGGTAATTTAACGTACTGCCGTATAGATCCCGAATAGCTTGGTTGTCCGGCCCTTCATTGAAATCATTCGAGCTGATTCTAGCCCTGCTGTAATCAACAAAATCTACGTCTGCTGAAATGAATCCATTTTTTCCAAAGAAAAAGGTAGCTCCCCCTCCAATTTTCAAAGGGGTATTGATGCCGTAGCTACTGATAATCAAGTCGGTCACAGCCTCCTCAGTGCCTAAAGTGACATCTTCTTGTTCGAAATAATAGTTATTGTAATTGGCTGTCATGCCGGCCTCATATTCTTCACTCATCGCAAACCAAGTTGGGCTTTGAAAGACAAATCCAAGGTTCACAAAGTCAACCGGTTTGTAGATCATACCTAGGTTCACGTTGACACCTGTTCCATTGATGAACAAGCTTTCTCGCAAGGAAGAAGTTGCGAGGGGCTGATTCACAAATTCTTCATTGTAAACTTTAAATGAGGAGAAATTAATGGTTCGAATGCCAAGACTGCCACCTACAAAAAATTTGTGAAGAAAGTTTGCACCATATCCGAAGGTCACCTGGTTAGCGCTCCCTTCCTGTGAAATGTTTTCATCCTGAAATGGGAAGCCAAGTACAAAAGAATCGTATGAGTTAGGATTGTTAATTGGTCTCCCATTCTCGTCAACTGTTATCGGATTAATCTGATATGTCTGGTATGCCAATCCCGTAAGTCCTCTGTTCTCGATTTGATTTTCAGGAATACCAAATGCATCATCTAGGTAAAAGTCGATAATGGAGCTTTCACCTAAAACATCTGAAAAGTATCCAAATTCGGTATTGAAGTTGGCTATTCGCTGAAAGCTAAATCCCCAAGAGCCGCCTTTAAATGCTTTGGATTCCAGGTTACCTTTTGGTTTTGCGCCGACATAACTAAGGTTGGGAAGAGAGAAATTCGAAGTACTGTAGGATTTATTTTGATCCAAATAACGTGTATCTATTGCCCAATTAGAATAACCCAAACTGAAGCTGGCTTCTGAAGATCTGAAAAAGCCTAGGCCTGCTGGATTTCCCACAATATTGGACACATCTCCTCCCAATGACCATTGTGTACCCCCTATGCCTACCATTCTAGCTGAACCAGCAGGCACAACTCTGCTGAATCGATAGGCATCTTCAAAATAGCCGCTTTGAGCAAACGAAGTCAAAGCCGGAAATAGGGCTAAGAATACGAGTGATGCAATTATCCTCATTGATAATTAGATTTTAAAGAAATAACGATGTGATGCTTATTGACTGTTTAGTCTATACAAAAAAAAGGGGGGAATTAATTCCCCCTTCCTCCTCTGGAGCCTCCTGAAGAGCTGACTCCGGAAGATCCGCCACCTGAGCTTCTGCTCGGTGCACTAAAGCTGCTTCCTCCTGAGTAACCTGAATTTGATCTACTAGGAGCACTGTAAGATGGTGTATTGTTGTTATAAGATCTGCTAGGCGAACCTGAATTATTGTAAGTTGGGCTTGTACTTCTGTTGTAAGATGGAGAAGTGGAGCGAGAATTATTTCCAGGTACGGTAGATCTGTTATAAGATGGTGAAGAACTTCTATCATACCCAGACGGGTAGGATGAGCTTCTGGTTGGGGAATCGTAACTTCTGGTATTGTTTGGATACGCAGTTGACGGCCTTGCGCTAGGCGCAGCACCACGACTACCCGAAACGCTTCCTCTGTCAGAAGCTGCCGAATTCATGTTTCTTGTTGTGCCGGTATTTGCCACTCTACTTCTTCCGGAATTATAATAGTCATTTTGAGACGAGCTGAAGTCCCTACTTGCACCTCTTGCGTTTTCGGAGGAGATAACTCTTCTTGGTGAATTGGCAGTTGCGTTAGTGGCATTGGCTCTGGCTTGAGCTCGTGCAGTACTTGGTACAATACTCGATTGTCCCATACCTCTAGGGTCAGATACCATAGAGGAACCTCTAGTAGGTCTGGAACCATATACTACTCTACGATTCCCAAATTCGCTACCCGGTAATACTACAATAGGGCCAGTAGCATAAATTGGTCTACCCCATCCCCAAGGTGAACCCATGAATCCACCTCCCCAGAATGGATCGTAGAAACCACCCATTCTTCCAAATCCGAAGAATGGATTAAATGGATCATAAAAAGGTCTTCCCCATCCAAAGTTTAGCCCCACGTTGAATCCTGGTCTAAATCCCCAAAAAGGATTAAAGAACGGATCATAAAATCCCATTCCCCAAGGGCTGAAAGCTCCGAAACCAAATCCCATCCCCATGTTGAAGGCAGTATTTCCCCAACCTCTATTGTTATTGAAATTGTTTACTGAAAAACTGTTATAAACATCGATATTAGGCTGATTGGTCGAATTCGTTTGGGTCTGATTGTCATCAAAATAAACTACTTCTTCCTCATCGATTGCAGAAGTCTGTCCATATCGAGAAATGTACTCCGGATTCACATTTCTTGAACTGAAACTTTCCTGAGGAGCTGTAGGCTCTTTGGCTAGGTTCTGAAAGGTGGAGGGATTGTTATTTGCAACAGCGTATTGTGTAGCAATTTTGACATCTGAAGCCATGAAATAAAGATTGTCATTATTGCTACTCGCTGCCATTTTATTTGAGCTACATGACGAAATCGCCAAGGAGCCCATCAATAAGGAAGCAGAGATAATTGATAGATTCTTCATAATTGAAGTGGATTGTTGCATGGTTATACGAGTCGACAACTTAGAGGTTGTACTTTTTGGGTTATATTTGCCTTCCCCAATAAAGCAAAAATAAGCACATTTTAATATTTAACAACTCCATGAGTAAAGGACTTCCAAAGCGTAGTGAGGATTATTCCCTCTGGTATAATGAATTGGTAAAAAGAGCTGATCTAGCTGAAAATTCACCCGTACGCGGCTGTATGGTGATCAAACCTTATGGCTATTCCATTTGGGAAAAAATGCAGGCCGAACTGGATAGAATGTTTAAAGAGACCGGACATACCAACGCCTATTTTCCACTCTTCATCCCTAAGTCCTACCTGAGCAAAGAAGCTAGTCACGTAGAAGGATTTGCAAAGGAATGTGCAGTAGTGACGCATTACAGACTCAAAAATGCTGAAGATGGATCAGGTGTAATCGTAGATCCGGAGGCCAAGCTTGAGGAGGAACTTATTGTCCGTCCGACTTCAGAAACTGTAATCTGGAGTACCTATAAAAACTGGATCCAATCCTACCGGGATCTTCCTCTTTTGGTCAATCAGTGGGCAAACGTGGTGAGATGGGAAATGAGAACCCGACTTTTTCTCAGAACTGCTGAATTCCTCTGGCAAGAAGGTCATACTGCTCACGCCTCAGCAAAAGAGGCGATGGATGAGACTGTCCAAATGATGAATGTATATGCCCAATTTGCGGAGGAATTTATGGCCTTACCGGTGGTGAAAGGCAGAAAAACAGCCAATGAACGATTTGCAGGAGCGGATGAAACTTTTTGCATTGAGGCTATGATGCAGGATGGAAAAGCACTTCAGGCGGGTACCTCTCACTTTTTGGGACAGAATTTCGCCAAAGCTTTTGACGTGAAATTTGCCACAAAAGAAGGGGGGCTGGATTATGTTTGGGGTACTTCTTGGGGTGTAAGTACCCGACTGATGGGAGCCTTGATCATGGCTCACTCGGATGATAATGGATTGGTTCTTCCACCTAAATTGGCTCCTCACCAAGTTGTGATAGTGCCGATTTACAGAGGAGAAGCCGAATTAGAGTCCATTTCTGTTAAAGTAAAGAAAATCATGGCTGAGTTGAGAAAAGCTGGAATATCCGTGAAATACGATGATCGAGATACCCAAAAGCCAGGTTGGAAGTTTGCCGAATATGAGCTCAAAGGAGTTCCTGTGAGAATCGCAATGGGCCCAAGAGACCTTGAAAATGGCACTGTGGAAATTGCTAGAAGGGATACCTTGACGAAAGAAACTTTCCAACTTTCAGAAATGCCGATTGCTGAAAAAATCGGGGGGCTATTGGAAGAAATTCAAAACTCGATCTATCAGAAGGCATTTAACTTCAGGGCTGAAAAAACTACAGAAGTCAACTCCTGGGATGAGTTTGTCCAAGTATTGGAAGAAAAAGGAGGATTTGTTTCGGCACATTGGGATGGTACCACAGAGACCGAAGAGAAAATCAAAGAACTCACCAAAGCCACTATCCGATGCATTCCGCTTGATCAAAAACAAGAATCAGGCTCATGTATACTTACCGGAAAACCCTCGACAGGTAGGGTTCATTTTGCAAAAGCCTACTAAGATTTAAACCCGGATTTATCCGGGTTTTTATTTGCCTTGGTGGGACAATCTCAGGTTAATCTTGTATTTTGCTCTCATTCAAACTGGGATTATGGAACTATTGATACTTAGTAGCCTTTTGCTCACAGGATTAATTTTGCTATTGGTAGAAATCCTTTTCATTCCTGGAACTACCATTGTGGGAATTTTAGGTTTTGCCGTGAGTCTTATTGGATTGGCATTTGCCTTCTTGAATTTCAACTATTCTGTTGCCCTTTGGATCACCGGAGCTACTGTTGTGGTCAACTTTGCTGCGGTTTGGTATGGTTTCAGTTCTGGAGTTTGGAAGAGATTTTCGCTCAAATCCTCTATGCAGGGTGGCGCTTTCGATGGTCGTACCCTTGGATTGGAAGTTGGAATGAAAGGGATATCAATTTCTGATATCAAGCCTTTTGGCAAAGCCTCTTTTTCCGATGAGCTCTATGAAGTCAAATCTGAATCAGGATTTATAGAAGTGGGGAAAACGGTAGAAATCATTAAAATTGAAAACAACAAAATCATAGTAAAATAATTATGGAAGCAGATAGCTCATTGTTCGTGTTAGTTGCCGCATTTGCGGGGATAGTCTTACTCTTTATCTTTCTCTACTTCGTTCCGGTCAATCTTTGGATTACGGCCCAATTTGCCAATGTAAAAGTTGGAATCGGTGAATTGATCGGAATGCGAATCCGTAAAGTGCCGCCAAGTGTCATAGTAAATTCCATGATTACGGCCACTAAGGCAGGGCTTCAATTGACGACCAATGATTTGGAAACTCACTACTTGGCAGGTGGCAACGTTCCAGCTGTAATCCGGGCTTTGATATCGGCTGACAAGGCAAATATTAATCTCAGTTTTAAGCAAGCTACAGCCATAGATTTGGCAGGTAGAGATGTTTTTGAGGCGGTTCAAATTTCTGTAAATCCAAAAGTAATCAACACCCCAAGTGTGGCTGCTGTCGCGGCAGATGGGATTCAGCTGATCGCCAAAGCAAGAGTAACTGTGAGAGCTAATATCGCGCAGTTGGTGGGTGGAGCAGGAGAGGAGACTATTTTGGCTCGTGTAGGCGAGGGGATTGTTACATCAATCGGTTCTGCTGCAACCCACAAATCAGTTCTAGAAAATCCTGATAAGATTTCTAAGCTGGTCCTCCAGCGTGGGCTCGATGCCGGCACTGCTTTCGAAATTCTTTCAATTGATATAGCGGATATTGATGTGGGGACTAACATCGGGGCAAAACTTCAAATCGATCAAGCTTCAGCTGACTTGAAGGTGGCAGAAGCTAAAGCTGAAGAAAGACGAGCCATGGCCGTTGCTTTGGAGCAGGAGATGAAAGCCAGAAATGTGGAGATGAGAGCAAAAGTGATTGAAGCTGAGGCGGAGGTGCCTAAAGCTATTGCTGATGCATTCCGCTCTGGTCAATTAGGGGTGATGGATTACTATAAAATGGAAAACATTAAGTCTGACACCTCAATGCGCGATTCTATAGCAAATTCGGACAAGGAGAATAAAGATGGTGGAGCCTCTAAGGCAGACAAAAAATAATCAGAGGGAGCTTTTCGCTCCCTTTTTTCTTTTGGTTCCCGGCTCTTCTACTGGAATGACCACAGGAATGTACATTTCTTTGGCCAACACTTTCTGACCTGCCCAATCCAGCTGGATTTGCTGGTATTGAATTGGGAAGAGCGTATTGCCTGCTGTGTTGATTATTCCAGCCAAGCCATTTTTGTGTACGATAATCAAATCCTTTGAAACCACTTCCACCTGATCATATTCCAGAGAAAGAAGGATATGTCCATTACTATCGAGGATTCCTTTTTTGCCTTGAGATTCGACCAAAAGAAATCCTTCTTTCAGACGACAAATCTTTTCAAATCCGGTTGGATTAATCACGTTTCCAGTTGAGTTGAGAAGGTAATAAGAAGTGTCCTCTGATTTGGCGATTGCTATGCCATTTTCAAATTTCTTCAATTCCTTCCATTTTGGATCATTGACAATCCGTCCATCAGCATTGATCAAGCCCCAGGAATTACCTTTTCTGAAGGAAGCTATTTTCTCTGAAAAATTTCCAACTTCTTCAAATTGAGGCTGTATAGCCCAAGTTCCTGCTTCAGATAAAAACCCTGTTTTTCCATTCTTTTTAGCAGGGAATAACCCTTCACTCCCGGCACCAATCCATTCCGCATCAGATATAGGCTGCACTAACCAGCCTTTTTTACCTAGCAGACCAAGTTTGTTATCTCTGAATCGTACATTGTAGAGATCATTTCCAATTAGGGTCACAGATTCCATTCCTACTGCATCCAGCAAAATCCCATCCTCCTCAATTACTCTCCGTAGTTTTCCATGAATGTATTCCAACATCAGGTTTCCTTCTTTGGTAATCCTGTGATAGGAGTTATAGCTTACCTGAGCACGGATTTCGTCACCTTGGATGAGTAAGTACTGATTTTCATCAAACCCATAGAAAAAATTACCTCGGGTGTGCTCGAGCTGATCTATGACAGGTTCCAGCACAAAGATCCCTTCCCGATTGATCAATCCAAACCCGGTGGATTCCTTGGCAAGCAGGAAATTTCCTTCATTTTCCTCTAAATAATCATAACCTATGTCAGGCTGACTAGATAAGGGTAAATAAAATTTTTTTCCTTTTTTAAGGATGATCATCCCATGATGGGTCAATTTAGCCTCTTCCGCGGATCCTAATGCCGTAATTTTATTTTTTCCTCTTTCAAACATCCAATATTCTCTTCCTTTTCTGGCAAGAAGAAGATTAGGGTAAGTTTTGATCTCTTCATATTCAAGCGGTAAGGCCAACTGGCCGTATTCGTGAAATGCACCAAGTCCTTTGGGACCTTTTACTACGATCCAAGGCTGAAGGTATTGATATACTTCATCGCCTTGTAGGTCCAGCATCGGGCGAAGATCAGGTGACAATAAAAACAATCCCGATTCATTTTTTCCAGTGATGACTGTTTCGCCCAAGATTTCAATTCTATCAAAGATTGCACGCTGCTGAAGTGTTCCTTTCAAATCAAAAACCTCCCAAGTTTGAGCAAATACGGGGATTGAAGTGAGAAAAAGTAATGTAAATGCAAGGATAAAGGTTTTTCGCATAGCTGTTTGATAGTGGCCTAAATATAAAATGACCAAAGGATTTTCAAAGGCTCCCTTGGTCATTTGCGTGGTTGTAGGCTTGATTTATTTTTCAGATTTTACTTTTTCGAGATCAAATAGGTCTGTGATGATTTCGATCATTTCCTCAGCCTGGTCTCTTTGACAGGCAGCTCTTAGTTGGACGACTGGCACCTTGAGGATCTTTTGCATCATGCTCTTGGTGATCTTGTCGATGAGGACGTACTCTTTTTCATCTGCGTTTTTGAGGTATCGGCTAAGTTCTTCTTGTCTGATTTGTTCAAGGGACTGCTTTAGCTTATTGATGGTAGGGGATACCATCATTTCCTTTTTCCAGTTGTGAAACTCTTCGATGCTTTCTTCAATGATTGATTCTACTTGAGGGATAGCCTCCAATCGTTTTTCCAAAGCTTCCGAAGCTTTACTTCTGATGTTGTCCACGTTGTAAAGAATTACACCTGGGACATCCTCGATCGAAGTTTCAATACTTCTTGGCACCGAAAGGTCCACAAAAAGTTTGTAGCTAGGGATGTTAAATTTCTTAACCAGATCCTTCGTGATGAAAGGCTCATTTTTCATGATCGAGCAAACAATTACGTCTGCCTCATCCATCGCTGATTGAACATTTTCAAAAGGAACAACTTCAAATCCCAAAGGACCTGCGATTTCTTCTGCTTTGGCTTGGGTTCTGTTGGTGATTTTAACTTTAGCCTCCGGGAGGTATACCATGTTTTTGGCCACATCCTCTCCGATTTCTCCAACGCCAATCAGTAAAATTCTTGGTTGAAATGTATTTGAGGTAAGACTTTCGATCAATTCAATAGTGGCATAAGAAAGGGAAGCTGCTCCATCCCGGAAAGCTGTCTCTTGCACAATCCGCTTATTGGTGAAAAATATGGTGTGCATCAAACGGTGGAGGAATGGCCCTGCCATTTCTAAATCTGCAGCGGTTTGATAGGCTCTTTTTACCTGATTGGAGATTTGAATATCACCTACTACTTGAGCTTCCAATCCCATAGAAACCCGGAACAAATGAGAAATAGCCAATCGATCTTCATTGAATATCTCGAAATACTCCAGATAATTGACCACATCCGCCAAACCTCTTTCGAGTCCGATGAGCTTGATGATTTCAGTGCTAAGGTCAAGATCGTGACTGTAATACACTTCTGTCCTGTTACAAGTAGACAGAATCAAGGCATCACTTAAGCTGAAAAACTCTTTCAGCCTCAATAAGATACGCTGAATAGACTGCTCATCGAGAGATATTAACTCTCTGATCTGAACAGGTGCTGTTTTGTGTGATAAACTGATTGCTCTGAATTTCGTCTGCATTCTTGCAAAATCTCGATCGCAAATTTAACAGATCAACTTGCCGTAAGGGTTTCTTTCGTGTAAGTCTGAGTTAATTTGGAATGAATCTAAATAATTGATTTAAGCAAGAACTCGAAGTCCTTTCAATTTGCAATGAAATTCCAATTGCATTAACTTATCTGTTATTGAACTTTTCTAGGTGGATTTTTATGAAAGACAAGGTCTTTTTCTGGCTTAAAACTACTCTTGGATTTTCTCGAAAAGAGGCGAGAGGCTTTCTGTGGGTCATTCCTATTCTTATTCTACTTTCATTTAGTGCTGACTTGCTCAGGTATTTCAAAAATCAAAAAGCCAATCGTCTTTATGAACGCTACATTGACTCTTTAGATAGCATGGAAAAGGCAGGATTTAACTTGGTATCCTCTCCTTTGCCGACCTTCAATCCACAGGATACAGTAAGGAATTCTTCCTCCGAATTGGTGAAAAGTAGAATCAACAGGCTTCCATTCTCTGAAGCCGATTCTGTTACCTTGCAGATTGTTCCTGGAATTGGTTCAGCTACCGCTTCTCGGATTATCAAGTATCGAGAAAGGCTGGGTGGTTTTCATTCCAAAGACCAATTAAAAGAGGTATTTGGCCTAAAACCTGAAGTTATTGAGGGGATTTGGGAGTATTTTGATTTTGATCCGGGTATTTCCAAAAAAATCAAAATCAATACCGTGGAGCTCGAGGAACTTTCCAAACATCCTTACATCAGCTTTCAGGAAGCTAAAGTTCTTATAGCCTTCAAGAAGCAACATGGGAATTTTAATAGTCCTCAAGATCTGTTGAAAATCAAAATTTTTAGGGAAGAATGGGTGAAGAAAATAGCCCCATACCTTCAATTTGACTCAAACTGACCTCCTCTTCTCGGACAAAATGTGCAACTTTGAATCGATAATTGACCCTTCCCTCATTGCTTTCGCTTCCAGTCCTTAATCTACCTTCTTTTGAGCCGCAACTTCAGCGAGAAAATGATAAATATTTCATTTTTGACAGTCTGAGAAAAAAGTTTTTGGCTTTGACTCCCGAAGAATGGGTGAGGCAGCATTGGATCAATTTTTTAATCGAGCATCAGGGATATCCCAAAGGATTGATATCCCTAGAAAAAGGTCTCAAATACAATCAGCTTCAGAAACGAACTGACTTAGTGGTTTTTGACAGAACTGGGCATCCCTACTTGCTCATCGAATGTAAAGCTCCGGAAATAGAACTCAATCAAAATGTACTACAGCAAGCCTTGGCTTACCGTTCAACCTTGTTGACCTCCTTTGTGATCTTATCAAATGGCATAAAGCACATTTCGCTGGAATTTGAAAAAAGTCAGAAAAAATTCATTCAAACCCCGAATTTTCCACCATCTCCCTGAATTTTTTAGTAAAAAGTATGACTTATGTCAGTATTTTTCTAAATTTTAGGTAGAATTTTTACCCAGCAATTAGAAGTATGAATACGCATTCCCACAATACCCCATGCGAGCTTTGCGCAAGCAGAAAACAGTCGCTGTTCTCTGACCTTCCGGAAACTCAACTTTGTTCGATCTCCGATCATAAAAATTTGATATCCCACCGCAAGGGTCAAATCCTCTATTATGAAGGCACCAAGCCATTGGGGATTTTTTGTATCAATTCCGGTGTGGTGAAAATTTACAAAACGGCCTCGAATGGCAAAGAGCAAATCATTCACCTCGCCCAAAAAGGTGATTTCCTTGGTTATGCAGCCTTGTTAGGTGAAGAGAATTACACCAATTCGGCCATGATTATTGAGGATGCTAAAATTTGTTTTGTGCCTCGTGAGCCCTTTCTCAATACACTTTTGAAAAATACAGAATTCTTCAAACGAGTGACCAAGCAGCTAAGCCATGAAATCGGAGTGATGGAAGAAAAGCTGACCGATGCTACCCAAAAAAGCATCCGTGAGCGGTTGGCATTTGTCCTACTTCAACTTGCCAATTCTTACGGTGTAGAAGGTGGAGGAAATCAGAAAATTGACCTTGTACTCAGCAGAGAGGAGATTGCTGGCATCGTTGGTACAGCCACAGAATCGGTCATCCGACTACTCTCTGAATTTAAAAAAGACGATCTGATCGATCTGGATGGAAAGAAAATCATTGTGAAAGATAAAAGAGGTCTCGCTCGTCTTTCTGATTTCTACGCTTGACAGAACCACTTGTGTGTTTTTCGGGTTTTTTGAGAAACTTCATTCATCTATGAATCTTCAAAAAACCCGAATTCTTTTTTTAATCACTTTCCTATCTGTTTTTTCCTCTTTTGGGCAATCGGTAGCCTATAAAACACTCTTGGAAGGTCTTTATGATGACCGGTTTCCGGTGATCCAACCCAAGCAGATTTCTAATCTCAGCAATTATCAAGTTCTGGATGCGCGTGAAAAGGCAGAGTATGAGGTTAGCCACCTTCCAAAAGCTAAGTGGGTTGGTTACGAAACTTTTGATCTGAAAAATGTCGCTGACTTGGATAAAAATCAGCCTATTTTAGTTTATTGTACGGTTGGCGCTAGGTCTCAGGAGATAGGTAAAAAGCTTCAAAATGCAGGTTTTACGCGTGTCTATAATTTATATGGAGGCATCATTCACTGGGTCAACGAAAGTCAGCCAGTTGTGCAGAATGAAAAGCCTACTAAAAAAGTCCACACCTATTCCAAATCCTGGGGTATTTGGCTGAATAAGGGTGAAAAAGTATACGATTGATTGTGTCGGGTGGAAGACACAAATCATTTTTGAAAAAACTTACCTTTCTATTCCCTTCGTATATCGAGTAAAATCTCACCATATGTCCTTTCCTAAAATTGTATCACTTGTCTTTTCATTTCTTGTTTTTTCTTGCCAAAGTCCATCATTGGGAATGGCAGGAACAACCCCACCCAGCCATCAAATTTGGGATCAACTGGTGAAAACCCATGTCAAACCCAACGGGATGGTGGACTACAAAGGTTTTATCAAGGACAAGGCAAAGCTGGAACAGTACCTAAAACTAATCTCAGAAAATGCCCCTGATCGCAAAACCTGGTCAAAAAACCAGCAGCTCGCCTATTGGATTAATGCCTACAATGCCTTCACGGTAAAGCTGATTGTGGATAATTACCCCACTAAAAGCATTCGGGATTTGGGCCCCAAATTGAAAATTCCACTGATCAAGGATGTTTGGCACTATAAATTCTTTAAAATCGGAGGAGTGGAATCCAGTTTGGACGAGATTGAGCATGCTATCCTGAGAAAGGAATTTGATGAGCCTAGAATCCACTTTGCCATCAATTGCGCTTCGGTTTCTTGCCCTCCTTTGTTGAATGAAGCCTTTGTTCCTGAAAAGCTCGAGTCTCAATTGCAAAAGGTAGCCGTAGCATTTATCAACGATCCCACCCGGAATAAAATCACTCCGGATCAGGCACAGATTTCCTCCATTTTCTCTTGGTTTCAGGGAGATTTCACCAAAAAAGGAAGCTTGATTAGTTTTCTCAATCTGTACTCTAAGGTCAAGATTAAACCCAACGCCAAAATATCGCACTTGGATTACAACTGGAACCTCAACGAGTAACCCGAATTTTTAGGTAACTTTTGCCTTCAACTCACCCTTATGCTCGCTCGTCATCTTGTTATTATCGGCAACGGAATCTCCGGAATTACCCTGGCCCGACACGTTCGGAAAATGGATTCGGATACCCGCATTACGGTCATTTCTGGTGAGTCTGACTACTTTTTTTCCCGCACAGCCCTCATGTACGTCTTCATGGGCCACATGAAATTTGAACATACTCGACCCTATGAGTCTTGGTTTTGGGAGAAAAATCGAATTGAGCTAAAGAAGGCTTGGGTTCAGAAGGTAGAGTTTGGTGAAAAAACTTTGGTTTTTGATTCAGGAGAAAAGATGACCTATGACATTTTGGTCATCGCCACGGGTAGCAAACCCAATAAATTTGGTTGGCCGGGTCAAGACTTAGAGGGTGTGCAGGGATTGTATTCCAAGCAGGATTTGGAGCTGATGGAAAAAATTACGCATCAGGGAGTGAAAAGGGCGGTCATTGTAGGCGGCGGCTTGATCGGGATTGAGATGGCCGAAATGCTGGCTTACAAAAAAATCCCAGTGACTTTTTTGGTGCGAGAAAAAGGATTTTGGGACAATGTTCTTCCCAAAGAAGAGTCCGAATTGGTCGGCAGACACATCCTCGAGCATCATATTGACTTACGGCTGGAAACTGAACTAAAGGAAATTCTTTCAGATTCAAAGGGAAGGGTTCGGGCTGTTATCACTTCCAAAGGAGAAGAAATTTCCTGTGAGTTTGTGGGATTGACAGCTGGAGTAAGTCCGAATGTGGATTTTCTGAGAAATACCGAATTGAAGGTGAATCGAGGAGTGAAAGTGGATGCTTTCTTTCAAACCAATATCCCGGATGTCTATGCCATCGGTGACTGTGCGGAGTTTGAAAATCCTCCGGCTGCTGATAGAAGAACCATCGAGCAAGTCTGGTATACCGGGCGCATGCACGGAGAGACCTTAGCGCATAACCTTTGCAAAAAACCTGTTCCCTACCAACCCGGAATCTGGTTCAACTCGGCCAAATTCCTGGATATCGAATACCAAACCTATGGTACCGTTCCTTCGACTTGGAATGATTCGGAGGTCAAAAGTTTCTATTGGGAGCATTCCTCAGGAAAAGTCTGCTTTCGGATGTTAATGAATTCAACAGGTCAAATTCTCGGCATCAACAATTTCGGTTTCCGATTACGGCATGAGTTCTTCGATCAGGCAATCCGGGAAAAGTGGTCTGGAGAAAAAGTGATCGCCAAACTGGATAAAGCCAACTTCGATCCTGAGTTTTTTGCACCCTATTTCATAGAGATTCAAAAAGCCTTTAAAGCGCAATTCGGTGGAAATTTCCAGCCTGCCAAAAAATCATTTATTCAAAAGCTATTCGGAGCAAGCGTATGAGGACAATCGAAAAAATAGGATTGGGATTGTTTCTGATCGGATTGACTGTGTTTACGGTGGTTCCTTTTTTGGGTACCTACACCCTGACCGAGGAGCTGGTTTTGGCTAATACCAAAGACATTCATCAGGAGAAAATGGCCGAAATCCTCGCTCCGATGTACGGGCAGGAATATGGTTCCAATTTCTCATTCCTATCCGCTTTTGGAGAGAATTTCAACACCTACAATGACAACCTGAAATCCCAGCAACTTTGGGATCAGGTCATTTGGGATGATTATGGGTTTGCTTTGGCCAAAGCTGCTGCAAGTAGTCCTGTCAAAGATAATCCTTGGCTTTGGCTGGGTTTGTCGATCGGATTGGCTGTATTGGGAGGTTATTTGTACAATTTCAGGCAGTATTCTGATGAACCTTCAGGAATTAAAAACAACGGAATTTTCCACTCCAAACTGAAAAACAAAGGTTGGTTGGGGATGATCACCGGAGGCTACCTGATTCTGTTTTACATCTTGCTCTACTGGTTTCCGGCTTATTTGGTCAACTTGGTTTGGATGGTGGAGCCGATTTCCAGAATGCTTTCCGGCGGTCCTGCCAGCCAGTGGTTTTTGTATGGATTAGTGTACACACTCGCGATTTTGGTGATGGGAGTGCGAATGTTCCGGAAATACAGGGGTAATCAATACCAGCAACTCCGCACCGCTTCAGTGATGTTTTTCCAGACGGCTTTTGCCTTTTTGATTCCCGAAATCCTCGTCCTTCTAAATCAGCCATATTTCGATTTCAAAAATATCTGGCCCCTCGATTTCGATTTCTTCTACGATTATCAGATTTCCACATTCCTCTCAGGTGGAGGCATGGGCATGTTTATGCTGATTTGGGGCATTTTGCTGATTATCGTAGGCGTGCCGGTATTTACCTATTTCTTTGGAAAAAGATGGTATTGCTCTTGGGTCTGCGGTTGTGGAGGCTTGGCGGAGACAGTGGGAGACCCTTTTCGTCAGCTTTCTGACAAATCGCTTAAAGCTTGGAAATACGAACGGTGGATCATTCATAGCGTCCTGGTTTTGGCCGTGGTGATGACTGTGGTGACGATCGCCAACTACTTTTCAGGCTTTAGCTTTTTGGGTAATGTAACCAATCAGCTCCATTCGTTTTATGGTTTTGCAATCGGTTCTACCTTCGCAGGAGTAGTGGGGACGGGATTTTATCCCTTTATGGGGAATCGGGTTTGGTGCCGATTTGGTTGTCCTTTGGCAGCTTATCTTGGCATCGTGCAGCGATTCAAATCGCGTTTCCGAATCACAACCAACGGCGGTCAATGCATTTCTTGTGGCAATTGCTCGACCTATTGCGAAATGGGGATTGATGTTCGCGCGTATGCCCAAAAGGGCCAAAACATCGTTCGCTCCTCTTGTGTTGGATGTGGCGTATGTTCGGCTGTGTGTCCTCGTGGGGTGTTGAAGTTGGAAAACGGGCCGGAAGAGAACCGAATTATCGATTTGCCTATTATTATTGGCAACGATTCCATCAAGCTCAATGCCTAAATGATTATCCTCTATTTCCTTTGCGGACTGTATTTCTTGGGAATGCTGTTTATCCTGATGTACAGTTTGGCGCAAGGACATTTGTTGTTTCATTTTCTGAAAGCCCGGAAAGAATGGGCTTCCACACCTCAAGTCACGCCTTCCAGCTGGCCAAAAGTCACCGTTCAGCTTCCCATTTACAACGAACTCTATGTCGTCGAGCGCCTGATTGAAGCTGCCTCAAAGTTGAATTACCCCAAGGAATTACTCGAAATCCAGATTCTCGACGACAGTACCGATCAGACGGTGGACTTGATCCAAGCCAAACTCAAGGAATATCCTGCTATCAACTTCCGCTACCTGCATCGAACTGACCGGAAAGGCTTCAAGGCAGGAGCATTGCGGGAAGGATTGGAGCAAGCTTCAGGAGAATTTATCGCCATTTTCGATGCGGACTTTGTGCCCGATCCAGACTTTTTGATCAAAACGATTCCTTTTTTCTCCTCTGAAAAAGTCGGGATGGTACAAACCAGGTGGACACATCTGAACCGAGACTATTCCCTCCTAACACGATTGCAGGCCTTTGCCTTGGATGCGCATTTCTTTATCGAGCAGATGGGGCGAAACCGACAGGGAGCTTTTATCAATTTCAACGGAACAGGAGGAATCTGGCGAAAAAGCTGCATCCTCGATGCGGGCAACTGGCACGATGATACCTTGACGGAAGATTTGGATTTGAGCTATCGGGCCCAGCGAAAAGGCTGGCAGTTTGTCTATCGTCCCGAGATCGAATCTCCTGCCGAACTCCCACCCATCATGTCTGCCGTGAAGTCCCAACAATTCCGCTGGACAAAAGGTGGGGCCGAATGTGCTGTAAAGCATGCCGGAAAGGTGAATCAGGAAAATTTACCCTTTCGGATCAAGTTTCATTCCTTTGCCCACTTGTTCAATTCCACGATTTTCATCGCGGTGCTACTGACCAGTTTGAGTAGCATTGGGGTTTGGTGGGCAGGAGTGCAGGGGCTTATTCCAGAGTGGATGGTAAGGCTTTCGGGGATTTTCCTGATAGGATTTGTCCTGATTGCCGGAGTGTATCTGGCCTCGTATTTTATTGCCAATAGGTCATTTCTCTCTTCTTTTTTGGGAGTGATTTGGCAGCTGCCGCTGTTCCTTTCAGTGTCCATGGGTTTGGCCTTGCACAATGCACAAGCGGTTTGGGAAGGATTGACCGGAAAAAAATCCCCCTTTATCCGCACCCCAAAATTCAATCTCGAATCCGGGAAAGTTTCTTTGAGCTCCAATCGATATATCCTGCATCGCATGCCGATTACCACTTGGTTTGAAGGGCTTTTGGCCTTGGTATTTTGGGTGATGGTGGGATTGGCATTTCGTGAGGGAAATTTCCTTTTCCTTCCCTTTCATGCCATGCTCGCCTTTGGCTATAGCTTGGTCTTTGTCTCCTCCTTTAAATCCTACGGCCTAGGTCGCTAATATTTTCCATGAATTACCCGCCGATTATTGACGTCATCATTCCTGCGTACAACGAGGAAAAATCCATCCCCAAAGTCATTGCCGAGATTCCAAAGTTTGTCCGTTACATCGTCGTGGCCAACAACAACTCCACCGATCAAACCCAACTAGTAGCAGAAACAGCAGGGGCCAAAGTCGTTTTCGAAGCCCAAAAAGGCTACGGAAAAGCCTGCTTGACCGCGATGGATTGGATCAAAAATCAGGAAATCCAACCGGATATCGTGGTCTTTTTGGATGGGGACTATAGTGACTATCCCGAGGAGATGAAGGATTTGGTGCAGCCGATTTTGGATGGGAAAGCCGATATGGTGATCGGGTCAAGAGCCTTGGGGCAGCGGGAAAGTGGATCGATGACGCTTCCTCAGGTCTTTGGCAACTGGCTGGCGACGACGATGATGAAGTACATGCAAGGGGCAAAGTTCTCTGATTTGGGGCCTTTTCGGGCAATCGTTTGGAGAAAGCTTTTGGACTTAAATATGGTCGATCAAAACTTCGGCTGGACCATCGAGATGCAGATCAAAGCCCACAAAGCCGGCCTTCGCTACACTGAAGTACCGGTCAACTACCGAAAACGCATCGGAGTTTCCAAAGTCAGCGGTACAGTCAAAGGAGTGATCGGGGCGGGGTATAAGATTATTTTTACGATCTTCAAGTATTGGTAAATAAGTAGGTAGTGATCATTCGCAGTTGGCAGTTTGGAAGCACTATCTTGTAATTTGAAATCATTTCTAATTCAGAAAATGAACACCCATCACCAAAATCACCGAAATCCGAATTCTGAAATCCGAAATTTCAAATCATTTATTCCCCTTTTTCTAATTTTGGCTTTCCTTTTTTCTTGCAGTTCCTCCGGCCGAGAGGGTGTTGAGGAAGAGCAATTCGCCAAGTATTGGTATCAGGGAAAGGCCGAGATCAATGTCTTTGACCTACAGCAAAGCAGATACGGAGAGGTTCGGCCCGGAAAAGCGGTGATGATCTTTGTGACGGAGGATTTTTCCAAATCCAAACAAGTCAAGCTGGACAATCCTCAGGATCGACCTTCTGATGCTCAAAAGGTGTTGAAACTGAATATGACCCGCGAGTTTTTGACCGGCGTCTATCCGTATCATACCATGCTTTCGGTTTTTACGCCTGTCTATGAAGAAGTTCCTTCCCCAAAATTGACATCCTCGGTAACCGAATGGTGCGGGCAGTCCTTCACCCAGCTCAATTTCAAATCCGGAAAATACAACGCCAAGCTGTTTTCCTATTTCGAATCGGAAGGCGATGTGGAATCGAAAATAGATGCAAAAGCCGAAGAGGAGCTTTTCAATCTAATCCGGCTCAATCCGAATCTGGTGCCCATGGGAAATATCAATTTGATCCCCAGTTTGATCTTTCTGCGATTTGCCCATATTCCTCTGAAAGCTGAGCAAGCCACCATTTCCAAGAAGGATTTGGGTTCCAATCAGTCCGAGATTGAGGTGGTTTATTCTGAAATCGGACGAAAACTTACCATTCGATACAATCAGTTTTTTCCTTTCGAGATCTTAGGTTTCACTGAAACCTGGACCAAGTCAGACGGAAAACAGGAAGTCACCACTGCCACCCGTACCAACATGCAGCTGCTTGAGTATTGGAAGCAGAATGAGAAAGTGTACGAACCCTTGAGAAAGGATTTGGGGCTTTGATCAGCAGGATTAAAACACCCTCCAAGTACGCTCTGATTCTCGCAATGTCGGGGATCTTGTTTCTCCTTGCGCAGGTGCCAAGAGAAGCGTTTGGCTTGACTTTTTTGCTGTTTTTTTTGGCTTTTGCGGGGATGGTGGTTTTCTATTTTTTAACAGGGGATAAGAACAGCTTTCGCAACGTGTTATTCGCAGGACTGCTACTTCGATTGGCTGTTTTTCCATTTGCTCCTCAGTGGTCAGATGACTTTGTTCGATTTCTCTGGGATGGAGAATTGCTGAAAATCGGCCAAAATCCATACTCTCAAACACCTCAGGAATGGCAAAAGGAAAACATTGATCCTGATAATGCCTACAGAAATCTTCTGTTTGAGAACCTGAATTCTCCCGATTACTATTCCGTCTATCCACCGCTCAATCAGGTGATTTTCTGGTTGGGGGCGAAAGCCTCAATGAGCTCTCTTTCGAATGGCTATTTGGCTCTCCGCCTGATTTTGCTTTTAGGGGAAATCGGAGTTTTTTTCCTGCTTTGGAAGTTGCTGATGGCATTTCAGCTTCCCACCAAACGGATTTTCTGGTATTGGTTCAATCCTTTGGTGATCATGGAAATCACTGGAAATCTACATTTTGAAGGCTTGGTGCTGCTGTTTCTGTTGGCATCGATTTGGGCGATTCAAAAAGGAAAGTTGGGGCTTTCAGGTGGCTTTTGGGGCTTAGCTGTTGGGATTAAACTTCTTCCCTTAATGCTCGTCCCGGTATTTTTAGCTTTTGAAAAATCGGGAAAATCGGCCTGGTTCTGGACAGGAATGACACTCGCCATCGTCATTAGCTTTATCCCGCTTTTGATCGACGATTCTTGGGGCAATTTCGCTCAAAGCCTCCAATTGTATCAGGGCAAATTTGAATTTAATGCCTCGATCTATTACTTGCTTCGTGAAGTGGGGTATTGGATTGAGGGATACAATACGATCGCTTTTTTGACGAAAATCCTCAGTTTGTCCACGGTTATCCTGATCGGGTATTTTTCCTGGAAGAGGCAACCAAAATTCCTCCTCGAACTCGTTGATTTGATGGTACTGATTTACTTGGTTTACCTGATCTTACAGCCAGTGGTGCATCCTTGGTATATCCTGCCGGCCTTGGGATTGAGTGTAATGCAAGGAAAAATGACGATTTTGCTCTGGAGCTTTGGAGCAATCTTCTCCTATCAAGCCTATGGAAATGCTGATTTCCAAGAGCAGTCTATTTTTCTGATTTTGGAGTATGGTCTGGTAGTTCTGGGAATCTATTTGGATTACTTTTCTAAAAGGAACAAAACCACATACATAGAAGTCACATAGCTTTTTCATTAATTCTATATACTATGTTTTCTATGTGACTATGTGGTAAAACAACACTCCCTTTTTTAGAATAGACAAATCAATTTTCGGTCTGGTAAAAAAAACATGTCATCTAAGGCCATCTCTAATTGAATTTACATTTGACCAGAATCTCTAATTTCGCTGCATGAAACCATTCCTTCGACTTCTTATCCTACTCAGTCTTCTTATTCAGTTTTCGTGTACCAAAAGCCCTGAGCAGCAAGCCCAAGACCTGTTGGAAAAATCCATTGAAGCTCATGGAGGTCAGGAAGATTGGCAGAATCTGTCCCAACTTAAATTCCGGAAATGGACCCGGATTTTGGACGAAAACGGCAACGTAGAGTCCGAACTCGATCAATGGCACGAGTTTCGGTTTCAGCCCTATTTCGAAGGAAAAATCTCGTGGGAAAAGGACAGTATTGAGCATGTCATCAGTTGGGATGGCGCTAAAATCCGCTATCAGATGGGCGGTAATGAGGTGCAGAATGAAGGCTTTTTAGCTTCCAAGAAGAAAGACTTTGACGCGGCATTTTACACCGTGGCACAACCTTGGAAATTGATGGACAAAGGAGGGAAGTTGATTTATGAAGGAAAAAAGACCTTGGAAAATGGCTCAGAGGTAGAAACGATCCGAGTAGATTATGGTCCGAATTCGGATACATGGTGGTACTTTTTTGATCCAGTGACTTTCTTGATGGTCGGAAATGAAGTCCAACTCAAAGATCACCGTAGCTTGATTTATGACCTTTCCGGAGAAGAGGTAAACGGACTCAAACTACACGGAACCAGAGAAAGCTGGCGAGTCAATGAAAAAGGAGATCGCTTATTTCTAAGAGCAGAGTACAAGTACTCGGAATATCAGGTTGAAAAACAGTAGAAAGAAGATTGAAATACATTAGAAATACATAGAAATAAAACCTCTTTCAGAGGTTGAAATAAATGGAAATATTTCGCGAAGCGTATTTCTCCGAGCGGAGCGAGGTTTATCTCCATGTATTTCAACAATATTTCCATCGTATTTCCCATTATCTTTAAGACTATGAAAATCACCCAATTCCTTTTCTTGTTGGTTGTTGTTGCTTCAGTTATTTCCTGCAAGCAGCGAACAGAAGCCGAAAAAATTGTCGATGCCGCTATCAAGGCACATGGTGGAGAGATCTACGAACAAGTCAAGATCGATTTTGACTTTAGAAATATTCATTACACGATTTTCAAGACTCCCCACGCTTACGAATACATTCGTGAATTCTCCGATTCTACTGGAACAGTGCGAGATGTTTTAAATAATTCAGGATTTACGAGGACAGTCAATGGGGTCAAAATCGATACCTTGAAGGAAGAGCGCATCGGTGCTTTTTCGCGTTCAGTTAATTCGGTAGCCTATTTTGCCTTTTTGCCTTATGGCCTCAATGATCCAGCTGCTGTGAAAACCCTAGTGGGAGAGACTGAGATCAAAGGAGAGAAATACAACCTCATCCGGGTAACATTCAAAGCGGAAGGCGGAGGAGATCACTACGAGGATGAGTTTTTGTACTGGTTTGGTAAGGAGGATCACCTGATGGATTACATGGCGTATTTGTACTTTACCGATGGAGGTGGAGTGAGGCTACGTGAAGTCAGTGGAGTGCAAGAAGTGGGAGGAATCCGATTCCAAAACTACCTCAACTACAAACCTGCTGACAAAGACACGCCACTCGACAAGATGCAGGAACTCTTCGAAGCAGGAAGCTTGGAAAAACTCTCCGAGATCAATCTGGAAAATATCCGAGTCGAAGCACTTCCCAAAAACTAACCTATGGCCAAGCCCACTCAATCAACTTATCTTTTTAGCTCAGTGGGCTTTATTTTTTTATTGGCGCTGGTTTGGTGGGTTTTTCCTGAAGAGGATTTAATCAAAGCAGAAGAAAAGTGGAAAGGCGTCTGCTGGGTGGGCAGCAGGCAGCCATTAGCAGGAGGAGAAGTGGAAGAGCTTTCTTCTACCGGTGCCAATGCTCTTTCCCAAACCCCTTTCGGTTGGCAATCAGCCAAGCACTCCCCGGAGATCCGCTGGGATATGAGCAATGAGCGTCGCTGGTGGGGAGAGACTCCGTTGGGAATTAAAGCCACTTTGGATTCCACTTCCCGGTTTGGGATGATGAATATGATGAAGCCGCACCTCTGGGTGAGAGAAGGCTGGGTAGGAGAGATCGAGATGAATTCAGAGGAAGACTGGAAAAGCTGGTTTGCCAATTATCAAGCCTTCATACTGGATTATGCCCAACTGGCGGAGGAGCTAAAAATGCCCATGCTGTGTGTGGGAACGGAGCTGGAAAAGACTTCTACCAAGGAAAAAGAATGGAGAGCGATCATTGCTGAGGTCCGAAAAGTCTATTCCGGTAAATTGACCTATGCTGCCAACTTCACAGAGTTTGAGCAAGTCAAATTCTGGGATGCGCTGGATTACATTGGAATTCAGGCCTATTTTCCTTTGGCGAAAAATCATAACCCTTCGCTTCAAGAACTCACCCAATCGTGGAATAATCACTTGCCTCAGATAGAGAAGGTAATTCGAAAATATAAGAAACTTGTACTATTTACCGAAATCGGCTATTGCAATACAGTGGATGCAGCCGTGCAGCCTTGGGTCTGGCCAAATGAGCGCCGTGAGACTGAATTTTCGGAGGAAGTTCAGGCACTTTGTTATGAGGCATTTTTTCAAACTGCCTGGAAAAAGGACTGGTTGGCAGGAGTGTTTTTTTGGAAGTGGTATCCGCAGCGACATGATCGCGAACCGGATTTTACACCACAAGGAAAGCAAGCTGAAAAAATCTTATCCAGGTATTTTTTAGCAGACTGAAAATCACCCCTCTTTGTGACTTTTGTCATGGTTGAATAGGGTATGAGGACTTAGCTTTACTTCAGTTTTAAAGCCAAACAGTCCTTCTTTTTACCTAATCACACGACGCCATGAAAGCCAATATGGGAAGTATCGACAAAACAGTGAGATTGTTAATTGCTGCTCTATTGATTGTGCTTTACTTTCTTGGCGTCGTGGAGGGGGTGCTTGGTACTGTGGCATTGGGGATAGCGGTCGTGTTTACTCTGACGAGTGTCATCAGCTTCTGTCCACTTTATGCTGTTTTTGGGATAACAACATGCAAGACTAAGTCCGCCTAAAGGTGGTTTGGGTTATAGATAATTGATAGTGCTTTCAAATTGAGGGAAAGACCGGGGGCAATAGCTTCCGGTTTTTTTGTTGCTTTCTGATCTACGGTACGGACTTTTTTGATTTTTTCACTATCTAGCTTTTGAAAACCCAAAAAAGCACCCCTTACTTATGAATAAAAGAAGAGAATTTTTGAAATCCACCGGACTGGCTGGATTAGGCCTCTTTGGCGCAGGAAGTGCCATGGCCGATTCTATGAAAGTTCTTCCTTTTGAAGCCAAATACGGAGACTCAAGAATCCAAACCTTTAATATGTCCGGCTTTGCCGCGCCAAAAATTGAAACTGTTCGAGTCGGAGTCGTAGGACTGGGGCAGCGTGGTCCAGGTGCAGTTGACCGATTGAGCAAAATCGAAGGGGTGGAAATCAAAGCCCTCTGCGACCTTTTGCCCGAACGGGCAGAAAAAGCTAAAAAGTCACTGGAGGGAACCATTCACAAACCCGAACTCTATTCGGGAAGTGCTTACGCCTGGAAGAAAATGTGCGAGCGTCCGGATTTGGATTTGATCTACATCGCTACACCTTGGGAATGGCACGTGCCGATGGCTGTTTTTGCCATGGAAGCTGGAAAGCATGCTGCCGTGGAAGTTCCCGCCGCCCGTACCCTAGATGAATGCTGGCAGCTAGTCGAGACTTCCGAACGCACCAAAAAGCACTGCATGCAGCTGGAGAATTGCTGCTATGACTTCTTTGAGCTGATGACTTTGAAAATGGCCCGTGAGGGATTTTTTGGAGAGGTCGTTCATGTGGAAGGAGCCTATATTCATGATTTGCTTTGGTTGAATTTTGACAAGGATAAAGGCTACCAAGGCATGTGGAGACTGGAAGAAAACTTCCGAAATGGCAATCTTTACCCTACCCATGGATTAGGACCAATCTGTCAGATTTTGGACATCAACCGAGGGGATCAGATGGACTATCTGACCTCGATGTCTTCCAATGATTTCCAAATGAAGAAAAAAGCTCAGGAACTGGCTGAAAAGGATGCTTTTTGGAACTCCTACGCGGCTAAAAACTACAGGGGTAACATGAATACCACGGTGGTGAAAACCAAAAAAGGAAAATCCATCATGATACAGCACGATGTGACTTCTCCGCGTCCGTATTCACGATTGCATGTGGTGAGTGGCACTGAGGGTTATGCCCAAAAATACCCTGACCAAAAAGTTTCCAAAGGTCACAGCTGGATGAAAGAAGACGAGATGATGGCGTTGAAAGAAAAATATACTCCAGAAATCGTCCAAAAAGTAGGTGAGCTCGCCAAGCAAATCGGCGGACACGGTGGCATGGACTTTATGATGGATTGGAGGCTCATTGATTGTCTAAGAAATGGACTACCGCTTGATCAGGACGTCTATGATGCAGCACTTTGGAGTTGTATTACTCCGCTTAGCGAGTGGTCAGTAGCCAATCGATCCAATTCCATCGACATCCCGGATTTCACAGGAGGTCATTGGAAAACCAATAAGCCTGTGGAAATTACCCTAAAGGGTGGAGGTACTACGAAAGTCAGAGTTTGATAGCTCTTGGACTGGTTAGAAAATATTAGGGAGGTCATTTGACCTCCCTTTTTTATTTTGTTTTCAGTGCATTTTTGACTGTTTCAGCTAGTTTTTTATGATCATCTTTCATAGAGGTCAGATCCATCAGGGCCACTCTTCTAAAATCAATCGGGTGGCTTTCGCTTTGAAGACTGATGTATCCACCTTCGATCAGCTTGCCATCGATTTTCACTCCAGGGTCAACAGGAGATACATTTCCTCCTCCGATCTGAGGTTGATAGTAACTTATCACGGTGTCCATTCCTACCAGATGGTGGATTTCTCGGTCACCCAAAACGATAAAATTGGCCTTGACCCATTGGTCTCCATGGTAAGTTTCAGACTTGGAGTTGATGCAGTGAGGAGTAAACAATTTGTCATCCATGACCACGTTGGTCCCAGGTGTACATAGGTTGCAGGTACTTCGCTTATCCTTTCCATTTCCTCCTAGGAATTGTGCTTCGATGGAGATCGGGAAATCCTGATCTTTCAGCATAGTTTTGGGATCTTGCCCATGAAGCATTGCTCCACTGTTTCTCAAGGCCCACCCTTCGCCTCCTGGGCATTGGTCACCGACAAAGCGGTATTCTACCGTAAGTAGGTAATAAGAAAAGGGCTTTTTATAGAAAATATGCCCATACTGACGGTCAAATTGCTCATAGCCATCATAGCGAACTTTCATCAATCCGTCTTCTACCCGAAAAGTATTGGCATAATTGACTCCCAAGTCATGGGTTCGGATTTTTGGGGTCCAATCAGCTAGGTCTTTGCCGTTGAAAAGCTCGATCCATTTGGTAGAGGCTTTTTTTGGAAATAGAAATGCAGTGCAAAAGAGCACTAAGATCAAAGGAATAATCCAAAGGAGTTTTTTGAAGTGTGCTGGGTTCATTGGGTTTGTTTTTTGAGTCTTAAGACTGCCCAAACCGGATAGTGATCCGAATAAGGTACGTCGATGACCTTGTATTCTACTAATTCGAATTTTCTGGAATCATACCAGATGTAGTCGATTCGGGCACCTGCCTCGGGTTTGCCATAGGTGTTTTGGAGGTTGCCGGCTTCTGAGCCCGCTTCTTTCCAATAAGAAGGAATACTTCGGTATTCTTCCGAATCAGCTTCAAAGTTGAGGTCTCCCGCCCAAATGACCGGTTTGTCGAGTGTTTCGGCATAAGATAGGATGGAATCCAATTGGGCTTTGCGATTTTCGGGGAATTCATGACAGAGATGTGTTCCTCCAAAATAAAACTCTTCCAAGGTTTTTAATTCCGCCTTGACCCAAGCCATGGCCCGAGGTTCTCCTCCAGCTGGGTTTGGAAGTTTCAACGTGTGGTATTTGGATCCTTTTTTCACCAGTAGCCCTTCTCCGTAACCTCCACCATCGTAATCCATGGCTTTTCCAAAGTATCCCCTATAGCCTGTTTCTCGGACAAACCTTTTGATTATATCCAAGGAGTCAGAATAAAGAGCGTAATGCCTTCCTGTCAAGGAGTCCACCTCCTGGAGTGCGATGACTTCTGGTTGCATCAGTACAAATAGATCACTGATTTTATCAAAATTTGGAACACCTGGATTGGATGGATTTTCTCCATGAAAAATGTTGTAAGACAAGATCTTGATCTCTTGGGCAATACTTTGGCCTATCAATAAGGCTGAAAAGAATAGAAGAAAGAAAATGTGCTTCATGCTCAAATGTAGAAAAATGTCAGATTTGGCTGGATCAATTTTTTCAAACGGATGAAAATAGCAAAGAATAAGGTCAAGTTGGTATAATAAAACGAATAGGATTTCAGGCGCATCCTAGAGTAGAGGTATCGGTTGAGTAGGTGGAGGTGGTTATTCCATTTATTAAACTCAAAAGCAAGTGATGGACGAACCGGTAATATTTGCAAGGAAAAAAGATCAGTACTTCTTCATTTTTACTGATTACATCTACAATTCATTTAAAGTAACCCAGGCTTAAAAAGAGATCAAAATTCTTGATCTGATTGCGATGATAAAAAAATCAAGAATCAAAATTAGGTAACAACTCCTTTATTTAAGATGTATGATTTAGTTTATATTAAAATAAAGTGTATTTTTTTGTATTGAAATGCTGTAAAAATTGTTCTAAAAAAAATATTTTGATCTATAAAGCTAGGTATTGGTATTATTATAGGTAAATCCTACATTACCTAAAATTTACCAACCTTATATACCTTATGAGAAAACTTTATTCTGTGCTGTCTTTTTCAGCTTTGTTAGGCGTGGCAGCTTCCTGTACCGATGTCATCGAAAATGAGATGACAGTCTCTGATGCCGTGGAGCGAGTAGCCCAGCAGGAGTTTGTACCCGGTCAATTGTTGATCAAGTACAAGACTACTACAGCAGGATCCAGACTTTCCCAGGACATATTGGATATGATCCAAGCTAATGTCGTAGAGGAGATTAAAACTGGAGCGATGGAACTTGCCAACGCCCGTAAAGGCGGAGAGTCAGGCGACCTACTTTTGGTTCAAAGTAACCTAGGAACAATGGAGGCTATCGAGCGCTTGCGCAACATGCCTGAGATAGAATATGCAGAACCCAACTGGATCTATCAGCACTATGCAACATCGGATGACCCGTATTTCACAGGTGGTCAGCTATGGGGTATGTCTGCGGGTTCAAATGGAGGAAATCAATTTGGTTCTCGGGCAGCAACAGCTTGGGCAGCTGATAAAATAGGTTCCTCTTCTGTTTACATAGGCATCATCGACGAAGGTTACATGTATACGCATGAGGATCTGGCTGCTAATGCAGGTGTCAATCCTTATGAGATTGATGGAAATGGTATCGATGATGACGGTAATGGCCTTATCGATGATGTATATGGCTGGGACTTTGCCTCAAATGACAAGACTGTCTTTGACGGAACAGGTGATGATCACGGTACACACGTAGCAGGTACGATCGGTGGTGTAGGCGGTAATAGTATAGGTGTAGCAGGTGTGGTATGGAATGTAAAGATGCTTGGTGCTAAATTCTTGGGTAGCCAAGGAGGTACTACAGCCAATGCCATTAAAGCAGTGGACTATTTCACTAACCTAAAAAATAAGGGTTTAAATATCGTAGCTACCAATAACTCTTGGGGTGGTGGAGGTTTCTCTCAAGCGTTGAAAGATGCTATTGATCGTGCCGGTTCCGCGGGGATCCTATTTGTGGCCGCAGCAGGTAACTCAGGTACTAATAATGACGCTACCGCCAGCTATCCTTCAGGATACACATCAGCCAATATTATCGCTGTAGCATCCATCACCAGCTCTGGTGCTCTGTCTTCATTTTCACAGTATGGCGCAACGACAGTAGACATCGGAGCTCCTGGTTCTGCGATCTGGTCAACTGTTCCAGTAGCAGTCGGTAAGGGTAAAAATGCTACCGTTGGATCAGGCTACGCAAGCTACAACGGTACTTCAATGGCTACTCCTCATGTAACGGGAGCCGTGGCCTTGTATGCTTCTTTGAATCCTGGAGCAAGTGCTGCTACCATCAAAAATGCTATCATGAGTTCTGCCACAGCTACTCCTTCTCTTAATGGTAAAGTAGTATCAAATGGCAGACTAAACGTATCTGGTTTCTAATCCTGATGAATTTAACTTAACACGCCAAGAGCCCCGAAAGGGGCTCTTTTTTTGTCTTTTTTATACGAAATCCAACTTAAGATCTTCTTTTCCTCATCTCCTCTGCCAACTCTTTATCCATCGGAAATTCGCTTTCTTCCAGTTTATGGATGATGTTTTGGTAGTTGTAATCATCCCGGTTTTGGGAAAGCTTGGCGCTGGCTTGTACTTCTGTAATGGTGATTTCTATTCCTACCAAGGCTCTGATTTGCCCTTCTACATATGTCTCACTCATCGTTTCTACATGTACTCGATTTGGCCTACCTTCCTCATAGATATCTACCAGAGACTTGAGGTGATGCATCAGTTCTTCTCCTTCGATGATCCGGATTTTTCCATACACATGCACAGCTAGGTAATTCCAAGTGGGTACATTTTCATGATTGTACCACGAGGAGGAAATGTAGGCATGAGGACCTTGAAAGGTCACCAAGACTTCTTCCCCTTCACGGATGGATTTCCATTGTGGATTGGCCTTGGCCAAGTGACCATGCAGTACTGCCTCTCCACTCGATTTTTTCTCCAAAACCACTGGCAAATGGGTGGCCCAAGGCCTACCTTCGACCTGTGAAATCAGGGTGGCAAAGGCGTTTTTTTGAATAAACTCGATGACTTCGGTTTCGTTTTCCCAATTGTTGAGGCGGTGAATATACATGGTATGTAAAAGTAAGGATTCAAAAGTTGCCCAAACTTCGCTCACTCGCAAAAAATCCCCGTACTTTTTCCCTGTATCCATCAAAAATCAATGACAAACATGTAAGTTAGTTGAATGAATACATCCACTGACCGACTGGAGTTGGCGGCACGTTTTGTGAATAACACCGGCGCTCCGATTTTTTTGACAGGGAAGGCAGGGACAGGAAAGACGACTTTTCTCCGAGCTCTCGCCCATCGCACGCACAAGCGATTTGTGATCTTGGCACCCACTGGCATTGCCGCGCTCAATGCCAAAGGGGTCACGATTCATTCGCAGTTTCTGTTGCCTTTTGGTTCCTTTTTGCCCGTACGTGATGCAGAGGGGCATTACACCGATCGCAACGGTTTTTTTACCCAACAGACACTTGCCCGCAGACATCCGCTGAATCAGTTTCGTCGAAATGTCCTCAAATCCATCGATCTTCTGGTGATTGATGAAGTCAGCATGCTGCGAGCAGATATCCTGGACGCCATCGACTACCGGATGCGCAGCGTAAAGCGAAATTACCAAGTGCCTTTTGGGGGAGTGCAGGTCTTGTTTATCGGAGACTTGTACCAGCTGCCTCCGGTAGTAAAGGATGAGGAATGGTCTGTCCTGGGCAGATTTTATAAATCCATGCATTTTTTTGAGGCCAAAGCACTTCAAAACACTGGATTGGTCTACCTCGAACTGGATAAGATTTTCCGGCAGCAGGATGAGACGTTTATCCGAATTCTCAATAACCTCCGCGACAACAAATCCACCCCTGAGGATGTCCGAATCCTCAATCAGCACTATAAAACTTTGGATGAAATCAAGGATCTACCTCCCTGTATCACGCTCACGACACATAATTATAAGGCGGATGAGATCAACCTGCGCGAGCTCAGAAGCTTGGACGTGCCATCATTTTTCTACGATGCCGATATCGAGCGGGAGTTTCCCGAGAATCTGTACCCCTTACCGGAATCCATCGAACTCAAAGTCGGTGCTCGGGTCATGTTTATCAAAAATGATACTTCTGGACTTTCCTCCTATTTCAATGGAAAATTGGCTACGGTTTCCGAACTCACTGCCGAGCAAGTGGTAGTCGAAATGGACGATTCCCGAGAGGAATACACCCTGAAAAAGGAGCTTTGGGAAAATAAAAAATACAGGATCAATCCCGATACCAAGGAGCTAGAGGAGGAGGTGATCGGTACCTTTTCCCAGTTTCCCATCAAACTCGCCTGGGCAGTTACGGTGCACAAAAGCCAAGGACTCACCTTTGACCGGGCCATTGTGGATGTGGGGCAGGCTTTTGCTCCCGGGCAAGTGTATGTGGCACTCAGCCGACTGAGAAGTCTCGAAGGATTGGTGCTGCGTACACGGGTGCAGACGGACGTGATCTATTCGGATGCCAAGGTGGTTGAATTTACCCAAGACAAATCCTCGACCCAAGATCTTTCTGAGTTGCTTCGTTACAATCAGCTCACCTACCTCAGTCAACTTGTAGAATCGACCTTTGAGTTTGATTCGCTGATGACTTCGCTCAGTCAGTTTGATAAGGATCAGGAGACTTCCTTGGAGTTTGAGGAAGAGGATCTGCGTAAGGATCTGCCTGCGATTTTTGAGGTTCTGGAAAATGAAAAAGAAAATACCCGCAAGTTTCGTCAGCAACTCCAGCTGCTGATTCAGACCAAGCAGGAGGAAAAGCTGCTGGAACGAGTCGAAAAAGGAACAGCCTATTACCTCGATTTGCTGGTGAAGGTCCTCGAAATTCTCCTTCGGCATCAGCTTCGCATCGAGGAATTTTCCCGGATCAAAACTTATCAAAATGGTATAGAAGAACTTGAAATCGAGCTGCTTCGAAAATATACCGCCATCGCCAAAAGCGGCAACCTCATTCAGGCTATCCTAAAGGGAGAGGTGGCTGAGAAAATGGAGGCCATCGATCTTCGAGTGAAGCAGTTGCGAATCAATCTGGTTGACATGATCCGAAAAGAGCTGCCAGAAAGGGCTTCTTCCAAAAACAAAACAGGCCGCAAAAAGTCCAAAGAATCCAAAGAGCCTAAAGAGAAAAAAGAAGACACCAAGGCTTGGAGTATCCGACTGTTTCAAGAAGGAAAAACCGCTGAGCAGATCGCAGAGGAACGTGGCTATGCGGTTTCCACTATTTTGGGCCATCTCGCGCATGGAGTAAAGTCGGGAACCATTCCTTTAGAGGATTTGGTGTCTGAGGAGAGCATTCGGGAGATCCGTCATGTGGATGAAAAGCTGGATTCTTTGAAGGCTTATTTTGAGCATTTCGGAGGCAAATATGACTATGCTACCCTACGATTGGTCTTGTATAGCGGGGGAGAGGAGTGAGGAGAATTTATAGAAAGTGAGTCAACCTTTGGTATTCAACCCAACTTCGCTAATCAACAGTTGGTGTATGGCAATCGTGATTGAAAATCTTCCTCTTATTTCATTCCAGAAAATATAGAACACTGAATGATGAACTTCGAATGCTGAAGAGTAAGCAGTCTGAAGACTGCATATAGATGGGTCCAAGACAGAAGTCTTGAACCAGAATGAATGTTGATTTATCTTCTCGATGTCGTCAATCGTAATTCGTCATTCGTAAATAATAACTTCCCAACTCCCATTCTTCCTGACTTTAATACATCTTTTCGCTCAACACACTCATGATTGTCAAAATCCCTTCCTTGTAGTTTCCAAGTCTGAGGTTTTCATTGGGACTGTGTTGGTTGTTGTCTGCATTGACGGTGGGGATGGTGACCGCAGGAATGCCTAAAGCATCCACGAAAGGTGAAATCGGAATCGATCCGCCTGAAATCCGAATCTGAACTGGATCCTGACCGAAGGCTCTATTCATCGCCTTTCTCAGCCAAGCGCCAGTAGGGGAATCCATCGGGGTTCGGAAGGCCTGATAGGAAATCGAAGTATTGACTTTTACGATTTTGGGATAAGTCATCCGTTCTTCATCGGTTGGGTCTTTTTCCACTATGTGAAAACCCTGCTTTCTAATATGATCTTTGATCAGGCCAAATAGCCTCACCGGATCAGATTCGGGTACCAATCGCATGTCCAGTTCCGCCACCGCCGTGGCAGGGATGATCGTGGTGGCTTGCGCGCCAGTGTAGCCAGCAGACATACCGCGGATGTTAAGCGATGGGTAATTGATGCTTTCCTGATAGCTTTTGCCCACTTGATCCGTTCGGCCTAAGCCAAGTCTTTTCTTCACTGAAGGTTCATTGTCCGGTACGGCAGCAAAAATTTTCCGCTCTGCTTCAGTAAAGGTGATGCCGTCATAGAATCCTGGGATGACCACCCGTCCGTTTTCATCCTTCATGGAGGCCAAAAGTTGAGACATTAACAAAGCCGGATTGGGAGCATAGTTTCCGTAGTGACCGCTGTGTTGAGGTAGCTTGGGCCCGTAGGTAGTGAGAAAAAGCTCTGAGATTCCCCGTGCACCATAGCTCAAAGTTGGGAGATTGGAGGTATGTCTGGGACCATCCATGATGAGCATGAGGTCTGCTGATAGCTTTTCTTTGTATTGGATGACTGCCGCGGGGAGTCGGGGAGAGCCCTGTTCTTCCTCAAAGTCAAGAATAATCTTCACGGAATAATCCGGAGAAATTCCAGCCTCCATCAATGCATCCCAAGCGGTTATCAGCATGGCCAAAGGACCTTTGTCGTCTGAGGTGGACCGTCCAAAAACTCTCCAATCAGGGTTGTATTCGGTTGGCAGTCTTTCCATCGGAAGTACTTCCCAAGTTCCGCTTGCAGTTTGCGCTTTGAGTACGGGTTCGTAGGCATTGGGCTGATCCCACTTGCTGATATCTACCGCCTGTCCGTCTACGTGAAAATAGAAAAGTGCCGTTTTCTTGGCGTTAGGCTGCTTTTTCTCTACCAAAAGCAAAGGAATCCCTCCTGTCTCCAATCGCTCGGTGGTCCATTTTCTTTCCAAGAAGACTCGCTCACACCATTGAACATTGACTTCGATTTGCTCGGGAAACACCGCGTCATTGGGCATCGAGACGATCTCATTGAGCAGTTTGAGACCAGCCTGCCAGTGTTTTTCGGTCAGAGATTCCAGTTTGGCTCGGTCAGGAGTCTGTGCAAAAAGTCCTGTGGAAAATAGGAAGGCTAGAAGAAGGGCGAATCTTTTCATAAGGGGTGATTTTCTATTGCAGAGATACACAAAAAATGGGAGAGGTGTATCCTAGTTTTGCTGCCAAGTGCATAGCAAATAATGGAGAGCCCGCAAAGATTTTAAATCACAGATGAGCACAGATGGTTCAAGACGTTAAGTCTCCTTGTGGTTTTTTAAATTTTTAACCCGATAGTTTACCAGAGCCCACATCGCTATAGATCCTAGTGGTAGAAATTAGAGACTAGCTTAGTCAGTTTAAAGGAATAAATACTCCGCGACCTCTGTGTCTCCGCGGTCAGTCATCTATTACTCTTCCGAGGTCAGATTCAGTTGTCTGCCTTCTTTTTTCGCTTTTTCATCCAAAGCGGTACCAACTGCAATACCAATGGCCATTCCCATTGGTAAGCCTATTCCCAAAAAGGCCATATTTCCAAGGCTTACCCCAAATATTACCCCAAACGGAAGTCCAAAAGCAGACATGCCCAATGCCATCCACTGGTTACGGAAGTGATACTTGGGAACCAACTTGAGTTCTTTTTCTAAAAGTTTCAGTAACTCACCTAGGGTTGTGGAAACTAATTTTTCAAAAGGTTTACCTAAGAGGGTGGAGGTGTTGATACGGCCGATCTTGGAGTTGATGGTTTGAATCAGATCAGCAGGCAAGGGTCTTTTTTGGAGATCTGTTATCAGTCGGTTTAGCTTTTGAGTCGCCCCTTTGAGGGTTGTATTACTGATAAATTGCTCATTGGGTTGAAGTTCGAAGAGTGTCATGGTTGAGGAGGAAAAGTTTTGGTTTTCTGAGTAAGCGATTTTCTGGTTTTGCTATGTTTTAACCCAATCGCTTCAAAAGTTCAAGCCCTTCGTCCCATTTCGTATGTCCGGAGGCTACATTGATATGTCCCGCCGGACCAAGGGAGACAAACTCGCTGCCCCAGGCTGAAGCGAAAAATGCTGCTCGCTCAAATGATACCCAGGGATCATCCGTGCTTGCCACCACTAAGGAAGGGAAAGGGATTTTTTCTAATGGGATTGGCGAAAAGCCAACCGCAGGAAAGGTGTATACCGGGTTTTCTATATCGCTGGGAGCCACGAGCATGGCCCCTTTGATCTTTCTGCCAAATCGTTGGGCCCAGTGTGCGATCTCCGTACAGCCCAAACTATGCCCAATCAATATTACCACTGAAGGGTCGAACTTCTTTACTTCTTCCTCAATTCCCTGCACCCAAGACTCACAATCTGGTGCATCCCATTCTTTCTGTTGGATTCGGCGAAATTGCGGTCCAGACTCCTCAAAGTAAGTTTGCCAATGTTCAGGTCCAGAATTGCCAAGTCCGGGTACTATCAGGTTATAGTTTTCTTTGGCCAAGTAAAAATTCATTTTTTATGTAAAGTCTACTTATGCAAATCTCACATTGGTTTTTCTGTCTTTTTCTTTCCAAAAAATCCAACTCCTATTAATGCTCCACCCAATAAGGCAAAGTATTTTCCGTAGTCAGCTAGTTTTAAAAGTAATTCATTTTGAAAATTATCCGCCAAAATAAGGAAGAGGGAAGAGATGAAAAGGATTACTCCTAAAATTCCTACTGTTCTATTTTTCATATTTGTTTTAGTTGTAATTTATTCGGCTTGCCTTTGTGCTTAGGGAAGACTTTCTTTTTTTTAGACTTTCTAAATATAATATATCGGATATAACATTAACTCTTGCGGAATGGATTTGGTGTCAAGTAAGGTTCTGGAAGGTAAACACTTACTTTTCTTTCAGTGCCTCTCCTTCAAACCGAATTCCTTCCCAACCTCCTTGGATAAAGTTGCGAATGTTTTGGTGGTCGGTACCATCAGGATTGCCGAGCACATCCACGCGGTAGTAGTCTCCGAAAAGGGCAAGCGTTTGATCTTGGGTCAGTCCGTGAAGCTTCGCAAAAGAAAAAATCTTGCAGCTGCCATTGTTTTGTCCGGCTTCGTTGACTGTTGTGCCATTGGTGAAGCGGGCAGGGGTGAAGTCGTAGTGCGCATCGATGTGGGCGATGACCTCAGGAAAGGTGATGGTCTCGGGGGCTAGTTGGATTTTTTCTTCTAAGGTCATGGTGTTCTAGTTTTGGGGCGAAGATCTTCTTTTTTCACCGCAGAGACGCAAAGGGCGCAAAGAAAAAGAAGGTAGTGGTCAGTCTCAGTTTCCAGCATTCCTGTTTCAATGCTTACTGAGACTGATCACTGAACACTTATAAATCTTCGTGTTCTCCGCGTCTCTGCGGTGAATCCATTAAAGACCGGATTTGAAAATACGATCCATCAGCACCCATTTTTCACCGGGTTTGGCCCAGGGGAGTGGCTGCTGGAATCCCCACATCAGGGCTTCCCATTTGGCGATGATGGGGTTGGCGGCGTCCATTTCGGCTTTTTTCTCAAAGGTAAAGTCGTCCACCGTCTCGAGAATCATAAACATCCGGTTGCCGGTACGGAAAATCTCAATGTTCAAAATCCCGCAGTCGATGTCGTGCTGGGTGACTTCGGGCCAAGCGGCACCGGGAGCGTGGTGAGCTTCGTATACTCGGATGGATTCGGCGTCATCGATCAGATCAAGGGCTAGGCAGAAGCGTTTCATTTGATTTCGGGTTTCGGATTGTTGATTTCGGATTTGTAAAACTTCAGGGTTCGGTGTTCAGTATTCGATATTTAAAGGTTGTCGGGTTGTCTGCTACGCGTTGTCGAGTTGTCACGTCATTGCGAGGGGCATTTTTCAAACCTGAGATTAAACGATAAATTTTCAAAGCCCCGAAGCAATCTTTTGAGATTATTGGGTTGTCAGCTATGCGTTGTCACGTTCCAAGGTGTTTGGCGTTCGGTGTTCAGGCTTCAGTATTCGATATTTTTTTTAGAAAAGGCAGCCCTTGTCGCAAGTCTCAAAAGTTACCTTAGATCTCGTAAATCGTATTTCGTACATCGTACTTTTCATCATTACCTAAAAAACCTTTGAAACGCCTCGATCGTCTGCTTCGCAGCGGCATTGGGATTGGGAAAAGGAAAAGCCTCAGCAGAGACATAGCCTGAATAGCCAATTTCTTTTAAGGCTTCGGCAATCGGTCCCATATCGGTATGACCAAATCCCATGGGTTTTCGGTTGGAATCGGCGAAATGGACATGCCCGATGTGGTTTCCATTTTTTCGGATCGATGCTGCAAGGTGGTCTTCTTCGATGTTCATATGAAAGAGATCTGCCAAGAGTTTTACATGGCTTAACTCAATTCTTTCCAGAAATCCACTTCCAGCTTCCAAGGTATTGAACAGGTTGGTTTCGTAGCGATTGAGTGGTTCATAGATGAGCGTGACTCCAAGAGAAGCCGCATGTTTTCCTAGAACTTCAAGTCCCTCGGCTAGTAGCTTGAAGGTTTCCTCCCGATTGCCCGAGGGCAGGACATTTCCCTGCATCGAACCGATGATCGCCGGCGCATCGAATTGGGCTCCAAAGCTGATCATCTCAGCGACAAAGTCAATTGCCTTTTGGCGGATCGAAGCATCGGGATCAGTAAGGGTCAAGCCATGGAGCACTTTGCCTGCACCCGTGCCTACAGCGGCGAGTTGCAGTCCATAGTGGTCGAGTAGTTGTTTCAGGTGATTCGCATCGAGGTCTGTTCCGGATCGGGTGAAAAGTTCCACTCCGTCAAAACCCAGATTGGCGGCTTTTTTCAAACTTTCTTCCAAGTCATGCCAAAAGATCCAAGGACCTTGAGTCATGGTTTCGATCAGGTTGAGGGTGACAGCGGATCGGATCATTGGTCTTCGAGGTTGAGCATGATTTTGATGATTCCCTGTGGGTTTTTGGCCCAAGCGTCCATAGTCTCGGGTGCTTCATCGATCGGGATCACTTTGGAAATAACGGCATCCACGGGGAATTTTCCTGCTTCGAGGTAGGCGATCACCTCAGGGAAGTCGCTCTTCCCAACACAATTTCGCGAACCCAAAATCTCGATTTCCTTCTGGACAAAGAGGGAAGTGTTAAACTCCACGGGAGCTTTGGCATAGCCGATGCAGACCACCCGACCCAAAAAGGCCACTTCTTCTACCGCACTTCGGTAGGTCTGTGGACTTCCTACTGCTTCGATGATCACATCGGGTCCGTCTCCTCCAGTGATTTCCTGCAATCTTGCATGAAGGTCTTCTTTTCCAGGGTTGATGGTATGAGCCACGCCGATTTTGCGGGCGATGTCGAGCTTGGAGTCGTCAAGATCCACGGCGATGACCTGGGCGCCTTTGTTTACGGCTGAGGCTACTGCACCCAAACCCACAATCCCACAGCCGATCACAGCTACCCGGTCTTCCGAGCTGACTCTGCCTCGACTGGCGGCGTGAAAACCTACCGTCAGTGGTTCGACGAGTGCGAGCTCGCTGAGGCTAAGTTTATCAGAGGGGAACACATCCTGCCAAGGTGCGGTGATGTATCGGGTCATAGCACCCGGACGGCGCACGCCCATGGTTTTATTGGTTTTGCAAGCATTGGGCCGGCCCTTTCGACAGGCCACGCAGGTGCCGCAGGCGAGGTAAGGGTAGAGGGTGACCCTGGTACCGAGCTGGATGGATTCAGGAACTTCATCGCCCAGCGCTACAATGGTTGCCCCGACTTCATGACCAAGCACGTTGGGGTATTCCTGCAGGGGAAAAAGGCCTTTGAAGCCATTCAGATCACCACCGCAGAATCCGACCTTGCCGACCTCGAGAAGGACTTCGCCGGATTTTGGGCTGGGTTTTTCAATTTCACGAACTTCTGTTTTACCGATTTCGGTAAGGAAAAATGCTTTCATCTTTATTTACGATTTACGAGGTACGAGTTACGATATGGAGAGCGAATTTTGACTCTCTTGTTTGTTCAATCTTTGTGGTTTATTAATTTCTAAATCTCTCAATCTCATTATTTTCAAGAAATATCGAATACCGAACATCGAATGATGAACACCGAACGTCGCACTCCGATTGTAGGAAAATCCGAAATCCCAAATCCGACATCATAAATTATTCTCCTCCTTCCCCTCAAACCACATCCTGTTTTTGACGGGTTCGACGAGGGTGAGGATCTTGTTCAGGAGTTCTTCGGGGATTTCCAGGTCCACGGCCTCCAGGTTTTGCTGCACAACCTTGACCTCGCACATGCCCACGATGGTCGTAGCGATCAGGGGATGGTCCATGGCAAATCGTAAGGCGACCTGACTCAAGGAAAAGCCATAGCTTTTGCAAAGCTCCAACAAAATCGGCTGCATGGCTTTGACCTCAGCTGGTGATCGGTGCCAGGGTGGAAGCGAGGCATCCGACAGGATTCGCTGCATCAGCGGGGCGGCATTCATCAGGCCAAACCCCATTTCCTGAGACAGCGGCACGAGCTCATCGTTGATCTCGTCTTCCAGCAAATTGTAATGTGCCCAAGATAGCACCGTGTCGGGATTGGTTTCTCGGGCGATCTGAGCGAGATAGCGTACAGGAAGGCCTGTGATACCCCAGAATCGGGCCTTTCCGGATTGGACTACCTCCTGAATGGCAGGTACAGCTTCCTCCATAATGATCTGCTTGTCCACAAACTCGATGTCGTGAAGCTGAAAGAGGTCGAGGTAGTCGGTTTTCAGACGGGTGAGGGATTCGTCTATGCTTTGGAGGATTCTTTTCCTGGAAAAGTCAAAGTGCTGCAAGTCGTAGCGACCGCATTTGCTGGCGAGGATGACCTCTTTTCGCTTTCCTTCGAGGGCTTTTCCAAGTCGGCTTTCTGCCAAAGTCAGTCCATAAAAAGGGGAAACGTCTACGAAATTGACACCATGGTCGAGGGCGAGATGAACAGCAGCGATGGCTTCTTTTTCATCTACAGGATCAAAGACATTGCCCATGGGAGAGGCACCAAAACCAAGGATGGAAACGTCAAGACCGGTTTTGCCTAAGGTGCGGTACTGCATAGGTTATGGGGTAGGTTTGAAAGAATAGGATTCTTTTCCAAGATAGGAGAATTTTTAAAGGATGGAATCCTGAAATGTGTGGAGCGTGCCAAAAAGAAAATGGACTGCTGATTGGGTTGCTGGGGTGAGAAAAAGAGGACTTATGGTTCCTAATGTACTAGGTTGAAAAACAGGGCCAAAGTTGACCAAAGTGGCTTAGAGTTTTTTTAATGGATAAGCTTTTTTCTCCCTATTTTGGGTTTGGATTAATCTCTGGAAAATAAATAAAAGTGGGCTACTTACAGATCATCGCATTTTTGACGTATTTCTCTTGGATGGGAATAACTCAGCAAAAAGACTGCGAACTCCGGAAATCTGCAGAGGGAATAGAGGTGTACACCTGTAAAATGGCAAATTCCAAAATCAATTCCATCCAGTCTACCTTCACGGTTTCCTCCTCCTTATCAGCACTTTCGGAGGCATTATTCGATTTGGACAACTTCCACAAGTGGCAATACAAAATCGTCAAAACAGAGCTACTGAAGAGCATCTCGAAAAACGAGTTTGTCTATCGAGCCGAGTTGGAGACCCCATGGCCGGTCTCCAACAGGGATTTGATTCTGCATGTGAAAATGGCGCCTACTTCCAATCCCAATGAGTTCCATTTCTCTGCCATTGGTAAGCCTGATTTCATTGCACCTCGAGAGGGCTTTGTACGCGTTCCGGTGAGTGAAGCCCATTGGTACATCAAGGTTGTGGACAAGAATTCCATTCATATCAAGCACAGCATTTTGATCGATCCGGGAGGGGCTATTCCTGCTTGGCTGATGAACCTTTCACTCGCAGAAGGACCGTAGGAGACCTTTAGAAATCTGCGAGCCTATTTGGGTTCAGGGAAATGAGCAATGAGCAATGAGCAATGGCCAATTATCAATGATCAATTATCAATGACCAATTATCAAGGAATCCAATAGACAATCTGAAATGGTTTTACTTATCATTTTATCTTTGAATTAGTCAATTTTATAAAAATGAAAACCCTGTGGATTACGGCTGAAGGCCTCGAAAAACTGAAGGCTGAATTGGAGCACTTGTGGAAAGTAGAGCGTCCGGAGACCACCCAAAAGGTGGCTTGGGCGGCTAGCTTGGGAGATCGCTCGGAAAACGCAGATTACACCTACAATAAAAAGCGCCTTCGGGAAATTGACCGACGAGTACACTACCTGCGAAAAATGCTGGATAATTTGAAGGTGATTCCCTACACGCCGTTTCAAGAGGGAAAGGTCATGTTTGGCGCTTGGGTAGAAATCGAAAATGCCAAAAAGCAAAAGATCCGCTTCCGAATCGTGGGTGGGGAGGAGATTTTCGAACGAAGGGATTATATCTCCATTGATTCACCCATGGCCCAAGCTCTGCTCAAAAAGGAAGTAGGTGAGGAGGCGGTGGTCCAAACGCCTACCATGCAGATGACGTGGCGGATTGTAAAGATTGAGTATGAGAAATAGGAAATGGTCTTGGCGAGATTTAAAGGAAAATGTGAATATCAAATTCATAAAAATAAAAAAGCGGAGGTTTAAACTCCGCTTAGCGAGGTTTCAAACCTGGCTTAATTACTTCAAAGAACATAAGTAAATAGCGCTTTACTGGTACTGTTAAAATGAGAAATGGCCGAATAAAGGCGGCTTCAGTCTTCTTCGGTCTTCTAGCTTAAAGATTATGCCCATTCAGGACCATCCCATCCTTCACAGTCTTTAAGTAAGTAATGGCTTTGCCGTCTTCGCCGACTTCGCAGACCCGGTAGGAGGGAAAGGGATTTCCCCAGCTGCCACCAAAGTGTCCAGCCCAGAGGAAAGGCTTTTTCCGGTAGACCATCAACCCATCCAAGTCGTGGTCATGTCCGTGGAAGGTTGCTCGCACATTGGGATAGGAGGTTACCAAATCCATAAAGGCTTGGCAATCGATTCCATTTCGGGCCCACTCGCTTTGGGAAATGTGTATAAATACAAACACATGAGAAAGCTTGCTGTATTGATCTAGGACTACGCGAGCATAATCCAGATTGGCGCACAAATAGTCGCCCGCAGCATTGGAAGAGTCCAAAAGAACGATCCCAATGTCATTTTTATGGATAAAGGAGTAATTGGTAGGCTGACGCATGACCTCCTGAAAAACCGCTTCACTCACCCGGTCGTGATTGCCCCGAGTGGCGTACCAAGGCATCTGCAACTGTTCGTACACATTCATCACCTGAGGTAAAAACTTGGGTTCGTCGTGTATCAGGTCTCCGTTGAACACGACAAAATCCACGTCTTTTTCCCGGTGAATCGCCTCGATGAGGTTTCGGTGGGAAGTTTCAAAATCAGTGTTGGGCTGTCCCCAGTGCCCATCGGATGCAGTGATGAATTTCAGTCGGGTGGCTTTCGGAAGCTCGATTTTGCCAAAAGATAAGAGTGGCATTGCCACCATCGAAGTGCCAATCAGGCTGATTTTTTGGAGAAAAGGTCTGCGGTTCATTCGTTCAAAATAGAGATTTGAGCGCTAGGATTAAAATGGTTTTTATCGGACGTCGAAAAAATGTCATTTAAATCTCCTTAAAACAAAAAAAATACAAACTTTTCGAAGAAGAAATTGGGTCAGAGTTATTCAACAACATCAAAAAAAGCCGGACGCTTTCGGGTCCAGCCTTTGGAATCAACTAATCAAAGCGAATTTCTATTCTTTGGTGGTTTCAATTACCCCACGGAAATACCCAAGGGATTCAGCAATTCCCATAAAGGGATTGTCCATATTCCGTTCATGTTCCAGACTGCATACGCCGGTATAGCCCACCTTTCGGATCATTTTGACCATTTCGGGAAAATCGATAATACCTCGGCCAACCTCCAATGAATATCCCGATTTGGTCGGTCCTGTCACATCTTTGATATGCATGTCGAACACACGGGTGTGGTATTTTTCCATATCAGCTACAGGATCTTTGCCGTTGCGCGTATCGTGTCCGATATCTAGGCACATTCCCATTCTGGGATCGAGATTTTTGGTGTGGTTCCAGACTTCATCAGCGTCCTGATAGATGTTGATATCCGGTCCATGCAAATGAATGGCGAATTTGAAATCATACTCTTTCACCTTTTTTTCCACATAAGGAAGCAGCTCCACATTGGGTACGCCTACAATCAGCTTTACTCCGACCCGTTTTGCATAGGCAAACGCCTTGTCGACCTCCTCTGTGGATCTCATGTATATGGGGCCAACCGCATACCCCGTCACTTCATGGGCTTTTAGCTTTTCATGAAATGCGGCGATTTCCGCATCGGTGCTGTTCATCGGCAGATGAAAATCCTTGATGCATAGGTAATGCACATCCAATGCTTTCAGGGTTTCCAAGGTTTTGTCAAGGTCAAATTTCACAAACGTGTAGCCTGCAACGCCCACCTTGAAGGTCTCGCCTGTTTCAGGTGGAAGCTGTGGTCCGGGTTTGGTTTCCTGGGCTTTGCAAACCATCAGGGAGAAGGCAAGCAAAAGGGTTAATAAGGGTGATTTCATATGTTTATAATTTGATTTTCATTTGCCACATAGCCTGTCCCGATTTTATCGGGAGAATGCCCTGTATAATCCTCCCCGGTGTGAGAAGCATTTTCTCATGGACATTTCAACAGGTTATGTTGAGATTCTCTGCATCCAATTTAGCACTTGAAGACAGAATAGATCCCTTTGATCTTTTAAATACTGCGGAATCGTTTTCTTTAAGAAAAGCAAAAATCAACTAGTCCAAGATTGAAAAATAGGCAGGAAGCAGGTTTTTCACACTTAATTGGTATTGAGCTTTGATGGAATGGGATCGAAAAATCCAAGTTTAGAATATCCGTCATGCCACCCAGGGGCAGATGATTGGGGCTAAGGATTGCGGATAGTTGTCGGCTGGGCAAAGACGACAGGACCGCTTATCGGACTTCAAACTTCCTTTAATTTGGTAACAGGTTGAAATCGGGTCATCCAATTACTAATGCAACCCAACTTAACTGAAAACGCTGTCTTGTACTGATATGGATACAGGTCCATTTATTGGGTTGGTTTTTCCATTTAAGACTAGGGGAATTTTTATAGGAGAAAAAAATCCCTTCCGACGTAATTCAGAAGGGATTTCAAACTTGAATCTCAAACTTCAACTTTACCTGATTCAATTAATTCCTTTCGATGTACATCACCGCGGAATCTTCGATGTATCGTGCGGGATTGAAAGAGGAGTTAAATTTATTTTTTAATGAGTTGAGTGGATTGTTAAGGTTGTTGATTTTTGAGGTGAATTCAGCCGGAAACTTAGTTGCGTCCGAATACATGGTGATGAGGTTTTGATACTGCTCAATATTTGCCATCATTCGCATGGTTAGCTGTCCAAATCTCAGTCGGAGGGATTGTACTTTGTACATGTAGGTTTCTACCTGTCCAAGCCATTTACCTTTACTTGCAGGATTTTTATCGATGCTGGAGAGTTTGTCAGAGATGATTTTGCGGCATTCATTTTTGAATCCTTCCCGATCACTGTCAAGGGTAGCCTTCAGGTAGCGGTTTTGGTAGCGGTCCATGCTGATGCCATAGTAGGCCATTTGTTCTTGAAGGAGGTCGGTGTTTTCTTTTTGCAGTTGCTCCAGTTCCTTATTTATCAAGGTCCATTCGTGGTCGATGATGGATTTTTGCTGCTCAAATTGGCTGGTAACATTGAGTAAAAGAAGCATCTGTGGGGTGCGATCGTAGAGCTCTTTTTCTTTCTTTCCCATGGTCATCATGATATTACTGACCCCTGAGATGGCGGTATTGACCATGGTGCCATAAAGAGGCACGGCAGCAGAGGCCGTGCTGATCAGATTAATGGAGGTATTGAGGACATTCACGATGGGGTCTTCTTGCCCTTGTTTTTTGTACCATTTATCGTATTCCGATTTCCAGGCAGTGAATCCGTTGTATTGTTGAATTTTACCAATGTTGCCCAATTGGGAGAAAAATGTCTGTGAAGTCAGAAACAAATCTACAGGCTGGATGTCCCGTTGGATGCTGAGCAATTCGGTAAATGCTAACTGTCCGTTGAGGTTGATTTTGGTTTTAGGTGTTTCTTCCAGAATCCTCAATCGGTCATCCAAGGCAAGTTGGAGAGTTTCAAGATCCTTTATTTTTTCCTTATCATTGGCAGTTTTGGAGTCGGTAGCCGCAAGTTTTTCGGTCAGTTTGCTGATCAGTTCTTCATTTGTTTTGAGCTTATCATTTAGGTCTTTGAGCTGTGCATCACGCTCGTTTTTGATTTGTTCATTAATGGTGTTTTCCTGGGCTAGAGTGGAAAAGCAAATGCTAAGAATCAAGAGAAGAAATACAGGAATCTTGATGTTCATATGGGAAGATGATTTTTGATTTTATGTTGGGTGAAAATCACGGTCATATTCTTCCACTAATACTGTACCAGTTCAAAAAAGTTGAAAGGGCTGATGGGTTTGAATAAAAAATCCCTTCCGGTGAAAACTGGAAGGGATTCTATCATTTTGAGCTATTTTTTAGAAAACTTGATCACTCAATATCTCTTAGAAATTCAACATCGAACCCTTCGATACGCTCAGGTCAGGATCCGAATGTAGAATTTCGAAGATTAGGAGTGTCTTTCCACCCAAACTTTAGCATTCACAAATGCCTCCAACCAAGGGGTGAAGTCATCGTTTCGCTCGGATGGGTAATGCGCCCAGTTCCAAGGCTTCAGGCTTCGCTCGATGTGCGGCATGATGGCCAAGTGGCGTCCGTCTTCGGAAGCGATACCCGCTGTCGCAAAGTCAGAACCGTTGGGATTTCCTGGGTAGGCGGCGTAGCTGTACTTCATGGCGAAGTGGTAGGCGTTTTCACCTTTTGGAAGGTAGAATTTGCCTTCGCCGTGAGCTACCCATACACCCAATCGCTGTCCGCTGAGGCTACCTAGCATTACAGATTTATTTTCAGGTACTGTCACGTTCACAAAGCAGGACTCAAACTTATGGCTGGCATTGTGGAGCATTTTTGGCTTCTGATCGTGATCCGGAGTCACCAATCCCAGCTCGATCATCAGCTGACAACCATTGCACACTCCGAGTGAAAGCGTGTCAGGTCTCGCGTAGAAGTTGTCGAGTGCCTGCTTGGCTTTGGGATTGTAGAGGAAAGCACCTGCCCAGCCTTTGGCAGAACCTAACACGTCGGAGTTGGAAAATCCACCTACAAAGACGATCATCTGCACATCGCTGAGGTCTTCACGTCCTGAGATCAGGTCGGTCATGTGCACGTCCTTTACCTCAAATCCTGCCAACCAAAGTGCATAAGCCATTTCACGGTCGCCATTCACCCCTTTTTCACGGATGATGGCTGCCTTGGCTTTTCCTTTGGAGGTTCTGAAAGGATCTACCCCAAGGGTTTCAAATTTCCCTACCCACCCCGGAGCAAAATCATAGCTCAGGGATTGGTTTTTGTAATTTTCAAATCGGTCTTTGGCAAGCTTTTCACCGCTTTGCTTTCGGTCAAGCAAATAGGAAGACTTAAACCATAAATCTCGCAACTCGGCTACGTCCAAGGATAGAGATTCCAAATTCACTTTTCCATCCAACGTCACTTCTGCCAATTCCACAAAGCCGATTTCTGCTTTTGCAAGCAAGTCTTCTACTTGGTGATCATTGGCAACCTGGATCAGGATACCCGGATTTTCTGCAAAAAGTGCTTTCACCACATCCTTTTCGCCCAATCGGGATTCTTTCACGGAAAGGCCCACATTCTGGCTTGGGAAGCACATTTCCAGTAAGGCGGTAATGATACCGCCTGAGGAAATGTCGTGTCCGGATAAAATCAAATCCTTGGAAATCAATTTCTGAACCGTTTCAAATGCCTTGGAGAAATAGGCCGAATTGGCAACGGTTGGAGTTTCTTTTCCAACCTTGTTAAGGATCTGGTATAGTGAAGAACCCGCGAGTTTGGCGGAATCTTGAGATAAATCAAGGTATAGTACTTTGCTTCCTGCCTTCGGCAAAAGGGCCGCTTGGACAGTTTTGGAAATGTCGGAGCATTCGCCTACGGTCGAGATAATCACCGTGCCCGGAGAGTACACCACTTTTCCGTCAGGGTATTTCTGAGTCATGGAAAGGGAATCCTTTCCTGTCGGGATATTCACGCCAAGCTCAATAGCAAAATCCGAGACGGCTTTTACAGCACGATAGAGGCGGTCGTTTTCTCCTTTGTTTTTGGCAGGCCACATCCAGTTGGCAGAGAGGGAAACGCCCTTCAAGCCGTCCTGAACCGGCGCAAAAATCAGATTAGTCAGTGCCTCTGCAATCGCCAATCGGCTGCCTGCTTCCGGATTGGCCAAGGCGGCCACTGGAGCATGTCCGATGGAGGTGGCGATTCCTTTGTTTCCGGTAAAATCTAGGGCCATCACGGCCACGTCATTCAATGGAAGTTGGATTTCACCCACCGTCTGCTGAGTGGCCACGCGTCCGGTTACCGAGCGGTCCACTTTGTTGGTGAGCCAATCTTTGCAGGCTACCGCTTCGAGTTGAAGGACTTCCTTGATGTATTCGATTAGTTTTCCTGCTTCATAATCTGCTTCTGAAAAAGTGGATCCCTGTCCGCTTTGATCTTCCAGAACAGTCTTTGGTGAGGAGCCAAACATGTAGGCCAAGTCCCAATCCACCGGCTTTTCGCCTGTCTTTTGGTTTTCAAAGGTGAAGTGCATGTCTCCAGTCGTCTCGCCCACCACATAAAATGGTGCACGCTCACGCTCGGAAAGTTGCTTGAGGGTATCAATGTCGTTTTTGCCCACTACCAATCCCATTCGTTCCTGAGATTCATTGCCGATAATCTCTTTGGCAGAAAGGGTAGGATCACCGACTGGGAGTTGGTCGAGGTGGATGGTGCCACCTGTACTTTCCACGAGTTCGGAAAGGCAGTTCAAGTGACCACCCGCTCCGTGGTCGTGGATGGAGATGATCGGGTTGTTTTCACTTTCGGCCATGGCGCGAATCACATTGGACACGCGCTTTTGCATTTCCGGATTGGAGCGCTGGATGGCGTTGAGCTCGATGGCATTGGAGAGTTCTCCTGTATTTAGAGAGGATACAGCCGAACCTCCCATCCCGATGCGGTAGTTGTCACCGCCCATGATCACGATTTGATCACCGGCCTTGGGTTCGCCTTTTTTGGTGTAGTTGGCATTGGTAAAGCCTATACCCCCTGCGAGCATGATTACCTTGTCGAAACCGTATTGCTTGTCGCCTTCTTCGTGCTCAAAAGTCAGGACCGAACCTGCGATCAGCGGCTGTCCAAATTTGTTTCCGAAGTCGGAAGCACCGTTGGATGCTTTGATGAGAATGTCCATCGGGGTTTGATACAGCCAAGGGCGCTCTGTTAAGTTTTTCTCCCAACTTCTTCCTTTTTCTGAACGGGAATAGGAAGTCATATACACCGCTGTACCCGCCAAAGGAATGGAAGCTGTACCTCCTGCCAAGCGGTCGCGGATTTCACCTCCCGAACCGGTCGCAGCTCCGTTAAACGGCTCCACTGTGGTTGGGAAGTTGTGTGTTTCAGCCTTCAGAGATATGACCGTGTCGATTTCGCGGGGCTCAAAAAAGTCTGCTTGATGTTGGGTTTTCGGAGCGAATTGCTGGACTCTCGGGCCTTGGACAAAGGCCACGTTGTCTTTATAAGCGGAAGCGATCCGGTTGGGATTGCGTTTGGAAGTTTCTTTGATCAGCTGAAAAAGCGTCATCGGCTTTTCCTCCCCATCGATCACAAATGAACCGTTGAAAATCTTGTGACGACAGTGTTCTGAGTTGACTTGCGAGAAGCCGAACACTTCGGAATCAGTCAGAGGGCGTCCCAATTGTTTGGAGACATTTTCCAAATAATCCACTTCCTCCTGACTCAGGGCAAGTCCTTCCGACTTGTTGTAGGCTGAAATATCGGTGATGGCTTTGATCGGCTCTGGCTGGAGATGGATGTCGTAGATTTCCTGATCGAGTCCATCGTAAGCCTTCTGGAGCATGGGGTCGATTTGGTCCCCTTCCTTCATCGGGAAAAACTCCTCGATGCGCTGAATGCCTTGGATTCCCATGTTCACCGTGATTTCCACGGCATTGGTGGACCAGGGGGTGATCATCTCTTTTCTCGGACCGGAGTATTTGCCGGCTATTTTTTCACCTGATTTCAATTTGGCTTCGCCAAAAAGCCAGGTGAGTTTTGAGATGTCTTCAGTGCTGAGCGGGTGGGGAACTTGAACTCCGTAGATGAGTTTCTGAGGGGATTCAAAGAAGAAAATCATGTCCTTGGGCTGGTAAGTTGCAAAGGTAAGGATTTGAGATCGATTGGAAAATTGTCCCGATGAATATCGGGATGAAAGATTGGAAAATAGGCGGATTGAAAGATTGAAATATCAGAAAATTCAAAAATTGCCTCTGTGAAAAAGAAGTCAAGCTTTTTCGGAACCAAGGAAAAGGGCAGCAGCTTCGACCAAACCTCCGTGGCCGGCGGGCAGGATAGTCATTTGCAGATGCGGGATTTTGGAGCTGAAGTGAAGGAGATTTTGAGCGGTGACCATTTTGTCATACTCACCTATAAATAAGGTCATGGAAGTTGGGTGTTTTCTGGCTAATCGGATGATTTTTCCCAAGTGAAGCTGGATTCCTCCGAAAACTTTCCATACAAAATAAGCCTGAGCTCTTTTGGAGCGGGTTTCCATCTGAGATTTGACAAATTTCACCAAGCTTTTTTCCACCCATCCTGCAGAATTGAGTCCTTCCATAATTCCGAAAAAGCGCTGAGGTTTGAATATGACCCTTTTGAAAAATGGATGAAAATAATTCGGATAGCTACTCATACTGTGCCAAAGACCTGTTTTGATCCCGTCAGGAGCGATGAGGGTTAAACTTTTCACCTGCTCACTGAATAACTCAAAGGTTAAAAGGGAAAATTTCCCTCCCATGCTGTAACCGATCAGGTGAAAGCCTTGAAAGTCCTCCTGTACTTGTAGGCCTTCGATCAACTCTTGCCAGATAGACTTGGTTAAAATTCTGGCAGAACTTGCCCATTGGCTTCCTCCATGATAAAACAGGTCAATAAATAAAAATTTCTGTCCCGGTTTTCGGATCTGATCCAAGGCCAGCATGTCCCTGTGGGTTTGTCCAAAACCGTGGAAAATCAGATAAACTTCCTTCCCCACTCCCTTTCTAACGTAGGCTAGCTTTCCTTGATGGTGAAATAGGAGGTTCATGGTGTAAAAATTTTGTACTGAAATTAAATCAATTGTGTTGGTTTAGTAAAATAGTTTTCAGTTTGAAAAAATTTTATTCTGTATAATTTTGAATCGATTTTATTTTGTTCGATTTCGAACATGTTTTGAAACATTTATTGAAATAATATTTTTTGCAAAAACCATGGAAACTTTGAACCAAATGAAAGTTTCCATAGTTTTGCCTCCAAATTCGAAAGAAGCATTGGAGACACGAGAGAGAATTTTAGAGATAGCCACCGAGCAATTTGCCCGTTTTGGTGTCCGAACCATCACTATGGAGGACATCGCGAGACAGGCCGGTATATCTAAGAAGACGATTTATCAGGAATATGCAGACAAACGCGATTTGGTAAAGGCGGTTTTTGCTCGGATTCTGGAAGAGGATCAAAAGCGACTGACTTTTATTCTGGAAACTGAAGATGGTGTAATTGAGCATTTGGTGCAGACCTCCAAGATGATGCGGGAGCGACTATCATCGATCAATCCCATGGTGATCATGGAGGTGCAGAAGTACTTTCCGGAAGCTTGGAGGATGTTTGAGGAATTTAAGGAGCATACCATACAGACTGACTTGGTCAATGTGCTCGAAAAAGGAAAAGAATTGGGCTACTTCAGGCCTGAGATCGATTCACTGATCCTTGCTAAAGTCAGGATGAACCAAATTACCTCTGCATTTGATCCGTCTAATTTTGCTAATCCTGAATTCAACTTTGTGGAGGAGCAATTGGTATTGATGGATCATTTCCTCCATGGAATTTTTACCGAAAAGGGACGGCAGGCCTACCATTCTCAAAAAGAAATATTGAATTGAAAACTTACTCACCTATGAAAAAATACCTATTGGGAGCATTAGCTTTTTGGCTAAGTTTTTCTGCTGTTGAGGCACAGCAAGTAGCAGAGCTCACCATGAAAGAGGCATTGGAATATGCCCTCGAAAACAATCCGACTACCAAAAATGCCAGATTGGAGCTATTGATCTCCAAAGCTACAGTAAAGGAAACTACCGCTCAGGGGCTTCCTCAGGTGACGGGTTCTTACAACCTGGACTACAATCCCAAAATTCCGGTTGTATTCCTACCCAACCAACCACCATTTGGAGACCCTACCAATCCCAGTGATGTATTGCCTGCTAGATTTGGAGTGAGCTATTCTTCGGGATTAGGAGTGAATGTGACACAAATGATATTCGACGGATCTTTTTTTGTGGGTTTGAGAGCGGCTAAAACGCTACAGGAGCTCACCGGCAAAGACCTTCAAAAGGCTGAAAATGATGTGGTCGAAAATGTTAAAAAGGCCTATTTCGGTGTATTGGTCAATCAGGAGCGCATTCGCCTCGCCGTGGCTAATATGTCGAGAATAGATACTTTGCTCAAAGAGACCAAGGCCCTAAATGAGGCTGGATTTGCTGAAAAAATTGATGTTTCCAGGATTCAGGTGCAGCGTAACAACATTTACACTCAAGTGCAACGAAGCCAAACTGCCCTAGAGATTAGCAAGCAGATCCTGAAGGTACAGATGGGAATGCCTCTGGAATACGATTTGGTTTTATCAGAGACTCTCAAAGAATTGAATACTGAAGAGGATTTGTCAAAACTGCTTGTAGAAGAAGGTGCTGAGCGAATTGAGATTCAGCAGATATCCACACAATTGGAACTTACCGGACTGGATCTCAAAAACAATCATGCCCAGTATATGCCAAAGATCAACTTAGTAGGCAATGCCCGTAGAAGCGGTGCAGGGAATGAGTGGGGAACAGTATTCAGCAGTGACAATTGGTTTGGTAGCTCTCTTATCGGAGTCAGCATGAGTGTTCCGATTTTCGATGGATTTGCCAAAGCTGCCCGAATTCAAAAGAACAGAGTTCAGATCAATCAGTTGGAAAATCAGCGAATGTTTCTCAAAGAAAGCTTCAAAAATGAACTCTATACTGCCAAGGCAAACCTAAAAAATGACCTGAGTATCCTAGACGTGCAGAAAGAGAATTTGAAACTCGCTGAGGAAGTCTATCAGATTGCTCGCATCAAATACAACGAAGGTATCGGCTCCAATCTGGAAGTCGTTGAAGCAGATGCCTCATTGATCGAAGCTGAAATTAATTACCTCGGAGCGCTGTACGACGGCCTTATTTCCAAAGTAAACCTTCAAAAAGCCCTGGGTCTATTGAAGACCGATTTGACTAACTAAACCAACAATTTCAAAAAAAACTTTAACCGGAAGGAATCGAATTCAAATCAGTAAAGATGATTTGAGCCAATTCAAGGTTCTGACCGATTTCCAAAAAAGACAATTTCAATCATATGAAACCTATCAAACTTTTACCCCTCCTGGCACTGTCTATTGTTGTGGCTTCTTGTGCTACAGATGGTTTGGATGCCAAAAAAGCTGAGTTGGAAGCTCTAAAATCCCAGCTCTCCGAAATCAATACACAGATCAAAGCTCTTGAAGAGGAGATTACTAAGGAAGATCCGGAGTTTGCTGCGGCAAACAAAAAATCTCTCCTGATCACCACTGCAGCTGCCAAAAAAGGCGAATTCACGCATTACGTGGAAGTGACTGGTTCGGTCCTTTCCAAGAAAAATGTAAGCATCAGTTCGGAGACTGTAGGTAGAATCTTGGATGTACCTGCAATCGAAGGTATGCGAGTGAGCAAGGGGCAGGTATTGGCTACCATTGATGCAGAATCTATTCAACGAAATATCGAGGAATTGGAAAACAATCTTTCTCTAGCCCGAACTGTGTTTGAGAAGCAAGAGAGACTTTGGAAGCAGAAGATCGGTACCGAAATCCAGTATTTGGAAGCTAAGAACCGAAAAGAAGGCTTGGAAAAGAGTTTGGCATCGCTGAAAACCCAATTGTCCAAAGCGGTAGTTAAAGCGCCGTTTAACGGAACTGTGGAAACAGTTCGCGTGCGTTTGGGAGAACTGGTACAGCCGGGCACACCGATGTTTCAATTTGTGGGAGAGAGTGATTTATTTATCGAGGCAGATATCTCCGAAAGCTACGTGGGAGTACTTTCCAAAGGCGATTCTGTGGAGGTTTCATTCCCTTCTATCAATAAGACGATGAAGACCAAGGTTTCGGCCATAGGTTCGATCATCAATCCAAACAACAGAACCTTCAAGGTGGAAGTATTCTTGCCAAATATCCCTGAGGTAAAGCCCAATATGATTTCAGTTTTGAAAATTCAGGACTACAAAAACAAAGAAAGCGTCATTGTGCCTACCCATTTGATTTTGGCTGATAACAGAGGTGACTATTTGTTTACGGTAGAAAATGGCATAGCCAAAAAGAAATACATCAAGCGAGGATACACCTTTGCAGATGAGACAGAAGTTGTAGAAGGCTTGACCGGAACCGAAACCATTGTTGATAAAGGTTTCCGTGAAGTAGGTGATAATTTCAGTGTGAACGTAGCGAAGCTTTAAGCCATGACAGATTTTCAAAAATCCAAAACCATCCGGGAATTTGGCTTGTCCAGCTTTAGTGTGGACAATTCTACGTCGGTGGTGATTTTGACGCTCATCATTACTGTATTGGGTCTTGGTGCCTACCGGACCATGCCCAAGGAGAGTTTTCCTGAGATCGTCATACCTACCGTGTATGTAGGGACACCTTATCCAGGCAACTCACCTGTTGATATGGAAAACCTGATCACGCGCCCTATTGAAAAAGAACTCAAAGGCCTGAACAATGTAAAGGATATCAAATCCACTTCTGTGCAGGATTTCTCATCCATCGTGATTGAGTTTACTCCAGGAGTAGAGATTTCTAAGGCTATTCAGGATGTAAAAGATGCGGTAGACAAATCCAAAAGCGAACTGCCATCTGATTTGGATCAGGAGCCTAATGTACTGGAAGTCAATACTTCTGATTTTCCAATCATGAACGTAAACATCTCCGGTCCGTATTCCGAGCAGGAGTTGAAGAAATTTGGTGAATACTTAGAAGATGCGATCGAGAAACTGCCGGAAATCTCCAAAGCAGACTTGGCAGGTACCGTAGAGCGTGAGATCCAAATCAATGTGGACCCTTATAAAATGGAGGCAGTAGGAGTGAGTTTTGGAGATATCTCCGGAGCCATCCAATCTGAAAACCTGACTATTTCAGGGGGTAATATCAAAAGTGGTGATTTTGAGCGGACTGTTCGCGTGGATGGTGAGTTTTCCGATCCAAATGACCTGCTCAATATCATTGTAAAAACAGATCAGCAGAAAATCGTCTACCTCCGAGATGTTGCGCAAATCAAAGACACCTTTAAAGACAGAACTTCCTATGCCAGAAATAAGAATCTCCCTGTAGTCACCATCAATGTGACCAAGCGGAGTGGGGAAAACCTGTTGGATGCTGCGGATAAAATCAAAACCATCATTGAGACCACTAAGTCTAACCGTTTTCCGAAGGACTTGGAAATTACGATTACCAATGATCAAAGTAAGCAAACCCGCACACAAGTAGCCGATTTGGAAAACTCCATCATTTTCGGAATTATCCTGGTAGTCTTGGTTTTGATGTTTTTTATGGGATTCCGAAACGCACTTTTCGTGGGTTCGGCTATTCCTTTGTCCATGTTTATTTCCTTCTTGATTCTTAATTCATTTGGGATTACCCTCAACCTGATGGTGTTGTTCTCCTTGATCCTAGCCTTAGGTATGTTGGTGGACAATGGGATTGTGGTGGTGGAAAATATCTACCGACTCATGCAGGAAGGTAAGCCTGCGATGCAAGCGGCCAAGGAAGGTGTGGGTGAAGTAGCATGGCCAATTATTACCTCTACTGCGACTACCCTGGCCGCATTTCTCCCGCTCGCGTTTTGGGATGATGTGGTAGGGGAATTTATGAAGTACCTGCCTATCACGCTGATCATAGTACTCTCATCTTCGCTTTTTGTAGCATTGGTCATCAATCCCGTGATGACTTCCATGTTTATGAAAATTGAAGACATGAATCAGGATAAGCCAAAGCAAAAATCACTTTTGGTGTCAGGTATATTCTTGGTTCTTGCAGTAATTTTCTATTTAGTGGGATGGAATTCAATGGGTTCAATTTCCATTGTAGCTTCTGTATTGACGGTCTTCAATATCTACTTCCTTAGAGGTGCGATCAGATGGTTTCAGGTGGTTTTCTTGGTTAAATTGGAAAATGCATATGAATCCACACTCAAATTTGCTTTAAATGGCAAAAACCCATATTTCATCTTTGGTGGCACTTTTATGCTCCTGGTTTTTTCATTGGTATTACTAGGCATTAGAGCTCCAAAAGTTCTCTTTTTCCCTGATAACCAGCCTCAGTTAGTGAATGTGTTTGTGGAATTTCCAATCGGGACAAGCATCGAGGCAACCAATACCTTTGTAGATGGGATGGAAGATGAAATGATCGAAGTCCTCGAACCTTACGGAGGTATTATTGAATCTGTGATCACTCAGGTAGGTCAAGGAACGGGAGATCCTACGGAAGGTCCAAGCACCCAAGCAACACCTCATAAGGCCAAAATCACCATTGGATTTGTGGATTACATGTTTCGTCAAGGGATTGATACCAATGATGCCATGCAGGCTATTCGCGATTTGGTGGTCAAGTATCCCGGGGTATTGATTACTGTAAACAAACAAAGGAACGGTCCTCCTGTAGGAAATCCTGTAAACATTGAGTTTGTGGGCGAGAACTACGAGCAACTGATTGCTTTTGTGGAAGAAACAAAAAGCTACCTAGAGTCAAACAATATTCAAGGTATCGAAGAATTGAAGACGGATCTTTCCTTGGGAAGTCCTGAAGTGGTGGTCCATATTGACAGAGAAAAAGCCAGAAGGTTTGGTCTTTCCACCTCAACCATCGCAACGGAGCTTCGCACCTCTCTCTTTGGGTTGGAGATTTCCAAATACAAGGAAGGGGAAGAAGATTATCCTATCCAACTTCGATTGGATGAAAATTCCAGGTACGATATCAATACCTTGGTCAACAAGAAAATTGGATTTAGAGACAAATTCGGTGATAAACGAGAAGTGCCGATCTCCGCGGTGGCAGATATCCAATATGGTTCTACTTATGGATCAGTAAAGAGAAAAGACTTGGAGAAAGCAGTAAGTATGTACTCCAACGTGCTGGATGGATATAATGCCACGGAGATCAACAATCAGATCAAAGATCTGATGGCTAACTATGAAGTCCCTGAGGGAATCACTGTCAAATACACCGGAGAACAAGAAGAGCAGGCTAAATCTCAGGCCTTCCTACTCAGAGCTTTGGGGATAGCAGTATCGCTTATCTTCTTGATCATTGTGGCCCAATTTAACTCCGTGATCAGTCCTTTCATCATCATGACTTCCGTGCTGTTCAGTACGATTGGGGTGTTCCTAGGATTGGTGATTTTCAACATGGACTTTGTGGTCATCATGACCGGTATCGGAATTATTTCACTTGCTGGCGTGGTGGTGAATAATGCAATTGTATTGATTGATTACACGGATTTGGTTCGAACCAGAAAACGAGAAGAAAAAGGCATCAAGCCAGGAGAATACTTAGAGTTTCACGATCTGCTGGGTAGTATTATCGAAGCTGGAAAAACCCGTCTTCGCCCGGTGTTGCTTACGGCAATTACTACAGTACTCGGATTGATTCCATTGGCGATCGGGATGAATATCAATTTTAGCACCTTACTAAGTGAGTTTGATCCGCAGTTCTATGTGGGCGGAGATAATGCAGCTTTTTGGGGGCCTATGGCTTGGACAGTAATATTTGGGCTAACCTTTGCTACGCTCATCACGTTAGTGATCGTACCAGTCATGTATTTGTTGGCAGATAAGCTCAACATGAGACTTCGTAAGCTCAAAGCATGATTGATTAAGGTTGGTGGTTTTTTTTGACGAAACCTCCGGGACAATGTTCCGGGGGTTTTTCCTTTTTTCAGGGATAAGCCATTCCCTTTTCATAAATTTGCCTTCCCAAAAAACTTTGTGAGATGCAGGAATTGAAATGGTTTGTGATGTATACCGCGTCGCGTTCGGAAAAGAAAGTTGCCGAGCGATTGAAGGAACGTGGATTGGATGTTTACTTACCGATTGTTGAGGAATTAAGACAATGGTCGGATCGAAAAAAGAAAGTACAGCGTCCACTTTTTAATGGTTATGTATTTGTCAAAACTCATCGAAACCAACTTTGGGAGTGTCTGCAGGTACCCGGAGCCGTCAAATTTGTCCATTTCTCAGGTCAACATGCCACGGTTCGCGACGAAGAAATCGAGACCATTCAACGTGTGGTAACTACCGGTGTTGCCATTGAAACCGATGGATCGGAAATCGAACCTGGAGAAAAAGTAAAAGTAATGGGTGGCCCTCTTCAGGATATGGAAGGGGAGTGTATCGAAAAGGGTAACAAGGATTATTTCTTGATCCGAATACCGGGGATATACCAAAATATGCTGATTTCTATTCCGAGGAAATTCCTCCAAGTCATCTAAAAATTCAATGTCGGTAGCAAGAGGGCTATTCGGTAGATTTCGGGATGAAATATCGTCTAAATACGATTTGTGCCTGAAAAAGATGGTCTCCGAATCTGTTGGAACCCACGTTTCCATCCAAGTTGTCGGTGAATGTCCAAAGCATGGTACCCTCGCCGGCCAGGTCGGAGTAAGGGCCGATTTTTAAGCTTAGTCCGGCTCTGACAGGCACATAACCCGTAGTGATGTTTTGCTTTTTAGGCTCTTCTTCCGGACTGAACGATTTGGTTTGTTTAGTTACAGCATGTAGTACTCCAAGCCCAACCCCACCATATAAATTCACTTTTGACCGATGCATGTGGTTGGAAAACGGAATCAGATAAAAGCTCGGGAGGATGTCAAAATAATAAGCAGGACCTTTCGCAGTAAAGGAAGCGTTTGAAAAGTACCATTTGTCTCTGATAGCGATGGGTGGATTGCCACCGCTACTGATCCATTGCACTCCTCCTGTGGTCCTTAATTCCATTAGTGAGTTTAGTTTTCTGGTCAAGGCAAGGGAAAAAGTAGGCTTAACCGAAAAATTGTAATCCCTGTATTGGCCTCCATTATCGAGGTAACCAAAAGATGGTCCCATACCCAAAGTGACAACATTATCTCTGGACACTCTCTCCTTGTAAAAATTTTGGGCAGTTGAATCCAACCCAAATGTCAACAGCAAAAACATAAAAAGAAGAGTGAAAATTGATTTCATGGATTTTTCGTTGAGTTGTATTTTCATTTGACAACAAACATGCCATGGACCTGAATGGGTCTGTAGAATTTCAAAAATCAAGCCCCTTCAAAAGCGGCCTGAATGTCAGATTCAGTTTTTCTCAGTTTTAGTCTACAAAATTTGACCAGTTCGGCTGCTTCTTTGACTAAGTCAGAAAGTTCATCCACTGATTTATTGCCTTCTTCGAGCTGGGACAGAATTGTCTCTAGGCGCAACATGGCTTGGGAATAGGTCATTTCGCTCATTTCTTTTCGATTTTTGTAAGTGTGCTGCTGAGTTTTTGATCCGAAGTATACGTGATGAGTTCGTCTCCTACTTTCAAGTCGATCAAATGGATAGGTTTTCCTTGACTTTCTGTTCGGCTATACCCCTTTAGTAATAGTCCTTGGGGATCAAGTTGCTTAATGACTACTTCCAAGTGCAGGAGCTTGTCTTCTTCCTTTTTAATAGACCGACCAAATGCTTTGGAAAGATTTTTTTCAAGATTTTCCAATTGAAACAAGGCGTATCGGCTGATGGATTTGGAAGACTGCTCGATCCGTTTGAAATACGTGTTTACTTTTTCATTTTCCAAGTAAATTTTTTGCGTAGCCAAGGATCGAACTCTAATCGCGAGCTGTTGGATTTTTTGGTCCTCTTCTCTCAGTCTGCTTCGTGTGGCTCGATCTATCCGCTGTAGCGCTAAGCCAAGATTTTCTTCAAATTCCCGGAATCCACTCAAGAGAAATTCAGCTACAGCAGTAGGTGTTTTTAGCCGGGTATGGGCGACAAGGTCTGCAATCGTCTCGTCTCGCTCATGACCGATGCCGGTAAAGATGGGAAGTGGAAATTTAGCGATCTGTGCAGCCAATCGGTAATCGTCAAAACAATCCAAATCCAGCTGTGCACCACCGCCCCGGATGATGACTACTGCATCAAATGAACTTCTGGTATTTTCTGATTTTACACTTTCTAAAGCAGCAATTAGACTGTTTACCGCTTCGTTTCCCTGCATCAGGGAGTTGAAAAGGCGGTGATAGACCCTGTAGCCGTAGGGATTGTTTTCGAGTTGATTGACAAAGTCTCCATAACCAGCCGCAGTGGCACTGGAAATGACCGCAATCCGCTGAATGACTCTAGGCAAGGGAAGTTGGCCATTGAGTCGGATCAACCCTTCACGGGTCAAGCGGTCTATCGTTTCCTGTCTGACTCTCGCTCTTTCACCCAAGGAAAAAGAAGGATCGATGTCCTTTACATTGACACTTAATCCAAAGACGGGGTGGTAACTGACCGACACTTGGGCCAATACTTTCATCCCATTCTTCAGCGAAGTGCCGGTGACGGATTCAAATTTAGCGGCAACTGACCGGTAGGAAAACTGCCAGAGGTTGGAGCGAATTTTTGCAAGCACCTGGTTGCCTTGCTTTTCGACCAATTCAAAATAGACATGTCCCTGAGGCGCCTGTCTGAAATCCGCCAATTCACCCACTACCCAATACACCGGCTGGAGTTCATTTTCCAGCACGAGCTTAATCTGCTCGGTGAGTTGGGAAATGGAGAGCGGATTCATCAGCCTTACTTTAGATAGGCAGACTTGATCTGATTGCTGAGTTCCAAGCTGGCTCGTAGCATTGGGAGTCTCACTTGGTCACTGTTGATTATCCCCTGATGGAAGAGTAGGTTTTTGATTCCTACCGGATTTCCTTCCACATACATGAGCGAGTTGAGGCTTAGCAGCGAAAAGGTAGCGTCAAGTGCTGCCTGTGAATCCCCATGAGTGAGGGTTTTGAAGGTTTGAGGAAATGCGTTGGCTAAAACAGAGATAACTCCACTTCCTCCTATGCTCATCATGGCTTTCGTGAGTAAGTCATCTCCAGAGAGGAGCAGAAAGTCTTTGGGCATCGCAGCTGCGATTTGCATGCATTGCTCCAAGTTGCCACTTGCTTCTTTCATACCGATGATATTGGGATGGTGAGAAAGAGTCAATGTCGTGGCAGCGGTCATGTTGGACATGGTGCGTCCGGGGATATTATATAAAACTACAGGCGCAGGTGATGCGTCAGCCACAGCAGTGTAATGAGCAATGATACCTGCCTGGCTCGGTTTATTATAATAGGGACTTACAGAAAGCACGGCAGCCACTCCATAAAAATCAGTTGATTCGATCTCATCCAATACCGCTTGGGTATTGTTTCCGCCGATACCAAGCATCACAGGTACCCGTCCGTCATTGTATTCCAAGCATGCTTTGAGCACTTGTTTCTTCTCTGCGGAGGTCAAAGTGGCTGATTCACCTGTAGTGCCGAGGACCACCAGGTAATCTACCCCGCCAGAAACAACATGATCGATCAGGCGCTTGAGACTGTCAAAGTCAATGCGGTGATCGTCATGAAAAGGAGTAATCAATGCGACTCCGGTGCCTTTGAATGCGTTCATGGTTTTAGGTTTGTTAGGGCTGCAAAGATACAGTCTTGAATTGGTTTTGACTTCCGTTTATAGAAAAAAACGGGTTTAGTGCGTTTAGGCCTAGTTTTTCTCTAAAAAGACCACGTTTGAGCGGTTAAAAATCCGTTTTGATTTTCACAAAATAAGATGGGGCCTGTCCACAGAACAGACCCCAAATCAATCAAAAGGCAAATAATTAAGAAAAACAAATGACCCCGTGGCTAAACAGCCCAATGCATGCCTCCATGTTTTGTAGGAGAAATGCGCTGCTGGATTTGATTGACCCATTTTTTGGCAATGGCGTATTCATCTGCCAGTTGCTGAACTTCGGATTCATCATAAATAGGAAGGCTTTTGGATCCTTTTTTCGAATCCTTAAAGTGGATGACCAAGTCTAAATACTCCAACTTTTTTCTTTTCTCTTGTCGAGAACTTATTTCTTTGAAATGACTGTCTAGACTTACATGGTCGACCAAATTCAAATCGACAATAGTTTGTACAGGATAATGCCCGTGACGGCAATAGACCAACAGATTTTTTTCGTGATCTAATCCGATAGAATAATGATTACGCCAACTTTGAACCTGATCTAAGTGGATGTTTTTTGTGCGGGTAAATTCATCGAAGTTGGGGATCGAAGGATGATCCTGTTTTGGAGATAGGTATAGATGCACTAAGTAAGGAATGCTAATAAACAGCAATCCTGCAGATGCTATGAGCATCTCAGCGGTTGAGAATTCCATGATTATTTATTGATAGTGAATGAAGAATTGATTTTTCAAAAGGAGAAAATCAACTCACTACCAGGTATAGAAGAAATGGATAAAAGTGGATTTGATATCAAAAAGAGGTACTGAGTCCAGGTAAAGCGGATTCAGACAAAAACACAGGAACGGAACGGTAAAAGGCAGTTTTTCGGCACCTGACTGTGTACTCAAAAATAACCTAGGATCTGCCTCTACCTCTTGAGATTCTGGAAGTATGCCATGATCAACAGTAAAGTGATCCCCTACTTCCAAGGTGGTTTGATGGCTAAACTGTTGCTTGGCATGAGCCTGCGGTGGAAAAAAGATCAGCAACCAGAGACCAAAGACCCACTGGGATAATAAAAGGGCTGATGCAATTTTCTGTTTCACAAGAGCTAGGTACGAAAAATCTTCCTGGAAAGTCAAATTCCACGGGGTTATTTTTAGATCTAGAGGCTAGTTTTCCGAAAATGGCATCCGTTCTTTTTTTGAAGGTTGATTAGCTATTTAACCTGATTAAAAAATTCATGATTTCGAAAAAAAATCATGCTCACTTTTTTAGAGAAATTTCAATCCTCTATCATATCCCACTTTTAATCTTCGCCCCTGTTATGTTCTGAATTTAAGCTAAATTCGAAGCTCATCGATTCAACTTCTTTCTGTGGAACTTCTGATTATTCTGCTCCTTGTGCTTCTAAATGGTGTGTTTGCCATGTCTGAACTTTCCTTGGTGTCTTCCCGGAAGTTCAAACTCGAAAATTTTAAAAAACAAGGGAAATCCGGTGCCAAAGCAGCTTTGGAACTCTCGGAAAACCCGACCAAACTCCTCTCTACCGTTCAGATTGGGATCACCCTGATTGGAGTTATGCTGGGGGTTTACGGTGGGGAGAATCTCACCGACGACCTGGATGCTTTTATCCAGACCATTCCTTTTTTGGCTCCTTATTCTAAAACACTGGCAGTCGGCTTGGTTGTACTGTTGATCACGTATCTCTCCATTGTGTTGGGTGAATTGTTTCCGAAAAGAGTAGGGATGACTTTTCCTGAATCCATCGCGCTGATTGTATCCAAGCCAATGATGATGCTTTCCAGGCTGACCAGTCCCTTTGTTTGGCTGTTGACCGTTTCCAATGACTTTTTACTATGGCTGTTTGGCATCAAGCGAACGTCAGACAGTAAAATATCAGAAGAAGAGCTCAAAGCATTGATCAAGGAAAGTGCGGAAGGTGGTGAGATCATGGACATCGAGCAGGATATAGTGGAGCGGGTTTTTGAATTGGGGGATCGAAGAATCAACACCTTGCTCACGCATCGCAGTGAAATGGTCTTTTTTGATGTCATGGATACAGAGGAGATTGTCAGACAAAAAATCAGCGAAGAAAAGCACTCCGCCTATCCCCTTTGCAAGGATGGTGACTTGGATGATATTGTGGGGATAGTATTGGTCAAGGACTTGTTTGATGCGCGGCTTCAGGAAGGATTTGACCTGAAGAAAATTGCCAAGACTCCACTTTTTCTTAACGAAAGCATGTTTGCCTATCAGGCCTTGGAACTGTTTAAAGCCCAAAGATTACACTATGGATTGGTGATTGATGAGTATGGGGTCACGGTGGGGATTGTAACCATGGACGATGTGGTAGATGCGTTGGTGGGTGATTCTACCGAACTCGATCAAAATGAGTATCAGATCGTACAGCGAGACGAGGATTCGTGGTTGGTAGATGGACAGTATTCGATCATCGATTTTGAAAAATACTTTGATCTGGAGATTTCTTACAAAAACAAAAGCTTTACCACGCTGGCAGGTCTTATCCTTTCCAAAAGCGCCTACATTCCCAATGTAGGAGACTCCGTGACCGTCCAAAACCTGAAGCTCGAGGTCGTAGATAAGGATGGTCAGCGGATTGATAAGGTGTTGGTCAGCCGGGTATAACTAGTTGATTTCCCGATTTAGACTTTCTTTTTCCCTGAGGCAAATTACTTTCAAACTTTATCTCCTATTCATTTCATCTGTAATCTGAAAACTTTTCCAAAGTTCCAAACTTTGGAAAAGCTAGAGTTGGATTTAAGTCTAGAGACTTATATCTAGTTACTTATGTCTTTTCTTACCCATTCACCATTCTCAAAAACTCCTCTTCCGAAATCAGTGGTACTCCCAGCTTTTGCGCTTTTTCCTTTTTACTTGGGCCCATTTCTTCACCTTCGATAATGAAGTCGAGGTTTTTGGAAACGGAGGAAATGTATTGTCCTCCATGGGCTTGCACAAAATCCACGATCTCATCCCGCTTGAAGTTCTGAAGTTTGCCTGAGGCTAGGATACGCTTGCCTGCTAGGGCAGTTCCAAGTTGAGTGGATTCACGCTCTTCAATTTCAAATTTGAGGCCCTGTGCCTTAAGTCGTGCGATGTGTTCGAGATTTTCCGGCTGCGCAAAAAACTCCCGGATGCTATGCACGAGGGTTTCGCCCACTCCGTTGATTTCAAGCAGTTGCTCTGTGGTGGCTTCTTGCAGCTTTTCGATGCTGCCAAAATGCTTGGCCAAAAGCACGGCCGTATTTTCTCCGATGTTTCGAATGCCAATAGCGAAAAGCACTTTTTCAAAAGGCTGCTCTTTGGATTTGAAAATCCCCTCCATCATGTTGGAAATGACGCCTTCTTGGAAGGTGTTGGCTTTGAGTTTTTTGATACGCTCGTTGATTTCATCCGGAAGGGTAAGCTGTAGGTCAAGCAAAATGGTATGGACAGTTCCGTGCTTTTTGCTTGCCTCGAGAATACGGTCAAACTCCACTCGTCTCCCCAAAAAGATCTCCAACACTACCGCTACAGGTACATAATCTTCCACTTTCATCAGGTCCTGATGGGAGTCGAGGTTTTGAAGAAGAAAATCGACCATGCCCACGTTGGCAGGGACTTTTTTCTTCCAAGATCTGATCTGTACCTGAAACGCCCGTAGACGATCGCGAAGCGGAAGGTGGTTGTTTTCTAAAAGAAAATCTTGGATTTGCTTGTAGGAAATGCCTTCTGTGAGGGCAAAAAGCGCTTTTTCCAGTGAAATATAAAGTAAGCCAGAAACCTCTCGCTCGTATTGATCTTGGCTCATTTCCAAGCCTAGAAGTTCTTGCTGCTTGTTGTCAAGGTCATAGATATCGGCATAGCTGCGGATAAATCCCTGATCGATCAGCGCTCGGATTCGCTCGGTACCTAGGGAATCGATATCCATGGCTCTTTTGCTCACAAAGTGCTCGATCCTTCCCAATACCTGAGGAGGACAGCCCACCGCATTGGGGCAGTAGTGCTTGGCTTCACCTTCTTTTCGGACTAGACCTGTACCACATTCTGGACATGTGGTGATGTAGTGAATGGGAGGAGCTCCAGCTTTTCTTCGTACGGGATTGACTGCGGTGATTTTGGGGATGATTTCCCCTCCTTTTTCCACATAGACAAAATCCCTCTCATGGATATCCAGTCGCTCGATTTCATTGGCATTGTGGAGGGAAGCACGCTTCACGGTTGTTCCGGCTAATTGGACGGGGGCAAGGTTAGCTACAGGAGTAATCGCGCCTGTTCGGCCCACCTGATAAGTAATGGAGAGCAATTCGGTCTCTGCACTTTCAGCTTTGTATTTATAAGCGATGGCCCAGCGTGGAGTTTTGGCGGTAAATCCCAGTTCTTCCCGCTGATCGTAATCGTTGATTTTGAGCACCACGCCATCGGTGTCAAGAGGAAGGAGGTATCGCTTTTCTCGCCAATCTTCGATGTAGTCCAATACCTCATCGATGGTGGAAGCTTTCTTGTAGGTCGGGGAGACGTTGAAGCCCCAGCTTTCGATCAGGTGGATCGCTTCATCGTGTTTGGTCACGCCGATATTTTCACCCAGAAGTTGGTAGAAATAGCAGTTGAGTCTTCGCTTGGCCACCACACTGCTGTCCTGCATTTTTAGCGTTCCGGAGGCAGCGTTTCTCGGATTGGCCATGGGCGCTTCTCCTTTGGCTTCCTTCTCCGCGTTGATTTTTTCAAATTCCTTGATAGGTAAAAATATCTCTCCCCGCACTTCAAATTTTGTCGGAACATTTGCTGCCTTGATGCTTAAAGGGATGTTTCGAATGGTTTTTACATTCGCAGTCACGTCATCGCCTTTGGTGCCATCTCCTCGGGTGACCGCACGCACGAGTTGGCCGTTTTCATACACCAGAGAGATCGCGACTCCGTCAAACTTCATTTCGCAGAAATACTCATAGTCCGAACGGCCGAGGCCTTTGACTACCCGCTCGTCAAATGCTCTCAGCTCTTCGATCGTGTAGGTGTTTCCGAGAGAAAGCATGCGGTATTCATGCTCTACGGTCTGAAATTCCTTGGTGATCGTACCACCCACCCGCTGGCTTGGACTGTCGCTTTTGAGCAAATCAGGAAATTCCCTTTCCAGTTTTACCAGCTCTTCCAGCAATCGATCAAACTCAAAATCCGAGATCTCGATTCTACTTTCCTGATAGTAAAGATGGTTGTGATGATTGATCTCTTTGGTCAGTTGGGCGATACGGGCAGCGGCTTCGAGGTGAGTCATGGGTGGTAAAAATTAGGAGGGTAAAGTTAAACGAATGGGAATAGGAATTGAAAATCGGGTGATGGGTTTTTGGGAGATGTCTGTTTCGCGTTGTCGGAGGTTGTCGGGTTGTCTGCTTAGCGTTGTCGGGTTGTCGAGGTTGTCCAGGTTTTCGGGTTATCAAGGTTGTCAGGTTATCAAGTTGTTTGCTTCGCATTATCCAGTTGTCATGTTCTTAAGTGAACAAGAGGCAAAGGTTCGTTGACAACGAGACATCTCCGACAACAGCTTTAGCGGAAAACATGACAACCCGATACCTTGATTATCTTTGCCCCACTATGAGTAAAAAACTGGGATTGGAAGGGAAAATACTGGATGTCGCCTACAAGCAATTTTTGCAGAAAGGCTACCGTCACACGACCATGGATGACATTGCTCTTGATCTGGGAATGAGCAAAAAGACGCTTTATAAGTATTACCCAGGAAAATTGGAATTGCTTTCCGCCTCTTTTCAAGTGCTAAAAACCAAGCTGACTGCCAAAGTAGAGGCGATTCTGGACAATAGGCACCTTTCTTTTCCCCTCAAACTCAAATCATCCCTGACCGTAGTCGCTACGCACCTCGCCCCGATCAATCCCGAACTTTTTGAAGACCTCCGAGAATATGCCCCAGAGATTTGGGAGGCCTTGACCGAATACATCAACGAATCGGCGTACCTGAGATTTGCCAAGCTGATCGAGCAGGGGATAGCTCAAGGATTGGTCAATCCCCGGATCAATGTCAGCCTGATTGTGATGCTGTATGCAGCTGCGATTCAGGCTTTATTGGATCCGAAGTTCTACAGTCAGTTTCCCGAGTCCATCCAAAAGGGATTGAAAATCCCCGCTTCTGACATTTACGACCAAGCGATCAGTATTATCTACAACGGTATATTGACTGAAGAAGCCCGCAACGAATTTATTAACGCCTAGTCCGCCCTTCAGTCGATTTCTCTATCTTTGGCCTCGGTTTTAAAGAACAGAAAGACCTTTCTTCGGTCTTCTGTCTCCCGTCTTCCATCTATTCACTCATGAGTACTAAAAATTTCAAACGATACACCATTACCTCTGCGCTTCCCTATGCCAACGGTCCCCTTCATATTGGACACTTGGCAGGTTGCTATGTGCCGGCAGATATCTACGTGCGCTACCTTCGTTCTCAGGGACGGGATGTAGCCTTTATTTGCGGTTCGGATGAGCACGGGGTAGCCATCACCATCAAAGCCGCCAAAGAAGGTAAAACTCCACAGCAGGTGGTAGACCACTACCATCAGATGATGAAGCACAGCTTTCAGGAATTTGGGATCAGCTTTGACCACTATTCCCGTACCTCGGCACAGATCCATCACGAGACGGCACAGGGATTTTTTACCGACTTGTACCAAAAAGGTGAATTCCTCGAGCAGACTACGGAACAGTATTACGACGAGGAGGCTGGGCAATTTCTAGCCGATCGCTACATCGAAGGCACCTGCCCCAAGTGTGGCAATGAACACGCCTACGGAGATCAGTGCGAAAAGTGTGGCACGGCACTCAGTCCAACAGAACTCATCAATCCCAAGTCTAAACTCAGCGGACGCACCCCGGTCCTGAAGGATACGAAGCATTGGTTTTTGGATCTTGCTAGGTATCAGGATTTCCTGAAAAAGTGGATCCTCGAAGACCATGCCGATGACTGGAAAAACAACGTCCTCGGACAGTGCAGATCCTGGTTGGAGGCTGGAGACGGACTTCAGGCTCGCTCCATGACCCGTGATTTGGAATGGGGAATCCCCGTGCCTTTGAATGATGCGCAAGGCAAAGTGCTCTATGTTTGGTTTGATGCGCCGATCGGATACATTTCTTCTACCAAGGAGTGGGCAGCCGAGAAGGGCATCGACTGGCAGCCGTATTGGAAAGATCAGGACACCAAGCTGGTACACTTCATCGGCAAGGACAATATTGTATTCCACTGCATCATTTTCCCAGCCATTCTGAAAACGCACGGTGGCTACGTACTGCCTGAAAACGTACCCGCCAACGAGTTTTTAAACCTCGAAGGAGACAAAATCTCCACTTCACGCAACTGGGCCGTTTGGCTTCACGAGTACTTGCAGGAGTTTCCGGGCAAGCAGGACGTGCTCCGATACACCCTCACGGCCAATGCGCCTGAGACCAAAGACAACGACTTTACTTGGAAAGATTTCCAAGGCAGAAATAACTCTGAGTTGGTGGCCATCTATGGCAACTTTGTGAACCGAGCTGTGGTGCTGACACAAAAGTTTTTCAATGGCTTCGTGCCTGAAAGAGGTGAATTGCGAGGAATTGATCAGGAAGTATTGAGAGAATTAGAGGCATTTCCTGAGAAAATAGCTGCATCCTTGGAGCGCTACCGATTCCGTGAGGCGCTATCGATCGTGATGGATTTGGCCCGTATGGGCAATAAATACCTGGCAGATACTGAGCCTTGGAAAGAAATCAAAACTGACGAGCCTCGGACCAAAACGATCCTCAACATTGCGCTCAATATCGCTGCAAACCTGGCGATAGTCTCCGAACCTTTCCTTCCTCATACCGCCAAGAAGCTTTTTGATCTCTTTGGAATGGAGGCTGGGAAATGGGCTGAGGCCGGCAACGGCAGTTTAATCCGCGCCAATCGTGCCTTGGGGCAAATGGGCCTACTTTTCGAAAAAATCGAAGACGAAACCGTAGAAAAACAAGTTCAAAAACTCCTTGATGCTAAAAAAATGAATGAAGCTGCCAACGCGCCTGTGACTCCGATGAAGGAATTGATTGCCTATGAGGATTTTGCCAAGCTGGATATGCGCGTCGTGACCGTTCTTGAAGCGGAACGAATGCCTAAATCCAAAAAACTGCTTAAGTTAAAAGTGGATATCGGTCTGGGACATCGCACGGTATTGAGTGGGGTAGCTGAGCACTTTGAACCGGAATTTCTGATCGGGAAGCAAATCGTCATGCTCATCAACCTGGCTCCAAGAAAAATGATGGGGATCGACTCCGAGGGAATGATCCTCATGGCTGAAGACAAGGATGGTAAGTTGAAACTGCTTCAGCCTCATGAAGCCACCTCAAGTGGATCTACCATTTCTTAAGTAATCTCCTTGTTCCAAAAACTGACTGATTTCCACGGTCAGTTTTTTTTTATCCTCACATTTTCGGAAAATGCGGCCGGATTTGAAATCACCCTATCAGGCCATCATTATAACCTGACGATCTGCCAGATCCATGCATGAGAAATGAAAAACCTGCGTACCCAGCGAATAGTATTAGCGATAGCCGGAATCCTGATGATTCTCTGTGCAGGTCTTTATTTTTACAATTACCTCAGACAAACAGAACTCAGTAAGCGGCTACTACGGATAGAGCTGAAAATCAATGAACTGGATCGAGTGTATAAAAATTACCTCACCTCTGTTCTCGAAAAAAGGAGGTTTCAGTTTAATCCTAATAAATCCTACCTAGACCGCTTCATCGAGTTTGATTCCAATTCCAAGGAGCTCCTGGATGCCTTTTATGAAGATGGCCTCGCAATAGACGGGTTTGAGATCAATTTCAATTTGCTAAAGGAGAAAATTAATGAACGCTCCGAAAAAATGATGGAGCAGGTTACCTATTTCAGGGAGTTTGGGATGGAGCAGGCGCGGGAAAAAATCATGGATGAAGAGTCGGAGGTTTTGGCCTTGTCACATGAGGTAGAAGGTGCATTTTTTAGACTAGAACAATCACTAAGGGGTGAAAAGGATCGATTGGTTGCTGTAAATGAATCCCTTATTCGGGTAAATTATTTCGGGTTTCTAGCCTTGATCTTGGTAGCAGTAGGATTGATTTTGGGGGTATACTTTCTTTCACAGAAAGCTTTTTCATTTGAGCTGGAAAAAGAAATCCAAATTCAGAAGTTGAAGTCGCTGCGTCAGGATATGCTTGACTTTAGCTCCACCTTTGAGTCCTCAGCTATAGGAATGGGACTTTTGGATACGTATGGCAACTGGATCAAGGTAAATCGAAGCCTTTGTACCATGCTAGGTTACACTCAAGAGGAATTACTCACACTTTCCTTTCAAAAAATCACTCATCCCGATGATCTGTTTGAAGACCTGGACAAGGCTAAAAAGCTTTTCAACCGAGAAATAGAATCCTACAATTTAGAAAAAAGGTACCTCACCAAGTCTGGAAAGATCATTTGGGTTAATCTGATCGCCTCGGCGGTCTGGGACGATCAGGGACAGTTTAAGCACTTTATTGCCCAAATGGAGGAAATATCCCTGAGAAAGAAGTTTCTCGATGAGCTCCAAGAGCAGAAAAATCGCCTGGCCAATGTGCTAGAAGGTACCGAAGTAGGGACTTGGGAGTGGAATGTGCAGACCGGAGAAACCCTCTACAATGAAAAGTGGGCGGAGATTCTGGGATATGATTTAGAGGATCTTGAGCCTCTTTCACAGGAGACTTGGCTGCATTTTGCTCATCCGGATGATATCGCCCTTTCCAATAAGAAGATCCAAGAGTGCTTTTCCAAAAAGTCCGATTTCTACGAATGTGAATATCGGATGCGGCATAGAGATGGGCACTGGGTATGGATTCTTGATCGGGGGAAAGTCATGCGGTGGATGCCTGACGGAAAGCCAGAAGTGATGTTTGGTACCCATTCGGATATATCCAGATTCAAAGAATTGGAATTTAGTCTGATGTCCAAAAACGCCTTTGCCTCAGCTGTATTGGATACCATCGACGTGGGTATTGTCGCTTGTGATGCAAATGGAACTTTAGATCTATTCAACAAGGCCACACTGGAATTCCACGGGTTGGATTCACGTGATATTCCTCAGGAAGAGTGGCCAGACTATTATCAGCTGTATCACACGGATGGAGTAACTCTGCTTAAAAAGGAGGAAGTTCCCCTCTACCGAGCTTGGATGGGTGAGGAGATTGAAGACGTAGAATTGTGCATCAGACATACCTCCGGCACCACACGGATAGTATGCTGCAGTGGAGGCCCGGTATATGGTGAAAATGGAAGTTTCCTCGGGGCTGTCGTTGCCATGAGAAATATTTCATCTCCTCAGAAAGACTGAGCCGATTTTAACAGACTCTTTTATATCCCGAAAAGGCAAGGGTTTTTGAAAAACAAAACCTTCTTAATTCAATTCGAAAGGAACTTTTATCAAGATGGATTAACTTATCTGATCAAGTTTTGGCTTTCTATGCCTTTTTTACATTTCCCAATTTCCTTTTTCTATGCAGCTTACCCCTGAAAATATTTTATTGGTCAGTTCTGTTTTGCTGATTCTGAGTATCATCGCTAGCAAGACAGCAGGAAGAGCAGGGATCCCAGTTTTGCTCCTGTTTTTGGGGGTTGGGATGCTGGCAGGTTCGGATGGCTTTGGAAAGATTGCCTTTGATAATCCTGCCGCAGCTCAGTTTTTGGGTGTGATTGCCCTGACTTACATCTTGTTTTCCGGTGGCCTGGATACCAAATGGGAATCCATCAAACCGGTCATGGGACCGGGAATGGTGCTTTCGACCCTGGGAGTATTGTTGACGGCCGTGTCTGTGGGACTGTTTGCTACATGGGTTGGGGATTTTTCATGGAAGGAAGGACTTCTCCTTGGGGCAATCGTGTCCTCAACAGATGCTGCAGCGGTCTTTTCCATTTTGCGAAACAAGAGCATCGGCCTAAAAGGAAACTTGAGGCCCCTTCTGGAGTTGGAGTCGGGAAGCAACGATCCAATGGCTTTTTTCCTTACCATCGGACTCACTTCCTGGCTGAGTTTGGAAGGATTTTCACCAATCGATCTGGTTCCCATGTTTTTAAAACAAATGATTTTGGGAGCTGCTGTAGGTTATGGTTTAGCCAAAGGTTGCGTTTTTTTGGTCAACCGAATCAATTTGGAATACGAAGGACTTTACCCTGTATTGATGCTTGGATTGGTCCTCATGATTTACACTGTTACCGACCGTATTGGAGGTAATGGCTTTTTAGCGGTGTATTTAGCTGGAATCACGATGAACCAATCCAGAATCCTCCATTATAAAAGCTATATCCGGTTTTTTGATGGGATTGCCTGGTTGATGCAGATCTTGATGTTCCTCACCTTGGGGCTTTTAGTCTTTCCTTCCCAGGTTGTGCCTGTGATCGGGATTGGATTTTTGATTTCGCTGTTTTTGATTTTTGTGGCGCGACCCTTGGGAGTTTGGGTTTCGCTGCTGTTTTTCAGGTTTAAAACACGGGAAAAGCTTTTCATCAGTTGGGTGGGATTGCGTGGTGCGGTACCAATTGTATTTGCCACGTTTCCTTTGATCGCAGGATTGGAAAAAAGCAACCTCATTTTCAACATCGTCTTTTTTATCGTCATTGCTTCAGTTTCTCTTCAGGCAACGACGCTGGCTAAAGTTGCTAAATGGCTCCACTTGGCTGTTCCTGAAGGGTTGAAAAGAAAAAGTCTCCTCGATATTGAGCTTTCTGATGGGTTCAAAAATGCCCTTTTGGAGATCGAGCTGCCGCAGGATGCCGGGGTAAATGGCAAAAAAATTCTTGACCTTAATTTTCCAAAGACTTCCCTAATTGTCTTGGTCAATCGTGGCAATAAATACATCACCCCGACCGGTGCCACAGAGCTACTTTCTGGGGATAAGCTCATGGTGATGACCAATTCTGAAACTGAAGAACAGAAAATTAAGGATATTTTAAAGTGATTTCAATTATACGGGTTCAATAAAATATCGATTATTTTAATTTTTATGTAATAATTAGGCTTTATTGGTTAAAATTTGATTAATTATTATTCATTTTTTTGATAATACTTGATTTTTGAGTTTCTTTTTTAACTTACTTACGATTTAGCCATTAGCCTATGAAGACAGAGGGATATTCCAGTCAGGAACATTACGATGAGATGTTCACCAAAGAAGGTGAAATCAGGCCTCATTACCGGGAGTTTTACCAATTCTTGGAAAAGACTTCTTCCAAAAAAATGCATCAGCTCCAGTTTTCAGCCAATAAGACCCAAAAGGCAATGGGGATGACGTTTAATGTCTACCACGATAATCAGGGCTTGGAGAAAATACTGCATCTGGATATTATCCCACGGATTATTCCCAACTCCGAATGGAAAAAGCTGGAAGCCGGGCTAAAGCAGCGAGTCCATGCACTCAATCTTTTCCTGCAGGACGTTTACAACGATCAGAAGATTCTCAAAGACAAGGTCGTTCCGGCCGAATTGATCTTAGGTTCCAAAGACTACCTTCAGCCCTGCGTTGGGCTTACTCCTCCCAAGGGAATCTGGTGCCACATCACAGGCACCGATCTGGTCAGGGACAAGGATGGGGAATATTACATTTTGGAGGATAATCTCCGGTGTCCATCAGGCGTGAGTTATATGCTGGAAAGCCGCGAAATCATCAAGCGCGCCTATCCTCAGCTGTTCAATGACAAGGGCGTGATGCCGGTTTCGGATTATCCCGCCAAGCTGCTCAAAATGCTTCAATTTCTTTCCAATAAAGCCAAACCGGTAGTGGGCGTCTTGACTCCAGGGATTTATAATTCAGCTTATTTTGAACATTCTTACCTCGCCCTACAGATGGGAGTCGAGCTAGTCAATGGTGTGGATTTGCTGGTAAAAGACAAAAAAGTCTACATGCAGACCACCAAAGGTTTGGCTCAGATCGATGTGATCTATCGGAGAATTGATGACTCATTTTTAGATCCGCTCACCTTCAATCCTCAATCCATGCTGGGCGTGCCGGGAATATTTGAAGCCTATAAGGCAGGTAATATTGCTTTTGCCAATGCCCCAGGAACTGGGGTTGCTGATGATAAGGCTGTCTACGCCTATGTGCCTCGGATTATCAAATACTACCTTGGAGAAGATCCCATCCTGAATAATGTGCCTACTTACCTCTGTCGGGAAGAAAAGGATCTGGCTTTCGTGCTGGAGCATATTGATCAGCTTGTGGTTAAAGAAACCAATGCAGCGGGTGGCTATGGAATGCTGATCGGGCCAAAATCAACCAAGGAAGAACATGATCGATTCAGGCAACTGATCAAGGCTAACCCAGATAATTACATCGCCCAGCCTACCCTTTCCCTATCTACAGTTCCTTGCCTGACGGATGACGGTATTGCGGGAAGACATGTCGATCTGAGGCCTTACATTTTATATGGACAAGAAATCGAAGTAATCCCCGGAGCGCTCACGCGAGTTGCGCTCAAGGAAGGCTCCCTGGTAGTCAATAGTTCCCAAGGTGGTGGCAGCAAGGATACATGGGTGTTGTACAATTAATTTGATCGATTATGCTTAGTAGAGTAGCAAACCATATTTACTGGCTCGGAAGATATCTGGAAAGAGCCGAAAACTACGCCCGATTCATTGATGTGAATTTTAACCTGATGCAGGATCTGCCTGTAGACCTGAAGGAGCAATGGCAGCCGCTAGTGGCGGCCACAGGTGATTTGGATCTTTACCTCAAGAAGTACGAAGGCTATGAGCGGCATCAGGTAATGTATTTTCTCGCATTCGATCTGGATAATCCCAACTGTATGCTTTCAGCGGTGAATCGCGCGCGAGAAAACGCACGCATTATCCGGGAAAATCTGAGTAAGGAAACTTGGGAAAAAGTCAACGAACTCTACTACATGCTGCAAAACGGACTGGAGAAAAAGGTCTGGAAAAAGGAGGATCCAAGGCAGTTTTTTGAAAACGTAAAAAATCAAATCCTGCTGATCTATGGTCTTGCTGATGCTACGGTTGCGAGAACCGAAGGCTGGTATTTCCGACAGCTAGGGCAACTGCTCGAGCGAGCCGATAAGACCTCCCGAATCCTGGATGTCAAGTATCACATCCTCTTACCATCTCCGATTGAGGTTGGTTCACCCTTGGATTTTCTCCATTGGATGGCCTTGCTCAAGTCCGTCACTGGCTTCAATACCTACCGCAGGCTTTATGGGAACATTGATCCCTCGGGAGTGGTGGAGTTTTTGGTGCTAAACAAATATTTTCCCCGGTCCATCTATTATTGCCTCAAGGAGGCCGAGCGCTGTCTCCATAATATTTCTGGCCATGCTACAGATGGATTTAAAAATTCTGCAGAAAAAGCGATTGGAGAAATGCGTTCCCGCTTAGAATATTCAGACGTCGATGATATAATTTCTGTAGGCCTTCATGAATATTTGGATGCACTTCAACTAAAAATCAACCATATTTCCGATCTGATTGATTCCAATTATTTCCGTCTCAAAGACAACTTCATTTCCTAACTCCTGACTACGATCGCATGACCTTTTGCCTGGGAATAAAAACCAAACAAGGAATCGTGGGGCTGTCTGACACCCGGATTACCTCCGGTAACGAGACGACTTCCTCCAAAAAAGTGTATACCGTCAACCGGAATAAGCATTCCTTTTTTATCATGACCTCGGGCTTGAGATCCGTCAGAGATAAAGCCATTACCTATTTTTCAGAGGTAATTGCCCGACAGGATGATTCATTTACGAAGCTTTATCAGGCGGTCAATGAGTTTGGAAATCAAGTCAAAGTCGTAGCAAAAGAAGATAAGAGCTACTTGGAGGAGGCAGGATTTAATTTTAACCTATTTTCCATCATTGGCGGACAGCTGGAGGACGATGTGGAGCCAAAGCTCTACCTGCTCTATCCTCAGGGCAATTGGATCGAAATCAGAAAAGGAACACCCTTTGTCATTATTGGCAATACCGGTTTTGGTCATCCTGTTCTGAAACGCTCCTTGCATTATGACGATTCTCTTGAGTATGCCTTGAAATGTGCCTTTTTGGCTTTTGATGCGACCCGCATCTCAGCCAACGATGTGGACTTCCCCATAGACACTGTGGTGCTCAAGAATGGGGAATATTTCACCCAAGAGCGGAGATTTGAGCAAAAGGAGCTGGAGCATGTTTCTGCTTTTTGGAACAATAGGCTTAAAAATGCTATTGAAGAACTACCCTCCGAAGTGCTCAACAATGCCTTTGAGAAATTGGAATTATCGGATAAAGGATTCTAAAAATGCTGATTCAGGTTTGGCATCATACTCTATATTCCTATGATCAGGTAGTTCTGCTTGGTATCCACAAGCTGTATTTGATTCCCCAGTACCGTCCTTATTTCAGGATAGAGCATCAGAAATTTCAGATAAATCCAAAGACAGAAGGGGAAAATTTCAGGCAAGATCTAGCTGGAAACTGGTACAAGCAATGCTGGTTTACCCAAAAGACTGACCATCTTGAAATCACAGGTGAGTGGATTTTCAAGCTGCAAAGCTTCAATCCATTTGGCTTCATTTTGGACAAATCTTTCGAAGAAAGCGGCTGGTCAAATCCTATGTTTCAGTTTAGTTACGAAGAGAGGACTGCATTTTTGATTCCTTTTTTGCAGGAAAAAGAAGAAACCTACTTCATGGATTTTTTAACTCAGGTTAGGAAGGAATCCTCAGGTTTGGTTGACTTTATTGTCAGGCTTACCCGGATGATTTATCAAGAATGGAAGCACGAAATCCGTCATGAAGAAAATATTTGGGATTCTACCTACACTTTTGAGCAAAAGAAAGGTTCCTGCCGTGATCTTGCCTTGATGGAGATGGATATGCTGCGCGAGATTGGATTGGCTACCAGATTTGTTTCAGGCTATGCATTCAATCCCGATCTGGAAGATGGACACGAACTTCACGCTTGGCTGGAAGTTTTTTTGCCTGGTGCAGGTTGGGTAGGAGTAGATCCGAGTTTGGGATTGTTTACAGATCAAAGCTACATTCCTCTTGCTTCTCATCCAGATCCCAAGCGGACACTTCCCGTGCAGGGATCCTACATCGGTAGTGCTACTTCCCGATTGGTCACTCGGGTAGATGTGAAACTTTTACACAAATAAGCCTAAGTTTAGTTGGCGGCAACTGCCTTTTTTGGCATTTCAAAAAGAGAGTTTTCCAGTTTTTCATTGATCAAAAAAACATCAGAAAAGCTTGCCTGATAGCGTATTCGCTTGCTTGAATCATTTTCGATCTGATATCCTGTAATCACCCTTGGAAATACCAAGCCGCCAGCATCTCGGTAGTCTTGGTAAGACAACGCTTCTTGTACCTGATTGCCTTTGTCAAAGAAGGTGACGGCATAAAGCACCCATGCCAATCGACCTGTCTCAGGATCTTTTAAGAGTACATATCGATCAGATGGGCCAGGGTGAGTGCCTGGCTTTAGGGTGGCTTCGAAAGCTTCGAAAGACGTTCCGTTGAACGTTTGATTTTCTATTTTTTTGACTTGGGTGGACGTGTCAGTCAGGATATATGGCAGACTCAGAAAAGTGGAATAAAGTCTGTGATAAAACCTTACCGATTGGCCAGGAAAAGCTTGCCTGTTTGGGCTTACCCATACTTTTTCGCCATCATTACCAGCTTGAAAAAGATCCGCATCTATTCTGGTTTTCCCATCGGTAAGGCTGATGTAGTGGTTTTCCCATTCCAGGGTGGTCTCGTGTACCATGGCGAATGAAAATGATTCAGCAGCTACCCATTTGGTCCAGTCTCCATGTGCGTCCAGTAACTTTTTAAACTCTTCCGGCTGATTGAGTCTTGGGTCGGGAGTGGTGTTTTTTTCCTCGCAAGACGCCAATAAAAACAGGGATATGATCAGGAAACTTAACTTTCGAAAGGGCATATGCAGGCTTTTTTTTGGAAAGATACCAATTCAACTTAAAATTAGACAAGTCAGGTTTTTCAAGTTTAGCCTGATTATTCGTGTAATTTTTTTGTTCCAAGGGGATTTTTAATTCAAGGGGAAAATCGAGTCAACCATGTTTTTCAATCTTGAATATGTATTTAGATTTCAAAAAACTACATTTTGTAATTTTGAAATTTAAATTGAAAATAATTGGATAATTTTTACAATAAATTGATTTGAACTTTTGTTGAGAAAAGTTTAATTGAATCCGTGAAATTTTTGAATCTAAATGAGTGAAATACCAAATAGCAATCTTACAAACATTCAATACTTGGAGAGTACTGAGGAAGGTTTTATTCTTCCACCCGATTTTTTAGGTAAACTTAAGGTGGCATTATGGTCTGTTTTGACTTATGAATATTGTCAACAGGCGGCCTTTGTCTTAGTAGATGGCAAGCAGAGGACCCTCATTTCAAAAGTTTCTTTCGATGAGTCTAGTCGAAAAGGCAAAGGGATAGATCCTCCAAAAGGAGACCTTTTTCAGGAGATTCCCCTAAATTTTTTGGTACTTGGCAAAACTGTGGGGCTTCAATTGACCGGATTAAGTCAGTCTTTAGACCGGAAAAATATGAAGCGAATCCAGCGGCTCTTTGGAAATCTGGAATCCGCACTTTTCGCCGATACACCTTCAATTCATTTCGAAGAACGTAACAAGGGAAGCCAAACTGAATCTGAAGCGAAGTACCAGACACTCCTCCAAAACATGCTTAATGCAGTGGTTTACCATGACCGATCTGGAAAGATTACCTACGCCAATCCTGCTGCAGAGCGTATTTTAGGGTTGACTCATGAACAGATTTTTGGTAAAACTTCCATGGATCCTGATTGGAAAGCAGTTTATGAAAACGGGCGAGAATTTCATGGGCAAGACCATCCTGCCATGCAAGTGTTACGGACAGGAAAGCCGGTGAACAATGTGGTGATGGGGATTCAGCCTGGAAAGGCTAAAAAAATAACCTGGATCCTCATCAATGCGATACCGGAGATTTCAGAGAATTCAGCTGAAGTCTCGCAGGTGCTGGTGACTTTTAGCGACATCACTCAAATTAAGGCTATTGAAAGGAAAATCGAAGAAAAGGCCGCCGTGCTTAGATCCATCATTGAAAGCTCTACGGAGTCTATTTGGGCCGTCAATGTCCAGCTCAAACTGAGGTATGCTAATACCAAGTTTGTGAAGTTTTGTCAGAATTCAACCGGGAAAACCATAAGCATTGGGGATCCTATTTTAGACTTTGTACAAGAAGACAAGAGGGATTTTTGGCGAGAAAATTATCAGAAAGTTTTTGAAGGTGAGTTCCTTGAAATCAATGACTGCTACCAGACCAAAAAAGGGATTGAACATTACAGGGTAAATATAAACCCAGTCTATTCCTCAGGTAAAATTATTGGAGCTTCCGTGTTTGCGATGAATGTAACCGAATTGGAGCAATCTATGCATACCATCAGGAGGCAGAATGAACGGTTTAGAGAGATTTCTTGGCTCCAAAGCCATGTTATCCGAGCTCCCTTGGCCAGGTTGATGGGCTTGGTAAATCTACTGATAGATCATTCCGATTGGTCTCAAATTGATCAATCCAACTTGTTGGACAAAATGAAAAAGGCATCCCATGAGATTGATAAAGTAATTCGGGAAATCAGCCATAAATCCGAAGACTTGATGTGAGTCTTTCCACCTAGGCGGTAATTACAGGTCCTGATACTTGAATCTTGAAATCATTACCTCTAGGGATTTGCTCGGTTGGAGGGATGCTTGAAGATTTTTTTTAGATCATTTCTAAATAATAAAAAACTCTTGTTTAGATTTGTTCCAGATAAATTTAAGGTCCTATGTGGAAGCCCATCCGAAAGTTTCTCAATGACATTCACCTCTATGCAGGTTTGATCAGTGGCATGATCGTTATTGCTGTTTGTCTCAGCGGCACGATCTATGTCTATAACACTGAGATTCGCGAATTTTTTGATTCTGAGCGATATTTTGTTGAAAAACAAGGGGTACCACAATCGCTCGACGCACTCAAATCCAACCTAGAGGCTCAAGTTGAAGGTCAAATTGTTGGCGTCAATGTATTCCAGCAGGAGGGAAGGACGGTTCAGTTTTCGTTGAAAAAAGAAGGGCAAGAAAGACCCTCTACACTTTTTGTAGATCCCTACTCAGGAAAAGTTTTGGCGGATAACGCCGAAAAAACGAGCACAGAGGAGTTTATGGGCTATATGTTTTCGCTTCATCGCTGGTTGCTTTTGGACAAAATCGAAGAGCCAATTATGGAAAGCATGACCAATCAGGAACTGGGTCGCTTTATCAACGGGGTGGCTACACTTCTTTTTCTGTTGGGAGTAATTACCGGAATGGTGATTTGGGTGCCTCAAAAAGCCAAAAACTGGAAGCAAGGACTCCGGGTAAAATGGGATGCCAACTGGAAGCGTGTCAATCATGACCTTCACAATACCTTGGCATTTTATTCCCTGGGAGCCTTGTTTATCATGGCGGTGACTGGTCCATTCTGGTCGTATCAGTGGTACAAAACAGGCTGGCAAAAAACCTGGGATATTTACCAAGCACCAAAGGAAGAAAAGAAAGGTCCTACGCAAGAACAAGCCAAAAAAGAAGAAGCGCCTGCAGAGGAAGCTACTCTTCCTACCTATGAATTGTCTTTGGATGAAATACTTCTCGCCGCAAACAAAACCTTGAATTACGAGGGAAATGTGCGAATTACTTTACCGGAAAAACCAGGTTCAGATATCTCCATCAGCAAGTCAAGAACAGGCTTTTTTGCGCGTGCAGGGGCAGACCAATTAAAGCTGAATCCGGAAAATCTGGAGGTAAAGGAAGCTAATCTTTTTGGAGACTTACCGGTGCGTCAGCAGATTGGAAGATCCGTAAAAGCCCTGCACACTGGTGAAATTTTCGGTCAGTTTACCAAGTTCTTGTGGTTTGTTGGTTGCTTGATTGCGACATCTTTGCCGATCACCGGCACCCTAATTTGGTTGAACAAGAAGAAAAAGAAAAAAGCCCCATCAGATAAGAAAACAGCTCAGGCTGTAGCTGAAGTGGCTTAAATAATAAGGTTCAATTTAGTGAAAATGGCTTTCTGGTTGCAGGGAGCCTTTTTTTTTGCCGCAAAGTTCTCAAAGAAGAAATAAGAGAGCGCAAAGATTTTTTTTCCTTTTGCCACGAAGGCGCGAAAGGTTTTTAAGATATGGCCACAGATTCACAGAGTTTTTCCCTCTGTAGAACGTAGAAAATTCGCTGAGTTTGCCTAAGTAAAATGCATCTTTTTAGTAGTCTGACTTTTCAATTACTTCCATACCTCCTAACTTCCCTACTCCCATGCTTCCTTGCCAACTGCGACTAAAACTGAACACCTCTAGCGCCTTCCTGTCTTTGTGGCTAATCTTTTTTTATGCCTTGAGGTGAAAAAATTTATCTTGCACCATGCGAATCTTAGTAGTCGAAGATGAACCCGGAATTTCCAATTTTCTCAAGCAGGGACTGGAGGAGGAAGCTTTTGCGGTGGATGTGGCGGAAAATGGAAAATCAGGTCTTGACCTAGCTCTTACCGGCAATTACGACTTGTTGTTGTTAGATTGGATGGTGCCTGGTATCAGTGGAATTGAGCTCACACGGCAGTTTCGGAAGGACTTCCCTCAAACCCCGATTATTTTTCTTACTGCCAAAGACACGCTGGATGAGACCATCTTCGGTCTTCAAAGTGGTGCCAATGATTACATCAAAAAGCCTTTTCACTTTGAGGAGCTGCTGATGCGTATCCGCGTGCAGCTTCGTGGAAGAGAAATCGTCCAAGAAAAACTCACCTTGGGCCCCATTGAGATTTTTCCGGATAAGCACTTGGTCATTCGAGCGGGTGAAGAGATCCAGCTGACGCAAAAGGAATTTGCATTGCTGGAATATCTCGTGCGAAACAAAAACAAGGTCTGTCGCCGTACCCGTATCATCGAAAGCGTCTGGGACATTCATTTTGACTACAACACCGGCGTGATTGACGTATTTATCAATTCGCTTCGCAAAAAACTTCACCTGCACCGGGAGGAAGACTACATCCAGACCATCCGAGGGGTGGGATACATGGCTAAAGAGGTATGAGGACTGCCTACAAAGAACGGATAGCCCGAAGGCTGACTTGGGTCACCGCATTGATCATCCTGATCGTGTTTGTGTTGATCTACCTCGTGGCAAACTTTACCGTAGTGCGCAATATCGACTACGAACTCCAACTGGAGACCGACAAGCACAAGGATCAGATTTTTTTGGTCAATGGAGAAATCCGATTCTTGCACATGGACGAGTGGGAGGAAATGGAACACAGTCAAATCCAACTGAATCCGATCTTTATCGAAATCGTGGATTTGGAAGGAAAATCGAAGGATAGATCCCCAAATCTTCGGGAAAATCACCTGAGCTTTTCCCCTGAAAAATCGCTGAAAAACGAAGCCTGGACCCAAAAAATAGGCGCAAGCGAAGTCCGTACCCGTCAGATTCCTCTTTACAATGCCGGAAAGCATGAGGGCTATTTGCTCTTGGCCAAATCTTTTGACGATACCCGGGAACTGCTCGATAATCTTCGGAATGTTCTGCTGGTTTTTTATCCGATGATCCTCATTTCGCTTTACCTGACTATGCGCTACCTGGCGGGAAAAAGTATTGAACCCATTCAGGAAATCATCGAAAAAACTAATCAGATCACGCAAAAAAATCTCAACGAGCGAGTACCCGAACCCGAACTGGAGGATGAAATCGGCCAACTCACCCGATCAATCAATAACCTGCTTGGACGATTGGAGCAAGCGTTGAAGCGGGAAAAGCAATTTACCTCTGATGCTTCACATGAGTTGAGAACTCCGCTTTCCGTACTTCGCGGCACCCTAGAAGTCTTGATTCGCAAGCCTCGAACCGCCGAAGAATACGAACATAAAATCCAAACTGCACTGGCTACCATCGATCGAATGAGTACAATGATTGACCAGCTTTTGGCTTTGGCAAGAGTAGAAAACTCCAAAAATCTAGTCAAAGAAGAGTTGGAATTGATCACCTTTTTAGAGGAAAAAGCAGATCAAATCTCCGAGGAGCAAAAACGAAAAATCACCTTTCAATCTCAGGTGGGGCTGCCGATCTATATTACTACCAATGAGAAATCTCTGGAAATGATCTTGGACAATTTGCTTCACAATGCCATCAAGTATTCACCGGACGGTTCGGATGTTTTTCTCAGGGTAGGCAAGTCCGGGAATCAGCCCTACATCGAAGTGGCAGATTCCGGTTTGGGCATCGCAGAAGAGCATTTGGAACATATTTTTGATCCATTTTTCAGGGAAAAAGAAGCCTTGGACCAAGGGATTCCCGGAACAGGATTAGGCTTGGCCATTGTGAAAAAATTAGCCCAAGAATCCCAAATCAAGCTTTCTGTAGTAAGCAAAAAGGAGGTTGGGAGTACGTTTCGACTGGACTTCCCAACTCAATCTTAAGCAAATCTTAAGAATCGCCTAAGACAGTCCTAAGCTGGGTGTTGCACTTTTGCTATTCACCTAGACTAGGATTCATGCTGGATCGAATCATTCAGTGGAGCATTTCCCACAAACTCATCATTTTCATTTTTATGGCGGCTTGGACAGGCTTTGGAATCTACGCCTTGTCCAATCTTCCCATCGGAGCAGTACCCGATGTCACCAACAATCAAGTACAAGTCATCACTACCTCCCGCAACTTGGCGACAGAGGATGTGGAAAAATTCCTGACCTACCCGGTGGAGTTGGAAATGGCCAATCTCCCGGGAGTGAAGGAAATCCGCTCCATTTCCAAGTTTGGTCTTTCGGTGGTGACGATTGTTTTTGAGGAGGAGATGGGCACTTATTTGCCCCGTCAGCTGATTGCCGAGCGATTGAAGATTGCAGAAGGTAAGATTCCCGCGGGTTTTGGTCAACCCTTTATGGGGCCGATTTCCACGGGTTTGGGGGAGATTTACCAATACATCATCGACGTCAAACCCGGCTACGAAGATCGCTACAGCATCACCGATCTGCGCACGATTCAGGATTGGGTGGTACGACGGAATCTCTCCGGGATCGAAGGGGTAATTGAGGTGAATACCTGGGGAGGTTTTCTCAAAGAATACGAAGTTGCGATCAATCCCGAGCGCCTCAAAGCCATGAATGTCAATTTGGCTCAGGTCTATGAGGTCTTAGCCAAAAACAACTCCATCTCCGGAGGAAGCTATATCGAAAAGACGAATGAGAGTTTCTTTATCCGCGGAGAAGGACAAGTAAAGAGCTTGGAGGATATTGAAAATATCGTCCTTGAGGTGCGAAATGGCAGTCCGATTTACATCCGTGACATTGCCAAGGTGCAGTTTGGTCATGCTAATCGCTTTGGAGCAATCACAGCCAATGCCGAAGGTGAAAAAGTTTTGGGCCAAGTCATGATGCTCAAAGGTGCTGATGGGAAAGGCACCATTGACCGAGTCAAAGAGCGAATCGCTGAAATGGAAAATACGCTTCCAGAAGGTGTGTTTATCAATGGATTTTTGGATCGATCCGAATTGATCGGTCGAACTACGTTTACGATTACCGAAAACCTGCTCCTAGGTTGCCTAATCGTGGTTTTTGTGGTGGTCTTGCTTTTGGGCAATTTCCGTTCGGGCCTGGTTGTCGCTTCGGTGATTCCTTTGAGTTTGCTCTTTGCACTTTCGATGATGTACATCTTTGGAGTCGATGCCAACCTGATGAGTTTGGGAGCGATTGACTTCGGAATTATCATCGATGGGGCAGTGATTATTGTCGAGTACATTGCCTACCAGTTTTCCAAATCTTCTGCATCATTCACAGGTCTTTCCCGCAGCGAAAGACAAGCTGAAAAGGACAAGATTTCATTTAATGGAGCCTCCAAAATGATGCATTCGGCGATTTTTGGACAGATCATTATCATCATCGTATTTATTCCGATTCTTTCGCTTTCAGGCGTGGAGGGTAAAATGTTCCGTCCCATGGCGGAAGTATTCAGTTTCGCCTTGATCGGAGCGATGATTTTGGGCTTGACCTATGTGCCGGTCGTTTCCTCACTTTTCCTCAAATCCGAAGCGCCTGGACCTAAGAACGTGTCCGTGCGACTGATCAATTTTCTGAATAAACTGTACGAGCCAACCATTAATTGGGCTTTGACCCATACCAAAGCGGTCCTTTCCACTGCAGGTTTGATTCTTGTAGCTGCAGTTTGGCTATTCTCTACGATGGGTTCTGAGTTTGTGCCAACGCTGGATGAAGGGGATTTTGTGATACAGCCGGTATTAAAGACAGGAACGACGTTGACCAATACCGTGGAGACGATCACGGAAATGGAGCGGATTCTGATGAAGTTTCCCGAAGTGAAGCAAGTGGTGACACGAATCGGTGCGGCCGAAATCCCAACCGATCCCATGTCCATGGAAGAAAGTGACGTGATTGTGACCCTACATCCACCGAGCGAATGGACGACAGTGGAAACCAAGGATGAACTAGCCGAAGAGTTCAAAAAAGCATTGGAAGCTATTCCAGGATTGGATTACGAGTTTACCCAGCCGATCGAAATGCGATTCAATGAGTTGATTACGGGGGTTCGGGCTGACTTGGCAATCAAGGTGTTTGGGGAAGATTTGGATGTGCTCTTGAAAACTGCCGAAGAAATAGAAGCGGCTATTCAGGGTGTGGAAGGTGCGGCAGACATCATTTTGGAAAAAGTGGACGGACTTCCTCAGATGAAAATCGAATATGACCGAGCTAAAATCGCCAAATACGGTCTGAATGTCGAAGATCTGAATCAGGTCGTAACCATGGGATTTGCTGGCTTAAGTGCGGGGACTGTTTTTGAAGGGGAAAAGCAATTTGAATTGGTGGTTCGTTTTGATGCGCCTTATCGGAAGGATATCGAAAATCTCGAAAATGCAGCCATCCAACTTCCGACCGGAGGCAGTGTTCCTCTTTCCGAGCTCGCCAAGATCACCTATACCAAAGGTCCCGCAAAGATCTCCCGAGACAATACCCAGCGTAGGGTAGTGGTCGGAGTGAATGTCAGAAACCGCGATCTACAATCCGTGGTGGATGATATTCAGGCAATAGTCAAAAACCAGATCACCATTCCCGAAGGCTATCGAGTGGATTATGGAGGACAGTTTGAAAACCTCCAGCAAGCCCGAAATCGACTCTTGATCGCCGTTCCGGTAGCCTTAGTGCTGATCTTTTTGCTCTTATTCTTCGCCTTTTCTTCCACACGAGATGCCTTTATGATCTATACGGCCATTCCTTTCTCAGCCATTGGGGGCATTCTGCTTCTTTGGTTAAGAGACATGCCGTTTAGTATCTCTGCAGGGGTGGGATTTATCGCGCTTTTTGGGATTGCAGTTCTTAATGGGATCGTGATGATCGAACATTTCAAATCCATGAAACATAAGTATACTTCCATTCGAGAGCTGGTGATCACAGGGGCCAAAGAACGTCTGCGCCCTGTATTACTGACGGCTTCTGCGGCAGCCTTGGGCTTTTTGCCCATGGCGGTGTCGGGTTCGGCAGGTGCTGAGGTGCAGCGTCCCTTGGCTACGGTCGTCGTAGGCGGGTTGATTTCAGCTACCCTGCTCACCTTGGTCGTTTTGCCGGTTTTGTACGTGTTGTTTAATTCAGGAGAAAGTAAAAAAGGCTTCAAACTTCCCAAGGTAGCTTCCTTACTGATCTTCTTTTTGCTCAGTCCATTTGCGGTTTCTTTGGCGCAGCAAAGCACGAAATTGACTTTAGAAGAGGCCCTGCAACTTGCCGAAAAGCAAAATCCCGGTATCCTCGCTTCTCAAAAACGATTGGAATCGGCTGTTGCTTTGACTAGGTCAGCATGGGAGATCCCGAAAACCAACCTGATTCACCGTCAGGATCAAAATGACATTGCTGAAAATGGGGTGTTCAATCGGGTTTGGGGTATCAATCAGAGTTTTGATTTTCCCACAGTTTATAGTGCCCAAAAGAACTTTCTCCGGTCAGGTCAACAGCAGGAGGAGGCGAGATTGGAGTTAGATCTCCGATCCCTGAAAAAGGAAGTAAGCACCGCCTTTGTGACCGCCGCTTATTGGACCGATTTGGAGAAAAATTACCTCTTCCTGGATAGCCTGTACGGTTCATTTGCCAAAGCTGCCAACAGACGACTTGAAACAGGCGAGTCCAATCTCCTCGAAAAACTCACCGCAGACAGTAAGTTGCGTGAAATATCCATCCGTAAATCCGAGGCTCAGCGGGGTAAGTCCATCGCGTTGGAGCAGCTTGCGAAATTGATTCAGGTGGAAGGTGAAATAGAGATTTCAACATCCGAAATCAAACTTGATCCAAATGCAGACCTAGCTTCACATCCTGGATTTTCCTTTTACGAGGCTGCCAAAATGCAGGCCTTCTACCAGACCAAAGTCAATCAGAATTCCCTCCTTCCATCGATCAATCTAGACCTGTTTAGGGGTACCAACTTGGCTCCCGGTTCTAAAGTATATCCCGGATTTGAGGTAGGTATAGGGATTCCGCTCTTTTTCGGTGCTCAATCAGCCAAGATCAAAGCCAATAAAATCGCACAGGAACAAATCAATTTTGAATCAGAAAACTTCCGATCCAGACTGGAAACGAACTTTTCTACCATCCAAAAAAGACTGGATCAAAGCCAACAAATCATCACCTACTACGAAACGGAGGGAAAATCTCTCGCAGATCAATTGCGGGCCCAAGCCAGTCGATCCTTTCAGGAAGGGGAAATTGACTTTCTCCAATATGTCCAACTCGTAGAAAACTCTCGGACCATCACCCTGCAATACCTACAGGCCCGTCTCGATTACCAACTCAATCAACTCGAACTCCTTTACCTAGCTAACTGATGAAGACTATTCAGGCATATAAAATCTTACTTTCGGGCGCTCTAGCACTAGTACTCGCGACCTCCTGTTCCAAAAATGAATCCTCCGAAAATGGGATTGAAGTAGCAGAAGCCCCTGAGGATTCCAAGGAAATTGTCCTCACGGAAGACCAATTCCGAACCATGAAAATGGAATGGGGTCCACTACACACCGGAGAGTTCTCAGAGGAAATTACGGTGCAGGGTACGGTGCAGATTCCGGTCGAAGGCATGCGAGAAATTTCTGCCTACTATGGAGGCTATGTACAGGATATTAAATTGCTTGAAGGGCAACCGGTCAAAAAAGGGGAGGTACTCTTTAATCTCGAAAACCCGGATTTTATTCGTTTGCAGCAGGATTACTTAGAAACCAAAAGCCAATTGACCTACCTCAAATCTGAATTTGAACGTCAACGCACCTTGGCTGCTGAGCAGATATCTGCTCAAAAAAACTACCTCAAAGCAGAGGCCGATTACCAGACAGCGTTAGCTAAGTCCGAGAGTTTGAAGAAGCAACTTTCCCTGATTCAGATCAATGCGGATCAGCTTACCCCTCAGTCTATCAAGACCAAAGTAGCGGTGACTTCCCCAATCAGTGGGTTTGTGGAGGATGTGTTTGTCGTGCCGGGACAGTTTTTGCCCGCGGCAGGAAAGGCGGTCACCTTGCTCAGTCGGGAGCATATCCATGTGGAGTTGGTGCTGTTTGAAAAAGATGCCAACCGGGTACATCCAGGTCAAAAGGTGGAATTTACCAGTCCTGACAAACCAGGAGAAGTGATGCAAGCCAAGATCTATGTGGTCGGTCAGTCAATCAATGAGCAGCGCCAAATCAATATTCACGCGCATTTGGTGGATGAAAAGCAGGAATCCAAAATGACTCCGGGGATGTTTTTACAAGCAAGAATCCAACTGGATCCACAAGTGTCATTGGCAGTGCCTGAGGAGTCGGTCCTAGAGGTGGATCAGGATCGGTATATTTTGATTCAAAAGTCAAAAACCGAGAATGGATATGTTTTGGAAAAAGTGAAAGTCATTCCAGGTGCCAAAGGCAAGCATTACCTAGCGATTGAACCGGAGAAGGCACTTGATTCTACCACGGTAGTGTTGGTAAAAGGCGGGTTTAATTTGTTGTAAGGAATTTTCTCGCGGATGACTCAAGATGAGTACAGATCTTCTTTTCAAAAGATGGAAAGCATGAAAATTTGAACCACAATAGACACATAAGAAATACATAGGAAAAGGTTTTTCGCTAAAAAGCTATGTGCCGCTATGTGTCTAGTGTGGTTCAAAAAGCTTCTTCCTTACTGTCCCACTTCTTCAGAAGCTGGACTTCTATGATTTGCCACAGATGCACAAATTTTTTTTGTTTTTCTTCTTTTCAGGATGAAGTATTATTCTAAGTCGTATGTGCGGACACTCAGGTAGGCAAGGACATTTAAACTTTAAACCACATAAGGCACATAGAAAACACATAGAAAAGTTTTCCGCTAAAAAGCTATGTGCTGCTATGTGTCTATTGTGGTTAGAAAAGCTAATTGAATCGATAAAGAGTTTGGTCCTGATGAGCTAGTGATTTTCTGATTCTCTAATGAATTTTTCCAACCATTGAATCGTGATTCACGGAATCAAAAAGTAAATCAGGATTACTTGGAAGGCATTGGTTGAGTCGGAGGCTTTTCTCTATTTTTAGCCTTCTATGACCCAACAACCCTCTCATCTCAATCGTCAACTCGGTCTTTTAGGACTTGCCGCCACCGGGATTTGCTCGATGATCGGTGCATCGATCTATGTGGTGCCCTTTATGATCCAGCGCAATGTGCCCGGTATCGGTCCCTATGTCCTTCCGGCTTTCCTATTTGCAGCCATTCCGGCGATTTTTGCCGCTTTAGCCTACTCGATTTTAGCTTCTGCCATGCCGAGAGCAGGAGGATCCTACCTGTATGCCAGTAGGGCAATTCATCCCTATTGGGGTTTTGTGGCCAGTTTTTCGCAATGGTTTGGGCTATCTATTGTGATAGGAGTGATTTCCTACGTGGTGGTTCCCTTCTTTCGGGATGTAGCTGTTGCTTTGGAATGGACTGCTTTGGCGGATTGGTTAAGCCATTCTTTGGTGCGAGTGGTCTTGTCTGTTGGTCTCCTTTGGCTCTTTGCAGGGATCAATATGCTTGGGGTGAAATCCTACGAGCGCACCTTGATTCCGCTGATGGTCTTGATGTTTGCCCTTGGGGCGGTGGTGATTTTCGCAGGACTGAGCTTTACAACTGAGGACTTTTCGAATGCCTTGATGGAAAAAGAAGGCCGGCAACTTGAGTTGTTCTCAGCAGAATTTAACTGGACGACTTTTCTCTCTGCCACAGCAATTCTGTTTTCAAGCTTCATAGGATTTGACTCGATCGCACAGGCGGGAGGAGAAGCCAAAAATCCTACTAAAAACCTTCCCAAAGCGATCGGCTTGGCGATTTTGACGGTGGGCTTGTTTTATTTCACGTTCACATTTGCCGTTTACCATGCGGTACCTTGGCAGTTTGTGGCTCTTGAGTCTCAGATCAAAGACATCACCGCCGCAGGACTTCTTTCCTATTTACTGCCTACTGGTCTTGGGGTGGTGATTTTGCTGGGAGCAGCAATTGCCTTGCTCAATGACCTTCCAGCGATGATTCTTTCGGTGTCCCGATTGGTTTTTTCCTGGGCTGAAGATGGGATTTTTCCAAAAGCATTAGCTACAATCCACCCCAAGCATCATTCTCCCTACTTGGCGATTTTGCTGAGTGCTTCGGTTTCGACAGTCGGGATTTTGGGAAGCCATTTCGCTGGTGATTTCTTTCTGGGAATCGACATCATGGTCACTTCCATGTTGGTCAATTTCCTGCTCATGTGTCTCTCAGTCGCTTTACTGCCTAAGCGAAACCCGGCTTTGGCAAGCGAAATCAAGATCTTCAAACACCCTTTCAGTCAGCTAATAATTGCGCTGGTGGGTACCCTTTTTCTTTCTGCCTTTCTACTAATCCACGTGAGCAAAGACCTTTCTGCTGAAGTTTCAGCCTGGTATTTTCACTCCACTTGGGTGTGGCTAATTGTGATGGGCTTGGCTAGCCTTCTTTTCTATTTCCGTTGGAAAAAACTCCAAAAATCCGATCCTAACCTGAAAAACAGATTCTCGAAATTACCACAAGACTGATATGACCCTTTCCAAATACACTGAATTAGCCCCCGGATTGACCATTTGCAGGGCGCTGACTGGACTCTGGCAAATTGCCGATCTGGAGCGAGACGGCAACAAGGTTAACCCGCACGAAGCTGCCCAATCCATGAAAGCCTACGTGGATGCCGGTTTTACCACTTTTGACATGGCCGATCATTACGGTTCGGCAGAGGAAATCACCGGTGTGTTCCGGCAAACCTACGGAGGCGATTCGGCTCAGTTTTTCACCAAATGGGTGCCTTCTCCCGACAGCATCACCAAAGATCAAGTGAGAAAAGCCGTAGAAACTGCCCTCACCCGCATGCAAACCGATCGGATTGACCTGATGCAGTTTCATGCTTGGCAATATGCCCATCCGAGTTGGGTGGATTGCCTGTTTTGGCTTCAGGAACTCAAGGAAGAAGGCCTGATCAAGCATCTTGGATTGACCAATTTTGATACAGCGCACCTCAGTATTGCGGTCAACTCAGGGATAGAAGTGGTCTCCAATCAGGTTTGTTATTCGCTCCTCGATCAGCGGGCTGCAGGGGAGATGACTGCATTATGCCTGAAACATGGTGTTAAATTGCTGGCCTTTGGTACGGTGGCAGGCGGATTTCTTTCCGAAAAATGGCTTGGAAAATCCGAACCTGTCCTGAATGAATCCCTGACCTGGTCACAGATGAAATACAAGCGATTTATCGACGCAGCAGGGGGATGGGATCAGTTTCAAGATTTACTTCAGACCCTTGGCCGTATTGCCAAAAAGCATCAGGTAGGGATTGCCAATATTGCCAGCCACTACATCATGACCCGCCCGGCTGTGGCTGGAGTCATCATAGGAGCACGATTGGGAAAGAGCGAACACATCGCTGATAACGAACGGCTTTTTTCCTTCCAGTTGGATGAATCGGACGAAACCCAGCTCAGACAGGTTCTTCACACGCTTTCTAAAATCCCCGGTGATTGTGGAGACGAATACCGAAAACCGCCTTTCCTGACTGCCTCGGGAGATTTGAGCCATCACGTCGCTTCGTTTCCTGCTCCCTATCCGACAGTGGAGGGCACTGATGGACGGATCAAAGCTTTGAGCGGCACCATTTGGGAAGATATTGCAGGATTTAGCCGAGCGGTGAAAAAAGGAAACCGCATCTTGGTTTCAGGTACGACCGCCACTCATGGCTCAAAAGCAATGGGAGGAAATGACCCCGGTGCTCAGGCGCATTTTATCTTGGACAAAATCGAGGGAGCAATCCAATCCCTTGGAGGAACCTTGGAAGATGTCGTCCGAACACGAATTTTCATCCGAAATGCGGATCAATGGGAACCGATTTCCAGAGCTCATGGGCAGCGGTTTGCAGGAATCCAGCCTGCCAATACCATGGTCCGGGCAGATCTGATCGGGGAGGAGTATTTGGTTGAAATGGAGGTAGAGGCTGTCCTCGAGCCAAAAAAAGACTGAAAAGTGCAAATTGGAGGAGAATAAATCATAACTTTTGGTAACCCTAATTTCATCTCGCTATGAAAACCTTGTTGCTTTTCTTTCTCCTCATTTTCACTTTTGGTTTTGTCGCTCAAGCACAAACGAAAATTGACCTTACCGGAACTTGGACAGTCGATGTGCAAACGGATATGGGAAGTGGAAATCCCACTTTTGTCCTCAAGCAGGAAGGTGAGAAAATAACAGGAACCTACTCCGGTTCGCTCGGTGATTCGCAAGTCACAGGTACCTTGAAAGGGAATGTCCTTCACTTGGAGTTTTCCATCCAGGGAAATCGGATCACCTACGATGGTACTGCCACGGAATCTTCCATCAGCGGAAAGGTAAATCTTGCTGATATGGCAAGCGGTACGTTCTCAGGAAAACGAAAAAGCTGAAGCCGTGATCAAAAGCTACATCAGCCAAAAATCGATCCCTGAAGGTGAAGCGATGATTGGTGCGGAAATCCGGGCCGGTATTTTGAACCTGATTTGTAAGGAAAATCCCGGATTTGGTCCTGAAGATTACATCAGCTTATCCGAACTCAACTTTTACCGACGTCTCTACCTCACTCGGATGATCGAAGAAGAAAAAGGAGAGTTGGCGAGAATAGATCAGCAAGTAATGGTAGCTATCCGGGATAACTCCATTCTCTCCGAGAAGATTCAGGATGATACTGATCCCGAGCTTACTTTTGGAGAGCGGATGGCTGATCACATCGCTACGTTTGGAGGAAGCTGGACTTTTATCATTCTCTTTTTCACTTTTCTGGTGATCTGGATGATTACCAATGCCTACATCCTAGCTACGAAGCCTTTCGACCCATTTCCATTTATTCTGCTTAATCTTATTCTTTCCTGCCTGGCCGCCATCCAGGCTCCGATCATCATGATGAGCCAAAATCGTCAAGAAGCAAAAGATCGAATCCGATCAGAGCATGACTACAAAATAGACCTGAAGGCTGAGCTGGAAATCAAACTTTTGAGCGAAAAAATAGACCACCTCCTCGTCCACCAAAACAGAAAACTGCTGGAAATCCAAGAAGTGCAGGTGGACTACATGGAAGACCTCCTCAGACAAATCAAAAACTCAAACGCTAAATCTCACTGATATGCATCCGATTCTTAAAAACACGATTGCTGTAATCCTGGGGGTACTTATCGGGGGCACCGTCAATTCCCTGCTTGTAATGAACAGTGCGGCGCTGATCCCGCCACCTGATGGTGCTGATTTGACCACCATGGAAGGTCTAGAAGTAGCTATGGACATCATGCAACCTAAGCACTTTTTGATTCCTTTTCTTGCCCATGCGTTGGGGACCTTGGTAGGAGCATTTATCACAGCCAAGATTGCAGCATCTTTTGCCAAAGAATTGGCAATTTTGATTGGGTTACTGTTTTTCGTAGGCGGCACTTTTATGGTGATGGCATTGCCAGCACCCCTTTGGTTTAATGTCACCGACCTCCTCTTGGCTTATTTTCCGATGGCTTTACTTGGTGCCAAATTAGCCGGAGCACGCTCCCAAACCAGCAAAGTATCTCGCTAGTCTTGACTGCTTTTAGAAGGAAACGTGCCCAATTCCTCAATCTGATATCCCTCGGGATAAGTGGGCCTTTTCCTTCGAGTACCTAAGACAGGTTCGGTTGGTTCGCTGCTGATTTGGTGAAAAATGGCATGGACTCTCAGGCCTGCTTTCATCAGAACCTTTCTCCAAGAGGCCACTTTTCTAATCCCCAAAGCCACTCTCAAGGGCTCGTCCAGCAGCGCAAAAACAAAGGGTCGTCCTACTCCAAAAAGCCATTTGGGCAGGTAAAACCCCAAGAGCAAGTCGATGGTTTTGTCGGCAATCAGGCGATTGGAGGCTGCATATTGAAAGTGTTTGGCTTCATAGTCCAGATTGAATCGCTCAAATTCCTCCAAAGTCTGAGGGACGTCTTTTAAGTTCATCCGGCGGCCGAGCTCGAGGTAGTTTTTGAAAACCCCTTGCTTTTCCAGTTCGGTCATCGGTCGGTAGGCGTATTTTTCCAGCCAACGAATCGGTTCGAAAATAAAAGTGGACAACACGTAGAGAAAATCATCATTGGAGATCTCAAAACGCCCATGCATGGAGTTCATCCGGCGTATAGCACGCTTTCCTCGGAGGCTGTTCATGCCATGTTCCAAAATCTCAAAAAGGATTAATTCTGTGTCATCGTATCGCTTGCGGGGGCGATGCTGAAATTCCCCCGTTTGAGCCAAAAGTCCTGAAATAGAGGGGATCGCGAAGGTACGAAACAAGGCAAACTCTAAGGCTCGCTCCAAATCCCAAGGAAAAACATGGCAAGAAAGCAAGAAGGAAATCTGCTCGTGATCCTTAGCCGGATCCAATTGGGTGATTTGGAATGAAAAAGGCTTTCTGTTCATAGAAAAAGTAATTGGCAGAATTTGAAATCGAAATTTCCTTAAATTGAACAAAATCAACCCAAAAATCCATGAAAGCAATTCTGATTTATTTCCTTTTGCTGCTCAGCATTCCGGCGTTTTCCCAAAGTGACACCGAGATCAAAGAGGCTGTTTTTCAGCTCAGATTAGCCATGCTCGACGAAAATGTGGAAGCGCTCCGTCAACTCACCTCGGTAAATTTGGACTACGGACACTCCAGTGGGGTAATCGAGAATCAGGAGGAATTTTTAGCAGTTTTTGCTTCCAAAAAAACAGATTACCAATCTTGGGACATTTCGGATTTGGAAATCAGTATGCCTCAAAAAGATCTCGCCATCGTGCGGCACCATGTCAAAGCAAGTATAGTTTCCAACGGAAATACGAATACGCTAAATATCGGGCTAATGATGATTTGGACACGGGAAAAGGGAATGTGGAAGCTCCTAGCCAGACAGGCTTTCCGGCTCCCTCAACCTGCATAAAGCAAAAAAGACCGAAGTGATTCGGTCTTTTTTGTTGGTATCAATTCCATCCTCCCCCCAGTGCTCGATAAAGCTGCACATGAGATTGAAGACGGGAAGCTTTCAGATCTGCCAGTTCGATCGCAGATTCCAAAGCTCGTGTCTGTGCGGTGATGACTTCCAAGTAATTGGCATAACCTACCGAGAAAAGCGTGTTGGAATTTTCGATAGAGCGCTGAAGTACGTTTACTTCATTTTCCTTAAGCTTCAATTGATTGTCAAGCGTACTGATTTGGTTGACCAGATCAAGTACTTCGAGGTAGGCATTTAACGTTCGTTTTTCATAATCCAACAAAGCTACCTGCTGGTCTGCTCTTGCCAGTTCAAACTCAGTTTGTACCTGCCTTCTATTGAAAATCGGAGCTGTTAATCCAGCTCCAAGTTGATACATGGTGGAGGCAGGATTGAAGAAGAGCTTGGAAAATTCAAAGGCATTGAATCCTGCCATACCAAAGAGGTTGATGGAAGGGTAGAAAGCTGCTTTGGCTGCGGAGACGTTGAAATTGGTCGCCTGCAGATTTAATTCAGCTTCGCGGACATCAGGTCTTGACTGGATCAGCTGGGCAGGAATCCCGATTTCCATCACTTTTGGGGTATCCACGGCTTCATCCAAATTGGTGCGGCTCATGTCCACTTCCACTCGGCCTACCAATCGGGTAAGCGCATATTCCAGGGTTTTCTGCTCTCTCAGCTTTGCCTCCAATTGAGACTTGGAGTTGAGTACCAAGGCTTCAAATTGATCGATGGCCAATTGATTGGCTCTTCCGCCTTCTTTCAGTTCGATGATGAGCTGAAGCGCTAGATCCTGAAGTCGAATGTTTTCATTCAACACTTGAATCTCTGCATCGATGGCCAAGAGTTCATAGTAGGTAGTAGCCACATCCGAAACCAACCAAGTGCGCACACTTTTGGCAAACTCCTCTGAGGCTAAATACCTCGAAGCCGCAGCGCGTTTTTGATTTCTGAGTTTTCCCCAGACATCCACTTCCCAGTTGAAATTTGCTCCGATGATAAAATCACGGTAAGGATCCGGTATCCTTTTGTCCTCAGTGATATTATCAGATAGGTTGGTGTCAAAATTTCCCACCCCATCCATGGTATATTCTCCAAACTTCCGACGGCTTGCACCCGCCATTCCGGATACTGCTGGGAAAAGACCCGATTTGGCAGCCATCATGGAGGCCCTCGCGGCTTTGATTCGCTCGAGGGTCATGAGATTGTCCTGATTGTTGCTCAAAGCAGAAGAAATCAGGGTTTTGAGATTTTCATCTTTGAAAAAACTCTCCCAGGAAACCTGCGCTACGGAATCAGCTACCGGAGCTTCCACTGTCGCAAATTCACCCGGTAAGTTTATTCTGGATTGAGGTTTTGTGACCTCACCCACTTTGCATCCTGAAGCCAATACCAGCCCCAGTACGCATGCAATTGCTATTTTTTTCATACGTGAGCTTCCTGGATTTGTGTAGAGACTTGGAGTCGTTTGGCTTTCTTTTCTTTCATTTTGGTGTCGATGGTTTCAAAAACCACATACAAGCCAGGGATCAAAAACACACCGATCACGGTGCCGATGAGCATTCCTCCCGCAGCGGCAGTTCCGATGGTTCGGTTACCGATAGCGCCTGCACCGGAAGCAATGGTCAGAGGAATCAAACCACAGATGAAGGCAAATGAGGTCATCAAAATCGGTCGGAGACGCTCCACCCCACCATTGATGGCACTCTGTAGAATTGAGATGCCTTTAGCACGGTTTTGAATCGCGATCTCGATGATCAAAATGGCGTTTTTACCTAGCAAACCGATCAGCATGACCAAGGAAACTTGGGCATAAATGTCGTTTTGTAAGCCGACCAATTGAAGGAAGAAATACGAACCAAAGATCCCCGCAGGCAGTGAAAGAATCACCGGAAGTGGAAGCATGTAGCTTTCGTACTGGGCAGCCAAAAGTAGGTACACAAAGACCAGACAGATCAAGAAGATGTAAACCGCCTGATTACCGGAGGCGATTTGCTCTCGGGTAATACCTGACCAGTCGATGTCATATCCCCGAGGAAGGGTAGCCGATGCTACTTCTTCTACTGCTTTAATCGCGTCACCCGAAGAATATCCCGGAGCCGCATCTCCTGAGATCAATGCTGAAGTAAACATGTTGTATCGCGTCAGCTGCTCCGGACCGTAGACTCGCTCGAGGCTCACAAAGTTGGAGTAAGGTACCATTTCCCCATCCTTGTTTTTGGCATACATTTCCAAGAGTGATTCAGGCGAAGTTCTGTACTCAGGTGAAGCCTGAATCATCACCTTGTACATCATTCCGTATCGGATAAAGTTGGAAGCATAATAAGATCCGATGTAACTCTGCAAGGTTTCCATCGATTCACTCACAGATACACCGAGCTTTGCAGCTTTGTCATGATCCACACTGAGAAGGAACTGAGGAAAGCTCGGGTCAAAGTTGGTAAATGCACCTTCGATTTCAGGGCGGTCGTTTAGAGCCTTGATAAACTCTTCATTCACCCGTGCCATATTATCCAGATTTCCTCCTGAACGATCTTGCAATCGAAGCTCAAACCCAGAAGCATTTCCAAATCCAGGTACCGGTGGAGGTGCCAAAAACTGGATATCCGCACCTTTGATATGAGAAGTGCGCTCAGTGTAATCAGCGATTAGCTCATTGACATCTTTTTCGCGGGCATCCCAAGGGGCTAAGTTGATCATTCCCATGCCAAAAGAAGCACCGGCTGTTTCAGTCAAAAGGGAATATCCTGCAAGGGTGGATACGGTCTCGACTTCCTCCAAAGGCAAAAGCGCGGCTTGCACTTCGTCCATGATTTCGGAAGTTCGGTCCACCGTTGCTCCCGGAGGTGTGGTCACGTTGACATAAATCATCCCTTGGTCTTCATTCGGGATAAAGCCTGTTGGAATAAATGAAATCATCCCATAAGTCAACACAAAAAACAATACAAGACCTCCATAGGTGATGGTTTTTCGGTTGGCGATACTTTTCAATACAGTCAGGTATTTACCTGCCAGGGCATCGTATTTGGCGTTAAAGCCATTGAAAAACTTCTGTAACGCATTTTCTTTTCCTTTCCCGGCATGGTGCATCGGCTTGAGCATCATCGCGCAAAGGGCAGGGGAAAGTGTCAAGGCATTGATCCCTGAGATCACAATCGCAATCGCCAAGGTCAGTGAAAATTGTCGGTAGAAAATCCCCACCGGTCCGGAAAGGAAACTCACCGGAATAAACACCGCCGACATCACCAAAGTAATTGCCACGATCGCACCGCCGATTTCTTTCATCGCAGCTATGGTAGCATCAAGGGCATTCATTTTGAGCTCATGCATCTTCACGTGCACAGCTTCTACGACTACGATGGCATTATCCACCACAATGCCGATCGCAAGTACGAGTGCGAAAAGGGTAAGTAGGTTGATCGAAAAGCCAAAAAGCTGCATGAAGAAGAGCGTTCCCACCAGCGAAACAGGAACAGCAATCGCCGGAATCAAGGTGGATCTGAAATCCTGAAGGAACAAAAACACTACGATGAATACCAGTAAGAAGGCTTCTATCAAGGTCTTTACTACTTCATAGATTGACGCATCCAAGAATCTGCTGACGTCATAAGACACGTTGAAAGTCATGCCTGGAGGGAAGGAAGAGCCTTGGATTTCCTCCATTTTGGCTTTGATGTTGGAGATTACTTCCCGTGCATTCGAACCAGGACGCTGCTTAATCATGATGGAAGCTGAGGGCTTGCCATCTGTCATGGATACCATCGAGTATTCCAAGGCGTCAAACTGGATGTCTGCCACGTCTTTCAGTTTTAGCAACGAACCGTCAGGAAGCGCCTTTAATGTGATGTTTTCATAGTTTTCCTCCTGATTAAACTTCCCTGTGTATTTCAATACATACTGTAATGCCTGTGGATCGCGGTCTGAGGAAATACCGGATTTACCTGGTGCTGCTTCGACGTTTTGGGCACGGATGGCTTCCGTGACGTCTTGGGGCGAAAGGTCGTAGGCGGCAAGACGGTCCGGCTTCAGCCACACCCGCATCGCGTAGTCTTTCATCCCCATAATTTCTGCACGACCTACTCCATCAATACGCTTCAATTCAGGAAGGATATTGATATCGGCAAAATTGTACACAAACTTTTCATCCTGAGTGGTATCCGAAGTGGTGAGGTTTAGGTAAAGAAGCATGGAGTTTACTTCCTTTTCTGTCTGTACACCCGCCCGGATTACCTCCTCGGGAAGTTCATCCAGTACAGTCGCCACCCGGTTCTGCACGTTTACTGCAGCCTGGTCAGGGTCAGTTCCTACCTTGAAGACAATGTTGATCAGGGAAATACCGTCATTGGTATTTACAGAAGTCATGTACTCCATTCCCGGTACACCATTGATGGCGCGTTCAAGTGGAGTCGCTACGGCTTTGGCTAATACTTCGGCATTGGCACCGGTATATCGGGCGGTTACCGTCACGGCAGGAGGTACGATATCGGGAAACTGGGTGATCGGCAGCGAGGTCAGCGCCAAGATACCCAGCAACGTAATGAACACAGAAATGACCGTCGAGAGAATCGGTCTCCTGATAAATAATTCCAGCATGTAAGGGGTGAGTTAGCGTTTGGATTAACGGGAACTGATCAGATCATGGTAGACATCGGCTGCAGCTACTGCCTGAGGTACTACTTTAGACCCATCTTTTACTTGCTGAATTCCTTCAAATACAATCTTATCACCTGGCTGGAAACCGTCTGCGATGTAGTAGATATCGTATCGCTGAAGGGGCTTGAAGCTTCTCACTTTTACCGTATTGTCTTTGTCCACGACATATACATAGGTGAAGTCCTGAATCTCAAAAGTAGATTTCTGAGGAATCAAATAGACCTCATCCAACTTGGACATCATTTCGATTTTGCCAGAAGCACCGTGTTTGATCAAGTTGTCAGGATTTGGAAAACGCACACGGAATCCGATAGAACCCGTGCCTGACTCGATATCGCCTTCGGTCGTTTCCAGTTTGCCTTTTTGGCCATACTTTTCTCCATCTGATAGAATCAGGGTCAGTTGTTCGGAAAATGTATCTGCACCGCTTTCGATTTTGTCTCTCATGAAGTTCAGGTATTCATTTTCATTGACTTTGTAATAGGCGAAAATGGAAGATATGTCAGTGATGGAAGTCAGCAAATCGTTTTCAGTTACTAGACTGCCAATCTTGTGGGGGATTCTATCCACCAAGCCGTCGAATGGTGCCCTTACCGTGGTGTAAGAAAGGCCTGTTTGTGCTGATTTTAGCAAAGACTCAGCTTCTGCAATGTGAGAATCAGCTACTGCTTTTTTGGATTTAGCCAATTCCAATTCAGAGTTGGAGATGATCTTTTTGTTTACCAAAATCTGAAGGCGTTCCATTTCGACTTTAGCGGCAGTTTGCTCAGCTTTTGCTTTGGCAAGATTTGCACGTGCTGAGTTGACCATCTCGTTGTACTCGGCCGATGAAAGCTGGAATAGGGTTTGGCCCTTTTTCACGTACTGGCCTTCGTCCACGAAAATACGGTCCACAAAACCTTCCACTTTGGAACGGACTTCCACAAATTGTACCGCTTGGATGTCGGCGATATAGGTCTGAGGTACTTCCACAGACTGAGGCTGAAGCTCCAAAACAGGCACGCTTAGCGCTTCATTTTCTTTGTTGTTTTTTGAATTTCCTTCGGTGCAGGACGCGAGGATACCTGACATCATCACCAAAGTCAAAGCGGTAGATACAAATGTCTTCACTCCGGAAAACAAGTTGAGTTTTTCAGTTTTCATAAGAATAGAAATAAATGAGGTAGAACGACAACAGGGCTATTGTCTGAGGGTACTAAAAGCGAATTGAAAAAATCAGGTCAAGGAGCGTTAACCTGTATGGTGTACTGAATTAATTGCTTAAGGTATTTGTCAACATGAATTTCTGAATAGGATTTCTCCACTTTGCAGTGCAGAAAGACTAATCCTTGAAGCTCAAAAACGTAGGAGCTACGTTCGTTTTTTAGCCGTTGAGAAGAGGAAGAGGAGGTTCTGACTCTAGCCTCTGCTGGAATCAGATCTGAAAAGTCAAACTGAAATACATCGAGGTATTGCGTTTGCAGATCCGGAGTTTCCGAAATGCTAGCCGTAGATGGAGGTAGATCTTGCCCAACAGGAAAAGTTCCAAGACCTACAAAGAAGAGAGTAATCACTAAGATCCATCTCATGGTTTGAATCGTCAGAAAGAAGTTTATTCGGTTGTTGGGTTTAGTGTCGGACATGGATTCTTTGAATCAGTCCATTAACTGGTTACAAAGTAAAATAGTTTCAAGCTGATAATTATGATTTTTTTAGAAAATCAGGAGTTTTCTTGATGAATGGCACCTGAAAGGAGTGTTTAAATAACTAATCAGCATTCATATCATAAAAAAATATAATTCCGATTTGAGGTGAATTGAAAACTGAATTCAAGCGTTCTGGCCAGATCTTTCAAAATAAGCTGTTAGAGAACCTTAGCATTCTCTCTTTTCTTTTCAAATATTTAACCTTTAGTACAACCTTCAAAGCCCAAATTCATACCGCTCAAAATTAATTTCTTCTTTGAGTATGGGCCTCAAATCTTTTTTCAAAACCCGAGTCCTCGGTCTTCATCCACACATCCCAAAAGGTGAAATAAAGGCCAAAGTTGCAGCGATATTTCAGATGATGCATGTCGTGATGAGTCGCACCTACCATCCATCGAAAAAACTTTGAATTGAGCGCTTGATTTGGATATACCTCTACTCCAGCGTGGTTGATTACCGCTGTAATGGACATGGTGATCAAAAGTGCAATAAGTACAAGGAAGTGCATGGGTAGAAAAAGGACCAATACAGGCAAGAAGATGGCTTGTAATCCAGCTTCAATGGGATGAAAGGAAAATGAAGTGAAGGAGCTTGTGTACAGACTATTGTGGTGGATGTGGTGAAAATGTCGGATCACTTTGGGTTGATGCATCCAGCGATGCAGCCAGTAGTAATAGGTCTCATGGATAAAGAGTGCTGCGAAATAGCTGAACGGAATCCAAAGGATATCCCACCATGTAAGTGTAGAATATAGCTGTGAATAGCCTTTTTGCCAGAAAATCAACATGAGCGCACCTGCCACGGCAAAGATGATCGCACCTAAAAATGAGTACCAGATTTCGGTCTTCACTTGTGGTAACCGGATTTGCTCATGAAGTCTTCGGAAGGGCATCTTGTCTCCAAGCCGTTTGTACACCGCCTCATGGTAGATCCATGCAAGGGCCAAATACCTTAAGAAAATCCCGGCAAGCAGGATACTGGAAATGACAATAAAATTTTTGGGTTGGGTATAATCAGTGGAAAGAAGCCAGTCGAGATTGAAATCCATGTGGGTTAGCTAATTACTCCAACGTAACAAATTTGGAAAAACATGGTTCGGCAAATCTTGGAAATGCTTGATAAAGGAATGATCTTCTGGAGCAATTAGAGTTCAAAGGATAGTGAAAGGAATCCGAATAGATTTCAGGTTCTTAGAATCTTTTCCATCTTTTTCCCTTTGGCCAGCTCATCGATCAACTTATCCAACTGTCGGATTTTCTGCATAAGCGGGTCAGCAATCTCCTCTACTCGGTATCCGCAAATCACTCCAGTAATCTGAGAAGCATTGGGATGATAGGAAGGTGACTCTGCAAAGAAGGATTCAAAATCCTTTTTCAGATCGATTTGATTTCGGAGACCGGTCAAATCATAGCCAGTCAGCCAACAAATGATCTCATCCACTTCGTCTTTGGTTCTTCCTTTTCGCTCAGCTTTGGCCACATAGTGTGGATACACGCTGGCAAAAGCCATTTTAAAGATTTTATGATTTTCCATGAGTTAATGCAGGATGATGGAAGCCAAATATTCTTCAAATATTTCCTAAACTCCTGTTTGACAGAGTTCAAAACTATTTCTCAGCCCCGCTCAGCGTAATTTTTGAAATTATCCAAAATCGACTGCCAACCGTTTTGTTGAAGCTCTAAAGAGTTTTCAGTTTCGGGGTCAAAGCTCACCTTTACTTCTGTCTTTCCGTCGATTTCTTGAAATTCCACCTGACATACTCTGCCACCAAACTCGTAGCTGTAAGATTCCAAGGGCTTTACATCCAAGTAAATTGCCTCAAAGTCAAACCCAAAGCTACCGTCCCGTGCTTCCATTCTCGCAAAGTATTTTCCACCCACCTGCATGTCATTGGATGCGGCAGGACAGTGCCAACTCTCATGTGCAAAATTCCATTGGGTGATGTGCTCGGGTTTGGTATATCGCTCCCATACGGTGGCTAAAGGCGCGGAAACAAGGGCTTGGACGGTGATTTTGGGAAGAGACATGGGGATTGCAAATTTAATTGGTGTTGTTAGTCGCTGAATTTTAAAGCTAGGTAAGCATCAAAACTTGATAGCCTTCCAATGTAATGCATCCCATCAAATTGGTAAAGAAAACAAGCCAAAGTCCTTAAAAAAAGTGCTAAAAGTGTCTGTAATTAATCGATTTTACCCGACTTCAAAAAAATACACCACTAACATTCTGGCTGTAGATTCGCCTAAATTCACTGGATTATGCTCCATTCTCCCATCAAACAGCATGGAGTCACCCTCGTTTAATACGATCTCCTGATCCCGAAAAACATACCTTACTGAACCGGAAATTATGTATTTGTACTCGAATGCTTCCGTCTTTACAAAATCCCGTTGCGCACCGGGCTGAATCTCCAACAAGACAATGTCGATGGTGCAGGCATTCACTTTTTTGGTAAAAATCCGAAAATACTCATAGCCTGAAGCGGGTTCTTTTTCAAATCGCTGGTAATGTTCTTTTCGCTGAATAAGGATTTTCCCCTCTTTTCCATAGAAATTCAGGTCATTAAAAAACTCATCCAAGCCCACATTCAAAGCTTTTACAATCTGAATTAAGACCAACAGGGAAGGGATGGTTCGGCTATTTTCAATCTGCGAAATCAGCCCCTTAGTTACGCCTGCCCGATCTGCTACTTCCTGTAGCGTAAGATTTCGGTCCTTTCGGATACTTTTGAGTTTGTTGCTGATCTGAACGATTACTTCCTGTTCCATGAAATAATGAATGGGTGTTTGGAAAAGTAAACTAATGAAAAATTGGTGAATTGAATTTCTAAAAGATTCTTCCAGAAAAAGGCCTTGCGAAATACGCTTCGCGAAATAAACCTCCCTGCAGTCGGTGAAATAGATAATCGAGATTACCCGTGAAATAGCTTGAAAAGCATTCTGTGAACAATTTTTAAAATAACTGATCTAATCAGACCCCTACATCGCACGATCAATTAGATTATTTCAACCGTATTTCCATTCTATTTCTACTGTATTTCAATTGTTGTTCTAAAGTAATTTCAGCTTATTTCCACTGTATTCCAACGGTATCTTCCATCTTTTCCATCCTCATTCCCCCATTCCAGCCACCACTTCCTCGCCCAATCCAAAGGAAAGCGTCATCCCATTTCCCCCCATGCCATTGACTATGGTGACGACCTCGTCAATTTGCTGAATCCATTCGGTAGCCCCATTGGTCATTTTGGGGTAAATGCCATGCCATGCCGAGTCGATGTTCCAATCCTTAAACTGCGCAAAGCCTTTCAGAAAATCCAAGATCATTCGGTTTACATCCTCCCGATCAAAAGGGGAGAGGTCCAGCCCGTATTCATGACTGTCACCAATGGTGAGTTCTCCGAGGCCGTTCTGGGATACCATCACGTGAATGCCCCAAGAAATCAGATCAGGGTATTGATGGTGATAGACTTCCTTAAGTTTTTCCAGAGAAGGCGCCACCTGAAATCCTTTGTAGTGGATAAAGCTCAATCCTGCACATAGCGGCGGTCCGATTCTCCAATTGTCAGGTTGCTTCACCAATCGCATCATTTGAAGTTTACACTTGGTGATCGGAGTAGCCTCAAAAATCTCCGGATAAAGCGTCTCAAAATCTGCCCCGCTGCACACAAAAATCCGATCAGCTGACCAGCTTTTTTGACCTGAATAGACCGTACTTCCCTCGATTCGGCTCACAGTCCGGTTCCATATAAATTCCACATTCGGAAGGCTTTCCAGATACTTGGCTGTTTTGAAAATTGCTTCACGTGGATCCACGATTACTTCTTCCTCCGTCCAAAGTGCACCTTTCAATCCCTTGGGATTAGCGGCAGGACTTTTCCTCACGGTTTGTTCTGGATTCAGAAGTTCGGCTGATTTGATCCCGCTCATAGCAGCGACATATTCTTCTACTACTTGTAGTTCCAGATCTGTGTAGGCTAAATGCAAGGAACCGGTCTTTTCTGCGAAAAATCCCGCTTTCTCGCTCATCTCCAGCCAAATCTCCCGAGATCGTATGGCCCGATCAAAAGCCGGTCCCTGAGGCTGACCCACTGGCCACACCATTCCAAAATTGCGGACGGAAGCACCTTGAGCTTTGGGATGGCGCTCGATCACAGTTACTTTCCAGCCTTTGGCGTGGAGGGCTCGGGTCATAGACATGCCGACAATCCCGGTACCTATGACGATGGCAGATTTTTGGTTCATAGCGAATTAAGAAGGGTTAAAGAGGGAGAATGAGGCTTGGTTTTTCGTTTGATCTTGGTTTGGAAGTAGAAAAAAGAGCCCGCGATCAGGACCATGGAAACGCTCAGGAAAAGGATCACTGCCTGAGAGTAAAAGTGTAGCCAGGAAATGTCTCCAAAGCCTCCAAGCTGACTGGCTACTAAAATCAGACTTGATCCCAAGTAGCCGAAGCTGTCGACCAGGTACATCAGAAATCCCACATTACCGCCCGACTGAAGGGTGGCGATGAGTCGATCAAAAAGGAGACTGTTGAAGGGAATATAGGCCATGTATACGCCCGTACCAACACCGACCATCCAGTGGAATGGAGAAATCCAGCCTGCATTCAGGCCGAGTGTGCATAGGATTGACAAAGCGAATCCAGAGAAAATGATCCAGTGGTTGAGGAAAAATGCCTGTCTGTTGTTTTTGACCAGCACCAGTGAACTCATCAAAACCAACAGTGCGATTGTAATCGGGATTTCAGTTTGGGTGAGGAGCTCGGGCGCCACTTTCATATCCAGTCCGGCCCAGATTTCTACCACGAAATTGTCCCTCAGGTCGCGAAGTCCGGTGAGCATCATGTAAACCAAAATCAACAGGACAATTCCCGGCCAAAACTCACGAAAAAACTTCCTTCGCTCGATCACATCCATGGCGGGTCGAGGACTACGAAGCTGCTTGTCTTCTTCGTTGGGTTCGGGGATATGATTGAGTAAGTAAACTCCTCCGAAAAGCAAAGGGAAGAAGATTGCCCCGGTCCAGAAAGGCATCCAATATTCGGATACGCCAAGGTTTTGGATCAGAAAAGAGCCCACTGACTTGACCATTCCTGAAGAGAAAATAAAACTCGCCGCCAGCATGCTTCCCATCATCTCGGTAAATCGACGCCCCTCCATGTAGTGAAAAACTATCCCCCAAATCAATCCCAATGGGAAGCCATTGACCAAAAAGCACAGAATATTGATTGGTGCAGGTAGGATCGCAAAGCCCAACAAACCGAACCAGGAAACTCCGATCAAACCCACAATCAACCAAGCGCGACCCTTTTCTTTGAGTTCGGAGATCATCTTGATCCCGTAAAACTTGCTGGCCATGTAGCCCAGGGTCTGTGCCAGGATCAGCCATACTTTCAGATCCAAGCCCAAAAAAGTCTCTCCTTCAAAGGTTCCAACAGCGAAAGGTTTGCGAAAAGCATACATGCTGCTATACACCAAAAAGCCCATCACCGCCGCAAAGACACTCATCTGAAAAGATCCGGCACGCTGCAGGCGGATCACCAAATCCGAATTGCGCTGCATATCAACCCTTAGATTGGAGTTCGTAGGCTTCCACGATCTGTAGGACTTCCTTGAGGTTTTTGGCGAGGTGAGTGGGACGGTGTGGAATCAACTCTTCCTCAGAAAAAACTCCCGAAGTAATCCCGATGCTCATCAGGCAGCCTGCATTGTGTCCCTCGTTGACATCGACTTCCGTATCTCCGATTTTTATGACCGACTTGGAATCAGTTACGCCAAGCTCTGCCATGATTTTTTTGATCATGTGGGGAAAAGGTCGCCCCATCGGCACCTCATTGCTTGCTGCCGAGGCATTGACCAATCTTCCGTCTGCCCAACCCACACGCTTGAGAATGATATCGGTGATGTCTCGGCTAAAGCCGGTATCCAAAGCCACTTTGATTCCCATGTTTTGTAGGGCTTCAAAGACTTCTTCTGCATCGGCTACCGCACGGATCGAGGGATCATTTGCATAAAAATCAAGCATGCTCTGCACAAAGGCCGAATGAATTTCCTCAATCAAAGAATCAGTGATTTTGTCCGAATCCGGCTCGTGAATAAGCAGTAAGTCCCGGATCGCTTGGGGTTTGGAATAGCCCATTTTTTCATTGGCTTCCTGAAGGGTCACTTTGGGATAGCCGTGAAGATTGAGGGCCCGTTGAAAAGCTTTGGCTACGCTGTTTTCATCGTGGATCGTGGTGCCGGCCATGTCGAAAACAGCCAATTGAATCTGAGGCATTGGAGTAAATAAAGAAGTGTGCAAAAGGGAAAGACACGCAAGGCATGCTCCCCCTTGATCGTGCAAAACCAACTTATTTAATGTTTAGCAAATCTAAACACTGATAAAAAATCACTTAGGAAAGCCAGGTTATCCTTTCGTTATAAAATTAGGTTTTAGATTGATTTTGAGATAATATTTGACTGATAAAAGTGGCTTTTATCGTTTCCAAACTCAACATAGGAATTCACAAATACTTAACTCTGGAGGATTGTTTATTCTTTTTTACTTCCTGAAATTTAGTATTCTTAAACAGCCTCCACATGGATTTCCAACTACTTACCAAAGAAGAAAAATTAGACTTGATCTTTGGACTTTATGAAAAACACGGACAGGAAGATTACATCGGAGAGCCTGTCTCCCAGATCGAACACATGTGTCAATCTGCCCAGTTGGCCGAGGCTCAAGGCTATGACGAAGAAGTGATCTTGGCAGCCTTTTTTCATGACATCGGACACTTGTTTGCTCACTTGGCTCCCTCAGAATCTATGGGTGGATTTGGGGTGAAACGACACGAGCAAATCGGCGCTGACTACCTCAGGCAGCTGGGGTTTTCTGAAAAAATCGCCCGCTTGGTAGAAAACCATGTACAAGCCAAACGCTACTTGACTTACCGCTTTGCAGAGTATTTCGAAAAGCTCTCCGAAGCCAGCCGCCAAACACTGATCTACCAAGGCGGACCGATGAATGAAGAAGAAGCTAGGCTGTTTGAGTCAGACCCTTTGTTTGAAGCGTCGCTGAAAATGCGTACTTGGGATGAGGAAGCGAAAGAGGAATTTGTGCCTGTTCCGGATTTGAAAAAGTATCGGGAAATGGCTTTTAAACTGCTTTAAAATTAAGGTAAGGCCTGACAGGTTTTCAAAACCTGTCAGGTCTGATTCCCAATCATGGCTTTTTTCGGAAAGTGACTTCATCCAAAATCTCTCCGGAAATCCCGAAAACCTGAAGTTTGAATTCCTTCCTGTCCACTTCTGCAATCGCTACGTGATTTTTCTTGATGATCCGATCCATTTTTGGAAAATCCGAATCCTGTCCCTCCGGCTCCAATCCGCCACCAGCACCGCCAACGATCAAAAAGTGGACGCTATTCCCTGAAAATTCCTTAGTCAACCGTTCGTAATCATGGGTGTGTCCTGCCACGACCAAGTCGATTTTGCCTTGGTGAAAATAGGGCTCCAGTAGGTCTCGAATGCTCTTTTCCCCATGATAGCCAGGCCAACCCTGCGAATAAGGAGGCTGATGAAGCGCGATTATTTTCCAGAGAGATTGATTCCAGAAATCTGAATTCAGGACTTGTTCCAGCATTTTTCTCTGAGCAGAATTTTCAGGAATACTGACCGGGAAATTCTCATTGGGGTCAAGCGTCAAGATCCCCACGGGACCCACTTGCTGAAATCCAAAGCGCGGTTCTTTGGCTCTGAATACATAGGATCGAAGCAAAACTGGATCAAGATCTTCGTAGAATCCATCGTAATCGTGATTGCCCGGCACAGGCAGTTGGGTGGTCTGCATCAGGCTGAGCTTTTGAAGAAAGCGGGGATAGGCATATTCCTCTGATCCGTTATTGACCAAGTCACCGGCACCAATGCTGAGGTCGACCTGCTCCTCCCTGATCAATTGGGCGATCTGATGAAAAGTGGCCCAGCCTCCCTGAGCATCTCCCCACAGGGCAAGCTTCACTTGATCCCCAAACTCCGGTCTGTAAAACTCAAAACTTCCCTGAAATGCCTTGTCTTGAATAAGCTCAAAACGGATCGAATCTTCAAGTAAAGGAAAAGTGAAAATGCCATCTATTGATTTCAATTCAAGTTTTTCGCCATCTGAAATCCGAATCGTTGCCTCGCCGCCTTTTTCACTTACCCATCGGACAAACCAAGTCTGATCCGTACCCAGCATCAATACAGGATCTGTCATCAAGACCGGAAAATCCTCCAATTCTTGTTTCTTTTCCACCCAAGTCAGTCTCTCTAAGTTTGACTTTAGTACAGAATCACTTAGCAGCTGGACTTTGCGGACAGCCAAGATCGAATCCCGAGCGTACTTTTTTTGGTTTTGCCAGTCTGCAAAACTTTCCTCCGAAATCCAGCGGACTTTTCTCAATCCTCCTGCCATGGCATTATTGACCACCCGGATGGTCAGCCGGAATTCTCCTTCGGAAGCAATTGGAAAAAATTCCCCATCCTTGGCCCGAGGAATCCGAACTTCATTTGCCCAAAGCTGTACACCGTCATCTCCTTCAATAAATAAGGTGCCCTTATCCAGATTCACTTCCTTTTGGTACCAAAGGGAATGGTTGGGATAAGAAACCCGATGCGGCAGATCTAGCTTTTCTCCTTTTCCAAACTCAGGAAGTACCCGCTCGATACCGGGAATGGAGTCTTTCCCCATAAAGATCCAGCCCGAATCCAGCTCGAGCATATTCTCAGGCCAAGCATTTATCAAAAAGTCACCGATCAACTCCTCCTCAGCAAAAAATGCCTCCCGATAGGTTGGAGAGGCATTTTCAGTGGAGATTTTTGCACAGGCCAGCGTGGCTAGCCCGGCGATAATCCCGAAAATCAATTTCTTCATTTGATCATTTCTTTCACCGCAGGAGCAGCTTTCGCGTCTGGGTAAGGCAAGCCCAAAAGTTGGAAGACCGTTCTTGCTACCATTGCAGAAGACCATTGCCCTTCGATTTTCATTTCGCCAGTAGCAGGAGTGTCGGGACCCATCGCCATCAGCCAGATTTGTCCGGCCTGAGGCACGTCGGCGCCATGGCTTTTCCAGCTGTTTTTGGTGATGCCGCGACCATGATCCACGCTGATGATCAAGGTTGTCTTGTCTTTGTATTGGGGATCGGCTTGGAGGGTTTCCCAGATTTCTTTGATGTATTGATCTGTCTGCTTTGCTGACCAGATGTACTGATCGTACTTGCCTCCATGCGCCCAATCATCCGTTTCGCCATAGGCAATGTAGAGTACTTTGGGCTTGTGCTTTTTGATGGCCTCGAGTGCATAGTGATGTGTAAAGGGATCTAATCTCACCCCGCCCCAAGGACCTCGGATCTCCTGCTGAAGACGATTGATGGTTTTTTCTACATCGGTAAGGTTGTCTCCCGTGGCCAGGTCAAATCCTGCGTTGACCGGAATGCCGCTACGCTCTTTGTTGATGATGTAGGGAAATACATCCCAACTGCCGAAAGCCATCACTTTCCCCTTGTAGGCAGGAGTTTGATTGAGGTATTCGAGAAAAGTCACATTGGGATTGTTGATCTTGGAGTTGGAGTTGATGCGGGCATCATCTGCAAATCCACTGAGGACTTCATTATAGCCTGGGTAGGAAAACCACATTTTGTTGCTGTTGTCCACCTTGTTGCCATAGGCACGGTTGCCATAGATCTGACCTTGCTTGGCGATGGTGTTCCAGAAAAAGGGAAACAGCATCTCCCTGCGCTTGATCGGATCAGGATGCCAGTAGTCTGCCAAAAGTGAACCCGCGCGATCGATCAATCCCGTGTCGTCCACCATCAGGGAATCAGCTCCTTTGAAAAGCTCCTGCCAACGCAGTCCGTCAAAGGTAATCAGGACGATATTTTCAGTCTTGGTGGTCTTTGTTTGGGCAAAAGCCCCCAGGCTAAGTGCTCCTACCAAAAGAAGCAAAAGGGATAATTTCTTCATTTTTTTTGGGTTTGAAAAGAATCTGCCGACCAGGTCGGCCGGCAGATCTGAAAGTCAATATAGAAGATTCTCGATTATTTCACATCCCACCATACACGGGTGGTGATGGCATCGGCACCCTGACGGGCAATGGCTGCTTTGTAGTTGTCACCATTGAGTGACTGCACACTGCCAGGATACATGAATCTAACCGGAACAGTCGCAATAAACGCCGCAGGACCTGGCTTGATGTCCGGATAGCCGGTGCGCTTCCAGTCATGCCAAGCTTCCATGCCGCTGAAGAAGAGTGCTAGCCACTTCTGGGTACCAATCTTAGCCAATTTTTCCTGAGTCGTGCCGGTGTAAGCCACTTTAGGCTGCGCAAAGTAAGTGTCATCTACTACCAATCGGCTGGCAATTGTAGGCTGATTGATCACGGTATAGCGGGCACGGTAGTAGTCTACGGATGCTTTTACTCCGTTTTTATAATACTCTTCTGCAGATCCTGTGGTGATAAAACCACGCTCTCTAGCCTCAGCAAGGATAAACTGTACCTCAGCATAGCTCATCAAGATTGCTTGGTATCCAATAGGGTTTGCCTGCGAAGTACATGCTTGACATGCCCATAGTAGACCCACTCGAGACAGAAAGTTAGAACCTCCCTTGGAAGGATCACCTGATGGGGCATACTTTAACGCTTCTTCATCCCCCAATCCATTTGGCACCCCTTCGTAGGCTGTTACAGGGCCAACCACACCAGCCGCAGAGTTGGTTGTAGGCTGTGCATAGGCAAACAATCTAGGGTCATTCAGATCCTTCAGTGTATTTTCCATCTTTTCACTTAGACGTACTTCGTCATAAGAACCCGAACGAGTCGTGTACAAGGGATGCTGATTAGGTACATCCTGAAGGTACTGTAGGACTGCCTCTTCGCTGGTAGAAGCGAAAATCGGAGACTGGGCAGGATTGCTTACGATCGCCTGCATCGCTTGGGATGGATTCACACGGTCGGAAAGACGCATCAGAATACGGAGACGGAGTGAGTTGGCAAACTTTTTCCAACGGGTCACATTTCCATTGAACAGGATGTCGCCGTCCACTCGTTCGGCGGTAGTACCCAAAAGCGCATTGGCTTCTTCGAGCTCTTTCAATACTCCCGCATAGATCACTTCCTGAGAGTCAAACTTAGGATAGTTGACACCGGCTTTTGCCTGAAGGGCTTCTGTGTAAGGGATCTCACCGTATGCATCTGACATGTAGGCAAACAAGTGTGCGCGCATTACTTTGGCAATACCCACATAGTTTTGCTGCTTGGCTTCCCCTGAGATTTGGATGATGTTGTTGATGTCTCTGAGGGCATTGTAGAAGGAGCCGTATGGGCTTCCCTGAGGTCCCCAATTGTAGCGGTCTTCGTTGGTAAACTGGATTTTGGCTGTGTATTGCATCACGATATTGCCATATCCCCAGGAATTGCCTGCGATTTCATTGGTGGTGCTTCGCAAAATATTTGGAAGTAGCAATGCCGAAGAAACCTTCTCAGGGCTGTTTGGATTGACGTTGATTTTTTCAAAATCCTGGTCGCAGCTACTCACACTCAGTAAGAGTGCAAGAGCCAATCCGGAAAAGTATCTTTTATTCAAGTTCATAAGTTCTGTCTGTTAATTGATGAGCGATTGATCTCAGATTAGAATTTGACATTCAGGTTAAATCCGATATTTCGGGTAGATGGGAAAGCCATATCTTCCACCCCTGGGATCAAAGTTCCTCCGCCCATAGCCATGGTCTCAGGATCGAAGTGAGGATTTTCTGTCCAAAGCGCTAGGTTTCTGGCCACCAGGGAGATTTTCACATCTTGGATAGGCATTTTGCCAAGGATACTTTTCGGAATGGTGTATCCGATAGTCACTTCTCTCAGCTTCAAGAATGTTGCATCATACTTTGCTGCTTCCACGTTGTTTCGCTCGTAGTAGCGGTTGTGCCAGTTTCTGGAAGTGATCTTGATCGTATTTGGGGTGAAAGAACCGTCCGCATTACGGATCACCCCTTCGGAGATGATACCATTTCCAGGCTGAGTCAAATCGTACCCATTTTCCCGACCCAAGAGTGTCTCTGCCAACTGACCTGAGGTAGAACCGATGGTCTTGGTACGAGAAACCACAATGCCGCCATGACGGTAGTCAAACAAAAAGCCTAGGGAGATTCCTTTGTAACTGAAGTTGTTTTGAAGACCTAGCATCCAATCCGGATTGTAGTTTCCTTGATTTACCAGCGTAGGGGAGGTGATCGGCGTACCTGAGGTATTGTGGATGATCTGACCGAAATAAGGAGAGGCAGGATCTTCTACTCGGGCAAATCCAGCACCGTAGATATTACCCATACGCTCGCCGATTCTGGCTTGAATGTTCGCACCGTTTCTGCCTGTCAAGGTGTAGGTAGTCAATCCCTCTGTCAACTCAAGCACGTAGCCACGGGTACGGGTGAAGTTGGCCATGAAGTTCCAATTGAAGCCATTGGCAGATCTTACCGGATTACCGCTTAGGACCACTTCGATTCCTTTATTTTGGATCTGTCCGGCATTGATGATTCGGGATGCATAGCCTGTAGCGATATCCAGTTCGATCGGGATGATTTGGTTTCTGGTACGGTTATCAAAGTAGGTGAAGTCCAATCCTATTCTTCCATCCATGAATCTTACATCGATCCCTGTCTCAAAAGAGGCAGTTCGCTCAGGCTTCAAGTCAGCATTTGACAGTCTGTTGGATTCGGCTTTTGCCTGGATACTTCCCCAAGCCACAGCGGTATTGTAGACATTGGAAAGGGCATAAGGGTCGGTGTCGTTACCTACTTCAGCATACGCACCTCTCAATTTCAAGAAGGAAATGGCTTTAGGCATCGTGATCATATCCGAAACCACCGCACTCAAGGTAGCTGATGGGTAGAAGTAGCTGTTGTTGCTCACAGGAAGTGTACTTGACCAGTCGTTTCGTCCGGTTACATCTAGGAAGAGCACGTTTTTGTATCCTATTTGACCAAAACCATACAGTGAGTTGATTCGCTTTTCTGAGGTAAATTGGTTTACCTGAAGGTTGACTGCCGTATTGGTGAAATTGTAAATACCAGGAATCAGCAACTGAGGAGCAACTGTTTCTACATACCGGTTGTCTTGGCGCATTGCGTTTCCACCCACAGCCACACTGTAAGACCAGGTAGGCTTGGTTGTCTCAGAGTAAGTCAACAGGAAGTCGGAGTTTTGCTCAGAGAAGAACAAGTCGTCCTCTCTGTAGCTTCCTTTCGGGAATCTTTGGGTACTGAATGCCCGCTTACGGTCACGGAGTTCATTGTAGGTATCGAGACCTGTTCTCACCATCAAGGTCAACTTTGGTGAAAACTTGTACGTCGCCATGATATTACCAAATATTCTGTCTTTAGCCTGCCCGTTGGTATTTTCATACACGTTGAAATACGGGTTGTCATGGTAGTTGTAGTTGTAGTTATACTGCTGGATTCCTTCCAGTCCCGGCATCCAGTAATTTCTCAGACTGCGAGTATTTACCTGTCTACCGTACCAAATCCAGAGGTACATCAAGCTTTCTGTACCGTAAGATATGCTCGGTCTGTTGCCACTTTCAGTACGCTGGTAGTTGATAGCAGAATTGACAGTCAGCTTGTCGGTTACATTGATTCCACCGTTCATAGCGATGGTATTTCGCTTCAGGTCGGTGTTTGGAATCGTACCTTTTTGATCCAGATTGGTCCAGGAAAGGCGGATGTTGGATTTTTCGTTTGCTCCCTCAAGTGCAAAGTTGTTGGATAAGGTCACCCCTGTCTGGAAGAAGTCATTGATGTTGTTTGGCTGCGATACCCAAGGTGTAGGGGTAATGGTACTTCCTGCGGGAGCATTCAAATCACCGCCTCTGAAACCAGGAACGGATCTCGGAGAGTCAAACTGTGGGAGCAAGGTTCCTTTGTCCAGTTCAGGACCCCAGCTTTCGTCCACGCCATCAGCTACACCCGAACCAGCACCATTGACAAAGGAAAATTGTCCGTTGTTGCCTTGTCCATACTTGTCCTGCCACTGTGGAAGTCTTAAGATGGTATCAAAAGTAGTATTGGAGTTGACGGTTACGCCTAGACCTTTTTTGCCCTTACCGGACTTGGTGGTGATCAAAATCGCACCATTGGCAGCTCTTGAACCATACAAAGCAGCCGCAGCTGGACCTTTCAATACGGTCATAGAGGCTACGTCGTCCGGGTTGATTTCACCGGCAGCGTTTCCGTAGTCAGTTTCCTGATTGCCACGGCCTGATGAACCTACGATATTGTTAGAAATAGGCACGCCATCCACCACAAATAGCGGCTGGTTGGCATTAATGTTTAGGGAAGATTCTCCTCGGATGGTCACTCGGGTAGACCCGCCGATACCGGAGGAAGAGTTAGTAATCTGCACACCCGCCACTCGACCGCTGAGGGAGTTGATGACGTTGGTCTCTCTGGCTTCGGTAAATTGACTTCCGTCGACTGCCTGTACAGAATAGCCCAAGGCTTTGGTTTCTCTCTCCACACCCAAGGCAGTGACCACGATTTCATTGAGCGCCACACCTTCAGAAAGGGTGATATTGATGATGGAAGAAGCTCCAACTGCAAACTCTTTGGTCTCGAATCCTACGAAGGAAAACACCAATGTCTCTCCACTGCCTGCTTGAATGGTGTAAGAACCGTCCACATCAGTCACCGTGCCTCGGCTGGTACCTTTGACCAAGACAGTAGCGCCTGGTAAAGGTTCGTTGTTCACATCACTTACTTTTCCTGTGACCCGTGTTTGTTGGGCGAAGGAAAAATTGAGGACTAGCAGCATACACGCTGTCATTATCCCCTGCCAAATGCTTTTTTGAGCAATCATGTTAAGGTAGTAGTTTGGAATAGGTAAACTTTTTTGGTTAAAAATTTTACCAAAACTATACTCCCACTGTTCCCTTGGGATTAATCACTCTTTACCAAAAAATGAATTAATTCTATGTTAAATCGGTAATAAGTGCCTAAAAAACATCGAGAATGCTATTTTTTGACATTAACCCTTCTTAATATATCGATAAGCGTTCTATATGCTTTAACTATTTCTGATGTAAAAGTGTAGCAATTGTAAACAAAGTGGCTTGCTTAGTAGAGGTAGGCAAAGATCGCCCTCTTTAAGTCTCTCAGGCTTTCGTAGGCTTGGTTTACCCAACTTTCTCCAATAAATACACTCTGAGCATAGCCCGTGACACAAAACCCAAGCTGGTATACAGCCTTAAGGCAGGAGTATTGTCCGGATAAAGGTGGAGAAACGGAGTTTTGCCACGCTGCTGAATCGCCTGAAGGACAAAGGGCATCACTTTCTTGGAAATTCCCTGACCCGTAAAATCAGGATGAGTGCAAACTGCACTCACTTCGGTGTAAGGACTCGGACTCAATCGCGAACCTGCCATAGAGATCAATTTTCCACTCGAGAAAAACCCAAAGTAGTCTCCGAATTCAATGGTCCTTCTTACGAATGGTCCCGGCTTGGTCAGTTGGGTCAAGGCTAACATTTCGGCTACGTGCCTTTCATCGAGGGGATGAATTTCATCTTGGGGCACTACTGAGGAAAAATCCCGCTCGCATACCAGCTGCAGAAGCTCACGGTCGTTGTGTACTTTCCATTTTTCCTCCAGCGGAAGATGATCCGGAGGAAAAAGAATGACCCGCTGACCTGCTTCTAAATAGTCGTACAGGTCGTCCAAATTCTCTTGCTGATAGGCTGGCATACCTGCAAAAAAGCCCATTTCCCGATCAATCAATCTCACCCGGTCCGTACCAAATGATAAGGAGTGGCTTCCTGTGTTCAGGGCGTTCCAGATAGGATTATCGAGGGGATGAGACATAAATGGGGGAAATCTGAAGTCAGAAAGTTGAACCTTCGACTTCGCTCAGGTTTCGAAATGGAGGTTGACAGAATAATGAAGTCAGAAAGCTAAAGATTGAAGAATGCGAAAGTAAAAAAAGCTTGAATCAGAAAGCCGGAAATTGCTCGAAAAAATGGCTATCAGGGTTAGGTCCTGATTTTCACCTGACCAAATTGAGGGAATTAGCTGAGTTTTGTCAGGCTTTTAACGTTCAATTATTCCCTATTTTGGACATTCAAATTTACTTTTAAAGCTTCCGCAGCCCATTTATGACAAACGCCATTTACCTCACTACCACAGAACCCTTTTCAGGGAAATCGATCTTTGCACTCGGCTTGGTCAATTTGTTAGCCTCAAAAACAGATAAAATTTCCTATTTCAAACCCATCGTCACGGTCAAAAAAAACGAACGTGACCGGCGACTAGAACTGATCAAGAAGCACTTCAAACTGGCACTTCCCTATGAAGATATGTATGCTTTTACCATCGAAAAGGCATTCAAGGAAATCAACCGAAACAATGAAGCCGGACTGATTGATACGATCATTGATAAGTTTCAGCGGATCCGGGAAAATTCAGATTTTGTGGTAGTCGAGGGGACAGACTTTGCAGGAGTAACCACCAATCTGGAGTTTAACGGTAACGTGGCCATCGCCAAAAATCTGGGCATACCCGCCGCAATTATTCTCAATTGTGCTCATAAATCTGCGCTAGAAATCGTTGAGCAAGGCTTAGCTACAGTCAATTCCTTTAAAGCAGAGGGAGTTCAGGTGCTGACTTTAGTAGCCAATAAGGTAGAAGCGGGTAAGGAAACAGAGATTAAATCCAAGCTTCGTGAGGTGCTGGATCCCAGTATCCTGATCTGCACTATTCCTTCTCATATGGAATTAAGTAATCCCACGATGGAGGAAATCAGAGAGTCAATGGGCGCAAAAGTGATTTTGGGCGAAAAGCATCTGACCAATCGAGTGGACCATACGATTGTGGGCGCCATGCAGCTGCGGAATTTTCTGCAGCGACTTCAAAACAACACGCTGGTCATTACCCCCGGAGATCGGGGAGATATCATCATTGGGGCTTTGCAGGCCAATATTTCCAAAAACTTTGGTAAGATCTCGGGCCTGATTCTTTCCGGAGGCATGGTGCCGGAGGATTCGATCGTGCAGTTGATTGAGGGTTTGGAGACGGTGGTGCCGATCCTACAGGTGGAGGAACCGACCTTTGAGGTGGTCACCGAGGTGAGCAATATCAAAGCGCGAATTGCCGCCGAAGACAAGGAAAAAATCGCCATCGCCATCCGCTTGTTTGAGCAGGCGGTGGATGAAAAAGCACTGACCGACAAGCTTATCGGGTTCCATTCGGATGTGCTCACGCCGCGAATGTTCCAATATCAGCTTGTGAAAAGGGCAAAATCCTCCATCAAGCACATTGTATTGCCGGAGGGTGAGGAGGATCGAGTTCTCCTGGCTGCCGATCAATTGATCAAGCAGGGAGTGGTGCGACTGACCCTTTTGGGGAATAGGGAATCCATCGAGCTCACCGCCAAGCGATTGAATTTATCCTTGGATCTCAATTCGATTCAAATCGAAAGTCCGCTGAGCTCGCCACGCTTTGAGTCCTATGCAGAGACGCTGTATGAGCAGCGCAAGAGCAAAGGACTTTCACTCGAAATGGCTCGCGATCTGATGCAGGATGTTTCTTACTTCGGCACCATGATGGTCTATCGAGGTGATGCAGACGGCATGGTGAGCGGTGCGATCCATACGACCCAGCATACCATCAGGCCTGCTTTACAGTTTGTGAAGACCAAGCCGGGCAATTCAACCGTTTCTTCCGTGTTTTTCATGTGTCTGCCCAATCGGGTGTCGGTATTCGGAGATTGTGCAGTGATCCCCAATCCTAGTGCTGAGCAGCTGGCAGACATCGCCATTTCTTCGGCTGAGTCGGCACAGATGTTTGGGATCGAACCCAAAATCGCGATGCTGTCTTACTCTTCGGGTACTTCGGGCGAAGGAGAAGAGGTGGAAAAAGTCCGAAAAGCTACCCAACTGGCAAAAGAAAGAAGGCCTGATCTGAAAATTGAAGGGCCGATCCAATACGATGCCGCGGTGGACCCTGTCGTAGGAAAGCAAAAACTCCCTAACTCGGAAGTTGCCGGTCAGGCAAGCGTGTTGATTTTTCCTGATCTCAATACCGGAAACAATACTTATAAAGCTGTGCAGCGGGAAACAGGTGCCATTGCCATTGGGCCAATGCTCCAAGGCTTAAACAAACCCGTCAATGACCTCAGTCGTGGCTGCACCGTGGTGGATATTTTCAATACCGTGGTCATTACGGCGATTCAGGCGCAAGAAGGGTGATTTACGAATTACGAATTACGAGATCTTCTTAAGAGTAAAGGATGAAATCTTATTCCTTGCTTTACCCCATTAAATGAAAACCGTATCATCAAAATATAGCTTCTATTTTCCGGTACATCGGTCACCGGACACCCGATATCGGACTTTTCTCCCGTCTTCGATCTTCCGGCTTGGCAACCATCGGTCATCGGACATCGGTCATCCGACGATTAATCTTCTGTCTTCTGTCTCCTATCTTCCGTCTTTTCAATCATGAACGTCTTCGTCATCAACTCCGGCTCCAGCTCGATCAAGTACCAACTCATTTCCATGCCTGAGGCAAAAGTGCTTTGTTCGGGTCTCGTGGATCGTATAGGACTGGAGGGCTCAAAGGTGGAGCACAAGTCATTTTTGCCACAGGGAGAAGTGAAAAAGGTGCTGGATATTCCCGTTCCGCATCATTCGGTTGGTTTGACGGAAGTAGCTAAACTGCTCATAGACAAAGAAGTGGGAGTGATTTCAGATCCTTCAGAAGTGGAGGTGGTTGGTCATCGGGTGGTGCATGGTGGAGAAAAATTCGCTTCCACCCAAGTCATCACTCCAGAGATCAAAGCTAAAATCAAGGTTCTTTTTCCCTTAGCCCCATTACACAATCCCGCTAATTTCCTGGGAATAGAAGTAGCAGAAAGTATTTTTCCTCATGCCCGACAGATCGCAGTGTTTGATACGGCTTTCCACCAAAGCATGCCGGCACAGGCCTATCGCATGTCAATTCCGAATGACCTGTATGTCAACCATGGCATTCGGGCTTATGGATTCCACGGCACGAGTCACAAGTTTGTGAGCGAGCGGGCACAAGAGTTTTTGAAGAAAAAGGACTCCAAAGTCATCACCATCCACCTCGGAAACGGTTGCAGTATGGCCGCAGTGGCAGATGGGAAGTGCGTGGATACCAGCATGGGTTTGGGTCCGATGAACGGACTCATCATGGGGACCCGAGCAGGAGACATTGATCAGTCAGTAATTTTTTACTTGGTGCGCGAGCTCGGCTATTCCCTGGATGAGGTGAACAACCTGCTGAATAAAAAAAGCGGGATGCTCGGTCTGACCGGGTTCAGCGATATGCGGGACATCGGCAAGCTGTATCATCAAGGACAGCCCGATGCAATCTTGGCCTATCAGTTGTATGCTTATCGAATTAAAAAGTACATCGGATCCTTTGCTGCGGCGATGAATGGACTGGATGCCATTGTCTTCACCGGTGGAGTGGGAGAAAATGATCAACTCACCCGAACATTGGTCTGTGAAAAGATGGACTTTCTTGGCATCCAAGTCGATCCGGAAAAGAACAAGTTGCCCAATTCGGGCCTTCGTGCGATTCAAACAGACTCCTCATCCGTACAGATTTTGGTCATTCCTACCAATGAAGAGTTGGAGATTGCGAAGCAGTGTGTCGGGGTATAGGACTGAAGACCGATGGTTGCTAAGCTGGAAGATCGAAGACGGGAGACCGAAGATTGATTGTAGGAGGACCGAAGTCCGATGTCTGAAGGACAACCAGCTCCAACGGAGCGTCCTTTATCAGCCAAGGGTTCAACCCTTGGTTAAAGGTAGACCGCCAAAATACCCCCTCGCTGGCGCACGATTTTCGGTTTGGAACGTGCAGGAGATCGACAGCGAAACGGAGAAGATGAAATAATTTAAACCATTCAGGAAGTTTAGGGAATTAAGGTTTCTGCGCCCTGGTTAGTGTCCCCACTAACCGGAATGGAATGGACACTAAATCTAGGATTCTCATACACGTGAGTGAGGACCTAGCTGCATCAGGCAGGCACTCACGCGGGCGAAGAATCCTCTCTCATTTTCTAAATTTCCTTAATTCCTAAATGGTAAAAACCCTCAGCTCCCTTTCAATTTCTCTCCTTTTCCCGACAACTCGGCAAGCTGCTGAATTCTAGCCGTTCGGGTCTTTTCGGTTTTTGCGAGTTTGAGCCAGCGGAGGACAAAGCGCTTGCTTGAATCATTGATGCGATGAAAAAAATCACTCGCTCCGGGTACTTTGTCCAGTCCGTCCTGCAAATCCTGAGGAACTTCCAATCGATCCACATCTTCCATAAAATCCCAAAGACCGACTTGCTTGGAGTACTCAATTGATTGAAAACCTGCGGCATGCATCTTTCCCTCCCCGATCAACCTGGCCGCACGATCTTTATAGCTTTTGGCCCAGTGTTGTACTCTTCTCGGGGAAATCAGCTGCATCGTGCGTTTCTCGTCCAGTTTTCTTCGGATGCCATCGATCCAGCCAAAGCAGATCAATTCATCCAAAATCTCAGCGGTGGAAAGGTACTTTTCAGGAACGGCCTTCAAAAAAGTCACCAACCAAACCGATTCTTCTTGCTGATGATTTTGCTCCAACCATTGCCGTAATTCTGCCTGGGAAGTGACTTCCACTTTCTGGAAATGGTCGGTTTGGATCATGGGGGGAGGATAGTTTTGGTGTAGTATTCAGGATAACTCGCCTCAATTACCGACTGTTTTTATTTCGGATTGGTTTCTAAAGGTGATCCATATCAAAGTTTATCCAACCTGACTCATTCCTCTGAATATCCACGACACCCCAAATTGATCGGTCAATTGTCCATAGACGCCAAAGGGGGCATTGTTTAGTTCCATAAAAAGTCGGGTGTCCCGATCAGCACCTACTGCCAATCGGTCAAACGCAGGCTTCAGCTCCTGGTAATTCTCCCCCGTGAGGTAGATGCTAAAGGTATTTCCGGGTTTGGGTTCCAGCATGGGAGAGGCCATCCAGTCGGTTGCTGAGAACTCAAGCAGGTTATTTTTGAGGTGAGCGTAGATGATCCGATCGTGTTTTTCCTCCGGAAACTGTGCCTTCATCGGCGTATCTCCCACTCGGGTGAGGGTGAGTTCGCCTCCCAGACATTCCTGGTAAAAACTCATGGCTTGCCGGCAGTTCCCGTCAAATAGTAGAAATGGAGTGGTTTGGAGCATGGGGAGAGATTTTTGTGCTTGGTTAAGGTAATTCAGCTAGGAGATGGCCGCCTTTTTAGGCTGTTCTCTTCCATTCTCTTTGAAGATACTAAATTCTCTTATTTCCTCTGAACCGACCCTTGTATCTAAGATGAGACAGCATTACAAATGCTGTAGAGTAATAGGGTGGAATTACAACTCCCACTCAGCACTTATCTTAACTTCAATAATGAAAGGGTAATCTACACTCAGTTGGGGCAAACTTCACCCAACCCTCTTTTGAACTTTATAGAATAAAAGTAGAATCTAGGCTCAAGAGGTAGTTTTACAAATCATAACTCCATTTAGTTGTTTTTTCATCATAATAAACCCAGATATGCCTTATGTATGGAACATTAACACCTGTCTTTTCATGTTTCTTAATTTCCCATTTTTCAACTTGTCTAATTAATTCAATCGCATCTTTTTCAAAGTCTGTTATAGGTTCTCTATTATTATATTCGACTTCTGTTATCAAATCAAAAATGGGATCTTTTTTTCTTATCAATTCACTTTGCCTGTTAACTGATTTTAAGTTGCCGTTTGAGTCAATTGAAAGGTTTAATATTGTAGTTGGATTTTTATAATCTTTTATTTTCCCTTTGTCAAGAATAGACTTTATATCAGTGATGTTTACACAATAGTTAAACCCATATTCATTTTCGAAAATATAGTCTTCAATTTTGAATGAATTGCTGTTGTCCAACAATCTTTGATCTGTAAAACTTATCGGTCTTTTGTCAATGACTTTTGAGTTAGAACATATTCCACTGAAGGCTAACTTACCTTCATCCAAATATGCATATACCAACCAATTCTCATTTTTCTCTGCACTCCATTCACAAGAGTTCCATTGTCCTGTATATTTCCCTTCTGTTGTAACATCAAAATCGAGAATTTTAGGAGAATCTCCGTTTTTATAATGTTTATAAATGTCAAAGGTGACTTTATAAGTTAAACTATCCTTAGCATAGACTTTTGAAATAATTTTACCTTCAAAGACATATTCTGAGGAATAGAATTCTAAAATTGGATTAATATCAATACAATCACATGCAAACGATAGAACCGAAATCAAACTTGCAAATATTGTTAGGAATAGTTTTTTCATAGTTGGTGGACGATTTTAGGCTATGGATTCGGGCTAGTTTCAGACTTCACTTGGTCCTAATCTGAACTTCATAGATTGAAAGAATAATCTACGCTAAGGTGGAGGGAGATTTCTACAGCATTTCAAATGCTTCAAGGATAGAAGGAGCATGGGGAGGAAGTTTTATAGGTAGCCTTTTGTTTTTAATAGAAAGTATTTCTTTAGGAAGGCCTTTGGTTGATTTTGACCTTATCGTAGTTCAAAAGAATTCAGAATCGCTGTTCCAGTCTGATCGTATTTATCAAAGGTGTCAACCGTAGATGCAAAAGTAGCCAAGTAAGCGGTATCACTTTTTATGTAGCATATTGATTTGATATGAAGTTTGTTCCCACTCATGGTTAGATGATAGATTACAGCATATCTATCACCTGTTGGAGTATTCTCAATTTCCGATGATAATAACTTGATGTTTTCAGCAGCTGCCATTTGTTGTTCTGTAATTGACTTATAGGCAACCAAATCAATATTCTTGCCCTTCAAGTCCTGAGTTATTACGTTTACATTCTCAGAGAAATTATCAGAGGAGCTTTCAGGAGGTGAAAAGAAGAATATAGCATCTGCTAAAGATTTGGAGGTATCTAAGGTCCAATTCTCCGGGTATTTGATTGAATAGGAAGTTTGAGAATATGTTTTTTCAGTCTGTGCATATGCAGAGATTGAAGTATAAACCAAAAATAATACGAATAGCTGCTTCATGATTTTGGTTGAAATAGAATACCCCGATTCAGCTTGGAGACGGCGGCCTTTCAAAGCCGTTCCCTTCCAGCCTTGTTGAAGATACTAAATTCTCTTATTTCCTCTGAACCGACCCTTGTATCTAAGATGAGACAGTATTACAAATGCTGTAGAATAGTAGGGTGGAATTACAACTCCCACCCAGCACTTATCTGAACTTCAATAATGAAAGGGGAAATTTAAACTCAGTAGGGTAAAAATGCCACTTACCTGCTCGAATCAGTTTATATGCCTACCTTTGGCAATATTTCAAAAGAAGAAGCAATGAAGCGGATTAACGAGTACAAGAAACTTTTTAACATCGAAGGACCCATCGACCTGAAGCAATTGAAAACTACCTACCGAAATCTGGTCAAGGAATGGCATCCGGACAAGTTTAGAGAAGGGGATGAACTCGCCAAGGAGGCGGAAGAAAAAAGTGCCAAAATTATCGATGGATACCACTTTTTGGTCAGCATCGCACCGGAGACCATCGCCGCCAATCTGGAAGAATACACCAAAACCGCTACCGAATCAGGTATTGCAGACTTTCAGTATAAAAATCAGGTGATGGAAATTACCTTTCTCGATGGGAATACCTATGAGTACTTTGGAGTTTCTAAAAACACCTACACCAAGTTTCTCAGTGCAGATAATGCTTATCGTTTTGCTCGGCGGAATATCCTGAATTCTCACCTCTACCGTAAGTCGAAAAGGACAGCAGAGACGGTTTAGTAGCTGGTTTTGAGGTTACCTCTTATTGATCTATTTTTTTATGTCCTTTTGGCTTGATCCAAAAGGACCATCCCGAAAGCTTTCGGGACAAGATTTGGCAAAGCTCCCACCGCACGAGGCCAGACGCTGGCCCGCTGCCAAATCTTCCCCCGCGCCTATCAGCGGCGTGTTTGGTAATAATTTGGTATTTTCAGCTATATGTGAAGATCTGGATTCGACTCCTTCTTAATTCCTTACTAGTAAAAAATTGATCCCTAAAATCACGCGGGCTCAATATGAATCAGCACATGGCCTAGCTGGGGAATTTCCCGACGCAGGGTGTCCTTGAGTTCGTGCGCAATGTCATGCCCTTCCCGTACGGTCAGTTTGCCATCGACATGAGCATGGAGGTCCACGTGGTATTTCATCCCGGCTTTGCGGATAAAGCATTTTTCCGTATCGCTCACCCCGGGGACGGTGAGGGCAACTTGTCGGATTTCCTCGACCAACGTATCGTGGTTATTTTCATCCATGACCTCACTCAGTGCCGGTCTAAAAATTCCATAGCAGTTGTACAGAATAAAACCCACAGCCAGCAAAGCGGCGTAATCATCCGCCACCTCAAATCCCTCACCTCCAAAAAGGGCAATTGAAATCCCGATAAAGGCTGCCACAGACGTGATGGCGTCTGCTCGGTGATGCCAAGCTTCGGCTTTCAGTGATGAACTCCCGAGTTTTTTACTTCGTCGAAGCACTACTTGAAAGCTGATTTCTTTCCAAAGAATAATCCCCGCCAACACCCACAGCGTCCAGGATTCGGGCAAAGCATGGGGCATTTGGATGTTTTGGATAGACTGCCAGGCGATGGTAAAGGCAGAAAGGACCAGAAAAACCACCACGGCAAAAGTGATCAAAGGCTCGGCTTTTCCGTGGCCGTAAGGGTGATTTTCATCTGCTGGTCGCGCGGCATAGCGAAGGCCGAGCAAGACCAGAAAGGAGGAGAAAATGTCAACAGTAGACTCGATTCCATCCGCAATCAGCGCATAGGAATTACCAAAAATCCCACCTAAAAACTTGATCACCGCCAAGACCGCATTTCCAAGCATGCTAAAAATGACGGTTCGTATGGCGAGGTTGGGAGAGGACATAAGGTAAAAGTATGAATTATGAAGTTAGAAAGCTGAAAGCAGCTGACCTTTGAGGTTTTTAAAACCTCGAAGGTTTGGGTTCTTCAATCAGGTGGGTGATTTACGAGTTACGAATGACGATTTACGAGTTGGTGAGGGAAAGGAATCTTCATCATTCAGCGTTAGATATTTCTTTAAATGAAAGAAGATGGGAATTTTTTAATTACGAACACCGAACACCGAATGTGGAATAGTGATGAAGTAGGTTTTGAAAAAAATCCGAAATCCGAAATCCCAAATCCGACCTCAACTCTGCTTTTTCCCCACCCAATACAAGCCCGTACCAATCCCCACAAAAATGGCCGTCATCCAGATGGAGCGTTCACTCACTTGCATCATCAGCCACAGACAGGCCAAAATCCCCAAAACAGGAATCAGGTACCCTCCTTTCAAAATGAATCGGCCTTCCCCACGAAATTGTGGCCTCAACTTGGGAATCGCCGCGCAACTCATGATGAAAAGGAAAAGTCTGGAAAGAACCGTCATGGCTGCCAAGGCAGTAAATGACCCAAAAGCCGAAAGGAGAAATGCCGCCAAACCGAAGAAAATGACGGAGTTGGCTGGGGTTAAAAACTTCGGATGAACTTCTCCAAACCAGCGCGGTAATGACTTTTCCAAAGAAAGTGCATAGGTTACCCGAGTGGCGGAAAACATGGAACTAATCAAGTTGGCAATCACCGAAGCGGCCACCCCAATCATCAAAATCAATGCACCGGGACTGCCAAAAAGCGTGGCAGACACATCCAAGAGTGGGGTTTTGGAATCGGCGATATTTGGAACTGCGGCCTGTGAAACAACCTGAATCAGCATGTACAGCACCGCTACCACTGCCAACCCAAGCAACAGACCCAAAGGCATGTCCCGTTCCGGGCGTTTGGCCTCTCCGGCTGGCACCACTGCGCCTTCAAAACCCACAAAGGCATAAATCAAAAGCAAAGCCGCCGCTCCCAAATCTGAAACCAGTGGGAGGGGAGAATCAAAGCTTGGAATCACCGAAGGGCCAAGCAGGATAAATCCTCCGACAGGCAGGAGAATCAAAACAGCAAATTTGATGACTGTAAAAAGGGTCATCGATCGGATGGACTCGACCGAACCTAACACATTGATCAGACTCAAGCCGATGCAGATTACTGCCAAAGAGATCAAGCGGCCTGTGCCTTCACCCGCTCCGGCGATGAAGTAGGCAATGGAATCCGTGAGCAAAACCGTATTAGCAGAAAAGGAAATCAACCGGGCTAAGTAATACAACCAACCACCCTGAAACCCCACAAATGGCCCAAATGCCAAGGTACCATATCGAATCGGTCCGCCCGTGCCCCGGAAGTAGCTGCCCAACTCCGCAAAACACAAGATCACCGGCAAAATCAGCAAGGCACAGAAGGCATAGACCAATACGCTGTATTCTCCTGCCAAAGCAGCAGCCCCACTAGGCAAACCAAAAATCCCTGCGCCAATCAAGCCATTGACCACCAGCATCCAAATGCCCCAAAGACCGAGGTTTCGGGGGAGTTTTTCTTCAGAAGAGGGATTTGGGTTAGTGACTGTTGACACTGATGCTATTTAAATTGAGTTTGGAAAATAAACGAAATCCCTCTCGCAGGAAAGGGATTTCAGTGGATTGCTGCAAGTTAATTGCTTTTCAAAATTCTAAAAGCGTTGATTGATTTTAACCATTAAGGGATTTAAGATCGTTAAGATAAATTCCTTTTCTCGGAGCATTGGTTTCCAAAGGATAAAGGCATTTTATCCTTCTTAATTTCCTCCATGACCTTAATGGTTAATCAAAAAAAGGTTGAATTGTCTTTCGCTAATTTATTTTGGATGTGAGGACTTTGGGCTTTATTTTTTCCACTCCAGTACTTCCATGGTGCTGATCTCAGGGCCTCCGCCACGGTTGGCTGAACCAGCCTGAACCCAGATTTTTCCATCCAAAAATGCTGCTCCGGTGCCATGTCTACCTTGATTGAGATTGGGTAGTTTACTCCAGGTGTGGTTGCGGGTATCTAGTACTTCCACCTCAGCGTGGGCAGGAGTCTGAGCTTGGCTTTCGCCGTTTAGAATGACCAAGTAAGGACCAATTCCAAGGTTTGAGTTGCCGGCACGTGGGGTTGGGATTTCCGCCTCAATCGTGGTCCAGGTGTTGGTTTTGAAGTCAAAGTAATCGATCTCATTGTTCGTCAACTCCAGCACCTTTCCGATTTTGGCATAGGAGGTTCTGCCGCCTGCGAGGTAAAGTCTGTCGCCAACTAGGGCTGCACTGACGTGGTCACGCGCTCGAGGTGCGCTTGGAAGTGATTTCCAAGTTCCTGTTTTTGGATCCAGTTCATCAAACCAACGGACAAAACCATCAAAGTGGCCGTCCTGAATTCCACAGACTAGGTAGATTTTGTTGTTTCGGACAAAAACACCCGCCGAACCTCTCATTCGGTCTTTTGGAAGGGCGGGTCCATCTCTCCAGGTTTTTGTTTTGGGATTGAAAATCAGGATGTTTGGAATCGGTGTTTCGTGGGGATATTTTCCCGTCAGCGCACCTACCACCCAGATTTCGCCCTGATAACTGATGGCTTGGAAATGGTGGATTTCCATTGGGGCGTCGGCAAGTTTGGTCCAGGTATTGGTTTTGGGATCGTATTCCTCCACCGGTCTTTCTCCTCGGCCACCGAGTGAATAGAGCTTGCCCTCGCATTCTACAAAGGAGTTTTCATGACGCGGGGTAGCTTCAGTTTTTGGGGTGATGGTCGTCCAGGATTCCTGAGCGAAAAGGCTTGATGAAAGAAGGAAGAAGAGAAGGATTAGGCTGGGTTTCATAGGTTTTTCAATTTCGGATGCTTCGACGAGCTTAGCACTGGTTTTGGTTTAGTCCAAGTTAAGGATAATTGAACATGCAGCTTTTGCTTTTTTATTTCCCACAGATTCTCACGGATAAAATCACAGATTTTGAGGATTAGTGTATAAAGTATGGAGGGCTTTCCCGCAGATGATCGCAGAAAAATCCGCAGAACTTCGCTGATTTTATCAGTTCCGCCTTTATCTGTGTTAATCTGCGTTTTTTTTCTGCGCAGGTCAGCGGGAAACAAAAAAACCACGAATCGCTCCGTGGTTTCAAATTTCAAACTTCGAATTTCAAATCATTTATTCAGGTCCAAAATATCCCGGATCTTATTGATCTCGGCCATTTCATCATACAATCCCTTCGTGTCGTCTGCGGCGATTTTGTTTCTGAAATCGGTCAGATTTTCGATAAATCCATCTAAAGCCGCCAATACATTTTCCTTGTTTTCGATAAAGATCGGTGCCCACATCGCCGGGCTTGACTTGGCCAGTCGCACGGTAGAGGCAAAACCCGAACCTGCCATATCGAAGATGTTTTTGTCGTCCTTCATTTTTTGCAAGACGGTCTGACCCAGCATAAACGAAGAAGCATGGGAAAGGTGAGACACGAATGCCAAATGACGGTCATGCTCCTCCGGATCCATGAAACGCAACTTCAGATTGAGCGCGTCAAATAGCTTGTAGGCTTTTTCCTTAAGATGAAGATCCGTCTTTTCGAGTTCGCAGATGATCATCACCTTGCGGTCAAGCAGGTCAGCAAAAGCCGCTTTTGGCCCCGAATATTCCGTGCCTGCAATCGGGTGCGCTGCCAAATACTGTCTTCTTTTCGGATGATTTGCCATCAAGGCGCAAAGTTTGGCCTTGGTCGAGCCTACATCAAAAATCAGGGTGTTTTCACCGACTTGATCCAAGGTCTGAAGTAAAAGATCACCAAGCGTATCTGCTGGCGTGGCCAAAATGACCAAATCGGTATCGGTATCAGGGGTTTCTTTAGCCTCGGTGATAATGCCCAAAGTCAAGGCATCCTTTAGGTTTTGTGGATTGGAATCATGTCCGGTGATGCTGATTTCTGGGAATTTTTGTCGTGCCCCCAGTCCAAAAGAACCTCCCAAGAGTCCGAGTCCGATGATGTGTATTTTTCGCATAGCAAGGTTAAGGTTTGATACGGTTGATAGCCTCCAGGATTTTGAATTCGGGCATGCAGAGAGAGAAACGCACGTAGTCATTTCCTGCAGTGCCGAAGATTTTACCCGGAGTGATAAAGATATTTTTTTCGTAAAGCAGCCAATCGACCAGTTCCTCGGGGGATTTTTCACCCTCGACTTTGCACCAAACAAAAAGTCCGGTGCCTTTGGTATCGTAGCTGAGGCCGAGGTGATCGGCAAGTTTCCAGACGAGCTTTCTACGGTTGGTGTAGATTTCGTTTTGGTCGTTAAACCAGTTTTTCCCTAAAGAAAGGGCTGCTACGGCGCCTTTCTGAAGTCCTAAAAACATGCCTGAATCCATGTTAGATTTCACTTTGAGCACGGCGGCTACATAGTCTTCCCGACCGCAGAGCATGCCCACTCGCCAACCCGGCATGTTGAAAGTTTTGCTGAGTGAGTTGAGTTCTAGGGCGACCTCTTTTCCACCCGGAATGCTCAAAATACTCAAAGGCTCTGGATTCAGGATGTGGCTATAAGGATTGTCATTGACGAGGATGATGTCATGCTTTTGGGCAAAAGCAACCAGTTCGGTCAGGATTTCTACCGAACCAGCCGCACCGGTCGGCATGTGGGGATAATTGATCCACATCAACTTGACCTTGGAGAGATCTTTTTGCGCCAGCTCTTCCAGATTGGGTCTTCCTTTTTTCTCCAGATCCAAGGAATAGAAGATCGGTTGGGCTTCCAGCAACCGAGTCACCGAGGTGTAAGTCGGATAGCCAGGGTCGGGAATCAGGACTTGGTCGCCGGGATTGAGGAAAGCCATGCTGATGTGCATGATCCCTTCTTTGGAACCCATTAGGGGAAGGATTTCCTTGTTGGGAACAAGTTCTACTCCAAATTCGCGGTGATAGAAGGAGGCCATTGCAATTCGCAACTCGGGAATGCCCTGGTAGCTTTGGTAGCCATGCGCCTGACCGTTTTCAGCGGTTCCTTTAAGTGCTTCGATCACGCTGCGATCGGGGGCGAGGTCGGGCGAACCAATCCCCAAATTGATCACGGGTTTGCCTTCGGCAATGAGTTGGTTGACTTCCCGAAGTTTGGCCGAAAAGTAGTACTCTTCGACGCTGTTAATTCTAGTTGCAAATCCCTTCATCCTTTTCTGCTGCTGTATTCTCCGAATATTTTTAAGTCGCCAAAATCTTTGACGACCAAGTTCATGGCCTCCTTAAACTGACCGTAATCCCCAAACTCTGCATCGATAAAAAAGGCGTATTCCCAAGGTTTTTCCATGACCGGAATCGACTGGATTTTGCTCAGATTGAGCCCTTTTTCTGCCAGTAACGTGAGCAATTTGGCCAACCCCCCGGCTTCATTTCGAATGGTTATTTTGAAGGAAGCCTTATTGGGAAGGGTAGAGGTTTGGACCTTTTCCTTCTGTAAAATGATAAAGCGGGTGAAGTTGTCCTTTACCGTTTGAATGTCTCGCGCCAAAATCTCCAAACCATAAATCTCCGCTGCGATTTCGCTGGCTATTGCGGCAAGTCCGGTGAGTTTTTCCTCCGAAATCCGCTTGGCTACTGATGCTGTGTCTACGTCATCATTTTGCTGAATATGGGGAAATTTTGCCAAGAAAGCCTTGCACTGAAGCAAGGCCATAGGATGAGATCGAACCTCCCGGATTTCCTCAATAGTTTGTCCAGGCAAGGCCATCAGTTGGTGGGCAATCGGCAAGTAATATTCGTCTCGGATAAAGAGCTCATACCGGTCGATCAGGTCGTAATTGGGCAAAATGGCACCTGCAATGGAGTTTTCAATAGCCATCACCCCAAAATCTGCCTCACCCTGAGCGACTGATTTGGCTACGGGCTCGAAGGTATTGAATGCTAAAATATCGGCATCCAGTCCAAAGTTTTTCAAAGCCACCTGATGGTGAAACGAACCCGGAACTCCCTGTATGGCGATTTTCAGACTCATACTTCGCTTGGATTATGTGCTTGGACCCCTGTCAGCGCCACATGCTTCCAAAAGCTTGGATAGGATTTGTTTACCACGTCCGGCTCCTCGATGACTACTTCTGTTTTGGTCAAAAGCGGCATAAAGGCCATGGCCATGCGGTGGTCGTCATAGGTATGAATCTGAACCTGACGAGGCATCGTCACAGAAGGAATGACCTGGAAAACTTCCGGTTCGATTTCCTTCAGTTCGGCGTTAAACTTGGCCAATTCCTGCTGCAAGGCGTAGATCCGGTCGGTTTCTTTGATTCTCAAGCTTTCCAATCCGGTGAATATGGCATTTTGTCCCAAGATGGCACAAGTCACTGCAACAGTTTGGGCGAGGTCAGGGCAATGGGTGAAATCCCAGTTTTTCAGGCCTTTTACGGCTTGTTTTTGGAGAAGCAAACCACCGTTTTGGAAGGTGGATTTTACACCCAAGTGATCCATGATTTGTACAATGGCAGAGTCGCCTTGTAAGCTGTTTTCTTTCAGTCCTTCCAAAAATAGCTCTCCCGAATCCGCACAGGCCAAGAGGCTGAACCAGTAACTTGCTCCGGACCAGTCGCTTTCCACCGCAAATCGAGTAGGGGTATAGGATTGATGAGGGACCTGGATTTTGTTTCCTTTCCAAGTGTAGCTGATTCCAAATTGCGCCATCAATTCCAAAGTCATCTCGATGTAGGTGCGGCTCCCGACTTTTCCTTCGAGCTCGATTTCCAGTCCCAAAGGCAAAATCGGCGCAATCATCAGCATAGCTGAAATGTATTGACTGGATACATCTCCACGGATTTTCACCTTGTCGGTGGTCTGCTTAGGGAGTCCATGAATGGCAAGAGGAGGGTAGCCTTCTTTGTTGAGGTAATGAATATCCGCTCCAATGGCCCGCAATGCATCCACCAAGATGCCGATGGGACGTTCACACATACGTGCTGTGCCGGTCATGACCTTTTTCTGATTGGTCACCGTCGTATAGGCCGTTAAAAAACGCATGGTTGTACCTGCATCGAGCACGTCAAAAACAGGAGGGCTTGTTTCCAATAAGCGAATCATCGTCTGAGTGTCACGTGCTTCGGCGAGGTTGGTGATTTGGTTTTTTCCCAACGTCAGGGCATCGATGACCAAGGCCCGATTGGACTCGCTTTTGGAAGAGGGAAGAGGTATTCGTATGGAATCGAATTCGCTTTTTTGAGCAAGGCGAAGGAGTTGCATGGTGGAAATAGTCTAGGCCTGAGCCGCTTGGATTTGGTGGTAATACTGAATGGCGTGTTTGATTTCTTCCCGAGTCACTGGAATGTTGTAGGTACAGTTGCCGATGGATTCGAGAAGGGAAAAAAGGATAATGGAGTCCTCGTTTTTCTTGTCTTGGGTGCAGAGATCGAGAATAGGATCGAGTTCGTGAAGGGAGAAATCAACTTTTCCATATACCTGAAGCAGGAATTGACTCAATTCTTCAAACTCTTCGAAGCTAAATCCCACTTTTTCGAAGGAAAGAAATCCCTCAGCGATCATGCCCAAAGCGATGGCTTCTCCGTGGAGTAGGTGGTTTTTGGTGTCCAGAAAATAGGACTCGAAGGCGTGTCCGATCGTATGTCCGAAGTTGAGGATTTTGCGAAGCCCGTTTTCTTTAGGGTCTGCTTCCACGACTGCTTTTTTTATTCCCACCGAATGGCGGATCAGACTTTCCCAATCTTGGCTTTCCCAATTTTGAGCTTGAAGTTTTTGGAAATAGGCCTTGTCCCGAATCAATCCATGTTTGATGATTTCTGCATAGCCGGATCGCAATTCGGCTTGAGGCAAAGTCTTGAGAAATTCGGGAGCAATAACGACCGTTTCTGGTTCATTAAATACTCCAAGGTGGTTTTTTAGCCCTTTAAAATCTATTCCTAATTTCCCTCCCACACTTGCATCCACTTGGGAAAGCAGGGTGGTGGGGCAATTGATGAATCGGATGCCTCTTTTGTAGATGCTGGCGCAAAAGCCTCCCATATCTCCGATGACTCCACCGCCTAGATTGATCATCAGAGCTTTTCGGTCCAGTGCTTCCTCGGTCATTCGGCTCCAAATCAGGGAACAAGTGTCCAGATTTTTGTGGATTTCCCCTGCAGCAACTGAAATAAATACGGTATCAGTTGGGAGGATTTCCTCGATGATCGGCAGGCAGTGGCGCTGCGTGTTCAAGTCGGTCAGGACTACCAATCTCGAAAAGGAAAGTTGGGCTAAAATCTCCGAAAGGGATTGCTTGATGTCTGAGGAGAAAATGACGGGTTCCACGGATTGACCGATTTGGTGAGAAGGCTAAGTTAGGAAAGCAGTCCCGATTGGGACGGCCTTCCTGGATTTGAGAGCAGATTTATTTTTTAACAGCTTCGGCCTCACGAAGTTGTTTTTCCTGGCGCTTTACCGATTCTTCATGAATACAGTAAAGTAATTCTTTCATAAACTTCTCGCTGAGGTGCTTTTTGATTCCTTTTTGAGTACGGGAGTCCATCACTTCTTTCCAGCGATCCGATTGAAATACAGTCAGATGGTGTTCTCGTTTGTGTGCTCCGATCTGATCGATGACTGCAAATCTTTCCTGAAGGATATCCAACAGCTGATCATCTAAGTGATCCACTGCACGACGAAGATCCTGTAATCTTTCGTCCGGCTTCATGTTTTCCAAAGGTTGTTTGAAATCGATCGAATCGATCATTTCTTTCAGACGAGCTGGAGTCACTTGCTGCTTGGCATCAGACCAAGCTTTGTCAGGGTCATGATGCGTTTCGATCATTAAGCCATCCAAACCGAAATTCATCGCGCTTTGAGCCACTTCTAGCAGTCCATCTCTACGGCCTACGATGTGCGAAGGGTCGTTGATCACTTCCATTCCCGTCCACTCACGCTTCAGGTGAATCGGCATAGACCAGTTGGGCTTGTTTCTGTAGCGCTTGTCGTAAGCGTCAGAGAATCCTCTATGGATCGCTGCGAGTTTATCGATGCCTACCGCGTACATTCTCTCCAATGCACCCATCCAAAGTTCGAGATCAGGGTTCATTGGATTTTTAATCATCACAGGCACGTCTACACCTCGGAGGGCTTCAGCGATTTCCTGCACGGCGAAAGGGTTTACGGTGGTTCGGGCACCAATCCAGAGCACATCCACTTTATGTTTCAAAGCTAATTCTACGTGAGCGGCATTTCCTACTTCTACCGTCACCGGGATGTTGAGGTGATGACGGACGATTTCCAACCAGCGCAAACCTTCCTCACCCACACCTTCAAAAGATCCCGGTCTGGTTCTTGGTTTCCATATTCCGGCGCGGAAGAGTTGAGGGACGATGTTTTCCTCCTTCATTTCCTTGCAGATCTGTTCGATTTGCTCGGGTGTCTCTGCAGAACAAGGTCCTGCGATGATCAGCGGGGTGGTGAGTCCAAGTCCCCAATCTTTAATCTGTTTGTGTGGCTTCATAGTACTGAGCGTTTGAAATGAAAAAAGCCCGACTCTTTCGAATCGGGCTTTTGTGTTTTTATTTTCTTTTAGTTTTTGGCTAGACAATACACAACTCCGATTCGATTTTGGCTTCGAAAGTAAAAGTAAAAGAAGGTAAAATAGATCGCTGCTGTGATTAACATGCCGTAAATGTAGGAGGTGATTTTTTAAATCCAAAATTATTTTTCAAACATCTGATTGCCGAATTGCTAACTAATCGATGAATTCATTCAAAAAATTTCAATTTCGATCAAATTCCTAATCGATTTGGAATTTTCTCCATTTTTTTAAAATAAAAACAGAATAATATTTTTTAAAAAATCTATTCTAATTCAATAAGGATAAGAGTAACGTCTTATTGGTGATCAAAGATTTTGAGTTTGTTCTAATATAAAGTGGTTTGTTGTTGGCCTTTTTTTAAAACTCGAATGGGGTGGATTGATTTAGGCCTTTTGGAGGCTCGTTTTCTTTACCCTATGTCTATCAAAAAACCTGTTCATTTATAAGACTTCTATGAGCCCAAATTCCCAACAAAAACAAGGCCTTGAGGTTTTTTTAAATATCTTTGCACCCTTAAATGAGCGATATGCCCGTCAAACCCAATATTTCTTTTGAGAATCTGGAAGTGGCCTTTGCTTCCAAAAGTGACGCCGAACTCAGGAAAATGTACCTGATTTTTGCAACGCTAAACAATAACCTGATTTCAGACTTGGGGATTGGTTTGGCCAACTTGGCCTTCAAACTCAAGTTGCCGGTCAAAGGAATCATGAAAAAGACCATGTTTGGACACTTCTGCGGTGGCGAAACGATCGCGGAAAGTATTCAGGCTTGCAAGCATTTGGCAACTTATGGAGTACATTCCATTTTGGATTTGTCAGTTGAGGGTAAGGGAGACGAGGAATCGTTCGATCAGACTTGTGAGGAAATCTTTCAGACGATGGTTGAATCTGCCAAGACGGATTACATGCCTTTTGGAGTATTTAAAACCACCGGTTTGGGGGATTTTCATATCATGGAGAAGATTCAGGCCGGTGAGAAATTGACTTCTGAGGAGGAACAGGCTTTTGCAAAAATGAAGGGCCGAGTAGACAAGCTCTGCAAAGCGGCCCACGACTTGGGATTGAAAATCTTGGTAGATGCGGAAGAGTCTTGGTTCCAAAATGTCATCGATGACTTGGCCTATGAAGCCATGGAGAAATATAATCGTGAACGATGTGTGGTGTATAACACCTATCAGATGTATCGTCACGACTCGCTGGAAAGGTTGAAAAAAGCGCATCAGGTAGCATTGGACAAAGGATATCTTCTAGGTGCAAAGCCTGTGCGTGGGGCATACATGGAAAAGGAACGAGAAAGAGCTCAGGAATTGGGTTATACGGATCCTATTCAGCCCAATAAGGCAGCCACCGACAGAGATTACGATGCAGCGATCAAATACTGTGTCGAAAATGGGGTTTACCTCGTTTGTGCCACGCATAATGAGAAAAGCAGTCTTCAATTGACCGAATTGATGAATCTTCATGCCTTGGAGCCTAAATCTGACCGGGTCTTTTTCTCACAACTCTACGGCATGAGCGATGTCATTTCCTTCAACCTTGCCAAGGCTGGTTACCATGTGGTCAAATATGTTCCCTATGGACCTGTCGAGAAAGTGATGCCTTACCTCACCCGTCGCGCAGCTGAAAATACCTCGATTGCTGGTCAAAGCAGCCGAGAGTTTGAGCAGATTAAAAGGGAAATGAGAAGAAGGAAAAGTGGGAAGTGAGCAGTGATCAGTAAGTAGTAAAAAGTGAATAGTGACGATGACGAGTTCTCTGATTTGTTTTTAATCATCGGACATCGGTCATCAGAAATCGGACAACAATAACAACTAAACATAAATGCAACTTCTTAGCGAACAGGAATTAGAACGCAGAAAAGACCGGGAAGAACTCTATGCCTTGGGTATCAATCCCTATCCGGCGGAGTCTTTTCACATCAATGTCACTGCGGAAGACATCCATCGAAACTACGAAAACAACAAGACTGACTATAAAGACATCTCCATCGCGGGGCGTTTGATGAGTCGCAGAATCATGGGTTCGGCTTCTTTCGGAGAAATCCAGGATTCTACCGGTCGTCTTCAGTTCTACGTTCGTCGGGATGACATCTGTTCCGGTGAAGATTCTACCCTTTACAATACCGTTTTCAAAAAACTCCTGGGAATAGGAGACTTTGTCGGGTTGAAAGGTTACATTTTTACCACACAGACAGGAGAGATTTCCCTCCATGTCACTGAGCTGAAAGTGCTTTCCAAAGCGGTAAAGCCACTTCCAATCGTGAAAAGAGACGAGGAAGGAAATGTCTATGACGGTTTTACCGATCCTGAACAGCGCTATCGTCAGCGCTATGTAGACTTGACCGTCAATCCTGAATTCAAGAAAACCTTCATTACCCGGTCTAAAATCATATCCAACATGCGTCGCTACTTTGATGACCATGGCTGGTTGGAAGTGGAGACCCCAATTCTTCAGTCAGTTCACGGAGGTGCAGCCGCAAGACCTTTCCAAACCCATCACAATACCTTGGACATGCCACTCTTCTTGAGGATTGCCAATGAGCTTTACCTCAAAAGGCTGATCGTGGGTGGTTTTGACGGAGTGTATGAGTTTGGGAAAATGTTCCGTAACGAAGGCATGGACCGTACGCACAATCCGGAATTCACCTCCATGGAAATCTACGTAGCCTACAAGGACTATGTGTGGATGATGGAGATGGTGGAGGAGTTGCTCGAAAAAGTGACGGAATCCATCCATGGCAAAACTGTGGTGAAAGTAGGTGGAAAGGAAATCGACTTTGCCGGTCCATACCGAAGACTCACCATGTTTGATTCCATCAAGGAATACGCAGGGGTGGATGTCAGTGAAATGGACGAGGAAGGATTGAGAAAAGTTTGCGCCGAACTTGGAATCGAAGTGGATGCATCCATGGGTAAAGGTAAATTGATCGATGAGATCTTTGGTGCCAAAGTAGAAGCCAATCTCGTACAGCCAACTTACATCACCGATTACCCGATTGAGATGACGCCTTTGGCGAAAAAGCACCGAACCAAAGCCGGACTGGTGGAGCGATTTGAACTGTTTGTCAACGGAAAGGAAATCGCAAACGCCTACTCCGAATTGAATGATCCAATTGATCAGCGGGAGCGTTTTGAAGAGCAGCTGAAGCTTGCTGCCCGTGGGGATGACGAAGCCATGGCGATGGATGAGGACTTCCTTCGTTCATTGGAATACGGCATGCCTCCTACAGCTGGTTTGGGAATCGGGATCGATCGGTTGACCATGCTGTTGACAGATAATTCTACCATTCAGGAAGTCTTGTTCTTCCCTCAGATGAGACCGGAGAAAAAAGCCGTGGAACTCACTGAAGAAGAAAAAGTGATCATGGATTTGTTAAGCAAAAATCATCCAGCTTCCCTGCCTGACCTCAAAGCCCAATCCGGCCTAAGCGGCAAAAAATGGGATGTATCCATGAAAGGACTTTCTCAAAAAGGGTTGGTTAAAGTAACCAAGGAAGGGGAGAGCCTGATTGTTGATTTGGTGGGTTAAATCCCAATCGAAATAAGATCAAAAAGTCGCGGTGAGTGGGAACACTCACCGCTTTTTTTTTGACTTCTCATTGCCTTCCATTCCTTACTTGCCAATCTCTTTGGGACCTAAGCGAAGTCGAAGGTTCAGCTTTCTGACATCATTCTTCTGACTTTCAAGACTGCCTACTTCCTCTCCTTTTCCGCATATCCAAAGACCTTTTGAAGCAGTGGGCTTGTTCGGGCACTTACTTGCTGACGGATTTTGAGTTCTTCCTTGGCGATTTCGACAAAGAGACCTTGGATGGCTTTTTCGGTCACGTAGGCACCGAGATTGGTATTGACCGGCTTGACCAAAGGAACCTTGTTGTATCGAGTCATCACATCATCCCAATATTTGGTGGCATTGACTTTTTTCAAACTGTTGTCGATGATAGGAGAGAATTTTTCCGATAGAGAACTGGTAGTAGTGCGTTGAAAATACTGGGTAGCGGCATTGTTTTCTCCCAAAAGAATCTGCTGCACATCCTGAAAACTCATCTGCTTGATCGCATCCGTAAAGATGGGTTTGGCTTCCTTGGCGGCATCTTCTGCGGCACGGTTAAGACTGGTGATGACCTGATCGCACATGCTTCCCAATCCGAGATTGCGAAGCGTTCGCTCGACTTGTCGGGCTTCTTCGGGGAAAAGTATTTTGACATCCAGGTTTCCTAAGTAGCCATTTTCCAGGGAAAGCCGGTCAGAACTGATTCCGGTACCTTTTTCCAAGGCTTCCTTCAATCCCGAAGAAATTTCAGATGAAGTGGGATTTCCGGTGACTTGCCCTGCTTTTTCCAAAAATTTCCCAATCTGTGCCGTGGATTGGCAAGAGGTGAGAGAGAAAATAACAAGGAGAAGGAAAGAAAAGGCTTTTGCGCCGAGTTGGAGTTTCATGGTAGTTTTTGAATTGGTCTTCAATTTATACCGAGAATGGTTGGTCGTAGTTTATTATTTATCCTAAATCCTGTTAATTCAGATTTTCTGTACCATACTTGTAAGGTCTAATTGGTAATTAAATCTTGATTTACTGATAAAATATCAATGAAATTGCCTTTTTGTTTTTACTTTGAAAGTAAATCTATTGAATAATTGAAAATTCAAAAAATATGAATCTTCGTATCAACTCTGAGTTTGGAACCCTTCGAGCGGTATTGATGCATCGCCCGGGAAAGGAAATTGACCGGCTTACGCCTTACAATAAGGACTACTTGCTTTTTGAAGATGTGCCTTACTTAGAGGCTTTGCAAAAAGAGCATGATACTTTTTCCAACTTGATCAAGGAGACCACCGGTGCGCAGGTGTACCAGCTTCGGGAATTATTGATTCGGGTGCTCTATGACCAAAAGGTGTTACTTCATTTGGTTCAGGAGTCGCTCAAGCGTTCCGGCCTCTCCCACATTGCAGAGGAGATTTTGGAGCGGTATTCCACGGCTGAGTGTGCTACCATTTTGACAGCAGGATTGAAGATTCATGAGCTCAAGCGCAAAATTCCTTCACTTAATACAGGGGAGCTCATGGATTCGGCTTTTGCGATCGCTCCGTGTCCCAACTTGTATTTTCAGCGCGATCCGATGGCGTTGACTCCGGGAGGAATTATTTTTTCATCGATGAAAATGGAAGGCAGGCAGCGGGAGGCGAACCTCTTGAGGACTGTTTTTGAGCATCATCCCGAATTCAAAGATCATGTCAAAACACTCTACCCTATCAATGGACACGATTCTCCGCCAAGCATCGAAGGGGGAGATGTGATCATCCTTTCGCATGAAGCTGTGGCTATAGGTAACTCCGAGCGAACGGACGAAAAAGCGATTTATCATGCGGCAAAAGCACTTTTGGGCGAGGGTACAGTCAAGCGAGTTTATGAAGTTCACCTTCCCAAAAAGCGCCAATACATGCATTTGGATACGGTTTTCACCGTCTTGGATGAAAATCTGGTTTTGGCATATCCCGACGCGATGAATGCCGTGTTGCAAACTTCCCTATATACCCTCAAAGACGTCAATGGAGATCGGGTGAATATCAAGCGAGAGGTACTGAAAGAGTCTTTGTTGACTGTGCTGGGGAGGGAAATACCTCACTTGGAAGTGCTTTCTACGGGTGATGGGAATTCGGATTACTCCCAACGTGAGCAGTGGTTTGACGGAGCCAATGTTTTTGCGGTCGGTCCTAGACGGGTGATTTCCTACAACAGAAATATTCACACCAATCGGGCTTTGAGAAATATGGGCGTGGAGGTTTTGGAGATTCCGAGTTCGGAGCTTTCCCGAGGCTTGGGAGGGCCAAGATGTATGACGATGCCGCTGAGTAGGGCCAGAGTTTGACTTGCCACGAAGGCGACAAGGCACTTATGATTTTGTGTCTTACCGCCTTTGTCGCAAAAAAATAAGATTTTTAATTGGGCTCCTTATCGATCAAAGAAGGATCTTCTTCGGGACACTTTCAGATCCTGTAGGATGCTTGACTTTACTCTGATGTCAATATTGTAGGAGGTAAATCGTCCAAACGGCACCCAATTGACATTCATCTGCCAGCAATGCAGGTCACGGGCGATCCCGATCATGGTTTGGGTAATTTCTTTTGAATCAAAATTGTACCCAGTATTGAAGTTGATTTTCCACATCTCAGAAATGGACAAATCTCCGCTTACATTCAAGGCCGAAGTCACATTGATCGTATTGTTGGTCTGTTTGGCGTAGGAGAGGTTATAGCCCATGGTTAGATTCCAAGGAATATTCCAATCGATGTACTGACTGGGATCGGCGACGATCCGGTTGATTTCATTTTCTACTACCTCATTCATAATTCCACCTCTGCTCAAGAAGTCCTGCGTGAGTTCGTCGCGAACCTGTCCCGGATTTTGACCATTCTGGGGATTGAATGATGCATTGACATTGAGGGAGGCATTTCGGATTACACCAATGCCTTGACCTCTGTTCCAAGTATAGTCATTGATTCTGCGGAAACTAGTCGTACCGTTACTCAATACGGTGGATTGCACCGCATAGGGATCAAGTGATCCGCTTACGTTAACAGATACTTTTCTATCGAAAAAGCTGGTACGGGCAGAGAGTTGGAATGGGGCAAGCTTGAACGAATCCGCAGCAAAGTTGTAAGCCGTGTTGATGTTAAAGGATTCCAAGAGAGGAATTTTCTTGGTTTCGCCTTCGGTACTGTCACTATCGACTTTGATTTTTGCCTCCACGACATTTCTCAGTCCGATGCTAAGGGCTCTCGATTCTCCTCTTGGCGCCTCCCCGAATATCAAGCCTTGATGTCTCGAATATCTTTGGATACGTCCACTGGCATTTTCCTGAACTTCTTGATAGTATCCGTATGCTGGATCAGAAAAGTCCGGGTTGAAATTAAACGAAAAGGTAGGAGCGATGTGGTGTCGGATGGTTTGTAGTTTTCCGTTTCCTTTGAAATTGTAGAATCCATAGAAGTTGGTATTCATCGCAAAGGAAGTCGTGTAATATCCCACTCTGTTAAATCCATCTTGGGTAATTCGATCGACCCGCTGAGTGGCAGGATTGTAGAAATAGCTGTAGCGCTGCATGTACCATAGCTCGGTGTAATCCGCCGAGGCAGTCCCGGTGAAGTATTTGAACAAGGTGAAATTGGAACTCAGCGGGATGGTATTTCGGGCCCCGTTGTTTCCGTTTCTCAAGAGCAATCCAAAGTTGTCCACTGTAAACGGAATGGTGCCTGGCCTAGAGCCTGTTTCGGGATTGTTTACCCCAAACTGCTGTTGGATTCGGTTGGAGATGGAATTTTGAAGGTTGAAGTTCCAGGCAATATTGAGCGTTTTGAGCGGTTCAAACTTCACGTTTTTGAATGGACTCTGGCGGTTCATGTTGACACCTATGGTAGGCAAGTCCATTCTCACTTCACCTGTCTGTACACTTTGAGAATGCCTCAGGTTGGCTGACATGGAAAAGGGCGTTCCTGCAAAAGTCTTGGAATAGGAAACGTTGGAGCTTAGGTCGGAAGTGACGTTGTTGGTAAAGTTGTTCGGGTTGACGATGTTGTTGAAATAGCTGGTCGAGCCAGCATTGACTGAAGCCGAAAACCTGCCTGTGCCTCTGGTTTGTGGGGTGTGAGTCCATTGCACCCGAAAGGTATTGTAGTCAACAGGATTGAGCTCGGTCTCCGGGCTGACAAATTTTTGAAAGTCCAGGTTGAACCCACCATTGAATCGGTAGCGTTTGGTGTACATGGATTGGGACTTGACTCCCCAGCCGCCTTTGGAAAAGATGTCCGCAGTCACCCGCATGTGGATGTAATCATTGAAGGCAAAATAGTACCCGATGTCCCTCAAGCTCAAGCCTCGAACCTGCTCTTTTCCATAGGATGGAAAGATCACCCCGGATGCCTTTTCCTCAGGCGTGTCAGGAATCAATCCAAAAGGCAATCCAAGAGGAGTAGGAATACCATTAAAATAGAGATTAAATGGTCCTGAGACGACTTGCTTTCCGGTAATGGACTTGATTTTGGAGGAGGAGATGTGCCAATGTGGCTTGGTCAGTTTACAAGTGGTGTAGTATCCGTGGTCCAGGTAGATGCTTCCATCTTCGGTTTTTTTGATGGTTGTACCTCTTAAAACACCGTCTTGCTGCTCGGTGACTACATCTTTGATGATGGCTTTTTGAGTTTTGAAATTGTACCGCATCTCTTTTCGGATTTCATAGACCGAGTTGCCATCCTTGAAAAAAGGATTTCCGGATACATTTCCAAGACTATCTGTCAAGCCGTAAGCGTAGAGTTCGGAGTTTTTCCAGTCAATTACAATGCGGTCCGCATCGAGTCGCATCTCACCGTATTCAAACCAGGCTTTTTTGTAGAGGTAAACCTTGTTTTCGGTAAAATCCGTGATGATGCTGTCCTCGGCGAAATAAAGAATATCCGTCTTGATATCGCTAGTAGGCATAATATTTGCCGAATCCAGCTTGACCAAGGTGTCTGCTTTAGCCAGAAGAGAATCCGAAGTCGGGATATTTCGGGCAGGAGGAGTAAGGGTGTCAGATGCAATCAGGCGTCTTTCCCTCGGAGGCCGTCCCTGCCGCTGCGCTTCCGCCGATTGGGGTAAAGTCCAAAGCCCTACAATAATCAAAAAAAGGATTCTGAAACTCGACACTGTTGCCTGCGCTTTGTTTAATTTGTAAATATTTCGTGTAAAGTTAATTCGATTGCCCTCATGGAACGGTTCAACAACAAAAAAATTCTCTTAAGTTTTGTTATAGCGATCCCTTTTTTGTTTGGAGGTTTTATTCCCAACGAAACGATGATGCCTGCATTTCGGATGAAAAAGATCGTATTGGATGCCGGTCATGGAGGAAGTGACCCAGGAAATATTGGTTCAAGAGCCAAAGAAAAAGATATCAATCTTGCAGTCACCCTTCTGGTGGGGAAATACATTAAAGAGAATCTGCCGGATGTCGAAGTGATCTACACTCGAAGCGATGATAGCTTTCCCACACTAAAGCAGCGTCCTAATATTGCCAACATTAATAAGGCAGATCTTTTTGTTTCCATTCACTCCAATTCTGCTCCAAGTAAGTCAGCCTATGGTACAGAAACCTTTGTAATGGGAACCAAGCACTTTGAAGCCAATTTTGATATAGTGAAAAAGGAGAACTCAGTAATTCTTCTGGAAGAAAATTATCAAGAGGAATACGAAGGATTTGACCCTACTTCTCCAGAGTCTTACATGCTGTTCAATCTTACTCAAAAAGCATACATCGGCAACAGCATTACGCTAGCAGACCATATTGAAACACAGTTTAGAGATAAAGTAGGTCGAAAAAGCCGTGGGGTGAAGCAAGGACCTTTTTATGTGCTTTGGACCCCTTCGATGCCAAGTGTATTGGTCGAGCTGGGCTTTTTGTCAAACTATGAAGAGGAAAAATTTTTGATGACCAAGGAAGGTCAAGAGTATATGGCTTCGGCGATCTTCCGCTCCATCCGTGATTATAAAAATGAGATTGAGATAAATTGATTTCTTGCTGGATATCAATTCATTTAAGCCCTTTTCTGTTTAGAGAAGGGCTTTTCTGTATCTTGAATTCCAAACTTCTTTCGGCAGGATGTAGTTTGAACTCTTATAAACCCAACATCACTTCTTCTTTTTTCCATGGAAAATTCCCCATCCACTTTAGATAATCTCCTCAGCTTACTTCGTGAAAAAACCGCCCAAGTCAAGCTTGGAGGTGGACAGAAGCGCATTGACGCTGAGCATGAAAAGGGCAAACTTACGGCAAGAGAGCGCATCGACTATTTGATCGACACAGGGTCTGAGTTTTTAGAAATCGGAGCATTTGCGGCGGATGGCATGTATAAGGAGGAGGGAGGCTGTCCTTCAGCCGGAGTGGTGACTGGTCTTGGGTATGTAAGTGGGAGGATGTGCGTCATCGTGGCTAACGATGCCACCGTGAAAGCAGGGGCTTGGTTTCCCATGACTGCCAAAAAGAACCTCCGCGCCCAAGAGGTAGCCATGGATAATCGCCTTCCGATCATTTACCTGGTTGACAGTGCGGGAGTTTACCTTCCGATGCAAAATGAGATTTTTCCAGATAAAGAGCATTTCGGTCGTCAGTTTCGCAACAATGCGAAAATGTCAGCGATGGGAATCGTGCAGGTGGCAGCCATCATGGGCAGTTGCGTGGCAGGAGGGGCTTATTTACCCATCATGTCGGATGAAGCGCTGATCGTGGACAAGACAGGCTCCATCTTTTTGGCAGGCTCCTATTTAGTCAAGGCGGCGATTGGCGAAAATGTGGATAACGAGACGCTCGGTGGAGCTACGACGCACTGTGAGATTTCCGGTGTGACCGATAATAAGTATGCTAACGATCAGGAGTGTTTGGATGCGATCCGGAGAATTTTTTCCACTCTAGGCGAGCATCCCAAGGCTGGATTTGATCGGGTGGAGGCAAAAAATCCAAGCATTTCAGGCGTAAAGTTATTGGAGATCTTCCCGACAGATCGGGCAAAACCCTATGACATGCACGAAATCCTTTCAGGGTTAATCGATGAGGGTTCTCTGGATGAATACAAAAAAGAGTACGGCAAAACACTGATCTGCGGAACCGCTCGTATCCACGGTTGGGTGGTGGGAATCGTCGCCAACCAGCGGAAGATTGTCAAAACAGCCAATGGCGAAATGCAGATGGGAGGCGTGATTTACTCGGATTCTGCGGATAAGGCTGCCCGATTTATAATGAATTGCAATCAGCGCAATATTCCCCTGGTTTTCATTCAGGATGTGAGTGGGTTTATGGTAGGGTCCAAAGCCGAGCATGGAGGCATCATCAAGGATGGCGCTAAAATGGTCAATGCCATGGCCAATTCGGTTGTCCCCAAATTCACCATCGTGGTTGGCAATTCCTATGGGGCCGGCAACTATGCCATGTGTGGCAAAGCCTACGATCCTAGGTTAATTTATTCCTGGCCAACTGCCCAGATGGCGGTGATGTCAGGTGCCTCAGCTGCAAAAACACTGCTTCAGATCAAGGTGTCTTCTCTGAAAAAAACAGGTAAAGAAATCACACCTGAGGAAGAAAAGAACCTGTTGGAAGAGATTGTCGCCAAATACAATGAGGAATTGAGCCCATACTATGCAGCGAGCAGGCTGTGGGTGGATGGCGTTATTGATCCTCGGGAAACCCGCAAAGTGATCAGCATGGGAATCGAAGCGGCAAACCATGCCCCGATCACAGAAAGATTCAACGTGGGTGTCATACAAACCTGAACTTTTGATTAACTTATTAGAATAGAAAAGCAGATCATGAACGAGTTGAGTCCTTCACAACTGGATGCGTTGGTTTCCCTATTGGATGACCCGGATTGGGAGGTAAAGTCCCATGTTCGAAACAAAATCATTTCGTTGGGATCAGAGGTGATTCCTTATTTGGAGCAAAAATGGGAAAGTGCTTTTGACCCTACCATCCAAAAAGAAATTGAGGAGTTGGTTCATGAGCTTCAGTTTGGATTGCTGAAAAAAAGGTTGGCTGAATGGAGAGATTCAGAGGATCGGGATTTACTTACCGGTTTATGGATCATCAATACCTATCAGTATCCCGATTTGGAGTTTGCCAAGCTCAATGCCGATATGCATCAGATTTACTTTGAGGTTTGGACTGCCTTCAACAATGAGTTGCAGCCTTACGATCAAGTCAGGGTGATCAACAATGTACTTTTCAATACCCTCCGCTTTTCTGCCAATACCAAAAACTTCCATTCTCCGGGAAATAGCATGCTTTCCAATGTGCTGGATACCAAAAAAGGTAATCCAATCAGCCTTTGCGCGGTGTACATGTTGGTAGCAAAAAAACTGGGTTTACCCATTTACGGAGTCAATTTACCCAATCTGTTTGTGCTTACTTATAAAAGTGCTGATGTGACCTTTTACATCAATGCATTTAACAAAGGCTTGGTTTTTAGTAGACAAGACGTGGGAAATTACCTGGAGCACCTCAAAGTGGAGCCTAAAGAGGAGTATTTTGAGCCATGTTCGCACATGGATATCGTCTTGCGTACGCTGAGAAATCTAGGTAATGCCTTTGAAAAATTGGGCGAAGTCAGCAAGGTCGAAGAAGTGAAACAGATGATTGCGATCCTGGAAAATCAATAAGTGCGGATGTTGCAACCTACTGGTCTCACCTGACCGGCCAAGGGGTTTTCTCCTTTCAAAATCTGATTCAGTGCGCGTTCGAGATGCCTTTCCGACACAGCGCTTTCCGCTTGTGGATTGTTATCGATAGCACCTCGATACTTGATTTCAAGTCCATTCGGACCTGGTACCAGTACCATGACTTCGGGTATTTTGGTCGCTTCAAACTTTTTGGTCCAGACCTGACCTGCATCGATGAGATAGGACATATTCAGTCCGCTTTGGTCGATGTAAGTTCTCAGAGGAAGCTGATCCGCTTCGCTTGTGGTGACTTCTGGATTGATCAGTGCGAAACTTATTCCTTGACTTTGGAAAGTGGATCTCAAGTATTTAATGCGCTCCTCATACATTTTGGCGAAGGGACAGTTAAGACTGTGAAAAATCAAAACCATTCCTTTGCCTTTCACCATTGCACCAAGTTCTTGGACCTTTCCTGTCACAGCATCAGTTGCAGTAAGTTGGTTGTAGCCTTGTGCATTTGATCCAAGCCAAATGCCGAATAGTAGTATGAAACTTAAGATTAGCTTTTTCATAGTCTTTTAATTTACCAGATGGTATAAGTCAGGATCACATTTTCCAGCTTTCTCACTTGGATATGATAGTGATGATCGGCAAACTCCGTTCCCCTTATTTTTCCTTTGATTATAGAATCTTGAATACCAAAGGGTTCGAGGAGGATGTTTTCCCTAAATGACACCCCCCTTTTTCCTTGGCATTTGAAGATAGATTCCTTGGCAGACCAAGCCATGGTGTAATGAACGGGGTCATTTTCTAAGAAATCCAACTCGGAGTTGTCCAAAAACCGAAAACCTATCTTCAGGATTTTTTCCCGGATCAGATCCATGTCTATTCCCACAGGCTGCTCACGGTGAAAGATAGCAGCAGCATATCCAGGCGTATGTGTCAGGGAGACAAAGCCCTGTCCGTTCATGGATTGAGACTTGCCGTGTTCATCTTTGAAAAAGCCCGGGTAGGGGAGTTGCAATTCCTTGAGTGCTTCGTGAATCGCCAGTCTGGCGGTGGCCCATTCGCGACGCTTTTCGGGATGGGAAATATTGGTATAGGATAGCTTTTCTCTGAAACTAAGGAAATCCAAGGGCTCCTCATCCGGTCTCCCGATTATCTTCACGGCCAAGGCAGAGGAAGAATCAATTTTTTCTATTTTTGTTTGCATAGGCCTAGGTGGCTCTGCTGAGTGATTTCCGAATATATGTCAAAAATCCAAGTAAATAAATTACATACCCTTACCGGACACAACGATTGCATCTATGCCTTGACCGAGGGTAGTGATCCCCGATTTTTTTATACCGGAGCGGGTGACGGGATGGTAGTAGAGTGGGATTTGGATCATCCAAAAGATGGAAAACTGATTGCAAAACTACCACATTCGGTCTATGCCTTAGTCGTAGACAGAGAGCGGAATTTGCTGGTCATCGGACATAATTTTGAAGGAATCCATGTCATTGACCTTAATGAAAACAAAGAAATATGGAGTCTGAAACTTACCGATCAGGCAATTTTTGATCTGAAAGTGTTTGGTACAGAGTTGTTTGTGGGGACAGGTGATGGCGTGTTGATCATTGTGGATATGTTGGAGAAGTCCATCAAAAAACACATCAAGCTCAGTTCAAAAAGTATCCGTGTCATCGCTGTCGCACCGATCAAAAGGCAATTGGCACTAGGGCTCAGTGACCATTCTATTAAAGTCTTGGATCTCGCCAATGAAAGCCAGCCGATCGCAAATCTTTCCGGACACAGTAACTCTGTATTTGCATTGGGATATTCTCCGGATGAAAAGACGTTGATTTCGGGAGCTCGTGATGCCCATTTGAAGTTTTGGAATACCATCAATTATTCCCTTGAAGAAAACATCGTGGCACACATGTATGCCATTAATTATTTATCTTACCGTGAGGACGGAAAGTACCTGGCCACCTGCTCCATGGACAAATCGATCAAGATTTGGGATGTGGAAAATCGCAAGCTTTTGAAAGTCATAGATAAAGCCCGAAATGCAGGTCATGGTACTTCCATCAACAAAGTCCTTTGGAGTTCTTATTCAGGTAATATCGTGTCCGTCTCGGATGACCGCACCATATCTATCTGGCAACTTGAAACAGACAACAAATGAAAATATCCCCAACCGCCATTCGCCAAAAAGCCTTTGAAACTGCCTTCCGTGGTTTTGAGAAAAAACAAGTGACCGATTTTCTGGAAGAAATGAGTGTCGCCATGGAGCAGATCAACCAAGAAAACTTTGAGCTCAGAAGCAGGCTACAACAAGTAGAAGCAGAGGCGAAGCGACTCAAGGATGTGGAGGATTCTCTTTTTAGAACCTTAAAGACAGCAGAAGATACTGGGGCAAGCATTATCACAGAGGCTTCAGAGGCGGCAGATCAGATCATAGGAGAAGCAAACCAAATCGCAGAAAATACCACCAAGCAAGCCCATATCTATGCAGAGCAGGTGAAAAAGCAGGCAGATGAACATGCTCGTGTCATCACTGCTGCTGCAGAGGCAAAAGCTAAAGATACCATCAAAGAGATACGTGAGAGCATGCAGAGCCTTGTTAGAAGCTATGATGGACTACTCGAGCAGAGAGAAGCTATTGTGAAGAGTCTAAAACGACTTTCGCAGGACGCTTTGAATCAAATAGAACTTTCAGATGCTCATTTTTTCAGAATTGATGCGAAGGCCTATCAGCGTGCGATCGATGAACTCAGCCGTTCGAATCATTTTTCAGTTGCCAATGTAAACTCGCTGGCATCTACGGTTCCAACGCAAGTTCCTCCAATAGAAGAAGAGCCAGAAAGCCAGTTTGAGGAAGATATGAGCGCTGCACATCTCGATGACGAAACACAGGAAACCATTGAGGCACTGCAGCATGATCTCGAAGATATGGGCGAACTGACAGCGGAGGAAGAAATACTGATGGAGGAAGAACCTATCCAAGAGATCGAAGAGGAGCCTGTGATGGAAGAGGAAGAGGAAATTGTAGAAGAACTACCCGAAACACCTCAAGCCGAAGCCGCACCTCTTCGTGAAGAACCTGCTCCGGAAGACCCGAAAAAATCTTCAGGATCCTTTTTTGATCAATTTGACTGATGGGCAAAGTTGCGCTGGAGGGGATAGAATTTCACGCCTATCATGGAGTCTATCCTGAGGAATCCATTCTTGGTAATCGCTTTACGCTGGATCTGGAATTGGAGACTGACTTTAAAGATGCCATGCTTCATGACAGCCTGAAGGATACTGTCGATTATGCCAAGTTGTATAAACTGATCAAGGCTCGAATGGACGTCAAGGTGAAGCTGTTGGAGCACTTGGGGCATTTAATCGTGGGTGATATTTTGCAGGCGTATCCAAAAGTAAAAAGCGTCAAGCTCACCCTAAAAAAGCATCATCCTGCGCTGGGAGGTATTGTGCAGTATTCTGCGGTGACGGTCTGCTACCCTGAAGATTTTGCCTGAACCTCATGTATTCAAGAGCCGAACTTTCCAGAATCCGGACAGACTTCTGGATAGCTTTTGGGCAGTACATGAAGCCCGTGCCCAATGCCCAAGGCCGAAAGATCAACTGGCCCAATTACAAGACAGGAATCAAGGATATTTACTTTCGCATGCGTGCTGAGCGCGGGTTTGCTTCCATCGGTATTGAGCTTGGACATTCCGATCCAGAGCTTCAAGAGTTGTTTTTTGATCAGTTTAAGGAGCTGAAAAACTTGCTCAAAGGAAGTCTTGGAGAGGAGTGGGATTGGAAGCTTCATGAGCGAAATGAATTTGGTCAGCCTGTTACCAAAATCGAAAAAATCCTTCCTGATGTAAATGTTCTGGAGCAGGAGGACTGGCCCAAAATCATTTCCTTTCTCAAACCCAGAATCATTGCTTTAGATGAGTTTTGGGACAATGTGAAGCCGGGATTTGAGGATTTTTAAAGCGTTTTTTTGCTATACGTAAATGTCTCAATCATTGGCTCACCGCCCTCTGAAATGTTTACTTGAAAAATCAGCTGATCTCCTTTTCGCTCGATGGTCATGCCATTGAGGTAAGCCTTATTTACTCCCAACTCGATCAGTTCAAAGGTGGTCCATTCTTCTTTTTCTTCCCAGCCCAAGAGGTCCGATCCGAAATGTTTGAGTTTCATTGTCACACTTTCTCCATCCTCAACCAAATTCATGAATTCAGAAAATACCAGCTTGCCATTTTCCCAAAAGCGAAATGTGCCGATCATGTGACCATCTACAGCTGGAGCCCAAATCTCCTCACAGTCCCCGCCGAGACCAGTCCCGCTCCAATATCCCACCAGCCAATCAAAGTCTGCAATGGTTCCATTTCCGGGACTTTGACCCGGGGATAGCTGTCTTACCTGAGCGGTGGACCAATGACTAATTGTCAGAAAAAGCAAAAAGCTTAAAAGTACCTTCATGTGATTTTGGATTAAAGGACAGAAGGTACAAAAAAATCAGTGATCGTGGCGTTTGGGAATATCGGGATTTACAAAAGTGAAACCCCTGGCCTCGTCTCCTTCAAAGAAATCGATCTGCATTCCCATCAAAAACATGTAATGCTTTTTCTCGATCAAAACAGGAATACCCTGGATCTCAAACTGCTGATCCTCAGGCTTGGCTTTATCAAATCCCAAAGCATAGGACATGCCTCCACAGCCTCCTCCTTTGACCCCCACACGCAGGAAATAATCCGCTGGAATATTTTTATTGGCCATGATGTCTTTGATCTCGGCTTCTGCTTTAGGAGTGATTTGAATAGGAATCAGCATGCGGTGAAAATCAAAATTGGATAGCTTTGGTTCATAATTCGTGGCAAAAATATGCGTTCGGCCGGTTTTTTGACAAGGTAGAATTACTGATATTCGAACAGAAACTTTAACACATGGATTACCTTCTAGATCTTCTGAAAATCATCCTTCCTGCAGGCGCTGTCTTGTATGGCATGTATCTCGTCGTGATTTCTTTTCTTTCCAAGGATCGGGAAAAAATGCTGGTTGAGCTAAAAACTCAAAATACACAGGTGATTCTTCCCATCAGACTTCAGGCTGCTGAAAGGCTTTGCCTTCTACTTGAGCGAATCACTCCCAATAATTTGGTGAGGAGAGTCAATCCCTCCCAATTCAGCGCTTCTGAACTTCACCCGATGTTACTCTCTGAAGTCAGAGAAGAATTTAATCACAATCTGAGTCAGCAGGTATATTTCTCTGAGGAGACTTGGGAAGCTGTGCGAAGAGCGGTGGAAGAAGTTACCACCATCATCAACCTGAGCAGGCAATCACTTGATGGAGAAGCATCAGGAATGGAACTGGCTAAAGCTATTTTTGCCCAGTCTTTGGAGCGAAAAAATGATGCAATCAATTTTGCATTGAAGCAAGTGAAATCTGAAATCCAACTTTATTTCTGATCAAGATGACTGCCTTTTCAGAACCTAGGCCGGGGATTGTGGAAAAAGCGAAAGCTTTGTTTGGAAAGCAAGTGGAAGTCATTGTCCGGCAGGAGCAAAAACTCATCGAGCTCGTTCAAAATGTAGTAGCCAAGCTTTCTAAAGTCGCTAATAATCCCAAAGTCCAGAGGTTCATTCAGCCTATCCAGATTTTTATCCGGATGATCAAGGCTCACTTCCGAGGTGAGCACAGAATCGCCCTAAGTACCTTAGGACTGATCGTATTGGCTTTGGTATATTTTCTTTCTCCGGTGGATTTTATCCCGGACTTTTTGGGAGTCTTGGGTTTCGCAGATGACCTCTCAGTGGTCATGGCGGTATATGCCAAAGTCAAGGACGAGGTCGAGCAATTTTTGGAATGGGAGCGAACCCAAGGTTGAGCTAAGCTGTTAACTCCCAAAATCTAACTTTAATGAAATTTTTGAGTCACCCCGTTACTGATCAAGTAATAGAAAACGGGTTTTCTTATTCGGAATTTGTTGAGTTTACTGAAAAACTCGTCGAGGAAAAAAGAACCACCGGAGCTAATCAAAGCGAAGCCTATCTGGATTATACCCGAATGTGCCTTCAGCGAATGAACCGTTGGAATAAAACTGCCAAGGTTTCGGCAAAAATGACTCATCTGATGGAATCTATCCAAGAGTCGCAAATCTGGCTAATTATCACGGAAGCTTGGTGCGGGGATGGGGCACAGTCCATTCCCTATTTGGCCAAACTGGCCGAACTCAATCCGAAGATTAAATTGAGAATCATCATGCGGGATGAGTATCCCGAGATCATGGATGCCTATCTTACTAATGGTGCCCGATCAATTCCCAAGTTGGTAGCGTTTACGGAGGACCTGAAAGTGGAGCTATTTACTTGGGGACCAAAGCCGCTTTACCTGATGAACCGGCATAAGGAGTACAAGCATGACTCCAAAGGCCTTTCCTATTCGGGGTTTTTAGAGGAAATTCACCTTTGGTATGCCAAAAACAAAAATCAGGATCTGGAGGCCGAGCTTTTTCCACTAATCCAAGCATCTTTACTCTAATGAAAATCGCGATAATCTCAGGAACCTCAGGACTGGTGGGCATGCAATTGCTGCATCAGCTGATGAAAAGTGCACAATATGATTTTATCCTCAGTATAGGTCGAAGAAAGCTTGCGCTTAAACATGCCAAGTTGATCCAAATTGACGGAGACTTATTCAAACTCTCTTCTTGGGATTGGGAAGGGAAAGTCCGCTCTGAGTCACTTGGGGGTGAGTACCATGATCTACTGGATGCGATTAAGGAAAAAAAAGCTGAAATCCATGCCTTTTCCAGTATTGGGACTACCATCAAAGTGGCGGGTTCGAAAGAAAAGTTTTATGCCGTCGATCATGATTTGGTGATTGGGTTTGCCGCTTGGGCGAAAAAGCTTGGCGCGTCCAAGTTTCTTTATGTCTCGGCAATGGGTGCAGATGCGACCTCCTCTATTTTTTACAATAAGGTCAAAGGAGAAACAGAAGAAGATCTAAAAGCCTTTCAATTTGATTATTTGGGTTTATTTAGACCTTCGCTTTTGTTGGGTAACAGACACGAATTCCGCTTTGGCGAACAGGTGGCTACCGTTTTTATGAAACCATTGGTTTGGTTAAAAGTGGCAAAAAATCTACGGCCAATCTACGACTATCAAGTTGCGAAGGCCATGGTAAAAACCGCTCTTTCTTCCCATTCTTCTTCGGTTGAAATCATTCTTTCCGGACAAATGCAAGACTTAAGCAAATGATAGCCGTCATCCAGCGCGTCAGTGAGTCTTCGGTGAAAATCGAAGGAAAAATCAAAGCCCAAATAGGCCTTGGATTGATGATTTTGGTGGGAATCGAAGAGTCCGATGGGCCTGAGGATATCGAATGGCTATCCAAAAAGATTGTCAATCTCCGCATTTTCCCGGATGAAAATGAAGTAATGAACCGAAGTCTATTGGAAGTAAATGGAGAGATTTTGCTGATCTCTCAATTCACCCTTCACGCCAGTACCAAAAAAGGAAATCGACCTTCCTACATCAAGGCAGCTAAGCCGGATATTGCTATTCCGATTTATGAAAAAATGATTGTTGCTCTCGAAACCGAACTCGGGAAATCGATCGGAACGGGAGTTTTTGGCGCAGATATGAAAGTCAGTCTAATCAATGATGGTCCCGTGACGATCGTGATGGATACGAAAAATAAGGTCTAAAATTTAGGATGTCGGATTTTGGGATTTACCGAAATCCGACATCTCAAATCCGATATCAAAAATGCTTCCAACCCTGTGCTTTCAGTTGCACGGCAGTTCCACTTTTGGTCACTAGGTATTTTCCTTCTTCAGGTTTGGTGATGTGTCCGATAAAATGGATATCGGGATGCTTTTCCAGCTTCGCAAAGTCCTTTTGATCGATGGTGAAAAGCAATTCGTAGTCTTCTCCTCCATTGAGCACACAGGTGATGGGATCCATGTTTAGCTCCACCGCAGTATCAAACGTCTGCTTATCGATCGGAAGTTTGTCTTCATAGATCGTTGCTCCAACGCCGGATGCTTTGCAGATATGGAAGATTTCCGAAGCCAACCCATCCGAAATATCCATCATGGAAGTCGGTACGACACTGAGTTCTCTGAGTTCATGGATGATGTCCATTCGGGCATCAGGGCGAAGTTGACGACCGGTCACCACTGTATATTTTTCCAATTCGGGTTTCATGTCAGGGTTGGAAAGGTAAACTTGCTTTTCCCGCTCCAAAATCTGCAAACCGACTAAAGCTGCACCCAAATCTCCTGACACGCAAAGGATGTCATTTACTTTAGCTCCAGATCGATAGCTGAGTTGTTCTTTTTGGGCTTCGCCGATAGCGGTGATTGAAATGACCAATCCGCTACGGGACGCAGTGGTGTCTCCCCCAACCAAATCCACTCCATAGTGCTCACAGGCCGCGTTGATCCCTTCGTAAAGCGCATCTACTGCTTCTACCGAGAATCGATTAGAAAGCGCGATGCTGACAGTGATTTGTTTGGGAATGGCATTCATCGCTGCGATGTCGGAAACATTGACCGCTACTGCTTTGAAACCCACATGAGGGAGTGGAGCATAGGCCAGATCAAAATGCACGCCTTCTAAAAGCAAGTCGGTGGATACGACTTTCACGTGATCCCCTGCGTCGATAACAGCGGCGTCATCTCCTATGCCTATTAGCGTAGAGGAGTTTTTGAGTTGTACTCGGGTATTGATATGGTCAATCAGGCCAAATTCACCCAATTCACTGATTTCTGTTCGTTTTGCTGACATTTGAATTTAAGATTTACGAATGACGATTTACGAGCCCTAACCTAAAGTTTGAGATACATTCGATGATTAATACACTCTTGTAAAATTCTCTGGATCTATTTACTAACTAAATCTCTGTATGTTTTTTGACTCTGCGACTGATCCCTTTTTCCAGACTTTCGAATTCTGCTTTCTTGCCAACCGCGACTGACCACTGCTTACTTTTTTCAGACTTCCGAATTCTGCTTTCAGACTTTCTGCCGACTAACCCCTGATCACTTCTTTTCCTGACACAACTCCACCAATACGCCATTCGTGCTGCGCGGGTGCAAAAATACCACTAATTTATTGTCGGCACCTTCTTTTGGGATTTCATTCAGAATTTCAAATCCTTCTGCTTTGAGTCTTGCCATTTCAGCGTGGATGTCTGACACATCAAAAGCGATGTGATGGATTCCCTCAGACTTTTTCTCCAGATACTTGGCAATCGGGCTATCGGGACGGGTGGCTTGAAGCAATTCTACCTTGGTTTCTCCGACCTGAAAAAAACTGGTTTCCACACCTTCACCTTCGACGATCTCTGTTTTAAAGTGTTCTTTTCCAATGAGTTTTCGGAAGAGTTCATTTGATTTTTTGAGGTCTTTGACGGCAATTCCGATGTGTTCGATTTTCCTCATGCGGTAATTTTATATCTTTGGGTTGAATCTTTTTTGATAGGGGTATGTTTTCCCTTCATTCGAAAGCATTATCAATTAAGTAAAGGTATAAAAGATATGATCACCGTTTCTGACAAAGCCAAAGAGAGAATTCTCGAACTGAAGAAAGAGGAGGGCCGGGCTGAAAATGAAAACATCCGGGTTTCTGTGAAAGGAGGGGGCTGTTCCGGCTTGATGTACGATTTGGGTTTTGATGCCACTCTTGCGGATACAGACCATGTCTTTGAAGACAAAGGAGTCAAAATCCTGGTAGACCGGAAAAGCCTACTGTACCTTGCCGGCACGACCTTGGAATTTTCCGACGGCTTGAATGGTAAAGGATTTCAGTTTGTCAATCCAAATGCCAGCCGAACCTGCGGATGTGGGGAAAGCTTCTCCGTTTAAATATATTCCATTTTACAAACTCTAGATGAAAGCAGCCCAAAATGGCTGCTTTTTTCATGTAAAAACTTTAGCATAAAATCAGTTTTACAGCGCCTTAATCGTACTCAATCCTTACCTTTGCCCACGTTAAAAAAACGACCCAAATATGGATACTACCGTCAAAAACATTCCTTTAAATGACCTTCATATTGCCCTTGGTGGCAAAATGGTTCCTTTCGCAGGTTTCAATATGCCAGTTCGTTACAGTTCGGACAATGAGGAGCATCTCTGCGTGCGAAATGGAGTAGGAGTGTTTGACGTGTCCCACATGGGTGAATTTTTTGTAGAAGGTCCACATGCTTTGGAACTGATCCAAAAAGTGACTTCCAATGATGCTTCCAAGTTGGTCGTGGGACAAGCGCAGTATTCCTGCTTTCCCAATGAGACCGGGGGGATCGTGGATGACCTGATCGTGTATAAGTTTTCTGATGAAAAGTACATGCTCGTCGTCAATGCTTCCAACATCGATAAAGACTGGGCTTGGGTGAATAAATTCAATACCATGGGTGCGAAGTTGACTAACGCTTCCGATGAGTATTGTCTTTTTGCCGTGCAAGGTCCAAAGGCTATTGAAGCGGTGCAGTCTCTTACTTCCGTTAATCTTTCAGAAGTAAAATTCTATCATTTCACTGTCGGTGATTTTGCAGGTGTACAGGATGTGATTATTTCCGGTACGGGCTATACCGGTGCAGGTGGATTTGAGATTTATGTGAAAAATGCAGATGCTAAGCACGTATGGAAGGCCATTTTTGAAGCTGGGAAAGACTTTGACATCAAGCCTATTGGATTGGGCGCCAGAGATACGTTGAGATTAGAAATGGGCTATTGCCTGTATGGCAATGATATTACCGACACCACTTCTCCGATTGAAGCGGGTTTGGGTTGGATTACCAAGTTCACCAAGGATTTCACCAATTCCGAAGCGATCAAAAAGCACAAAGAAGTAGGTGTTTCCCGAAAATTGGTTGGTTTCATCATGCAGGAGCGAGGCATTCCAAGAGGTCACTATCCAATCGTGGACGCAGCCGGTGAGGTCATCGGTGAGGTGACTTCCGGTACGCAATCTCCAAGCATGGGTGTAGGAATCGGCATGGGCTATGTGAAAACCGAATTCAGCAAGCCCGGAACCGCGATTTTCATCCAAATCCGAAATAAAAACCTAAAAGCTCAAGTCGAAAAACTTCCGCTTTTGAAAGCCTAATGAAATCCATCGAAGTCTGCTTCAGTCCCGAACTGATTCATCTCCATGAAGTAGAAGGCAAAATCGTGGTCGTGGTCGATATTTTTCGGGCCACCTCTACGATGGTTGCTGCCTTGGCAAGTGGAGTCATAGAGATCCTTCCTTTTGCGGATTTGGAGGCTTGTCGCGCCATGCAGGCAGAAGGCTTTTTGATCGGTGGGGAAAGAAACGGTTTGACCGCGCCGGGATTTGAAATGGGAAATTCGCCAGTGGCTTACCTTTCTGGTGAATACGCTGGCCGAAAGCTAGCAATGACCACAACCAATGGCACGCAGGCCATAGAGAAATCAAAAGGTGCGGCGCAGATTCTCATCGGAGCTTTTCCCAACCTTCAGGCAACGGTCTCTTACATCCAAGACAAGGGACTGGATGTCTTGGTTCATTGTGCAGGTTGGAAAGGACGGTTTAATCTGGAAGACTCCCTGTATGCAGGCGCTTTGGTCAAATCCCTTGAGTCCACACATCAAGCAGATGAAGACGGTGCTTTGGCGATGAAGTCACTTTTTGAGCGGGAAGGACATCAGTTGAAAAGTTACCTCTCCAAAGCTTCCCATGCCAAGCGACTTCAAAATCACGGCATAGAATCGGATATCGATTTTTGTTTGACCTTGGATTTGTACCAAGACGTGGTAAAAGTGGATGACCGAGGCTTTTTGGTTCGGATTTGATTTAAAACTAATTTTTAATTCATAGAGGATGTTTCTAAATTGAGCGATCTAACTTTTGGTTTATGATCTTTCTGCTCTGGAGTTTGCTCAATCTTTTCCTCATCCTGTCTTTTTACTACTTCACTATCGGACTGATCGTTAGGGGTAGGAAGTTCCTAGCCTCTTATTTCAAGCCTTATGTACTTTTTGTGATGGTATTTGGAACTTATGGGTTTGTAAAATCTGCATCCAAGTATCTTCAGCAGGAGGCCAAAGTCAATCATCGAGCTTCTACAATTCAAATTATTCCTGTTTCAGAGCAGCTGAGCAATAAACTGATTTTGAAGTTGATCAGAGATGCACAGACTGGAGAGGTGGATCAGAAATTTTCTTCTTCGGGCCTCCAGGGACTGGTTTTGGGATTGAGATGGAATCACGTACAGGTAGTCGAAAAAACCGAAAATATGGAAGTCGAAGGTTGGTGGGATTGGTATATCATGGGAAACAGGGTATTCAGTAATTACAAGACCTATGAAATCAGAGACAAGGATCTTGTTTTGAATTGACCTTTGTCATGGTTTAAGAGGGTGGGTGAAGGTAGAATTGTTAAGGATTTAGACCCCAATTACCATGTTGAAAAAGCATCCCTTAACAGAGGAGTTTCCCGAATTCGACCAAAAGATTCATGAATTTAAAGTGGGAAACGAGTATTTCAAATCACTGTATGAAAATTATGATCAGGTTGATCATGAGATTTACTTGGTAGAATCAGACATTCATCCCACATCAGATGAGACGATAAATCACCTGCGAATCAAAAGAATGTACCTGAAAGATGAGCTGTATAAGTTTTTGAAAGAGAATTAAGTTGCCAATCACCCTCACCCCTGAAATGCCCGATCAAAGTCGGGCATTTTTATTAAGAAGCTTCAATTTTTGGAGAGCCATTATTTTTAGTTTATTTCAGATAGAAATCCCTTTACAATGAAAAAACTTCTGATTTTAAGCTCCTTTTTGCTTTGTCTAATTTCCTGTTCTGAAAAGGAAAAACCTCTACCCCGTATCGCGATTGCAGGAATTGCGATCGAATCCAGTACCTTTTCCCCTGCTGTGACTGAAGAGTCTGCCTTTAAGGCCAAAGTGGGAGAGGAGGTATTTACCTATTATCCTTTTATGGAAAAAGATTCCTCCACCCGCGCCCGTGCACAATGGTTTCCCACCCTTCGAGGCCATGCGATTCCTGGAGGGATAGTGAGCAGGGAGGCGTATGAATCATTATTGGGTAAAACGCTGGACATGCTGAAGCAAAATCTCCCTTATGATGGGCTATTTCTAGATATCCACGGTGCGATGAGTGTGGTCGGATTGGACGATCCGGAAGGGGACATGATCTCCCGAATTCGGAAAGTAGTCGGTCCTGAGACGATCATTTCTACATCCATGGATTTGCATGGGAACGTATCAGAGCGACTTGCAGGACATTCCGACTTGATTACTTGCTACCGTATGGCTCCCCATGAAGATGCGATCGAATCCAAAAAGCGGGCTTTGGTCAATCTTTTGGATCGAATCGAAAGTGGAAAAGGCAAGCCGAAATACAAGGCTTGGATTCCTGTGCCGATCTTACTTCCTGGGGAAAAGACAAGCACTCGCATCGAACCCGGAAAAGGGCTTTATGCCAAAGTAGATCCCGAAACCAAAAAAATAGGTGTGATCGATGCAGCAATCTGGATTGGGTATGCTTGGGCTGATGAGCCTCGAAATCATGCCGTGGTGATGGTGACCGGAGATGATGAAAAGCAAGTGAAAGAGAGTGCCGAATACCTGGCAAAAAGCTTCTGGGATGTCCGAAATCAATTTGCATTTGTGGCACCGGTTGCCTATTTGGATGAAAGCGTGGAAATGGCGCTGAAAAGCGAAAAGAAGCCTTTTGTCATTTCAGATATGGGCGACAATCCTACAGCCGGTGGTGCGGGTGACGTGACTTGGACGCTGACCGAACTCTTGAAAAGGCCTGAATTCAAATCCGAAACCGGCCCTGAGTTGATTTATGCTTCGATCCCGGGACCGGATTTGGTAGCGAAAGCAAAAACAGCGGGAATCGGAAATAGGGTGGAAGGTCTTGCCGGTGCGATGGTGGATAATCGCTTTGCTCCTCCAGTGTTACTGAAAGGAAAAGTCTTGGCAATCAATGAAGGAGACCAAGATGCCCAGACGGAGGTAGTCGTGCAGGTGGGTTCGCTGAAAATCATTGTGACCGAAAAGCGCAAGCCTTATCATTATGTGAAGGATTTCACCGAACTGGGACTTGATCCTGCTAAAACAGATGTCTTGGTGGTAAAGATCGGATACTTGGTGCCCGAACTGTATGACCTCCGTGGAGATTGGGTCATGGCTTTGACGCCGGGTGGAGTAGATCAGGATTTGGAAAGACTGGGCTATAAGCGAATCAAGCGGCCGATGTTTCCTTTGGATAAGGATATGCCCGAACCTGATTTAAGCGTGCGATGGATACCGAGTTCAGCTGAATATAAGGACTGAAAAAATGATAGCCTGAAACGGCATGTTTCAGGCTTTTTTCTGATTTATGGCTTGGATCAAACCTTCGAGGTTTTGAAAACCTCAAAGGTTTCTTCCAAAATCCGACTCTCCACACTTTCGGTAAGCTTGTCAATTCATTGGACATCCGACATCTGACTTCGGTCATCTTAGCTTCTCATTATTCTTATGCCTATCCAGATCCCGAATATTCTTTTTCTCAAAATTTTTCTCCAAAGCTTTGGTCAGATCAACTCCCGTCTGATTGGCCAGGCAGATCAATACCCACAGTACGTCGGCCATCTCATCTCCGAGGTCCTTGCCTTTGTCGGATTCTTTGAAGGACTGTTCTCCGTAGGTTCGCGACATGATTCGGGCCAGTTCGCCGACCTCTTCCATTAGAATGGTCATATTGGTGAGTTCATTGAAATAGCGCACCCCGACGGTTTTGATCCATTGATCTACGAGTTCTTGGGCTTGGACGATGGTGAGGTTTTTTTCCATATTTTCAGTCTTGTTTTCAAAGATAAAAATCCCAGCCTCAATGATGAACCCTAAACCTACCTCCGTCGAAGAATACTTTTCCAGGTTTTCTCCCGAAATCCAAGCCAAACTCCAACAAATCCGGGATACATTAAGAGCTGCATTACCAGGGGCAAAAGAGGTGATCAGCTATCACATGCCAGCCTTCAAGACTACGGAAGTATTGGTCTATTATGCCGCAGCAAAGAGTCATTTGGGCTATTATCCGACCAACTCCGGAGTGGAGGAATTCAAAAAGGAATTGGCGGAATATGTGACTTCCAAAGGTGCGATTCAGTTTCCTTATGACAGGGAATTACCCTTCGAATTGATCGCTCAAATAGCTCAGTTTAGGGCAGAGCAAGCGAAACATCGAGCTCAATTAAAGAAAAAGCGCTAAGCCAAAATCCGATTCAGCTCCTTCAAAAACGCATCCAATTCGGTCTTGGTGTTATAAATGTGTGTGGATACTCTGACGGCATTTACCTTTCCCTCATGGACCAATCGGATACGGAAACCTGCTTTTCCCAACTCCGCTCCGCAGGCATTGAAATCCATGCCTTTTGGCCGAAATGAAATGACCGAAATGCGTGATTCCTTCTCTTCGGGGGTCAAGATTTCAAGTTTTGAACTCAATTCAGTGAGGCCGTCAAAAAGGTATTGATTCAATTCTTTGACCCTAGCTTCTACTTTTTGCTTACCAATCTGGCTATGGAAGTCAGCGGCAGCAACCATCCCGACTGCCAAGGTTTTGCTTTGGGTCCCATAGTCAAACCGGCGGGCTGATGGGACATATCCCTTGAATTCGGGAGGATTTACCGTCATATCCCAACCGATGTCTGAGTGTCCTCCGATCATGACGGCTTTGAGCTTTTCCAAAGCATCTTCTCTTACAAAAAGAAAAGCCGTGCCGCTCGGGCCAAGCATCCACTTGTGAAAGCACCCTGCATAAAAGTCACAGCCCAAACCATACAAGTCCAAATCAAAGGTTCCTGCTCCATGAGCCCCATCGATTGCAGTCAGAATTCCCTTTTTCCGAGCCATGTCACAGATTTCTTTTATTGGAAAAACCAGACCGGTTGTACAGGTAACATGGGGTATAGCGATAACCTTGGTTCGAGGATTGATTAGCTTTTGAATCTCGGTCAGGTTTTCTGCTTGAGTGGGTTTGGGTTCAAAGGTTCGAATAACTATTCCCTCCAATTTAGCCCGATTAAGCCATGGGAGGGCATTTCCTGCATGTTCGTGTGTAGTCAAAATTACTTCATCCCCAGCCTTCATAGGCACACCCCAAGCCATGATGTTGATTCCTTCGGTGGTATTGTGGGTGATGGAAAATTCGGTCGGTTTTATCCGAAAGAACTCGGCCAACTTTACGCGTTCCTGATCGGAGTTGCCATATTCTCCTGAAGTATTGATTTGAAGGTTGCTCACTTCCATAGCTTGGAGTACGGAAAAAGGAGCAGGGCCAAAGGTGCCATTATTCAGATAGACCCGATCAGAAGTCAGTGGAAATTGTCTTCTCAGTTCTGTCCAAAAATCTTCTCCTTTTAGGTTGGAGGATGGAAAAGAAGGGATGACTTTAGTAGGTGAATCAAAGCTGGAGAGGGCCGGAATAGCCATTCCTAAGCCTAGTTGCTGAATAAAGTTTCTTCTGGTATTCATAAGATCGGCCGAATAACAGAAAAATAGGAAAGCGTATCCTGATAACTATCCCGCTTATAAAAAAATAGAAACTGGGTAGCCTAGGTTAGGTCAAATGCCTTATCCACATTGTCCGGAATATCCTCTTGATAGTGACTCACATAAATGAGGGTAATCTGCGTAAGCTCGAGGATTTTCTGAACGGTTTCCCTGAAAATCACTCGTTGTCGCTCGTCCATTCCTTGAGAAGCTTCATCCAAAATCAGCAGTTTGGGAGCTTTGATCAGTGCTCTTGCTAAAAGGGTCCAACGTTGTTGCTCTAAGGGAATCCGCTGGATTGGCTGGTTGGCAAAAGGTTCCAATTGAAAAAGCTGAAGCCATTGATCAGCTTTTGACTCTTGTTCAGCAGTGGTTTTTTTGAATAAACCCATGGTATCAAAAAAGCCGGAAAGGATCACTTTTCGTACGGTTTGATTGGCAGGGAAAAAACGAACGAGTTCGGGGGCTACAAATCCGATGGGTCGTTTAAGCTCCCAAATACTTTCTCCGCTTCCTCTTTTTCGGCCAAAAAGCCAGAAATTTTGGGAGTAGGCTTGGGGATTTTCTCCGATCAAAAGGCTGATTAAAGTAGATTTTCCGGACCCGTTTTTACCTTTGAGTTGCCATCGTTCACCAGCATTTACCTGCCAATAGACTTGGTTGAGAATGGTCTTTTCCCCATATCGGATACTCACGTTTTCCAGTCTTATAACCTCATTTTCAATCTTGGGAAACCTTTCCAAAAGTTCATTCAAGTGCTTAAGATTCCAGGGTAAATCCAGAGATTGACCTTTGTTCAACTTGTAATTTTCCCGCTCCCAAACCTCCATTTTTCCACCGGATTTTAGCTCCCCCACATGTGTAATTCCTACAGGAATTTCTGCTGAAGATGTGGTGATCAATACCTGGATTCCTTCTGAAATGATGGCCTGAAGAAAGTCTCCAAAGGCCGCCCGACTTTCCTGATCGAGGCCAGTCATGGGTTGATCCATGAGGTAGATTTTGGGTTGTCGAAGCAGTCCCAAAGCTAAGGCCAAGCGTCGGGTTTCCCCGTTGGAAAGTTTCAAAATCGAGGAGTCCAAAAGGGGAGTGAGACGAAGCAATTTCGCTACTTTTTCGAGGGTCCAAGTACCGGTAATAGGAGTGGAATTTTCTTCTAAATATTCCCTGACAGTAGCCGCTTCATCCGCTTCCGAGCTATTGAATCGCTGTTGAAAGTAGAAGTTTTGGAGGTTGGATTTGTTGCGAAATCGGTACTGTTGTGAGACGTACGCAATCAAGTCCCGAAAACTATGAACGATCCCTTCCTCGGTTTTTCGGGAGATGTATTCGACAGCAAATGGCCTCAGAATTCTTCCTTCCGGTAGGTGGGTAGTGCCTCTCAAAGTTTCTAAAAATGCAGTCAATTCCCTGCCAGAGTCTCCCGTGATCGCCCAGTGTTGGCCTTCGTTCCAAGTGAAATTAAGCTGATCAAAAGTAGCTTTTCCCAAGTAATTCACATGGGCGTTTTCGATTTGAATCAGAGTTTTGGAAGTCAAGGGTTTAGGTTTTGAGATGCTTGGCTAATGTAATCGCTTTTAGCTTGATTATGAAAAAGTAGGATTATTTGCTTCAAACTGATCTAAAAGTAATGGAATATAAAGAATTGATTAGCAATAATTAAAAAGGCTTTAGCTAACTCGATGCTAAAGCCTTTTTTGCAATCAATCATTCGGATATGGAATGTAAACAAAGCTCGTAAATGCTCCGTCCATGACGAAGAGGCAGCAGAACTCGTCGGGATCTTTGTAGGCCTTTTTAAACTCTTCCAAAGCCTCCTCAGCGATGAGCTTGCGCTGGACAAATTCATCTACGTAGGTGATGAAATAATTCCAGTCCAGATCCTTTTCAGCCTTGCCAATAAAGATCTTTCCAATGGGTTGCATGTCCTTTGAAATTGGGAATATCGGATAGTCCGAAAATCCTCTGGAGCGCACCTGGTAAGAGGCTTCTTTGAGTACATCACAGATCTTGACAAAGTCACTCGTGATCGTGCCGAGATACTTTCCGTTGAGTTCGGGATCGTTGAAATCTGAGATCATGAATTGAGAGTTAATCGTACGACATTTTCTACATGGTAAGTTTGTGGAAACATGTCCACTGGCTGCACTTTTTCCACTCGGTATTTTTCTCCCAAAAGTGCTAAGTCACGCGCTTGGGTGGCGGGGTTGCACGAGACATAGACGATGGTCGGAGCCTCGAGTCGAAGGAGCATCTGCACCACCTTTTCATCCATGCCAGCGCGGGGCGGATCGGTGATGATCACATCCGGTTTGGCATGCCTGGAGATGAACTCATCGTTCAAAATATCCTTCATGTCACCGGCATAGAAAAGGGTATTTTCAATGCCGTTGATTTGGGAGTTGAGCTTTGCATCTTCGATGGCGGCCTCGACATATTCTACCCCGATTACTTGCCTAGCTTGCTTGGCCACAAAGTTGGCAATCGTGCCAGTGCCGGTGTAAAGGTCATAGACTACTTCATCGCCTTTCAGCTGGGCAAAATCCCGGGCTACTTTGTAGAGTTCATAAGCCTGTTCGGAGTTGGTTTGATAGAAGGATTTTGGACCGATGCGGAACTTCAATCCTTCCATTTCCTCCTCGATGTAAGGAAGACCTGCAAAAGTTACCAACTCCAAGTCATGGAAGGTTTCGTTGCCCTTGGTATTGATGACGTAAAGTAAGGAGGTGATTTCCAGGAAACGACCTTTCAAAAACTCCATCACCAATTGGATTGACTCAGGGTCATTTTCTCCAAACTGAACAATCACCATGGTCTGTCCGGTGCTCGTTGTTCGAATGATCAGGTTACGAAGTAGACCAACCTGATTTCGGATATCGTAAAAGCTGAGGTTATTGCTACGGGCAAATTCGCGAAGTGCATTTCGCACGGCATTGGAAATTCCGCCTTGCAGGTAGCAATGCTCGATGTCGATGATTTTGTCAAACATCTTGGGAATATGGAAGCCCAAGGCATTTCGCTCAAACTCCTGACCGGAGTTGATTTCTTCCCGGGTCAACCAGCGGGAATTGGAAAAGGTAAAGTCGAGCTTGTTGCGGTAGTATTGGGTTTGGACCGAACCCAGAATTGGCAAAACTTCAGGAATCGGTACTTTGGCGATCCGCTGAAATTGATCCAAAACTTGCTGTCGCTTGTAGGTTTTCTGCAGGTCGTAGTTGATGTGCTGCCATTTGCAGCCTCCGCAGGTGCCAAAATGGGAGCAAAAAGGTTCGATTCGATCCTTGGAATATTCGTGAAACCGGATGGCCTCGCCCTCCATAAAGGAGCTTTTTCCTTTGGTAATCCGCACATCCACCACATCTCCCGGCGCTACGTTGGAGACAAACACCACCTTGCCTTCATGATGTCCGACACATTTTCCTTCGGAGGCGATGCGCTCGATCAGCAGATTGGTGATGACCTTATTTTTCATTTTTCTCGACATGGGCGCAAAATTAGGGAAAATGGGGCAGAAGACCTTTGAGGTTTTTAAACCTCGAAAGTCTTACTCAAAAAAGCGTTAAATTTTCCTGCCTTTTTTATTTGCGATTAGAGAATGTATTGAACCCTTGGATTTCATCACAGTTTTGAAAAACCATTGAGGTAATTAAGAGAATTAAGAATTTTAATAGACCACTAAGACCTTCAAAATTCACCTTAAAGGTTTGATTTAAAAGGACCTTAATGACCTTAATTTTCTAAATGGTTCAGACCAAGTTAAGAACTTGTAGCAGAAAAGGGTGAATTGTGCCATTGTCATTTTAGCATGGTTCTATCCTCTAAAATGAATTTACCATTCCTCTCTAATCCCTATCTTTACCCGAAATTTTACCCATGATTTTCAAAGACAAAGTCGTCATCATCACCGGTGCTACCTCGGGAATTGGCGAAGCTTGTGCGGAGGTATTTGGTCGGCAAGGTGCCAAAATCGTTATCACAGGACGCAATCCCCAAAAGCTGGAACAAACTGCACTTAAACTCCGGTCGCAAGATATTGAAGTGCTTTCCATTCTTGCAGACGCTGGTTCGGAAGCGGACAACCAACGAATGGCTTCCGAAACACTTGCTCATTATGGTCGAATCGATATCCTGATCAACAATGCTGGGATTTCCATGAGGGCGCTGTTTCAGGACTTGGATTTGGAGGTATTCCGTAAGGTCATGGATACCAATTTTTGGGGGACAGTCTATGCCACCAAGTTTTGCCTTCCTTCGATTTTGGAATCCAGAGGTTCCATCATTGGCATTTCCTCCATCAATGGCTATCGGGGCACGCCTGCCCGCACGGCTTACACGGCAAGTAAGTATGCGATGAACGGCTTTTTCGAGTCCCTTCGAACCGAAGTCATGAAAAAGGGAGTTCATGTTTTGGTCGTTGCGCCTGGTTTTACCTCTTCTAATATCCGGAATTCTGCACTCACGGCTGACGGTTCATCTCAAGGCGAATCTCCACGTGACGAGTCCAAGATGATGACTTCAGAGGAAGTTGCAGAGCATATTTTGAAAGCTACCCTGAAGCGAAAGCGGGATATTGTATTGACGTCTCAGGGTAGGTTGGCCGTGTTTCTGAACAAATGGATGCCGGGAATTCTCGACGGAATTGTCTATAATCAGATGGCCAAAGAAAAAGACTCGCCTTTTAAATAAATGCCCGAACCCATCTTCCAAACCTATCTGAATCGGCTTACCGATCTGTCTGCCAAAAACAGGTCTTTGTACCTGCCGAAATTGGAGGGAATGGGAATGTTGGATGTTTGGGAGTTTGATTTTTTGACCGGAGATCCCGCCTTTGAGATTCTTCGAAAGTCAATCGAAGACAAAAAGAAAATCCCGCTGTCCCCTGAACTCGATCCAAGGTCAGGGGATGCCAATCAAGTGTCCAAAGCACTTTCCCGAATGGCTTTTCGGGATCAATTGACTCAGGAAGAAACCGGTGAGCAAAGTCTGTATCTAGCTTGGCTATTTGCTGAAGGAAAGCTGATCAATGGTCAGCTGATTCGTAGTCCCATGCTCTTGAAACCGGTTCAACTCCACAAGGATAATGGAGTTTGGACCTTGGTTTCTGAGGAGAATTGGCAGTGGAATCCGGCTTTTCTCCTGGCTTGGAGGCATGCCACTGGGCAGAATATGCCGGAAACCTTTTCCGATGAACTCCTGGAAAATCTACCAAAAGATTCAATTGAATTTCGGACGGCCTTAGTCAAGCTAATTCAAGAATTCTTCGCCATTCAGGTTCAATCTAATCTGCTGGAGAATCAGATTCTACCCTTTCCCAATTCCCAGATTTCACTCGATCAGGAGCGATTTTCTGAAGGAAAAGTCATTCTAAAGCCATACGCTGTTTTAGGCCAATTTGCCCAAAAGGGGAGTTTTTTGTTTTCTGATTATGAGCAATTGATTCAGGACCATTCCGAAAGTTCCTTGGAGGATCTGTTTCAGCATCTTTTTCTTTCTGAGAAGAGAGAAACAAAGATTCGAGAGGAGAACCTGTTTCCCGTTTTTCCCCTCGATGCTTCTCAGGAAAGTGCGTTGATCAAAGTTCGTCAAGGGAAAAGCTTGGTGATCCAAGGCCCTCCCGGGACGGGAAAGTCTCAATTGATTGCCAATCTGGTTTCGGATTATATCGCCCGTGGCAAAAAGGTATTGGTGGTTTCCCAAAAGCGAGCCGCCTTGGATGTGGTATTTGAGCGATTGAAGAAAGCGGGTTTTGGTCAATTTTTGGGCTTGGTTCATGATTTCCGAGCAGATCAGAAAAACCTTTTTGGAAAAATCAAAAGCCAGATCGAATCGGTGGAGGAGTACCAAAGCCAAAACCGTGGAATCGATGCAATTCAATTGGAGCGGGAGCTTAGTCTGCTTTCTAAAACCATTTCGAGGCTTTCTGGAAAGTTTGAAGAGTTGCGAACAGCTCTCTTCGATGAAAAGCTCGCAGGAATTCCTATAAAAGCCCTTTATCTTCAAGCGAATTTGAATCAACCTGCTTTCTCCAACCCCAAATTGATCCAGTTGGATGTTGAGCATGCAAAAGGATTTGAACAGGATTTAAGGATTTTTTCAGGGTATCAGAACAGGTTTGTGGGAAGCTTTTGGGAAAAGCGAGTATCATTTTCTGGGATTCAGCCCTCGGATTTCGCACAGATTTCTGCGTCTTTAATTGATTTGGAAAATCATCGAAAGCAGCTTCCCCAATTCCTTTATGGTGAGAATTCAAAGCCGTTTTTGAAAGCTATTTGGTCTGATCGGGTTTTTTTGGAAAAAGTTAAAAAGCTTCAATTTTCAATTTCGAAGGTTTCCAATCCTGAGAAAGATATCAACTTCATTTTTCAACCCAAGGAACAAAAAGCGCTGACCAAGATCCGAAAGTTTCTGATTCAGGCTATCGAGACATCTCAAGGCTGGAAGTTTGAATTGGGTTCGGATTTGGAGAGCTTGAGCAAGGAATTGGAAGCTTTGATTCCGCTTTCGCAAAGCTTTTTTGGAAAGCTTCAGGCCAAATTTTCAAAGGCCAAATTTCCCTTGGCTTTTCAGACTCTGAACCAAAATGGCTTAGCTTTCACTACCCAAAATCTGCTTGATCTTCAGCTGGAATGTCAATCAAAACTCCACCTTCAAGCACAATTGGAAGGATTACCAGTTTCTACTTACGTCAAGTTAAGCGGACAATTTGCCGAAGATTTAATTGAGGTGGATCAGCTTTTCACTTGGAAAGCGCATTGGGAGGCAGTTCCGGAAATTCAAGAATTATTGGATTGGAAAAAGCTTTCCTATTCAGAGTTTGGGGCTGCATTGGATCAGATTCGAATTTGGTCTGAAGACTTGTTCTCCCACTTGGTTTCGTCTCGACTTTGGTTAAATGAAGCGCAGTTTTTAGAACTGATGGAAAAGGGTTTGGAAGCCGTTTTTCCAGAAAATCCGCTGAACTGGCCCTCCGTTTTTGCCGAACTGAAAGGATTTGATCAGTTTTTAGAGGGATGGAAATTCCGGGATTTGGGTGAGCGGTTAGTAGAGGATTTTTTCGAAATAAATCTGGATCAACTTATTGAAGCTTTTTGGAATGGTTGGAGACTGGCATGGATCGGGGAGATCGAGCGGCAGCATCCGGTCATGTGTGAATTGGGTTCCCTGCGTCTCAGTCATGAAATGGTCGAACTCAAAAATGCCATCCTCGATAAGCGAAAAAATGCCAGCCATTTAGCTTTGCTTCGGCTTCGTGAGCAAGTGGCCGAGCATTTGGAATACAACCGCTTGGGCAATCGGCTGACCTATCGGGATTTGCTTCATCAAGTGAGCAAAAAGCGCCAAAAATGGCCCATCCGTAAGCTGATTGCCGAATTAGGCGAAGAGGTTTTTCGGGTTCTTCCCTGCTGGTTGGGCAGTCCGGAGACGGTCTCAGCGGTTTTTCCGACGGATCAGGTGTTTGATTTGGTGATTTTCGACGAGGCTTCTCAATGTCCTGTGGAACGTGGTTTCCCTGCGATGCTGAGAGGAAAGCAGGTCGTTGTCGCCGGAGACTCCAAGCAACTTCGACCTTCGGATTTTTATCAGGTGAAATGGGAAAGTGAGGAAGAGGGCATGGAATATGAAGCCGAGTCTTTATTGGAGTTGGCAGCTCATTTCTTTGAAAATCTGCAATTGAGAGGACATTACAGATCTGCTGATCCAGGATTGATTCACTTTTCCAATTTCCATTTTTATGGAAATCGACTGGAAACTTTGCCGGATTACGAGACAGTCAAGGTGAGCAAAACTCCCTTTTCCTGGGAAAAAACCGAAGGGATCTGGGAAAATCAGATCAATCGAATGGAAGCCGATGCCGTCTTGAATCGAGTTGAGCTTATTCGAAAAGAAGCTCCTCAGGACTCTATCGGGATTGTTACAGGTAATTATTTCCAGATGGAGTTGATTCGGGAAGAATTATGGAAAGCTGGCTTTCAAGATGCTTCGATCAAAGTCCGCAATATCGAAAATGTGCAGGGAGATGAATTCGATCAGGTGATTTTGTCTTTGGGCTATGCTCCCAATCGGGAGGGAAAGCTGGTGACGAATTTTGGTCTCTTGAGCAAGTCGGGTGCTGAAAACCGGCTGAATGTGGCGATCACGCGGGCAAGGAAAATACTTCATGTGATTTCTTCCATCGAACCGGAGGACTTCCGCCCAGGTCAGCTTGCCAATCCGGGTTTGGACTTACTGAGAGAGTTTTTGGCTTGGGTGAAAGTGCAAAGTAAAGTCCGAGAAATCCCTCCCCCCGAAGTGAAAGTGCCTGGTTTTGAGTTGGACTGGAGTTTGAAAAATCAACTTCTGAAGTCAGATAGTGGTTTTTCAAAAGAAATTCCTTCTGCGGTGATGGATTTGATCTTTACCGATTTGGAAGGGAATCAGCGGGCGATTTTGACTGATGACCAGCGATTTTTTGATGCGCCTACGGCAAAGGCTGCGATGGCCTATCATCCGATTTTGCTGGAGGAGAAAGGCTGGAACTGGGAGTGGAAGTGGAGCAGAAGATTTTAGTGTCGTGTATCTGGTATCAAATAGCTAGAGCCAAGACACAAGAATCAAGACATAAGACGTTAGACTTTTGGATCTATAAATAGCTGAACTCTATTTTTAATGAATGAAATTTCATTCTGTAATTAATTTTTTTATCATATTGAATGATAATTCATGTATTATTTAATATTGGATATCGGCAAGTCTTGATTCTAATGTCTAGCGTCTTACGTTTATCATCTTTATTCTTATTTTTTGATTGATATTTCATTCATAAAATTGTAAATTTGGATTTAAAGAATGATATTTAAGTCATGGATATTGCACAGCTTTCAGATATGGCTATTCTCCGGATGATTGGGGACTTCATCAAAAAGAAGCGGATGACCCTCAATAAGACTCAGGACGAGATGGCTACGGAGGCGGGGATGAGCCGATCTACCCTCAGCCTGCTTGAGCGTGGCGAAAAGGTCCATTTGCTGACCTTGATTCAGGCGCTTCGTGTTTTGGATGAGCTGCAGTTGTTGGAGGCTTTTGAGGTCCGTCAGCAGATCAGCCCCTTAGAGTACATCAAGCTCCAAAAGAAATATCAGCGGCAGCGAGTTCGTAAAATGGATATAGCAGCTGAGCCTCCCCCTTCAGAATGGTAGTCGCAGCAGAAGTTTGGCTTTGGGATCGGCTGGCTGGAGCGATCCTTTGGGATGAGGCGCAGCAGTTGGCAAGCTTTGAGTTTGATCAGGACTTCTTGCGCTCTGGATGGGATATTGCGCCTGTCACCATGCCTTTGAGACAAGGGAAACGACTGTATACCTTTCCGGAGATCCGACGCGGGCGAAATGATGCCTTCGATACCTTCAAGGGCCTTCCCGGACTTTTAGCCGATATGCTTCCTGACAAATACGGCAATCAATTGATCAATACCTGGCTGGTTCAAAACGGTCGCCCTACGGATAGTCTGAACCCTGTGGAGTTGCTTTGTTTTATAGGGAAGCGTGGAGTGGGAGCGCTCGAGATCAAGCCTTCGCTCCGTTCCGAGACCGGCACTTCAAGCACTTTGGAGCTGGACAGTTTGGTAGCGATTGCCAATAAAATCCTGAACACTCGGGAAAGCTTCCAAACCGATCTATCTAAGGAAGAAGAATCTGCCTTGGCTGATATCCTGAAAATAGGAACTTCCGCGGGTGGTGCTCGGGCTAAGGCAGTGATCGCTTTTAACCCCGAAACCGGAGAAGTAAAAAGCGGTCAGGTCAAAGCTCCTACAGGTTTTTCTTACTGGCTGATCAAGTTTGACGGGGTCATGGACAGTCAATTTGGGGCATCGTTAGGCTACGGCCGGGTGGAAATGGCCTATTACCTGATGGCACTTGAGGCAGGAATTGAAATGAATGAATCCCGGATTTTGGAGGAGAATGGCCGGGCGCACTTTATGACCAAGCGCTTTGACCGTACGGATGCCGGTGACAAAATCCACATGCAAAGTCTCTGCGGAATGCGTCATTTTGATTTCAATCAAGTGGGAGTGTATAGCTACGAACAAGTGTTTGAGACGATGCGGATGCTGAGATTGTCGTACCCGGAAGCAGAACAGATGTTCATCAGAATGGTCTTCAATGTGCTTGCGCGCAATTGTGACGATCATACCAAAAACTTTGCTTTCCTGATGGATCAGAGCGGAAAGTGGACCCTTTCCCCCGCTTATGACATTTGCCATGCCTATCGACCGGGAAGCTTGTGGGTCAGCAGCCAATCCCTTCAAGTCAATGGAAAAAGAGAAGGAATCACTGACGATGATTTTTTGGAAGTTGCCCGGAAGATGAATATCAAAAAGCCGGAGGAGAAGATCGATCGGGTCAGAAAAGCGGTGAAGCGATGGAATGAATTTGCGGAGGAGGTAAAGGTAGAACCCAAGCTTAGGGATTCGATTCAGGCTACGCTTTTGGTGTAGTATGGTGCTACTAGAAAGACCTGCCAGGTTTCAAAAACCTGCCAGTTCTGAAGAATTTTACATATACCCCACTAGGTTGTAAATCAAAATTCCGATCCACTCTTTGACTAGCTTGTGCCAATAGGAAATGGAATCAGCATCGGGGAAAATCAAGGCAGGAATATCGTATTTGACTTCGTGGGAATAATAATCCACGGGAAAAGTCACTGTATTCAGCCCCACTTTATCAAAGCAGCCTTTGGCTCGAGTCATGTGAAAAGCAGAAGTGATCAGCACAAATTCCTGAGAAGTGGATATTCCGTTTTTCTCCAAAAAATCACGTGTAAACTGTGCATTTTGGGCCGTGTTTTTACTTTGATCCTCGATGAGTATGTCCGATTCCGGCACTCCAGTCATCCGTAAAAATCGCTTCAACACTTCTGCTTCGGATTGAGGATTGACTGGATTCAGGCCCGTGCCTCCTGTGATCAGGATCTTTTTAATTTTGCCCATACGATAAAGTTGTAATGCATGGGTGATCCGGTCTGCTCCTTTGTTGAAAAAGGTGCGGTCATAGGCAGTTTTGCTCAGGTTGGTAACTCCGGTGAGGACAATGCCGATTTCGTGATTTTCTATTTCTTCGAAAGACTTGAAATCAGGCTCCCAAGCCAATAAAGCTAAATTGGAAAGGAAAGGATTGGTGAAAAAGAGTAGAAGTCCAACACCTGCCCACAGCAACTTTTTACCCCATTTTCTCTTTATAAAAATTGTCCCTGATAGAATCAGGATCAATACAATAGTAAGCGGCATCGCCAAAAAACTCAAAAACTGGGAAAGGTAGAAGAACATTAGGACTTAGGTTTTGGACAAAGAAAAGCGGGAAGGATGGAATTTTCAAACTCAATTTTCAATGATCAATTATCAAGGGTTTGGCATACTTGATCATTGAGTTTGGTCATTGATAATTGACCATTGAGTTTGTTCATGGATAATTGATCATTTCATTTCTTTAATCTATCCAGAAAGCTATTTTTGACCATGCTTTCAAACCAACCTAACCTAGTACCTCATTTAGAAAAACTGGCCACCCAACTGGAGGGTAGTTTGCAGTTTGACCGACTCATCCGGACCCTGTACGCCACCGATGCATCTGTCTATCGGGAGATGCCTCTAGCAGTCGCTTTTCCCAAGTCCGAGTCGGATATCCAAAAACTCATTCACTTTGCTACCGAGCACGGCACGTCGTTGATTCCCCGGACTGCAGGTACTTCCCTCGCCGGACAATGCGTGGGAAACGGCATAGTCGTCGATGTCTCCAAGCATTTCACCCAAATCCTTGAATTCAACAAAGAAGAACGTTGGGTTCGGGTACAACCTGGAGTCGTTCGAGATGAGCTGAACCGTTACCTCAAGCCTCATGGTCTATTTTTCAGCCCCATCACTTCCACTGCCAACCGGGCGATGATCGGTGGCATGGTGGGAAATAATTCCTCTGGGACAACTTCCATCGTTTATGGTGTCACTCGGGACAAGGTTATTTCCTTGAATACAATTCTCAGTGACGGGAAAAAGGTGGTTTTTGGAGAGATCTCCCAAGACGATTTTGACCGGAAGTGTGGGCAAAAAGACCTCGAAGGAACGATTTACCGGCAGATTTTCGACGAACTCAATAACCCTGAAATCAGGGAAGAAATCCACACCCAGTTTCCTAAAAAGTCCATACACCGACGCAATACCGGCTATGCGGTGGATGAATTGCTAAAGGCCGAACTATTTGAAGGAAAGGAAAAATTCAACTTCTGTAAGTTGTTGGCGGGTTCGGAGGGAACTTTGGCTTTCACCACCGAAATCAAAATCAGCCTCGATCCGCTTCCAGATCCAGTGGAAATCGTAGTAGCGGCGCATTTTGAAAGTATCCACGAAAGCATGAAATCCGCTCAGGTCGCCATGAAGCATCCTGCGACTGCGGTGGAACTGATGGATAAAATCATCTTGGACTGTACCAAGGAAAGTATCGAATACTCCAAAAACCGCTATTTCGTCGAGGGTGATCCTAAGGCGATTTTGATGATCGAGTTTCGTGGAAAAACACTGGAAGAAACCATGGCCAAAGGGGAGGCGCTTGTAGACGACCTGAAAGCAGGTGGCTATGGCTATGCCTACCCGATCATTGAGCCTGCCCGAGTGGCCTCTGCTTGGGCACTTCGTGCAGCTGGTTTGGGACTCTTGGGCAACATTCCTGGCGACCCCAAGGCTGTAGCATGTATTGAAGATACTGCTGTGGATATCGAGGACTTGGCGGATTACATCGACGAGTTGGATGAGATTCTGAAAGGATTCAACCAAAATCCGGTTCACTATGCCCATGCAGGTGCAGGAGAGATCCACATGAGACCGATTTTGGATTTGAAAAAGGCCGAGGATGTAGAGGAGTTTTATCAGATTTCTCTTGCATCGGCCAAGTTGGTGAAGAAATACCAGGGTTCGCTTTCCGGTGAACATGGGGATGGACGAGTACGCGCGGCTTTTATTCCGCTGATGGTTGGGGAAAAGAATTACGAACTTTTCCGCCGAATCAAATACACCTGGGATCCGAAAAACATCTTCAATCCCGGTAAAATTGTGGATGCTGCGCCGATGAATAAGTTCCTGCGCTACGAGCCGGGAATGGTCACTCCGGAGCATGAGACGGTTTTTGATTACTCAGCAGACGGGGGTATTCTTCGTTTAGCAGAGAAATGTAACGGCTCAGGAGACTGTCGCAAGCTTCCGGGTTCGGGCGGGACGATGTGTCCGAGCTTTATGGCTACTCGGAACGAACGTGATACCGTTCGTGGTAGAGCAAATACCCTTCGTGAGTTTTTGACTTTGGATAAAAAGGAGAATGCCTTCGACCATCCCGAGATCAAAGAAGCCTTGGATCTTTGTCTGAGTTGCAAAGGATGTACGGCGGAGTGTCCTTCAGGAGTAGATATGGCGAGCATGAAGGCGGAGTTTCTCTACCAATACCAAAAAACCAACGGGGTTCCGCTTCGCTCCAAAGCTTTTGCTTACATCAATGAGCTGAATGAATTGGGAGCCAAAGTGCCCGGAATCGCTAATTTCTTTCTCAGTAATTCCCTGACTGGTGGCTTGATGAAATCCATCTTGAACGTAGCCCCAAGCCGAAATCTGCCAGAAATCAGCCCGATCAGTCTGAGAAAGTGGTACAAAAAGAACTATGCTTCTCTTCCAGGAACTGCCCAAACGATCAAGTCTGTGTACTTTTTCGTCGATGAATTCACCAACCATAACGATACCCAAATCGGTATCAAGGCGATTTCTCTATTGAAGAAACTCGGCTATGAAGTGAAAATCGTAGATCACCAGGAAAGCGGGCGATCGGCACTTTCAAAAGGATTGTTGCAGAAAGCCAAAAATCATGCAGAAGCCAACGTCCGCACGTTCGAAAAATTGATTGATGGAAATACCCCATTGATTGGTTTGGAGCCTTCCGCGATTTTGAGTTTCCGGGATGAATACCCACGAATTGTTAGTCCGGATTTGGTGCCTGCGGCAAAGAAACTCAAGTTTCATGTCAAGTTTATCGACGAGTTTCTCGGACAGGAAGTAGCTGCCGGAAATATTAAAGCTGAGTCTTTCACCTCCAAATCCCAAAAGATCAAGCTGCATGGGCATTGCCATCAGAAGGCGCTTTCCTCCTTGACTTGGACGCAAAAAATACTTTCACTTCCTGCCAACTACACGGTGGAAACGATCCCAAGTGGTTGCTGCGGAATGGCTGGAAGCTTTGGTTATGAGGCAGAGCACTTTGAATTGTCCCAACAGGTAGGGGAGTTGGTGTTATTTCCAGCAGTGAGAAAGGCCGAGGCAGATACCGTCATCGCTGCGCCGGGTACTTCTTGCCGTCATCAAATTGCCGATGGTACGGGTCGCAAAGCCAAGCATCCTGTGGAGATACTTTGGGAAGCATTAATCCTTTGAGGTTTTCAATACCTCGAAGGTTTCAATTGATGTTTAGCTTAGAAATACGGTTGAAATACATAGAAATACAGCCTTCGGCTGAAATACATAACATCAGACCTGTTATCCTGCTTCTCCGGAAGCAGGATTTTTTCTTTTACCACCTCGGCCGAATCCCCGGCGCAGTGGGAAATCTCAGGCTTTTGTAATACTCCAGATCTCCCTCGGGCTGTTCGATTTCGCTTGGAAATGGTCTTTTGGATATGGATTGAAAATACAGCAAACAGGCATTTCTCCACCATTCGGCTTCTTGAACTTGGATTTCAAGTAATTGACTCACATGGGAATATTGCTCTGGATCGATCGCACCATCGAGGCTTTTCCAAGTAGCTTTCATAGTTCTGGCACTTTTTACCCCTCTATCGTAGTGAAGCCCGATTTCTTCCCAAAGTGTTTTTCCAGATTTCATGGTGTAGTCCCAAGGCAGGTGATGAAACCAAAGCAGGTATTTCTCAGGAATCTGTTCCGAGTCGGACCAAGCCTGGATGATCTCCGGAGCGTATTGTTCCAAAGCTTTGCTTCCCGTAAAAGTGCGGTCAAAACCAATTCCCAAACTATCCGCACGGTGATAATATAGTGCAGTCCAATCCGCTCTTCCCCCGGTCACCCAAGGTCCCGGGCCGTAGTGATGATCCCAACCCATGATGTGATGCAAGCCAAGCGGAGTCATGTAGGTAACAGCTGCTTCGTGGGAATTGAGCATGATTTCTTTGATTTTGACCAAATTTTCAGGGATTTGACCGAAAGTGAGTTTGGTCCATTCCTCAGCGATCTGCCCCGAACTCAAGTATGGATCCCAAGCCAATCGCCCAAAAGCATACCAGTTGGCCTGGCCAAAGAGATGCCCCGTCCAATTGCGGTCCGTGCCGATATTGGACACGCCGGCCATGAGGGTGAGTTTTTGACCGGAGTCCGAACCGTCCACAATTCCAGCCACGGTAGAGTTTGGTGTAGGACGGAAGGTTTTGCTTCGCAGCACTTCTTCCCACATCGGGGAAAGGTAAACGAGTTGGGTGGCCTGACCGAGGTATTCTTGCGTGATTTGAAACTCAACTCCCAGATTGGTTTGCTTTACTGCCCCAAAAAGTGGGTGGAAAGGCTCTCTTGGCTGGAAGTCAATCGCCCCATTTTTGACCTGAATGATTACATTCTCACGAAATTTTCCATCTAGCGGCACAAATTCTAGGTTGGCTTGCTTGTGCCTGTCTTCGTCAATTTCGTGAGAATAAACAAAAGCTCTCCAGATCAGCACTCCGCCATGCGGGGCCAAAGCATCGGCAAGCATATTGGCACCTTCGGCATGCGTTCGCTTGTATTCATGCGGCCCGGGCTGTCCTTCGGAATTGGCTTTGACGAGGTATCCCCCAAAGTCGGGAATGTGTTGATACATTTCGTCGGTCTTCTTTTTCCAAAAAGCAATCACCTCCGGATCGAGCGGATCGGCAGTTTTGAGTCCTCCGATTTCGATGGGAGCGGAGAAACGGGCCGTTAGAAAAACTTTGATGCCGTAGGGTCGGAAGATATCGGCCAGCACTTTGGCCTTTTTCATAAAGTCCGTAGTCAAAATCCGAGCATTGGCATTGACATTAGTCAATGAGACAGCGTTGATTCCAATACTGGCATTGGCACGGGCATAGTCAATGTAGCGAGGATCGATGTAGCCAGGCAGCCGGTGCCAGTCCCAAATCGAAAAACCCGCATAGCCTCGCTCTACCGTTCGGTCCAGATTGTCCCAATGGTTGAGCATGCGAAGCTGGATTTTCGGGCTTTCCATTTTTACTTTATTCAAGTCAAAACTTCCGCTTTGCAGGCTTTTGAGCCAGTCAAAAACTCCATAAAGGACTCCTACAGGCCGATTGCCCACAATCGTAAAGTAAGTCTTTCCCTGAAAAACCACCGGCCCCATCCAGTAACCATCTTCTCCCAGATTTCGGATCGTGACCTGATCCTGAAGTACAAAAACCTGAGCCAATTCCTCCCGCGTTCCGAGCCAAACCTGGGTTTGGTTCAGTCGCTCGGTGGAGAAAATAGGCGCTTTTCCAGTCATTTTGGGAGCAGCGAGTTGAAGCTCTTTTTGGATAGCCTCGTAGGTGGGATTTTTCCCGAAAAAGAAGATGCCTGAGAAAAGCCGGTCTGTTTCCGAGCGTATAATTGAATTTTCGATCGGGCGGTAGTCGAGCCAAAGTTCGTAGCCTTCCTTGGCAAAATTGGGTAAAGAAAAAATCAGCAAGAGCACTAGAATCAGGTATTTCTTCATGAGGTTATCTGTTTCGGGAGTTTGAAAATGAACAAAAAGCCATGGAATTCCAATTGGTTTTACGCAGTCGATTCCTGACAATAATCGTCAAAGTGATTTTTTGGCTGTGGGAAAAAGGTCCTGCTTTCCTATCTTCGACCTGTTACTTTTTGACACATGAACCAGAAACCCTTCATCATCTACAAATCCTCAGCAGGCTCGGGTAAGACCTACACGCTCACGCTGGAATACCTCAAGTTGGCTTTGCAAAATCCAAGGTCGGGCTTTAAGCAGATTTTGGCTGTGACCTTCACCAATAAGGCCACGGCTGAGATGAAGGAGCGGATTTTGGAAGTCCTTGAGCGACTGAGTCATGGGGTGAAGCAGGGGGAATTTTTGGATGAGGAGTTGATGAAACATCTAAAGTTGGATGAAAAGCAACTTCAAAGCAGGGCCCGAGAGACGCTTTTGAGCATTCTTCACGGGTACGGGTATTTTTCGGTGAGTACGATTGACTCTTTTTTCCAGAAAGTGATTCGATCCTTCGCGAGGGAAATGGACTTGCAGGCCAAGTTTGACTTGGAGATGGATACCGATTCGGTCTTAGAGCGATTGGTGGATCGGATCGTGGAGAAGGTGGCTCAGGATAAAAATCTTCGGGCATGGCTGATTGGCTATGCCGAGGAACAGATCGAAGATGGAAAAACCTGGGATATCCGAAACGGCATCAAAGGTTTGGGTCGGGAGATTTTTCAGGAGCGATTTAAGGCTTTTCGATCAGTCTTTCAGGAAAGCGTGGCTCAGGAAGGTTTTTTGGGAGAATTCCGAAAGCAGTTGCATGCTGAGCGTCGAAAACTGATCGCTGAGGCAGAAGAAATGAGAGCAAAAGCGGAGTCGATTCGGGCTCAGTTTGGTTTGGATTGGACGGATTTCAAAGGAGGATCGAGAAGTTTTGCTTTGCGATTTTCCCGATTGGGAGATCCAAAATTTCCTTTTCCCGAACTCACAGAAGTCATGCTTCGGGATTTGCCGGATGCCAATAATTGGTTTTCCAAAGGAGCGAAAAATGCCTCCAATATCATTTCTGCAGCTGAAGGCGGGTTGATTGACATTCTTTTTTCTTGGCCAGAAAAAGTCCTTCACTGGAATACGCTCTCCGCTTTGCAGCGTAATTTGAATGCTTTTGGGGTTTTCCGAGACTTGATTTTGGAACTTCGGGATTTGAAAGACGAGGAGAGTATTCTCCTGATTTCGGATGTCAATGACTTTCTCAAGCAAATCACGGAAGGTAACGAGGCGCCTTTTATCTATGAGAAAATTGGCAATCAGTACCGCCACTTCCTCATCGATGAGTTTCAGGATACCTCCGATTTTCAGTGGTCAAGCTTTCGGCCTTTGCTGGAAAACTCATTGGCCTCAGGAAATACCAATTTGCTGGTGGGCGATGTGAAGCAGTCCATTTACCGCTGGCGAGGAGGCAAACTGGAGTTGCTTTTGAATGAAGTTCAGCGACAGATCCGAGAGGATTTGATTGCGGTGAAAAACTTGGATACCAACTTCCGAAGCCTACCGGGGATCATTGAGTTCAATAATGCACTTTTTGAGCAATTGCCGGCCTTGATGCAATCCGGTATGCAGGACTATTTCGCAGTGGATTCTCAAAATCTGCTGAATGATGCCTTTCTTGAAGTCGCACAGAAGGTGCCTCAGAAGAAAAAAGACCTGGAGTTTCAGGGAAAAATTCACCTAGAGTTTACCGAGAAAAGCAACTCTAGAAGTTCGTCCGAGGAAGAAGAAAAAGAGGAAGATGAAGCGGACGAAACCGTTTTGGCCAAACTGCCCGGCTTGGTGATGCAGCTGCAGGATCAGGGCTATGGATTAAGCGACATTGCTTTTTTGGTGCGGAAAAATGCTCAGGGAGCTGAAATTGCAGATCACCTGATGAATTACCATCGGGAAAATCCTGATTCGGGGTATCGCTTTGATGTGCTTTCAGAGGAATCCCTATTTATCGACAAATCTATTGCGGTCAAATGCCTCTTGGCCTTTTTCACTTACCTCAATAATCCCTCGGATAAAGTCGCGCTGAAGACACTTTGGCACTATTATGCCTTGCTTCACGAGGTCGAACTCAGTCATTCGCTCTTTTACCAACACAGCCTGCCTGACGAACTTAAAGAAAAGGAGGCTCAACTGCTTTCGATGGAAAACAGGCTTCTGCAGCTTCCTTTGGTGGAACTGATGGAGGAAGGTTTGGCCTTTTTGGGTTTGACCGAAAAGCAGCAGGACTTGGCGTATGTCTCCGGATTCAAGGAGGCGGTGTTTGATTTTGTGAAAAAGAATCGAGCCGATCTGATGGGTTTCCTGGATTGGTGGGAGCTCAATAAGGGCAAGCGAACGGTGAAAATCCCCGAGGATCACGATGCCATGCGTATCCTGACGATTCACAAGTCTAAGGGCTTGCAGTACAAAGTGGTGATTATGCCGTTTTTGGACTGGGGAATTGTGGCAAGCGGACAGCAAGCTCCGGTGATTTGGGCGCCGTATCAGTTGGGAAATTTGGAAACCGTGATTCCCCTTACGCATCAAAAAGATCTCAAGAACTCCCACTTCTCAGACTACTACCAAGAGGAAGTTCGACTCGCTTACCTCGACTCGCTAAATATGCTCTATGTGGCATTTACCCGTGCAGAAGAAGTGATTTGGGGCTTTTCGGACTTTACCAGAAGCAAAGAAGGTGTCAAACTCAACCAAACCGGTAATGTGCTTTACACGCTCTTTTCCACAGGTTTTCATATCCCGGATCCATCTGATCAAGGTTGGAATTCTGAAATGATGACCTTCGATTGGGGAGAGTGGGGGAGGAAAATCCCTCCGAAAGATCAAAAACCAAAAGCACCTTTGGGTTTGCGTTGGGAGATTTTGGACTGGAAGGAAAAGCTCAAAACGCGGAATTATGCCTGGGACTTTTCCGAGGACGGTCTGCAGGCCAGAAATCAGCGAAAGCTAGGTGTGATTATCCACGAACTCTTGGCCGATTCCAAAAGCTTGGAGGACGCCTTGCGACTACTTCGGGAGTTTACCTTCGAAGGACGGTGGGATGAGGCTACGGCTGAGGAAGTGAAGGTGCAATTGGAAATGCTGTTTGCCATGGATCAGATTCAGGATTGGTTTGGTTCGGCCTACCAGTCGCTTTCCGAACAGGGAATTTTGCTTCCCGGAGGAGCGCAAAAGCGTCCTGACCGAATCCTGATCGGAAAAGATCAAGCCTTGGTCATCGATTTTAAAACAGGAGAAAAACGGGAAAGCCATCTAAATCAAGTCAAGGAATACATGGACTTGGTCGCCAAACTCAGTCAACTCCCAGTCAAAGGTTATTTGTGCTATCTCGAACCCACTGAAATTTTGGAAGTATGAACCCATTTTTGAAAGAAACCGCCCAAAAGATCCTTGAGTCGGGTCGAGACCTGAAGGAAATCACCGTGGTGCTTCCCAACCGACGTGCGGGCTTGTTTTTCACCCGATACATGGGAGAGTTGATCGATGAGCCGGTTTGGATGCCGGAGGTGATCACGATCGAGCAACTGTTTTACCGATTGGCAGGGAACACACCTGCCGATGAGCTGTCATTGATCTTTGAACTGTACGAGCTGTACCGTCAGATTCAAACCGAGCCGGAGGACTTTGATCGCTTTTATTTCTGGGGTGAATTGATCCTGAAAGACTTCAACGACCTCGATCAGTTTTTGGCTCCTGCCAAGACCGTTTACACCAATCTGGCCGAAATCAAGGAATTTGAATCTGATTTAAGTTTTCTTTCCGAAGATCAAAAAGAGTTGATTTCACAGTTTTGGAAGGCTTTTGAGCGGCAGAATGCATCCGAGCAAGAGCGATTCCTGAGATTTTGGCAGATTTTGGCCCAGCTCTATGAGGGCTTTCAGGGAAGGCTTCGAACTGCGGGTTTGGCCTATTCCGGTCAATTATACCGACAGGTGGCAGAAAATACAAACCTTATCACAAAGCCTGAGAAGCATATGGTCTTTGTGGGTTTTAATGCCTTTACCCTGACCGAGGAAAAGCTGATCAAGCATTTTGTGAAGGAGTTTGGCGCAGCGGTTTTCTGGGATGTGGATGCCTATTACTTGGATGATCGACTCCAGGAAGCGGGTTTGTTTTTCAGAGATTACCAAAAAGATCCCGTGTTGGGAAAAACTTTCCCTGAGGAAATCCCTGCTGAAATCAGTCAAAAAGCCGCATTAATCCATACCCATGCTATTCCGCTGAAAACCAATCAGGCCAACTTGGTCGGTAAACTTTTGGAAAAAGTGGGTACCGAGGAAGCCTTGGAAGAAACGGTGATCATCCTGCCTGATGAGCAATTGCTTTTTCCGGTCCTTCACACGCTTCCTGAGACGATTTCCAAACTCAACGTGACCATGGGTTATCCCATGCGAAATGCGCCGATTTATGCCTTTTTGGATGCGGTCTTGGACTTGCAGCGTTATGCGAAGTGGAGAAATGGCCAGGTGTTCTTTTACCACAAGCCGGTGATTGACTTGCTTTCATTTTCTTACCTGAAAGCCTCGGATTCGGAATTTGCCAAGGAAATCTCAGAAAAGATCAAGCTGGATAATCTCTTGGATGTGCCAGTAGAAGTTTTGGCCAAAGAGGGCACCTTGTTTCAACTGGTTTTCCGAAAGGTCGAGCCACAGGATCTTTTTGATTATTTGGGAGAAATCATCCAATACCTCGCGCAGGAACTGAAAGAAGATGTCATTCAGCGCAGCTATTTGTATCAAGCTTTCAAACAGCTGAATCGATTGAAGGAAGTTTTCCAAACTAACCAGGACAAGGGATTGAAGATGGACTTTGTGCTAAAGTTGTTTCGGCAGATTTTTAGGGAGTTGAAATTGCCTTTCGAAGGAGAACCGCTTCAGGGTCTGCAGATCATGGGCGTGTTGGAGTCGAGAAACTTGGACTTTCGCCGTGTGATCATCTGTGATGTGAACGAGGGCAGCTTTCCTCCAGGAGGAGGAATCAATTCGATGATTCCGTTTAACCTTCGCCGAGCTTTTGGTTTGCCGGTTCAGGAGCAGAATGACGCGATTTATGCCTATACTTTTTACCGTCTCTTGCATCGGGCAGAAGAGGTTCACCTGATTTACACCACAGCAGCTGATCAGGGGAAAGCCAATGAAGTCAGCCGATTTGTGCAGCAGATGCAGGCGGAGCTTCATGTCCCCAAACCTGAGACCGTGATGATTCCCGTGCAATTGACTCCAGGTAAGGAGATCACCTTGGAAAAGACACCTGAGATTTTGCAGCGGCTTGCCAGCTATGTGAAAAAGGAGGAGGAAGATTCGTATGCGAAAAGCTTTTCCGCTTCCGCGCTTTCCATGTATTTGGATTGTCGTTTAAGTTTCTATTTCCGCTATGTGGCGGGTTTGAAGGAAAAGGAGGAAGTGGTGTCGGAGATCGATCCGATGACGTTTGGAACGATTTTGCACAGCGCTTTGGAATTCCTATATGAAGTAGAAGAGGGTAAGTCCCATCGGGATATTGATTCGCATACCATTGATCGCCTGCTGCCTCAGGTGCCCGAAGCGGTAGATAAGGCCATTCGCAAGTTTTACAAAAAGGAAGCAGGAGAGGAGTTTGAGCTGAGCGGGCAGTTGGTTATCGCCCGGGAGGTTTTTATCAAGTATGTGAAAGAAATCCTGAGTTACGATCAGAAGAATGGCCCTTTCCGAGTGATTGGTTTGGAGAAAGAGTACCAAGCTGGAATTCCCGTAGAAACTTCTCAGGGTAGGGTAGAAATCGCGCTCAAAGGCGTGATCGACCGAATGGATATCAAAGACGGCGTGGTGCGATTGCTGGATTACAAAACAGGAAAAGACAACAAAACTGTGCGTTCGATCGCTTCGCTTTTTGATCGGGAAGATGACAAGCGAAACAAGGCGGCCATGCAAACCTTGCTCTATGCTTACTTCTATCAATACGAGCACCGAGCTAATCAGCTTCCTTTGAAACCGGGAATTTTCAATATCAAGGAAATCTACAATCCTCAGTTCAGTCCATTTTTGGTCATGGACAAAGAGGAAATTTCTGATTACCGGGATTTTGCCGCCGAGTTTGAAAGCGGATTAAGCGGATTATTGGCTGAGATTTTCAACCCAGAGGTTCCTTTTGACCAGACGGAGGACGAGAAAAAGTGCACTTTTTGTGCTTACAAGGAGATTTGTGGGAGGTGATTCCAGTAGGTAGTGGTCAGTGATCAGTATGCAGATGATCTGCCTACTGGGACTGATCACTGAATACTTCCTTTAGCGATCTTCCCATGAATCTCATTTACCATCATGAGCGCAGCAGAACCGTACCACTCTTTCAAGTCCATTTTGAGTACACCGGCTTGGATGGCTGGGTCAGTTTCGGTGAGGGCTTTAGCTTCGTCAATGCTTTGCACATCGAAGATGTATATACCACGCAGGTCATCATTTCCGAAGAAAGGTCCGGCCAATACCAGTTTTCCCATCTCTGCCATTTTTCCAATGTTAGCCATGTGACCGGCTTGGATTTCCTGCCGTTGTTCTGGGGTATATTCTGCCACTCGGTCACCTCTAAGGAGGAAAGCCATGACGTATTTTTTCATTCCGATATTATCTGCTCCTAATTTTTTGGCTAGGGCTTCGTCATATTGGCTTTGGGCAGATACACCGAAAGAAAAACTAAATGCAGCGAGTAAGGTAGCAATCCACAGTTTCATAGTCATTGGAGGTTATTTTAAGAGAAAGGCGAGGGTGTCAGATTTGGTTCTGACTTTCATCCAGTCTTTGAATTTTTTGATTTCAGATGCAGAGGGTGCAGGTTGGAAGTCTGCATAGACAGCAAGTAAGGTATCTGTCTTATTTGTTTTTAAATCTTTGAAAATGGTCCTCCCAAGACTGAATTTTTGAAGACCTGGATGATTTATTTGTGCCTCAGCGGAAATTTCCAATCCTAAAATCCTTGTTTCGGAATCCTCCGCCAGTTCTTTTTCCAATAAGGCAATTCGAGCATCCTTGTCCTTGATCAAAGCCTCATTTCGTTCGTAAAGTGTTTTCAAAATATCATTTGTCAGTACTTTGATATCGGTTCCATTTCCACTTTGATTAATAATCAATTTAGTGTCATTCAATCCAAAGTCCTTGATTTTCTTTTCCAAAATAGCTATTTCATCATCAGATAACTGATTACCAATCAGGCTTACTTCGATGATTTTCTCATCTTTTGAATAGATGAAATCGCTGTTCAAAATTTGGGTTTGGGGAAATTGGATTTCAACTCTTACAAAATCTTGTGCCTGCTGATTCCAAATCGATTTTTTTACAATACCATAAGCTAAGTAAACACTTGGGATAACCGTCAGGAGGGAGAAAAGAGTAATGTAGGTTTGTACTCGCTTTTCCTTTTTTGAGTCAAGAAATTGCTTTTTAGGATACTTCATAAACCTCACAATTAAATAAGTAGAGAGGCTGATGAAGACAGAGTTGATGAAGAACAAATAAAAAGCGCCAAAGAAGTAAAGTAGATTTCCTGAAGCGAGTCCATAGCCAGCAGTACAAAGTGGTGGCATTAGCGCTGTGGCAATGGCCACACCTGGAATAGCATTACTCTTTTCTTTTCTTGAGCCTGCTATGATCCCGGCTAGTCCTCCAAACAAGGCGATCAAAACATCCCAAACCGTGGGTTCCGTCCTGGCCAAAAGTTCTGACTGCGCATCATGGATAGGTGTAATGTAAAAGTATAGTGTGGACGTTAGGATGGAAATAAAGACTGCGACCCCCAGATTTCGAAAGGATCGCTTAAGTAAATCAAAGTCGTTGATTCCTGCCGCTAACCCAATCCCCATGATAGGTCCCATGAGAGGGGAGATGAGCATCGCTCCTATGATGACCGCCGTAGAATTGACGTTCAAACCAATGGAAGCGACGAAGATCGCAAAGATTAAAATCCAGAGATTTGCTCCCTTAAACTCGACATTTTTGGAGATGTAATCCATGGTCTCCAACTCGTCTTCTTTGCCTTCTTCCAAATCAAATCGGTCCCTTAGGTAAACTATAGATCGGATAAATCTACTTCGGGTTTTTCTTTTTTGATTTTCAATTTCCATATAGGCAATATATCGATATACCTGATTTTTATCGGAAAGTGAATTTCATTTATCTGGAGTTTTTTGAATTAAAACAGGGAAGGCTAGACTTTTTTTATTTGGACTAATGAGTAAATATTCATTTGAAAATAAGCGTTGAATGTAGAAACCTATGCTTCATATGATGACAAATAACTAATTGATTTAAAGATTTTTAAAATACTTTTAAGCGAAACTTAATTTGTTTAAGCTAAAAAAATTAGACTTGGCTAAAAATTCAAAAACCGAGGTGGATCCTAGTTAGAATGTATTAATTTAAACCTATGGATAAATCCGGCTTTCGGTTTTCTTTCGTTTCTTTGATGTCACAAGTTCGATCCCACTAGAGGATCCCAGTAAGAGGAAGAAAAGTCGCATGACTCAGATAAAGAAAAGACAAATTGCAGTACTGGATGATGACCAAATCCAGCACATACTTTTTAGAAAAAGAGCAACTCAGTTGGCATTAGACATACAGTTGGATTTTTTTGAAGAACCTGAGACGTTGTTGGAATTCATGAAGAGTAATGAGGTAGAAACCATCATTTCCGATCTTAATCTTGAATCAATGAGTGGATGGTTATTTATTGAAGAATTGTTTAAAACCGGCTTTGAAGGAAAGCTGTTCATTGTGACGGCTTCTATCATCCCCGCCGATAGAACAAAAGCTAAAAAAGAGAAACGGATTCAGGGCTTCTATGAAAAACCGCTTTCTGATTCCGACCTTATTCAAATCCTGACCGCTTGAGGTAAAATCTCCAAGCCTTTTAATAAAAATCCTTATTTTGGAACATCTGAACTAAACTATGGCAGGACAAGCAGACGATCGAAAGCCCCTGCTTTCGAAGAAAATTGATAAGTTTTTTACCGGACTGGCGGACGCTTGGAATTTTGTAAGAAGGTTCTTTCAGGAGGTTTTTTTGCCTCCTTATGAATTCAGAGAAGTAATTCACCAATGTTATAGAATAGGTGTTGAATCTCTTCCGTTGATTTCCTTGACGGGGTTTATTGTGGGGATTGTGTTTACCAATCAATCACGACCATCTTTATCTGAATTTGGAGCGACTTCTTGGTTACCTGCGTTGATTGCCATTGCAATTGTAAGGGCAATGGGGCCATTGGTGACAGCTCTCATTGCAGCAGGCAAGGTAGGATCTAGCATTGGAGCGGAGATCGGATCTATGAAGGTGACTGAGCAAATTGATGCCATGGAAGTTTCAGCAACCAATCCTTTCAAATTTTTGGTGGTTACACGAGTATTGGCGACAACGTTCATGATTCCTATTTTAGTGATGTATACCGATTTCGTAGCGCTTATGGGATCGTTTATCAATGTAAATGGAAAAGAATTAGTCAGTCTTTCGACCTTCTTTGTGCAGGTATTTGATGCGATTACATTCCTTGATGTCTTTTCTTCTGTTATCAAATCTATTGTGTTCGGATTTACGATCGGAATAGTGGGATGCTACAAGGGGTATCACTCTTCCAAAGGAACTGAGGGTGTAGGACGTGCTGCCAATTCAGCAGTGGTTATTTCTATGTTTTTGATCTTCATCGAAGAGTTGCTAGCTCTTCAGATCGTCAATGCAATCAGAGCAATGTAAGCTATGGATACTAGGGAAAAAGTTGTCATCGTTCGGGATCTGTATAAATCCTTTGGAGACTTGGATGTCCTAGAGGGGGTGGATTTGGATTTATTCCGTGAGGAAAATTTGGTGGTATTGGGTAGGTCAGGGACTGGAAAATCTGTTTTGATCAAAATTATGGTGGGACTTTTGAAGCAAGACAGTGGAAGCATGCATGTCTTGGGTAAGGAAGTATCCACGCTCAATACCAAAGACCTAAACGCACTCAGGCTGAAAATTGGGTTTTCGTTTCAAAACTCCGCACTTTACGATTCCATGACAGTAAGAGAAAACATGGAGTTTCCTTTAGTTAGGAATGTGAAGAATCTTACCAAAAAAGAGGTTACTATGAGAATTGAGGAGCTCTTGGATGCAGTAGGACTACCACAAACTATCAATCAGATGCCTTCCGAATTATCAGGGGGCCAAAAGAAGCGAATTGGTGTGGCCAGAACGTTGATACTAAATCCGGAGATCATGCTTTACGATGAACCTACTGCTGGCTTGGACCCAATCACCTGCGTGGATATCAATAACCTGATCAATGAAGTACGGGAAAGGTATAAAACCACTTCGATTGTCATTACCCACGATTTGGCTTGTGCCAAACAGACCGGCGACCGAATGGCTGTCCTTCTGGATGGGAAATTTAAAGCGATGGGCACCTTTGAGGAAGTATTTCCTCGTGCCGTCGATGAACGTATCAAATCATTCTACGATTATAATTTTATCAACTCATGAGAGGAGAAAATAAACGATCTGTCCTGGTAGGCATTTTTGTCTTTTTGGGAATCGCCATTTTGGTGGTTGGTATCCTGACCTTGGGAGGTCAGCAGAAAAAATTTGTGAAGGCAATACACCTTAAGGCGGTATTTGATGATATCGAAGGCCTTCAGACGGGAAATAACATTTGGTTTTCGGGCGTGAAAATCGGTACTGTTCGGAAAATAAATTTCTATGGAGATTCCCAAGTGGAAGTAGAAATGAATGTGGAACAGTCAGTATCAGAGTTTATTCGCAAAAATTCAAAGGCAACCATCAGTTCGGATGGACTGATCGGAAATAAAATCATCGTCATCTATGGAGGCAGTACAGATTATCCTGTGGTCGAAGAAGGCGATAGACTGGAGGCAGTAATGCCCTTGGACACGGATAAAATGATGGAAACACTCCAGGAAAACAATAAGAACCTGGTTGACATCACCAATGACTTGAAGCTTCTAACTGGAAAGCTGGCCGCAGGAGAAGGTATTGTAGGTGCAGTAATGACGGATTCCACACTGGCAAAAAACTTCAGAACGATTCTGGTCAACCTAGAAAGAGCCTCTACCAACAGTAATAAAATGATTGCTGACCTGAATACCTTCAGTGCCAAATTGAATCAAAAAGGTAATATGCTGAACGACCTGGTCACAGATCAGACGATAGTTCCTGATCTAAAAGCTACCATGGAAAACCTCAAAGCTACCAGCGCAAACACTGAGGTACTCACCAAAGAGTTTAAAGCCATCACTGATAAGTTGAACTCGAAGGAAAATTCCTTTGGTATGTTGCTCAATGATCCTGAGTTTGCCAAATCCCTGAAAAGTACCTTGGAAAATACTGACTCTGCGACCTATAATCTCAATAAAGGAATGGAAGCACTGGAATACACTTGGCCGTTCAACAAAGGATTCAAGCGAAAAGCTAAAGCAGAGGAAAAAGCAGGGGGGAATTGAGAGTTCTGAATCCAAAAAAACAACGGCCAAAGTAGAACAAGTCAACTTTGGCCGTTGTCATTTACCCCAATTTGAAACTGATGGGTAAATAAAGCCAGGCTTTCACGGGCTGTCTATCGACATCAAGGGCGGGATTGAAGTTTCCTTTAAATTCTTTTACCATTCTGAGTGCTTCTTTCACCAGATTTTTATCCATGATTGCTTCATTGGCTACCTCGTATTCCAGTAGTTGACCTGATTCGGAGATGAGAAGAGCTAGAAAAACAGTCCCTGATATTCCTGACTGTCTTGCCGCCATGGGGTATGTCAGATTTTTGGCCACAAAAGCTTTCCATTTTTCTACTTCATAGCCAGGTAAAAAGTCAGAATACGGCAGTTCGTAAGGTTCCGGAGTTCCTTCGCGCCAGATTTCATAGCGGTCATAGTTATGTCTTATTACTTGCCCCTTCTTGACCCCCTTGTCAAAATAAAGGGTCAAAGACTTTTGATTGTCTAGGTTAAGGAGTGTTTGACTGACGAGGTTTCCTGCTGTATCGTAGGTGTCAGTTAATTCCTGATTAAACTTCTCTGCTTCATTATAGCTGACTTTGATCTGTTTGATTTTTCTGTTTTGATTGTCAAAAATCAAATAAAGCATCTCTTTGGAAGACAGCTTTGACTCGTTCATGGTATAGACTTTTTCATCAACATCCTTTTTCGAGATTTCGTAAAAGTGCCGGTTGAGTGGAGTGGTTTTTTGGGCGTAACTCAGGTAAGAAGCTATCAATAAACTGAAGAGAAAAGTGAGTTTTTTCATGAATTGAACTAGATGAAAGGATGAATTAAACCGGTTTTACAAGCGATCACAAAAGTTTTAATTTGATGTTTTACTTACCTGTAACATATCTTCTAGGCGAGTCTGTTCAAATTTTTTATGCCCAATTACTCAAACAGAAAGTGATCAATGACAAACTAAGACTTTTGCAAAATAGGTCCTCTTTCAATTTTGTCCAATGCTTAATCGAGAAATCTTCTTTTTTAGGATGATTACTTTTCATTTCGCTTTATGCCGTGATAAAGCATAAGGATAAATCTTATTTTTGCCAAAACCTTACCTAGACCTCATGAATACGATTAATCCTAGTACTACTCCTGCATGGGGTAGGTTAGTCTCTCTTCAAGAAAAGTACAAGCACCTTTCCATAAAATCCCTGTTTGAAAAATCTGAACGCTTTGAGCGCTATAGTCTCCAATTGGAGGATCTTTTAGTAGATTATTCCAAAAACAGGGTAAATGGCGAGATTTTTTCAGCTCTGATGGATTTGGCTAGGGAGACAGAGCTTCATCAGGCCATTGAGAGCATGTTTTCAGGAGTAGCTATTAACCAAACCGAGAATAGAGCTGTACTTCATACTGCCCTTCGCAATCGATCCAACCATCCCGTCTATGTGGATGGCAAGGACGTGATGCCAGAGATCAATTCGGTCTTGACTCAGATGAAGGGTTTTGCAGATCAAATACATGGAGGTACTTGGCTGGGATATACCGGCAAGCCAATCAAATCTTTGGTAAATATTGGAATCGGTGGTTCTGACTTGGGGCCTGTGATGGTCACCGAGGCCTTGAAGCCTTTCCAGAACCCAAACTTGGAGATCTTTTTTGTATCCAATGTTGACGGAACTCATATCGCTGAGACGTTAAAGAAGGTCGATCCTGAAACCACCCTTTTCTTCATTGCCTCCAAAACCTTTACCACTCAGGAGACCATGACCAATGCACATACTGCCAGGTCCTGGTTTTTGGAGCAGGCAAAAGATGAGTCTGCTGTGGCCAAGCATTTTGTGGCCCTATCCACCAATTCCAAAGCAGTCGCTGCTTTTGGGATTGACACCAAAAACATGTTTGCCTTTTGGGATTGGGTAGGAGGAAGGTACTCACTTTGGTCAGCGATCGGATTACCGATCGCCTGCGTGATCGGTTTTGATAAGTTTGAGCAGCTATTGTCTGGCGCCTATTCCATGGATGAGCATTTCCGTCACTCAACCTTTGAGCGCAATATTCCGGTAGTCCTTGCTATGATCGGCATTTGGAATACCAATTTCCTAGGGGCTGCATCTGAAGCAATTCTACCTTATGATCAATACCTGCACCGATTTGCTGCCTATTTCCAGCAAGGAAATATGGAAAGCAATGGGAAATATGTCACTCGTCAAGGTGATAAGGTCAATTATTCTACCGGACCGATCATCTGGGGTGAACCCGGTACCAATGGGCAACATGCCTTTTACCAATTGATCCATCAGGGTACTCATTTGATTCCTTGCGATTTCATAGCACCGGCGATCTCGCACAACCCCATCGGGGATCATCACCAAAAATTGCTTTCCAATTTCTTTGCCCAAACAGAAGCATTGATGAAAGGTAAGCCGCTGGATGAAGTGCATGCCGAAATGAGAAAGGCCGGAAAATCAGAATCAGAAATCGATCAAGTCGCCCCTCATCGGGTATTTGAAGGTAACCGTCCAACAAATTCCATTCTGGTGAAGAAAATCACACCCTATACACTAGGACAGTTGATTGCCATGTACGAGCACAAGATTTTTGTCCAAGGCGTCGTGTGGAATATCTTTAGCTTTGATCAGTGGGGCGTAGAGTTGGGCAAGGTGCTTGCCAATGGCATTCTCCCGGAACTGGCAGGTGAAGAGGAGGTGACTTCTCACGACAGCTCCACCAATGGCCTGATCAATGCCTACAAAGCGATGAGAAAATAAAAGATTAGGGAGTAAATATCCCGTTCCAGTCCAATTCAAACATTCTCGGGGGAGTGCTGCTGCCTGCTAGGCTCAGCGACTCTCCCGAGATTTTTGTTTCTAGGGTTCCTGTAAAGGTAATCCCTTCTATCTGGCCTAGACTGATGGGGCTTCCAAGGAAAAACTGGTATCCTTTGCTGGATGCGATTGTATTTCCATTGAAATTTGGAATACCCCACACAAAGGCCCGTGAGGAAATCCCTTTGTTTTCATAACCGATCAGCACAAGGTGCTTTCCATCGGAGGTCACATCTGCTCCCGTAATCAATCCCTGTACATCCAATTCCCCAATCAATGAAGCGCTGTGCTTTCCCGCATCGCTGCTTAGCATATAGTGTTTGGTTTTGGAATCCGTCCAGTTTTTGGAGAAAAGGTGGATTTTTCCATTGGCAAAAACCATCGCTTCACAGTCAAAATTGTGTGAATTGGCGCTGAAGGAAGACTGGCTTTGGTCGCTAAAGCTAAATTCGATGAGTTGAGGCTGTACCTTGGTTTGGCTGATCAGGTCAGCAATCGAAATCTTTAGGATTCGAAGGTCCTTTCGATTCCCAAGGTTATTGCCAAAGTCTCCTACAAAAAAATGCGTCGGACTCACAGCCAAGTCTTCCCAATCGATATTGCTTACACCTTCTACCGTAATGGTACGGAGCAAAGCACCGGTCTGAGGGTTGAGCTCGTAGATCTCCGCGGCATTTCCTCCGTCGTTGATCGAAAATAGTTTTCCTTGGACCCAAGCTAAGCCTGAAGTCTCACGCTGACTTTGGGGAAGATCCACAGGCAGATAAGGAACCAATTCGGTGGGATAACCATCCGAAGAAAGTGTAAAACTGCGCTGATTTAGGCTAAAATCCTGAGTGATAAATTGATCCGGATCAGTGTCTCCTGTTGCTCTAAATTGAAACTGGGCATGTGAATAAGCCGAATTGGTGACCGGTAGCCTGATTTTTTTGCCACCAGCCAAGGAGACATCCACTTTCAGAGATGTTTCCTTGTGATAGACATAGTAGAAGCCTGATTTTTCAACTAGTGGAGAAGATGTGCCATTTGCTAGCAAAGGTGGGGTTGGGACATTCCGTTTGGAAAATGTAAGTAGCCCATACGTGGAATACCCTTTCAGTTTGAGGTCTACGGCTGATGCGCCTACCTGAACCTCCCCGGTGACCGTGATTGGGAGCTCTGAAGAAATTGGATTGGTATTGGAAGGTTTTCCCTGGTAAGAGTACGATCCTGCCGGTAGTTCAATGGAATAACTTTTTGAAAAATCGTTTGGGTTGATTCTCAGATCATAACTTTTTCCATCCTGACTGTTTTTAAATGAAATCTGAAAATCTGAGGGGAAAAGGTGATTCCAGCTGACACTTGCATTGGCTCTTCCGTTTGGAACAGTACCGGATATCAACTCTATTCCAGTGACATTTATTTTGGTTTGAGGTACCCTTGGTTTTTCATTTTCCTTGCAGGAAAAAAGTATAATTCCCAACAGTAAAACAGTCCAGAGTGGACTTAAATGCGGTTTATGGAAAAAATTGCTTTTCATCATCTTTGAAATTCTGGAGTCCTGACAAATATAATCTCTTTATCCTCCCTTTATTTCAAACAATATCATTACCCGTCTGTTAAATCAACAAAACTTCCCGAGGTATGAAAGAACTGTTAGAGGGTATAAAGCGGAATGGCAATGGCAACGGTAACGGAGAAAAAAAGCCATTTTCCCAAGAATCGAAGCTTCTGGTTAAAGATGCAGTGTTTGTCAGGCATGAAGGCAGTTTGGTAAAAGTCAAGTTTGATGACATTCTCTGGCTAAAAGGAGACGGAAACTACACGACCTTGATTACTAAAAAGGCTGTTTTTTCAGTGAGGAATATTCTTAAAGAATTTGAAGGCGTGTTGCCTCAAGACCAATTTTTGCGCATTCACAAAAGCTATATCGTGCAAGTATCAGAGATCCAGTCCATCAATACCAAAGAAGTGATGGTGGGCAATGATCTAGTTCCGGTGGGCAGAACCTACTACCACGATCTCATCAGCGGTATTCAGAAGCTGGGTAATCTAGGAGATTAAATCCACAGCAAACTGCTGTCACCATAACTCAGGAAGCGGTAATCTCTGTCGAGCGCTTCCTGATATACTTTTTTCCAATCTCCTCCCAAAATCGCTGAAATAAGCAAAATCAAGGTTGAGCCCGGCTGGTGAAAGTTGGTGATCAATCCATCCACCAACTGAAATCGATATCCTGGGAAAAGAAAAATCTCCGTGGTTCCCAAGATCGTGTCAGCGGATTTCTCATTCATCTCTTCCAAAATAGCGGTCAAAGCTTCTTTTCTAGAAGGGATTCCTAATCGGTTTTGGTAAGGAAATAGCTTTTCAATTTGAAAGCCGCTGCCTTTCGATTCTAAAAGTTTGACCCCGTACCAAAATAGACTTTCTAAAGTGCGGACAGAAGTGGTGCCTACCGCCACGATTTTGCCGGAGTGAGAAAGAAGCTTTTCCACGGTTTCCCTTCTGATTTCCATTTGCTCGGAATGCATCGGATGCTCTAGAACATTATCGACTTTGATGGGCTGAAAGGTTCCTGCGCTTACGTGAAGGGTGACTTCAGCCTCCTGCACGCCTTTCGCTCTCAGTTTTTCAAAAACCTCTTCTGTAAAGTGAAGACCCGCTGTCGGTGCCGCCACAGCTCCTTCTTTTTTGCTGTAAACCGTCTGATATCGTGATTTGTCATCCTCCACAGGTTTTCTATTCAGGTAGGGAGGTAACGGAACTTCACCGCTTGCTTCGACGAGGTCCACAAAAGCTACTTGCTCATCACTCCATGAAAAAACCACCTGCTTTTTGTCCCGATCCACGATTTTGGCACTCAAGATGACCTCTTTGTCACCGAGTTGAATGGTTCCGGTCAGAATTTCGCCTTCTTTCCATTTTTTGGCATTTCCGATCATGGTTTCCCAAGTCACGGGTCTCTTTGAAAGCATAATCTCTGAGATGACCGTGGTGGGGGCAACAGGCTGCAAGAGGAAAACTTCGATTCGGGCACCGGTCTCCCGCTGAAAAATCAGTCTGGCAGGAATTACTTTGGTGTTGTTGTAAACCAATAACGTGTCGCTGGCAAGAAGATCAGGCAAATCGTAGAAATGGAAATGCTTCATTTCTCCTTTTTTGTACTGAAGCAATTGAGATGAATCCCGCTTTTGAAGGGGAAACTTGGCAATGCGCTCTTCCGGTAATGTATATTCGAAGTCTCTTAAGTCGATATTTGGGATTTCCATGAGAAATGCTGATTTCGGCGGCAAATATACTTAACCGAATTTATCCCTCAGGGTTATGCTTCTATGACTATCTCTTCCAAACTCAAATTTTCCTATCTCAAAAGAACATTGGATTTTCGATTTGATGCCGGCACCTCGCGCGGGGTGTTGAAAACGAGGGATGTTTATTGGATTAAGTGTTGGAGTGAATTCAATCCTTCTGTGATCGGGTGGGGTGAAGCAGCCCCTTTGGTGGGTTTGAGCCCTGATTTTCTGGAGGATTTTGAACAAAAACTTCAAGAGCAATTGGTGGCAGCGGAAAACCAGTCTTGGCCAACTACAGAAGATGAACTCCTACTCTTGATCAAAGAGCTTGTTCCGATGGACTTGCCGTCCATCAGGTTTGGACTGGAAACAGCTGTCCTGGACCTTTTGAAAGGGGGCCAAAAGCGAATTTTGCCCAACAATTTTTTTGATCAGGGGCTCTCCATCCCCATCAATGGCCTGATCTGGATGGGTGACAGGGATTTTATGCTTCGACAAATCGATCAGAAATTGGAGGAGGGCTTTAACTGCATCAAGATGAAAATCGGAGCGATTGACTTTGATCAGGAGCTAGAGTTGATTAGATATATTAGAGAAAGGGTGTCTCCCGAAAAGATGGTGCTTAGGGTGGATGCCAATGGAGCTTTTTCTGTTGAAGAGGCATTGTGCAAGTTAGAACGACTGTCAGCCTACGCACTCCACAGCATCGAGCAGCCGATCAAAGCAGGTCAATGGAAGCAGATGAGAGCCTTGTGTCAATCCACTCCGTTGCCCATCGCACTCGATGAAGAATTGATCGGAGTCAATGATAAAGCGGAACTTCTTGACGAAATACGTCCCCAGCACATCATCTTGAAACCGACCTTGGTCGGGGGGATTTTGGAAACCCGAGAGTGGATCCACTTAGCTGAGGAGCGTGGAATCGGCTGGTGGATGACTTCAGCATTGGAAAGCAATATCGGGCTCAATGCGATTTGTCAATTGGCATCCTCACTCAAGCCGAGTATTCCACAGGGACTTGGTACCGGAAAGTTGTATCACAATAACATCGACTCGCCGCTGCAAGTACACAGCGGGCAGATTCATTACCACGCTACCATTCCTTGGGAGACACCTGCTTAATTGGGCAATCGGTGCAGGTAAACTGGCTTGTGTACGTTAGCTTTCCAAGGAGTGGGAGATAAAATCCCTGAAATTGAGTCTCGTTCAAAAATCACAATGTCGTGGCTGGCTTGGTGTGCAGCTAGCAGGTATTTCCCGTCTCCTGTCAGGTTAAAATTGCGAGGCATTAATCCGCCCGATGGGATATTTTGCACCCGGGTATAGCTTCCGTCGGGCTTTTTCCCAAAGACAGAAATGGTATTAGCCTCACCGCGATTGGATACATAGACGTGTTTGCCGTCAGGTGAAACTCTGATTTCCGCAGCTCCCACTGTGCCTTTAAAACCTTCATCCAATAGGCTTAGGCGTTGTTTCGGGGTCAGTACTCCCTTTTCATATCCGAACACATCCAACACTGCACTCATTTCCTCTACCACAAGGACCTCTGTTCCATCAGCAGAAAAGGCCAAATGACGAGGCCCGTCGCCAGGCGTCATGGAGAACTCGCCTGAAAGCTTGAGTGGCTCTGCAAGTTGAGGATCAAAGTCATACACATAGATTTTATCTGTACCCAGATCAGCTACGAGCACTCGTTTTCCCTCGGGATCAAAGGTGGTAGAATGGACATGAGGACCTTCCTGTCTGTCAGGATTGATGCTCTTTCCACTATGCTGAATCTTTTGTACAAAATCGACTTGACCGAGACTGTCTACTTTGAAGACTGTCAGGCTGCCACCTGAATAATTTCCCAAAATCAGGAAATCTTCCTCGGGAGAAAGTGAAATATGGCAAGGATGATCCCCTTCCGAATCATCTTGGTCAATCAGATTGAGTTCGTTGGTTTCAGGATTTCTGGTGAATGAAAGGACCCTACCTCCTTTGATTCCCGCTTCTTCTTCCAGTGAAAAGACCTTTTTTCCATCTTTTGAAGCAATGACAAAGGACGGATTTGCAATGCCTGCTGCGATGGTCTGGACTGTCATGAGGTTTTCATCAGGAGAAAAATAGAGGTGATTGATCCCGTGGTGTAGCGAATCGGTGTAGGTCCCGACCAAAAATTCATACGAAATAGGAGCTGTGATTTCTGCTTTTAGGGCGGTTTTGGGTTTGCTGCAAGCGGTCATCAAAAGGAGGGTAGAAAGTAAAATAGCCTGTTTCATGAAAGAAAAATAGCAAAAAAATCCACGATGGGTGTCTTTTTGATTTTTTATAAAAAGTGAATTTTTGAATGAAAAAATAAAATATTATGCTCATTTGGTTACTAAAAATTCAAATAATATTCCAAAAAACGGAAATATTCCTAATTTGCCTAGCCTATTAAATTTAGACCCTAATGCACCAGATTTACGATACACAGGTTGCGAAGCGATTTACGATCTACAACAGCCTGTTTTTGGACCTTCCTTTTGATGATATCTATGTGACAGGTACCCTTCTTCCTTTTTTGGGACGGGCCTGCGAGCAAGGTTATGCCTCCGGGAAATCTCCAAGAGAGATCATCGATGGATTTTTTGAAGAAATGATGCATGGCCAATCCGAGGAAGCGAAGATTGATTTCCTTTTTCAAATGATCCAATACGTGGAGCGTCAGGTGGTCCTTTTTGACTCCATTGAAGATGCTGCTTTTGAAAAAATCAATGACATCTCAGGCAAAGGCTCTGTGAAAGCCCTCATCAGCAGGGTGGAGAACGACCGGAAAAAGGAGGCATTGATCGAAAAGTTGAAGAATTTCTCCGTTCGATTGACGTTGACTGCACACCCGACGCAGTTTTATCCGGGCAATGTCTTGGGAATTATCACGGATTTGGAAAATGCCATCCGTTCCAATGATTTGGAAAACATCAATCTCCTCATGCAGCAATTGGGAAAGACCGGATTTATCAACCGTGAAAAGCCAACTCCATTTGATGAGGCGGTCAGCTTGATCTGGTATCTCGAGAATGTCTTTTACCATGCCATTCCAGAGATCATTATCCGATTGCTGAATGGGCTTGGAGAACCTCTTCATACCTGGGAAAATCCGGGGATTCTGAAAGTAGGTTTTTGGCCGGGAGGTGATCGGGACGGCAATCCGTTTGTCACCCATGAGACGACCATCCAAGTTGCCGATCGACTGAAAAAATGGTTGATGCGATGCTATTACCGAGACTTGAGAAAGTTGAAGAAAAGGCTCACCTTCAAAAAAGTGGAGGAGCTCATTACCAAAGCAGAGCGAGGCATTTATTATACCTTATTTGAAAATAAGGAGGTTTATTCTTCCAAGGAAGACCTGTTAGCCATCCTTTTGGAGGCAAGAGAGGCGCTGATTACTTACCACGATGGCTTATTCCTCAACTTGCTGGACCAGTTTATTTTGAAAGTGAAAATCTTCGGGTTTCATTTTGCCCACATGGATCTCCGACAGGACAGTAGAAAGCATGATGCGTTTTGGGAGGAGGTATTCAGCATCCAAGGCAAAGAGTTTACCGGTACCGAGGATGAACTGATCTCTAAAGTAATGAAGACGAAAGGGCTGCCGGCTTTGGAGCATTTTGAGGAGCCTTTTCACCAAGAAATGCTTCAATCCATGGCTGCTGCCAAGGTAATTCAGAAGTCGAATGGAGAAGAAGGCTTACACCGATACATTATTTCCAACTGTCAGTCGGTGCTTCATATTTTAGAAGTGTACCAGATGGCCAAACTTACTTTTGCTGCCGAAGTTGGGAAGCTTCCATTGGATATTGTGCCGCTGTTCGAGACTATCGGTGATTTGTCAAGCGCCCCTGCCATCATGACCAAGCTGTATGAGTTGCCAGAGTATCGACTTCATCTGAAGAGCCGTGGAAACAAGCAAAACATCATGTTGGGATTCTCAGACGGTACCAAAGACGGGGGGTATTTAAAGGCCAATTGGTCGATCTTCAAAGCTAAAGAGGAACTGACCCGAGTATCGAGAGAGCATGGAGTTCAAGTAGTTTTCTTTGATGGTCGGGGCGGTCCTGTAGCCAGAGGAGGGGGAAATCTTCATAATTTCTATGCTTCTCTTGGAGAAAAAGTAGAAAACTCAGAGATCCAGGTCACGATTCAAGGACAAACGATCTCTTCCAATTATGGAAAAATCGTTTCGTCAACATTCAATTTTGAACAACTTCTCAGTGCTGGTTTGGAAAACCACCTGTATCCCGATGCAGAAAAAAATCTAAATGATTCGCAGCGCGAGTTGATTGAGGCATTGGCTGATGCTGGGTATCAGGCCTACAAAGACCTCAAAAGCCATCCCAAGTTTGTCCCATACCTGGAGCATGTGGCCCCACTCAAATTCTTTGGAATGACCAATATCGGTTCCCGTCCTACCAAAAGAGGTAAAGAACCGGGATTGAAGTTTGAAGACCTTCGAGCAATTCCGTTTGTAGGATCTTGGGCTCAAATGAAGCAAAACATTCCAGGATTTTATGGGGTAGGTTCGGCATTGGAAAAGCTGGATAAAGAGGGTAAAATGGATGAGCTCAAAAAGCTCTATCAGGATAGTCTCTTTTTCCGAACGCTTCTGAGTAATTCCATGCAATCCTTGAAAAAGTGCTTTTATCCGGCTTCGGCTTACCTCAAGGAAAACCCGGAGTTTGGCGAGTTTTGGGGGTTACTCAATGCCGAATTTTTGAGATCGGTGGAGGAATTGAAAAAAGTCGCAGGAATGGAAGAACTGATGCAGGATAATCCGGTTTCCAAAGCTTCGATCGAGATCCGTGAGCGAATCGTCCTGCCGCTGATTACCATTCAGCAGTATGCGATTCAGATAGGATTGGAAAAAGGTGCTTCTTCACCGATTTTGGACAAACTGATCCTACGAACCATGTTTGGTATCATCAATGCCACCCGAAATGCCGCTTAATACCATAGAAAAGGTTGCTCTATCGGCAACCTTTTTCATTTCTATTGGTCAAAAAGTCTCATTGATATTCAGGTAAAATCCTGAATTGCCCTTTTGGCCAATGGCATAGTCAGCAGCAATCGTGGTTCGTTTTTCTTTGTTGATCATCACACGAAGTCCAAGGCCATAGCCGGGATTGATTTTTTCAAAGAGTTTTTCAGAGTAGGATTTTGATCCAAGCATGGGAACCGGCTTAGCTCCACTGAATGTAGCCCCATTTACAAATACCGTCGCACCAAAAGTTTCCTTGTTTTTCTGCAAAGGAAACCTCCATTCCGCTTCCCCATAAACCATATTGGCTCCTCTAAATCTGCCTTGCGCATAGGCCCGGCCACTCCGCCCAAACATATCCCAACCTATAGAAGGCAAGTTCATATAGGGTAAATCTCCTGAAATCAGGAAATTTCCCATTCCCCAAACTCCAATCAAGTGTCGCTTTCGTTGGGGATTCAGGTTAAAATAGTGGCGGTAGTCGAGCAGGAGCGTGCTGGAGGATTGATCCGAACCAAGAAAAGCAGGATTGATTTTGTACTGCATCCATGCAAAATTTCGCTCGTAAGGTGACACCGCCATGTCTCTATTTTCCATCACGGCATTTAGCGTGACACCTGAGAGGGTATAACGATCCGGATCAAAACCCTTGGAAAGGTTGTAATCCTCATGCGCAAAAACGACCAAAGGATCACTTGTCTCAGAGATAAAGTTGCTGATCCGGGTATGAATATCGAGGTGATAGCCTACTCCTAGGTAGAATTTTGAGTCTCCGACTCTTTTGAGGTAGGCCTCATAAAAGCGAATTAAGGTAAAATCCATCTGCTGCTCTCCCCAATAGACTCCGTAACGGTTGGGGTTTTCTGCAAGCGCATTGGGGGTGGAGCTACCCAGTCCAAAGGTAGGCTGGGAAGTGAGGAAATATCTCCAGTCTCCGATGAGCATCGCCGAATTGTCAGCCAAATAAACGGTATGTCTTGAACTGAAAATCCATTGCTTTTAAGTGGTGTATAGCAGGTTTCCGACCAAGTTAGAAAGTTTGGTGGATTTAGGATTTCCCATATACCAAGAGGCTGAAGGCGCAAAGCCAAACATCCATCCGTTGGCTGGATTGGATGCTACAGCGGGAAGAGGGATGAAGCTGAATTGGTGAAATTTATTGGGAGTGTAGTTACCTGTTGTGTTTTCTTGGGAAAGCAGCAAGGAAGGAATCAGGAAAAGATAACCGAAAAACAGAGCCGTTTTCATAGTAAATTAAATTTTGGTGAACGGATATATTTTTAAAAATCTACTCGGAAAAGCCTTATCGTAGTTAAGAAAAAATCGGCAGATAGTGGGTGATTTGGCAAAGATTCTTTGAATGGAGCTGGTATTCTTATAAAATGAAACCTCTATCGAACTTAGGATTGAATGGTTCAAATCTTGGATGATTTGGATTCTTCTTTTGATTCGGATCGGTCTTTTTTGATTGATTACTTAGTGAAAACAGGACAGCAGGATTGATTTAAATCAAAATTCGGGTATTTTTTGTTCGAATTCCTCCTTAACCCCAATCTAGAATGAATCCCACCTACACCTACAACCAGACCTATATTTGGCTGATTTCCCTGACAGCCGCACTTGGAGGCTTTTTATTTGGTTATGACTGGGTGGTTATTGGCGGGGCCAAACCTTTTTATGAGCCCTATTTCAACATCACCTCCGTGGAAGATCAGGGCTGGGGTACGAGTTCGGCATTGGTAGGATGTATGGTCGGTGCTGCACTTTGTATTTTGATCAGTGATCGATTGGGGAGAAAGCGATTGTTGATATTTTCCGGGTTTTTGTTTTCCCTTTCTGCGATCGGGACTGCCTTGGCAGATACCTTTTGGGCCTTTAATTTCTATCGGATCGTAGGAGGCGTGGCCATGGGAATCGCTCTTAATCTTTCTCCGTTGTACATCTCTGAGCTTGCTCCTGCTGATAAAAGAGGTCGACTGGTCACGATCAATCAGCTACTGATTATGTTTGGTGTACTTTTGGCCCAGGTGGCCAACTGGCAGATTTCACTATTGGATACCCAACTTTCGGATCAGGCAGGTTTTGAAGAAATTGCTCAAAGTTGGAACGGTCAGGTAGGTTGGAGATGGATGTTTGGAGCGGAATTGATCCCAGCGGCTTTGTTTTTTGTCTTGATGTTTTTTGTCCCTGAGAGTACCCGATGGCTGGTTAAAAACAATCAAATCGAGAAAGCAAGGAAAATTTTGACGAAAATCGGAGGGGCTGATTATGCTGAAGATTCTATCCGCGAGACCCAATCAACGTTATCAGAAGGAGATTTGGGGCAGGTGAATCTCAAAGAGCTCTTTGGGAAAAATGTCCTCTATCTGCTGGGAATTGGAATTTTCCTCGCATTCCTCCAGCAGTGGAGTGGGATCAATGTGGTGATTTACTACGCGGCTGATATATTTCAGGCCGCAGGATTTAACCTGAAGCAGATGATGCTCAACATCGTTGTGGTGGGGGGAGTGATGGTGCTTTCTGTTTTTGTCACCTTGGCTACAGTAGATCGTTTTGGTCGGAAAACGCTCCTGCTGGTTTGCCTATCTGCCATGACGCTCTTGTATGCAGGAATTGGATATTCATTCTATGCAGATTTGGGTGGTTCTATGGTAGTCGTTTTGGTATTGGCCAATGTGATGTTTTATTCCATTTCATTGGCACCCTTACTTTGGGTTATTTTGTCAGAAATCTTCCCTACACGCGTACGAGGAGCTGCCATTTCAGTGGGCGCATTGGCACACTGGGTGGGAAATTTTACGTTGACCTATTACTTCCCTGCGATTAAAGAAAATCTGGGATGGGCCAATAACTTTTGGCTGTATGGAGCGATATGTTTGGTGGGATTGATCGTGATCTGGAAAATTCTTCCAGAAACGAAAGGTAAGTCCTTGGAGCAGTTGGAAAAGGAATTGGGTGCTTAAAAGTCCCTTTCACTTTTTCTTATCATCATCCGATCTAATGGATTTTTAAGCTTTGTAGGAAATTGAAGAAAAGTCTATTCCAATACTTTCTTGATCAACTGTCTTTTGACAAACACGATAAAAAACCAGGAAAACCAAGCAGCAAGTGTACCCATGGCCGCACCTAGCAATAGGTCCCAAGGGTAATGAACACCCAAATAAATGCGGGTATAACTCACCACAAAAGCATAAAGATAAAGCCAGCGTAGGCCTTTAATTTTGCCCTTCAATTTTCGATTAACGAATACAGCCAGTCCAAATGTGTTGGCGGCATGGGATGAAACAAAACCATATAGCCCTCCGCAACGCCCGTAATTATGCATGACCCCTTCCCATCGGGGATCGTGGCAAGGGCGAAGCCGCTCAAAAAAAGGTTTCATGATTCCAGAGGTAACTTGGTCAGCAATAAGGATGGTCAGTAGAATTCCACCAAATACCCACCAGCTGTTTTTGGGGTCAACTTTATAAATTTTATAAATCAGGAATGCAAACAGGGGAAGCCAAGTGACAGTCTCCGTCATCTGAAAGATGATGGGGTCCAAGGCATCTGAGTGAAAGGAATTGAGCCAAAGGAAGAGGGCTTCATCCCATTGTTTTACAAGTTCGATCATAAGTTGCCTGCCAGCCAGTCAATGCCTTTTTTCAGATGATTCAATGTGAACTCCTCCCGACTTCCGGCTTTTGGTTGGTGCATATAGGTCCACTCTGCCTGAGGAGGCATGCTCATGAGGATACTTTCTGTCCGGCCATTGGTATCCAAGCCAAACTTGGTTCCTGCATCCCATACCAGATTAAACTCCACGTATCTTCCTCTTCTGAGATTTTGCCACGCTTTTTCTTCAGGTCCAAACGGCAATTTGGAATTCTTTTGCATGAAGTACGTGTACACTTCCGGAAAAAGTCTTCCTAAAGCAAGGCTAAAATCCAAAATTGACTGAAATTGTTCGTCAGAATCAGCGCTCAGTCGATCGTAAAAAATCCCACCGATTCCTCTAGTTTCTTCTCGGTGCTTCAAATAAAAATAGTCATCTGCCCAATTTTTGAATTTGGGATAGTAGGACAGATCAAAGGTGTCACAGGTTTCTTTGAGTTTTTGATGAAAGTAGGCTGCATCCTCGGGTACGATGTAGTGAGGCGTAAGATCGATTCCCCCTCCAAACCAATGTACCCCATTCTCCATCTCAAAATATCGGATGTTCATGTGGATGATGGGTACCATCGGGCTATGGGGATGCAAAACAATGGAGACTCCTGTAGCAAAAAAATCAGCCTGCTGCAGCCCGAGCTTGTTCAGGATTTTCTCTGGAGTTGGTCCATGAACCGCTGAAAAAGCCACGCCCCCTTTTTCAATGATTGCTCCATTTTCAAAGATGCGTGTTCTTCCTCCGCCACCTGCGGATCTTTCCCACTTATCCTCTATAAACTTGCCCTTTCCGTCGCCTTCTTCCAATCCTTTGCAGATATAATCCTGCATTTGCTGATAGATGATCGCGATTTCTTCTTTTGATTTTCTACTCATAAGTTGTTTTTCTCAGAATGGATAGCCAATTCCGAAATTAAATACAGTTTGTCCTCTTACCCCAAAAGGTCTTCGAAAGTCGATATTGTCCAAAACCCAGCGACTGCCTTCAGGCTTGGCAGGGTCTACAGCTTTGGTAGCCAGATCCAGACGGATCACCAGGAAGTCAAAGTCCATACGAAGACCAATGCCCGTTCCCACAGCTATTTCCTTATAAAATCGGTCGTATCTAAAATCCGCTCCCGGTCTTGCAGCATCTCTACCTATCATCCACGAGTTACCCGCATCGATAAAAAGGGCCATGTCAAAATATCCAATGAGTTTTCTCCGATATTCTAACATGGATTCTAAAATCATTTCGGCAGGCTGTTCGTTGGTGTAAGCGTATTCTCCGCCTTCGCCTGTTTGTGGGACCGAACTACCCGGTCCAAGTCGTCTAGCCTGCCATGCCCGAATACTGGTACCGCCTCCAGCAAAGAAATATTTTTCATACGGAAGAATCCCCGCACTGACTCCGTATGGGCTTGCCATTCCAAAGTTGAGCCGATAGGCAAAGGTTTGTTTTTCATTGACCGGATAATACCTTCTAAAATCGATTTGCCCTTTCAACCATTGAAAGTTGGCGTACTCGATCCCCGGTTCGTTATTGCTCTTTGCATTGACCAGGTTTAAGGTTGTCCCTCCGCTTTCCCCAAATAGTCGAAGCAAAGAGGCTCTTTTTGCATTGAAGTCTCCGTATCGGTTGAAGTTGATGATGGTCTGACCTGAAAAGCTACTGATCAAGGAAGGTAAAAATGACCAGATCAGGTTGTTTCCGTTGTTTTGAAGGTCATTTAGAATGGTCAGAAATTCATTTTGAATAAATGGAGTCCGGATATAGCTGATGTCAGCCGCGTTGACCGTGAATGATTGGCGGTTATTTTGGGTGGACCAAGTGTATGAAAGCAATCCATTGATGGCATTTCGTTTATACTCTGGCCTACTGGTGTTGAGGTATCCAAATGTGACGCGGGTATTTGGATTATATCTTCCAAATCGCTGAAGGGTTCCCGGTGAAAAAGGAATTAAAAACCTCGGGAAAATAACCGAAACAGAGGTGTTCAATTCACTGCTTTGGTATACACCCTGTCCAGTAGCTGAGGCCACACCTTCGAGGCCTGCCCTGAAGTTGAATTCAAGAATCTCTCCTGCCCTGAAGAAGTTTCGGTTTCGTAGCGCTGTACTGAAGAATGGACCGGGTAGCTGTTCCGTAATGGTCATACCCAGCTGGTTAGTCAGCTGAAATTTTTGATTGGGTTGCGTCAGGATATTGGCAGTCAGTGAAGTTCCCAAGGTGTCAAAAGTGATATTGACAAAGCGGAATAAATCCAGGTTGTTGAGTAAACGTTGTGTCTCAATAGCTTGGGTTCTGCTGTAGGGAGCACCTTTTTGAATACGGACACGCGAGGCAAGAATTTTGGCGGAATATCGGTCACGATAAAATGAAAAGTCAATGCCATTGAAGTCGGTCTTCACTCTGCGATCTGCAAATTCATCGCTGGGAGGATTGATCTGAAAATTGATCGAATCTATGGTGTACACTTCATGCTTATCGGTGAAGGTGGGTTTTTGAATGACCTGCTCCAGGCGAATGGTTTTTGCAGAGGTGTCCTGATAGGCGAGGTAGTTGACATAAGACTTGGAAAACATGTAAAACCCATTGTTTTTCAACAATTCCTCAAGTCTGTTGCGCTCAGCAGCGATATGATCCTGATTGTAGATCTCTCCCTGCTTGATTAGGGTGTTTCGGGAATATTGGTTTAGTAGTTTAAGTATTTCAGGATTATCAGAGCGGGTATAAATAGAGTCAATCAGGTAGGGTTTGTTCTCAGTGATTTGATAGGTGACAGTTGCTTTTTGTTTTTTAGTCTCTACTGAGTACTTCACTTTTGAGTCAAAAAAACCATGGTTGACCAAGTATCCCTGCATGTTTCGGTACGTTTTTTCTATCAACCCACTGTCCAAAATAACCAAAGGGTTACCTGTTTTCATCAGGGCATTTCCGTACTCGAGTTTATCTTGCAGTGCCTCTGCTTTTGTTTTGAGTTTGTCTTCCTTTTTGCGGAGCCTTAGATTAGTTGAGACGGTATCGATTTGAAGCCTTACTTCAGCTAGCTCTTGATTTACTGTCTGGAGTTCCTGGACTACTTTAGCACTGTCGTAAAAGGATTCACCAAACCTGTAAATCAATACACCGATAGAAGTTCCAAAAAATCGAGTATTGGGTTCTTGCTCGATAAGATTGGTCAGCTCCTCCTGATTCGATTTTTCGATTCCGGACAGGTTGTTTTCGTAGACCATGTACTGGCCTTCATCAAGAGTCCTGGTGAGTGAACAGCCAAAGCAAAACCCAAGCAGAGTGAGAAAAAGTATATATTTGGAACGTTTCAATTCGGAATAAGCTAAGGGAATGCTAAGCAAAAATACAGTTAAGTTTATAAAATCCTTACATCAAAAGAAATACAGAGTAGCAGAGGGTTTATTCTTTGTCGAGGGGGAGAAAAGTGTGGTGGAAGTACTCAAATCAGATTTTGTAGTGGATTTACTTTTGGTAACGGAGAGTTTCGAAAGTAGAAATTCCCCGTTTTTGAAAGGGTATAAGGGTGAGCTGATTCGGGTGACTCAAGGCCAGCTCGAGCAGCTAGGGCAATACCAATCCAATGATTCGGCATTGGCTATTGTCCGAATGAAATCCAATACATCGTTTGTTCCTTCTGATCGTGAATTGATTATTGCCTTGGATGATGTAAGAGATCCAGGCAATCTGGGTACCATCATCCGGATTGCCGATTGGTACGGAATCAAAAAAATGGTGCTTTCTCCCCAAACGGCCGAGTTTTACAATCCCAAAGTGATCCAAGCAACTATGGGATCATTTACCAGGGTGCAGTTTTTCTATGAAAATCTGGATGTGGTTTTTGCAAAGTGGAAATTGCCTGTTTATGGGGCGTTTTTGGAAGGAGATAATGTACATGAGCTGACCCTAATAGAGCCAGGGGTAATCTTGATGGGAAATGAGTCCAAGGGAATTTCCCCGGAAATCGGAAAGTGGGTGACCAAAAAAGTAACCATTCCGGGTTTTGGACAAGCAGAATCCTTGAACGTCGCTATCGCAACGGCAATCCTCTGTGATAACTTCAAAAGGCTGATTGGTAAGTGAAAAACAAATTGATCCAGACGCTCAATAAGGTAGGAATCAATTGGTTTTTGATTGGTCTTTTTGTGGCAATTGCCCTGGCCGCCCTACTTCCTGAGTATGGATCATCCCAATCAGGCCTACCTTGGAAACCGGTGATCAACGTGGGAATTGGTCTGGTTTTCTTTTTTTATGGCGTAAAACTTGACCCTGTACAGTTGAAGTCTGGACTTTCCAATTGGAAGTTGCACTTACTCATTCAAAGCTGTACGTTTTTGTTGTTTCCTCTTTTGGTGTGGTTTCTCCTCAGGTTTTTCCCATGGATCGATGAGGATTTCAAGCTTGGAGTCAGCTATTTGTCAGCTTTGCCGTCTACCGTTAGTGCTTCTGTCGTGATGGTCTCGATAGCAGGAGGCAATTTGCCAGCAGCTATTTTCAATGCAAGTATTTCCAGCTTGTTTGGAGTTATTCTTACCCCTGCTTGGATGGGGGTTCTAGCCGGGGGAGTGGATGGCGAATTGGATTTTTGGTCCACTTTGGGAGAACTATCATTGAAAGTTTTGCTTCCGGTGACTTTGGGTATTTTGAGTCACGGTTGGCTGTTTCCGAAGTTGAAAAGGGTGTTGCCTAAACTCAGGTATGTAGATCAAAGTGTCATTATGATGATTGTCTTTACCTCTTTTTCAGATTCATTTTCCCAGCATATATTTTCTGCCTATTCCCTTCCGGTTTTGTTAGGAATAGGAGGGATCATGCTTGGAATCTTTATTTCAGTGATGATTCTTGTTTACAGCATGAGCACTTGGTTGGGCTTTTCGGAGGAAGATCGGATTACGGCACTTTTCTGTGGCTCCAAGAAGTCCTTGGTTCATGGAGTGGTGATTGGAAAAGTGATTTTCCCCGATCCTGCCATATTGGGCTTGGTACTTTTGCCGGTGATGTTTTATCACATTCAGCAATTGATGCTTGGAAGTATGCTGGCAGGTTTTTTTGGGAGAAAAAATAAAGCCTGAATAGGCACTTCAGGCTATTGAGATTACATGTATTTGTTAGATAGCTCTTCGACTAAGTCCAGGTAATCAAGAGTTGCCTGTTCTTTAGATTTACCTTTCAGGATAAGCCAAGCATTGTATTTTGCTGCTGCCTTGAAGTCAAAGCCACCTGGCCTTTCCCCTTCATTATCTCCTTCAGTGGCTTGTTTGTAAAGGCCATAAAGTCGAAGAAGCTCCTCATTGCTGGGCCTGGATGTGAGTTTTTGTGTCAAAGCAACTGCTTCTTCTAGTGTAGTTGGTTTCATGTAAACTGGAATGAAGTTTTCGAGTTTCCAAATATCCGTAAAAATCCAAGTATGGAAATGTGGAAAAAGAAAAAACCAGCTTGGCAAAGCTGGTTTTTTCAATTGTTTGATTTTTATCAATTATCGTTTGTTCATGGTCACGTAATCTCTTTCGGTAGCACCGGTATATACTTGACGAGGTCTTCCGATAGGTTCGCCGTTTTCTCTCATTTCTTTCCACTGAGCAATCCAACCTGGTAGACGTCCAAGCGCAAACATAACCGTAAACATATCTGTAGGAATTCCTAATGCACGGTAAATGATGCCCGAATAGAAATCTACGTTTGGATAAAGTTTTCTGTCCACGAAGTATTGGTCATTCAATGCAGCGTATTCCAACTCTTTGGCGATATCCAATACTGGGTCTTTCACTCCAAGCTTGCTTAGGACATCATCTGCTGCTTTCTTGATGATTTTAGCTCTTGGATCAAAGTTTTTGTAAACTCTGTGTCCAAAGCCCATCAATCTGAAAGGATCGTTTTTATCTTTTGCTTTGTCAAGGTATTTTTTAGCATCACCACCGTCTGCTTTAATTGCTTCCAGCATTTCGATTACAGATTGGTTTGCTCCGCCATGAAGTGGTCCCCAAAGTGCGTTAATGCCTGCTGAAATGGAAGCATAAATAGAAGCTTGAGAAGAGCCAACAATTCTAACTGTAGAAGTAGAGCAGTTTTGCTCATGGTCAGCATGGAGGATCAGTAATGCATCCAACGCCTTAGCCACCATTGGATCGACCTCATATCGTTCTGCAGGGAGTGCAAACATCATTTTGAGGAAGTTGGAGCAATAATCTAGGGAGTTGTCAGGATAATTTACTGGGTGCCCCATCTTGTTTTTGTATGCCCATGCAGCAAATGTTGGCATTTTGGCAATCAAGCGGATGATACTGAGATTAACATCATCTGCGCTTGCATTAGGATTGAGTGAATCTGGATAAAATGCTGATAGAGAGCAAATCAATGAAGACAAAACTCCCATTGGGTGGGCATTGGAAGGAAAACCGTCAAGGATTTTCTTGATATCTTCATGCACAAGGGTGTGAGTCGTGATTTGTCTGGTGAAATCCTCATATTGTGCTTGTGTAGGTAGCTCTCCGTAGATCAGGAGGTATGCAACTTCGATGAAGCTGGACTTCTCTGCCAAGTCCTCAATTCGGTAACCTCTGTATCTTAATACTCCCTCTTCACCGTCTAGAAAAGTAATTGAACTAGTTGTAGAACCCGTGTTTTTGAAGCCTGAATCAAGGGTGATTAATCCTGTTGCACTTCTGAGTTTTGCGATGTCAATTGCTGGTTCGTTTTCTGTACCGATGATTACCGGGAATTCGTATTCTTGTCCTTTGTAGGACAGCTTGGCGGAGTCAGACATATATTGTTAGATTGGATTTCATTTTAAACTCTAAAATCGGCCTTAAGTTAATAAAACTGACCATTTTTTAAGGATTTTATTCCATGATCAAAGTCATTATTATGTGAGTTTTTCTTAACAAATATTCCTTAAGAGTAAATGACTGATTGTAAATCAATTACTGCCTAAATAGAGGATAAATTGGTTTTATAGAATGGATAATGTGGTTTTTTATTAAGAAAAAAAGCCCCGAAGGGCTTTAATTAATCGCAGAAATGTTCGAAGACCTCTACCAAGTGGTCACCGATCATTTTGGCATTTCTGCCTTCGATGTGATGTCTTTCAATGAAGTGTACCAATTCTCCGTCTTTGAATAATGCCATGGCAGGAGAAGAAGGAGGATATGGTAATACCAACTCTCGTACTTTGGCAACTGCATCGCGGTCGTTACCTGCAAATACAGTAGCGAGTGTAGTTGGTTTTTTGGAAGCGTGCTCCAAGGCAAATCTTACTCCTGGGCGAGCCGCTCCTGCAGCACAACCACATACAGAGTTGACCACCACAAAGGTGGTTCCTTTATGATTTGGTCCAAGATGTTCAGCCACTTGTTCTGCTGTCCGAAACTCCTGGAATCCTACGTTGGAGAGTTCTGCTCTCATGGGAGCAATTAGTTCTTCAGGATACATATTGTTGAGTTTATATTTTACGGTTTTAAAGAAATCCTAATTCAAGTTTGGCCACTTCAGACATCATGTCTTGGGAGTAGGGTGGATCAAAAGTTACTTCTACTTCCACGTTGTTCACTCCCATGATCTGTTGTATTTTATCCTTGACTTCAGAAGGTATGAACTCAGCCGAAGGACAGTTAGGCGAGGTCAATGTCATCTGCACATAGACATTATTGACCGGATAGACGGTAATCTCATAGATCAGGCCCAATTCATATACATCCACAGGAATCTCGGGGTCATAGACCTGCTTGATGGCCGCCACGACTTTGTCCCGAAGGTTTTCGACTTGAGTAGTGCTTTCTATAGGTTTTTCAGCTTCCATATCAGGCGTTTTGCTTGGTTTGAAAAGCCAGTGCGTAGAGTTTCATTTGCTTGATCATTGCAGCCAATCCATTGGATCGCTGGCTTCCAATGATACTTCCCATTCCGATTTTTTGGATAAAATCCAGATCGGCATGAATAATTTCATCCGGTCTTCGATTGTCCAGTACGCGAATCAAAAGAGAAATCAGTCCTTTGGTGATATCTGTATTTGAATCTGCCTGGTACTGAACTTTTCCTTCGTTTTCCTCAGCGACCAGCCAAACTTTTGATTGACAGCCTTTGATGATGTTTTCTTCCTTTCGCTCAGTCTCTGGAAAGGGTTTAAGATTTCCTCCCAATTCCATGATGTAGAATATCGTGGATTCTTTGTCATCCCCGAGGATTTCAAATTCTGAAACAATTTCGTCCTGTACCTCCTTGATTGTGCTCATTTGTTTTTCAATCGTGCGATTTGGGCGACACCTTCCGCCAGCTTTTCAATTTCTGATTTGGTATTGTAAACCGCAAAGGAGGCTCTTACAGTTCCCTCGATTCCAAATCGTTTCATCAATGGTTGGGTACAGTGATGGCCAGTACGGACTGCAATACCTTTGGCGTCGAGCATTTGCCCTACGTCGAACGGATGCATTCCATTGATGTTAAACGACAAAACAGAGACTTTTTCGGAAGCAGTTCCTACGGGAATAAATCCTTTGATTCCACTCATCAGTTCATTCGCATGGTCCAAAAGTGCATCCTCATGAGCTCTTATTTTGGGTTTTGTCAGGCTCTGAACGAAATCTAAGGCGGCTTTGAAAGCAATCACATCAGCAATATTGGGCGTGCCGGCTTCAAATTTAAAGGGGATTTCATTGTAGGTGGTTTTTTCAAAGGTCACCTCTTTGATCATTTCCCCTCCTCCTAGGAAAGGGGGCATTTCTTCCAAGACTTCTCTTTTGCCATACAGTACTCCAAGACCCGTCGGTCCATACAGCTTATGAGCTGAAAAGGCCAGAAAGTCGCAGTTTAAGTCCAGTACGTCAATATCCAGATGCGAGGTAGATTGGGCACCATCCAAAAGTACTTTTGCACCCACGGCATGGGCCGCGTCGATTATTTTTTTAACGGGATTGATCGTGCCAAGTGCATTGGACGCATGGACTATGCTGACCAATCTGGTTTTGGAAGAAAGTAGTTTTTCAAATTCTTCCCAAATAATTTCACCGGATTCGGTAATGGGGATGACTTTAAGTATTGCTCCTTTTTCTTCACAGACCATCTGCCAAGGGACAATGTTGCTGTGATGCTCCATGGTGGAAATAAGGATCTCGTCACCCTTGCCGATAAAATTTCTCCCAAAAGTCTTAGCTACTAGGTTGATACTTTCGGTAGTTCCTTTGGTGAAAATGATCTCGGCCGCTTCTCTTGCGCCGATAAAATCTCTGACAGCTTCCCGAGTCTCTTCATAATGGCGAGTTGCCCTGTCGGCCAAAGCATGAGCACCCCGATGGATGTTTGAATTGTCCTTTTCATAGTATTCCTGCAAGGCCTTTAAAACAGCCTTTGGCTTTTGAGTGGTCGCGGCATTGTCAAAATAAATCAAGGGCTTGCCGTGCACTTCTTGATGAAGTACGGGAAACAAGCCCCTGATTTGATCTATATTAAAACTCATGGGATTAGAATTTGCTTCCCAATCGCTCCTGAATCAGGTTTACGACATGGTTACGGAAGCTTTCTTCTTCGATTTTTTCAAGTACTTCGCCAGCGAATGCATAAAGTAAGAGGCCCTTTGCGGAAGTCTTGTCAATTCCTCTTGCCTGAAGATAGAAGAGAGCTTCCTCATCCAGCTGACCTACGGTACATCCGTGAGAGCATTTTACATCATCCGCCCAAATCTCTAGCTGTGGTTTGGTATTGACGATGGCGTCGTCAGAAAGGAGGATATTGTTGTTTTGCTGGAAAGCATTGGTCTTCTGCGCATCCTGACGGACGAAAATCTTCCCGTTAAATACTCCGCGGCTTTGGTCAGCCAAGATGCCTTTGTAAAGTTCGTTGGACTCCGCGTGCGGAATGGTATGGTCTACGTTGGTGTGATTGTCCACATGTGTTTTCCCATTGAGCAAGTACACTCCAAACATATTTCCTTCGGAATTACTGCCAAGAAGATTCAGGCTAAGATTATTTCTTACCATATCGCCAGAAAGCGAAATGTTTACCGAAGTGAACTTGGCGTCTTTCTGAATATCGGTTTCGATATTGCTGACTTCGATCGTGCCTTTTCCTTCATTCTGAAGCCTATAGTAGCTGATTTGGGAGTTTATTCCACCTTTCACTTCCACTACCTTATTGACAAAATATGCTGAATCACTCAGGTTAATACTTTGGTCAATAAACGTCACTTCTGCAAAGTCCCCCACTTCAATCCAAACCCTTGGTTGGATTACTTGTCCAGCGTTTTCTTTGTTAAAAGAAAGCAGCAAAATAGGTTTTTCGATTTGAACCTTTTTTGGTACTGAAATGAAGATTCCATCAGCAAAAGAAGCTTGATTAAGCGCAACAAAAGGATCTTTGGAAGCTTTGGCAATACTTCCCAAAGCAGTTTCAGGCTTTTCCGAAAGTGTAGCTACTTCTACTCCTTCAATGGAAGAGGAGAGTTCTGGAAGAAATTTCCCATTAGAAAAAACCAACACATCACCTTGGAAATCTTCAAATAAAGCCGATTTTACTTGACTTTCGGAAATTTCAAAAGGAAGGGAAGGGGAGAAGCTTTTGATAGCGTTCTCCAGCTTTTTACTGATGTTGGTAAATTTATATTCTTCGGCTTTTACTGTCGGCAGGCCCTGAGAAAGAAAGCTTTCTTTTCCTAAAGTGCGAATGGAAAGGAAGTTTTCTGGAGCTGCTGCAAAAAGCCCTTGAAATGTATCTTGTTGGGTCAAGGTACTCATGAGTTATAGTTTTGAGTTCAGACAGTAGCTGTAGAATCAACTTCTTCTTTGATCCAGTCGTAGCCTTTTTCTTCGAGTTCAAGTGCGAGCTCTTTGGTGCCCGACTTTACAATTCTTCCTTTGTACAACACATGCACAAAATCAGGAACAATGTAATCCAACAAGCGCTGATAGTGAGTCACTACAATAGTAGCCGTTTTGTCTGATTTCAATTTATTCACACCATTGGAAACAATCCTCAACGCGTCAATATCCAATCCTGAGTCAGTTTCGTCCAAGATAGAGAGCGTTGGCTCCAGCATTGCCATTTGGAAGATTTCATTTCTCTTTTTTTCTCCACCTGAAAAGCCTTCGTTGAGTGAACGGCTAAGAAGTTTTTGATCGATTTCAACCAATGCCATTTTCTCCTTCATAAGAGAGAGGAATTTCACTGCATCCAAAGGCTCTTGACCTCGGTATTCACGTACTTGGTTGAGGGCTGTTCTGAGGAAGTTAGTAGAAGAAACCCCCGGGATTTCTACAGGATATTGGAAAGCTAAAAATACACCTTCTCTTGCACGATCTTCAGGAGCCATTTCCAAGAGTTCTTTTCCTTGGAAAATCACTTCACCTTCTGTGACTTCGTATTCTTCACGGCCGGCAAGTACAGAAGCTAAAGTTGACTTTCCAGAACCATTTGGTCCCATGATCGCATGCACTTCGCCTGCTTTTACTTCAAGATTGATACCTCTCAGGATTTCAGTTCCTTCAATTGAGGCATGAAGGTTTTTTATTGATAGCATGATTCTAGTTTTTCAATTTTAAATATTCCAATTTTTCAATCAGAGGTTTATCCTACAGAACCCTCTAGGGTAAGTGCCAATAGTTTCTGTGCTTCTACAGCAAATTCCATTGGGAGCTGATTTAATACTTCTTTGGCGTAGCCATTGACAATCAAGGCTACTGCATCTTCAGTGGCGATTCCACGCTGATTGCAATAGAAAATCTGGTCTTCACCAATTTTTGAAGTAGTTGCTTCATGCTCAACTTTCGCTGACGGGTTATTGATGTCGATGTAAGGAAAAGTATGAGCACCGCATCGGTCACCCATTAATAAGGAATCGCATTGCGAAAAGTTTCTTGCATTGTCTGCACGCTTCATTACCTGTACTTGTCCTCGGTAAGAGTTTTGGGATTTGCCAGCAGAAATGCCTTTAGAAACAATCCTTGATTTGGTGTTTTTACCAATGTGGATCATTTTGGTTCCGGTATCTGCCTGCTGATAGTTATTGGTCACAGCAACAGAATAGAACTCTCCGATCGAATAATCTCCTTTAAGGATACATGAAGGATATTTCCAAGTCACGGCAGAACCAGTTTCTACCTGAGTCCAGGAGATTTTTGAATGATCACCTGCGCAGATTCCCCGCTTTGTTACAAAGTTGTAAATTCCTCCTTTTCCTTCTTTATCACCTGGGAACCAGTTTTGTACTGTGGAATATTTCACCTCTGCATGTGCACCAGCATAAATTTCGACTACTGCAGCATGGAGCTGATTTTCATCTCGTTGTGGAGCTGTACAGCCTTCTAGGTAAGATACATAAGAAGAGTCGTCTGCAACGATTAATGTCCTTTCAAACTGCCCCGTATTTGCTGCATTGATTCTGAAGTAGGTGGATAGTTCCATTGGGCATCTTACCCCTTTTGGAATGTAGCAGAACGATCCATCGGAAAAAACGGCTGAATTTAAAGCCGCATAGTAGTTATCAGTCATCGGAACCACTGATCCCAAATACTTCTTAATGAGTTCTGGATGTTCTTTTACAGCTTCACTAAACGAACAAAAAACAATACCAAGTTTACCAAGGGTATCTTTAAAAGTAGTTGCAACAGACACTGAATCCAAAACTGCATCGACTGCTATGCCCTGAAGCCTCTTCTGCTCATTGAGTGATATTCCTAACCTTTCATAAATGGCAATCAATTCTGGATCTACTTCATTCAGGTTTTTTGGTTTTTTGGCTTGTTTCGGAGCGGAATAATATTTCAAAGCCTGTAGATCAATCTTCGGATAATGAACATTAGCCCACTCTGGCTCAGTCATATTTTGCCAAGTTCTAAAAGCCTTTAATCTCCATTCCAAAAGCCATTCGGGTTCTTCTTTTTTGGAAGAGATCCATCTAATAATATCTTCATTAAGTCCTGCTGGGGCTTCATCTGTCTCGTAATTCACAGACCAGCCATGCTCGTATTCCTTGGAGGTTAGTTCTTCTAGAATTTGGTTGTCTTTGCTCATGTGCTGAGTTATTTAGACTAATTATATTTTGGATGCGAATGTACAACAACTAATCAAAAAAATATGTTCGAAGTCATTTTAAAAATCTATGAAACATAGATGATTTGGGATGGAAAAAATTTATAATGATTTGATAGTGTGTGTGTTGATTTAAAAAATAAAAACCGAAAAAGAGTGAATCTTTTTCGGTTGAACTAGAGTAAATCTTTAAAATTTTTTAAATTAGATTTAATCTAAATAGAGGTATTATTACTTATCAAAAAACTGGATCGGTCTGTTTATACTTTCTTCTAGTACAATCAGGGTCTCAGTTCTGTCAATTCCGTCAACTTTTTGAATCTTGTCTAATACTAATCTGAGGTGATTTGTATCTCTACAAATAATTTTTGCGAATATGGAATAGTTGCCGGTAGTATAGTAAGCGCTTACCACCTCAGTAATTTCTTTAAGTTTCTCAATAACATTGTCATAGAGCGAGCTTTTTTCAAGATAAATTCCTAGAAATGCAGATATGTCGTAGCCGAGTTTTGAAAAATCGATATTTAGTGTTGCACTTTTGACAATACCCATATCTTCTAATTTCTTCATCCTCACATGGACAGTCCCGGAAGAAACAAATACCTTTTTAGCGATTTCTGTGTAAGGTGTTTTAGCATCCTCATTTAAAAGAGAGATGATTTTTAGGTCTATGTTATCGATATCTAAAATTTTGTCCATTTTCCTTTAGTGGATTTAGATGATTGTTAATAAAGGATGCCGTAAATTAGAGATTGTTCAAAATATTGCAAAATTATTTTTTCAATTTGTAATTGATCTTCGAATCTATTTATTTTGGACCAGTAGATTAAAAACAATTGAAAATTTGGTGCTAATGATTTTTACCTAGGTTATATGTTGTTGGTAGAATTTTATCCGAATTTTTAAGAATCAATCGAAAACTTTTAATCTCTAAAGTTATATTTGGGTTTATATTCTGAAAAGGGTCTTGCCAGTGGCAAGACTTTTTTGTTTCCTTTCCCACTAGTTTCCTAATTCTGTATTTATTACTCGAAAGGTTTGGAAAATTTTTTCCATTAGGTTTTGGCACCAAATGCTTTTTTTAAGGGTTGATTGACTCATTTTATTCAATTTTCTGCAAAAAAGTTTATTCAAAATTTTGCTGGAATGAATCTTAGCCGTATACTTGTATCAAATAAATGGTCATGAAAACCTCTTTTGTACATAGAATCGTTATCGCATTTGCTTTGGTAGGTCTTTCAACCACCTTTTCATTTGCTTTAAATGGTGAAGAAAAGACTGGTTTGACTATTAAATCAAGCAATTCCTCTTCTGTTGAGTCTCCAAGCTGGGAATTTGAAAGTGATGTAAATCAAATAATCGATTCCTACTCAAGCTTTATTTTTAGAACCAAGAAAAGCCAAGAATTGGATCAAGTTAAGTTTTTGGTTAACGTTGATTCTTTTGGAAGGATAGTTGGATTTGAGCTTTTAGAAGCAGAAGACAAGGGTTTGAAAGAAAGACTTGATTTTGTTGTTAGGCAGCTTCCTAATTGTAAGCCAGCTAAAGGGCATACATCTTTAAAAGCTGAGACTTTCGAAATAATGATAAAAAAGTAAGACCTCTTGAAGGTCTTTTTTTTTGAGTGGTTGGGAAGGCTTTAGGCCTTCTTTTTACTTTTAAGAATTCCAACCCTATAGAATATGAGAAAAACCTACTTGTTATTGATATGCTTGCTAGGTGCAAGTTTTTCTACTGCACAGGTGAAATCTTTTCATCCAACTCAACAATTCCCGGAAAAAAACCAAAAATCTAAGTTTTATACAGTTTCTGGTGAAAGACACGGACCTTCATTTTTTAAGAAGTTTGTCTTTCCAGAAGTTGAATACACCCCTGGTGAAAAGCTTACCTTTAATAAATATCATACGGTGGATGTGATGTACCATTGGTATGAAAAATGGGCTCAGCAGTTTCCAGATATTGTGGATCTGTATGTGATTGAGTACTCTTTTGAAGGGAGGCCTATCTACCAAATGACCATTACCAATAAAAAGACTGGAAAAGATACTGATAAGCCTGCTGCTTACTTTGAAGGTGGTCGCCATTCAGGAGAAATCACATCCAGTGAATCCATACTTTGGTTGACTCAGCATTTGTTGGAGAACTACGGAAAAGATCCGGAAATCACTGCATTGATTGACTCAAAAGTTATTTACCTCCGCCCCCAAAATAACCCTGATGGATCGAATATGTATTTGTATACCGAACAGAGAAATAGAAGTACTGTTCGACCAAACGATACAGACAGAGATGGGCTTCTTGATGAGGACCCTGAAGAAGATTTGGACGGGGATGGTATTATCTATCAGATGAGGAAAAAAGCCTCTACTCAGGAAGAAAAGGAAAAGGCTAATTTCGTCATCGATCCTAAGGATCCCAAAGGGCGATTAATGAAGCGCACCTTTCCTGGAAAAGGAGATTACTTAGTGTATACTGAAGGAATTGATAACGACGGCGATGGTTCCTATAATGAAGATGGGATAGGAGGACTAGACCTTCATCGCAATTATCCCGAAAACTGGAGACCAAATACAGGTGGAGATCTTACCGGCAGAGGTTATACCCAATTTGGTGCAGGTGATTATCCTCTCAGTGAAATAGAAACACGCTCCACAGCCCTATGGGTACTCAGCCATCCTAATATTTCTGTGGTCAATTCCATGGATACCCGTGTGCCGATGCATTTGCGCCCACCTTCCACTTCCAAATCAGAGGAGCGCATGTATCCTCAGGATTTAGCGATTTATAAAGAGATGGATCAATTGGGATTATCCTACACAGCCTATCCTTGGGCAGGGGATGTGTACGAAACCTACGCTACTCGTTATAAAGTCAATTCCTTGACTGGTGATCCTTTGAAACCTGAACCACTTTTTGGTCATGGACCTGATTTCGGGTATTTCTATTATGGCAGTATCTGGTATGGAGATGAGTTGTGGAACAATGGTGCCATGAAGGATTATGACGGAGATGGAGTTTATGACGATTATGATGGATTAATGTGGGACGATGAGGCAAATGGAAGTAAGGGGTTCAAACCTTGGACTCCAATGACCCATCCTGTTTTGGGAGATATTGAAATAGGTGGTTTTCATCCTAAATTTTTTGGACAAAATGGTCCTCCTTGGCAGCTAGAGGATTGGGCTAAAAAACAAGCACTCTTCAACCTTGCAATGGCCAAGAGACTGCCGCAGCTGACTATCAATGATCTCAAGGTGAAAAAGCTCTCAAGCGGTGAATTTGAAATCACGCTGGAATGGACTAATTCCGGAAAACTGCCAGTGGCATTGGAACAAGCTAAGCTGGTTAAAATTGTGCAAGAAGACCGTGTATCCCTGGATTTTGATAAGGAATTGACCAAAGGCTATGAAAACGCCAAGGTGAAAATTACTTCTCCCTCATTATTTGATAAGACCATCTATTCTGGATATACCGGAGTAGGTGAGAAGAAGACCGCTACTTTCCAAGTGAAAGTAGATGGTAAAGAAGCCATAAAAGGTAAAATAAAGCTGTCTTCAACCAGAGGAGGTTATTTTGAAAGAGAATTTACACTAAACCAATAAGCAACTAGTACCATGTTAAAAGTAAAGCAGTGGGCTTGGGTGTTTGGATTGGCCTTGTTGACTCAGATTTCCTTTGCTCAGCAAAAGCGATCTTTAACTCACGAGGATTACGATGGCTGGGAGAACCTTTCCTCAGAAAAAATTACCAAAAACGGTCAATTCGTCGGATTTCAGATTTCTCCCCAAGATGGTGATGGAAGAATTGAGGTTTTTCCATTTAAAAATCCGACTCAAAAAGTCATTATTCCTAGAGGAACATCTTTCAATTTTTCATCAGATGATCAATATGCGATAGGGAAAATTACGCCTCAAAAGGATTCCATTCGGGTTTTAAAACTTCGGAAAAAGAAAGCTGATGACATACCCAAGGATAGCTTGTTTATTTTGAACCTAACTACCCGAAAAGTAGAAAAACTACCAAGAGTTAAATCTTTTGCGATTCCAACTGAAAAAGGAAGCTGGATTGCCATTCACTTTGAGAAAGAACTTCCCAAAAAAGATGCGCCAAAAGATTCTATAGCTACCAATAAAACGGATTCTACTGCAAAAATTGAAAAACCTAAGAAAACTGATGGGACCAAACTTTTGGTTCGATCACTTGATGGAGCAAAAACTTGGGAGTTTGAGCGAGTAAAATCCTACAGCTTCACACCAAATGGAGACTTTCTTCAGTACACCTTAGCTGAGGAAGAAAAAGCAGACAATGCAGCAGTTTATCTTCTGAATTTGTCTACGGGAGAAAGTAAACTTGTCCATGAGAAGATGACCACCTATTCCAATTTGGTGTTTTCACCTCAATCTGCAAAGCTTGCATTTATCGCAACAGATGATTCTTTGAAGGCCAAAAAGCCAACTCACACCTTATATATATATGATGTAAAAAAAGGTGATTTGGCTACCCAAGTGGAAAAGAGTGCTTTGAAATTAGAAAACAGCCGAATAAGTCCTGATGGAAGCCTACGATTCTCAGAAGATGAGAGTCGATTGTTTTTCGGAGTAGCAAAAGACTATATGGATTATGCCTATGAATCTGACACTACCATATTGGATGAAGAACGGGTAAGCTTGGATATTTGGGGGTGGCAGGAGGCTGAAATCCAGCCGATGCAGCTCAAAAACAAGTCTCAGGAAGAAAGAAAAACCTATTTGGCGACCTTGAATCTACTCGATTTTTCCATTACCCAACTTGGAACCCCTGAGGTAGAACATGTGATGATGGAAAACAAAATCACCAAAGACTTTGCACTCGCCTGGACTGACGCACCCTATCGAAGAAGTTATAGTTGGGATATTCAGATTGGCAGAGATTTATATTCGGTAGATTTTAAAACTGGAACCAGAACCCTGATCGAGAAAAATGCTTCTGGCTCGCCAAGACTTTCTCCGGAAGGGAAATATGCCTATTGGTATGACGCTCGAGACAGTTCTTGGGTAGCCTATGATCTTGAATCCAAAGCTAAGATCAATCTGACCAAAAGGATTTCAGTTCCTTTCTATGATGAAATCCATGATTCACCATCCTTACCGGGTAGTTACGGTTCAGAAGGATGGTTGGTAGGAGATGCAGCAATTCTGATCAATGATCGTTTTGACATTTGGAAAATTGATCCTAAAAATCCCACCAGTGCAGTCAGTCTTACTTTGGGTGAGGGACGTAAGAAGCAAATCACGTTCAGAAGGGAACAGCTGAAAGCAGATGAAACCTCAATCGATCCCAAAGAACTCTTGATCCTTTCTGCATTCAATGAATTAACCAAGGATAATGGTTTTTTCACTTCAACTTATGAAGGAAAGTCGGCGCCTAAGCAGGTACTGATGTCTGCTCACCGCTATTTGGGAATTAGAAAGGCTCAAGAGTCAAATCAGGTGATTGTCCGCCGCTCCACTTATCGTGAAAATCCGGATATCTATTTGACGGATTTGACTTTCAAAACCCTTACCAAAGCTTCGAATCTTAACCCTCAACAGGCTGGAATCAAGTGGGGAAGTGTGGAATTAGTTTCTTACTTGGCCAATGACGGGACACCACTTCAAGGATTGCTCTTTAAGCCGGAAGGGTTTGATGCCACTAAAAAATATCCGATGATGGTCTATTTCTACGAGCGAAACAGCGAGACTTTGCACAATTACCGCGCTCCAGCTCCAAGTAGATCTACGATTAATATTCCCTATTTCGTAAGCAATGATTACCTGGTTTTCGTGCCGGACATCAAGTATGATCTTGGCCTTCCGGGACCAAGTGCCTATGACTGCATAATCCCGGGTGTGCAGGCTGTAATTGCGAAAGGCGGAGTGGATACCGAAAATATGGCTATCCAAGGCCAAAGCTGGGGAGGCTATCAGGTCGCGTACTTGATCACACGAACCAATATATTTAAAGCAGCAGGAGCCGGTGCTCCGGTAGTCAATATGACTTCAGCCTACGGCGGAATCCGTTGGGGTACAGGCATGAGCCGCATGTTCCAGTACGAACAGACCCAATCCCGAATAGGAGGTACGCTCTGGGAAAAACCGATGTATTACCTCGAAAACTCCCCGCTATTTACCATGGACCGAGTGCAAACTCCCGTCCTGATCATGCACAACGATGCCGATGGGGCAGTGCCTTGGTATCAGGGCATCGAAATGTTTATGGCTTTGAAACGTTTGAATAAACCAGCTTGGTTGCTTCAGTACAATGGAGAGGATCACAATCTGGTGCAACGAAAAAATGCCAAAGATCTTTCCGTTCGATTGAGTCAGTTTTTTGACCATTACCTCAAAGGTGCTCCGGCTCCGCTTTGGATGACAGAAGGTTTGCCTGCGGTGGAAAAAGGAAAAACCCTCAAGTACGAGTTAGGAAATTAAAAGCAAAAGCCCCGAATTTTTAAAAATTCGGGGCTTTTTAAATTTTCTGGAAGTATTTCTGATAGTTAAAGGTATGTTCTCCAAATCTTTCAATCTCTTACCCTCTACACCGCTACAGGAGCTTTGATATGAGGATGTGGGTCGTAATTGAGGAGCTCAAAGTCTTCGTATTTGAATCCGAAAATATCCTTTACCTCGGGGTTGATTTTCATAGTAGGAAGAGGGCGGATATCACGGCTGAGTTGGAGTTCCGCTTGCTCTAGGTGGTTCAGATACAAATGTGCATCGCCAAAGGTGTGGATAAATTCCCCAGGCTTAAGATCACATACCTGTGCCACCATCATGGTGAATAGGGCATAGGAAGCAATGTTAAAAGGAACACCTAAAAAGACATCGGCACTTCGCTGATAGAGCTGGCAGGAAAGCTTGCCGTCTGCCACATAAAATTGAAATATGGTATGACATGGAGGTAAGGCCATGTGGTCCACATCGGCCACATTCCAAGCGCTCACGATATGACGTCGGCTATCTGGTTTGGTTTTGATCTGATGAATCAGGTTTTTGATTTGGTCGATTTCGCCGCCTTTTCCGTCCGGCCAATGTCTCCACTGATAGCCATAGACTGGACCTAAATCGCCATTCTCGTCAGCCCATTCATCCCAAATGGATACTCCGTTTTCTTTAAGCCATGTGATGTTACTGTCACCACGGAGGAACCAAAGCAATTCGACAATAATGGAGCGAAGGTGAAGTTTTTTGGTAGTAACTACAGGAAAACCATCTGCAAGGTTAAAACGCATCTGATGTCCAAAGATGGAAATCGTTCCGGTGCCTGTTCTGTCCGTTTTCTTTACTCCTTCTGCGAGAATTCGCTTCATCAAATCGTGATATTGCTGCATTTTTTTGGCTTATTTACTTACTTGGCAAGTTAAGGAATCGAAGAATTTAAAAAACATTCTTTTCCGATTTGCTCTTTTAAAAATTGAGTCAAGGCTGTTTTTACAACCCACAGACATTTAGCTAATGTTCGGAAAATCATTCTCTTATTTTCTTCTTATTATCAGTGCTTTATTGACTGGATTACTGTTGATTTTCAGACCTATCCCTAAGTTTGACTATGACTTTGAGCAGTTTTTTCCTCATGATGATCCAGATTTGTCTTTTTATCGGGGAGTCTATGAAAAGAATTTTGGAAGCGATAATGATTACCTTCTTCTCGCAATTAGCAACCGGGAAGGAGAGTTGTTGGATTCTGCTTTCCTTTCACACCTAGCAACGGTCAAAACCGAAATACAATCTCTTAGTGGAATAGATACCCTAATTTCCATTTTTGACCTTGAGATACCAGTTGTCAATGCCTTTGGACTTCAGACTTTTCCGGTATTGGACTGGTCGAGCAAACAAAATCTTCAAAATTCGGAGTCAAAACTTAGGCAGTTCAAAGGTTCATTAATTGCCCAAGATGGAAGTAGTTTCCTTTTTTTGATCCAAAATGACCCTCAGCTCAGTAAAAAGGAGGGGGATCAGCTTTATGAAGAAATACTCGGAATTTTTGATAAGCAGGAAATAGAGCCATATGCTGTTGCAGGGAAAATCCAGACTCAGCGCGATTTTGTAAGCCTGATGCAGGAGGAATTTGTAATGTTTATCGGGGCCTCTTTGGGGCTTATGTTACTTGTTCTTTTTTGGGTTTTTCGCAAACCTTGGGGTATACTGATACCCATTTTGGTTTTGGTGATCGGGATTTTGTGGGCTTTTGGTCTGATACTTTTGGTAGGAAAGCCACTCGATATCATGTCGGTGATGCAACCGACTATATTTTTGATAGTGGGATTGAGTGCCTTAATTCATTATTTCACTCATTTGATCAAAAAGCTAGATACCGGACTTTGCAAAGATCAAGCGATTCAAGATACCTTTCGAGAGTTGACTTTTGCGGTTGCCTTGACGGTTTTTACTACCTCAATAGGATTTATTTCTCTGTATTTCACATCCATTCCAGCCTTGAAAGGTTTTGGTCTTTGGACTGGAATCGGGATTTTGATCTTGTTTTTAGCTGTTTTGGGTATTACTCCCGGTTTACTTCATGCGTTTCCAATTGGTCAATCCAATCACAAGCTAACTTCAAAAAGTGACCGTCTTTTTGTCTTTCTCCTGCAGAAAATCATTCAAAGGCGGAAAATGATTGCATTGTCTTTTCTGGCGATCTCCATTCTTGGACTGGGTTTAACTTCTCAAATCAAAATCAATGGATACTTATTGGATAACCTACCTTTGGACCATCCCATTCAGCAAGATTTCGCCTACTTTGATCAACAATATGGTGGGTCCAACCCCCTTGAATTGTATCTGGAGAAAGGAAAAGATGGTAAAAGTTTACTTGACCTATCAGTCCTAAAAGAGATCGAAAAAGTAGAAGGCAAGCTCATTGAGCTTTTTGGTGAGGGAGAGTATATCTCCCCGCTCAGCTTAGTCAAGACACTTAACCAAGCACAAAATCAAGGAAATCCAAAAGCTTTTTCACTCCCCTCTCAAGGTCAATACTTACGGATGAATCGCTATTTTGATCAAGCGTTGAGTCTGGATGGGCCGAAAGTGCTTTCGGCTGACCGAATGACAGGTCGGATCACTGGAAGGTCTCCTGATCTTGGAAGTCTGCAAATGGGAAAATTGCGGGCCGAGCTTATAAATTTTTGCAATCAGGAGATAAATTCAAACCTCCTTAAAGTAAAGTGGACAGGTACAGCACACTTGATAGATCGAGGACATGAGTCTGTGACCAGACAAATGGCAAAAGGGCTTGGTGTGGCTTTTTTGATCGTTGGCCTGATTGGTGGAGCTTTATTTAAATCTTGGAGATTGTCATTAGTATTGCTGATCCCCAATCTGATCCCGTTAATCTGGATGTCTGGATTGATGTGGCTAATTGGAATTGAATTTAAACTGACAACGGCAATATTATTTACGGTCGCTTTCGGTATTGCAGTCGATGATACGATCCATTTTATATCAAAACTTAAATTGGAACTAGCTAAAGGGAAAAATCTCCATTATGCAATCAAGCGCACATTTATCGATACAGGAAAAGCGATAGTTTTGACTTCTGTAATCTTGGTTAGCGGTTTTGGATTGTTGATTTTCAGCCAGTTTGGGGTGACTCACTTCACGGGATTACTCATTAGTTTTTCACTCATTTTCGCTCTTTTAGCGGACCTTTTTTTACTTCCTGTTTTACTTTTTCCATTGAAAAAGGTATGGGATCAAAAAATCAAAGATCCAGTCCATCCCAGGTAAATGTGGCAGACACTGGATAATGATCAGAATAATCCACTTCCCGATGGGTATCAAACTGCACTGGAATAATGCTTGGCGTGGAGAAAATATGGTCTATTCTTAGGAAAAAAAGCACTCGGTTATAGGTAAAGCCAAAGCCTCTTCCTGCTACTTCAAAGGCGTTTTTTAGCTTTTGGCTCAGCTTAAAATAGGCATAAGAATAAGGGATTTCGTTTAGGTCTCCCATCAGGATTACCGGATACGGACTGTTACTGAGATGCTCATAAATTAAACTCAGTTGTTCGTTTCGTTTTAAACTTCCGCGATGAAGTTTGCCAAGAGTCTGTCGATAGACCTGTTTTGCCTGGTCATAAGTCTCCAGCGCTTCAGCTTGAATAGCCATTGATTCAAGATGAACGTTGTAAATACGAAGGGTATCTTTGCCCACTTCAATATCAGCAAACATCGCCCCATTTGATTTTTGATTATCAAAAATCAGCCCCTCATTCACTATTGGGTATTTGGAAAATATGGCCATGCCCATGAATCTTTTTTTGTCGTTTCCATCGAGCACTTGGTAGGCATATTCATACTCACCGTTTTTGCTGAATATTTTGACTGCATTCCTGCTGCTTGAAGTATAATCTTGGTAAAATTCTTGAAAAACTTTAATGTCAGCAGGATGATCAGCAAGCCAAGTAAAGACATTAGAATCCAACTCATCACTTTTCTCTTTTCTATAAAAAAATCCGTGCGTATTGTATGTCAATACCCTTAGTCCAATAGCATCATCTTTTTTGGGATTAATCTGAAAGGTGATGAATAAAAATTTATACCCCAGCAAAAGGCAGGCGAGCGGTAGAAGCGCAAGTTTTCTCCAAGCAAGGGCTAAAAGGAGAAATAGTAAAATATTGAAAATGATCACTACAGGAATCAAAAATGGAAGAAGTCCCGCATATGGAAAGATTTCAGGTGAAATATACACGCTGGAAAAAATAAATAGACTCAAAATAAAAATGATCCCGGTGAGGTATTTCATCTGATTTTCATTCTTTTCATAAGCTCGCCTCTTGATTGAGAAGGTAATCCATTTTGATTATCACCTCAATAAAAAGGCATTTCCTTGACTTTATTGGACAGCTCCTTTCAACTGTGGATTTCAAAAATGGCAATTTTTACTCAAATAGAACGAGCCATTATCACAATCCAAGGTAAAAACGTTCGATTGGTGACTTTTGCATTTGGAATGTGGTTTTTGTTTTTTAAGTTACTTTAGAATCAGTTCTATCCCATTCTTGACAGATGCCTGCAGGTTTGATTTAGCTGATGAAGTAGCTAAAATTTGAATTTTTAGGATCCAGCATTTAGCTAATCAGGATCAATGGATAAAATTTTTTCAGATCATTTAGTTTAATTTTGCGTACTTACTATCGGTCAATCATTCAACCTAAATATGAAAAAGCAACACAGCCTTTGGATTGCAGCTTTGGTTTTTACCTTAATTTATTCCTGCCAACCAAAAACTTCTGAAACATCTGAAGTGGCATCCGAAGCATCAGTGGAAGAGACGGCTACCGAACAAAGACCAAGTCCGTTGGAGGTAAAAGAAGGTCAAATTGGCGGAAAGCAAATTAAAATTCAGTATGGATCCCCATCTGTCAAGGGAAGGACAATCTGGGGAGATTTGGTGCCATATAATGTAGTTTGGAGGACAGGTGCAAACGAGGCAACCTACATCGATTTCTCTTCTGATATGGTCATTGAAGGTCAGCCAATCAAAGCAGGGAAATATTCCATTTTTACAATTCCTAAAGAAAGTGGGAATTGGACGGTCATATTTAATTCAGATTGGGATTTGGAACACGGTCATTTTCAGTATAATGAAAAAAATGATGTCCTAAAGGTTGAAGTTACCCCTGTTTGGGAATCAACTTCTTCTGAAAAACTATCAATAGATCTTGAATCTCCCGGCTTTGTCATAAGATGGGAAAAGTTAAAACTTCCAGTTTCTGTCCGATAAATCGACATGAATCCCCAGGTCAAAATTCTGGGGATTTTTTTGGCTCTAATTTTTTTTAGTAGTTTATAGTCCAGTTACCCCTTATCGACCTACTTCTCAATGAAATGAAATATTTATCATTCATTTTTGTCTTTAGCCTCACCTTGGCTCTAGGCATCTTTGTCTCTAGGCCTTTCGGACAAATCCCTCCTTTGGCACCACTTCTTGACCCCTATCATGGATTTTGGCAAAATTCCTTCAGTGAGGATCAATTAGCTGATCAGGAATTAGTCTTAGAAAATCTCTCTAATGAAGTGCAAGTTATTTATGATGAGAATCTTATACCTCATATTTTTGCTCAAAATGATTTGGATTTATACCGAGCTCAGGGATATATCACTGCAAAGCATCGACTCTGGCAAATGGAGTTTCAGACCCGGGCAGCTGCGGGAAGAATTTCTGAAATAGTTGGTCCGGTGGCCTTGGAATTGGACCGGACGACAAGAAGAAAAGGTCTAGCTTATGGAGCTGAGTTGGGGATCAAATATTTGGAAGAAAATGATCCAGAAACACTGGCCCTTGTGGAGGCCTATGCCGATGGAGTAAATCAGTATATTAATCAACTCACAGCTGCTAAGCTCCCAGTAGAGTACAAAATACTGAATTATCAACCTGAGCCCTGGTCTGCCTATAAGTCTTTATTGCTTTTAAAGTACATGTCCGATATGTTAGTCGGGGATAGAGACCTTGAGTTTTCAAACCTTAGGAAAATTCTTGGGGAAGCCAAGCTAAATAGGTTATATCCTGATTTTCCAAAACAAAATGATCCCGTAATTGAAAAAGAACGTGTTTGGGATTTTCAACCTCTGTCAATAACTAAGCCTGACAGTATCAATTTTCCTAATGATGAATTGGTCATTGAACCCATAGATCAACCTGTGGAAGGTACGGGATCCAACAACTGGGCTGTTCACGGTAGCAAAACCAAAAATGGAAATCCAATTTTGGCAAATGATCCCCATTTAAGTCTGAATTTACCTTCGCTTTGGTATGCAATGCAGCTAAGCACACCTGAGCACTCTGTAAAAGGTGCCACTCTTCCAGGTGCATTGGGAGTTATATCAGGATTTAACGAGCATGTCGCATGGGGAGTAACCAATGCGACCAAGGATACCAGAGACTGGTACAAAATTGAATTTAAAGATACTGAGAGAAGTGCCTATAAATACGGGAATGAATGGAAAGAGACTAGGGTAAGAATCGAGGAAATCAAGATAAAAGGAAAAGAAACCTATGTGGATACTGTTGTCTACACCCATTATGGCCCTGTGGTGTATGACCGCACATTTAAAAGCAACCGTCAGGATGTAAATTTTGCCCTGAGGTGGATTGTGCATGAAGGTTCCAATGAGCAAAAAACATTTTTAAAGCTCAACAAAGCTAAAAGTCATGCAGATTATAATGAAGCGTTGGACCATTATTCAGCGCCGGCTCAGAACTTTGTTTTTGCCTCAAAAAGCGGAGATATTGCCATGAGGATTCAGGGAAAATTCCCGCTCAAATGGCCTGGCCAGGGTAAATTTTTCTTGGATGGTTCTGATCCTAGAATGGAGTGGCAGGGATTTATCCCGAATGATCATAATGCCAGTACTCTAAATCCCCAGAGAGGTTTTGTTTCCTCCGCCAATCAGCATCCAGTGGACTCATCTTACCCCTACTATGTGTTTGATAACTCCTATGAGCACTATCGAAACAGAAGATTAAATTCTAAACTCATGGAGCTGAGTCAGATCACAGTAGAGGATATGAAATCGCTTCAGTTTGATAATTTCAATTTACAAGCTGCTGAAGCTTTGCCGGTCATGCTTAATTTGCTAGGTACCTATGAGGTAGAATCGGCTGAGGCAGATAAGTATGTCAAAGAGCTTAGAGCTTGGGACTTCTTTGCTGATCCTAACAAAAAGGGACAGACCCTTTACAGTATTTGGTTTGGCGAGATAATGGAAAGTGTTTGGGGTGAATTGATGGAAAATAAAGCTCCGGTAGTTCGTCCAAATGCATATCAGACCATTGATTTGCTTGCCAATTATAGAACTGATTCCATTTTTGACATCAAATCTACAGAAGCATTAGAATCTGCCGAGTACCATGTCAAAGTTGGGTTTGATTCTCTGATGGTAGCCATGAAAAAATGGGAGCAGGAGGAAGGGGATTTTACATGGGCAAATTATAAGAGGACTACCATACAGCATCTGGTGCCCAATTTCAAATCTTTTTCAGTTTCAAATGTTTACACGGGTGGTGGATCTGGGATTTTGAATGCTACTGGCAGTAGGCATGGAGCGAGCTGGCGCATGGTGGTAGAATTAGGAGAACAGATTCAGGCATTTGGGATTTATCCAGGAGGTCAGTCAGGGAATCCTGGTAGCCGATTTTATGAGAATTTTATTCCTATTTGGGCAAATGGTGAGTATGTGGATTTCAGTCTTAAAAAATCCTCTGAAGAAGACGGAATTCTTTTCAAAACAACTTTAAAGAGACAATAGATGCGGTTTATTTTATTGACAGTACTGGTAGCATTACTGGTGGTTTTCCTGAATCCTGTGGCCCCTTATTGGGTGGTTATGATTGGCATATTGATTTTAAGTACGCTGCTTAATCCAAACGGCTTAGGTGGATTTTTTGGAGGAGGCTTAGGAATGGGGCTAACTTGGCTTGGGCAGTGTATTTACTTGGGTATTGTTAACTCAAGCTCACTACCGGATAGAATGGGGGAATTGATGGGTTTGGGATCTGGGACTTCGGTAATAGCATTAACTGGCATTATAGGATTTCTTTTAGGTGCATTTAGCGGATTGTCAGGTGTGCTCTTTAGAGGGGTCCTCCAAAAAAAGCCTTTGGATGTTTATAAAGGATAACTTATAAATCTTTGAAAAGTGCTCTTTTTTATCAAAAAAGAGCACTTTTATTTTTTCAGTTTCTGTAAATGAGTACCTTTGTTACTCATTCTTACAAATTTTTTATGTTAGAGTCATTAATCACATCTAAGACGAGGCTGAAGCTTCTGATCAAGTTTTTTGTGAACTCACAAAACCATAGCCACTTACGAGGATTAGCCGAAGAGTTTGGTGAGTCTACCAATGCAATCCGTAAGGAATTGAATAATCTAACCCAAGCAGGTATACTGATATCTCATCTTGATAAGAATAAAATAGAGTACCAAGCCAATCAAAATCACCCCTTCTACACCAATATCCGGGATATTATTAGAAAATACCTTGGACTTGACATGCTTTTAGAGCAAATATTGGATCGAATGGGCGAAGTAGAGCAAGTCGTGTTGACCGGAGATATTGCTCGAGGTAGCGATACTAAGGTGATCGACGTATTGGTTACTGGCGAAAATCTAAACGATGAATACATTAGTCATTTGACGAAAAAAATAGAAGAATTGATTGATCGAAAAGTGGTATTCTCACTGTCCTCGGGAAGAGTCTCTCCTGTAGGATTGGTTCTTTTTGATCGGCAGGCAGGAGTCTGAGCTTTATTCTAGTATAAAAATTCCCTTGTAAGTTCCAAAAAATGGGACTGAAAGGGCGAAGCTTTAGTCAACTCAGACTATTCACTGATCAAAAAATGAGTAGTCACAGGATTGAACAAGATCAGAATAAATTCTGATTACATTTATTGAACTAAACACCAAATCGGTCAGGGTCATTGAAATTGAAATGAAAAGAATAATCCTAGTATTTCTGGTTCTAGTAATTATCCCACTCGCCTATTCTCAATCCCTCATGGATATACAGAATCTGAAGGTGGACAACCTTTCGGATGCACAGTTGGAGCAACTAATCAAAAGAGCGGAAGCATCGGGATTAAATGAGGAACAACTTCAATCTGTTGCAATAGAAAGAGGGATGCCTTTAAGTGAAGCGGCTAAACTTCGTCAGCGAATAGATGCATTAAAATCAAGAAGGTCTGGTCCAAAATCAAGGTTGGAATCAAATGCCGGTGGAATACTCAGGTCGGTGGAAGGTAGGGAAAGTGAAGATGATATATTTGATTCGTTGAGAAAATCTGATCCATACTATGAACTTTCGCCAATTCAAAAAAAGATATTTGGGTTCACACTTTTTTATAACAAAAAGATAAATTTCACACCGAGTCTAAATATTCCTACTCCGCCAAATTATGTCTTGGGTCCTGGTGATCAATTACTTATTGATGTATATGGTGCTTCCCAGCAGTCATTTGACTTGAAGATTAATCCAGATGGCAGGATTTTAATACCTAATGTGGGATCCGTTCAGGTGGGTGGATCCTCAGTGGCTGCAGCTACATCAAGGATTAAAAGTTCACTTAATCAAATTTATTCAGGATTATCTACAGGCAATACCTTTTTAGAGGTTAGGCTGGGGAATATCAAAACTGTGAATGTGTCATTAGTTGGCGAGTTAAACAATCCAGGAACTTATACCTTGCCTTCATTTGCTTCACCTATCAATGCACTTTTTGCTGCTGGTGGTCTTAATGAGAATGGATCATTTAGGCATATTCAGATTTACAGGGACAACAGGCTACTTCAGGAGGTAGATATTTACAATTTCATCTCTAAGGGTGAGTTTAATAGCAGCCTTGTTTTAAAAGATAACGATGTAATTATTGTACCCCCATTCAAAAATCGAATTGAAATCATTGGTCCAGTTCGTAGAGATGGCTTATTTGAATTGAAATCGGGCGAGTCGATTGAAGATCTTTTGAGGTTTGCCGGCGGCTTTGGAAGTGATGCGTACAAAGATCGCATTACGGTGTCGAGAAAAACAGGAAAAGACTTAAAAATAGAGGATGTCGATAGGACCAGTTACGGTTCGTTTTTTCCAGTAGATGGAGATATCATCAGAATCGGCAAAATTCAGATGAAATTTGAAAATCGCATCCAAATCTCTGGTGCTGTGCAAAGACCAGGTTCGTTTTCGCTTTCAGAAGGTATGGGTATTAAGGATTTAATCGCGAAAGCGGATGGAATCAGAGAGGATGCATTCCTTAATAGGGCAACTCTTTACCGAACCAAAACCGATTTTTCATTGGAGATTTTGGAAATTGATATTCCTTCCATAACCAATGGAAATACCCCTGATATCTTATTGAAAAGGGAAGACTGGTTACATATTCCAAGTATTTATGACCTCAAAGAGGAGTATTATGTCAAGATATCTGGAGAAATAAACAATCCTGGTACTTTTCCTTTCGGCGAAAATATGAAGGTCGGCGATTTGATTTTGCGAGCCGGAGGCTTCAAAGAATCTGCAACTTCCTCCAGAATAGAAATTGCTAGGAGAATAAAGAATGATGTTTCTGGAAAATTGGCGGAAATCATCATCATAGACATCACGAGCGATCTGAAAATAAGTGGTCAAAATTCTCAAACAATTCTGCAGCCATTTGATCATATCATGGTTAGAAGAAGTCCTGGATTTCAACGTACTCAACTTGTCAGCGTAGAAGGTGAAGCTATGTATCCAGGTGAATTTGCTATTGCACATGCTAACGAAAGGATTTCAGATCTGTTAAAAAGAGCAGGTGGATTGACCAATTATGCTTATCCAAAAGGTGCCACGTTGATCAGAAGGAATGAATTTTTTAAATCTCCCACGGAAGAAGATATAAAGCTGAGTAACTTGGAAGAGTTACAGAAGATCATGGATAGGGATAGTTCAGAATGGACTCAAGCTGAGCGTATCCTTATGAAAAGTATAGAAACTAAATTGCTGAATAAGCAAAAGGAAATGACTGAAAAGTCAGGTTTTAAAGGAAACTCTGAAGACACACAGTCAGAAGACTTGAAAAAGGAAAATTTGATGCTTTTGGCTGATACGGACGAAAACATCAAACCTCTTAAAATCAAGGATGTCGAGTTGATTGGTATTGACCTCAATGAAATCTTGGCAAATCCCTACGGCCCATTTGATTTGATTTTGAAAGAAGGAGATGTTTTAAGTATTCCGAAAGAACTGCAAACTGTCAGAATGAGAGGAGAGGTTTTATTTCCTACGACAGCAAGATTTGAGAATTTTAGAGGGTTTAGGTCTTATATTTCTAAATCAGGAGGCTTTACCGACAAAGCAAGAAAGGGAAGGTCTTATGTAGTGTATGCAAATGGAGATGTTAAAAGGACAGAGAAGTTTTTGTTTTTTAATTCTTATCCCAAAATAGAACCAGGCGCAGAAATCATCGTGCCTTCAAAGCCTGAGCGTGAGCGGCTATCGCCTCAAGCTTGGATAGGTATAGCCTCAAGTCTAGCTACTTTGGCTTTGATAGTCAATCAGTTGGTGCAATAACTTTTCCCAAGCTTTATCAATAAAAATGTCCGAAAGTAAATTGAATAATACCATTGACGAGATAGATTTGGTTTATCTAGTCAAGCTTGTTTGGGTTAAAAAGTGGTTTATTACCAAATTTACATTGGTATTTATGGTGTTGGGAGTACTAGTTGCAATACTCACCCCCAAGGAATTTGAAGCTTCGTCCACCTTTATTCCACAAACAGGAGAATCTTCCAAAGGAGAAAATGCTCTCGGTGGATTGGCATCACTAGCAGGTATCAATTTGGGAGGGGGGGCTCCGGGTTCTGAAATTCCTCCCACGCTCTATCCTAAAATTGTTTCCTCGGTAACTTTTCAAAAAGCGTTATTGGAGGCTAAACTCACCGTGGATGGACTGGAATCACCAATCTCCTATAAAGACTATTATCAAAAGTATTATTCTCCGGGAGTTTTTGAAGGTATTAAGAAGTATACGATAGGATTGCCTGGACTTTTACTTAATTCAATCAAAAGTGAAGTCCAGGAAGAGTTGATTAAGAAAGAGGATGGTATCATCCGTGTAAGCAGGGAAGAGCATGCACATTTTAAAAGATTAGCAACTCAGCTAAAGGTTACACCCAATGAGAAAGAAGGTGTGGTATCCATCAACTTTGTAATGCCCGATCCTTTGATGGCCGCAGAAATGGCAAAGTTTGCGGAGATCTTATTGCAAAAAGAAATTATTCAGTTCAAAATCCAGAATGCTAATGAACAATTGAAATTTACCGAAGAGCGGTTTCTTGAGAAAAAAACAGAGTTTGAAGAGGCCCAGCGAAAATTGGCCTATTTCAGAGATAGAAACCAGGATTTGGCTTCAGCTTCAGTCTTAAATCAGCTTCAGAAGCTCGAAGCAGAGTATAATTTCACTTTTGGAGTATATACAGAGCTAGCTAAGCAAGTCGAGCAGGCCAAAATGCAAGTCGCTAAAGATACTCCTGTGTTGTCTGTCATACAACCGGTCACTGTACCCATAGAAAAAGCCAATTTAAGTGGATCAATTTTGCTGGTACTTTTTACCTTTATCGGGTTGTTTTTCTCGATATCTTATATATTTACTTTAGAATTTTTATCAAGACTAGGCGTATAAAGTCACCAATAAAGCCCAAAATCATCTTTCTAAAAATCTTCTTTAAATCATGTTTTTTTAAATTTTGGGTAGAGAAAGCTTAATTTCAAATATTTTTAATTTATTGGTGCTTCAGGGCATGAATTATATCATGCCATTGGTCACGTTTCCGTACTTAGTCAGAGTGCTGGGAGTTGATCAATATGGAGTTCTTTCTTTCTCTTTAGCGGTATCATCTTATTTTATATTAGTTACAGATTATGGTTTTAATCTATCTGCAACACGTCAAGTATCTATTCATAGAGATTCACCTAAAAAATTAGAAGAGATTTTTTCCTCTGTGATGTTTATAAAATTTCTGTTGATGGCGATTTGTTTTCTTTTGATGCTTTTTTTGATTTTTTTGATTGAGTATTTTATGCAGTTAAAGAACCTACTGTTACTATCTTTCGGTATGGTAGTAGGGCAGATACTTTTTCCAGTTTGGTTTTTTCAGGGTATTGAAAGGATGAAATACATTACCTATTTGAGTATTGTAGCTAAATTGATTTTTACTTTAGGTATTTTTCTATTCGTTAGAGAAAAATTAGACGTATGGTTGGTTCCATTGCTTAATTCTATCGGTATATTAATTGTAGGATTGATCTCTACTTTTCTGATTGTAAGAAAATTTAAAGTGAAATTCTCTGTTCCCAAAAGAGAAGTCATTTCTTTTTATTTAAAGGATGGTTGGAATATATTCACTTCTAATCTAGCTATTCTGGGTTATAAAAATAATTCTATAGTTTTATTGGGATTTTACCTTGATCCTGTAAATCTTGGATTTTACTCAATTGGAAAAAAGATTTTTGAAGCGATTAATGGATTAAATGTGGTCATCTCGCAGGCATTTTTTCCTAGCGTTTCTCAAGCCCAGGTAAGTGTTGGATATTCAATTTCAAGTAGGCTTAGGGATTTATTTTCAATCTCTTTAATTCTGTCAATAGTTATTTTTTTTAGCACATTCTTCTTTGCGGATTTTATTTCTTATCTGGTTTCCGGAGAACAGCAGCCTATAGTGATAGAGATTTTGCAACTTCTTGCTGTAGCTTTATTTATAATTGGTATTAATGTTCCCGCTGTTCAATATTTATTGGCAACAGGAAATTCAAAAAGATTTAGTTTTATAGTTTGGGTGGGTGTATTAGTAGACCTTATTTTGCTTTTTGTTTTAGTGCCAACTTATGATTATAGAGGGGCTTTGTATTCTACTTTAATTTCTGAAATTTTAATTACAATATCTTTATATTATTCAAGTTATTTGATCTACAATGCACACCGATAAGTTTGACGATATACTATTTGATTATAAATCTAAATATGGCAAATGCGTCCTTGAATTAGGCCCTGGAGAAACTAAACAATTTGATCATTGTATTGGGTTAGATATTATGGCCAAGGAAAGTGTAGATTATGTGTGTGATTTATCTAATGGGTTCAGTTTTATCCCAGATTCATCTATAGATGAGATTAGGTCCAGTCATTTTTTGGAGCATATCGATAATCTACCAAATTTTTTAAGAGAGGTTTCTAGGGTGTTGAAGCCAAATGGAAAGATGATAAATATCGTGCCTCACTTTTCAAATCCCTATTATTATAGCGATTATACACACAAAAGTTTTTGGGGGCTTTATTCTATCTCCTACTTTAGTAAAAATTCATTTTTTAAGCGCAGGGTGCCTACCTATTATAATGACTTGGATTTTGATATTGTGGATGTGAAACTGATTTTTAGATCTGATTTTAGGCTAAGAAATTTGTTTAAGAAGTTTCTTACTAGAGTATTTAATTCTTCTAATTATATGAAAGAATTATATGAAGAGACATTTACCTATATTTTTCCTTGTTATGAAATTTATTTTGAGATTCAGAAGACTTCAAAATAGTTTATGAATTTGGATATTTTGTATAGGTTCTACTTTTCTTGACTATGAAATGCAAGTAGTTGCAGTAATTGTAACATACAGTAATAGATTTCATCTTTTGGAACAAGTCGTTAAAGCGGTGTTTCGTGAAGGGGTTAGTGAAGTTTGGGTAGTGGACAACGGATGTCCCAAGGAGATAAAATTGCAAATTGATGAGTTGAAGAATAAAACTTCAGACCTTAGAGTCTTTACCAATCAAGAAAACTTAGGCACCGCAGGAGCCTATTCTTTGGTATTGGACTATGGATTTAAGCGCCAAGAGGATTTTTTTTTCTGGTTTTTGGATGATGATAATTTGCCTTGCGCCGGTTCCCTTTTTGCTCTTCAAGAAGCCTACAAGTATCTATCAGTAAGAATTACCAATCCTGTATTGTACAGTTATAGAGGCAATCAATGGAAAGATGATTTGGCAGCGGTTACTAAAGGAGAAATTAAAGGCCCTTTAATTAATGGCTATTGCGGTTTTGATATTTTTAGGTACTTGAAAAGTAAGTTTTCTAAAAATAGTCTAGAGCTAATTCCCAAGGATATAAATTATCCAATTGTTGGGGTAAAATATGGTCCATATGGAGGCTTATTTTCCCGTGTAGATAATTTACGTAGAATTGGTTTGCCTAATAATGAGTTTTTTGTTTATGTGGATGATCATGAGTATACACTAAGGTTATATAGATCTGGTATTCCGCAATTTTTAGTGTATTCTAGTCAGATTGAGGACTTGGATATGTCCTTTAAAGATGGAGAAGATATATTTAGTCCAAGTATTTCTTTATTTAAATTGTATTATTCTTTTAGAAATACTGCTTTTTTTTATCAACAAATCAAAAAGAGTAATTTAATATATTTTATTAATAAAATCTCCTTTCACTTAATTATTTGTTATTGGTCTATGTTCAAGTTTTTACAAAAACCAGCATTTATTTATAAAAGGATAAAGTTTTTATTTAATGCAGTTCGATTAGGTGAGAATGGTATTTTCAAAGAGTTTTCTAAACATTGAGTCATTCACTTTGACTAGGTTTTAACAATCAAATGTAGATTTTCATGTGTGGAGTTTCGGGTTTTGTTGACTTTAAATTTTCTTCTGATGAGGTTATTTTAAGAAAGATGACTGATTCATTGATTCATAGGGGACCCGATGATTCCGGATATTTTTTAACAAATACTGCGAAATCACAAATAGGGTTAGGACACCGTCGTCTTTCTATCTTAGACTTGACTGAACAGGGTCATCAACCTATGGTTTTTGGTAAATTGAAAATAATTTTCAACGGTGAAGTTTATAATTTCAAAGAAATTCGTGCCGACTTGGAAGCTGAAGGATTTTCATTTGATTCCAATTCCGATACAGAGGTCATTCTTAAAGCCTTTAGCCGTTGGGGCAAAGAGATGGTTCATCGATTAAACGGCATGTTTGCTATAGTAATCTTGGATTCCGAGCAAGGAATTTTGACGTTGATTCGTGATCGTGCGGGGGTGAAGCCTTTGTATTGGTATTATCATGATGGGCTATTTTTATTTGCTAGTGAGCTAAAAAGCTTCCATGAGCATCCCTCGTTTATTAAGGAGATAGATACCCAAGGGTTGAGTTTGTTTTTTCAATATGGATATATTCCAGAGCCTTATACTATTTTCAAAAATTCCTTCAAATTAAAGGCTGGCCATATTTTGGAATTTTCTGTCTTTGAGGATTCTATAAAAACCTCCTCCTATTGGAATGTAATTGATTGCTATAATAAAGAAAAACTTGTCTTAGAACCCGACGAAATATTGGATCAGACAGAGACTCTATTGAAATCTGCCTGTGAGTATAGAATGGTGTCGGATGTTCCGGTCGGCGTGTTTTTGAGTGGAGGCTACGATTCATCTGCAGTTACTGCACTTTTACAGTCTTCACGAACTGAAAAGATTAAAACTTTTTCGATTGGTTTTGCTGAAGAACAGTATAATGAAGCCCATCATGCCAAAAAGATAGCTGACTTTTTGGGTACAGATCACAACGAATACTATTGCGGTGAAAAAGACGCATTGGAAATTCTACCTGAACTCCCTCTTTTTTTCGATGAGCCATTCGCTGATAGTTCGATGATACCAACTATTCTGGTAAGTAGATTAGCAAGGCAGCAGGTGACTGTTTCTCTTAGTGCTGATGGTGGGGATGAATTGTTTGGGGGCTATGAAAAATACCTAACTGCGGGAAAATATTTTGATCGTTTTAGTAGATTACCAAATAGGAAGGAGGTTTCCAATGTTTTGGAAATGGTTACACCGAGGAAAATTAGAATCAATTCTATGTTTCCAAAGTTTACAGAAAAATATTACCGGGCGATATCTTTTATGAAATCTGAGTCCCAAACAGATTTCATGGAGAGTCTCCAGAAGTTTTTTACCACCTCGGAGTTGAATGATCTTGCTCAGTTTGAAGCTCACAAGACCCTTACAGGCTTTGATGAATTGGCTCTGTTATCTCAAGATCTGTCAGAATTGGACAAAATGTTGGCCCTTGATTTCAAGACCTATCAGCTTGATAATATTTTGACTAAAGTAGATAGGTCCACTATGTCTATCAGTCTCGAAGGAAGAGAGCCCCTACTTGATTATCGACTTATTGAATTTGTATCTCGAATTGATTCTAATTATAAAATTAAGAATGGAAATAAGAAATATCTCCTGAAAGAGATTACCCATAAGTATATTCCAAAAGAACTTCTTGACCGCCCAAAAATGGGGTTTAGTATTCCTCTAGAAAGATGGTTGAAAGTAGGGTTTTATGATTATATGGACTATTATTTCAGTCCGGAAAAATTAAAAACCCATGGCTTATTTAATGTGTCTCAAATCATCCGGATTAAAGACCAATTTTTAAAAGGTCATGATTACCTTCTGGGGAAAGTTTGGACTATTCTAGTTTTCCAGATGTGGTATGAAAAATGGATGAAGTGAACCTGGAACGATTAGTCGTCTATACAGCACTTTTTGGAGATTACGATGTGCTAAGAGATCCTGTGGGAAAATTTAGTGATGTGGATTTTGTCTGCTTCACTGATCAGGCAGGATTAGTATCCCAAGTGTGGGATATCAGGCTTGTGCCTACAGAGGGTCGCAGCCAAGTGGAATTGAATAGGATATATAAGTTTTTCCCTCACATTTATCTTAAGGAATATTCAATGAGCTTTTATGTGGATTCTAATATCCAGATCAAAGAGAAAGCTAGTGAATTATTCCGCTTTTTGAAGAATTGCCCACATACGTTCGTTTTGCCGGATCATTTTGCAAGAAATTGTATTTATCAGGAAGCCGAGATAATTATTAAATCTAAAAAAGGAAATTCAGCCTTGGTGGTGTCTCAAATGAATTCCTACAAGGAAGATGGATTCCCGGAAAACTATGGGTTGACTGAAAATAACCTGATATTTAGAAGGCAACATGATCCTAAAATAATCGCAGCTATGGAAATGTGGTGGGAAGAGTTTTTTCAAAAAACCAAACGGGACCAACTTTCTTTGATGTATGTATTGTGGAAGTTGAATATCGACTACGTTACAGGAGTTTATTCAGCTCGCAGAAGCCCTTATTTTTCAGTAGAGCTTCACAAAAGGTATCAAACAAGATTCAATACTTGGATAGGTTATGTGGCTTTTAAGCGTTTCTATGATTCCAATCAGCCTTTGAATAGATTTTTTGATTGGATTGATATATTGTATGGATTGGTTATACAAACTCGTTGATCTTATTTAATAACTTGGGTTTGATAACACTTATTTTTGCTGTTTATGAAAAGAAATCCAAACTAAGAGAGGATGTATTACAGTTCCTTAATTTTGTTTCCACAGATCCTTCTTTTCAGGTTTTGTTAGTCTACAATGGAGAACTGACTAATTTAAATGATTTGCCTTCCAGTATCAAATTTATATCAAATCCCACACAAGGGTATGATCTAAATTGCTATCTACGAGGATTTTTGGAATGTAAACAGGAAGGGGTTTCTAGACTTATTTTCTTAAATAATTCTATTGAAATAACTGATCCTCTCGTTTTTATTAAAACTTTAAAAAAGATAAGTGGCCTATTGGACAACTCTACTTTTGTGTCATTTAGCTTGAGTGAAGAAATAAGGCCTCATTTTCAATCCTTTTTGTTTGGGATTAATCTTATTGATGATACCGATTCTCAGGTTTTATTGAAGCAAATTTGTCTTGCAAACGACCGACCTTTTTCGAGATACGAAGTGATTCAGGAGTTTGAGCTTAAGACTTTTGAATTTGTGGTGGATTATTTAAAGTGGACATATTCAGTTTTATTTATTCCGAGTTTTTTTATGAGACTTAAGGCGTACGTTAATTTTTTGCTTCACTTTGGTTTTTTTGATAATATCCGAGCAGTTTTTTATCCTAATGAGCTCAATTTTAGCATCTTTCTTAAGAAAGATATACATAGTAAATTCGGTTTTAAAAAAATAAAATCCTCATCCATACTTAATAAGTGGAATGAAAATTAAGGATATCCAATTGACCAATTGGATGTTTTCAGTTTGGCCAATTTTTTTATTAGTGAGCCAAAAAGCGCTGTTACCTGTACAGGTAGTAGCATTCCTCTTATCCAGAAAAGATAAGATATTATTTTATTTTATGCTTTTCTTCATTACATCAGGTGGTTTTTTAGCCCTGCTGTGGATTAATGATTCCTTACGAAATGAATTTGGGTTTATTCACTTTTTAGGCTTTGCTTTATTTGTTATATCGGCAATATTAATAGGTCACTCCTATCGAACCAATTTTTCCTTTGATCTGAAGTGGATTACTATTTTTAATTTCGTATCCATAAGTTTAGCGATTGTTTTTTATGTTTTTAATCTTGATTTCAGCTTCTTTAGAGGCTTAAATTTTATCCGTGGAACTGATGGTGCTATTCATAGAGTCTTTATAGAAACTACTCCTTTGATTGTCCTTAATGATTATAGACTTTTCAAAAAAAACTACCTGAATGTAGTCCTTTTTGCCCTTACTTTTTTTTATGTATTTGTATTGTGTAAAAGTTTTTTCATCATCATTTTCTTCGTTTGGAGACTTTGGATGGATCATAGATTACTTATAATGAAACGAATTTGGTATTTCTTGCCATTGATTCTTTTGGGAGTTTTTTTCATAGGACTAGAGTTAATTTCATTTGTAATCAGAGCTGATTTGGCTTTGAGTATAATTTTTAAATTCAATCAGTTAATGAGTATTATTGGATTGATCAGTAGTGATTACTTTTTTTTTGGTAGGGGATTTGGTTTTGTGATGGATGAGTTTGTGACAGATTTTAGCCAACCCTATCAGATAGAAATGCAACTACCAATGTTGTTTCTCCAATTTGGTTTAATTGGATTTTTAATGTTTGGGATTTTTATTCTTTTAATTTTTTATTTCAGCGGAGTGAAAAGACCCCTTGCTAGTACTATGATGTATTTTTCCGTGGGATTTGTCAACCCATGGCTGTTTTTGCCGATTTGGTTTTTGACTTGTTGTTATTTCTTTAAAAAAGTGGATGATCAAGATCGCGCTAATCTGTAGTCATAACGGGGAAGAATACTTGTCGGATCAGGTAAGGAGCATGCTTAGTCAGAGCGTTCCTTTGGATCAAATCATTATACATGACTACTTTTCCTCTGATGCTACACGAGCGGTCATCGAATCCTTAAAGGAAGAATCGGGAAAGATATCCTCTCACTATTTCGATGAAGCCAAATCAGCTTGTCATTCTTTTCTTAACTCTATTTCTTGGATAAGAGATCATTATGATGGTTTGGATTATATTTTGTTTTTAAGTGATCAGGATGATGTCTGGGTGGATAAGAAAAATGAATCTGTTTTAAAATACCTTCAGGAAGGTGCTGATTTTGTTTTTCATGATGTGATGATTGCAGATTCTGATTTGAGGGTTCTCAAACCTTCATTCTATCAGAAATTTTGGGACATAAAAAGAGATTTTTCCTTACCTAGCCTTTATTTGTCGAATTGCGTGATCGGACACACGATCACCGTCACAGGGAAATTTTTAAAACAAATCAATCTCCAATTTGACGATCGTATACCTATGCATGATTGGTATTTGGCCTTGTGGGTGTTGCGGGGTGCATTGCCTTATCAATTTATTCCTGAGGCCTTGAGTTATTATAGGCAGCATGACAAAAATGTATTAGGAGCCTCTCAATCCAATCCTTTGGCCAAAATCAGAAAATCCTATCGTCATGGCAGAGTTTTGTTGAGATATCAAGAATTTCTCCTCGAAAGAGGTTTTGATACGAGTAGCGATTTATGGTATCTATTTAAAAATTCATTAAAAATTAGGCCTTTGAACAAAATGTTTTTTTTGCTTCTGACCTTGTTTTTTTCCACGTTATATCGCCTTGGTTTCTCTAAAGGATGATCAAGTTAAAAGTTAAAGAAAAGCTAGATTTCAAAATTTCCATATAATATTCATTTTATGAAAGTCAAAACTATTTGTTGTATCGGTGCAGGTTATGTGGGTGGACCTACCATGTCTGTTATTGCTCAGAAATGCCCTGACATCAAGGTAATTGTGGTTGATATCAATCAAGATAGAATCGATGCATGGAACCATGAGGATCTTTCTCAGATTCCTGTTTATGAACCTGGTCTGGACCGTGTAGTGGCTGAAGCTCGTGGACGAAATCTTTTCTTTTCCACCGATGTGAATTCCTCTATTCAAGAGGCAGACATGGTCTTTATTTCAGTGAATACTCCAACCAAAACCTATGGAGAAGGAAAAGGAATGGCAGCTGACCTTAAGTGGGTGGAACTTTGTGCTAGACAAATTGCTGAAGCATCCAAATCGGATAAAATTGTGGTTGAAAAATCTACACTTCCTGTTCGTACAGCCCAGGCCGTAAAAGATATTCTTCACAACACAGGCAACGGATTAAAGTTTCAGATTTTATCCAATCCAGAGTTTTTGGCAGAAGGTACAGCCATACCTGATTTGGATAATCCAGATCGAGTCTTGATAGGAGGAGATGATACTCCTGAAGGTAAAGAGGCTATCCAGGCTTTGGTGGATGTATATGCAAATTGGGTTCCAAGGGAAAAAATTCTTACGACCAATGTTTGGTCATCCGAGCTTTCCAAACTTACAGCTAATGCCTTTCTGGCTCAACGAGTATCCTCGATCAATGCGATTTCTGAGCTTTGTGAGGCTACAGGTGCTAACGTGGAAGAAGTGGCAAAGGCTATTGGCACAGACTCCAGAATTGGTCCAAAGTTTTTGAAAGCCTCAGTTGGATTTGGAGGGTCGTGTTTTCAAAAAGATATTCTAAATATGGTCTACATTAGTAGGAGTTATCAACTTAACGAAGTAGCAGATTATTGGGAGCAGGTGATCAAAATGAATGACCATCAGAAAGTCAGATTTGCTAAGAAAATTATAAAAAATTTATACAATACGGTCAGCGGTAAAAAAATCGCCTTCTTGGGATGGGCGTTTAAAAAAGATACTAACGATACGCGTGAGTCAGCCGCTATTTACGTAGCAGACTTCCTTCTGAGTGAGCGTGCCAATATTTGTGTTTACGACCCTAAAGTCCCTAAAGAAAAAGTTTATGCCGATCTCGATTATTTGAATACCCGATTTCCGGAGGAAAACAGGCAACTAGTTCAGGTTGCAACCGACCCATATGAAGCATGTAAGGATGCACATGCAGTAGCTATTCTGACGGAATGGGACGAATTTAAAATTCTTGATTGGGGTCAGATTTATGAATTAATGCTTAAGCCAGCTAATGTGTTTGATGGGCGGAATATACTTGATGGAGCAGAAATGAACCAGCTGGGATTTAGATTTCAAGCTATCGGTAAATCCTACTAATGATTTTGGAAAATGAATTTTCCTTTCACTTTTTAAGTCACTTTATTTTTTTGATTTTTTCGTGACAACAGGAAATTACCACTTCGGATTGTTTTGCATCCAATCACATTTTTAATCATAAAGTATTTCAATGAATAAAAAAAAGTTAGCAATCCTTGGAATTGTTGGAGTACCTGCTAACTACGGAGGGTTTGAAACTCTCGTAGATAATTTACTGGATCATTTGCCTAAGTATTTTGAGGTTACGGTCTTTTGTGAAAGCAGGTCCTATCCAGAAAAATTCGAATTATACAAAGGAGCAAAGCTTGCCTATTTAGATTATAAGGCAAATGGCGCTCAAAGTATTATTTATGATTCCATTTCCTTGATTAAATCCTATAGAAATCATCATTTTATTCTTCTATTGGGTGTTTCTGGGGCAGTCATGATCCCCTTTCTTCGTCCTTTCACCAAGGCAAAAATTGTCACTCATATTGATGGCTTAGAGTGGAGGAGAGATAAGTGGGGGTGGTTTGCAAAAAGGTTTCTAAAATTCTCTGAAAGATTAGCAGTGATGTTTTCTCATGGAGTTATCGCTGATAATAAGCATATTCAAGATTATATCCTCGCCGAATACCAAAAAGATTCCTGTTTAATTGCCTATGGTGCTGACCACGTGTCCCCTGTGGATACAAATGACTACAAGAAGAAATTTTCCTTTTTGGATAGCCCCTATGTGTTCACAGTATGTAGAATTGAGCCTGAAAATAATATTGAAATGCAGCTTAGAGCATTTAAGGAATGTGATATAGGTATGCCTTACGTAGTTGTTGGAAATTGGAGCGCCAACGAGTACGGAATGAAGCTATACCATGACTATTCAAAAGTAAAAAATATTATCCTCTATAATCCGATTTATGAAATGGAGGAATTAAATGTGCTTAGGTCAAATTGTTTCTTTTATCTGCATGGTCATAGTGCCGGTGGAACAAATCCTTCATTAGTTGAGGCGATGTATTTGGGACTTCCAGTAATTGCTTTTGGAGTGAAGTATAATAGAGAAACAACTTTTGGAAAAGCATTGTATTTTAATAATTTCGATGAATTAAAATCATTGTTATTACAAATCAGGGAACTAGATCGACTTGCGATGATGGTAGAATTAGCTAAGCTTGCGAAGAAAAATTATTCTTGGAAAGCAATTTCTAAGAAATATATTAAAATGTTTAAATCATTGGACAGTTAAATTTTTGATGCGATTTTTCTTTTCGCTTTTTTTTTATTTTATAGTTTTCGTTTTTGGATTAAACGGGCAAACTCTTCCCGCAGGTATTCCAGTTTTTGAAGAGTTTGCAAGAAGACAACAAATTTTAGGAAATGGATATAAAGATTTTTCTTTTGGATTAAGGCCAATTCCTTTGAAAGAAGATTTGAACCTAAGATTGACAAAAAATTTGAATAACAACATTGAAGTCGTTGATTCAATTACTTTGGAAAAAAAATCAATAAAAATTCTCCCGCTTTTTAGTACGACAATCTTAAATACAAATCGACCCTTTGGTTGGGGTAATTATGGACTTAAAAATGGTAATGGTATACAAACATTACTTTCTCCTGGTATTTTTTTCAAACTTAATTTTTTGGAAATCCAATTTAGGCCAGAATTTATGCTCAGTCAAAATAAAGCTTTTAATGGTTACTCAGATTCCCTTTCAGGGACTTCAGCATTATCTAGGTTTAGATATTGGAATTTTGGGGATAATCCTGAATGGTTCCCAAGTGAATTTAATAGGTTGGCTCACTTAGGGCAGTCTTACATTTCGTTTTCTATTGGCAAAGCTCATCTTGGATTTAGCACTCAAAATATTTGGTGGGGACCAGGTCAATTTTCTGGTCTTATTTTTAGTAACAATGCTAGGGGGATTCCTCATTTATTTTTGGGAACAAAGTCTCCAGCAAATATTGGAATTGGCTTTCTGGAAGCTTCTTTACTTTTTGGCAAAGCAAAGGACTCGGGCATTGCCCCAACTCAAAATCAACGATTAAATTCACTCTATTTTCAGCCTTTCTCTGGGGATTGGAGGTATATTAATGGACTATCATTGACATATTCACCCAAATTTTTAAAGAATTTCTCAGTGGGTTTTAACAGGGTTTTTCAACGATACAGTAAAGATACCCCTCGAACATTCTCTGGCATATTGCCTGTTTTCGAGGTTTTTCAGAAAGAAAAATTATTTCAAAACGGAAACTCAGTGATTTATGATCAACAAGCCCAGGATCAGATCGTTTCGGTATTTTTTAGGTTTAAAAGTGCTAAAGGTAAATTCGAAATATATTCTGAATTTGGAAAGCATGATCATAATTTTAATTGGAGAGAATTCATTTTAAATCCCGAACATACTAGGGCTTATATTTTAGGGTTTCAAAAATTATTTCAACTTCCAAATCCTGGTAAGTTTATTCAAGTTAGGGCGGAGATTGTCCAACAGCAAGAATCAGTAAATAGGTATATTCGATATCCTCTGTTAGGAGTTACCAATACAAGCTGGTTAACTCATTATCAAGTGAGGGGATTTTCTAATTTTGGCGAATCTATGGGGCCTGGAGTGGGTATTGGAGCTAACACTCAAATACTAGAGGCTTCAATTGTACATGGATATTCTAAGTTAGGTGTGATTTTGAAAAGAATAGAAAATCATCAAGATTTCTATTATCAAATCAAACAAGAGGTTCCAAATCAGTTTCCATGGCTTGATTTTTCAACGGGCGTTTTAGCTGATTTTAAATGGAATAAATTTAACATTAGTTCATCTACAGAATTTGTTAAGGCGACTAATTACCAATGGTATGGATCAAAAAAAGCAACAAAGGATTTTCAGGGAGGGAATAGGCTTTTCACTGTTTCTGCTAATCTAAATTTGGTTTACTCCTTCTAAATGAGGACAAACATTTATCAATCGAAAAGGCAAGCCAAGAAGTAAAATGAGTAACTTTGGTACTCATTTATTTTTCGAATCACTTCTCCCCGGAGTCCTTTTGGCTATCTACGTAGGAGATTTTTGTTGATCGTATGGTTCGTTTTATAAAAAGGCTAACTCTTTCTTTTGGGACTGAGATGGCGGAGCTTTGAATTTTTGGAAGAAAAATGAAATAAATAGCTTAATGGGTTATAAGTCTAAGCAGTTTATTATGAAAGTTAATCTAATCATTGCCTAAAGTTAAATCCTATTTAAAACATTAATATCTAAAATGTTAACATCTATACAAGACTCAAAAATTGCTGTAATTGGATTAGGATATGTAGGTCTTCCATTGGCAGTTGAGTTCGCAAAAAAGTTTCCTGTCATTGGGTTTGATATAGATAAAAAAAGGGTGGGTGAACTTCTCAAGGGTAATGATCATACTCTTGAGGTGGAAGACGATCTGTTGAAATCCGTTTTAGCTTCCAACTCCCCTAAAATCGGGCAAATAGGTTTGTTGCCAACATGTGATCCTGAGCAACTTAAATCCTGTAATGTTTACATTGTTACCGTTCCTACACCTACCGATAAGCACAATAGGCCAGTTTTGACACCAATGCTAAAGGCTTCAGAGAACATTGGAAAATACCTGAAAAAGGGTGACGTGGTCATTTATGAATCTACCGTTTATCCGGGTGTTACTGAGGATGAATGTGTTCCTGTACTTGAACAAGTGTCTGGTTTAAAGTATAATGTCGATTTTTTTGCTGGGTATTCTCCTGAGCGAATCAATCCGGGAGATAAAGAACACACAGTTTCCAAAATTCTAAAGGTCACTTCTGGAAGTACACCTGAAGTTGCTGAATATGTGGATCAACTTTACAAAACGGTGATTACAGCGGGCACTCATAAGGCGTCTTCTATCAAAGTAGCTGAGGCTGCGAAAGTGATTGAGAATTCTCAACGTGACATCAATATTGCATTCGTTAACGAGCTGTCAAAAATCTTCAACTTGCTTGGAATTGATACTCATGAAGTTTTGGAGGCAGCGGGTACAAAATGGAATTTTCTCAAATTCAAACCTGGACTTGTTGGAGGACATTGTATTGGAGTTGATCCTTTTTATTTGGCTCAAAAAGCGCAAGAAGTTGGATATCATCCAGAAATTATTCTGGCAGGTCGGCGCTTAAACGACAGTATGGGAAAATATGTGGCTACAGAGGTCATAAAGCTCATGATGAGAAAAGATCTGAAAGTTATTGATTCGAAAGTTTTAATATTAGGTTTTACATTCAAAGAAGATTGTCCTGATGTCAGAAACACACGAGTAATTGACATTTACAATGAATTGAAGTCATTTGATATGGATGTTGATGTGTACGACCCGTGGGCTAATCCAGAGGAAGTACAAAAAGAGTATGGAATTTTTATTACATCAGCAGATCAAGTTCCTAAATTATCTGACTATTCAGCTATTGTATTGGCGGTTTCCCATAATCAATTCCGTACATTATCATTGAGAAAAAATCGCAATCAAGTAATTTTTGACGTGAAAGGATTTTTACCAAAATCTGAAGTTGATGCAAGACTTTGATTTTTAGAAGTAAATTGAACTTTATAATCTTGATAAATTCATATTTTTGAAAACCACTTTACCCAAATTCAAATGATTCTAAAGCAACTTCGATTAATTCTATTGTTCTGCATTTCCCTAATAATATTGAATTCGTGCGTCTCAAATAAAAAGCTTGTTTACATGCAAGAGTTAGAAGGGAGCACTACTCCCCTTGTAGAATCAAGCGTAAAGTATCCTTATCAGACAGAACAATACTTACTGCAGGTCAATGATATCGTAGAAGTAAATGTCAAAACAACTGATCAAGATCTCAATAGATTACTCATGGCGACAAGTAATGATCAGGTAATGAATCAAATGGCTGGAGGTCAAAGTGTTGGGGATGTCTTTTTTATGAATGGCTTTACAATTGATGATGACGGTAAAATTGAATTACCTTTAATTGGAGAAGTGAGGTTAGAAGGTCTGACTATAGAGCAGGCAAAGATTTTGGTTGAAGAGGAAGTGAAAAAATATGTTAAGGAAGGAGAGTATTTTGTAAGGGTGCGATTAGGTGGAGTTAGATTCAGCGCGCTTGGTGAGTTCAATAATTCTGGTAAGTTCACTATTCTTCAAAATAGAGTTACCATCTTCGAAGCCATAGCTTTTGCAGGTGATTTGAGCAGGTTGGCTAAAAGGAACGAAGTACTTTTGATAAGACAATATCCAGATGGCTCCCAAATCCATAAGATAAATTTATTGGATAGAAGTTTACTTACATCTGAATACTACTGGCTAAAGCCTAATGATCTAATCTATGCTGAACCCATGAAGGTGAGGGAAATAGGTGCAGGAAGTACCTTAGTTGAAACCCTTACCTTGCTTTCAACCTCAATTACCGCAATTGCCTTAATACTTACTTTAGTCCAGAATAATTAAAACTATGAGCCTTGATTCCGAAGAGAAAGAATTTTTTAATGAAGAAAGTTCTTTTGATATTCGATCTGTAATTCCCAAGATAATTCGGATTTGGCCGATTATTCTTGTATCAATATTAATATTTTTTGTAGGTTCCTATATCTATACAAGAATGACTACTCCGGTTTTCAGAGTGTCAGGATTATTTTTTGTGAAAGATACAGAAGGGCAATTCAACCTATTCAGTAGCCCCGGCATAGATGGTACTGTAAAGAATGGACTGGTAAATGAGATTACAATCCTAAAGTCAAGACCTATCGCTGAAGCCACTTTAAGACAGCTGGACTTCAATGTTGAATATTATACGAAAAGCACTTTTATTAATAATGAGCTTTACCAAAATACACCAATTTTGGTAGAAGTAAATTGGAAACAGCCTCAGATTACTCAGGGTCTTCTTACAATAAGATGGACAAATGAGCAAAAATTTTCGCTCTCTTTTGAGGATAAAGATTATATAAAATACCTGCCTGATGGCTCAAAGGCTAGGCTGGAAATAATCCCAGAACCTACTGAGTATGCATTTGGTGAATGGATCAAAACTAACAATTTTGAAATTAAAGTCACCAAGACAAGCGCTGATTCAGAAGGTGAAATTTTGGTAAAATTCAGAGATCTAGAATCTTTAATTGGGGAGTATGCGGGCAAACTAATTGTTGAAAATTCTCAAAAAGAGGGTACAATTTTGGAAATGGGTCTACAGACTCCGAATGTAAGAAAAGGTGAAGTTTATATCAATAAATTGATGGAAACTTACTTATTCCTTGAATTAGAAGAAAAGAATGAAGTAGCATCTAATACAGTCCGATTTATTGATAGTCAAGTTGCTGGAGTTTCTGATAGTTTAAGACAATTTGAAAATCAACTTCAAACATTCAGATCCTCTAATAAAATTTACAATCTTGAAACTGAGAGTTCTTCCGTATTTACACAATTGACTGACTTAGAGGCCCAGCTTTCTCAGGAACAATTTAAAAGGACTTATTACCGAAATTTATCAGGTTATTTAGAAAGAGAGCAATACAGTGATTTGGTTGTACCATCTGGAATTGGGATAGATGATCCGATTTTGAATTCCTTGATTTCTAATTTAATGGAGCTTCAAGTCGATAAATCTAGACAATTGGCAACACTAACCGAGCAGGCTCCTGTTGTTCAGGCTACGTCAAACAAGATTAAAGAGCTTAACAGATCTATACAGGTATTATTAAAAAATGTAGATAGTAATTCCGCACTTTTAATTCAGGATTTGAAATCAAGGATTTCTCAAATAGAAGGCTCATTTAGGAATCTTCCAGAAACGGAACAGAATTTAATCAGGATTCAAAGGCAGTTTGCTCTAAATGAAAATATCTATAATTTTTTAATGGAGAAAAGGGCCGAGGCAGCCATTACTAAAGCATCAAACAAGGCAGAAAATAAAATTATTGAACCTGCTACTGGCGGATACCTGGTTAGTCCAATTCCGATTCGAAATTATTCGCTTGGTATTTTTATCGGTTTTATTATTCCAATTTTAGTTCTTTTAATTAGGGAATTAACTAGAACCAGAATTGAGGATGTGTCATACTTGGAAAAGAAACTTAGAATTCCCTTGCTTTCTACAATTCTTTACAATAAGAAGAAGTCAAATCTTGTAGTATTGGAACAAGGAAAGTCAGGATTGGCAGAAGGTTTCAGATCACTCAGAGCCAACATTCGATTTGCTGCGCCAAATGAAAATCAACTTACTGTAATGGTTACTTCTACTATCTCGGGCGAAGGAAAAACTTTTTGTGCAATGAACTTGGCTTCTGTCTACTCCTTGACAGGTAAAAAGACCGTGTTGGTTGGTTGTGATATGCGAAAGCCAAGAATCTTTAATGACTTTGGAATTTCTAATGAAGTTGGACTTTCTACTGTTTTGAGTGGACAAATAGATTGGGATAAAGCGGTTAGTAAATCAAAATATGATAATTTAGATATTCTAGTATCAGGTCCTACTCCTCCAAATCCGGCTGAATTACTCTTCACAAAGAATTTTGGAGATCTCATAACAGAGCTTAAAAATAATTATGAAGTTGTGATCCTTGATACGCCACCAATTGGATTAGTAAGTGAAACTATTGATCTGTTGCCTTATGTAGACCTTACTTTGTTTGTATTTAGACAAAACTACAGTCAAAGGACATTCGTAGAGGCTTTAAATGGTCTAAAAACTAGTAAGGGGCTAAAGAATTTATATGCAGTATTTAACGGTGTGGATGGAAGTAATGTTACCTATGGCTATGGTTATACCTATGGTTATGGATATGGATACTATGATGATGATAAAAATGAGAAATATAACTTTTTAAATAGATATTTCAGAAAGAAATCGTAGCTAGTTTGTGTTTCGATTTAAGAAACAACTAAAAATAAGTGACTGATTTAATTACCTTTTAATTGTAAGTTTACTTTCTTGTCCTAATTATTGTTTATTCCCCAATAAAATGAGTTATGTCATTCTTTTAACTGCTACAATTAAACCTTTGGGTGTTCTTGAGCCAAATGGTAGAAATGATGTGAAGGAAAGAGAAATTGATTATTTTAAGGCTGTAAAATTTTACTTAGAGCAAGGTTATCGTGTTGTTTTTATTGAAAATTCTAACACATATTCCAGATTAATAATTGATCTTAAAAAGCAATTTGATACCTTGGAATACATGAGTTTCCTTTCAAAGGTAAGTCATTTGGGTAAATCACATGGAGAAGTCGAAATATTTCATTATGCGATGTCTAATTCTCAGTTCCTCAAGGAAGTTGATTACTTGATTAAAATAACGGGGCGATATGTTATTAAGAACATAAATGATGTTATAATACCTACTAATTTTGTTTCAAAAGAAGTTTATGTTAATCCTACTAGAAACCTTAAATGGGCAGACTCTAGATTGATGATAATGAAAAAGACTTTTTATTTTAATTATTTTATTCCATCTGTTGAAAAGTATCTTGATGAAAGCAAGAAAGTATTCATGGAATATGTATTGATGAAAGCAGTCTTTCTATACCTTTTAGATGCTGGTGAATTAAATCTTTGGCCAGCTTACCCAGCTTATGATGCCTATGATGGCACACATAATGAAAAGATTAGCTTCGGTTTCTTTAAAAGATTAAAATATAATCTATATTACAAATTAAAGACAATAATCTTCAAGCATCGAGCTTGATCTAAAATGAATAAGTTATCTTTATTACTTGAAAAGTACTTCAGACACTTTTTTTTCTTTTATTCCTATTTGGGATATAGGTCAATCGTGTTGATATCATTCAGCATTTTTGTGGGGCTTCTAGATGGGTTTGGATTGGCAATGTTCATTCCTGTATTCCAACTGGCAGCAGATGGTGGGAATCTAGAGTCATCTCAATCTATGGGAGAACTTCAATTTTTAATTGATTGGTTAAGAATAATTGGACTTAATCTCAACCTGACCACTGTTATAATTGTATTGGTTGTTCTTTTTATATTGAAAGCGATTTTGAAATTTATTGATGGATGGTATAAAATCAAACTCCAAAATCAATTTGTAAAAAACCTTAGAAACCAATTAGTGGATGGTCTTAGTAATCTAGATTATAGAAACTTTTTAAAACTAGATTCTGGTAAAGTTCAAAATGTACTTGGTTCTGAGGGTATTAAATTAACTTATGGTTTTTTGGCCTACTTCAATTCTGTTCAACACGCTGTTTTACTTTTGGTTTACATAGGTTTAGCTATGTTGTCTAACTTTCAATTTGCCATTCTTGTTAGTATTGGTGGTTATTTATCTAATTTTGTTTTTCGGGTTCTATTTAGGAATACTGAAATAGCCTCAGTGGGCCTTTCTAATTTGGGTCATACTTATCAATCTTTCTTGGTTCAATCAGTTTATAATTTCAAATATTTGAAGGCGACTGATTATTTTTCTTCCTATAAAGAAAAGTTAAAGGATATAATTGATAGAATTGAGCATAATCAACGGAAAATAGGAATATACAATGCAATTATGTCAAGCGCTCGTGAGCCAATGATTTTATCCGTTGTAGTTTTGATTATTGCCATTCAAGTTAATTACTTCGGTGGTACGATTGCCACTATAATGCTGAGTTTAATGTTTCTTTATCGAGCATTAAATTTTATAGTAACTCTGCAGGGAAGTTGGCAAGGATTTATTTCCAATATTGGAGGACTGAGAGCTTCTGTTGATTTAATTGATGAATTCAAAGAAGGTGCAGAATCATTTCCTTTGGATAATGAATTAAAGAGAATAGATTCCCTAAAACTCGATAATATTAGTTTTTCCTATCCAAATGGATTTCAAGTATTAAAAAATATACAACTTGAATTACGACCTCTTAAAACTTATGCATTCGTAGGAGAAAGTGGTAGTGGTAAAACTTCTTTGGTTAATCTCATTATAGGATTGTTGACTCCAACAGAGGGTAATGTAATAGTTAACCATGAAAATAGGAGCTTGGTAAATCTTTCTACTTACAGAAAAAGGTTTGGATATATTACCCAAGAACCAGTGATCTTCAATGATACGATTTTTAATAATGTAACACTTTGGGCGCCTGATAATCTAGAGACTAGATCTAGATTTAATCAAGCCATAAAGCTTTCTAACTTGGATGCTTTTGTGTTAGGGTTACCTGATCAAGAACAAACGAAGCTTGGTGATAATGGTATTTTGATTAGTGGTGGGCAAAAGCAACGAATTTCTATAGCTAGGGAATTATTTAAGGAGGTGGATATTTTAATTTTTGATGAAGCAACTTCTGCTTTAGATTCTGAGACTGAAAGACAAATTCAGGATAATATCGATATGCTCATGGGGAAATTTACCATGATCATAATTGCTCACCGATTAAGTACGGTTAGGAAGGCAGATGTTATTTCGTTAATGTCTAAAGGGCAAATAATTGATTCAAATAATTTCGAGAGTCTTTTGGAATCCAATCCTCAGTTCAAGAGGATGGTTGAACTCCAAGAATTTTAATTTTTATTTTGAAGAGAGTTTTAATTTCTAACACACCTCTTCCTTCTACTAGAATTGGTAGTTGGACTAATAGAATTACGAGGTTAATAGAAAATAATCCGAATTTTTTTGATTTTATTCTTTCTCCAACAGAAAGACCTAATGACTCCTTTATTTTCTGCGAGAAGAAAAAGTGGATTCCATTTTTCCCTGCAAGATTTAGAAGTTGGCATATCCTTTCCCATGTTTCTAGACAATTTGTAAATAGATTTTTAGCGCTGGATATTCATCGCGAAAAGGTCCAAGTGCTGATCATGGATGATCTTATCCTACTGGAAGCTTTCGCTAGACTTAAGTCCAAAGGATTTGATTTTGAACTTGTATTTTCTTTTCATGGGCACTCATTTCTTTTTGGTGGGGGATGGTCGCAACAAGTTGATAAAGTTCTTTTTTTAACAAATTTAGGCTATGAGGAATCGGTAGAAAGAAATGAAGTCTTTACACCTATTGTATCTGTAGTAGGCAATGGAGTAGATTCTACCCGATTTTTTCCGCTATCTCAAAATGAAAAAATGGCAAGAAAAGTTGAATTGGGATATAATCCCGAATCAAGGATTTTGATTTGGTTATCCAATCCGCGGCCTAAAAAGGGGTTTCATTTATTTAAAGAGCTTTTAAAACGGATAATCCCTAAGTTTCAAGGCTTGGAAATTATAGTTATTGGTTCGGAGTCACCCATTTCAGAAGACATTCCAAACATCAGGTATTTGGGTAAGATCCCTAATAATGAACTCCCTTATTTTTTGCAAATAGGAGATTTTTATGCGTTTACTTCTTTGTGGAAGGAGGGGTTCGGGCTTTCGCTCGCTGAAGCTGCAAAGTGCGGAAACCGTATTATTGCAGCAAATTCGGGAGGTATCCCTGAGGTAATCAGTAATTTGCCCGGAGCATTATTGGTTCATCATCCAAACATATTGGAGGAGTGGGAAGCAGCGTTTGATATTGCTTGGAAAGAAAGAGATGACTTTTTCCCAAACAAGAATCTGCTTGATGGATTTCAGAGTCTTGAAAATTGGGAAAAAAGATATTTAAAAGCGTTGGTTTCCTGATATGTGTGGTATTGCGGGTATACTAAGTTTAAAGAATGACCTCACTCCAAGCCACCTGAATAGGCTAGAGAAGTCGCTGCAATTGCAAGCTCATCGAGGGCCAGATGCTAAGTCAATTTGGGCAAATTCTAAAGTGGCTTTAGGTCACAATAGGCTTTCCATTATTGACCTCTCCTCATCCGCCAATCAGCCATTCTATAATGAAGATCTGGGATTGACCATTGTCTTTAATGGGGAGATATATAATTACCTAAGTTTAAAAAAGGAATTAAAGTCATTAGGTTACCACTTTATTACTACCTCGGATACAGAAGTTCTTTTGGCAGCTTTTAGGCATTATGGTAAGACTATCTGTGAGCATCTGATTGGCATGTTTGCTTTTGTGATATATGATCATCAAAATCAATCTGTATTTGCAGCTCGAGATCGTTTCGGAGAAAAGCCTTTCTTTTACATCCATACTGACGAAGAATTTTTGTTTGCATCTGAATTAGGTGCATTAGCTGAGCTATATACTCGGGCACTTACCATCAATCAATCTGCAGTGGTGGATTTGATGGAGAATATGTTTATAAATCCTCATCATTCGATCTATTCTGAAGTAAGCATCTTTCCTCCTGGTTCTCAAATGGTTCTTGATGGTAGTGATCTTAATTTTTCAACTTATTATTCATTTCCTAAACAAGTAACTTCTTCAATTGGATTTACTTCGCTTAAAAAGCAAGTTAAATCTCTGTTATATGATATTGTTGATCAAGAACTACATGCCGATGTGCCTGTAGCCACTTTCTTGAGTTCAGGTATCGATTCTTCTGTTATTTCGGCTATTGCCAAGGAAATCAAACCAGATATCTTGGCTGTAACCATGTCCACAGGAGATCCATCAAGCGATGAAACTTCTGATGCTAAAGAATTTGCGAAAAAGCTAAATATCAGACAAGAGGTGGTTCATGTGGATCCGGGAGCACTTTCAATATTGGCTAAGCTTTTTAAATCGATTCAGCCTCTTGCAGATGCTTCAGTTATTCCCACTCACTTGGTCACTGAGGCAGTCTCTAAACATACCAAAGTTATGTTGTCTGGGGATGCCGGTGATGAGGTTTTTGGATCCTACAATAAACCTAATCTTTACAAATCTTATGGAACTAATCCGATTCTTGGTGGAGAACTTGGTTTAAATGCTTTGTTAAATCTGCCCCAAAAAAAAATAGGCAAATACCTTTCCGATAAAAATAGATTTAAGCTGGGTGGCTGGAAAGGTTATTACATGAAAAATAACCTTTCAGGTTGTTTTAAAGAGGTTTTTAAATCTGGTGTTCCTATAAACTATGTTTCTCATGTGGCCGAGGAACTGATTTCTGAATATCAGGGAAATCCTGAAAAACTATCTTTTGGTGTTGACTTACTTACAAGACTACCCGGGGACTTTTTGTTTAAAGTTGACGCCGCAGCCATGAGAAGTTCGCTGGAAGTAAGAGCACCTTTTTTAGATCACAGGCTGGTGAATTTATCTCTTGAAAGTGATTTAAACTCGTTAATGCCAAATCAAATCGATAAGGAAATTACAAAATCTATCTATCAGGATTTTGCAGGATATCCACATAGGGGAAGCAAAAAAGGTTTTTCAATACCATATATGACCTATTTGCAACACTCATGGGGTGATATTTTGGAAGGCTTTTTAAAAGAGCCTCTCTCAGAGACCTATTTCAACTTCAATCCTGTAGGCCTATTGAAAATCTTAAACCAACATCGTCAAATACCTCAGCAATCGCTGGCAAGAGTCTTGTTTTCTGCATTGGTTTTGGAAATTTGGCTGCGAGTATTTCACCTCAAAAGAGAAGTCCACTTTTCTTTTAAATAACCTATTCATTAATGCGTATTTGTTTGTTGATTCCTGACGGAGTCGGAATTAGAAACTATCTATATTCTGATCTTCTTGAAATTTTAAAGAAAGAAGGTCACCAAGTCGTACTTTGGCATAGTCTGGATTCTCAATTGAGCCAATTGGTGGAAAATAGACTTGGAATTAAGTTGGAGCAATACCAATTCGAGCACAAGCCAAATGGAATTTTAATTCAATGGTTAAGAGAGGCAGGACGATACGCAAGGATTCGCCTGAATGCCACTAAAATGAATAATTCTACCATTTTAACCAATTGGTCAGGTGCAGCTTCCTCTACAAAAGGTAAACTACTTAATAAAGCTGCAGAATGGTTAGGTAAGCGAATTTCGACCTATAAGGCAATTGAAGTTGTAGAATCACAAGGATTTAGATTGCTTAAAAGATCGGATGAAATGATTGATGCTCGCAATATCTTAGAGAAGATCAAACCTGACCTATTATTTTGTACTCATCAACGTGTATTTTCAGTGACTGCAGCCATTCAAGCTGCAAAATCGTTGGGCATCCCAACTGCAACAGCCATTTTTTCTTGGGATAATTTACCAAAAGGAAGACTCCCATTTCGGGTAGATCGATACTTGGTGTGGAGTCAGTACATGAAAGAGGAGCTGCTAAATTACTATCCTGAAATAACGGAGAATAAAATTTCAATTACTGGATCTCCCCAGTTTGACTTTTATTTTAAAAAGGAACTTTTACTTTCTAAGCAGGAGTTTGCTGAAAAATATGGCTTAGATCTTTCAAAAGAGTGGATTTGTTTTTCAGGATGTGATACGTTTACCTCTCCGGATGATCCTAAGTTTTTGAGAGATGTAGCTGAAGAATTAGTGAACGAAGCAGGTATTCAGCTTCTTTTTCGTCCTGTACCAGTAGAGCCAATAGATCGATTTTCATCCGTTCTCAACGCTTGTCCGAATATTAAATTAATCCCCCCTAAATGGGTTCAGGGAGATCATTGGGGAAGCTTTTTTCCTTTATTTGAGGATCTTCAGCTTTTGGTAAATCTAGCGTATCACTGTAAGGTGGTAGTCAATATGGGATCAACAATGGCTTTGGATTTTTCTGTTTTCGGTAATGTAGGTCTCTATTTGAGATATGACCATGAAGGCATCAGACAAGATGCTTCAGTAGATACTATCTATCAATTTCAGCATTTCAGATCGATGGGTGATTGGAAGGCAGTCGGTTATATCTACTCCAAAAGTGAAATTCTCAAACAAGTAAAAACCGCTTTGGAAAATCCGGATCAAATAGCTCCTGACCGTAAGCTGTGGTTTGATAAAATAGTAGAGCCCAATCCAGAAAAGTCTTCTGCAATCCGAATTGCTGAGGTATTTTCAAGTATGGCAAACACCAAAAATTGATTTATGCACCTGTGTTACCTGACAAATGAATATCCGAAACCTGGTCAAGCTCATGGTGGTATTGGAAGTTTTCTTAAAGTGATTTGCCCAGCATTGGCCAAAGAGGGCCATAAGGTTACCGTAATTAATGGTACTGATGGAGAGAGGGAGGTAGTCGAAAGAGAAGGGGTCACCATTATCTATACCCCTTTTTCCTATAGAAGAGGATTAGCTTGGTACCATAATTACAGTGCTGTTGACAGAGAAATCGAAACCCTTCATCAGAACAATCCAATCGACATTGTGGAAGGTTCTGAGTTAAGTTTCGCATTCATTACCAAAAGGAAAGACATCGCTTATATCATCCGTCTTCATGGCGGGCATCATTTTTTCGCAGAAGGTGAAAACAGAAAGATTAACCTATGGAAAGGATACCAAGAAAAACGATCCTTTAAGAAGGCGGATGGATTCATTGGTGTTTCCAATTATGTAGTTCAACATACTTCTAAGTTGCTTTTTTTGAATAATAAGCCTGTTCAAGTGATCATGTACCCGATTAATCTTGGAATGTTTGAAGGACAGGATTTTTCTAAAATTGAACCCTACAGTCTTGTTTTTGCTGGAACTTTAATTGAAAAAAAAGGAATTCGCCAACTGTGCTTAGCAATGGAGTCGGTCGTCAAGGCCTTCCCTCAAGCCGTTCTTCATGTCTATGGAAGGGATTGGAATGATCCTAAAGGCAAATCTTACCTTTCTTACCTCAAATCTCAATTATCTCCAGCGATCTTAAACCATGTTCTCTTTCATGGACCTGTGGACCAAAAGGACCTCCCTGAGATTTATGCTAAGGCAAATTGCTGTATTTTCCCCTCTCATATTGAGACTTTAGGATTAGTAGCTCCAGAAGCTATGGCTATGAAACGTCCAGTGATATATACATCACTAGGTCCGGGGCCTGAAGTAGTGGAGCATGGAATATCGGGTTGGTTATGTGACCCACACAGTCCTTTGAGTATTGCACAGCAGATCATCGAAGTATTTTCTGACCCAATTGAAATGCAAAAAAGGGCGATTGCTGGCCAAATTAAGGTTAATCAGCAGTTTAATATTAAATACATCCTGCCTCAAAATTTAGAGTTTTATCAAAAGGTTAGAGCGGGTTTGAATTTCAGATGAGATTTTTGATCGTTTCCCATGTAGTTCATAAGCGAGTAGGAAGTAGTTTTTTTGCTTATGGCCCATATGTCAAGGAAATGAATCTTTGGCTGAAGTATGTAGACGAGGTGGTAATCCTTGCTCCCAAAATCGAGCATGTTTCTCCGGATCCGATTGATTTGTCATATCAGCATCAGAAGATCACCTTCGTAGAAGTGCCAGAATTCAATCTTTTGTCTTGGAGATCTAGATTCCAAACGATTTTTTCACTGCCCTCGATTTTTCAAAAGGTCTTTTCAGAAATGGCGAAAGCGGACCATATCCACCTTCGATGTCCTGGTAATATGGGATTGATCGGCGCTTTGGCTCAAATCTTATTTCCGAAAAAAAAGAAAACTGCGAAATATGCAGGTAATTGGGATCCGGAAAGTCCTCAGCCGCTAACCTATAAGTGGCAAAGAAAGATTCTTGCCAGTCAATTTTTGACTAAGAATATTCAAGTCTTGGTCTATGGAAAGTGGGGTAAGCCAAATAAAAATCTCCTTGATTTTTTTACAGCAAGCTACTCTGAGCAGGAAAAAACTCCTGTAACTACTCGAATCCTTCAGGAAACTCTTCAATTGATCTTTGTAGGCAGCCTACATCCAGGTAAAAATCCTATGATCAGTTGTCATACCGTAAAATCCTTAGCTGAAAAGGGGATTGTAAGCGAACTGCATCTTTATGGAGAAGGTTCAGAAAGAAGGGCGATTGAAGAGTTCATCAAATCAGAAAAGCTTCAACACCAAATTATCCTTCATGGAAATGTATCTTCTCAGGAGCTAAAAGACGCCTACCAAAAAAGTCATTTCTTGGTATTTGCCTCTGAGACTGAAGGTTGGCCGAAAGCTGTAGCAGAGGCAATGTTTTGGGGTTGCTTACCGCTTACTACGAAGGTTTCTTGCGTACCCTACATGATTGGAAATGGGGAAAGGGGAGATTTGGTTAAAAAAGATGCTCAGGAGATCGCCGATAAACTTCATCATTACCTCCAAGACAGAATATCATATACTCAAAAATCACAACTAGCCATGGACTGGTCTAGGCAATTTACCTTGGAAAGATTTGAGTCAGAAATCAAAAAATTGGTGGTTGGGTGAGAAAAAAGGTATTTTTTCAAATTGTCGACACGCTCTCCATGGGAGGGACAGAGCGGATGAGTATCAATATTTCCGCAGTTTTTTCAGAAAAGGGTTGGGAAAGCCATTTAATTGTTTCTCGTAGAGGCGGAGGGCTTGAAGCTCAAATTCCGGAGGGTGTAATTGTTCATTTTTTAAATAAAAAAGCATTCTATGACCTATTCGCCTTTTTTAGGTTATGGCGTCTTGTTCAAACCTGCGGTCCGACTTTGGTACACGCTCATAGTACTTCCATTTACTGGGCTGTAGCGATCAAGTGGCTGACCTCTAATTTTTTCCTTGTTTGGCATGATCATTTTGGATTAAGTGATCAGTTAGATGTTTATCCAAGAAGAGAAATGAAGTTTTTTGCCCGATGGATCAATAAACTCATGGTTGTCAATGAAAAGCTGGAAAATCATTGGAGAAAAGAACTTTCTGGAAGGGAACGGGATATCCTATTTGTAGGAAATTTTCCTTGGCTCAACTTAAAGACTCAAGATAAATTTGAAATTTTTACATTTCTGAATTTGGCGAATTTTAGGCCTCAAAAAGATCAACTCAATCTTATAAAGGCGGTTAAGATTCTTACTTCTCAGATCCAAAAATTTCAAGTCTTGATGGTAGGGGAGTGGATTGATACTGAGTGGATTGCCAAAGTCAAGGATGAGATTTCTAGCCACGGATTGGAGGAATACATCCAATTGATAGGCCCATCCACATCTGTAGAATCTTACTTGGCAAAGTCTCATGTGGGTATCCTTAGCTCAGAATCTGAAGGCCTTCCGGTTGCTCTTTTGGAATATGGACTCGCCAGTTTGCCAGTGATTTGTACCAATGTGGGTGATTGCCAAAAAGTTATTCCCAGTGAAGAGTTTGGCTGGGTAGTGAGTCCAAAGAACTCTAGCCAACTTGCAGGATCAATGCTTGAGGTACTTACTAATTATCCAGATGCAATTCAAAGAGGTAAGCGGCTGCAAAAGAAGGTCGAGCATGAATTTGGAAAAGAATGCTTTTGGAATGCTTATCAAACTTTGATTTCTCCAAAAATTCAACTCGTTTAAATGGGGAATTGGATTTCAGTTTTCAGGCGAACTACCACTGGAAAAGGCTTTATTCCTGAGATAGATGGTCTCAGATTTTTAGCAATCATGACTGTAGTCGTATTTCATTTCCATTATCTTTTTTCAAAAGAAATAGAAGGAAAAGTAACCATGGATTGGGTAGACGGTGATATGACTACTGCTGGCTGGTGGTTTTCCAGATTGGATTTGGGTGTCAAGGTGTTTTTCGCAATTAGCGGTTTTATCTTGAGTGTTCCATTTATTCAGCAATACTGGTTCAATGGTAAATCTATCTCTATCAAACAGTATTTTATTCGTCGGTTGACTAGGCTTGAGCCACCATTTTTAGTGGCCATTACAGGGTTTCTACTAGTCCACGTGGTGGTTTTAGGAGCAGATTTTGGACAATTGCTTCCTCATTATTTTGCCACGTTGGTGTATTTGCATACGGTGATTTTCAATGAATATTCCATTATTAATCCTGTAACCTGGAGTCTAGAGACGGAGGTGCAATTTTATATTCTCATTCCCATATTAGCGTTGGCCATTTTAAAACCCAACCGTCGACAGCTGGCATTCTGGGTACTTATTTCCTTATTTCTTGGTTCCATCTACATGAGAGGATGGATTCTAAATGAGGGGCCATATGGAATGATGGCCAATATTGCAGGCTACTTCAGTCATTTTTCAATAGGCATTGGTTTTGGTTACTTATTCTTAATCCGGGGAGAATGGTTAAAAAAGAAAAGCCTGATATGGGATGTAATTGGACTAGTTTCATGCATCTCTCTTTTCATGTTTTATAAACCTCAGGCTGGCTTTTATAATCAATTGATTTTCAATGTTTCCATCTTTATTTTGTTTTTGTCAGTTTTTAAAGGCTCAATTCATAACTGGCTTTACACTCGACCACTAGTTTATCTTATAGGAGGGATGTGTTATACAATTTACCTGTTGCATTTAGCCTTCTTTGGATTGATAGTAAAGATTTCCCCTTCTATTTTCCTTTTTGAGAATTACAGTTCAAACTTTTATTTTCATTTCACTATAGCGTTGGTCTTATTGATGGTGATTTCTGCTCTATTTTTCATCTGGATAGAGAAGCCATGTATGGATAAAGAATGGCCTAAAAAGTTAAAGGAAAGATTATTCGCCAAGTAAGGTTTCTATCGTACTGAATTCAAGTTTGTGATTAAATACCTTTTAAATTATAGATCAGTTCTTTTTTGGATGGGCATTCATGCCTTGTTGGGTTTTGCATCCTTGCTAAGTCCTTTCCCGCTGATCATTTGGTTTTACCTAAGTTTTTTTACATCCATGGTTCAAGTTCTTCGGCCATCGACTCCACCATCCATATATGCTGCGATGATGGTGTATTTGGTTTCTTTTGAGCTGATTGCCCGTATGGCCCAAACCTCTCCATATATCCCATATGAGATGGGGAAATATCTATTTTTCATTCTTCTTGTAATCGGGATTTTGAAATATAGGACTAGCCAATGGCCTGCTTTATGGATGGCCTTGGCCCTCATCCCAGGAGCTATATTGGATCTTTCAGGTCAAGTTTCTTTTCTTGACATGATTTTTAATTTTCTAGGTCCACTCAATGTTGCTTTGGCAATTCTCTTTTTTAAAGGCAAGCGCTTCTCCAGAACCATGTTTATGAATCTGATAATTTTGATGATTTATCCAATGGTGGCTGTATTGGCTCACGCTATTTTTAAAGCTCCTGATCTTGGTGACGTAGAATTTGAGTTAGGTGCAAACATGGTAACTAGTGGTGGCTTTGGTTCGAATCAAGTTTCGACTGGACTGGGTCTGGCTTCATTTCTGGTATTTATTTTCTGGATTAACAATTGGAAACTGACAGGATATCGATGGTTAGATACCACTTTACTGGCAGTCTTTATCCTTCAAGGTTTATTGACCTTCTCCAGAGGAGGAATGGTGACTGGATTTTTAGGGATTTTTGTCCTACTAGTTGTTTTGAGAAATGCCAAAACTTGGCAAATAAGGAAATACAACCTACCTAGGATAGGGAAATACCTCATCCCATCGTTTATTCTCATCATGGGGGTCTTTTTTGCTGTAAATCGACTTACCGATGGAATGCTTTTGCTCAGGTATCAAGGTGAGACCGCTGGCACAGTATCTGGATCCAAACAGAAATCACTAAATACCATTACCTCTGGAAGATTTGACATATTTACAGGGGATATTGATTTGTTTTTGGAAAACCCGATTTTGGGTGTTGGCGCGGGTGCTTCTAAATATTTGAGAGAAAAAATGACGGGTGTGGTGGCTCACGTAGAATTAAGCCGCCTTTTGGGTGAACATGGGCTTCTTGGGGTAATTTACTTTCTTATTTTGGTTAATTATGGGCTTAAGCTACCAAGATCCAATCCCAACCCAGCCTTAGTTGGGGTAGTAACTGCACTTTTTGTGGTTGGCGTATTTACCAGTTTTCATGCTGCTATGAGAACTTTTGTTTCTCCTATGACGATTGGGTTAAGTATGGTTTTTATCCGAGGTATAGCTAATCAGAAGGTAAAGCCAAAGAATGAGGTGAATCAAACCGTGGTCAAGCTCTAATAGGGAGCATTTTCAAAATGAGGATATTGATTTTTTATCAGTATTTCGGAACTCCAAAAGGTGGCTGGAGTACCAGATATTATGAGTTTACCAGAAGATGGGTAATGGAAGGAAATGAGGTTACTGTTGTGACTTCTCCCTACTATAAATCTGATATTAGGGCTGAAAAATTCATCGAAAGGAGTTCGATTGAGGGAGTCAATTTGATTATCATCAATTCGCCAGATTCGAATAAGGATTCATTTGTCAAAAGAGCATGGAATGCGCTAAGGTTTAGCTTGGTCTCAATTTTTTATGCATTGACTGAGCCTCATGATGTAGTCATTTCTAGTTCGGGACCAATAACTACCGCTATTCCCGGGCTGATGTCAAAATGGTTTAGAGGAAAAAAACTGGTATTTGAAGTTAGGGATCTTTGGCCAAAAGGAGGTATAGAGCTTGGAAAGCTTTCTAATCCCTTGGCAAAAAGTGTTGCATTGGGATTTGAAAAGTTGATCTACAACAATTCAGATGTAGTAGTTACTTGCTCTTCAGGAATGCAATCCGGTGTAAAGGAGGTTTCAGGAAATGTCAAGACCTTAGTCATTCCAAACTCATCAGATGTAAGTTTATTTTCTTCAGATGCTCGTTTACCCCATTACCCAAAGGGGTTAGATCCAACACTTCCAATTTTTATTTATGCAGGTTCCTTGGGACTGATGGATGATTGCAGACAGATTCTAAAGGGAATAAAGGCCGCAAAAGATCTTGAAATAGCATTTGTATTTATTGGAGATGGGGCTGAAAAAGAACTTCTGCAACAGCTAACACAAGAATATGGCTTGGAAAAGAAAGTTTGGTTTCTTGGTTTAATTCCAAAAGTAGAGGTGGTCAAGTGGCTTCAGCAAGCGAGGGCCAGTTTTGTCACTTTTAAAGATTTGCCCGTATTACACACTAGCTCACCCAATAAAATGTTTGATTCGTTTGCTGCCGGAGTTCCTATCATCCAATCTACGAGAGGCTGGATTGCAGAATTAGTCAGAGAAACCGAATGTGGCATTAACGTAGATCCAAATCATCCAGAAGACATTGCCCATGCCTTAAAACTATTTGTCCAAAGGCCTGATCTGGCAAAGAAAATGGGTGATAACGCACTTCAATTGGCAAAGACTGAATTTAGCCGAGATTACTTGTCTCAGAAGTTTTTAAAAGGAATTCAACAAACCCTAAATTGAAAACCCTACTCACAGGAGCCAGCGGGTTCTTAGGTTACTACTTAAAGGAGCAATTCCAAAACGAACTCATCACCTTGGGGAGAGGATCTTCAAATTCCATTCGTTGTGGTCTAGATATAGAGATTCCTAATTTGCCTCCTGTAGACTTAGTCATTCATAATGCGGGATGGGCACACAGAATTCCCAAAACCCCTGCGGAAGAGAGTAAATTTTATCAGGTAAATCTTTTTGGGACAAAGAACCTCCTCACAGGATTGGAAAATTCTGGTGTTCTTCCTAAAACAATTGTATTTATTAGTACCGTAGCGGTCTATGGTCTTGAAAAAGGAATGGGAATTTCAGAAAAAACAGAACCTAGACCTGAAACTCCCTATGCCAAAAGCAAACTTGAAGCAGAGTTACTTTTACAGGGTTGGGCTACTTCTAAAGGTGTGAATCTTATAATACTCAGGCTTCCATTAGTCGCAGGAGCAAAAAATACTCCCGGTAATCTGGGGGCAATGATTCGAGGAATTAAAAAAGGGTATTATTTCAGGATTGGTGCTGGGAATGCTAAAAAATCCATGGTTTTAGCATCTGATGTGGCATCCTTGGTGCCGACACTTATCTCCAAAAATGGGACCTTCAATCTTACTGATGGTGAAAATCCAACTATTGCTGAGTTGGAAGATTATTTGGGGAGTTTCTACGGAAAAAAAATAAAAACAATTCCAAGTTGGCTTTTGAGAATTGCGGTCTATTTGGGTGATCGATTTTCAATCCTTCCTATCAACTCTTATAGATTGGCAAAACTTAGTGATTCTCTGACTTTTGATGATGCCAAAGCAAGAAATGAACTAGGTTGGAATCCTAGGCCTGTCATCGGAAACCTTGATTTGACCTAATAATGGATAAGCCTAAATCAATCCTCTTTTTGGGAGAAACCTATCGGGCAGATGCTCAAACCTGGATCAAGGGTATTGAATCTGTTTCAGGCATTAAGGTAGACACCTTGGAAGTAAAAACCACCAGGACCCGATTTAACAGGATTTTGGCATTTTTTGGATTTGCTTGGAAAATAATCGTGCTCAATTTCACCAAAACTTATGATTTGGTTTTGGCTGAGAGAGCTACCAGTTATGGTTTGTTCTCATTGTTGGTTAGAGCTAAAAAACGAATTGTTGCGCAGCAAGGAATAACGGATGCTTGGCCAGAGTCGGGTTTTTCAGGTTATTATAAGCGGATTTTGCAGCGAACAGTCTATTCAAAAGTAGATCTAATTCATGCTTGGGGAGAAGTGATGGTTCCTGCGATGATCGAATCCAAAGCAGATCCGAGAAAAATAATGATCCTTCCCAAAGGGATAGATTTGACCAAATATATGATGGTTGAAAAAAAAGATCCCGCTCTAGCTATTGTTACTCGCAGTTTTACAGAGGTCTACCATCATGAGGACATTTTAGATGCTTTGGCTCTGTTAAATAGGCATGGATGGTCACTTAACCTGATCATGGTTGGAGATGGGTTTCTAGCAGATCATCTTAAAAGAAAAACAAAAGAATTGAATCTTTCGAAACAGGTTACTTTTACTGGAAGAATTCCAAATCAGGAACTACCAGCCTTGTTATCCAAAGCCTCGATTTATCTTTCTGTACCAGAAACTGAAGGGGTTTCAGCTTCTTTGTTTGAAGCAATGGCTACTGGATGTTTTCCGATTGTCACAGATTTGCCAGGCACTCGGGCGTTTATTAAAAATGGCGAAAATGGTTTTTTGGTACCGGTCAACTCACCAATCGAGATTGCCAATGCACTGACGAGTTATCTCGAAAATCAGGAGGTCTTCAAAGCTGCTGTTAAGGCCAATAGATTATTTATTGAGGAAAATGTAAATCTCCAAAAGAACATGAATACCATTTGGAATAGGTATTTGGAGATCTTTCAAAATTAAACTTTAGGATGTCAGGCTTTCATAAATGGCTGTATTTTCAAGGAGCAAAGCGCCGAAATCCTTCGATATTTCAGCATTTTTCCGAGTTAAAGAAAACAGAAAAACTCTCCCATGAGCAGCTTAAAGAACTGAATGAATCGAGGTTAAGACAGCTCTGTATCTTTGCGTACCAACACAGTACATTTTATAAAAAACGTTTTTTGGAAATTGGATTCGATCCTGAAAACAAGTGGTCTTTGGATGAATTTCGAAAAATCCCTCCCGTCCAAAAACGGGAATTAATCGATTTCAATAAGGAAATTCACACACCTTCAAGTTTTTTCAAAAAAAGGTTCTTCGTGGAGACTTCAGGTACTTCAGGAGAAATCTTAACTTTTTTCAGAGACGAATCCTGGGATTCCTTCAATAGGGCATCTATATGGCGAGGATACAGTTGGTTTGGGGCTAATCCTTGGGATCGAAAGCTGTACTTTTGGGGGTATAATACCGCACCCCTCAAAAGACTAAAATTGAGGTTTATGGACTTTTTGGTCAATCGATTTAGACTTTTTGATTATGACCCGGAAAAGCTCAGGAAGTTATTACCTAAGCTCAAGAAAGTAAATATAATTGAAGGGTATAGCTCGATGATTTATGAATTGGCTAACCTTATTGCGGATAAAAAGCCACAATTTGACCAACTGAAGTTGGTAAAAGGGACTTCTGAAAAAGTATTTCCTCATTATCAACCGATAGCAAGCAAAGTCTATGGAATGTCAATAGCCAATGAATATGGCTCTACAGAGTCGGGGATCATTGCTTTTGAATGTCCAAAGGGAAGCATGCACATCAACATGGAGGGGGTTTTTGTAGAAAAAGACCCAGAAGATGGAGGGATTATGGTGACCAACTTGCAGAGTTATTCATTCCCTTCGATCCGGTATAAGTTGGGAGATCAGATAGAATTGGCCGAAGATTCATTTCGCTGTTCATGTGGGATGGAGACACCTGTCATACGAGAAGTGACAGGCAGAATTGGCAAAAAAATATTTGGAAAAGATCAGATTTACCCGAGCCTCACCCTTTACTATATTTTTAAGAATCTTTATTTCAATCAACATCGAACAATAGACTTTCAAGCGCATCAGTACGAAAAAGGGAAGTTGGAAATATGGGTCAAAGAGCCTGTCACAGCCGAAATTCAAGAGTTGGTGTTGACTGAGGCAGCAAAATATTTTTTAGATATCGACGTCATTCTGATCGAAAATCACGATTTCAGACAGCAATCAGGTAAACTTAGGGATTTCGTTTCCCATTTGGATTAATTATTTATCGCTAGAAATACATGTGCGGAATAGCAGGTATTATTTATAAAAACTCAACAAACGTAACTGCTCAGGATCTAGATTCTCTTGGGAATAGTATCCTTCATCGGGGTCCAGATGCATCAGGTAAATACTTTACTGAAAATCTGGGTTTCATTCATCGCAGGCTCTCTATCCTGGATTTGACGGAAGCGGGAAATCAGCCCTATTGCTCAGAGGATGGACGCTATATCCTCGTTTTTAATGGGGAGATCTTCAATTTTAATGAATTCAAACCAGAACTTTCGGAGCGAGGATATTCATTTCGATCCCATTCTGATACGGAAGTCCTTCTATACCTCTTGATCGAATACGGGGTTTCAGTTTTACCTAGATTAAATGGGTTTTTTGCCTTTTCTTTTCTGGATAGAGCAAAAAAAGAGCTAGTCTTAGTTAGGGATAGATTTGGGGTAAAACCGCTTTTTTATGGACAAGATCAATACAGATTCGTCTTTGGAAGTGAACCCAAAGTTCTTTTTGCAGGAGGATTAGAAAAGACCATTAACTCATCTGCACTTAATGAGCTCTTTTTTTACAGATATGTGTCTGGAGAAAACACCGTTTTTAAGGGAGTGAGGCGACTTCTTCCAGGCCATTTGATGAGGATTTCTACTGAAGGCAAATTACTTGAAACCAAGCGATGGTTTTCGCTCAAAGAGGCTGCATTAAATCACACCTCAATTTCTAAGCCTTTGGAGTGGTTTGAGGAAGTTTTTCACCAGTCCATTCGATACAGGATGATATCCGATGTCCCTGTAGGTACTCTCCTAAGTGGAGGGTTAGATTCAAGTTCTGTGCTTTACAGTCAGGCTTCACAGGGATTTCAAGGATTGAGTTCTTGGAATATCTCATTTTCAAACTACCCGCATGACGAATCTGCAGTAGCCAGAAACTTATCAAAAAGCTTAGGAGTCGATTTCCATACGCATGAATTCAAGGGCGAAGAATTGATGAGCTTAGTGATGGAGGCAATTCATAACCATGACGAACCTTTAATGCACCTTCAGGATGGGCATATTCTGGGTATATCCAAAAAAGCCAAAGAAAAAGTCACCGTTTTGTTGAGTGGGGAAGGTGCAGATGAGATTCTTGGGGGATACGTGAGGTATAAAGTTCATGATAAAGCTCTTAGATACCAGCTTTTGCAATTTTTGAAGTATGTGCCTGATCGATTCTTAACCAAGGAGCGATTAAGAAAAATGAAGAGGTACCTTCAAGAAGGAAAGGAGGAGTTTCAGATGATGTCTAATTCCAATGAGAATTTCCTAAGTGACTTAAATAGATTTGGGGGGATTCCAGGTGACCTTATGATTCCTTACCGAGAGCAAATACTAGAAGAGGCAAAATCACTTTATCCGAAAAACAGACTCCGTCAACTGCTTTATTTAGAGCAGCATACGCACTTATTTACCCTGAATGATCGAAATGATAGAACCACGATGGGAGCTTCTATTGAGTGTAGAGATCCATTTCTAGATCCTAATTTGGTGGTTGGTGTAGCGAGTTTGAAAGATGAGTGGTTTGATACGAAAGGAAAGGGTAAAAAATTGTTGTTTGATTCTGTTGGTAAGCACCTGCCGGATTACATCACCAAGCATCCGAAAATTGGACTTTCTGTGCCTTGGAATGAATACTTTTTGAAACAAGAGGAGTTCAAACAGCATTTTGAAAAGATGCATAAAAGTGTGCTGTTTGAATCTGAAACCTTTGAAAAACTCCAGATTTCAAAAATTATAGCAGACTTTAAAAAAGATGGAAAAACAAACTATGGCATGATCAGACAGCTGTTTTTTCTATCGTTATGGTATAATTATCAGTTTAGCGGATAATAAAGAGTAATGGTAAAGTTGTTTATTCCAAAGTTTGACTTTAAAAATCAGCTATTGTTTGAGATTTTTGAATATTCTGAAAAAGGGGATTTTTTGATTTCTAAAACAGCTGAAAATTTATTCGTTTGTGTAGAGAATTATGAAGATTCAGATTGGATAATCATTCCAGTTTTTATAACTTCTTTGTCCTCCGCATCTGGAAAAGAATACATTAAAAATGCAGCTAAATTAGCTCAATCCTTAAATAAGCCATTTGGAGTTTTTTCAAACTCAGATTTAATAATTAATCCGGGTGTTGAAAATGTTTTTGTCTTTACCCCAGGCGCATATTCTACCTATTCCAATCTAATTGAAATACCTGCGACCCTTCCTTATGATCCTGTGCAAAAATGGAAGCAAGGTAATTGGTTACCATGGGATCCATCCGGCCCTTTAATTGGTTTTTGTGGTCAAGCAACAATCAATCCCATCAAAATGCTTAAGGATGCTTTGAAAATTTCAAAGTTAAGGCAAGAATTAAAAAAAGGGGGTTCTCCTTACCTTAATGTACCCAATTTTCTTCCTGCATGGGAAAGGGCAAGAATATTGAAAAAGCTTCAAGCTACAGATTTAAGGACTGATTTCATCCTTAGATCAAGGTATAAAGCAGGAGCCAGCAGTCTAGACGAAAAGGAGAAAGTAGAAGAAGACTTTTATCAAAATATTGATAAAAGTCTTTTCACCGTGTGCTTGAGAGGGATGGGCAACTATTCTGTTAGGTTTTATCAAACATTAGCGATGGGAAGAATTCCAATATTGATCGATACAGACTCAGTTTTACCATTTAGTTCTGAGATTCCCTATGACCAATTTATCCTTAAGGTATCTTTTCAGGATAGATTTAACTTAAAACCCATAATTGAATCTTTTGTAAAATCAAAAACTGAAGATGAACTCATATCAATTCAAAAACTGGCAAGAGAGTGCTGGATTCAGCATTTTCAAACAAAAGGGATGATCAAAGACCTAGAGAAACAGATGAGAAAATTGGCTGTGGAAATGCAATAATTTAAAACTTGAGATTGAATAAACATAAACATACTTTTAATGCCAAAGATTAATGTATTGAATATACCTAATTACTATTGTTCCTATTATCATTTCGGTTTGGAACAACTTGCTGACCTAAGGTATACCCCAAACCAGGAATTTGCTCACCTAAACAATAAGCCTTTTTTAGTTATTGAATATCAAGGGAAAATAGCTGTGATTGAAAATGATGACCCTATTGGAGTTGATAAAAAATCCTATGATGCATGTGATTTGTATTTTGCAACCAATAAACTTTTAGCAAGAGAAGATTACAATTGGCCCAAAGTAAATTCCATCTACCCTCATTATTCCATCAATAATTGCTGGGAATATTTGAGACTTTTTGGTGTAAATGGAGCGCTAAATATTGGAGCCAAAGAATTTCTTCGACAATGGTACATTCTTTATCGAAGGCCAGATTTTATCAATATGGGAAGAAGACATCTGGAAGGGAATTATGTGTTTTTTGCGGGGAGTATCTGGAAAAAGGAACCTTGGGCAAATCAAATACGAGCTGATTTTGTAAAAGCCTGTCAATCAAATCCTTTGATAAATTTTGAAGGAGGGATGAATCCTAGATCTGATGGTGATTTATGTGGTCTTCCTTTATCCGTTATGGATAAAAGATATACTCCGGGAGATTTTGCTGAAAAATCCTCTCGATCTGTCATTGGATTTAGTAATCCGGCAGTTTTGGATGCTGTAAGTTGGCGTCTGGCAGAATATTGGAATTACAGCTGCTTTGTATTGGGATTTCCATTTAAAATAGATTTGCCAACTCTACCAGAACATGGAAAGCACATGCATTATGTTCAGGATTCTGCTGAGTTCACTGAAGTGTTGACTTTTGTAATGAAAAATTCATCCTATCGAGAAAAAGTATCCCAGGGAGGGAAGGATTTCTTTGAGTCAAACTGTCTTCCTAAAATTCAGGCCAAACGAATCTTGGACCTTCTTGAAAATTCCTAACTCAAAAAATAATTTAATATACTCTATGAATCACCCATCATTTGCTATAGCTGGAAGAATGGTCGGCTATGACTATCCACCCTTGGTAATTGCAGAAATTGGAATTAATCATGAAGGTTCTCTTGAGGTAGCTAAAGCTATGGTCGATGCCGCACACCGTGCAGGTGCAGAAGTGGTTAAGCACCAAACCCACATCGTCGAAGATGAAATGTCCGGTGCTGCCAAAAAGACTATTCCCGGGAATGCAAAAGTTTCCATTTACGAGATCATGGAACGATGTGCCTTAAATGAATCTGATGAATTGGCTCTTAAAAATTATGTAGAGAGTAAGGGGATGATTTTCATTTCAACTCCTTTCTCAAGAGCAGCAGCAGACAGATTGATTAAGTGGGATGTTCCGGCATTCAAAATCGGTTCCGGTGAATGTAATAATTACCCACTACTAGAGCACATTGCGGATTTTGGCAAGCCAATTATTATGAGTACCGGTATGAATACCATTGAAAGTATTCGTAAAGCAGTAGCAATTTTCGAGCAGCGAGGAGTTCCGTATGCGCTTTTGCATACAACTAATTTGTACCCAACCCCTGATCATTTGGTAAGGCTGGGCGCGATGGTAGAAGTTCAAGAAAATTTCCCTAATGCGGTTGTGGGCTTAAGTGATCATACACTCACCAATCACGCTTGTTTTGGTGCTGTCGCACTGGGAGCTTCTATTTTGGAACGACATTTTACAGACCATATGGACAGACCCGGTCCAGATATAATCTGCTCAATGGACGAAAAGGCATGCAAAGAATTGATTGAAGGATCACGTCTGCTTCAACTCCAAAGGGGTGGAAGAAAGGGGCCTGCTGAGGAAGAAAAAGTGACCATAGACTTTGCTTTTGCAACAATTTGTACGATTCAATCCATCAAAGCAGGAGAGCTGTTTACTAAAGAAAACATTTGGGTAAAACGGCCTGGTAAAGGAGGCATCTTAGCAGAGCATTATTCAGAAGTTTTGGGGAGAGTGGCAAAGACTGACTTAGAATCTGACGTTCAATTGCTTTGGAATGACATTGAATAAGAAAAAGATAATTTTTTTGACAGGAACAAGGGCTGACTTTGGCAAACTGAAGTCCTTGATTGAAATCACCAGAAATCATCCTGATTTTGAGGTGCATATTTTTGTGACAGGTATGCACCTGCTAGAACAATATGGGTATACTTTTTTGGAGGTTCAAAAATGTGGGTATCAAAATCTTCATGCATTTAAAAACCATACCGATGAACGTACAATGGACCTAAGTCTAGCCAAAACCATTGAAGGGTTCTCAGCTTTTGTAAAGCAGGTTAGTCCAGATCTAATTGTAGTGCATGGTGATCGAATCGAAGCGATGGCGGGAGCGATAGTAGGAGCATTGAATAATGTCCTAGTGGCACATATAGAAGGGGGGGAGGTGTCAGGTACAATTGACGAACTCATAAGGCACTCTGTTTCGAAATTGGCTCATATTCACTTTGTTTCTAATCAAAAGGCCAAAGATCGATTGATACAGATGGGAGAGTTGGCAGATTCTGTATTCGTAATCGGTTCACCCGATGTAGATCTGATGCTGTCTTCTAATTTGCCAGCAATTGAGCAAGTGAAATCCTATTATGAAATAGAGTTTGAAACTTTCGGGGTAGCCATGTTCCATCCTGTTACTACAGAATATGATCGCATGGATCACTATGCAAAGGAGTTTGTAGAAGCGCTTTTGGAATCCGAAAAAGAATACGTAGTCATATTTCCGAACAATGATTTGGGAAGTAAATTCATATTGAAGGAATATGAAAAACTTTCGAATCACCCCAAATTCAGAATTTTTCCTTCTATCCGATTCGAGTACTTTTTGACTCTGTTGAAATATGCCCGATTTATGGTTGGTAATTCTAGTGCCGGCATCCGTGAGGCTCCTTATTATGGTATACCTGTAGTCAACATTGGAACTCGACAAAAAAACAGGGCCCTGCATCAGGATATCCTAAATTGTGGATACTCAAAACAAGAGATTTCGGATGCTATCAAGATTGCCTGTTCTAGTAGTTTCTCCAAAGAAGATCTTTTTGGGGAAGGGAATAGTGATCAACTCTTTTTGAAATCACTGGTATCGTGTGAATTTTGGGATATAGACAAGCAAAAGCAGTTTAAGGATTTAGTTTTTTGAAATGATTGATTTTCAAATTATTAAATAAAACAAACCCTATGATTCATTCCAAAATGATGATTTTTCATTTCATAACCCTCATTATTTTATTTTAGGTACGATATATGAGGTGTTTAAAGATTGATTACCCTAAATCTTGCAGTTTCTCTGGCATATAGGTATGAGGAAAAAATCTACCCCTCCAAGTGAACGATTAGCATTCTGCCTAAAAGCAATTTTATCATTGCTTTTAGGTTTGTTTATTTTTTCTTATGGAAGTTCGCAGACTGTGATTATTCCAAGAGATGGATTCCCTTATTGCGAGCCGTTTACCAAATCCTCTACTCGTGCCAATACCGTTTTTGATGGAACTCCTAATAAAGCATTTTTAACTGCAGCTACAGGTTTGGACGTAGAAGGTGACGGCTTTTTGCAACTAACTGATAATTCAACCGACCAAAGAGGATATGTGTTTATTGACCTTCCTTTTTCATCGGCCTATGGAATAAAGGTTTCTTTTGAATATTTTGCCTATGGTGGTATAAATCCTCCAGCCTATGCCGATGGAATTTCATTTTTCATGTTTGATGGAAACATTGGTCCATCTTCTTTTCAGATTGGTGGTTTGGGAGGATCATTAGGTTACGCACCATGGAGAAGGAATGCCAATACCACTTTAATTCCTGACCAACCGGGCTTGAAGGGAGGTTATATTGGAATAGGGTTTGATGCTTTTCGAAATTGGGGGAATGAATATGAAGGGAGATTTGGTGGATTTAAAAACTCAAGCTCCTTAATGTTTGGTCCTGTTCCTGATGAGCGTCAATATTATAATTCAATAGCCATTAGAGGACCCGAATCTTCCAACTATAAATTCATTGATGGAAAAAGGACATACAGCAGAAGCTTCTTAAATGAAGAGCAAGTTGCAGTCTATTCAGATCCGATTAATTCGATTTATTACCTATTTGATGGACTTGATCCCTTAGATTATTTGGCCCGAAGATTCAAAATAGGATCAGTAAACAAAGCTGAAGAATGCTCACAGGACGGCTATAGAAAGGTTTTCATAGATTTGGCCCCTACAGGTGGAGGCAACTACCTCTTGACTGTGGACATGTTGGTAAATAACGGAGGGACACTTAGACTAGAAAATATTTTTAATAAGGTTCCATATAATTTTCCAGCTCCGAAAAATTTAAAAATTGGTTTTGCAGCCTCAACAGGTACTCCAAATACCAATTTTCATCAAATTAGAAATGTAACTGCAGAGGTCTCAGATTATTTGAGTATTCCAATACCTGAGGTTGAAAATCTTTCCGCTGAGGTTTGTGAAGGAGATGCTAACCTTTTTGAATTTGATGTAAATCTAAAAAGTGAAAACTCTTTTGTAAGATGTGTTCAGCTTTTTGAATCGAACCCAGGTCCTCCCAACAATTCAGCTCCAACAGGTGGTAATCCTTCCTTAACTAATTGTGGGTTATCCAATGTTTGTATTGAAAGATGTAACCCCTTAAATAATAGCAAGTATATTCCCGGAAAAGGTACTTTCACCGTTGAATTAGCAGAATTAAACAGCGGAAATTTTGATGATGAACGTTTTTCCGCCAGCGTCCGATTTGTTCCAGACCCTGGCTTTGTAGGAACTGCTCAGGTGTATTACCAAGTATTGGATAATTATGGTTTGCTGTCCTTTGCCAAGACCATCACAGTAACTTCCAATCCTGATCCTATAAAAATTCAAGATCCTACTATTGTTAACCCATCTTGTAATGGACAAAATGATGGGCAGATTTCAAGTTTGATTGTGGGTGACCTAGTGAATGGCTTTGATTACGAATGGATTTATAATGGAGTATCGCAAGGCAAAAGTAATGCTACAGTTACTTCTCTTACCGCAGATGGTAAGGCAACCTTCTCCCTCTCAAATATCAATATTGGAACCTATACATTGAAGGTTTGGAATCCTTCTGACAACGGAAGATGCGAATTTTCATTTTCTGTTCCGATTACTCAAGAAAAAGGAACTCCAGTAGAAGTTGAAGTAAATGATAAAGTGATTTGTGAAGGGCAAGTAGTAGATTTTAATCCAGTGATTAATCCTGCTTTTGGGAATGATTCTGGGGCAAAATTCTTTTGGTACACCTCTGCCAACCGAGTTGGTGGACCCATAACCAATGGTTCTACCAGAGTAATAGATGGAAAAACAATTTCATTTAAAATTACAAATGATAGGGTTATTGAAATAAGTGGTCTTACACCAAATGGATCTACCCCAAAAAGCTACCAGTTTTTTGTTGAGGCCCAATCGGCCTCTAACCCAAGCGGGAATTTTTGCCCTTATATAGGGGATGTTTTGGCTGTAGCTAAAGTGACAGTCTTTCCTCCAATTAATTTTACAGCCACAAAAGTCTCTGACGACTGGTGTCTCGATGGTGGAGGGAGAATTAATGCAACCGTTTCAAACCCTTCTAGCCCTATTTCCTATACTTTGCTTAATGGTACTGGTAATGTAGTTTCTACCAATACTACCGGTCAATTTCCCGGTTTGTCAAAGGGAACTTATGAGGTATTTGCTACATCCTCCAATCCTTCCTGTACATCTGTTTCTATACCATTGACCATAGATGGTCCAAATTCTGATTTATCTCTTGTTTTTGGTTCTGTACAAAACTCATTTTGTAATCTTCCTAATGGGGTTTTTGATTTCACTTTATCTGGAGGAAATCTACCTTACACGATAAAAGTTGATGGCAGCACCATTTCTTCACTTACACCTGCCGGGAATTTATATACCATTACTAATCTTTCTTCTGGTAGTCATACATTAGAAATTATTGATGCAAAAGGATGTGTAGAATTACGTCAATTTCAAATCAATGCTGATCCTCTTCCATCATTTAACACTACAAGTGATGAAATTTGTGTAGGTGAAGATGCGGTTATCGAGCCAGTGATTGTCAATCAATCATCTTCTACTCCCGGATTTTCATGGTATGCCTCTGACGGTGCTGGTGGCTATCTACCCATTACTAATTCTTCCACTTTTAATGGTGCAAAATTTAGCATTAATCCTTCTACCTCAGTACTGACTGTATCTGGTCTTGCCGCTTCTGCTACTCCGTACACCTATTATCTTCAAGTAACTGGTTCTAAGACTTGTAATAATGCTTATTTACCTGCCCAGATTAAGGTAAATGCCGGTCCTGCTTTAAGTCCTCCGTCCTTGAAAATGGTCGAATGTTTCGGACAGTCAACAGGAGCAATTCAAGCAGCAGTCACTGCGGGGAATCTAACTGATTTTCAATTTTCACTGACTGGCAATAATGGTGTGAATATCCCATTTACATCCAATAGCGGACTATTTCAGAATCTTTTAGCAGGAATATATACCCTATCAATCAAAAATTCAAGTGGCTGTATTACCTCCATTTCGGCAATAGAAATAACTCAACCAGCCGAACTAAAGATCGGTTCAAAGGATGTTTCAGATGCAACTTGCGGCGAAAATAATGGCACTTGGACTGTTGAAGTCACTGGAGGGACACTCAAACCTGGAGATAATTATCAACTGACTTTTGATGGACAGCCTGTAGCAGGGCTTGGGGCAAATTTCATAACCAATAGCCCCGGAAACTATACTGTCAAAGGAATCTCACCCGGAACTCATACCATCGATGTAAAGGACTCGAATAATTGCTCGATATCGATTAGCCAACTGTTTTTAGCTCGACCTGTACCCAAATTCGAGACTGAGGATTTGGTTATTTGTGAAGGACAAACAGGGGTGTTAATTCCACAAATAGTCGATCAAGCAGGTTCAACGCCAACTTTTTCTTGGTCGTTAGAGGATCCATCAAAACCAGGATCTTTTATAACAATTAATTCAGGTGATAAAATAGGAAGTGTTACTTACACGATTTCAAATGGACAGTTGACTGTAGAAGGATTGGCTCCACAAGCTGCTCCTTATATTTATTATTTATCAGTTTCTGGAAATTTGGTTTGTCCTGCTAGCCCAATTCCAGCTGAAATTAAGGTTGTAAAAAATCCGGAGGCGACCTTTGAAATAGAAAAAGTATCATGTTTTGGAGCAAGTGATGGTGCTATTCGACTTTTAAGCAGTACTCCCTCAACTGATTTAACGTATACTTTAGTAGAAAAAGGACAATCAAATTCAACGGGTATTTTTTCTGGATTACAAGCAGGTTCATACACCATAGCCGTTAAAAATCTTTCAGGATGTGAGATTACAGTTCCTTTGGAGGTGCCTCAACCAACAGCGCCAATTCAAATAAATAAACCTGATATTTTAAGAAGCTCTTGTGATTTAGAAAATGGCAGCATAGAGAACCTTGTTATTTCAGGAGGTTGGGGTAATTATACAGTCACATGGAAGAAAGGATCCCTTACTGGTACCGCTATTACTGGCTCAGCAACCGAAGTTAAAAACCTAGGTCCAGGTACCTATTATTTAATCATTAAAGATGAGGAGGGATGTGAGGTTTCCTTCTCCTTCGTAATTGAGGAATCTTCTGATCCTGAATATGCGTTAGTACCACCCATCAATGTATGTTTGGGTCAGGTAGTTTCTATCCGTCCAGTACACCTTGCACCTAATCCCAACCTTCCGCCGGCAGCTCCTACAGAAGTTCAATGGTATACAGGACCAGGTAAAACAGGATTGATTTCAAATGGGGCAGATCCTTCGACGCCTTCAATATCCTACACTATAGATGATACCGATTGGCTTAATCCTAAGCTGGAAGTAACCGGATTGCCAGTAGGGGTTCATGATTTTTATTTCTATGTCGTGTGTACGGGTAAAGAATCCAAAATTGAGGTAACGGTCTATGAAGTTCCTAAAGTGGAGCTTGAACTCACGCCGATTACTTGTTTTGGTAATACAAATGGAAAGGTTAAAATCACTTCAGGAGCCCTGCCTGTTTATACTTATACTGTTAATGGGGGCGCGCCACTCAGTCAAACAGCATTTGAGGCGCTGAATTTGGGAGCAGGTGTGTATAATCTGGAAGTGAACACTCCTGCGGGCTGTGTCCAAAAGACGACATTTGAGGTATTGGGACCAAGTGCAGCCTTGTCCTCTACGACGATGACCAAGGTAGATCCTGGCTGTAATGCTCCAAACGGAAAACTTGAATTTACTCTGAATGGCGGATGGCTTCCATACACGTTAGAAGTGATTAAAAACGGAACAAGTCTAGGCACGCAGACGACAAGTGCTAGCGCGGTAGTATTGAATGGCTATACTTCGGGAGTGTACCAGGTGAAAGTAAGCGATGCAAGAGGGTGTACGATTACAACCAATACGGTAACCCTAGTGGACGGGCCATCTCAGATAGCCGTTCAAGATGCTGAGATATGCGTTGGAGGGACGGCGGTGCTTACTCCGACGATTGATCCTGTGGCACCAGGAGCGGTATTCAATTGGTATTTGGATGCGGGCTTGACTCAAAAGATCAACAGTAGTGCAACTCCTGCTGCTGATGGCAGGGTTTATCTGATAGAAGGCGCAGGAGTTTTGTCAATAAGTAACTTACCGGCAAGAGTTGCTCCATATGTATACTATGTGACGGCTACAGGTCCCGGCGTCTGCACTGGTTTTGTGGAAAGAGTTGAAGTGAAGGTCTTTGATCTTCCTCTAGTATCTTCTGTAATCAAAAACGAGGTTTGTTTTGGTGATGGTGGTGAGATTACCGTTCTGGCAACAGGAGGATCGGGAAATTATTCTTACAGTTTAAATGGAGGTCCATTCGGGACGACTAATACTTTCAAGGTTCCAATTGGTAATTATCAGGTTGAAGTTCGGACAAAAGAGGGGTGTGCTGTGATCCTTAGTGGATTATTGGTTTCTGGACCTACCTCCTCCTTGACTGCGACTGATTTGCAGCAAGATTCTCCTACTTGTGGTCAAAGCAATGGCGCGGTTAGATTTCAAATTTTGGGAGGCTATTCTCCTTACACTGTCTCATGGATGAAAGATGGGGTAATTTCGGGTTCCCAAAATGTGGCTGGACCTGGTCAGGCAACAGTCAGTAATCTGGGTGTTGGAAATTACACTTTTCAGGTTAGAGATAATTCAGGTTGTTTGGTAGGTCTTCCAAATAGTTTCACTTTAGTAGAGGTGCCTACCGTGATTTCAATTTCAGATGATAAAATTTGTGAAGGAGAGTTAGCAGAATTGATTCCTAGTCTCCCTCAAAATATTACAAACCCAATTTATTCTTGGTCATTTGATGCTGGAGGTAATTCGAAAATTTCAGATGGAATGACCCTCGATGGAGCAAGATTTAATATAAGTTCATCTGGAGTTCTAACAATTGAAGGATTAAAGGGTACGGCAAATCCATATAAATACTACATAACAGCCAGTGGAAATGGAATTTGCAATGTTTCTCCTAAAGAAGTTAAAGTTCAAGTTTTTAGCTATCCTAATTTGAGGGTTTCCAATCCTTCGGTGGTTTGCGATCCAAAAGGAACAGTTGACCTTACTGATTATATTGAGGGTTTTAATCCATCAATTTATGATTACTCAGTATTGAGTCCTTCAGGTGGCTCAATGCAACTCAATGAATTGGAGAATGTTTCACTTTCAGGAGACTATAGAGTAAGCAGCTCAATCAAAGGTTCGGGCTGTTGGAATCAACCTCTGCGAATTCGAGTATTGATCGCTGATGAATTGTTGAAAGCTGAATTCAATTATGAAGTGGACTTGGGCAATGGTATTTTAATACCCAATGCCGAAGTTCAAATTCAAGAAAATGTACAATTCTATGATTTTAGCCTCGGCAAAGCTATCATATGGAATTGGGATTTTGGAGATGGCAAAACTAGTACAGCCCAAAACCCTACTCACCAATATCAGAACAAAGGCACGTACACAGTTTCTCTTCAGGTGATTGATTCACTTGGTTGTATTTCTACCTTTGAGCGATTGATAGTAGTGTCTGACGATTATAGAATTATGGTGCCAAATGCATTTACTCCTGAAGGGGTAAAAAACAAGACTTTCAAACCATACACCAGAGGTATAGCGTCAATGGAATTTTATATTTTCAACACTTGGGGGGAATTGCTTTATAAGTCTGAATCTTTGGAAGACCAAGGATGGGACGGAATGCATAATGGAAAACCTGCACAAAATGGAAACTACGTCTATCGTGGGAAATTTACCAGTCGATCAGGCGAAATTTCTGAGAGATCAGGGGTCTTTGTATTGATTCGATAGGCCATTTTCAAACAATACCTTCAATAATTTTCTAAATGTTTAAAATTATAGTAATTGGAATAGGGTCTATTGGTAAACGACATGTTTCAAATCTCATTAGACTTGGTTATAAAAATTTAACACTTATAACTTCCAAGCCTACCTTAGGATCAGAATACGAAGGTTTTTTTTCGAGCAAGAGTTTATCTGAATTAATGCCTGATCATGACTATTCCCATGCAATAATTTGTTCACCCACAGCAAGTCATGTAGCTGATTTGAAAGCTTGCATTGAATTAGGTGTTAGACATATTTATCTTGAAAAACCGGTAAGCCATACCCTTGAAGGAATAGATGAAATTCACAACCTGATTTTAAAAAATAAGGTGAGGATTCAAGTTGGATTTGATTTGCATTTTGATCCTGGTCTTACCAAAGCCAAGGAAATTTTAGAATCAGGAATTCTAGGCAAAATCTATTCTGCAAATGCATTTGTAGGTCAATACTTACCTGACTGGAGGCCACATGAAAATTACAAATTGGGAATGAGTGCTTCAAAAGCTAAAGGGGGGGGAGTAATGCTGGATTTGGTTCATGAATTTGACTACATCAGGTGGCTCATGGGGATTCCAGAATTGATATTTTCAAGTTACCAACACAATGATGCTCTTGGAATAGAAACAGAGGATCTGGCTGATGTATTGATCCGGCATAAAAACGGAGCAAACTCATCGATTCACTTGGATTATCACCAAAGAAAGCTTATTCGTTTCTGTTTATTTACCGGAGAAAATGGCACCTTACACTGGGACTTAGCAGAAAGAAATCTAAAGTTAATTTCAAAAGGCGCCCATGTTGAATCATTTGATTTTTCATCCTTTGAACGTAATGATAGGTATTTGGAGATCATGAGAGCATTTTTGGAAAATCCGTTAGATCCAAGACTTACCTCTTTTGAGGAAGCCATTGTGAGCCTAAAAATGGTTTTGGCTTCAAAAATAGCTAGCGAAAAAAAATCTGTTATTGAATTTGCAAATATATGATTCTTGGTACCATTTGTTGTAGAGGAGGCTCAAAGGGAGTTCCTGGTAAAAATTTGAAGCTACTAAATGGGGTACCGCTCATAGGCCACACTATTTTGCAAGCCCAAAAATCATCCTTAATTGATCACTTGATCATTTCTACGGATTCATTGGAAATTTCTTCAATTGCCAAAAGCTATGGGGCCGACGTTCCGTTCATTCGGCCAGAAAATCTCGCTACAGATACTGCAAGTAAATGGCCAGTATTCATCCATGCGCTTGAGCATATAGAAGCTAAATGGAAGACAAAAGTTGATTTTTTGGTAGACATGGATGTTACTGTTCCTCTGAAAACAACTGCTGACATTGATGAAGCAATAAAATTGGCAATTTCAAGGCCAGATGTAGACGTGGTGATCACCGGATATGAACCCGAGCGTAATCCTTATTTCAATATGATGGAAATAACGGAAGAAGGGTACGCTCAAATTGTAAAAAAATCTGTAAAACCAATTGTTAGGAGACAAGATGCACCAATGGTCTATAGTTTGAGCCCGGCAGCCTATGTGGTAAGAAGAGAAGCACTATATAAATATGAGCATTGGTCAAAAGCAAATTGCCTAATTTCACCCATGCCACGGGAAAGAGCAATTGATATTGATTCTGAGTTTGATTTCAGCTTAATAGAATATATCCTTAACTATCAAAAAAATAAGTAATCAAGTTTTAGCCCATGAACAATAATTCTATTTCTCCCTTATTTGATCTTTCTGGGAAAGTTGCCTTAGTTACAGGAGGGGCAGGTCTCCTAGCTTCAGAACATGCAATAGCCTTGGCAGACCATGGAGCAATTGTAATTTTAGCGGATAAAAATTTGGAGAAATGTAACCAAGCGGTTCATGAATTAGCTTCCAAAGGTTATAATAAAATTGAAGGATTAGAACTCGATGTAACCAGTAAAGATTCGTGGGAGATGGTCAAAAATCACCTTATAGATCGATATGGAAAAATAGATGTTTTAATTAATAATGCTGGATATACCAACCAAAGTAAATCAAAAAATTTTGACGCAGGATTTGAGGATTTTCCCCTTGAAGATTGGACCAATATTATGAATGTTAATCTTACGGGCTGTTTTTTGGGTTGTCAGGTGATTGGTAAACAAATGCTTAATCAGTCAAAGGGAGCCATAATTAACATTGCATCACTGTATGGTGTGGTCAGCCCCAACCATAAAATTTATCCAGGTACCGGAATTTCCCAACCTGTAGCCTATTCGGTAAGTAAGCATGGAGTTGTTTCGCTGACCAAATACTTAGCTACTTTATGGGCAGAAAAAGGAGTGAGAGTGAATGCCCTCACACCAGGAGGGATTTGGAATGGTCATAGTGGCTTGTTTCTAGAGAGATTTCAACAGCTGAATCCAATAGGTAGAATGAGCGATAAAACAGAGCTGAGAGGTGGGATTGTTTACCTTGCCTCAGATGCAAGCAGTCATGTCATTGGTCATAATCTTATCATTGACGGAGGATGGACGGCCTGGTAATTTTTTTCAAATGATTCTTTCACAGCTGATTGTCTTTCTTGCTTTGCTATTGGTAGCTTTAGTTTACTACCGATTAGCAATAAAATTTGGGATAATTGACAGTCCAAATCATCGTAGTTCTCATATTAATCCAACTGTAAGGGGAGGGGGGATAATCTTTCCAATTGCGGGTATCTTTTGGTGGATGGCCTCTGACTTCCTTCATACCTGGATGGTAATTGGTTTGGTTTGGATTTCTGCCATCAGCCTAATGGATGACATGTATACCTTGTCTCGAAAACTTAGATTTGGAATTCAGTTTTTAGCAATTTCCATGTCCTTCTATGATCTAGGAGTCTTTGAACAGAAGCCTTTTTGGACACTTCCAATCTTGTTTTTCATCGCACTAGGGATCATTAATGCAATCAATTTTATGGATGGCATAAATGGGATTACAGGATTGTATTCATTGGTGTTTTTTGGCTCTATTTTGGCCATAAATAGATTCATGCCCATTTTTGAGGCCAGCCTTATTCAATACATTATCTTGTCTATTTTAGTTTTTTTGATTTTTAACCTACGTAGAAAAGCATTGATGTTTGCAGGTGACATTGGTAGCATTTCTATTGCTTATTTTGTGATTTACTTTTTGGTCAAATGGTATTTGGCAAGTAATGACTGGACCATTATTCTTTTTTTATTGGTTTATGGAGTAGACTCCTTTCTCACCTTAGGGCAAAGATTGCTTCGGGGAGAAAATGTGGCCTTACCTCATCGATCTCACCTTTATCAACTTTTAGTCAATCAATTAAAAAAAGATCATGTGGTAATTTCTATTGCATTTGCCTCCGTTCAGTTTCTATTGAATTTCTTTCTGTTTATTTACCCTCAGTCTTTTCCAAGCCCAATGATTGCAAGCATAGTACTGATAGTCTCTGCCATGGTATACTTGCTGATTAAAAAACCTTTACAAAAGAAATTCAACCTGATCTAAATCAAACCTTCTTTATTCCTAATGAAAAAAGCCCTCTAGAATCCAGAGGGCTTTTTTGATTGGCTTTAGCCTGATTTAAAACTTAACACTGTCTCAAAGTTCATGGAATTTATTGCTCAAGTAAATACCCTATATAGGGTATTTTTTGAATATTTTAATTATTTAGGTGTTCAAAATTAAGCGGGCTAAGACTTTTGAAGTTCTTGGTAAGATTTCTGAAGGAAGTCAGAGGGTCCTTTTATTCCTTACCCTTTTTAAAATTTTGGACGAGAAAAATCCCATGAACTCAACTCCCTAAGTTGAAGAATCTGGATTTATGTCACTCAATTTTGCATTAGAAACTGGGATTTTAAAGGTTGTTACCCATAAAAGATTTTTAATTTTCGGCTTTGAAAGTCCCTTAAATCGGATTTAAAAAGTTGATTTTTTTCAAATTGAAATTCAGAGAGTTGGTAAATTTTTATTTTCTCTATCGATCTTATAAAAATAATTTATTGAAGTTTTTTTTACATAAAAGGGCAAATATCAATTTCAACTCGTGTAAAGCAGTATCGTCAAATGATATGTTTTTATTTACTTTGCACCATCCAATCGCCCTAAACTCGGCAACTATTCTAATTAATAAAACCTAATCTATCAAAAAGATGAAGCAATCCTTGTTCTCTCTTTCCTTGAGAAAAACCATGTTTGTGGCTCTGTTAGCCATGATGGCCATGGGTGCATGTAAAAGCAAAAAGAAAGCAGTAGCTCCTCCTCCTGCACCTGCACCAAAAGAAGAAGTCATCCAACAAGCTCCTCCTGCACCCGCTCCTGCAAAATCTGCGGAAGAACTGGCTGCAGAGCGTCTTGAAAATTTCTTCAATTCGGTTTCAAATGCCAGCAGTGTAAATGCAGCAAATCAGACTATCCAAGATGCCTTGGCTATGTTCTCAAATCAGGAAACTCCGGTTCTGATTGTTATCCATGAAGAAAAAGGAATCAAGGATTATGACGAGCCAACCACTATCAAAAGATATTTGGAGTACCTGAAAGACACTAAAAAGAACCTCAACTATATTTCTGACATCAGATTGGATGCCAGCGGTAAGGTGTCTGAACTGGAACTGAAAAGAAAATAATTCAAACCGGAAAAACTGAATAAAATGAAAAATAAATTGATTCTTTTCCTCGGACTGTTTCTCTCTGCTTCATTGGCAGTAATGGCTCAGGACAACATCAGCCCTGCACGTAAGCAGGCCATTGATTCCCTTGCATTGGAAAAAGTAAAAGACCTTTCCAAGTATATTGCCATAATTGGCAGCAAGGAGACACAATTCTCCGAAGCCAACCGCGTTATGGATAGAGCTGAAGAGCTGTTTGCTCCAGGTGCTGAGATGGGGGTGTCCTCTATCAATACCAAAGAAATCGCTTATTACAAAGTAAGAAGATACTTCGAGCGACTAATGGCTCTCAACTATGACCGAGTAAATATCACATGGTATGATATCCAGTATATCTCTGACTTGGAAAGACAGCCTGACGGTAGATACGTAGGTGTAATCACTATCTATCAGAGATTTGAGGGAACTTCAATCGAAACAGGTATGAACTATAAGGATACCACCAAAAAGGACATTACCATTTACGTAGAGAAGAAGCAAACTCAAATTGCCGGCCGTACCATCGAGTTTTGGGACGTGATGCTCGGTGACGTTAGAGTTACTGAAACCTCCGCATGAGAAAAACCTTTCTGATTTTTGCGTTTTTTATCGCAATCATCTCTGTTGTCTCGGGGCAAAGCTATTTAGGCGGCCCCGGGACAATTAAGGATGACGGAAGATTTGCAGCTTCCACCAAACAACTCAATCAATTCTTTAGAAGATTCAACGGTGAAGAATCTGTAGACGGAAATACTCGATTTTATCCGGGAGACTCACTTTTTCAAAATCCAAGTCTCAGAAAAGGTTTCTTATCGATCCTTTTTGATAATCAGACTTCTTCCATTTCACCGGATTTGAAAAATCAGTTTATCCAGAGTGTACTTTCACCCATGTATCCACAATACCTCATTTTCCACAGGCCAGGGTGGTATGCTGAGGTAGATGCAGTCTTTAATTTTAAAGGTAAAAGAGAGCAAGTAACCTTTATCATGAAAATCCAGCCCGAAGGTCTTGGATATGAGTGGGTTATTGATCACGTGGTATTCGACCCTTTCAAAAATTTGTTTAATAAGCCAGTAGGGGATAAAAAAGATTTCCTTCATCCACTCAGCCATGAATTGGGATTTATGAATCTCAGAAGGGCTTTTCAGGATTCAAATTCCCCCGAATCATTTACCGCCAGTTCATACAAGCCAGATTATTTGGCAATTTTCTTGTATGAGATGAAACAAGGTAACCTTCGCTTCGAAACAGTAAATGAGGTTAAGTTCCACTTTTTTCTGATTGGAGGTTGGTACTTTGAAGTAAATCAGTTTAACAGACCCGGATTCAATACCGGATGGTTGATTTCAAATCTTGTCCGACTAGGACCAGGTGACAAAGAGACCCTATTAAAATATATCTATGATCAGAATTAAGCAAAATACGCTCCTGAGCCTGTTATTTTTGCTGTGCGTTTCTCTTCAAGCTCAAACCATCAAAGGCTATTCTAAGGACCAGGTAACTGAACTTTCTTCCAAAGTAGAGGATCAGGTTAGATTTTTGGAATATCTGCTCAATACCGTGGGGGATTCCCAAACCTCAGCCAGAGACAAAGATGTAATTATTCGCGAGAGTTACCTTAAGATTTTTAGGGATGCCAAAGTGCAAGTAGAGGATGATTTGCTACTTGATAGAAAAGTAGTGACCAACAAAGATGTCACCGCTTATCTGAAAGACATTGAATTTTTTTACAAAACTGTTGAATTCAAATTTAAAATCCGGGAAGTAAAGCCAAACCAAAAGGAAAATGGTGAAGTGTATTTTCTGGCTTCTTTGGATAGAACCATCACCGCTGTAGGAATAGGTGGGGAAAAAATCTCAAATACCAAACCTCGATTCATCGAGGTCAATTTGGACGAAAAAACTCAAGAACTAAAAATTGTCAGCGTTTATACCACCAAGGTGAGTAGAGATGAAGAATTGAAAGCGTGGTGGACATCCCTTGATTCCGGATGGAAATCATATTTCAAAAGCAGGTTTCAACTTAGTACTACCGATAGTGTGGGCTTGGATATGTGGTACAAGTTTGTCAGTGTAGATTCCCTCAATCTTGCGGGGAATAGGCAAATTAAAAACCTCAATGCACTATCCGAACTCAGGGATTTAAAGCATCTGGACATCAGTAGTACTTCAATTACGAATTTGGGGCCTATATCCAATGTCACCTTATTGGAGAGCCTCAATATTGCCAACACCTCTACATCAAATATTCAATTCATAAAATACTCTGATCGCCTGAAGTATTTGGACATCTCCAACACAAAAATTGAAAATATAAGTGAGCTGCTTAATCTAAAAAGTTTGGTAGGCGTGAAAGCTGAGCGGACTCCTATTCAGAGTTTTTCGGTTTTGAATGAATTTAAAAATCTTACAGACCTGGACCTTACTGAAAGTGGGTTCAATAATCTTGAAAATATTAAGGAGTTAGTAAAATTGGAACGACTTGATTTGAGTAAAAACTATATGCTCAACTTTTCGGCGATAGCTTCATTGACTTCTTTGAAATATTTAGACTTATCCCAATCCAACTTGCAAGATCTTTCTCCCTTGAAAGGGATGACAAGGTTGGAACTTTTAGACATCACAGGGACCTCTGTTGCAGACCTTTCTCCTGTAGAGACCCTGCCTGAACTAAAGAAAATCTCTGCCGATCAAACCAAGCTTTCGGTGGAGACGGCTACAGATTTTGTCAGAAGAAACCGAGAGATCCTGCTTATTCACCATGTGAAAGACCTTGAATCGTGGTGGGTAGGACTTCCGGAAGCTTGGAAATCAGTCCTTAAAAAAGCTAACCCATCCATCAAAAATGATCAACCTGGTGTTGAGATACTTACCCAAACCGTTACACTTCCAACGCTTAACTTGGATGATGCAGGGATAGAAACATTAAATCCTTTGATCCGATTTGTAAATCTTTCTGATCTAAGTTTTTCTGACAATCCATTGGTAACAGATTTGATTCCGTTGAGCGAAATCAGAACCTTGAAAAAAGTGGTTGGTAAAAATTCCGGTGTAAAGGATTTATCAATTTTAAAGGAGGTTGAACTTTTGGAGCATATTGACTTGGAAGGAAGTCCCGTTGAAAGCATATCAGCTATAGTTTCCCTTCCCAAGCTAACTTTCCTTAACGTAAATCGTTCGGCAATTTCCCATGATGAGGTACCTGGATTTTTAATACAAAGACCTGAAATCAATGTAATCTACAGGACCGATGAGCTTCAAACCTGGTGGAATGAAATGGCCACCAGTTGGAGGGATTTATTCAGAAGGCAGTTTAATTTGCCTGAATCTCCCAGCACAGAACAGTTGCATCAGCTGACAGGAAGATCAGAATTGAGTTTTGAAAGGATAGGTGTTCAGGATCTTAACCCTCTGATTGTCTTTACCAACCTTCGAAAACTTTCCGTTTTTGATGCTCCGATAGCTTCGATAGCTCCTGTAAGCAGCATGACTAAGCTGACTTCCCTGAGGCTGTCTCAAATCCCATCTGTGGACTTTCTTTCTGTATCGGGACTGATTGACTTGGTTGAACTTGATCTCTCAAACACAGGTATTGAAGATTTGCTTCCTATTAGTAACCTTAAAAATTTGCAAAAACTCAACCTTTCAGGTACCAACCTTAAGGTTTTAAAAGGGTTGGAGAAACTTGTCAATTTGGAAGAACTTGATGTAGCAAGCACCAATCTTAGAACCTTGAAACCGCTGGAAGGATTGAAGACTTTGAAAAAACTTTCCTGTTTCAATACCAACCTAACCACTCGTGCGGTGGATTCTTTCAAGGCCACCCATCCGGATTGTGAAGTAAGGTTTTATTAATTTTGTCCTCAACGTCAAAGTAAAAAAGGAAGGCCGAAGCCTTCCTTTTTGTTTCAATTAAAAAGGGGAGAAAAGTCATGAGAAAAATCCCTTCAAAGTTTTGAGAGCAAAAATCATGAGAAAAGTTGCTTAATCACCCTGATCAAAATTACCAGCCGGAGCCTTCAAAAAAATACCCACAATTGGGTATTTTTTGACTTTAAGGGTTGGTAGTTTTCCACATAATGTAATTATTTCATGATGTAAATTACCTTTTCTAAGATTGAAGAGAGGGTATTTCAGAATTGAATTCCGGTTATTCGAAGTGCTTTTTTCCTAAGGACTAGTGCAATTCTTGTCAAAGAGTACAGGTATGAAGTCAAGTTCTTATTTTCATGTTATGGCTAACTTGTTTTCCTGGTTTTCCCTTTTGATGTGCCTTCTATTTATATGGATTGGAATAAATAAAGGATTTGATATCTCAGATGAAGGTTTTTATGTCTTATTGACCGTTCCAACTCAAGAGAATCAATCAGGGATTATCAATTATGACTTATTCTTTAAACTGATTTTCCAGGTCACAGGCATCTCATTTTCTTTGATTGATTTGAGGCTGATTCGTTTGGTCGGATATTTTTTTGCAGGATATGCCTTGACTGAGTTTTTGGAAAGTCGCTTTGATACGTCCTTGAGCAAGTCTCAGATTTATCTCTTTTCGATTTTGGGATTGTTTTCAGGGTATGCATTTCTGCCACCTACACTATCTTATAATTCACTTACGGTAGTCCTTGCGTGTTTTTGGCTCAATACTATTTTTTATAATCCTGATCATTCTCTCAAATCTGTATCACTTGGATTGATTTTGGCATTCATGGTCTATGTTAAAATTACAGTTGCCCTTGGATTGCTCTTCTTTTCAATAGGAATTCTAATTTTAAAAGGGAAATTTTCCCTGCGGTCAACTATACTGCTTATTATACCATTCCTGATTTTGGAAGGTATTTTTTGGATATGGCTTGAGGACTGTGCATTAGCAAGGTTGTCCGAGGCTATACCGTTTACCGCTTCTCGTCCTGGGTATGGGCTCGCGCAATTGATAAAAACTCCCCTAATAGGTTTGATTTTCACCCTTATTGGTGTGCTAATAGGAGGATTGATTGCCAAATCAAAGGAAAGATCCTATCTGTTTGTCGCTTTATCCCTGTTGCTTTCCTTTGGTTTACTTTATTGGTTGATCAGATTCACCCATGTTACCGATGAATGGAACCATGCTTTATTGCTGTCTACCTCTGTTTTTCTTGGTTACGCATGGGGTGACTCAAACAAGATTTTGTCCCTTTCTCTTGACGAGATGACGATGTTTTTTCTGCCTTTCCTACTTCATTTTGGGAGTAATGTATATTGGCTTCGTATAGGAATCCATTATTGGGTTTTTTGGGGGGTATTGATTTTGTTGAAAAACCCGATCAATTCCCAACAATTATTGAATCTCGTTGGATTCCTTGCTATGGTATTGGTTTTTAATGGAATTTGGTGGCATCCTTTTGGCCAGGAAAAACCGCTCTGGACTGCCAAAGTCGATTTTAACCGAGGAGGTGAAGTGATTAAGGTCGAGGAAAGTCTTGTTGAAGTTGTTGGGAGAATTCAGCACTTTGCAATAAACAGAGAGATTACTCAAATTCAAACCGCATACAGAATCCCTGGATTAATTTGGTTGGCAGGTTACCAAATTCCTTATTCATCAAATGTCTGGGATAAAAACCAATTGCAGCTTATTTCTCCCTCGCCACCTAATGTGATCTTATACAGTCCAATTCAATCATTGCCTGAAGGTTGGATATATACACAATCCCAACCTCTAGGTTCTGTCCAGGGAAATTTGATTTACCTGCTATGGAATTGATGAGTAAAACTAAATTTCTTCTTTTTTGGAATACCTGGGGGGCTATTTCTATAGCCATGATCACTTGGCTACCATGGAGATTTCAGGTGAATGATGATGTGATCATGATGTGGCTCGTATCTGGAGCTTATACGGGTACCCCTGAACCCTTTGCGGTATTTATCCATCCGGTTTTGAGTTGGATGTTTTCGAAACTTTATACTGCTGGACCATCTATTTATTGGTACGAGAGCCTATGGTTTCTTACCATTTATTTTTCCTTTGCTTTACTTATCAAAAGTGTTTCTCAAATCCACACATCTGAATTATCCAGAAATCTCCTGGCATTTTTTATACTGCTTATCAGTCTTCATTTAAGTATTTTCCCCCAGTTTACATTGGTGGCAGGCTTTGCTGCTTTTTCTTCCTTGGTGATTTTGACTGGAAAAGAATCAAAACTACTATGGCGATTAGCATTTGTTCTGCTCTCCTTGGGAATTATGATCCGTTGGGAATCTGCAGTTTTGATTGGTTTGGGATTTATTTTCTGCTCCATATTCACCTTTCCCTTTAGTTTTAGAATAAGAATTAGTAAACCGATAATTAGGATAGTTCTTTTATTTATTTCCCTCATTGGGTCAAAATCGATCTACGAAATAAATTCTCCATATGCAGAATTTTTAAAGTTTAACCGAATCCGAGCGGCAGTAATTGATCACCCTGTTTTTTACCAGGAGATTTTGGAAAAAAAGATTCCCGAATCTTCAGAACTTTATTTTTTCTCCAGATGGTATTTTGAAGACTCGGGGATTTCTGAAACTGATTTGCAGGAAAAGAAAAAAAGCCTGGATTTGAGCTTTTTTACTTTTGATTACGCGCTTAATTCGCTTAAGAGATTATGGAGATTTCAAAAAGTGGAAGCCTATAAATCCGCTTTGATTCTTGGTATTCTGTTTTTTTATTTTTTAATGATCAAAAAAAAACATTCACTAATTCTATTTGGAAGCTTTTGGTTATTGTTTTTATTGATTTTCAACCACTTCTTTTTGATTCAGGGTCGAGTAATCTTTCTTTTCTTTCTCTGTTTTCTGGTTCCGTTATTCAAGCTTGGCCAGATTGACATCCATAGGAATGCCAGCATTGGATTGTTTTTATTCTTTATGATAACATTCGGTATTCATTTGTCTAACTTTTTGAAAGAGGGGAGAGGAAGAAAAGTTATGGATAGTGAACTGGTAAGTCTGCAAAGCCGATTGAATCCATCCGTACCTGTCCTTATTGAAGGATACCATGAACATAATTTGGGATTTAGATTTTCATCTTTGAATCCTGTCCCTTTCCTATCCACGGGCTGGATTTCAAGGAGTGAGTTTCAGAAAAAAGCCCTGAAAAGGTTGAATCTTTCCAGTTTTGCAAATATTCAAGAGTATGCACTGATTACTCCTACTACAAATACAGAAATTGTATTTCCTGATTACATGGATCATGCATTTGGTTCTTTTGTTCAAACAGATTCAGTCCAGACAGCTAATTTCATTTTTCTTCAATACAAGAAAAGGTAGCAAACAACCTTTTGTCTTCTACCTTTTTACTCTTGCAAAACTCCTTAAAGCCTTTAAATTTGTTTACCGAGTAATTTTTTTACTCAATCCGCTAACTCCCCATCTGGGAGTGAAGTGGCGAAGCGTGGAAAATTAGTAAATCATTCTCTCTTTAGACTTGACCCCGTTTTCAATTCAGCCATATTAGGTGAAGAGACTTTTTCTATATCAATTCTCCTTATCTCCAATCTCTTAATCACCCTAATCTAACCTTTGCTCGACTCCCTAGTCACTTCCAAAACTCGTGTAAAGCTCCTTTTGAAGTTTTTCGCACACAATAATTCAGGATACCTGCGCTCCTTGGCCAAAGAATTTGAAGAATCCACCAATTCGGTGCGGGTGGAGCTCAACCGTTTGGCGGAGGCAGGTTTGCTGTTGGCAGAGGATGAAGGCAAAACCAAAGTCTATCGGGCAAATCACATGCATCCTTTTTTCACGGAAATCAAAAACATGGTTTCCAAATTTTTAGGTTTGGATGACCTGATGGAGCGGATAGTTCGTCGGATGGGTGAGGTAGAAAGGGCTTACATTGTCGGAGATTATGCCATGGGGATAGATTCGGGCATAGTGGAGATGGTTGTCATTGGGAAGAACCTGGATACTCAATACCTGGAATTTATTAAAAGCAAAACGTTTGAAAAGGTCAATAGAAAGGTTCAGGTAACTATTTTGGATACCGATCCTCAGGATATTGTTGGAATCATGATTTACGGCAATTAATGACCTATCCACATCAATTTACTGCATTAAGAACAGTGGAAATGTTTGAAGCGGTGGCTGTTTATAGATGCCGCAAAAAGGTGAGCAAAATCTAGCTTTCGGTACTCGAATTCCTTTTCTAATAGTACTTTACCAAATGTATGAAAGAGGCAAATGAAGCGCTGTAGCCATGGGTTTCTGATCAGGATTTAAGCTTCATAAAGGAAATGATCTATCCCGATAGGAATGTCTTGGAATTGCCTGGTGAGGAGTTCAATTTTTGGGAAGTCCTTGAATGAAGGAAATCCATCTTGAGGAAAAGTCTAACTGGGCAATTTTTTTCTATAAAAAATCAAAATGATTCTAATAAAAAATTGTACTATATTCCTGCTGATGAATTCGTGTCGAGGTGGAGTTTAGAAGCAATTGGGAGATGAGCTATTCTGGAATATGCTTTGAATTTTATTTGCAAAAGGTCATGCGGTTAGCTTGGCAAATTTTGAATCTGCCGGTTATGGACGGCGGGTCTAAACAGGCTTGTTTACCAAATGAGCCAAGAAAAATTTCATTCGGTAGAATTTTATTTTTCGACAATTATCTTCTTTTTCAACACCAAGCCCCAATTTCTGAGGACGGTAAAGGTTTGATAATTAGGATGCGTTTGTTTATACCGAATTCAAATTATTTAAATCCCTTCAAGTTATATAATTAAAAATTAAATTTTAAAACATTGTATTTCGAACCAGGGCTTGTTTCTATTTTAATACCCAATTTTAATAAGGCAGAGTTTATCGCTGCCACCCTTGATTCCATTATTACCCAGGAATATCCCTTGTGGGAGTGTATTATCGTAGATGATCATTCTACGGATGAATCCTTGGAGATTCTAAAAAGATACGAAGAGAAAGACAGTCGTTTTAGGGTTGTCTTGAGACCGGCCGGAATTCCAAAGGGAGCTAATTTTTGCAGAAATCATGCATTTTCCCTCTGCAAAGGAGAGTTTATCCAATGGTTTGACAGTGATGATATTATGTACCCGTGGTTTTTGAAGCGAAAAGTGGACTATCTTCAAAGTCACCCCAAAATGCCATTTGTCATAGCGAAGGCTGATTTGAATTTTGATGATGATTTTGTGGGCAACAGAAAGTTTGCTCAAAATTTGACGAGCGAAAACCCAATTGATGATTACTTAAAATTTAAGCTGATTTTTCTAACTGGAGGCCCCTTGTTGAGGAGAAATATTCTCAAGGAATCAGGTTTGTTTAATCTCAGATTAAAGCGTCATCAGGAATGGGAGCTTTACCTTCGAGTCGTTCTGAATTATACCAATTGGGGGATTTTGGAAGAGCCCTCCTTTAAGTACTTTTTTCACAGCAATTCCATTACTTCCCATTTTCAGGAAAAAAGTAAAGTAGTGGATTCCGAATTGGTCCTATTTCAAGAAGTTTTGAACCTTCCCGAAAAGAATTTTAACCATCCTATATCGAAATCTACCCGTATTCGGCTTGCCCTGAAGTATGGGTTGGTGGCTACCAAATATTTAAGGCCTAAATATTCTTTACAGTTTTTCAGGATGCTGTTTATGGAGTTTTCAAGAGCTTGAATCTCCTTTTTGTAAAAGCTTTTAAAGTATAATTACTCACTTTCTATGTTGATTTTCAGCTCGGCAGCAATTCAACGTTGGCGCAATAGGGCCTTTGAGTTTAGACAAGCAGTTTTGGGGTATCCCAAACTCAGGAAAATGTTTGAACACTGCAATGGGTATCCTTTGGATTTGCAAAATCCATTGACTCACAATGCGAAGATCAATTGGAAAAAAGTCAAAGACCGAAATCCTCTTTTAACCTTGACTTCTGATAAAGTAAAGGTAAGAGACTATGTGAAAAGCGTCCTGGGTGATCAAGAAGCTGAGGAAATACTGATCCCTATTTATTTTATAAGCAAAACTGGAAGGGATATCCCTCACCAAAATTGGGACTTTGAATTTTTCATGAAAGCCAACCACTTTTCAGGGGGAAATATGCTAGTCCAGCCAGGGGCTGATCCCAAACTCATCCAGGAGACCTGTGAAAATTGGCTTTCTACCAGCTATGGCCAAGGCATGCATGAATGGGCCTACAGAGATATTCCCAGGAGGATAGTCTGTGAAAAAGTGCTCCGAACCGAACATGGACAAATTCCTGCGGATATTAAGTATTACTGCTTTCATGGAATTCCAAAAATGTTGATGATCCTTTCAGATAGGTTTGAAGATCAAAAAAGAGTCTTTGTAGATGAAAATCTCAACCACCTTGAAGGTGCTCAAATGATAAATAAACCTCTACTTTGGCCCTTACCTCCTTTGCCAAATCATCTGCGAATGATGGAAATAGCTGCCAAGCTATCCAAGCCCTTTACCTATTGCAGGGTGGATTTTTACTCCATTGGTGAAAAAGTATATTTCGGGGAACTTACCCATTATACCAGCTCAGGATACGAGCCATTCAGTGATTATGATCTCGATCTTGCATTTGGAGAGCTTTGGAAAAAAGAAAACAGCCATCGATCGGTTCTTGAAATATTGAAATCTATCAAATCCAAAAAACTGGAAGTGATCCATGGGGATTAATGTAACCGTAATCAATTTTCTGTTCTCTGGTTTTAGTAATCTCTAAGTAGCGAAATGAGTCAAACCTTACCCAACCCCAAACTTGTCAAAGTTATCGAGCCTTCTTCGGGCTGGAAAATGGTCGATTTCAAAGAGCTATGGAGATACAAGGATTTACTCTATTTCCTTACGCTCAGGGGGATCAAGGCCAGGTATGCCCAATCAGTCTTGGGAGTAGCTTGGGCAATAATTCAGCCTTTGTTTACCACACTGGTATTTACCTTGGTTTTTGGAGGTTTGGCAAAAGTAGATTCCGATGGAATGCCTTATGTGTTGTTTTCCTATCTGGCATTATGGCCATGGAATTACTTCTCTGGTACGCTTACTGAGTCGGCTAACTCCCTGATTCAAAATGCCAACATGATCACCAAGGTGTATTTCCCCAGAATGGTACTCCCACTTTCAGCTATTCTTTCCAAGCTTTTGGACTTTACCATAGCCTTTGTGGTGGTCATCGGGATGCTGATTTATTTCAGGCAAATGCCAGGTTGGGGGATATTGGTCTTACCCCTGCTTACCGTCCAATTGTTAATGTGCTCCTTGGGAATCGGGATGTTTCTATCAGCCTTGGCAGTGAAGTATCGGGATGTGAAGCACGCGTTAACTTTTGTAGTTCAACTTTTGCTCTATGCTGCTCCCGTGGTTTATAGCACTTCGGCTGTACCCGAAAAATACCTCCATTTCTACATTCTCAATCCCATGGTCGGTGTGATTGAAGGATTTCGAGCCGCATTTTTGGATCGGCCCATGCCTTGGGAATGGATCTGGCCGGGTAGCATAGTCGCCTTGATTTGCTTTGTTTTCGGCATGATGTATTTCCGAAGAATGGAGCGGATCTTCGCTGATGTAGCTTAAGGTGTTGTCAGGTTATCCGCCTTCGGCTGTTGTCAGGATGGTGAGCTTGTCGAACCATCCGCCTACGGCTGTTGTCCGCTGAAGCTGCCTGTCTCCCGAAGGGATGGTTGTCTGGTTACCTGAACAAGTTGACTTCCTACTTCAACCTTGATGCTTCGACTACGCTCAGCACAGGCAACCCTACAACTGGACAACCTCGACAACCAGACAACTAAACAAACGGACAACCCAATAACCCAACCTTCTCTTCCAAATGCCTCTTCTCTCAATCGTATCTCCAGTATATAAGGCTGAGAAGCAGCTCCCCGAACTTGTCCAAAGGATAAAGGCAGCCGTGAGTCCGATCTCCATGGATTTTGAAATTATCCTAGTGGAAGATGCCAGTCCAGACAATTCATGGTCGGAAATCGAGCGTCTCTCAGAGTTGCATCCTGAGATAATCGGACTCAAGCTATCACGCAATTTCGGACAACATTACGCCATTACTGCGGGGCTCGATCAGGCAAAAGGAGAATGGGTGGTAGTGATGGATTGTGATCTACAGGATCGACCGGAAGAGATTCCCCCTTTGTTGCAAAAAGCTCAGGAGGGATTTGATGTGGTTTTAGCACGACGGGCTAATAGACAAGATGGGTTTCTTAAGAAACTTTCTTCCAAACTCTTCTACCGAACCCTCGCCTGGCTGACAGGTTCTCAGCAGGATGAGACGATCGCCAATTTTGGAATTTACCATCAAAGAGTCATTCGACAAATAACTGAAATGAGGGAAAGCATTCGCTACTTTCCCACTATGGTGCGCTGGGTTGGATTCCGGCAGACTGCCATCGATGTGATACACGCAGCCAATGAGGATAGAGGGAGCAGTTATAATTTCAAACGCTTGTTCAATCTGGCCTTAGACATCATGCTCGCTTACAGCGATAAACCCATCCGTCTTACTGTCAAGCTCGGCTTATTGGTAGCAATGACTGGATTCCTATTCGCCATATTCACCTTGTTCCGATACGTACAAGGGCAGATCATTGTCGCTGGTTATGCCAGTTTGATCATTTCCCTGTGGATGCTTACCGGGTTTTTGTTAGTTACCTTGGGGATGGTAGGCCTATATGTGGGAAAGACCTTCGAGGGAGTAAAAAAACGTCCCATTTACATCGTGGAAAAAAGTGTTGGAGCATAGTTCGGTCAATCCGTTGTCCGCTAAAGCTGCCTGCCTCCCGAAGGGATGGTTGTCTGGTTACCTAAACAAGTTGACTTCCTACTATAAGGTTGATAACCTCTAAAACATTGATGCTTCGACTACGCTAAGCACAGGCAACCTGACAACATTGACGACTAGACAACCCGGACTACCTGACAACCTCGACAACCCGACAACTTTGACAACAAACCAACCTTGTCAACCCTTGATCACCCCGCTTTCTTTTGATTCCTCCCTCTTCGGATACTCCGTGGGAAAGTGCTTGGCTGATGAAGTCTGGTCTGAATTGAAGTTTTTGGAAGCTGCCAAATCATACAGATTGGTATACCTCTTTTCTGAAGTACCGCTTGATTTTAAATCCACTCAAATCCAGTCCGTCGATCTCCGTTTGACTTTTTTCAAAAATCTAAAAGGGCAAAATCCCAATACCACAGAAATCTATCCCTACTCCGGGGAACTGTCGGAAAATCTGCTAACTCTTGCGCTGGAAAGTGGAGGATTTTCCCGCTTTCATACCGATCCCAGGTTTATCAATCGGGAGTTTGAAAAGCTGTACCGGCTTTGGATAGAAAAGGCGCTGGCTCAACAAGAAGTCTTGATTGCTGAAGAACTAGCGGGTTTTGTCACCTGTGAAGTGTTAGAAAATGAGGCTCTAATCGGTCTGATTGCAGTCCGAAAAGACCATAGAGGCAAGGGATGGGGAAAGAGATTGATCCAGGCTGCCGAAAATTTCGCCATTCAAAAAGGTGCTCAATCCATGACCATCGGAACTCAAACAGCCAATTTCCCAGCCTCTGCGCTTTACCACAGCATGGGTTACCAAGTTGTCCAAAGGCAATTTATCTATCACTATTGGGGATGATTGTCCCAATGGTGAGCTTGTCGAACGATCTTCCTACGGCTACCTGCCTCCCGAAGAGATGGTTGTCCGGTTGTCTGCTAGCGCTGTTGTCTGGTTATCCGCTAAAGCTGCCTGCCTCCCGAAGGGATGGTTGTCCGGTTACCGAAATAAGTTGACTTCCTACTTCAACCCCGACAACTGGACAACTGGACAACTAGACAATCCGACAACCCTGACAACCTCAATACTTCGACTCCGCTCAACACAAGCAACGCGAAGCTGACAACTCTACAACCCCGAACTCCGAACCTCCAACCTAGAAACCCCACCACCCTTGCTCATTCCTTTCAACAAACCTTATCTCACCGGGCGCGAACTCGACTACATCCGGGAAGCGGTAGACTTGGGCAAAATTTCCGGTAACGGTGAATTTACCCGGCGCTGCCAGGAGTTTTTTGAGCAACGCTATGGATTTCAAAAGTGCCTGCTTACCACTTCCTGTACAGATGCACTCGAGATGGCGGCCATTCTTTTGGATCTCCAGCCGGGCGATGAGGTCATTCTACCCAGTTTTACCTTTGTTTCCTCTGCCAATGCCTTTGTGCTAAGAGGAGCCAAGATCGTCTTTGTAGACAGTCAGGCCGATCATCCCAATCTGGATGTCAGCCAGTTGGAACCTTTGATCACGTCCAAAACCAGGGCCATCGTAGTGGTCCATTACGGAGGTTTGGCTTGTGATATGGATGAAATCATGGCCATCGCTAATCGTCATGGCCTCTTTGTCGTCGAAGATGCCGCCCAAGCCATAGCTAGTACTTACCAAGGCAAAGCCTTGGGTGGAATCGGACATTTGGGATGCTTCAGCTTTCATGAAACCAAAAATATCCAGTGCGGAGAAGGAGGGATGTTGGCCATCAATCATCCGGATTTTGTCAAACGCGCTGAGATCATTTGGGAAAAAGGCACCAACCGAGCGGCCTTTTTCCGAGGAGAAATCGATAAATACGGATGGGTCGATGTCGGAAGCAGCTTCTTGCCTTCGGAAGTGACAGCGGCATTTCTTTGGGCACAACTCGAAAATCTCAATTCCATCCAACATCGACGACTCCAGATTTGGAATGACTACCATAGCTTTTTGACCCACCAGGAATTACCCCAACTTCTTGATCTAAACTACCTGACTCTTTTGCAAAAGGCAGGAGAGGGGCTCTCATTTTCAGTGATGTCAAAGGATAAAATGGCCAACGCTCATCTCTTTTATGTGCTGTTTGAAAGTCTTGAAGCCCGTACAGCATTTGCCCAGATGCTCAAAGATCACCGGATTTTATCAGTGTTTCATTACCAAAGCCTTCACCGATCCCAAGTTGCTCAAGGCCTCTTTCCGGATCAATACCAACGCCAATTACCCAATTCGGATAAATTCTCAGATTGCCTCCTTCGATTACCGTTGTTCTTTGAACTTGGAGAAATGAGTAAGTTGATTGCTGAACCCTGAACTTCGAACCCCGAATCTCAAACCTCGAACTGTGAATTTCCTAACCCACATTCTCCCATGATCATCGCCGGTGCCGGAGGGCATGCCCTCGAAGTTTTAGATGTCCTCAGGCCACGTAATCTGTCCTCGATTGCTGTTTATGGGGAGAAAATCACCCCGCTTTGGCCTGCTGCTATACCTACATTCTCCGATTTAATCCAGGTGAAGGCATGGCTATCTCAGCACAAAGAGTTTGTCCTGGGCGTGGGATTGCCTGTTTTCCGAAAAAAGCTCTACCAAGAATTTACCCAACTGGGAGGATCACATCAAGCACTCAGAGGTCCTCAAGCGGTGATCAGCCCTTCGGCCTGTACAGAAAAAGCAGATATACTCAGTGCTGCATTTGTCGGAGCGGAAGTCCAGCTGGGTTTGGGAGTTTTGGTCAATGTAGGTGCGCAAATTCACCATGAGGTCCGCATCGGAGAATTTTCTGTCATCAACCCCGGAGCCGTCCTGTTGGGCGCTTGTCAACTGGGAGAAGGATGCTTTATCGGAGCTCAGGCTACCGTCCTGCCGGGAGTGAAAATTGGAAAAAATGCCATCATCGGTGCAGGGGCTGTCATCATCCGCGATGTGCCCGAGGATGTCACCGTGGTAGGGGTGCCCGGTAAGATCAAACCTAAAATGTCCTAAGCAGAGCAGGGAGATGGTCTTTCGTTATTTTCCCATTTCACCGAAGGAGTGTTGCAATTATAAATCGACTGAGTAAATTTATTACTCAGTCTGCTAGGTCCATATTGGGATCGAAGTGGCGAAGCTGTAGGCAATGACCAATGACCAATGATCAATGATCAACTTCCAATCCTCAGCAGAGTAGCGACTTGCCTTGACAACCTCAATGCTTCGACATATTTCGACATATTTCGACAAGCTCAATACAAGTGCTCAATACGAGTGCTCAGCACAGACAACCAGCCAACCATCCTTCAGATCGCGTCGGCGCAGCCCAATTCCGTAATGTCCTATGGCCTTTGCTGCTCCTCGCGATGACGTTCACTACCTACTTTGCACAGAATACCCATTTGAGGTGATCGATTATCTGAGATATATTCATTAAATCCCTCAATAGAATGACAGCAGTTAACCATAAATTTGAAGTCATGGATACAAAGACAAAAGAAAAAGAGATTGAGACTTTTCAAAATAAGCTTAAGTCAGAGATGCCCCGCGTAATTCGAGAAATTGAAGTATATGAAAAAGCCTTAAAGAAAGGTACACTTAAGAAAAACCCAATCCCTTCGCCTCAATTTAACCTTGGATAAACCTAGTCTTTGGATAGTAGCAGGATGCAATGGGGCTGGTAAATAATCTTTTTCTAAAGCCTTATTTAAAGGAGAATTAGTCCCATTTGATTACGAAAAATACTTTTTGGACTATTACAAACAAATTCAGCCTTCAGATATTCAGGATGAAATGGCTCATAATCTTGCATTTGAGGAGCTTGAAAAGCAAGTAAGTGAGTCAATTCTATATAAGCGGGACTTTTGTTACGAAACAAACTTTAACTCAACACCTCTTTTTTGGCCAGAAAAATTTAGAAAGAATGGGTACGAGATTCAATTGATCTATTTCGTATTGGATTCAATTGAGGAGGCAAAAAAAAGAGTTGCAATTCGAGTGGAAAATGGGGGACATTATGTCCCGGATTCTGAAATCAAAAAGAGGTATTATGAGGGATTTGCAAACCTCGATTCCAACTTTTCTTATTTTGATTCAGTTGATGTTTTCGACTGTTCAGCATATAAGAAAGAACCTAGATTTTGCTTTTCCCTATCTAGAGGGGAGCTTATTCTTTTAAATGATTTCCCCGATTTTCTAATTGAATTGATTCCGAATATTTCAAAGCATATTTCTCAATCACCGGATTCTAGTAGCTAGTCAGTTTATAAATTCACAAAGTCCTTTCAAGGCTTCAATCCTATTCCAACTAATTCTTCGCGTTCCTTCGCGGTTCTTTGTGGTAAAAAAGCAGCTTTATTCTCTTAGAGTCCTTCGCGGTTAAAGATCGCTTCGTCGCAGCCTACCTCCGCAATTACCAAAAGCTATTGCTGCTCCTCGCGATGACGACCACTGACTACTTACTGACCACTGTTCACTGACCACTAATTCGTGTTCCTTCGCGGTTCTTCGTGGCAAAAAACCTTAGAGCACTCTTCATTACTCTTTGAGCCCTTCGCGGTTAAAATACTTAGAGTACTCTTCTTTTCTCTTGGAGCCCTTCGCGGCTAAAAGTTGATTTAACTTACTTCGACAACCGGATAACAGGACAACCAGACAACATTGACAACCCCGATGCTTCGACATATTTCGACAAGCTCAATACGAGTGCTCAGTACAGGCAACCTGACAACCAGACAACCAGACAACTTTTTACCCCTTTGTGCCCTTCGCGGTTAAAATATCTTTTAACTTTCTTTAAAAAAAATTTTGGAACTCAAGACCTTATTCGATCAAGTATCTGATTCTTCCGAAAGTACCTATCGTATTCCGAAAGGAATAGAATTGATCGTAAAAAATAAGGAGCAAATCATAAAACTCTGTCAGCACTATCAGGTAGAAGAATTTTTTGTCTTTGGGTCTTCCTTAGAGCAGCATTTCTCAGCAGAAAGTGATCTTGATTTTATAGTGAATTTCAAAAAACTGCCATTCGATATTTACACAGATTACTATTTTGGATTACATGAAGAGCTTGAAAAGATCTTTCATAGAAAAGTAGATCTCATTACGGTGAACTCTTTGGAAAATAAGTTTTTTAAAGAAAAGGTATTCCAAACCAGAAGACTTCTTTATGCTTCTTGAAGAAAAAAAGCTGTTGTTGGATATTCAGGTGGCAGTAAATTCTATTTCTGAGTATTTAGGGGAAACACGTGATTTCACGGTTTTTCAAAGCAAAAAAATGCTCAGAAGGGCAGTCGAAAGAGAGCTCGAAATCATTGGGGAAGCGACTAATAAGCTACTCAAGATTAATCCAGATATACCCATTTCTGAGGCAAGACGAATTGTTAACCTTCGAAACTGGGTGATTCATGCCTATGACTCTGTAGATAACATCGTCATTTGGGGGATAGTAAATAAAGATATTCCATTGCTTAAATCTCAAGTAGATAAGTTACTCTCGGCTCCATAACAGATGAAAGTCTTAAATAGCGTTAGCATTTCTCCTTGTAAACGTTCAAAGCTTGATTTTCAAAAAGTCTTTGAAGTTCTTTCAAGGTTTCAATCCTATTCCATCTAACTCTTCGCGTTCCATTGAGGACTTAGCAGTTAAAAGTTGATTTAACTTACTTCGACAACCTTCCTACGGGAGGCAGGCCGGATAACAGGACAACCAGACAACCTGACAACATTGACAACCCCGATGCTTCGACATATTTCGACAAGCTCAATACGAGTGCTCAGTACAGGCAACCTTACAACCTTACAACTTTACAACCTTTCCACCCTCTAACCACCAACATCCATCCCTACGGGAGGCAGGCTTGACAACCTCGAACTCCGAACCTCGAATTCCGAACTCCGAACCCCGAACCCCGAACTCCGAACCCCGAACTCCGAACCTCGAACCCCGAACTCCGAACCCCGAACCCCGAACTCGGAACTCCGAACCCCGAACCCCGAACTCGGAACTCCGAACCCCGAACCCCGAACCTCGAACCCCGAACTCGGAACCCCCAACCCAAAACGTGCACCTCTCGGTTATCCTTCCCAATTATAACTCAGGCCCTCTGCTGGAAAAAACACTCGCCAGCATCTTCGACGCCCCCTGCAGGTTTAGCTTGGAAGTCCTGATCATGGACAACCTTTCTTCTGATAACCCCTTAGCTACCCTCCATCGATTCCCTTCCCATCCCATTCACTTTCACTCGGAGGCTGATCGGGGGATCTATGATGCGATGAACAAAGGAATCCAAAAGGCCAAAGGGAAATGGCTGATCTTTCTCGGCGCAGGCGACGAATTGCTTTTGGAAAGTGTAAATCAGCTGCCGCTCGACTCGGATACCCCCTGCATGATGTATGGAGACGTGTACTTGGTTCAATCTCAGAAAACCTATGACGGCCCATTCGATTTCCTGAAGATGACGGAGAAAAACATTTGTCATCAGGCCATTTTCTATCATGCCCGTGTCTTCCGCCAACTCGGTCTGTTTAACCTTCGCTACCCGATCACGGCAGATTATGTATTCAATTTGACCCTCTTCGGTGCCATGGGACACCGCATTCAATATGTACCGTTGACCATTTCCAGGTTTTTGGGTGGAGGACTGTCAGATACAGGTAGCGACTATGCCTTTCACAAACATAAGTTTAGGATCATCAATCAGGCCGTACTCCAAAGCCCCAACCTCTCCGGATTCTGGGAGTTGATGCGCTATAATTTTATCCATTCCCGCAACTACCTGAAAGCTAGGATAGGGTGAGGAATTCTCAACAACCAATGATCAATTATCAAACTCAAGGGCTTACTGATCTTTACTTGCTCATCCCTAATTACTGAACACTGACTACCAAAATCTTTGCTTTTTAACTCCTTCGAATTTCTGATCTTCCTACCATTGGTCTTCTTGGCCTATTGGTTTGTTTTTCAGAAGAATATCAAACTTCAAAATGTTCTTATGGTACTTTTGGAGCAATAGACACAATAGTAATTGGGTAATGATAACTTGCAATCTGGAATTAAATGAAATGATAAATTCTTCAATTCTCCAATACACTTACCTGAGCAAAAATGGATATGGATCATTTCTAGTGAGGGAGTATAAAGAGATAGCTTTTTCTTAAAAGGCTAATATGAAAATTATAGAAAAAATCCCTTTTTATTTATCTTTTATATTCTTGATAATTTTGGTTGTGTCTTTCAACTTCTATTATCAATATGGAGATGATTTTATCTTTTTAAATTTACTGAGAGAGAAAAATATTTTCGAAGTGATTGTCCATCAGTATATGACTTGGGATGGAAGGCACCTGTCCTTTGCTGGTCTATTTCAAATAATTGGCTTTGCGTATTTGGGCCCTTTTCTAAGTCTTTTTTTGGGTTTAATTGCTTTGGGAATAGGTGTTTGGTATTTATTAAAAACGATAATTGATGATATTCAATATATAGATTTTGTTTCAATTTTTGTATTATTCTTGATTGGTTTATTGCCGTTTTATAAAGATGTTTTATTTTGGCAGACAGGTATCGTTTATCTTTATATTTTTCTTCAATCTACAATAATAATTTTTCTTTATCGAAATAAGAATTTAAAATCGAATATCCTAATCTATATATTTATATTCTTTTTATCCTTGAATTCTCAAAACTTCAATCTTGCAGTTCTTAGCTACCTATGGTGCTTTGATTTATTAAAAGGAGATTTTAATTTTTTTGAAAAGAAAAGAACAATTTATACATTATTAATCTTTCTTGGAACTTTAGTGGTAAGTTTAGCTCCTGGTAATTTTGTTAGGATAGCGAATGGTACAGATTCAATTCCTCAATGGAGTAATGCCTTTATAATGGCAGGAGTTTACTTTAAAGCATTCAATTACTGTAAATATTTGTTTTTTGCTGGGATGTTTGGTGGATTATTTCTTACTGGAAACAATAAAAAACCTTTCAAAGGCGAATTTATTCCATTTTTGACTGCAGCTGTAATGTCGCTTACTCCATTTGTATTATATCCTGATTTAGCAAGAGTTCGAGTTTTTTTCTCACTCGGTGCTTTCCTTTTTTTTGCAGGCATTTTAATTGGAAAGTTAATTATTTATAATTTTAGTAAGCTTAGAGTTTTAGCATCTATTTTTATTTTTGTAGGATTGGTTGTATTTTTTAATCAATTCTTTTTGTTGAAAGAACATTGTTCGGAAATTAAGAAACGAGAGGAATTTTTATTAAGCAATTCTTCTTCGAAGAATTTGATTATTCCAAAGATTTTAAAAAATGAAGCTCTTTTTATAATTCGTTCACCAGATTATGAAAAGGAATGGAAACAGGAATTTTTAGAATACTACCATTTCAGGGTTTATTAGTAAAGCTATTAATCGATGGAATGTTTTGTCTCTTTGATTAGATGCTATTAAAATTTAGGATTTGGTTCTATTATTTCAGAAGAGATATTAGAAGATATATTTTGCTTAGAAAAATTTTGTTATATGGAAAAACTATCCTTGGCCAAAAGATATTTAAACACGAGATTGACTATTTAAAAAATAATGGCCTTGTTATTTTTCCATATGATTTTGAAAAAAAATATAGAAATAAAGAGGTGAAAGTTTATGAAATAGACAATTTTTCATACGTTGATTATTATGGAAAGAAAATGTTTTTTCAAAAGACTCATTCTATTGACCATATAAAATATTATTATAATTCTATTTTAATGGAACAGGATTCAGATTCACCACATAAGTATTGTTCTGATTTGTTTAAAGTTGATGAAAATGATATAGTATTGGATATAGGGGTAGCTGAAGGTAATTTTTCACTGTTCTATTTAGAAAAGGCGAAAAAGATTTTCCTTTTTGAACCGAACAAAAATTGGGTTGAAGCTTTGAAAAAATCTTTCCACCCTTTCTCCAAAGTTGAATTAATTGATAAAGAAGTTTCAGACTATTCCTCTGAATCAAAAATTGCTCTGGATGATTTACAGGAATTGAAAAACCAAAGATTGTTTGTTAAAATTGATGTGGATGGTGCAGAAAGGTCAGTTTTAGCAGGAATGAAAAATTTACTTAATAATGAAGAAAAAATTAAGGTTGCAATCTGTACTTATCATAACCAAGAAGATTCAAGGGAATTTGAATTATTTTTTCAAAATCTTGGATTTCAAACTGAATTTACTCCTGGTTATATGTTATTCTACCATGATAAAAAAATAACGTCGCCTTATTTTAGAAAAGGTGTTTTGCGAGCATGGAAAGTGAATTAAAACTTTTCGCATATTATCTCCCACAATTTCATTCAGTTCCAGAAAATGATGAATGGTGGGGTAATGGATTTACAGAGTGGACTAATGTAAAAAAAGCAAAGCCTTTATTTAAAGGACATCTACAGCCTTTGATTCCTGGAGAGTTGGGGTATTATAATTTGGAAACCACTGAACCCATGCGAATGCAAGCAAAGCTTGCAAAAGATCATGGAATAGATGGTTTTGTCTTTTACCATTACTGGTTTGGAAATGGTAAAACACTTTTGGAAAAACCAATTTTAAATTTTTTGAATGATTCTTCAATTGATATCCAATTTTGCATTTGCTGGGCTAATGAATCTTGGAAGGGTACTTGGCACGGGGCAAAAGGTAGGATGCTTCTTGAGCAGCAATACCTTGGCGTGGAAGATTATGAGGCGCATTTTCAGTTTTTGCTTCCTTTTTTTAAGGATAATAGATGTCTCAAAATTGAGGAGAAGTCAGTTTATCAGGTCTATGTCCCAGAGTCATTGCCAGATTGGGATGTATATAAAAGAACTTTTGAAAATTTAGCGCTTGAAAATGGCTTGGGAGGAATTTATTGGATAGCAGTTAGATCTAGTAATTATTTTGATCCGATCAAGTTTGGGATTCAAGGTATAATTAATTCTAACTTGAAGAATATCAATAAATACCATCAATTAAGTCTTGAAGGGATTTATTATAGATATATTTTAAGTAACCCTATAATTCGTTGGGTTTTTAAATGGCCAAAGAGAATTCCATATTCTGTGGTTAGAAAATGCTTGGAAGATTTTAAAAGTAAATATACCTGTGATTTTTATCCCTTATCAATTCCCAATTGGGATAATACTCCCCGTACAAAAGAAGATGGTACTGTATACATAGGCTGCAGTCCAATAGATTTTCAGGGCCATTTAATAGCTTGCCTTAATCAGCTAAAATCTAATTCAAATACTGATAAAAGAATTGTTTTTATAAAATCTTGGAATGAGTGGGCTGAAGGGAATATTTTGGAACCCGAGAAGAAATTTGGTTTAGGTTATTTAAGAGTGATAAAAGCATTGATAAGTGAGTAATTCTGTCATTAGAGTTCAAAATCTCTCGAAGCGTTATCGCTTAGGCCTGAAAGAAAAACAATCCGATACCCTATTTGGTCAGATAGCCCAAGTTATTCAGTCTCCTTGGAAAAATCTTAAGCAACTACGGGCGCTTAATCGCTTTGGAGTAGAGGACGAGTCCGTTTTTTGGGCCTTGAAAGATGTCTCTTTTGATGTCAAGGAAGGGGAAGTCTTGGGAATCATCGGTAAAAACGGTGCAGGGAAATCCACACTCCTTAAAATCCTTTCTCAAATTACTGAACCCACCTCAGGGAAAATAGAAATCCTTGGCCGGGTAGCCTCTCTTTTGGAAGTAGGAACAGGCTTTCATCCTGAACTTAGTGGTAGAGAAAATATTTATATGAACGGAACGATACTTGGAATGACTCGTAGGGAAATTGATTACAAGCTTGATGAGATTATTGATTTCTCAGGAGTGGAGAAGTTTATAGATACCCCAGTCAAGTTTTATTCCTCTGGGATGAAAGTTCGTTTGGGTTTCTCAGTGGCTGCCCACCTCGATCCTGAGATATTGATCATTGATGAAGTGTTAGCTGTAGGTGATGCTGAGTTTCAAAGGAAGTGTTTAGGTAAAATGGATGAAGTTAGTAAAGGTCAAGGTAGAACTATTTTGTTTGTTAGCCATAATATGGATGCTGTAAAACAAATAGCTCCAAAAAGCCTATTACTCAAGAATGGTAAAATAGAAATGTATAAAGAAACGGATTCGGTTATTTCTACTTACTTACAGAAATCAAAACTCGATTTAAATGATTATCTATTCACCCGGCATACTGATAGGCCTAGCATTGAAAATATTGAGATTTCAACTTCGAATGGTGAAGGGATTCAAATTTTTGGTATGCCATTAAAGATTAAAGTCTTATTAAATTTACCGGTATATATAAATTCTCTTGAAATTTCTTTTCAAATTTTCGATCAATTTAATGAATCTGCTGTCGTTTATAATTGGTTTAGTAGTGCTGATTTTCTTAAACCTCTTATTAATAAGATAGGGAAATTTTCAATTGATATAATTTTACCTAATTTAAGATTATATAAAGGTGATTATTTTTTCAAATTTCATTTATCTGATCCACGAGGTAAAATTGTTTTTGAAAGTATACCTTATTTTTCTCCTTTTGAAGTATTAATGGGAGAATTGTTAAACGAATGGGGTTATCGAAAAAATGTGGGTGTTTATATTGAAAATTGTCAATTTTCGATATCTAGCTTTACTTAAAATAAAATTAGGTAGATTAATTATTTGAATTTAAATAAAATGAAAGATATTGATAATTATATTAGAATTTGGTTTATTGACTTGTCTATTGAGAAAATTCCTTTATCTTTTTTTGTTATTAGACAATCATTATTAAAAGCCGTTGATGTGCTTAAGTCAGAGATTAAAGGCAAGGTAGTAGATCTAGGATGTGGAGTAATGCCTTATAAAGATTATTTAATAAGTTCAAATATCGATAAATATATTGGAATAGATATTGATAATAGTTCTTATCATGGTTTAATTAAACCAGATCTTTTTTGGGATGGATATAATATTCCTATGAAGGATTCTTCATGTGATTATGTGATTGCAACTGAATTTTTAGAACATTATTATAATACTGAACATATCCTATTGGAGATAAAAAGAGTATTAAAAGATGGTGGGAAATTATTTTTTACTGTTCCTTCAGTTTGGCCGATTCATGAAGCGCCTTTTGATTATCATAGATTTACACCATTTTGTTTGGAAGAGCATTTTAAAAAGGCAGAATTCTCTTGTTGGGTGATTAGGCCGTTAGGAGGATTACACACTAGTATTGCTTTAGTATTATCTTTCTGGTTTGAGAAATTTTCTATGAAAAATTTAAAATTTTTGTTTAAACCCTTTTTTTTCTTTATTATAAAATTACTTTTAAAAAGAGAAAAGCCTCATAATCTATTTCAGAATGGTCAATTTTATTCTGGATTGTATGGATTTGTAACAAAATAAAGGTTTGGTGGAACTTTCATTTATTATTCCGTGCTATAATCATGGAAAGTATCTTAGAGAGGCGTTATGTAGTATAAGCGGTATTGATGGAATTCAATATGAAATTATTATTGTAAATGATGGATCTACAGATGTTTTTACTTGCCAGCTTTTAAATGAGCTTGAACATGAGGGCTATAAAGTGGTTCATCAATCAAATATGGGATTGGGAGCTGCTCGAAATGCAGGTATAAACCAAGCTCTAGGAAAATATATTTTTCCTCTTGATTCTGACAATAAGCTAAAGCAGGAATTTATTAATGAGGCTATTGATATTTTAAGAAAAAGATCAGCAGATATAGTATATGGAGATCCTGAATTTTTTGGTGATTTTGATGAGAAAAGGTTGTTTAAGCCTGAGAAATTTGATATTACAAAAATGTTGTTTTACAATTATATTGATGCGTGTGCTTTGTTTAGTAAATCTGTGTGGGAAAAGAATGGTGGATATGAAGTAAATATGCCTTTTCAAGGTAATGAGGATTGGGAATTTTGGATTAATGCTTATAAGAATGGTTTTAATTTTTTATATATAAATAAGCCTTCTTTTTATTATAGAATTCGAATTGATAGTATGATTTCTTCTCTTGAAAATGGATTTAAGTCTAAGCATAATCATATTTTTATAATAAATAAGCATTATGACTTATATTTTCGTACTTATAATGATTTGAGGTATTATAGAAATCGGTATTTATATGAAAAAAGAAGTCCTTTTCGAACTTCTGTTAAGTATTTTATAAAATTCATTAATAATTTATTTTAATTATATTTGGTTTTATATTCCTTTAATAATTAAAAATTTTGAAGCTCTTAGCTTATTATCTTCCTCAATTTTACCCCATTCCAGAAAATGATCTTTGGTGGGAACCTGGATTTACTGAATGGACCAATGTTTCTAAAGCTAAACCACTTTTTAGGGGACACAATCAACCAAGATTTCCTTCGGATCTTGGATATTATGATTTGAGAGTATCTGAAACTAGGGAAGCTCAAGCAGCTTTAGCAAGTGAAAATGGTATATATGGTTTTTGCTATTATAACTATTGGTTTGGAGGTGGAAAAGTCATTTTAGACCGGGTTTCTAAAGAAGTTTTAGATTCTGGTAAACCTGATTTTCCTTTTTGTTTTTGTTGGGCCAATGAATCTTGGAAAGGTGTTTGGTTTGGTTTTGATAACCAAAAAATTTTAATGGAACAGCAGTATTTAGGGGAAGTTGATTATAAGAGATATTTTTATTATTTATTAGATTTTTTCAAAGATGAAAGATATATAAAGGTAGATGGAAAGCCTTTTTTTCAAATTTATAAGGTTGCTGATATTCCTGATTTGACCGTATTCGTTAGTACTTTTAGAGACCTAGCTCTAAAAGAAGGTTTTCCCGGTATTTATCTCGTAGGAGGTATTCCTGCAACAAATTTAACTTGGGATCCTAGAAAATTCAATTTAGATGCAGTGGTAGGTTCAGAATTCTCTGCCATGAGATATTGGAATGAAAATATTATTCGTCCAAAATCTCTATTTTTCCAACATTTAGTAGATCGGTTAAAAAGAAAAATTTTCCCTATTGAAAAAGATTTTGAAAAAAGGAAAAAGCCACTTGTAATTGATTATGAAGATGCAATAGCCCATTTTATTACAGAATTAGATTTTGAATATCCATACTTTCCTGTTTGTATTCATGATTGGGATAATTCGCCTAGATCTACTTCAAGAAGTTTGATTCTCCATAATTCAACTCCAGAATTATTTAGGAAACATTTAAAAAAAGGTCTAGAAAAGGTTAAGCATTTGCCTGAAGCAGAACGTTTTGTTTTTTTAAAATCTTGGAATGAATGGGGAGAAAGTAACGCCTTGGAACCAGATAATAAGTGGGGACATTCCTACTTAAGAGTAATTAAAGAAGAATTAGCATTGAAATAAAAAATGTTAGTTTCTATAATTATTCCTTGCTTTAATTCTGGTCAGTTTGTTCTGGAAGCATTGGGTAGTTGCTTGGATTCTACTTTTAAAGATTTTGAGATTATACTTGTTGATGATGGTTCTTCTGATTTTAGAACTATAGAAGTCCTTAAAGAAATTAGCAGGTATAATTCTGTTAAGCTTATTAAAAAGAAAAATCAAGGGGCTGCATCTGCTAGAAATACCGGAGTAAAGCATTCAAATGGTGAGTTTCTGTTTTTTTTGGACAGTGACAATAAAATTAAATCTGATTATTTAGAAAAAGCTGTTCATGCAATTCAAAGGGATGTTAATATCGGAGTAGTGTATGCCAAGCCCTTTTTCTTCGGATTTGAAGAAAATCAAGAATCCAATCGTTTTGAAGTAAGCGATTTTTCTCTAGACTCATTATTGTCAAGGAATTATGTGGATATGTGTTCCTTGGTTAGAAAAAAGGCATTTTTAGAGGTTGGAGGTTTTGACGAAAACCGTGAGATTTTTTTTGGTGAAGATTGGGATCTTTGGATACGAATGGCCCAAACAGGCTGGGCATTTCATTTATTAAATGAAGTCTTGTTTTATTACCGAATTCGAAAGGGATCCTTGATGGATCAGGTTGATGCCCCAAAAAGGGAGAGCACACTTCGCTATTTGGGAACCAAGCATGGTTTTATTATTCACCAGCGCTATAGACAATACTTTCGGTTGATGGAGAAGATTCAGGCTAAGCCTTTATCTTTTTTCCTTCGAATCATCTATTACAAATATATTTTGAGAAAACCGATTCTTAAGTAATAAAAATTTGCTGCTACTTGTCATCAATCTATTTTACCCTCTGCTCTAATAATTACCTTCCCTTTGCTTTCACTTTAGGGAAGTCTATCAAGGAATTTGAAATCGAGTCAAGGTTTGTGATTGGTCTCGTCGATCACTTAGATCCTCATATCGATTATTCAGTTTGGAAGGAGTTTGAGTTTTTGCCTTGTTTTGATTTGGGCTATCCGGATTTTGAGACCATGCTATTAGGGTACAATATTATCGAGTTCAATACGGCGGTGAAGCCCTTTTACTTTGAATACCTCTTTTCCAAGTATCCTGAAGTAGATCAGATCTACTACCTCGATCCGGATTTGTGCTTTTACCAATCTCCCAAGATCATGGATCAGGAATGTGGAAAGGCCGAAATCCTGCTGACACCCAATCTGATTTACATTACTCCAACACCTAGTACTGGAGAGTTAGCTTCCCTTCGGCATGGGATGTATAATTTGGGTTTTATCGGTTTGAAAAGGGGAGCCGAGTCCTTTCGACTAATTCAATGGTGGAAAGAACGGTTAAAAGAACACTGCCGCATCGACAAGTGTTACGGGATCTTTGTGGACCAAAAATGGATGGATTTGGCCCCTTTGTTTTTTGATCGGATCAAGTCGGTCAAGCTTCCCGGATGGAATATGGCTTGGTGGAACTTCAGCGAGCGAAAACTTCTCCAAACCCCGAAAGGATATGCGGTCAATCAACCCGAGACACCCTTGGTATTTTTTCATTTTAGCGGATTCAAGCCAGAGAGAACTTACTTGACTGAAAGGGTTTTAACTTCAGAATTTAAAGAAGCAGAAAGTAAGGCTTTGAATGATTTGTATGCAGACTATCGATCGCGACTTTTAGCAAATGGATATGATCGACTTTCCAAAGTTAAACCGCTGCTAACTTTTCGTGAAGCTCCCAATTCAGTTTGGAACAGGCTCGGAAGAAAATTCAAGTCCAAGATGAGCAATGCGATTTATCGAATTTTTGGAGTTTAGATGATCAGTATTGTAGTCTGTACCCATAATGGAAGAGATCGATTAGGGGCTTGTCTTCATGCTATTGTTTCTCAAGAAAATCCTCCGGCCTTTGAGTTGATCGTAGTGGATAATGCTTCTACTGATCACACAGGGGATTGGGCTGAGGAGAAACTGAAAACCATTACACCTAAAATTCAATGGAAAGTAATCCATGAGCCAAAGCCAGGCCTTCTATATGCACGCTTGGCAGGTTTACGTGCAGCTCATTTTGAATGGGTGTTGTTTTGTGATGATGACAATATCTTGTTCCCTGATTTTTTGTATCAATCTAGCCAAGTGCTTTCCAAAAATTGGAGAGTAGGAGTATTGGGAAGTCATGGGATTCCTGAATTTTTGGGTCCCAAACCGGATTGGTTTGATCGCTATGCCTCCAGTTATGCGGTAGGCCCACAACTAGGAGGAAATGAAGAAAAAAGACAATTGGTTTTTGTTTATGGAGCGTGCTCAATTTTTCGTAAAAATCCGCTTTTGAATCTGTTTAAGAAGAAATTTAATCCAATCATTTCGGATCGAATAGGAAAGGAATTGATCTCAGGTGGGGATGTCGAATGGTGTTGGCTCATGCAGTTATTAGGCCTCAAAGTCGCTTATTCACCCAAGCTTCTATTTACCCATCAGCTACCGGCCTCCCGATTGACTTGGGACTATTACCTTCAGCTCAAGCGTGGGATTTCTTCTAGTGCAGGCTTGCTTAGCACTTATTCCTATTTTACCTCCTCCTCGGTTCACCCCTTGCTGGGTTTTGTATGGTATTATTCGATTCAGACCCTGAAAGCAGGATTGCTGTATTTGAAGTATCGTGTTCAATGGAAAGGAAATCCCAGCAAACCGGAAGATCAGTTGTCTTATACTATTTTGGAAGCCCAATTTGCTGCCTTTCGTCAACAGCGAGGCCCAGCTTTTACCCACTATCGTCAATTGCTGCGCTATTTTGGAGCCTAAGTTTTCGGTGATTATCCCAACTTACAATCGATCTGCTACCCTGGGTAGAGTGATCCAATCGGTCCTTGGCCAGACGCTACCTGCCTGGGAAATCATTGTAGTGGATGATGGTTCTTTGGATGATACCCGTGAATTGGTGAAAACTTTTCCTCAAGTACGCTATCACTTCCAAGCCAATTCGGGAGTGTGTGCAGCTCGGAATAAAGGTGCAGAAATCGCTACGGGGGATTGGCTGATTTTTTTGGATTCGGATGATGAACTTTTATCGGAAGCTCTGAGTGTTTTTTGGAACCAAGTTCAAGCAAATTCAAACATTACATTCTTTAAATGTGGGTTTTTAATTATTAAAAATACTGGGGCCTTAACTGAAATAAGTCCAAATAAAAGGGTTTATACTGCCCCAATTCCAGCTTCATTTTTTCTATCTAAATCTTTGTTCAATCAAGTCAAAGGTTATAATACAAATATTAGTTATTCAGAAAATACAGAACTTTTCTTAAGGTTATCTTCGTTGGGATTCGAGCCCTTGGTTTTTGATTATATGTCAATGATCTATCATGAATCAGCGATAGGCGGTAGCAAGAATTTGAAAAATATGGATCTTTCTTTAGAACTGATCCTTAAAAGCCATTCAAAGTTTCTTAAGAAAATTGACAATTGGAATCTTTATCAAACCTTGGGGGTGATCCAATTAAGGAGAGGGAGATTTTCTGCTGCAAGATCAACATTAAAAAAGGCTATCTCTTTTCGACCCACACACCTTGCTACCTATCTCCGATTGGCGATTGCATATTTGCCTTTTCTTTCCCGTAGGATATACACCTCATCTTCTTTCACTGCATGACCATAGATATCATTTACGGTACTCGCCCCGAGTTGATTAAGTTGGCGGTGGTTATTCATCATTTGAAAGAAATTTGGGGAAATCAGGTACGGATTATATCCACAGGTCAGCATCAGGAGATGCTACCCAGTTTGGAGGAGTGGTTTGGGATCAGGCCTGGGATTACCCTCAAGGTGATGAAAGAAAGGCAGTCCATCGGGCATTTATCTTCCTCGATTTTGGCTGAACTTTCTACCCTTTATGCTTCGAATCGACCTGATTGGGTGGTTGTCCAGGGGGATACGCAGACGGCATTTGTAGGAGCTCAGGCAGCATTTTACCAAGGCATAAAAGTAGCACATGTGGAGGCAGGACTTCGCACATTTGATAAAAAGGCACCTTTTCCAGAGGAGATCAACCGACAGCTCATCAGCAAGCTGGCTGACCTTCATTTTTGTCCTTCTTCCATTTCCAAGTCTCATCTCTTAAATGAGGGTATATCCGAATCTTCCATTGAGGTGGTCGGCAACACCGTATTGGATGCATTGGCCTTTTCCAAAGAAAAAATTGATTCGCTACAGATCTATCCCAAAGAACTGGAAAGCTACTTTACAGGCGAGCATTCCTCATCACAAATTGTCCTCGTGACTTCCCATCGAAGAGAAAATATTGGAGAAGGGTTGTTTCAAATTGCAGAGGCAATCACGGAATTAGCCGCGTCTAATCCCGAAGTGGTTTTTTTGGTGATGCTTCACCCTAACCCTGCTGTAAAGGAAACCCTGCTCGAAAAACTGGGGAGGAAAACATTTAATGTGAAATTCATTTCTCCATTATCCTATCCGGAATTTTTGGCGCTTTTGAACAGAAGTTATTTTCTATTGACAGACTCGGGAGGCTTGCAGGAAGAGGCACCCAGTTTTGGTAAGCCGGTCTTACTACTCAGAACTCAAACCGAACGTCCGGAAGGTGTGCTAGCAGGTTGTGTCAAAGTGGTGGGTACTGCTAAAAATAATATAGTTCGCGAGTCCCAACTCCTGTTGGATTCTGAAGCGGCTTATCGAGAGATGGTGGTGGATCGAAATCCATTTGGTGACGGCCAGTCCGCACTTCAAATTGCCAAGCGATTGATGAATGAGCAATAAAAGGATCAATGTCTTTTACAGAGGGCCTTTGGAGAGATCCCGATTGGGATTTTTGCTCGAGCTTTTTTCCTCCATGGGGTTGGCTGTAAAGCTGTATTGGTTGTTGCCTCACCCTAAGTATTATAATCCAAATCATCGGGTGTTGGAGCCGTTTATGGATTCTTATCCAGAAGTAACCTTTGAAGTCATTTCGGCCCAATTCACAGAACTTTTTTCCACCCGGCAAAAAGTATCGTCACTACTCCGAAGTTCTCCTAATTCTGTGACTGTCGCCGTGGGGTTTACTGCCCCATTTTTTTTATCCAATGAAGTTGTCGGTCACCAAATCTGGTGCATTAATGGCATCCCTGAAGAATCTTTGCTTCACCGAAATACCCTACTTAAACGATGGGAAGTAATGCTGAAATGGGGGATTATCCGAAGGCTGTATACGCCTGACCTGGTTATTACCGTATCCACCCGAATGAACCGCTATGTTTCTGAAAAATTTAAATCAGTGAAGACGGTCGCCATTCCACTGTGTGTGGACTTAGAGCGATTTACGATGAAGTCGAAATCAGAAAGGAAGTATTTTACCTATTCAGGTTCGGGAGCCCCTTGGCAAAATCTCTCTCAGCTCAGTGAACTTTGGGGAGAACTGTACCGACAGGATTCCTCGATACGGTTTAGAGTGATAAGCAGAGATCCACGATCAAAGATTCTTGGTCAATATTTACCTGAGTATGCCTTGGAGTTTGTAGGAACTTCTGATTTGGATGAATTGGCGGTATTGATGTCTGAGGCAGAAGTTGGCTTTTTGTTGAGAGAAGACACTCTGGTAAATAGAGTTTCATTTCCGACCAAGCTTTCAGAATACTTAGCGTCTGGAGCATGGGCAGTGGTATCCAAGTTAGACTGGGACGCTTCAACTTATATTGAAGGATTTCAAGTTGGAATATTGGTAGATCCATCACTCCCTGTTCAAAAGTTAGCTTCAGCCATTTTAGAACAGAGAGAACAGTTTGCAAAAGACCAAAATTTAGAGGAGAGACTTCAATTAGTGGTAGCCGGTTTGGGTAAATCGCATTGGCTAAAAGTAGGAGGCGAATACTTGAGGGTTTCAGGCTACTTTTCGTCTTAAGCATGGACAAGAATCTTCAAACTTCGGTTGCCATGATTATGGTGACTTTTTCCAGAGAGCACCTTTTGCGAAAAGTCCTATCCCGCATCCAATCCTTCTCTTGGACATACTCCCGATTTGTGATCATTAACAATGCCAGTGAGGACGGTACTTCAGAAGTATTGGAAGAGTTTAGAGAAGGTTTGAATTTGGAAATCATGACGCTACCCGAAAACATCGGGCACGGGGCAGGACTAGCCAAAGGGCTCAGGAGATTGAAGGAAAGCGGAGAAGGCCCCGACTATGTGGTTTTTTTGGAGGATGACAGTTTTCCTCAGTCTGGATACTTGGATTTTTTGAGGCAGACAATTCAAAAGCATTCGTTTTCCTTGATTTCCTCTGGAGGATACCTGGTCCAATTGGGAAAGCGCATTAACCTATTGCCAGAAAAGGATCAGGTAATAAATGCAGATTTTGGTCTGTTTGATGGGGCGATTGCCAAGTTTGGGGATTTGATGCAAGTCGGTTACCCGGTAGAGGATTGGTTTATGATGGTGGATGATTTCGAATATTGTTACCGAATCAGGAATGCCGGCTTTACCATCGGGGTGATGGACAATCCCTATGTCGAGATTTTGCACGAAGGCTGGGCAGGTATAGCCTCTGCTTCGCCACTATGGAGAAGCTATTACCAGTCGAGGAATTTTGTGCTTTTTGTCCGTAGGCATTTGACCTGGTTTACCTTTTGGGATGGGTTAATTTTGAATTCCAAGCGATTAATAGGTGGCTTTTTTGCTAAAGATGGTTGGCAATTAACCAAGTTTAGACTGATGGGCTTTCGGGCAGGACTACAAGGGAAAACGGGTAGATCATTGGATTTAAAAACGTTAAAAGAATTTTGAAACTCCTTTTCACCCAAGATGCCCTAGTCAATGCCGGGGCGGAGCGAAGCCATTTGGAGATCCTGGCTAGGTTTTCGCCGGATACGGAGGCTGCCTTGGTGTATTTTTACCCCAAGCAGGAGTTGAAAAGTGAGTATGAAAAAGCCGGTGTACGGCTTATTTTTTTGGATATTCCGGAGACCTATCATTTTCCTTTGGCCATCTCTCGCTTGGTTCGCTTGATCCGTACCGAGAAACCCGACCTGTTGATTTCCTGTCTCTGGCGTGCAGATATCATCACCCGAATCGCTTCCTGGATCACCGGAGTTCCACTTTTGGGCACTTTGGTGAATGACTCCTACAGTCCCATTGCCTGGAAAGACAAGAAAGGGCTCAAATACAAAGTAGTGTACTGGCTGGATCGCCTGACAGCGGGTATCCCTGTTCATTGGATCGCCAATGCGCAGGCTTTGGCAGATTCCCATGTGAAGACACTCGGTTTGCCAAGGGAAAAGATCACGGTGGTGTATCGGGGTCGACCCGTCATTGCGAGGACGAGGTACAGCCTGCCCCGTACGAATGTCGGGGAGGACGAAGCAATCTTTTCGATAGAAAATTCTTTTAATCAGGAGACTGCTTCGGCTGCTGAAGATTTATCAGAAAAAGCAGGTTCTATAGAAAGCAGCCTCGCAGTGACGGGGGTGACGGGGGACGTCATTGCGAGGGAGGTACGACCGAAGCAATCTTCCTCCGATAAGACTGCTTCGTCTGCTGATGATTTATCGGAAAAGGAAGGTTCTATCGAGAGCAGCCTCGCAGTGACGGGGGTGACGGGGGACGTCATTGCGAGGGAGGTACGACCGAAGCAATCTTCCTCCGATAAGACTGCTTCGGCTGCTGATAATTCTTCGGAAAAAGCTGTTTCTGTAGTGAGCGGCCTCGCAATGATGAGAAACTTCATCTCCTACGGCCGCCTCCTGGAGCGCAAAGGCTTTCAGGATGCCATCCATGCGTTTGCCCAAGTCCTGAAAATCTATCCCGACTGCACCCTGACCATCTTCGGCGAAGGCCCTTTTCGAAAAGAATTGGAAAATCAAATTCAAAATCTCGGCCTTCAAGACTCCGTCTTCCTCCCCGGCAAAATCTCAAATCCGATGGAAATACTTCTATCCGGATACTCTTTACCCACTGATCACTTCTCACTGATCACTGCTAACTATTTCCTCTTCCCATCCTGGTACGAAGGCTTCTCCGGCGCACTCGTCGAAGCCATGATGGCGGGCGTTCCCATCATCGCCTCCGATATTCCGATGAATCTCGAAGCAGTCACCGATGGCAAAACCGCCCTGACGTTCAAAGTAGGTGATCCCCAAGACCTTTTTAGCAAAATGAAAGTTGTCCTGGAGCACCCCGAGCAGATGGCTGCGATGGGTGAGGAGGCTAGGAAAGAGGCGGAAGCCCGTTTTGATATTGAAAAGATCGCGAGGGAGTATGAGGGGGTGGTAAAAAGAATTTCCCCACCCCGACCCTTCCCGCAAGAGCTGCGGGACAGGCTCCCTTGAGGGGAGGGAGAAAGGTCAAATGAAAGGAAGGAGTAAAAGCCTTTTAAGACAAGATTTAACCTGATTGTATGCAGTCTTCGGACTGCCCTTGAACTAGTTGATTTTTTGCCGCAGATGCACAGATTTTCAATTATTCGAAGAGAAAATTTTAAAAAACTATGTGCGGCTATGTGTCTATGTTCTTTTCTATGTGATAAATAAAACACGGTCTTTCCCGTTCCACTGCGCTGGTATCAGGCTGATTTTTCCAAATCATGACCCTACACCAGCGCTTAATCAACGCTTGCTTCTTTAACCCCGGGTTTCACCCGGGGCTATTTACAGTTTGACCCCTTTGGGGTCTTTAATCAGGTGGCGCAAGTCAGCAACAGTTCTCCTGCCCCTTTAGGGTCATATCAAAATAGCAGGATATTTGGCCAAGTAGGCCTTCCTTGAAAATTGTTAATTGAATTTGAAAATTGAAAATTGACAATTGTATAGCTAGGTGTCTATGTTCTTTTCTATGTGATAAAAAAAACACGGTCTTTCCCGTTCCACTGCGCTGGTATCAGGCTGATTTTTCCAAATCATGACCCTACACCAGCGCTTGGCGATCAAACACAATTATTTTTACCATGGGTTCACCCATGGCTATTTATAGTTCGACCCTTTTAGGGTCTTTAATCAGGTGTCGCAAGTCAGTAACAGTTCTCCTACTTCTCTAGAACCTGGACCCTATCTTTCGTAAACTATCCCTACGGGAGGCAGGCCGGACAACAGGACAACAGGACAACCCGTAGCAGACAACCGAACAACCAAACCACCTTACCTCCAAACTCTTTGCCCCGCATCGCTCTTCTTCTGGATTCCCTGACCGTACCTGCCTGGGTGTACGAGTCTATTTCGAGGGTTATGGCAGAGCAGGAGACGAGTATTGTTTTGGTGGTCATCCCTAGTCAGACCCGAACGAGTGGCAAAAAGTCTCCTTTCCTGTACAGGCTTTACCGTGCGGTGGACAGAAGGCTTTTTCTCCAAACTCCCGACGCTTTTGCCTCCAAAAATCTGAGTGATCTTCCCGGTTGGAGTGTCCCGATGCTCCTGGTGAATCCTCATCAGCGGAAGTTTACCGACGAGTTCAGCGACGGAGATTTGGAGTCCATACGCACTTACCAACCGGATCTGATCATTAGGTTCGGCTTTCGCATTTTAAAGGGGGAAATCCTGACCTTGGCCCCCATGGGGGTATGGTCTTACCACCATGGTGATCCGGGCGTGTATCGAGGCGGCCCACCGGCTTTTTGGGAAGTGATGCGGCGGATGCCCACTACTGGCGTGGCTTTGCTTCAACTCACCGAAAAGCTCGACCAAGGTCCCATCCTTTACCAATCTTGGACCCAAACTGATCCCCTCTCGGTGCAGCGCAATGCCAACAAACTGTTTTGGCTTTCATCCACTTTTTTGCAGCGTGCACTTCGGGAGTTCAGGCAGGATCCTGAGAAATTCAGACAGCTCCTCCCACAAAAAAGCGAGGCTCCACTTTGGACTCCCCCCGGCAATCGGGCAACGATCGGCTTGGTGTGGAGTTTACTGCTTAGGACGGTTTCGAGGAAAATTGCAGAGTGGAGAAAACCAGCTCATTGGGAAATCGGTCGGCTGGCTTTTTCTGAAGAAATGCTTTTTGGTGTACTGCCGGAAGGGCAAGTGGAAAAAATTCATCCTTCGGACAAAGAGCACTACTGGGCAGATCCTTTTCCGGTGAATTACGGGGGGGAAGAGTATGTCTTCGTGGAGGAGTTTGATCGGGTTAAAAATAAAGGAAGCATTTCTTGTGTGATGCCGGATGGCACCAGTCAAGGAGTCTTGGAAGAGGCTTGGCACCTTTCCTATCCCTTCGTTTGGGAAGAAAATGGAGAGATGTTTCTCTTGCCGGAGTCCGCTGAGGCTGGAGTCCTTTACTTATACCAAGCGGAGGCATTTCCGAAGAAGTGGGTGAGGAATTCCGTGTTAGTTGAAGGAGAAGCATACGATCCTACGATTCTGAAAAAGGATGGGCTTTATTGGCTTTTTGTCAACCAAAAGGCCCATTCGGCTTGCTCTCCCTTTGATGAGCTTTTTCTTTATTTCACCGAGGACATTCAGCATCCCCACTGGCAGGCCCATCCCAAGAATCCAATCGTATCGGATGTGAGGTGCTCCCGTCCCGCAGGAAGGATTTTTGAGAAAGCGGGGAAATGGTATCGGCCTGCCCAGGACTCCGGGCTTCGCTATGGGCATCGGATTCAGATTCGCGAGATTCTCGTGCTGACCAAAGAGGAATACCAGGAAGCCACCGTCCATACCATCGAACCTGATGCAGGGACTTTGGGGATACACACGCTTAATTTTGGAGGAAAGGGAGCCTTGCTGGACTTTTATCACCGAAGATGAAATGCCCATGATAAAATGCCTTTAAAACAGGGGAATGATTATCTAGGGCATTCTCCCGATGAAGGATCGGGACAGGCTATCTGACCTTTAAAAATCAAATTATAAACAGATAAAATCGAGTATAACTAAAAAGTCATACACTGGAATGATTATAAGATTTGCGAGATTCCATGTGGCCTTTAAAAATCAAATTATAATCACATGAAAATCGCCCTGCTTATACATCGGCCACAAGCGAGAGGGCAAGAGCTTTTCGCGTCCTTTTTGGGAAATCATTTCCTCGAGTTGGGGCATGAGGTCGTGTTGATTAGTCTGTATTCGGGTGAATTTTCACTTCCATTTCAAGAAAGGCAATTCGCATTGGATGCTAGTTTCCTCAGCCTAAAAAGCCTTAAGAAACTAAGTCAAATCCTTCGCGAGTATCAACCGGATATCATTCAAGCCAATGGGGGAGATACGCTGAAGTTTGCAGTGCTTGCTCGCTTGATTTTTCCTTTTTCGGGCAAACTCCTTTTTAACAATGGGGGAGTAGTGGGCTATTACCTTAGCTCTCCTTGGCAGCGCCTTTTTTACAAGTTCTTGTTGGCAAGGTTGGATGGAGCCGTTTCGGTGAGTGAGTTTTCCAAAAAGGACTTGAGCAATTGGCTTCCTGCAAGGATTCCTCAGGAGGTCATTCCGATAGGGGTTCCTGAGGATCCAGAAGTTGCTATGGTGCCGCAAGTACCTTACCCGGTGTTTGTCCATATTGGGGGATTTACACCCGAAAAAAATCACGAATTTCTCTTTGCTGTTTTTCAGGATTATTTGAAAATAAACAGGCAGGCGCAGCTTTGGTTGATCGGGGAGGGTCCTTTAAGGAAATCAGTTGAGGCTTCTTATTCAAAAAAACTGGGACCATCCATCCGGTTTTTGGGATCGCTTCCGGATCCCTGGTCAGTGATACCTTCCCATGCTATTTTGCTTCTGCCCAGTAAAATTGAGGGAATGCCGGCGGTTATTGCAGAGGCCTTAGGGGCAGAAATTCCCATCATCGCTTCACCTGTGGGAGGGATTCCGGAAATGGCAAATGGCATATCTTCCTGTACCTTGATTTCGCTGGAGGAAAAGGCGGCCTGGGCCAAGGGGATGGACTTTTGGGTAAGCCTTTCACCTGAAGAAAGGAAAAAATTGACCGCCCCCTCCCAGGCGAAGGCTAAGAATAGATTTGGCTTGAAAAGGGCAGCAGTGTCCTTTTTGGAATTTTATCAGCGTCTATGAAATGCCCATGAGAATGGCTTCTCACACAGGGAAACGATTAATCTGGGCATTCCATGTGGCAAATTAAAATCAAATTATAAACACATGAAAATCATCCAACTCATCACCCGTACTCAGCGTAGAGGAGGGGAGATTTTTGCTTCCCAGCTTGCACAAAAGCTGCAGGAAAAGGGGCATGAGGTACTGGTGATTTCGATTTTTGGAGGAGAAGCAAAGCTTCCGTTTGCCGGAAAATTGCTGACCTTGGAATCCAATCCCTCCTGGCGTGGACTTGATCCAAGGGCTTGGAAAAGACTCAATAAGCTCATTGGTGAATTCCAGCCCGATATTGTTCAGGCCAATGCTTCCGAGACCCTGAAGTATGCGGCACTTTCGAAGAAAATTTATGGGTGGAATGCCCCTCTTGTCTATAGAAATGCCAATACGATCAGCAGGTTTTTGGACACGAGGGCCAAGTTACTGGTTAATCGTTGGCTGATGGCAGAGGTGAAGGCAGTGGTTTCGGTTTCAGAAGCTACCCTAAGGGATTTCCAGACGATTTTTGGGGTGAAAAATCAGATTGCTATCCCGATTGGGATTGATGCAGCAGTGATTGCTAATTCCCTTCAAAAAGGAGAAAAACCACTCCTAGATGGGGATTACCTGATTTACATGGGAGGACTGGTTCCTGAAAAAGACCCGTTGGGAATGTTGGAAATGTTTGAAAGGATAAGCAAAGACTTTCCTTCGCTCCAACTGGTTTACTTGGGTTCGGGTGTTTTGGCTGAGGCTTTATCCTTCCAAATCAATCAAAGAGGCTTAGCCGAAAAAGTAAGGATGATTCCCAATCGGGAAAATGTTTTCCCTTTGCTTTTTCATGCCAAAGCTTTGGTCTTACCCTCTCAAATCGAAGGATTGCCGGCTGTAATTCTGGAAGCCATGTATGGTGGTGTTCCCGTGATTGCCTACGGAGTGGGAGGAATTGGAGAGGCAATTCAATCCGGCCAGACGGGGTGGTTGGTTCCCGCAGGAGATAGCCAGGGGTTTCAGGCTGCGATTAAGGAATGTTTGGTTTTATCGGAGGCCGAACTAGAAAGAATCACCTCCTCGGCAAAAAAGTTGGTAGAAGAGAAGTACGAATTACAGGAAATCGTGAAGGCTTTTGAAAATTTTTATGAGCGCTTAATTGAAAATTAATGACCTGAATCTGAAGGACTCAGGTCTGCTCAAAGTGTGCTTGACTGTAGGCAGTCTTCAGACTGCTGAGTAAGCCATACTTCATTCCACAGATGCACAGATTTTCAATTACCCAAGTAAGAATTTTATAATCTATGTGGGTCTAGGTGTCTATGTTTTTTTCTATGTGGTAAAAAAACAGTTCGCATCTAGGAAGTTTTTCCGCCGACGTGAGTGTCTTCACTCACGTTTTTTTTAGACTTGTGTCTGATTGTATGCAGTCCTTCCCTCCGGCAGGAGGGCTTCAGATTGCCCAGAATTGATTTTCATTTCCATTACGCTGGTATCGTGCTGATTTTTCCAAACGATGATCCTTCACCAGCGTATTATCAACGCTTTCTTCATTTACCCCGGGTTGCACCCGGGGCTATTTACAGTTCCACCCTGCCTTTGCCGGCAGGCAGGCCCTTTGGGGTCATATTTACATCGCCTGCTCCGCTTCCGCCAACGTGAGTGTCTTCACTCACGTTTTTTCTTTTTTAGATCGGCTTGGCGCAAGTCTTCAGACCTGCCTGCAGCAGGCAGGCTTGTGCCTGACTGTATGTAGTCTTCAGATTGCCTTGATCTGATTTTCATCTTCGCTGCGCTGGTGCCATGCTGATTTTTCCAAACGATGATCCTACAACAGCGCTGGGCGATCGAACGCAATTATTTTTTCCATGGGTTTCACCCATGGCTATTTATAGTTCGACCCTGCCTTTTCCGGCAGGCAGGCCCTTTCAGGGTCTTTAATCAAGTTGCACAAGTCAGCAACAGTTCTCCTGCTTCTCTAGAACCTGGCCCCTATCTTTCGTAAACCACCCTACCTTAGGCAGGCCGAACAACAAGACAACGCGACAACCATCCCTACGGGAGGCAGGCCGAACAACAAGACAACGCGACAACCATCCCTACGGGAGGCAGGCCCGACAACTTTCACAACCAAACCTCCTAACTCCCGTTCTTCCCCCTCTTAATCACCTCCAAGTAAATCCCCTCCAATTCACTCACCATCCGCTTCATGCTGAATTTTTCAATCACTCGTTCGCGGGCGGCTTGGGCCATTTCTTGCTGAAGGGCCGGATTTTGAAGCAGTTCCAAACAGCATTTTTCCAACTCTTCCCACTCCTCGATTTCAGTGAGATAACCTTGCTTGCCATGTTGGATCACCTCGCCGATTCCTCCGGCACGGGTAGCTACCACCGGCACTTCACAGGACATTGCCTCTAACATGGCAATAGGTAGCCCTTCAAATTCGGAGGTGCTAAGGTAGATATCCATCAGGCTGAGGTAAGGCACCACATTTTTTTGCACGCCTACCCAATGGAAATGGGCGGATTTGCCCGATTTATGGATTTGGGACAGTATTCTTTCCCTCCATTCTCCATCCCCCACGAGTAAAAAGTGAGTTTCAGGACATTTTTCCAAAATCCGAAGGGCAATCTCCACCCATAGCCAAAGTCTCTTTTGAGATCGAAACACCGCTACTTTGCCAATGACTGGGGCACCTTCCGGAATTCCAAGTTGATTGCGTAGGAAAGACGTTTCGGTATTCCTTGCAGCAAAACTCACGTCCTTAGCCTCGCGCAGTACATCCTGATCCTCGATACCTGATCCATGATACGCTAGTCTAAGGTCTAAGGTCTCGTGTCTTATGTCTTGTGTCTTATGTCTTGTGTCTCCTGTCTCCTGTCTTCCGTCTTCCGTCTTCCTTCTCCTAAACACCTCCGTATTCACCCCATTTTGCACCACCTTCACTTTCAGCCGTCCACCTCTACGGTAGGGATCCCAAATGGAGTTGAGTCGCATAGACAAAGCCACCTCATTGGACACTGCGATGGCTACATCCTGAAGTTTAAAGGTCATGCGGTTTCCCAGGTAGGAAATTTTATTGTATCGCTCCCAAGTATTGTGTTCGGTATATACAATGGGAATGGAGAGTTCTTTACCTACAAATCTCGACAGTATACCTGCCCAGGGTAAATGGGCATGGATGAGATCGAATCCTTGCTCCAGCACGAAGCGCTTAACTTTTTTGATCTGGAAAAAGAGCTCGAGATTGCCCGCAGGAAAAAGGTGGGTCTGGATACCGGCTGCTTCCAATTCGTCAAGAATGTTTTGTTCCTGATGGAAAAAATAGAGGCAATGAAATTCAAACCGACTTTGGTCATGGACCATCGCGGTTTCAGGGATCAATTTTTCCGCGCCGCCACGACCAAGGCTTTTGATCAGATGGAGAACTTTAATTCGGTTGGTGTCAGGCATAAAACTCCTGCAAATTGGGGAATAAAAAGTGAAGTCCTTTCGAAATGGATGGAAATGCTAACAAACAGTGGTTTTATAGATTTGATTTGTCATTGACAAACAGATACTTGCCTTATTTTCTGAGCAAGGATTTTTTTGCTGCCCTGTAGCAGAGTTCCTCCATGCTCAGGCTTTCCATCCCATGTAATTCTCTTAGGCGATCGTAAGTGGAGATTATTTTTTTCAATTCCAGCATACTTGCCTGTGGGTTATTTCCAAAGTTGTGGGGGTGCCACCACAGGTGGTATATCTCCTTCAATTGGGCAGCTTTTTCCATTTCATTCAAAATCCGGGCTAGTCTTACCCGATTAAAAAAGGGGTTTGCATTGGAATAAGGCCTCAAAATCCGTGAAGCAGGCAGGATCACAGGTTCTTTGGAGTGGAAGGTCAGCTCTTCAAATGGGTAGGAGGTTCGACTGCCTAGGGGAAAAAAACAGTCGGCCGACCGAAACCATTTTTTGCTTTCATCCTCGTGCTGGGTTTCTTGCCAAAACCAATTTTTGGGATTGCCTCTGACCACTTCAAAGCCTTCTTCGAGACAAATGCCGAGGTAAAGCTCGTTGATATGGTTTCGGGGAAAAACCAAGGATTTTAGCTTTACTCCAAATTTTTCACCGGCAATCCGCTGGGAGGCGCGTAGATCTTCCCGAAACTGCTCCGGGCTTTGGCCCCGCATCAGGGTATAATAATGGGCGTAGGAGTGCGACCCCAGTTCTTGGTAGGGAGATTGGATAATTTGCCGGATAAGCTCGGGCGCAAAATGCACCTCAGGCCGTATTCCATGTTCCTTAGCCCAATGGTAGGCAGAGTATTTTTTTTCCCGGTAAGAGGGTAGGAAGCTCGGGGAATACTCCTTCCATTCTTCCTCATTTTCGGCAAAAAGCATCCCCACGGTGGCCCAAGTCACATGGATTTCATGCCGGGCAAAGAGATCCAGCATTTGAGGAATCACTTTTCGGGTATTGGAAAAGTACTCAGGACGGTAACGGGTGCCCACCTTATCAAAAATCCCCCAGAGGAGTTCGAAGTCAAGGCTGATCGTGAGTGTGCCGGGCATGAGTTGGGAGAGAATGGGAGATTAGAGAATTAGTGAATGGGAGAATAAGAGATTAGAGAATAGGAGATTAGAGATTATGATTTATTTAGGGATTTAAGATATTCTCTTTTGAGATAAAAAATAAAGCCGTTTAATACTTTGATTGCTTCGAGGATTTGGATTCGTAGATCCATATATAACTCATCGGAGAGATAGTTTTGATCTTTTGCCTCCAGAACATGATCAAGAAGTTCTGCTAGTGAGCCTCTCGAGTTGTAGTAAAATCGGTTGGAATCCAAATAATGAAACCTTCCCCATCCCTCCGCGATAGTTGCCGTGGAGGACCTTGCTGCTGTCAGGATTTGAGAATGTAGATCAAACCTTTCAGAAGTAGGAAGTTGAGGAAGCACTGCTTTTCTCAATCTTTTTTTTGATTCTTGGGCTTTCTGCCAGCAAATTAAATTTTCAAAACTCTCAGATCGATCCATGGAAAAATATGACGTTCACTCAAACTAAAAACCATATAGAACACTTCCAATTTTTCACTGCACTTTTTTTCAATCATCTATTCAATCTCCAATCTCTAATCTCTCAATCCCTAATCTCTAAACTCCCAATCTCTTATTCCCTTTTTCTCATCCCCCTAAACCTTCATTTCCTCCTCCGCCAATTCCCTTTTTCTCCGTTCATCGTCTACGATTCGATTATAGATTTCCGCCCGTTTTTTGATGCGATTGGTTTTTTCCCAGTCCATAAATGCCACGATCACAAAGAGCATGTAATACATGATTTGGGATTTTTGACGGATGATGATGCCGAGATTGGACATGACGTAGGTCATGGATACCGAGATCGAGAAAAAGACGATGGCAGACATCTTTACCATAGCAGGTGCGATCCGGATGTAGTCGATGAAGCTTTTCTTAAAAATCCGGCTGAACATGTAGATGTAAAGCGCATTCTCAAAGGAAACTGCAATTCCAAGGACATTGGGAGAATCGATAAAAAGTGGCCTAAACCAAAAAGTAAATAGCTTCATAGGTAGACTGTAATTCGACATATCTACCCCTGACCCAGCTGATCGGGAGAGCCGTTGTGCGTTCAGCGCAGATTCCTCTTCAAAGCTTGCTACCACATTGTTGGGATCGTAGCCGAGGTAGATTAACAGCTTGTCATAAACCAAAATGCTGATTACAATACCAGCCAAAGCGGCCAGGTACTTTTGATATGTTGGGACTTTTTCTCTACCCAGAATAAAACCGACTCCCATTCCGATCATCACGGCAAAAAGAATATGGGGACGGATCATGTAACAGATAAAGGCTCCTAAGGCAATATGAAAGATCCGTTTGCCCGGCCAGGATAGGCCATAAGTCAGGAATCCCAATCCGGCGAAAATAAATGCCCCTTTTCCTAAGGAAGCAGTCCAAAAGTGCATGTTGGGCAAAAACATAAAAATGGTGATCGCATCCCAGCCCTCGAATTTGGGGTTGAATTTGAGGTTTTCCTTAAAAAAGAGGTAGAAGTAAACAAAGCCCCAAAAACCGACCCAGGTGCTGAAAAACATCATCATGTCGTAATTGAAGCCCAGCCACTTGGCAAAGGGATAATTCACCCATTCAATAAATAAGGTGCCAGGCTCAAAGGTGTCAAACCAGTTATCATACCATTGGTAACTTCTATAATATTGCTTTGAATCGGAGGGATTGAAATAAGCATAGGTCCAATAAACCAACCCAAAAAGCATGTGATACCAATACATCTGATTGAGCAGTCCGGCTTTCAACCATTTGTGTTCTCTCTGCAAGGCATTGAGGATAGGCTGAGAAGCAAAAAACAGAAAAAGGACTAGAAATACGGCTCCTAACAAGGTCTTTTGGATTTGGAATTAAAGTAAAAGATTTTCCTTTAAAGTCCTTGAAGGAAAGGGGTAGAAAAATCGATCTTTAGCCTCCAATTAATTCAACCCTTTAGTCATTTATATTATATTGGATAGCTTCTCAGTAATTTTTGATCTGTGCTTCCTCTTCTTTACGCGTGCCAAAATAGAATGATGAGAGAAGTCCATTTATACTCACTGTGGGCTGTTATACCGTCAATGGACGATTATCCGTAAAAAGCCACTAAAGCTTTCTCTCGTTATTAAGACTGCATGAGGTAACTTATTTAAATATTCGCAGGTGGAATTGATACGCTTATACCTTCTTTCGAATAAATTCTTTTTGTTCAATCAACATTAATCATTTCATTTGATTTGATTCACTCCTAATTCATGTCAAAAGAGGCATCTTCTACCGAACTCAGACTGTTGGTAATCCGGCTATCGCAAGGAGAGGAAAAGGCTTTTGAACAATTGTATTTTCTCTTTTCTGAAAAAATCTATCACATCTCCCGAAAGATGGACCTCAGCCATGAAGATGCGGAAGGAGTGGTGCAGGAGGTATTTCTCAAAATCTGGAAAAATAGAAGTAAACTCGATCCTGAGCTTTCCATCAATGCCTACCTGATAGCAATCGTGAGGTCTTTGGTAATCAAAAAAGCCAAAAAAGATGCCCGTTTCTTCGCTTTCCAGCAATACAAGATCCCTCTTCTCCAGCAGATCACTTCTCCGGGTGCCGATGATGAGCTGATCTTCTCGGAGTTTAGCCAACTGACCAAGGAGATCATTGAGCAACTCCCTCCTGCACAAAAGAAAATTTTTCAGTTGAGGTATTTTGAAAACCTCAGCGTGGCAGAGATCGCCGATCAACTCAATATTTCCAAGCGTACAGTTGAAAATCAGATTTTTCGGGCCACTTCATCCGTTCGTGAAAAGCTCTCCAAGCTCAAGATCATTTCCTCCGGTCTCCTGTTTTTTGTGGTCGACGCCCTGCTCTTAGCCTTGATGGACTGAGCAAGGTAGGATCAAGAAGCAAGAATCAAGAGACAAGAAATAAGTATCAAGACATGAGTATGAAGCATGTGTATCTAGATATAAGTGTCAAGTTATCAGGTATTAAGAAATTCGAAAGCTATCCTTGCACCAGTCTGTCCCGATAACCGATAACCCAGACAACTTTCCCACTTTACAACCTTCCCACCTTCTAACCCCGATACTTCGACTACGCTAAGCACAGGCAACCTTCCCTTCGGGAGGCAGGCCCGACAACCCGATAACACCCCCCTCCAAAAAAAACAAACTTTTTTTCCAACCCCAGTGAGTAGTTGCTACTCCTTGAGGGTATATGATCCGGTAATCGACTTCAAATGGATCATAAAAAACGAATTGATGATTTCTACTCAGGAAAATTGAGTCCCCAAGAAGCACTCGAATTTCTCGAATGGCTGGAAAGCTCAGAAGCAGAAGAGTTTCTTTCCGCTGAAATCATCCAGCTTTGGAGTGAACAAATCAAATCTCAGGAATTTGCCTGGGACAATGCCTCGCTTTGGCAAAAAATCAACTCCGAGAAATCAGGCTATTCCAAGCCTTTTGTCAGCAGATCTCATCCTCAGCAATCTAGCCTTAATCTCTGGTCTTGGGCAAAATATGCGGCTGCGGTAGCTTTAATCGCAGTAGCTGCCTTTGCGTATTGGTCAACTCAACAGTCACCTAAAGTTGATCAGTTGACAGAGGCCGTCCAGGGACCACAGTGGATTACCCGTACCAATCCCTCAGGACAAAAGACAAAAATTCTCCTTTCCGACGGTTCCACGATTTACCTCAACTCGGCTAGTACGGTCACCTATCCCGAAGACTTCCAGACCAACAGAAAAGTAACCCTGGAAGGGGAGGCATTTTTTGAAGTAGCCAAAGATCCCGACCATCCCTTTTCGGTAGAATCCAAAGGCATCACCACCACAGCCCTTGGCACTTCTTTCAACATTTCTACCTTCAACAGACAGGATAAAGTGGCTGTCACGCTGGTCACCGGAAAAGTGAAACTACAGCAATTGGGAAATGCAAAGGAGCTAGAGCTAAACCCGGGAGAAGAGTCTCTACTCGCAGTAGATGAATCCAATCCCACAAAATATCGGGTGAATATCCGTGATCGGATTCTTTGGATAGAAGGGGTGTTGAAGTTTCAGAATACCAACTTTACCGAAATGGTAAATACCCTCGAGCGCTGGTATGGAGTCAAAATCAAGGTAACCGGTCCCGTCTCGCAAGATAAGGCCACCGGTACATTCGACCCCAACGAATCCCTGCGAAATGTCCTTCATGTCTTGAGTGAGTCCCTGGATTTCACTTATCAACTCAATGAAAAAGAAGTAATTATCCACTTTAAGTAATCCCTGCCTATGAGAAAATGAAAGATGGACAAAAAAGAACAGGAGCGTACGGCTATACACTCCTGTGAAAATCAAAACACGGCACCCAAGGATTGAAGATTCGCGGTCTGGCATCCTGAGGGTAATTCTATGTTTCAACTTACCATTCCAAATTATGAAAAAAATCTTACCGTTAATAGTCATGTCTATTAAGATGCTAGTTCGGGGAGTAGCTATCCTCTGCCTGACTTTGAGTCCGCTCATGGCTAGTACCTCCGAAGCTCAGGTCAAGAGCATCGATGAAGTACACCTGAAGCTGGAAAAGACCAGTTATTCCATCCTTCAGCTTTTTCAGGAAATCGAGCGAAAAACCGATTTCAAATTCTTTTACACGGAGCAAGCTGTAAAAAATGCGCCGATCATCACCTCCCCCAATGCTTCTGCCAGTGTGGAAGGTCATTTGGTGGAAGTTGCAAAGCAGGCTAACCTTCGTTTTAAGCAGGTCAATAACACCATTTCTGTCATTCCCGCAAGCAATCAAACCCAAGAACTGATTACCAAAGAAATCCAATTTGCTACTATCAAAGGGAAAGTCACAGACGAAACGGGAGCTCCGATTCCCGGTGTGACCATCCTGCTCCAAGGGAGTACGAGTGGCACTGTGACGGACATCGATGGCAATTACACCATCGAAGCGGCTGAAGGGCAAGTGTTGGTGTTCTCCTTTATCGGGTATCAGACCCTCAACAGGGTAGTAGGGACTTCCTCTATTCTCGATGTAAGGATGTCAGTAGAGGAAAATAACCTACAGGAATTTGTCGTGATGGGATATGGAACCATCCAGAAAAAAGACATCACAGGATCCGTAAGCGCGATCAATTCGGACAAAATCAAAGATCAGCAGGTGCCAAGCTTGGATTTGGCTTTGGCTGGCCAAATGGCTGGCGTAGTGGTGACTCAATCTACTGGTGCACCTGGAGGAGGTGCCAGCGTGCGGATCAGAGGAGCAGGTTCACTCAGTGCCGGAAATGAGCCACTCTATGTGGTGGATGGATTTCCGGTGACCAATGATTTTGATCAGCGAAACAACCCGCTCAATACCATCAACCCATCCGATATCGACAATATTCAGGTGCTGAAAGATGCCTCCGCTACCGCGATCTACGGTTCCAGAGGTGCCAATGGGGTCATTTTGATCACCACCAAATCAGGCAAAAGCGGAACTTCACGCATTGATTTCAATGTAAGCACGGGGGTGCAGCAAGTGGAAAAGCTCGTGGACGTGTTGAACGCCCGGGAATTTGCCGCCTACATCAATGAGTCCCGAAACAATGCTTGGATCAATTCAGGTCCAAACAGATTGGCCACTGATCCCAATTCAGCAAGATTGGGTAACGTGATGTATTTGCTCCCCGATGCATTCCAAAATCCGGAATCGCTTGGAGAAGGTACCAATTGGCAAAAGGAAATTTTCCGCACGGCAATGATGAGCAATTACCAGCTCAACTTTTCAGGAGGAAATGATCGAACCAAATACTTTGTCTCTGCCGGATACCTCGATCAGGAAGGGGTAATTATCAATTCTGACCTGAAGCGCTATTCGTTCCGCTTGAATGTGGAATCACAAATGAATAAAAAAGTAAAGGTGGGTGCTAACCTTACCCCGTCTTATACTTTCACTAATCAATCTTTGGCTGAAGGCAACTGGCAGGGGGGAGGAATCATCCAATCTGCGATCACCGCAGCCCCTCACCTGACTCCTTACGATGAGTTTGGCAACTATACCAAAGTGACTGGCCAAGGCATCGGACTTTCAGAAGTGGATAATCCGGTGAAAATTGCCCGTGAATACTTCCATCAGCAGGGGACCCTCAGACTTTTGGGTACTGCTTTCGCTGAATATTCCATTTGGGATAATCTGAAGTTCAAAACCTTGGTGGGTGGGGACATCCGAAATTTCCGTGAGGATATTTTCTCCAATTCCCTGATCAATCCAAACAGTGTCAATCCAACCAAGCCCGCAGTAGGCACCAATGCAACTAGTCAAACCAGAAACTGGTTGGCTGAATTTACCCTGAGCTATGCGAAGTCTTTTGGCAAGCATAATGTAGATGCGGTAGTCGGATACACGGCTCAAAATGAGCTGGTGGATGTCAACCGAATGACTGGAACCAACTTCCCGAATGACAATATCAAGACCATCAATGCGGCGGGTTTGATTACCAGTGCTTTCAATACCAAAGAACAGTGGGCGCTCTTATCTTACTTGGCTAGGGTTAATTACAATTTCGACGACCGCTATTTGCTTACGGCAACTTTCCGTCGGGATGGCTCTTCACGCTTTGGTGTGGATAGCCGATGGGGAACTTTCCCTTCTGTTTCCTTGGGCTGGAGACTTTCTGAGGAAAACTTCATGAGCGATGTAAGCTGGATATCCGAACTGCGCCTACGTGTCAGCACCGGATTGACAGGAAATAATTTCATCGCAAACTATGGGGCAATCGGTCTTACGGCTCAGGAAAATTACATTTTCGGCGCCAGTGGAGGTGTACTCAACAATGGGATCCGACTGGCTAATATTCCAAATAGTAAGCTGGGTTGGGAAACCAACCGCCAGACAGACATCGGAGTGGAATTTGGGGTGTTGCAAAACCGATTCTACCTCTCTGCGGACTATTACCAAAAACGCACCTCTGACCTTCTCTTGAATGTGCCTGTTCCTACACTTACCGGATACAGCACCGCCTTGCAAAACATCGGTGAAATCCTGAACAAAGGCTTGGAATTCACGGTGACCAGCCGTAACACCGTTGGTGCATTTAAGTGGACCACGGATTTCAATATTTCCACCAACAACATCAGCGTGCAAGCCTTGGGACCGGATGGTTCCCCGATCATCTCGAGACAGGCTACTTCGGCATCCTCTCCGACCCACATTACGCAGATCGGATCTGAACCCGGAAGCTATTACGGGTACCAAGTGGTAGGAATCTACCAAAATCAGCAGGATCTGGACAGCAGTCCGGTAGTCCTTAATGGGAACGGAACGGTACAGTCCAAACCAGGTCAATTGAAGTTTGCTGATATCAACGGAGACGGAGTCATTACCACGGCAGATCGTACGGTATTGGGCAGTCCTTTTCCGGATTACACCTTCGGGATGACCAACTCCTTCAATTACAAAGGGTTTGACTTCGCGTTTACCCTTCAAGGTGTACAGGGATTTGAAGTCCTCAACCTAGCCAGAAGATACTATGGCAACTACTCCGGTACCTACAATGTCCTGAGAAGTACCGCAAACGGCTGGATGTCAGAGACCGATCGCGGTGACGGGGTTTCCCCTCAGATTGACCGAAACTTCAATGCCCTCGCAGGAAGCAACACGGTCAATAACGTCACTTCTTTGTTTGTGGAGGATGGTTCTTTCTTGAGAATCAGAAACATCACGCTGGGATATAACCTATCCCAAGCTGCCCTTCAGAAGCTCAAGCTTTCCAGTGCCAGACTCAGCTTTACCGTGCAAAACGCCTACACCTTTACCAAGTACGAAGGATACAATCCTGAGGTAAGCGCGCAGGGGGGAAGTACCCTTGTTCCCGGTGTAGACGCAGGCGGCTATCCTTTGGCCCGTTCCTTTATGTTTGGTTTAAATGTTGGCTTCTAACCTGATTCTCCCTATGAAAAATTATAAAGTTCTTTTCGCAGCAGGAGCATTGGCCCTCTTGACGGCCACCGGATGCAGCAGTGATTTCCTGGATTTGGCTCCTATTTCCCAGCAAAACAGCAATAACTTCTACAAGACTCCAGAGGACATGAAAAATGCCCTCACCGCAGTGTATGGTTCATTGCAGTATGGTGGGCAGTACTATTCTTCCTTGCATATCATCGGAGAGCTTCGCTCTGACAATACCGAAATCACCAATCCAGCAGCAGGGGCAGACCAGCAGGCAGTGGATGATTTTACCAACGTACCGGTCACTTCGATCAGCTCCAACACTTGGAATGCCCACTACCAAGGGATTCAGGCTGCCAATATTTTGATTGATAAAATCCAACCCGTTGCGATGGATGCCAATCTCAAAGCGAGATACGTTGGCGAGTCGAAGTTCTTACGGGCATTGATGTACTTCAATTTGGTACGGATCTATGGTGATGTTCCTTTGGTCACTTCGGTCATCAGCAATCCTCAAGAAGGGTATACCTATGGCAGAGAAAGTGCGGATAAGGTATACGAACTGATCGTTGCTGACCTGACAGAGGCTGAGGCATCCTTGCCTTTTGTGTACACCGGTGCAGACATCGGCAGAGCGACCAAAGGTGCCGCCATGTCCTTGTTGGGAAAAGTATATTTGACTCGAAGACAGTGGTCCTTGGCTGCTGAGAAACTCAAGCAAGTAATTGACGCAGCATCCCAAACAAGATACCAGTTGAGACCTACTTATGCGGGTGTTTTTGGCGTAGCTAATGAAAACAACACCGAGTCGATTTTCGAGGTGCAGTTTAAAGGCGGTTCCAATGGTGAAGGAAGCCCGTTCTCCAATCAGTTTGCACCAATCGGATCAGGTACAGCGGTGGTTGCTGTGGGTAACCCCTTAGGGCAAAACATCCCTACCAATGAAATGTACCAGTCCTATGAGACCGGTGACTTGAGAAGAGATGTTTCCATGGCTACCAGCTACATATTGAGTGGCAGAGAAGTAAAGCATAATTACATCCTAAAATATAGAAGTACACCGGCAGCCAACCTGGACAGTGATGTCAACTGGATTGTGCTGCGGTATGCGGATGTGCTATTGATGTATGCTGAGGCGCTCAATGAGGTAGGATTTGTAGCCGATGGACCCGCTTTTGAATTCCTCAATCAGATAAGAACCCGAGCCGGTCTTCCCACTGTAAGCAGTACCAATGCCAATGCAGCCCTGAGAATTTCAAATCAGGCAGAATTCAGATTGGCAGTGGAAAAGGAGCGTAGATCTGAATTGGCCTTTGAAGGTCACCGCTGGTTTGACTTGGTCCGAACCGGAAGAGCTATTCAGGTTTTGGCATCGAAAGGCATGCAAGCGCATCAGGCTCTTTTCCCTATTCCTCAAAGCCAGATTGATATCAATCCCGCATTGATGACCCAAAATCCTGGTTATTAATTAGTTTCAATTTAATTCAAATCCTACTTTCCAGCCTGTCCAACACCTCTTGGACAGGCAGGCTGGAAGGGGTTTGGGTTTTGGAAATGAAGGACGGGAGACGGGAGACTGAAGACGGATGGTTCGACTCCGCTCACCACAGGAGACGGAAGATGGAAGACGGTTGACCGATGTCGGGTGTCAGATGTAGTAAAGACGGAAGATGGAAGACAAAAGACATTAGACACAAGATCTTAGACCGAGAAATTAGAACACCCGGAAAACTGGACAACTCGACAACCCGACAACAAAACAACCAATATCTCAATAACCACCCTTAAACTTCCCAACCCCCAAACATCCAAACATCCAAACTCCCACACCTCCCAACTCCCATACCCCCCAACCCCCAACTTCCCACATGCGACCCCTTATCCTATTTTTTCTGCTCTCACTAGCTCAGAGCATTTTCGCTCAGAGTCCCAAACTCCTCAATCAGCCGGATTCGGGCTATCGGGGCATTTGGTATAGCAATGAGCCATCCAATGACGAGTACGTCTACAAATACAGCGGTGGATTGGGCACCTATCCCGCCAATCATTATCCCTTTTCTATTTATGTAAAGGAGGTGAACAAAACTTTTTTCTGCTATGGAGGAGCCGATCTATCCGGAAATACCCTCCTGCACATGGTGTCTTATTTTGATCATAAAACGGGAATGGTTCCCCGTCCCACCATCGTGCTGGACAAGGAAACCGACAATGCCCATGACAATCCGGTAATGAATATCGATGCGGAGGGATTTATCTGGATCCTCTCCACCGCACATGGTACCAACAGTCCGGCCTACATTAGTCGAAGCAAAAAGCCATACGATATTTCTGCCTTTGAACCCATCCAAGCCACCAAAGAGATCAAAGGGCAAAGGGTTCCCATGGACAATTTTTCCTATCTCCAGTCTTGGTACCAATCCGGAAAAGGATTTTTAAACCTCTTTACTCACTACGAGCGGCAGGTCATTCCCGGTCAACCCTCCAAACCCCGTCGAACTATTGGGTTTATGCGGAGTCAAGATGGGATTCATTATTCGGAATGGAAAGACCTGGCAGCCATTTCCGAAGGTCATTACCAAACCAGCGGAATGAAAGGCACCACACTCGGAACCGCCTTCAACTACCATCCCATAAAGGAAGGAGTCAATGGGCTGAACTTCCGCACCAACCTGTACTACCTCGAAACCCGGGATTTTGGGGACTCTTGGCAAACAGCTGCCGGAGAAAAAGTCCAAATCCCCGTGACCGAAATCCATGCTCCTGCCTTGGTCGCTGAATACGAATCCAAAGGCCTTTTGGTCTACATCAATGACTTGACCTATGATGAAAAAGGCCGTCCGGTTATCGTTTTTGTCACCAGCAAAGGCTACGAGGCAGGACCCGAAAAAGGCCCACGCACTTGGCATACCGCCCGATTCACGGGTTCGGAATGGGTGATTCTCCCGGTCACCGAATCAGACAATAACTACGATATGGGTTCACTCTACATCGATGCCAAAGGCGAATGGCGCATCATCGGGCCCACTTCCACAGGACCTCAGCCCTACAATACCGGAGGAGAAATGGTCCTTTGGCTCAGCAAAAACCAAGGAAAAACGTGGAAAAGTAAGATAATGACCGCAGGTTCGGAGCGAAACCACTCCTATGCGCGTAGGCCTGTCCATGTGCATCCTGACTTCTTCGCCTTTTGGGCAGATGGTCACGGTAGGGAAAAATCCGGCTCACAGCTCTATTTCTCAGATAAGAAAGGAAATGTATTTCTCCTGCCTACTGCGATGAATGCAGACTTTCTCAAGCCAGTCCAGATCAAACCCAAGTCCAGCAAATGAGTAAGAATTGGTTTTTCGCTCTGACCTTTTTGGCTGCCTGCCAACCCAAGTTACCTGAGTTGGTTTTGAACCAATTGGATACCGTCCAACTTGCAACCTCTACGCTAAAAGTGGAGGTGTTGGCCGATTCCTTGAATGTCCCTTGGGATCTCGAAGTGGATTCTGAAGGCTTTCTTTGGGTGGCAGAGCAGGAGGGAAAGGTCTCCCGAATCAACCTGCAAAATGGGGAGCAGCAGTATTTACTTCAGATTTCGGAGGTTTGGAAAGTCCGCACTTCCGGGCTTTTGGGAATGGTGGCGCACCCTGATTTTTCCAAAAATCCATTCCTCTACCTCAACTACACGGTCAAGAATGATTCGCTCATCCACAGCAAACTGGTCCGATATACTTACAAAGGAGATACACTTGTCGAGCCCAAAGTTTTGCTGGAGATCGAAGGCGGTTCTTCACACAATGGTTCCCGCTTGGCTTTTGGACCGGATGGAAAGCTCTACTGGGCGACCGGCGATAAGCACGATTACACCTATGCCCAAAACCGGGAAAAGCTGAATGGGAAAATCCTCCGACTCAATCCCGATGGCAGTATCCCGGCAGACAATCCTGATCCAAAAAGTGCAGTTTGGGCTTGGGGTTTTCGCAATATGCAGGGCTTGGCCTTCTCTTCTTCGGGTTTGCTTTACACTTCCGAGCATGGAGATGCCATCGAAGATGAGGTCAATCTGATCCGAAAATCCGGCAATTACGGTTGGCCGGCCATCGAAGGAAAGCAGGATTTATCCGCTGAGTTGGAGTTTGCAGCCGCCAACCAAACCATCGAGCCCATCCGTTCATGGACTCCGGTGATTGCTCCTGCGGGGATGACATACTATGGTTCGGGTGCGATTCCTGAATGGAGAAACACCTTGCTGTTGACCACCTTAAAGGGTAAAAGTCTCCGGATTCTCTTTTTGAGTGCAGATGGTCAATCCATCCCATCTGAAGAGATTTTATTTGAAAACCGGTATGGGCGACTGCGTGATGTGGCTGCAGGCCCAGACGGAGCCATTTACCTCAGTACCAGCAATCAGGATTGGAATCCACAGCCGGGATTTCCCCTTTCCGGAGATGATAAAATACTCAAAATCAGTCCAATCAAAACCAAGGGTTCCAATTCCATTTCCCCTGTCAAAGCCACCGAAGTAGTGGCCTTGGATGGCTTGCAACTCTACCAAAGCTACTGTGCTTCCTGCCACAAATCGGATGGGGTAGGAGTGGAGGGTGTTTTTCCTGCTTTGGCAAAAAATCAATTGGTAATCGGCGATCCCAAACCCCTGATCGAGCTTTTGCTTCAAGGAAAGGCTTCTTCCAATGGTGCACAAGCCATGCCCGCCTTTTCCTTCCTCGATAATCGGGAGGCTGCTGAAATCCTGACCTATATCCGCTCGGCTTGGGGTAATTCGGCCAGTCCTATTTCTTCCACCCAAATCGAATCCCTACGCTGATGACTGCCAAATCCAAACTCATTCCCTTCTTTCAAACGCTAGGTCCAGGGATCATAACCGCAGCGTTGGTTTTCGGTCCCAGCAAGATGACCCTCACCTCCAAGCTTGGTGCAAGCTATGGCTATGAGACACTTTGGCTGGTGGTGGTCGCGATTTTCTTCATGCTCATTTTTACTCAAATGGGCGCAAGAATCGGTCTGAGCTCGGATCAAAGCCTCCTTTCGCTGATCCGTCAGAAATGGGGAAAAGTGGCAGGTATTGTCATCGGCTTCGGTGTATTTCTGGTGACTACCTCCTTTCAGGCAGGCAATTCCATCGGTGTAGGCATCGCGGTGGCTGAGGCTACGGACACACCGACTTGGATGTGGGTTTTGGTTTTTAATCTATTGGGAATGAATTTGCTCTTTTTCAGAAGCTTTTACAAGACATTGGAAAAGCTGATGATTGCTTTGGTAGGCTTGATGCTCTTTTCTTTTTTGACCACACTCTTTCTCAGTAAACCTTCCCTCAACGGAACCATTCAGGGTTTTGTGCCGTCGATTCCCTTGGGATCTGCCGCTTTGTTGATTGCTTTTGTGGCGTCCTGCTTTTCCATCGTCGGGGCATTTTACCAAGCCTATTTGGTACAGGAAAGCAGAAAATCCGGTTCCGGACAAACGAGTGCAAAGCGCAGTTCCACCGGGATTTACATCTTGGGAATTATGAGTGCGGTCGTCATCATCTGTGCCGCTGCCGTTCTTCAGCCTCAGGGCATTTCAGTGAACTCCGCTTCGGAAATGTCCAAGGCACTCGAGCCTCTTTTCGGCAGTTATGCGGCCCATTTGTTCCTAGCGGGGCTGTTTGGGGCTTCCTTTTCCTCCTTGGTAGGCAATGCCACAGTAGGAGGTAGCTTGCTCGGAGATGCCTTGGGATTTGGAAATCAGCTGAGTGGAAAGGCAGTTCGGGGACTGATTGCCTTTGTGATGATCTGTGGGGCAAGCATCTCGCTAATCTTCGGCAAGCTCCCGCTCGAACTCATCATTTTCGCCCAAAGTGTCACCATTTTCTTGGTTCCCTTTATCGGACTGGCCATGTATGCCGTGGCTAATGACGTAAAAATCATGGGAGAAAAAGTCAATTCCCCTTTTGCAAAAATCGGCGGAGCGATCGGATTACTGCTGCTCTCTGGCTTGGCGGTTTGGAATTTTAATGAATTGTTTTTGTGAGAAGCAAGAAGCTAGAGACAAGATGCAAGACATAAGACATAAGACACAAGACATTAGAAAATTCAGACAACTGGAGAATCCGGACAACTCGACAACCATCCCTTCGGGAGGCAGGCCCGACAACTCGACAACCGGACAACATGACAACTAGAAAACTGGACAACCCGACAACCCAATAACTAATAACTCAAAAAACACCTCCCAACTCCCTATCAATGAAATTCCTAACCCAACTCGAACACGAACTCCTCGCACCATCCACTGCCCTGATCGAGGACATGACTAATATCCAAGGTGACATCATCCTGCTTGGCATCGGCGGCAAAATGGGCCCAAGCATGGGCAAACTCGCTGTTCAGGCTGCCCAAGCCGCCGGAGTCAACAAGCGCATCATCGGCATTTCTCGGTTTTCCGACCCCAAAGCCAAAGCCCAACTGGAAGCCAATGGCGTAGAAACCATCTCCTGTGACTTGCTGAATGATGCCGAACTCCAAGCCCTGCCTGATGCTCCCAATGTGATCTATTTGGCAGGGAATAAATTTGGCACTACAGGAAACGAATCGTTCACTTGGGCCATGAATGCCTACCTTCCAGGAAGGATAGCAGAGAAGTATAAAAACTCCAACATCGTCGCTTTCTCCTCCGGAAATGTGCTGCCCTTTGTGCCCGTGACCTCGGGAGGAGCGTCAGAAGAAACGGCTCCCGATCCCCTAGGTGAATATGCCCAATCCTGCCTCGGGCGTGAGCGGATTTTTGAGTATTTCTCCAAAAAGAACCAAACTCCCACGCTGATCTACCGACTCAACTATGCGGTGGATTTCCGGTACGGGGTAGTCATGGAAATCGCCAAATCGGTGAGAGACGGCAAAGCGATCGACCTTCGAACCGAAAACGTCAACGTCATTTGGCAGGGAGACGCCAATGAAATTGCGATTCGTTCCCTTTTACATTGCGAGACACCAGCCAAGATCCTCAATGTCACCGGACCGGAGATCCTTTCCACCCGATGGCTAGCCAATCAGTTTGGGCTGAAGTTTGGCAAGGAGCCTGTCTTTGTCAACGAACCCACAGGCACCGCTTTGCTTAATAATGCTTCAGAATGCCATCGGATTTTTGGCTATCCACGCGTCACCATCCGCGAGATCATCGACATCACGGCTACCTGGATGATTCAGGGGGGTGAGGAGTTTGGCAAAGCCACCCATTTTCAAGAGAGAGGAGGAAAATTCTAATCACTATGCTAGCTCAACCCTTAAAACAACACCTTCATCAGGGCACGGTCATCCCTGCCCACCCCTTGGCACTCGATGCCAACCGTCAGCTGGACGAGGCCATGCAACGCCAACTTACCCGCTACTACATGGACTCCGGTGCTGGAGGTGTAGCGGTGGGCGTGCATTCCACCCAGTTTGAAATACGCGAACCCCGGCACAACCTTTTCGAAAAAGTATTGGCCTTGGCTGCAGAGGAAGTGGAAAAAGCCGAATTGAAACGACCTTTTATCAAAGTGGCCGGCATCTGCGGTCCTACCCATCAAGCCATTGCTGAGGCAGAAACAGCGCTCCGACTAGGCTACGACATGGGACTCCTGAGCATGGGAGGACTGCAAGGCTGGACCGAAGCCCAGATCCTGGATCGGGTCAGAGCAGTGGCAGCTGTCATTCCGGTATTCGGTTTTTACCTGCAACCCTCTGTGGGCGGCCGTATTTTCAGCTATGGATTTTGGGAGCAGTTTGCCGAAATCGAAAATGTGGAGGCCATCAAATGCGCTTCTTTCAACCGCTACCAAACCCTCGATGTGATGCGTGCCGTGGCACAAAGCAGTCGCCGGAATCAGATCGCCATGTACACCGGAAATGATGACAACATCGTAGCCGACTTATTGACGACCTATCGATTTGAAGTGGGAGGGAAAGTGTATGAAAAAGAATTTGTCGGAGGTTTATTGGGGCATTGGGCGGTGTGGACCCAAAAAGCGGTCGAGCTTTTGGAAGTGGTCAAAGCCTGCAAATCCAAGGGCACTGGAGCAGATTGGGCCAGACTTCTGACCAAGGGAATAACCGTGACGGACGTCAATGCGGTAATGTTTGATCCCGCCCATCACTTCCATGGTTGTATACCGGGAATGCATGAATTCCTTCGCCGACAAGGATTGCTCAAAGGCACTTGGTGTCTCAATCCACAGGAAGTCATGTCTCCGGGCCAGTCCGAGGAAATCGATCGGGTGTACCGCGATTATCCAGAGCTGCACGATGATGCATTTGTGAAGCAATTTTTAACCCAACAATCCCAAGACGTATGAAGAAATCAATCAAAGTTGCAGTGATTGCTTTGCTGCTGTTCACGTTTTCCCCATATACCAAAGCGCAAGTCGATACCACTCGCTTTACCAACCATGGTTCTCAACTATTTGCATCCATGATTCAGGGAAGTGTCTTTGCCAAGGGGCCCAATGGCAGGGCTTTGGTCTATACCGTGGTGCGAGGGGAACCGGCGCATTTGCTCGGATACGATGTGGAGACACAGGAATTACTTATCGATCAGGCTTTGCCAAAAGCAGACGGGGCTTGGGATTTGGCACAGTCCAGCGATGGGACCATTTACGCTCCCGGTGCCAATGGAAGCTTGTTTGCCCATACGCCGGGAACTCAGGAAGTCAAGGATTTGGGAGTGGTGTTGGAGGGTGAAAATTACCTTTGGAACCTCACTGCCGGAGTGGATGGGGAGGTTTTTGGAGCTACCTATCCGGGTTGCCGGGTGTTTCGCTACCATCCTAAAGACGGATTTTCGGATGTGGGAAAAGGGCCTTTGGTAGAGAAAGAAAACTATGTGAGGAGCCTGGCCTACTATCCCAAAACAGGCATGCTCTACGCAGGTGTGGGATCCAAAGCTCATCTGATTGAGCTCAATCCCAAGACAGGTGATAAGAAGGAATTGCTTCCGGAAAAATTCAAGGACTATGAGTTTGTCTACGGACTGGAAATCGTACCCGGGGAAAATGGGAATGACCGGCTTTTTGCCCTGATTACCAATGGAAGCATCACCTTGGTGTACAACCTGAAGACCCGCGTTTTCGAACAGGAAATCGAAGGAATAGACATGCGGGCCATCACAGGAAATCCCAATGGAAAGGAAGTTTACCTGACTTCCAAATCCCAATTAAAGCGATTTGATCCTGCGAAAAACTATCAGACGGCGGAGGTGCTCGGTGAAGAAATCGGAACTTCCTTGGCCTTTAATTATGCCGAAGACGGGAAAATCTATTTTCTGACGACCGGAGCCAATTTGTTTTCCTTCAATCCAAAAGACAACTCACTATCCAAAAACAAACTTCAGATTCCCGGACAGCCGATTCCTATCCATTCTCTGGTCACCGGGCCTGACGGAAAAATCTGGTCCGGCGGCTACCTGGCCGGTGGAAATGCAGTCTATGATCCACAAACTGGAAAATCCACCTTTCTCCCAGGTTTGGACCAAACCGAGGGGATGTCGGTCTTGGGAGACAAGATCTATTTTGGTATCTACCCCAAGGGGAAATTCTATGTCTATGACACCAAATCCACCTGGGGACCCAAAGAAGGCAATCCCAAATTTCTCGGACAGGTTGAAAATCAGAGCCGTGCCTTTGCCCATGCGGTGTTGAAGGACAAAAATCAAGTGGTGTTTGGAATGATTCCCGAGTACGGGAAGCTAGGGGGTGCATTGGTGACATACAATGAACGAACTGAAAAGCTGGATTATTTTCCAAGTCCTGTGGAGAAGCAGGCAATAGCAGGATTAGCCTACACGGGGGACTATGTTTTGGTAGGTACCACAATTTCAGGAGGATTGGGTATTACGCCGGAGACAAAAGAAGCGCACTTGTTGGGATGGAATCCTCAGAGTGGGGAAAAGCTGTTTGATCTGATTCCAGTGCCAGGTGCCTCTGCATTGACAGGCTTCCTCAACATGCCTGATGGTACCATTTGGGGAATGGGAGATGGCCAACTCTTCATCTTTGATCCACAAAGCAGGCAAGTAAAGTCAGTCACCAAGCTATTTGATTATCCGCCTTTCAAAAGTCATGTTTGGAGAAGTGCCTTCATGGTCCTGCATCCTGACGGGAATATCTATGGTACGGATTGGGAAAAGCTGTTTAAACTCAATCCAAAAACCCTTGAATTTACCGAAATCGCCAAAGAGGCGGCGCTGCTTGTAATGGGGAAAGACGGAACGCTTTACTTCAAGCGAAAAACAGAATTATGGTCCTATAGACCTTAAGATTTTTATTGGGTAATAAGAGGCCTCTCAAGGGTTTCTTTCATTCATAAACCGACAGGCTTCTGGCTTGTTGGTTTATTTTTTTTAGGGATTTGGTTTTTTAGAATTCCTACAAATTGGGAAAACCTAATTATAGATGGTATAGGTTAGGCCAACAAGAAAACTCTGATAACCCCGATGCTTCGACTACGCTCAGCACAGGCAACCTTACCACTTTACCACTTTATAACCCCGATGCTTCGACTACGCTCAGCAAAGGCAACCTTACCACTTTACCACTTTTCCACCTGATAACCCCGATGCTTCGACTACGCTCAGCACAGGCAACCTTACCACTTTACAACTTTTCCACCTTATAACCCCACTGCTTCGACTACGCTCAGCACAGGCAACCTTACCACTTTCCAACCTTTCCACTTTATAACCACCGAAAACCTTGACAACCAGATAACTCTGACTAACCTGATAACTTTTAAAACACCTCCAAATCGCCCAAACTCCAAGACCAGGGAAGATTGAGGGGTTGTAGCTGTGGGTTGAGTTGCTTTAGAGTGACTAATGGCCCAAGGGGAAGGTAAGGGGAAAACTTCCAAAAAGAAGGGAGTTCCTTTCTCGTATGAAGACCGGAAACTGTAATAAATCGGGGTTTTTCTATTTTCTCCAATTCCTTTAATTGGGAGGATAGTGACTGGAGATCTAGATTTCCGAGTGAGAAGAGATCGCAAATTCGGAGTTCTTTACCCCATTTGGAATCCTTTGTCCGGTATATCAATAGATAGCTATGTAAATCACTGACCATTTGGTAATCGACAATCGGGCAATCTCGGTACCTCCAGTGAAGGTACCCCTTGATCAGGTGGGTTTTTAGTTCTGTATAATCCAGTTCACTACCTTCTAATTTCGCTACCAGGTGGTCAGCTTCCTCCCATGAAACCCTGGGGTCTGTACCAAGTGAATGAGCCCTAAAGAAAAGCGGTTTGATTTTGATGGGTAGGTGATCCCATTTTTCCCAACCGAGCTTGAGATAGCCCGGGGTACTTTTTCGGTTGGGGGTATTAAAAATAAGGTCTGTCCCTTCCAGTCTTGACTTTTCCAAAAGCTTTCGGGTGAGTTGGCTGAAAATCCCTTTTCCCTGAAAATCAGGATGAACAGCGGTATCCACTGCCCGTTGGGCGAGAAGGATCTTCGATTCATGGATGTATTCCCACTTCAAAAAAGCCCTCACTCCGATGATTTTTCCTGCTGACTCAGCTACCCAAACAGGAGATGTTCCGAATGGATTCTGTTGGTGTTTCCAGTTCCAAAGGGCCTCTGACTTGGGAATTCTATCCTCGCCCAAGGAAACTTTCAAAAGAGAAATGATCTCTTCCAGATCAGAATCAGTGCCTTTTCGGATTATCATGTGCCTAAGATAGCCATTGGATGCAATTCATTAGCTCGGAAAATGAACGGAATTGTGCAATTCATTACTCTTCCCATAAACGGCATTCGCTCAACCTGAAATTTCTATATATTTGACCGACACTGTGGAAAATCCTGTTTAATGAGAAGAATTCTTTTTCATCTTTCAATTCTGTTTATGGCTGCTTCCTGCATCAGCAATAAACGGATCACTTACCTCCAAAATCTATCCGACAGTACGGCTATCGATTTGGAAGAGTTTATTCCATTTGCCAAGGTTGACTACAAGTATATTTTACAACCCTTTGATATTGTTCAGATCGATTTTGCCAGTTCTGATCCGGAGTTGGTAGAAGGCTTTTCATTCCAGCGGCCTATCCAACAGGGGATGATGGTTGGAGGTGGTGGTGGTCAAGGAAGTGATCCCTTGTATATGAATGGCTATTCCATCGACGAAGAAGGCATGGTGGATATTCCAAGATTGGGGAAAATCAAGATCGGGGGGCTGACTGAAGAACAAGCCAAAGAGCTGGTGCAGGAAAAGATCAATGCCTATTTCAAAGATGACGTGTATGTCCGGCTTAGGTTGCCGGGGATCAGGTATACTACCATGGGCGAATTTAATCGGGTGGGAGTTCAGATCATTTACAAAAACAGAGCAACCCTGTTTGATGCATTGGCCAATTCGGGAGAAACCTCTTTATTGGGCAAGAAAAATAAAATGTTTCTTATCCGACAATATGGAGATGGAACAAAAATCCATCAGATCAACCTTAACGACCGTGCGCTTCTGGCAAGTCCGTTTTTCTTCATCCAGCCCAATGATATCTTGTATATTGAACCTATGAATATCAGGCAAATAGGAACAGCGGATAATTTAACTTCTTCCTTAGCACTTTTTGGTGGTGTATTTGCTTCAGTGTTGCTAATTGTGAACTTGGTGGTACGGGAATTTTAACGAATGGAAAAGCTCGATCTCAGTCAGTTAGATAATGAGGAAAAAGCCTTAGAGATCCGGTATGTAGTAGCCAAATACATCCGGTACTGGCCATGGTACATCCTGTTCATTTTTATGTTTGTCTTCGCTACGTACATTTTTCATAGATATACCGTAGATGAATTTGAAGTGACCGGCTCCTTGGTCATTAAAAACAGCAGTACACCGGAGGCCCGAATTTTGGATCGATCCAATATTTTCAATAACGGCATCAATCTCGAAAATGACATCTTGAGGTTAAGGTCAAAAAATCTGGCAAAAGAGGCACTGGCTAAACTTCATTTTGATGTCGAGTATTTCGCAAAGACCAATATCAAGGACATTGAGTTGTATGATCGGTCACCCATCCGTATCCAAGTAGATTGGAACCATCTTCAGGTGACAGAGGTCCCGGTTGAGCTTGAAATTCTGTCAGAAACCAACTTCAAGCTGAATCCTGCAGAAGGAAGTTTCATGGATTTTAACGCGGTTCAGGCTGCTGGTGACGAGTCTATTTTAAATAAGACGTACACTTTTGGCCTGGAGATAGAAACTGCGAGGTCAAAGTTTACTGTACTGCTCACGAATCCGGGAAGAGTGGGGGAGACGATCATTTTTAGACTGATCAATCCAACTGTTTTGGAAGATCGATTGGCGGGCTCGGTCAAGGTGGAAATGGTCAATGAGTATTCTTCGGTTTTAAAAATCAGCACGACCACTAAAGTGCCGGAAAAAGGCCGTGATTACATCAATTCTTTGATGCAATCCTATATTGATTATGACCTGAACGAAAAAAATAAGATTCAGGAAAATTCCATAGCTTTTATTGAAGAGCAGCTTGGATTTTTGGAGGATTCCATGAAATCCAAGCAGCGTGAACTGCTTAATTTCAAGGTAGATAACAAGCTTCTTGATGTTTCGGCCGAGTTTTCCAGTATTTTGGCAAAAATGGGTTCACTGGATGAGCGAAATGCCGAGTTGGATTACCAACTGAAATATTTTGAAGAGATCAAAGATTACATGGAGAAGAAAAGCAAAGACTTTTCTGATGTCATCGCTCCATCTGTGATTGGCGTTCCGGATCCACTTTTAAATGGTTTGATCCAAAATCTGGTCACCCTTTCACAAGACCGACGCAAACTGCTGGCCACTGTCAATGAAAACCATCCCGAGGTTATCAAAATCGACGTACAGATGGAAAAGGTTCAGGATGCGCTTTTCGAAAATGTGGTCAATCTGATCGACAACACCCGAAACCAAAAGACTTCCATCCTGAGAGAAATCAGGGACTACGATTCTCAATTTGCAACCCTTCCCGAGTCTGAGTCTAAATACACTGATATTTACCGTGAGTTTCAGCTTCGGGAAAATTTATTCACTTACCTCCTCGAAAAGCGGGTTGAAGCGGGAATCGCACGTGCGGCCAACGTATCGGATAATGCCATTCTGGATTTGGCAAAAAGAGGAACCCTGGTGTTTCCGAAGAAGACCCAAAACTACGGCTTAGCCATTGCTTTGGGCTTCCTGCTTCCATTTGGGTTTATTGTACTGAGAGACATGTTTGATGATACGATTAAGGACCAGCGGGATTTGAAGAAGCACTTTATGATCCCACAGCTTGGCGTGATCGGATACAGTACCAAGGAGACCAATATGGTCGTATTGGAGCACCCAAAGACAGCCGTTGCAGAATCATTTAGATCCTTGCGGTCAGCGATTACCTATTTGGCATCCGGCAAAAACACGAAAAAAATCCTGGTTACCTCTTCGGTTTCGGGGGAAGGAAAGACTTTTACCTCTTTGAACCTGGCCTCTGCCATGGCCTTGGGATCCAAAAAAACAGTGGTGGTTGGAGCAGACTTACGCAGACCTAAATTGGCATCCTATTTCAATCATTCCGATAAATTGGGGCTTTCCACTTACCTGATAGGCAAAGCCAATGCCGATGAAATCATCATTCCTACCCAGCATGAAAACCTGTTTTTTGTACCTTCTGGAGTGATTCCTCCCAATCCTGCTGAATTATTGCAGACCCCCAGGTTGCTTGAGTTTTTGGCTTATTTGGAAGAACGGTTTGACATCATCGTGTTTGATACTCCTCCGATGGGACTGGTTTCTGAGACAATTGATTTGATGCGGCTTTTTGATATCAATCTGTATGTGGTCAGACAAAACTATACCATCAAGGATCACTTGGTCATGATCAATGACTTGTTTAACAACAAGCAAGTAAAAAGTGTCTATGGTGTATTCAATGGGATCATTAACTCGGGCTACCATTACGAAGGATACAACTACGGGTATGGTAATACCTACCTTTACTCTCAGAATAATAAGTACATGTACAATTATTACGGAGAGGACCTCGAAACCAAGAAGAAAAAGATCAAGCAATCTCAGAAGTTTGATTTGAAAAAAGTATTGAAAAAGACCTTCCGCTTGAAGTAAGCTTCTAAACCAAGCAGGATTTAGAAGCGTTTAGACAAACGCAGATACTAGCGAAACCTGAAATTCAAACCAAGAATGCTTTGAAAACCGCCGCATTAATCCCCGCCCGATATGCCTCTACGCGACTTCCTGCAAAGCTTATCCAGGATTTGGGAGGTATTTCTGTGATCCAGCGTACGTTTGTGAGTACGTTAGCGACAGGGGTATTTGATGAGGTTTGGGTGGTTACCGATCATGAACATATCCGGGAGCAGATTTTGGAATTGGGTGGGAGAGTATACTTTAGTCAAAAGGCACATGAGAGCGGCTCGGATCGAATTGCCGAAGCGCTTGAAGTAGTGGACGCAGACCTTATCGTCAATGTACAGGGTGACGAGCCCTTTCAGGATACCAAGTCTCTTCGGGATTTGGTGAATGCTTTTGATCGACCGAAAGTAAAGATGGCCAGCTTGATGTGTAAGATTTCTGAAGATGAATCTTACAATCCCAATGCTGTCAAGGTGGTGGTAGATGATAAAAAAAATGCCATCTATTTTTCAAGATCTCCAATACCGTTCAATAGGGAGAAAAATGAAGATGTGGTCTATTGGAAGCATATTGGGGTTTATGCCTATACCCGGGAGTTGCTTCAGGAATTTACATCTTGGCCCAAGGGGCAGTTGGAGCAAATTGAGATGCTTGAGCAATTGCGTTTGATCGAGAAAGGAGTCAAGATAAAAATGGTCGAAACTACTCATCAAGCCATTGCAATTGACACCAAAGAGGATCTCGACAGAGCCAGAAATTTTCTGAAAAGTATTCTGTAATCCCGAATCGTGCTTTTTGCTTGATTTGGATAGTACACTTGTTTCTGCGACCTTCTTTTCCTTCCTAAATCATCCATCACTTATCTGATGAAAAATCTGATTTTGTTTTCGGTCTTTTTCCTTGTTGTCCTATTCCGGGGACTTGCCCAAACGTCAGTTTATAAGACAGCAACTTTGGAAATTATCCAATTGACTGAGTCCTCTTTTGTCCATGTTTCATATCTCAATACCAATGATTTTGGCAAGGTAGCCTGTAATGGTTTGGTAGTTTTGAATGGGGGAGAAGCTTTTGTATTTGATACTCCCGTAGATGATCAATCTTCGGTTGAATTGATTCATTGGATCAAATCTGTAAAAGAAGCAAAACCTACAGGAGTATTGGCCACCCACTTTCACAATGACTGTTTAGGAGGGTTAAAGGCTTTTCATGCAGCAGGTGTTCCTTCCTTTGCTTCGCAGTCTACGGTAGACTTAGCAAAAGAAAATGGATACGAAGTCCCTAAATCGGGTTTTTCTCAGGAGAAAGCATTTAAAGTTGGGGGGAATACGATTGAAGTGACGTTTTTGGGAGAGGGGCATACCCGAGATAATGTGGTCGGTTTGGTAAAAGAAGAGAAGGTGCTGTTTGGGGGATGTCTTATCAAAGAGCTTGGTGCCACAAAGGGCTATCTTGGTGATGCCAATCTAAAAGAATGGTCCGCTACAGTAGCAAAGGTGAAGATGCGTTTTCCAGCTAATCAATGGGTAGTCCCCGGTCATGGTAAGCCGGGAGGGGACGAACTTTTGGAATATACTTTTGAGCTTTTTAAAGGCTCATTTTAATGTGTAAAAAGCAACCTAAAAACAAAAAACCAACCCTAGTTATAAGGTTGGTTTGACGCAGAGCGTGGGGGATTGCTCGTACGCGCTTCCTTGCCGCACTTCCCCTCGCGAATCTCCCTTCGGTCGATTTCGAACCCGGGGGTTCTCATCCCCTAAACCCTTGGGATAAGTTTGATAATAAACAAAAAACCAACCCTAGTTATAAGGTTGGTTTGACGCAGAGCGTGGGGGATTGCTCGTATGCGCTTCCTTGCCGCACTTCCCCTCGCGAATCTCCCTTCGGTCGATTTCGAACCCGGGGGTTCTCATCCCCTAAACCCTTGAGATAAGTTTGATAATAAACAAAAAACCAACCCTAGTTATAAGGTTGGTTTGACGCAGAGCGTGGGGGATTGCTCGTACGCGCTTCCTTGCCGCACTTCCCCTCGCGAATCTCCCTTCGGTCGATTTCGAACCCGGGGGTTCTCATCCCCAAACCCTTGAGATAAGTTTGATAATAAACAAAAAACCAACCCTAGTTATAAGGTTGGTTTGACGCAGAGAGTGGGGGAATTGAACCTTCTCTCTAACTCATTGATTATCAGCATGATTTTTAAGCTTGAAATCAGGTACGCCGACTTTTACGCTTAAGAATTTTTGCCCATATTTTTGATGTGTGCAAAAGTAGCATTTCGAATCCCAATTCCAAATTTATTACTTCGGTTTTTGTTTTTATTTCACTGTCTTTTTTGACTTTTTTTAGGTGAGCCTTAATTGAAAGGCTTGATTAATTGAATGGCAGGGAGAAAACTGAATCACTAAAGGATGTTGCAAGGGGTCAATTCCAACAACAGATTTTGGGGAGTTCCTGAGGTGGTAAGTGAAATTCCACTTTCAGTCTGGGCAAATTCAAGTGGGATATGTTTGGAATCATGGACAATGAAAAACTCCCACATGCCTGTGGCTATTCCGGATGCAGCTTGTTCAATACCAATATTCCACATTTCACCTTTTTGATTTTTGCCGCAAATGTGTGTGAGTACTTTTTGACCTGCAATTTCCTTTAGAATAACGCAGTGTACTTGATGTTTAAAAGTCATATATCCTAAAGGTTTAATTAAAAGAATTTGAATTATCCGGGTTACTTTGGCCTTGCAAATTTAATTACGATAAGACCAGAGGGATAACCATTCAGATAGGAATAGACCCATTTACATGTATGTGAAAAACTTTTTTTTTATGACTTTGTCGTTCCTTTTATTGTTTGAAAACAAAACCAGTCAAATGGATCCCCTGTAGCCTAAGGTAAAGGAATAACAGGAGTATTTTTTTACAGGAACGGGATAGTGATTTTTTATGGGCTCTGGTTAAAAATTACCCCTCCCCAAAGAACTCTTAGCTAACCAATTTCTAACCCTGATTGGGGTCAATAAATATTAAGATGCCGATTTGAAACTAGCGGTCTATTCCATTGTGCCATTTTACAAGGCTAGCCAGAAATATGATCAAAGTCTTTCTGAAACTACCTGAAGTTACCGGACTTACACCATGATGACTCTGCTGTTCAAGGAATTATCCGGACCTTATTGATGAACTGCCTAACTGCCGATAAATTCATTCACCTGCGGCGGGAGAGGGAAGGGGAGGAGCGTCAGAATCGGAGTATGGAGCTAATTTCAATGAATAACAGTGGTTATAAAAAAGCAGCAGTGAAAGGATTTGATGATTTTTCTTAAAAAAGGCCAATAAAACAACTGCTCTACTTGCTTCATTGGGAAAACATCAAAAAAGGAAAAATTCCATTTCTAAATTCATCAGAAAAGCATTTTGAGTGATTCAAATTTTTCTTGTTCGGATTTTTTTATCTTTTCAGTCGTAGTGCTTTTAATCTAAATCCAATCGGCGATAATAGGTTTGATTCAAAGATTAATTAATTGACGTGGACTGATGTTTGGTGAATCCACGCATAACCAATTCCATAACTCTAACCTTTCCCCAACGGGGTAGTAAGGAAAGTGATCCGGTGAGAAACTTGGTTAAAAATCCAGGGTAAACAGTCCCTTTTTTACCTAGTGCAGAAAGAATAGGTACTGCAATTTTCTCTGGCTTTAGCGTGTTTCCCATGACCATTCCGGCACGTTTAGCAAATCCACTTCCAACTGGACCAGGACTTGCCGCTAGAACTGCGATTTTGGAGGGACTTAACTCTCGATGTAATCCTTCTGCCAAGCTTTGGATGTAGGCTTTTGTTCCCGCATAATTTGCAGCATAAGGCACTCCTTGAAAAGCTACAATCGAGCTTATGAAAATGATTCCTCCTTTTTTTCTTGAAACCATTTTCTGACCTAAACTGTGGCTAAGAATGAGAGGTGAATGGCAGTTGACCTGAATCATTTCAAGTTCCGTCTCCAGATTATTGTCAAGCAGTTTTCCTGAAGTGCCAAAACCAGCTGAAGCAACCAATAAACCAACTGTTATGCCCGCTGTGGCTTGGAGAACCTTCCGGTTTCCCTCCAATTGACTTAGGTCTGCTTCAATTATTTTGGTTTGGGTGAAAAATTTTGTTTCGATTTCTTGGCTTAACTCTAGAAGCGCAGCCTTATTCCGACCTACCAGCACTACATCAAATCCGATTTTACCAAGCTCCAATGCCAAAGCTTTTCCTATGCCGGAACTAGCACCTGTGACCACTGCCCATGGACCATAACTGTCCAGAAAGGCTATTTTTTCTTGGATATTCATACTTGGACAGGACTAGTTTTGGATGATTTTTTGCTCCACTCGGGTTTTCAACAGGTAAAGCCAGTCTTCATGTTGTTGATAGAGCTTTTTTGGTTGAAAAAGTTTTTCCATCACAGTCAGCCACCCGTTTTGGCTCTCCGCTGTGATGACCCGACATCCAGTTTCGGTGGGAATAATAAGCCAAACATGGTAGCCTTGGATACTTTTTTTGCTTGAAATCCAGCTTAGTTGAGTATGGGGTTGAAATTCCCTAACCTCCGATATAAACTCCAACCCCATGGTTTTCCAGGAAAATTTAGAGTTAGGTATTAATGCAGGCCCCGGATTGTCATCCAGTAAATTTACTTCCGATGCCCCATAGTACCAGTTTGACCAGGTTTCTGCCTGGATTAATTCATTCCATACCTGCTCCGGACTAGCCTGAATTTCAATTTGATTTTCAACATAAAAGGAGGATTCTTCAGGAGAAAATCCTGCCGGCCAGTTGAGGTCAGAAATGGATTGGGTATGGGCCTGTGGAATGCTCCAGGGAACAAGGAATAGGAGTCCGATAAATATAATTTTCATGGTGTCTAAAGTTTACCTTTCAAAGGTATTCCTGACCTCAGGCACCAAACGATAACATTTGTTTAGACTTTGGAGGACCAATCCCGTTCAGCGCTCTTTTTTCAGACGACTGAGATGTACCGGGGTGATTCCAAGATAGGAGGCAATCATATGCTGGGGCACGCGCTGGTGGATTTGTGGAAAAATGCTCTCCATCAGCTCATACCGCTCTTTAGGTGTTCGGGAATAGTAATTTTTGACCCTGTTGTCCTGATAGACAAAATAGAACTCAGCTACTTTTCTACCGAATTTATCACCTTCTTTCATGAATTGGTATCCCCAATCAATTGCTTGACGAGTCATGACCACTGCCTCCAAGGGCTCCAAAGCTTGAAGCGTATACATGGCGGGTTGTTGTAACAAAAAGTTGGAGTAATCGGCTACAAATTGATTTTCAGATGCAAAATGGATCGTGTGCTCCACGCCTTTTGAATCGGTAACTACTACCCGCAAAAGTCCTTTTGAAATAAAAAACACTTCCTGTGGGACTTTTCCGGGTTGGCTGAGGAAATCGTTTTTTCGGAATTTCTGAAAAGAGCAAAGGGAAATAAGCTGATCCAATTCCTGTTGATCGGTTTGGATCAGGCTTAGAATTGCATTTTTGAATGAATCGAACATGCCTGGTATAAATTTCTAAGCTACTGAATTCCGCTTATGGAAACCATCAAATGAAAAGGAATGCTTTTGCCGGGAACATTTTTAAGCAGCAATTCCAAGTCCAGGATACTGGAGGAATTCAGATAGCTGGAAATCCAAAGGTGGTTCGGCCTATTGAATTAAATAGCGTAGTTGCTCAACCCTATTTGTAGAGGACAGCTGACCTACCCTAACTCGATGAGAGGTTAGGAGTGAAGCATGGAATCAACTCAATCACCGTCTGCTCAAATGGGCGAAATTCCCTGGCCTGACCCGATTAGATGTAGCCCTAAGCCTACAATCCTTAAGACTTCACGAATAATTTAGACCTATGTTTTTTGCCCCATTCTCTCAGAGCTGTAATTACGTCATCTAAAGTTTTCCCATAATCCGACAAACTGTATTCAACCGTTACAGGAATGGTGTCATAGACAGTTCTGATAATCAGTTGATTTACTTCTAAATCCCTTAATTCTTTGGAGAGCATTTTTGGCGTAATACCTTCCACATCTCTTTCTAATTCTTTAAAACGCTTATTTCCAAAAGACAAGGCAATAAGTATGGGCAACTTCCACTTACCGTTAATAATGTCTAATACATCTCTTACTGGACGTATGTACTCAACGCATTCTTCTTTTGGCGACTTCATTTAACTGATTTTTAGGTCGCTATACCAAAGGATACTAGTATACTTTGGTATAGTGGTATATTTTGTATAGTGAAGGTAAATATCTTTGCCTCATTATCAACAAACAACAAAATTAAAAAAAATATGAAAGTATTAGTTTATGGTGCAGGTGGTTCACAGCAATTCCCTGTGATTAAAGCGCTCACGGACAGAGGAGCAAAAGTTTTAGCGACTACCAACCAGCCTGAAAAAATAGATTTGCTTACAAAGGCTGGTGCAGAAACAGTTCTTGCCAATATGTCCGACAAAGAACGGCTTGTTGAAATCACGAAGGGTATCGATGCGATTTCTTTTTTGGTTCCTTTCTTTTTGGCGAATCCTCTTGATGGATACGAATATGCCAAGAATGCCATTGACGCAGCGGTTAAAAATAACGTTAAGCTTTTAGTTTGGAATACGAGTGGCTACATTCTTCCAATTAAAATTGGTAATCCTGCAATGGATGTCCGAATTGATATAGCCGATTATTTAAAAAATAGTGGTATCCCTAACATTATTATCCAACCATCTGTATATGCTGAAAATCTTCTGGGACCTTGGACAGCACCATTTGTAAAAAACGATGACACTGTTACTTACCCAACACCTGAAGAAATGCCTATTGGCTGGATTGCAACTAAAGATGTGGCTCAATTTGTTGCACAGGCTATTTATAGTCCTCATTTAGCTGGTCAGTCATTTCAAATTAGTGGAGTAGAAAATTTAACCGGTCGTCAACTGGCTAATAAATTTTCCATTGCGTTGAATAAACCTGTCCAATATCGTCAAATGCCTCCAAGGGAATTTGGTAAAATACTGGATGGTCTCTTTGGTGAAGGTGCAGGAAAAGGTGCAGAAAAAATGTATCAGGAAATAACAGATACCAAACAATACCCAATCATGCATTCATATAGCTTATCTGAAGTTCTAGAAAAACTTCCAGTTAAAATGACCAGTATTGAAGAATGGGTTTCTCAAAATATTGAATCATTTAGTTAAAGTTTTGAAATGTACTTAATGCCAAATGCTAAAAGAATCGTTAAATCATATCGTTCCATTCGAGCCAGTAACCCTTGAATGTTTACTAGGTCTTTTTTCAGAAATTAAACTCAAAAAAGGGACAGTTTTTGCCAAGAAAGGGGAATATTCCAAAAATATAGCCTTTGTGAAATCGGGCGTTTTGAGGGCTTATTACAGCAATGATAAAGGGGAGGAATACAATAAAACATTTTTTACCGAGAACAATTTTGTGGGTGCCTACTCCGCATTAATCACAAAGGAGAAAAACCTGATTGACATTGATTGTCTGACTGACTGCACCTTACTAGTTGCGGAATATGAGAAAATAACCATGCTTTACGGGCAGTATCCACAAGTAGAACGCTTAGCCAGAATTTTAGCAGAGCAATTTTTTGTGAGAAAAGAAAAACGGGAAATCGAACTGGTTACGCTAGAAGCCAAAGAACGCTATATCATCTTCCAACAGGAACATCCCACTTTAGAGCAGCTTATCCCTCAGTATCATATTGCTTCCTATTTAGGAGTAAGCCCTACTCAACTCAGCAGGATAAGGGCGAAAAAATAATTTTTCTTCCACTTCATTCCTTTACATATGTAAATGGAATCGTTTTGAAGAGCCTTAATCTTTGTGATGTAATCATTTTAAGAACCTCTAAATGAAATACGTCACCATACTGTTCCTATGCTTTTTCTTTCACCTGAAAACAACAGGGCAGGCTCTAAAAGATCCCATCCACTTCCAGTATACTTCCCTGCATTTAACCAATCCCGAAAGTGGAAGTGGACAGTTAGATGTCAACTATTTGGAAACAAACTTTGAAGTTCCCATTACCCTTGGCAAAAAGATAAAATTGATCAACGCTTTTTACTTTAGGTTTTCAGATTTTGGGTTTAGTCCAGATTTTAACAATCATTTTTTCTCCAAGAATTTACACGACACACACAGTTCAGCTAGTGTCAGAGCAGGTATTCCTGAACGGCAAGAGCTTATCTCTATTGCTAGAATCATGGCGCGTTCTGACTTGCGGAATAGCATTAACGCTAAAGTCTTGTTTCCTTTCGGATTATTCCTGATGAATAATGCCATTGGAGAAAATTCCGATTTCACTTTTGGTTTCGGAGTTGCCTTAGTCAGTGGTTTTTACCATAACAGCATCCTACCGATTGCTTCTTTAAATTTTGAAACAGAAAGGGTTGATTTAAAGATTGTCTATCCCAACGTCAACATCCTGTTTAAGGAATCTGAATTGTTTGGCTGGTCTGCCAAGGTAGAGGGTGCCATTTCCCGGGTATCAGAGCAAAGTATTGGTGTCAATGATAATCCTGTTGAATTTCAAAGAAACATACAAAGTTTAGTCGCCACCAGAGGTTCTCGCCGCACTTACAACCAAGTTTTCTAGCACTTAATATTGGGATTGCCCCTCATCAACCTGCAATTCCTTGATGGTGACCCAATGGAATTTGAAGGCTGTACACCACGTTTTAATCCTTTTTTACTCATCCGAACTGGAAACAGGTACCGATTGTCCAACCAATTAAAAACCATGAGATTAACTAACAATAAAACCCTCATTACAGGTGCTACGGAAGGCATTGGAGAAGCACTGCTCCAAAAGTTTTTAAGCCTTGACAACCAAATTATTGCCGTAGGCAGAAACGAAATAAAGCTGCAAGCAATGGCGAAACAGGATAAGCGGGTCATCCCTCTTGTTTGCGATATTTCCAAAGCGGAAGATTTGGATGAATTGATACTGATCGTGGAGCAGCAGCACCCAGACACGAACATTCTAATCAACAATGCAGGGATTCAATTCAACTACCATTTTGCTGAAGAATCGCAACTGTTGGGCAAAATAGAACAGGAAATTAACGTCAATTTTTTAGCTCCGATCAAACTCATTGCTTTGATTTTGCCCACGCTCAATGCCAATAAAAATGCTGCCATTGTCAATGTGTCTTCTGGTTTAGGGCTAGTTCCTAAGAAACAAGCCCCGGTGTACTGTGGTACGAAAGCAGGTATTCATATTTTCTCGAAAGCATTGCGCTATCAACTGGAAACTACAAAAGTGTTTGAAATTATCCCTCCCTTGGTTGATACTCGGATGACAGCTGGAAGGGGTTCAGGAAAAATCACCCCTGAGCAGTTGGCAGAGGAATTTATCACCGCATTTCGAAAAGACAAGTTTGAGGTCAACATCGGTAAAGTCAAACTCCTAAAGCTTATAAACCGATTAAGCCCGGCTTTGGCAGAAGGTATCATGAAAAATGGGGGTGAAAAATGAAAGCATTGCTAAAGATAACTTTGGTGTTGTCCCTAGCTTTTGCCTCTACTTTTCTGATTATCCGCTTATCTGGAGTTCTCACCGAAGATGACATCAAAACTTGGTTGGAGGCAGCAACCACCATCAATCCATGGTATGTGGGCTTGGCGGTAGTGTCTCTTTTGGCTCTCGATCTTTTTATTGCCGTCCCAACCCTTACTATCTGCATTCTTTCAGGTTATCTCCTGGGATTTCCTTGGGGAGGATTGAGTGCATCAATAGGTTTATTATCAGCAGGATTGATTGGTTATTGGTTGAGCAGGGCTTTTGGAGAAAGGATTCTACAAATCATCGTCCGTTCTGAAGAAAAAAGAGAAGACGCTAAAGCACACTTTGTCCAGTATGGTTTGTCGATGATATTACTGAGCCGCAGTTCACCCATTTTCCCTGAAGTATGCGCTTGTGTGGCCGGAATGACTGGAATGAAATTTTCCAAATTTTATCTGGCCTGGACTCTCAACAGTATTCCCTATGCCCTGATTGCTGCCTATTCGGGTTCCATCAGTGATTTTGAAAACCCAAAACCCGCCATATATACCATGATAGGCCTTTACCTGGTGATTTGGGTAGCATGGTTCATTTACAGAAAACGAAACTAAACACCAACGTAACCATATAAGAAACCCTTTATTATTTAACTCACATAAATCCAGTTTAAATGAAACGCAGAAATATTATTACCACAGTATTCGCATTGTTTATTTCCATGTCAACATTTGCTCAAAATGGAAAAGTGCTCTTTGTGTTAAGCGAAGCTGATACACTTTTACTCAAAAAAGGCAAAAAGAAACGTCAGACTGGAGTGTTCCTGAATGAATTCTATTTTGCACATAAAGCCATTTCCGATGCGGGCTTTGACATAGATTATGCTACTCCAACAGGAAAAAAAGCTACTATTGACCAAGAAAGTATTGACGATGAGTATTGGAAAGGCAATCTTGAATTAAAGCCCGAAGCGATGGACTTCTGGGAAAACAACAATGAATTTTCCAATCCCATGCCTTTGGAAAAAGCCTTGGAAAAGCAAGATGAGTACATGGCATTGGTGATTCCCGGTGGGCAAGGGCTTATGGTCGATTTGATTTATGATAGCAACACACCAGCACTTTTAAAGGCATTTGCCGAAGACAAAAAAGCAATTGGGTTGATTTGTCATGCACCTGCCCTAATCACCACCATCCCTAAAAACCAGAATCCATTTGTAGGTTACACCGTTAACTCGGTTTCACCTTTTGAGGAATTTTACATTGAAAAGTTCATCATGAAAGGGAAACCCAAAAACCGTAAAATTGCCAAGCAACTGAAAAATTTGGCCTTAGAATATGAAAATGGGGGGCCTGGTAAAGGTTTTGCAACAAGAGATAGGAATTTGGTGACCAGTCAAAACCCCTATTCCAGTGAGGAGTTTAACGAGCTGTTTTTAAAGTTACTTGGTGAAATGAAATAGGCTATCTCCTATAAGGGACAGCCTCTTATTTTTTATAATAAAGATTTGTCCTTCCTAGATTTTCAATTTTGTTAGAACCCAAGTTCAATTTTAAAATCCCCATCAGTTCGAAAAAGTTATCTAAGAAAATACAGAAGGATCTCTGCAAACAAGCTTAAAACTGTAATGAAGAGTTTTGTGACAAATTCAACATAAGATATTTTGGAGGAAAACTTTTTGATTGATTTATTATTCCGACAATTCAACCCCACTAGGCCAGGAGCGGATTATCCTAATTTTTTTTCTTTGTAACTTGTTGACTTGCCAATGACATAAAGATTTTTTTAACTCCTTTTTGCTAACCAACCTTTCATGCAACAAAGTATAAAACTTTGCCTCATTATGCTGGGGCTTCTTCAATTTAGCGAAGTACTGGCTCAGGGAAATTCCTGGACGCAGGATTCACTTTCTTATTATGAAAAGCAGTTTTGGATTCAAACAAAGGCCAAAAACGCAAAGGAAGCCAACAAAACAATTTCTTACATCACAGAAAAGGGGGCCGAAGAGCTTGATCCTAAAGTCTTTGATTTTTTTACTTCTACCCTAAAAAAATCATCTGAAATACCCTACCCTGAGGTTTTGGGAAATTTGGCGAGCGGGCTAGGAACCTTGGAATTTTATAGAGGAAACATCATTGGCTCAAAGGAGGCTTTTAAGAAAGCTAAAGCAAATTACGCCACTGCAAAGATGCTAAACGAGACAGCGGGCATGACCATGAACATCGGAATCATGCAGGAAAAAGGAGGCTACTTTGATTCGGCCATTCTTAACTACCGGGAAGCTCTAACGATTTTTGAAAAGGATAAAGACATTCCTTCTTTAGCCAGCGTCTATGAAAATATCGGGTTGGCCTACATTCAACTATCCGAAAATCAGAAAGCACTCGACTATTTCCTGAAAGCAGACTCACTCCTAAGCACCTACCTAGACTCCATGGACAACCGATGGGTAGGGCTGCACCTAAATAAACAAATCGCACTAAGCTACCTTAACAGACAGGATGAAGGTCTGAGTGAGCTCCTCAAAGGACTCAGAATAGCTGAACATAACAAAAACGAGTCTGGCATAGGTAAGATGCATTACAAATTGGCGGTAGTCTATCAATATAAAGGGGAATTAGAAAAAGAATACAAAGCCCTATTGACAGCCAAATATTTCCTCAAAAAGACCCAAAATCTCATGGACATTGCCAATGTTAATTCATCCTTGGCCATGTACCATCTCGGTTCATCCTTTTTGGATTCTGCGGTCTATTATGCTCAAGCATGCCTCAGCTATTTTGAACCGCAAGGATTCACCCAAGAAGTCGGCATTACTTATGGTACCTTAGGAAATGTTGAGTTTGAAAGGAAAAATTATGAGCAGGCGATCACCTACTTCAGAAAAGCTCTGGAAAAATTTAACGACAAAGAATCCCAAGATTATGCAGGCTTTCTTTTTAATATAGGTTTTGCCTACAATAAACTAGGGAATAGCAAATTGGCCATGGACTATTTGGAGCGTTCACTGGTCATTAGGAAAAAACTCAACATTGCTGTAGACCTTAGGGAATCTTACCAAGGCTTGGCAGAAGCCTATCAGCGCAGTGGCGATTACAAAAAAGCCTTTGAAAATCTTTCACTTTTCCAGGCTTACAACGACTCTGTCTTCAATGAAACCAAAAATAAACAATTGGCAGAGATAGAAACCCTTTACGAAACAGAGAAAAAAGACAAGGCGATAGCTGATTTGGAAAAGGAAAAGGAGCTGCAGAACCTGCTGGCAGAAAAGCAACAGGCACAGATTTACCTGGGTGGGGTGGGCTTGGTGATTCTGTTGGGTGTGTCAGGACTCTTTTTCAGACAAGCTACCCTACGCAAAAAGCACAATCAAGAACTGGAAATTAAAAACAGCGAAATTGCGAAGCAAAATGCCGAAAGGGAACTGCTCTTGAAGGAAATCCATCATCGAGTCAAAAACAACCTTCAGATCATTTCCAGTTTGCTCAGCATGCAAACCCGTAGCATGAAAGATGAAAAAATAAAGGATGCTATGAAGGAGAGTCAAAGCAGAGTGAAAACCATGGCTCTAATTCACGAGAAGCTGTACCAATACGAGAATCTTTCTAAAATCAACATGCAGGAATACATGGAGCAGTTGAGTGAGTTTTTGACCCATACTTATCGATCAGACAAAGACATCAAAATTAACATCGATGCAGCCAACATTAATTTGGATATGGATATGGCAATTCCCTTGGGATTGATCACCAATGAACTGCTATCTAATTCACTTAAACACGCTTTTGAAGATCGGGAACACGGGGAGATCAACATCAGTTTTTCTCGGAAAGAACCCGGCTCCTACAAGTTGTTGGTAAAAGATACGGGAATTGGTCTTGACAAAAATCTGGATATTGAAAACACAAAATCCTTGGGACTTAAACTTGTAAAAACCCTCACCAGGCAAATCCACGGTGAGCTTAAGATCAGAATACAACCGGGGGCTACTTTCGAAATTGACTTTATGGAACCTCCCATCGCGGCTTAAGAAGTTTAAACAAAACGAACCTTTGATTCTTTACTACTCAGCTATAAAATCCAAATCATACACTGACACCAATAAATTCTGTTGATAAGCTGAATCGCTACCCAATGAAAGAAGTGAAACGGAAGAAAAAAGGTACCATATTACCATAATGACCGCTAAGGAATTGAGTAAATTGAAAATTTTAATTGTAGAGGACGAGCTTGTCATCGCAGAAGACCTAAAAGAGATTCTGGAGGATTTGGGATACGAAGTATGTGGTATCGCCATTAGTAGTAAGGAAGCGTTGGCTTTGATAGAAGAAAAGTCACCTGACCTTGCCCTTTTGGACATCCAAATCAAAGGAGGCAAAGATGGTGTTGAGTTGGCAGCAGAAATCAATACGAACTATCGTTTACCTTTTATCATGTTGACCTCACATGCAGACATCCATACCATTAATCGTGTCAAAGAAGTAAATCCCTACGGGTATCTGGTGAAGCCCTTCAATGAAAAGGAGATCTTAGCAGGTATCGAATTGGCAATGGCCAACTTTTCCAAAGAGCAAGCAAGAAAAAATGACCCGGACACCTCACAGGACTTTGTCCTAAATGACAGCTTGTTTATTCGTAACAATGGCATGTTGGTTAAAATAAAACTTCAAGAAATCATCTATCTAGAAGCTGATGCCAACTATACAGAAGTATTTGCCAAGGATAAAAAATTTGTTGTTCGGGCTACTTTGAAGGATCTTGAAGGAAAGCTGGACACGAATCGCTTTGCGCGAATTCACAAATCATTTATAATTAACTTAGCCGAAATCGACAGTATCCAAGCTGAGTCAGTAAGTATCTTAGGGAAAGAGATTCCGATTAGTCGCAGCCAATACAGCTGGCTTCTACAACAAATCAAAATGCTGTAAATAGGTACAAAACATTTTTTAGCCTTTCTTTCACAATTATTGTGTTTTAATCCCAGAGAGGATCCGGAGATCGGGACACAGCTGTACATTCATTTATGGTGAGCGTTCTTGCCATTTGTTCTATTAATACCTCCAACACGCAATCTTAATTTAGAACCATAGATGAAAAAACCTTTACACCTTATTCTTTTATTCCTTGGGACTTTCCTTTCTATTCTTTCCCAAAAATCCTTTTCTCAACAAACCATTGGTTTTAATGATTTAATTACAAATCAATCATTGGGGAGATCTTTTCTAAAGGATGGGTTTATTTTTTCAATTTCCAGTTTAGCTCCGAATAACAATGATATCATACCTGTAGTACCTCCTCTTAACTTGGGTTTTCAAAACTCCATTGCCCTCAGTAATACCACTGACAATCCCAATCCAGTTACGAGATGGAGGATATCTACTGAAAACGGATCGGAATTCAGGCTTTTAGGTGTTTTCTTAAGATCTAACTCAGGCTCATCTTCTGGTACGATTAGAGGGTTTAAAGATGGACAGCCAACAGGCATTAGACAGGATTTAGATTTTAATGGGCTAAAAGATTTTCCTGACAATCCTGATTTTTATAATGTCGATGTGATCGAGATTGAGGGAATTGACCTCAGTTTATTTGTTGATGAATTTACCCACGGACCGGCTTTTGTTGTCCAACCGAGCATCAGTTCAGCTACTTATAACGCATCAACTGGTCAATTGGTGGTTACTGGTGCTCGCTTTGTTAGTGCAGCGGGAGCAAGCAATGACGTGGTTACTAACCGTATCAGAATTAGAGGACAAGGTAATGGTACCTATACCCTCACCGATACCCCTAATGCTGAAATCAGCAGCAGCACCACATTTAACCTTGCCTTATCTGCTTCGGATCGTTTAGGACTCAGTTCCTTACTGAATAAAAACGGGCTCAGTTCAGGAGATAATACCACATACAATCTGGAGGCCTTAGAAGACTGGTTGAGCGGGGCAGATCCTGCACTTACTATTGCCGATTTGGAGAATAATTCAATTACAGTTTCCGATGTTCCAGAACCTCCCATATTAACTGCAAGTGGAGGAAAGACAATTTTCGATAGAGGTGATCCTCCCGTTCCTATAGATCCAAATCTTGTTTTAGAATCCAGTGATCCAACTTTTGCTGCAGCGCTTTTTCAAATAACCTCTGGTTATCAAAATGTGCAAGACGTTCTTTCATTTACCAATAATAACCCTAGTACTTTCGGAAATATCACTGCTTCTTTTGATGCAGGTACAGGAGCATTAACACTTACCTCAGCTGGAGGAACTGCCAGTGTTTCACAGATGCAGGCTGCAATGAGAGCTGTAACTTATAGAAACAGTTCTACCACCCCAGTTCTTGGAGACAAAACTATATCAATAAGTGTAAATGATGGTAGCTTTAATAGTAACGTTGCCTCAAAGACCATAGAAGTGGTTTCCATCAATAATGCCCCTACGGATATAATTCTTTCATCGACCAGCATCAATGAAAATGTCGCGGCCAATTCGGCGGTGGGAACTTTCTCAGCTGTCGATCCCGATGGTGATACCGCATTTACGTTTTCTTTTTCAGCTGGACTATTAAGTGATGACAATTCAGCTTTCACTATCTCGGGAAACAACCTTATAATAAACTCAAGTCCGGACTTTGAAAATAAATCAAACTATTTTATCCGTATACGAGTCACTGATGAAGGAGGAGAGTCTTTTGAAAAGACCTTTGTCATTACAGTGGTTGTGCCTAGCCCAGTGGTCACCAATGTGACTTCGAGTAACGTAAATGGCTTTTACAATATCGGAGACCAGATTTTTGTAGTGATTAATTTCAGTCAGCCTTTGGTCGTGAATACATCAGGAGGATCTCCAACCCTAGGATTGGAAACGGGTCTGACTGATGGATTAGCTAGTTATCTTTCAGGTTCTGGCTCCACGGCTTTGGTATTTACCTACACAGTGCAGGAGGGAAGTGTTACCTCCGACTTGGATTATACCAGTTCTTCCTCTTTAACATTGAACGGAGGGACCATACGTAATGTGGCTGATCAGGACGCTATATTGACTCTTCCCAGTCCTGGTGCAGCAGGCTCCCTAGGGGCCAATAAATCATTAGTTTTGGACGGAATTAGGCCTACAGCAACCCTTGTGGTGAGTGATACCCAGTTAATTCCTGGAGAAACGACTACTCTGACCACCACCTTTAGCGAAGCCGTTTCCGGCTTGACTGCAGCCGATTTCACCGTGGCAAACGGAACCTTGAGCGGCTTGAGTTCTGCGGACGGAGGAGTTACCTGGACTGCCACCCTGACTCCTTCCAATGGAGTAGAGGACCAGACCAATGTGATCACACTGGATAACTCGGGTTACACAGACCTTGCCGGCAATGCAGGCACAAGCACAACCAATTCGAACAACTATGAAGTGGATACCCGACGTCCTACTTCTGCCATAACGATCAGTGATACCCAGCTTACGGTGGGAGAGACGACCACGGTTGCGATCACGTTCAGCGAAGCTGTTTCTGGTCTGACTGTTTCCGATTTCACGGTGGCAAACGGAAGCCTGAGCGGACTAAGCTCTGCGGATGGGGGCTTTACCTGGACTGCAACGTTGACTCCTGACAATGGAGTAGAAGATCAGACCAATATCATCACCCTAGACAACACTAGCTATCAGGATTTGGCTGGAAATACGGGTGCGGGAACTACCGATTCGAACAATTATGCAGTAGATACCCAAAGGCCTACTGCCAACATTACAGTCAGTGATACCCAGCTTAAAGTGGGAGAGACAACCACAGTTACATTCACTTTCAGCGAAGCAGTTTCCGGATTGACAGTTGCAGACTTCACGGTAGCCAACGGTAGCTTGAGCGGATTGAGCACTTCAGACGGGGGGATTACCTGGACAGCAACTTTTACTCCGGATGCCGGAGTGGAGGATGGTACCAACCAGATCACCCTGGACAACACGGGTTATCAGGACGCTGCCGGCAATGCAGGCACAGGCACTACCGATTCGAATAACTATGTGATAGATACCCGACGTCCGACTGCCACCCTTGTGGTAAGTGATACCCAGTTAGCTTTGGGTGAGACCACTATTCTGACCATCTCGTTCAGTGAAGCAGTTTCCGGTTTGACTACCGCCGACTTTACGGTAGCCAACGGGACTTTAAGTGGTTTGAGTTCCTCGGACGGAGGAGTTACTTGGACCGCTATGCTGACTCCTACCAATGGAGTGGAAGACCCGACCAATGTGATCACCTTGGATAACGCGGGTTACACAGACCTTGCCGGCAATCCAGGCACAGGCACTACCGATTCGAACAACTATGCGATAGATACCCGGCGGCCTACTGCCACCATCACGGTTTCCGACACCCAGCTTACGGTGGGAGAGACGACCACGGTTACGATCACGTTCAGCGAAGCTGTATCAGGATTGAGTCTGGGAGATTTCATCGTATCAAATGGACTCTTGGGGGCCTTTGATACCGATGACAACATGACCTACACGGCAATCTTGACTCCTTTGCCCAATACCGAAGATGCAACCAATGTGATCCGATTGGATAATACCGGCTACCAGGATGCAGCGGGCAATACAGAAGCGGGAACTACCGATTCGAACAACTATCTGGTGGACACCCAGCCACCCTTGGTAAACACCCGGAATATCACCGTTCAGCTGAATGCTACTGGCACTGTCAGTATCCAGGCCAGCCAGGTTGATAACAACAGTACGGACGGATTTGGTATCCAGAGCATCACCGTCAGCCAAACCGACTTTGACTGCACGCATGTGGGCGACAATACGGTAACCCTGACCGTAACGGATGTGAATGGCAATACCGCAACAGGCACCGCCACGGTAACCGTGGAGGACAAGATCGCTCCGGTGGTAACTACCAGAAACCTCACGATCCAACTGGATGCGGCAGGAACAGCAACGATCACAGCAGCGGACATCAATGACGGAAGTACGGACGCCTGCGGAATAGCGAGTCTGACGTTGAGCAAGTCCACGTTTGACTGCAGCAACATCGGGTCAAACACCGTAACGCTGACCGTAACGGATGTGAACGGCAATACCGCAACGGGCACCGCCACGGTAACCGTGGAGGACAAGATCGCTCCGGTGGTAATCACCAGAAACCTCACGATCCAACTGGATGCGGCTGGAACAGCAACGATCAGAGCAGCAGACATCAACAATGGCAGCACGGATGCCTGCGGAATAGCGAGCCTGACGTTGAGCAAGTCTACCTTTGACTGCAGCAACATCGGGTCAAACACCGTAACGCTGACCATAACGGATGTGAACGGCAATACCGCAACGGGCACCGCCACGGTAACCGTGGAGGACAAGATCGCTCCGGTGGTAATCACCGGAAACCTCACGATCCAACTGGATGCGGCTGGAACCGCCAGCATCACGGCAGCCCAGCTGAACAACGGCAGCACGGACGCCTGCGGAATAGCGAGTCTGACGTTGAGCAAGTCCACGTTTGACTGCAGCAACATCGGGTCAAACACCGTAACGCTGACCGTAACGGATGTGAACGGCAAAACCGCAACGGGCACCGCCACGGTAACCGTGGAGGACAAGACCGCTCCGGTGGTAATCACCAGAAACCTCACGATCCAACTGGATGCGACTGGAACCGCCAGCATCACGGCAGCCCAACTGAACAACGGCAGCACGGACGCCTGCGGAATAGCGAGTCTTGCGTTGAGCAAGTCCACGTTTGACTGCAGCAACATCGGGTCAAACACCGTAACCTTAAAAGTTACCGACGTAAACGGCAATACGGCTACAGGAACCGCAACGGTAACCGTGGAGGACAAGCTTGCTCCGGTTCCTTCACAAACTCAATTACCGGTGATCACAGCAGTTTGCAGTCTTGACACGCTGACTCCGCCAAAGGCCACAGACAACTGTCAGGGAACCCTGGTTGCGACTACCGTCACGGTTCTGCCGATTAGCGAAAGCACCGTTGTGACCTGGATATTTACAGATCCAAACGGAAACCAGACGGAACAGATCCAGGAGGTTAGGATTGTAGATGGAACAGCTCCGGAAATCACGGAAGTGCCGGAGGATTTTGAGGTGATTCTTTACAGTGACATGCCTTTCGTGATGCCTGACTTTACACAAATTGCCGCAGCATCGGACAATTGTAAGCTGGTCAGCTTTACCCAAACCCCTCTGTCGGGTACAGTTTACTCCCAGCCGGGAGAAGTGGTGGTTACGTTGACGGCAGGAGACAGTTTTAATAATGAGACGAAGGTCAGCTTCACCATCACGCTGAGCAACCGACTGATTATTGGGCTGGAAAATCCGGAGATGATCACGGTTCCATGGAATACTCCTCCAGCAGCGATCAGCCTACCGGCCTCCGTCCCGGTGACTCTTTCAAACGGAGCGCAAACAGATCTTCCGGTGTCTTGGAATTTGACAGGATATAATCCGCTGCTGGCGGCAGTGTACCCGTTGACGGGAACACTTCAGCTGGGCGATATCGAAAATCCACAGGACTTCAAACCCACCTTGCTGATTCTGGTACAGGATAAGATTCCTCCAACGGATATCGCTTTGTCCAACAGTGAGTTTGGAGCCAATACGTCCACCAATCAGGCGATTGGCACCCTGAGCACCACAGATGCACAGGACAATATCCACACCTACGGGCTTGTGAATGTGACGGGTAACGATGGGCAGTACTTCCGAATTGAAGGCAACCAGCTGTATCTGAACACCGTGGATCCCCTTCCGGGCAAAACCCAGTTTACGATTGTGGTAAGAAGTACCGACAGGGTGGGCAATTCGATCGAGAAAACCTTTGTGCTCAACAGAACCCGGATTCCGGTGGATGAGGTGGAGATTTTCAATTCCTTTACACCAAACGGAGACGGAATCAACGATACCTGGGGAATACCGGATTTGCAATACTTCCAAGGGGGCAGAGTACAGGTATTTGACCGAAGCGGCCAGCGGATATTCTACACCGAAAGCCCTGCCGATCGCTGGGATGGAACTTTTGAAGGAAAGGAAATGCCGGTAGGTTCCTACATCTGGATCCTGGAATCCAAAGAAACCGGGGAGGTTCGTAGAGGTGTATTGACGCTTTTGCGGGACTAACATTCGAATCAAGGGGAGGGAAGAACGGTTTTCGGACCTCCCCATTTTTCAACTTTCAATAAAAAACAGCTATGAATCGAATCACACCTATCATCATCTTCCTTCTTTATGCAGTACTGGGCATTGGGACGAATCTCCAGGCCCAGTCCCGGAAATTCTTCAGTCAGTTTTCCCATTTTCAGGGGTATTTTAATCCCGCACTTACCGGATATGAAGGAAGCGTGGTGAGAGGAATGGTCCGCAACCAGTGGGGAGGAATAGAAGGCGCACCAAAGACCTATTTTGTGTCGGCTGAGCTTGACTTCGGGGAGCTGTCGGGAGAGCTGGATCCGGCCCTGATGGGGAAGAATGCCCTTTCGGTGAACCTGCTTCAGGATAATTACGGGGCATTCAGGGAGAATGAACTGACCGTCAACTATGCGGCCAGGGTTCGCCTAACCGAGAATCACAACCTGCGTTTGGGCACCGGAGTAAGCTATCAAAGCATCCGGCTGGATGGAAATGCCCTGACGACAGAAGAAGCCAACGACCCAACGATTGGCCAATACATCGGCACCTTCAGCAACATGAACGTTATTGACTTCAACATTGGCATGGCCTTAACCCATGCCAACTACTACGTGAGCTATGGCATCCACCGGGTCAACGGAGGCAATATTCAAAGTGGGGACGAGTTCATGGACGGGTATCCGGCAGAGCAGATGATTCAGGCTGGATATCGGGAAGCCTTGAATGAGAATCTGGCCATTGCGGCCAACGGATTTTTCAGGTCTCGAAAAGATCTTCCGGATATCATGGAGTTCAACCTGAAGCTCCTGATGATGGACCGTTTTTGGTTGGGGATGGGTCACCGGGTGGATTATGCGACCAATGTCCAGTTGGGATTTATCACCGGAAAGCTTCGCCTCGGCTATGTGTATGAGTTTCCTATGGCGGAAAGCTACCTCTTACCCGGAGGAATCCATGAGTTTACACTGGCGCTGAACCTGTTTCGTCCGAATGAGCGGAGAACCAGGGATGAGATGATTATTTGGTAGACAAGTTGAGATCACATTCTTAATTCCACCGTTTAGCATTTACTAAAGATAAGACAACTGTAAATCAATGAGTTGTAAAAGTCATTCGAATGAAACTCTCCCAGTCACTCTAGTTTTCTGTTAAATTCTGTGAGAGCCTAAAAAAATCCGGATTGAACAGTCAATCCGGATGGGTAATCAAACAACCTGTGACTAGTTATTGAGAGCTAAATTCTTCAATCAGTCTAATAGGCCTTAGCTCAAACTCGTTAAATTCTTTTTCCAGATTCTTTTTTGACACATACTCCAGCTCAAAGATCAAACCGTTGATAAAAATCTCATCCATGTGGAGATCATTTTTCAGATGCATGTTTCCTTGTTTTCCCTTCAGGTTTATTCCATAAGATTCAAAAACCCGGACTAGTTTTTTCGATATATTCATCCCTTTCAATTTCATCCCTTTATTTTTTTTCTCTCAAATCCTTTCCGTAAATCTCCAAAATAGCTCCTAAGCCCGTCAGGAAATAGCCTAAAAGGATCCATTCCTTTAGGGTCCAATTACCCATGATTAGCTCAGTTAAATTGGCCAACAGGGGTAACAAACCCACACCTATACAACCCAATGCCACCTGAATGCGAACCTTAAGTTCTTCAGCTCCTGAGCCTATCCAGAGTAGATAAGTCAGAAAAACAAGCATTAGAGCCCCTGCTGCTTTTAGCGATAACTCCAATGTTTCAAGCCCAAACCCTGCTCCAATCAAAACCAGATAGGCTAGATAAAGCTGGAATAAGGCCAGGGCCCGAATCCCCAGTTTGGAGAATTCGAGCCCGTGCTTAGTCTTCATCATCAACCAAAATGGGTCAGACGTAAGCAGCAGCCTCAGATTCAAATTCACTGATCGGAGTGTCTTCCAGGAAAATCTCCTTCTTCTTGTTTTTTCCGAACTTTTCCAGAATTCGGTCAAAGAGGTAGTAGATCACGGGAACCACAATCAGTGTCAAAAACATGGAAGAAATTAACCCTCCAATGATTACCCAGGCGAGACCGTTTTTCCACTCGGCACCAGCTCCACCTGCCAAGGCAATTGGCATCATCCCAAAAACCATGGCAAGAGTGGTCATCAAAATCGGACGAAACCGGATTTTTACGGCTTTTTCCAAGGCGGATTTGACTTCCACCCCAGCAGCTTTCAACTGATTGGTAAAATCGACCAGGAGAATGGCGTTTTTGGCAACCAAGCCCATCAGCATGATCAAACCCATGATGGAGAAAATACTCAACGTGCCTTTGGTCAAAGCCAAAGCAAGGAAGGAACCGATAATTGCCAGCGGCAAAGAAAACATCACCACCAAGGGATAGACATACGAATCATACAGAGCAACCATAATCAGGTAGATCATAAGAATGGAAGCCAACAAGGCGATTCCCAAACTCCCGAATCCCTCACTTTGATTTTTCATGTCACCTTCATAGGCAATCTGAACTTGATCTGGCAGATCCATAGCTGCTATCTGGGCAGTTAACTCTGCACCGACTGTACCCGCAGGAACACCTGCAACCTGTGATTTGATCGATACAGAAGAAATTCGGTCCCGGCGCTCCAACTTGGTTGGTCCTTCGGATTGAGTCACGGCAGCAAATTGCTTGAGTTTGATCAGCTCTCCCCGGGTGTTGGTAAAGGTGATACTTTCCACATCTGACAAGGATTTTCGGTCAAATTCATTCAGTTTGACCAGTATGTCATACTCAAATTCCCCATCCCGGTATTTGGAATCATCGTTCCCGTTGAAAGCGACTTGCATGGTACCACCTACTGCGTCCAGGGAAAGACCTAGTTCATTCATTTTGTCCCGATCCACTTCTACCTTGATTTCAGGGTTACCTTCTTCCAGAGAACTTTCGATTTTTCGGATGCCTCTGATGTTCATCATCGCTGCAATGATTTTATCGGAAGCATATTTCAGACTGTCTTTGTCCGGACCGGAAACGATCACCTGAATAGGCGCATCATTTGCAGTTCCCAGGATCGATATCGGAACGGCAGTATATTCTGCACCGATTAAATTCTCTTCCAGGTAACGCTCCACTTCTCTGGCATATTCAGGACCAGTCAAGTTTCGATTCTCTTTCGGAACCAACTTTACTGATACCTCCGAGGTATAGGGTACTGACTGAGATCCGGAAATAGAACCACTGGTAATACCTACCGTGGTAAAGACTTCGGTTACTTCCGGCCTTGATCTCAGGTATTTCTCAACTTCCTGAGTTTGAAAATTGGTTTGTTCTATAGTGGCATCTTTAGGAAGCTCGATCCTGACGATGAATTCTCCACGGTCACCTTCGGATACAAACTCACTTCCGATAAAGCCAAATCCTACCAGCATAAAAGAGGAAACAAACAACACCAGGGTCAACCCGAGTGTGATGGCCTTATGGGTAAAACTCCATTTTAAAATCCCGATGATCCAATCAACAAAGCTGTCAATTGCCTTTTCAAAACCAGAAATGACTTTTCCCAAGAAGGTGTTTGGATTCAAATGCTCTAACTTGGAAAAACGGGAAGTTAGGAGAGGAATCAGGGTGAATGCTACCAGCAAACTGATCAGTGTCGCCGCAGCTACCGTAATACTAAACTGGGTTAAAATCCCTGAAATTAGTCCTCCTGTCAAGGTCAGTGGAACGAATACCACGACGATCACCAACGTGATCGAAACGACCGTTCCGCCGATTTCCCGGATCCCGTCATAGGAAGCCTGCATGATGTTTTTGCCCATTTCCAAGTGTCGGTAGACGTTTTCAATGACCACAATCGCATCATCAACCAGGATACCAACCACAAGAGAAAGCGCCAGTAAACTCATCAGGTTCAGGGTAAACCCTGCCAAAAACATGATGGTGAATGTTGCAATGATCGAAACCGGAACCGCTACCATGACAATGACAGCATTTCGGATACTGTGAAGAAACAGTAACATGATCAAGGCTACCAGCAAAACGGCAAGCAGCAAATCTTTGATCACGTCATTCGCGGCTTCAAGTGTAAACTCCGAACTGTCCTGTGATACCTGGAAATTAAGGCCTTCGGCAACATAGGAACTCTCCAGTTCATGAAGCGTTTTTTCCACAATCTGAGCTACCTCCACAGCGTTGGCGTCGGATTGTTTTTGAATCGTCAGACCGATGGCATCGTTTCCGTTGAGTCGGTTGATGATGCTGGCATCTTTGAAGTCGTCCTGCACCTCGGCAATCTCTTTGAGTTTTATGGGTGCTTGATTTTCCCGATAAGCCACCACCAATTCCTCGATTTCTTTGAGGCTGGAAAACTTTCCTGCCAGTCGGATCAAGACCTGACCTTCGTCATTTTTTAATCTTCCTGTCGGAAAATCCAGATTACCGGTACCTATGACCTGTGCCACTGCCAGGGGAGATATTCCATAGGCATCCATTTTATTTCGGTCCAGATTTACCTTGATTTCACGTTCGTTTCCCCCAAGAATATTTACTTGGGCAACGCCTTGAATCTTGGACAATGCAGGCTGGATCCGGTTTTTCACCAAGTCGTAAAATTCTGCCGACTCCAGGTTGGAATTTACGGCCATCTGCATGATCGGCAAATCACCGAGGTCAAACTTTCCCAGACTTGGTGGTTCTACTTCTTTGGGTAAATCACCCAGGATTGCATTAATTTTTCTCTGTGCGTCCTGAATGGAGGCATCCACATCCACTTTATCTGTAAGTTCTACCGTGACAATCGAAATATTTTCCAAGGAGGTAGACTGAATGGATTTGATTCCTTCAAGTGATGCGATCGCGTCCTCAATTTTCTTAGTCACGGAATTTTCCACCTCAGCCGGCGCAGCTCCTGGGTAAACCGTGGAGATGGTCACAATATTGGAAGCAAACTTGGGCAAAAGCTCATAGGAAAGCTGGGAATATGAAAACAATCCCAACAGGGTGAGCACGGTAAAGACTACGACTACCAGGGTCGGTCTTTTGATCGAAAGTTTGGTAATCTGCATCTTATTGGGCTTTTACAGAGATACCTTCTTTCACATTGATCAGGCCGGAGGCGATGATTTCATCTCCCTCGGTGAGCCCCTCCGTGACTTCAACCAAAGACTCATTGATTGGCTGGACCTGAACAGATCGATAGACAGCCAGTCCGTTTTCAATGGTAAACACGCCGGGATTTTTCAATCCGCCAACAAGGGATTTCCTGTTGATCAACAGTCGGTTTGCCGTATCAGTGCTGGCAAAGGTCGCTGTGCCAAACATCCCGGGTTTGATTTCCGAAGACGGATTTTTGAGTTCCAAAATCACCTCATATTTAAACGCCCCGTCCGCCTTGTCTGAAATAAATGTGACCACACCTTCCTGGGTCACATTGGGAAGCGCGTTCACCTGAACCGGAACTTTCTGACCCAGGTTCACTGTAGCCACTTCCCGCTCAGAGACTTGAAGGTTTAATTTCAAAGGATTTTTGTTAATCAGTTCTGCCAATGGCATACCTGGACTGACCAGCGTTCCCGGCTCGTAAAAATCCTCATTGATGTAGCCGGAAATAGGGGCTTTGATTTGGGTATCCTCAGCTCGCTTTTGGATGGCCTGTAGCTGGGCTTCTGCTATTTTAAATGCCCTGTCAGTATCCTCGTATTGCTTTTTGGTCACTGCGTCCGTTTCCATCAGATTGGTAAAACGCTGGAGATCCTTTTTGGCCTGATCCAAATTGAGCCTGGCAATGGTTAATTCGGACTGGATTAACCGATCGTCAATTTGAAGGATTAATTCCCCGGCACGCACAAAGTCTCCTTTTCGCTTATGGATTTTCACCACTGCACCCCCTGTTTCCGCCATGAGGGTGAGCTCTTGATGTGCTTCAAATATCCCGTTGGATTCGAAGCTCAGATCCATCAGTTTTGATTGCACCTTTTCAACCGTTACCGGTACATATTCACTGGATTTCATGGCAGTCTCAGTTGCTGCCTCCATTTCTGCCTTATTGGAATACAGGGTGAAGGCCACTGCTCCAACAGAAACAACTAACAATAGGATGATGAGTAACTTTTTCATGTGTAAAAGAATGGGTTGGTTTAGCTTGTGATTCTTGTGATTTGACCTGTGGATTTCAGGATTTCCAGTTGGGCAATCCTAACCTGAACAAGTTGATTGTTGAAATTTGCTCTTGCTTGCCTTTGTGTGGATTCGGCTTCAAGCAGATCCGTCAGGGGGCTTAGGCCTTCCCGGTATAGCAAAGCCGTTTCTTTGAGCACATCTTCTGCAAGTTTGAGGTTTGCCTCATTTGCCCTGAGCGTTTGAAGGGCATTGAAATACTTTTTAGTCGCGTTGTTATATTCCATTTGGGCCGCATCCAAAGCCTGAGCGCGGTCTTCCAACAATTGCTGTTGGCGGATTTTGGATTGTGCTGCCCGTGATTTAACCGCAAAACCATCAAAAATGGGGACCTGGAGTTTCAGACCAATCAGGGAGCCTTGGTACCAAACTTTGCTTTCACTCAAAAAGTCAAAGTTGTTTGAGAAGGAGTTTCGGTTGAAATCTGCAAATCCGACCAAACTCGGATGGTTGGTCGCCTTAATGTTTTTATACTCGTAGTCATACAAGGTCTTCTGAATATCCAAAACTTGAATATCTGTTCGACTTTCAGGATCTAAATCGGTCATTTGGAAATTGGCGATCGTCTCCGGGTTTACTTCTGATTTTTTTAGTTCAATGGGTGTGTCTACCGGAATTCCCATGATGAGTTTGAGATAGCTTAGTCCTCTGAAAATCTCAGTTTCAAGATTTTCCATTTCGCTTTCCAAAGTGGATAAATTCACCTTCACTCTGTTTAGGTCAACTTTTCTCACTAGGTCATTGGCCACTTGAGCTTCCAGTATCCGCTCCAATCCTTTCAACTGATCCACATTAGCCCTGAGATTTTCCCGTTGTAATTCCATCTGGGTTACCCCGAGGTAATTCATCGCGATGTCATAGATAACCTGTTCTTCGGTCTGCTGGGAAAGTGTTTTGTAAAACTCCTCTGAAGTCCTGGCGGCTTTCAATCCGATTAAGTAGGAGCTGTTGAAAATGAGCTGGTTAACTGTTACCCCGGCTTTTAAGGATTGAGGTACACCTAGCGCGATCACTGCAACATCATCCGCATCTCCTGGACCGAACAAGCCTCCTGGAACAGCCTGAGGAAAAACATCAATGAAATTGTTGTAATTCCCATAAGCGGAAATCTGGGGAAGCCCGCCTGCCTTTACCTCATTGCGGTAAAATTTGGCTGATTCTTCATCCATCAAAGCTTTTTTGATGCTTCGACTGTTTTCCAACCCTAGATTCAGGCAGGCCTTCAGGTCCAGCGTATCTGAGGGAATGGGAATCTCCTGTTTTGCCTGACCAAGTCCAGGAAAGGAAAAAAACAACATGAAACTAAAAACATAAATTCTGAACATATTAGTAATAATTGGTTTAGGTAGTTAATTCTATTTGTTCTGTAAAAACAGAACTTAATATGCAAATTTTTTTAAGCCTTGGATTTCTTGAATTCATTAAAAAGGGTAGGGATCTTGTTTTTGAGAAACTCCATGAAGCTGCACAGATTTTGGATGTGATGATTAAATTCCGGCTTTACATCTCCTCTTACCTTTAGAACGTCCTTCATGAAGGTGCTGATTTCGGAAATATCACAAAGCTCTTTCTCCAATGCTTCTTCCCACCTGTCCATAGTTATGTAGAAGTACCTTTTTCGCTCCCCATGCTTGGTTTTGTAGGCGATGTGATTTTGAAGCTGAAGGATATTCAACGCATTGCTGACTGCACTCTTGCTTACATTCAAATAATCCACAATCTCATCAAATGTGGCCTCAGCTTCATCCAAAACCAGAAGTAATCCTACGATCCGTCCCATGAGGGGCTGCATTCCACGCTGTTCATGAAACACTCCGATTCGTTCAATCAACTCCAATTTATTTTCGTTCAGCATTTGGGTTTATGGTTAGTCAGAATTAAGAACGGAGCAAATGTAATTTGGTTCTGTTGGTTCTCCAAAAAAAGAACAAACTTTTTTTTGGACAATATTTTCAGGAATATAACTCTGCATTGAACCTAGTCCATTTTAATCGGGTAGGATGCCTTTGATTTTTTTTATTTTAAAAAGTCCTTTTTCTTGAATATCAACAATAAAGCGCATAAAAAAGCCCAATAAACTAGGATTCGTATAAACCAAATTTAGATATCTCTTTCGTTTTGGTTTTCCCAGGTTTGTGGATATTGCTCACAAAGTTAAATTTCTTTGTATTCAATTCAGTCGAACTATCTTTATCCTTTCCCATTCCTTTTACATACAGTAACTCCTGATTTCTAATATGTTGATATTCAATAAGTTTTAAACTTATTTTAGGTTGAAACCAACTGCTGAAAACCTAAAAAAGTAAATCCTAAATCCTGCTGAACTTTGAAATAGGAAGTGAACCACTAAGTTTTTCCAACAGATATCTGATTGAATTTTACTAAATCACTCTTGAATTATTCCTTCCTGTAACCTTGGATTTTAACCAGTCTGGAACTCTTTTCTTCTTAATCAGAGCTGAATTCGTTTAATTCAAAAATCCTGATCAAATTTTCAGAAATGAAAGAGTCGGTTTGAATTGATTTCTCATTTGATGGTTTCCTTCTTCAATCCAATTTTTTTCTTCTACTCGTAAATAGATTGGATGAATTAATTTCTGTTTATAAATCCGATGGCTTTTTCCACCTCAATTTCCTTATAAAAAAAAACATTCCTAACTAGTTACTTTCCCAATGAAGCGTTTCGCGTTCCTTTGCCTGATTTTCACCCTATTTTTGTTTTATTCAGCTTGCACCGAGCAAAAGTCTTCCGCCGAAATCGACCTCTCAGACTGGAATTCAATCGATAGCCTTAGCCGCAATACCACCGTTCATTTTATGATGTGGCAGGGTTCCCCTGCAGTCAATAAATACATCAATTCCTTCCTGATTCCTGAAGTCAAAAAGCGATTTGGCATCGATCTGAAAATTTCCGGAGGCCAAGGACCCGAAATCGTCCAACTGCTCATGGGAGAAAAGCAAGCGGGAGTGAGTTCAGGACAGGTAGATATCGTCTGGATCAATGGGGAGACTTTTTTTCAGCTCAGACAGATCGATGGGCTTTGGGGGCCTTTTGCGGAGCAGCTGCCAAATGCACAATACATCGATTTTGACGACCCTTATATTGGGATTGATTTCCAACAGCCGATCAATGGGATGGAGGCCCCCTGGGGCAACACCCAGTTTGCCTTGGTCTATGATAGCATCAAGCTTCCGAATCCACCCCGGACGCTCGATGAGCTCAGTCGCTTTGTAAAAAGCCAGCCCGGGACATTTACCATTTCCAACGATTTCAGCGGTATGAGTATGCTCAAATCCATGCTTGCCGAACTTGGAGGCTCACCGGGTAGCCTCAACGGGCCCTTTGACGAACAAAAATACCAGACGCTCTCCGCCCAACTTTGGGATTGGATCAATGCCCATAAGCCGTATTTCTGGAAAAAAGGAGAAACTTTCCCTCGGGAGCATACGAAAATGGACCAAATGTTTGCTTCCGGAGAATTGCTGATTTCCTATGGGTTCAATGAAGGGGGGATCGAAGACAAAGTGCTTCAGGGACTTTTTCCTACCTCCACCCGAGGCTATGCCTGGAAAAACGGAACCGTTCACAATTCCAACTACCTCGGAGTCACCTACAATTCCCCCAATCGGGCAGGGGCTCTTCAGGTCATTAATTTCATGCTTTCCCCCGAAGCACAATTGGTCAAAATGGATGTGAAGGGCATGAATTCCAATACCGTGCTGGAGATTAATCGTTTGACCGGGGAGTGGAGACAAAAATTTGAGCAGGCTACAAAGCGGCAATATGGACCGACCATGCAATCCTTGGAACCCCATTCCATCCAAGAACCTGCTCCGGAGTACATGCTTCGCTTATTTGAAGATTTTAGAAAATACGTCATTGAAAAGTAAATCCGCATTTGGACTTCTTTTTTTCTTCCTGCTGGGACTCTTACCCTTTGCAGCGGCACTGGTTTATGCCCTGCTGTACAGTCTGGGTATCGTTGGGATTTTGAGCGAAGGGGTAAGTCTTACCCACTGGCAGCAGGTGCTTCAGTCCGGTGAGCTTTTGGGTTCTTTTCTTTACAGTGCCTTGTTGGCCGGTACCGGGGTATCGCTCTCGGTGACCTTGGCTTTACTGATCAGTATGGGGCTACGGACCTCCCTGCAACATCGGTTTTGGAGTCTACTGCTGTACTTCCCCTTGGCGATTCCTGGTATGGTAGCCAGTTTTTTGTCAATACAGCTCCTGTCCAAAGCTGGATTTTTCTCCCGTATTTCCATGAAACTCGGCTGGATTGACAGGCTGCAGGAGTTTCCGGATTGGATCAATGACAGCTATGGGATTGGAATTATCCTGACTTTCGTCCTGATCGTTTCTCCGTTTTTCGTGATTCTTTTTTCAAATGTGTATCAAAACGAACGCATAGCAGAGCTATCCACCTTGGCTTATTCCCTTGGGGCCCGTGGTAATCAGGTATTTTGGCAGGTGACTTTACCCATCCTATTTTCCAAAACCAAGCGGATCATGATTTTGTATTTCATTTTCCTGTTGGGCTCGTATGAAATTCCCCTGGTCCTCGGGCAGGAGTCTCCCCAAATGCTTTCCGTGTTGATCATCCGGGAATTGAAGCAGTTTGATCTGAAATTAATCCCGGAGGGATATGTGATGGCAGTAGCTTACACGGTAGTCATTGCCATCGCGGCTTTGCTGGTTTTCCGTAGAAAGGAGATTCAGGTTCATGACTAAGCTCAAGTACTTGGCGCTGTCTGTTTTGGGGCTGGGGATTCTTTTTCCATTTGCCTATTTGGCCTTGCTGTCATTTTCGGGAGAGTGGTTTTTTCCGGAGGTTTTGCCCGGCTATTTCGGGCTGAAAAACTGGAAAGAAATCCTGACCTCTGAGTCCGGAATGGGCTTTAGTTTCGTTTCTTCCCTAGGTATTTCTTTACTCGTTGCGACCTTGGGTACGGGTACAGGATTTATCTGGAGCAAATCCATCGCCTACCATTCCCAAAAGGAAACCTGGTTAGTCTTGGCCTATTTTCCCTATATGCTTTCTCCGGTCGTATTGGCCGCTTGCCTGAACTTTTTCTTCCTCAAATCCGGTCTTTCGGGTACTTGGCAAGGCGTGGTTTTGGGGCAATATTTGGTCGCATTTCCCTATTCGGTCATCTTTTTTCAGGCGTTTTGGAGCCATCGCACGAGACAGTTTGAACAACTGGTGGTCACTTTGGGAGGCTCATCCCTACAGGCATTTGTCCAGGTGATTTTGCCTTTGGCCAAAGGGATGATTCTGGTCTGCTTTTTTCAGACCTTTTTGATTTCCTGGTTTGAATACGGACTCACGGCACTGGTGGGTGTGGGAAAAGTTCAAACATTAACAGTCAAAGTCTTTTTATACATCAAAGAAGCCAATTTCTACTACGGAGCCATTTCCTGTTGCCTCTTGGTCTGGCCTCCCGTTCTCCTTTTGTATCTGAATAAACGATTTGTCTATAACCGCTTGGTCTGATGTTTCTTGAAATCAAACAGCTCTCCAAATCCTTCCAAAATGACTTGATCGTAGACCGGCTTTCCCTGTCTTTGGATCAACACCGCACCCTGAGCATTTTGGGGAAGTCGGGCTGTGGCAAGACTACCTTACTCAAGCTGATTGCCGGTCTGGAAACTGCCGATCAGGGAAGTATCCGGGTGAATGGGGAGGACATGACCGGCAAAACTCCCGCCGAGCGAAAAATAGTCTACCTCTACCAGGAAGATTTGCTTTTTCCTCATCTGAGCGTCCGGGGAAATATCGGTTTTGGACTAAAACTTCAAAAAATTCCTGCCTCCGACATCAAGGAGCAGGTGGACCTGATGATCCAGCGACTCGAACTGCAAGGGCAAGGGGACAAGATGCCCCATCAGCTCTCCGGAGGTCAGCGTCAGCGGGTATCTTTTGGCCGGGCGATCATCACCAATCCACGACTTTTGCTCCTCGACGAGCCCTTTGGAAGTCTGGATGTGGGGACCCGTCAGCGGATGCAGGAATTGTTTAAAGAGCTGACCGCTCTCTATGGGATTACCTCGCTTTTTGTCACTCATGACCTCAAGGAGGCGATCTTGATGGGCGACGATATCGGGTTGATGAAAAAAGGAAGTCTTCAAATTTACCCTGATAAACAGGATTTTTTACTCGATCCCGGGACCGGAGTCCGATCGGAAATCGAGTTTTGGGAATCCTTGTTAAAACCTAACTATTGATATGCACCCTAAGAAAAAAGTATGGATCGACACCGATCTGTCAGTTGGTATGATCAGACACCGCCGTCCGGGTTATTGTGATGTGGACGACGGATATGCAGTTTTGCAGTTGATGAAATCCGACCAAATCGAAATCACAGGCATCAGCGCGGTGTTTGGTAACACCACCATTGACAATGCCTTTATGCTCTGCGAACAGATGAACAGGGAATTTGCAGGTGGGAAATATGGCGTATTCAAAGGGGCTGGAGAAGCCATTCAGCTGGCTAATGTGCCAACCAATGATGCGGTGGAAGCCCTGGCGGCCGCCCTTAAAAAGGAAAAAATGCACATCATGGCCATTGGCCCGGCAACCAATGTGGGCTTGCTTTTACTCCGTTATCCCGAACTTGCCGGTCAAATTTTAGAAGTGGTCCTCGTTGCAGGACGAAGAAAAGAGACCGATTTCTTTTCCATCGGCAATCAGGGCAGAAGGGCACAAGACCTCAATTTTGACCTGGACAATGACGCCTTCCGAATTATGTTTGAGGCAAAAGTTCCGGTCACACTTTGCCCATTTGAAATTTCCAGCAAGGTCTGGATTACGGAAGAGGACCTCAAAAATCTGGATCAATTGGACTCTGCAACGCAGTGGCTGGCCTCAGAATCCCGTCCATGGCTTAGCCAATGGATCGAGCAGGGGGCCACAGGTTTCAATCCTTTCGATGTGTTGGCCTCTCATTACCTGATCGCTCCGGATGACATTATCTCTGAACCCCGACTTGCCTCTCTGGAAATCCACCTCGACGATACCCTTCCGGATAATCCCAGAAGACAGTTCAAATCCTACTTGCTTTGTCGGGATTTTGGGCAGTACCCGGTTAAGTATTGTTACGACGTGGTTCCGGACTATCATCAGCGCCTCCTTCAAACCTTCCAATGACCCATGTTTAGCCTTTCTTTAGACTGCACTTCAGTACAGCAATTTCTCTTTGAAAAAAACTGGCTTTTCCCTGAGGAAGAAATTCAGCAAACCGAAGTTCCCGGCGCAGGAAATATGAATTTCACGATTCGGGTCAAGACCAACCGACGGTCCTTTATCCTTAAGCAAAGTCGACCCTATGTGGAGAAATATCCCCAAGTGCCCGCCCCGGCTGATCGGGTTTTGCGAGAGGGAGAATTTTATGGACATACGGCCCGTATTCCAGAATTGGCAGCCCGCACGCCCCAACTTTTGGCAATAGATCAGGAACAGTCTGTTCTTCAGCTGGAAGACCTGGGGGTGGGTTCGGATTTTACGGGGATGTATGCCGGAAACAAGCAACTTTCAACAAAAGATGTGAGCGAGTTGCTGGATTTTGCCCTTGTCCTTCACGATTCCTTTCAAGACCTTCCCAAAGCGGAGCGCATCACCAATCGAGCGATGCGAACGCTCAATCACGAGCATATTTTCCAATATCCTTTTGTCAATGAAAACGGCTTGGATCTCGATCAGATCCTGCCAGGATTGGAAAAAAGTGCGGCTCCCTTGCGTCAAAATTCTAAGCTGAAACAACGTGTAAAAGCATTGGGAGAACAGTATTTGGCAGATGGCCCTTGCCTGCTTCATGGAGATTATTTTCCGGGAAGCTGGCTACAGACTCCCCGGGGGATTCGGATCATTGATCCCGAGTTTTGTTTTTTTGGTCCTAGGGAATTTGAACTGGGCGTGATGCTGGCCCACTTGAAGTTAAGTGCACAATCCGAAGCTACTCAGGATTTTGCCATGGCCTATTATCGTCAAAAGTCTCCTCTGGACGAAGGTTTGGCCCAAAGTTTTGCAGCGGTGGAGGTACTCCGACGCTTGATAGGACTTGCCCAACTACCGCTCACGCTGAGTCTGGAGGAAAGAATTTCACTGATGGATCAAGCCACTTGGACTTTGACTTCGTAAATCGCTAAAACGGCTCAGCCCATGGAAAAAGACTTTGACCAAATCGAACGGATTTATTGGGTTTTTACCCAGCTCTGCAATGACCAGTGTATCCATTGCTACAATAACAGTGGACCAAAAGGCGCCAAAATCACCGAAGAGGACTGTATGGCCATTATCGACAATCTGCCCGATCGATTGGAAAGGCTCACCCTGAGTGGTGGAGAACCCTTGGCAGAAAGGAAAAAACTAAACAGGATTCTGGATGGGCTAAGGGAAAAGTACCAAAACCGGCTGTATATCGCCTTGCAATTCAATGGGGATTTGCTCACTCCGGAAATTCTGCAGATCCTAGTCGAAAAGGGAGTGGACCGATTTTCCATAGCGAGTATAGACCGATACCATAAAAATGAAGGCAAGCGAAAGGAAGAACTCTCAGCGCTCTTTGAATCTTTTGGCATCCGATACATGCAGGGGCAGCCCGTGCTAAGCAAGTCTGAGCTCAACAGCCAAACCCGGGATGAATTGACCTATAGCTTCTTTGGAGCCACGGAAGATATGTGGTTGGGTGGCAATTGGGCAAGAGGTCGAGCCATGGAGCATGATAGTTGGAAAAAGGATGGAACCCATAATTTCTGCAAGATTCCTTCCGGTGCTATTGCCTTTCTGGGAAACCCGGAAGTGGATATGGTTCAGGAAATTTCGATTCAACTCTGGCAAGTCAATCCCTGCTGCCCGGGGACCAAAGATCCCTTGGGAGATGCCAGGGTAGAAAAAGTCTCAGCCATCCTCAGGCGGGTTGCGGATTCCCCAGTGATGAAAAAGCTTAATGAGGGAGATATTTTCGGAATCGGTGAAAGCATCGGTATTTCTGCAGAATATGGCAGACAGCGGGCTGAGGCTTTGCAAAACGTCTGTCTTTGGTGTGATGAGTTTTTCACCAAGCATTTTGATATGGCTACTTTATCCGCAAAATCTTCCCAGGTATTGTAAGCTTCCTGACATCCAATCCGAATTCTTTACTCGTTTATTGCTCCATGCAAACCACCCGTACCTTAGTCATGATTTATTCCCTGGCCCCGAGTCGGCAGGCAAGGGATAAGCAGGTCTTTGGGAGCAGAAATCACCAGGCCGCTGTTACACTTTTTGATCGACTGGAGGGACGAATCCAATCAGAAGCAGGCAAAACCGGTATGCCCACGATGATTATCTACGACCATCAGCAGCCCGGGACCACCTTTGGGGAGCGCTATGCAGCTGCATTCACTCAGGTCTTCAGTCTTGGTTATGATCAGGTAATCTCAGTCGGAAATGATATTCCCGCGCTCAGCGAACATCATATTCTTCAGGCAAAAGAGGGCTTGGAAAGCGGGCAGACGGTTTTTGGTCCATCCCGAGATGGGGGAGACTACCTGATAGCTCTATCTAAATCGGCCTTTGAGGAAAAATCATTTGCCTCCTTGCCTTGGAGAACTGACCGCCTGCACGAGACCATTATTCAGTTGTTTGACAAGATAGGTCCAGTCATTTGCCTGGAGTACTTGGTAGATATTGATACGGCTGAGTCCCTGGCTGATACGATGACTCAGACGCTAGACTTTACTTTTAGAAAATTTCTGAGAGCCTTGCTGAAAAGTTTGGTAAAAATTGAGGTTTTCGGGACGTTCCAACAGGATAGACTCTCACTTTTATTTGCTGGCCCTCGAAGGGCACCCCCACAAAGCACCCTGTAAATGGTTTGAATCCGAGCTATTAGGGCGAATGATGGAAAAATATTTTTTCCAAAACATTCTCCTGTCGGATAATGTATGGAAGGTTTTGGATGTGAGGAAACAGGACAAATTCCGACATCCAGTTTACCACACCTCAATCAATTTGGATTCCGGGATCACGGATTTCGAATCCCATCTTCAACTCTTAAATAATTATTATCTATGAAGTTACTATTTACCTGGATGATGGTCCTGGTGACGAGTGCTGTTTTTGCCCAAGGAATTACACTCACCGGCAAAGTGGTGGATACCCAAGGTCTTCCTATTCCCGGTGCCACCTTGATCGAATTGGGCACACGAAATATCAATATCACCGATGTGGAAGGTAAGTTTACCTTTCGCGCTGAAAAAGTCCCATTTACGCTTCGAGTTAGTTTTATCGGATTTCAAACCTATGAGGTAGAAGTCACTTCTAGTTCCGGCATTTCCCAAATCATTCTCACCGAGTCTACCTCTGAGCTCAATGAGGTTTTGGTTACCGCATTAGGAATTGAGCGGGACAGGCAGTCGCTTACCTCTGCAGTTTCTGTGGTAGATAATCGGGCGCTTAGTGATGTGCCTCAACCCAACCTGATCAATGCCCTGTCTGGACAAGTTGCAGGAGTACAAGTGACTAATGGCTCTTCAGGGGTAGGCTCCTCTTCAAGAATAATTATTCGGGGTGAAAATTCCCTTTCCGGAAATAACGAGGCTCTTATCGTGGTTGACGGGGTACCGATTCAAAATAACCTGATCGCTTCGGTTCTATTCAATGACGGAGCTAATATTCAGGAAGTGGACTATGGAAATGGAGCAGCCGACCTTAGTCCGGAAGATATTGCATCCATTACCATCCTCAAGGGGCCTGGTTCCGCAGCTCTTTACGGTACACGGGGCGCGAACGGGGTAGTTCTGATCAGTACCAAAAAAGGTCTAGAAAACATAGGATTGGGAGTCTCAATAAGTTCTACGGTGACTTTTGAAGACCTGCTAACAATTCCTGACTATCAGAATGAATACGGGGGGGGATCCAATGGTCAATATTCCTTTCAAAATGGGATAGGTGCAGGCATTAATGATGGAGGAATTAGCAGTTTTGGCCCCCGCTTAAACCAGGGGCAGCTGATCGCACAGTTTGACAGCCCATCCGTAGATATTAGCGGAAATCCGGTCAGGGCTGGAGATGTGATTAGCCGAACTTTTGCAAATGGTTCATACACACCAATCAGCCCGACACCTTGGGTTTCAAGACCCAATAATGTCAGGGATTTTTTCCGAACTGGGGTCACTTCTCAGCAAGCCCTTGCCCTGAGCACAGGAGATGAAAAAGGCGGATTTCGGGCAGGATACCTTAATTTCAGAAATCAGGGGATCTTACCCAACACAGACCTGAAACGGGACGGACTTTCCCTTAGTCTTGATAGACAGCTTACTAATCGATTGCGATTCGATCTGTTTTCCAACTACGTCAACAGCAGAAGTAACAACCGGCCTAATCTGGGCTATGGCTATGAAAATGTGATGTATGGATTCAACTGGACCGGAAGAAATTTCAATATCGCCTCTCTTAAGGATTATTGGCAGGCAGGTCAGGAAGGTATTCAGCATTATGATTTTAATTACCTCTGGACAACCAATCCCTATCTGACTCTCTTTGAAAACACCAATGGCTTTGATAAAAACCGCTTTTTGGGCAATGCTTCTGCTACCTATGATTTCACAGACAAGTTGAGTTTGAGAGTCCGAATCGGAGCTGATTTGTTCGATGACAAACGTACTTTCCGACGGGCTTACAGTACCAACAGACGGGTATTTGGTGGGTATCGGGAAGATCAAATCAGCTTCAAGGAAATCAACACGGATTTTTTGTTTTCCTACGCGGACCGCTTGGGTAGTCAGTGGACCTATAGTCTCTCCGCTGGTGCCAATCGTATGAATCAGGAAATCTCCAATGCCTACACGGAAGCCAATCAACTGGCACTTCCGGGAATCTACAATCTGGAAAACTCAAGAGTTCCACTGCGTGGTGCTTCCCAAGAATTTTCCAAAAGGATCAACTCCCTGTATTCGTTTGGTAATCTGGCTTTCAAAGACCAGTTGTTTATCGAACTGACCTTTCGAAACGATTGGTCCTCGACCTTACCGGCATCCGATAATTCCTTTGCCTATTATTCCGGAGGGGTAAATTATGTGCTGTCAGAAGCCATACAGCTGCCAAAGAAATGGTCTTATGCCGCTATTCGCTTCAATGCTGCCAGTGTAGGTAATGACACGGATCCCTATCAGCTCAATAATACCTTTCAATTCAATCAAAACTACGGTTCGTTTATTCGGGTGACAAATCGCACGGTACTCAATAATCCCCAATTGAAACCTGAGCGCCTAAACGCGCTGGAGGCTGGTTTGAATTTGGGTTGGTTCAGAAATCGGGTGATGCTTGATGTCTCAGCTTACCAAAATACTTCCATCAATCAGATTATAGGTAGACCGATTTCTACTGCCTCGGGATTTAGCAACCGGATTGAAAATGGGGGAGAGGTAAGAACCCGTGGATTGGAGGCTGCGCTTTCGGGATCGGTCATTTCCAAAAAGGACATGGAATGGACTATGGGAGTAAATTTCTCCATGTATCGAAGTGTGGTGACTCAGCTTCCACAAGGAGTAACCCAATACGTGACCGGTGAGGCTAGTGTATTTGCAGGATCCGGTGGTTCCAACACTGTCTTTTACATCGCTCGGGAAAATGGGCGAATCGGGGATATGTACGGAACAGGATTCAAAATGGTGGAAGGACAGGTGCTTTATGGGTCCAATGGACTTCCAATTCAGGATGCCACACTTCGGCTTTTAGGGAATTACAATCCGGATTTCATTTTGGGATTTACAAATCAACTGAGCTTTAAAAGGCTTCAGATCGGAATGGTTTGGGATTGGAGGCAAGGAGGCACGATTGTCAGCAGAACCCGGGCCTTGGGTTCCACCTCAGGTGTGTTGAGAGAAACCTTGGTGGGTCGGGAGACAGGTATTGTAGGTCAAGGCGTAGTCAATGTGGGTACCGCCGAAAATCCTCAATATGTGCCAAATACCACTGTAGTCTCTGCTTCGAGTTATTACAACAATTTTTATGATCGAGGCAATGAAGCCAGTGCGCTTTACGATGCAAGCTATATCAAACTAAGGCAGCTTAGCATTTATTATTCCCTGCCAGATGCTTGGATTTCACAAATTGGTATCGAGCAGTTGAAAGTGGGAGTGGTAGGAAGCAACCTGTTATTGTTTACCGAAAATCCACACGTTGACCCCGAACTCAATGCCATGCAGGGTCAGCGATTGACCTATGGCGTGGAGGATATGTCTTATCCGTCTACCAGAAGTCTTGGATTCAGCATCAAAACCGAATTTTAACATGAACAAGTCATATATCAATCGATTTACCTTTCCTTTCCTGTTGGCATTAATCCTGATGGGAGCATCCTGTACAGAAGGTTTTGAGGATATCAATGAAAATCCGAATGCACCAGAGCAGATTGGGCCACAGTTTTTGCTTTCCAATGTTATTTCGGTTGCTGCGGATCGAAATACCTATGAGCAGGGTTTTAGGCTGGCCAACTACCTAGCCCAATTTGCCGCAAGCGTGGAATTTGAGCGGATCGACCGATACGAGATGGGTAGTAATGCCGGATATTGGAACGGAACCTACCGCCTGATCAATGATCTGGAAAGTATCAAAAAGAGCCCCGGAACCAACGAAGCCTATCAGGCAGTTGCCGATATTCTTCGAGCTTACCTTTTCTCCCAACTGACCGATATGTGGGGTGATGTTCCCTTTAAAGATGCCATCAAAGCTGGAGAACGAAATTTCGCTCCTGCCTATGATACGCAGGAGTTTATCTATACGGATCCTCAGCAGGGAATTCTTGCCACTCTACGCAAAGCCAGCGAAACCTTAGCTTCTACCAATTCCCGGATTCAGGGAGATATGATGTTTGGCAATGATCTGGATAAGTGGAGGAGATTTGCCAATTCTCTTCGATTTAGATACTTACTGAGAATCAGTAAACGGCTATCAAATTTCTCGGAAATTCAGCAGTTGGCTGATTCAGGGGACTTGATGCGGGGAAATGGGGACAATGCCGTGGTGCCTTATCTGACCTCTGCTCCCAACCAATGGCCCATGTCTCAGGCAGCTTTGGGACTTTATCAGGAGCATCGGATGACCTTGACGGTAGATTCTGTACTGCGACTTTGGAATGATCCCCGGCAAAACATTTTGTACAAACCTACCGCAGCCAGTGTCACGGCGGGCAATCCCCAGTTTAAAGGCCTACAAAATGGCCTCAATCGGGAAACGATTAATGAGCGTGGGATCAATCTGAATGATATTTCACTTTTTGGAGCAATTTTCAGGGATGTTCCCAATGGCGTAGATGCGCAATATATGCTCTATTCCGAGCTCCAGTTTTCCCTGGCTGAGGCGGTCGAACGAGGCTTTATCCGAGGCAATGCTGCCGCCTATTATGAGGCAGGAATCCGGGCTCATTTCCAATACCTACGGGCCGAATTACCTCCTTCCTACCTGAGTCAAGCTTCAGTGGCCTTGAATGGGGACAGGAATCTGGAAAAAATATTAACCCAAAAGTGGCTTTCGCTGATCAATAATGGGCATGAGGCCTGGTTTCAAGTCAGACGGACCGGTATCCCGGCGCTCAAGCCTGGCCCCGACAATCTGAATGAGGGAAAATATCCGGTTAGGTATTTTTACCCTGAATCCGAGCAAGCCGTTAATCGGGAAAACTATCAGGCAGCAGTGACCCGCATGGGTGGAGACGATATCAATTCAAAAGTATGGTGGGAAAAATAAGCGACCTGGTAGATCCGGGTACAGCAAAAGTATATTTTATCTACAATGCAAATTCAGGTAAGTTTAATGCTTACCTGGATATGTTACACAAGGTCATTTCACCGAAAACCTACCCTTGCCAACTCTGTGATATTACGTACGGTGTGAGTAAAATCCGGCCGGCTTGGAAGGAGTTTCGGGAAAAAAGCAGGCTTCACATGATATTCCTGCATAAAGATGAATGGGAGGAAGCCTTTCCGGGGAAAACGATTCCCCTTCCCTCGGTATTGCTGGACCGAGGAAAAGGCTTGGAAGTGATTTTTGGATCTACAGATTGGAATGGGGTAGGTCTCGAGGATTTGATGGATGAATTAACTAGTCTTGAATCTAAAATATTTATTACCTAAGGGACCTATTGGTCTGATGTAAGTAATGTTTGTTAAAAAAACCTCATTTTAAAATTGAATCTATTTTTTCAATTTGTCTCATCCTTCGAAAATGGGGTCACTGTTCAAATCGTTTCAGCCTTTGCCAATGCCAAAACCAAAGTAGACGCTTTTTTGACTTGGGTTTTGATCAAAGGCTTAACGAAAATTTGAAGAGTCAGAAGGATATTCCTCCTAAAATCCGGAATAGGCCTCTCATATTTTCTCCATTGAGATAAGAGTCTTCCGGATACATTACGCACGAAAATTTAAATCCTAATTTCTTTTTTGGGTTGGCCTTGGGCGGAATAAGGCAGGGGTATTTTCATAATTCATATTTAACCAAAGCGAAAAAAATTATGGAATCTTTTAATAATTCCATCCATTTAAATGAAAAAACTGAAATAACTATGGTTGTTGTCCAAATTTTAAGCTAATTAACGTCTTGGAGTTACTTTTTCTAGACAAGCGTATCTGGTATTGCTTAATTTTTGGGATAAAGAATCGAAGGAATACCTAGATCAGGTTCATGTTAAATTGTAGTGGAAACTGGGTGTTTGGGGTTTGTACTATAGATACTAGAAGGACTTCGGTGGATATCATAAAGGTGTTTGATCGACTTTAAAAGCAAATTTCTCCTTGATTATTCTTGGCCATTTCCATTCATCCAGAAACCTTTTCCATTTCCGACAGGATAAAAATTGCCCTGAAATCTGATGGAAAGCGATTTAACAGAGGATGGCTACCCCATTTTTGAAAGCTAACTCCCCGAAAAAGGTATTTCCGATTCCATCCACTATCGCGCCTTCGCCCATGTAGGTTGCTGCGTTTGGGGTGATCACAATTCCGCAGTCCACTGCTGCATATACTTTTTCCACCACAGGCTTATTGTCCTTGATTATGGAGTCCACCACTTCAGCCACATAGGAATTGTGGCAGTAAATAGGCCGAAAATCCGCAGTGAACGTCTGCTATCGGAGTGTTCTAGTTGGATTTTTCGCGTACCTGTTCCAAAACGCCGGCATACCGTTTCGCATCCTGTTCGTTGTTTTCACCCACCTGATTGGTCTCGGCACGCTTCAACAGTTCCAAGCGAAAGGCAATCGGATCTTTGCCCATTACTTCCGCCAATCTATCTAGAAAGCTTTGCTCTGAAGCGGCCTTGAACTTGGAACTAGGTGCACGGAAAGCACCGACCGTAATGTTGTATTCGATTTGCCAGCTTTCAGCCAGGTAGTTGTCAATAGCTCCGGCCGGAAACCGATTGGCATAGAGTGGGAATTCAGGGACACCGCCTGCCTTCACATGGAGGGCCAGGAGCTTGTTATTTTCATCCAATGCCGCCCGATAGGTAGCCGAGTGGGGCGATAGATACCATAAGTCATTTCGTCCTCCCGAGTATAGACCATTTTGACCGGTGCTGCGATTTTTTGAGAAATTAAAGCTGCTTCCAATAAATGATGGCCATCACACCCAAATACCTGACTGAGGTTTGCAAAAAAGCGAGTGGGAAAACAGCTTCCGAATAGATCCAAAACTACACCGTGCAGCGGCTCATTATCCTGCTGAAAAACCCCAACCTGACCTTCACCGAAATTGCCGACACCCTGCACTTTTCCAGTCAGTCTTTTTTCAGCAGGTATGTCAAAAAAACCTTGGGAGTAAGCCCATCCGAATATCGGCAGCGAATGGAGGGATAAGTCATCTAGTTGGAGAAATAATCCGCATTTGACTTCGGCGTAAAGGATTCCTATTCTAATACAAAAACCCAAAAAGCCATAAGGGGATTTTATTTCCACCTCCGGTTTTAATCCCGTCTGCGGCGATGAAGGAATTGGGAACTCCCTGGATTTGTTGGGAGGTTTTGGTCGGCCCTCCCACCTCGAAGACGTAATTTCCATCCACCATGAAATCTCCAAATTTGGGCAAAGTAACCTCGTGTTTCACCTGAACTTGGTTGAAGAAAAACGTTTCCCGGATGTTGCCGATGTTGGCTTGCTGTGTGGAGAGTGCATAGGCCAAATTGGTATTTTGGAGATATATTTTTTCAGGTTTTTGGAGGAAGGAAACGCCCTTAGTCTCCGTGCGCAAGAGGTTGAGGATTTGGGCCTGCTCCAGCAGATCCAGCGTTTTCAGGACGGTATTTCTGGAGCCTTCCAGCCGCTCAGCCAACTTACTGATATTGGGAATGAAAGGAACTGACTCACTGATAATGAAAATCAGCTTTTTCATGTTCCTGATCGTTTTATGGTTCAATTCCTCAAAGGGCCCAATATCCATTTCCAGTACCAAATTGGTCGTTTCCAGAAGTCTGGCGTGGTAAAGTGCCTTGCTTTCCAGGTAAAAAGGATAATAGCCCACTCGTAAATACTGCTCAAATAGAGACAGAATTTCCACTTGATCGGCAATGTCAGCGCTCAAGTTTCCTGCTTTTTCAATCACGCTTTGAAGAGTCAGGATGGGGAAATTGACTCCTCTTTCCAAACTCAGAAATTCCCGAAAGGACAGGCCGGCTAAGTGGTAAACCGCAGCTCTTCGAGAGAGGTCTGCTTTGCCTTTGTCCAGTTCCAAAATCGAAGAACCGGACACTATAAAATATCCATCTGGGTAATGGTCATAGAGGGTCTTTAAATCAGAAGACCAATGGGAATATCGGTGCGCCTCATCCAGGAAAAAGTAGCGGATACCTTGTTGGTAAAGCTGATCAATCAGATCTGCCAAACGAACTTCCTCAAACAGGTAATCATCCAAACTGATATAGATGGCCTGATCGCCTAAAGCCTGCATTTGCTGAAGCATCAGGGTAGTTTTTCCTGCACCCCGATGGCCCAAAATCAAAATCAGTCGCTGACTCCAGTCAATAGAAGCAAATAAATACCGTTTGAATGGGTTCAGAGTTGCTTCCCGCTTCCGGTTGGAATAGTCAAGAATTCTATCCATAGTGTTTTTTTAAGAAAACAAAAATACTAATTGTTTTTTATAAAAAACAAAAACTAATAATGTTTTTTATAGAAAACAAAAATGCATATTCGGATGGGTTAGATTGAAAAGTTGGTTTTCGTATTTTATAAAGAATGATGTCAAGTTGAAAAAAGAACCATCCAATGAGATCTACCTCTAAAAAAAATAAGCATCGGGAGAAGCAGCTTTGCATCGGGACATGTAGCCCACGGAATTGCTTGAGGGGGTGAATGAAATTGAAATTACCGATCGATCATCTTTTGGGCGGATTCAGGATAGCGTTCCCCCACCAGTTTGATCTGTGCCAATGCCTGATCGATAGTAAAAAGATCATCGCTACTTAAGCTTAAGCTGACACTTTCCAGATTTTCTTCCAGTCGATGCAATTTTGTGGTGCCAGGAATCGGTACGATCCAGGGCTTTTGAGCCAAGAGCCAAGCCAAAGCAATCTGAGCTGGAGTGGCACGATGGGCATCGGCAAGAATTTCCAGATGATGAATTAGTGCCAAATTGGTTTTCCTCGCTTCCTCCGAAAATCGAGGCACTACATTTCGGAAATCATTCGGAGCAAAGGTGGTTTTCTCGTCCATTTTCCCGGTCAAAAACCCTTTTCCCAGCGGACTGAAAGGGACAAAACCAATTTCCAGTTCCTCCAAGGTGGGAATAATCTCCTCCTTGGGTTCTCTCCACCAGAGGGAATATTCGCTTTGCAGTGCTGCCACGGGCTGGACGGCATGAGCGCGTCGGATGGTTTTTGCCCCGGCTTCAGAAAGTCCAAAATGCTTGACTTTTCCGGCTTGAATCAGGTCTTTCACCGCACCGGCAACTTCCTCGATCGGAACATTTGGGTCCACCCGGTGCTGATAGAGGAGGTCTATGGATTCTACCTTGAGTCGCTTTAGAGAACCTTCCACTGCGGATTTGATGTGTTCCGGTCGGCTGTTCGATTCAGTCCAGCGGCCGTCCTGATCGGGAGCGAACCCGAATTTGGTAGCGATGACCACTTTCCCTTTGAATGGGGCCAATGCTTCACCGACCAGTTCTTCATTGGCATAAGGACCATAGACCTCGGCGGTGTCAAAAAAGGTGACTCCCAATTCCACTGACTTTCGGATCAGGGCAATCATTTCGGTTTTATCCGCAGCTGGACCATAGCCAAAGCTCATGCCCATGCAGCCCAAACCAAGGGCTGATACTTCGAGTCCGCTTTTGCCGAGTTTGCGTGTTTCCATAGTTAGGATTGCAGAAAGATTAGGTTACAAAATTCATCACCTATTCGTAGAAAAAATTACCAAAATCAAACCATAGCTTATTTAAATCAAATTTATGGGGTTGAGCTTATTCAAAAAAAATGGGGGTAATCTGGCTCGGTCCAGATTCCCCCCATTTTGAATATGCTTGCTTGAGAAAAAGCTTTTGAGGAAGTCTTTAAAATTGGATATCCTAAATTGCAGTCTCCTTTTCATTTGTCTTCTTCACTTGCAAAGCTCGTTTGGTCACCTTCAGATCCCGGAAATAACCAATTGTTCCGATGTCCACATAGAGTCCGACGAAACCTTTTTTGGAGGTGCCTAGCATTTGATCCACGATAAAGGAGGAATACTTCATGTCGTTGATAAAGAGTTCTGCCCTTTCTCCGTTGACTTCAATTCTCATCTTGATCCACTCGTTGAGAGCAACGGGGGCTGAACCTTCATATCGAAATGGAGCAGTTTTCCTTAAGGTATCAAACTTGTGATTTGGATAAGAAAAGTATTGGACGGTGTGATTTCGACGGAGTTGGTTGTCTGATCTGCCTACTTTGGGTCGCAAATAGATACTTTCAAAGTTAGAGTCATCATTCTCTATACGGAAATATATTCCGATAAACCCTGCAATTCCAGAATAAGGCGCAGGGTCTTGTAACTGGCTGTACATTTTGACCTCGATGGTCCCGTTTTCGAAGTCTTCCAATCCAAGCAATCTGGCATAATGAGGCTCATCGACTGTGGCCTCCAAGCGGATAGAATCAAAGGGGATTGCATTCAAATCTCGTTCGATTCGCAGGGCTTTTTTGCCTTGAAACTTTACGATCTCGCCCGTGACATTGTGCAGTTCAAACTCCTGGTTTTTGAGTTTTAGTTTTTGGGCAATTGAGCTCATGGAGATCAATGCCAACACAAGGATAATAGGGAATTTTCTCATTTTGAAGGGGTAAAGAGTATCCACCCAAGTGAAAATTCATTCACTTGAAAGAGATTATAAGTTGAAATCTAGGAAGTGGGTTGGCTTACAGACAGGAGGAGCCTGAAGAAGCAGAGAGCAAACTTTTCCAAAGTTTTGAACTTTGGAAAAGTTGTCTCTCAATAGAGATTGATTTTAATTCAGGAGATCAAAACAACTTTTCCTGAGGAGGGGTCCCACCGGCCAAGCGGATGTAAACCGTCGTCTGACCTCTGTGGTGGGTCTGATGCTCAAAGCACTTTTCCAGAGCTTTTCCTTTAGTCATCTCAAAGCGGCCGAACAATTTGGTGGCCTCATTCAGTTGGGCAGGAGTCATGGTTTTGATGCTGTTGATGACAAAATCGTAACCTGCCATCACGAGTTTGGTCACGTTTTCTTTGGATTGATCCGTGGCTTTTTCGGATTCCCCCATTCCCACCGGGCTGGCTACTCCCGTGGCAGTGGATGCAAACCCGTAATTGCCATCGGTCAGGTGAAGCATCTGCTGCGCAAAGGAACGCATCTCGGCGGTTGGCTTGAGGGCATAGCCTTCAGCGGGCATTGCATCGAGGTATTCTTTGGTGTAGGCTTTGGCGCGTTCCCAATCTTTGATCATATCGTCGATGGGGGACTGAGCTTGTGCGAAAGTGTTCATCACAAGGAGTGTTAGGATGGAAAGTAAAATTTTCATGGTGCTGTTTGTTCTGAATTGTGAATGCAAAGTTGAGCAAGAGAACTAGTTACTACTCTTAATCTAGCTTAAGAAATTCTATCAGCTATCCCTTAAATCCTTTCGGATTTTGCTCAAAAACTCAGGAGTGATACCCAAGTAGGAGGCGATTTGCGTGTTCGGTAGCCGGTTTTTCAGGTGTGGATATTGTTCCAAAAAAGCCAGGTAGCGTTGTTCTGCGGTGGAACTGAAATTCTGAAGTACTCGGTTTTGCAGTTCGATGTACTTGTGCTCGATCATTACTTTGAAAATCCGGTTGAGCTTGGGGATGGTTGTGAAAAGCTCAAACAAATCCTGCTGGTGGATCCGAAGCACCTGGGAAACTTCGAGAGCCTCGATATTCAACTGACTGGTTTTTTGGCTGTAAAAACTTCCGATATCTGCGATCCAGTCGTTTTCGGCGGCAAACTGGATGTTGTGTTCGAAGCCTTTGTCATCCACCCCAAACATCCGGAAGCATCCTGACACCACAAAAAAGTAATCCTTGCAAATCTCTCCGGCAGTCAACAGCTTTTGCTTTCGCTTAACCGGGATGATGCTGAATTTTTTCTCAATCAATTCCTTCTCCTCCTTATTGAGCGGGATAAAACTTTCCAGATGGAAACAAAGAGCCGATACCTTCATTATCGATTTGCTGATTAAATGAAAAGTAAGCATTCCCTACGCAAATGTAAAAACTGGTTTCAGACAATTTCTCCCTCCGTTAGGTTTCACCTAGGGCTATTCATAAGTTTGATTCTTTCAGGATCTTTTTTTTAGAAATTCCACTCTTTTACCGTACCCCTAAGGGGTCAAACTTTCATTAGCCGCGGGTGAAACCCCTGGAGAAAGACATTTCCAAATGGTTTGGACGACCCCAAAGGTTCCTCGTCCTTCAGGATCACAGATATTTCATGTTCACGATTCGTGAACGAATTAAATTAATGAACAAAATAGAAATTAATCAGTCTACTTTTATAATAGGAAATGCAGATTGATATTTGTTTGAATTAATTTTTGCTTGGGTCAAAAAAGGATCTATTCCTTTAGCCTTACCTCTTGATTAATGGTAAGTAAACAGTTCTTTCCATGGTTAAGCTTTCACTGAATTCCTCCAAAGCAAAAAGTTCTCTAAGTGTAAAATCAGATTTATCCAACCAATTGTATTTTAAGTCAGTTAATTCCTGAATAAAATTTTCCCTGGGATATTGGGTAGTAAAAGAGGCATACTTTCCTGAGGGAATGACAAAAATATCTTCCCAGTAATACATGGGAACAGTTCCTTCCAAAACCACACCTGCCAGGTAATTGAGTTTTTTTTCCTGCCTATGTACGCTGAGATGATTCATCAGGCCAATGTTTCGGGCGGTGGGTTTTAAACCAAATGACAATGCTTTATTTCTGGCCGATTGAAAACTGGTTTGCAGATCAGGGGCATACATTTCTGTAGCCTCGTAATAAAGGTAAAATTCAGGTAGTTCAACAATTTGCACCTGAGATAGGCTTTCCATGACTCTGATGTCGTCCAAAAATCTGTCCTTCATCAAACTGGGTGAAATGCCAAAATGTCGGGTAAAGGCCCTGCTAAAGACCGCAGGAGAAGAAAACCCACACTCCGCGGCCAACTCTGACATGGAATGTGGGGATTTTAGTTTTAGAAAATGCCGTGCATATTCCAACCTGGTCCTATTCAAAAAGGAAGCTGGCGACTCTCCAAATTCTTCTTTGAAAAGCCGCTGTAGATGGAATTTGGAGAGGCCTACTTTCCGTGAAAGAGAATCCAAAACAATTTTTTCCCTGAAATTCTTCCTGATCAGCGTATGTGCCTTTTTGATCCTTTTATCCATCTGATCTTAAAATCCGGAATTTATCAATTCGTTTGAAGTCTTTTTGATTTTAATTCTTGAATAATAAACTACCAAGAAAGAGAGAATCGAAAGTAGAGCAATAACCAGAAGGGTTAATTTGGGAAGATGTACTGCTCTTTGCAAAGCAAATCCTCTGATCATTTCCCCATAAGTGGCACACAAAGCTTTGGAAAATACCTGCGAAACTGGAATGGAAAATCCTACGGAGAGAATTGAAAGGAATAAAAATTCCAGTCCCAAAAGATTGGAAATTTTCCAGGAACTTCCTCCGAGAGCCTTAATTATCCCAATTTCTCCCGCCCGTTCAGTCAATGTAAGTGTTACAACCAGTAGGGTTCCAAAAAAAGAAAGGATCAGAGTGAAAATTCCCATCCCCTGAACAATCAAATAGGTCGGCTGAAAATGGTTTTCCAGGGTTACAAATCCGGTTTCACTGTCCCTTAATTTACTAAAGTCAAATTCGTTTTTAACAAAACTGGCCTCCAGAGTCTTAAGTGCCTGCTGAACTTGCACAGGATCTTTCAATTCCACATCGATGAGGTTAAAATCAGAAATTTTCTTATCGGTAAACCAATACAGCAAATCCTTATTTCCCGGAAAAACCTCCCGCATTACTCCGCCAAATCTGAGTTCTTTCACCTCTCCTTCAGGTAGGTAAAGAGTAATCAAATCTCCTGCCTTTGTGTTTTTAAATTCCTCCAGGAGCAATTGGGGATGTACAAAAATGCAATCGTAGCAATTTCGATTTTCTTCCCCGACTAGGAACCTACTCTCATTGAGTTGGAAATTCTTTGGAAATATTTTCAATGAGGCCTGTCGTATCCGGTCATCAACCTGATAAGAAATACCCAGCTGCTTCCACGGGACGTATGATTTTATTTCAGGTATTTCATTAAAAAATCCCGGAACTGAATCCAGGTTACCTCTTAACTGAACCGTAATCTGATAAGGTGTTCCTGAAAAATAGGCATTCAAATCCCCTTTAAAAGAATCGGAGAGAATGGTGCCTGTGAAATACAGGCTGAAGCCCATACTCATAAGAACTACCAACAAATAGGTCCGGTATCCATTTCTGAAATTGTTTCCAAAACTGTACTTAAGGGATGAGGACAAACCGGATTGGGATATCAGCTTCACTATTCCTTTTGGAGCCCTTTCAAATGTGGAACTGAGGGCCTGTCGCACAGGATTTAGGGTAACCTGATAAATGGGAATCAATCCCACAAGTACAGTTGGGGCAATTGCCATGAAGGCAATACCCAGGTAATAGGTAATTGGGAAAGAAGTTTCCACCTTTTCAAAATTCTGAATCATGGCAACAAAGCCGTTGAACCCGGAAGCGGTAAGTATTCCACAAGGAAATCCAATCAGTAATCCCAGCCCGGCCAAAAGTAAAATCAACAGCCCATACGACCCGAAAATTTCTTCACTTTTGCCTCCCAAAGACTTGACTATTCCTATCTGGGGTATCTGATGAACCAGCCAGGTAAGCAAGATCAGCGCAAACAGGGTGATTCCCAACACAAGCAGAATTCCTCCAAAACCGATCTGGAGAAAAGCAACTCCGTCAATTATGGGTTGATGGATATGCTCTCCGGGTTCAGGAATCTGAACACGGACAAATTCAGCCCCATGAGCCAAAAGATCATTTTCAAGTTCCGAGGTCAACTGAGCAATCCTTTCTTTGTCCGGATTCTCACCTTTCAATTTGAAAATAAATCTCCTTTGCCGGGGATTTAAATGCGTATCAAGAACATCCAGGGAGGCATAAGCATATATGAGTTGTTCCATTTGGGCAGGTGCATGAAGGGGATCATGTACCCATCCTCCAAATGAGCTTTCTACTTTGACTCTATTTTCACCAAAACGAAGCTGTATTGATTTGAGATTGTCGGGAAAAAAGCCTCTTGTATTTTGCTCCAAAAGCAACTTGCTCTCAAGCGGAATCTCAGAAGATTTGAACTTGATCTTTTCCAGCTTCTGGTTTTCAAGGCTTTCCAGACCGAAAAGCAATACTGGCATCCAGATCCCTTGTGCATTTTCCACTTCCCCCTGAATCACCTCTCTTCGTTCCCAGGTTAGAACTTCAGGATGATTGGAAAACACGTCTAACATGGAATTATTAAATCCGGAGATGCGGATGGAAAAATCAGAGGGAGAGGCTCCAAGGAAATTGGTTTCAAAATCCCGCTCCGACATTAAGAAAGCGAAACAGACCGTCACAATACCCCAGATGGAAATAGAAGCAGCAAGAACTGAAAGGACAAACTTCCACCTCGACATCCAGAAATCCTGTATAAGTTTTTTTAGAATAGTTATCATAGGTCAGGATATCAAAGAGATTCAGCAAGAATTCCGTCTTCCATTTTGAAAAGTCGGTTATACTCCAATGTCCCAACATTTTCATGGGTTACCTGAATAATGGTTTTTCCGGAGCGATTAAGTTTTGCAAAAAGTTCCTGAATGGATTTTCCGGTACTGCTATCAAGATTTCCGGTTGGTTCATCAGCCACCAGAAGCGGAGGATCATTAGCCAGGGCCCGTGCTATGGCTACCCGCTGTCTTTCCCCTCCGGATAGTTCAGAAGGGAGTTTCCCTGTTTTTGACTCCAGCCCCATAGATTCCAATAGGAAAAGGGCTCTTTCCACTCTTTTTACTTTCGGGATGGAACCCACCAGATCCATGGAAAACAACACATTGTTCAGCACAGTAAGGGAGGGCAACAATTGATAGAACTGAAATACAATTCCTACATTTCTTCCTCTCCAGGCTGCGAACTGAGACTCTGTCCAAGTTTCCAAATGATTTCCTTCAAATGAAATTGTCCCTGAATCAGTACGGTCCAATCCTGTAAGAATATTTAGTAAAGTGGATTTTCCGCTGCCAGATTTACCGACCACCATGGCATAATCTCCCCTTTCTATCCTCATATTAACCTTTCTTAGCGCCGGATAATCTGCCCCAAAGCCCCGATAGGTTTTTGAAATCTCTTTAAGCTCTATCATATCTGTCATGTTTTGACAAATAAAACAGACTCAACTTCGGGGGGCTTTGCGATTCTTGCTAAGTTTTATTTTAAAATTTCCTCCACCTACCAAAAAAAGAAAAGTCATTTAACCCGGTAACCCAAAGAACATCTGATTCACTCAATTGCTTTTTAGCGAATTCCGGGTAAAAAATCAGGAAAGTCAAAACTGAATTACCGGAATTGTTCAGTTCTATATCCTAATCGAAGTCTTACCGGTACTGGAAATCAGATTTCTAAAGGGTACAGCCAATGAATTATTCCGAAAGTCTGGATAGCAATGCTTTTTTTTAATGGATTAAAATCTGAAAGTTTTCCGACTCTGAATTCAGGAACAAAATTAGCCCGGAATCTTTGGAGCAGCCAAGAGCTTCCGGGATAAAGCCATCACGCATTCCCATGCAAGTTTATTCCTTTTCCTCTTGGCTTTGCTCAGATCCGGGCAGAGTAAATTCCATAATTCATCATTCACTAAAACGAAAAAATTGTGGAATCTTTAATTGCATCAATCAGTCTCAATAAAGTAGCTGAAATCACCTTGGCCTACAGGCCTAAGATCAAGGCCTGTCATCGGCCTAAGGTCACTAATTCCAGGCAGGTCTATGAAGTATTGCTTAAGTTTTGGAATCCTGATTACCTGGAATACATGGAGCAATTTCAAGTAATGCTGCTCAGCCGTGGAAACCGGGTGTTGGGAATTTGTACGATCAGCACCGGTGGAACCTCAGGCACCGTGGTTGATCCCAAGGTGGTCTTTGCAGCAGGGTTGAAAGCCAATGCCTCTTCCCTTATAAGAGTCATAATCATCCATCCGGAAACTTTTCGCCTTCCGAACAAGATATCAAACTGACCAAAAAACTGGTGGAAATAGGTAGAGCTTTGGATTTGCTCATAGTCGATCATATTATTTTAGGTCCTGAAGGATACTATTCTTTTGCAGATGAAGGGGAGCTGTAGGGCTTCCTTTTTTATAATGTTTTTAATCTTGATCTACTGGAACAACCTAAGCTCAATTACTTGAAACAACTCTGATAATTTGATTTCTCACAACTTGGATTAAATCATAATTGCCTTCTGGAAAATCTATATCTTTGAAAACGTGAGACTCGCACTTTCCATAAAAGCCAACTCCATGCTGCTCATCCTTTGGATGATGCTGATGCATACTGCTTTTCCGCATGTTCACCACGAACATGAAGAACACACTCACCACGGAGCTCAAGCAAGCCATTCACACGACCATCACCATGGTCACGAACAAGAAAGTGAGGAGAAAAAGTCACTGATTGATCTGTTCTTTCAGAATCACACCCACTCCAACCATTTACCACAGACCATCACGGTAGACTACGACAAATCCGATCTGATCAAAAAGGAACAGCGGAAGATTGTGGAGGTTACCGCAAGTTCAAATCAGGATCTACCGATCCCACCGAATCTTGAACCTGAAAAGCCCAAGAATCAGGAGGATCCCGACCTCGATCCCCCATTTTTTACCTGTAATTCCTTACGGGGTCCACCCGCACTTGGCTAAACTTGTGGAGGGACATTCCTTCACGCCTTGGCGCTATCGTATGTGCTTCAAATCCGTGTTTTAGCCAAAACCAACATCACATGTTAAGAAACATCCTGTTCGCAGGTTGTCTGTTTCTGCTATCCTGGCGGGGATATTCCCAGACCAGTTTGGAGGAACTGTTACAACAAGTCGAACAAAACAATCTAGAACTCCAGGCACTTTCGACTGCCCTGGAAGGGAAAAGATTTGAACTGCTGTCCGGTAACAACTTGCCCAATCCGGAAGTGGGAGTCTTTTACCTGCCTTTCGGAGAGAATAACACAGGTGACTATACCGAATACCAGATCACACAGTCATTTGAGTTCCCGACTGTGTATAGTTCAAGGAAAAACCTGATCAACCAACAGATTAGCCAGTACGAGCTCGGGTACAAATCCCGTCGGCAGGAGATTCTCCTATCAGCGCAGGCTTACGCACTGGAGTTGATACTGATTTCCAAAAAACTGGCAGTCTTTCAATCCCGAACCGAACAAGCCAAAACGGTTTTCGATCAGGTGAATCAACTTTTCCAGAAAGAGGAAGTGGGAACTCTAGAGCTCAACAAAGCCAAAGTGGCTTGGCTGCAACAACAATTCGCTGTCCAGCAACTGGAAAACCAGCTTCAAAACCTAAAAGGACAATTGGAGAACCTGAACGGAGGAAAACCAATCGGCACTTCTCCGGTGGATTACCCCGTATTTGCAGGGTTGACGGATGCTGACAGCATCTGGATGGAAAAGCTAAAGGCAGAACCCCAGCTTCTCCAAATCCAACAGGAAGAAATCCTCGCACAGCAAAGTCTTCAACTCGAAAAAAACAAAGTGCTACCCAACCTGGCAGCTGGATTCAACAGGCAGGGAGTCATGGGTTCCTATTATTCAGGTATCTATGGTGGGTTGACTATTCCGCTTTGGGGTAGCCGTGGCAAGGTAAAAGCTGCCCAATCCCAGGTAGAGTTCCAAACCCAAAACAGCTTGTCCAAAGTCAATCTAGCGAGGGTTCAATTCGATCGGGAATTCAGGAACTACGCACTACTCAGGACAAAATTCACCGAGTATCAAAGCAATTTGACCGCACTGGATTCAGAAGAATTGTTACTTCAAGCCTATCAGTTGGGGGAGTTGTCTTTTCTCCAATACTTTCAGGAAATCCAGTTCTACCGTCAAGCCTTCGACACCTACTTGGAAATGCAACATCAACTATATCAATCACATACCTCCTTACTCAAACATCAACTCTAAAACATCCAAAACAACGACATTATGAAAACTTCAAAAATTCTGATCGCATCTACCCTGGTACTTGCCCTTGCCTGCGGCAAAAAATCAACAGAAGAACAAGCCCATGAACATGGACCGGATTCTCATGAGCATGTAGAAGAGACACATAGCCATGGAGAAGAAGGAGATCATAGCCACGATTCTACTTCTCAGGAAGAATTTACAGTCCAAGATTCCACTGCCACCGGTACTCATACGCATGAGGACGGAGAAAAACACAAGGACCACTAAAAACTCAGAGGTATGCGATTGATATATATGATGACCCTAGTACTGCTGATGACGGCTTGCCAGTCAGCAGAGGAACAAGAAGCTCACAGCCATGAAGAGGGCGAAGAGCATTCTCACGAAGAGGGTGCTGCCCCGGCTTTGAACTTTACAATTTGGACTGGGCAAACGGAGCTTTTTGTTGAATTCCCGGCATTAGTGGTTGGACAACCCAGTCGATTTGCCGCACATTTCACGGTTTTGGAACGACATCAACCTGTTCGAGAAGGTTCAGTGACAGTCAATCTGATCAAGGGCGGAAAAGGTATCCGAAGTACAGCGGATGCTCCTTCCTCCCCGGGGATTTTCACACCAACCTTACAGCCCAAAGAGGAAGGAGAATACCTCCTTGTTTTTGAACTGAAAACCCCGAGCTATACTGACCGGATTGAAGTAGGCAACGTACAGGTTTTTGCAACGGTGGAAGATGCCGTCCAGGGTGTACCCGCGGCAGCCGAAAACCCCAACGCCATTTCTTTTCTGAAAGAACAGGCTTGGAAAATGGATTTTCAAACCGCGCCGGTGGTGGAAAAAGAAATTTTGGATATTATCCCGACCTCAGGAGTCTGGAAAGTAGCACCCTCGGATTACCAAACCCTGATCGCCCCAGCCAGCGGAAGCGTAAGCTTTGCCAAAGGGATGCTTACAGAAGGCAGTCCGGTCCGAAAAGGACAGGTGCTGATGACTGTCAGTGGAGCAGGCTTAACCACGGAAAACCTCACAACGGAAATCCAAAAGGCCAAGGCAGAATTTGAGCAGGCTCAATCGGAGTATTTGAGAAAAAAGGAGCTGTTCGAAGCCAAGATCACGCCTAAATCAGAGTTTGAAAAAGTGGAACAGCGCTATCTGGTAGCCAAAGTAAACTATGAAACACTCAGTAATGGATTCACTGGTTCAGGAAAGCAAATCGTTTCTCCGATCGACGGATACATCAAATCCATTCAGGCTCAGAACGGTCAGTTTGTAACTCAGGGAACTGCGCTCTTTTCGGTTACCAGTCACAAAAGCAGTCTGCTCGAAGTGAAGGTCAGTCCTTCCTATTTCGCTCAACTGCAACAGCTTCAGGATATTTTCTACCAAACCAGTCCAAACAACTGGTCCAGCCTTAAGGCAAAAGGTGGAAAAATACTTTCCGTAGGCAAAGAAGTTGAAGCTGACCAACCGCTTCTCTCGGTTTTTGCCGAAATCAACGAAGGAGTGGAAATGCCGGAAGGAAGCTTTACCGAAGCTCAGTTGGCTGTGGGTACACCTACCAGCCGACCTGCCATTCCGGTGGCAGCGCTCTTGGAAGATTATGGTCAATACGCTGTTATCGTTCAGCTTTCGGGTGAAAGTTTCGAGAGAAGAAACATCCAAATCGGCAAGAAAAACGGAGCCGAAGTGGAGGTTTTAACCGGACTGAAGCCTGGTGAAGTGGTGGTAACCAAAGGGGCTTATCAGGTGAAAATGGCTTCCATGTCAGGTCAGGCACCCGCACACGGTCATGCACACTAAGCAGTCGAACCAATGCTAAACAGAATTTTATCATTTTCCCTTCAAAACCGATTTCTGGTTTTGTTGGCAGCGGTGTTATTGAGCGTGGCGGGACTGTTTTTGGCCCGTACGATGAATGTCGACGTGTTTCCGGATCTGACAGCGCCAACGGTTACGATTTTGACCGAAGCTCATGGCATGGAATCTGAGGAAGTTGAAAAACTGGTGACTTACCAGTTGGAAACCGCACTCAACGGTTCTCCCAACGTAAGACGAATCCGTTCCTCCTCGGCAGCTGGTATTTCCATCGTTTGGGTGGAATTTGAATGGGGGACAGATATCTATCGAGCCCGACAAATCGTAAGCGAGCGAATTCCAATGGTGCAGGAAGTACTGCCGGAGGGAGTGGGTACGCCTACGATGGCTCCTATCTCTTCGATTATGGGAGAAATCATGCTTTTGGGCATTCGATCTGACAGTCTTTCTCCGATGGAATTGAGAACACTGGCAGACTGGACGATCAGACCTAGAATCAAGTCCATCGGTGGAATCGCCAATGTGGTGGTCATCGGTGGCGATTACAAACAATATCAGGTTCTGGCCAATCCAGAAAAGCTGAAGTACTATGGAGTGGGTTTGCAGGAGCTTTTTCAAAAAGTAAAAGAAAGCAACCAAAACGCACCGGGAGGATTTCTGAACGAGTACGGCAACCAATACCTGATCAAGGGTAACGGTAGAGCGTATGCCGTGGATCAGCTGGAGGAAGCGGTTCTAAAACAGGTAAATGGTCAGACGATACGGATCAAGGATGTCGCAGAGGTCAAAATCGGAGCAGCTGACAAAATCGGAGACGGTTCGCTCAATGCAGAACCGGCCGTGATCATGACGATTTCAAAACAGCCCGAAGTCAACACCCTGGAACTGACCGAACGGCTGGATGCCGCAGTGGAGGATCTGAAAACAACCCTACCGAAAGGAGTGGATATCCAAAGCAGGATCTTCCGCCAGTCAGACTTTATCGAAGCGTCCATTTCCAATCTGAACCGGACCCTATTGGAAGGAGCGTTCTTTGTGATTCTGGTGCTTTTCATCTTCCTGATGAACTGGCGGACAACCTTGATTTCCCTCTTGGCCATTCCGATTTCCCTGTTGGTGACAATCATTGTCCTTCAGCTTTTGGGATACACCATCAATACCATGAGTTTGGGTGGGATGGCTATCGCGATCGGAGCCTTGGTGGACGATGCGATCATTGACGTGGAGAATGTATTCAAGCGATTGAGGGAAAACATCCGAAAACCCATGGAGGAAAGACTGCCGATACTCCAAGTGGTCAAGGATGCTTCGATGGAAATTCGGAGTTCCATCATCATCGCCACCCTGATCATCATCGTGTCCTTTGTACCGCTGTTCTTCCTCAGTGGTATGGAAGGTAGATTGCTTCAGCCGCTTGGGATCGCCTTTATTACCTCGGTTTTGACTTCCTTGGTCGTCGCAGTTACCTTCACGCCTGTCCTTTGTTCTTTCCTGCTGAAAGATGATAAAGTACTCCTGAAGCAGGCGGAAGGAACCAAGGTGGAACGATGGCTTCGAAAGCAGTATGGAACTGTGCTTGAAAAAGCGCTTGCCTTCCCCAAACTGATCCTGGGATTGACCGTGGGAGCTTTTCTGTTGAGTTTGGTGCTGATGTCCCAGCTGGGAAGAAGCTTCCTGCCTGAGTTCAACGAAGGTTCACTGGTGATTTCCGCAGTAGGAGTTCCGGGAATGTCCTTGGAGGAAAGCAACAAGGCAGGAAAAATGATCGAATCACTCCTTTTGGAAATGCCGGAACTCGAAGTGGTCACGCGCAGAACAGGCCGAGCAGAGTTGGACGAACATGCTCAGGGGGTAAATGCCGCAGAAATCGATGTGCCCTTCACCTTGGATGGGAAAACCAAAGAGCAGTTTTTCGAAGAAGTCCGAACCAAACTCAGTGTGGTACCGGGAATCAACATCACCCTCGGGCAACCCATCGCACACCGGATTGATCACATGCTTTCTGGTACCCGGGCAAATATTGCCGTCAAGGTATTCGGGGATGACCTTCCCAAACTCTTTGAAATCGGAAAGAATATCGAGACCCAGATTCGCTCCGTGGAGGGAATTGCCGATGTAGCTGTGGACCAGCAGATCGAAGTTCCACAAATCCGGATCACTCCAAACCGACAGATGCTTTCTGCCTATGGGATGACGGTCGGGGATTTGATGAATCAAGTGGATGTGGCTTTTGCCGGGGAGAAAGCCGGGGAAATCTACGAAGGCCAGTTCTACTTTGACCTGATCGTACGGTTTGAAAAGGAATCAAGAAACTCCATGGATGCGATCCAGCGGGCCTTGATCCAACTCCCTGAAGGCGGACAATTGCCACTGAACAAGTTGGCGACGGTCTCCTCGGTCAGCAGTGCCAATTCGGTCAGCAGAGAAAACGTGCAACGGCACATTGTCATTGCAGCCAACGTACAAAACCGGGATCTTCGGGGTGTGGTAAATGATATTCAGGAGGTCATTGACTCCCAAATTCAGCTACCTGTAGGATATCGGGTGGTTTACGACGGACAGTTTGAGAGCGAAGCTAAGGCTTCTCAACTGTTATCATTGACTGCCTTGATCGCTATTTTGGTGATCTTCCTGCTTTTGTACTATGAATTCCAGGACACCAAGCTGTCTGCCATTGTGCTGATCAACCTCCCATTGGCTTTGATCGGCGGGATTTTGATCCTGTATTTTACCTCGGGAATCATCAGCATCGCAGCGACCATCGGTTTTATCAGCTTGTTTGGGATCGCCACCCGAAACGGAATCCTGTTGGTTTCCAGATACGAAGACCTACGAAAGGAGGGAATGGAAGGATGGGAATTGCTGAAGAACGGGGCATTGGATCGACTCAACCCGATCTTGATGACCGCATTTACCACAGGTTTGGCTTTGATCCCATTGGTACTAAATGGCAGTGAACCCGGAAACGAGATTCAAAGCCCGATGGCCGTGGTAATCTTAGGAGGTTTGATATCTGCGACAGTGCTGAATCTGATTGTGATTCCTTGTGTGTATGAGTTGATCAATCCGACCATGAAAGCGTAAGGCTTTTGAGGAATGAAGCTTGGGCTTCGGACACATCAAACCGACCCCAATAATCTGGCGAGTGAGAACTACTTTATAGAAAGTGTCTCCTCGCCATTTTTTGATTATCGGAGAACTTGGTTGAAAAATCAGAAAAAACTGGTTTGGGTAAAAACAGCTTTTCGGACTAAATTCATGACAGCTGAAATGGAATGGTTCAGGTAACTCCTCAAACCCAGGTTCAGCTGTTTCTGGCCTTCTAACCTTAAGATTGATTCTGCATGAAATGGATTACCCGCGAACGCCCCAAGATTGACCGCATTGCCTGTCTCTGGCTTATCAAACGTTTTGTAGACCAGCAGGCAGAATTCCTCTAGGGTTCTATTTGAGGAGGTGATTCCCAGATCCAAGAAGCTTGATGCCATTCCCTTTGACTTGCCTGAAGTTGAGTATAAAGATTTAAGCAATTGCTTAAATAAAAAGCATTTTCTAAGTTTGTCTTCAAATGATCCCCATTATGGCAAGTGACTCTTGTATTCGACTCTTAGCAGATCCTGTCCAAATCAACCAATGCAAATCAATGCTTTCTGAAAATCAGGAATCATTTAATCGCCTCAGTGAAGTTCTTTCATTGGCAGGAAATGAGGTTCGGTTCAAGATACTTTTCCTTCTCTCAGTTGAAAAACAACTCTGTCCCTGTGACCTATCCGATATCCTTGGTATGACGATTCCGGCAGTTTCGCAGCATTTGCGCAAACTTAAAGATGGACGAGTAATCAAAGGCAAACGAGTGGGTCAGACGATATTCTATTCATTGCGTCCAGATCATCTGGAATTATTAAAGCCGCTCTTCAACCACATTCAACCCATCGTATCGGTATGAAATCCACCTCAAAATCCCTGGCAGGTGCAAGCATTTTTTCTGCTTTTGCAGCTTCGCTATGTTGTATTACTCCTGTTTTGGCAATCATTTCGGGAGCCACTGGAATAGCAGCGTCCTTTGCTTGGCTTGATACATTTCGTCCATTTTTGATAGGACTGACTTGTTTGGTATTGGCTTGGGCTTGGTATCGTGCCCTCAGACCCAAAACGAAGGAAGAACTTGAATGTGCCTGTGATGAGAATCCCAGCTTTTTTCAAAGCAAGAAATTTTTGGGGATCGTGACATTACTGTCCGGGTTGTTATTGGCTTTTCCCAATTATGCGCAGGTTATAGCCCCTTCCCCAGTTGATAAAGAAATCATCCTGGTCTCGGCAGACGAAGTACAATTTCTTACTTGGAGTATTAAGGGAATGACTTGTGATGGATGTGAAATTGTCGTGGAGAATGAAGTAAACAAACTTCCTGGAATTTTGTCGGTAGATGCTGTATATGCAGAATCGGCTGTATATGTCAAGTTTGACGAATCGAAGACCAACCCTGAATCAATAGTAGCTGCTATCTCCAAAACAGGCTATGTGGTTCTTGGAAAAAAATAAAAACATGACCGAAATTATCCTTCAATCTCTGCTTATATGCCCTGTCTGTGGGCATCAAAAATTAGAAACCATGCCAACAGATGCTTGTCAGTTTTTCTATGAATGCGAGGAATGCAAGACGTTGCTAAAACCAAAAGCGGGAGATTGTTGCGTGTTTTGCTCATATGGATCAGTCGTCTGTCCACCGATGCAAACAGGAGAAAAATCTTCTTGCTGTGGATAAACCAACCGATTGAAAAAAAAAGGCCGACTCTTGAGAATCGGCCTAATTTCCCGAACCAGTTGTGATCAAAGTCGGATTTATCGGATATCTGGTGGCGGGGGTACCGAGAGCAAGTGTTGCGGTATTGGCCACTTTTCTTCCTTGCTACCTTTTCACGGTCATTCCGGCACCCTATTTTAAGAAATATGGAAAAAATCCGGCGATCAAAGCATTTTTAGATGGAGTAACTGCCGCAGCCATTGGTACTATTGCAGGAGCTGTTTTGGTATTGGGAAAAAGGACTTAAACAGATTTACCGACTGTCGCAATTTCCTTGATAACAATCGCATTATTAGTTAGGTTTAAAAAACTCCAAGAACCACTAATTATTGCAGTGGCCGCTCTCATCGGGATCACTCTAAAACTAGTTTTATGAACCGCAAAGACTTTCTCAAGAAAACAGCCATCATTGGAGGTGCTACGATCCTTCCTGCCAACAGTGTTTTTTCAGCCAGTATTCAACAGAGCGGAATGGATAAGCTGACTGATGACAAGGGAAATTTTGCCTTGCAGTCCCTGCCCTACAATGAAAATTTCCTGGAGCCCCACATGGATCAGGAAACTGTCCACCTGCATTACACCTTCCATCATGGAGACGCGGTAAAAGCCGCCAACAAGGATCTGCAAATGATTCAAAAGGCGATCGATGAAAACAACGTGGAGACGGTGGATTACTGGACAAAGAAATTATCCTTTCACCTGTCATCGCATATCCTTCACACCATCTTTTGGACCAATCTGACCAACACGAAATCTGATCCTAAAGGAGAACTGCTGAAACAGATCGAAAAAGATTTTGGGTCCTACGACAAACTCAAGCTTCTGATCTCCAAGACTTCCAAGGGCGTAGACGGCAACGGATGGGGGATTCTTGGCTATCACCCTTCCACCGGAAAACTAACGGTGATGCAATGTGAAAACCACGAGAAACTCACCCAATGGGGAGTGATCCCGATACTGGTGATTGATGTCTGGGAACATTCCTACTACCTCAAATACCGGAATAGAAGAGCGGAGTTTGTGGACAATCTCTTCCCGATCATCAACTGGGACAATGTGGCGGAGAGATTCAGTATCGCTGGAAAGATTGGGTAAATTCGGAGTATGAAGAGTAATCTGACACGGGTAGCCAAGCTGCTGTTTTTACAAATCCTGCTCATTTTTGGTACCTGCTGCATTTCCTGGGCACAGGGTACGGGATCTGTCAGCGGCACTGTAAAAAGTGAAAACAGTCCCATTGAATTTGTAAATGTCTACCTCACGCTGTCTGCTGATTCATCCCAAATCATTTCAGGCGAAATCACCGACAGCTTGGGCAATTTTGTCCTGAAAAATCTACCCCTCGAAAACTACATCCTAAACTTCCAAATAATCGGCTTCGTGAAGAAGCAGGTTCCCGTCTCACTTTCCCCAACCCGTTCTACGGTGGATATCGGGTTGATCCAACTGGAAACGGATGTCCAAACATTAGGGGCTGTTGAGGTCACCGCAATGCGCGATATGATCCAAAAGACTGAAGAGGGCTTTGTAGTAAGCGCATCTGACAACATTACCCAGATTGGGGGTACCGCTGCGGACTTGCTCCGAAACATGCCTGGTGTGCTGGTAGGATCGGATGGTGGGATCACGTTGCGAGGAAAAAGTCCGCTCACGCTCATCAACGGACGCGTTTCGGGAATCACAGGAATTGACCGGTCCGCTCAGTTGGATCGGATTTCTGCCAGCAGCATCGAGCGGATCGAAATCATCAACAACCCTTCGGCAAAATACGATGCCGATGCGGAGGGAGGAGTCATCAATATCATTCTGAAAAAGAATGTGGACCAAGGTACCAACGGTGCATTTGCTGTGGGTGCAGGAGTTGGAGATCGCTATCGCCTAAATCTCTCAGCTTTACTAAACCACAAAACAAACAAGTGGAACTTCGGATTAGCCTACGACAACTGGTACACCACCCGAACCCGAAGTGTAAAGGGCGACCGGATCAATTATGAGCTACCGGACGACTACTACCTCACCCAACGGCGGTTTGACGAGCGGCTGATTTTCTACCAAAACGCCAAGGTGACCGTGGATCATGAGGTCAACGATAAAAACACCCTCAGCATGGAAGCTTTGTGGGCTTTCCCCGGTGAAGACAACAAGGAAACACTTGTAAATAACTCTCAAACATCTGAAGGGGATTTTTCCAGCAGAAGTCAACGCTATTCCAATGAGATCAGGAGGAGTCGCGCCTTGGATTTTTCCTTGCGCTATTCCAAACGCTTTGATGATCCCGACAGGTCACTTCTTTTCAGCCTTAGCAACACCTTCGGAAACGACAAAGAAAACACCGACATCTCCACGCAGTCCTTAACGGAACAAAATGATCCGCAAGGGGACCTGTACCTTCAGCGCACCCATGTGTATCAGAAGACCAACCTGTTCAACCTAGGCGGCGACTACGTCCATCCGCTTGGGGGTAAAGGACAGATTGAAACCGGATACAAGGGGATTTTCCGTTACCTGAATGCGGACTATGAACGGGCCAATCAGGAAGATGGTGAGTTTGTGATCGATCCATTGAACACCAACGTCTTTGAATTCAGAGAACAAATTCATGCAATCTATGCCCAGTATTCCAGTTGGATTGGCTCCAAAAGTGACCCTCAATGGAAATACACCGCTGGACTCCGAGCCGAGCAAGTTTGGAATGACGGAGAGACACAGGATCAAAGCACGGATTTCCGAAATGACTATTTCAACCTTTTCCCATCGGCAAGCCTCAGCTACTTTACCCCCAAACAGAACAGTGTGAAATTCAGCTACAGCCGAAGGATTAATCGCCCGGGATTGGGGCAGCTCAGTCCGTTTACCGACATCACCGACTCCTTGAATCAGCGCTCAGGCAATCCCAACCTCCAACCTGAATTGATCCATTCGCTGGACCTCACCTACAACTACAACATTTCCCAGGTTTCCCTTTCTCTGAGCACCTTTTACCGAATCCGAAACAATGCCATTTTCCCCTTCACTATTTTGGATGAAAACGGAGTTGCTTTTACACAGCCTTTGAATTTTGGCAAGGCCACCACCTATGGTGCGGAATTAATTGCCTCCTATAACCCATTTTCCTTCTGGAACATAAACTTCAGTTTCTCGGCGTTTGAGCAACTCATTGAGGAAGGTGAGTCCACTGATGAGTTATTGGTACAGCAGACCAGTTGGTACACCAAGCTGATCAATAATTTCACACTCTTCCCGGGCAGCAAGCTTCAAGTTATTGCAAATTACACGGCTCCCACTGCCATTCCTCAAGGCGAATCGGTAGCGGTTTATTTCATCGATCTTGGCTTCCAGCAGAATATTTGGAAGGGAAAAGGTCGGCTTGGACTTACCGTCACGGATATCTTCGACACCCAGGAATATGGATTCATCACTTCGGACGAAAACTTTGACTTTAGCCGGGTCTTTAAGCTGGATACCAGAGCGATCATGCTGACTTTCGGCTATACGTTTGGGAGCTCCTTCCGGGAAAAGTTAATGGAGAACAGGTTCAAGAATGATTGAAGAAAACAGAAGTACACTCCTTTGTTTTGGTTAGGACTCTCTAATATCTTCTTACTAAATCAAACCCTGAATTACAATCACAGGTCAGATGAATAGCATCAAGAAAATTTCAAGAAAAGTGTTCGATTTTTGATTCTTTCTAATCGGATCGGAAAGAGAAAGTTTTCACTCATTTTTTTTCTTGTCGTACGGCTGACAAATGGGAATTCAGAATGTGGGGATGTTGTGATCAAATTCCCCGTTTATGTCAAGGATTAGAAATTTCGGCTATGCTGGATGGTTATTGATTTTAGTGCCTTCCTGTATTGGGACAGACTTTCAGGATGATCCTGCAGTAGATCCAAAAATCGAATTGGAATCCGAACAAATCGGGTTGAAAATTGAGGAGCAAATTCAGCTCTCTCCCAGATATTTCAATGAATTTGGTCAGGAAGAACAGGTTTTTTTTAATTATTCCAGCTCGAATCCAAATTTGGTTTCGGTTAATTCAGCTGGATTGGTGACGGCCAAATCCCCCGGAACAGGCTTTGTGCAAATTCGGTTTGGAGAAAAGGCCATGAAATCACTTCAAATTAATGTGGTCAGCGATCCAAATGAAGTGGCAGTGGTCAAAGTTTCAGCTGAAAAAAGGACCCTTTTTCCCGGTCAAAAAACACAGATGGAAATCAGCATTCAAAATCTGAGCGGACAAAATCTGTCCGGAAAAACCATTCAGTGGTTTTCCGAAAACGAAACCATAGCCACTGTTGATCAAAATGGATTGGTCACTGCAATGAAGTTTGGAAAAACAGATATCCATGCAAAAGTGTCAGGAGTTAAAAGTAATCCGGTTACTGTCTCAGTAGCAGTACAGCAACTTTCCGGAATTTTCGTGCCGGCTGGTGGATACAGGGCCAAAGGAATGGCTTTTCTAAACCAGGAAAATGAAAAATTGATTCTGAGGTTAAGCCAGGATTTTGAAACCAGTTTTGCCCTTGGAACTTTTGTTTACCTGGCCAATTCGACCAACGGACAGGAAATCCGTGCCTCGGGTTTGGAAATCGCTGAAATCAGAGCAAACGGCCCTCACACCTTTGACATTACCGCAAAGCATCCGGAGGTTCAGATTACTGACTACAAATATGTGATCATCTTTTGTAAGCCCGCCGGAGTCACCTTTGGTTTTGCTGAAATGAAGAATTGAAATGAAAATCTTGCTGTTTACCTCTATTCTTTTTCTCCTGACTGGAAATGGATTTTGTCAGGGCTGGTCTCAAAAGCAGGGAGAAGGTTATTTCAAACTCGGAGCCAACGGAATCTTGGCTGACTCTTATTTTTCTCCTGATGGCAGTAGTATTCCAATCACCACTACTGGAATCTACAGCATCGGATTTTATGGAGAATACGGGTTTAACTCCAGATTTACCGGTATCGTTAACTTCCCGTTTTGGGTTACCAATACCCTCAATGAAGTGAAGTTTCTTCCCAGCGGTAATGTTATCCCAGGTGATTCATTTTCAGCGGTCGGGGATATTGATTTGGGAATAAAATATGGTTGGTTTCAAACCAAGCCGGTTGTGGTGGCTACATCCCTGATTTTTGGGATTCCAACAGGAAAAACAGGTGGTGGTGAATCCGGGATTCTACAGACCGGAGACTCGGAATTTAACCAGATGTTCCGAACTGATGTCAGTTTCTCTCTGCCGGTTTCAATTTACTTCTCGGCTTTTGGAGCCTTTAACAACAGAACCCGGGACTTCTCGGATGAGATCAGATACGGATTTGATCTGGGTTATTACAAAAAGAAAATTTTGGTGGCCTTTCACCTCAACGCCATTCAATCCTTACAGAATGGCAATGCGGAAAATGTGAATAACGGGATCTTTTCCAACAACCTGGAATACTTACTTCCTTCTCTCGAAGTCGGTTGGTTTTTCCCAAACAATTTTGGGATTTCAGTCTATGCAAACCATGTTCTGAAGGGCCAAAATGTCCTGGATGCACCCGGTTTTGGAGCAGGAATTTTCTATCAACTTAAAAATACACTCAAATAAATTTACCAATGAAAACCCTCCTTTTCTTAATTCTTGCTCTGACTTTTCAGAGCCTTGCTTTTGGCCAAAAATCCGAAGTGTTTGTGGCTGATGGAAAGGCCATAGCAGGCTATGATCCCGTTGCATATTTTACAGAGAAAAAGCCGGTAATGGGTAAACCGGAATTCAAACTGGAATACCAGGGGGCTAGTTGGTATTTTTCCTCTGAAGCCAACAAAAAACTGTTTCAAGCTAATCCCAATACTTACGCACCTCAGTATGGAGGCTATTGTGCATTTGGGGCGGCCGGGGGATATAAAGCCAAAATTTCTCCCGATGCATGGGCTGTGGTGAATAATAAACTTTACCTAAATTATAATCAAAATGTCCAAAAGGATTGGCTTAAAGACCAGGATGAATTGATCAAAAAAGCTGACCGCAATTGGCCGGCTATTAAAAATAAGTAAACCATGCTCGATCAACCGGAAATCGAAATTCCGATAGAGTCCTTCTCATCCGGGGCCAAACATGCCCCGGATCTTACCGCATTGACAAATACCTTCGAGTTTTGGCCAGCCTGGACCATCCATCTTCCAATGGTTTTGTTGGGAATTTATCAGGGATTCCGTCTGGGAAACCTGAATTTTTTTCCGGCCGTAAATCCCGGAATGACCAACGGTGGGCTGTTCAATTATTCCAAATATGATTCGCTTTCCAATTTTTCCAAGGAAAATATCCCTGCGGGTATTTTAAGCAATCCTCCCCATCACCTGGATCAGTTGTTAACCCAAGCCCATGAAAAGAGAATTGGATTTCCGTTTATTTTGAAACCCGATATAGGAGAAAGGGGGCGCGGGGTGAGTTTGATTTCAAATCAGCAAGCAGCTGAAAATTATTTGAAGACTTTCCGAAATGAAGCAGTAATTCTGCAGGAGTTTGTCTCGAAAAAAGAGGAATACGGGATTTTTATTCTGAAAAATCCCAAAACAGGGGAAATTAAAATCCCCTCCATCACCCAAAAAATTCCCCTGCAAGTCCTGGGGAACGGGTTGGATTCTGTTGAAAAGCTTGTCCAAAAACACCCCAGAGCAAAACGGTACATTCAGGAAATCCCGAAGGACTTAATGTCCTTTGTTCCTGAGCCCAACCGAATTTTTCAGCTTAGCATCAAAGGAAACCATTGTAAAGGAGCTGTTTTTGTGGATCGGTCTGAACTCATTACGCCGGAAGTTATTTCCTCCTTTGCGAAGATCTGCCAACCTTTTCAACACTTTTTCTATGGGAGACTGGATATTAAAGTGAATTCCTCCGCTGAACTTGTTGATCCTCATTTGGTTTCAATCCTGGAAGTTAATGGGGCCAATGCCGAACCTATCCATATCTATTCACCCGGAATTTCTTATTTTAGATCACTGGGAATTCTTAGTAATTTCTTTTCACATATGGCTCAGATCGCCCGGTTCAATCTAAATTCCATTCACCCAAAACCAAGCCTTTCTGCCTTAAAATCAAGTTTCCAATCCTATTTGCATCTTAAAAAAAGCACACATGAGTGATGAGGTGAAATTTTGGCATCTTAGAAACCACCAGCTTTTTTGGGTTCTTAACAACTCTCAAGTCCGGCAACTTTGCATCATCACCAATTTTAAACGGGCTCAAAAAGGAGAATTGATTGATTTTGGAGAAAAGGAAAACTCCAGGATTTATCTACTCAAAAAGGGTAATCTCAAACTGGTCCAAGTTGACGAGAAAGGAAATGAACTCATCGTGGACATCATTCAGCAAGGGGAATTATTTGGATCACTAACGCTGGACAGGGAGGATCGTGAGTATGAGTATGCACAGGTTTTGACAGACCGAGTTGTCCTTTGCAGCTTTAATGTGTCAGATTTTGAACGGCTCTTGGCAGAATATCCGACTTTGGCCATTTCCTATACCAAGTTGGTTGGCTTCCGACTTAAGCGCGTTAAAAACAGGTATTCCAACCTTTTTTTTAAAAATACCAGAGAGCGGTTGATTGCATTCCTGAATGACTGGGCAAATCGGGAAGGTAGATTCAACGGTATGGAAGTAAGTCTTGATAACTTTCTTACCCAAAAGGAAATATCCCAAATCATCTGCAGCTCCCGCCAAACTACTACCCAGATATTCAACGAATGGGAACAAAAGGGTTTGATTAGCTACACACGAAAAGAAATTCTGATCAAAAATCTGAAAGCATTGGTCTAAATCTTCAGGGAATGTAAGTTTTCCGACAATTAAATACTCCCTTTTCAAGCATCTTCAGGATTAATAACCAATCCATAAGATGATGTTACAAGGACCCGGGTTTCCCTCAAATTCTTTAATTTCTGTCAAATACCTCAGTTGGGGCCTCAGAATCCTTGCTTCGTTAATTCTTCTCCAGTCTCTGATCTACAAGTTTGGAGGGCATCCTGATTCCATTCTATTGTTCACTAAACTTGGGGTCGAACCCCTTGGTCGGCTAGGTTTAGGTATTATAGAATTGGTAGTTGCAATTCTGATACTTTATCCAAAAACCACACTTCTTGGTGGGATTTTGGGTGTATTTATTATGGCTGGCGCATTGTTTACTCATTTTTTTCTCATAGGGATTATCTTTAATAATGACGGAGGCAAGCTATTTGGCCTGGCTGTAATCTGCTTTTTATCCTGTATAGGACAAGTAATCATTCTGAAGAACCAATTGATCAGTTATATAAAAAATCGATATGTTATCTGATGCCTGCTCCCAACAACTCGAAGAACTTGCAGAGCTCCTACTTCAACTTTCACCGGAAGATTATTCAGGAATTTCGCCGGTATTTAAAAGCTCATCCATTGGCCAGCATGTCAGGCATATTTTGGAGTTTTTTGAATGCCTGATATCCCAATACGATCAAGGGGAAATAAACTATGATCTCCGAAGGAGGGATCTGAGACTCGAAGCAGATCCCTATTTTGCGTTGGAAAAAATCCGGGAGCTTCAAACCATAAACCACATCCCAGACAAGGAGTTGAGTATTCTCCAAGATCATTTCCCAAATTCCCAGCCTGTTAAAACCAGCTTTTACAGGGAGTTGCTGTATAATTTGGAGCATTGTGTCCATCACCAGGCCTTGATTCGGCTGGCTTGTCTGTCCATTCCACAGGTAAGAATTTCTGAAAATTTCGGGGTTGCAAGATCAACCCTGACTTTCATCTCCAAAAAGGCGGAGAATTAAATACGGTTTGCTTGTCTGAATCGGTTGAACTTAACTTCAGAAGCTTTATTCCGGCCTACCAGCACTACATCAAATCCATTTTTACCATACTCCAATGCCAAAGCTTTTCCTATTCCTGACCTCAGGCACCAAACGATAATATTTGTTTAGACTTTGGAGGACCAATCCCGTTCAGCGCTCTTTTTTCAGACGACTGAGATGTACCGGGGTGATTCCAAGATAGGAGGCAATCATATGCTGGGGCACGCGCTGGTGGATTTGTGGAAAAATGCTCTCCATCAGCTCATACCGCTCTTTAGGTGTTCGGGAATAGTAATTTTTGACCCTGTTGTCCTGATAGACAAAATAGAACTCAGCTACTTTTCGGCCGAATTTATCACCTTCTTTCATGGATTGGTATCCCCAATCAATTGCTTGGCGAGTCATGACCACTACCTCCAAAGGCTCCAAAGCTTGAAGCGTATACATGGCGGGTTGTTGTAACAAAAAGTTGGAGTAATCGGCTACAAATTGATTTTCAGATGCAAAATGGATCGTGTGTTCCACGCCTTTTGAATCGGTAACCACTACCCGCAAAAGTCCTTTTGAAATAAAAAACACTTCCTGTGGGACTTTTCCAGGTTGGCTGAGGAAATCGTTTTTTCGGAATTTCTGAAAAGAGCAAAGGGAAATAAGCTGATCCAACTCCTGTTGATCGGTTTGGATCAGGCTTAGAATTGCATTTTTGAATGAATCGAACATGCCTGGTATAAAATTCTAAGCGATTGAATTACTCAAAATTTATTCATTTTGATCCTTTGACCTTGCGCTCACTTAAATAGAGTATGGAAGTGGTTTACAAAAGATTACATCCTGAAATTTTTCTTCCTTGATTAGGGATAGTCCTTGGATAGATAACCTGAACTTTACAAAATTCTTAAAAATAGACCCTAAGAAAGCGCCATTCTAATTTCTTCTACCAGAAATAGTTGTATACTCCTTTTAATTTCATGATATCTTTTCTGAATAATATTGTAAAATCCAATTGCATATCCCCCAATGAGGACTCATCGACTTTGAGGTTTTTGAGTGATGTGATTTTCGCAAAGTGTGTTTTTTTACTGACTCCCTTAAGCCTTTTGGCGATTATTCCAGCTGTACTGGTAAGTCTCAAATCCCAGAATTACCTCGTTTTATATTTGGATGTTTTTTGTTTTTCTCTTTTAATTTTGATCGGATATCTGCCTGGTTTTGGTGTTAATGCACGGAAATACTTATTAGTAAGTTTAATTTATTTGGCTGCCTTTGTCCTACTGTTGGAGTTGCAGAGTTTTGGTTTGGGGTTGGTTTACCTACTTTCAGCTTCTGTGTTTCATTTATTGATTTTTCCCTACCAAAAATCATTAATTTCTCTGCTTCTGACCTTAATTTTTTGTGTTTTGTTTGGAATGTTTATTTACACCGAAATCATTAAAATTGGATCTGAACCGGAAACTTACCTTTTGGCTTGGGTGGCAATTTCTTCCAATGTTTTATTTTTAGCGGTTTTGTTTGCGTTGATAATTCCCTATTTTTTTTCTCGACTCGAAAATACCATTTTGGAAAAACTTCAGGTTTTGGATTCACTGAACCAGTCCAATGAGGAACTTAAAAAGTCTATGGCAAAAGTTACGAGTCAGAGCGCCGAGCTGGAGGAATATGCCTTTGTAGCCTCACATGACCTTCAGGAACAGTTAAGAATGATTTCTAGTTATTTAGGTAAAATTAGGTTGAAATACCAGGACCAAATCAATCCTCAAGCGGATGTATACTTCAATTTTGCATTGCAAGGAGCCCATCGAATGAAAAATATTATTCAGGATCTTTTGGAGCATTCTAGCGTTGGAAAAGTGGGCAATTCAATGGAGGTAGTTGATATTGATCAGGTAGTTCATTGCTTTTGTAAATCCAATGAAAACTTAATTGCTTTAAAGGGAATCCAAATTGAGGTAAAAGATCTTAAACAAGTGAAGGCATTCAAAGCCCCTCTTACAAATGCGATTCATCGTATTTTGGAAAACGCTTTAATTTTCTCAAGAGAAGGGGTAGTGCCTCATGTCAAGATCCAAATGTGCCAAGAGTGGGACTTCTGGAAGATTTCTATCCAAGACAATGGAATTGGGATTGATAAGCAGTTTTTCGAAAAGATATTTGGGATCTTTAAAAGATTGCACAACAGACAAAATCATTCCGGTAATGGTATCGGATTGTCGATAGCTAAAAAACATATAGAGTCCTGGGGAGGAAAAATATGGCTGGATTCCATACCAGGAGAAGGAACTACATTCTATTTTACCATTCCAAGGGAAAATTAAACAATGAAATATACCTTTCCAATCATCGGCATTGGCGCCTCTGCAGGAGGATTGGAGCCTTTGGAATTATTCTTTGAATTTGCTAAACCCAATTCAGGGTTTTCTTATGTCCTCATTCAGCACTTGGCGCCTAACCATAAAAGCCTCATGGATGAATTGCTCTCGAGGCATACGACTTTACCAATTGAGATTATCCAGCATGAAATGATGTTGGAGCCTGGAAAAATTTACCTCAATCCGCCCAAAAAAATTGTTGATCTGCAGGATGGGCACTTCATCCTGACCGAAAAAGAGGACCGTCAACTTAGTTTTCCCATCAGTTCTTTTTTTAACTCGCTTGCAGAACAGGCGCATGAAAAGGCATGTGCCATTATTATGTCTGGCACCGGAAGTGATGGCTCTGAGGGAGTCAAATACATTAAAGAAAAAGGTGGTTTGGTTATCGCTCAGGATCCTACTACCGCCAAGTTTGATGGAATGCCTAAAAGTGCCATCCTTACAGGAGCTGTTGATAAAATCTGCGCAGTGGAACAGATGCATAGGGAGATTGAGGCTTTCTTCTTCACCACCAATGAGATTCACAAAGAAATATTAAACTCTCAAGACACCAAAGGTCTCATTTCGGCCATTTTAACGAGCGTATATCAGCAGATAGGGGTAGATTTCACCGATTACAAATATTCCACAGTATCTCGGAGAATCGCTCGTCGGATGAGCTTATTAGGTTTTCCGGAAATGCTGGAATACCTAAAATATATCCAAACAAATAATCAGGAACCCCACTTACTCGCTAAGGAATTGTTGATAGGAGTCACCCGTTTTTTTAGAGATGAGGAAAATTTTGAATTTTTAAGGCAGCAGGTTATTCCCCGTCTAATTGAGGAAAATATCGAGTCCAAATCCATCCGAATTTGGGTTCCTGCCTGTTCTACCGGGGAGGAGGCTTATACAATTGCAATTCTGGTTAAAGACTACCTAAGGCGCCAGAAGCTGCAGTTTGATGTCAGTATTTTTGCTACAGATCTAGACAAGGAGGCAATCAAAAATGCGGCTAATCGCATTTTTCCGGAAAACATTTCAACTGAAATTCCGCCGGAATTTTTAAACCTATATTTCATTCCTCAACGAAAAGGATTCACTATTGCCAAAGAAATTAGGGAAATGATCATTTTTTCTGCCCATAACTTGGTTCAAGATCCCCCATTTAATCGGATTGATCTCATCAGTTGCCGAAACTTTCTGATCTACCTGAATTCCAATCTTCAACAGCGTGTATTTTCCATGTTTCAGTTCTCTCTTCGGACACATGGATTTTTGTTTTTGGGAGCAAGTGAATCGCTCGGTGATGCAAGTGAACATTTTATTGAATTTGATAAAAAGAGCAAGGTTTATCTGAATAAGGAAAATAAGAAAGCCATCCAGAAAATTCGGAGTTCAAGGAAATCAAATCCAATACAATCCGAGTTTTTTGGTCAAGTCAGGGTAAACTCTCCTATTCCGAATTCAGGACGAAGTAAACTCCTTAATGAGATTCAAAATGTTTTGATTCAAGAGTTTGTACCGGATTCCATCGTGACGGATGAAGACTTTAACTTACTTCATACCACAGGAAATGCCCACCGTTGGCTTACTTTACCATCCGGAGAAATTACCACCAATGTTCTGAAAATGTTGCCGGAGTCACTCTCCATCCCCTTTGAAGTTGTGGCAAATAAAGTTATGCACTCAGGGGTTTTTACTCAGATCAATAAAGTGGAAGTCGACGGGATGCTTCGACAGTTTTATAAAGGAGTGAAATTTCTTACCATAAAGCTTCGTCGTGTGCAACTTAACGAAAATGGCAATCAGTTGATTGCGACTTTTGAGCCTGAAATATCCTCGGAAAGTGAAAAGGATTTTGAAAAAATAGAAATTAATGCGGCGTCCAAGGAAAAAATAAACATCCTGGAAAGAGAACTAAGGATTAACCGGGAAAATCTCCAATCTACCATAGAAGAACTGGAATCAAGCAATGAGGAACTTCAGGCGGCCAATGAAGAGCTTCAAAGCTCCAATGAGGAACTTGAATCTGTAAATGAGGAGCTCTACACCGTGAATGCAGAGTACCAACAGAAAATCCATGAGCTTTCTGATATAAATAATGATCTCAATAACCTGATTCATAGTACCCAGATTGCTATGTTGTTTTTGGATGTGAATCTGAATATCAGAAGATTCACTCCTGCGATTCGGGAAATCCTTGATCTCATGCCACATGATGTGGGAAGGAATATTAGCCACTTTCGTGGGAAAGTTCAATTGGAAGACTTGATGGGCCATATTGAAAAGGTTTTTGATACTCAAACAAGTTTTGAAGCTCAAATTCGAGACACTAAAGGGGAGGAGTTTCTTTTGAATATCTCACCTTTTCGAACCCATACCGGAGAAATTCATGGAGTGGTTTTGGTTTTTTTCAATGTATCTCGATACAATCGAATGGAGCGTGCATTAGAGGTTTCAAATGATGCATTGGAAATCCTTAATAGTAAACATGCCTCTCAAACTGAACTCTTTGAACTTATTGCAAGGAATTCCAGAGACATGATTTCGATTTTAGATTTGAATGGCAAATTGAAGTATTGCTCACCTTCAGGTACAGAAATTACGGGTTATCCACTCGAAAGATTGGCAGAATTGGATCTGCTTAATCGAATTCCAGATCCAGCTCATAAGAAAAAGTGGAAGAATGCAATTGAGGCCATAAAAGACGGGAAGACCCCAGGATTAATTCAATTTAAATTCAAGACCTGGGCTGGTGTGACCCGCTGGATGGAGTCCAATCTCAAACCGATTCAGTTAGATAATGGTAAAATTGAAAATATTCTCATTTCAACTAGAGACATTAACCAGCGCATGCTGCAAGATGTGGAGATGAAAAAACTGGCACTCATTGCTGAACAAACCAGCAATGCGGTAATCATCACAGATAGTCATGGAAAAATCACATTTGTAAATGATGCGTTTGAAAACATGACCGGATATACCGAACAAGAAGTACTTGGTAAAAAGCCAGGTCAATTGCTTCAGGGAAAAGAGAGTACCGAAGAGGCAAAAAGGCTAATGGCCAAAGGCATAAAAAAGAAAGTTGCCTCTGAAGTGGAGATGATCAATTATACCAAGTCAGGAAATAAGTATTTGGTGAGAATTCAGACTGAACCCATGTTTGACAAAAATCAGGAGCTTATAGGCTTTTTCTCCATTCAAAATGATGTTACACTTCAAAAAGAACAGGAGCAGCAAATCCATAGACTCAACCTTCAAATAAGGGAACAGAATTTAAGACTTCAGGAGGTCAACAAATCCTTGGAGGAGTTTGCCTATGTGGCTTCTCATGACCTCAAAACTCCTGTAAGGAATATTTCAGGATTAATGGATATTATCCATAAAAGAGGTGATGACCTCGACCCCGAAAAAAGAAAACAATATTTGGATGTCATTCGGACCTCTTCCAAAGAATTGGGAAGATTGATTGAAAACCTTCTTGAATATTCACGTACAGGAACACTCGGGGAGGAGCTGGAAACAGTTGAAACTGAGGAATTGGTTAATTCCGTAATTCAGTTTTTTGAACGCGAATTGGAGGTAAACGAGGCATTAATAAAAACTGAAATCACCGTAAAAAAGATCAAAGTATACCCTATTTTATTTAAGCGTCTGATCACTAACCTGATTACCAATTCACTTAAGTACCGTTCTGATCGAGTTCCGGAAATTTCTATTTCATGTTTTCAGAAGAATGATTGGATTGTCTTCAAATTTTCTGATAACGGAATGGGCATCCCCGAAAATCAACAAGGAGAAATTTTTAAAATTTTCAAAACCTTAAACTACAAGAAAGATAGTAATGGTATTGGACTCTCGGTGTGCAAAAAAATTGCAGAATTGCATGGAGGAAAAATTTGGGTTGAATCAGATGGTGTAAATGGATCTATATTTTGGATTCAATTTAATACAGGCACATAATGGAGAAGAATTAAAATTTATTTCTTTAAGCTTCATAGTTCCGAAAGAAGATTAGATACCAATTTCTCTAATTTGGTCTCCTCTTTAATAGTATTTTTGAAGGTAATAAGAGCAAAAAATTAAAACGGATTAATCAAAAACATTCTCCTTCTCTCTAAAGAAACTTTTTCATCTTAGAACCAAAAAGTATCTTTCGCTTTTGGGATTTCTTACTCTTTGTATTTCGTAGATATGAGGGTTTTATAACGGCATTATTCTGAGTCCTGAATTCTCCTGAAAGAGCCTTTGAAGTGGTCTGAGTAGCCAGGAGTATCCGGAATTAAGCTCTACTCCAAGCTTCTAGTGGTTTATTCTTTTTCATTTTGTCCTTGTCCCATCCCCCGATTTAAAAGAGGTCTATACCAAATATTTTTAAATCAAACTTGGAAAAAGTTTCTAAAGAAAAGCCAATGAAAGGAACTGATGAAAGTGACTAAGGTAATGATTAGCTGTCAGTTAAATCGAAAGTCCTCTAACCAAACTAAAGTGGTCAGATTAAGAAATCCTTCTAAATTGCCTAAAGACAGATGGGATCAAAGTCCTAAAATTATCTTGGAGCGGTTTAAGGTCATTTAAGTGAACCTTTCCATTAGGTGCAGACATTTAACAAAGCGAAATAGGAGGAATTCCCTCCGATGCATTGGAAAAAAAATATCTTAATCGCTGTTCCGAAGCCAAAAACGCAAAATTTGATTCATTTCCTTTAGGGAATTGTTTATTTTGTATTTTTATGATATTAACTCACAGGATTAATTTTTTTTATACAAATTCCCCAGATTTTTAGGTGAGGAGTTCAAAAACCGATAAATTGTACTGTGAATTCTTTTTTGTTTACACTCAAAGGAATCATTTCAATTCCCGCAAAATGGTTGGCTGATGAACTGCTTAATGATCAAAATTCTGGTTTTTCATTTGTCACATTTTGGGAGAGGGACAGTGCTCCTAATGTTATTAATAAATTAGTTCAATTATTATGGAAGTACTAGATTAATATCACCTTTCGATCGAGATAAATGAACGATAGAGATTTTAGTTCTTTGTTTTACCATAATCCCCTGCCAAACTGGATTTATGATTTACATACCTTCCAAATATTAGAAGTAAATGAGTCCGCATTAACTCATTATGGTTATTCCAGAGAAGAATTTCTTTCGATTACAATCCATGATTTACTTCCGAAGGAAGAAATCTCTAATTTATTGAGGGGTCACGAAGGAGTAGAATCAAAATTTGGCAATATATTCTTTGGTTTCTTTACGCATAAGAAAAAAAATGAAACCCTGATACAGGTTGAAGTCCATGGACATCAAGTTCATTTCAATGATCATCAAGCAATTTTGGTGATGGTGATAGATGTGACGGATAAGCTTCTTCAATTCAATAATCTTAAAAAATCCGAAAATTGGCATAAAACTGCCATTGATCTCGCTAAAGTCGGACAATGGAAATTGGATCTTAAGACCAAGGAGTTAACCTGGTCTCAAGAAGTTTATCAACTCTGGGACTTGAACCCCAATCAGGATCAGATTGACTTTGATCTTTTTTTGAATTCATTTTTTGAAGAAGACAAAGCTGATTTCTTAAATGCACAGAATCAAGCGCTTGCGGGAATTAAACCTCTCGATTTTATCCATCGCATCAAGACTAATTCTGGAAATATAAAATGGGTTCATGAACGCGGAAGACTTGATTCAACCAATGAATCTTCGGAATTGAGTTTTTCCGGAACTGTTCAGGATATCACGGCTCTTAAAGCAGAAGAACAGCATCTTAAATTGTTGGAACGGGTAATTGCTCATACCAGCGACTCAGTGGTTATCACTGAAGCGGAGCCACAGGTTTTTCCGGGCCCAAGGATTCTATTTGTGAATAAGGCTTTTACAGACTTGACCGGCTACATTCCTGAAGAGGTGATCGGAAAGACACCCAGAATCCTTCAAGGCCCCAAAACTGACAAGCGTGTTTTGGAGGAAATGAAACTTGCCATGGCTAATTGGCAGCCCTCAGAGTTTACTTTATTGAATTACAAAAAATCAGGTGAGGAATATTGGGTCAATATTTCCCTGTCCCCTGTTGCTGACGAAAAGGGTTGGTTTACCCATTGGATCGCAGTGGAAAGAGATGTTACCAAACAAATCCTTGCCTCCAGAGAGAAAGACCTTCTGGCTAAAATCAGTCATTTCTTCAATCAGGAGAAAGAAACTACCGATGCTTTGAATTTTCTCTGTTCAGAGATTGCTGAATTTGGAAATTTTGATTTTACTGAAGTTTGGCTGCCAACTTTTGATAAGGAAAACCTTAGGATTGCCGCGTTTTTCGCAAATTCTAATACAGGTCAGAATTTTTACGATCAAGTCGAAAATTTATCCCAGATACCCCTTGGAGATGGATTGCCTGGTATTATATGGAAAAATCAAAAGGCGGTGATCTGGGATTCTGTTGGCGTAAAAAGCGAGTTTTTAAGAAGTGTTCAAGCCAGAAATACAGGAATTGAGACTGTGATTGGATTTCCTTTGTTGAATGGTAATGAGCCCGTAGGTGTCTTTGTTGCAGGGACCACATCCTCAAAGCTCAAGGTTGATTTTTTAAAGAACTCTTTCCAAAGGCTGGAATCATTTGTAGGATCCGAAATTGCAAGGAAAAAAATAGAAAATGATTTTGAACTCCTTATTAATTCAGTTCCTGACCTAATAGGTATTCTCGATTTGAGTGGGAAAATTATCAGAATCAACCCTGCTGGTTGTAAAATTCTGGATTATCCGGAAGATGAAATCCTAAATCAAAACCTCGATCTGTTTTCCTACCCAATAGACAAAAATAATTTTAGGTCGAAAGTCTTAAGTCTGGAGTCAAGTAAACAGTTGTTTAACTTTCAAGGTCGATTCGTTACTGGGTCAGGTGACCTGGTTTGGTTATCCTGGAGCTGTAAAATAGATCGGGGAAATGGAATTGTACTTGCTACTGCGAAGGATATCACCACTGAGCGGAAACTATCCGAACTCTTAAACAACTCATCCCAATTAGCCAAAATCGGAAGTTGGGAGATTAACGTTAGTGAGGGAACTGTGTATTGGTCGGATCTCGTGCATCAAATGCACGAGACCGATCCCCAAACTTATATCCCTAACTTATCTGATGGGATTAACTTTTATCATCCCGATTTCAGGGAAATGGTTGAAAGGAATGTGAATCAAACCTTGTCATCTGGAGCTCCTTTTGATTTTCAAGCCCTGTTGGTAACTGCTAAAGAAAATCTTTTTTGGGTGAGAGTCATCGGTCAGGCAGAAATGGCTGAAGGTAAAGTGGTCCGGGTATTTGGAAGTTTTCAGGATATACACGAGCAAAAAGAGGCTGAGATCCGACTGAAAACCATTACTGATGACTTACCCGGAGTGACTTTCCAATATGTCATTCGTCCGGATGGTACCGATCTACTGCAGTCTGTCAGTAAAGGCTCTAAAATGATCTGGGATTTAAGTCCCGAAGAATGTCAAAATGATGTGAATCAAGTTTGGGATCAGGTTAGGGCCGGAGGAAATTTTTCGAAGGTTGTGGCAGACCTCCAAAACTCCATCACGAACATGAACCATTGGCATTCCCGTTGGAGAAATATTCTTCCCAATGGCAAAGTTAGATGGCATGAAGGTTACGGAACTCCAAATCAACTACCGGATGGGACCATCGTATTTAACTCCATGGTTTTTGATGTAACCGAAGAGGTAGTGGCCACTGAATTGTACAATGAATCTTCAAAATTGGCCAAAATTGGGAGCTGGGAGCTTAATCTCAAGAATGTTTCCGGTGATTCCATGTTTTGGTCTCCCATTGTTCGTGAAATTTTAGAGGTGGACCAGGATTATAATCCCTCACTTTCAGGTGGATTTGAATTCTATGTCGGAGAAAGTCGGATTTCAATTACAAAAGCAGTGGACAACCTAATTGCCGAACAAAAACCTTTTGATGAAGAACTCCTGGTCCGAACTGCCAAGGGAAATTTGAAATGGATACGCTGTATTGGAGATGGGGAGTTTCAACATGGAAAATGCATCCGAATTTTTGGATCCTACCAGGATATTCACGAGAAAAAATCCTTGGAATTAAAGCTGGGAGAAATCCTTGGCAGTATCTCAGATGCCTTTTATGCCCTGGATAATAACTGGAGCTTTACCTATTTTAATCGGGAAGCCGAGCTCCTCCTGAATTCAGATAGTAAAGCAGTGTTAGGGAAAAATATTTGGGAGAAATTTCCAGCTGCAAAAGGTACTGTTTTGGAGGAGGTATACCTCCGTGTTTCCCAGAGTGGAAAACCTGAAAATCTGGAATACTTCTATCCTGGGAATAACTGCTGGTATGAAATCAATGTCTATGCCTCCCAAAATGGTATTTCAGTTTATTTTAAAAATATAGACGAAAGAAGAAAAGCTTCAGAGGATCTACAAAAGGCGTTCAAGGAAAAAAATCAAATCATCGAAAGTATTGCGGATGCGTTTTTTACCATGGATCGAAATTTTGTGGTGACTTACTGGAATAGATCTGCCGAGGAGATGATTGGGGTAGTTAGGGAACAGCTATTGGGAAAAGTTCTTTGGGATGTATTTCCGGATGCGGTTAGTCTTCCTTCTTTCAACTTCTACCATCAGGTACTGGAAACAGGTAGGCCGGTCACTTTTGAAGATAATTACGGGATTTGGTTGGAGGTCAATGCCTATCCCAGTGAGGAGGGATTGACTGTGTTTTTTAGGGATATTTCTTTAAGGAAAGAAGCCGACCAACGTCTTCAAAAAGCCTATGAGGAAAGGAATCAGATACTGGAAAGTATAGGTGATGCCTTTTTTGCAGTGGATAATGACTGGATTGTCACGTATTGGAACAGGATGGCAGAAGAGGTACTTCTGAAAGATAAAACAGAGGTAATTGGTAAAAATCTTTGGGAGCTTTATCAAGACTCAATTGATTCTGAAATTTACAGGATGTACCATTTCGCTAAATCATCCGGTGAAATGGTTTCTTTTGAAGAACATTTCAAATCTTTGGATAAATGGTTTGAAGTAACGGCTTATCCTTCACCTTCCGGTCTTTCGGTATACTTTAAGGAGATTACGTTAAGAAAACAAACCGAATTGATTATTCGCCAAGCGAATGAACGTTTCGAAATGGTCACCCAAGCGACCACTGATGCAATCTGGGACTGGGATATTGCCAATGATGTGTTTTCCAGAAGTAAAGGGTTCAACGAGCTCTTTGGATATGAGCCAAAAAAGACCCTAAAGAAAGTCGAATTTTGGACTGACTCATTTTTTCAAGAGGACAAAGAAAAGCTTAAATCAAGTATTGATTCTGCCTTGGCTAATCCTGAGACCAAATTATGGGAACTGGAATATCGAATTGTACATGCCTCGAGCAAAATCAAAATCGTTTTGGATAAAGGGGTTATTGTTCGAAATGAGCACGGTGAGGCCATCCGGATGGTTGGAGCAATGTCCGACATTTCCTTCCAAAAGGAATATGAGCAGGAGCTGGAGAAACTAAATGAAGAGCTCAAACGGAATATCAGAAATTTGGAGATGGCCAATGAGGATTTGGAACAATTTGCATTCATCACTTCCCATGATCTTCAGGAACCTCTTCGGATGATTACGAGCTTTCTTGATCAATTAAGGAGAAAATATGATGATAAATTGGATTCCAATGCCAAACAGTATATCCACTTTGCTGTCGATGGGGCAAAACGGATGAAACAAATTATCCTGGATTTGCTTGAATATTCCAGGGCTGGTAGGGGAGAAGAGCTAGATGAAGAAGTTAGCCTGTCAGATGTCATTGATGAATTTAAAATCCTGAGAAAAATGTTGATTGAAGAAAAGGGGGTAGGCATTCACTATCACAGTCTTCCCCGACTGAAAGTACCTAAAGCCCCCTTGGTTCAAACCATTCATTGCTTGTTGGATAACGCCATTAAATATTCCAGGGATAACATCCCGCCGGAAATTGAAGTAAGGGCAATGGAGGATAATGATGGATGGACTATTTCAATAAAGGATAATGGGATTGGTATAGATCCTAATTTCTATAAAAAAATCTTTGTGATCTTCCAAAGACTTCATGTAAGAGGGAAATATTCAGGCACTGGAATAGGATTGGCTTTAGTTAAAAAGCAGGTAGAGTCTTGGGGTGGAAAGGTCTGGGTTGAGTCAAAAATTGGAGTAGGTTCGACATTTTATTTTACAATCACTAAATATTAAGCATGATGAAAGAAGTACATATTTTATTAGTTGAAGATAATCCTGGGGATGTTTTGTTAACCTTGGAGGGTTTTGAAGAAAGTAAAATCAAAACCAAAATCAGTGTGGTTGGCAATGGCCAGGAAGCTCTTGATTTTTTGTATAAACAGGGAGCTTATGGTGATGTTGAAAAGCCTGATCTGATTTTATTGGATATCAATATTCCGATTTTTAATGGTCACGAAGTTCTGGCCCAAATCAAAATGCATCAGGAATTGAAGAAAATTCCGGTTATTATGCTGACCACCTCTTCCAGCCAAAAAGATATAAATCAAGCTTATGATAATTATGCAAACAGTTATGTGATCAAACCTTTGGATATGGAGGAATTTTTAACCGCTATTTTGAAAATTGAAGAATTTTGGCTTCAACTTTCAAAATTGGCGGGTTAATTCCCTCCTGTAAAGTTAAGATTTTACCAATCAGATTGATGGAAGGAGATTCTAGGTTGAATCTCCTTTTTTGATTTACACAGATCAGAAATCCCATTTTACTTCATTGAATTAATTTACTTTAAAATATAGGCAGCTTATGTTATGAAAGGTTTTTTTAGGTAAATGAAATGTTCAGAAAAGATCAAATTAATAACCAGGTATAAGCTAATTTAATCTTTTCAAAAACATGATTTTTATCATGTTTTTGATCGATCAGGTTCAAAGCTGTATAAACATTTCTCCATGCACTACCAATGAGTTCTCTTAACCATGGCTCCTCCAGAATTAAAATTCTTAATGATTTAGGATTACTCTGGTCTCAGGAAGAAAATTCATTTGATGAACTGACAGGTCTTGCTGCCTTAATCTGCCAAACTCCTGTTTCTCTAATCTCCTTTTTTGATCAGAATAAACAGTTTTTTAAATCACATCATGGATTGGATATTTGCGAAACCCCTCTTGAGCAGGCTTTTTGCACACATGCCGCTGAAAATGGTAGAGAAATATTTATAGTTGAAGATGCCAGAATTGACCCTAGGTTTGCAAATAATCCCTTGGTAACAGGCTATCCCGGGATAGTTTTTTATGTAGGTTTTCCTCTTTTTTACCAGGACACCATTGCTTTAGGAGGGTTATGTGTCATTGACTTTCAACCTAGGAAGTTGAATGAACAGCAAATCCATGCATTAAAAGTTTTGGGCAATCAAGTGCTTCATCTTATCTCACTTCGGAAGGTGATGAATCAAAATGATCAGTCCCTGAAACTCCTTGAAACGGAACAAAAGTTTTCCAATGAAATGCTCTCAACCATTGAGGGGGTCTTCTGGATTGCTGATCCACATACTTTTCAATTTAAATTTATCAGCCCCCAAGTTGAAAGGATTTTTGGTTACTCTGCCTCTGAATGGTTGAGTTCCCCCACTTTTTGGCAAGATCTTATTCATCCAGAAGATCGGGAGCATGCAATTAAATTATGTATTCAGGAAACTTTTCTACTTCGGGATCATCAGTTTCAATACCGTCTCAAAAAAAAGAATGGGGAATATATTTGGGTTCAGGACCGAGTAGTCGTGAAAAGTAACCAAGGAATTCCCTTTCAAATTCAGGGGTTTATTTGGGATATCAACACGGAAAAGTTGTTGGAGAAAGGACTCAAACAGGAATCCAATCTTAACAAAGCAATAATTAATGACTTGCCTGGACTTTTTTTTCTTTTTGACAAGAAAGGGAGAGTAAGACTTTGTAACCGGTTGTTTTTACAATTAACAGGATTTACTAAAGCGGAATTGAAGGGGAAATACTTGGAGAACTTTTTAACATGTAATGAAGGGAAACCTGTACTACTAAGCCATTTGAAATATTGCGCAAATCAAAATAAGGAAATTGAGTTACAGTTTTTAACCAAAGAAAATGAACCCTTTCCTGTTTTACTTCGAGTTTCCAAAATCAAATATAAAGGTAAAACCTTCATGATGGCCTTAGGGCTAGATCTTGCCAACATCAAAAAAATTGAAAGGGACCTTGCTTTGAGTCACGAAAAATTCAAAGCACTAGTTCAGGATGGAGGAGATATGATCGCGATTTTGAACTTTGAGGGAGTTTATCAATATGTAAGTCCTACCTCTTCTCATATTCTGGGTATTGATCCTGAGGAGTTTCTGGGTAAAGTGGCTTTTGACCATATCAATCCTGAAGACTTGGATCATGTGATGACTCAATTCCAGGCCTTGAAGATTCAGAAACGTATAGCGATCGCCCCTTTTCGTTTTAAAAATAAAGAAGGGAATTGGAGATGGATCGAGTCCATGGCCACTAACCTCATGGAGGACCCTGCGATTGGTGGAATTGTAATCAATTCCAGAGACGTGACCGATCAAATAATTGCCAAACAGCTCCTTGAGGCAAGTGAGTCCAGATACAGATTATTTTTCGATTCTCAGACCAATTACCTTATTCGTACGGATATGCAAGGGTGCTACACCTTTGTAAATAAAAAATTTCAGGAGGAGTTTGGCTGGATTCACGATGGAAGCGTAATCGGTAAAAACTGCTTGGAATCAATTTGCCATTACCATCATACTCGAGTTAAAGAAGTGGTTGAACTTTGTGCAGCAGACCCTGGCAAAGTGATAAAGGTGGAATTGGACAAGCCAGGGAAAATACCTGACAAAGTGATGACTACTCTTTGGGATTTTGTTTGTTTGGTAGACACAAATGGAGCTCCTTATGAAATCCAATGTTCTGGAATTGATATTACAGACAGCATTTATTTTGAACGCGAACTCCGTCGAAGTAATGAACGCTTTGAATTGGTAAATCAGGCTAATTCCGAATATATCTATGAGTTTAATCCCCAGACCAAAGACCTTTATTTGGGCGAGAAATTTGAGGATTTATTAGGGGTAAAAAGGTTGAAAGAATCTGAAAATTATGATTTTATAGAATCTTTGAGAGATCAGGCTCATAAAATTAGAATTCGGGAAAGTTTTGAAGAATTTGTATTTCATTCAAAAGAGTCATATTGGACCCAGGTTTATAAAATTCAAAAGAAAAATGGGGAATACTTGTGGATTAGGGATAATGCAGTTGTATTAAGATCTAACTATGGCCCCCCCCTACGTGTAATAGGCTCGGTTCGGGATATTACAGAATCCCATTATTTTCAAAAAATTGATGCTATTGAAAGAGATCTCGCTTCCTACATTATAGGTGGGAAATCAACCTTTGAAGAGGTCCTTATTGAATACCTGAAAAATCTAGAAGAACTGTTTCCTGAGATGCAGGCTTCCATAATGATCAGGAAAGGAGAAATTCTTCTTCCTGTTGCAGCTCCTTCCCTGCATCCTGATTATGTGCAGACACTCTATAACGGAGTTCCTATAGGGCCCTATCAAGGTTCTTGTGGGGCCGCAGCATACTTTGGTGAACAAGTGATTGTCACAAATGTAAAGGAGGATGAGCGCTGGAAATATTTTAAGGAACTTGGTGAAAAATTTGGATTTTCCGCCTGCTGGTCTTTTCCGATTTTTAACAGCCAAGGTTTGGTTGTTGGGACGTTCGCTTGTTATTATAAAACAAATCGACCTCCATTTAAATACGAGCAATACGCCATTGAACGCGCTCAACGATTGCTCAATCTACACTTTACTCAAAATAATTATTTGGAATCCCTGAAGAGAAATTTGGAACTTTTTGAACTTATAAATCATGCAACTAAAGATGCCATATATGACTGGGATATTATAACGGATGAGTTGATTTTTGGGGAAAGTTTTACCTTGAATTTTGGTTATCCCTTAGATTTACTCAAACCAATTTCAATCGCTGAGTGGGAAGATCTTCTGCATCCCGAGGATAAACAAAGAACAGTAAATGATTTAAAAATTTTTTTAGGAGACCCTAAGAAAGAACGCTGGGAAAATGAATATCGCCTGATGAAATATAACGGGGCGTTTGCAATCGTGGAAGAGATTGGATTGGTTATTCGTGATAAAGTTGGAAGAGCCATACGAATGGTTGGCGTCTTAAGGAACGTTACGGAATATAAAACCATTCAGCAGTTGGTAGATGATTCGAATCGAATTGCCAAACTGGGAGGCTGGGAATTAGATCTCGCTACTAGGTCTTTGACCTGGACTAAGACCGTATATGATATTCATGAAATTCCTTATTCATATTCTCCTGAAATCGAAAATGCTGTTCTTTTTTACCGGGCAGATTTCAGAAAATATATTAGGGATGCATTTGCGAATTTAATTTCAACTCATCAAGAAATCGATCAGGAAGCGATCTTAATGACTCAAAGTGGAAAAGAAAAGTGGGTGAGAGTTAAGGGAAAGGGAGAGTTTTTGAATGGGAAATGTATAAAGATCTCCGGAAGTATTCAGGATATCCACAATTACAAAACGATTCAACTTCAACTGGAAGGGGTTTCAAATAACATTCCCGGAGTTGTTTTTCAATACATCCGCAGACCTGATGGCACCGATGGGCTTCTGTACATTAGCCAAGGAAGTAAAGAAATTTGGGGACTTACTCCCGAAGAATGCATGGCTGACATCGGTAAAGTTTGGGAGATTGTTCGATCGGGAGGAGAGGAAGAGCAAGTAAGAAAAGATATAGAGGCTTCTGCCAAAAATCTTACCCGCTGGAATAGCAAATGGAAGGTAATAAGAAAATCTGGTACAATTTCGGTCTTTGAAGGTTTTGGGAACCCGGTCAAGCATGCTGATGGAAGCATAGTATGGGATTCCTTGATCATTGATATTACAGAGCAAGAAAAGCTTTCCAACTTGCTTCAAAGAACCAAGCGACTAGCAAAAATTGGAAGTTGGGAGTTTTATGATTTGGGTGAAAATAACTATCATTTGATTTGGTCTGATGCATTAAAGCAGGTTTTGGATTATCCCCTGGATGCCCCTGTTACTCCAGAAATTGCATTGAACATGATCGATAAGGCACATCAATCCCAAATGATGGAGATTTTTCGGATGTTGTTGGTTTCGGAATCAGCAGACCCAATTGAAGTTGAAATATTGGTTCACCATCATTTAAAAGCAGAGAACTTCTGGCTGAAGCTGGTGATTGAAGCCGAATACATTAACAGAAAATGTGTTAAAATCTATGGCAGTGCCCAGGATATCGATTCCAGAAAGCTTAACGAGCTGGAAATTCAATATCAAAATAATTTGCTAAAAAGTATTACGGAGGTCATTGGCTATTTATTTAAGGAAGAAAATTGGGTAGATGTTTGTCACAAAGCATTCAAAATGATCGGTGAAGCTGTTCAAGTGGATAGAATCTATCTTTTTGAGAACTTTCAGCATGGTCTAAACGGTGAAAAATATACCAGCCAAAAATTTGAATGGGTTAATCATGGAATTAAAACCGAAATCGAAAATCCTGAACTTCAAAACGTTCCTCTTGAAGTATTTACTCATTTGTTCACAAGTCTAGAATCCAATCAATCGTTCATGGGAATAGTTTCCCAATTGGAAGATGAAAATCTTAAGGGGATTTTAGAAGTTCAAGGGATTAAATCCATTCTGATTTTCCCTCTTTTTGTTGAAAATTCCTTTTGGGGATTTATGGGATTTGAGGATTGTACTAAAGAACGGAATTGGAAACAATCGGAGCTTAACTTTTTGAAAACTTTTTCTTCAAACCTGGAATCTGCGATTAAAAGAAGAAAGGATAAAAATACATTGGAAGTTCTTCTGAATGAAAAGATTGCCATTCTGGAAAGTATTGGAGATGGATTTTTTGTCCTGGATTCAAACGGAGTAGTTAATTATTGGAATAAGGCTGCCGAATCTTTAATTGGAATAGGTAGGGAGGCGTTGGTGGGAAAGGTTTTATGGGATGTGGTACCCGGGGCGGCCCAACTGGATATTTTTAAAGGTTATCTTGATTTAATCGAGCAAAATCAAGTATATCAAGTAGAAGAGTTTTATCCCGAATTGAATAATTGGTTTGAATTAATCGCATATCCAACCGGGGATGCAATAAGTGTCTTTTTTAAGAATATTACCGATAGAAAAACTTTTGAGGAGACGATACTTCAATCTAATGAACGATTTGAAATTATCGCCAAAGCCACCCAAGATGTGATTTGGGACTTCGATATCGAGAGCAGTCAGCTTTATGTCAGTGATGGATTCTCAGAGAGATTTGGATATACAATTTCGGACGAAATTGATTCATTTGAACAGTTTCTTGAAATTGTTCACCAACCGGACAGAGAAGCAGTCCAAAAAGAGTTTTTTGATTATGTAGGGGGAATCAAAAAGGATTCAAATTGGGAGATCGATTACAAATTGATCAAGAAAGACAAATCCCTGGCGTTTATTCAGCAAAAGACTTTTTTTATCAGGGATAAACAGGGAAAGGCTATCCGCGCATTGGGGGCAATGGTCGATATCACTGCCCGAAAATCCTATGAAGAATCGCTGAAATCACTCAATTATGAACTGGAAAAGAGAGTAAAGGAACTTGCCAGCTCAAACCACGAATTGGAGCAGTTTGCCTACGTTGCTTCCCATGATTTGCAAGAACCGTTGCGGATGATCTCAAGTTTTTTAACGCTTCTACAGAAAAAGTATGGAATAGCCCTTGACCAGAAAGCTAATCAATACATTGATTTTTCAATTGATGGTGCCAGGAGGATGAAGCAAATTATTCTTGATCTTCTTGATTATTCCCGAGCCGGAAAATTGTTGGAGAAAAGCGAATCTATGGATGTAAATCAACTGGTTAAAGATTATTTAAAACTCCGTAAAAAAATAATTGAAGAAAAAGGGGTAATACTTACCGTAGATAATCTCCCCTTGGTAAATTGTTACAGGGCCCCTCTAACCCAAATAATCCACTGTTTACTGGACAATGCCATCAAATATTCCAAACGGGGAATTCCTCCTGAGATTCTGTTCTCATCCTGGGAAAAAGAAGAGGAATGGGTATTTCAAATCAAAGACAATGGAATTGGTATAAATGAGCAGTACCATGAAAAAATATTCATAATATTTCAAAGATTACATAATCGAGATGAATATGAAGGTACAGGTATAGGTTTGTCCATAGCAAAAAAACATATTGAATCCTTGGGTGGAACAATATGGGTTGAATCACAACCCAATATTGGAAGCTCGTTTTATTTCACAATTAAAAAACACGTTGTATGAAACAAGTTCACCTTTTATTGATTGGAAATAACGAAGGGGATATTGCTTTAATGATGGATGCCTTTGAAAAGGAAAAAATTAAAGCTAAAGTTAGTATTGCAAAAAACGGGTCTGAAGCTCTTGAGTATTTGATCCACGATGAGGGCCTCCCAAAGGTTCAAGTGCCTGATCTTATTCTGTTGAATGGTGACATGGAAGTTTTTAATGGACTTGAGGTGCTTGAAGAAATAAAAAATAGGCCGTCTTTAGGCAATATTCCTGTTATCCTGCTAACAGGAGCTTCCAATCAAAAGGATATTGATTTGGCTTATGAAGATTCTTCAACCAATATTACTGTTAAGCCTATTGAAATGGAGGATTTCATTAGTGCTGTATTTAAAACTCGGGAAGTCATGACTTCAGCTTTAAAGATTTCCAATTTGTGGCTTTAAGCCCTGTTAAAAGGAAATTACTACTAATTGGGTTTCAATTGAATCTGTTTTTGGATTATTTCAATCAGTTTTTAATTCTTTGTTTTTGAATAAAATTTTAAACTTCAGGGAAGTAATTTTTTAATTTGGAATATTTGTTCTTCGTGGATGGATGTTCGATAAATGATTAGGATAAATTTTTTTACAGTACAGAATTCTTTAAATTTCTTTTATCCTGGACTGGGGATACAAAAACCTGCGACTTTTAAGAAATGAAGTTAATAAATTGGATTAATGAGATAGTCGTTATTGACCATGACCCCAGCCAACACTTTCTTATCAAAGAACTAATTGGTGAGGTTGATAAAGACATTCCTATACACGGATTTTTCGGATGCAGTGAGGCATTGAGTTTTTTAGAATCAACACGAATTACTAAGTCCAATTTTAAAAAGTCATTGATGTTTTTGGAATTGAATCTTCCTGATATGGAAGGATTCCAGTTTCTAAGTCATTACCGAACGTTGGATGCAGAAATCAAAATGAAGTATGAACTTATCATTTTAATGAGTTCGATTAAACCCTCTAATAAATTAGTGATCATCGATTTTACAGACTTGAAAGGCTTTTATTCAAAGCCCCTAGATCCAATTATCCTTGAAGAAATTCTTCAAAAATTGGCTGCTGAAAGTTTAAATTGAGATGTCCATTTCACTGCTTATAGCCATTTTATTTTCCTCCATCGGAAAAATCCTTAGCAGGAGGCAAATTGAATAAATTTTCTCTCAAACACATGGTTCAGCATAAAAAAGCCCTCAAATGTAATTTTTAAGGCTTTTTATGCTCCCTCCATCATCGGTGTTTTTTCCCGGAGAATACTTCCTTTAGGCTTAAAGGAGGTTCAAAATCTATTTTTTTCAGTTTGATGAATTAGTTAGGCGGTTAGCCTTTCAAGAAAAAACTAAAATCTAAATACCTATCCCGGCTTAACTTTAAATTCATTTATTAAGATTGATTAAAAATAATCTTGTTTAGAATTAATCTAATTAATAGGTTTGTGGCATCATATGAATAAACGTATCATGAATCACAAACAACTCATATTTGCTTTAGCCTTTTTCCTTGTCTCAACCTTGGCCTTTGCCCAAAATGGCATAATCCAAGGTCAAGTTACCACAGCAGATAATCAAGCTCTTGAATTCGTCAATGTCGGGTTGAAGGGTCTTCCCAAGGGTTCGACCACAGACCGATTTGGGAGATTTGAAATCAAAAATGTTCCGCCAGGAACTTACACGGTGTTTGCCTCTTTTGTGGGAATCGAGAAACAGGAGCAAACTATCACCCTTTCTTCAGGGGAGACTGTCACTTTAAACTTTAAAGTAAAAGAGAGTTCTACTGACCTTTCTGAAGTGGTGATTACTGACTTTTCATCCAATCGGTTTTATTCGGATTCCAGTTTTACTATTGGAAAGTTACCCTTAAAGGACCTTGAAAATCCTCAAGTTTACAACTCTATTTCTAGTCGACTTTTGAGAGAGCAAGTAGTCACCAACATGAACGAAGCGATGAAAAACGCGACTGGAGTGACCAGGCTTTGGGAATCCACCGGACGGGGAGGTGACGGGGCTGAATATTATTCTATGAGGGGATTTTCTGTCCAGCCTACCCTTGTGAATGGGATGCCAAACGTGAACAACGGAGCATTAGATCCTGCCAACATCGAAACCATCGATGTGGTTAAAGGCCCATCTGGGACTCTTTTTGGAAGTGCTGTCATATCCTATGGTGGGTTAATTAATATCACAACAAAAAAACCATTTGACCTATTCAAGGGTGAAGTGGGTTTCATAACCGGAAGTTTTGGAATGAACAGAGTCACCACAGATGTCAATGTACCGATCAGTGGATCTACAGCAGTACGAATAAATTCTGCCTTTCAATCCCAGAACTCTTTCCAGGATGCAGGCAATAGAAGTTCATTCTTTTTTGCCCCTTCATTTAAGTTTCAGGCTTCCGAGCGTCTTACTTTTTTGATCAACACGGAGTTTCTCGAGTCAAAGTCTGTAAATGCGCCAATGATTTTCCTAAACCGAAATGCTGCATTGAAATTTGACCGCATTGACCCATTTCTGGATAACTATGAAAAATCATTTACAGGAAATGAATTGAGTATCCGAAATCCCAGCTACGGAATTCAGGCCCAAGCGCTATATAAACTTTCTCCTCTCTGGACTTCTCAGACAGTTCTTTCAAGAAGTTCTACCAAAACAGATGGGTACTACCATTATCTTTTTGATGCAGGTGATGGTGATTCTTTTACCCGATTTATATCAGATCGAAGTGGTCAGACAATTACCACCGACATCCAACAGAATTTTATCGGAGATTTTAATTTGGGACAATTCAGAAATAGGATGGTGGTTGGATTTGATTACTATGATCAAAGCATTTTCAATGGAAGTACCGGTTGGGTAGCCAATGGTTCTGTCAAACTTTCAGACGGAAGCGATACCGGAGTATTGACACAGGCAGGCGTTGACGATTTGCTAAAAAATTCCTTTGAGGGAAATTCCACCGGCAAAAGTACGGTACTCAGTGCCTACGTTTCAGATGTCATCAACCTTAGATCCAATCTTTCGGTTATGGCAAGTCTTCGAGCAGATCGATTCGAGGGTAAAACGGATTATTGGATCGAAGAGGAAGTAAAAAGTCAGACCGCTTTATCTCCTAAAATCGGTGTGGTTTACCAGCCCATCCAGGACAAAGTTTCAGTTTTTGCCAACTACATGAATGGGTTTGTGAATGTGGCGCCTCGTACTGTGGCAAATGTGGACGGTTCTAACCCTAGACTTCAGACTTTCGATCCTGAACAGGCAAACCAGTTTGAACTGGGTGTTAAAGCAAATTTGCTCAAAGACCGACTGGCTGCCACGGCGAGCTACTACGATATTCGGGTAAAAAATCGCCTGATCAACGATCCGGAAAATATCAACAATACCCTACAGGCCGGTGAAGTGGAAAGCAAAGGATTTGAATTTTCGCTTGTTGCCTCTCCATTTGAAGGGATGAGTGTGATCGCAGGATATTCAAATAACTCCGCTCAAGTGACAAAAGATAATCCGGTCAATGGATACTTGGGGTTAAGACCGGAAGAAGCAGGCCCAGAAGAATTAGTCAACTTTTGGCTAAGCTATTCCATCCCTTCTGGTGGTTTGAAAGGCTTTGGTGTCGGATTTGGAGGAAATGCCGCTTCTGAACATTTAACCCTCAATCGATCCAACGGAACCTTTACTCTTCCGGCTTATGAGGTGTTTAATGCAGCAATTTCATATACGAGTAGCCAATACCTTTTGTCTCTAAAGGTGAATAATCTAACTAATGAGCGCTATTTCTCAGGTTGGTCGACTGTAACCCCTCAGGCTCCACGAACCTTGGCTATCGGATTTAACTATCGATTTTAATGAATCTAAAATATTGGATAGGTAAAATACATCTCTTGCTAGGACTATCGTCCGGGCTAGTGGTGTTTATTGTGGCTGTAACAGGTTGTATTTATGCTTTCCAGTCTGAAATTCAGGATTTGATTCAGCCTTATCGATATGTGGATCAAGTCGGGGAGACTATTTTGCCACCTTCAGAAGTGTGGAAATTAGCGGATGAGGCTTTACCTGGAAAGCACCTGCATGGAATCCTCTATCCTCAGATAGAAAACAGGGCTGCACAGGCCATTTACTATAGTTTTGAGGAGAATTACTATTATTTTGTTTATGTGGATCAGTTCACCGGCAAAATCCTGAAGGTAAAAGATGAGTATGCTGACTTTTTTAGGGTTGTCCTAGACGGTCATTTTTACCTCTGGTTGCCTCCGGAAATTGGGCAACCCGTAGTGGCTTCGTTTACACTTGTATTTCTGGTCATGGTCATCACTGGACTGATTCTTTGGTGGCCAAGAAGGAAAAAAGGGGTTGATAAGAGTTTTAAAATTCGTTGGGATGCTCGTTGGAGAAGAAAGAACTACGATCTTCATCAAGTTCTAGGGTTTTATGTGATGATTTTCGCCTTGGTTTTTGCCCTCACCGGTTTGGTTTGGGGCTTTACCTGGTTTAGGGATGGATATTACGAGATCACTACAGGCGGAAAACAGTTTGTGGAGTATAATGCTCCACTTTCTGATTCTACTTCGGTTTATCAAGGAGAAGTGCCGGGGATTGATCAGGTCTGGAGAAAAATGCAGGAGGAATATCCTACTGCAGAATGGATCGAGGTTCATCCTCCAGATTATAAGCATGGCTCCTACGCAGCCAATGCCAATCCAGATGCGGACACCTATTGGAAAATGGACTACCGATATTTTGATCAATATACTTTAGAAGAACTTCCAGTTGATCACATATGGAATCGATATTCTAATGCGAGCTTTGGGGATAAACTTCAAAGGGTTAATTATGACATCCATGTAGGAGCAATAGGAGGTCTGCCGGGGAAATTTCTGGCATTTTGTCTCAGTGGGATTATCGCCTCATTGCCAGTAACTGGTTTTTTGATTTGGTGGGGAAGGAAAAAGAAGGGCAGATCCCAAAATAAATTTTCAAAGGAAAAATCCGCTCAAAAACGTATTCCTGCCTAATAGATAAGTAGATTTCTATTCTCGGGAATTGAAATCAGCGAATTCGATGGATTTGAAGTTTTACTCGAATTTTCTATGCTATATAAATTAGTTTGGGCCTGAAATAAGGGAAGGAATCAACAAAAAAGAATAGGGAATTGAATCCTGAAATTTACCTTTTTAATAATCTGAAAATTCAGGGGATTAGAATGGCTTGACGAAATATTTAAAACAGATTTGAATTGATAATTCCTGAAACTCAATAATTAGATTAGCCAACCCCCTAATTTTTCAATTAGTTTGTTTACTTGAATATCTTCCATCGGCTTTTCCCAATAGTCAATCACAATCTTGTATTCTTTTGACCTTTCTCGCTCGGACACACTTAAAGATGAAGTAACCATAACTACCTTTATGTCTGCATTTTGGATTTTTACCTTAAGGATTTCCAAGAAATCCCATCCAGAGACTTTTGGCATGTTTATGTCTAAAAAAATCAATATTCGGGAGGTGTTAACATCAATTGGAAGCAGGTGATTTAAGGCATCTTCGGCATTTGTAAAAGTTGTAGGATTTACACTTAAATGAGTTTCGGTAACGATAAGTTCATGAAGGAACAGCACTCCCGGATCATCATCAATTATTAAAACCTTTGCCATTTTCTCTTTTATGATTTTTTCAAATTCTCTGAAATTGAGTGCGTCTCTTTTACGATTTGATCAAGTTCTTTTAGGGTTTCCAATAGTTCCAACTCCAATTCCTCTTTAGTTTTTCCTACTTTGTTGTAAGTGGGATATTTGATAAGTAATTGATTTATCCCTATTGCTTTGGTAAGAGGAGCCCGTACTAAATGGGACTGTTTCCAAGTAATTTCTTTTAGAATGGAATTTTGGTTTTCAATTTCCTTTAGTGCTTCTATTAATTTTTCATTTGTATGGCTTAATTCCAAGGTTCTCAGGGAAACCATAGACTCAAACCTGTTTTTCATCTTCCAATTGAAGTAGTATTGGAAACTGATGTAAATCAATAGAATTAATGAAACGACTATTAAAACCCTAAAAAAAGTGGATTCAAAAAAGGATGGAATAACTCGGATAGGTAGTGATTTAATTGTTTCTAATTGCCCATATCTTAGGATTTTTACCTCGAGCGTGTATGAGCCAGGCTTCAGCCCGTTGAAATTAAGTTGCCTTTGGTCTTTAATCGGAAGCCAGTTGTCAGTTTTATTATCAATTCTATAAAACAAGGAATATTGATATGGATTTGTAAAATCGATCAGGTTAAAGGAAATCTGAAACATTCGGACGCCTTGTGGAATGATAACTTCATCAGCAATTGAAGTGAATTGATCTCCAATTTGAAGCTCATCCCAAATAAAATTGGGAGAATTGGTTGGTTTTTGTGAAATGGTGTATGGATCAATTACCCCTACACCCTCTACTGTGGGAATCCAAATTTTCCCGGAATAATCTTTCAATGCTGAAGGGAAAATCAGTCCGTTGGTTTCTGAATTTGGCATTCCCATTTGTTTGTTGTACAAAGTTGAACCCAAAAAAAATTCTTGGTCAGTACTGTTCTTAAAATATTCAAGCTCCGAATTTGAAAAATATTGGACTCCAAAATTATTACTAATCCATAGTCCATTTACCGGATCAGGAGTAATGCTGTATACACTTCTCGATTTAAGTCCATTGGATTTTTTTAATGACTTAAATCGATTTTCCTTGTAAAGAATGATGCCTCCATGGGTTCCAAACCATAAGTCATTTTTTTCATCTTCATAAATGCAATAAATAACATCTTCGCCAGGGGTAAGAGGGAGAGTCTGATTTTGAATTAACTTTCCATCTTCAATTCTGAAAATCCCCTTGTTCATCGACCCAACGACAATTTGGCTATTTTTTAATTCCAAAATGCTGATAAAACTGGTTTGATCATAAAGGGGAGGGAGTTCCACCAGATGTAAAATCCCGTTTTGGTCTAAATAATGGATACCGCCATACCGGGTCAGAATCCAAAGCCTTCCTCCGGAGTCCTGATAAATGGCATAGATGTAGTCACTTTTGAGTCCATTTTTAGCGGTAATCGTGTCAACAACTTTTCTGGTCTTTTGATCAATTACTGTTATCCCAGATGTGGAACCAACATAAATATTCCCTTCTTTTGAACCTATTGAAGTTACCCCATTTTGGATAAGCCCCTCATTTACTGAGATCGATTGAAGGTCGTCTCCTTTTATCCGGTAGATACCGTTGGCCTTTGTTCCTATCCAAATACTTGAATCGTTTGCCTGAAAAACCGCTTTGACGTTCTTTTCTTTGAGCGAAGCAAATTTCAATTGGTTAACCTTTGCAGGTTTCGCTATAACCAATCCTTTTCCTAAGGTTCCTAAGTAAATATTATCTTCTTCTTTGATGATTTTACGAACAGTATAGTTTTTTAGCTCTGGGAAATTGATCCGGGAAACATTCCCATTTTCAATTACAATCAAACCTTTTTCCAAAGAACCCGCCCAAATCCTGTTTTCGGAATCTGAAAACAAACTTGTTGGATTAATGTCCGGATATACATCATAAGAGACTATGATTTCCATATCATAATCTTTATTAATTCGAAAAATGCCCGCCTCGGAAGAAACAAATACAGCGGAATTCGAACCAAAAACCTTTCCTGCCAAGAAAGTATCTGAGGTTACTAGCCTGGAACTTTTCAGTTTTAAATCCAGCTCATATAACCCGTGGGTGGTGCCTACCAAAAGTTTGGTTGAATCCAACTGAAAAAAACTTAAAATTTCGAGCGGAACTTTCGGATTCCAAAATTCAAGCGGACTAAATTCATTGTTTTGTAAAACATGTATTTTCCCTGATTGAGTCCCGATAAGTACTTCCCCGGTATCATTTTCGAATATTGCTCTGATCCAGGTGTTTTCCGTAATAGATGAACAATCAATTACTTTTTTAATATTTTGCTCAAGAAGTGCAATACTTCGATCGGCAGTTGCCCAAATCCCGCCTGGGGTTTTAAAGAACGTGTAATAAGTCTGTTCCAACATAATCGGATAGGTCTCCTGATCAAAGACTTTTGGAGTAGTTCCATCCAGTCTGACCAAACCCTCCTCAGTTGCAACCCAGAGGTACCCCAGGTTATCCTTCTCCAGTGCAAAAACTGCATTTTGAGGCAACCCATTCGAGTTATCCCATATTTCCACTACATAATCATTGGAATACTCGATTGAATCCTTGAAAAACGTATTGCTCTGGGCGAGGCAATTGTTTTCCCAGTTTAAACCGAAAAAAAGTTCAATCAGGATAAAAAATGAAAATTTGAGAAAATTAGTATTGCTCAAAATAGTTGATATCAGTGGGTTGATGTATTAAGGGCAATGTATAATCAACAGGGCACAGTCGGAGTTTCAAAACCTTTTGATTCAAGGAATATTCGATATTTTCAAACTGAATGAAATTTAAATTTTTTTCGGGAAAAATGGGGTTTTATTTTCTGGTGAAAAATTGATTTGACTGATCAATTAAAAAGCAGTTTGTTGGTAATTTAATGGGATTAAATACTCCGATTTAACTGGTTAGCTGATTTTCTTCCGTTTAAGTAAAAATAATTAGGTTTTAAAGAGTTTCAAATAAATTGGACTAAATAGTTAAACAAATGAAGGTTTGATTTTATAAAACAGGGATAGACTTTACTTCCCATTTTAATTGAAATCCTCAAAACTTTCAATGCTCGATTTTTTCCACCTTATTTTTTTGAATTAATATTCAACTTGGAGGGAAAAAGGATCTTTTACTTCCAGATATTGATTTTTTAATTAGTCTCAGTCTCCCAAGACCTTCAATAGTTCTAGTCAACAGTTGGAAATTGACGGATAATCAATTTGTCTTTTACTACTCCCTGCTCCAGCCAAGTCAGCGGGGAATGGTCACACGCGACAAGAGACTACGGCATAAAGCCACCTCAATTCCCTAGGTATTCTTCCCCAAAAATTAGCAAGATAAAAGGCGATAAAGTCACTTAGCTTAACCTGGATGAAAAGTCAAGATTTACCGAAAGTCAGCTCATTAAGGCAATCAAGATCATGAACCAAGAAGAGTATTTGTCAACTTTGTCGATAATTTGGTTTCCATCTATGTACATTTTATTTCTGGAAAAAGATGTATAGAGGAATGGAAGTTCAAAAACTCATGCAGATGAATGCTGAACTTTACTTGGACAACAAGATTTTAAAGGAGGGTTTCGGAAAAAGTTTTAGGCTCCTAATAGCAGGAGCCTCCGGGTAAATTTCGTTCTGGAATGCAATCTCGAAGGTATTAGTAGGGTCCGTGGATTGCTTGATTATGCACCACTTTTGATTTGATAAGTTCTACCCTAAAAGCCTATTTTTAAAAAAATACTTCCAGTGGGGCTTTTCCAAGTTGGCTAAGGATATGGTTATTCCGGAATTTCTGAAAAAATCAGAGGGAATTTAGCTGATCCAATTCCTGTCGATTCTGTTACCTTATTGCTTGTCAAACGGATTAGTCAATTTTTAAAGTTGAAGTTTTTGTTCCTTTTATCAACTTCCACTTCATTCATCTAATCCTTTAGGCGGTCCTTTCTTGTGATTTGAAAGAAAAATAGCCAAATGTGGCAGATGGAACCCATCCATTATCCTGCTTTTTTCCACCTTCAGTTTGCTCCGCTCCTTAAACTCTATTTGTTCCACGAAAGTCCATTTCGTTTTGTCCAAGATCTGACTTTGCCCAATCCGGGTCAGGAATGGCTTTAACTGGATTTTTTTGACTTTTCTTTTTGCTCTCTGGTCTATTCATGGACAAAGGTCCAAAAAGTTTTACAAATGCAGATCTCCACATATTCATGGGATTTTTTTTAGGCTATTTCACCAGTAAACAATCTCGATTAATCCCATAAAGAACTATTTCTAAAAGTCACATGTCGATTATAAAATCAGCTAAAAATGGATTTGAAGGTCTCTTCAATTTTTTTGAGTGCCTAACTCAGGATTTTCAGTCTTTTTTTTGGAGATGGAAACTCCCTGCCTTCCTGGTCTTGGGTCTACTTTCAAATATCGCTTTAGGTCAGACTTATCAGTTTCCAAATAATTTGCAAGTTGGTGGAGGGTTTATGATGGGAACCAATGAAGTTTCCACAGTCTACACAGAAGGAACAAAGGATCCTTTGTTATTGACAATGAAAGAGGTTGGAGATCTATCCTGCGAATCACCAACAATATACATGACCGGTGGTAGGCTCTTAATTTTGGGTTGTGGGGTTAGCAATAGCCAGAATTATGATAAAGTTTTTGAAATAAGAAAAAACAACGGAGATTCATTTAATGCCGAGTCTGTTTTGTTGACTCCTTCAACCTATCGTGCTTTTCCTACTTCTCCATATGAGCTCTTATTTAATGTTTATTTAAGAGGTTTTAAAAATAATGTTCAGAAAGGGGAGATTCATCTGACTAATCTGGTTCATGCCCAAAATTATCCCATTAATTTTTCGAATTATGCTGGCTTCAATGATATAGACATGCTCTATATTTTTGTCGATAACCAGGATCTGTTTGTTGATGACCTCACCCTATCTCCCTTAGCTGCTGTACCTGTATTGCCGACTTTGACCACAAATTCAGCTACGGGAATTTTAAGTGACCGCGCAGTTTTGGGAGGTAATGTAACCAATGACGGTGGGGCAACGATAAGCGCTCGAGGAATAGTTTGGTCAACTTCACCTAACCCTACTGTTACCTCAAACAGAGTCAATATGGGTACCGGATCCGGATCATTTTCAGCAACTGTTACAGGTCTTCCGGCTAGCTCTACAGTTTATGTCAGATCTTTCGCAGTTAATTCGGCTGGAACAGCCTATGGAAACCAAATTTCATTTACTACTCCAGCCAAGCTTGTTGCCCAGATTTTATCGATTACTGGAGAATCATGTAATGGGAATGATGGTTCAGCTTCAATCGGGGCTATCGGTGGCACGCCCCCCTATTCTTTCTTATGGGAATTTGATAACAGTACGCTTTCAAGCCGGAACGACTTAACGGCTGGCACTTATACGATCCGAGTTTCTGATTCAGCTGGTGATAGGTCAACGGCAATTGTTAATTTGGGTGCACAGGCTCCTTTAAACATTAGCCTTAACCTTTCGCAGGTTTCATGTTTCGGGGGATCTAATGGAGCCGCCTCGGTAACTGTGACTGGTGGAACTGGAGTTTATACCTACACTTGGTCTGTTGCCGGTCAGTCAGGAAGCAGGATTGAAAATTTGACAGCCGGTAGTTATTCAATTACCGTAAGGGACCAATCCGGTTGCCAGTCAGTTCAAAATTTTACTATTACGGAACCTTCAATGCTTTCGGCTTCGGTCACCTCAGTAACTGATGCTACTTGTATCGGAGGGAATAATGGTGCTGCGCAGATTTCTGTTTCCGGTGGAACTCCTCCTTACACCTATAGCTGGAGTCCCAGCGGCGGTAGTTCACCAGCAATTTTTAATGTTTCAGCTGGAACCTATCAGGTTCTAATCCGTGATGCAAATTTCTGTGAGGTGACCCAAACTGTAACCATTAGGGAACCCAACTTACCGCTGCTGGTCAGCACGAACTCTGCAACTGAAGTTTTATCCACCTCTGCCAGAATTTCGGGCAGTGCCACCCAAGATTTATCCGGTTTTGGAGAGTCTGAATCATGCGTTTCTAAAGTTGGTTTTGTCTATTCAACTACCTCTAATCCTGAAATTGGCAACGGAACGGTAGCTTACGTAAATCCATTTACCCTTTCCGGATTTTCTGGCCTTCTACTAAATCTTCGCCCTAATTCGGTTTATTATGCAAGGGCTTTTGTTGAAAATTCGACGGGATCTGTTACCTACGGAAACGAACAATCATTTACCACGGCTCCGTTAAATCTGTCCATAGGAGGATCATTTTCTGTTTCTCCAAAAACGTATGATGGTAATTCAACTGCTACAATTTCATTTTACAGCTTAGTTCTTTCCGGTTTGAATCCTTCATTTAATAGAGTTGGACTTGAAGATGTAGTAGTTGAGTTTGAAACTGCTGAAGCGGGAATAAATAAACCAGTCCGAATTGTCTCAGCCAATATTACTGGGCCTGACGCGAGCAGCTATAATTTTTCTTTGCTTAATTCTCCAACATCTACCGGGACCATCCTTAAAAGAAATCTCTCCATAACCGGTTTAACAGCGTCTTCGAAAACCTATGACGGGACCACTAATGCGGTGGTAACCGGCACCCCGGTATTGTCCGGGGTCCTGGATGGGGATGATGTTACCCTTTCCGGAACTCCCGAGTATGATTTTGTCACATCGAATGCAGGCCAAGCTATTGAGATTGGGGTTACGGGGATTTCACTTTCAGGATCGGAGGCTTCCAATTATGAGCTTTTCCCTCCGGTATGGTTTGGCGATATTCTAAGAAGGCAACTGCTGATGGGAGATCCTTCGATTACGGTTCAAAAAGTATTTGACGGAACCCGGCAGGCATCATTTGTCTTGGGTGCTCCGCTTAATCTGGTTACCGGGGATGAGGTGGTTGTCACGGGCTCTGCCCAGTATGAGGACGCAAATGTTGGAGTTGGGAAGCAGATCGTACTTACCTATGGTGTTTCAGGCAATGCTGCTTCGAATTACCTGGCTCCGGTACCGTTTACCCGAACCGACGGTGAAATAACCCCTGCAGACTTGAGGATCACTGTTTCCTCGGAGACCAAAGTATTTGGTGAACTGGATCCGGTATTTACACTTCAATATTCCGGATTTGTCTTCGGGGATGATGTTTCGGTGGTAGTCGGAACGCCTGTTTTCTCCAGAGATCCAGAGGAGAATGTGGGTAATTATCCGGTTGTCGTTTCGGGCTTGAGTTCCGCCAATTATGCTGTTCAACTCGTTCCGGGGAACCTGGAGATCACCCAGCGAAGGATTCAGGTAACGATGCCTTTTCTGTCCAAGTCGTATGGGGATGTGGATCCGGCTTTAACTTACACCACAGCTCCTGCTTTAGGCACGGTTCTACCGAATGGAATTCGGGTAGAGCTAAACGGTTCGCTGCAGCGTGAGCCAGGGGAAGATGTGGGAGACTACCGCATCGATATAGGCACGATCAAGGATTTGAATCCGAATTACCTGATTGGCTATGTAGGAGGGCTTTTGAGCATTGTTCCCAAGGAAGTCCGGGTGTCAGCTGATTCCAAGTCCAAGACTTACGGAGATCTTGATCCGGCCTTTACCTATACTTCCATTCCTGGTGAAGGAGAGGAATTGGCCAACGGCCTGCGGGTAAGTTTTACAGGAGAATTGGAGAGACAGCCTGGAGAAGCGGTAGGTACTTATGTCATCTCCAGGGGCACGCTGTCCAATCCAAATTTCAATATTGTATTCCAGAACGGTCAGTTGGAGATTACGCCGTTGTCGGTAGAGGTGCGGGCAGATGCCAAGACCAAGGTCTATGGGGAGCTGGATCCGACACTGACCTATTCCACGCTGCCAGCCTTGGGAACGGTTTTGAGTAACGGGGAAATCCTAAGCTTATCCGGAGTGCTGAACAGAATGGAAGGAGAAGATGTGGGGAGGTATGCCATAGGAGTGGGCACTCTGAATCACCCTAACCTTAGCCTACGCTATGTGGGTTCGGAATTGGAAATTACCCGCAGACAGGTGGTGGTAACCGCTGAGGGCAAAACCAAGGTGTTTGGTGAAATTGATCCGGCGCTGACCTATGGTTCTGTTCCGGCTATTGCTTCGGTCTTGCCAAACGGGGAGGTGGTTTCCTTTGCAGGAAGTCTGACCAGAGAGCCAGGGGAGGAAGTAGGGACTTATCCGATTAGCCTGGGCTCTCTCACCAATCCAAACTATTCTGTGGTATTCAATGGTGCTGACTTGGAAATACAGCCCTTGACTCTTGTGGTTTCCGGATCTTTTACAGCTAAATCAAAAGGATATGATGGAACGGTAAGTGCCGAAATTGAATCAAACAACCTGCAGCTCTCAGGATTGGTAACCGGATTCAATCAGGTCAGTCTTGAAAATGTAGTGGTTGAATTTGAGGACTCTGATGCAGGAATAGGAAAAGTAGTACGAATAGTATCTGCTGACTTAACCGGGCCTGATGCTGGAAATTATTCCCTGACTTTGACTAATTCCCCTTTCGCTACTGCTTCCATACTAAAGAAGGGCTTAACCTTAACCGGTTTAACAGCGTCTTCGAAAACCTATGACGGGACCACTGATGCGGTGGTAACCGGCACCCCGGTATTGTCCGAGGTCCTGGATGGGGATGATGTTACCCTTTCCGGAACTCCCGAGTATGATTTTGTCACCTCGAATGCAGGCCAAGCTATTGAGATTGGGGTTACGGGGATTTCACTTTCAGGATCGGAGGCTTCCAATTATGAGCTATTCCCTCCGGTATGGTTTGCCGATATTCTAAGAAGGCAACTGCTGATGGGAGATCCTTCGATTACGGTTCAAAAAGTATTTGACGGAACCCGGCAGGCATCATTTGTCTTGGGTGCTCCGCTTAATCTGGTTACCGGGGATGAGGTGGTTGTCACGGGCTCTGCCCAGTATGAGGACGCAAATGTTGGAGTTGGGAAGCAGATCGTACTTACCTATGGTGTTTCAGGCAATGCTGCTTCGAATTACCTGGCTCCGGTACCGTTTACCCGAACCGACGGTGAAATAACCCCTGCAGACTTGAGGATCACTGTTTCCTCGGAGACCAAAGTATTTGGTGAACTGGATCCGGTATTTACACTTCAATATTCCGGATTTGTCTTCGGGGATGATGTTTCGGTGGTAGTCGGAACGCCTGTTTTCTCCAGAGATCCAGAGGAGAATGTGGGTAATTATCCGGTTGTCGTTTCGGGCTTGAGTTCCGCCAATTATGCTGTTCAACTCGTTCCGGGGAACCTGGAGATTACCCAGCGAAGGATTCAGGTAACAATGGATTTTCTGTCCAAGTCATATGGGGATGTGGATCCGGCCTTAACTTACTCCACAGCTCCTGTTTTGGGCACAGTTCTACCGAATGGAATTCGGGTAGAGCTAAACGGTTCGCTGCAGCGTGAGCCAGGGGAAGATGTGGGAGACTATCGCATCGATATAGGCACGATCAAGGATTTGAATCCGAATTACCTGATTGGCTATGTAGGAGGGCTTTTGAGCATTGTTCCCAAAGAAGTCCGGGTGTCAGCTGATTCCAAGTCCAAGACTTACGGAGATCTTGATCCGGCCTTCACCTATACTTCCATTCCTGGTGAGGGAGAGGAATTGGCCAACGGCCTGAGGGTAAGTTTTACAGGAGAATTGGAGAGACAGCCTGGAGAAGCGGTAGGTACTTATATCATCTCCAGGGGCACGCTGTCCAATCCAAATTTCAATATTGTATTCCAGAACGGTCAGTTGGAGATTACGCCGTTGTCGGTTGAGGTGCGGGCAGATGCCCAGACCAAGGTCTATGGGGAGCTGGATCCGACACTGACCTATTCCACGCTGCCAGCCTTGGGAACGGTTTTGAGTAACGGGGAAATCCTAAGCTTATCCGGAGTGCTGAACAGAATGGAAGGAGAAGATGTGGGGAGGTATGCCATAGGAGTGGGCACTCTGAATCACCCTAACCTTAGCCTACGCTATGTGGGTTCGGAATTGGAAATTACCCGCAGACAGGTGGTGGTAACCGCTGAGGGCAAAACCAAGGTGTTTGGTGAAATTGATCCGGCGCTGACCTATGGTTCTGTTCCGGCTATTGCTTCGGTCTTGCCAAACGGGGAGGTGGTTTCCTTTGCAGGAAGTCTGACCAGAGAGCCAGGGGAGGAAGTAGGGACTTATCCGATTAGACTGGGCTCTCTCACCAATCCAAACTATTCTGTGGTATTCAATGGCGCTGACTTGGAAATAACTCCTCTTTCAGTTACCGTCAATGCAGATTCCCAGCAGAAAATTTATGGGGATTTAGATCCTGAATTCAAATTTTTATCGATCCCAAGTTTGGGCACTATTCTACCTAATGGATCCATCCTTTCATTTTCAGGGAAGCTTTCAAGGGAAGCAGGAGAGAATGTGGGTTCTTATGCAATTGAGCTGGGGAACCTCACTAACCCGAACTATGTGATTTCTTACATTGGAGGCGAATTGGAGATTAAACCTCTACCGATTAAGGTCACAGCCAACAATCAATCCAAGGCATTTGGGGAGCTGGATCCTCAATTAACCTATGCTTCAGTTCCTGCGGCAGGTTCAATTCTGGAAAATGGACAAGTAGTTTCCTTTCTCGGAACTCTGGATCGTGAACCAGGTGAAAACGTTGGAAATTATCCAATCAAGCAGGGCAGTCTAACCAATCCCAACTACCAAATAGACTTTATATCGGGAATTTTGACAATCAATCCCTTCAAAGTCAGGATTGTTGCCAATGCGGGAAGTAAGGTTTATGGAGAGAATGATCCATCGTTGACATTTACCTCCAGCATTCAGCCGGAAAGTACGCTTCCCAATGGTCAGGTATTTACCTTGACAGGAAGCCTGTCAAGAAATCCGGGTGAGAATGTGGGGACTTATTCCATCAATCAAGGCAACCTGAACAGTCCAAATATTCAGTTTGAGTTTGTTGGAGCTGATTTCACTATCCAGCCTAAGAGTTTGGAAATTGTCCCCTTGGGTAATCAGCGTAAGGTATATGGAGAACCTGATCCCGATTTTCAATTCAGGGTCAACGGTTTGTTACCAAGAGATCCTTCCTCAATTATTTCCGGTGATATCTCAAGAGTCCAAGGGGAGGATGTGAATGCGTATAAGTTCACTTTGGGTAATCTGTCTGCAGGACCTAATTACAGCCTGATTTTAAAAGAGGAGGTATTCAAAATTGAACCAAAGGCACTAATCCTTCGAGCCGGGAACAAAGAGAAACGATACGGCGATCCAAATCCTGAATTGACCTACACGTTTGAAGGATTGGCTAATGGAGACACCGGGATTGACCAATTACCCACTATTTCCACTTCCGCGAATCAGTCTTCTTCTGTAGGAATCTACCCGATAAGATTGACCGGTGGATTGGACCGTAATTATTCTCTGACGTTGATCAATGGTGAATTACGGGTACTGAAACGAAGCATTCTTGTGAAAGCCAATGATCAGGAAATGATTTATGGTGACCAAGTCCCAAGTCTGACTTATCAGTATGTGGGTCTGGTAAACGGTGACCGGGATCTGGAAACAAATCCAAGTGTCGAGACCATTGCTTCCTCCAACTCCAATGTGGGTACCTATCCGATTCGCGTTTCGGGCGGGGCAGACCGGAATTATGAATTGGCCTATCAAAATGGTTTGCTTACCATCAGACCAAGGGAACTTCAGGTGGTTGCGGATTCCAAAATGCGGGAATTCGGTGATCTTAACCCTGTATTGACCTATACTCTTTCTGGATTGGTAAATAAAGACAATGACTTGACCGTCCGGCCTGTTTTGAGTCTTTCAGCCAACCAAAGTTCTGTTGTGGGAACTTATCCAATTGGAATTTCAGGGGGTAGTCATCCCAATTACAGCTTGGTATACAAAGAGGGAGTATTGGAGATTTTACCTGCTAAGCTGACCGTAACTGCTCAGCCTGCAAGTAAGGTTTTTGGAGCTAATGACCCTGATTTGTCCTTTAGCGCAACCGGATTTAAGCTCTCCGATGGAATTGGTTTGGGGATCGGTAAATTGAATAGACCGGCTGGAGAAGCTGTAGGCACCTATCCGATAGGTATTGGTTCATTGTCATTCGGGGTGAATTACATGGTCCGGTTTGAGGGAGCTGATTTTAAAATAGTTCCTGTGGAAATTCTGGCTTACAATGAGCTTGCCGAGATCCAAACCCCATGGGGAATTGTGCCGGAATTGCCTGATGAAGTTCAGATAGTGACCCAGGATGCCAGAATCATTTCAGTTCAGGTGAATTGGGCTTCCAATGAGCTGAATGTCTTTGCCAAGGGAGTGTATTTTATCAAAGGTGAGATTCTTGAAACTGGGGATATTAAAAATCCGGAAGGTATAAGTCCAACACTTAAGGTTACTGTTCTTCCTAAACCTTCATCTGAAGATCTAATCCTGAGTAACAACAGGTTTATACCTGATCCGGATAATTTCTTCCAAGCAATCGGCAATTTCAGGGTGATAGATCCAGTGGATAATGTGCATTCAATATCACTGGTGCAACAGGAATTGGATAATGGATTCTTTGAAATTAAGGAGAATATTCTCTTCTGGAGCAGTGCTGATCAAGCTTCGGGCAAGTCTCAATTTACCATAAGAGTTCAGGTGAAAGATAGGGATGGGAATACCCTGATCAAAGATTTCACAATTCTCCGTGAGCGGGTTGTTTTGGAGTCTCTTGAGGTTTACAACTCCTTTTCTCCAAATGGAGATGGGTTCAATGATACTTGGGGAGTTCCTGATCTAAGGTATTACAAAAATGTCCGGGTACATATTTTCAATAAGGAGGGAAGAAGAGTCTTCTATACCGAGAACCCTGATTTTAGATGGGATGGCTCCTTTGAGGACGTTGAGTTAGCTACGGATACTTTCCAGTGGGTCATTGAAATCAAAGAAACAGGTGAAAAGAGAAATGGTACTCTTCACCTTATTCGATAAGTCAATAGTTAGAATGAACTAGGCGTTAATTACTCAAAAATGAAAAAAATAGTTTCTCTTTTCCTTGTGATTTTGTTTTGGGACCCCATCGTAAGCTGTGCCCAGTCAAGGAAAATTATCAGTCAGTTCCAGGACATTCAGGGATACTTCAATCCATCCCTTGTAGGATATAATGGAACTGAGCTTAAATCAGTGGTCAGGAATCAATGGTCCTCTTTGGACAGAAATCCTAAATCCCTCTATTTAGGGGCTGATCTTGATTTTGCCAATTTAAACGGAAAGTCGGATTCCAATGTGGAAGGGAAAAATGCGGTTGGATTTTCTTTGTTTTCGGATAGTCATGGTGCATTTAAGGAAAATCAGTTCTTATTGAATTATTCCTCCAGAATCAGAATCTCGAAGAATGCGAATCTTAGATTGGGTGCAGGGGTGTTTTATCAGGCTGTTCGATTGGATGGCAACCTTCTAACGTTTGAACAACAAAACGATCCGAGATTAAGCCCGCTGCAGGGAAGAGTGTCAGATCAACAGTTTTTGGACCTAAATCTGGGAATTGCCCTGACTCATGCCAATTATTACATTGGATTGTCCTCCCAAAGAGTAAACTCAGGAAGGATTTCATCTGGAGATGATTTTATAGACTTGGTTCCTAGAGAGCAAATCATACAGGCGGGATACAGGAATTCCATTACCCCTAATATGAAGGTGACCACTGATTTTATGTTCAGGACCTGGAATGGAGGGAAAGATATTCTGGATATGAATTTCAGGGTTCTTTTCAAAGATGCTTTTTGGATAGGATTTGGCCATCGGTTCGATTATGCATCAAGTATCCAGACAGGAATCCAGATTAAGAAATTACGGTTCGGTTACATCTATGAAATACCATCAATAAGTAGTGATTTACTCTCTGGTAATATTCAGGAATTTATGCTTTCGTATACCTTGTTTAATAAATAATAATTAGATGATAAAATTGAAAGTTATGTTTATAGACAATGTGCAGTTTGAAACAGGAGTTATATTCATGTACTTGATTCCCTAAAGAGTGCTTATGGATTTGTTAGATAATATTGATGATAAAATCACCCATTTTGGGTGTTCGGTTTATCGATAATTTAATTCACCTTTGAACGGTTGTTTGGTGTTTAAATATGATCGAGGCAATAGATTGATTTTTTATTTTCTTTCTGAAGTTTCGAAATTAATTTGTTGCCTCCTCATACGATTTGACAAAGTTGCTGCTCACCCTCCTAAAATCGATCCCTCATTCATGAGGGATTTTTTTTTTTAATAATTGAATTTATAAGGTTGAGCTTGTTTTCTTTTAACTTTTTCCAGCCTACTTATTAGATATAATTCACCCATTTTGGGCTAGTGCTCTACTTTTTTATTTCTTTATTTTTGAGAAAAAACACAATGAAGATTTTCATATCACTTCTTTTATTCCTCTTAAGCAGTTTTTCTTTTTCACAATCTATAATTAGGCCTGGAGCGGAATTTGAATCCAAGTGGCTTACTGATAGAAATTGGAAAATGAATATGACCATGCGCGCTAATGGGAACTCCAGAGATCTGGGTGTGATTCATTATGCCTGGATAAAAGATGGAGTCAATTATGACATAATCACAGATGTAATTCTTCCCGGTCTTCCCCCAAAAAGTTGGATTGATTCATTGGAAATTAGTTCAAAAACGCTTGCTCCAAAAAGACATAAATCCACCAATATGCAACGGGATATTCTGATAGAATACGCGAAATCCATCAGTGGATACTATCTGGATAAGCGGAAGAACGTTTCCACACCTTTTACCTATGATTTGGATTCACCTGTTTTTGACTCAGGATTTTACTTCTTTCTTCTTCAGCTTTTGCCGCTGGAGACGTTATCAACCCCATCCGAAATCGGAATATTTGACTTTAAACCCGAGGGGAATCAAGGTGCTTTGAAAGCTTTTGTTACCTCGGTGGAAAGCGGAATTTACGAGTCGCCTTCGGGTGAGAAAACCGAAGTTTGGATTGTAAAATCATACGATACCATCGGAAGGGGAGAGCAAACAAACTCTTACATCTCCAAATCAACAAGGGATATTCTAAAACAGGAAACTTTGGATAAAGAGGGAAATGGGATGGTTCTTGAAAGGATTTGGGAAGAAAAGTAGACCCTTTTGCCAAACTTTCCTTTTGATTGTAGGTGAGTTGGGTTTCAAGGTTAAGTCATTGTGAATTACTTGTCTATAAGTATAACAGAAATATAGGTTTCATTTGGTTTGATTAATTGTTGATGAGTTGCTTTATCCGTGGGGCACTTGATTATTAGTGCCCATAGTTTTTGGAGGGATTTTGTCTAAGTAGTTTTAATGGTTTTAGGGTGTAACCAGGTATGGTCAGATAAATGATTATATTAGGAAGAGGTATAAAAATAATTTCTGGTTACAGTTATTGGTTATACTTACCAGATATGCATTTGGTACAGCATTTGTTTTTACATCTTTAATCAAAATTAAGGGCAAGCGATTGACCAGTGAAAGTCAAGAGGATGCTGCCTTTGGGACTATTGGTAATTTTTTCGAGGCCATGTACCAAACTGGTCTTTTTTGGGGGTTTTTGGGTTAGGCCCAGCTAGTTTCTGGTTTCCTGTTGATGACTCATCATTTTAGCAAGCTAGGTGCAGCAATTAACTTTGGAATCCTGCTCAACGTCTTTGTAATTACCATTTCTATGGATTTTAATTTTACCCCGGTAATAACCTTTTCTATGCTCTTGGCTAATCTTGGGCTTATTTTTTGGCATTGTGGAGAATTGAAATCCTTTTTAAATTTACCCTATGTTCCTGATTCCGCTGGAAGGGAAGAGAATAAGACAACCCAGAAAGTTACCGGTTGGGCTTTATTTTAACATACAGCAGGTTACAAGGCTTTTTTGACTTTTACGATATTTTTTTCTGGGCAGTAGGTGAAATGCTAATTGGATTAAATGCACTTCTCTTTCGTTTCTTTGACCAGTCGGTCTCGATACCTGCTCGATTTTATCCTGATTTTTTACTCACCAGATTTGATGTTTGACGATTTTCAATTCTACTGAGCTCGCCTTAATTGATGATTTATTTTTGATGGGTTTTAAAGCCTACAATTCAGGAGGAACCCTTGAAATTGCTTGTGATAAGGATATCTCCCGGTAACTGTAGCAGAAACTGATTAAATCTCGAGCGTGCTGAACTGCTAATAATCTGGTTTGGAGCCTGAATTCTGATGGTCCTCGATTGCTCCGGAAATTCAATAAACAAGTAGTTAAGTCTTTGGTCTTTTTGAATTTCCAAACCTTAATGATGTCTTTTTAAACTACTGTTGGAATTCAATAATTCATTGGATGGTTTTTGCTAGAACATTATTTTTTCAAATCTTGATTGAGATTTGACTTGACTTTTTTAACACGTTGATTATTCTTTTTAAAAAAGAAATCAGTCGCCTCATCCCCCCGTTTCTCCAGGACCTTTTTTAAATCTTCCTGGCTGTAATAGATTACTCCTCCTAGCCGGGTAAAGGGGATCATTTTTCGATTCCTTAACGTCTGTAGGGTTCCCGGAGATATCTGAAGAAGCTTTTGCACATCTTTGGATTTGACCCATTTTCGGTCTTCCTTAATTTCATTTTTAGGTTGTAATAAGGTTTTGATTTCAGAAAGGAGTTCTCTTTTAAGATTTTCCAAATCAGCCCGTGTAATCAATTCTATTTCCATTGGTCATGTATTAGTGGCTAAAACTTAAAGGGTTGTTTTCTTTTTTTTTCAGTAGTAAAAACCAATAAGGTAAAACGGGTCTGAAGTTTTTGTGTCCAATCAGGTAGTCTAGTTGGTGGTGGAATAATTTTTTTTGGCTCCATTTTTTTTTCCTGAAGGTGAGCTACTACTGAATATTTCTTTGAAATGTTTTTCAGTTTCATGGTCCAACTAAACCACTATTAACCATGATACACGACCAATTAGAGTACCTGCGCCCTGCCTTCAAAACCCCGAGTTTGGAGGATGTTCAAGATTATTTTGCAACCCGCGATTTCTCAGGAGAAGAAGGGGAAGTATTTTTCTTTTACTACCAAGGAATGGGATGGACAAATGAAAACGGAAGTCCCATCAGAGACTGGAAAGCAGCCGCTTCCCGATGGCTTTGGAATCTTGAAAACTGAAGGATGGGATGCAAAGCTGCCGATTTTAATGCATCTGCCCCGGCCGTTTTGATTCAGTCGGGGCAGCTGTTTTCAAATCTTGGAAACCAAGCCCCTGCAAGGGGAAGTACTGCGCCCCGGTGCAGTAAGCAAGATGTAGGATTGTCTACAACAATCCGCCTTGGGCTTGCTCCGGAGTCGCATTCTCAAATTCTAAAAAACGCAAGTTTTAATGACTAAAAAACATTCTAAACCATTGTCTAAGGGGTTCCCTCGAAAGATAGAAGGTCGGATTTCAGAATCCCGGTATCAGGAATTAGTGAAGGTTTTGGACAAAGATTCTTCCCTGACCATGAGTGAACTGATTCGAAGGATTTTGCAAAATCAACCCATCCGTATCCAAGTCCGGGATCGAAGTGTATCAGATCTGATCGAAGTGTTGATTTCAATAGACAGTCAATTAAAGAAGATAGGTATCAACCTCAATCAGGTGGTAAAATCCTTTCATGGAAATTCAAGCACTATTGAGAAATTTCTCTTGGGGAAAAAACTTCTGGCTTTCCAACATGAACTGGGAAATGAGCTGACAAACTTGGGTGAGGTATTGGCTAAAATTCAGGTTCTGTGGTTGTCCGAATAAGTACAGGAAAATCGATTCAGGGTGTCGTTCGCTACAACGAGACCAAACGAAATCAATCTATGGCCCAATTGATCGGATCACAGGGGTTTGCAAAAGGAGTGGAGAATTTAGCGGTCAGTCAACTGGTCAAGAGGTTTGAAATGTTAACCTCGCTCAACCGAAGAACCAAAACCAACGCAGTTCATATTTCCATCAACTTCTCCCCGGGTGAAAAATTTTCGGAAGATAAATTGAATGCCATCAGTAAATCCTATTTGGATAAGATTGGTTTTGGTGATCAGCCTTACCTGGTCTATCAGCATCAGGACGCTGGCCATCCACATGTTCATCTGGTCACGGTGAATATCAACCGGGAAGGCAAACGGATCGAAACCCATAATCTGGGAAGAGATCAGTCCGAAAAGGCGAGAAAGGAAATTGAGTTGGAGTTTGGTCTGGTGCCTGCTGAAAAGCAGCAACGAATAGGTCCTAGCCTTCAGGAGTTGGGCAGGGTTGTTTATGGGAAAGAAACCTCTAAGTCAAGTATCCATACTGTGCTTAACCAGGTCTGGAATAATTACGCATTTACCTCCTTGGGGGAGTACAATGCGATCCTTTCCAGTTTTGGGATCACGGCCTACCGCGGTGAAAAAGACTCACAGCGCTACCAACGAGGAGGCTTGGTTTATCATGTGCTGGACGAAAAGGGAAGGAGAAAAGGGGTGCCCATAAAGGCGAGTAGTTTTTATTTGAAACCTACCCTCAAAAAACTGGAGCGTAAGTTTTTAATGAATCAGGGTAAAAAGGATCAGCTCCTTGAGACCGTTAAGGCTAGGGTTTCGGGAATTCTGCCCAAAAGTAATTCCCTAGACCAATTCTCAGAGAACCTGAAGAAGAAAGGTGTGCATCTGGTACTTAACCATACCCAAGAGGGAAAGATTTTTGGAGCGACTTATGTGGACCATGCTCACCGGATTGGAATGAAAGGCTCGGATTTAGGGAGGGAATTTGGTGCCCACGGATTAGCGGAACGCTTTGGACTGCTTTCGGCAGGGGATAGGGTTCCAAAAGTAATACCCACTGCCAAAGAGGTGGAAACGGATGGATTATCTATTCTTGAAAATCGAATTCCCGAGGTGGTGGCGACTCTTGACCTTCCGGTTCAGTTTTCAGATTCGCCTTTCCAAGGTTCTCCTTTTGGAAGTAGGAAGAAAAGGAAAAGAAAGAAAAAGGACCAAAAGGGGGATTCATGAACACAGGAGAGAATCAGGAGGGATTAAAAAAAATCTTGGATTTTACCCGTTTGGGATCCTTGGTGGTATTGGGTATCCATACCTATCTGATTGCGTATTCTCAATTGCATTCGTGGGCTTTGACTCACGAATGGATTGACTTTTTATTAGCCCAGATCGGAAAGACAGGATTATTCCAGGGAACTGTTAGGATACGCATTTTGGCCTTGGGCTTGCTGTGGATTTCCTTGCTTGGTGCAAAAGGAAAAAAAGACCCTGATCTAAACTGGAAGCGCTTGGTATTTTGGTTTTTGTTTTGGAATCTGGTTTTTGTATTTGCCGAACCAGGGGTTCGGATGATGCAATGGGGCAAACTGGTTTACCTTGCAGGCATTGGGATGGCCTGGATGGGAGTGTTGACGGTGGGAGGAAAGTTAAGTCGGGTAATCCGGGATGGGTTTTCGCCTGAAGTATTCAATCACCTGAATGAAACTTTTCCCCAAGAGCAAAGGCTGTTGGAAAATGACTATTCGGTCAATCTTCCCACACGGTTCAGGGTTCAAAAGAAGGTCTTTTCCGGTTGGTTGAATATCATCAATCCCTTTCGGGCTACCCTTGTGGTTGGAACTCCAGGGGCAGGCAAGTCATATTTTGTCATCCGTCACATCATCACTCAACACTTGAGCAAAGGCTTCTCGATGTTCGTCTATGACTTCAAATACGATGACTTGTCCAGAATCGCTTACAATAACCTGATCAAAAATCGATTGTCCTATTCCATTTTTCCCAAGTTCTACACAATCAATTTTGATAACCTGGAAACCAGTCATCGCTGCAATCCACTGGAGCCAAGTTCGATGACAGATATTACCGATGCTTCAGAATCATCCCGAACAATTATGCTGGGGCTAAACAGGGAATGGATCAAGAAACAAGGAGATTTCTTTGTGGAGTCTCCAATTAATTTTGTTACGGCAGTAATCTGGTTTTTAAAGAAGTACCGAAGCGGGAAGTATTGTACTCTGCCTCACGTGATCGAGTTGATGCAGGTGGAATATCCCAAGCTGTTTTCGGTCTTGCGGACCGAACCGGAGATTGAGGTTCTGATCAATCCCTTTGTTTCAGCCTTCCTTCACGGTGCTGCCGAACAGCTGGAAGGACAGATTGCCAGTGCCAAAATTACCATGGCCAGGCTGGCATCTCCCCAACTTTATTATGTCCTAAGCCAAAGTGAGTTTACCCTGGATCTGAACAATCCTGCTGAACCCAAGGTCATCTGCATGGGGAACAATCCTCAAAAGCAGCAGGTCTACGGGGCCGTACTTTCCTTGTATATCTCCAGGATCACCAAGCTGGTCAATCGGAAAAATTGCCTAAAGTCCAGTCTCATCTTTGATGAGTTTCCAACAATCTATTTCAATGGGATTGATTCCCTGATTGCCACGGCGCGTTCCAATAAGGTGGCAACTACCCTAGGGGTTCAGGATTACAGCCAGCTAAAAAAGGACTATGGTAGAGAACAGGCAGAAGTCATTATGAATACGGTGGGAAATATTATCTCAGGCCAGGTTTTGGGAGATACAGCGAAGCAGATTTCTGACCGCATCGGAAAAATCAACCAAGTGAGGAGAAGTCTGTCCATCAATTCGGGGGATACTTCCATCAGCCATTCTACTCAGTTGGAATTGGCAGTACCTCCATCGACCATTTCACAGCTTTCCTCCGGCCAGTTTGTGGGAATAGTAGCGGATGATCCTACCCAAAAGATTGAACTCAAGTCCTTTCACTGTGAGATTCAGAATGATCATAAAGCTTTAGCCCTTGAAGAAAAAGGCTATCAGCCCATCCCTCAAGTCAGGAAACTGAGTGGGGAAGAAGTCCTTGAAAACTACCGATGGATCAAAGCCGAAGTCCGTCAGCTGATCGAGGAAGAATTGGAACGGATGATGGATACGCCGGGGCTGACGGGATTGATGATCAAGTAATCGAAAGAAGATGTTTGGAAGTTTACACTTTGACTCTAATCATTTATATAGTCTTTCAAACTCATATATATCTGTGAGTGCTTTGCCGGGTTGTTTTTCTTTAAGATTTCAAGATTTTGGAATTTCCATCGGATTGATGGATAATTTACATAATCATAGGTCTTCCAGACGGGTGTTGCATTCTCAAATTGTAAAAGAAATTCTTTATCCTCCTTAGTCAAATTTGACTTAATCAGGTCGATTAGATTTATTCTTGTTTGATCATATTCCTCATAAGTAAATGGTTCTAGGGTCATGCCATTGAACTGAAGTTCCATTGCTTTTCTTTGATCAAAAAAATTGGGTTTTAGTAGCTCAAAAATTGGGCGTTCACTTCCCAGTAAGCAATACAGAAATCCGGGAATAATTTTTTCTGAAATTCCTTCATGTTGAAGTAGGTATTTGACGTCAAAAAGGTCTCTGGGATGCTGTCTGTTTAATGCAGCGCAGATTTTTCCCACATAAAGTTGTCCAAGCGGTACAATCTGAATTTCACAAAATGTTTCAAATTCCTCTTGCGCACGTTCGCATCAGGTCATCATTTCTGGCTTTGCAATCACTCCCCTTCCGATGAGGTTGACTTCCGGTTTGATAGAAGCTTCTTTAGTAGTGATCAGGAGCTTTCCAGTCTCCTTTTTTAGTAAAGCCGAAAGTCCCGGAATATTGGACTTCAGCTTGGTTTTTATTCTGAATCAGGCTTGAGCTATATTTTCGATGGTGCTGGGTCTGTCCTCTATAGGGAGATAGGTCAGGTCGATGTCCACAGAAAGCCTTGGCATATTTCTAATGAACAAATTTATTGCAGTTCCCCCATGCAACGCAAAGCAGCCTTCATGAGAAACTTCAGGTAGTACATATAGGCGTAATTTTACTTGGTTTTTATAGGTTTGATTCATTTTCTGCCAATTCGCTGGGAACTGTTATTTTATATTTCTTGATAAACGTTCCACCTGCCACCATACTTCTGGATCCTGAACCCAAATCTATTTTTTCCAAATCGATGTGCTTGTACCAAGCGTGCCCTGATTTTTCGGCCAAGAATAGAAACAGTCTTTTTACCTTGATTGAATTGCATTCCACAAGCATTCTCTCGACTGTCTTTGGAACTAGGTTATTTAAACTTTCCATGAACTCATTGCATTCAATTAAACTTTGATTTTCTGGAGCTAGGTAAAGACATTCCATCATCGCCCTTATCGGACCAGATATACGGATGGAGTAATTTTTTATTTGGAGATCCACCATATTCCACTCTTTTGGTAGAAAATTGCTGGAATGATAATTTAATTTTTCGTCCCACGGAAAGTTTAAAACCCACTTTGGAAGTAATTCTTCCCTCTGACCAAATAGCGTGAATCTTTTTTGTCGAATTCAAGGAAATGAGCTTTTCCAAGAAGACCTAATGCAGATTTACCCCCGATATGAACAGACAGGTTAAGTTGATTTTGTAGCGCATAAATAGCTCCTTCAAGTTGAACAGACTCACCAGTACTTTTCATGGCACCTTGTCAGATTGATTCCAGCCACTTACTTTTCCTGTATTTTTTTTCTAACTCCAGACTGTAGCCTTGATCCCTAAGCCAGGAGCTTACAAGTATGGTTTCTTGGGGAAGGTTTTGTAAGAGTTTGTTTATTTTTTATTTTAAAAAGGTACTTATGGTTACTTTTTGATTGATAAGGTGAACTATTCGAAAAAGCCTGTTTTTAAACCCATCCAAATTTGGCTCTATCTTAAAGTTTTTTGTAGTAGGTCTATCTGCTCTTATTTCATTAAGAGTATGTTTTTTGGGATTGTGGCTATAGCTAAGCTGGAACTGTGAACCCTCTTTATAATGTAGAAGATCCTTGTTTCTGTTCTATATGGCTTTTTTAAAACTGTATCAATCTGATTTTTAATGGACTGAATTAGTGAGGATGAATCCAAGCCGTTAGTCTTCTCTACTCCCTGTTCCAGCCAAGTTAGCGGGGAGCGTGCACACGGGACAAGAGACTACGGCATAAAGCCACCGCTCTTCCTACGCCTTTTTATTCCGTTTCCTCTTGCCCTTAGTGCCCTCTTTCCGCTCGGGACTGCTGTATCAGTTCATTTCAACTTAAACCGTAAAAAGATGAAAACAACAGCAAATCCCGGATGGAAAACTTCTGAAGGCAAAGTTTCCAAAACCCAAAAAGGTGAGGTATCCACCCAACATTCTCCAACGGATGTATATGAGCATTTCACCAAGTTAATCCTCGATAAATTGGAACAGGGGATTATCCCATGGTATCAACCCTGGAATTCCAATGGCTTGCCTTCCAATTACCTGACCAAAAAGCCTTATCGGGGGATTAACCTTTGGCTATTGGTTTCACTAAATCACGATTTACCCTATTATCTGACTTTTCAGCAGGCAAAAGAGCTCGGAGGTATGGTAAAGAAGGGATCCAAGGCGATCCCTGTCTGCTATTGGAATTTTGTTTATAAGCACAAAGAAACCGGCAGAACAATTCCCGAGGGACTTCTTGGAGATTATCCCATAGATTCCCTGACGAAAGTATGCTTCCTCAAAGAATACAAAGTGTTTCCAATCGAACAGATTGAGGGGATTGATTGGGAGCTACCTGAAATAGGAGAGAATCAGAGTTTGCCTGTTTTGGACCGTTGTGAGTCTGTTTACAACGGAATGTTTGATCCTCCTCGATTGATTCACGAAAAGGAAGAAGCCTATTATCATCCCAATCTGGACCTGATCAATCTTCCCTCAAAACCCAGATTCAGATCCGCCGAAGATTATTACGCGGTACTCTTTCACGAATTGGTTCACTCGACAGGACATAAGAACCGACTGAACCGACCCGGAGTGGAGGAAATTGACTACTTCGGATCGGAAAATTACAGCAATGAAGAACTGATAGCCGAGATGGGGGCTGGATTTCTTTGTGGATTCAGTGGTATTCAGCAAGCTAGATTGGTAGAAAATCAAGCAGCCTATATCCAAAGCTGGATTGCCAGACTGAAAAATGATAAACAGCTCCTAATTGATGCTGCATCTAAAGCTCAAAAAGCAGTAGACTACATTCTGAATGTCTGTCCATTCTAAAGAAGGGGGAAACCCCTTTTTTGGTCGGCGGTAAGCCAAGTTTTGATTTTAGTGAGGTTTGGGATTACTTCGTAAATATTCTCTTCCATGAAGGCTTCTATCCCGATTCGAACCAGGCATCTTTTTCAGGAGCTTGACCTACTCTTGATTACCAAACTTAAATCCATTTCTCTTGACCAATGGGATTGCCCTACTTTAGCAGGACATTGGACAGTCAAGCAGGTAGTGGCGCATTTATTGGATGGAAATCTAAGGTCAGTTTCCATAATCAGGGATGGTTTTTTCGGGGAAGATCCTGGGTTTATTTCATCAAAAGAGGATTTGGTTAGGTTTCTAAACAGGTTAAACGCAGACTGGGTAAGGGCCATGACTCGGCTTAGCCCTCAGGTATTAATTGCGTTGATGGAGGTAAGTGGAATTGAATACAGAACGTTGATCAATAGCTTGAAGCCTTTCGAAAAGGCTCTTTTCAGTGTAGCTTGGGCAGGGGAGAGGGAGTCGTTCAATTGGTTTCATGTTGCAAGAGAATACACCGAAAAATGGCATCATACCCAACAGATTTTTCAAGCATTGGATCCCAAAGACCAGTCACTTTTCAGTGAACGACTTTATTTGCCCTATTTGGAGACTTCGTTCAGGGCTATGCCTTATCATTATCAGGATTTGGATGGTCCGAATGGCACACTAATCAAAATCACAATTACCGGGCAATTTTCTCATTCCTGGTGGTTAAAGCGAATGGATTTGGGATGGCAACTGCTTCCTTTTTCTAAACTTAAGCCAACTACCCAAGTAATGATTCCGGGAGAACTTGCTTGGAGAATGTTTACCCAAGGAGTTTCCGACGAAGAAAAAGTTGAGGGATTGACGTGTATGGGAAATCTGGAATTGGCTGAGCACTTTTTCCGGATGAGGGCGGTTATGGTGTAGCGGTTATTCTTTTCATTTTACTTTAGGCCAATCCTATCTTTTGGAATTTCCAAGTGGATTTGATTAGCCATTTGAAGATTGCATCAAGTGCCTCTAATTGTAGGATCAGTTATTGACACCTTGATTAAAAGGCACATTGTTTCGCAGGTTACTTTTCTCAAACTTCATCTTGAAATAAGGAGTATTTATTGGCTGTTTTGTGAATTTTTCAAATCTTGGAAGTAGTACAGGATCAGGAGATCCTTTTTAAACCAGCTTGAACAGCAAGTTGACATTTCTTTATTAGAGTGGGTTTATGGCAATGAGGAAAGGATTGAAGAGGTTTGACCTGTATATTCCTTTTGTAAAGCGCACTATTCCCCTACAAGAAAATGGATCACAGATTTCAAGATAAAAAATACAGACTTGCTGATTTTCATAAGGAGGTCGCGGTACGCTGCCCTTCCTGTCATCGAAAAGCCATAGCCACAGTTGATTATGAGCAAAAGAAGGCAAAAATGATTTGTTCCTATTGTGGCCACCTAGAAACTAAAGAAACTCTACTTAACCACTTGGGTATGTTGGATTATTTCGAAACTTCGGCCAACGTTTATTTTGATGCTGAACTTTGGTATTTATACCCATTTAAGGATGATTATTTTTTTGCTTACAATCACTCTCATCTCATTTATTTGGAACAATACATTGGTTCCAAATTAAGAGAACATAAAAATAGAACCCATTTCACGCTCTTAGAGAAGTTGCCAAAGTTTTATCATGAAGCCAAGAATAGAGAATCGCTTTTGAAACTCATTGAAAAACTGAAAAGGAAGTAGATTAGGGTGTAGGATTCTTTAAGCCTGGGCGAATGGATAGACTATTATTTGTAGGTGGATTGGACTGTCTTTCCTTTGCACAATTTAGTTCAGAAATTAAAGGGATGATTGGCTTAGGTTTTATTTAGCTACTTGGAGCCGAATCGGGAATTGGATTTGGATCAGGTTTGTCAATTGGTTTTTCTTTAAAGTAGGAGTCTTTTGCCTAAACAATTTTTGACTTTAATCCCCTTGAGTTTGGAGCTAGTATGATTTAATGGTTGTCATTTTATGTCCAAGATTTGATAACGCTTCTTCATTCTGGTTTATGAACAAATTAATCCATGATATTGGAAGGAAAATATGACTTGGATCGTGGTTTTTCGAGTAGTTAATAGGTTTTACTTGGTTTAAAGTTTAAGGCATGGGATTTAGGTTACAAAAAAGAGTGGGAGGAAACAGGGGCTTAGGAGTGAATATCAGCGGTTCCGGATTTTCGACCAGTTACCGTTCTAAGTACGGGGCTATTGGTTCTAAAGGGTTTTCCATACGTACGGGCTTACCCGGCTTGACTTTCAGAAGTAATTGGGCTAAAGGAAACAGGAAAGGAAATGGGGCATCGGTACTTACCTTAATCCTGCTTACGCTCTTTTTATCCTACCTCGCGATCGTAGTCATTTATAATGTGATCAGATTTTTTGGCTGGGTCATCACTGAAATTTACCATTTAGGGCTCAGGCTATATTTTCAATGGAAAGAGAAAAGGGCCGAAAAACTTAAATCAGAGCATCCGGATTCTGAACGGGAATTGCCCAGTCCTTAAGTGAGTATCCACTGGATTTGATGGGCTGTTTCTCTTGATTTGGAAGAGAATAATCTATTCGAATTGGAGCCTATTTTCCAGGCCAGAAAAGCCGATTTACAGTGTTCGAGTTTTATGAAGTTTTTAGGAAACAGGCCCATTTATACTCATACTTTTCTCATTCTTTTGGGGATCGACTTCTTTTGGGCAACATTTTTCCAATTAATTCTTTTCCTTCGAACGAACGATTTTTGTTTGAAACAGTCAAATTTCAAATGAATAGAGGGTTAGTTGATGAGATTTGTGGTGCCCCATTTATGGAACAGGTGCCAAAGAAATTTCCCGAAAAATGGAATCAAAAGAAGTATGAAGAAAAGGTGGTTGAATTTACTTGAGGAAAAATGACATCTGACGAAAAAAACTTTATTGTTCAGCAAGGGCTTCCAGATGAATTGCTGATGGATGCAAAAGGCCAATCCGTCAAACAAATTGTGGAGACTATGAAGTCAAACGGAAAAGTCTTTGCATACAACACTACACCTTGTGATCAATTTGGACATACCATTAGAACAAGGGCCGGCCATTGTGTGATGTGTGACACTGCTAGAATAGCATTTATCCTCAGGCAAGTTTCTTTTGGGACAGTGTATATCGCAGGAAGTATTAATGGGCAATTGATTAAAATTGGAACTACAAGCAGTAAGTTAATTAGGGCAGAGTCCTTAAACCGAACAAAATATGGAAGCCAGGATGATTGGGAAATTTTATTCAGCTTTAGGTGTTTAAACTCAGGTACAATTGAATTTGAAACCCAAAAAGTATTAAAACCTTATATGGCTGCAAATATCAACTATCTTCACGAAGGTCGAAGTCAAAAGTCGAATGAACTTTTCAGATGTAGCTATAAGCGAGCAAAAGACTCGATCTTACAGGTAATTGATGAATTGAATGTTGAAATTTTTGGACAGTCTGAAAAGGCTTTTCGGATAGAAGATTACAACTTTAGAACCTTGAGGAAATTGTGAGGTAAAACTAAAGCTATGGCTCAGAATGATGTGAGTGTAGGATCCCATTTCTGTATTGGTACACTTGCATTTTTTTTAGTGATGCTAGTTTGTAGGTAGATCTATTTCTCTTGAATCCTCTACTCTATCAATTTGTTAAACTTTTTCAAACCCATTGTTTGGACAGGAAGATTCCTTACTTGCTTTTGGGTAAAGAATTGAATCGTGCTCTTTTTTCCTGATTGATACAAATTTGGAGATCGGTTTTCATATATTTTATATGATTCAGGGATGATTTGAATGTGCTTTGTTCCTAGGTGGCAATTTCTTAGGTAGCGTAATTTGGTTTAAAAAATAGCTCCAAGTATCATTAATTTCCTGCGCTCTTCCTTATTTATTACTTACTGCTTTTTTAATAGTCGATATCCTTATGGAAGTCGAAACTATTTCAAATGTTAGGTAACAGGTTTGTTACCTGTTTCACCTAAAAATCCTAGTAATAGCCATTTTTTTTCATTAAATTATTATCAGTAAAGCATCTAGCTGCTCAAAAACCTATTTATTTAAGTATATCATGGGATATTAGGTATTTTAACTCTTTCTATTTCACGGCTATGGAAATCGTAGAAAAAGAATCTTTCTTTGAGAATGGAAACCCAAAATATAGGGTTACTTACGATTTTAAAAATCAAAGAAACAACATGGAGTTTTTCTATGAAAATGGTCAGGTAAAATGGAGAGGAAGGTTCAACCATGGAAAAGAGGATGGAGAATGGATTTACTACTTCGAGGACGGGAAAGTGTTTTGTAGAGAAAATTGGAAGAATGGGGTGAAAGTAGATTGTTTTCTTGAATAGATTTTTGCATTTAAGCTGTTAAAGCTAGAAACCAATGACCTAAGATTTGAAGTTCAATGGATAGCTGGTAAGTGATTGGATGGTGTAGGGAGACAATTTCTCACTTATCTAAAATCGAAACTTGAATGATGTTATCAAAATCAAGATTTTAATGATCAATTGGAGTAGGTAGGATAAGTCTCCTTGGATTACTAATACTGGATTTTGCACCGAACGATTACTTTTTTTAAGTACAGGGGTGGTTGAGGTATTATGATCAATTGATGATTGGTTATTACAAGTCAATGGTCTGTAAACTCCACGCAGTAACCAATTCAACTTCAGGGGTATATCCATTTTCCTATAGGTAAAGAACCAGAGAGGATATTTTAAAGGGTCTTAAGTATTGGTAAGATTACATCAGATTTGTTGGTGTGACCCACAATCTTGGTATGTCTCAGTCTATTCTTTGTAATAGGGATATAGGATCAAGGCTAAATACCGATATGTTAGGATAGAAGAAATACATAATTTAAAAATATTGATTGAATTGATATTTATCATAAAGCTCTATGAGGGTAGAGAAAATGATCTTTTCCTCAGTGTTAGTATAGCCTAGGTGGTACCTTCCAAACACTATTTAATTGCCTATCCAAGAATCAAAATTGACAGACAGAATTACCTAAAGATCACTTAGAATTAACGTGACAATAGAGAAATGCTAGCTGCTGCGCACGATGTGCTCAAAAAGACACCGACTTTGCAGCCTATTCTACTGGAGACTTTGAGATTCTGAATCCTGAATTTGCCAATTTCTCCTCTCCAAAACCATTTTTGGGACAGACCTCTCCGCTTTCCAACGGATTCAATTTTTCCCTAGCTTACCTCAAAAGTATCCTAGATTTAAATAAAAATGAGAAAGGCTGTCTTGGCAATTATGGATATTCCTATTATGACATCTTATCTATCGGACAGGCCCAAAGCCTGCCGGTATTGGATGGGAAGATGGATTTGGGAATAACTTGATTTTCCTATTCGATTTGGATAATACAAAGGGTTTTGAATTTGATCGAATGATTATCATCAACTATTTTGATGGGATTCTACCCAATCCAGATTAAGCTTGTGAAGAATTGTTTACAGATATCTTAAAACTCTATGTAGCCATGACAATAGCCAAGCGCGAGCTAGTTATTTCTTTCAATGAGAAGGTTTCTTCTCTTTTCAAAGATTCCTCATAATTCTTTACTCAAGACAAATAGATTGAACATGTGGCCTTTGATCAGATTGGTACTTATGAAGTTCCTGAGGCGAAAATTGTGAGATCGGAAACGGATATAAAAAACTGAAAGGGAAGGAATTACTCTATACCCACAGAGCGATTGGGCTTTCACCTGAAGCTCAATAAAAGCTCATAGATGTGGTAAACGGCAATGATACCACAGATCAAAAAACAATGTATTTTCTTATCGTACCATCTGTATCATAAAGACTCAGATTGAATCAAAGGTGATGGATTTGCCCCAATTGACAAAGGTTTTTGGTCCAGTTGTTTTTCCTGAAATTGAAAGTCGCTTAAAAGAGAATTGATGACATGAACTTAGGTCATAATTTATATGTTTAAAAAATTCTTCTCACCTTTATTAAGATCTTATACCTAGTCAAGGTAAAAAGAGTTGAGAATTTGATGAAAGTGATAAAATCACCATTCTATAGCAAAGTTCAACTTATAATGCAACCTTAATTTCATGGAAAACCTAAAAAGTATTATTGATGAGCATCTTTTGTGGCTTAATGATAAAGAAGGTGGCAAAAAAGCAATTCTTGAAGGATTGGATTTGAAAGGAGCTGATTTGAAAGGTGTTATTTTGAGGGGAGCAAACTTAAATCGAGTTAATTTAAGTGGGGCAGATTTAACTGGTGCAGATTTAAGTGCCGCTTATCTGATTGATGCGATTTTAATCGATGCTAAATTGATTGAAGCTAAATTAAATGATGCTGAATTAAGGCGAGCGGATTTTTGTGGAGCAGATTTTTCAGGTGCCAATTGTGAAAATGCAAATTTTAGAGAAGCATATCTATTAGATGTAAACTTTAAAAATGCTAATTTGAATAAAGCGAATTTTTTGGGAGCAATTCAAAACGAACATTTTTTTACACTTTTTATTGATTCAGATCGCCTAAAAAAAGATCCATATTTCGAAAGAAAGTATTTCGAATACCTGCAAAGGTTTTAATTTTCTTTAAACTATCCTATTGGTTTACATAATGTAAATAAAAACAACGAAGGCAGTACTGCCTATTATGGGTATTCCTACTTCGATATTCTATCCATCGAACAACCTCAAAACCTGCCTCTATTGAATAGGAAGTTGGATTTCGATGTGAACTCAATTTTCTTTTCTGATTTGGAAAATTTCATGGGTTGTGAATTTGACCGAATGATCATTATCAATTGTGATGAATGAATTCTACCCAATCCAGATTAATTAATAGAAGTATGGTGAAGAGAAATCTTACTGCTCTATGTGGACTTCAAGAGATAAAAATTCTATCCTTGATTGCACTTTTAAAGACAATTGCCGTCACTCAATTTTTTCCATTTACCATACTGCAAATGTTGTTTTAACTTGTGTGGAAATTATAATGAATCATTTTTCGAATGTTTTTAAATTAACAAAAGATGGTAAATCCAAAAGAAAGACTTTCTTTCAAATCTCAAGAATTAATACAAGCCGAACCTGCACTACTTTACTCTCAAAACAAGAAGGTGGTTTACGCTTTGGCATGCCCGCCTGATTCTGTTCATAGTGGGGATATTGAATATTCAAGATGGGGAAAAATGGAATTACCTGAAAGGTTGAATGTTTCTTTAATGCCTTCTATAGCAGTTGTTAAGGATGGATTTTTCGATTATGCTCCTCATGATCAAAGTCAATTAGCAAAAGAGTGGCATTTGAATTTCGCAGATGAGGATTTGTTTGTAGCCTACGGGAGTGATCTTTTTGCCCAGGATGAAATGCAAGTTGCAGAACATCCAATTTTAGCTTCACTCAAGCAAAAATTAACTGCTCTCAATATAGATGGTTTAACCAAGGAAGGTGGAAACCCTACCCCGATTTTAATTTCTGGAGTAGAGAGAAGGTGTTTCGTAAAGACGGATTGTAACCCGGATGAAGGACGACCTTATGGATTATATGGAAACGAATTTGGTTGGGTGGCAGAGGATGTGGTTAGAAGAGCTACAGTGGTTTTAAATCCACCCACCATAACCAACTTTATTGCCATTACTGCTCCTTACGGGGGTGTTGGGAAATATTCTTTCGATGAAATTGACTATATTCTTAATACAGCTTTTAGCGGATTTAGAGCCGCTGTTATAGAATCAGGCTCATTGCCTTCAATTATTCATTCCGGTTATTGGGGGTGCGGTGCTTATGGAGGAAACAGAATACTAATGACTTGGCTTCAGGTTGTTGCAGCAAATTTAGCAGGAGTCAGTCAATTAGTTTTTCATACAGGAGAGCCAGACAATGGAGATTTAGCAAAATCCTGGAAAGAAATTGAAGTTATTTTTGAAAAAGATTCCTACCTGATTAAAGACTTTATTGAAAAGGTTGTGGAATTGGGCTTTGAATGGGGAGAAAGCGATGGGAATTGAACTAAATGACTTAATGTATAAGTATGTATCAGAAAGCAGATTCTACACTTTGGCTCGTATGGCCTCCGATTTAATTTTGAGCGAAATAAGTTGAGAATGAGATTGTTCAAATAGCTGTGTTAAAATTTAAACCATTAAATTTTGACTATGAAAGAAAACAAAGAAGAGTTTGATTTCAAGGCTTTCGCCAAGCATGCCTTTTTTGCCTTCAGTCAGGAAAGTGGGTATTCCTAAGACAGGCCCCTTTCCAATTAGGTGTATTTGGGGGAGGTGTGGGCTTAAAAAGTCAAGAAATTTCTATCTGAAATTTTTGAAATCTGAAGATCCATTTATTTCAACCCGAAATTTCTCCCTTCGAATTCGATTTTTCCTCATTCCCCCTCAAAAAATACCCATTACCCGGTATTTTTTCATCACTAATATTCCCTTTCTTAGCAAAACGAAGCTTTTGATACCAAGCCAATCGATTGTTGAATAAGCCTCTATGGATTTCTGGTATTAAGTTTTCTACTGCATGATCGCCTTCTCTTCAAGGAAGCTTGTCACGCAGGATTTCGGGAAGGATTGGGGTGAGTTGGTGAAGCCAATTACAAATTGGTAAGAATATAAGGGTGAAGTTTCAAACTCACCCAGCATCCAACTGAACTTCAGAGATGGTGAGTAGATAACACGCCTAGAGGGGTCTCTTATGAGGGATTGAACAGAAAGGGTGAAAAATCTCAATTCTGGATTTTACGCAAAAACAACAAAGTTTCTGCCATCCATTTTTATGGAATAAATAACCCTATACAATCGTCCTATGAATTGCTTTGGCGAGAAATAAAGGAATGGGAAAATAATTCGGGTATAACTATTCAAAACACACTAAGACGAATTCTTGAAAACTATTTCAGCATTTTAGGAAGCAAACGAGATGATGTTTTAATAAATAAGTTTTCAACTCAAGAAGAAAGAGAAATTTGCAGGTCTTTATTAAGTTGGGCAAATGAGGGTTCTCATACCTTGCCTGATGATTTATTTATTGAAGCTCCTGACGGAACTATTACTAAATACTTGGAAGTGTTTAAAAATATATTTAGCCACACAGAAAATATTGGTCATTACAATATGATGATGGGGATTGGCGAAGAAATTGAAGTGTAGCTATGATAAAAAATCCAAGAGGTATAGTATGGTTAACTTTGCAATGGAGTTGCAAAGTTAACCATACTTCATTAGATTTCAAAATGTCCAGTTTTTTTGCTAATAAACTGGACAAATTAACTATCTTTGCACTACAATAAAAAGAATGAAAACAGCTGAATACATAGCATTTACTATAGACAGGCTACCCAAAGGCTATGTGTTCACCTATGCTGATTTTGCTACAGAGGTGAATCAAAAGGAAGCGGTGATAAAAGCCCTAAACCGTATGGTAGCTTCGGGCAAAATTGCCAAACTATCCAAAGGCAAATACTACAAACCCGAAAATACCCCTTTTGGTAATCTTCAACCCAATCAGGCACAAGTAGTAAAAGACTTATTGGAAGAAAACGGAAAAATAGCAGGCTATCTCACGGGTTATAGTATTTACAATCAGTTGGGCTTAACCACACAGGTAAGCAATACCATACAAATCGGGAAAAATCAAATTCGCCCCAATTTTAAAAGAGAACGCTATACGATTGCTTTTGTAAAGCAAAAAAACACCATCACCAAAGAGAATATTCCTTTGTTGCAGCTATTGGATGCCATCCGATACATCAAAAAAATACCTGATGCCAGTATAGAAGCATCCTGCAAACGGTTCTTAGCCATAATAAATAACTTTACAGACAAAGAAACAATTACCTTGGTCCGCTTGGCATTAAAATATCCACCTGCTACAAGGGCTTTATTAGGTGCGTTGTTAGATCAATTACAACAGGGCAATACAGCTGAACCACTTTTTAAATCATTGAACCCAATTACTAAGTATAAACTAACAGGTGCAGCGAAAGCAATTTCCAACATCGAAAAATGGAATATTGTATGAACCTACACGAGAATAAAACCTTATTCAGACAAGCTGTTCAGTTTACGGCTGACCAAATGAAAATCCCTGCTATTTATGTGGAAAAAGACTATTGGGTTACCTATGCTTTGTTTACCATTTTCAATAATGATATTGGCAAAGACACCGTGTTTAAGGGAGGAACAGCACTATCCAAGTGTTACTATATGATTGAACGATTTTCGGAAGATATTGACTTGGTAGTATTAAGGCGAGAAGGAGAAACAGACAGCAAGTTAAAATCAAAATTAAAAGCAATAAGTACAGTTGTAGAAACCGTATTGCCCGAAGTAACTATTGAAGGTATTACCCATAAAATGGGAATGAACCGAAAAACGGCACACTCATACAACAAAGAATTTAAAGGTGATCACGGACAAGTAAGAGATGTGATAATTTTGGAATCAACTTGGCTTGGATACTGCGAACCATTTACTACCAAAAGCATTATTTCATTTGTTGGTCAAATGATGTTGGATAATAAGCAGTCTGATATTGCCAAAGAAAACGGGCTACTTCCTTTTGACCTATTGGCATTAGAACCCATAAGAACCATTTGTGAAAAAATAATGAGTTTGGTTCGCTTTTCTTATGGAGAAAATCCGATAGATGATTTAAAGAAAAAGATACGGCACACCTATGATTTACATCAGCTACTTAAACAAGAGGAGTTCTTCAAGTTTTTTCAATCAACGGCTTTTGATGAAATGCTTTTAAAAGTAGCTAATGATGATGTCACCAGTTTTAAAAACAACAATCAATGGCTTGTCTATCATCCAAATGAAGCACTTATATTCAAAGACTTGGAAAATGTGTGGAATGAGTTGAAGACGATTTACAACGGTGACTTTAAAAATTTGGTGTACGGAGAATTACCCAAAGAAGAAGCGATTTTGGAAACCTTAAAATTGATTCAAGAAAGGTTAAAAGCAATTTCTTGGACAATAAAAATTGAACCCAAGGAATGAAATTCACGGAAGAAAAATTAGAAAAGGCATTTACCGAGTTGTTGGGGCAAGAAAGATTTTGCAGAATAGTCAACGTAACAAGTCACAATAAACAATAGGCAATAGAGTAACAATAGAAAAGAACAACGAAGGCATCACGGCATCTACCCAAAAGTGGCGGTTCAGTGGAGACAATCCCAAACCAGAGATTCTGAAAAGTCTTTTGAAATGTATTGCGTATAGTTTTTTCCGCTCCTTCCCAGCGAACCGTTCATTTCCAGCAGGTACCCACCTCTCCAGGGCCTTGCCAATTCAATGTAGATATAGTCATCCCTCTGGATGTAATCTGTGATATGGTGGATTTCATAGGTACTTTCCGAAAGACCCAGGATGCTTCTTGCCAGGGTATTGTTGGAACTTTTTTCGGATTGCTCACGGGTAAAAACTTCAAATATCAATTTATCCAATACCCGATAGCTAATGGCGGTGGGTTTGGAAACCGGCTGTTTGAAACTGTTCTCTAAATCAAGTTTTACTAAGTTTTCTTTGATAAGGGATCGGTCAGGCCTGAAAGCCCCGAACCAGAATCGATCGGATGTACCTCCGTAGAGAAGCGTATTTCCATTTTTGTCCAGCTGGAAATACCTGAGGAAATTCAGGTTCGAGGTGACTATCGATTTGCCGTAAATAGCCATGAGGCTATCCGTTTCCACTCGTTCAGGATTCTCTGGGACAGGATTAGGGATCGTACTGCAGGAAACAGCTAATCCGAGAAGCAGAAAAATAATGACCAGTCGTATCATACAAAAAAATGGTTTTCACTAAGATAAAAAGAGGAAAACAAATGATAAATACCCACTACCCGGTATTTTTTCTTCCCTAAAATTCCCTTTCTTGGCACGACGAAGCCTTTGATAATCAGAAATAGTAATCGAGTGAATTGCCAAAGGATTACAAAACTTGGAAACTCCACTGAATGATCGCTTTCTCCTGGAGAGCCTGTCCCGAGTAGCGTAGCGGATCGGGAAGAAGAAGGGATGAGGTAGAAGAGGAGGGGCGTGGTAATAAAGCCAATTACAAATTGGTAAGGATAGTAGGGTGGAATTGCAAATTCCACCTAGTCCCAACGATAATTTGACTACTCCCAGAGGGGAGCCTGTCCCGATATTTTAATCCCGAAAGATTACGAATCGGGAGCGAAGCTTATCGGGAGAGGGGTAAGGTAGGAAAATACCCAGTTGTGGGTATTTTTTTTCAGCCACAGATTGTCTAGTTTACAAAACAAAGAGGATAGAATTTAACCCGATTACCAGGGCGATTTTGTTCCTTTGTGGGAATTCTATTGAATATGGCAAGAGCAGATTTGTTGGTTAAATTGGTAAAAGCAGGGCTTTCAAGTGATCTGGGTCTTTTTACCAGGGTGACAGAATCCATTATTGCGGAGGAGAGAAGCAAACAGCACCACATTCTTGCTGACCAGCTTGATGAGCTCCTGAGGTCTGCAGAAAGCAGGGGATCTCGGGGTAATTCCGGTAACTCAAATCTACTTGGACAGCGGTTCGAAAACTTCCTTTTTAAAGTCAAACCAGAGAAAAGATTGGATGATTTGATACTTTCCGAAGAAAATTTTGGAAAAGTAAATGAAGTGGTTCAAGAGCACTTTCGGGCAGATATTCTCCGTTCTTATAATCTCGAGCCGCGAAACCGAATTCTGCTTTCCGGTGCACCGGGAAATGGAAAAACTTCATTGGCCGAAGCTATTGCCCAGTCCTTGATGATTCCGTTTTACGTAATTCGTTACGATGGTATTATTGGAAGTTACCTTGGGGAAACTGCCACACGGCTAAAGCAAATGTTTGATTTTGTTCGTACCCAGGAGTGTGTGTTATTTTTTGATGAGTTTGATGCAATCGGAAAGGAGCGGGGAGATCAGCATGAAACCGGGGAAATCAAGCGAGTGGTTAGTTCCTTGCTGATGCAGATTGATCGCCTTCCTTCGTATGTGGTGGTGGTCGCCGCTACCAATCACCCCGAACTATTAGATCGTGCGGTGGGCAGAAGGTTTCAGGTAAAACTGAATTTGGACAAACCCACAAAAACAATGATTGTCCGCTGGCTTAAGAAATTTGAAAATCAAGTGAAATACTCTTTAGACCATTCCTTGGATAAAATCGCGTCGAAACTGGAGGGCCTAAGCTTTTCCGAGGTGGAAGACTTTGTACTCGATATCCAAAGGAAGTACATTCTTTCCCTTCCAGAAGCCAATGTTAAAAAAATCGTCGAGGAGTGTTTGACTTATCATACACTCAAAGGCGAACCGAATGGCAGATAAAAAACCACTTTTAATTTTTCCAACTCCGGGTATAGCTGCTAGAGAACCTTTAGGTTCAGGTAATTCCGGTATTCACCTACCTGACCATGAAAGGCAAAAGGAAAGAATAGGAAGACGATGGCAAACCCTTAAAGATGCCTTCGATAAAGAAGCGATAAGCCTTTCTCTCAAGCCGGAAGGATTTTTTACCGAGTATATTGTAGTCTTTGAGATAGCAGGTTCGATCGATGAGTTTTACAAAGCGATCAAAGAAGTACCTGGAATGTTCTTTCTAAAGGAACTATTGGAAGAATTTGAACCGGATGAGGATTTTTACAAAGGCGATCATGATAAATATAAAGGTCGGATTTTTGTTTCCATGGTTAACAAAAAATCCATAGATGAAATAATAAGGCTTTGGAAGATTTTTGAAAAGAATAGAGAAGCCACTTTTGATTCAGGATTAGCCAAATTCAAAGAACTGTTCAAAAGATTAAAAAATGTAAGGCATTATTCTGTAGAGGATAGATTGATGGATACAGGAATGCCTCAATACTTGGATGGAATAAGAGAAATGGGGCAGGAAACTGTTCGTTTTGAAGTTGAATTTACCTATCCCGAAAGTAAAAGAAGAAGAGAAATTGCCTTTGAAGAATTCCAAACTTTAATCTCTGAAGCTGGCGGAAGTGTTTTAGTGAGCTCCAAGTTTGATTTGATGGCCATTCGGTATTTCGCTTGTCTCGCTGATGCTCCTGTCTCTGCATTTGAAAATATCACTAATCAAACCAGCGTCAGATTTTTAAGAGCATCCAACGTTTTATATTTCAGACCACCGGGACAGGCAAAAGTTTCCGTGGAATCAAATGAAACCATCGAACTTGAAAGTGAATTTCGGGCAGATGAGCCCTTAGGAGATCCGCTAGTAGCGATGTTTGATGGCTTGCCATTGGAAAATCATGAATTGCTTCGTGGGCGGCTTTTAGTTGACGATCCCGATGGATTTGCTTCCAAGTATGTAGCCAATACTAGAATTCATGGAACTGCCGTGGCATCTACTATTTGCCATGGAGATTGGAATGGGGAGAAACAATCGCTCTTGCGACCCATCTATGCCAGGCCTGTGATGCATTACAATGGATTTGATGGCGAAGAATTTCCTCAAAATAGATTGTTGATTGATTTGCTTCACAGCGCCATTGTGCGAATGATCAAAGGCAACACTCATCAGGCGCCTGTTGCTCCTAGGGTAAAAGTGGTTAATTTGTCGCTAGGAGATGTTTTTCGCCCGTTCAGAAGAGAAATGAGTTCTTGGGCAAAATTCTTGGATTGGGCAGCTTTTGAATACAACCTACTCTTTATTGTCAGTGCAGGTAACTTCGGAGAGTCTATAGAATTTACAATAAACCCTTCTGAATTCACGAATCCAATTTCGGAAGAGGGCAAGAAGTCTTTTTTGGATCAAATGCTGAAGCAGGATTTCAATCGCAAAATTCTGTCACCTGCTGAATCGATTAATGCCCTATCTGTTGGAGCATTGAATAAGGATGAGGCTGAAATCGATCCAAGCCAACCCATGTTTTTCGCTAGAATCCATGTTACCGCTGATCACGGATACATAGCCCCCTATTCCAGATTTGGCTGGGGGATGAATGATTCAATAAAACCGGATATTCTGATGCCCGGCGGGAGAGTGTTAATGAGGAGAGTTCCGGCTGACCGGGGTAGAGATCATGTCAATTTGGTGTTTGGACCAAATGGAAATGATCAGCCACCTGGGGTATTGGTAGCCACTCCAGGATCCGAAGGTCAAAGTAATCGTGTTTCTTATCAATTTGGAACGACTTTTTCAGCAGCTCAGACAACCCATTTAGCCGGAAACCTTATGGAAGTTTTACTCCAGCTAAACCAAGAATCCGGTCCAAGTCAGCAGATACCTGAGACCTATTTTCCGGTGCTGGTCAAGGCTTTGATTACCCATGGGGCAAACTTGGGAGAGAACTTTAGCCTCTTCCGGGAATTGATTGAAAGATTTCCCTCGGTGGCAAATAATCAGGTAAAAGCTCGAACTGTAGCCTATACTGGCTATGGTGAAGTAAATGAAGCCCGTGTCCTTTATTGTACTGCGCATAGAGTCACACTTATTGGGGTTGGAGAATTGACTTGGAATGAAGCCCAGAGTGCACATCTCTTCAAATTTCCATTGCCTGCCTCTATTTCTTCACAGGTTATTCATAAAAGGCTGGTTACGACCTTAGCATGGCTCTCACCTTGTAATGTCTGGTCAAATAAATACCGGATAGCTCATCTCTATCTTTCCAATTTCAGGAACAATGAGGATATCTCCTTAGACGATGGAATGTATGATTTCAAGAAAACAAGTCGGGGCACCTTGCAGCATCAAGTCTATGAAGGCACGCGAGCTGATGCCTTTATTGAAGGTGGATTTATGATCGTCAAGGTAAACTGCCGAAAAGATGCTTCCGACTCCGAACTCAAATTTTGGAAAAGAATCAAATACGGCCTGGCAGTCACCTTGGAAATTCCAGAAAATGTAGAAGTTGATATCTATGAAGAGATTAGAGCTGCTATTCAGACTCAGGTAAGGGCTTAAAAATTCTACTTCAATTATGGTAAATACCGATCAACCAATTTCGAAAAGAGAAGACGACTATTTTCAGAGATATCTCTTTGCAAAGCGAATAGCAACAGTTATTCAAGGTCATTCAAGTAAAGAATCTTTTGTTGTAGGAATTTACGGCAAATGGGGAGAAGGTAAATCCTCCGTGCTGAATTTTATGAAGGAGGAACTAGACAATGATTCCGAAATAGTCATCATTGAGTTTAATCCATGGCTTTTTTCAGATGAAAAGCAATTATTGATGTCGTTTTTTGGTGTTTTGGCAACAAGGTTAAATATCTCAATAGATAAGAAAAAGGAGAAAATTGGTAAAAAACTTCTGGACTATGCTGACGCTATTTCTTCAGTTGGTGCTTTAGCAGGATTTTCAGGAGGTAAAGGAATAATGGAATTTTTTGGTAAAAAACTTTCCAATGTTTCTCTTGATGAATATAAAGTCAGGATCAATGACTCTTTGGAAAAGGCAGGCAAGCGTGTGGTCGTCGTAATGGATGATATCGATAGGTTGAGTATTTCAGAGATAGAGGTCGTATTTCGTCTGATTAAACTAGTGGCTAATTTTAATAACACAGTCTACTTGTTATCCTTTGATGATGAGTTGGTAGCCTCTGCTTTGGATAAATCCTATTCTAAAGGAGGATATGATTATTTGGAAAAAATTGTTCAATTGCCTCTTGGATTACCCAAAGCCCAAATTTCTGCAGTCCGTGATTACACACTTACTTTGATTTTAAAACAGTTTGAAGTACACGATATAAAATTAGTCGATTCTGAAAAAGATAGATTCATAAGGTTATTTGATCAATTCTTTCTAAAATTCATTCTGACTCCAAGAATTGCGGTACGTATTTCAAACACAATTTCATTTTCAATTCCACTACTAAAAGGTGAAGTTAATTTGGTTGATTTATTGTTCATTGAAGGATTGAAGGTTACATTTCCACAGACCTATGAGTTTATTAAGAAAAATCCATCACTTTTTACGGGTTCTTCCAGATCATTTGGGTTTCAGGCAAAAGACGAACACCAGAAAAAAGAAGAAGCAAAATTGCGGATTAAAGATCATCTCAAGTTATATTCTGAGCAAACCCAAAGTCAAATTATTGATTTTCTAGCTGAGTTATTCCCGCAACTCAAATCTGTTTTAGGATTGTATTCTTATCGCGATGATAGTGTGAATGAATGGTATTCACAAAAGCGGATTTGTTCGGCAAGGTATTTTGATAGGTACTTTACCTATGTAGTATTAAAAGGAGAATTACCTGATGTGGTTTTTGATGACGTTATTGAAAGATTAGGTTCCAAAGACTATTTGGATAGCAAGGAAGAATTACAAATTCTTTGTTCTGACTTGAATGGGGCCGAATTTGCTTTAAAGATTCAGTTTTTAGAAAATTCCTTTTCCTCAAGTCAAAAAGAATATCTCGCGCTAAATCTTGCCTTGATGGCATCAATTTTTCCTGTTAAGGATTCCGCCGGTTCCAAAATCATGGCTCCTTTTCAACAAGTAGCCTATTTTATTCAAAAATGTGTGGAAGATCAACCCACTCAAAGCAGGGGAGAATTTGCCGTGAAATTGGTTGATCGTGCTGATCCACTCAATTTTGCCTTTGAGATCTGGAGAGTGCTTCATCCAAAAAGTGACGGAGGATCAAGACCCGACGTACTTTCAGAAGAAGCGTTCAGCAAAGTTTCAGAAAGACTTTATCAAAGATGTAAAGCCGAATTTTCATGGGATCAGCTATATGAACAAATTGAGGATTCTTATTTCAGATATCTACTCGAGATTGGAAGTAGCATACAAAGGGATAGAATCAAGGAAGAAATGAAACTGTGGCTAGAAGAAGACAATAACAACTTTCTGAAACTACTTTATGCCTTTAGTCAAACTACACATTCATTTTCTGGGGGAAAACATGGAGGTAAAACATACAAGTCAAATTTCAGTGAGGCCTTTTATAGATTATTGAAAAAAGTAGTAGATATAAACTTTTTCTATTCCATGTCACTCAGACTATTTGGAGATCGGTCCGATTTTGAACCGACCTCTGATCGGAACGAGCTTACTAATGAACAACTAGTAGGATGGTTTCAGAGAATCCATTTGGAAAAGGCAATTGGCGAACTAAATCAGGATGATCTAAATACAGATTCGTAATTGTTCTTTGAATTTAGTAGGTTCAATTCCCCCAAAACCCTCACTTTTTCCTCATTCACCCCAAAAAATACCCACTACTGGGTATTTCTCCTTCCCCAAAATTCCCTTTCTTAGCAATACGAAGTTTAAGTTGATCAGTGCGTAAAAGGCTAATGCCTTTCGGAAGCGATTTTAAGGATTTTTGGCCTATACCAGTTCCAAGGTAGAAGAGGGATTAACGGATACTCCTAGTCAAGTTTTAGAGTTTTATCATTTTATAAAGTATGGGCTTTTTTAACAAAATACTGGGCAATGCTAGCGAGGTTTCCTCCGAAAAACTGCTGGAAAAGTACGGCAGACTTCTCTGCGAGAATGAACAGATCGAACTTGGATTTAAGCTGATCCGAGACACCTTTATGTTTACCAACAAGCGCTTGATTTTGATCGATGTGCAGGGGCTAACGGGAAGTAAGATAGAGTACAAGTCCATGCCTTATAAGAATATCACCAGATTCTCGCTCGAGACTGCGGGAACCTTTGACCTGGATGCCGAACTGAAGATCTGGATTTCCAGCGAGTCCCTTCCCTCGGTCAGCAAAAAGTTTAACAATAGCATCGATGTCTATGAAGTACAGCGATACTTGGCCGGAAAGGTGGTCGGGTAGGGCAGTGGAACTGTAAATCCCACCCAGTCAGAACTTACGATCTGACTACGCCGGGATTAGGGATTCGACCAGAATAAAAGTTCTTTTGATGAATTGGATATGGACGACCAAAATTTAAAAAAAATACTCGAAACTAATTTCGCAATGTATTCCAATCGGCATGCCTTACGAAACTGGTTTCGAAATCACAAACGTTGTGCAACATGCTAAAAAGCCAACTCACATTCAAGCACATTTGGTTTTTGCCGACACATAAGCAAACGCAAAAACCAAAAGAGCTTGAATTTTTGCCAAAGCTTAGACAGATAAATTAATTTGAAACAAGAATAAATGGATAAGAAAAATGAACTTTCGGAATTTGCAGCTAGAGAGCCTTCATTAGGCTATTTCTATCAAATTAGATATAGTCTGTTCTTGCTGCTTTCAAATAGAGCTATTCAAAACCCACTATTGAGAATTGAAAGCTTAGATGACATTGAAATTCAATCCCCTGACAAAACTGAAATATTTCAGACTAAACTTAAACTAAAATCAAAGGCGAGCTTAACAAACTCTAGTGTTGACTTTTGGAAGACCATAAGAGTTTGGGCGGATAATATAAACAATAACAGAGTAGAACCTGAAAAGACAATATTTACTCTAATTTCAACAGAAGAAGTCTCAAATGATAGTTTTTTGAAAGTTATAAGGGACGAATTAAAATCAGATGTCACCATAAGTTCATTGATAAGTCAAATGGACACAATTGCAACAACATCAACAAATGCAACGAATAAAAAAGCCTATGATGAATACTTGAAATTATCAATTGACAACAAAAAATCGCTTATCAAAAATATTCACATTATAGATGCTGCATCTGATATAGCTCAAATAACAGATAAGCTAAAATCAGAATTAGCCTATTCTGCGCCCTATAATCAAATAGATAGTTTTTTAGAGATTTTAGAGGGTTGGTGGTTTCAAATAGCAATCGAACATCTTATAGGAAATAAGGATTGTATTAACTCAAAAGAGCTTCAATCGAAAGTTTCGAGTATTAGAGACTCTTTTAGTCAGGACAATCTGCCAAACCATTTCGGTAAGCAATTAGAAATTAGCGACCAAGAAGTCAAAAACTTCAAGGATAAAACATACATAAAGCAACTAGAAATAATATCCATCAAACTCTCATCAAACACAGCAAAACGTGCAATAAGTGATTTTCGAAGGGCTTTTCAACAAAGATCAAAATGGTTAAGACTAGAGTTATTGAGTCCTGATGAGCAAATCGAGTATGACGAAAAGCTTTATGACTATTGGAAAAATCTTTTTGACATAATTCAAGATGAATGTGCTGAGAAAGAAATTGAGCAAATTCGAGAAATTGGGAATAAATTCTATCTAAATCAATTTGCAAAGACTTGTCCTCCTGTCAAAATTAGAGAAAAATTTAATGAAGATTATTTAACCCGGGGTAGTTATCAGATTCTATCTGACAGTAAGAGAATAGGTTGGCATCCTAATTTTAAAGATTTATTATGATAAAAGCTTGGAATCAAAGAAACCCGATTGTTGCAAACCTACTAAACCCTGCTTTTTGTGGCGAAGTTCTAAGAAGAACTGCTGACGCCTACAACAAAGCAACCAATACTAATTTTCCTTTTGCATTTTCATTTATCGTCCTTCCAATTCTCTTGCACAAAGACACCAGGGATAGGATGCCTAAAACAACACGCTCATACCTTTTTGCATGGGTTGAAAACAATGAAGACCTTTTCTACAATTTCTCAATTAGAGCTAGACAGATGGTTCCATTTACAAAAGAATCAATCTTATTTCTGCTTCAAAACGATTTAATTGAGATAGATGATAAAAGTCAAATAATTGTAAAAGCAAGAAGAATAAAACGGTATAGTGGTGATGATTTAGAAGAAGTGGATACCATTTTGAAAAAATCAGAAATGCTTGGAAAGTGGCTATCTCACAACAGTAGTATAAATTCGGTTTACTCATTTTTCAGAATAACCCCTTAATTATGCAAATAGAAAAAATCATTCTCTACAATAAAATCGGTGAAACTAGAATCTTGCCTTTTAACTTAGGCCAAGTAAATATAATTTCAGGCGAATCAAAATCAGGAAAAACAGCATTAATTGGCATTCTAGACTATTGTCTTGCTAGTAATAGCTGTGATATTTCCGAGGGAAAAATTAAAGAAACAGTAACCTATTTTGCTGTAGTGGTGAAATTTAATGATGGTGAAAGAACCTTTATCGCAAGGCAGAATCCAAATATAAAACAGGTTAGCGTTGTTTCTTCGGTTTGCTTAATTAGAAATGTTGGGGACGCCGTGCCTGATTTCAACGATTTAGATTCCAATTTCAACGTTGATAGTTTAAAAGAGTTTCTCTCCCGAAAAATTGGAATTAATGAAAACATCCATATTCCAGACTCCCTTACACGAGAACCACTAAAGGCTAACTTTAAACATTCTAGGTTTTACTGCTACCAACCTCAATACTTAGTTGCAGACCCTAATCAATTGTTTTATAACCAAAATAAAGACTTTGTTCCTCAATCTATAAAGGACACTTTGCCTTATTTTCTTGGAGCTATAAATGAAGAAAGCTTAAGCATTGAATCTGAAATAACACAATTAAAAAAAGAACTCAATAAATTACTTCGAGAAAAACGAGAATCAGAAAAAATAAAATCAGAAGGAATTAGTCAAGCTTATTCTTTGATTGAAGAAGCAAAGGAAATTGGACTCATTCAAAATGTCGCCAAACCTGAAACAGAAAGTGAAGCATTTAAGCTCCTCAGTGAGATTTCAAAATGGGAATATAAACCGTTAGAAGTTAAATCAGAGAATAATGTAACAAAAGACCTTATAGAAAGAAGAAATGAACTTCGAATTGAATTAAATAAAGTCGAAGACAATTTAAAAGCTGCTAGAGATTTTACTAAAACAACACTAGGCTATAACGATGAAGTCCGCCAACAAGAGATTCGTCTATCAAGCATTCATATTTTAGGTTTGAATGAAGATAACGAAAATGGTGATATATGTCCGCTATGTTCAAGTGAAATGAATACACCAATCCCTTCAGTAAAAGAATTAAATAAATCTTTACTTCAACTTAGGGAAGACTTAAAATCAACTAATATAGAAAGTCCTCGACTACAGGCTTATATAGACGCGTTGAAAGGAGAAGAAGACAATGTAAAGACAGAATTGAGAAATGTAGAAAACAGTATTGCGTCAATTTATCAGGAAAATGAGCGAGCTAAGACATTAAGAGATTTAAATATTCGAAGGGGTAAGATTTTAGGCCGTATCAGTTTATTTCTTGAAAGCGCACAAATTATTGATGACTACACAGAACTTGATGTGAAAATTGAAAATATCAAGGGACAAATTAAAAGTTTGGAATCTCAAGTTGACACTGATAGTGAAAAAGAAAGACTATTATCAATTCTGAATAAAATTAATTTGCAAATGAGTAAATGGGTGAATCAGCTTGATGTTGAATACCAAGACTCACCAATTAGGTTTGACCTAAATAAGTTGACAATCTATGTAGATACGGACAAAAAGCCAATTGCTTTACCGCAAATTGGTAGCGGAGCCAATTGGGTGGCTTATCATTTACTCATACTATTTGCATTACAGAAACATTTTATACAAAACAACAGACCAACTCCAAGATTCATAGTTTTTGACCAACCTACTCAAGTTTACTATCCTCCAGAAAAAAGCGATGAAATTATCGAAGTAGGACAAAGTTCAGACGATATTGCAGTAAATAAGATGTTTAATTTTATGTTGGAGGTGGTTGATTCATTATCTCCAAACCTTCAAGTAATTGTAACCGACCATGCTTATCTTATAAATGAAAGATTTGAAAAGGCAGTGATAGAAGTTTGGAGAAAAGGAGAAAAACTAATACCTGAAGAATGGGAAGAACTTTAATAAAGCCACACACATTGCCAAGTAGCAATAGCCGAAACGCAAACCAAAGCTTAGCAAAGAGTGTGTCTTTCCCAACGCACAGACGAAAAGAAAGCACGATTGCTCAACAATGAATAAGAGCAATAGCGGGTGAAGTGGTAAATCGAAAGTCTGTGCATTTAATAAACATTTGTGTTTGCGGAAAGGTAATCGCCTTGAAATCCGCTACTGCTCTTATACTTGACCGTAACCTGCTATACTTAGACGACAATGCCAATTAAAACAATTCAACTTAACGGACGACCAATTTTAGTTCATAAAGCTTGTGTAAATCCAGACTTTAATGAAAAGACTGTTTTAGTTGAAGACACGTGGACTTATGTTGACATGTGGCTTAAACGACAACACGCCAATTCGGACGCAAAGTTTTATTGGCAACAGGCACAAGATTTTTATTCCGCAACAAAACAATTACCTAAAACATCTTCACCACTAACTGCATATTACTGTATTTTGAATGCTGCAAAATGTTTATTGAAGGTAAAGGGAATTGCATTTAGTGATAAACATGGAGTTACTGGAAATACAACCGGTACGAAAGCAGCATTGGTTAATGAATTGGTAATTTTTAAGGGAGCAGGCATATTACCAGCTTTATGCACTTATCTCAACGAACCTTCACTCAGTGAAACTTTTACTCTTAGAGACATATTCTATAATTTACCGTTCATTCATCGGGCTTACAACTTAACTTTTGAAAACCAGCCTGAACTTTATATCCCAATTGTTAATCCGCATTTTGTTAAACAGACAACCAATCCTAAATCATGGGTCTGTGCAGAAATAATAGACAAAAAATATCAAAATCAGAACACAATAAATAAACTTCCTGCTGGGTATGAAAGGGATATGGGATTTCCTGATAAATGGATAATTCGTAGAACAAATCGTTTCAATTGGAATTCTGGAGTTGCGAACAAAGCTGCTAACTTCACTAGACTAAAGAATTATCATCAAGCGACCAGAAAACAAATTCAATACATATATGGAAATAATAAACTATGGTATATTAAAAGAGGTGGTGTTCCCAATATCATTGACAGAAATTCTCTAACACTGACATTTGCCGCAATGCATAAACTTTCGGAATTAGCAAGGTATAGACCTACTTCATTAGCGAGACATTTTGAAAGTCAGCATAATTGGTTATTGTCTGAGTTTATTGACATTGCACTTTATCAGTATATTGACGGAATATCCTCAGAAATTACTGGCAAAGAGTTTATGATACCTGGAAGAAGGAATCCTAAATAGTACAGCAGGTAACAACTAGGTTTTCGTGCGGCTTGCAAAGCCAAGCATGAAACCACTGTGTGTGTCTTCAATGGTGAATATAGGTCAAAGCGATTACCCCTCCAAAGGATGAAAGTCCCTAAAGCTCGGGAGTAATTATTCCTAAATCGGTCCAGCTTCAATAAAAATTATTGATCAATCCTTTTTATCTAGGAAGCCTATAAATGAAAACAGCCCCCTTTCCACTAGTATCCTCTCTTTCTAGTTTACCTTTATTTACCATTCGAGAAAGCTCTCTTGAAAGGGATTTACTATTTATAGGATCATCAGGAAATAATTTGAGGATATCCGAAACTGTAAGTCCGCTTTTCATTTCGTTGAGAGGAATTAGTTTTAGGCGGATGAAGTCGGGTACAGATAATGAGTCCATGAAATACTCTGGAAATGACCTATAATTCTTTCTAAATTCTTCTAATTCTGTAAGGTCTGATCCTAAGCTTAGATTTTTCTTCTCGAGGAGGTCTTCAATAGTGACCCCATAAAACTTTGCGAATTGGGTGAGGGTGGTAACATTTGGAGTTATTTGATTTTCAGGATTCTCATATTTGCGGTAATGATTTCCATCATTACCAGTGTAGGCTTCTATTCCCTTGATTTTTATTAGAGCTTGAACCCTTAAAGATTTCAGATTTTCTGCTAATCTTCTTAAGTCGACCTTATTTTTCTTTTTCCTTGCCATCAGGCAAATTCAAAGAAAATTTTGTCCTCATTATTTGTGTTTTAATTTGCTTTTTGATTACAAGTTCCTATATTAGCAGTGATTAGAAATAAAAAGTTTTAGGCGTCTAGTCGGAGTCCAGTTGTAGAAACGTAGGAAATTTCTTAAAACGCAGGACAAAGAGTAGAAGCCCATCCTCTATATTTACAATGTAGAGGTGGGTTCTCTCTGCATGCGTTTTAGTTGACCTTTGTCAGCAAGGTTCCCTACGTACCTTACAACTTGCAGCTTGAGAACCTGCCTCTATTCATGTGGCTTGGTCTCAACTTGGACATAGTTATAACCCAAGTATCATGGAACAGACCTTGATTTTTTCTGGATTTAGCCACTTCCAGGGAGAACTTCTCCGGAAGGGATCGCTGTTTGTGCCTTGCGTCTCTTGGGTAACCTGTTTCTTGTTTTTCAAACCTATTCGATCCAAGCTTGGATTTTCGTATTCCGGGATCATCGCCTCCGATTGGCTCTATCCCCTGAAGCCGAAAAATCCTATCTGAGGATCTTACGATTCACTTTTCTACTCGGATTGCTCCTATGCGCAGGGACATACCATTGAAAATTCGAGTTGCTCTTTTCCTGATCTTGGGAATACAGTTGAAATAGGGTAGAAATACAGTGGAAACACAATTGAAATAATGTCGCCTTCTGCGTCTGAAATAGTTGGTTCCACCAGTATCTCCAGTATTTCACGACCGCAGGGAGCTTATTTCGCTTTAGCCTATTTCGCGAAGCGTATCTCTGAATAGCTGTATTTCCCTCTAACCTATTCTTTGCCGCCAGAGGTATTCCCTGGCACGGTGGAAATCAATGATTTCTATAAAGTATCAAGAAGTGGACGGACCGAAATCCGAATTCCGCAATCCGAAATTCCAATTTCTTCAATTATGTCAGCACGTTCAATCCCGACTCCCCGAGTCATCCAGAGCACCAAGCTGCTCTTCAAAAACCTGATCAAAAACCCCACCTGATCTTTTTTGCCCCTGATTGCTCCCGAGCGATTTATCGATTGGGACTACCATCAAGAATCAGGGTGTAACGATACGTCACATAGGAAAATCCAAAAGCTGGATTGTTACCGTGAATCCAATATCTCACCGACCGTAGGGAGGTGTATTTCGCGTAGCATATCTCAGCACAGCGGTATCTCTTTCCTAGTGATCTTTCCAGAAGGAGCCGATCGACTGCAGCGCATCTTTTTCCTTCTACTTTCTGCTTATTTCTTAACCACTTACTGACCGTTCCGATAGCTATCGGAAGGCAGAACGGGAAAGCTATGCTCACGTCATTGCGAAGGTTCATCGATAACTACTGATGGATTTCCCAAGCGGGCGAACCTGAAGCAATCTCCATTTGGGGAGCAGTAATCAATTCGATAGACTGCTTCGCTTCGTGCATCCGCTCGCACCTGTCCCGAAGAATTTCGGGAGTGACGTCTCCGGATTAAGTTCACGTCATTGCGAAGGTTCATCGATAACTACTGATGGATTTCACAAGCGGGCGAACCTGAAGCAATCTCATAATTGGAGTGCAGTAATCAATTCGAGAGACTGCTTCGCTTCGTGCCTCAGCTCGCACCTGTCCCGAAGAATTTCGGGAGTGACGTCTCCGATCTTCCGTCTTCCGTCCCCGGTCTTCCAACTCATTACAAGCATGAAAAATCTTCTACTCACATGCTTCCTGGCATTGCCATGCCTTGTCGGAAGCCAAACCTCAGTCCAGAGTCTAGTTGCTGAGTCACCCCCAGAACCGTCCATTCATAGTTCGGCGGTTCCCGTCTCCCCGCATTCAGGAGACACCCATCGGGGAGAGGAAACTCTCTCCGATACTTTCACTCAGGTGGATTATGGGGCAGAAGTCTCAAGTCCTGCCAATTACACAACTAGCCTGACCACCCTCGATGGCGGACCTATGCTTCGGTCATCGGACATCCGACATCGGACTGCTCTTCTGTCTCCCGTCTCAGGTCTTCCTCCTTTAAATAAGGAGACTGCTTCGCTTCGTGCCTCCGCTCGCAGTGACGCCCCTCAACATCGGACATCGGACACCCAGCATCGGACTTCTCTTCGGTCTGCGGTCTCCCGTCTTCCAGCTTCATTGGAATTAAATTTTGGTTTAGTTGATAGCGACCAGGATATGAGGGTAGGGTTTAAGGCTTCAATCCTTAAATCTCCCTCTGTCCCAGTCTTCAGAAATCAGGATAGTTCAGGCCGAGAAGCTTATAGCCGAAGTACCGAAGCCCAAAGTCTTGCGTCTAATGTCTTGTGTCTTTCGTCTTCAAGCAGTCTTGCTTCTCCATCTCCGGCTCTAATCTATGGAGAGCTGATCAACCCGGATTCTCTGGCACCACTTCGGTTTACTTGGAAAGAAAACTTGTTACCGGGAGACTTGGCTTTGAAGGATTCGGCCTTTCAGGTTCAACCGAAGCCTGGAACTTTCTTTGACGGCGTGCTGGACCCTAGAGCGCAGAAATTCCTTGTCAAAATCCCGGTTCAGTCCTCTTTGGGAAGGCTGTCTTTGGAGCTGGGTAATCGCTCACTAATAAAAGAATTTCTGGTTTTCCCCGGCGACAGCATCAAAATAGGCATCGACCTTCAGGAGAATACCCTGGTTTTCGGAGGACCTGAGAAAGACTGGTTTGAAGCTCAGCATGCAGTCTTTCGAGCCCGAAAAGCAACCCAGTTTGACTCGCCCAGAGCTCTGCTTCAAGTAAACCGGGAAGCTTTCCTTGATCAGGAGGATTACCGAACTCAGTTGGAATCCCAAGATTCCATATTTGGCGCCCGGGTCGGAATATATGAACTGGGAAAAGACGGTTTGGATCGGGAATATGGAGCCCTTTTCCCCAAAAATCCGGAAGACATTCCAGGCCTGCGTGAAGCTTTATCCTATTCAGAAAGGTTGGACCCATATCGCTTGGATTTGCTTAAATCCGTGATTGAAGCCTCCTACTATCGGGATCACCTGAGTACGCTGAGGAAATACAATTACTCCATGATTTTGTCCCTGGGGGATTCCGTCAGCGCGCAACGAGCCATGGCCTTGTTTCCTGAAATTCTTGAACTCACCGGGAGAAAGATCAGCGAACTGGAAAATAAGGACGGGTGTACGCCCTGTATGGATTTGGCCTTGGAATGGGCTCTAATCAATCGAATCCTGAACGGTACTTCTCTGGAAAAAGGACTTGCTATCGTATTGCGTCCCGAGCTCGCCGACCGGGTTCTCCTATCCAGAGGACTGAGAGACCTTAGGTCACGAGGGTTAAACTTTGAGGAACTGGCGGCCATTGAAAAAACCTTGCAAGGTGAAAGCACCAAGCAAACCTGGAGGACACTGACCGCAGCGTTTATGCCGGGAGGTAAGTTGCCTGTCACGGACTTCATTACCCTCGAAGGCACTCGGGCGCAGCTCAGTGAGCTGATTGACCGTCCCACACTTCTTTACTTCTATTTTTCCACCTGCACCCACAGCAGCAATTATTTCAAAAACTACCTGAAGCCATTTTTTGAGAAGCATCATGAAAGTCTGGGATTTCAGGTGGTGGCCATTTCTGTGGATAAGGATAAGTCCCTGTGGCGTTCCCAATTGTCTGATTATGCCTTGCCCCAATGGACAAATCTTAATCTGGAACCAAGTGATTGGGAAAAGTGGACTTCAATGTACCAGATCCAATCCTTCCCCAGAACACTCCTGATCGATTCCTCGGGAGGAATACGGGCATTTACCATCGGTGGGCAAGATTTCGAGGAGTATTCCGAACGCCTCATTTCCCTGCTCCGCGCTGTCCAAGAACCCATTTCACATCATCAATTCAAACCATACTAACTATGAAACGAATACTACTCCTCTTTTTGCTGGCGTGGATCGCCGGCAGTTCACTGGCCCAAACCGGAAATGGTTTTCCCGTTCAGGGCAAAGTGATTCAATGGTCTGACGGCCTGCCCTTTCCCGGGGTGAATGTGCTGGTCAAGGGGACTACCTTGGGTACAGTCACAGACGAAGAAGGGAAGTTTGTCTTAAACCTCCCTAAGGGCACCCATACGCTTTCGGTAAGTTTTATCGGGTACATTTCCCAGGAACTTACCCTTGAGGTTCCGCTCAGGCAGGAAGTGCTGGTCCAATTGAAAGAAGACGCTTACAGCCTTTCCGAAGTCATGGTGTTTTCGACAGGATTCCAAGAAATACCGGCAGAGCGTGCCACCGGGTCCTTTGTAGGAATAGACCAAAAGCTGTTCAACCGAAGGGTCAGTACCAATTTACTGGATCGGCTGGAGGATGTCACCCCAGGATTAATCTTTAACCGGGACAGGACAGACTTATCATTGGGAGAAAGTATCAGTATCCGGGGCAACTCCACCATTCAGGCGGATCGGAATCCGCTGATCGTGGTGGACAACATGATCTATGACGGTCCCATCGAGAACATCAACCCCAACGATGTGGAAAGCATTACGGTCCTTCGGGATGCTGCGGCAGCTTCCATCTGGGGTGCCAAGGCAGGGAATGGGGTACTGGTGATCCGGACTAAAACCGGTCAGCTGGCCAGACCCATGCGGGTTAACTTCACGGCCAATATTACCCAGGGCAGGGCATTCGATCCCTTTTTCCTCCCTCAAATGCCCGTTTCGGATTTTGTGGATGTGGAACAGCGTCTCTTTAAAGAAGGGTATTATGAATTTCTGTATGAAAGCTTTGACAATCAGGCAGTATCTCCCTTGGTGGAGGATCTCTATGCGCATAGGAAGGGAAAACTGACGGATTCAGAATTGGCCGGTCGGATTGAGGGCTATCGAAATGCAGATGTCAGAAATGACTTGAGCCAATACCTGTATCGGCCAAGTCTTTACCAGCAGTATGCCGTAAATCTAAATGGGGGGACCTCAGGCTATTCCTATTTTTTCTCCTTGGGCTATGACCAAAATCAGGAAACCCGGGTGGCGCAGTCCAGGGATCGTTTTACCCTGAATGGGAGACAGAAGTGGACGGTGCTGAAATCCAAGGGTGAGGTAGAATTGGGCACTTACCTGGTCTCCAATCAATCTAAAAATGGCTTTCCGGACATTGGCTCGCTGTATCCCTATGACCGCTTGGTAGACGCGGAGGGTAATCCTGCGGCCGTGATACGCGATCACAACCCAAGATTCAAGCAAAATGCCATGGATAGGGGAGTGTTGGACTGGAATTACCGGCCCTTGGAAGAAATAGGATTGTCCCCTCTGAAAAGAAATGATTTTGAGACACGAATTAACTTTCGACTAGCCTACCGTTTTACCCCTGATATTCAGTTGGAAAGCAACTATCAGTATTGGAATCAGAACGGCAATCAGGAACAGGTCTTTGCGCAGAACTCCTACTTTTCTAGAAATCAAGTCAATCTCTTCGCCCAGCTTCGCCAAGGACAATCCCCCCTGTTTGTACTGCCACAGGGAGCTATCCGTGATCTGGCCAACAGCAGCAGCCAAAGCCATACCTGGAGAAATCAGTTGAGTTTAAACAAAACCGTGAATGTGGTTCACTCCATCACTGCCCTAGCAGGAATAGAAATCAAGGATTTTAATTCGGAAATCAATCAAAACCGATTTTATGGATATGATCCTGAAACAGGCATTTCTCAGGCTGTAGATTATCTGGGATTCTATCCCCGGTTAAACACCGGTTTTAACACCCAGATTCCTTTTCTGCAAAGTGTTTCAGGAAAAACCGACCGCTTTGTGTCGGTTTTTGCCAACGGCGGATACACCTACCGGGACAGGTATACCTTCACGGTTTCGGCCAGGTCAGATGCTTCCAATCTATATGGAGTGGAAACCAATCAGCGCAGAGTTCCCCTTTGGTCCACGGGGATTGGATGGACACTTTCAGAAGAAGATGGGTTGACTGCATCCTGGGTAGACTTTTTGAAACTGAAGGCGAGCTATGGATTCACAGGCAATACCAACCCTGCTGCAACGGCTTTTACCACAGGAGTTTTGTTCCCTGGGAATACCAATCCGCTGGTGGGGACCTCATGGATGAGTTTACTGAATCCTCCCAATCCGGCTCTCCGATGGGAAAAGATAAAAATCATCAATGCCGGTGTGGAATGGGAACTGTGGAAGGGTAGGGTGATGGGTTCGTTTGAGGCATACCGAAAGGAAGGGATTGACCTGTTCGGAGTTCAACCCTATTTCCCATCCTCGGGAAATCTGACCGTGACCCGGAATTATGCCAATACCTTAACCAATGGATTTGACTTATCAATCACCGGGCGAATCATTCAAGGAGCGATAAGCTGGTCTAGCACCTGGTTTCATTCCCTAGTGAAGGAAGAAGTGACCCGATATTCCAATGTGCCAACTCCTCAAAATGTGGCTTTTTATTCTTCGGGAAGGGAGGGCTTGATCCCCGAGCCTGTGGAAGGGTATCCACTGTATAGCATTTTCAGTTTTGCATCTGCCGGTTTGGATCCTACCAATGGCAATCCCAGAGGTTTTCTGGACGGCGAACCGAGTTCCAACTACCAGGCAATTCTCAATCAGACTACTTTGGAAGACTTGGTTTTTCACGGTTCGGCCATCCCAACTCAATTTGGAGCTTGGAGAAATCAGTTGAACTGGAAAAACTGGGAACTTTCAGCCAACCTGACTTACAGGTTGGGGTATTATTTCAGAAGAGAGAGTGTCAGCTACATCTCACTCAACAGGGGATCCATCACCCACTCCGATTACACTGAAAGATGGCAAAAACCGGGTGATGAGCTGACTACAGATATCCCTTCGGACCCACTCACAGTCAATCAAACCCGAAGCACCTTTGAACTGGTCAATTACAGTCGGATCAGAAAAGGAGACCATATCCGATTTCAGGACATTCAGTTAGCGTATTCCTTTTCCAAGGGAGCAGATTCAAAGCTGCCTTTTGAGTCCCTGAGGATTTACGGCTATGCCAATAACCTGGGCATTCTTTGGAAAGCAGCTAAGGATGTGAGCGATCCTGACTTCAGAACCATTCAAGCTTTGCCCAGCTTTTCCCTGGGACTATCCATTCAGTTTTAACCCCATTGGGGAGGGTAAAAGAGTCATGAAAAATTTCTCATTTGGTTAGGGAATATAAACCCTTGATTTCTGAACTCCGGTGGCTGGTTACCATCACCCTCTCCCAATACAAACTCCTAAAAAAATGAAAAACATCATTCACGTTGTTCTATTGATTTCCTTGGCTGTATCACTGGTGTCCTGTGAGGATTTCCTCGATGCAAAGCCTCAGCGCTCCTTGGTGATTCCCGATGAGTTAAGGGAGTACCAGGCGATTTTGGATGCCGTTCCCCGGCAGATGAATTATGCTCCCAAAAACCCGCTTTTGGGTTCCGATGAAATGCTGTTGGGTCAGTTTGCTTTGACCAGACTAAACCAGGAAGACCTCTCCACTTACCGCTGGGAGGAAGGGCATTACACCATAAATGATTTTGGGGTGGATTGGACTCTTGGCTACCAGTCCATTTACTATGCAAATGTGGTGTTGGATGGACTAAAGGATTTCAGTCCTCAAAATGAATCAGATCGACTCGAAGCACTCAGGTTGGAAGCTTCTGCCCGGTTTTACAGAGCCTGGGCACATTTTTACCTGCTTCAGATTTATGCCGAGCCCTACACTCCCTTAAATCCGGAACAGCAGGGGATACCTATCCGACTTACAGCAGATATCAACAATTCGACCACAATTTCATCTCAAAAAGAAGTCTATGAATTCATTCTCAATGACCTTAGTTTGGCCAAATCTCACCTTCCTGCTATTTCGGAGCTGAAAACAAGACCAAGTCAGTGGGCGGTTGAAGCATTGAAAAGCAGGGTTTACCTGCAAATGCAGGATTATCCCCGTGCGCTGGAGGCGGCTGATCAGGCTTTGGAAATCGGGGATCGGCTTATGGATTATAAAAATACCCCATCGGTAGGAAGATACTTTTTCCCACGGTTCAATCCGGAAGTGATTTTTCATGCAGATTTGGCTACAACCGGCTATACATTTAACCGGGAACAATGGGTGGACCCCACCCTGTATGCCTTATATGAAAGAGAGGATTTGAGAAGGACGATTTACTTTCAGGTGAGTCGTGTGGCAGGACTTTTCAATTTTGTCGCGCGATATTCCGGAGATTTTGTGGAGTGGGGTGGTCTTGCTACGGATGAAGTGCTGTTGACCAGGGCTGAATCAGCTTTCCGAACCGGAAATGAACCCATGGCTTTAGCGGATTTGAATTTCCTGCTGAAGAACAGGTATTCAGCAAAGTTTGAACCTTTGGTATTATCCGGAAGGGATCTGTTAAAAAGGATCTTGGAGGAGCGGAGAAAGGAATTGGTGTTTAGAGGTTTAAGGTGGATGGATCTTAGACGTCTGAATCAGGATCCGGAATGGGCTATCACCCTCCGAAGGGTAGTTTCCGGAAAAGAATTTGTGCTGGAGCCAGGAGGGCGAGGATACACGATTCCGATTCCGCCACGAGAATTGAAAAATAATCCAAGTTTGAAGTAAAAAAAGGCGGGAGTTTTCTCCCGCCTAAAACCTGAATCAATCCATGTTATTGATGAAAAGTCCAGTTTTCACCGGGCTTGCCGATGAATTTGGCGCCTGCCGAGTACAGACCTGGGGGTCTTGGTTACACTGGTAAGTGTCAGGTCCGGGGACCAGTCCGGTTACATTGATCCAATTTTGCCCATCAAACCCATGCTCGGAACTTTGTGAGCTGGCAGGAGTGAAGGCTACTGCGGCGGTTGCTCCCAATACCAATGCAAGTACCGGAAGAAGTTTTGAAAGTTTATTCATTGTTAGGAACCCTTTTTTTACGATCAAAAAGGGCGAAACCGTTTTTGGTTGTTTGCCTACTCTGGAAAAGGGTTTTCGGCATCTCCCTTGGGGAGGTTCATTGGATACTGACCCGTCTCTCATCCCGGGTCATCGAGAGAAATGATCCTCTTTTTCTTTGATAGGGAAGCGTTTGATGCTTCCTCTTCTTTAATTCATTATTTTTTGCAGCCTTGGTTTGGTACTTTCGGCTGCGGAGCGGTGAAGACACCCACCGCTCCATTTTTTGGTTTTCCTTTCTGATTTGAAAACCTTAGGAATCTTAATCTGCTGGTTTCATGCCTTTTGGAAAGGTGAATTGCAGTTAAAGGATTTTGCATCCCGAAGATTCTTTTTCAAGATCTCTTCTTGCAAGCTGCTCGAATTCCAATTTTTTTGCCTTCTCCCTTCAGCTTTCTGACTTTTTTCCCATCTCCAGCCTCATTCCGGCCACAGAAATCCCAATCAAGAACATATTCAAAATAAAGTGCGCTCCCCATCCGAGGTTTTCGATGATTCCGGCACAGTTGCAGGGTACACGGGGAAAAGCTCCCACCCAGATCAATCCCACGTAGGTGAGGAATACGGTCAGAAGCAGAATGCTTCCTAGGTATCCCCACCATCGCGTGATGGAAAAGAGCAGGAGCAGGGCGAGTAGCAACTCCGCAATGGGTACTAAATGGGAGAGGATTTCTGCCAGTTCTGCCGGGAAGGTCTGATTGTGGAATGCCTTTCGGCTTTGCTCGAATCGGAGGAGTTTTTCCACCCCGCTATAGGCCCAAATTAGGATCAAAAGGACACTAGGGGCTTGGCTTAAAGAGGCTTGGATGTTCATTTCGAATTTGTTTTCGGAAATGTCCATGCATGGGGCATTATGATTTCAGTACTTGGGAGATGGCAAAAGAAATTAGGCCAATGGCGTGAAGTCAGGAGGTTTACTAAAAATTATCTTCGAAATATTTGATTTAAAGGTAGTTGTGGTTTTAAATTCCTAGAGTAGTAAGGGATAGCTTTATCCTGTTTGGATGGGAAGTCAATTTTAGGAGCTGTACAATCCGCTTGTCATCGGGGGCCTTCATGGAAGGCAGTTTTCAGTAGGTATATTTTTAACTAAGGTGTCTATGCAAACGATTCAATGGAATCCCATAAAGCTCAGGTCTTTATTGGGATTGGAAGATATGGCCAATGATTCGGCCTTTCTTAAACTAGGCAAATACATGTCGGTCAGGGAAATGCTTGCTCAGCAAATCATCCGACATGCCGGTGCTGTGGAAACGGAATCCCATGTGCTGGAAAAGGGCTTGGTGGGAATGTATTACAATGGAGAATTGATTCGACTCTATTTCCCGGGAGATATGTTTCTCGATTTTGATTCCTATCGGGAACAGGTGCCGAGCAGGTATGAATACAAAGTCCTTCATGATGCTCTTTTTACGGTGCTAACCTACGAGAATGAACAAAAAGTCCTAAAGGAAATACCGGAATTCAAACAGGTTTCCGAGTTCCTGATTTCAAAAGTCAGGAACTCAAACGAGCAATGGACTGCGTTTTCACAATTGCCTTACGAAGACAGGTTAAGAAAGTTTGAAGAGCGAATTCCGGGCTTGAGGTACTTTTTGAAAATAAAGGACTTGGGAAGTTTATTGGGGATTAGTCCCAGATCAGTCACCAGGCTCAAGTCTAAAGATGATCCTAAGCCATCCAAGAAGGATTGGAAATCTGAAGTCAGCAGGGAAATTTCTTATCCATTTCATGCTGTTCAGCATAATCAGGCTTTGGAAATCGAACAGCAGGCGATTTGCTGGGCCAGTGAACTTCATGCTTTGTTGCGAAATCCGGAAGAAGTCAAGGCCGTGCAAAAATGCAAACTAGCCCTGCTATCCACATTCTTGTACCCGGAGATTGAATTTCCTAGAGGGGTTTGGATTTCAAAGCTTTACCTCTGGCTATTTTACCTGGACGATTTGACTGATCGGATGCCTACAGGTCAAAAGGAACAGCTTTGGAAAGGCCTGCAGACTTGGCTGTCTTGGTTTTGGGAGGATGGGAAAAAGCAAAGTCCTTTTTTGCCGTTTCGGCTGATTCAGCTCTGCAATGCCTTTGAAGACCTTTGGAGAAATCTTTGGGAGCTGGAGGGGGTAAATGAAATCCAAGTCTCTTTGATTCGGGAGGAGATAGAAGCTTATGTCTTTCACAACAAAGTAGAGGCGGGATTTAAGGATCAAAATTTCCTGCCGGATAGGGAAACCTATCTGAAATACAAACCCTATTTCTCCGGTGCCCAGCTGGCGGTCAGTCTAAGCTGCCTGGAACTCAAGGAAGGCATGGACGAAGAGTCCGAGGTCTGGCAAAAAACCGAACGGCTCAGAGCATTGGGGGCTGAGCTCATTTTCCTGGATAATGATTTGATCTCCTTTTCTAAAGAAACTAAACTGGGGGATTCCATGAATTACCTTTCCTTACTCAGGGTACATCACGATATCTCTCTGGAGGAAGCGAAGAAGCAGCTCTTGGAGTTCAGACAAACCGTCCTGGAGGAATTTATTGAACTCAACAGCAAATGGTTGGGCGATTTTAATCCCCAAAACCACCTCATTCTTCAACACCTCAAGTACATTAAATACAAAATCTCGGGATCAGCACATTGGTCTCTGAATGTCTCTAATCGCTATGACCTATCACATCAGTAAACTAAACCAACTATCTTATGAAAATTCAGGATTATTCCAGACAGATCAGCTCAAAATTGGAGCAGGATCTTAGCGTGTTGACGATGGACAGTGAAAACAAACTGATCCAATTTGAGTCGGCTTTTTACCTTGTGGATCAAGCCTTGGAGCGGGTGAAAGCATTCTTGGCAACGTATGAGTTTGCCTCGGAGGAAGAAGAAATCCAGTTCTTTAAGAATCAGATGACTGAATTTTTAAAGGAATCTATGTTTTACTCAGAGCTCTTCAATTTGGAATCTTCCCGAACTCCCGGTACCAATAAAGAATTGAAGCGATTTTATGAGACCGAACAGGCGGCAATGGGGAAGTTTCTTCAGGCCAACCAAAACCTGTACAACTACCTGTTGCTGAAAAAAGAAAATCAGGACAAGGTCTTTTTTCTCAGAAGTGCCCAGGCACCGGTTTACAAGCCGACCCTGTTTTGGCATACGCTTGATACCCGCTATTGCACGGTTTATACGCTTTACTTTGCCAGAATTAAAGGCACGGTAGCCCTGATGGATTACATCCACGAGCAACTCAGAATCCTCAACGGAGAAGAAGAAGGGGAAGCCAAAAAGCCTGCTTCCAGCTTAAACTGGACAGGAAAAAAGGTCGAACTCGTGGAATTAATCTATGCGTTGAGGCAGGGAGGTGTTCTCAACCATGGGAGACTTGGGCTCAAGCAAATTGCTTCCCATTTTGAAAAAATCTTTGGCGTCAACCTTCAGGACTTTTACAGGACATACAATGAAATCACATTCCGAAAGAAAAGCAGAACAGCCTTTCTTGATTTTTTGAAAGATCGGATGGAAGAGTACATCGAAAAAGGCGAAGCCCTTAATTAATCAACTCAAAAACGGTAAAACATCATGAAAAAGCTCATTCTGGTGCTTTTAATGGCATCACTCATTCAAAAATCAAGTGCGCAGGTAGTCATAGAAGGTAGATTTGATCTAATCAATCCTCAAAATCAGCTATGGGATGGGAGGTATTTGGTCTATACATTTTATAGGGATGTGTTTATTTACGATACACAAACGGAGCTTCTGCATAAAGAAAAGGGGCAGTACCTGAACGAAATGGCCTTCAAAAACGGCTTGTATTTCAGAAAGACCTCAGGAAAATACCAACTGCATAAGGTGGGGGAGTCCCAACCTGTACTTCCCAATAAGTTCTCCAGGGTCAACCAATGGTTTGGCAATACCATGCTAGCATGGGAAATGACCGAACCAAACCCAAAAGGGATGAAGGGCATCTGGTTTGATGCAGATCAGAGGATCATTGCCAGCTTTTCCATTTCCCAACTCTATCAGGCAGTGGGATACCAAAAGGAAGGCTCTTTGGATGTATTTAGCATTTTAGGCAGGATGCCTTGGGAGGATTTTAATTACTTTTTCAAGGATGGAATGATCACACTCAGGAATCCAGAGACCAGAAAATTCTCATTTTTTGATTTATCTCTCAAACCTGCCTTTCCGGGACAGTATTTGAATGCGGATCCTTTTTTCGGAGGCTTGGCTGCTGTCCAAAATGATAATGGACTTTGGGGATTTATCGACACCTCGGGTAAGGAAGTAATTCCTTTCATCTATACTTCCAAGCCTTCGCCTTTTCATTCTGGTCTTGCACGGGTGTCCAATAAGGAAGGGAAATCGGGATTTATCAATCGAAAGGGTGAACTGGTTATTCCCGCAATCTATTCCTTCGCTTCCAATTTTCACAAGGGGGTAGGATTGGTTGGGAAAACTGGATTTCCCGGCACATTTGTAGGGTTGGATACCCTGGGCGTCGAAAAATCATTTCCCTGTTCCTGTAGTCCGGATATGGGTCACTATTTAGGTCAGAATTACACGGACTACTTTCCGTTGAATACCCTATATGATTTTGTAGAAAGTGGGTTCTTGACGGTGAGGAAGAATGGTCAAAGTGCCGTCTTCGACAAGCAAGGCCAACAGATCTTGCCCTTTGAATATGCCATGTTCAGGGATTTGAAGGCTGGAAAAGCAATCGCAATTCAATGGGGGACAGTGGGTAGCGATCAAAACCTGCGCTTTTTTCTCATGGACTTGGAAGCCCGAAGACCTGTGCTGGAGCTCAAATACACGGAGTTTTGAAATTTTCTTTTCCCCACTTGGGATATCCTACTGAATGATTTGGTGTATTTCTTCGGAGGTTTGAAGCCCTTCTTTCATAAAAACAAACAGATATGGGCTATGAAGTACTTCAATCCAACTGGTTTTGGCCAACAATAGGCATCTCCTTAGCAGGATATTATGGCTGGGTATTACTCACCTATTTCAGGTCAGTACTTACCCTGGGCATCGGACAGGTAAAAACAAGTAGTCCTGAAGCAAGGAAAAATCTCTCTTTATCCTGGGATGATCTGGCAATGAGTTTTGCCATTCACCGAAGACTGCTGACAAACCCACACGCAGATTTAGATCCGGATGAAAGAGCTCTGCTGGGAAAATCTCCTTTCAAAGAGTTGATTCAACAAACCACGATAAAATAAAACTAAACCAACTATTGACTTATGAAGAATCAAATTAACAGGTTCCGTCAGAGCCTACTCCTTCTTGGATTGTTGCTGATCACCGTGTCCTATTCCCAGGCACAGGGTGGAATACAAGGAATTGATGCGGCTACGACACAAGTAAAAGGATTTTTTGCAGGTGGGGTCAACCTGATGTATGCCATCGGTGCCATAGTGGGCCTGGTTGGTGCAGTAAAGGTTTTTAACAAATGGAATTCAGGTGATCCGGATACCGGTAAGGTAGCAGCTGCCTGGTTTGGATCCTGCGTGTTCTTGGTGGTGGTAGCCTTGGTGTTGCAAAGCTTCTTTGGCTAAATCCCGGATAGGCATGCCAAAATCACTTCAAGTCTTCAAAGGAGTGGATCATGAAATGGAGTTTAAAGGACTGACACCTCCTTTTCTCTACTACATGATTGGATTACTGATTGGCTCCCTTTTTCTCTTCCTCCTTCTGAAGGGGGTGGGTCTGCCTTTGGTTCTGAGCTCAGGTATCACCTTTGGGACGCTGGCATGGCTTGGAAACAAAATTTTTACGCTCAATCGGGTTTTGGGAAAAAACGGCTTGCTGAAAAAATCTGCCTATGCCGCTGTACCCCTGGGAATTCGAATCAAAGACCGAAGTCCAATTCAACAACTCAGGAATCAAAAGAATAAGCGCTAGTAGTCTAGCAGGAGGGTAGGTTCACTGGACCTGCCTTCCTTTTCTCTCTCCAATCAGACTTTTCATTCCAGTTTCATCCCTTCAACCGGTAATTTCCTATGACAGCATCCAGGAATATGGAAGAGGTATTGCCTTTGTTTTCCTATGAACAAGGGTATCTGGTCTCCAAGCAGGGGGATCTAACTGCCTGTTTCGAACTGATACTTCCTCCTTTATTTACCCTGTCCCAATCCGAATTGGATGGACTCCATACCGCTTTTGTCAAAGCATTTCGGCTACTTCCTCCTCACACCTTGGTCTGGAAACAGGACTGGTTTATCAAATCGGAGTTTTTGCCGGCTTCTGAAAAAGGCTTCGAGGAAGAAGAGAGTTTTCTTTCCCGTTCCAGTTCCCGGTTTTTTCAGGGAAAGCCTATCCTCGACCATGCCTGTTACCTCTGGATCACTTTTCCTTTTTCAGGTAAAAAACTGTCTGATTCCAGTTTGTCCAATTTATTCCGTAGCCATTGGGTAGGTGAACCTGCTTCGCTCAAGACCCAAGTGGAAAGCCATACGGCAGTTTTGGCCCAAATAGAGCATCTTCTTACCTCGGAAAACATCGCCATCTCCCGAATCTCAGAGGACAAGCTTCTGGGAACACCCCTTAAAAAAGGCCTGATCGAGGCCTATCTACTTTGTCCGGGCAAACAGACTTTTCCTGAAATCCAGGACATGGAATTCAAACCTGAGTGGAAAATCGGACAAAACTTCCTAGGCATGATATCCATTTCGGGATTGAATCAATTGCCCATGGAGCTATCGAACTCAAAAGTATTTGAGCCCTATTCCACGGATCAGAGCAAATTTTACCTTGGATTCGCTTCTCCGGTGGGTCAACTATTGGATTGCAATCACATCTATTCTCAGGTATTTCAGATGGAAGAAAAAGAAAAGTTTTTTTCCGAACTGGAATCCAAACGGTTACGGTTGCATGCACTTTCACGCTATTCCAGATCCAATGACTTGGCCTCTGACTCCATCGCCTCTTACCTGGATGAATCCATCCGGGAAGGAAAAATACCGGTTAAAGGCCATGCCAACCTGTTGATTTGGGCTGATTCCTCCCATGAACTGAAACAGACTCTCCGTGAGGCTTCTGCCTCGATTTCCAAATTGGGCATCCTTCCCAAAATCGAAACTTGGGGGGCACCTCAATTGTATTGGGCTGGAATTCCGGGAAACGGAGCCGCACTCCCATCCAATGAATGTTTTCACCTGAATCTGGATCAATTTATCTGCCTGTATAACCTGGAGGGAGCTTCCGCTTCGGGGGTTCTTCCCAAAGGACTCCGCATGGGAGAACGAAGGTATGGGCAGCCGGTATGGGTGGATTTATCGGATGAACCCATGCAAAAAGGGTGGATTACCAACCGAAACAAGTTTATCCTGGGACCTTCCGGTTCCGGAAAGTCTTTCTTCACCAACCACATGGTCCGAAGCTATTTTGAACAAGGAACCCACGTCGTACTGGTAGATGTGGGGCATTCTTACCAAGGGCTCTGTGAATTGGTAGGTGGCTATTATTTCACCTATTCGGAAGATTCACCCCTATGCTTTAATCCCTTCTTTCTGGACGGTGAAGGGCTCGATACAGAGAAAAAAGAAAGTCTGAAAACCCTGCTCCTCGCTCTTTGGAAAAAAGAGGATGAGGTATTCCGAAGATCGGAATATGTGGCCATTTCGAACGCCATTAAGGCTTATTATGAGTATTTAGACCGTTCCGCAGGAGTGTTTCCCTGCTTTGATACTTTTTATGAGTTTCTTCTAAGTGATTTTTCAGGGATCATCGAGCAGGAAAAGGTGAGTAGTCAGGATTTTGATCTCAAGAATTTTCTCTATGTCCTGCGGCCTTTTTTCAGGGGTGGTGAATTTGATTACCTGCTCAATGCCCAAGAGAACCTCAATCTCTTAAATCAGCGATTTATCGTTTTCGAGCTGGATAAGATCAAAGACCACCCCATCCTTTTTCCAGTAGTCACACTTATTATCATGGAGATTTTTATCTCTAAGATGAGAAAGCTGAAGGGACAACGGAAAATGATCCTGATCGAAGAGGCTTGGAAAGCCATAGCCAAAGAGGGAATGGCTGAATACATCAAATACCTCTTTAAGACGGTAAGGAAGTTTTTTGGTGAAGCTATTGTCGTCACCCAGGAAGTGGATGACATCATCCATAGTCCGGTTATCAAAGATGCCATCATCAACAATTCGGACTGTAAAATCCTGTTGGACCAAAGCAAATACCAAAACAAGTTTGAACAGATTCAAAAGCTTCTTGGATTGACCGAGAAGGAGAAAGCTATGATTCTTTCCATCAACCGGGCAAATGATCCTTCCCGGAAATACAAGGAAGTGTTTATTGGGCTGGGATCTCACAGTCAGGTGTTTAGAACGGAAGTGAGCTTGGAAGAATACCTCACCTACACCACCGAAGAGAAGGAAAAACTCCGCATCGAGGAGCTCTGTCGTCTACACGGTGGAAGTAGGGAAAAAGCCATTGCAGCATTGGCTGAAGAACTGCAGTCTTAATCATTCATCAACCTATCTACCTATGAAAATGCTCCATCTTCGAAAAATCAGACCCCTATTGCTGATGTTCGCCTTTACGACGATCAGTATACAATCCCGGGCGGCAGTTCTTCCCATAGCGGAAATCATCCGACAAGGGGTCACCAAAATCATTGTTGCCGTGGATTTAAAGATCCAACGGCTTCAAAATGAAACTATATGGCTTCAGCAGGCCCAGCAAAAAATCGAAAATATCCTTTCGGAAAGTCAACTGGAGGAAATAGCCACCTGGGGCCAACGACAAAAAGAGCTCTACGGGGATTATTATGAAAGTCTGGCCAAAGTCAAACAGGTCATCACCCAGGTCCAGCGTGTCAAATCCATTTCTCAAACTCAGGCGGAAATGCTCAAAGCCTACCAAGAATCCTGGAATATGCTCAGGCAGGATGGGAGGTTCACTGTTGCAGAATTAGAGTTAATCCAAAGCAGGTATGGGGAAATCATGCGGAAAAGTGCATTCCACCTTACTGAACTGAGCTCCCTGCTGAAGTCTTTTTCTTTTCAGATGAGCGATGGGGAGCGATTGGAGAGGATCGATGTTTTGGATCGTCACATGAGTAAAAACTTTGGAGACTTGGTCAGTCTTAATCTGCAATTGGAAACCATCCATGCGCAACGAAAGCAACTATCCAAAGAAGGACGGGTTTTGGAGGGACTGCTAAAATGAACAAGGCTATTTATCCATACCTGCTTGTTCTTTTCTTGGCTTGGCCTGAATGGGTAGTAGCACAGACTTGGGATGAGCTTTTTCGTCAAAAGGAAACCCAAAAGGAATACCTCCTCTTACAGATCGGCGCATTGCGAGTACAATCCGGATTGCTCAAGGAAGCAGGCCAAATCGCCAAAGTCGGCCTGCAGACCATTGGCACTTACCGAGCGGTAGAAAAGAATCTCCATGATGATTTTTTCAAGACTTTTCGGGTGTTGGGGCCTCGCTCAATTGAATCCCTTTTCCGAATAAGCCAGTCAGGAATACATCCTGAAGGGCTCAAAAAGAGAATCAACAAAAGTCTTGCCCATTGGAAGTCGCAAAGTAGTGACCCGTTATTCACTCAATGGACTGAACTAATTCATCTGGGAATGTGGAATAAGTGTGTTGAGCTCGCTGATGAATTGCTTCGGATTGCAGGAGAAGGGTATCAACTGCAGGATGCGGATCGGGCGAGTCACCTGGATGGATTGGGAGAGCAGCTGAGCAAACTATCCCATGACCTTGGGGCAGTTCAACTGGCATCCCTGTTTCGGCTCTCACAAGCAAGAACTCAAGCATATTCACTTCAATTTCTTGACAAGTATTGACATGAGGCTTCTAATCGTCGTGATCATGATGGGTTTATCCAGTTGGCTGTCTATTCAGGCCTGTAGAGCCCAGACAGACGAGATCCAGCAATTGCTCCTAAACGTGGAAAAACTGGATCAGCTTAAGGAAATGCTGGATAACATGCAGGAAAAGTACCGAATTCTCAGTCAAGGCTACCAACAGATCAAAGGGATAGCAGAGGGCAACTTTCAACTCCACCAAGCTTTTCTGGATCGATTGGTTCGGGTTAATCCAAATGTTCGGGCTTATTACAAGGTAGGAGAGATCATACAGCTTCAAATAGGGCTTGTCCGGGGAATTGAAGATGCCAGGACGCATTTTCAGCTGGGGGATTATTTGCAGGACAAGGAATTTCAACAAGTGAACAGGCTTCTGGGAACTTGGTCAAAGTCAAGTTTCCACCTGCTGGAAGAGCTGATGCTGATTCTTTCTGATAATCAACTTCAAATGGATGACGGAGAGCGGATTCAGGCCATCGATCGGGTTCATGAGTCACTCAGTGAGCTCAGTAAGGGAGTTGGCAAGTTTTCAAACTCTCTTTCCCAACTGGGAGAATTGCGGAAAAGTAAGTCTCAGGATCTTCAAACCCTTCAAACTCTCTTAGGAAGTGAAAACTAAACCTGAAAAGCACAATTTCACTTACGGTTTTTCCAAAACCTGGCTTTTCCTTTTGCTTTTTGTCTTGGCACCCGGTGCCGCCATGGCAGGAGAGTTTAGTCAGTTTATTGATGATTTTAACAATATCATACAGGAAGTTGGATCAACCCTGCAACAGGGTACGGTTTCCTTGAGTGATCCAGCTAAAGCCATAGCGAGTTTGGGTGCCGTATTCTATATCGGTTTCAGGGTTTGGCGGCATATTGCCAATGCTGAAGCGATTGACTTTTTCCCCTTGTTCAGGCCCTTTGTCCTAGCGATTTTGATTGCCAATTTCCACTGGGTTACCGGTCTGATAGCTGGAATTTGTAATCCGGTTGTAGCAGCAACCGACTCGCTAAGAAAAAAATCCCAAGAGCAAATTAACCGCCTGATCGAGGTTAAGAAAAAAGCGATGAAGGAGGGGAAATTCTGGAACATGTATGTGGGAGATTCCGGCTCGGGAGACAGGGATCTATGGTATGAATATGCCAATCCCGGAGCAGGCGAAGAAGGATGGATGGAAAGTATCGGCAACGGAATCCAGTTTGCCATGGAAAAAGCTTCCTTTCAAATGCAGCTGAACATTAAGACTTGGATGTCGGAAGTGCTGCAGGTCCTTTACCATGCCGCAGGCCTGGCGATCAATGTCATCCGGATGTTTTATTTGGTGGTCTTGGGGATTTTAGGTCCTATCAGTTTTGGTCTTGCGGTCTTTGACGGATTTCAACACACGCTGGTGCAGTGGATTGCCAGGTACATCAATGTGTATTTCTGGCTTCCTGTAGCCAATGTATTCGGCTACATCATTAATGTAATCCAAAACAAAATGCTTCAACTGGATCTGTCGCAGATCGAATCAGAAGGCAAAACCTTTTTCTCATCCACGGATACCGCTTTTCTCATCTTTCTGGTGATTGCCATCATTGGCTATACCACCGTGCCCTCGGTGGCCAACTACATCATCGCCGTGGGCGGAAAGGATTCACTGCTTCACAAAACGAGCAATATCCTCTCGCAATACCCCAGTCAGTTTCAAAAAATGCTCAGGTAATCCATTTCATCTATGCTTGTAAAACTCAAACAACTGGATTCGGCCTTTGTCCATCTGAAGTTTTGGACACTGGTTTTGCTGGCTTTTTGCCTCGGTTCTTCTGCGGCGGTGGTTTGGTTTAGCTTCCATGCCATCCTCAAATCCAAACAGGAAATTTACCTGATCTCTCAAGACCAGGTGATCAAGGCCTTTGCCAATCCCAGGGATGCATTGGTTTCTGTGGAGGCCAAAAGCCACCTCAAGCAGTTTCACCAGCTTCTGTTTACTCTTTCTCCTGATGAAAAATTGATAGAAAGCCAATTGGCAGAATCACTTTACCTGGCTGACCACAGCGTCAAATTTCACCTGGACAACTTAAAAGAAACGGGGTATTTCAAAAAACTGCTGGCAGCCAACGTCTCCCAACGTCTCTTGCTGGACAGTATCTGGGTGGACGAAACCCGTTCAGACTATCCGTTTCGTGTTTATGGAAAGCAGGAGATTATCCGTACTTCTTCGGTTTTGTTTCGCTCCTTGATCACCTCAGGCAACCTTCGGGCTATCCAACGCACCCCTGCAAATCCCCATGGATTTTTGATTGAAAATTGGGAAATCCTTGAAAACAGAGACCTGTATCAAAAAGACAGATAAGCCATGAAATCCATCACCTATTCCCAGTTTTGGCAAAACATCCGGGGAATTTCCGGCATCCCTCAGGATAATTCTCCCGCTTCGAAAGCGGCTCCTTACCTGGCCTATGTTTTCGTTTGGCTTGCCATGTTTTGGTCTAGCCAACTTTCGGCCTTGGATCTGAAAATCAGGCCGACTCATAAACCATGGATTTACGGAGGGCTGTTGGTGATTTTTTTTGCTGCCATTCTTCTGCCTCAAATTATTCCCAAGAACAAAAGCGAGACCGCTGCTCCTGCTTGGGTGATGAGCCTCCCTTTGGTACCCATCGAGCCTACCCTGGTTCCCGATTCCTTATTTATTCCATTTCAACTAAACCAACCACATCATGAAAAATAACCTCAATGAGGCAGCCCAACGAAGAAAGGGACTGTTTCTTCTCTGTTTGCCATTGGTTTTATTGCCCATCCTTGCTTTGGTGGCCAAGAATGTCGGACCGACTGAGTCTCCTCAGGAGATGACAAAGGGTTTAAATCTTGAACTTCCCAGTCCTCAGCTTGGGAAGGGCCAAAAATCCAAAGCAGATGCCTACCTGGAGGCCAGTAAGGAGATGAAAGACAGCAAAGACCTGGAAGAATGGCCATTGCCCGAATTTTTGAATCAACCGATGCCAAGTGCTGAATCACACTCCTCTCCCTTTGGAGCTGAAATGAGGACAGTTTCCTCTTCCTCCATTCCGGGAGAGCTCACCAAATACCAGATTCCATCGGAACGGGAAATGACCATGCAACTTAAGGAACTGGAAAGTCTGCTGGCTGGTCAAGGCCAGGAGGTGAGTCCTAGTAGTTGGCAGAGAGTGGAGGTACTTCCATCCAAACCCAATCCTGAATTGGATCAACTTCAGCAATTGATGGAACAGATGCAGAAAAGCAAAGCAGCGCCTGATCCTGAAATCCAACAGTTGGAGGGCTTGATGGATAAAATTCTTCAGCTGCAGTTTCCGGATAAGTATCCTAAGGAATCAACAACCAAAGAATCTGATATTTTGCCTTTGCCTGTAGATTCAGAAATTCTGAGAGAACCTTTGACCGACCAATTTCCAAGCTTAGAAAGTGAAGAGGCAGGCCTAAACGGATTTTTTAGCCTTGAAGCAGAGGATAGGAAGGTTGTCAGAAAAAATGGTTTTCGTAAAACCATTGCAGCTACGGTGGGTAAAACCCAGGAGATCGTTCCTGGGGATGCATTGGAGCTGGTATTGGAGGAGGATCTCAGTATGGGAGGGACCCTTTTTGAAAAAGGAACCGTGTTGTATTCCAGCACCCAGCTGGAAGCAGGCAGGCTACAGGTTAGGATTTCCGGAATCATCCGTGATGGGGACTTGATTCCCGTTTCCCTACGAGGTTATGGATTGGACGGTATTCCCGGGATTGCATTGAGTGATATGAAGGGGGCTTCTCAATGGGTAAGATCATCGGGGCAGGGGGCTGAATCCATACAACTCAATTCCATGGGAATGGATTGGCAAAGTCAGCTGGCCAACTCGGGAATCCAGGCAACCCGTAGCCTGCTCCGAACTAAGTCTAGACTTAGAAAAATTGAAATAAAGTCCGGACATCCCCTTCTTCTCATCGATTCGTCCACCTCTAAATCTCAACTCCCGTGAAATCATTTCTGATCGTAGTTCTATTTTTGGGATCACTGGTCCCATATGCAGGGTCTCAGACGATCGAAGTGGCCTGGGATAAAACCACCGTGTTGATCTTTGACAGTCCCATACAGTCCGTGGATAGGGGCTCCCGATTGTTGCTTACCCAACAGGACCCCCATGCCCTTAACTTGCTTAAACTTAAAGCAGGCTCCAGGGAATTTCCGGAGACCAACCTTCATGTATTGACAGAAGATGGAGACATTCATGTCTTTGAAGTGATTTACCGAGACCATCCCCAGGTCACCACCCTGGATTTGAGAAAGGTTACCCAAGGCAAAAAAGCAATCACTCCGTATAAATTCGATAGCGAAGAATTTGGGAAGCTGGCAGATTTTCTGGGTTCAAGCCCCTCAAAAATCATCCAAAAGCGATTTCGGTATGAGGTTCATTTTTGGTTGAGAGGGATCTATTTTGATGAGGGGCTCCTCTTTTTTGACTTGGGTGCCAGAAATAACTCCACCATTCCTTTTCAGGTAGCCGGACCTGAGGCGAGGATAAGGGATACCAGATCCAATAAGCAGGGCTCATCCCGGGAGCAGATCCTAAGCCCTTGGATGGACCTTAGTCCCGCCAAGCCCATTTTAACTCCCGGTGAAAACAAGTCCTTATTGATGGCTTTTCCAGCCTTCACCATAGCGAACCGTAAGCGCCTGGATTTTTACCTGAAGGAAAAAAATGGAGATCGAGAGCTTCAGCTCAGCCTGAAAGGCCGGCGCTTATTGAAAGCAATTCCTTTACCGATGTTTCACACTAAACCAACAACAGCACATGGATCAGGAGAATTATGAGTTTTTGACAGAAAAACTCAAGTACACAGGCTTTGAAGATAAGCTGAATGCCAAACTCAAAGAAGAAATCAAATCCGGAAAGGAGTCCTTTTCCATCGGGACCACCTTGGACATAGAAGGAAAGAAAATGGATGTGGACCTTCATTTTAAGAAATCAGCCATCTCTGACCGCTATTTCTTTAACAAGTTTGATGCAAGTCTACGGAATGAAAATCCTGAATTGGAGCCCAAAAGGCATACGTTCTACCAGAATCAGGGAGTGACTGCCAAAGAGGCTTATAACCTGCTGGAAGGCAGGGCAGTATTCAAATCTTTGACAGATTCAGATAAAGAGCCCTACAAGGCTTGGCTTCAGTTGGATCTTTCTGCAAAAGAGGATAAAAACAACTTCCAAGTCAATCAATACCATGAAAAATATGGGTTTAACCTGGAAGAAGTGCTCAAGAAGCTTCCCATCAAAGAGTTGAAGGACGAGACCAAAACCGAATGGTTGGTCAAAGCTCTTCAGAAAGGAAATACCTACCCTGTAGTTATGGAACGAAAGGGAATGGAAGAAGTGATGTTTTTGGAGGCCAATCCCAAGTTCAAGTCCATCAACGTTTACGATGCCAGTATGAATTCAGTCAAAACCACTGAATTGCTGATCAAGGACCAAAAGCCATCAGCCCGACAAGAATCGGAAGAGCTTTCCGGTAAAAAAAAAGACCTGAAACAGGGGGAGAATAGGGAAGCTCCTGAGCCTACTCTGAGTCAAGCGGTAAGCAAAGCACGTAGGGGAGTCAACATGTAAAATGGGCCAAAGTGCCTCAGGTCAAAGAAGCCCCCATTGCTTTAGATGGGGGCTTCGATTTGAAACTGTTTTTGGAGATTGAACCTCTGGTTTTACTGCAATCGTGCTTGAATTTCCTCGATTAAGCCCTGATACTTTTTCATAATTCTTGACCAGTCCTTAAAGGCTTCATCATCCTTCACCGTGACCGTTTTCAAGTTTCTGGATGGATCGTTAAGCTCAGCTACCTGACTCACCAACTTAACCGCATACGTAATTTGATCTGAGTTACCTCCAGAGCTTACGATCACACGGGTTCTGATGACAGAAGAATTGAAATTTTCAACTTGCCACGAAGTCGTCA